>BNJT01002371.1_pt1 | contig 1267145 bp, 1220 predicted proteins | sample 8540491 | NCBI WGS metagenome assembly BNJT01 (sample SAMD00202455, study PRJDB9452) | human saliva metagenome | host: Homo sapiens | reverse complement strand
CAATTCGGCAGTCGTTCTCGGCGGTAGCCGGTACCTTGCTTTCCATCATCTTGTGGTTTTCGGGCTGTTTTGCAGGTTGAAAAGCGCGGGGCAACAAAAAAGCGACGCCCCTCCGCAAAGGAGGAGCGCCGCGTGTTGAGGGTCGATCAGCCCGGGGCGATTAGAGGTTGGGGTTGATCTTGTTCCACTCTGCCACGGGAGGCACGATGTTGAGCGTAACGAGCTCATCGCGCATCTTGCAGAGGTGAGCGTAGCTGGCGTCGAGTGCAGCCACTTCCTCAGGCGTGCCGACGGGTTCCTTGTAGGAGCAGCCGTTGGCGTCGAGGGTGGTGTCCATTGCCATCATGATGTGCTGATACTTTTCGTTCTTCACGTAAGTACCGGCGGGGTAGCGGAAGGGTTCGCCGCCCATCACCGAGCGAATCATCTCAACCGAGAGATAAGAGGGGCTTTGGAACGAGCTGCGACCGCGGAGCTTGATGATGGCAGCGCCACCTTGCGTCACGTCCTTGCGCATTTGTGCCCATTCTTCCTCAGGGAATTCGGCAGTGCCGATGAGGTCAGAGAGTTTGCGGCCGGCAATTTCAACAGCGCTGCCGAATACGGCCATTTGTTCGCCGTGACCACCGTAAGTGGCGCAGCCCTTCACTTCGTTTTGCATCACGCCGAACTTCTTGGCGAGGGCGCTTTGCAGACGAGTGGAGTCGAGCGCGGCGAGCGTCGTCACCTGTCCGGGCTTCAAACCGGAGTAGAGGAGCGTAACGAGGCCGGTGAGGTCGGCAGGGTTGAAGATAATCACCACGTGCTTCACGTCGGGGCAGTACTGCTTGATGTTTTTACCGAGTTCTTCGGCGATTTTGCAGTTGCCGGCGAGGAGGTCTTCGCGGGTCATGCCTTCCTTACGGGGCGCACCGCCGGACGAGATGATGTATTTGGCGTCTTTGAAGGCCTCGGCCACGTCGGTGGTAGCCGTGATCTTCGCGTCGTTGAAACCGCACTGACGCATTTCTTCTGCCACACCTTCGGGCGAGAATACATCGTAGAGGCAAATGTTGGAAGTGAGACCCATCATCAGGGCGCTCTGCACCATGTTGGAGCCGATCATGCCGGCGGCACCGACGATCACGAGTTTTTCGTTAGTCAAAAAAGCCATTTTCTTTGGGATTTATGTAAGTGAAATGAATGTTCATTCTGTAGAGTGTGTCTTTTTAAGCTGTGGCACAGAGCAAAGGTAGTCATTCTCTTTTTAATTCGCCACACGGCAAAGCCCTTTTTTTCGCGTCGATGGAGAAAAAGTCCACAACTTTTTTCCGTTTTTTGCCGCGTGGCTTTGCAGGTGTCCATGAGTTTGCGTAATTTCGCGGCATATTATCGATAAAAGCTCTGTATTTCTTTACATTCAAATACTAATCCCCCTCATGAACGCCAAAGAACTGCTCGAAACGCTGAAAGCTCGTTTTCCCAACGAGCCCGAGTACCACCAAGCGGTGGAAGAAGTGCTCTTCACCCTCGAAGAGGAATACAACAAACACCCCGAGTTTGAGAAAGTCAACCTCATGGAGCGCCTGTGCATCCCCGAGCGCATCTACACTTTCCGCGTGACGTGGACCGACGACCGCGGCAATGTGCGCACCAACATGGGCTATCGCGTGCAACACAACAACGCCATCGGCCCCTACAAGGGCGGTATTCGTTTTCACAGCTCCGTCAACTTGGGTATTCTCAAGTTCTTGGCTTTCGAACAGACGTTCAAAAACGCATTGACCACACTTCCCATGGGCGGTGCCAAGGGCGGCTCCGACTTTTCGCCCCGCGGTAAGAGTGCCGCCGAGGTGATGCGCTTCTGCCAAGCCTTCATGCTCGAATTGCACCGCAACATCGGCGAGGATTGCGACGTGCCCGCCGGCGACATCGGCGTGGGTGGCCGCGAAGTGGGCTACATGTTCGGTGCCTATAAGAAATATACGCGCCAATTCACGGGCGTGCTCACCGGCAAAGGCCGTGAATTCGGCGGAAGCCTCATTCGTCCCGAAGCAACGGGCTATGGTAATGTCTATTTCTTGATGGAAATGCTCCGCACCCGCGGCACCGATTTGCAAGGCAAGACGGTGCTCATCTCCGGTTCGGGCAATGTGGCGCAATACACGGCCGAGAAGGTACTCGAATTGGGCGGTAAGGTGCTCACCATGTCCGACAGTGATGGCTTTGTCTACGATCCCGACGGCATCGATCGCGCGAAACTCGACTACATCATGGAGCTGAAGAATCTCTACCGCGGCCGCATTCGCGAATATGCCGAGGAGTATCCCACGGCACAATACTTCGAGGGGCAGAAACCTTGGAGCGTCAAGGCCGACATCGCCCTGCCTTCGGCCACGCAAAACGAGCTGAACGGCGAACACGCACAAATGCTGCTCGACAACGGCGTGATGGCCGTGAGCGAAGGCGCCAACATGCCCTGCACCCCCGAGGCGGTTCACCTTTCCAGTCCGCGCGCATCCTCTATGCGCCCGGTAAGGCGGCGAATGCTGGTGGTGTTTCGGTGTCGGGTCTCGAGATGAGCCAGAACTCGGCGCGCCTTTCGTGGACGGCCGAGGAGGTCGACGGCCGTTTGCACCAAATCATGGAAAGCATCCACGCGGCTTGTGTGCAATACGGCACCGAGGCCGACGGTTATGTAAACTATGTGCGCGGCGCGAACGTGGCCGGTTTCATGAAAGTGGCCAAGGCCATGATGGCACAAGGCGTGATTTGAAACCGCACCGGCTTTTTGCTGTTCGACAAAGCTGCAGATTCGAAGAAATAACCTATTATCGACCGCACTTTGACTACTGCATGTGGTCAGAGAGCGTTTTTTGAGTTCACAACGAAAGTTCTAGAGTATTTATGTGGAAGTTAGCTTTCATGTTCGTGCGAAACGCCATTGCTCTCGCAGGAACTATTTTGATTTTTCTCGTTGCATTTGAATTGCCGAAAGGACAATCTCTGTCTCTACTGTGCAGTGCTTTTCTCTATGGAATAACGGTCGGTTTGGTAACGACCATCGTAGAAGCCTACCGAAAGAGACGCAAATGAAAAAGCCCCTATCACGATAAAAAACGTGGTAGGGGATTTTTCTGCACGTTGCAGAGCCGGTAAGGGTACAACAAAGAAGAAGAGAAAGGGATCAGCGCACGGCGATGCATTCGATCTCAACGCGCGCCCCTTTCGGGAGCGTTTTCACCGCCATCGCGGAGCGAGCCGGGAAGGGTGCTTTGAAGAACGACGCATACACCTCGTTCATGGCGGTAAAGTCTTCGATGTCGGCCAAGAAAACGGTGGTTTTCACCACATTGTCGAGCGTCAAACCGGCTTCGGCCAGCACATGGGTGAGATTCGTGAGCGAACGGTGCGTGAGTTCTTGGATGCCGCCGGGCACAAACTCGCCGGTGGCGGGATCGACCGGCAGTTGTCCGCTGACATAAACGGTGCCGTTCACTTCAATGGCCTGTGAGTAAGGACCGATGGCGGCAGGTGCCTGCGTGGTGGAGAGGGCTTTTTTTCATGGGGTATGAGTTAGGAACAAAAGTGCTATGTATAATGTAAAGTTCATCCGACATTTGGAGTGATGCGCCATCATTCCGCCGAAGTCCTATCCGGATGATCTTCGCCCACGGCGATTGGGGTCAACGGGAAGTCTGTCAAGACGTGCTCGGTGGATAGGAAATTGCCTATCGTCCGGTAGGGTGGCGTGTCGTTGTGGCATATGGATTGTGTCTTCAGTGACGCGGTCGATAATTTATTGCAGCTCGTCGTACGTGAAGACGCATCCCGCGTTTGAGCGTAGTGCTTTTCGCCTGTTCAGAGAGGTAGGGATATGGCGAAGCCGCGCTGGGTCAGTAGGTCAAAGAGCGTTTGCGCTGGATGGTCGGGAAATGTTCTCGATTTATATATAATGCCGCAGTGTATGGCTGAAGGAAGTTGTTTGTCAAGCGCAAAAGTAAGGAATTGTTTCTGAATTGAAGATTGCGGAGTAGTATTCGATTTTGAGAAAAGGAGAGATTAACAAAACTTGTGGACTTTCTTACGAAACGCCTTCTTTTCTGCTTCCTCCCGCTTTTTTTAGACACCCGTCCCTTCGCTCACGGTGTCACCCATGGTTTCATCCGCACCCTCCGTACACGCGAACGGATGCCCCTGCGCATCGCGCACTCAGAGTTCGCACCCTGCCTTCAATCTTCACCTTCACCCGTGTTATTGATATTAGCAGGTTTTGTGGTGAAGGAAAAGCCCTTTTTTACCACCGGTGAAGGAAAAGGGCAGTTTCATGTAAGTCGCTGTTTTCGAGTTTCACCGTCAAGGGTGAAGAGGTAAGGCAAAACGAAAATATGGACGCGCGCGCTACGCGTGCGCGCTGGGGAAGTGGAGGCCGGCACTCGAGGTGCGGCCTGCAGTTGACGCCTCACCCAAATGTGGGATGAAACCAATAATGCTTATTTTCGCGCTGTGTGGCCAATAGTTCGCCTGTCGCCGCCCACCTCACTGCCGGGAACAAGGGCGCTTTTTCTAAGTGCAAATTGCTGGAAAGGCGTGCCGCCCGGCGCGCGGAACTCAGCCGAAGAAGAGATAGCAAATGGCATGCGCCAATGCCGGCCACAAATCGGCGAGCAAGCCCGGCGGCCACGGCGTGACGCGTGTGGCGAACGCCCACACTGCCGAAGTAAACGGCGAGAATATAGAACGTGGTGTCGGTGCTGCCTTGGAAAATGCACGACAAGCGCCCCACAAACGAATCCGCCCCGTGGGTGGTCATCGCGTCGACCATCATTCCGCGTGCGCCGGAGCCCGACAGTGGTTTCATCAAGGCGGTGGGCAGCGCACCCACCCACTGTGCGTCGAAGCCGCAGCGTTGAACTGCCCAAGACACGCCGTCGATGAGCGCATCCATCGCGCCGCTGGCGCGAAACACCCCGATGGCCACGAGCATCGCTACGAGATAAGGGATGATGCGCACTGCTGTTTCGAATCCCGCCTTCGCTCCTTCGACAAAGGCGTCGTAAACGTTGATCTTTTGGCGCAGTCCTGCGAGGATGAAGGCGGTGATGAGCGTGAACAAGAGGACGTTGGCGCTCGTTGTGCCTACGCGGTTCATCATTTCGGCGTCGAGTGAGGCGAAACCCCAAATGATGCCGGCAACGACCAGCGAAGCGCCGCCGAGCGTGAGCAGCAGGGTGCGGTTGAAGAGGTTGATGCGCTGAAAAAGCGCGGTGACGATCACGCCGGCCAGGGTCGAAAAGAATGTGGCCAACAGGATGGGAATGAACACATCGGTGGGGTTGGCCGCACCTTGCTGTGCGCGATAGACCATGATGGAGACAGGAATGAGCGTGAGTCCGCTGGTGTTGAGCACCAGGAACATAATCATGGCATTGCTCGCGCGATCTTTTTGCGGATTGAGTTCTTGCAGTCCTTCCATCGCCTTGAGTCCGAGTGGTGTGGCGGCGTTGTCGAGGCCAAGCATGTTGGCGGAGATGTTCATAAAGATGTTGCCCACCACAGGGTGTCCTTCCGGAATTTCGGGGAAGAGGCGTTTGAACACCGGGCCGAGGAGTCGCGCCACAAACTGAATGACTCCACCGCGTTCGCCGATCTTCATCACGCCCATCCAAAGCGACAATACGCCGGTGAGTCCGAGCGAAATTTCAAAAGCCGTCTTCGCCGTTTCGAAAGTCGAGTTCATAATGGCCGGAAAGACGTCGAAATCGCCCATAAACAAGAGGCGAAAGGCGGCAATGACGAAGGCGATGAGAAAAAAGGCAATCCAAATATAATTGAGTACCACGGTGTGAAATCAGTTGGTTGAGGAGGAAAAAAGTGAAAGTGGGCACGCGGTGCAAAACAAACCGTATGCGTGTGCGGCGAGGCTTAGTTTTCGGGTGAACCGTGTGCGGTGGGCAACGTGAGTTGTGCCCCGTCGAAAAGAATGCGTCCCTCGTCGAGAAATTGTTGCAGCAGTTGGCCGGCCCGTTCGGCATCGAGTTGCGCAACGTGCCATTCGGCGACCGTGTGCGGACGACCGTCGGCCAAGAGTCGAAACAAGTTCGCTTCGAGTTGGGCATCGGGCGTGCAGGCTTCGGGCGTCGGCCGACAGACGTCGCAGCGTCCGCAATCGTGGGCGGCGGGATCGTCGAAATACTCGAGCAACATTCGGCTGCGACAAGTGTCTCGGTCGGTGCAGTAGCGCACCACGCCTTCAATGCGGCGCGTGTATTGGTCGAGACGCGTCTCGTAAGCGTCCGCGCCGATGTTGAGGCGTTCGCCCAAGGTGCGCCGTGTGAGATAACGCAGTGTCGACACGCTCTTGTGCGGGATGTAGTGCAACAAACGCGCGCGGTTCATGGCGATGAGTTTCTCATAGAGCACCTCTTCGCTGAGGCCGCACGCGGCGGCGAGGGCTTTTTCTTCGATAAAAACGTAGTCGGCAAACAGCCCGGTGTAGGTGCGAAAGAGCGCAGTGAGCACTTTGTCGCCCTCGGCCACACGATTGTGCACGCGATAGAGTTCTTCGCGCTTGACAATCATCATCAGGCGCGAACGCCGCTCGTGTTTGTCCGTATAGAGGAGATAGCCCGCTCGTTCGAGGATGGCAAACGCGCTGACCACGGTGAGGGGGAAATAGCGGAAGCGGCGACAGAACTCTTCGAGGTCAAATTCGAAAGAATGCTCCTCGCCTTCGCCCTCCGGAATTTGGAGGTAGTAGGCCACATCGTCGTAGACTTCGCGAATTTTCTCCTTCGGCGGAAAGGTTTGTGCGATGCGCTGGGAGAGCAGTCGCACATCTCGCGGATGGGTCAGGAGGATGGCTTCGGCCGGTGCGCCGTCGCGTCCGGCTCGTCCGGCTTCTTGGAAATAGGCTTCCAAGGAATCGGGCGGATCGAGGTGCACGACGAGTCGCACATCGGGTTTGTCGATGCCCATGCCGAAAGCATTGGTCGCCACCATCACGCGGGTGCGGTCGTTTTGCCACGCTTCTTGGCGCGCGTTCTTGTCTTCTGTCGGCAGTCCCGCATGGTAGTAGAGCGCGGGGATACCTGCGCTCTGCAAGGCGAGGGCAGTGTCGCGCGTTCCGCCGCGTGAGCGGGTATAGACGATGGCCGAGCCTTCACTTTGGTGGAGTAGGGCGATGAGGTCGCCGAGTTTGTCTTCGGACTGCCGCACGAGATAAGTGAGATTGGCGCGTTCGAAACTCATGCGGAAGACCCTCCGCTCGCGGAAGCCCAGTTGCGTCTGAATGTCGTCGACCACGGTGGCCGTTGCCGTTGCTGTGAGCGCCAAGATGGGCACGGTGGGCAGGAGCGTGCGAATTTCGCGCACCTGCAAGTAGGAGGGGCGGAAGTCGTAGCCCCATTGCGAGATGCAATGTGCCTCGTCCACCGCGATGAAACTCACTTTCATGTAAGCGAGTTTGAAGCGGAAGAGCTCGGTGTGGATGCGTTCGGGCGAAAGGTAGAGAAATTTGTATTCGCCGAGGATCACATTGTCGAGCTCGCGGTTGATTTCTTCGCGCGAAAGTCCTGAGTGGATGGCCGTGGCACGGATTTTTCGCCGGCGGAGGTTTTCCACCTGGTCTTTCATCAGCGCAATGAGCGGTGTGATCACCAAGCAGGTGCCCTCCATCATGAGCGCCGGCACTTGGAAGGTGATGCTCTTGCCGCCGCCGGTGGGCATGAGGCCGAGGGTGTCGTGGCCGGCGAGCAGACTGTCGATGATGTCGCGTTGGATGCCGCGAAAATCGGCGTAGCCCCAGCCGGCTTTCAACACCGCGCGCGGATCGTTGCGATCGACCGGCATCTCTGTGGCGAGCTGCGTCGCGGGCAAGGCGGCCGTGTCGGGGAGAAACTCCCCTCCGGCGAGAGGGGTTCGCCCCAAATGTCCTGCAAGGCTTGATCGGTCGCGTCGGGTTGGCCGGGAGGTGGGGTGTAGTGGTCGATCGTCTTACTCACAGGGACGAATGTCTTCGATTTGCAACTGCACCTCGCCGCGTTTGTGGGAGTTTTCCTCCACCGCGTAGCAGATGCCGAAGGCGCGGCGCGTTTTGATGTAGCGTGCCTGCGAACTTTGGCCGAAGGCAATGCCGTTCATCACGGCGTTCGACTTGTTGTCGACCAATTCGAGGCGAATGTGCTTCTGTCCGAGTCCCACCACCTTCGAGGTGCCATAGTCATAGACGCGGGGCGTGCAGAAGAGTGGGCGCTCATTGCCGGGGCCCGAAGGGGGCAAATTTGCGCAACTGCTTTGTAGAATTCGAAATCGACCTCGTTGAAGTCGAGCACAGCGGTGATGTCGAGCGAGGGTTGTGTCTGTTCGTCGAGAATGTGTTCGGCCACGTAGGCTTCGAAAGCGGCGCGAAAAATTCCGGCACGTTCTCCACTCGCAGCGTGAGACCGGCGGCATAGGTGTGTCCGCCGAAGTTTTTCGAGCAGGTCGGCGCAGCTTTGCACCGCTTTGTAGACGTCGAAGCCCGTGACGGAGCGCGCAGAACCGGTGGCCATGTCGCCCGATCGGGTCAAGACCACGGCGGGGCGATAGTATTGTTCGGTGACGCGCGAGGCCACAATGCCGATGATGCCTTTGTGCCACTCCTCGTTGTAGATGACAATGCCGCGACGCTCTTCGAGACCCTTCATGGCGCTGACCTGTTCGGTGGCCTGTTCGGTCATCTTGCGGTCGAGATCTTTGCGCGCCTCGTTGTAGAGGTTGATGTGCGAAGCCTGATTGAGGGCGGTGGAGTAGTCGTTTTCGACCAGCAGTTGGACGGCTTCTTTGCCGTTTTGCATGCGTCCGGAGGCATTGATGCGGGGGCCGATGCGGAAAAATAATGTCGTTCATCGTCAGTTCGCGGTCGGCCAGTCCGCATACCTCCACGATGGCTTGCAAACCGATGGAGGGGTTGGAGTTGAGGCGCCGCAACCCGTGGTAGGCCAGGATGCGATTTTTCGCCCGTGACGGGCACGATGTCCGATGCAATCGACACGGCACAGAGGTCGAGCAACTCGTGCAAGCGGTTGAACTCAATACCATTGTCGGCGGCAAAAGCCTGCATGAATTTGAAACCCACGCCGCAGCCCGAGAGATGCGTGTAGGGGTAGTGATTGTCGCGGCGCTTGGGATTGAGAATGGCCACAGCCGGGGGCAAGACCTCGTCGGGAACATGGTGGTCGCAAATGATGAAATCGATGCCACACTCCTTGGCATAGGTGATTTCTTCGACGGCCTTGATACCACAGTCCAAGACGATGATGAGGCGCACACCGGTTTCGGCGGCATAGTCGATACCGCGTTTCGACACCCCGTAACCTTCTTCGTAGCGGTCGGGGATGTAGTAGTCGATGTTGCTGTAATAGCGACTGATGAATCGATAGACCAGTGCCACGGAGGTGACGCCGTCGACGTCATAGTCGCCGTAGACCATGATGCGCTCCTTGCGCGCGATGGCGAGGTTGAGGCGTTCGACCGCCACCTGCATGTCGTTCATGAGGAACGGGTCGTGCAGGTCGGTGAGTTGCGGGCGGAAGAATCGGCGTGCGGCGGCGGCTGTGTAGATGCAACGCTCGCGGAGCATGCGCCCGAAGACGGGGTGCATGCCCAATTCTTCGGCGAGTCTTCGGCCTTCGGCTTCTTCGCCGGGAGGGGCGGGGACGTAGTTCCACTGGTAGGTCATAATTGCGAGGGGCTTGGCGTGTTTGTCGATCGGGGTTGCGGCTTTCGTGAGTGGGCACGGAAACAGCGGGCACAATGTGCGGAGCTGTGTGCCGTATCGGCGGGGCGTTGCTCGCAGTCGAGCAAGGGGCAGCGCCACCCGGTGACGCACGATTTTTCGCACGAAACAGATCGATAGGCTAAGGTACGCATATTTTTTGGAGGCGGCCGTTTCTTCTGTGTTGATTTTGCCAAAAAAACAGAGAAAATCAGTGGTATGCAGATTTTCTTGTGCCCTTTCGGGCAAAAGAAGGGGAGTTTCGCGCGGAAGTTGTGAACTTTTTGGCGAAAGTCGTGGTGTTTCGAAAATGGGGTGCCCGAGGTGCTTCGAATAGCCGGCAGATGGGTACAAAAAAACGGGATTTGTCTTCGCGATTGAAGACAAATCCCGTGTGTGAATGGGGAAAATGGGGCGAGCTGCTGTCGCCGCTTTCTGTTTTTGCGGTGGTTTAGGCCAGGAGCGCCTTTACCTTTTTCGCTGATGGCGCGGCCGTCGGCACGTCCGGCGAGGCGTTTGGAAGCCACGCCCATGACTTTGCCCATGTCTTTGGGCGAAGCGGCGCCGACTTCGGCAATGATGTCGCGGAGGGCGGCGGTGAGTTCCTCGTCGGTGAGGGCTTTGGGCAAGTAGGTCTCGATAACGGCCACTTCAGCGAGTTCGCTCTCAGCGAGGTCGGGGCGATTCTGCTCAGTGTAGAGGGCGGCGGTGTCGCGTCCCTGCTTGGCGAGTTTGGCGAGGATCTTCATTGCGGCTTCGTCGGTGAGTTCGCCGTTGCTGCCGGGAGCGGTCTTCGCTTCGATGAAGAATTTCTTGACGTTGCGGAGGGCTTGTGTGCGCACCTTGTCGTGCGCCTTCATGGCCGACATGATGTCGGTGCTGATCTGGTCGAAAAGCATAGTGGTAGTGGTGTGAAGTTCGCAGTGCTCGCGGAGTGTTGCCACGTCAGGCGCTGCCTTTGGGCAAAATGCGGTCGGGGCAACTCTTCCCTTGCGGTTGTGCGAAAGGTCTGTATTATTCGTTGGGCTCAGTTTGGGGCGCTTCCTCTGCGGGGGTGGGGGTTACCACCGGCTCTGCGCTGTTGCTGTTTTGGCGGATGCGGCGCAAATCGCCATCGGTGCGGCGAATGGTGGGAATGTTCTCGATGTCGGAAATGAGCACTTCGTTGTCGAGGTCTTCGGGTTTGAGGACATAGTAGCGGGTGTAGCGCGTGCGTTCGCCCTTTTCGCATCCGTAGTAGTTGCTGATACGCTCATTTTCGGCGTTGATGCGTTCGGTTTCCTCTTCGGTGAGAGGATGATTGTCCTCTTCGGTGAGGTGGGCGGTGACATTGCGGAAGCCGGAGGCGAGGACAATGACGCGTACTTGGTCGTCGGTGAGGGTGGGATCGGTGGCCAAGCCGTATTTGAAATCGACATTGGCGTTGATGTCCTTCATGAACTTGTCGATGTGATCCATTTCATCGATCTTCAACGTGTGAACCGGGTCTTCGGGGCTGAAGACGGCGAGGCGAAGCGACTTGGAATCTTGGATGTCGCGATCGTTGAGCAGCGGCGATTCGAGTGCGGCATCGATGGCTTTACGCAGACGGTTCTCGCCGGTGGCTACCCCGGTGGACATGACGGCCACTCCACCTTTGCGCAAGCAGGTGTCGACATCGCTGAAGTCGAGATTTACACTGCCGCTTCCGCCCATATTGATGATCTCAACGATGGAACGCACGGCGTCGGTGAGGGTGTCGTCGGCCTTTTTGAAGGCATCTTTCACCGTGAGGTCGCGATAGATGTCGAAAAGACGCTGGTTGTTGACGATGAGCAGGGCGTCCACCTCCTTACTGATGCACTCAACGCCGTCGAGTGCTTTGTTGACTTGCAGCTTCTGCTCGAAAAGGAAGGGGATGGTGACAATGCCGACAGTGAGAATGCCCTTGGCCATGGCCTCTCGTGCAATGACAGGGGCGGCACCGGTTCCGGTACCCCCACCCATACCTGCGGTGATGAACACCATGTTGAGGTCGTCTTCGAGGGCTTCACGAATGGATTCGACATTTTCCTCTGCCAAGGCGCGACCACGTTCGGGGACGTCCGCCGGCGCCGAGACCGGGGCCGAGCTGTACGTGATTGGGGACGGCAGAGTCTGCAAGGGCTTTGGCGTCGGTGTTGCAGACGAGGAAGCGAACGCCTTCGACATTCTCGCGATACATGTTGCTAACGGCGTTTCCGCCGCCGCCACCGACACCGATGACTTTGATGATGGCTACGGGGGCTTCGGGTTTCTTGGTGGGGAGTGATTTCCACAAGGGGCTCGAAGTGTTTCTTTTCGTTGGGATGAGAGGCGTTATCAGACATGTTGGTGAGGTTGTTCTGAATCGGAGGTGGATGATTGGGGAGGGGGGATGAGCGATCGGCGCACGATTTGCGCGTGTAGCTCAGGAGAACGACGACCGGTGGGGGAAGATTCGACCATGCGAATGACTTCCGGATTGTCGAGGTCGTCGGGTTGGAAGATGTAGACGGCGTGGCGACGATAGGGCAGGGGAGAAGGATCGCTGAGACCGTAGAACTCTGCCCTTCTTCGCTCGCGAATGGCTTCTTCTCTGGCGCGAACGAGGTCGCGAGCCGTGGTGGTTGCATCAATATGTTCGCGCATGCCGCTGATGTCCTCGAGGCTGAAACCGCCGGCAAAGATCGTGGCACTGACATATTCGCCTAACGTCTCGTCGGGCGCCAATCCCCAGTAGAAATCGATCTCATTGGAGAACGAATCGTAGAAGCGATTCACTTCCGAAAGTTCGTCCATCTTGAGTCCTTCTTGAGGTTCGCCGTTGCCGGCGACGGATTGCTCGCTGTATTGGATAAAGAGGACAACGCACTTGGCGCGATAGATGTCATAGTCGGCCACGAGCGGGGAGCGCAGGGCGTCTTCTATGGCACGGGTCAAGCGTCCGGGGCCGCGCGCATAGCCGACCGAATGAAAACTTACGCCGCCCCGCCCAAGAAAATCGCGCATTTGGCGAAGGCCGATGGTTACGGGTGCGGTGGTGTTGACCGTGATAGACGAAAGTGAGGCGACAGGTTCGGCTTGTGCGAGATCGGATTTGGCAAAGGCGGTTTGCAGCGTGAGTTCGGGGTGGGTGATGAGGAGTTTCTCATTGTTGATCACCAGAAGACTGTCGACTTCTTCGACCAAAACCTGAATGCCGTCGAGCGCGCGGTCGATGTGTTCGATGCCCTCGAAGAGAAATGGCGTGGTGACGACCGCTGTTGTGGTAATGCCGAGGCTTCGTGCGATGCGTGCGATGACCGGTGTGCAACCGGTGCCGACACCTCCGCCGAAACTGGCCAGTAGGAACAAAATCATCGTTTCCCCGGCGAGTGCTCTGATGATTTTGTCGGTGGAAGCGATGGCTTCGTCACGCGCCAATGCCGGATTGTTGCCCGAACCAATGCCGGAATTTCCCAATTGCAGCCGGATGGGGATATTCGATTCAGCAAGCAGGGCGGCATCTGTGTCGCAGGCTATGTAATCCACACCGGTATACCCCTTTTCGATGAGCACCTGTGCGGCTTTGATGCCGCCTTGTCCGATGGCCATGACCTTGATGTTCGACGGTTGGCGAAGATTGCCCAAATCGACCACGAGTTCCGGCCGGTCGGAGATCACGATGTCTGCTAATGGCATCGGTTGTGCGTCGAGGTCTATCAAGATTTTGCGTTCGCGCTTGGGAGATGGCATGACGGACGTGGGGAATAGAATTTAGGCTCTGAGAAGGGGCGTAGAAGACGTGGACAGATAGCGGCAAAGCGTGAACTCGGGCTAATTTCAAGGCTGTGAAATCATGCGCGAGGAGGGATTTCGAGCGAAAAGGGAGGGAAAGCGGAGCGACCGCGACGATTACTCGTCGTCGGTAACCATGTTGTTGAGGAAACTTTTGAGTGATTTGAGGAAATTCTTTCCCTTGTTCTCTTTAGGTCGCTTTTTCTCCTCCTTCTGTTCTTCTTTCTCTTCCTTCTTCTCCTTGGGAGTGGTTTCCTCGTTCTGGGTGACTTGAGGATTTACCAGCTCTGGAGTTGTGACGTTCGTTTCCGGAATTGCGGGCTGCTCAACCGAGGATTCGGGATCGTCTTTGAAGAGTACCGGTTCTTTTTCAGTCTGTGCTCGTGCGCCGGCGTTGCAGTTGGAATCGGCATTACGGATGACCGAGAGCACGACATTGTAGATGGCATTCTCGTTGAAGAGCGTTTCGTTGCAACGAATGGCCAGTGCGTTCGGCAGCCGGTCGAAGTGCACGTTCCAGTTGGGGAAGTATTGGGCAAAGGCCACGTTGAGGTGCGGAAGTTGCGCGGCACCTCCGGTGATGTAGAGGCCATTGACGAGCGTGTCGCTGTCATATCCGGCATATTCGATCTGCGCTTTGATGTTTTGTACGATCTCCGAAGTGCGCGCTTCGATGATATCATACAATTCAGCGAGGGGACGTGCGCGACCGCCGTCACGAAGATGGATCACTTCGCTGTTGTCGTCGGTGCGATTCGCCTCGGGATAACCGTAAGTGCGCTTGAATTCTTCAGCTTCGCTCTCTTCGCAGTTGAAAATGCCCGCAATGTCGCGCGTAATGTTCAGTCCTCCGAGCGGAAGAACGGCAAAGTGGCGGAGCAATTTGCCGCGATAGACAGCAACGGTGGTGGTTTCGCTGCCCATGTCCACAAAGACACAACCGGTGCTGCGCGCTTTTTCGTCGGTCATCACGTTGGCCAAACGATCGGCGGCCATCGTATGCCGTGCAATCGGCAGACCGGCTTTGCGGAAACTGGACTCGATGGTCTCGATGGCGCCGGCATTGCAAATGATATTGAGGAATTGCGCGCGAATGCGATCCGTCATCACGCCCACAGCCTCGTTGGTCGAGAAAGTACCCATGGTATATTCGAGCGGAAGCGAGTCGATAAGGATCTGGTCTTGGCTGATCTTATCGCGGTTGTCAGCTTTGAGCGATTCGATCAACTCTTGTTGCACCGTAATTCTTTGCGGGAAAGTGCGCTCTTCAAGGTGTGTCGTCGATCGCATGCCCTGACAGTTGAGGGCAACATAGACTTGTTTGATGTTGCAATTGAGCTGATTCTCCATGCGCTCGCGAATGCTCTTGAGGCACTGCGTCATCTTATCTACATTATATACACGACCTTTGCGAATGAAGTCGGTAGATGAAATGGCCATATACGAGAGCACATTGACAGCTCCTTCGCTGTCTACGCGTCCGACCATGCCGGTGACTTTGGTAGAGCCGATGGCAATGGCCGCATAAAAGGGACTGTTGGGGTCTGTGAACATATAAGGGAGGATCTTTGAAAGCGTTATTTAATACCGATCACCTGATTTTCGTAGGCGACGGAGATTTCTCTGTATTTGTGCCATCCTACTTTGGGAAGCACTTTTTCGTAAAAGGCGCGCAGGTTGCGCAGTTTGCGGTTGAGTTTGTCGGGTGTACCTAAATGCACCAAGGGGTTTCCCGACGCGCATCACTAAATCTACATTGCCGTTGGGCAAAACATTGATTTGTTCGATTTGGCTGTTCCAAAATTCGTCGTCGTGCATGATCATCCCCAACTGCAAAAGATGTCTCCGCACGTAGAGTTCGTCAGCTTGTCCTGTGATGATGGCCACATCGGCTTCATAACCTTTGGCTAACATGCGCACTCCTTTGTTGTCTACATAGTAGTCTTCGCCCTTTTCATTCATAATGCGGAGCAAGGGGAGTCGTTGTGACACGTGAATGCGCACACAATTTCTCGGTGTTTTCACGCAAAGGACTTCGCTAATGTAGGGATTTTTTTTGATTTGCTGTTCCAAATCCAGCAAATTGATGTCTTTCATGCTTTGCCCCACGGGGTAGTGCCCCGATTTGTGTAGCATTTTCTCCACCGCATCGCGTGTGATGAGTGTGGCTTGCGCGCTGTCGGCAATGACAATGCTCACCGTGCGGCACGGTGTGTCATCTTTTCGCCACAAGAAGGTCACTGTGGCGAAAATCAGGTAAGCAACTGCCAAAAACAGCAGAATAAGTTTGAGTAGCGTGCGCATAGCGGGGGCACTGTAGGTGGAGAGACCGAGGTACGAACGAGGAAAACAATGCGTGTTGTGGATCGGCAGCGTGGAGTGGGCATTTGTCGTGCCGCGGTGGTGCGCTGCGAGCACGAAAGGCCTCAGTCGAGCGAAAGCAATTTAGGCTTCTATCTGATATTTCGCCCGAAGGATATCTGCGATTTGGGGACAATAGGTGTCTGCGTCGCCGGCACCGAGCACCACCAGGACGTCGAAGTCTTCTTCTTCGGCGATTTTAGGCAAATCTTGGAGGTGCGCCATTCGACGTTGCATGTCGGGACGCAAGCGGTCGTAGATAAGTTGTGAAGTCACCCCCTCAATCGGCAGTTCGCGCGCAGGGTAGATGTCAAGCAGGATCACTTCGTCGAGCAAGGAGAGCGCTTCGGCAAAGTCACCATAGAAATCGCGCGTGCGGGTGTAGAGGTGGGGTTGGAAGATGGCTGAAATCTTGCGGCCGTCGAAGACTTCGCGCAAGGACAGGATGCTTTGTTTGATTTCTGCAGGGTGATGAGCGTAGTCACTGAGGAAAACGCAGCGGTCGTTCTTGATTTTGAAATCGAAGCGGCGATCTACACCGGCATAGGTGCGCATGCCTTCTCGAATCTCTTCGGCCGAAGCCCCCGGCAATTTGCGCCAAAGCGCAGGCCGCAATGCCATTGTCGATGTTGATGCTCACCGGTACGCCGAGTTCGATGTCGCTGATGTTGCCCAAAGGCGACACCAAATCAAAGACAATGCGTCCGCCGCCGATGCGAATGTTCTCCGCATGAAAGTCGCCTTCGGTGCGCGCGTAGTCATAGCGGCGCACTCCCGGTTGCAGACGCTCGGTGAAGCGCAAACCGCGGTGTGTGATGAGCGCTCCGCCCGGTTGAATGAGCGAGGTGTAGTGCGAAAAACTTTCGAGATAGGCCTCTTCTGTGCCGTAGATGTCCAAGTGGTCGGCATCGGCCGAGGTGATCACCGTGGCATAGGGGCGCAAGTGGTGGAAAGAGCGATCGAATTCGTCTGCCTCGATGACAACAAAATCACTTTTGGGCGCGAGGATGTAGTTCGTGCCGTAGTTTTTTGTGATGCCGCCCAAGAACGCGTTGCAATCCACCGCGCTCTCGTGCAACAGGTGCGCGGTGATGGCCGAAGTCGACGTTTTGCCGTGCGTTCCCGCCACGCAAAGTCCCTTCTTGGTCTTTGTGAGCGTGCCGAGCACCTGTGCGCGTTTTGTGAATCTCGAATCCGCCCTCGCGAAACCACTGCAATTCGCGGTTGTCGGCGGGGATGGCCGGCGTATAGACCACGAGTGTGTTTTTTGGGTCACGACAGGCTGCGGGGATGAGTTCGGGGTCGTCTTCAAAGTGGAGCGCAATCCCTTCTTCGCCGAGTGCGTCGGTCAGATTGGAGCGGGTGCGATCGTAGCCGGCCACGAAGCAGCCGAGTTGTTTGAAAGTAGCGTTCGAGAGCGCTCATGCCGATGCCGCCGGCACCGAGGAAGAAAACGGAAGTATATTGCATTGCAATCAGTTGCGGAGAATAAGAGTTATTGGGCACCTTGCGCTGCTTCGGCCAAGCGGATCACCTCATCGGCAATGCGGGAAGCCGCATCAGGATGCGCCAGTTGTCGCACGTTGTGCGAGAGTTTTTCTAGTTGTGCTTCGTCGCTCACAGTTTTCAGCGCCAGGGGCATCAGTTCGTCGTACGCCTCACTGTCTTTCACATAGAGTGCGGCGTCTTTCTCGACGAGTGCCAAGGCATTGTGTGTCTGATGGTCTTCGGCCACATTGGGCGAAGGGACGAGAATGGATGGTTTTCCCAACAGCGCCAATTCGCTGATGCTCGAGGCACCGGCTCGGCTGATCACGAGATCCGCCGCCGTGTAGGCCGCACTCATGTCCGTGACGAAGTCTGTCACCACGAGGTTGTCGGGGTGTCCCTCCGTCTTGAGGCTTTCGGCGATGGCCTCTTTATAATAGCTGCCCGTCTGCCAAAGCACTTGCACTTCGGGGTGAGCTTCGAGGAGCGAGCGCTCGCTGAGCACACTCTCGTTGAGCGTTCGGGCGCCAAGGCTACCACCGATGACGAGAATGGTTTTCACATCGGGACGCAAACCGAGCGCCCGGCGTGCTTCGGCCTGCGAGAGGGTGGGGTGGAGCAGGTTTCTGTCGCACCGGGTTACCGGTGAGTAAGATACGATCGGCGGGGAAGAAGCGCTCCATCTTGTCGTAGGCCACGCAGATGCGCTGCGCGCGCTTCGCCAAGAGCTTGTTTGGTCACACCCGCATACGAGTTCTGTTCTTGCAACAAAGTGGGGATGCCCATTTTGCCACACACGTTCAAGGTGGGGCCGCTGGCATATCCGCCCACTCCGACCGCCACCTGAGGTTGAAATTCCTTAATGATGCGTTGTGCCTTTCGTTGCGAGCGCCACAGACGAATCAAGACGCCGAAGTTGCGCCACAAGCGTTTGCGGTCGAAACCGGCGACGGGTAAACCTTCGATGCGGTAGCCGGCTGCCGGCACGCGTTGCATCTCCATGCGGCCTTCAGCGCCCACAAAAAGGATCTCTGCGTCAGGCCGTTTGCTGCGCACCTCGTTGGCGATGGCGATGGCGGGGAAAATGTGTCCGCCTGTTCCGCCGCCGCTGATGATGACTCGGAGTGTCTTCATATTTACGTATGCATTTAATGTGGACAAAGACGTACTGTCTAAGCCCACCGGCGATTATACGAGCAAAAATAATAAATTATTTTGGAGTCGCTGCCGTCTTCGTGGGGAAATGTTGCAAAAAGTCGGAAGCTGCCCAACGGCCTCTTCCGACAATAATAAGGGAGGGACGCTTGGTGCGAGCGGCTGTCGCGCCGGGGGCGTCGTTGCTCAGCGAACGATGAGCAGGTAGTAATTCTTCTTGCCTTTTTGCGCCAAGAGATACTTGCCGTCGAGGAGATCTTCGGCTGTAATCTCGCGATCGAAGGCTTCGAGCTTTCTCTTTGTTGAGGCTCACGCCGCCACCTTGGGTGAGTTTGCGCATTTCGCCTTTGGAAGCGAAGCATTGGGTGGTTTCGGCCAGCAGGTCGACGGCCTTCGCGCCCACCACTTGGTCGCGGCTCACCTCAAACTTCTGCACCCCGTCGAAGACCGCGAGCAGGGTTTCTTCGTCGAGCTTGAGGAGGCTTTCTTTCGTGGCTTTTCCGAAGAGAATGTTGGTGGCTTCCACCGCCATTTCGTAGTCCGATTCGCCGTGTACGAGCACGGTCACTTCGCGACCGAGGCGTTTTTGCAGCACGCGGCGACCGGGATCTTGACGATGCTCTTCGATGAGGGCATCGATCTCTTCTTTGGGCAGGCTCGTGAAGATTTTGATGTAGCGTTCGGCCTCTTCGTCGCCCACGTTGAGCCAGAATTGGTAGAAGGCGTAAGGTGTGGTGCGATGGCGGTCGAGCCACACGTTGCCCTGTTCCGTTTTGCCGAATTTCTTGCCGTCGGCCTTCGTGATGAGGGGGCAGGTGAGGGCGAAGGCCTCGTTCTCTCCGCCGAGTTTGCGGCGGATCAGTTCCGAACCGGTGGTGATGTTGCCCCACTGGTCGCTACCGCCCATTTGCAAACGGCAACCTTTCGTTTCGTAGAGGTGCAAGAAGTCGTAGCCTTGCAGGAGTTGGTAGGTGAATTCTGTGAACGACATGCCTTCGGCGAATTCACCGTTGAGGCGACGCTTCACGCTGTCTTTCGCCATCATATAGTTGACGGTGATGCACTTGCCGACTTCGCGGGCGAAATCGAGGAAGGAGAAATCCTTCATCCAGTCGTAGTTGTTCACCAGTTCGGCGGCGTTGGGCGCATCGCTGTCGAAGTCGAGGAAGCGCGAGAGCTGCGCTTTGATGCAGTCCACGTTGTGGCGGAGCGTTTCCTCGTTGAGCAGATTGCGTTCGGCGCTCTTTCCCGAGGGGTCGCCGATCATACCGGTGGCACCCCCCACCAGCGCGAGCGGCTTGTGGCCTGCTTGCTGCAAGTGGCGCAGCATCATCACACCGCAGAGGTGGCCGATGTGCAAAGAGTCGGCTGTGGGGTCGATACCTACGTAGGCCGTCACCATGCCCTTGTCAAAGAGTTCTTCGGTGCCCGGCATCATTTGGTGGATCATCCCACGCCATTTGAGTTCTTCTACGAAATTCATACGTTATGTTTGGAAGTGCTTTTTTATCAATTTATTCGTTACTGCAAAAGTACGACTTTTTCGTTGTCAAGACAAAAAACGGCGAAGCTTTCCCGCGGCAGTTGTCTCTCGACATGGTTTTTTCCCTTTCTCGCTCGCGCCATCCGCGGCCAGTCTATTGGGCTGTGGCAACGGCTGGAAGTGGAAAGTTTTCGCGCGATGTCGCGCGCAAATTAAAAGTAGCCCGCAGCAGGGCAGCGAAAAAAAGTGCAAGTCTTTGGGTGAAAAAAACTCCCTGCTTTTCGGGCGAAAAACGCTCAACTTTTGCACAAAAACGTGTCTTGTTTTTCTTGCAGGTGGTGTGCCGTTGTGTGAAACTCCTCGTTCGGGGGTAGGAAAATCTTTTGTTTTCGATTCGCAACTCGGAGAAAATGAGGAAGATACGGACGAAAAAAAACGCCCCTCCGCCGACCGTGGGGCACACGGTGGGGAGGGAGCGCCGAAAGAAGAACGTCTGCACCGGCAGCGATTACTTCTTCTGTGCTTTCATGGGCGCGGCAGGTTGCAGCACCTCTGCTTTGTAGCCGAACTTGGCAAAGCCCTTTTTGGAGATTGGCCACATTGGTCACGTCGGCATCGAAAGGTCACGGTCACGGTGTGGTTTGCCACATCGGTCTTCATGTTCTTTCACGCCCTTTTCGTAGGGGATGTTGCGCTTTCACCTTGGCTTCGCAGTTGACGCAGGTCATTTGTTCCACCTTTGAAGACAACTTGTTGGAGGTTCTTGGCTGCGGCACCGAGTACCGAGAAGAGGAAGACGAAGAGAAAGAGAACTTTTTTTCATTGTGTAATCTGTTTTTTTGAAATACGAAAAAAATGAGAGTATATGAGTGAGTTTATCGTGCGATGGTGTAGCGGAAGCCGGCGTAGAACATGGCGCCGTCGAGCGGGCCGTAGACCAGGGTGGGGTCGAATTGCGAACCGCGCGGGTGGGCAAAGTCGATCACGGCATTGGGACTGCTTGATAGCCCGGTGAGGTTTTCGCCGCCCACATAGACGCTGAAGCGTCGGAAATTGCGCGTGACTTTGTGCCGAGAGTTGCGGGGTAGGCTTTGAAATCGGGGTTCCACGACGTGGTGCCGTCGGCCAGCACGATAGTTGAGCGGTAGGCGTCCGCCGCCGTTGAGCTGGAGCGTGACGTCAAATTGCCACTTTGTCGAGCGGCGTGGCGTAGGTGGCGGTGACGAGGGCCTTGTAGCGACTCTGCAAGGGTTTTCTCCATGACGCTCACGCTGCCGTCGGGGCGACCGAAAGCGGTGCGCACGTTGGTGTAACGATAGGCGGCTGTGAGGTTGAAGCCCTCGAAGAGCGGGTAGGAGGCCTGCACTTGCACCACGTGAGAGTCGCTCTTTCCGTTCAGCCCGTGAATGCTGATCCGATGCGGGTCGGCATCGTAGTCCACCACGGCTTGTTTGTCGAAATTGGTGTAGTAATAGTCGGCACTCAGGTCGAGGACGTGTCCGCCGATGGGGAGTTTGTAGCCGATGTTGACGACCGTAGTTCCACGCCTCTTCGCGCAGGTGATCACTGCTCGAAGTCGAGGGCGCGGCTTCCCGTGAGCAGATAGTTCATCTCCTCGGGCACCCAAGCGGTGCGGTAGCCCTTTCCGGCATTGAGCCGGACGACGAAGTTGCGACGCGGCGAGAATTTGAGGTGCGCTCGCGGAGTGACAAACGTGCCGTAGAGGTTGCTGCGGTCGATGCGCACGCCGCCCATGAGGGTCAGGGCGCTGCCGAGCGTGTAGGTGTATTGGGCGTAGCGCCGGCCACGGTTTCGTGAGCGGAAGTGGGTAGGTCGATCGCCAGGCGCGAAAGGTGCCGATCGCCCACCGTGCGACCGAAAGTAATCGTGGTTCAGACTCAAACCGGCCGAAAGGGTGTGGGTGCGCTGCCACTGCGTTTCGAAGAGCAACGAAGCGTAGGCATTGGTTTGTCGCGCGTTGAAAATTCGGTGGTCATAGTTGGCGTTTTGCAAGTGGCGCGAGCCGGAGAGGATGAGGGCGATGTTGGTATTGTTCTCATCGTGAAACATCCACGCCGTTTTGTTTGTCGCTTCCACCCGTTTTCGTGTCGATCGTCACGCGATAGGGGATCGTTCATCGCTTCGCCGTGATGCGCAAACTGTCCGCCCTCACGCGTTTCTTGCAGGCCGCGCAGATAGAATTGCGAGAGGAGATGATCGCCGTTGTACGTCCAGCGATTCATGAGATTGAACTGCGTTGTCTTGGGGCGGTCGGCCAGTCCGTCGTGGTTCTCGTCGTGTGTGTGGAGCGTTTGGCTGTAATGCCCTAAGACCGTCGTGCCCCAGCGTGCCGAAGGGAGCAAGGTGCTCTCCACATTTCCCTCGATGCGACCGTGCGCATCGGCATAGCCGTTGAGCAACAGCACATTCGGGTATTTCACCTGCGGTTTCTTGTATTCCACATTGATCTGTCCCGTCAGCGACTCGTAGCCATTTTTTTCACGCTCGACGCCCCTTTGCTCACCTGGATGCTCTCCATCCACGTGCCGGGCACGTAGTTCAGGCCGAAAGGGCTGGGCGAGGTTGCGCATCGTGGGGACGTTTTCGGCCAGCATCTGCACGTAGGTGCCGGCCAGCCCGAGGAGCTTTGATCTGCCGAGCGCCGGTGGCGGCGTCGTTGTAGTTCACATCCACCGAAGGGTTGTTCACGAAACTCTCGCCGAGGTTGCAGCAGGCGGCGCGCAGGAGTTCGTGTCCGGTGATGGTCTCGTTGTTTTGCATCAGTCCGAAGGCGTGAAAGAGACCCTTTGCGCTTGGCAGACACTGTGGCGGGAGCGCAATTCCACCGCTGATGGGGGCTGTCGTCGCTTCGGTCGGTGAGGGTGTCGGCTTGCTCGCTGGGGAGTGCCCGTCGCCGATCCGTCGGCCAAAGCCGGCGTTGCAGTCGCGGTGAAAAAGGAGAAGCAGCAGTTGGGGAGTAGTGTGAGTCATGTTGTCAAGTGTTGTAGGAGCGCGCGTCGCGGTCGCTCGCGGATGAGAGGTTTCGTGATGCAAAGGTACGCGCTTCTTTGCCGAAGAGTGGTTACAAAATTTCCGTTCTTTCTTATAGTATCCCCTTTTTTCGCCCTCTGCCGTCCTTTTTATGGCCTTTTGCTGCTCCCTTTATTTTCACGCTCTTCGCACCTATGTATTACCTATATATAATAAGGAGTGTTTTCAGCGCGGAGTTGTTGCCTCCTCTTTCGCCGGCCTCTTTCGCCAATTATCGAGGGAGCGTACGGCTAAAAAAAGCGATTTTTTTCTCAATTTTGTTCGCATAAATCCCGTAATCTTCCGCATAAAGATGGACGATTGTAAGAAAAAATGCAAGACTCGTGAACATTCGCCGCCGTATGCTTTGTCGACTTCGTTGTTTTATGCTAATTTTGCGGCATGCTTGCCCTTGTGCAAGTCGCACATCACGACATAAATCCACACAACGTCATGAAGAAGGTAAAACTCATGCTGATCGGACTTTTTCGCCGCCGTACTCCTGCCGAGTGCAGCGCAGCAAGTCCCCAAACTCCCCCGCCGACGCCGCCATACGTCAGGGCAAACTCCCCAACGGACTGACCTACTACATTCGACACAACGCCGAACCCAAAGGCCAAGTCAATTTCTACATCGCCCAAAAGGTCGGATCGGTGCAGGAGAACGATGATCAGCGCGGTCTCGCCCACTTTCTCGAGCACATGGCTTTCAACGGGTCGAAGCACTTCCCCAACGACGGCCAACTCATCAAGTATTGCGAAAGTATCGGTGTGAAGTTCGGCCAAAACCTCAACGCCTACACCTCGACCGACGAAACGGTCTACAATATCGACAATGTCCCCGTCGCCGGCAACAACGTTGACTCCTGCCTCTACATTCTTGCTGACTGGTCGGGCGGACTGCTCCTTCAAGAGAAGGAAATCAACAAAGAACGCGGCGTGATTCACGAAGAATGGCGTATGCGTTCGAGCCCGATGATGCGCATCTTCGAGCGCCGCTTGCCCGAACTCTATCCCGGTAGCAAATATGGCCATCGTCTTCCCATCGGTCTGATGTCGATCGTCGACAACTTCAAACCCGAATTTCTCCGCGCCTACTACAAGAAGTGGTATCGTCCCGACTTGCAAGGCGTGGTGATCGTGGGCGACATCGACGCCGCACAGGTCGAAGCCAAGGTGAAGCAAGTCCTCGGTGCCGTGCCCATGCCTGCTAACGCAGCGAAATACGAAACCTACCCCGTGCCCGACAATGCGCAAGCCATCTACGTCATCGACAAGGACAAGGAACAGACCACGACTTCCATCTCGATCATGCTCAAAACCGACGTCATCCCCGAGGAATACCGTGGTACGATGTTCGGTCTGCTCCACGGCTACATGATCTCCGTCATGGCACAAGCCCTCAACGGCCGCTTCAGCGAAATGAGTCAAAAGCAAGATTGCCCCTTCCTCATGGCCGGACTGGGTTATGACAACTACCTCCTCTCGAAGACCAAAGCCGCCTTCTCGCTCTACCTCTCGCCCAAGCCCGGCCGCGATGCCGAAGCCGTGACGGCCGTGATGAAAGAAGTGAATCGCTTCACGAAGTACGGCATCACCGGCAGCGAGTTGCTCCGTGCTCGCGAAAACTTCCTCAGCAACTACGAGACCCTCTACAACAACCGCGAGAAGCAAAAGAACGATTACTATGTAAATCGTTGCGTGCGCGACTTCCTCGACGGCACCGGCACGGCCGACATCGCAACCCTCTACAACAACTACAAGATGCTCGCCGGTCAGGTCAACAAGAAGGCCATCGACGAAGCCTTGTCCGCAATGAACTTCGCCAACGATTCCAATTTCGTCTTCCTCGCCATGTATCCCGACAAGGCCGATGTCAAAGTGCCCACTGTCGACGAGATGAAAGCCGCCGTGCAAGCCGGCCGCGACGCGAAGGTGGAAGCCTATGTCGACAATGTGAAGAGCGAACCCCTCGTGCCCGTGCTGCCCAAAGCCGGCAAGGTGACCAAGACCGCCAAAGCGCCCTTCGGCTACACGCAGTGGACCCTCTCCAACGGTGCCCGCGTCTTCTTCAAGAAGACCGACTTCAACGATGCCGAGATTCTCCTCACCGCCGACAGCTGGGGCGGTAGCTACAAGTTCGCCGACAAAGACGTGCTTAATGGCAAACTCGTCGAAACCGTCATGAACTCCACCGGCTGGGGCAACTTCACCGCTACCGAACTGCAGAAGAAACTCGCCGGCAAGCAAGTTGGTCTCAGCGTCGGCCTCGGCAAGTACACCGATACCTTCGAAGGCAACGCCACGCCCAAGGATCTCCGCACCCTCTTCGAACTCCTCTACCTCTATTTTCAAAAGCCCGCGAACGATCCCGACGCCTTCCACAACGTCATGGCCACGCTTCGCACGCAGTTGGAAAATGCCGACAAAAATCCGCAGAAAGCCTTCGGCGACTCCGTGCGCACCACGCTCTATGCGCCCAATCCTCGCACCGAGCCCCTCAAACTTGCCGATCTCGACAAGGTGAACTATGAGGAGATCAAGCGCCTCTACACCCAACGCTTCGCTTCCGCCGGCGATTTCGATTTCTACTTCACCGGTGCCCTCAACGAAGACTCGCTCCGCGCCTTCTGCGAACAGTACATCGCTCCGCTCCCCGGCGTGAAGAAGCGCGAAACTTACACCGACCTCGGCATTCGTCCCCGCAAGGGCATGCTCATGAATCGTTTCGAGCGTGAACTCGAGAGTCCGCAGGCCATGCTCATTCAACTCTGGAACGGCGAACAGCCCTACACGCTCAAGGACGCTGTGGCGGCCGATGCCTTCGGACAAGTCCTCACCAAGCGCTACCTCAAAGTCCATTCGCGAAGATCGCGGCATGGCCTATTCCGTGGGGAGCCGACGCATCGCTCGACTACGGCGTGCGCAACACCTACTCGCTCCAAGTCTTCGCCCCCTTCACCCCCGAAAAGTGTGACTCCGTGCTCTTGCTCATGAAGCAAGACCTGCACGAACTGGCCAAAAACGGCGTTCGTCCCGACGAACTCGAAGAAGTGAAGCGTTTCGAGATCAAGCAGTACGAAGAGCAACAACGCAACAACGGCTACTGGCAAGGTCTCATGCAACAGCAGAACCGCTGGAACAAGGACGACCGCACCGGTTATCTCGAAGCGATCAAATCGCTCACGAGTGCCGACGTGCAGCGTTTCGCCAACAAAGTGCTGTTGCGCGACGGCAACTGCGCCACCATCATCATGCTCCCCAAGGGAACGAAGCAAGCGAAATAATCGCCCCACTTCCTCCTCCCTTGCACCAACGAAAATGTGCCGCCTCTCAACCGAGAGGCGGCACATTGTTTTTGTCCGTTTGTGGCATGTGCCCGACCGAAGTCTTGGGCATCGCCAAAACGTAAGAAAAGCGAGTGGCACTTAGAACGTGGCGCGGAACATGAAGCGGATACCCCAACGCTGCGTGTCGCCGTAGATTGAGCCCGGTTCGTTTAGGTAAGTCAGGCGGCGCACATACTGCACGTGGATGACCTTGAAAATGTTGTGGATACCCACGATCGCCTCCACATAAGGCGTGTTTCGATCCATCACGCGGCTCTGTTGTTCATAACCCGCGGCCGTGAAGCGCGAGGGGAAGTAATAGAGATCCGTCGCCCCGGCGTTTTGCGCCAAATAGGGGTTGTTCTTGTCGGTGAGCGTACCCCACAAGGCATTCACCCCCAGATATTCGCGCCATTTGAGTCGCTTCAAGAGCGGAATGCGGTTGAAGATCTTCCCGTTCAAGTCCCACGACACCATGGCCGAGACATAGCGGTCGTTCATGAACTCCATGTTCTTCACGAGGTTGAACATCGCATCCTCTTTCACATACGAGGTGTTCGCCCAAGGCATGAGCAGGAGGGGGAAGGGGACGCGGTTCCATTGCGCACCGGCCTTCACATGTGTCTCGAGCTTACCCCACGACTTCACCCACCATCGTTTGTAGATGGCCAGTTCGGTGTTGTTGTAGGTGTAGTCGCTCCACAGCCCTTTGGCGCCCATCGTGTGGCTGAGCGTAAAGATCGGCGCGTTGTGGTTGGCGCGCATGCGGCGCTGCTTGGTGTTGATGAAGGTCGCGCCGGGTTGATATTCGAGCAGGAACGAAACGTCGCTCGTGTTCAGGAACGGCATGTTCACCGCTGCTGCATCCTGTCCCGCCGCCTGCAATTCGTCGAACGTTGCCGGTCGGCCGAGTCCCAAGGCCGCCGTTGCCCCCACCGGCTGATAGAAGAGCGCCGAGGTCGGTTCGTTGCGGTCGTGCTGCACTTGCGCTTTGAGGCGGAAACCGTTTGCCCATTCGCGTTCGAAGTGCAATTTCAGGTTGCGGTTGTACATCATGTGGTCGACGTTCGTCCACTTCCATGCCAAGAACACATTGTCCTTGTCGGTCGGCAGGTGGAAGTCCGAGGGGGCAATCACGTCGTCGCGGTACGACAGCACCAAGTTGGCCACCGGATACTCGCGCGGCAAGTATTTTTTCGGCACGAACGAGTAGGTTAGTTCCCCCATGCCCTTCCAGCGGTGGTCTTTGAAACCGTAGGCCAAGTAGCCCTTGGCAAAAAGGTGCTTGTTGAGGTGCGCCGTGGTCTGTGCCGAGAGGCGCAGGCGCAAGCCGTCCACATCGTTGGTGGTGATCACCGTGTTCATCGGTCCCAAATCCACCTTAGAGGGCACACTCGGGTCGATCGAGGTTTCGACAAAGTTTTCGATCAGCGCCTTCGCCACCCAAATCACGGGTTTCGCCCCCGGCAGGTTTTGCAGGCTCGTCACGAACGAATCCATGCGCTTCTCGGTGTTAGTTAGTCGCTCCGGGCGGTGTTCTGCCCAGAAGGCATCCTCCTGCATCTGGGCGTCGGCCAGCGTGCGCGTCGAGCCGGTGAACTTAAAGGCTGCATCGGGGATGGAATCGAAGGCAAAACCCGAGTAGGTCGTGCTGCGTTTCACCTGAAACTCGTGCAGGTTCTTCGCTGCCTTGAGCAGCACCAGCATGTTGTCTTTCGTCAGCACCTGTTCGCCCGAAGGCAGTTCTTCGTACGTCTGATCGATCTTCATCGACTGCACAAAGTTAATACCCGTGTTCATTGGTACCCCCATTTTTACACGCTTCACGCGATAGGTGCTGTCGGCCAGCACATAGAGTTCGCCCGAGAAACCGAAATCCTGCGCATTGTTGGGGGTGAATTGCACCTCGATGCAGCGATCGCCGTCGATCATCGTGGTGTCGGTGAGGAAGTAGCGGTAGAACGCGATGCCGTCGGTCGACGAGAGAGGGGAGATAAACTGATATTGCAACAAGCGGATGTTGTTGTCATAGAGGTTCACGTCAGTGAACACATCCTTCATCATCGCGTTGAGCACATCGCCCGTGTTGATCAGGTCGTTGATGCCCTCGCTGCGCTGCCCGATCACAATGTTCTTGCGCGTTTGGTCGCTTTTTGCGCCACAACTGCTGCGTCACCGTCTCGTCGACGGTGAGGGGCAAAATCAGTTTGCCCGTTTCGGGCGAAATCTCCACATGGTCTTTGAGGAAGGGCATCCGTTTGAGCTGTCCGTCCTCGAGCACCCGCGGCGTCACGTCGCTCACCGCGAAATTCAGTTTGCTGTATTGTTGCAGCGCATAGTAGTCGTGGAGTTTGAGGTCGCTGCCTTTCTTGGCGGCAATGACCTTGCGCATAAATTCCACAGCCGGGTTGTCTTTTCGCGAATACTTGGTGCGTTTCGCCTTCACCGTGGCCTCACCGAAACCGAGATCGGCCGATTTGAGAACAATGATGAGGCTGTCGCCGCCGGCCGTCGGTCGAACGGAACGCGAAACGTAACCCACCGACGAGGCGAAGAGTTGCCCTTGTCGGTAGGCCATGTTGAAGCGTCCCTCAACGTCGCTTTGCGTGGCCACCTGCGTGCCTTTGTAGAAGAGGTTGACAAACGGAATGGGCGCGCCCGTCTCGGCATCGACCACCCGTCCCACCACGCGCTGACCGAGGGCCAATGCGACGAAGGCAAACCACCCAAGCAAGAGAGTGAGAAGTTTTTTTCATTGCGATGAAAGTAAAAAAGTTGTGTGAGACCCCGGGCACGGCTCTCCGTGCAAACCGGTGGACGGGCACAAAGATACGAAACTATTTCGCTCCCTTGCGTTTTATTTTCGGCGAGAATGGGGAAATTGTTTTTTTTGCGTATTCCGCAATTTTTCGCTTTTCAAGCGGTGTCTCAAAAAAACGATGCATAAAAATGTCTTGTTTGTGGTATATTCTGTGTCTGTTCTCTTGTGTTGTGTTATTCCTGTACGATAAAACTTTCGTTTGTCAATGAAAGGTGTTTTTCTTGCTTCGTTTATCATTCAATCTCTGCGTTTGTTTGTCGAAATGTGAATTTAGTCGCTTTTTGTATATTCTAATATGGCAAAAGACAAGGTAAAAATTGTTTGTTGCGTCATTTTTGTGGTATATTTTGTTTTTGCGCTGTTTGAAGTTTTTATATTTGCAATCTCATCCATCTCTCAACGAGAATAAATTCGAAACTGCCGTTTTTTCGCACGCTCATCTCTTCGGTGGCGCAGTAGACTTGTTGAGGGGGAGATGGAGTTTTTCATCCCCGGAACCAATAAACGATCCAAACGATAATTACCTATGAAGAAAATGACCTTCTCTTTGGCTTGCTCCCTCGTGTTGGGAGGAGTTTCCGTACTGAGTGTAGCCTCTTGCGACAAGGACGGCGAAATGTCGAATGTGCCCGAAACACCGCGTGCCCAATTAGTAGACGGTAAGTGGCAGACGCCCGCGGCGACGCCCCATGCGATCCTCAGCGACGCGAGTGTGACCCGAGTCAACGAAGATTACTTCAACGGTAAACTTCCCGAAGACGCTACCTCCGTCATCGGTGGCTTCGTGACGCCCACCGGTCTCAAGGTAGAGGGAAAAGCAGTAGGCAATGAAACGCGTTTGGCGTGCACCGTGACCGGAGACACCCTGTCGTTGGCCAAGGTTACCCCCAAAGATAGCACCTTCTACGAGGTCAATGCCGCCTACGGCTGGAACAAGGAGGTGAAGTATGCCAAGTTCGAATATCCCAAGAGTGCCGTCGTGCGTGGACTGGGCGGCGTGAAGGTCGAAGGTGTGGATGCCGAGGGCAAAGCTCACGATGTGTCTGCCCACGCGTGGCTCGTCACGACTACTCCCCAAGAACTCCTCGAAACGCGCAAGGGAAGCAACCGCGCCCCGCTGCGTTTGTTGTTGCCCTTCATCAGCCCCGAAGGCTACAAGTGGATGGATGCTCGCTTCACCCTCGTCTTGCCCACCGAAGATCTCAAGAACTATCCGACCGTGAAAGTCACTTTGGTGCGCAGCGAAGGCAACGCCGTCGAAAGCGTTTGGAAGCGTGGTTGAACGCTCCCTTAGCCTTACCTCCTACAGCCGTCGCTCTTTCGGAGCGGCGGCTTTTTGTTTGTCCGGCATCGGGCATGATGTCCTCTTGTGCAGTCGGCTTATCTCCACCTCATTGAGACGGCGAAGCTCCCTCGAGTCGAACCAATGACCATCTACCACCGGCTTCGATGAGGAAAAGCCCCAATGTTGAAACCAATGGCTTTTTAGGAGGGATGAGATTGACGTACTCGTACTTTCAAAATCCGTACTTCCAAAATCAAAGTGCAATACAGCTGCCTTTTTGGCGTTTTCCTCGCGCGCGGGCGCGTCCGCCGTTTTTCGATTTTTGCCTTCACCTCTTCACCTATTGTGCATAAATCGTTGGATGATAGGGAGATGTGGGTGAAGATTGCACCCCCTTTGCCTTCACCTCGGTGAAGCAAAAAACGAGGGTGAAGTTCACGCGTAAGTATTTGTATATCAGTGGGGTAAGTGTGAAGGTGAAGGGTGAAGGCAAAAAATGCACCTCGACTGAAGTGCGGATGCGAGGGCGCGTGTCGTGTCACCCGCGTGTGGGGGAGTGGCGAAGAGTGGTGCATTTTGGACGAAAAGGAGTGGACTTTGGCGCGAAAGTCGTGTTGTTTTCCTCGTTGCGACAGGGAGGGCGGGTACGGCGGCCGCAAGGTGGGGCAACGGCCTGTCGGCTTGTCGATGGGTGCACCACCCCCGATAGGCGACGGACTGGGGAACGCGACAGCGCACAGCGGAGCAAAATGACGAGAGGAGAAAGTGTGATTTTGTGTTTTTTGTGATTTTGAAAAATGCGCTCCTTTGATGTTGAAAGTGAGCGGTTTGTGTGTGTTATGTCGGATGCTTCGCAGCGCAAGTCGGAAAATTTTGGGGCGCCGACTGTCACATTTCGCCCCCTTCGATTGTATTGGTAAGTGTAGCCCCGCTGTGCATCGGAGTCGATCGCCGCTCTCCCTCCTCCCTGCCGTCGACAGCGAAAACCGACCGCCGCAAGACCGAGCGCGGAGCGCGGGGCACCCTTTGTTTCACCTTCAAATCTTTACACGATGCCTAATTTTTTTCGTCAGCTGTGCCGTTGGTTCCTGCGGCATTTTGTTTCCTCCGCGCCCTCACCCGTCGGTACCGAACAGCCCGCGGCAGCAGCGGCCGTTCCTGCTGTTTCGCCCCGTGCGGAGGAGAAGGGGGCGAAGCCTTCGCCCCTTCACGAGCAACTGCTGCGCCTGCTCGAAGAGCGGCACGAGTTTCGCTACAACCTGCTGGCCGAGGTGCCCGAATTTCGCGAGCGCGGATCGGCCGCCGCCTTCCGCCGTGTTACCCCCTTGGACTTCAACACCCTGGCGATCCACGCCATCGATGCGCGCATCGGGGTGTGGCAGCGCGATGTGGAGCGCGTGCTGCACTCGGCGCTCATTCCAGCCTACCATCCCCTCACCCACTTCATGGAGCAACTCCCCGCGTGGGACGGCCGCGACCGCTTGCGCCCCCCTGGCCGAGCGCATCTCGGCGAGCGCGCTGTGGGTGCAGTGCTTCTCGGTGTGGCTGCGCGCGCTGGCGGCGCAGTGGATGGCGCACCCCACCGTGACGGCCAATGACTTGGTGCCGCTCCTCGTGAGCCGCCGACAGGGATTGCGCAAAAGCACCTTTTGCCGCCTGCTCATGCCCCCCGAATTGAGCGACTACTATGCCGACAAGTTTGAACTCACCGCCACGGCGGCGCACGAACCGCGCTTGGCGAAACTCGGACTGATCAACCTCGATGAGTTCGACCGCTACACGCCGCGGCAAAATGCGACGCTCAAAAACCTCTTGCAACTCAAATCGCTCTCCCTGCGCCGGACTTATCGGCAGAGTTGATGGCGCTGCCGCGCGTGGCCTCGTTCATCGCCACGAGCAATGTGAACGAGGTGCTGACCGACCCCACGGGTTCGCGCCGCTTTGTCTGTGTGGAGGTGAATGCGCCGATCGACTGCTCGCCCATCGACCACGCGCAACTCTTTGCACAGCTGCGCAGCGAGGTGCTGTCGGGTGCGCCCTGCTATTTGGATCGGGCGACGACCGAGGCTTTGGAGCGCTCGAACGCGCCCTTCCGCGTTTTCTCGCCTTTGGCGGAGCGTTTTGCGCGCTTCTATCGCGTGCCGACGACCGACGAGCCGGGCGAGTGGCACACGGTGACGGAATTGTATGACCGTTTTTCGCCGCCGTTGTCCCGCGGCGGTGCGTGGTCTTTCGCTCCAGACTTTCGGCCGTGAGGTGCGCAGCTTGGGTTTCCCGACCGCCCACCGTCGGCGTGGCAACTGCTATCGGGTGGTGGAGGTGTAGCGGGTGTTTTGGGCGGCCTTGTGGGGAATATTTGCGCAAAAAAAGGGAGGAAAAAAAGAAGGGAAACTGCTGTAATGGTCAGAGTTTTTGTTTTCTGTAGGCGCAAAAAAGTTCAATTTTAATTTTGCTAATTGATTGTTTTGTCATTATCTTTGCGCTGTTCAATAATAATATTTGTACTATGTCAATTAAAAAAGTAGGTTTGCTCCTCGTCTTGCCGGCATTGGTTTGTGCTTGTGGTAGTGATGAAGAGATTCGCCCTAAGGTAACAGAAAGCAAGCAGAAATGATGTTTCTGCCTTTCGTTTGAGTCCGCAAGAAGCTGCATCTGCGGTGAGCGATTTTTTATCAGAACAACCGGCGAATGGAGTTCGTGGTGCAGTTGCGACGGACAATCGAGAAGTTGAAGCAGTGGTTGATCTGGAAGGCGCACGCAGGACACGCGGAGCAACAGCATTGACGGACAGTGTGACAAAGAATTTCTACTTTGTAACGCTCAAAGATGGACGCGGTTATGCCGTGGTGTCTAAGGATAAACGTACCTTCCCTGTATTTGCCGTGTTGGACGACGGAGCTTTTTCTCCTGACTCGCTAAACACTGAGTATATGCAGTATCGTTTGCAGCAGGCTCAAGAGGGACAGAAAAACGAAATTGTGTATTTCGACCAGAAGTGGGAAGAATACCTCGGTGAGCAGAAACATACTCGAAGTCAGAGTCTAGGAAATCAGAGTACTAACTACGAGAAAAAAACGCCAGAACAAATGATGGCGGATGGGTGGATAAAAATACGTGAGGCAGCGCCAAAGCTTAAGAACGTAAAGTGGGGGCAGCAACTGCGGGATAACCAAAATGGCGTATTTTCAATAGTCGGACTCCCCAAATCTGAGGCATACAAAAAAGAGATCCCCACCAATAACAGAACTTACGATGGAGAGTCATTTGGGTGTACTTCTGTTGCCTATGGACAGGTATTATATGCGCTTCGCAATTATCCCGGATTCAGGGATTTGAAGTATCACAATGGTGAACGCGTGTTGTGGGAAAATATGAATGATAGTACTTCTTTGGTTTATGAGACTCAACGTTTCTTGGGTTGGCTTACAGCGAATTGCAGCCCTACAAAGATTGGAAGCAGTACGATGATCTTTAATACTGATGCAAAGGATTTTATTCGCCCGCTCTTGGGTTCATATATCCATTCAAGATATGATAATTGCGTAGTCGCGAACGGCGATTTTGATGGTTATGGATGGTCAGAGAACGCACGTGTGGTAAAAGAGTACTTTGAGCACCCTGACAATTGTTTTGTGATCATGACTGCAGGCGCAAGTTCGTTAGGAGTGCTTTCTCAGTTCGATTTGCGCTATCACACCTATGTAATTGACGGTATAGTCGATTTTAATAAGCGTCAGCGGTACGGTTCCCTTTTTTGGAAACGTTGGAAGACAACCGTGAGACACGTCTATCACATCAATGCAGGATGGAGCGGCAAGTGTAATGGTTATTTTCTGTATGTTGACAGCAAGGATGGCTTCGAGTATAATGGAGCAAACGAGGCTGTTAATTATCGTTCAAAAGCTTCGTATCTTGTAATCCGTCCTAAATGAGAAATATGAATATCCTAAAGAGTTTTTGTTTGCTGAGTATCTTTTTCTTCAGCTTGTTCGCTGCTGTGAGCTGTGATGATATCTCTGCTGAACCTAAGGCTACGCCCCCCTTTGTAAAAATCCCTGCGGCGGGCGGAGAGGCAACTGCAAAGGTGCTTCGTATGGATGGTGGAAAACTTCGCACAAAATGGGCATACAAAAGCGTTGAAGTGGAGAAAGGTATCTTTTATAGAAGAGATTCAACGCTGCGTATTGACACTTTGACGGATGGCCGTGTGAAGTATTCGAGCACGTGGTATGCATTCTATGTAAGCATGAGCAAGAACGAGATACATGTGGTTGTCTCGCCCAATAAATCAAAGAATCAGCGTAGTGTGCGATTCTTGGGCGATGATTTATATGGCGCAGGTCTGGTGAGTTTTGCCGTCCACCAGGATGCTGACACCACTGCAACGAACTAAGCCTGTTTCTCGTCTGTCGGAATTATAAATTATGAAGTGTTCGGTGTCGTCTCTTATTCAGCAAGTACACCGCTTGCGTTATGACAGAAGGCAGTATGTGCTTAGCTAATTCATTTCGAGCTATGGCAGTATTGTACGACCGTTTCGCCGCCGCTGTCCCGCGGCGGTGCGGTCTTCGCCCAGACTTCGCCGTGAGGCGCGCAGCTTGCTTCCCTCGACCGCCCACCGTCGGCGCGGCACCCATCGCGTGGTGGAGGTAGGGAGCAAGGCTACTATTGCTATAATGTAACGAAAAGGAAAAGGAGAACAAGAAGGAAAACTGTTGCAGTCGTAGGAGTTTTGTTTTGCCCGAACGAGAAAAAAAGACCTCTGTTGCTTGCTCTCTTCTTTGCTTATCTTTGCAGTGATTCTCGAACTTATTCTCTCTCTACTAAACGAAAAGTGCGTATTTCTTCTTTACTCGCCGGTCGATATGTTTGTTTACCTGTTCGGGGCTGTGATGATGATCTCTCGTTGCCCGTGCTCAATTCTTGCGGAAATTCATGGAGGGTGGGAGGCTGTGACCAACTTACAAACGGATGGAGGAAATGGAAAAGCAAATGGCCTGCAATGCATATCGTTTAATAGGGTCATGTGAAAGACAGCGCTCTGCACGTCGACAGCACCGATGGTCGCAACGGCGGGCGAGTGGTATGCCTTTTCTGGAAACAGAGAAATGCATCTGCAGAATTGTCGCCCAACGAAAGTTTATCCAACGCAGCGGACTTTGCGTGTGAACACACAGCCGGGCATTACTGAGCTATTTGTGAACAGTCAAAAACCAATCACGCTGATGCCGAATTGAATGTGAAGCTCACTTTCTCATCGGGCATGACCCGTTGAAGTACAATAGCCTGCGGTGGATAAAGCTCGCCTCTCACGAGAGAGGCGGCGCCGTGGTGTAAATGCCGTTGAGTAGCAAAAGGTTATTTGCGCAGCGGTTTGAGATGGTCTTCGAAGTAGCGCGTGATGCGCTCGTGGAGGTGGATCATGTCGCGACCGGCCATGTTGTGGCCTTGTCCGGGATAGACGAAGTAGTCGGGCTGTGTGCCGGCATCTTCGCTGGCGCGGAGGAAGGCGAGGGAGTGCTGGAGCACGCAGGTGGGATCGTTGTAGCCGACGATGATTTGCAGGCGACCTTTGAGCTTCGCGGCGTGTTCCACCATGCTGGCTTCGGCGTAGCCCTCGGGATTGCTTTGGGGCGTTTCCATATAGCGCTCGCCGTACATGGCTTCGTAGTATTTCCAGTCGAGGACGGGGCCGCCGGCGACACCGACTTTGAAGACTTCGGGGTGGGAGAGCATGAGGTTGGTGGTCATGAATCCGCCGAAGCTCCAACCGTGCACACCGATGCGAGTGGTGTCGACATAGGGGAGGGCGCTGAGGTGTTTGACGCCTTCCATTTGGTCGGCCATCTCAATGCGGCCGAGGTGGCGATGGGTGCAGCTTTCGAACTCGAAACCGCGATCGCCCGATCCGCGATTGTCGAGAATGAAGAGGACGTAGTCGCGGTTGGCCATGTAGTATTCCCACGGGCGGGCTTGGTAGTTCCACGACTCCTTGACGTTGGTGGCGTGGGGGCCGCCGTAGACGTAGACGATGGCGGGATACTGCTTGTTGGGGTCGAAGTTGACGGGCTTGACCAAGCGGTAGTAGAGGGGCGTTTTGCCGTCGGCGGCCATGATGCTGCCGCTTTCGACGCGAGGCATGGTGAACTCGCGCCACGGATCGGCGGCTTCGAGGAGGCGAAGGGCTTCGTGGGGACGCTCGGTGCTGCGCACGACGATGTTGCGGTAGGTGGTGGGCGACGACCAGGTGTCGCGGAGATAGCGACCGCCGGGCGAGAGTTGGGCGCGGTGCACACCTACGCCATTGTCGAGGAGGGTGCGACGACCGGTTTTGAGATCGACGGCGTAGAGGTTCTCACGGATGTGTCCGCTCTCGTTGCTGCGGATGATGACGCTGCGGGTGCGGGTGTTGAAACCGAGGAGTTCGAGCACTTCAAACTTGCCTGAGGTGAGCTGTTTGAGTAGTTTGCCCTTGGTGTCGAAGAGATAGAGGTGGTTGAAGCCGTCGCGCTCGCTTTGGTAGATGAACTTGTCTTTGTCCCACGGCAAGAACGTGAGCGGGTTTTGGGGTTCGACGAAGCGCTCGTTGGTTTCGGTGTAGAGCACGCCGAGACGCGCACCGGTTTTGGTGTCGTAGGCGACGAGGTCGCAGCGTTTTTGCGAACGCGGCACTTCCATGATGTAGAGGCGGCTGCCGTCGGGGCTCCAACTGAGGTTGGTGAAATAGCGATCGGTGGGATCGCCGAGATCGAGCCAGACGGTGCGATCGTTGTCGGGGTTGAAGATGCCGACGGTGACCTTGTGGGAGGGCATACCGGCCATGGGGTATTTCTCGGGCGCGGGTTGGGCGATGCGCACGGCCGAGGGCACGTCGATGGTGACGAGCGGATAGTCGGTGACCATGCTTTGATCCATGCGGTAGAAGGCGAGCCGGCGACCGTCGGGGCTCCAGAAGGTGCCTTTGTGGATGCCAAATTCGTCGCGGTGCACGGAGGTGCCGTAGAGGAGTTCGCGGCTGCCGTCGGTCGACACAGCGTGTTGGCGACCGTCGGCGGTGGTGACGTAGAGATTGTAGTCCTTGGTGTAGGCAAGGGCGCGACTTGTCGGGGCGAAGTCTTGGTGGCCGATGCCGCGCTCGAGGGGAATGGACCATTCTACGCGACGATCTTTCCAATTGTAGTGGAAGAGGGCGCGTGCGGTGCGGAGAGCGGCAATGGGTCGACCGGCTTCGGGGAAGGTGGCGGAGGTGAGGGAGCGCAACACGCCGCAACGGGCGGTGTCGAGCGCTGCATTGACCTCAGCGAGGGTGAAAAGGCGCGTACCTTTCGCGTCGAAACGGCGGCCGTCGGCGTCGCTGAGTTGCGACACTTCGGCGACGTCGGTGCGAAGGAGTGCATCCCCCCACCAAGCGGTGAAAACGCTCTTGGGTTGGAGATTCCAATAGTTGGAACCGCCCCACATCAGGTCGTCGAGTGTGGGACGACGGAGAGAAGAAGGAGTGTTTTGCGCCATGCCGGTGAGCGAAAGGAGCGAGAGAAGAAGAACGAAGATTTTTTTCATGCGTGCAACATACTCATGCGTGAACGAAAAGGAGAACGGGTGGGCTGCCGACGTGCATCAATCGTCGCGGCGCGAACGGGAGTAGCCACCTTGGTCGCGGCGGTCGTAACCTCCACGATCGTTGTAGCTGCCACGTTTGTTGTAGCCCTCCGCGATCATTATATCCTCCGCGGCGATCGTTGTCGCGACGGTCATCGCGGCGACGATCGGAGGGCTTGCCATCGTAACGGTTTTGCCGATCGCGGTTGTAGCCGCCGTTGTCACGGCGGTCGTTGTCGCGGCGACCTTTGAAGCCTCCACGATCGTTGTAAGCTCCTTTTCTGTCGTTAAATCCTCCGCGCTTGTTGAAACCTCCGCGGTCGTCGCGGCGTTCGAACTTCTCGCCGCGTTCTTCGCGTTCCTTGCGGTCTTTGGCGTGACGCACGCGCTCGAAGGTGTTGTGACGGGCGCGGAGATTGCGATAGGTGGCGGCGAGTTCGGGATCGTCAGAGAAGTCGATGTTGCGATCGTAGCGTTCGTCGGCTTCGTTGCGGCGGTCGTCGAATCGGCGATCACGGTCATCAAAACGGCGGTTGTCGCGGTTGTCAAAACGACGTTCGCGGTCGCCGAATTTTCCTTTGCGGTCGCCGGCGGTGCGGTCGTTGAAGCGGCGATCGCCCCGTCCTTCGCCTGCTCCGCGTCCATCGCGCTCTTCGTCGTCTTCGAAAACGCTTGCGCGAGAAGTCGCGCTTGCGGCCGTCGCGGAAACGTCCCTTCTCTCCCATGCGGCGGAGTTCTTCGTCGGTTTTCACGACGTTGCCTTGCGCACGGAAGTTGTCGAGTTTGCCTTCAAAGGTGACGTATTTGCGGAGCTCGCAGTCGAGCGATCCGTTTTGGAGGGGCACTTTGAAGGAGGGACGCAGACGCATGGAGTCGAAGAGTTCTTCGCGCGAAGAAATGATCCAGGCTTCGCCGCCTTGAAATTCGCGTTTGAGTTTTTCGCCCAGCGTGCGGTAGATGTCGGAGAGATCTTCGGGACGAAGACGCTCACCGTAAGGCGGGTTGGTGATGAGGAGTGCGGGCGATTCGGGTTGCGTGAAGTTGCGAATCTCGCGTTGTTCGACGGTGATGAGATCGGCCACACCGGCAGCTTTGGCATTGGCCTGTGCGGCTTCGACAGCGCGGAGATTGATGTCGGCACCGATGATGCGGTGCTCGAAAGTGCGCTCGTTGCTGTCGTCGTCGAAGATCGAACTGAGCAATTCGGGATTAAAATCTTTCCAATTCTCAAATCCAAACTTGCGGCGGAACACACCGGGGTAGATGTTGCGTGCCATGAGGGCGGCTTCCACCAAAATGGTGCCCGATCCGCAGAAGGGGTCGATGAGGTCGCAGTCGAATTTCCAACCGCTCATCTTGATCAAGGCGGCGGCGAGCACTTCGTTGATGGGGGCATCGACCGTGGCGGTACGGTAGCCGCGCAAGTGGAGGCTCTCTCCGCTCGAGTCGAGGGAGAGGGTGCAACTCTCCTCCGCTATATGAATATTGAGTCGCAGGTCAGGATTGGACACGCTGATGTTGGGGCGCTTTCCTTCGCGCTCCATAAAATAGTCGACAATGGCGTCTTTCACCTTGTAAGCGACGAATTTCGAGTTGCGAAATTCGGTGCTGTAGACGGTGGTATCGACTACAAAGGACGTATCAAGGTCTAAAAATTCGTTCCACTCGATCTCTTTCACCGCTTTGTACACGTCGTCTGCGTTGCGAGCCCGAAAATGGGAAATAGGTTTGAGAACACGTACGGCGGTGCGGAGGCAGAAATTGGCGCGGTACATCATTTCTTGGTCGCCGCTGAAGGACACCATGCGACGGCCGATTTGTACGTCGTTGGCGCCAAGCTCGATGAGCTCCTGTGCCAAGACTTCTTCCAGACCTTGGAAGGTCTTGGCTATGAGTTCGAAGGATTGTTGCATTAAAATAAGTCGAGATGGAAAGTAAATTGGGGCAAAGTTACTATTCGTCGGTCGAATGTCCAAGATTTGCGGTTGTTTTTTGGCGGGCAATCGACGCGCGAATTTATTTTGCCGTTTGGAGCTGTCCGTTTACGAGGTGTAGCACGTAGGTGCGTCCTTTTTGTGTGGGAAATTCCACGGTTTGTTGCCCATAGCGCACGGTGCAGTCTTCGCCGGCCTGCGAGGTGATGCGCGCTTCGTGGAGTTGCCCGTTGCGCCAGTCGAGATCGACCACAAAGGCACCGCGGGCGCGCAGTCCTTTCACGTTGCCGTTGCGCCACGCGTCGGGCAGCGCAGGCAGGAGGTGCAAACCGCCGATGTGACTTTGGAGGAGCATTTCGGCCACGCCCGCCGTACCGCCGAAGTTTCCATCGATTTGGAACGGTGGGTGCATATCCCAGAGGTTGTCGGCCGTTCCATTTTTTAGCAAATTAGCAAAGAGCTTGTAGCTGCGGTTACCGTCGTGCAGGCGCGCCCACTGGTTGAGTTTCCAGCCCATCGACCAACCCGTAGCACCGTCGCCGCGATGGTCGAGCACCACACGCGACGCCTCGGCGAGTTGCGGTGTGCTGATGGGCGAAATCGTCGTGCCCGGGTGCAGTCCGAAGAGGTGGTTCACATGGCGGTGGTGGTCGTTCGGATCGTCGATGTCTTTGCTCCATTCTTGCAACTGCCCGTAGCGACCGATTTGATAAGGAGCCAAATTGGCGAGCGTATTGTTCCACGTTGCCACCTCGCTGTTGTCGACACCGAGAATCATCGCCGCGCGCACTGCTTCTTGCAGGTTTTCGCGAATCACGGCGTGCGTGAACGTCGTCCCCTCGTCCACCGGCCCGTGTTCGGGTGAGGTCGAAGGAGCGGCTGTCAGCGTGCCGTTCGGCTTTTGCCAAAGATAGTCTTCCGAGAATTGCGCGCACTCCTTCAGCACCGGATAGGCCACCTTGGCGAGGAACTGTTTGTCGCGCGTGAACTCGTAGTACTCCCACAGGTGCGTCGCCAACCAGTGTGCCGCCACGGGGTTGTAGTTCCACGACATGTCTTGGCTCACAAAGGGCGAGGTGAAACCGAAGGGGTTGCCGCTGATGCCGGCCATCCATCCGCGGGCGTTGAAATACTTGCGCGCCGTCACCGCTCCGGGTTTGCGCATCGAGAGGATGAACTCCGTGAGCGGTTCGGCACACTCGGCCAGTCCCGTTGTGAGCGCCGGCCAGTAGTTCATCTGGAGGTTGATGTTGTTGTGGTAGTCCACGCGCCACGGGCCGTCGACATTGTTGTGCCACACCCCTTGCAGGTTCGCGGGGAGGTTGCCCGGTCGCGAGGAGGCGATGAGCAGATAACGGCCGAACTGGAAATAGAGCGCCTCGAGATCATGATCCGGTGCGCCGTTGCGGTAGGCTGCCAGTCGGCGATCCGTGGGGAGGTTGCGCAGCGAGTCGGGCGTGTCGCCGAGTTGCAAACTCACGCGGTTGTAGAGCGTGGCGTAGTCCTTGTAGTGACGCGCAAAGAGGGAGGAGAAGTTGCGTCGCGCCGCCGCTTTCATCCATTTCGCCGTGGTGCGTTCGGGATCCACCCCCACATAGGCTTTGGGGTCGTCGAAGCGCGGATCGAGGTTCATGCGGTAGTCCGTGTCGGCGGTGAGCAGGAAGGTCACCTCGTCTGCCCCCTTCACCGTGAAGCGGCCGTCGGTGTTCGTCACCGTGCCGCCTTTCGCCACCGCGTGCAGTCGCACCACATAGCGCATGCCGTTGTTGTCCAACTGTGCGCGATAGACCAACCCATCTTTGCCTTCCGACACCATCTTGCCCTCGGCACAAGGATTCGGCGCGTAGGAAAGGGTGAGGTTTTGCTGTCCGCGGCGGTCGGCCGTGAAGCGTACCACCAGCACATTGTCGGGGTAGGAGATAAACGCGCGACGGGTGTAGCGCGTGCCGTCGGCCGCAGTGAAGTTCACCGTGGCAAAGGCCGAATCGACCGAGAGCGTGCGCTCGTAGTCGCGGATCTTCGTCTCGTCGAGTCCCGTGGCGATGTGGAGTTCGCCCATCGTGGTGAACGAGCCGAAGCGGAAATCCTTCTCCCCTTGGGTTTCGTAGGAGGCCTTGCCGTTGAAGTTCTCGCGCGTGAGTCGCGCCGCCTCTTCGTCCTTGCCCTCGGTGAAGGCACGGCGAATGGCTTTGAGCACCGGCGCGCTGTCTTTGTTCACATCCCAGTAGTAAGCCGGTCCGCTCTTCACGCCGGGGCCGCCTCGCCACAGGCTTTTCTCGTTGAGTGTGAGGCGTTCGGTCGCCACCGATCCCATGAGGTTTGCCCCCAAGTGCCCATTGCCCAACGGGAGCGAACGGCGTTCCCATTCGGGGTCGGGGTTCACCGCGGCATCGCCGGCGCTGACGGGTTTGCGCAGGCTGTCAAAGCGTTCGGGGTGACCGCCCCACCAACTTTCGGCGCCTTTGAAGGAAGTCGGTTGGTCAAGTCGAATGACGTGGCCGGCCGTGGATTGTGCGGCGGCCGTGCCGGCGCTCACGAGCAGGGCAAGCGGCAGCGCATGGCGAAGGAAGTGCATGGGAGGAGTGGAGGTTAGGGGAGTTAGGCTTGGTTTTGACGTTCGAAAGCCGCGCGAATCGCGTCGGCCGTGGCTTGCATCTCTTCGGCGGGGAGTTGCAGTTTGGGTTTGCGGAAGTCCATATCGACCCTCGTCGTTGAGGGGAATGAGGTGCAAGTGGGCGTGCGGCACTTCAAGTCCGATGGCCGCCATACCGACTTTGCGACAAGGGCAGCGCTTCGCCGATGGCCAGCGCCACGCGCTTGGCGAAACGGTGGTAGGCGGCGAGTGTTTCGTCGTCGAGGTCGAAGACATAGTCCACCTCGCGGCGCGGAATCACGAGGGTGTGGCCTTTCGCCACGGGATTGATGTCGAGAAACGCGTAGAAGTCTTCGTTTTCCGCGCATTTATAGGAAGGGATTTCGCCGGCGGCGATTTTGCTGAAAATAGTCATGGTGTACCGGTATTTGTTGTGGAGAGTAGGCGCCGAAAGCGGGGGCGCACTGCGTTTTCGCAAATATACTAAAAAAAGCAGCGAAATGTCGGCGGCTTGTCACGCAAAAAAAACACCCTTCCCCGCATTCCCGGCGAGTGGAAAACGAGCGGGCGCCCCGAGTGGCGAAAAGGCCGACAACCTTTCACGGCATTTCGACGGTGAGCACGACGTGTGCAGTCTACACTCCGGCGAAAGCTGGGGAGAAGAACGAGAAACAAGACCGTTTTCGTCGAGAAGTGGAGCGTTTTTCTTTTCTTCTTCCACACTTTCGCCGGTCGGTTGCGCCTTTCGTTCACTCTCGCGCCCGCGTGTGTGCGCACTCAGCGAGTTTTCTGATTTTTGCCTTCACCGCGGCACTTTTTTCTTTCAATTTGTTGATTTTCAGTGTGTTGTGGGTGAAGGTTTTACCTTTCGTTGTTTTTGCTCTATTGCCTTGTGAATCAAAGTGTTAGGGGTGAAGGAACGATTTGCGATTAGCGTTCACCGAAACATCGCCGTCCGAAAGAGCAATGAGGAAAACATCGACGCGAATTTTCGGTCCGAAATGAGGGTGAAGGAAAGGTGAAGGAAAAAAGGGGTGAAGCCTTCACGCGTAAGTAGGTGATATATAGTGAGTTGGGTGCGATTGGTGAAGAGGTGAAGGAAAAAATCAAAAATCACTGGGCGCGCGCCCGCGCGAGACTTGGCTGTAGGGACATAGAAATGGGGGCATGAGAAAACAGGAGTAGTGATTTAGGTGTTTTGTGGACAAATGAAAGTAAAGTGGGTTTTATGTGTGTTCTTGTTTACGGGTCGCGTGTCTGTGTTTTTCATTTGTCTTGTAATGTGTGCGAGGCGAGAAGTGAACTGTTCATTCTGTGTAGTTGTCTGCGGGTGAATACCACAAAAAAGTAAATAATCGTGCCGTCGGGTGCTTTTTTTGTGCCTTTCGTTTGGTCGCTCACGGGCTTTCCTCTACATTTGCCTTATGAACCCTGCCGCTTCACGGCGGCACACAAAGCAACGATTATGAAACGAATCTACTCTCTCCTTTGGGCGCTGCCCGTCCTGCTCGTGAGTGCCTTGTTCCTCACGTCCTGCGTGTACGATCCGTATTACGACGAAGGTCGTGCTATCGACAACTATTATAACAACTCCAACTATAACGGCTATGGCGACCGCGGTCGTGCCCGAGTCGTCAGCGGCGAGTGGCAAGGTGATTTCGGCATGTTCTATGCCGTGGTCAACCCCATCACGGGACAAAGCGTGCAGTTCGATTCGCGCAACTCTTATGTGCTTTTCCAACCGAATTACTACGGAGCCAGCGCGGGTTGGGGTAAGCAGATCGACTTCTACGAGTACGGCCCCCTCTCGCGCCGTTACCACCGTTTCTATTGGGAAGTACGCAACGGCGTGCTGTATCTCAGCTATCCGTCGGATCATAAGCTCGATGTGGCCATCTACGACTACTATTTGAGCAACAGTCTCTTCACGGGACGTGCCGGAGATTCGAACTTCCGTTTCAGCCTGCGCAACCTGAGTTTCACGGGTTGGAACACCTATTCCGGCGACTACTACGATTACGACAATGTCGCTTGGAGCTGGAGTGCCTACCGCGGCACCTCGGCCGATGACACCTCCACGGTGCAAACTCCGCTTGTCGTGACCTCCGGTCGTCGCGCTCAACCCTAAATTGTTGATATTCTTTCATCATAACGCCCACTCCCGTCGTGTTCCTACACGGCGGGAGTGTTGTGTTGGGGCAGTACACGACGCGAGTTGCTCCTGCACTTCGGATCTGAACGTGCAAGCCATCTTCGATGTTTGCTCCGGTAAAAAGACGGCGAGCATACAAAAGAAAATTAACAGTAGTCCCGGATAAAAGCTAAAGTTTGAAACACCCCAAGCAGAGTTCTACAAAAGGATTGTCTATTTTTGCACTTGCCGTTTGACTCTACACTCTACTCTTTAATATTGCACGAATGGCAGAAGAGACATTTACAGGGTCTGATTTGTCACGTAAACAGGATTACAAGATGTCGCAAAAGCATTGGACGTTCACTCATATTATCCGTTACATTGAGGAATATGAACGAAATCCTTTACTCATAGAAAGGATGAAGTGGGAATTTATTCTCGAAGGAGAATACATAGTTGAGTTCGTGAAGCTATGTAAACATCTCGTTCTGGAACGAACGATAGACCCCAATAAACATCAAGCTGCAGCGATTTATTTGAGGTATTCTTCGCAATTGCTATTAAAAAAAAAGAGGGCTATAAGACGGCTTGGCATAGAAAAAGAATACGTATCTGCAATCTTAAGACAGTATGGCATACATTACAGAGAGTATGGGGACAATGAGCATCGAGTCTTTTTTCTGGATACAGGTATAAATATATATTTCAGCAAGCACCATCAATCCTTTATTTATATCATACAAAGGATTGAATTTTCCAATGAAGAATATAGGTCTTTTATCCTCAAGGTTCTTCCGGTAAAAAAAAGCGAATGGTAGCTACTCCCGAGAATACCTCGTTGTATCAAGTGCAGCAGCTGATAAAAAAGGCCGGCGCAATCATTGTTACAGAACCGGTATTCCGGAAAGGTACGACTGGTCAGGACATTGATAACAAAGAGACTTACCTGTGGTTTTAGGGATGAAAGATACTTTGGGCTACGGTTATTATGCCCTGAACGATTGCCGCATCATTCCCATGTCAGATGCCCCCATAGAATAGTCTATTTTTGCACTTCCCTATTGACACTACACTCCCCACGTGTGCACATCGCGTGCCTACTTTTGCGTGGAGTAGGGTGGCGCGAGCGGATATTTTCGGCTAACTTTGCAACACCAAGTCCCGATGCGGCCGCGGCGCGTGTGCGTGCCGGTGGTCGTGGACGTTTCTCCTCAACAACTGATTGCAAAAAATACTCCCGTATGCCCATCTTTCATCTCAATTCCTTGTCCGATCCCGGCGTAGAGGTTTATAGTGCCTTGACCGAAGCGCAGTTGCGCAGCAAAGTCGATCCCTCGCGGGGCGTGTTCATCGCCGAAAGTCCGAAGGTGATCCACGTGGCGCTCGATGCGGGTTACGAACCCCTTTCGCTGCTCTGCGAGGAGCGGCATCTCACGGGCGATGCGGCCGATGTGCTCAGCCGTTGCGGCGACATCCCCGTCTATACCGGTGCGCGCGAACTCTTGGCGCAGCTCACGGGCTACACCCTCACCCGCGGTGTGCTTTGTGCCATGCGCCGCCGTCCCGAAACGTCAGTGGCAGAAGTGGTGCACGATGCGGCGCGCGTGTGCGTGATCGACGGGGTGACCGATGCCACCAACATCGGCGCGATCTTCCGTTCGGCCGCCGCTTTGGGCATCGATGCCGTGGTGCTTTCGCGCACGGCTTGTGACCCGCTCAATCGCCGTGCGGTGCGCGTGTCGATGGGCAGCGTGTTTCTCGTGCCTTGGGCTTGGTCGTCCGATCCGGTGGCAGAGTTGCAGGGTACTGGGCTTCCGCACGGCGGCCATGGCGCTGACCGATCGGTCGATTTCGCTCGACGATCCGGTGTTTGAAAGGCCGAACCGCGCTTGGCGCTCGTGATGGGTACGGAGGGCGACGGTTTGGCCGACACGGTGATCGCGAGTACCGACTACACGGTGCGCATCCCCATGTATCACAACGTCGACTCGCTCAATGTGGCTGCGGCTTCGGCGGTGGCCTTTTTGGGAGTTGCGGAAGAAGTGATTCGGTGAGCGCGACCATGCTGCGATTCTGGATGTGCTTTTTCTGCTCGCGCAAACCTTTCTCTGATGACAGTTGTCGTGTCGCTCTGATTCGATGTACTGAGATCGATTGACGACACTGAACCATTACGGCTCAGAAATCAAGCTCAAAGCCCTGCCAGTTGTCATTTTAGACGAGTGGCAGGGCTTTGATGTTTAGGATGTTATCTGTATGGGAGTGGGTGTTTACATCGTTGATGTTGATGGTGATTTTTTTCCATTCTCTTTGCCAGGGGTTTCCCGTCATTTTTGACTTTCATCGTCCCGGGAATGGTACATGCCGGTGGTGCGCTCGAATTGGTTCACCCCTTCCACCTGAAGATCAAACTTTATGTTTTTCTTTGAATGGTGGGTAAACCATCGTACCGGCGAAAGCTCACGGTCATGGCATTGGCATCGAGCTGTTTCGAGTTTGTATTTAAGCTTGACTTGCCCATTGCTGGTTTCCTTTTCCACTGTCCATGTGTCTCCTACAGCAACGGCGTGTTTGGGGAAGCTCTTCATACCGTTGGTCATTTCTAAGCCGGGCTTGGTTTGTGCCATGAGGAATTTTGCTTTTTCTGTGCCGATTCCTTCGTAGAATGGGCCTTCGACGACGTTGCCTTGCTCATCAAGTCGGGTAATGGTGCGCATGGCGGTGATCGTTGCTTTCGTAGACAGCAGGGCTTGCTCCAACGCTTTGTTGGTATCGGCATCGGTTGTTGTCATCGACAAGTCTTCGATCTGTGTCGAGAAGGTGGTGAGACCGTTCTGTTTTGAGGTGGGGGTGTTCTTTAATTTCGCCTTGTAAGTGAAGGTGATGGGTTTGCCTAAGAGATTCATTTCAGTGACAGTGGTCATTGTATAGACCATCGGTTGCCCGATCTTAGGTGAGAAGCGGTAGGTGACTTTCTCTTGTGCGAACGAGAGGAATACCCAACAGCAGACGAGGAAGGAGGTGATGAATCGTTTCATAGTGGTGTGGTTGATGAGGTAAATGAAATGAGTTGTTTCAGTTGTGGAGCCTTTTCACTTGCAAATATAGTGTTTCTGCAGAAAAGAATTGAAGGAAACGTTTCTTTTTTTTGATAGTGGGAGATAAAAAGATCCCGCTCATGACGACTTGTCTTGAGCGGGATATTTTATCTATAGGTGAAGTTCGCGATCAGCGGAAGCACTGGCGGAAATTCACAGAGGTGAAGTAACCGAGTGGAAATTCGCCGAAGGCGTTTTGCACCACTTATACAGAGATGTCGAGAATCTCGAGCTGGATGACACCGCGGGGCGTTTGTGCGTCGACCACGTCGCCGACCTTGTGGCCGAGGAGGGCTTGAGCGATGGGCGTGGTGCTCGAAATTTTACCGGCACGGAGATCAGCTTCGCTTTCCGAAACGATGGTGTACTTCATTTTGGCGCCGACCTTCACATTCTTCATCTCAACGGTAGAGAGAATCTGCACGATGTCGGTGCGGAGTTTCGACGTGTCGATGATCTTGGCTGCCGCGATGGTAGCTTTGAGCTCGTTGATTTTGTTTTCGAGAATAGCCTGTGCTTCTTTGGCGGCGTCGTATTCTGCGTTCTCGGAGAGGTCGCCTTTGTCGCGAGCTTCAGCGATGGCGGCCGAGGCGGCGGGGCGGTCGATTTGCTCCATACGGCGGAGCTGGGTCACGAGGTTATCGTAACCCTCTTGGGTCATGTATGCCATGGTGTTGATTTTCTTTTTTAGGAGTTGGGTGAAGTGGGGGGCAGCGGCATCAGTTGTCGCCGCCTTCGTGCTGCGTTGTGCCGTTGCCTTCGTTGTTGCGTCCGGGTTTGCGGCGACGTGCTCCGCCGCGGCGGCGACGGTTGTTGTTGCGGCGTGCGGCCGGTTGCTCGGCGGGCGACTCAGCGTCGAGTGCTTCTTCGGCGTTCTCCGGCGCATCGGCAAGTTCGCTGTGCGCACGTTCCACGGCGCGGCGGTGGGCTTCTTCGCGCTGTTTGCGCTCAGCCTTTTCGGCACGTCGGCTTTGTTCGGCCGGGGGCAGCGTGGTGTTGGTGTAGCCGGCTGCGTTTTGCGCCTTGTTCTGACGGCGTGCACGCTTCTTCTGTTGCTCTGTGCGCGGTGCGGGCGTTTCCGTAAGCTCGATTTCGATCAGCTCGCTTTCGGTGGGCGCGACTTCGGCATCGAGGGGGGATGCTTCGAACGGCTCAACCTCAGGTGCGGTCACGCTGGATACCTCTTCTGCGCGTGTTTCGCTGTGGGGAGCGGTCACGGGCACTTCGGGAGTGCGCGGTTCGGACTGCGCCGTGTTGGCGGTCGTGTGTTGCTCTTCCACTTCGCGTGTCGAGGTTTGTACGGACGCTTCTTGTGTTGCGCTCACGGCTTCGGCCGGAAGTTCCATAGGAGCGAAAACGGCCGTCTGTTCTGCGGGAGCAGACTTTTCGACTGCTGCCGGCGTTTCCGTACCTTGCGCTTCGATCCGGTCAGATTGGGGCAGGATGTTGCGCGTGTCGGGCAGCGATTGGTCGGTGGCGCGAGTCGGTGCAACCTGCGATTGAGGCGCTGTCGTGGCGGGTTCTTCTGTGGCGGGCACAGTAACCTGCGGAGCGGGAGCTACCGCTGCGGTGGTTCGGCAACGGCTTCCACAACTTGCGGTGTTTCAACGGCGGGTGCTTCTTGCACCACGGGAGTCGGTTCGTGCTGCGGCGCAGGAACTTCCACTTTCGGTTGTTCTACGCGCTCAGGAGCCGGTGCGGGTTGCACCTCGGCTTCCTTCGCTTGCGCGGACTCGTTGCGCTTTTCCGTGGACTGATGGTCAGCCACCGGCGCCTTCTTGGCGTGATCGTCGTTGTTGCGTTCGGCGGGTTGGCGACGTTCCTCACGCCCTTCACGTCCCTCGCGTTCTTTGCGCGCTTCAGTGTTTTTGTTTCTGCGCTCTTTGCGCTCCGTGTTGCGCTCTGATTGATGCTTGGGCGTTTCTTCGCTTTGTTCGTTGCGCGCCTCGTGGCGTTCATTGCGCTGTTCGCCGCGGTTTTTGCCGTTGCGGCGCTCAGCGTTCTTTTCTTCGCGGTTGTCCTTTTGACGTTCGTTGCACTTTTCGTTGCGTTCGCCGCGTTGCTCGCCGCGATGGTCTTTGCGGTTGCGTTCGCCGCGGCCTTGTTCCTTGCGGCCGCTGTTGCCTTCGCTTTGTTCTTGGGCGATTTCAGCTTCGATTTCGTCAATTTTGGGGAGCACGAAAAACTCTTCGGCACCCATCGCCGTGCGCTTTTCCTTCGCGCGGAAGACGCCATCGAGGAATTGGGGTTCGCGGCGGAGTTTGGTCAACGCGTCTTTGGCCGCAGCCTGATGGCTTTCTTTCTTGGAGTAGCCTTTGCCCTCGCCGGCATAGAGTCCTTCGATGACGACGGTGGTGAGGAAGGAGGGGCCGTTGGCTTTGTCGTGGTCGGCGGCGGTGTCTTTGAATTCGAGACGGATGCGGTTTTTCTGACTCCACTCGAGGAGCTTGCTCTTGAAGTTCACTTCTTTGCTCGCCACAGATTCGAGATCGAGGACGGCGCCGATGATGCGTTTTTCGACGAAGCGGAAGGCATAGTGAAAACCTCGGTCGAGGTAGATGGCGCCCATGAGTGCTTCGAAGGAGTTGCCGCCGAGATAGGAGTTGTGGGTGCGGCTGTGGGTTTGGCTCTGAATGAGGCGATCGATGTGCAATTCCTTGGCGAGACGGCCGAGGGATTCGCGCGATACGATCTTAGAGCGGGTATTGGTGAGGAAACCTTCGCGCTTGTTGGGGAAGTGTCGGTAGACGATGTGGCTAACGACGGTTTCGAGGACGGCATCGCCGAGAAATTCGAGGCGCTCGTTGTTGAGCGGTTTGTTGCCGAGTTTCTTGGAACGATACTCTTGTGACTTATGGGCGAAGGCCGTGCGATAGAGATCGATGTTGTGCGGGCAGAAGCCCATGATGTCGTAGAGGGCAGAACGAAACTCTCGGTCTTTAGAGAAAAAGAGTTTGGCTCGGTCGAATAGATTTTTCATAATGGGAGGGGAGGACGGGCGAACTCATCGCGACGAGGGCGCGAAAAAATAGTTTTGTACGCTTGGTCATTACGGGTGTAACAACCAAGCGTACAATCGCTATGTTTCGTGTGTTCCCTCGTGGGGATGTGTTGCATTCAGTCTTCTCAGGCTTGATACTTCTTGACGATGCAGCAGGCATTGTGTCCGCCGAATCCGAAAGTGTTGGAGAGCGCTGCACGCACGGTGCGTTGCTGAGCCTTGTTGAAGGTGAAGTTCATGTTGTAGTCGATGTTTTCGTCGCGGTCGTCCTCATCGTGGTTGATGGTGGGCGGCACGATGTCGTTGTGTACGGACAGGCAGCAAACGATGGCTTCAACCGCACCGGCGGCACCGAGGAGGTGACCGGTCATCGACTTGGTGGAAGAGATGTTGAGTTTGTAGGCGTGATCACCGAAGAGTTGCGTGATGGCTTTCGCCTCCGAAACGTCACCGACGGGCGTGGACGTACCGTGCACGTTGATGTAGTCGATGTCTTCGGGTTGGAGACCGGCGTCTTCGAGTGCGCGCTGCATCACGAGTTTTGCGCCGAGACCTTCGGGGTGCGAAGCCGTGAGGTGGTGCGCATCAGCGCTCATACCGGCACCGGCGAGTTCGCAATAGATCTTCGCGCCGCGAGCCTTGGCGTGTTCGAGTTCTTCGAGCACGAGGATACCGGCACCTTCACCCATCACGAAACCGTCGCGGCTCTTGCTGAAGGGACGGCTGGCGCGTTGGGGATCGTCGTTGCGGGTGGAGAGGGCGTGCATGGCATTGAAGCCACCGAGTCCGCCGGGAGAAATGGCAGCTTCGGCACCACCGGTGATGATGGCGTTGGCCTTGCCGAGACGAATGAGGTTGAAAGCGTCGGCGATGGCGTTCGTAGACGAAGCGCAGGCCGAAGTGGTGGTATAGTTGGGACCATGGAATCCGTACATGATCGAAATCTGTCCGGAAGCGATGTCGGCGATCATCTTGGGGATGAAGAAGGGGTTGAATCGCGGACCTTTCTCTTCGTGAGTCAGGGCGTATTCGCTGATTTGTTCTTCGAAGGTGTGGATACCGCCGATGCCCACTCCGAGTACCACGCCGATGTTGTCTTTGTCGACCGTTTCGAGGTCCAGACCGCTGTCTTGTACAGCTTGCATTGCCGCCACGACTGCATATTGTTCATAGAGATCCATTTTGCGAATCTCTTTGCGGTCAATGAAATCTGCTGCCTTGAAGTCTTTCACTTCGCAGGCAAAGTGCGTTTTGAACCGTGAAGCGTCGAAGCTTTGGATAGGTGCTGCGCCGCTAACGCCGTTAATGAGGCTGTTCCACGTGGCTTCGAGGGTGTTGCCGACGGGGGTGATGGCACCGAGACCGGTGACGACTACTCTTTTGAGTTCCATAGGGTGTGGGGATTAGTGGGAGATGCGTGAGATGCTACGCTGAAATGTGCTAATGCACAAGGTGCCGCCGAGGGGGTACCATAGCGCATTAGCACATTTGCGGAGAGATGACACTCGGGCCACCTCATAGAGCGCAGGCAAGATTACTCGGCGTGTGCTTCGATGTAAGCAATAGCGTCGCCTACGGTAGAGAGCTTCTCAGATTCCTCTTCGGGGATCGTGATGCCGAATTCCTTTTCGAGATCCATCATGAGCTCTACAGTTTCGAGCGAGTCAGCACCGAGATCGTTGGTGAAGCTAGCTTCTTCGCGCACGTCGGCTGCGTCAACGCTGAGCTTCTCTACGATGATAGCCTTTACTTTTTCTGCAATTTCAGACATTGTTGTTGTTATTTTGATGATTAGAAATTAGTCATTTCTGAGGTTACGGCTGCAAAAGTAGTGGTATTTCTTCAAACCGGCAAAGGTTTCGCCTATAAAAAGCGCCATTTTTGCGCATTTGCGTGCATTTTGTGCATCTTTCTGAGCGCGAAATGCCCTTTTTCGAGTCTTTTCGGTTCATCCTCCCCATGGCGCGAAGCGGCAATCTAACCTTAGGTAAAGTTATTGCAGTACGCTAAACTTTGAAAGTACGAAGGGGGAGGAGAAACCGGTGGACTTTCTCGCCAAAGTTGCGCGCTTTCGGTGAAAAGGAGTCCGTTTTCAGACAGCCGTCGTCTGCGCCGCCGCAACCGTTCGGCCGCCTTCTCGCGCGCGTTACGCGCACTCAGCGAGTTTTCGTTTTTCTGCCTTCACCGTGTGCTTTTTTGATTGCAATCGATTGATTATGAATGGTTTGTGTGTGAAGGTGTCACCGTGCAAACGTGTATTAAAATACTTTGTAATGGTTTGGCACACAGTGTGTTGCGGGTGAAGGCAAGAGGGTGCGCTTTTCGGCTTGCTGCCTTCACCCTCCGCGCCGCCGCGTCACGGGGCAATTTGCTCCGTCGTTTTTGTCGTGTGACCCACTGTTCACAGGCGGCGTCGAGGTGAAGGTAGCTGCCTTCACACTTAAGTCATTGAACCATAGCGAGATAGGTGGTTTTCGGCGAATGGTGAAGCCTTCACACGTAAGGTATTTGTTTTCAGTGAGATACGGCCGTAAAGTGAAGAGGTGAAGGCAAAAAAACGAAAAACGCCTGCTGCGCGCGTACACGCGCGCGCGTTGGGGGTGAGGAGGGGCAGGTGCACTTTCGAACAAGAGGCTTCTGCTCATGGCGGCATCGCGGCAACGTGGAGACGCTTCCGACATTTGCCGCGAAACGAGAACTTTCGCCCTTAGGAGCCGGTGATGATTTTGCGGATGTCGTTGAGTTTGTTGAGTGCCTCGACCGGGGTGAGGTTGTTGACGTCGAGATGGAGGATTTCGTCGCGCACGGCTTCGAGCACCGGGTCGTCGAGTTGGAAGAACGAGAGTTGCGTGCCGCTGTTTCCGTTGTCGGTGTGATTGTTTTCTGCCGATGCAGGAAGCACTTGTCGGTTGTCGGCATTGTTTGTCTCGAGTTGGTGGAGAATGGTTTCGGCGCGTTGCACAATACTGTTGGGCATACCGGCCAAACGCGCCACATGAATACCGAACGAGTGTTCCGAACCGCCGCGCGCCAGTTTGCGGAGAAAGACAATGCGGTGGTCCACTTCGCGCACCGAGACATTGTAATTCTTGATGCGCGAGAAGCGTTCTTCCATGTCATTCAACTCGTGATAGTGGGTGGCAAAGAGGGTGCGGGCGTGCATTTTCGGCCGTTCGTGAAGATGTTCGACGATGCTCCAAGCGATGGAGATGCCGTCGTAGGTCGAGGTGCCGCGTCCCAGTTCGTCGAAGAGCACCAAACTGCGCTGCGTGATGTTGTTCATGATGTTCGCCGCCTCGCTCATTTCGACCATGAAGGTACTTTCGCCCACCGAGATATTGTCCGAAGCCCCCACGCGGGTGAAGATCTTGTCGACCACCCCCACACGTGCAGAGTCGGCGGGGACGAACGAACCGATTTGCGCCATCAGTGTGATGAGCGCCGTTTGGCGGAGCAGCGCACTCTTACCCGCCATGTTCGGGCCGGTGATGATGATGATTTGTTGTTGCTCGGTGTCGAGCAATACATCGTTCGGCACATATTCTTCGCCCGGCGGCATGAGGGTTTCGATCACGGGATGGCGTCCGGCCTTGATGTCGAGCACTTCGCTCTCGTCCACCACCGGACGCACATAGTGTTGCGCCATGGCCAAGCGGGCAAAGGAGTGATAGACGTCCAACTCGGCCAAAGCCTGTGCATTGCGTTGGAGTGCCACGATGTGTTCGGCGGCCGCCGCCACGAGTTCGCCGTAGAGTCGCGTCTCGAGCACCAAAATCTTGTCTTCCGCGCCGAGAATTTTTTCCTCGTATTCCTTCAGTTCCTGCGTGATGTAGCGTTCCGCATTGACGAGCGTCTGTTTGCGAATCCACTCCGGCGGCACAAACTCCTTATACGTGTTGCGTACCTCCATATAGTAGCCGAACACGTTGTTGAATCCGATCTTCAAACTCTGAATGCCGGTGCGTGCGATCTCGCGTTCTTGGATTTGGAGCAGATAGTCCTTGCCGGAGGTTTGGATGTTGCGCAGTTCGTCGAGCTGCGTGTTCACCCCGTCGGCAATGACCTGTCCCTTGTTCACCGTCAGCGGCGGATCGTTGCGCAGTTCGCGCTCGATGCGTTGGCGCAGGGTGGTGCAAGCGTCCAGTTGTTCGCCGATGTGGCGAATACTTTCCTGCGCCGATTGCTTGCAAGCGTTTTTTTCAGCACCACCACCGTCTCCAGGGCGCAGCGCAGTTGCTGCATCTCGCGAGGGTTGATGCGTCCCGTCGCCACCTTCGACACGATGCGTTCCAAGTCGCCCACCTTGCCGAGCTCCATTTCGCAGAGTTCGCGGAATTCCGGTTCGCGGAAGAAATGTTCCACGCTGTCCAGTCGGCGCTCGATGTCTTGCACCGACCGCAGCGGGAAGAGCATCCATCGGCGCATCAAGCGGGCTCCCATGGGCGAAAGCGTGCGGTCGAGTACGGAGAGCAGCGAAGTGCCGTCGCCGTGGTTGGTCGAAATCAGTTCGAGATTGCGAATCGTGAACTTGTCGAGTCGCACATAGCGCTGTTCCTCAATGCGGGTGATGCGGGTGATGTGCTCAATGTGGTGGTGCTGCGTCTGCTCGAGATAAGTGAGAATCGCCCCCGCCGCCGTGGTGGCTGTGTGGAGATGATCGACGCCGAAGCCTTTGAGGTTTTGCACGTCGAAGTGCTTGAGCACCTTGGTGCGCGCCGAAGTTTCGGAGAAAGCCCAATCGTCGAGTTCGAAGACGAAATAACGTCCCGAAAAGAGTTGTTCGAATTTCCCCTTCTCGCCGCGTTCGATGAGCACCTCTTCGGCGCAAAGCCCGTCAGCAGTTTGTCGATGTATTCGGAGTCGCCTTCCGCCACGAGATACTCGCCCGTCGAGATGTCGAGGAGCGAGAGCCCCACGTTGGCCGCGCCGAAATGCAGCGCCGCAAGGAAGTTGTTCTCGCGGCTCGACAGCACATTGTCGCCCAAGGCCACCCCCGGCGTCACCAACTCCGTGATGCCGCGTTTCACCAACTTCTTGGTGAGTTTCGGATCTTCGAGTTGATCGCAAATCGCCACGCGAAAGCCGGCACGGATGAGTCGCGGCAGGTAGTTGTCGAGCGCATGGTGTGGGAAACCCGCCATCTCCGTGGTGGCGTTCGCCCCCTTTTGGTTGCGTTTCGTCAGCGTGATGCCCAGCACTTGCGAGGCGATGACCGCGTCCTCACAATAGGTTTCGTAAAAGTCGCCGCAGCGAAACAACAGAATCGCGTCGGGGTTCGACGCTTTCATATCGTGAAACTGCCGCATCATGGGAGTGAGTTCTTCTTTGGCCATAGGGGAAAGTGCGTGGGGATATAATGATAATAAGGAGTAGGGCGTGTCGAGCGCGCCACTTGCAAAGTTACGCATTCTTGTCGAAACGCAAAACCGCCCCGTCCTACGAGAGGACGGGGCGGCGAATCATAAAGTGAGACGTAAAGTCAGCTTATGGCTTATTTTACAACCACCTTCTTACCGTTCACGATGTAGAGACCGGCGGGGAGGTGCTTCGTATCCTTCACGCGTACACCGGAGAGGGTGTAAACAGCGTTCACGAGTTGGCCATTAGCCACAACGCGACCTACAGTGGTGATCGTACCGTTGGTTTCAAGGAACTTGTCACCGGTTTCGGTCGTCATAGGCATCTTCGAGAAGTAACCCGAACCGGCAGCAACCGATTCACCCACTTCAGAGAGGAGCACCTTAGAGTGATCAGGGTTGAAGACACCGCTATCCTTGTTCACCTTGGTCGTTTCGAATACGGGAACGAGACCGTTGACAGGAGTAGCAGGCGTGCTCACGGGAGCAAGCGTAGCGATCGTCTGAGCCTTAGAGCTGAGGAGGATCACCGTTTCATTGTCACCGTCTTCGGGGATGAGCACATAAGCCTGACCGGCTTCGAGCGTACCCGTGTGCTTCTTGAGCTGGATGCGGTTGTTGGCATCCTGACCGATTACGGTGTAGAAGTTGTTCGCACCGGGATCAGCTGCGATGGGCAGCGTGATGATCTGGGGAACGCCCTTCTTGATGGGGAGCGAGAATTCAGCATCGAGAGCGTCTTCAAGCTGTTGCTTAGCTTCCTTAAACGAGAAGGCCGAGTTGTCCTTACCGTTGGCTTCGTTCCAGAGAACGAGGTTCTTCGAACCGGGTTCGGCGTTCACATAGATGTGTTCCTTACCCTGCACGTCAGCCGTGTCAGCCACGAGGTTGAAGCAACCGGGGGTCTTGGCATAGCGGAGGTCGAGCGTGTAGGGGGCCTTGCGGAGGCTCATCACGCGCGTACCCTTCTCTTCCTTCGGAGCGAGGTAGAGACCGGTGTAGAGGTTCTGGTAGGTGTAACCACCGGCCACCTTCGTCAGCTTCCAGTAAGCACCGAGGCGAGTTTCGAAGTCGGGCACATCCTTGTAGGTGCTGCCGTCCTTCATGCGACCGTCGAGCTTGAGGTAGTTCTGTGTAGAGGGCGTGTTGGCCACTACGCTGTTTCCTTCAACGCTGGCTTCAGAAGACTTGCTGACGATACGGTAGATACCGTCGGCGGGAACATTGAGCTTCTCAGCGAAAGCCTTGTTGGCCGCGTCGAGCTCAGCAAGGAGATCGTTCACCTGAGCCACCGTGGGTTGCTTCGTAGCGGTGATCGCCTTGAGCTTGTTTTCAACCGTTTCGATGGCAGCCTTGTAAGTAGCCTTCGAGCCGGTAGCGTAGTAACCCACTTCTCCGCTTTCTTCAGCAGCAGCTTCGAGTGCCTTCGCAGCAGCGATGGCCTTCGTCACGCGAGTGGGATCGGGGTAGTTCTTGAGGAACTGGTCGTAAGCAGCGCGGAGAGCTTCGATCGAAGCCTTCGTAGCCTTCTGGGTGTTGAGTTCGCCCTTCAGCGTAGCGATGGCAGTGGTGAGTGCCGTGCGGTCAGCTTGGGGAACAGCGTCGATGAGCGAGTTCTGGCCGTCGTAAGCGCCTTTGTAAACGCGGAATTCAGAGCCATAGAAGAACTTGTTGCCACTGGCTTCACCGTTGCCTACGGTCTTGGTCACTTCCATACGGAAGTACTTGTAAGCACCCTTATCGGCGGGGAGCTTGAAGTAAGACGTACCGGCGAAGTTGGTCTTCTTCACATCGGCGCCATTGTTGTCCTGCCACGTTACGGTGTAGGGATAGGTGAAGGTAGAAACAACGAGCGAATCCCAACCTTTGTTCTTCTTCCAAGCGTCGAAGTCAACGACGTTGTTGCCGTTTTCGTCGGTTTACCACGTTGCCGTCTTGGTCCACCTTCTCAGCCTTACCGGCTTCGAGGGCAGCGTCAGTCTTGGCACCCCAGATCGTGATCTTTTCGGGTGCACCGCCGTTGGCGTTACCGTGGTTACGCTTCACCCACTTGAGGAGGAGTTCGCTCTCGGGGTTGTCGAGCTTGAATTGGAGGAAGTGGTTGCCCTTCCAAGCATCGTCACCGCCGTGCCAGCTGGTGTGGAAGTAGGTTTCGGCGTTGCTGTCGAGGAGAACTGCGGGGCTGTGTTGTTCGCCCACACCTTCTTCCTTGTCAGCCATGGGGCTCGAGAGGTTTTCGCCGTTGGTGATCAGACCATTGTTGGTCAGCGCACCGTTGGTCGACTCTTCGAGGCGCTTGCCCGAAGCATCAACACCCATGTAAGCGAAGCCCTTGTCGTAGGCAGCTTGTGCCTCGGCGATGAGCTTTTGTGCCTTTTCGTTGTTGATGTCTTGTTCGGCGCTCTTGAGGAGGTCTTGTACTTCCTGTTCGGTGATGGTGCGAGCCTTGAAGGTCGAACCGTCAGCCTGCCAGTCCCAAACTACGGTACCGTTGTGGTCACTGCCGGTGTGTACACCGCCGAAGTCCCAACGATCGCCGCCGTCGTAGCCCCAATACTTACCTTTACCGCGCCAGAGGTCGGGCGAGTAGAAGCAGAAGTAGCCGGGGTAGTTGCGGCTGGTCACGATGTTATAGGAAGCTTCGGCTCCATCCGTCATTTCGATACGAGCGCTGGGCACGATACCGCCGTTAGACGTGATGTTCTCAGCCGTACCAACGTAACGGTTGGTCGCCAAGTTCTGGAAGAAGAAGTAACCGGGTTTAGCGTCGTTCTTCGTTACCTTCCAGATGTACTTGAGGCTCTTGTAGTCGAGCGCTGCATCCTTCTTGTAGGTGATGTCGCCACCCTTGTAAGTCCAATGCAGTTGCTTGTCCTTGTCGTTCACAGCACCACCGTCATAGAGTGCACCGTCGTCATAGCCGGTACCCTGCGAGCGGTAAGAGGTGAGGATGTAGTAGCCGGGCTCGAGCACCTTACCGGAAGTGGTGAAGGTCGTGTAAGCCTTGGGCAGATCTACCACGAGTTGGTCGATTTCTGCATCGGTGGCTGATGCGCCACCGTTGAGAATCTCTTGCGACTTGGTGTAGAGTGCCAAGAAAGCGTTGTACTTCTCTGCGTTGTACTCACCGATGTTGTTACCGCGGGGGAACTTTTCGGAGAATTCGTCGAGGTTGAAGTTTGCGCCGAGCGATTCGGCGATTACAGCTTGGAGGTCTTCCTTAGCCGAGAGCTGGTTGACGGCATACACCAACCAAGCGTTGCGGTTGTAGTCCGTACCCTTACCGGCATCGCCGTTGAGCGAAGTCTTGGGGCAGGTGAGGAGGAAGTTGTACTCGCTGTACGGATCGTCCTTTTTCTTCGACTCGGTCGAAACGAGTACGATGGCGTTGTCAGCCTGCACAAACGTGAAGGTGCTCAAGTCGAGTTCGGCGAATTGCTGGCTTTGGCTTCTTCGACGTAAGCGCGCAAACCCTTGATGGTCTCCGTGGTGTCCGTGCCGTCAGCTTTGGGCATGCGTCCACTCGTAGGAGTGTTCCGGATCGCGGGTTTCAGTGATCTGCTTCACTTCGAACTTCCAAGCACGATCCGTTGCGGAGGTGTAGAAGTTTTGGTTCGAAGGATCTGCAAGATACTGGTTTTCGTTTAAGCCTTGACGCTTGAGGTAGAAGGTGTTGTTACCTGCAGCTTCAAAGACAAAAACGTTGTCGAGCGTCAGGCTGGTCGTGGTGGTGAACTTCTGTCCGGCGAGGAAGCAGTTGCCATTGGCAGCCTCGGCAAACGCAGGCTGAAGCACATACGTTTGTCCCGCTACGATGCTGGTTACTGCACCTGCATTGACATTAGCCCCCCAATGACGAGCAGACGCACTTGTCGCACCGGCTACCAAGAGGGTGGCCGCAGCAAACAAATTGCAAACCTTTTTCATTGAAGATTTAACATTAAAGTTAGACATAGAGATAATTCGATGGAAACACAACGCAACTTCCATGTGCCTCCCCATCGAAAAACAGAAGGGACACGGAAAGTTTTGTGCACAGATGTTCGTGCGACAAAGATAGAGAAAAAACTAGACATAGCAGATTTGCGCTTGGAAATCGTCCTTGTTTGCCGAGCATTTCTTGCATTTTGTCGCTCTTCTACTTTGGCTTTTTTTAGAAAAAAAGTCGACGAATTTCAAAAGTTTTCGTGCAGTAGTTAAGCGATCAGCGGCTTTCCGCGCCGCTTTTTTTGAACCGGTGGGGGGCGATCAAGAACGAAGACAGTGGGAGGGGGATACAGCGTGTTGCGGGTGAAGCAAAGGGGCGTGCTTTGGGATTCCGACTTTCACCCTCCGCGCACAGTGGCAGGGGGGCACTTTTTCGCCTTTTTTTGTCAGGTCCCGACAGTCCATTTTCTGAAGTCGAGGTGAAGATTTTTGCCTTCACCCTTAAACGTTGATGAGAGAGATAGTGGGGTTTTTCGCGAAATAGAAGACGCCTTGTTTTCAGCGATACGGCCAAATGCTGAAAAAATCGATGCCCACCGTCTGCGCGGACATGCGCGCGATACATCAGGGAGGGCTGTTTTTTCGAAAATCGAGCTGATCGTTGCAGCACCATTAGATGCGGATGCACGGGAAAGCGTCAACTTTTTAAACGCTCTCGGCGCGGTGGCCGGAGGGTGGTTGACGCAGTGTGTAGGGGTTAGCGTTGGGCAGCGGCTTTCGACAGAGAATCGTGGCGCGTGCGGAGTTCGTGCACAGCCGTTTCGATCATGCTGTCTTTGCCGTTGAGGCGGTCGTTGGCGCCGAGGTGGCTGCGCACATCGGGGGCGATGCCGAATTCGGTGTGCTCGCCGTTCACATCGAGTGTGGGACTGGCCGAAAGACGTATGCTCCATCCGCCGGGCAGTTCGGAACTGAAGGGCAGCCCCGAGCCGCCGCCGGTGCGGTCGCCCACCAAAATCACGCCGGGGATCGTCTTCATGTACATGGTGAAGGCATTGGCGGCGCTGTAGGTGCGGCGGTTGATGAGCACGGCCACCGGTTTTTGCCAGCGAAAGCCGGAGAGGGGACTCAGTCGCACGGGTTTCGGTGTCGAGAACGCGTCGTGTGCCGGTCCGGTCTTGTGGGTGAGATAGCCCACGGTGAGCGTACGGTTGGTAAAGGCCGAGGCGAGGGTTTCGGCCGAAGTGAGTTGGCCGCCGCCGTTGCTGCGAATGTCGACAATGAGAGCATTGCAGAGGGCAAAGTAGCGCAAGATTTCGTGCAGATTGCCTTCGCCGATGGTGGTGTTGAACGAACTGCAGCGAATGTAACCCACATTGCCGGGCAGCACCTTGTATTGGAGGCCGGAGGCGGTGCGATGTTCGTCGGCCGGGCCGAGCACCACGCGCTGCAACGAGTCGTCGAAGTTGGTGGGGTAGGCTTCATACCATTGGGTGTAGCGGGCGGTGTTGAAGGGCGTCCAGAGATTGACGTGCCCGTCGCGCAGTTCGCTGCAGAGATTGCCCAGTACCTGAAAAAGGGCTTCTTTCGACATGGAATCGGAGATCTGTGCGGCATAGCGACGGTGCACTTCGTTCCAGTTGAGTCCGTATTCTTTGTGTTTGTAGTCGAAAAAGCAGTAGTGCTCATCAATGATTTCCACAAGGCTTCGAAGTCTCCGCGCGGGGTGGAGGGGAGTTCGTCGGCTTGTATGCAGGCCGTGAGCGAAGTGAGCAGGAGCGGCAGCGCCACGAGGAAGCGAAGGAGATGTTTCATTGGAAAAAGGGGAATTGAACCAAGCGCGAATAGCCGATGACGAAGGTGTGATTCCAAGCGTGGCGTTCGAGGTGGTGAACGTGGCTCTGACGAATGTCGGCCTTGTAGCCCAGGGTGATGCACGAGCGCCGCAGGGGGGATGCTCAAGGTGGTGAGCAGGCGCAGCGAGGGAGCGGAGAATGGGGTGGTGGGCATGATGTTGCGGTCGGTGTTGCCGAGGGAGAAAATCTCGTAGTACGACTGTCCGTAGTTGGGGGTGAACATCACGCCGACAAGGGGCACATCGAGTTGACTGTTCCACACGAAGCGGCGCCCCATGAGCCGGAAGGGGTGACGAAGTGTGGTGGAAAAGGCTACATCGACCGCGGCGCGCGCTTGGGCGGGGTTGTTGCCGTTGCGCTGATTGTAGGTGCCGCCGAGATGCAGTGCGCCCAGTGCGCCCACACTCCACTGCCACGCGGAACGGAACGGGGTGAGGCGTCGGCGCCAACCGGCGTCGAATTGCATTTCCACATCCCATGCGATGCCGTTGCCCGAGGGGTTGGTGGCTTGCGTGCCGTTCAGATCAAAGAGGGTGACGAAGGTGTTGCGTCCTTCCTGCCCACGACGGCGCTCCCCGATGCGGGTGAAGGAGAGCGTCGGGCCGCCGTAGTTGAGGGGCGAGAGATAGCTGTCGTATAGACTGTTGTAGCCCACGCCGAAAAGCAGGGTGCGTTCGACACGGGGGTTGAGGGTGTCGGGGTCAGTGGGCTGCGGGTTGCGATCAGCGAGGGCGAAAAGCGGAAGGATAGCCCACCACGCGAGGAGAAGTGCTTTGCGGGTCATGTGTGAAGTGTAGAGGAGATTCGTTGCCATAGGCATCCATGGCGGTGAGGGCATAGTCGGCATCGAGCAGCGACGGCAGGCGGGGCAATAAGTGAAGGTGGTGCCGGACAGACGGAGTGCCACGGCCACCGGGCCGCTCGCGGTGAGGCGATAGAGATTGTAGTGCACCGGAGTGGCGTCGGCTACGGCGTTCCAACTGAAGTGGAGGGCGGTGCCGTTGCGCAGGCGTTGGAGTTGCGGCGCTGCGGGCGCAATGCTGTCGATCCACGTCATGGCCGGCGGTAGCATGGGGCGCGCATAGTTGTCGTGCACGAAATCGAGCAGCCCTTTCACGTTGTCGAGCAGAAACTGACTGCGGAAATAGGCTTCGCCCGGGAAACCTTCGGCATGGATAAAACGCAGTTGGCGAATGATTTGCAGCAACGACCAGTTGCGTTCTTCGGGCGCGAGTTGGTAAGCGCCGAGACCGGGCACGACGGGACGACCGTAGGCGTATTCCTTCCAGTTGACGGCGAAGGGATAGAAGTGTTGTCCGTCGAAATACATCATCGGGTAGAGACCGTCCATCCATCCGCGGCGCAACCACAGTTGAGCGTCTTGCGACACAGCGTCGCGGGCGTTCCACCCTTTCGAGGATTGTGCGGGCAGATCGGCATATTTTCCGATGGGGGCGCAGGTTATTTTCACCCACGGGCGAAGGGCGCGCGCGGTTTCGCTGATGAGTTGCACGGTGCGGTTCACATTCTCGCGTCGCCACTCGGCTTTGGGGAGCTGATGTCCGTAGCGCGCGTAGGTGCGGCGGTCGTCGAAGGGAATGGAGGGCTCGGGGATAGCGAATGTAGTCGAGGTGAATGCCGTCGACGTCGTAGTTGCTGACGATTTCGCGCACGATTTCGGCCAAGTATTCGGCGGTGCCGGGCACTCCGGGGTCGAGGTGCCATTTGTCGCCGGCGCGGGTGCAGAGTTTCGGGTGCCGGGCGGGCAGGGCTTGTCGGCCGAGGCGCTTGGCGTCGGGAAGCGTGTTGGCGGGGAAGGCCACGAGATAGGCGTGCAACTCCATGCCGCGGCGGTGGGCTTCGTCGATGGCGAAGCGCAACACGTCGTAGGGCGGCGCTACACCGGGCGTGCCGGAGAATGCACCGTCCCAAGGTTCGATCTGCGAGGGGTAGGCCACGGTGGCGCGCAGGCGCGTTTGAAAGAGCACGGTGTTGATGCCGGCGGCTTGCAGTCCGTCGAAGATGCGCGAAAGGCGTGCGCGCTGGTCGCGGGCTTTCGGCTTCGGTGCGCGCATAGTGGCGACCGGGCCAGTCGAGTCCGCTGTAGGTGCAGAGCCACACGGCACGAATGCCGCGCGCAGGGGGAGCGACGGCGGCAGATGGGGCTTGGGCGGTAGAAAAGAGGGGGAAGAGAGTGAAAAGGAGGGAGAGGAAAAAGCGCATGGGCGGGATTTCGGGAGATCGAACGGACGTTTAACGTAGACGATGGTAGAGGGGGAGGAGTTGTTCGGCGGCTTCATCGCCGGCGGCGGCACGAATGCTGTCGAGTTGGTGACGGGCTGCTGCGCGCCGGCCGAGATCGAGGAGCAATTTCGCGCGGTGCACTTGTAAGTCGCGGTCGTTGGGACGCAGGAGGAGCAGTCGGGCGAGTCGCTCGAGGGCGGTGGCTTTGTCGCCTTCGCGTTCGGCCAGATCGGCACCAACGGCCAGTGCGGTTTCATCGTCGGCACCGTGAATCAGCGCCGTGCCGAGATGCAAAAGGGCTTCGTCGCGCTGTCCGCGTTCATAGAGATGGAGCGCGATGAGGCTGTGTGCGCGGGCATTGCGGCGGTCGGTTTTCAGCACTTCGCGCAGGGCGGCGAGGGCTTGTTCGTCCCTGGTGCAGGCGAGCGTAGGCTTCACTTTGAAGAAAGAGGAGGGTGTTGCGCTCGTCGGTGGTGAGGGTGTTGGCGGCGGTGCCGGTCATTAGTGGTCGATGGCGAGGGTATCCACCCATTGCACGAGGGCGCGATCTTGTCCGCCGGCGGCGAGGGATTGGGCGAGCGCGACACGCGCTTCGCTGTAGTCGGGACGCCGCGTGAGGAGGGCGCGCAATCGTTTGTTCGGCATCGTGCCATTGGCGACGTGCCATCAAGATTTTGGCGATGTTGAAGCGCAAAATATCATTGCCTGCCGCATCGGGATCGTGGGAGAGGGCGGCTTCGAGCGCACGTTGGGCGGCGGAGAGTGAGTCGCGGCGGAGTGCGGCGAAGGCTTTGCTGACTTCACGATGATAGGCCGCGGTGTCTCGCGGTGTCGCAGGCGTCTTTGCGTTACCGACTCCCTCCATGGCATTATGGGTTGTCGATGTTGGAGTGGAGAGATGGTGAGCACCGAGCCAACTACTTGCAGTAAAAAGCAGCGGGAGCAATAAACGGGCGTGTTTCATAGGCGGTTGAGGTGCTCGATCTCGCGAAACACAGCCTCTGCCTCAAATCCGCGGGAAGCGGCGAAGCGGGCGAGTTTCTGCGCTGCCAAATAACTGGCACGGCGGTCGGAGGGATCGAATTTGAGTGAACGGAGTTTGGCGGAAAGTAGTTCTCGGAGCGTTTGTCGATAGGTCTTTTCGTCGATTTCTTCTTCGAGGGCGATGTCGATGAGGTGCTTGTCGATCCCTTTGAGTCGCAGGGCATTGCGGATTTTGAGTCGTCCCCAACGAGCAAAAGCGGCTTTGTCGTGCACAAAGGCGTGGGCGTAACGCTGCTCGTCGATGAACTTTTCCTGTTCGAGTCGGTCGAGTACGCGGTCGATGAGGTCGGGTTCTATTTCGGCGGCGCGGAATTTTTTCTCCAAGTCGCCGCGACAAGTTTCGCGACGGGCGCAATAGCTGCCGGCACGGCGATAGAGGGATTCGAAGTCGTGGGATTTCATCGTTTGATCAATGCGCGAATCACAAACCAAGCGTGGCGAGCGAGCGCGGTGAACAGACCATAATGGTGTGCCATGATGCGAAAACGCTCGCGGAGGGAGGCTTTGTGGTGGCGGGTGGTGAGGCCTTCGCTGAGATAGTCGGCGACGACCAAGTGAGTGTTGTGCAATGGGAGACCGCGTTGCTCGGCTTGTTGCATTAAACGGATGCACCAATCGTAATCGGCCGAAAAGCGATAGTTGAGATTGTAGGGTTCGATGCGAGCCAGGTCGGTGCGAGCGAAAAAGGCTTGGTGACACACGAGCATACCGTTGACAAAATCATGCAAATGAAGTTGTTCGGGCGGCGAAAGTTGGCGAGCACGCAAAAAAGTACCGTTGTCGTCGACCAAATGGGTGTCGCCGTAGAGCACGGCGGGGAGGGGGTTGTGGTCGGAAGACGCGGAGAGTTGCGCAGCGATGTCGGACAGTGTGGTTGACGTGTGGAACTTGTCGCCGGCATTGAGGAAGAGAATGTAGTCGCCGGTGGCCTGAAGGAGTGCTTTGTTCATCGCATCGTAGAGCCCCTTGTCGGGTTCGGAGCGAAACACGAGGGTGCGGCCGTCTTCGATGCCTTCATAGAGCGCAAGGTATTGTTGCACCAACTGCGCGGTGTCGTCTTTTGAGGCGCCGTCAATAATAAGGTGCTCGATGTGCGGATAGTCTTGCGTGACCACGCTCTGCAAGGTGCGCCGAAGCGTGGAGGAGGCGTTGTAACAAACGGTGGCGACGGTAAAACGAATCATAAGCGAGATTTTGCAGGCGAATCGCGGTGAGCGGTTGCGTCGAGGGCTTGTTGATAAACGGAGAGATAGCGCTGCCCGACGGCAGTGAAGGAATAATCGCGGAGCACTTTCTCACGAGCGGCTTGCGAGAGTTGGTCGGGATCGGCCAAATCGAGCAGATAATGCAGGCCGGCGCTGAGATCTTCGGCATCTTTTGCGGCCGCGACATAACCGTTTTGCTTGTGATCAATCATTTCCGGAATGCCGCCGATGCGGAAGCCCAAACAGGGAATACCGCAAGCGAGCGCTTCCATGATCGTATTGGGTAGATTCTCGGAAATGGAGGGAAGCACAAAGAGGTTGGCGGCGTTGTAAATCCGAACAATCGTTTCGATGTCGTAGGTGTAAGGCGTCGTGAAAACGGGAACGTCGAAAGCCGTGCGGAACTCTTCAGCTTCGCCGCCGAGAATGAAGAGGGCGGTGTTGTGGCGGTGTTCCGGATAGCGTGAGAGGTATTGACGAAAAGCCTCCACTAAATAGGGCATGCCCTTGTTGAGATTCGTGATGCGCTGGGCGACAAAGAGGACAATGCGCAGCGAAGGATCTGTGGGAAGTCCGAGTTGCGCACGAGCGGCGGCACGATTTTGCGGAGCGAAGACCGAAGTGTCGATCGGGTTGGGGATGTTGACCACCGTTTGCCCGCGAGTGAGCGAGGCGCTACGGGCTTCGTCGGCCAACCAGCGACTGCAGGCCACGAAGGTCAGGGGGGCGGCCGAATAGATCCGCTGTTTCTTCTTCCATATACGATGAGAGAGATCGCGCGGCGCACCTCCGTTGGGAAGATAGGGGCACGTTCCGCAAGATTGGCGGTAGTTCGTGCAGGACAATGCCAAGTGACAGATACCGGTCACGGGCCAGATGTCGTGCATCGTCCACACGACCGTTTTTCCGTCGCGGAGTATGCGCTCCAACTCGTCGAGGGAGAGCAGTCCTTGGTTGATCCAATGCAAATGAATGACGTCGGCGCGGCGATAGGCCGCTGTTTCCGTCACCTTTCCCCCTGCAACGGCCGTGTCCAAAGCAAAAAGTTGCTTTCTCCGTCCGTGCAGATGGAAGAAAATGCCCAATCTTTCTCGCAGAAAAGCCCATTTCATACGCCACCGGTTCGGGAAAGTGTGCACTTGCGGGGAAGCCGTTTGTCGATCGCGCACCAACATTTCAGCCTCGACCCCGATATGGGTCAACGCGGCGTGCAGGCGAGAGGCGGCAACAGCCGCTCCGCCGGTTCGTTCGCTGGTGTTTAGGATCAGAACGCGCATAGAAAAGAGGATAGACTACAGACAAAAGTAGGAAGAAAGGTCGACATAACCAAACTTCGCCGCGGGGCTTGACCAAAGCCCGCCTTATTTCTTCAGAAAGAGGAGCGAGCAGGGTTCGATCCCCACGTTGTAGCGATGTAGAAAATCGCCTTCGGGGGTGTAAACACTCACGGTGCCGGGTTCGGTAAAGCGGATTTTGGGATCGAGCGTGCCGCGCGACGCAATATATATCTGCTTTGTGTGAGGATCAACGGCAATACTTGTCGGATCAACGGGCGGTTGCACCTGTCCGAATAGCGAAGCTATCGCTGTACCCGAACGTGTGTCGCGCACAGCATAGGTTACGGTCGTCTTTCCGCTTGTCCAATCTGTGGTGGAGCGTACCAAATAAATGCGGTGTCCATCGACGGCTGCGAGGTTGGCCGCCGCAAAAGAAGTGGCTTCGTCGTTCTCGTCGATCTTCCAAATTTCCGCCGCGTGCGTGCCGTAGTTGCCCTGACAGGCGACGAAAACGTGGTTGAAATCGTCTTTGTAGAGTTTTGTCGGATTCATCCCGACGCGAATTTCGCTGACGATGCCGAGGGTGTTTGGGCGCACTTTCAAGACCTTGAACCCATTTTTATATCCGTCATTGTAATTATATCCGTCGCTGATCGCTACATATATATAATTATTGAGTGCCAGCACGCCGGCAGGGGTTAGGGCCGACCGCGGTTTGGAGATCGACGGCGAGCGAAGCGGTGTCGATGCGTGAGAGAAAGCCGTCATTGTTCGTGACGAAAACATATTTCCCCTGCGCGGCCACACCTTCCGGGGCTTGCGTGGGAATGGATTTGAGCAGGCGATGAGAAGTCGGCATCCACCACCTGCACTAAATTGCTGCCGTAGCAAGGAATGTAGATTTTAGCTCCGTGTTGGGTTGCCTCCTGCGGTGTGTCACCGAGCAATTTCCTATTGACGGAAAGAAAAGCGTCGTGGTTCACCGTTTGGTGTTCGGTGTCGATCAGCGTGTAGCCGCCCGGCAGACGCGTTGCCTGGTTGCCTTGGCACAGCACCAGTACTTGCGAGGAAAAACCTTCGCCGGCAGGCGAGGTCGGCGGAAGTTTACGCTCCTCGTCGGAGCAAGCATTCAGAAGCAGCACACCCAGGAAGAAAAGTAGGCATGCAGAGATTCGATGGAAGAAGGATGAGTGTGTCATGGAGGAAATATAGAAATAGAAAATTGCAGATCAATCATCGCCGGTCACCATTCGAAAGTGGCATCGACGATCCAAGTTCTTCCCGGCAAGGGATAACCGCGAATACTTTCGCGCTGTGTGTCGGTGAGGTTCATCCAGGTAGCGCGCAGCGTCAGCGTCGAAAAGCCGATGCGGCATTTCCAGCGTGCAGCCGCATTCCATTCTGCGTAGGGCGGCAGGCGCGAAGCAGCAAGATGTTGTGGAGTGGTCCATCTCTCTCCGCAGTAGACCAGCGAAGTCGAGACACCGAAAGCACGATGTGCGAAGTCCAACGCGAGAAAAGCTTCTTGCGTCGGGCGATAGGGGAGGGTGAGGTTGAAGCTGCGTGACGCAGCATCCGACCTGTCGCGCGTCGCCCCCCATCGTCCGTGTCCCGTCAGGTTCACCTCCGTTTGCGCTGCGCAAACGAAGCGTGCACTCGCGGTCAAATCAATGCCTTGTGCCAGCACACGATCCAAATTCTGCGTGCGCCACACCGCCGGGGTGATCGGTACGGCCACGATGCCGTCGGTGATGCGGTCGACAAAGGCGTCTACCGAAGCTTGCCATTGCCACCGACCGCAATGTCCCCTGCCGTGTCCGCCTATGTTCAGGCGGAAGGCACGTTCGTTGCGCAGCTGCGTGTTGCCATAGCGAAAATAATAAATTTCGGCGAATGTCGGCGGGCGAAATGTCGTTTGTATCATTGCGCGCACCCCCATTTCGGTTCGCCGTCTCTTCAAAAGATTGGCCTGTGCCCCCCCTTGCAGCGTGAGGCAACCCGCGTCGGCCGCCGTACCCGGGTTGGTCGGGTCGTCCTGTCGTGCCGAATTGAACAGATCGTGGCGTAAGAGTCGCAGCGTGGCAGTCCACTTCGGATCACGGAAGCGCAGCGAAAGGGCTTGCTGCACCATCGTTCGTTGCGCCGCGCGTTCGTTCTCTCCGGTTTGGTGCAGCACCGAGCGCGTCACATCCGTCACATAAGCCCATTGCCAATGAGACGACAAAGTGTGCGCCGTCCCCACCGAAATCCAACCTTCTTGTTGTCGGTAGCAGTCTGATCGTCCGCCGTTGGGATATTGTGGATCGCGCGTTTCGTAGAGTTTGTTTTTTGCACTCCATTGCGCCGCCGCCGTCCACTGCCAAGCGCCGCTTTGCCTCGACCACCGTCCGTGCAGTGCTGCCTCGTCGTCGTCCATGCGCTCTCCCTCATTCACTGCATAGAGCAGAACGGGACCGGGCAGTTGGCGTCGAGTAAAATTTCCCCTGAATTCTCCTTCGGCGTTTCCCCATTTCGCCGTGGAGGGCGCCGACCAGTGCACCGTCGGAGTCCATCGCTGAGTTTGTGCCGCGTGGCGTCGGCGAGGTTCGCGCAGGAAGCCGTTATCGAAAAACGAAAGGAAAATCGTTGTCCGCCTTTTCGCCGTCGAGGTGCAGCTGCAGTTGTCCTGCGGGCGTGGAGAAGGACGTGATTGCTCCCACGGCTCGATAGCCAAAGGCCCCCACCGTCGACCAGACGCGTAGCGGCCGCCGCAGGGTGGTGAAGTGCAGGGTGCTCGCCCCCAAAGCACGCACCGGCACCAGGAGTTCGGGTGCTTCGCCCACATCGATCGTCACCGTGTTGAGGCGATGAAGGGAGAAAGGTGACACATCGATCGTGGCGTTCTCTGCGTCGCCCATCGGAAAACCGTCGACGAACACGGCAGTGTGCGCGGCGCCGAGTCCGCGAGTTCCCACAGTCGCGGAGGTTCCGAATCCGCCCAATGAGCGCACCCATACGGCCGGCAGCAGGTGGAGCACGTCGACCACGTCACCCGTGGGCATCCGCCGCCACGTCTCACTGTTTCGCGAAAAACCGGCGACGCGCGCACGCTCCAGCTCGTTGCGAGGAGTCTGCACCTTCACTTCCGGAAGGAGACGCAGCGAATCGTTGCGCGGTGTGGCGCCGAAGGCATCGCATGCCGCTACCGAAAGAGCGCTTTGTGCTGCGTGCCCGGACAGCGTCGAACCCGCAACGGCCACCGCGAGCGCTGCCGTTGCCGGCATCCGCTGCATACACCGTGAGAAGATTTGTGGGAAAGAATTGTAGGTCAATACACGAAAGTTGCTAACTTTGTGGAGAACAAAATAGAGAATCTATGGAACTTCAATCCGCTCTTTCAGCGCTTCATGTCGCTATCGATAGCTCGGCCGTGGTTACAGCTTTGCAAGACATCTCCGCCCGCTTATTGCGTCGCGGCGTATTGGAAGTGAGCGGTGTGGAATGTAGACCACTAGAATTGGAAAGTTATTTCTTCCGCACCGGTCTTTCGAAGACGCCTATGTGCACGAGAACGAACGCCAACGCAACCATTTCGGTGAACTCTATGTGCATCGCATCGGGCCGTTGGCCTCGTCGCACTACAAGATGGACAACCGCGTGTGCGTCGGGCTCAGTTTGTCGGACAGCACCGATTTCTATTACAGCGCCTTGATTCGCAGCGCCCGCTTCTCTGATGGGAGCGAAGTGTTCGGGCCCAACAATGTACTCACGGCGTGGGCGCGTCGCATCAACGAGCAGACACACACCTTGTCGCCCACCGTACTGGATCAGCTGCGTCCCGGCGGACATGACCTCGCCCCTCTGTTTCCGCTCATGGAGGAGAAGGCGGCGTTGCATTTCATTCCGGCTTCCGAAGCTGACGACGACACCACGGCTCCGCTCATCTTCTCGCGTCGAGAGGGACTGGGCGACAAAGACCCTGACTATCGCGATCTGCCGTTGCGCGGGGTGGTCGGTCCGTTGCATGCCGACCGAAAGTATAAAGGCAAAACCACACTTTTGCGTGATTATCTCGAGGCGCATGCCCTCACCGGCGAAGCGGCTTGCGAGGCAGCTCGCAGTTTGGCGGGCAGTGTCCCGTCGTGGGTCAAGTCGCTTTGACCGGGCGTATGGATCGCCACCGTGAATTTCTGCCCGACTCCCGCCGCGCGCACCATTCTATTTTTTACCCCGCCCACTGCATATCAGCGTTACAGTGGGCGGGGTAATTGTTATGCATTAAGTCGGGTGTCAGACGTAAAGGTCGTCGCGACCAAAGCGTACAAATTGATCTTCGTCAGCACCTTCCTGTTCGTCATTCCACAGCATGCGGTAGGTCATGACTTGTGCCACGTAAGCAATGATCATGGTGAAGTAAATACCGATGCAGCAAAGCAGAATACCGGAAATGGTAACGATGGTGGCGGCTAAGCCCAAGCCGAAGAGTGGCCAAAATAGTCCTTCGGTCTTATTCCAAGAGGCTTGCAGCGCTTCGCCGATACTCGCATTGGGGTGGTCGATGAGATAGAGCGGGGCAAACACCCAACGAACGGCGATGAAAACACCGGGCACGATGAAGAAAGCAGAACCCAAGACGACAGCAAGACCATAAATGAATTGGCAAACCGCGAACTGACATAAACCGAAACCGGCAGACCATGGTCGAAACTGTAGCTTCCGCCATTTTCTCTCAGTATCTTGAGGATGGAGGCAAAGATGCTGACGGTGACAAGTGCGCTGATGCCAAGTTGCAGGATCGAGAAGAGTAAGGAGCCACCGACTCTAACTTCTTCGCTCGAGGACAGACCCGAAATTTGCCCTAAGAGGCCACCGATAGCATTGGCCGCAAAAAGAATAGCTGCCATGGGAAGTCCATAAGACTTTGCGAAATCAAAAGCCTTGCCGATGATGTCGCCCGTGTAGATGTTGATCATGAATGGTCATTAGAATTACTTGGTTGCGAATATACGTATTTATAGAAAAATAATCGCCCCGACAGCCGGTAATTTGGGCGTTCGGAGCAAAAAAAAGGAAGTTCGTCGGGAACTTCTTCGTCAAAGTGCCAATGGCACAGGTTGTAAAATGTGGGTCACTGCCGTACTCTACTTCCCCGTTTGGGAAGTGAGAGGTCGAGTGGACGGCCGCTTACTGCTCTGCCTTGAGCGCGCGGAGTTGGTTGTTGAGCGATTGGCACATTACGCCGTTGCCCATCGAACGATATCGAGCAATGCGATACTTCAGTTCTTCGATCATAGTTTTTTGCTTAGTCATATTGTTGAGTTTTAGTTGAACATAGAGATGCAGTGCATCTCGGTGATTAGTTAGTGTTACGTCCGCGAGACAGAGGGACTTACGTTTTATCTCTCTATGTCCTTTGAAGCTGTCCCTGTGTCTCGTTTTCGTAGTGCAAAGGTAGAACGGAAAGCAAGGAAAGGCAAGAAAAAAGACGAGAAAATGCACTTTTCACAGTTCGTAGTAGCGGCTTTGAGAATCGGACTTGACAAGCTTTCGATTGTGGCGCGATAGTATTGTGCGGAAGTTTTGCGCAAGCCTCCCGACAGGGGATTGCAGGGGTTGATAAGTTGTGTTTTTGCGTTGTAAACTCTGTGTTGCAAATCAGATTTGCTCGCACTTTCGTCGCACTCAACGGAGCGCGTTTTTCGTCCTACGTTGAAAAAGGGCGTATGCGATAATGTTTCATTCTATATATGAACGCGCGCGTGCGAGAACATCACAGAGTTTTTTGATTTTACCTTCACCCGGTAGTCAAAGCACGACCAAGTGTAAGTGCATCAAGTTGTTGTGGGTGAAGACTTCACCCTTGTTTTCCTTCCCCCTTTTTGATCTCCTGATTCGTGCTCATCATGCGGTGTTAGAAAGTGGAGGAGCGGCATAAGAAAGTATGAAAGTCGAGGTGAAGGAAAAAGATCTATTTTCTGTTCACTGCAATATGCTGATGATTTGTGCGCTATCGAGTGGGGTGAAGGGTGAAGGTGATTCTTGGAAATGGCTGATGTGTGCGTGTGCGTACGCGAAAGAGAGAAAAACAAGGGGAGTAGAACGAAAAAGTCCACAGGTTTGTTGGCAAAGTGGGGACGTTTCTCGAAAAAGTGCGCTTGTTTTTGCGAAGACTTGAGAGCGAACTTTCGTTCCGCCTGGACTTCCTCTTTGGGGCTACCGCGTATTTCGTGTCATCGGTGGATAAGCGAACGCGGTTTCGTGTGCAATCTCCGGCTGCAACAGGGATAAAAAACAAAAACTCCCCTTTTGATCATTGTCAAGAGGGGAGTTGTTGAAAAGCAGTGCGCCTGATAGGACTCGAACCTACACGTCTCGCGACACCAGATCCTAAGTCTGGCGCGTATACCAATTTCGCCACAGGCGCATTTCAATTGCAAAAATACATCATGTGCCACGATTTCCAAAGAAAGGGGCGCACTTTTTTTGTTCAGTGGTGGCGAATTTGTATTTTTGTAATTCAAACTCTCTGTAGATATGAACTTTGTCCTGTGGTCTCGCTTCGCTAAATTCTGCGTTTCGCCCTCCCATTATCGGGTGGGGCTGAGTCGTTGTGTGAAGCTGTGCATATTGCTATTACTCTTCCCCACAATGGCGCAGAGTCGGTCGTGCTTTGCGATGAAATCGGACAAAATGGAACGATTTGCATCGGAATGCGCGCCACGCTTCGCTCTTCAAAGTTCGCAAATGGCCGATCCTGCTGTACCGACGGCACATCCCACCATGGTGGTGATCGCTGCCGACGGCAAAGAGACAGAAGAGACCGGGTTTGACGGCAGTGCGCCGTTGCGCGTGCGCTTCGAAGCGCGCGCCACCGACTACGGTTCGCGCACGCCGCTCTATGAGTGGCAGTTTCGCCGCGACGGCAACACGACGCCCTTTCTCACGCGCTACGATGCCAACACTTCCTACGAATTCACCGAGAGCGGCACGTTCGTCGTGCTGCTGTTGATCTCCTTTGTGGAGGGCACCGACACAGTGACTTACACCCAGTCGGAGGCTTTCCGCATCGCGATCTCCGAAAGCAAATTGGAATTCCCCAACGCCTTCACGCCCAACGGCGACGGCATCAACGATGTGTTCAAAGCCAAGGAGGGCTACAAAAGCATTGTGCGTTTCCGTGCCTTGGTGTGCAACCGCTGGGGGCGCAAAGTGCACGAGTGGCACGATCCCGCCGACGGATGGGACGGCCGCATCGGTTCGGCTGAGGCGCCCGACGGGAGCCTATTACCTCAATGTTGAGGCGCGAGGTGCCGACGGCCGCAACTATCACATCAAGAAAACCATCAATCTCCTGCGCCGGTTCGAAGAAAATCGTTCCGGCAGTGCGCGTTGATACGACGACAACATGACAGAACAAGACAAGACTTTTCAACACGGTAAGATCGAGGTGCTCGGTGCCCGCGTGCACAACCTCAAGAATATCGACGTCGATATCCCGCGCCACGCCCTCACTGTTGTCACCGGACTGAGTGGTAGCGGAAAATCTTCGTTGGCCTTCGACACCATTTATGCCGAAGGTCAGCGTCGTTATATTGAAACTTTTTCGGCCTACGCCCGAAACTTTCTCGACAATCTCGAACGTCCCGATGTAGACAAGATCAGCGGTCTTTCGCCCGTGATCAGCATCGAACAGAAAACCACCAATAAAAATCCCGCGTTCCACCGTCGGCACGGTGACGGAAATCTACGACTTCCTCCGTCTGCTCTATGCGCGTGCCGGCGATGCCTATTCTTATGCCAGCGGGGAGAAAATGGTGAAATACACCGAGGAACAAATCATCGGTTTGCTGCTCGACCACTATGCCGACCACCGCATCTACCTCCTTGCACCCCTGGTGCAGCAGCGCAAAGGACACTACAAAGAACTCTTTGAGAGTGTGCGCAAAAAAGGCTTCATCCATGTGCGTGTAGACGGTGAATTGCGCCCGCTCGAAGCCGGTATGCGCGTGGATCGCTACAAAAATCACGACATAGAAGTGGTGATCGACAAACTCAAGGTGCAAGCCAAGGACGAAGAGCGACTCAAAAAGAGTGTACAGCAAGCCCTTTCGCAGGGCGACGGCCTGATGCTCGTGCTCGATGCCGACGATGAAACCGTGCGATATTACTCCAAACGCCTTATGTGTCCCGTGACGGGGTTGGCCTACCGCGAGCCCGCGCCGCACAATTTTTCGTTCAACTCCTCGCAAGGGGCTTGTCCGAAGTGCAAAGGCTTGGGTGTGGTGAATGTCATCGACCGCGAAAAGGTCTGTCCCGATCCGAAACTCAGCATCAAGAAAGGGGCGCTCGTTCCGCTCGGGAAATACACGAAAACGCTCATCTTTTGGGCGATCGAAACGGTGCTCGAACAATACGGCTACACGATCGACACGCCCGTAGAGGATTTGTCGGACGAAGCACTCGATGCCGTCTTCAACGGTACGCCCGAACTGCTGCGCATCCCCGCGGTGCGCATGGGGCGCAGCGACGATTATTACGCTGATTTCGGCGGTGTGGTGAAATACATTCGCCAAATGGCCGATGCCGAGATGACCGCCGCTTCGCAGCGCTGGGCAGAACAATTCAACACCACGGCCTGCTGTCCCGAATGCAAAGGGGCGCGTCTCAACCGAGAGGCCTTGTCCTATAAATTTGGCGATAAGAACATCGCCGAACTGGCCGCGATGGATGTGGCCGAATTGAAAGAATGGCTCGATGGAATCGGCGAAAATCTCAGTGGGAAGCAGCAAGCGATCGCCACCGAGATCTTGAAAGAAATTCGTTCGCGCCTATCGTTCCTCCTCGATGTGGGACTCGACTACCTCTCGCTCGACCGCACGGCGATGACCCTTTCGGGCGGCGAGAGTCAGCGCATCCGACTCGCCACGCAAATCGGTTCGCAGTTGGTCAATGTGCTCTATATTCTCGACGAACCCTCGATCGGTCTTCATCAGCGCGACAATGTGCGATTGATTCGCTCGCTCGAACAGCTCCGCGACACCGGCAACACGGTGATTGTGGTGGAGCACGACAAAGACATGATGATGGCCGCCGATTATGTGGTGGACATCGGCCCTCGCGCCGGACGAAAGGGTGGGGAAGTGGTGTTTCAAGGCACGCCGGCGCAGATGCTCAAAAGCGAGACGCTCACCGCCGATTACCTGAACGGCACGCGACGCATCGCCATTCCCGAACAACGACGTGAAGGCAACGGCAAAGTCTTGCGCATTGTCGGTGCGAAAGGCAATAATCTGAAGAACGTCACCGTAGAATTTCCCCTCGGCACGCTCATCGGTGTGACGGGCATTTCGGGATCGGGCAAATCGACCCTCATCAACGATACACTTTACCCCATTTTGTCGCAACACGTCTATCACTCCTTGCGCGAACCCCTCGAATATGAGCGCGTCGAAGGTTTGGAACATATAGATAAGGTGGTGGCTGTCGACCAGAGTCCGCTCGGTCGCACACCGCGTTCGAATCCCGCCACCTACACCGGTGTATTCGACGATATTCGACAACTCTTCGTCAATCTGCCCGAAGCAAAAATTCGTGCTTACAAGCCCGGTCGCTTTTCGTTCAATGTGCGCGGCGGGCGTTGCGAAACCTGTAAAGGCAGTGGCTACAAAACCATCGAGATGAACTTCCTTCCCGATGTGTATGTGCCCTGCGAAACCTGTCACGGCAAACGCTATAACCGCGAAACGCTCGAAGTGCGATTCAAAGGGAAAAGAGCATTGCCGATGTGCTCGACATGACAATCAACCGCGCGGTGGAGTTCTTTGAGAACGTGCCGAATATCTTGCACAAAATCAAAGTACTGCAAGATGTGGGGTTGGGATATTTGAAACTCGGACAATCCTGTACCACGCTTTCGGGCGGTGAGAGTCAGCGCGTGAAGTTGGCCACCGAATTGTCGAAACGCGACACCGGCAGTACTGTTTACATCCTCGACGAGCCCACCACAGGCTTGCATTTCGAGGATATTCGTGCGCTGATTGACGTGCTCAACCGCTTGGTCGAGAAGGGCAACACGGTGGTTGTCATCGAACACAATCTCGATGTGATCAAAGTGGCCGACTATCTCATCGATATGGGACCCGAAGGCGGTCGCGGCGGTGGAACGATGGTGGCCAGTGGAACGCCCGAAGCCGTAGTAAGTGCAGGAAAAGGCGACACAGCCCGTTTCCTCAAAGACGAATTGCAATAAGGACAGCTTTCCAGACTCGGCGATGCGTCAAAACATTTGCGTAGCCCAATCATTCGGGCATGCTGTTGGATAAGGCGTTCAAAACTTTTCGATATTTCCGCGTGATTTGTGCACTTGGAAGGGCATATTACGATAAAAACATCGATTTCATCGAATCTTATTTCGATGCAGGAGCATCTCCTCTTACCTTTTCCACCCACAATAATAATAGAAACAAAATACCCTCTTTACTAATCCCTAAATTCCTTTCCCATGTTTGAAGGACAACCCAAAGGGCTATTCGCCCTCGCTCTCGCCAACACCGGTGAGCGTTTCGGCTACTACACCATGTTGGCCGTTTTCGTGCTGTTCCTCCAGGACAACTTCGGATGGAGTGCCGCTCTCGCCGGCTCGTACTATTCCACGTTCCTGATGTTCGTCTACTTCCTCCCCTTCATCGGAGGTATTCTCGCAGACAAGTTCGGTTATGGCCGAATGGTCACCATCGGTATCTCGATCATGTTCCTGGGCTACCTATTATTGTCCTTCCCCTTGGGCAACGGGACGATGGCGATGATCGCCATCATCGGTGCATTTGGCGCTGATTTGTATGGGAACGGGACTGTTCAAAGGTAATCTCCAAGTGATGGTCGGCGACCTTTATAAGCGTCCCGAACTTTCCGGAAAGCGCGATGCAGCGTTCTCCATTTTCTACATGGCCATCAACATCGGCGCGCTCTTCGCCCCGAGTGCAGCTGTGAAGATCATGGAATACGCGCAAGGCATCGGTTTCTCGAAAGCCGACAGCTATCACTTCGCTTTTGCCGTGGCTTGCGTCTCGTTGGTCATCTCGATGATCATCTATTTCGTTTCGCGTTCCACCTTCCGCCACGTCGAAGGTAAGCAAGAAAAAGCCGATTCCACCGAAAAAACCGCAGAACAAGAAGCTGCTGTGGAACTTTCGCCTGCCGATACGCGCGCTCGCATCGTCGCCCTCTGCCTCGTCTTCGCCGTTGTCATCTTCTTCTGGATGGCCTTCCACCAAAACGGTCTTACGCTGACGTATTTCGCCGCTGAATTCACGCAGAAAACGTCCACCGGCATTCCTTCCATGCTCTTTGACGTGCGCACTTTGCTCCTCTGCATTGTGTCGATCTATGCTGCTTTCGCAGTAGTCCAGAGCAAAACGACGAAAAACCGTGTTATCGCTACCGTGGTGGTACTCGTTTGCGCCGCCTTGTTGATTGTGCTCGGGTTGAACGTACCCGCAGAAACCAAGTGGCTGCTCCCATCTTCCAGCAGTTCAACCCCTGCTTCGTAGTAGGTCTCACCCCGATCAGTGTGGCGCTCTTCGGCTGGTTGGGTGCTCGCGGCAAAGAACCCTCTGCTCCCCGCAAGATTGCCTATGGTATGATTGTTGCCGCTATCGGGTTCGGTGTGATGATCTTCGCCTCGCTCGGTATCGAACCGCTCGAAGCCCAAGTGACCGAGAAGTTCAACATCGACGAAAGCATGAAGGCAAAAACCGAGGAGATCGACAAGGAAGCGCAAAAGCTCATCGATGCCCGCACCACTAAGTTCAATGAAACCAAGGAGCAAATCCAAGCAGAATTGGGTAAGCGTCAAAAGCAAGTAGACGATCAAGCCGCCGCACAATTGGCCAAAGCCACTACGGTAAAAGACAAGAGCGAAATCAACAAGAGCGCAGCCGTCCTCAAAGCCAACAACAGCGGACAATACGAGCAAATCACTGAAATTGCTCGCTTGGCCTATGATAATGAAGTGAACGGCATCAAGTCGGCCGCAGCACAACAGAAGATCCAAGCGCAGACAGTGGCCAAGATGGCGAAAGCTGAAGTCGAAGGTCAGATCGAGCAAGGCGGACTCCTCGTTTCGCCCGGTTGGTTGATCCTCACTTACCTCGTCCTCACCTTCGCCGAGTTGCTCCTTTCGCCCGATGGGTATCTCCTTCGTGTCGAAGGTGGCTCCTCCCCAATACAAGGGTATGATGATGGGTGGTTGGTTTGTCGCCACCGCTGTGGGTAACTTCCTCACCGTGATCCCCGCCCTCCTCTGGTGCAAGGTGCCTCTTTACGTTGTCTGGACGACCCTCGCCGTGCTCTGCCTCGTTTCGTTCATCTTCATCTTCTCGCAGATGAAGCGTCTCGAAAAAGTAGGCTAAAGCCCCACTTTTCCAAAAACAAAACAAGCCATCGCAATCTTTGCGATGGCTTGTTTCGTTTTTTACCATTCAAAACCGAATCCCAACTCGGTGAAATCGGCTTTTAATCGGTGAGCCTTGATGCCCAAGTGCACCGAAGCCCCTTTCCACATTGGGAGATGCCAACGCGCACCCACGCGTTCGTAGTAAGGCGTTTCATCGAAGGTTTGCATCCTTCCCGTCCGGCGATGCAAAGTACCAGCCCAAATGCACATAAGCGCTGAAATCACCGTAATATGCTTCGTGTTTCAAGGCCAAACCACATGCCCATGGGCTATATTTGTCGTTTTCCCCGTTCGGCGCTTCTCGGTTTTTGAGCGTTTGCACATACGGCAGGTAGAAAAAGTCGGCACCCAAGCCCGTCGCCCAGCGTCGAGCATAGCGGAACATCCTGTCCATCTGCACATTCGCCACCGCATAGCGTTGGAAATGCTCCGTGCGGTAGTCTGCTTCCGAAGGAGCAGTACCGTATTGTGTGCTGATCCAGTCTTCGATCAAAGTGCGCATGCCCATACTCGCCCCGGTGCGCCAAAACCAGCGTCGGGTAAAGGGCGTTTTCGTCACAGAAGATGGAAAATCAGCGTTTTCATCGAGGTCATATTGTACCGTCAGGGTCGGCAATACCGCGTTCAATCCCTTTGTTCGGGACGATAAGTCGCCCCATTGCTCACATGGCGAAAGGCCAAATCGCCGCGCACACTCCAATGTCGGTCTAAACGTTTCGCCCCGTAAAGCGAAGCCCCGAAATGAATGAGCCAATGTCCGCCCGTCAATTCGTTGTCGATGTTGTCCGCTTTCGCATAAGGTCGCGTGCAGAAAGCCAATCCTTCTTCCAACGCGTAGCCCATTTGCCAACTTCCGCTGCGCCACAGCGGTCGACTGAACGACACCGCGAGGGCAATCACTTGCCCCGGCGAAGAACTGTAGTCCACCGGCACCGCCTGTCCCCAATCGGGCGAAGGCCGTTTGCGCATCTTCACGCCCGAATAGTCGGTCAGTTGCAGATTCACACTCCATTCCGGATAATTGTAATCCGCGGCATAGCCGTCGGGTGCCGTTGCTGTACGCCGTCTCAAACCGAGATGAAAACCTCGGCTTGCCGCACGCTCCATCCACGCACGTTGGTAGCGATCCATCGACAGCACATGGCCCACGAAAACGCCGCCTTCCACCGTCGTCGGACGGAAAAAAGACGATTTCATCGAGTCGACCTCCGTGGTCTGTGCCTGCGAAACGAGAGCAGAGCCGAGCACCCATGCAGACCACACACACCCATTACCGATCCACCGAGGAACGGAGCGAAGAGACCGGAAGCAAAAGCAAGGTAATTTAAGCATAGGCGCAAAGATAACCAATTTAGCGTGACTGCTTTCGGCATCGCCGAGAAAAACGTAACTTTGCCTACGATGAATATGCGTCTTTTTCTCACCCTCCTTTTTCTTCCGTTGTCGCTCTTCGGTCAGTCAGCCGCCGAGCGACGCACCCCGCTCGAGCGTTCGTTGGAACAGCGCGGTTTGGTCGACGTGAGCGTGGCCGTTCCCGGTGTTTTCGTTAGTTTGATGTATGCACGCCCCGACAATTTCGTCGGTCGCGTGCTCTATACCGACCTGCATCGCGCCTATTTGTTGCCCGAAACCGCCCGCGCTCTGCACCGCGCCCAAACCGCCCTGCAACGCAAATATCCCGATTACGCCCTCAAAGTCTACGATGCCGCCCGCCCCATGCGCATTCAACAGCGCATGTGGAACGCCGTTGCCGGAACGTCCAAAAATATCTACGTCAGCAATCCGGCGCGAGGGGGCGGATTGCACAACTATGGACTGGCCGTCGATCTCACCCTTTGTTGGGCGCGCGATGTGCGCGATGGTTCCGGTCGTTTGCTCCATGCCGCCGGCGACACCACCGGTCTGTCCATGGGAACGCCCATCGACTATCTCGGTGCCGCGGCTCATGTTCGCGATGAAGCCCGGCTCGTGCGCCGTGGCATCCTCCACCCCGAACACATCCGTCTGCGTCGTATCCTGCGCGATGCCATGTCCGCCGGTGGTTTTCGTGTCCTGCCCACCGAATGGTGGCATTTCAATTTCAAAACCCGCGCACAAGCTCGTGCCCACTATACGCCCATTCCCTAAATGATCGATTGCGCCGAATACTACGAATTCGTCGAAGCCCATGTCGATGAACGAGTCGAAGATCTCGCCCTACGTCTCGCCGCTTTCCCACCCGAAGCGCGCACCTTCATCCTGCGCCAAATCGAAGGCCGCCAACGCTTGCGGGCGAAAGTCCCCTCGTGGTGCGAAGTACCGCGCTTGCATTTTCCGCCGCGCCTCTCGCTCGAACAGTGCAGCGGCGAAGTGACGGCGCGCTACAAAGCGGCGTTGGTCGAGCGCTGGGCCGAAAACCTCGAAAAGCCCGTTTTGGTCGATCTTACCGGCGGTTTGGGTGTCGATTTCTCATTCATGGCCGCTCCTTGCGCAGAGGCCATTTATGTAGAGCGCAATCCCGAATTGGTCGAACTCGCCGCCCACAACTTTCCCCTGCTCGGTCTTACGCACGCCCGCATTGTCCATGCCGACGCCTTGGCCTACCTTTCGTCCCTTTCGCCCGTCGATATTCTCTTTCTCGATCCGGCTCGTCGCGATGAAATCGGCCGAAAGTCGTACGCATCGAAGCCTGCGAACCCGATGTTTGCGCCCTCTCCGAAGCCTTGCGCAACCGTTGTCGCCACCTGTTGATCAAACTTTCGCCCATGCTCGATGTGCGCGATGCCCTCGAACGTTTGCCCGGCATCGAAGCCGTGCACATCGTAGCTGTCGACGGCGAGTGCAAGGAAGTCCTCTTGTGCTGTCGCGGCCTGCTCCATGCCGAGCCCGACGGCCTCGCCCCGACGGAAGTTCCCATCACCTGTGTTGACTTGTCGAGCACCGATCGCCGCCCGCCACATAGCTTTACTTTCACCCTTTCCGCCGAATCCATCGCCCCCCTGCGTCTTGCGGGCACTCCCGTGGGGTGGCTCTACGAACCCAATGCCGCCGTGCTCAAAGCCGGTGCCTATCGCACCCTTGCGCAGCAGTTTGATCTCGATGCCCTCCACCCCAACACCCACCTTTATGTAGGAGGCGGCGAAACGCCGCGTTGGGACTTCCCCGGCCGCGTGTTCCGCCTGCGCGAAGTCGTCGGTTTCTCCAAATCAGAGATGCGCCCCCTTGCTTCGCTCAAACAGGTGAATTTGGCCGTGCGCAACTTCCCCGCCACCGTGGCCGAACTGCGCAAACGCTTCAAATGGGGCGAAGGCGGCGACCTCTATCTCTTCGCCTGCACCTTGGCCGATGGGAAAAAAGCCATCCTTGTAGCCGAGAAAATAAAAAATTGAGGTTGCAAATCGCTGATATACAGCGGTGAAATAATTTTGTGGAGAAAAAAATGAAGTGAGGTGTAACTTTTCGCCCCCTTTGTCCGTCTTACTTATAGAGGCATGAAAGAAATAGATTTCCAACACGACCTGCTTCCCCTTAAAAACAAGCTTTATCGGGTAGCGCTGCGCATCACGCTCGACAGCCTCGAAGCCGAGGATGTGGTCGAAGACACCTTGGTGCGTGTGTGGGAACGTCGCTCCGACGTACCGGACAACGTCCATTTGGAAAGCTATTGTTTGACCATCTGTCGCAATCTGGCCATTGACCGTTCCGAAAAGAAAGATGCCGGTCATCTTTCCATTGATGCCGCTTCGGTCGACACCCCTTTGGATGCTGACCACCCCGACGAAGAACTCGAAAAGCAAGAGCGCATTCTCTGGGTGAAGCGGGTGCTCAACAGCCTTCCCGAAAAGCAACGCACCGCCTTGCAACTGCGGGAAATCGACGGACGATCTTACGAAGAAGTGGCACAAGTGATGCAAATCACCGAAGCCGATGTCAAAGTCACCCTTCATCGCGCACGCAAAGCGTTGAAACCGCGCTCGAAGCCGACTTACATCGATTCTGATGCCCACGCCTCTTCCCCTATAAGCATTCTCTCACATGGACTACGTATATATTGAACAACTGATCGATCGCTACTTTGAAGCAGCGACCACGATCGAAGAAGAGCGCATCCTCCGCGCCTTCTTCTCTCAAAGGGAGGTGCCGCAGCATTTGCGACACTACACCCCGCTCTTCCTGATGGAAGCCGATGAAATCGCAGAAAAACCTCATCTCGATGACGCGTTCGACCGCAAAATCATGGCACGTTTGGAAGCAGAGGGACTCGCCCCCGAAGTGCATGTGAAAGCAGTGAAGATGACTTTCGCCGATCGCATTCGTCCCTTGTGGCGAGCAGCGGCAGCAGTGGCCATTGTGGTACTGGTAGGCACCGCGGCTTTCGAAGCCGTCGACCGCTCCAACAGTTCACCCGCAGGGGTAGCACTCGAAAGACAACAACAAATCGATTCGGCCGGACTCGAAAATTCACCTTATCGACAACTGCAAAACGGAATGAAGATGGCCGAAACCATCGACTCTGCACGGAACAACGTGCACAACTGAGGAAGATAAAACAACACTTTGCTCTATTAAAACACCCCCACTGATCCCCTTCGGTTTCAGTTCTCTCTCTTCCCCTTGCCTTTGGCAAACGAACACATCGGAAAGTGACCCGCTCGCTTTCCGATGTGTCGTTTTTGGGCGCTGCGTCCCCGGTCTCCTTGTCTGTCCTGGACGAGAGGTAACGATCCCCCTCTTGTTTCCCCCGTATTTATCCAGAAAAGCATATACGAAAGTTTTCTTTGCATTTCTCGCGTGCGCGTACCTACGCGCGCGTCCGCCGTTTTTCGCTTTTTTGCCTTCACCCTTCACCCTGCTCAGGTAAGTAGATGAGAATAAGCGCATTGAGGGTGAAGAAAAAGGTGAACATTCACCCGAAAATGCCTTCACCCTTGCTTCTCCGCGTGTTGATATTATATAAATCAAAAAGAAGAATATGCGTTTTTTGTGCGGGTGAACACAAGATGTTTACCCACAAGTGTTTGATTGATAGCTTGTTATTTGGTGTGGTGAAGGGTGAAGGCAAAAATCGAAACTTGCTGAGTGCGCGTACGCGCGCGTAGAGAGGTGGTTTCATCGGCTTTCTGTAGTTGTTTCCTCCTTTCCTTTGATTGCGTCGGAGCGTACTGTATTTTTGCGGTCGAATAGCGAGCGAAAGTAGTCTGTTTTTGCGTGAAAGTTGCGGTGTTTTCGACCAAAATAGAGGAGATTCAACAAATGTGGGTGTAGTGATGAACTTTTTTCCCCCTTTCATTTGGAAGATCCATTTTTTTTTTTTAGTTTCGCGAGCATAAGCTATCAGCCGTGAAACACCTATTGTTCGTGTTGTGCTGGCTGCCGCTCAGCTTGTGCGCGCAAGTGTTCGATGCCGGTAGTCCGCAACTCTCTTGGAGCGATTTTGTCGACGAATATCTTTCGATGCTCGACGATGAAAGCGAAGAAGCCAATGTTTTGACCCTTCGCGGCTACGCTGCGCTCGATGAAATCGAACCTTTTCTCGATCATCCGCTCAATTTGAACACGGCTACAGCCGAAGATTTCCGCGCTTTCGCCTTCCTCAGCGCAGCGCAGATCGACTCGCTGTTGAGCTATCGGCGCCGCTTGCGTGCCTTTGCCTCGCCCGGCGAATTGATGGGCGTGCACGGTTTGGACTATCGCCGCCGGCGTTGGCTTTCTCTCTTCACCTTCGTGGGGGATACCCTCGTTACTTCATCAAATTGGCGAAAAAGGTGGTTTTCCGGCCGTCACAGCCTTGAAATGCGTGCAGAACTACCGTTCTATCGTCGCAAAGGTTTTCGGCCGTCAGATCGAGAGGAATTGCTTCGCAAGCGATCGCAGTTCTTTCTCGGCCCCAATCTCGGTACCGCGTTTCGCTATCGCTACGCCGCGCACCGCGAATTGCAGTGGGGTTTGTCGTTCGAGAACGATGTGGGCGAACCCTTCGCTGCGCACGGCAACCGCCCTTTCGATCATGCGGGCGCTTTTGTGACCTATCGAGCGCGCGATGGGAAGTGGAATTGGTTGGTGGGCGACTATCGTTTGGCACTCGGCGAAGGGCTGCTCTTCGGCCATGCTTTTTTTGCCCATCCGTTGTTGGAATTGGAGCGAACCGGTGTACGACAGAGTCGGTTCATGCCCAATTCTCCGTCCAATGAGCACCAATTTTTGCGCGGCGCGGCGGTGCGCAAAGCCTGGGGTGCATGGAGCCTCACCGGTTTCGTTTCCCACGCGCTGCGGGACGCGCGTTTGCACGGCGACACTGCGGTGACCCTTTACACCTCGGGGCTGCATCGTTCGCTCGATGAAATCGCGCATCGGCACACCTTGGGCGTGACGACCTTGGGCGCGCGCGGCGAATGGATTTCCGGCCGTTACACGCTCGGTGCGACGACTTATTTTGTCGGTTTTTCTCCCCCGGTGTTTCCGCGCGAACGGCACTATACCTTCGGCTACTTGCAGGGTGACCGTGCGGCCGGGGTTGCGTTGGACGGGAGTTATGCTCACGACGGCCGCGAGGTGAGAGGCGAATTGGCTCTTGATCGCAACGGCAACTTATCGGCCGTCGCTTTTGCGCGGTTTCATCGAAGTGATCGTTGGCAAACTGTTTTATCGTTGCGAGCACTTTCTCCCGCTTATGTCGCGCCTTATGCGCGTATCGGACAAGATGGGAATCGCGCACAGAATGAAATCGGAATTTCGGGCGCGATGTGCTATGCCGGTTTCCGCAATAGCCAAATTCGCGGTTTCATCGATGCCTTTCGTCATCCGCGTCCCACCTTTCGTGCCGCAGCCCCCTCCGTCGGAATGGCGGCCGGCTTGGAGTGGGAACATCGCTGCGGGGCGTGGGGACAGTTGCTCCGCTATCGGGTGAAAAGCAAACAGCAAACTATTGCCGGCTTTGCGCCACACTTAGAGTTTTGTACGACGCATCGGCTGCGCGCCCGTTGGAGTTACGAACATTCGCGCTGGTCATGGCAGGCCAGCCTCGATGCGACGGCATTTCACCGCCAGACACGTCCGCAGCCCAGATGGGGTATGATGGCTTCGTTTCGTTCTAAAGTCTCGATTTCATCGATTTGGCAAGCGGCTTGCTTCGGTGCGGCCTTTTCTGCCCCCGATTTTTCCGCTCGCTTATTTGCCTACGAACCTCAGTTGCGCGGTCGCGGTGCTTTTCCGGCTTTCTATGGTCGTGGATTTGCCGGCGTGTTGCTTTTGCAGTGTAAACCTTCCCGGCATTGGATCGGCGAATGTCGCTATGCCCTGATCTATCGCTCCGATCGCGCCTCCGTCGGCAGTGGCATGCAGCGCATAGAAGGGCATAGCCAGCACGATTTAGCATTTCAGGTGCGCTACGTCTTCTGAATCCGTTCACGGAAAGACTGGTCCCCATAGAATAGATTGGTAATCTCTAAGCATTAAGTATATCATGAAGAAAATCTTACTTTGCTGTGCCGCTTTGCTGTTTGCCGGCGGTGCAATGGCTCAAAATGAGAGCAAGTGGCGTGAGTTGGCGCGTCGCGATTATGAGCAATGTTTGGCCAAGTTCGATTCGTTGCAGCGGGTTTGGCCGCAAATGTCCGACGAAGATCGTCGTGCGGCCTTGTCTGCGCTTCGCACGGAGGGAGAGGCGGTGCTTCCCGCCCTCACGAGTGAGCAAATCAGTGCTTTCTTGCAGAGCTTGTCGAAAGCCGATCTGCGTTTGTCGAAGCCGCTCGGCGCCTATGCCGATGAACTTGCACATTTGGAAACGTCGCTTCTCAATGGCTTGGCGCGTCGCGAGCAATCGACCTATGCCACGGAGAAAAAAGACTGCCAAGTTGCAGCGACAGTGAACGGTTTTTTGTTTCTTTCAGTAGACGGCCGCGATGAAACCGTTGATTTCTCCAATTCGCAGGGCACATTGAAGGTAGAGGCTGATCGTGATGAAGTCTATGATGTGAACCGCCGCACGTGGAGTGCGAAGACGAAGCGCGGCACGGAAGTGAGCTATACGACGTACTTCCTCTCCAATGCGCTTGCTGTGCGTCACGGGGGTGCACTTTATCGTTTATCCCTTATCGACGGGAGCTTGCGATGAATCGCTTCCTTATCTCGGGGTGCACTACTATGATGTCAATGGGCGCGAGTGGTGTATGGTGACGGTCTACAAAGATCAAGAGCTGCCCGCTCCAAACCTCAAAGGGCGATGCGGCGAATGGCAAGAAGCTGCGCGTGAAGGCCGGTTCTGTACTGATTTTTGAAACACCTGCCAACAAGAATTTCAAAGGATAAGGACGCACCGTGTGATAGCCTCACCTCTCGATGAACAATACATAAAAACTCCCCCTCATGTCCAGACATGAGGGGGAGTTTTGGATATATAGAATTTGTTCTGTGAGGATGGTTTCGATGAAATCGTGTAGTTTGTAAGCGCATTGAGCGGGTTTTCAAATCTTGAGTCCCTTCTTTTGGAACTTTTCGGTGATGTCTGTCCGCGTTCCATCGGCGGCGTAACGATACATGCGCTGGTTGGTGGTCGGACTGCTCAGCGGGACCACAGGCTTCGCGCCACGGCCGAGTTTCACGTAGGTGGGGGCGTCGAGGGCGTCGAATCCATCGGGCAGTTCCGTGCGACCACTGTACCAGCCGGTGTGCAGATGGGGATGCGTTTTGCGGAGGAGCGAGAGGAGATGGAGCACACGGCTCGGATCGTTGTCGCCACCCATCAGCGCGGCGCAGGTGATGGTGCGACCGTATTGTTCAACCAACGCGAGCCAGCGTTCTTCGGTGAGTTCCTCGCCGTTGTCGCCCCAAAGGTAGGCGCTGTGACACCCCGGGCAGGCGCAAGGGCAGCGCGAGAGGTTCACGGCAAGGGTCACTTCGTCGGGAAATTCTTGGAAAAACGATGTCGTGGTTGACGTATTTGAGCATGATGAAATCGAGGAGATGGACGTTTTTCGCCGATGAATTCAATAGAAAGCCCCGGCAAACGGCTGTTTACCGCTTGCCGGGGCGAATTTCGGAAGCATCGACGTGAGGCGATTCTATCGATGCGGTGAGGTTTACGCTTGCGCTGGGTTGAGCGCACCGTAATAACGGCGTGCGGCTTCTTTCTGTCGGTCGACGGAGAAGTTCGAAACGCGCTTGAGATAGCCGATGACGCGAGTGAGATAGTCGACGTTGTGGCTGTGGCAGTGCGGGCACTCGGTGAGATAGCGCTTGTCGATGCAACCACATTCGTTGCAGAGCGTGTTGGGGATGTTGAAGGTGAAGTAGTTGCAGCCTTCCACAGCCGCTACGCGGAGCAAGTGGCGATATTGGGGTTGCGAGAGGTGCTCTTCCAGGTTGCAGTGGAGGGCGCTGCCGCCGGTGAGGTGGTCGATGTAGCGACGACCGTGGAGGCGGAACTTCTCGATGGGATCGGTGTTTTTGTTCTCTACGATGTAGAAATACGAGTTGTAGCAGTCGCGCGGCACGTAGTAGCCGTCTTCGCGATCCCAGCGGGCGTGCTTGACCCCGACGTTCTCGGCGGGAATCATTTCGCAGTTGAAGAGCAGATCCTTCGAGCGGTATTTCTTGTTGTAGGACTCGATGAGCGAGAGAATGCGCTCAACGAAGTTGCAATACTCCTCATTGTCGCTGATGGTGATGCCGAGACTTTCGGCCGCTTCTACCATACCATTGACACCGATGGTGAGATATTGGCGCTTGATGTTGATGTAGCCGGCATCGAAGAGGGGAAGCAGACCGCGGGTGCGCATCCATTCCAAATTCTCATTGTAGGCCATCTGCACTTTGTGCATCAAATCGACGATTTCATCGAGATATTCTACGTAGTCGCGCCCTTCGCGCGTGGCTTGTTGCACGCAGCGGTTGAGGTTGACGGTGAGCACCGACTTCGAACCGGTGGAAACACCGCCGGCACCGAGGCTGTAGGAGAAACCGTTGTCTTGGATTTCGTTGCGCAGACGGCAGCAGCTGGCGAGCGAGTCGGCGTTGTCGCTCATATAGGTGAAGAACGAGTGGCCTTTGGCATACATCTCTGCGGTGAAATCGGCGTATTCTTGGTCGATCACATCGCCGTCTTTGCACAAGAGTGCCATCGTTTCGACGGGGAAGGTGAGCACGCACTTCGTTCTTTCTTGGTTGAACCAATTCATGAAGCGCTTCTGCAACCAGTTGAGCGGTTCCCAATGGGGGCGTGAACCGTCGGGGAAGCGGAATTCTCCGAAGAGCGATTCGAAATAGAAGCGGTCGTAGTAGGAGATGTTCCAGAACACCGATTGGAAGTTGCGGGCACCGGTGGGTTGGTTGATGGAATAGACGATTTGCTCGAAGCAATCGGTGATCACCTTGTCGATGGTGCGCTGTTTGAGCGAAGCATCCACGATTTCATCGGCGCGGAGGTAGTAGTTCGTGCCGTATTCCTTCTCGAGGAAGTAGCTCATGTACATCAAGAACTCAACTGTGGCGATGGCGCCGCTGAGCATGGAGCTGACGATGAACACCATGTTGATGAATCCGCCACAAACGATTTGAGGTTGGTGGGTGCCGTCGAGTTACCGCCGATGGACTTCGTGCCGTTGAGCAACCACGGATACATCGTGATGGAAGCGCAGTAGTTGGCGAGCGAAGTTTCGTCGTTCTTGTAGATATAGTGGTGATCGAGGAGATAGAGATAGCGATCGGCGGCCTCTTTTCCGTACATCTGCTTTGAGTTTGTCGCAGAGCAAGCGGCGGTTCAGTCGAATGAAGTCGCCTTTGGGAATTTCGCCGATGAGGGTGGCGAGGTTCTTGTTCTCGACATTGGCGTTCGCATCGAACTTTGATCCGGTAGCCGCGTTGTCGGCGTTGCAATAGTCGATGAGGAAACGGAGCTTTTTGTGCTGTTTCGCGATCCGTGGTGTGGCGGTTGCGATAGACAATAAAGGTCTTGGCCGCATTGTAGTGGCCTTCTTTCATCAAGGCAACCTCCACCTGGTTTTGAATGTTCTCTACATTCATCCCATTGCAGAAGTGCAGGTGCGACATGATGCGTTCGAGCGATTCGGCATTGAGCGGATCGTTCGATGCGGCACACGCTTTCATAATAGCGTTTTTGATTTTATCGATGCAGAAAGGTTCTTCTGAACCGTCGCGTTTCGTGATGATGAAGTTTTCGGTGCTCATATTCGTTGTCCTGTAGACGAGGTGAAAGACGAAGAAGCCACAAATCTAATAAAAATGGGGTGTTTCTTCGTGTGCTGTGGAGATATTGCGCGATTGGCTCGCTTGTTCTTATTTCGTGCCGCGAATATAGGAGGAAAAAACAACAAGGCAAAGAAAAAATGAGCCGAAAAAAGTAGGAAGTTTTCAAGGTGCTAAGAATCAAAGAGTTTGCCAAAATGGACAACTTTTTGACGACTTGCAAAATGTAATGTATTGAAAAACAGTGTAGTTAGTGTGTGTTTTGGATAACTATACGATTTTAGGTGTCGCTGCGAGATTACAAAATGAGGGGATAAGACAGCATTTTGTATGTGCAAGTGCAGGAGTGAGAAACGAGTAGGAAGAGTGCCGTTGGCGAAGCGCTATTTTCGGGTAATCCACCGGCGAAAACGCTGCGTGATACCTGTGTTTTTCGCCAAAAAGTGCCACGAGTAGGCCAAAGAGAGGAAAGTGGCAAAGAGGCCACCGCCCCAATGCAGATAAAAGTGCTCCGTTTGTACGGCCGCGACGCCACCGAGTAAGATTAAGAGCTGAACTGCGCAGCGTTTTCGCGTGTCGGCTGCGAGTGCAAAGTGAAAGTAGTGGCTGTAGGTGAGTAAAGTCACCCCTAAATAGACGATGTGGCAGAGGGTCAAGGCCAGTCCGGCACCGGGCATGCCAAGAAGTGGGTAGCACAAGGCCATGGCGGCGACAAAGGCCACCGAATAGCTCGATTCCACCAGCAGATAGAGTCGGCTTCGCGAATGTGCCAAGTAAGTAGGCTACCGGCGTGCAAATGGCTTTGAACAATAAATAAGGAGCCGCTGCTCCAATCATCAAAACGGCACCGGAGAATTCGCGCGAATAGAGAATATGCACCGCGGCGGGAGCGAGTAGACAGAACAGGGGTAACAAGGGTGCGGTGAGCTGGACAAGAACGTCGATTTGACGGTTGACGGTCAAGTTTTGCTGTGCCGTATCGCCGACGGTAGCCGACAAACGCGGGAAATAGTCCGCATCCATCGACATAAAGATGAGTCGGGCGTAGGTGACGGTGAGCGTAAATGCCGCAGCATAGAGGCCTACGGCATCGTTGCCTTTGTGAATGCCCGGGGGCGTCGCAGTGCAGGAGGATCAAGCGCACGAGGTATTCGCCGCCTGCCGCGACAAAACCGGCTGCGGCGTAGGCCAGTCCCAAACGAATCATGCGGCGACCACGACGCAAAAAGCGCCAATTCATCGGTGCAATTTCGTAGCGAATGCTTCGACTCGCCGCGCGCCAATGCATGGCGCAGAGGGCTGTTGCCGACAACACAAGGGCAGGAACGATGCCGCGTGTACCCCAAAACCCATAACAAGTGGTGGTGGCTATGAGGGTGGTGACGGCGCCGAGGGCAGAAACGGTGGCGATTTTTTTGCGCAGACGGCGCAAACCTTTCAGCACGGCGGCTTCTCCTCCGCAGAGTGGTCGTAAAAAAAGACCATCGGTGCCATCAGTACGAAGTCGAACGTGTGGCTGCCGTCGCCCCAAAGCAGGCGCGACCAAAGCGGAGCGGCAAGGGCGGTGACGGCGAAGCCCAACAGTGCGGTGAGAAACACCCACGAGCGCACCAGTTTCACATAGTGACGAATGGCGGTCGCATTGCGTGTGCGTCCCGAGTCGCGCAATATGCGGCACGGCACTGAAGGCCAGTCCCATGTTGGTGCCCGAGGCGATGAGATCGGCGGTGCGTCCGAAGTTGTCGATCTGCCCCATGCCTCCCGTTTTGAGCAGCAAAGCCGTGATTTTGTTGCGCACCATCGCCATAAGGGCGTAGAATCCCTGCACACCGCCGAAGAGGCCGGTGTACTTCAGGATACGTCCCACAGAAGCGTCGGAGGTTTTGGTGCGAGGAGGCATGTCGGGAGGGAGAGAGGAGGGAGGAAGGGGAAAAACAAACGAGCAGCCGTCGGCGAGCGATGGGCGTACGCCGAACGGCTGTTCGGAAAAAGTGTCGTGAAAAAGGCGATTTCCATCGGTGAGACTTGAAAAGTCTGTTCGATGAAATCGCTTGTTTTGTTATTTCAGTACGCCCAGTTCTTTGCCCACCTTGATGAAGGCGGCAATGCAGCGGTCGAGGTGTTCGCGGTTGTGGCCGGCCGAAATCTGCACGCGGATGCGCGCTTGATCCTTCGGCACAACGGGGTAGTAGAAACCGGTCACATAGATGCCCTCGTCTTGCAGGCGAGCGGCGTAGTCTTGTGAGAGTTTCGCATCATAGAGCATCACCGCGCAGATGGCGCTTTGGGTCGGTTTGATGTCGAAGCCGGCTTCCATCATCTTCGTGCGGAAATATTCCACGTTCTCCACGAGGCGGTCGTGAATTTCGTTGCTTTCATCGAGAATCTTGAACATTTCGATGCCGGCACCCACCACCGAGGGAGGAATGGAGTTGGAGAAGAGATAGGGACGGCTGCGCTGGCGGAGCATGTCGATGATTTCTTGGCGTCCGGTGGTGAAACCGCCCACCGCACCGCCGAAGGCTTTGCCGAGCGTGCCGGTGTAGAGATCGACACGTCCGTAGGTTTCGAAGAATTCCGACACGCCGCGGCCGGTTTTGCCCACCACGCCGGCAGAGTGGCTCTCGTCGACCATCACGAGGGCGTCGTACTTTTCGGCAAGATCGCAGATTTTGTCGAGCGGGGCTACATTACCGTCCATCGAGAACACGCCGTCGGTCACCACAATGCGGAAACGCTGTTCTTGTGCGGCCTGCAGTTGGCGCTCGAGATCCTCCATATCGGCATTGGCATAGCGATAACGCTTGGCTTTGCAGAGGCGTACGCCGTCGATGATCGAGGCGTGGTTGAGCGCATCGCTGATGATAGCGTCTTCGGCCGTGAGCAGCGGTTCGAAAACACCGCCGTTGGCATCAAAGCAAGCGGCATAGAGGATGGCATCGTCCGTTTTGAAGAAGCGCGAAATGGCTGCTTCGAGTTCCTTGTGGAGGTCTTGGGTGCCGCAGATGAAGCGCACCGACGACATGCCGTAGCCACGTGCGTCCATGGCCGCCTTGGCTGCGCTGATCAGGCGCGGGTGGTTGGAAAGACCGAGGTAGTTGTTGGCGCAGAAGTTGAGCACCGTTTTTCCGCCCACGTTGATTTCCGCCTGCTGCGGGCCGCAGATGAGACGTTCGTTCTTGTACAGACCGGCTTCGCGAATGGCGGCCAGCTCCGTTTGGAGGTGTTGTTGGAATTTACCGTACATAGGTTGGGTTAGATTATGGAGTGGCAAAGGCCGCTCCGAAGGTCGGTTTTGAATCGTGGAGCAAAGGTAGTGAAAACTCTTTGAACGGCGGGCGCGTGGGCGCAAAAATGCAAAGTTGGCTTTCTATTTCTTCGTCTTCTTCCTCGCCTGTGGCTCTGCCATTGTCGTGCGCTGCTTCGTACAGCGAGCTTTCGCTTGGTTCGGTGCGCTCGGATTTTCGGTGCCAGTTCTCTCTTTCGTCGATGAAATGGGCGAGTTTGATCGAAAAATGGTGATGTTTTCGATCAAACTCCACCACTTTTGCGCAAAACTTGTGGAGTTTCTCGAGCGTGGGTGGGCGTATTCATCGCTTCATCGCGTGGTGAAGCGAAAGTGAGGGAGAAGTAGATGAAGTTGGTGCGTTTTGTCGCAGCAAAGTGGTCGTCGGAAAAGAAAAAGCCTCGCATCGAGGAGGATGAGAGGCTTTGTTTTGGGGATTGTAAGACGCCGTTTTTTTAGAAACGAGCCTTGAGACCGAGCGTGAATGCGCCTTGGCTGTAGCTGTTGGGCAACACTTGTTCGCGGATTTCGCCGAAAGCGGCCACATTCTTCGAGAGGGCGTACTCAACACCGCCACCATAGTTGGCGCCGAAGCGAACGGTGTTGTCGCTCTTCACATAAATAACTTTCGTGTTGTCAGCATTCAGCTTAGGAGTACTGTATTCAAGCGACCAGCTGGTGAAGGTGAAACCGAGCATGGGGTATGCGCGGAATTTGTCGGTGATATTGAAGACGTAAGCACCGTTGGCGCTGAGATCCCACATGGAGAGTCCGTTGTGCTTGAAGTAGTTGTTGAAAGAAGCTTCGAGTCGAACGTTGTCGGTCACGAAATATTGACCGCGAACATTAAAGCCCATGCTTTCTACTTGCGTACCGAAGACAAGACCCACACCGAGTTCTTTGGTGCCCTTTTGTGCGAAAGCCGAAGTACCGAGGCAGGCAATAGCGGCAAGGAGGAAAAACTTTTTCATCTGAGGATAGTTGAAATGATGAGGAGAAAAGTGCTGTGGCTTCAAGGGATTTGGTGGTCGCCGATGCCACGGTGCACTATAGGATTGGTGCAAATGTAGTAAAACTTTGCCGATTGTTTCGTTCCTCTGAGGGAAAATACGCGAATTTGCACTCAAAAGAGTCACTCGATGTTGAGAATCTTAGCGCCGGAGGGCAATTCGAGTTGCTCATCGTGGCTAACGAGTACGATGGCGCGGCGGGTATGCTCGCGCAGCAGGGAGGCATAAAGTTCTTGTTTCGCGTTGCGATCGAGATGCGTGTCGGGTTCGTCGAGGAGTAACAGCCGCGGTTGACTGACGAGTGCGCGCGCCAAGAGTGTACGTTGCCACTGCCCGCCGCTGAGGTTGCGGATGGGGTATTCGGCCAAGGCTTCCAACCCGAGTGATCGCAGGGTTTCTTCGGTGAGTGCACGGTGTCGCGCGCCGTAGCGTTGCCACCATTTCAAGGTGCATTGAAGGCCGGATTGCACGGTGTCGAAGACCGTGATGGGAAATTCGCGATCGATGGTGCGATGCTGCGGCAGATAACCGACGGTGAATGCTTCGCGGCGGATCACTTTGCCTTGCATGGGCGGCAACAAACCTGCCAACACTTTGAGCAGGGTGGTTTTTCCGCCGCCGTTTCGTCCACGGAGTACGAGGAAATCCTCGTCCCATACCATGAGCGAACAGTCTTGCAAGATTATTCTGTCGCCGTATCCGGCGTCGACGTTTTCGAGTCTAATCAGAGGAGGAATCATGGGCGGATGAGGGTTGAGCGAGTGCACGGGCAATGTGAAGGAGTTGTTTGTCCCATTCGGCCGAGAGGGGCGCGATGGAGACGACGCGCGCGCCGATGGCTTCGGCCAATCTTCGTGCGGCGCGTCCGGCATGTTCTTCCTGGATAAACACGACTTTCACCCCGGTGGTACGGGCTTGGTGAATGAGTTGTTGCAAGTGCTCGGCCGACGGTTCTTTGCCGTTGTGCTCCACAGCGAGCTGGTGCAGGCCGAAATCACGAGCAAAGTAGCCGAGGGTGGGATGATAGATGACAAAGGTGCGTTCGTGTTCTCGATCTAGGAGGGCGCGAATGGAAACTTCGAGCGAATCGATGTGGCGGAGCAAACTATCGCGGCGGTCGATGAAGAAGGCGGCGTGCGCCGTGTCGGCTTTGCAGAGGGCTTCGCACACATTGCGTGCGATTTGTCGGCCGGAACTGACGGAAGTCCAAGTGTGGAGGTCGATACCGCCGTGCTCCTCCTCGTGCCCATCGTCGCACCCCTCCATGAGAGGAATGCTGTCCGACACATTGACGGTGACCAAACGGGGCGCGTTGGCGGTGAGTTTGTCGAGTCGTTCACGTTCGAAGCCCAAGGTGCCCACGCTGAAATAGAGTCGCGAGTCGCTCACCTCCACCACTTGGCGGGGTGTCAACTCATAAGTTTCGGGACTTGCGCCGGCCGGCACAAGGGTATTGACTTCAAAATGCGGACCGGCAATGTTTTCCACGAAATAGCGCAGTGGTTGCACGCTGACCGTGACCGTCGGTGCCGAAGTGATGCTGTCGGAGCAAGCTACACAGAGGGAGAGTGCAGCGGAAAGAAACAACAGGGTGAGGGCGCGCATGGGAGAAAAATGAAGAGAAAGCACGCCATCGATGCGAACGATGGACGTTTAGAAACTGAAAAATTGAAGGGCGGTGAGCGCAAGCACACCGAGGGTGCAGAGGATAAACCACACATCGGCCATTCGTCCGCGGGCGAGGGTGAGGTGGTGGCTGATCATCGGCGTATAGACTACGATAAGCAGCGGAAGCAGGGTGTTGCGTTGCTCGGGATAGAGTGCTGTGAGGAGCAAAATGGGAATTTGCAGCACGGTGAGGGCATAGAGGAATTGGCGCGTGCGAATCTTATCATTATAAGATGAGGAGAAAAAATGCGCCGTGGCCACCATGCCGGGCACAATCACTGCGGCATAGCCCACCCAATGGGAGAGGGGAACATCGGTATAGGCAAAAGTCGGCAGCGGAGGGAGTTGTTCCCAAAGTTGTGCAGGAACAAGCGTCCAATCGAAGTCGCAAAGGGCGAGTTGAACCGCAAGATAAATCCAATAGGGGAGCACAGCACCGAGCAACGCACCGCCGAAAGCGCTGAGATTGAGTGCACGAAGTTGCACCCCGGCGGCAAAGAGCAAGAAGGGTATGACGATGATCAGCTGTGGGAAGGCGAGACTTCCGAGGCTCAGGAGCAGGGTGGTGTGGAAGAGCGTGCCTTGTGTGCGCGTTTGTCCGTAGGTTCGAAACAAAACAAAGTAGGCTGAAAGGAGCGCCGCCGCCGGAATGAGATGCAAACCGAGGTCGTGGAGCGTGGGGAAGGTCGCCATCAGCACCAAAAAGACAACGCTGTTCATGCGAGAGCGGACGCGCAGTAAATGGTAGCGGTTGTTGCACTCGATGACCACATAGGTCATGAGTGCCGTGGCGAGCAGTCCGCCTCCCAACCGGAGACTACTCAGGTTGGGGAGCATCCAAACAGCTGCCGTGACCAGGGCCACGAGGGGAAGTGTGGCGAAACTCTGTGTGAAGTTTTGGCGAAATCCTTTTTGGCGCATGAAGAGGCTGAAATAAGTAGCGGAAAAAGCTACGCCGCCCGAACGTAGTGCATACGTTCGGGAGGTGAAATTACAATTAGAGGTCGAAACCGATATCGGAACGGAAGTACTTGTCGCGGTATTCGATTTGTTGTGCCCCTCGCATGGAGCGTTGCAGCGCTTCTTCGCGCGTCGCGCCGTAACTGCTCACGGCAATGACGCGACCGCCGTCGGTGACGAGTTGTCCGTCGCGGAGCGTGGTGCCGGCGTGGAAGACCACACTGCCTTCGATGTCGGTGTCGGTGATGGGATATCCCTTCTGGTAGGCGCCGGGATAGCCACCGCTCACACACATGACGCAAACCGCGGCACGTTCGTCGAACTCAATGGAGCATTCGTCGAGACGTTCCTCAGCCACGCCCTCGAAGAGTTCAACCAAATCGCTCTTGAGACGAAGCATCACACTTTCCGTTTCCGGATCGCCCATGCGGCAGTTGTATTCGATCACCTTCGGTTGTCCGTCGCAGTTGATGAGTCCAAAGAAGATAAAGCCCTTGTAGACAATGCCTTCTTTGCGAAGTCCTTCGACGGTGGGGCGAATGATTTCGCGATCCACTCGCGCCATCCATTCCGGTGTGGCAAAAGGCACGGGCGTAACGGAGCCCATGCCGCCGGTGTTGAGACCGGTGTCGCCTTCGCCGATGCGTTTATAGTCTTTCGCTTCGGGCAGGATCTTGTAGTTGTGGCCGTCGGTGAGCACGAAGACAGAGCATTCGATGCCCGAAAGGAATTCTTCGATGACCACGCGCGAAGAAGCGTTGCCAAATTGTCCGCCGAGCATTTCGCGGAGCGCATTTTGCGCTTCCTCCAGTGTGGGGAGAATTAAAACCCCCTTACCGGCGCACAGTCCGTCGGCCTTCAGCACATAGGGCGCTGCGAGGGTGGAGAGAAATGCGCAACCTTCTTCCACTTGCGTGCCGTCGAAGGTGCGATAGGCGGCAGTGGGGATGTTGTGGCGCTGCATAAACGCCTTGGCGAAGTCTTTCGAGCCTTCCAACACGGCACCGGCTTTCGAGGGACCGATGACGGGGATGTGAGCCAAGGCAGACGCGCCGCGAAATAGTCGTAGATGCCCTTGACCAACGGGTCTTCCGGACCGACAACGACCATGTTGATGTGGTGCTCGAGCACAAAACGCTCAATGCCTTCGAAGTCGTCGGCGCGCAGAGCGACGTTGGTGCCCACTTGCGCCGTGCCGGCATTGCCGGGGGCGATAAACAGTTGCTCGATTTTGGGACTTTGGGCGATTTTCCAAGCCAGTGCGTGTTCGCGACCGCCGGATCCAAGCAGAAGAAGGTTCATAATGATGGGGGATGAGAGGTTTGTGCAGAAAGAAGAGGAGGTAGGGTCAAGGCCGGAGAATGGCGTTGTAGCGCGCGCGGTCGTTGAGCACGTCGACGGCCGCATCGAGGTCTTTGTCGTTGCGAAGTCGATAAGCGACCACGCCGGCACGTCCATATATATTATTGATGATGGCCGCTTCCACGACTTCGCGCACGGGAATTTTCCATTGCTCCAAATCCGCTTGGAGATTGGGTTTGAGTTTCGCGGCGAGTGCTTCAAACTCTTGTGCGGCGCGTTGGTCGTAGCCTTCAAACTTGGCCCATTGCTTCACGCGATCGAGTGATTGGCGCGTGCGACTGTCGTAGGTGAAATCGCTTTTGACCATATATTGCTTGAAGGCTTCGAAATCTTGGTCGGACAAATGAAATTCCGTCGGCGCAGCAATCTTTTTTCTTGTGTTGCAATAGTCGGTCACAAAGTCAAAGAGCTGTTCCGAAGCCTCAAGGTAAGCGATCAGATCGGGGAGCGAGTCTTCTTCCACGACGATGTCGGGGGTGATACCGCCCCCGTCACGAACGAGACGTCCGTGGGTGGTGCGAAAAACTTTGCAGAGCGAGTCGGGAAGGTGGCGCGGTTGTCCGTCGGCACCGCGATTTTTGAAGTCATAGGCCTGAATGCAACGCCCCGAAGGGATGTAATATTTGGCCGTGGTCAACTTCATCATGCTGCCATAAGGGAGGTTTTTGGGCGTTTGCACCAATCCTTTTCCATAGGTGCGTCGTCCCACAATCACTGCGCGGTCGTAATCTTGCAAACAGCCCGAAGTGATCTCGGCCGCGGAGGCCGTGGCGTAATTCACCAAGACGGCAAGCGGTATGCCGGTGTCGAAGGGGGAAGTCATGGTCTTGTAGGTTTCGTTCATGTCGGGGTCTTTTCCGCGTGTACTCAACACTTTCTTCCCTTTCGGAACGAAGAAATTGACCACCTTAACGGCCTCTCCCATGAGTCCGCCGCCGTTGTTGCGGAGGTCGAACACCATGCGTTTCGCCCCTTGTTTGCGAAGTTGGTCGAACGCATCGTGGAGGTCTTTCGCGGTGTCTTCGGTGAAAGTGCTCAACAAGACGTAGCCAATTTGGTTGGGAAGGAGCGTGGAGTAAACCACCGACGGCTGTTTGATGGTCTGGCGCGTGATGCGGAAGCGCAGCAGGCGTTCGCGTCCCGGTCGCTTCACCGTCACGGTGAACGTCGTTCCGGGATTGCCGCGCAGCAGGTTGGAGATTTTTTGACTATACTCCCGGCGTTCCGTTTTGCCGCACACGCCCACATCCTTGTTGTCGATGCGCATAATGATGTCGCCCGAGCGGATGCCTGCCAACCAAGCGGGCATGTTCAGATAAGGCGCGTCGAAGGCACAGCGATCGCTGGCCTTATGATAGCGAATGGGCGAACCGATGCCGGCGTACTTGCCGGTCGTCATTAAGCGCAACTCATCAGTTCGTCCGGCTTTGTAGAACTCGGTGTACGGATCGAGACGATTCAGCATGTAATTGATGGCCCCTTCCACCTGTTGTTCCGCGTTCAGCGTGTCGACATAGTAGAGGTCGAGATCGCGATAGAGGGCGTTGAAAATATCCAGCGCCTTCGTTGTGCGGAAATTATGGGGTTCCTGCGTCTCCTGTGCTGTCAGTTGTGTGGTGCAGCCCACGAGGAGCAGTAAAAAAAGTAGACGTCTCATGAAATGGAGAGAAAAAGTTTAGTGTGTTGAGCAGCGTGCGGCACTTTCAGCGCGCAGTCGTTGCCAAGTGGTGTCGGGAAGTTGAGTGCCGATGACCTGAATCACTTCGCCGGCGCAGGCGGTGCCCTCGCAAAGGCAGTCCTTGAGCGAACCGCCGAGCGCATGGCGGTGGAGGAATCCGCCGGCAAAGAAATCGCCGGCGCCGGTGGTGTCGAGCACCTGCGCCACCGGAGTGGCGGGAGCAGACACACATTGATCGCCTTCGACGGCCACCGCACCGCGAGGTCCACATTTTACGATCGCGATCTGACAGGTCTGAGCCAAAAGGCGGGCCGCTTCTTCACCGATGCGGCCGGTCATGGCGCGCGCCTCGTCTTCGTTGGCAAACACGATGTCTATATTCGGGAGTAAACGCTCGAAAAACGCGTGTTCGCTCTCCACGATGTTCCAGGAAGCCAAATCCAAACATACTTTTGCACCGCGTTGGTGCGAAAGTTCGACGGCTCGTTCAATCAATTCGTGGTTTTGCACCAAATAGCCCTCAATAAAAACGTAGTCCACGTCTTGCGGGCATTGCAGCGTCGAGATGTTTGGCCTCGAGCAGGGCAGCTGCGCCGAGATAAGTGGCAAAGGTGCGCAAACCTCCGTCCGAAATAAAGGTGTTCGCCACCCCCGTGGGGAGGGAGGGGTCGCGGAGAGGAATGAATTTCACGCCGCGTTGCTTCGATTCGGCTTCATAGAAAGCGCCATTTTCGTCTGCGCCGATGCGTCCGACGAAGCTTGCGTCGCCTCCCAAGGCGGCAACACAAGACAACGCGTTGCCGGCCGAACCACCGTTGCAGCGCTTAAAAGAGAGGGATTTTAGACGGTTTGCAATTTTTTTGTGAGTCGACTCTTCAATCAGCGTCATTCCTTCTTTGCAGAGGGATAACTCTTTGAGAAAGTTATCGTTGTCTATTTGGATTAGGGCGTCAACGAGCGCGTTGCCAAGGCCTAAAATCTTCTTCATGCAATTTTCTTGTCAATTTTCTTCTGCAAAGATAGTGCTTTATCCAAAATAAAGTACTACTTTTGCAACGCAAACGGAGATAAGCCGCTTAGATTTCGAAAGCGCAGCGAACATCTCCATGATTTTGCAACTGCTTCAGTAGCTCAGTTGGTTAGAGCACCTGACTGTTAATCAGGGGGTCGTTGGTTCAAGCCCATCCTGAAGCGCAATCGCCCGATTCTCGGCGATTAAAATAAGAGAATCACTGCTTCAGTAGCTCAGTTGGTTAGAGCACCTGACTGTTAATCAGGGGGTCGTTGGTTCAAGCCCATCCTGAAGCGCGAAATTAGAATGCTGCTATTGTTTCAATAGCAGCATTTTTTGTCTTTTTCCTATCGGAAACAGGGAAAGTGGTTCGAACGGCAGTCGAGTCTCTTCGATCAAAAGGGCACGTACGCCCCCAATGTGCGCGAATTGAGTGGTAAGGCTGTGCACAATCTCTACCTTTTAGCGGACCGTCCGGCTTCGATGAGGCCTAAGCGCACCCCTCGTTTTCCTTCTCTGTCGGAGTGGGCATTTCCTCTTTGGGAGTGCTCGCTGTTTTTTTTATCCGCCCGCCCCACCTTTTCGCCCCCTTTGAGGGGCCTTTCTCCACCTCTCCTCGCGCGTGCGCGCGTCCGGTGTTTTTCTGTTTTTTGCCTTCACCTCTTCACCTTTGGGGGCTAATCCTTTGATATACAGTAGAATGTGTGTGAAGGTTTCACCTTCTTGTTCTTCACCTCGAATTGGTTCTAATGCTTTGATTAATAGTGAGATACGGGTGAAGGCTTCACCTCTCCGCTTTTTTCGCCTTGCCTTCACCCGATGACCGTCCGCACATTGGCGAAAGGATCGATTAGTGAGTGAACCGCGAACGGGGTGAAACTACCGCCGCACACGACGAAAGGTGAAGCCTTCACTCGTATATTCCTATGGCACAGTTGTTTACGCTGATTTCGCTGCTGATCCCGAGAGGGTGAAACCTTCACACGTATTTATTTGTAAGTCAGCAGGTTGACCCCAAAAGGTGAAGAGGTGAAGGCAAAAAGTCGAAAAACACCTGACGCGTACGCGCGCGAGGAAAGCGAGCGGAAATGATGAAAACAAGAGAAGAATGGGAAGGAAGTTGTCCATTTTGATGGAGGAGTGGCGGACTTTGAAAACCGTGACGCGAAAACATTCGAAACGCAACACCAATCGGGCGAAGGGGTAAAGCCCGATTCCCCGGCCACCGACAACAAAACAAAGAGAAGCCCTTTTGTCCTAAGCAAAAGGGCTTCTCTTTTATTTTGCGCCAGTGTAGCGCCGATGTTTTCATTTCTTCTTAGCAGATGCTGTCGCACGATGGTTCAGCACGCGGTAGCGAGGTTTGCTTGGCTTTCGCCATGAGTGCCTCTCTTTGGGTCTTTGCCTTGGCTTGAGCCAATTCCTTGCGGTTGTTTTCGCGCTGTACCCATTCTACCGTCGTGTAGTAGCGACCGGTCATGGGGTCATAAAGTTGGAATTGGGGGATAGCGGGCGTTTCGTTGTCGAGAGCCTTTGCAGGAGTCGTTGCGGGCAACACTTGCGTTACTTCCACTTGAGCCACGCCGGCGCGAATCATATCGATTTGCTCAGCGGCAGCTTTGGAGAGGTCAACAATCGTGTTGGCGCGGTAGGGGCCTCGGTCCGTGACTTTCACCACTACGACTTTACCGTTTTTGGGGTTTCGCACGTGCAGCAAGGTGCCGAAAGGCAGGGTGCGGTGTGCGCAAGTGAGTGAATCTTTGTGGTAAGACGAACCGCTGGCGGTGCGGCGACCGTGCCATCGGTCGCCATAGTAAGTAGCATTGCCTACCTTGGTATTGTCATCTTGAGCATAAATTGCCGTAAAAGCCAACAGCGAAAGGAGAGATACTACAATCTTTTGTGTGATGTGCATTGTTTGTTGTTTGCGGCAAGGCAACTTTCAGCACCTGCAAACAGATGGGGAAAGCGGCGCTCGCGCGAACGCGAGGAGTGCGGTGAAGTTCTTTGGCTTGAACTTACGGATGAACGGCAGTGGTCTGCGATTCATACACTCGGCCTTGCCATGTTAGCTCGGCAAAGATACAAAATGCCCTTTGCGTTGTATTCGATTTAACGCTGAAAGCGGGAAAATCAACCAACTTTTTAACACGAAATGCTATTCTTGAGATTGCATTTTGGGGTGATAACAAAGAGAAAGTCCACCTGTGCGAGGTGGACTTTTCTTGTTAATCTGCTGATTTTGAAAACAGAAGGTCGGTTACGGGCGCACTTTGAGCGTCATCGGCGTGGAAGTAGCCGAAAATTCGGGGGCGAAGACCGATTGAACGGTGGCGATACCGCCGTCAAATTGTCCGGTGCGCACTACAATGCTCTCGTCGGTGAAGACGTGCTTGCCCTTGGCGAGATGCTCCACGAAATACTCGTTTTCGGCATCGCGCACCATGCGGTAGCAGAGCAAGCCATCGGCCCATTCCACTCCCGAGAAGGGTTCGCGGGGTTCCAATCCGGCGGGGCGGCTCGATTTGAGCGAAACGTGGTCGAAGTCGCGGTCGGCGGTGAGGGTATAGACCCAGCGCACGCGTTCGCCCACGCGCACTGCGCCGTCGACCTTCGTCCATTTATCGTTGCGCAAGACTTCAAATTGGCGTTCGAGGCGGAAGCCGTTGCCGGCGGCCTGCACTTTGGCGGGATCCACCTTGTAGCGGGCAGACACAGCGCCCCAAACAAGGCCTTCGTTGGCGCCGGCCGGCTGCGAAAGCAGGGCATAAGCGGCGTCGGTTGTGGCGCGCGAGGTGTTCCACACCTGCGTGCGCTTCGACTGCAAGAGCCACAATTTCAACTCGTCGACGAGTTGGGCGTTGGCCGTGCCGTCGATCTTGGGCATTTGCGTCGCTAAGCGCTGCAGGGCCTCGATGGCAAAGGTTTGTGTCGGGATGCGATAGCTGCTCCATCCGCCGAAAGCGCGGTCGGTGTCGAAATATCGTCCCATTTCGGGCGACGACACGGTGTGTTCCACCACGCTTTGCAGGGCATTTTGCGCCACTTTTTCGTAAGTCGTACCGCTGAGCGCAATGGCTTGCGCGCTCTTGCCGTACATGGTGAGCGTTTTGTTCTCCGAAGCAAACTTTTTGCGGATATAGGCGAGCGTCGGCGTTTCTCGGCGTTCGAGCAAGCGGCATACATATAGATAATTGTACATCCATTCGGGCAAGGAGCGGATGACCGTCTTGTGGCGCTTCTCGATGCGCTTCAACTCTTCGACCTCCTTCTTCGCCTCAGCGTCCAAAAAGCGGAGTGCTCCGTTGCAGAGAGCTCTGCCCGTCTTGTCGTTGGTCAGCACTTGGGCGCGCGACAAGAGTACGGCGATCTGTGCGGTGATGTAGGGCGAGCCTTGCAGTCCCTTGAACCACGGCCATGAACCGTCGCCGTTTTGCAATGCGCTCATTCGGTCGAGTGCCGAAGCGCGGTAGGCTTGGATTTCGTAGTCCGAAAGTGAGAGATGCTCGCGGAGTTTCGATGCCAGTTGGATGCCGTAGAAAGCTACCGCTTGGTCGTAGGCCGAACCGTCGACCACTCGCATCCATTCGGGTACCACTTTCGCCACTTCGGTGCGAGCATCGCGGCAAGTGTCGGTCGTGAAGGTGGGGTTCACGCCCTTTTCGAGTTGTGCGGCCAGCGCACGGCGCGCTTCGGCTTCCTTCGTTGGCAACGATTCGCCTCGGCGCAGCGTGAAAGGCACGGCGCGCGTCACTTTGATCTGTCGCGAAAGCACCGGAACGAGACGCTCTTCGCCGTCGCCGAACTCCTTGTTGTTGGCCGTCACGCGAACGAGCAAGCGTTGTACGCCGTCGGGAATGCGCAAGGCGAAGTGGTCGGTGAAAGACTTGCCGTCGGCGAGGTTGAATTGGCCGTTGAAGGTTTTCAACACACGCTTTTGATCAGCGTCTTCGATTGTCAGTGCGTATTTTCCTTGCGTGGTGTGGCCACTGATGTTGCGCACGGTGATCGGCCAGTCGATTTCATCGCCTTCGCGCAGGCAGCGCGGCACGCTCACTTCGGCCGTGAGCTGTTTGCGCGCAGTGATTTTGTCGTCGAGCGTGCCCGAGTTGAGTTGCACGTCGTGGGCAAAAGCGTTGAACTGCCACTCCGTCAAACTTTCGGGCAGGGTGAAACGAAGCGTGGCCACGCCGTTTTTGTCGGTGCGCAGCGCCGGCATGAAGAAGGCAGTTTCCGAAAAGTTGGAACGCACCGGCACCGCTGCTTTCTCCTCCTTGAGTTTCACGAACTTGGCGCGGGTGGGCGCGGCGGTTCTTTCCAAGGCTTCAGCTTCAAACGCGATGCTGCTGTCGTTTGCTGTTATTCTCAACGGGGCGGCACCGACAAACATCATTTGGTCACTCCGATAGTAGAACATGGAGTTGTGCCAATGGGTGAACTCCACCGAGGGAATATCGAGGAGACCCTTACCGGTCAAATGGCCTTGGAGTGTCGGCAGATTCCAAAGCGGACGAAGGAAGTTGACCGTCGGAAGGTTGCGCAGGAAGTTGTAGTGGAACTTCCACGGCGATTCGTTTTCGCTCGTTTCCTTGCGATGCTCCTTTTGCCGCATCAGCGCATCGAGCGAAGCGTCGTAGAGTCGCGCCATCACGTTGGCTTCGGCCGGTTGGCCGTCGGGGCGGGTCACGGAGAGCGTCCACGTTTCTTCTTGTCCGGGGGTGAGTTGCGAGCGGAAAGTGTTCCATTTCAGCAACAAACGCTTGTCGGGTGCGGGACGTTGCACGGTCACTTGCTCTTCGTGGTGCACTCCATTTTTCATGTAGGCCACCGAGGCTTTGGCCGCATCACCGTATGCCGCTTTCCACTCCACGGGGAGGGTAGTGCCGGCTTGCACATCGATGATGCGGTGCTCCACGAGGCCGCCTTGTGTGGCCACCAAATCAAAGACCACGGTGGCCGTTTCGCCAAAGGTGAACGTGGCTTTGTCGCCGCTCTTCTCCTCTTTTGTGGTGATCATCGGTTTTTCTTCGCCCGGTTCCTCCTGCTTCAAGTTCACATAGGCCGAGCGGCGCGTTTCGTGCGTCTCTCCGTCGGGTGCGGTGGCCGCGGCGTTGACCGAAAGGCGGTAGTAGGTTTTGGGGTCGGCCTTCATTTCGACCTCGAAGTCGAAACGTCCCTCGTCGTCGGTGGTGGTCACCCCCTTGCCGTCGAGGCTTTCGTCTTCAGGTCTTCGTCTTCGACCCAATACCACACTTTGTTCAACTCCCAGTCCCATTTGATTTCCGCATTGCGCACGGGCTGTCCGTTCATCGTGAGCACGCGGCCGCGCACTTTGACGTGGTCAGTCGAATTGAGGGTAGAAGAGAGCGTGTCGAGCTTCACTTCAAATTTCGGACGTTGATATTCCTCCACTTTGAAGTCGAGGGTGGTGGCATTGTAGCCTTGCGTGTTCATCGACACGGCGAAAGTGCCCGGACGGCAGTATTGGGGGAGGGTGAATTCGCCCGTCGCCACTCCGAAAGCGTCGGTGGTGACGGTCTGTTCGGCCACTTTCTCGTGGTGGCTGTCGAGGAGTTTCACCGTGCCCTTGACGTTTGCCCCCACCTTGTAGGTGTCGCCTTCGCGCGCATAGACCAAAGCGGAATACTGCACGCGTTGCCCCGGGCGATAGAGTTGACGGTCGGTGTAGAGCTGCACGCCTCTTTCGGTGCGCATCACCGGGTCGCGGTAATCGCCGAGACGATAGTCTTGATAACGCCGCTCGGGAGGGATGGTGGCGATCTCTTTCTCGTCGGTGATGGGCTGTCCGGTTTTGTTGTCGACATAGGTGCGCTGTTTCTTGTCGGGAGCGGTCTTCAAGATGAAGAGTGTGCCGCGCGAAACCGTCACGAGTTCGCGTTCCATGAGTTTGTCATCTGCCCACAGTTCGGCCACATAGATGCCGGCAGCGGGCGTGCGGAACTCAATGCTGTCCGTCGTCGTGCGATGGGCGGGCAGTGTCGGCAAGTCTTTGCGGAGGGTCAGCGCCGTCTCGTGAGGTACTTGTGTGACGAGCTTGCGCAGTTCTTCCGCCCCCATATATCCCTCGGGGTCTATGCCGTAGGCGCGCAACTGCTTGAGCGAAGCGTCCACGCCTTTGAGGCGAATGAAGTTGATTTTTACCGACTTCAGATTATTCCAAGCGAGCAATGCGCGATAAGTGGCTGCGGGATAGAAGGCATTGCCTTCCGTCTTCAGCTCGGGCGACGACCAGTCGACCTGAATGCGCGGTTGCTCCACTTCGGCAAGGAAGTTGTGGAGCCCGGGTGCGGCCTTTCCGTAACGTTGCAGTCCTTCTTTGGCCAGCGCGACGGCTTCATCGAGTCGGTCTTTGCGCAGCAGTTGACAAAGACGCGCAAGTGTTTCGGAATTCTCGGGGAGTTTTTCGTAAGACTTGGCCACTTTTCGCAAAAACTCCTCTTGTTTTTTCGGCTCGATGAGGTCGGCCATATCGAGCTCTGTGCGCAGAGCGGCCAATTCCTTTCCGCTTTGCCGGTAATAAGCGAGATTGCGTTGCAGCACCTCTTGCACTTCCTCTTTCTTGATGGGGCGATAGTAGTTGTCTTCGTAGGCGTTGACGAGCGTTTCGGTGAGTACACTGAGCAGATCGTCGCCGTAGATCCGCTTACTGTCTGCGCCGAAGTCAAAAAGCGTGGTGTAGTCGCGCGTGTGCGCCCCACCGAGCAGCGCCGTTTGTTGCACCGATTCGAGGAGGAAGTCGTGTGCCTTTCTCACGTCGGCTGTGTCGTTTTCTCTCTCCAAGCGTTGCGTGCTTTCTCGGCATAGAGGCGTCCCAAGGCATTGAGCCAGAGGGCGCGTTCTACGGGACGCTTTTCTTTGGCCAACTCTCGTTCGATGAGTTCGCGCATCACCGCACCGCTGTCGGGTGCGATCTCTTGTTGCATCACTTCTTCGGTGAAGAGCGCGCGCAGGAGTTGGGCGGTGTTGCCTGATCGGAGGGCTTCTTTGCGTATGAGTTGCAGCGATTTCAGCGCCGTCTTGGGTTGATCTTTTGCACTCGCCGCCTCCACGTCCTTCCACCACCGGGTGAAATGCTGGGCGGAGACCAGTTGTGACAAACACGAGGCACAAAGTAGGGTAAAGAACTTGGTGTTCATGGGCATTCTGTACTGTTGAAAAAACAAATTTATATTTTTACGATGAGTTACCGTGCATTTCTCGTGCTTTTTTCTGCTGCGAATGTTAATTGTGTGCGGAATGGTGCGAAACAGTCGCCTGCGATGTTTGCTCCCCTTTGGGGGAAATTGTATCTTTGTGCACGGTTCTACGACCGCGAGGGAAGGTTTTTGCTTCGCCTTTCGCGCCGCGCAAAGTGATGTGTCCGATGAGACTCGTTTGTTGTGCTGACGTATCGGGCGATCGCGCATTTCCTCGTTTCCTATTCCCCCAACTACAAAGTTCCTACACATGAACGATAAAATGAAGCAGTTTCTGCCCTCCGTCGATCTTGAGAAAATGAAAGCCATTCTCGATATCGAGGAGCGCTTTGTCACCGGAAAAATCACCCTCGAGGAGGGTCGCGAAGAAGTGGCACGCCGCGTCGGTTCGCTCCGTCCCTATCATCTCGCCTTCATCGAACAAACGATGACCGAACACACCGAGGATGAGTGCATTCGCGAGAACATGGCGCAAAAAATCAAGCTCTTCGAGGGCTTTATGGACTATTCTCGTCCAGAACTGCCCGAAGATCACCCCATTGCTCACTACTATGCCGAGAATGACGAGTTGAAGCGCCTGTTGCTTCAAGTCGAAGATTTGGTACAATACCCGGTCATCAAAAATCAGTGGATCGATCTGATCGAGCGCATCAACGAATATCCCCTACACTACAAGCGCAAGCAAAATCAGCTCTATCCCGTGCTGGAACAGAAGGGATTCGACCGCCCCACCACGACGATGTGGACCTTCGACGACATGGTTCGCGACCACATGCGCGAGTGTCGCCGTCTGCTTGATGCCGGCGATGATGATGCTTTCGTGGCCGAGTGCGAAAAGTTGGTCTACTACGGTCGCGACTTGATGGACAAGGAGGAAACTATCCTCTATCCCACTTCGTGCGCCATGATCAGCGAAGAAGAATTTGCGCAAATGAAGGCCGGCGATCACGAGATTGGTTACGCTTATCTCAATATCGAGGTCGACCATCGCAAGGCGGCTGCCGAAACGGGTGCTCCCGCTGCGCCCGCCGAGGGTTTTGCCGCCGATCTGGCGCAGTTGCTCTCGAAATACGGCTATTCGACCGGCGCCAACGAGAAACTCGATGTGACCACCGGTAAACTTACGCTCGAACAGATCAACTTGATCTATCGCCACATGCCCGTCGATCTGTCGTTTGTGGACGAGAATGAACTGGTGTGCTTCTACACCGATACGGATCACCGCGTGTTCCCGCGCAGTCGCAACGTCATCGGACGCGAAGTGATGAACTGCCACCCGCGCAAGAGCGCCCATGTGGTGAAAGAAGTGATCGACAAACTGCGCTCGGGCGAACAAGACAAGGCCGAGTTCTGGATCGAGAAGCCCGATCTCTTTATATATATATTGTATGTTGCCGTGCGCGACGAGAATGGACGCTTCCGCGGTGTGCTCGAAATGATGCAAGACTGCACGCACATCCGTTCGCTCAAGGGTTCGCGCACCTTGCTCAAGTGGGCAGACGAGACCGGCGTGCCGGCTGAGGCTCCGTCGACACCGTCGCTCGCCGCTCCTGCTGCCCAAGAGTCGGTTCGCCCCGCCGTTCCCCCCATGTGCAACTGCAGACCGAAGTCGAAACCCCGGCCGCCGGCCTTTCGCCCGAGAGTATCACACCCCAAACCCGTTTGGCCGATTTGCTGGAGCAATATCCCGATTTGAAACAGCGACTCACCGAGATCTCTCCGCTCTTTGCGATGCTGCGCACGCCGTTTGGCAAGATCATGGCGGCCAAGGCCGATGTCCAAAAGATGAGTGACCGTTCGGGCGTGAAACTCGAGCGCCTGCTCTCGGAACTTAAGCGCATCGTCGGTGAACTGAGGGATAAAGCTTGATTCCGTCGCTTCTTTCTCCCACCGGCGCAGCCGTTGTCGCCGTTTGAAGTGCCGTTCGCGTCTCACCGCTTTGCGCCGTTTTCGCTTGTTCTGCAACGGGCAAAGATGCCGGTGAATGTGCCGTCTCAAAGCGACGATGCGCTTTCGCTCGGAGTCCCATCAGGTGTGAAAGTCTTGCCCTCCGCGAGTCTTTCACACCTGTTTTTTCTCCGGGCACGCTCCTTGTCTCCTTCGCAGCGCAAGGGCGAGCGTCTTCCTTATTATAAAGAGGAGACATCGCGCAGTTGCTTTTTCTCCGTTTCGCACTTGGCGTGCATTGGCACGCACAAACCATTTTCAGTTCGCTTCTTTCTCGTTCAGAGAGGGCAATGTCCGTTAAAAGGACGAATGAAAACCACCTATCGCAAAAAATATTGTACCTTCGCAACATGGAATTTATCATCCCCTCAATCGATCGTATCGACGAAACCGCGCGTCAATTTGCCGCTGCCGCGCAGTTTGACGACAAGCACCGCAACGTCTTTGCCTTTTATGGCAAGATGGGAGCGGGCAAAACCACATTTATCAAGGCGCTCTGCGACGTGCTCGGCGTTGATGACGTGGTAAATTCGCCCACCTTCGCCATTGTCAACGAATACCACAGCGGCGTGTTGAACGGTCCCGTCTTCCACTTTGATTTCTACCGCATTAAGCACGTAGACGAAGCCTTCGATATCGGCACGGACGACTATTTCTATTCCGGTTCGCCGTGTTTCATCGAGTGGCCGGAACTCATCGAACCGCTCTTGCCCGACAATGCTGTGCGTGTGGACATCGAGGAACTGCCCGATGGCACGCGCCGCGTCGTTTTGGCCGACTAAGGTGCGCCGTTTCCGCCCTTCCTTTTTCTAATCGTGTGTAGCCTTTCGGCACAGCCCACGCTTTCTATCCTCAAACCCCTTCCCATGAAAAGATTTTTCTTTGCCCTGTGCTGCATGGCCGCGCTGACTGTCGGTGCGCAGACCACTCCGACCCCGATGCCCAACCAAATTGTGGAGACTCTTCGTGTGTCGCAGCTCAAAGAGCTCACTCCGGCACAGAAGCCCCGCGTGACGAAGTTGGCGCTCACCGGCACGCTCACCGCTCGCGGCAACAGCGACTTCCGCCAACTGCGCGATCTCTGCCCTCAACTGCGCGAACTCGATCTCAGCCAAGCCGATGTGACCGAGATTCCCGACAATGCTTTTCTCGGTTGCAGCAACCTGCGCAAGATCATCCTCCCGACGAAGCTTCGCAAAATCGGTTATCAAGCCTTCTTGGGATGCCGTGGTTTGACGAGCATCTCCTTCCCTGCCGGTTTGGAAGAGGTAGGATCGGGAGCCTTCAACGGCTGTACTCGTTTGCGCGAGGTGCATTTTGTCGGTGCACAACCGAAAGTCATCGGCTTTGCCGCCTTCAACGGTGTCCCCGCCCCGAATCTTCCCGCCGAAACCGACGCTTTGCGCGAAAAAGTGCGCACAGAGAAATATTCGCTTGTCCCGCTGCCCGCTCAACTTGAGGAACGTGCCGGCGCCCCCTTTGAGGTGGCACGCATTGGCCGCATCGAGGCCGCTCCCGCCCTCCACAACGAAGCCGGCGTGGCACGTCGCGTGCTGCGTGAGCGCACCGGTGTGAGCGTATTGCGTGGTGGTGCTGCCTTGCAACTCGCCGTCGACACCGTCGCCGTGAGCAATGCCGAAGGCTACACCCTCACCGTCGACAAAAAAGGCATTCGCATCGTCGGTGGTTCGCCCGCCGGAGTCTACTATGGACTCATGACGCTCGACCAACTCCTCGCCGCACAATCCACGCAGCTCGCGCCGGTGTTCATCGCTGACGCCCCCCGCACCCGCGTTCGTGAGTTGATGGTCGATCCCTGCCGCACCTTCATTCCGTTTGCCCGCCTGAAGCAGATCGTCACGGAGATGGCGCGTTACAAGTTCAACGCCCTGCACCTCCACCTTGTGGACGATCAGGCTTGGCGCATCGAGATTAAGAAATACCCGCGCCTCGTTGCCGAGAGCAGCACGCGTCCGGCCATGGACGACATGCTCTATTCCAGCCCCGGTTTCTACACGCAGGCCGAAATGAAAGAGCTGGTGGCCTTTGCCGCCGCCCACCATGTGATGGTCATCCCCGAGATCGAAATGCCCGGTCACGAGGTCGCCGCCATTCATGCCTATCCCGAACTCACCCCCGGCGCGAAGAAAGTACCCATTCGCACCACCTGCGGTGTATCGAACGAGTTGCTCAACCCCGCTTCGGAGTTCACCTACCAATTCCTCTTCGACGTCTTCGACGAACTGGCCGAAGTATTCCCCGCTCCCTATGTTCACCTCGGCGGTGACGAAGCCGGTATGCCTCCCCTCGATTGCTGGACGAATGATTCCTCCTGCAACGCCCTCAAAGACCGTTTGGGTATCACCTCGCGCGACCGCAGCGAAAACTGGCGCTTGCAGAAGTATATGTTCGACCGCGTGATTGAGCACCTGCGCGACAAACTCGGCAAGACGCCCATGTTCTGGTACGAAACCGACTTCAAGGAAATTCAGCCCGGCTGCGTCACCTTCGCATGGCGCAACGGTTTGACGGCCAAAGCCCTCGAAGCCGCCGAACGCAACAACGTCAAAGTGATGCTCTGCCCCGGCGAGCACTGCTATCTCGACTACCCGATGGCCGGCGGCGACCTGCCCGAAGTCAACTGGGGTATGCCCGTCACCTCGCTCAGCAAACCTATGCCCTCGATCCCGCTTGGGGACGCGGCAAGGAGTTTGAAGAGAAATATATGTTTGGTGTCACCGGCACGCTGTGGAGCGAATGTATGCCCCGCCCCGAACGCATCTTCTATATGGCCTTCCCCCGCGCATGGGCGCTGGCCGAAGCCGGTTGGACACCGCAAAATCGCCGTGACTATACCGACTTCTTGCGCCGCCTCCGCCTGGTGATGGCTGATTATCAGCTTCGCGGTCTTCCCGCTTCCAACAAATTCTGATCGGCGCTCGACGTTGGTGAACGCTCCGGCTCGGATCCGCAGTTTAGCCCTCCCATGTGCGAATTCATCTTCGACGACGGTCTCCCTTTTCTCCCCGCCACCTTCTCGTGGCGGGGATTTTTTGCTGTGGAAACTTTCGACGCTATGCACAACAGAACCACTGGAAGGAACAAAACACGGTAGATAGGTTTTCATTGAAAGCCGCGCGAATTGCAAATCCCAGTAGTACAAATACCACTTTTCGAGTCCGTTTTTGTGCATAGATCACAAAAAAGCGCTGATTCATTGCATTTTCCTGTTTGTAATGTTGTCAAATTCTCGCAAAACGCTTAACTTCGCGATATGGCGACATTGTTTTGTGGTAATCAACTCATCGGTGGCGTGGAAATGCACCCGCAGATTGAACGGCGAGAACGCTCGTCGGTCGCTTTTCTGCTTGCGCTTTCCGGTGATGCTCGATTACAGACCCCTTCCGGCGAATGGACGGTAGGCGCCAACGATTTGTTGGTGGTCACCGACCTGCGGAGCGTCGTCTTGCACGATGCTTCTGCCGATTGGTGCGTCGAATATGTTGCAGCGCCCGTCGAATTTTGGGAAAATCTCCGCATTCGAGTCGAGCAAAGCCCCACTACGGGCGAAGCGCCGCCTGGCAATGAAGTGCCGGCCCGGTCCGCTGCCGATTCCGGTAGTCGTTCGCCCGAAGAAGACGCCGTTGCCGCTCGCGAACTCTTGGCCGGTTGGGGATGTGCCGAGTGCGAACTCCTGCGCCTCTCCAATGTGGAAACCAATCGCCTCTACGACGACCTGTTGCGCATCAGCGAACGCAGTCAAGAGTCGAAGAGCCCCTATCAAAACGACGTGCTGGCCGCCCTCTGTCGTGTGTTGGTCTACGATGTGCTCACGCTCCGTGCTGCCCAACACTCTGCCACCGATCGCAGCGCACGCACCGTCAAACGATTCTACGATCTGCTCGAAAGCGGCATTGCCCGCCGAGAGCGAGAAGTGCGTTACTACGCTTCACGTATCGGTGTGACACCGAAATTTCTCACCGACACCATACGGCGCGTTACCGGCAAGAGTGCCACCGCCATCATCAACTCCTACGCCCTTATTCCGCTCAAAGAATTGTTAGAGCAGCAAGAACTTCCGATGACACAAATCGCCGAAGAGATGAATTTTCATTCTCTCTCCTATTCAGTCGTTACGCATCGAAGCTCTTGGGCATGACCCCCACGCGCTACCGCGACAGCCTGCACGAGGCGCCTCCGCGTCCCATCGAGTTGTTAGACTCGTTCGGCCCTCGATCCTAAGCGCCGGGTAATCTCCGATCTTTGTTCCGTTGTAAGCTTCATTGTTCTTGATTTGATTTTTGATTTCACCACAAATCTAAGAACTTTGGAGCTTACACACGTTTATAGGACAGTATCAAGCGCCGTCTTGCTTCGCGCGATTCGCCGCCCTGTGTGGGGATAACACCTTAGGAACACCATTCCCAACAAAAAAACGCCTCCTTCTGTCGAAACAGAAGGAGGCGATTTTTGTAGCATAAGGCGACCGGCGATCGATCGGTCGCAGATGTTTTGTCGGCGTCTTAGCCTTTGAGCATCGGCGTGAGATTCTTGATCATGTCGGCCGTCATGGCATCGAGATCGAAAGCGGGTTTCCAATCCCATTCCTGACGCGCTGCCGTGTCGTCGAGGCTGTTGGGCCAAGAGTCGGCAATGCTCTGTTTGAGGGGATCCACCTCGAAACGCATCTTGAAGTCGGGGAGTTGACGACGAATGGCTTCGAAAATCTGCGTCGGCTCAAAAGCTCATGGCCGCAATGTTGAAGCTGTTGCGGTGGATGAGGCGCGCAGGGATCGGCCTCCATGAGTTGCAAGCAAGCGTTGAGTGCGTCGGGCATGTACATCATGTCCATGAACGTACCCTTGGCGATGGGGCAAACAAACTCTTCGCCTTTCACGGCCGAGTAGTAAATGTCTACGGCATAGTCCGTCGTACCGCCACCCGGAGGCGTCACATAAGAGATGAGACCGGGGAAGCGCACGGCACGCGTGTCGACGCCATAGCGACGATAGTAGTAGTCCGAGAGCAATTCTGTGGTCACCTTCGTGATGCCATACAGGCTGCGGGGGCGCTGAATGGTATCTTGCGGGGTGTGGTCGGCCGGTGTTTCGGGACCGAAGCAAGCGATGGACGAGGGCGTGAAGACGGCGCACTGCTGTTCGCGTGCCACTTCCAGCACATTCCACAGACCGTTCACACCGATGTGCCAAGCCAATTTAGGCTTGTTCTCTGCCACCACCGAAAGGAGCGCAGCCAGATTGTAGATCGAATCGATGTTGTGCTTCTGCACCACAGCGGCAATGGCCGCAGCATCGGTCACATCGCAAATTTCGCAGGGACCGCTCTCGCGCAGCATTTCGTTGGGTTCAGCACCCGTGATGTAGCCGGCCACAACATTGTTGTTGCCGTAAACGCCGCGAAGTTTCATGGTGAGTTCCGAACCGATTTGGCCGGTGGCACCGATGACCAGAATTTTTTTCATTGAAATCCTAACAGATTACAGGGTTATAGAGGGTTTTTCTTCTCAGCGCAGCTCGTTGCCTCGTTGCTGAGTCGTCTTGCCTGCACGAGCAAATGAAGCGGGTGAAAAGAGGGATGCGATTCTGAAAAAGTGAAATCTTTCAAGTCGAGACAAAGGTACACTTTGCCCCTTTCGAATGCCAAAGGGAAAGAGCTGGCTTTTTTTCGCTTTTTGTTCGTGTGCGCTTCAGCGTCGCACATTTCGTTCATCGACCGGGATGAGCAACCAGCGTGCTCCCCTGATGCTGCCGTGTTTCGCCATAAGATGACGCCGTTGTTGTCTTCGCTGGCGCAAACCACATTGTTCGGGTGGTCGAGTAGCTTTGAACGACACCAGCTTCATATAATTGTGGTCTGCTGAGTCTCGTTCGATATAGAAAAAAGCGTCGTCATAGACAAAAGGGATTGTCGGCAAACTAACGCCTTCTCGTTCTGTGCTGGCCAAGAAGCGTTCGCATCCCACATTTTGGAGAGTGTAGAGTCCGTCGTCGGATATGCGTGTCAATTTGAATAGACAAAAGAGTGCATCGTTTTCAAAGACGCGTGGAAATGGTACAGCTGTGTTGAAAGTCCAACAGGCGCGCATTGGGTCTTTGTTGAATGCCGCACCGGGTAGTCCTTTGGGAATGCGAGGCCGGCCGATGTAAAGAGCATTCTCTGCCGTGCGTGCATTTTTCAGAAAATAGTAGCCATCTTTGAGCCAAACTGTAGGCTCTTGTGCGCGAATTGACGGAGAATACCAAGAGAGGAGTAAAAACAAAAGACCGGAAAACAAACGAGTTGCTGTAGACATATTGTCTATGATTGAGGAGGTTGATGGTTAGGCTTGTCGTATGTGTCGTTGGGAGTCGGCTCATAGGGTCAAGGATAGTACAAAAATACGATATTATTTCCGTTTTCACAAGTAGCGCACGCTATTCTGTTCTTTTATGGGCATTCCATAGAAAAGACCTGAGTTCGGTCTAGGCCTCTTCTCTTAAAATAAGGTTCGTCCGACATTTGGAGTGAGGCTTCAACTACAGGAAAACTTTCTCAAAAGTGTACCGGCCTCCCACTTCAGCCCCCAACGCGCACGCGTAGCGCGCGCGTCCGCTGTTTTTCGTTTTTTGCCTTCACCTCTTCACCATACGACTGTAAGAAGCTCGGAAACAGCGACTTGCGGGTGAAGGTTTCACCCTTGTTTCCTTCACCGGTGAAGGCAAAAAAAAGGCCTTTCCTTCACCCACAATACACACTGTATCAACGATTTGCGGGTGAAGGTGAAGGGTGAAGGCAAGAATTTCGAACTCGCTGAGTGCGCGATGCGCAGGGGCGTGTCCGTTCGCGCGTACGGAGGTGCGGATGAGGAAACAGTGGGTGACACCGTGAGCGAAGGGACGGGCGTCTTTTCAAAAAAAGCGGGGAGGAAGAAGAAAAAAGAAGGGGTGTTTCGAAAGAAAGTCCACAAGTTTTTATTCGTTCTCTCCCTATCTTCAAAAAAAACGGAACATTTTTCTCGTAAAATCTTCGACAGTTCGAAACTAAATTCTTACTTTTGCGGTTGACAAAACACAACTTCCCTTCATTCCGCCGCACTGCGGCGTCCATATAGCGCAAAGTCGAGGTACTGCCCCGACCATCCGGCGCAAACGCTCTTTGACTTACTGAACCGGCGCGACTTCGCCATATCCCAATCTCTCGGAACAGAGAAAAAGGCGCTACGCTCCGGCGCGAGATGCGTCTTCACGCGACCGCGACGAGATATTATCGAATCTGCCCAATCCACTGTTCCACAACAGTTTGTACTATCTTAAAAGCCTGCCGGTAAGGGTGTCTCCCACGAACGAGGAGACCAAGGAGATCCGTGTGCTGATTTCGGTTGATTGCGGTCCGCGAAAAGTTTAGACGCAGTAGACCTTACATCCTGGTCTAAGTTCGGTCTAAGCACCTCCCCTAAAAAGCATCCTGCCGACCATAGAAAGTGAAAGGTGGATTGCTTAGACCGAACTCAGGTTTTGTAGTAAAAAAAGTAGTATCTTTGCTTGCATCAACCCCAAATCGGAAAATCAACTCAACAACAGACAAGTTTCTTTCTTATGAACGTGATCAAAAAAGCCCTTTGCACGCTCTTGTTGGGCGCTCTTGCCCTCGGTGCGGGTGCCGACTCGGCCCAATGGCGCAAGGGAGCGCTCTATCGCTTGTCGCCTCCGGCGGCGGGTGCGAAAGTGCTCGATGTGCGTGGCGAAGCTGTGCAGACCGCAGAAGTCGACGCCTCGCGTCGCGAACAGTATTGGACGTTGGCTCCACTCTCCGGGGCATGGCGCATCATCAACCCCTTCACGCAGCGAGCGCTCCGTTTTGCCGGCGACCGCGTTGAAACCGGTGAAATCAACGGATCGGACGAGAACCAAATGTGGAGTGCAGAACCAGCTCCCGGTGGGGGATACCTCTTCGTCCCGGCTGCCCGCCGCACGGTGTGCCTGAGTCTGGACGCCACGGGCAAGGCTGTGCTCAAAGACTTGGCCGCTGCTCGTCGTGACAAGTATTCGGCTTTCCGCACCACACTGGCCGACGTTTCGGGCTTCGATGAAGCACAAACTTATCGCCTGCGTCTCGTGGATCGTCCCGGCTTCGTGCTCGGCAACGGCGAATTGCCCGAAAACGGCGCACGCATCGTGGCCGAACGCAAAGATTCGGTGCACCGCGGACAGTATTGGAACGTCAAGATGCTCGACCTCACGCGTCGTGTGGTGGGCAACGCCTATTTCACCCAGCACTTTGACGACGGCGGCAACAATGCCTCTATCGACTATCTCCTGCAGTGGCCGGCGCAGATGAATCGCCCCGGCAATGCGCAGTTGACCATCGTGCCGGTGCCCGGCGAAACGAACGCGTATGTGATCGCTTCCTACAACAAGAAGGGCAAGATGTTCGCCCTGCGCGGCAATGAGATGAAGATCGTGCCGCTCAATGTGAAAGATCGCACGGCTTGGGTGGCGTTCGACGAAGTGGACAAACCCAAAATTCAGTCGCCCCGATGGGAAGACGAAACCATTTTTGCCATCAATCGCCTCCCCGGTCACACCACTTTCCAACCCTATGCGTCGGAACGTGAGATGCTGGCCGACAAGGCATACTACGCCACGCCGTGGACGGTGCCCGTGAGCGAACGCTATCTCTCGCTCAACGGCACGTGGAAGTTCAACCTCGTGAGCGAACCCTCAAAGCGCCCGACCGATTTCTTCAAAGACGGTTTCGATGTGAGCCGTTGGGACGATATTCCCGTGCCTTCCAACTGGGAGATGCTCGGTTATGACCACCCCATCTACTGCAATGTGGAGTATCCGCACGCCAACACGCCGCCTTACATCATGGCGCGTCCCGGTTACAACGATGGCGGGGCGAACTACGGCATCAACCCCGTGGGCTCGTATGTGCGCACCTTCACGCTGCCGGCTTCGTGGGACGGTCGTCGCACGATCATTCATTTCGGTGGTGTATATTCGGCCGCCACGATTTGGCTCAACGGCCACGAAGTGGGCTATCGTCAGGGCTCGAACAACGTGAGCGAATACGATCTTACCCCCTATCTGCGCGCCGGCGAGAACCGCCTTGCGGTGCAAGTGATGCGCTGGAGTGACGGTTCGTATCTCGAATGCCAAGACATGTTCCGCATGAGCGGTATCTTCCGCGATGTCTACCTCTATAGTCTGCCTTCGGCCACGGTCTACGATCATCGCATCACTGATGTGCTGAGCAACGACTATCGCGATGCCGCGGTGACGATCGACTTCGGACTGCGCAACCCGACGAAACAGGGAGCTGTCAAAGCCGTGGCGCTCGACGTGTACAGCCCCGACGGCAAGAAAGTGGCTTCGCAGCGCTGGCAACTCCAAGCGCCGGCCGGCAAGGACATGGAGTTGGCGCGCCAACAGGTGAAATTTGACCTGAAGAACGTGACCAACTGGACGGCCGAAACGCCCCGACTCTACACCTTCCGCTTCCGTCAGTACGATGCGGCCGGCCGTGAGGAAATGGCGTGGAGCACGAAATATGGTTTCCGCGAAATCAAACTGGCCAACTCCTTGGTGTACATCAACGGTAAGCGCGTACTTTTCAAGGGTGTGAACCGCCAAGACACCGATCCCGAGCGCGGTCGTGCCGTGACGAACGAGACGATGCTGCGCGACATCCTGCTGATGAAGCAGAACAATGTGAACCTGATTCGCACCTCGCACTATCCGAACAATGCGCGCATGTATGCCATGTTCGATCATTTCGGCCTTTACACCTGCGATGAGGCCGACTTGGAAGACCACGCCAACCAATCGATCTCCGATCTCAAGAGCTGGATTCCGGCTTTCGAAGATCGCATTCGCGAAATGGTGGCGCGTGATTACAACCACCCCTCTATCGTGATGTGGAGTTTGGGTAACGAGGGCGGTAACGGCGAAAACTTCCGTGCTTGCTACGATTTGGCGAAGCAAATGGATGCCACCCGCCCCGTGCACTACGAAGGAACGCGCATTCATCGTCCTTTCGGCGGCGAACGCTTCTCGGATTTCTATTCGAAGATGTATCCCGACATCCCTTGGATGGAGAAATACTGCAACAACATGGACAAACCGGTCTTTGTTTGTGAGTATGCGCACGCGATGGGTAACGCCATCGGTAACCTCCGCGAATATTGGGACGCCATCGAGGGCGAGCAATTCGTGCGTGGGCGGTGCCATCTGGGACTGGGTCGACCAAAGCATCTACGATCCCAAAGAATTGAAACAAGGCATCCGCCGCTTTGCACACGGGCTATGACTATCCCGGCCCTCACCAGGGCAACTTCATGAGCAATGGTGTTTTGCCCGGTACGCGCGAAGAGAGCGCGAAGCTCAAGGAAGTGAAGGCCGCCCACCAGTTTGTGAAGTTCCGCTTTGGCGAACGTCGACAAGCAGCGCAACGTGGCGCGCTTGGTGGTGCGCAACGGTTATGCGTTCACCAACCTGCGCGACTTTCGACCTTCGCACCGCCGTGTTGCGCAACGGTCACGTGATCAGCACGCAACGCAGGGCTTTGCCGGCGGTCGCTCCCTCCGACAGTGTGGAGGTGGAAGTGAAGTTGGCGAAGGCCGATTTGAGCGGACGCACCGTGCGTGACGGCGACGAAGTGATGCTCAATGTCTATGCCGATCGTCGTGCGGCCACCGATTGGAGCTCCAAACGCCATGAAGAGGCGCTGATGCAGTTCACCCTTGCCACGCGCCGCGGTCTTCCCGCGCCGGCTGCTCGTCCGCTCGAAGTGGTGGATGTGCGCAAAAAAACGGTAAGGTCGTGATCTCAGCCGACCGCATGAAACTGGTCTTCGACGAGCGCAGTGCGAAACTCCACGCTTTGCTCATCGACGGCAAGAAGGTGCTCGGCAACGGATTGGATCTCGATTACACCAACTTCCGTTTCATCGAAAACGACCGTCAGAGCGATGCCAACAATGGAATGGATTCGGTGGGCACGATCTCGGCCGAACGCAAGGGCGAAACCTATGTCGTGACTACGCACCGCACGGGTAAACTCAGCGACTTGACGATGGTCTACACGCTCCACGCCGGCAATGTGCTCGACGTGACGACGAAGTTCACGCCCAAGCGCGACGGACTCCGCCGCCTGGGTATCGAAGTGGGGCTTGATTCCACCCTGAGCCGCGTGAACTACTGGGCTTACGGGCCTTGGGAGAACTACAACGACCGCATCGACGGTGTGACCGTCGGTCGCTATTCCATGACGCCTTCCACTTCGATGGAGCGGTACATGAAGCCGCAAAGCACCGGTAACCGCGAAGGTTTGCGCGAAGTCTCGTTTGCCGACGCATCCGGCCGTGGCATCTTGGTGCGTGCCGAAGGCAAAGTGAGCTTCGCCGCGGTGCCTTTTCACCGAAAAAGACTTGGCCGATGCGCGCCATAGTTGGGAATTGAAGGCGCGTCCTTACACGGTGCTGCACTTTGATGCCGCTTATCGCGGTGTGGGTAATGCCTCGTGCGGTGGCGTTGATACGCGCAAATCGTATTGCGTGCCCAACACGCCGCAACAATTTACGCTCCGCATCACTCCGCTGAAATAAATACGTTGATTGGCTGTTTGCCACTCTACTGATACGACAATCGCCGCCTGCTTCCTCAAAGGATGCAGGCGGCGATGTTTTGTAGATCGATGAAATCGGCGTATATTGTCTGAAAAACCCGAAAACATTGGGCGAACTATCTCCTCACGGAGGCAGAACTTTAGAGGGGCAGGGTGGCGCGTTCCAACCAAGCGCGGTCTTTCTCGTCGGCGAGCATCGGAAGCAGTTGATCGCGCACGCTTTCGTGATAACGGTTGAGCCAGTTTCGCTCGTTTTCATCGAGCATCTCCACGATGATGGGCGTCGTGTCGAAGGGGCAGAGCGTGAGGGTTTCGAACTCGAGGAAGCGGCCGAGGTCGGTTTTCATTGCTTCGCGAGTGAGGAGCACATTCTCAAGGCGCACCCCGAATTTACCGCTGATGTAAATACCCGGTTCGTCCGTAATGGTCATGCCGGCCACGAAGGGGGTGGTGCTGGCGGCATTGGTGTTTTTGCGAATCTGTTGGGGCCCTTCGTGCACGCAGAGGTGGCAGCCGACGCCGTGTCCTGTGCCGTGTCCGAAATCCATACCCTCTTGCCACATGGCATAGCGGGCGGCGAAATCGAGCACCAAGCCTTGTGTGCGCTCCGGGAAGCGGGCGCGCGCCAAAGCGATGTGACCTTTCAACACGAGGGTGTAGGCTTTGCGCTCTTCGTCGGTGAGCGGACCGAGGGGAATGGTGCGGGTGATGTCGGTCGTGCCGCTTACGTAATGCGCACCGCTGTCGAGCAACAAGAAACTGCGGGGAGCGAGCGTCGCGTTGCTTTCTTCGTCGGCTTCGTAGTGCACAATGGCACCGTGTGCGCCGTAACCGGCAATGGTGCCGAAGGAAAGACCGCGAAAGTCGGGGTGTTCTGCGCGAAATGCGGTGAGGCGTTGCTCGATCGAGAGTTCTGTTTCTTGTGCAATCTCGCCTTTTTCGATGATTTCATCGAGTGTTCTGCGAAAACGCACCATAGCTACACCGTCCAACTGCATGGCGCGGCGGAAACCGGCAATTTCGCGTTCGTCTTTCACGGCGCGCAAGGCGGGGACGGGCGTAACGGGGGAGGTGCAAACGGAGTACAAACCCAATTGGTGGAAAATTTCCACTGCTTGTTGGTTCATGCTTTCGGCATATCCGACGATGGTGTTTTTCGGATCGAGCGAACGCAGGAGATCGGCTGCACTTTCGTAGGGATGGAGCGTGATATTGTGCGATTCCAATTCTTTTCGCACGATTTCATCGAGAGCCTCGAGATGAGCGAAAAGGTGAGTGTCGCGTTCGCCCACTAATAAATAGGAAAGGAAGACAGGGTTGAATTCAATGTCCTCGCCGCGGAGATTGAGCAGCCATGCAATCTCGGAAATATCGTTGTAGAAGAAATAGGTATCGGCGCTTTTATCGAAATTACGCGCGGAAGCAGCGGCCATCGGAGCAGCAGCTTTCAACTTTTTCGCGATGAGTTCGTGTTGTAATCGACGAACCAATTCTATTTTCTCGCCCGCTGTCTTACTTGTCCACTCGGAAGGATGGCAAACTATGGGGCGTTTCGGCAGCGCCGGGCGGTCTTTCCAAATTTCGGCGGCGAGATCCACATCTTTCGTCGCGAAGTTTGAAAAATCTGTGCAGTACTGTCCAGTGCCGCAAGTGGCGTAATCCAAGCCTACCGTGAAGTTTGCGCTCGAAATGGAGCAATGCGTGCCTATCCACTCGACAATGTCGGGTGTTTCGGCCAGGCCGTCTTTCATCAATTCGATGCCGGTGCCCGAAAGTTCTTCGGCTGCTTGCAGGAAGTAGCGTGAATCGGTCCAAAGTGCCGCTTTGTCCGCTGAAACCACCAGCGTTCCGGCACTGCCTCGAAAGCCGCTGAACCATTCTCGCGTTTTCCAATGTTCAGCAATGTATTCGCTGTTGTGTGGATCGGCGGTCGGGACGAAATAAACGTCCAATTTGTGCCGTTTCATCGCATCGCGCAAGGCTGCAAGGCGTTGTTGAATAAGATCAGATCGGTTCATATTGTGGAGCTTAGGGTGAGAAAAAATAGCGGCACGATTGAATCAATCGTGCCAAGCGCATTTTAGATAAGCGTCGGTGCGCTTTCGCCGTGAAGTAGGGGACGAATGCGTTCCATGATGTCAAAGAGCGATTCGACGGTCTCGGCGCGCAGCATTTCGATGCGTGTTTGTCGGAAATTGGGCAGCCCTTTGAAGAGTGGGGTGGCTGCCAAATGGCGGCGAACGTGGAGAATGCCGCGATATTCGTCGATGCGTTCCACGCTTTGTCGTACTTGTTCCTTGAGCACGTCCAACATCCAGTCGGCTGTCATCGCCTTGTGTGTGGAGGGGACGACATCGCTAACTTCGAAAGGCGTGTTGTCGATGGAATCGCGTATTTCTTTGAAAATCCACGGGCGACCAAAGGTGGCACGTCCCACCATCACGGCGTCGACTCCCCACTTTTCGAAAGCCTTTCGTGCCGATTCGCCCGAATCAATGTCTCCGTTGCCGATAATGGGGATGTGCATGCGCGGATTCTGCTTCACCGCGCCGATCAGTTCCCAGTCAGCTTCGCCGGTGTACATCTGGCAGCGCGTGCGGCCGTGAATGGTCAGTGCTTCCGCGCCACAATCTTGGATGCGTTCGGCCAAATCGACGATAATGCGGTGTTCGTGGTCCCAACCCAGTCGGGTTTTCACCGTCACCGGTACGCGGTCGCTCACCCGATCCACCACAGCTTTCACGATGTCGAGCATCAAATCGGGCGTTTGCAGCATGCCCGCGCCGGCACCTTTGCCCGCTACTTTTTTCACCGGACAACCAAAATTCAAATCCAATACATCGGGGTGCGCCGTTTCCACGACGATCTCCGCGGCTTCGGCCACTGCGCCCGGATCACGTCCGTAGATTTGAATGGCCACGGGGCGTTCGTCGTCACAAACGGTGAGTTTTTGGAGCGATTTGTTGACCATTCTCACCAAAGCATCGGCGGCCACAAATTCGGAGTAGACCATAGAAGCGCCGAGACGTCGGCAGAGGAGACGGAAACCGATGTCGGTCACGTCCTCCATGGGGGCGAGCACCACGGGATGGGTACCCAAGTCGATATTGCGTATCTTCATTATGCGTTCTTGTGTTGTTTAGAAAAGAGCGATCCGCGCATCATCAATCCGGCAAAACCCAGGGCGAGGAGCAGCAAGCCCAAAAGTACTTGGATCGCCGCCGGCCAGTCAGCACCCCAATTCTCCATGGCCGGGAAGTGCAGTGCCAACACGGCGAAAGCATTGTTGACCACATGTGCCGGAAAGCACAGGCGCAGATCGTCCGAGCGGAAGTAGAGCAGCGCAAGCGCCATGCCCAGAATGAGCCGCCGGGAATGCCTTGCGACAAATTTCCGTGTACGATGCCAAAAAAAGTAAGGATGAAATGACCATCGCCTGTAGCACCCCGATTTTCTTGTGGAGCAATCGGAATATCCCCGCACGGAAAACCAGTTCTTCCACGAAAGGACCGAGTATCACGACGACAAAAACAGCGAATCCATCGTGTGCAATCGCATCGAATGTCTTCGTTTCGAGGGGCGACAATTCGATATGCAGCGGTGCCATCATCCATTGGAGTCCAATGGCCGCCACCAACAAGCAACCGGCGAAATGTAACACTCTCAAATAGGGGACACCGAAACTGATGCTGCGTTCGGAACGAAACGACAACTTCGCCCAACTCAGCGAAATCGCACCGGCCGCAACGAAAGCATAGCCAATGATCGAGGCAACGGCAAAGGCTGTTGTGGTCAGCAAGAGCGAACCGTCGTCGGCCAAAATCATTTTACCGCCCATTCCCGTCTTGTGTGTGAAAAAGGAGGCAAGGAGACTAATTATCCCGTTTCCAAGGAGGAAAAGGATCAGCAGTCCTGCCGTTTTAGCGGCCAGAATAGGAGAGAGTTTTCGAAAAGTCATGGTGCGAGGGTTAGAAGTATCGGCGCACTTGCTGTGCGTCTTCATTGAGTTGAGCCTTCAAGGCTTGGAGATTGTCGAATTTTCGTTCGTCGCGCAGTCGTTCCACGAATTGAACCTCGAGCTGTCGTCCGTACAAATCGCCGTCGAAGTCCAAAAGGTGCGTTTCGATCGTCACTTGGTTGCCGTTGTCCAACGTAGGCCGTTGCCCAATGTTGGTCATGGCGGGATATTGTTTTCCGTCGATGCCGGCCAAGGTGGCGTAACTGCCGCGGTGCGGAATGACCTTCTCTGCACATAGTAGGTCGAGGTTGGCCGTGGGAAACCCGAGTTTTCGGCCGTTTTGAAAGCCGTGTACCACGGTTCCCGTTAGGGCGTAGGGACGGCCGAGACGGTGGCCGGCCGCCTGCACCTCGCCAGCTTCGAGCAAGGCACGGATGGCGGAGGAAGACAAATCCGTTTCGCCCGGCATTTGGGAGCAAACTTCCACTGCAATGCCGATGGAATCGCCGATTTTTCGATAGTGCTCGAATCCATCGCCCGGCACAGGACGGCCGAATCGGTGATCGTGCCCGACGAGCAGACGTTCGACGTCCAAGGCTTCGTGGAGCACGTGGCGCATAAAGTGCTCAGCGGTGAAATCGGCCATTTTTCGGTCGAAGTGCAGCACCACCGCACCTCCTAATCCGCATGAGCGGAGCGCTTCGACCTTCTCGTCGAGCGTGGTGAGCAGCAGTGGTTGGCGTTCGGGCGCAATCACGGCGAAAGGGTGGATATCAAACGTCACCGCCCACGGTGATTCGCCCATCGCCTGTGCGCGCCGGCAGAGTTCGTCGAAAACAAAGCGGTGTCCGCGATGCACTCCGTCGAAAAAAACCGATGGCGACCGCCTTCTTTTGTGCCGCGGCCGTGGGGGGCAAAAAGCATGAAGGCTGAAATCACTCATGGCGCAAGTGTCCTTCCGCGTCGAAGGCTTCGGTCACCCACGCACCGCCGGCGGGTGTCAGTCGGACTTGCCACCCTTTTGCGGCCGCCACACGGCAATTTTCCTCGGAATCATCGAAGAATAGAATCTCTTCCGGTGCGCAGCCCAGTTCCGCTGTGACGCGGTCGAAAATGGCCGGATCGGGTTTCTGAACGTGTAGGTCACAGGAGAGGAAAAGCGTGTCGAAGTAGTCGGCCACGGTGTAGCCGTCCGTTCCGAAATAGTCACGTTCGGCCTGCGCCCAGTGGATGGGGTTGGTGTTGGAAAGCACCGCCGTGCGGTAGTTTTGCTTCACGCGGCGCAGACAAGCCAGGCGATCGGCAGGCACGCCGACCAAGTAGGCTTCCCACGCCAGCCGGATGTCCTCGTCAGTAAGTGTCGGATTGGCGCTAATCCGCCTGATTTCATCGTAAAAATCGGCTGTGGTGATGTCGCCGTTTTCGAGTTGGGCGAAAATGCCGCCTTGTTTGTACGTGCCGAGATAAGGGCGGATGTCGAATCCCAAGCGATCGAACGCTTCGATGGTGGCCGTTTTGCGCAAATCGACGATCACGCCGCCAAAATCAAAGACCGGGATCATTCGTTACGAGTTTATAGAGTTTGTCGCTGGGACGAATTTTCTCTTTCGAGGGAATGGAAACAAACATGCCCTTGCCGGCTTTCTCGACCGGGCCGTCGTTGCCGTGGATGCTGTCGGCGGTGAGGTAAACCACGCCCGTTGTGGGACCGATGGCCACCAAAGCGGTCGCCTACCTCGATTTCACCGGCTTCGATGAGGAACTCGGCCACACCCAACTTGGAGAAGTATTTCATGCCCTTGCCGACATACACCTTCTTCTCGGTGGCCGACGAACCGTATTTCTCCGTCCATTCGCCGAGTTTGCGACCTTGGTAGTATCCGTCCCAAAAATCCGCGGTTGAACACGGACGAAAGTCGCTCATCCCACTCCTTGACGCGCTCTTCGTTGAAGGTGCCTTCCTGTACGGCGCGGATGGCTTCTTTGTAGCACTGCACCACGGTGTAAACGTATTCGGCCGAACGGGCTCGCCCTTCGATTTTGAAGACCGAAACGCCCGCTTTCATCATCTTGTCGATGAAACCGATTGTTTTCAAGTCCTTCGGGCTCATGATATACTCGTTGTCGATGTCCAGTTCCACGCCCGTTTCCTTGTCGCGAACGGTGTAGCTGCGTCGGCATTGCTGCATGCATTCGCCGCGGTTGGCCGATCGGCCCTTGGTTGTCGAGCGAAAGATAGCATTTGCCGCTCACGGCCATACAGAGTGCGCCGTGGCAAAACATTTCGATGCGGATTTTCTCTCCGCTCGGGCCGCAGATGTTTTCGCGGTCGATGAAATCGGAAATTTCTTTCACCTGTTCCATCTTCAGTTCGCGCGCCAGCACCACCACATCAGCAAAGGCCGAGTAGAAGCGGAGCGCCTCCTCGTTCGAGATGTTGAGCTGCGTGGAGAGATGCACCTCCTGTCCGATGGTGCGGCAATAGCTGAGCACCGCCACGTCGGCTGCGATGACCGCCGAAATGTGGGCTTCCTTGGCCGCGTCGCAGATTTCGCGCATGAGGGCGAGGTCTTCGCCGTAGATGATCGTGTTGACCGTGAGATAACTCTTCACGCCGAGTTCATCGCAGCGCTGAGCGATTTCGTGGAGGTCTTTGATGGTGAATCGGCTGGCCGAATGCGCGCGCATGTTGAGCGATTCGATGCCGAAATAGATGGAGTCGGCTCCGGCCTTGAGTGCCGCGGCGAGCGATTCGCGCGAACCCACGGGAGCCATCACTTCATATTGCATAGTTGTAGGGTCAGTTTGCATTCTTGTTTGTGGGCGGTGGCTGTTCCGTGTCTCGGAGGCTTTTCGTCGCCCTATGTTATCACGCGAAATTACTGAATTCTATCGACATACGCGCGTGTACGTGTCCGATTTCTCGCGGGCGCTATTTCTTACCTGTTGTGTTTGTCTTTCGATGAAACCGCTGTTTTTGTGAGGTGCTTTCTTTTGTGCTTCCAAAAGCGGCGGTTTTATCGAGCGTTGTGCACTCGTGGCGTGTTGATGAAAAAAATCGCTTCGCCGACCGAATGATAGAGAGAAAAGTGGGGAGTTTTCGCGTGAAAAGTAGCGCACTTTGCGAAGAAACCTGTCTGCTTTTTCGCGAAAAGGTATTGCCGATTTCGGTGACCGTGGGAAGTATGGATCTCACCGCAAAAAGAGGGTGTTCCGGTTCTTCGCCCTCGCGCGCGTACGCATCAAGCGTTTTTTCGTTTTTTGCCTTCACCTCTTCACCTAATGAGGGCAAGTTGTTGTCACTCAGTGAGTAAGCGGTGAAGGTAAGGGTGAGAATGTTCACCCTTCACCTGTTTTGGTGAGTGTAATCTGTTGAAATCTAGTATTTTACGGCGAAGTTTGGTCGGTTTTTGAGAGTAAAAAGGGTGAAGGAAATAAGGGGCTTGCCTTCACACTTAAGTGTTTGATAATGACGTTACTGTGAGCCTTGGGTGAAGAGGTGAAGGCAATTTTCGAAAAACAGCGGATGCGCGCGTGATGTGTGCGCACGCGAGGAGCGCATCGTGATCTATTCTTTGTGTGTCGGTGGCGCCGGTGGTGAAAAATGGGTGGAAAAGATCGAGCGTCGGCCAATAATTTTGTATCTTTGCGAGTCGAGGTATTCACTTCGCATCACACCCAAATTAACGACGATGAGCGACAGCACAAAAGATCCCCGGGACGAGCAAGACGTCCTTTCCGATACGCCCACGAACACGGCAGCCGATGATTTCGACGCTGAGGCTTCGCCCGAGGCCCACAGCGATTTTCGATCCGAAGGGCGGCGGCGACAAGTTAAACGTACATCCCCTCACCGGGATGTACCAGAACTGGTTTTTGGACTATGCTTCCTATGTGATTTTGGAGCGCGCCGTTCCGCACCTTTACGACGGTTTGAAACCGGTGCAACGCCGCATTCTCCACACGATGAAGCGCATGGACGACGGCCGCTACAACAAGGTGGCGAATATTGCGGGCGAAACGATGAAGTTTCACCCGCACGGTGACGCGTCGATCGTCGATGCGCTCACGCAAATGGGGCGTCAGAATTTGCTCATCGACTGCCAGGGTTCGTGGGGTAACATCCTTACGGGCGACGACGCGGCCGCTCCGCGTTACATCGAAGGACGACTGACGAAATTCGCTCTCGATGTGCTGTTCAATCCCAAAACGACGGAGTGGAAACTCTCTTATGACGGCCGCAACAAGGAGCCGGTGGCGCTGCCGGTGAAGTTCCCCTTGCTCTTGGCGCAGGGAGCGGAAGGTATCGCCGTGGGCTTGAGTGCGAAAATCTTGCCTCACAACTTCGGCGAACTCTGTGATGCAGCCATCGCCTGCCTGCGCGGGGAAGAGTTCAACCTCTTTCCCGACTTCCAAACGGGCGGTCTCATCGACGTGTCGCGCTACAACGACGGATTGCGCGGCGGTAGTGTCAAGGTGCGTGCACGGGTGGAAACGCGACAGCAAAACCATTGCGATCACCGAATTGCCCTACGGCAAAACGGTGGACACGCTGTGCGAAAGCATCAAGAAAGCGGCCGATAAGGGGCGCATCAAGATTCGTCAGATCCAAGACTTCACGGCCGAACAAGTTGAAATTCTCATTCATCTCGCTCCCGGTGTGTCGAGCGACAAGACGCTCGATGCGCTCTATGCGTTCACGGATTGCGAAGTGAGCATTTCGCCCAACTGCTGTATCATTGACACCGACACGCCGCGTTTTGTGACGGTGAGCGAGGTGCTGCGCACGAATGTGGCGAACACGACCGATTTGCTGCGCCGCGAGTTGGAGATTCGCCGCGGCGAACTGCTCGAGAGCATGATGTTCGCTTCGTTGGAACGTATCTTCATCGACGAGCGCATCTATAAAGACAAAGCCTATGAGAATGCGCCCGACATCGATGCGGCGTTGCTGCACATCGACGGGCGTCTCGAACCGTTCAAAAAGGATTTCGTGCGCGAAGTGACGCGCGATGACTTGTTGCGCCTGCTCGAAATCAAGATGGCGCGCATTTTGAAATTCAACAAGGCGAAGGCCGACGAACTCATTGCGCGCATCAAGGCCGAACTCGAACAAATCGACTACGATTTGGCGCACATGACGGAGGTGACGATCGACTGGTTTGAAACCATCAAAGCGCGTTATGCCGACGAACACCCGCGTCGCACTGAGATTCGCTCTTTCGACACGATCGAAGCGGCTAAAGTGGTGGAGGCGAACGAGAAACTCTATGTGAATCGCGCCGACGGTTTCATGGGTACTTCGTTGAAGAAAGACGAGTTTGTGGAGAACTGCTCGAACATCGACGATGTGATCATCTTCTACCGCGACGGAACGTACAAGGTGACGCGTGTGGCGGAGAAAGTGTACATCGGTGAGACCGAACGCTCGAAGGCCGAGAAGAAGAAAGCCGAGATCGTGCACATCGCCGTGTTCAAGAAGAACGACCAACGTACGATCTACAATGTGGTGTATCGTGACGGCAAGGACGGGGCGTACTACATCAAGCGCTTCAACGTGACGAGCATCACACACGACCGCGAATACGATCTCACTCGCGGTGAGAAGGGGTCGAAGATTCAGTATTTCACGGCGAACCCGAACGGCGAGGCCGAAGTGATCAAAGTGACGCTGAAGCCGAACCCGAAGTTGCGCCGCATCTTCTTCGACAAGAGTTTCTCGGAGTTGGCGGTGAAGGGTCGTGCCTCGAAGGGCAATTTGCTCACGCGCTTGGACGTGTTGCGCATCACGCTCAAATCGCACGGCGGTTCGACGCTGGGCGGTCGCAAGGTGTGGTTCGATCCCGATGTGCAGCGCTTGAACTTCGACGAACGCGGCAACTACCTCGGCGAGTTTCACACGGACGATCTCGTGCTGGTGGTGCTGGACAACGGCGATTTCTACACTACGAACTTCGATCCCAACAACCACTATGAATCCACCGGTATCCTGCGCGTGGAGAAGTTCTCGGAAGACAAGGTGTGGACGGCCGTGCTCTTTGATGCCGACAACGATAACAACCTTTATATTAAGCGCTTCACCTTCGAGCGTGCGGCGCAGACGCGCCACTTGAATTTCATGGGCGATAACCCGGCTTGTCGCTTTGTGGCGCTCTCCAGTGAGGCGTATCCGCGCTTTGAGGTGACCTATGGTGCGCCCGATGATTTCCGCGAGCCGTTGGTGATCGACGCCGAAGAGTTCATCGGCGTGAAGAGCTACAAGGCGAAGGGTAAACGCGTGACGACGCTCAACGTGGCGAAGGTGACGGAACTGGAACCGACGCGCTTCCCCGAACCGAGTGAAGAGGAAGCCGAATACAGCGAAGAGGGCAACGATACGCCGGATTCGGGCGCTCCGACCTCGGACGAACCGGTGCAGACGGTGGATCCGCCTTCGCAAACGGAGGATGACCTGATGGACGACCTGACGGGACAACTGAAACTCTTTTGACGGCGGTCGACGACTGATTGTGTGTATTTGCTGTTTGGGACAACTGACGTCTTGTATTCGGCACCCACTTCAAAACAAACAAAACGATGAACTTACAAGAGATACTTGAACACCGCCGAGCGGTGCGTTATTATGATGCGTCGAAACCCATCGACGCCGATCGCGTGAAGGAATGCGTGCGTTTGGCCACCTTGGCGCCCACGAGTTCGAATATGCAGTTGTGGGAGGCTTATCACGTGACGGATCGCGCCACGATTGACCGCCTCGTGCCGGCCTGCATGGGGCAGTCGGCGGTGAAGACCGCGCAGCAGTTGGTGGTGTTTGTCGTGCGTCCCGACCTGTGGAAGGCGCATGCCGAAAGCGTGTTGGCCGCCAACGAGGAGAATGTCCGCAAGACCTTCCCGGAAGCGAAGTGGGAAAAGTATGCCGGTCTGCAACAAGCGTATTATCGAAAGCTTGTTCCTTTCCTCTATTCTCGCTGTTTCGGCGTTTGGGGACTGTGTCGCAAGGTGATAGCGAGCGTGACGGGCTGTTTTCGCCCCATTGTGCGCCAAGTGACGGAGAGCGATATGCTGGCGGTGCAGCACAAGAGTTGTGCGCTGGCGGTACAGACCTTCATGCTCGCGATGAGCGAAGTGGGTTACGACACTTGTCCGCTCGAAGGTTTCGATTCGGCTCGCGTGAAGAAAGTGCTCGGTTTGCCTTGTGCGGCGCGGGTGAACATGATTGTGTCATGCGGCGTTCGTGATGAGGCACGTTTGCTCACTGAGCGCGTGCGTTTGCCTTTCGAAGAGCAATATCATAGAATGTGATGGGCGACGTCTCGCTCCGGATCTACGTGCGATAAAATGACACTCCCCTCTGTTGCATTGGCAGCAGAGGGGAGTTTTGCGTTAGGGCAAAGGGCATCAAAGGAAGTTTTCGCCGAGTTTCATTTGTACCTCACCGGCGATGAGACGCGTGCGTGCGGCGTCCTCGTTGGGGGTGATGAGGAGCATGTTGTCTTGGAGGGTGACGAGATAGCCATCGAGTCCGCGAATGACGGCGCCGAAGCCTTTGGGTAGGCTGACGAGGGTTTGGCGTGTGCCTTGGAAGAGCACCTCGTTGCTGCCGATGGTGGTGTTACCGTCGACGTTGGCGGGGAGCGTTTCCTTCATCACCGGCCACGATCCCACGTCTTTCCAACCGAAGGTGCAGGCTTGTACGACCGTGGCGGCGCCGTCATTGAGCACCACGCGGTCGAGGCTGCAATGCTCGGCGGCGGGATAGCAGTCGGCCAAAAGTTTGTTTTCGCTTTCCGCGTCGGGGAGGGACGCATCAACGGGCGGAAGTCCCGGAATGAGTTGACCGATGAGGGGCAACATGGTGCGGGCATTCCACAGGAAAAGACCGGTGTTCCACAGAAATTCGCCACTCGCCACAAACTGACGGGCGAATTCGAGCGGCGGTTTCTCTGTGAAGGTTTTGAGAGAGAAGCGATGGTCGCCGAGGTCGTCGCCTTTTTGGATGTAGCCATAGGCCGTGTTGGGGCTGTGTGCTGCCACGCTCATGGCTAAGAAACTCGTGTGGGTGCGAACGAAGTCCAGTCCTTCGGTGATTTCTTGTGCGAAGGCTTGTTCACCGGTGATGAATTGGTCGGCGGGCGTGGCGACGAAGCAGGCCTCGGGGTCGCGGCGGGCGATGCGCCAAGTGGCCCATGCGGCAGCCGGTGCGGTGGAGAGCTGCGTGGGTTCGGCGAGAATGTTTTCGGCGGGAAGTTGAGGAAGTTGTTCGCGAACGGTGTCAACGTATTCGGCGAAGGTGGAAATATAGATGTTTTCGACAGAAGGAAGGCGGCGAAACGCTCGAAGGTGAGTTGAAGCAGTGTTTTCCCGATGCCGAAGAAATCGATGAACTGCTTCGGTTTGCGTTCGCGGCTCACTGGCCAGAGGCGTTTTCCGACTCCGCCTGCGAGAAGGATGCAATAATTGTGATTGGTCATAGCAGGAGGCGTTGTTTTGTAAAGGCGAATATACAATTTCGCTTTTGATTGAACGAAAGTTTTGCGAGAAATTGCCACTGAGGAGAAGTTTTCGTGTAGAAGGCAAATATTTTGGTGAGTAATTTGCGTATGCTGCAAAAATGCACTACCTTTGCAAAAGAATCAGGTTAAGACCTGCAAGAACGATTTTGCGATTGCAGTTCTTCTCCGTATGATTTGCTCCGATGGCGGAATCGGTAGACGCGTCGGTCTCAAACACCGATAGGGAAACCTGTGCCGGTTCGACCCCGGCTCGGAGTACAAAGCAAGCGCTCCACAATCAGAAGATTGTGGAGCGCTTCTTTTGTTATGTCGGTGCCGGAACTCAATTCGTACCGTTCGTTCAGTTCTCTCTTCTTGTCGTGAGTGTTTTGTTCTCTCGCTGCGAATCGGCAAAAGGAAGGCGCCCACCTCACCAATCGGTGTGTGGGCGCTTTCGCTTTGTGGGTGTAGTACCTTGCCGCATTTTGCAGCAAATGTCGGGTGGCTTACAAGATTTTGACGCCAGGAAGATGGCGAGCGAAGATGTTGTGGGCGTTCTCCTTGCGCTCTTTCGACAGTGGTTCTACGCCTTCGAGCGGGTAGGACAAGCCCATGCTTTCGTATTTGAAGGCGCCCATGGTGTGGTAGGGGAGCACTTCGACGCGTTCGATAACGGTGTAAGGTTTGAGGTATTCGGCCACGGCGTTGAGGCGTTCATCGTCGTCGGTGATGCCCGGAACGACCACGTGGCGCAACCACACGGGTTTGCCGATCTCTTGGAGGTAGTCCAAGAAACGCGCGTTGTGGTCGCGCGTCACGCCGATGTAATCCTTGTGAATAGAGTCGTCGACCGTTTTCACGTCATAGAGAATGAGGTCGGCTGCAGCCGCGGCACGGCGTGCGGCTTCTGTCCACACAGAACCGGCGGTGTCGAGCGCTGTGTGAATGCCTTCGGCACGGCAGAGGTTGAAGAAGGCTTCGACAAACTCGGCTTGCAGCAAAGGTTCGCCGCCGGTGCAGGTGACGCCGCCCGATTTGATGAAGTTCTTGTACTTGCGCACTTCGCGAATCAGTTCTTCGGGCGTGAGTTCGTATTTTGTCTTTGCTCCAATCTCCCAAGTGTCGGGATTGTGGCAGAATTTGCAGCGCATGGGGCAGCCTTGCAGGAAGGTGACGAAGCGGATGCCGGGGCCGTCTACCGTTCCCATCGATTCGAGGGAATGGATGCGTCCGATGATCGGAGAATCGGTGGATGTCATAGAGAATTGTAGTGTTATGTCGAGGTGGAGTAGTGCGGTTGCCGATTGTTTCGTGCTTCCGGCGCGCCGTACTTTGGCGTTTCGTGCCGTGTGCTTTGCTTGTAGTGCGAGCAGGATAGTTGTCGGCAACCCGTAGGGGAGGGGATGAGAAAGTCAAGACACTCAGGAGCAGTAGTGACTGTTTTCCTGAGTGTCTTGAAGTGTTTATGCGATGATTTCAGCGCCGGTTTAGCGGCAGCTGCTGATGGTACGAGAGATCACGTCGAGTTGTTGTTCGCGCGTGAGCTTGATGAAGTTCACAGCGTAACCCGAAACGCGGATGGTGAGCTGCGGGTACTTCTCGGGGTGTTCCATTGCATCGTAGAGGAGATCGCGGTCGAAGACGTTCACGTTGAGGTGCTGACCACCGTCGGGCGTGAAGTAACCGTCCATGAGACCCACGAGGTTGTTGATCTTCGTGGCGTCGTCCTTACCGAGTGTAGCGGGAGAGATCGCCCAAGTGTAAGAGATACCGTCGTGCGAGTGCTGGAAGGGGAGTTTCGCCACCGAAGCGAGCGAAGCAACTGCGCCCTTGGTGTCGCGGCCGTTCATGGGGTTGGCACCGGGAGCGAAGGGAACGCCGGCAGGGACGTCCGCAAGGCGTAGCACCCGTGTTCTTACCGTACACCACGTTCGACGTGATGGTGAGGAGCGACTGCGTGGGTTGAGAATCGCGGTAACCTTCGTGCTGACGCATGTAGTTCATGAACGTCTTGGTGATGTCCACTGCGATTTGGTCGGTAGCGTCGTCGTTGTTACCGAAGGGCACGTAGCTGCCTTCTTGTTCGAAGCCGACAGCGAGACCGCGTTCGTCGCGAACCACGCGTACCTTACCGAACTTGATAGCGGCCAACGAGTCGGCAACGATCGAGATACCGGCGATACCGCTGGCACGAGTGCGGAGAATGTCGCCGTCGTGGAGCGCCATTTCGAGCGCCTCGTAGCTGTACTTGTCGTGCATGTAGTGGATGATGCGGAGCGCGTTGCTGTAAACACGTGCCAACCATTGCATCATCTGGTCGAACTTCTGCATTACCTCTTCGTATTCGAGATATTCGCCCGTGATGGGGGGGAAGAGGGGAGAAATCTGCTTGCCGTTCATTTCGTCTACACCACCGTTGATGGCATAGAGCAAGCACTTCGCCAAGTTGGCGCGAGCGCCGAAGAACTGCATTTGCTTACCGATGCGCATGGGCGATACGCAGCAAGCGATACCGTAGTCGTCGCCGTAGTCGGGACGCATCAGGTCGTCGTTCTCATACTGGATGGCCGAAGTCGCAATCGACATCTTCGCGCAGTAGCGCTTCCAGTTTTCGGGAAGACGCGTCGACCAAAGCACCGTGAGGTTGGGTTCGGGAGCCGGTCCGAGGTTCGTGAGCGTGTGGAGGATACGGAAGCTGGTCTTCGTCACCATCGTGCGGCCGTCCATACCCATACCACCGATCGATTCAGTCACCCAAACGGGGTCGCCGGAGAAGAGGGCGTTGTATTCGGGAGTGCGGAGGAAGCGCACAATACGGAGCTTCATCACGAATTGGTCGATGAGTTCCTGCGCTTCTACTTCCGTGAGCTTACCGGCGCGGAGATCGCGTTCGATGTAGATGTCGAGGAAGGTCGAAACACGGCCGATCGACATCGCAGCACCGTCTTGGTCCTTGATGGCCGCGAGGTAAGCGAGATAGACGTATTGCACTGCTTCGCGAGCGTTCTCAGCGGGACGAGAAAGGTCGAAGCCGTAAGCCTCACCGAGTTTGATGAGATCCTTCAGCGCGTTGATTTGTTCGGTCGTCTCTTCGCGGAGCTGAATCGTCTTGTCGTTCATCTCTTGAATCTCGAGACGCGCCAAAAACTTCTGCTTGTCCTCGATGAGGTTGTTCACACCATAGAGGGCAACACGGCGATAGTCACCGATGATACGGCCGCGGCCGTAAGCGTCGGGCAGACCGGTGATGACGTGGCTGTTGCGGCAACGGCGGATTTCCGAAGTATAAGCCGAGAACACACCTTCGTTGTGCGTCTTGCGATACTTGGTGAAGATTTCCTTCGTCCAGTTGTCGAGCTCATAACCATAGGCGTTGAGCGCATTTTCCACCATACGCACACCGCCCTTGGGGAAGATACCGCGTTTGAGGGGAGCGTCCGTTTGCAGACCGACAACGACTTCCTTGTCCTTGTCGATATAACCTGCACCGTAAGTAGTCACACTCTGCGGGAGGCGTGTTTCGACGTCGTAGAGTCCTTTCTCACGTTCCACTTTGAACATGTCGCTCAACTTGTCCCAGAGAGCGAGGGTGTTTTCGGTGGGAGGAGCCAAGAAGCTGTCGTCGCCTTCGTAAGGGGTGTAGTTGTATTGGATGAAGTCACGTACGTTAACTTCGTCCTTCCAGATGTTTCCGTCGAAGCTGCCGGCGATGTCGGTCAGTTGCATAGTTCGGTATGTTTGAGGATGAATAGTTGAAACAACGGACGGAGTCCGGCATAGGATAAGAAAGGTTTCTTTTATCTTATGCGATACAAATGTACGACTTTCGACACTATACGCCAAATATAAAAGCATAAAATTGTAGATGTGTCGTGCTGTTTGCCGTAAAATGCCTACTTTGCTGCGCAAAAATAGTGGTATGTGTGCAGTGTTTTTTTCTGATTCTCGGCCATAATCTGCTTGTTTCGCCAACTCGGGCTACACAAAAAGCCCCCTTCTCCAATTTCTCCTCCGCAGGGTTTGTCCATCTCGTGGCGAAAACCTACTTTTGTGTTATGAACCGCTTCTACTCTTGTCTTGTCTTCGTTTGCAGCCTCCTCCTGATCGGTTGCACGGGCAGCCGCCGTCAGCCCCCCGAAGTGCCGCGTCCCGCACCTTCTGTTTATTATTGGCGCACCGTCCTGGAATTTTCCGCACGGGAGCGCGATTTTCTGCGCCGACACCACATTGGCAAAGTCTATCTACGCTATTTCGACGTCGCCCCCGATCAAATCACCGACGAGCCCGTGCCCGTTGCCACCTTGCAGTGGCGCGATTCCGTTCCAGACGGCCTCGAAATTGTTCCCGTGGTCTTCATCGTCAACTCCTGTCTCGACGCCGCTCCGGCCTCGCTCGACACCCTGGCCGACCGCATCGCGTATCGCGTCGAGCAAATGAGCACCACCAACGATTGCGACAGTCGGGTGCGCGAAGTCCAGATCGACTGTGACTGGACTGCCCAAACCGCCTCGGCCTATTTCGCCTTCCTGCGCCGATTGCGTAGCACCTTGACCGCGCACGGCCTCGGACTCTCCGCCACCATTCGCCTCCACCAGCTCAGCCAAGCCCCGCCCCCGGTCGACTACGGCGTTTTAATGCTCTACAATACCGGCGATCCGCGCGATGTGAGCAACCCCAATCCCATCCTTCGTCTGCGCGACGTCAAGCCCTTCGTTAGTGGCATCGCTGCCTATCCCCTCCCGCTCTCCGCCGCCTATCCCGACTACCATTGGCAGCGCCTCGTCGGCGGTGGTCGCTACAAAGGGCTGCTCTATGCCGAACGGCTCGACGACTCCACCGTCTATCGCCGCGTGCGCCCCGATGCCTATGTCGTCATCTCCTCGCGCTACGTCAGTCCCGTCGTGGGCGGAAGCCGCGAATCAGATGTGCTGCTTGTGCCCGGCGACTCCGTCTTCGTCCACGATAGCAACTTCGACGAGATCCGCGCCGTCCGTGCTGAACTTTCGCGCCGCCGTCCCGACTTGCACCGACAAGTCATCCTTTATCCCCTCGACTCCAAAAACATAGAACGTCATTCCTCCTCCCGTTATGAAGAAATTTATCGTCCTTAGTCTGCTTTTGTTCCTCACCTTTGCAGCGGGTCGGGCTTGTTGCTACGTGCCCACCACCAACTACTATATTTATAAGATCGTTCCCGACGATCGCCAGCGTCCTTCGCTCTACGATGCTGTAGCCCGCAACTGGGCCAACTACTGTGGAGGCATCTCGATGGAGGATGCCAACGGCGCATTGGAAGAACTCACGCGCTTGTCGCCGTCCGACTTCGGGAAATCGGAAACACCCTTCTCGAAGCCGCCCGCAGTCGCAAGGACTACGATGCCTTGGCCTATCTGCGTTCGCTCGTCGACTACCTCCACGCCTCGTCCAAGTTGTCTCCCGCCGGTTGGGACTATCCCACTAAAAACGAAGTGGCTGCCGCCCGCCAAACCCTCGAACGCCTGAGCCGTCCGCAAACCAAAGTCGGCCGGTGGGGCGGCGAATACCACCTCCTTCGCGCTCGTTGCGCCTTCGCGCTCGGCCGCTATGCCGATGTCGTTCGCCTTTGGGACACTCGCCCCAAGGACGAAGAAGCCGCGTGGATGCCCATCTTCCGTAACCTCTACGCCGGCGCCCTCGTGCGCTCGGGACGCAGCCCCGAAGCCATTCGCATCTACGCCGACCAAAACGACAGCGAGAGCCTGCGCTTTCTCGTCTACAAGCTGCGCAACCTCCGCGGCATCCGCCAAGAATATGCTTCCGACGCCAACTCCCCCCTGCTCCCCTATCTCGTCGAAGACTTCGTGTCGAATGTACAGGAAACCTACGACAACACCGCCGACACCGCCTATCTTTCCGTCATCGACCGTGCCCGCGTGTTGCAACGCGAGCAGCAAGACTTCATCGCCTTCGCCCAAAAGGTCGTCGCCGAAAAGCGCTCAAAGTCGCTCGCCATGTGGCAGTCCGCCATCGCCATGATGTATTATTACAGTGGACAATTTGCGCAGGCCGACCAGGCAGCCGAAGCCGCCCTCCCGCTTTCCGGCACCCCCATGATGCGCACCAATGCCCGCGACGTGCGCGTCTTCACCTCTTTGGCGCATCGCGGCATCACCGACGCCACGCTCAATGCCATTGTGCCCGATCTGCGTCGCTGGGAAGAAGACACCGAGAACGGTCACGGCCGGAACCTCCACACTCGTTTGGTGCGTCAAGACCTCATTCCCGCTTTGGAGAAAGCCCGCCGCCCCTTCGACGCCCTCTTGGCGCAGCGTGCCGAATTTTATGACAGCACGCTCATCAATATGGACAACGGCCGCGGTTATGATCCCAACCTAATCTACGGCTCGTCCTACTTCGACGCCCTCGACCGCCTCAGTGCCGACTCCCTCAAAGCCTATTACACCTACCTCCACAGCCCCGCCCGCGAAGCATGGCAGAAATTGTGGAAACCCACCTCGTTCGCCGGCAAAGAGTTCTACTACGACCTTATGGGCACGCGCTTGATCCGCGAATGTCGATTTGCCGAAGCCATTCCCTACTTGGAAAAACGAGCCTCACCTTCCTCGCGTCGCAGAACATAGCCATCTATGCCGCCATGCGCGATTATAAAGTCGAACGCTGGTACCGCCGGCAGCCCGTCCACGATTACGACCCCGAGATGGAGTACAATATCGAGGAAAACAGCAAATTGAAATTCTGCCAAGACGTGCTCCGCTTGCAAAGTCAACTCAAAGCCGCCGACGATGTCGCCTTGCGTCAGCGCATCGCCTATCGTCTCGCTTCCTACCTCGCCCAAGCCTCGGCTGCCGGCGACTGTTGGTTCCTCTCGCGCTACGGCATTTCGGCCCTGTCCTCCGATGTCTATGAAGACGACCTCGGCACCGACCGCTTCCGAGGCGATGCCTTGCAGCGACTCAGCATACACTATCTCGACCTCGCCGCCGGCGCCACCGATCGCAACCTGCGCGAGCGCGCCCTCGTCGGACTCGCGTGGTTGCCCGACGATCCGGCTCACATCGACCGCTACGACAACACTTCGCACCGCCGCATCTACCGCAAGCAGTCGCGTCAGTTCAAAGCCTACATGAAGTTGGCCGCATGGCGCGCCACGGGGCACGCCTCGGCCTACGTCAATCATTGCGACATTCTCACCCGTTTTGCCCGCGACAACTATCGCCAAGCCGTCCGCCCGCCCCGTCAGGAAAACGACCTCTTCAGCTGGTTGCCGCTCTACGATTTGCCCATTCGTTCGTTCTGATGTCGCGTCGTGTGTGTGCTTATGCAATACACCCCTCTGCAATCGGGTTGCAGAGGGGAGAATATGGTTGATTTCTGATCTCATTTGTCCGAGAAATTCTCCTTCTTTTAAGGTCGAACGCTTGTCTAAATACTAAAAAATCGCCTCAGCTCGTATGAGTTGAGGCGATTTGCTTCTGAGCGAAGGAAAAAGTATGTTTAGCGGACAGCAATACAAGAAAATGATATTGTCACATAGAATAAGCGAGAAATGGTAAATGCTGCTTGTCTCAAATCTATGGTTATCACATTATCAATAACAGCTAGCATATTCTATTTCGGATATACTGGCTGATGATATGTGCTGACTTTTCTACTTAAAGAAATAAGGAATTTGCACCTTTGATGGGTCTACAGGTATATGTCTATTAAGACACTAACCTAATACTATCTTTTAAATAACACATATCCTAAATTCAAAGAAACTCCTCTAAGAGCAAACCCATCAACTTTTTTAAAGCCCTGTGTAAGACCATGCTGGTATTGCAATTCCACAAATATTCTTTGCCATTTTAGCTTTATACCACCAATTAGGCCAGCATCAAAAATCTCTTTTTGACCAAGATGTCTTTCCGAATACTTCTGATCTTCAAAATAGAGATTCCTATCCATTTGGCAACCCAAATACCCACCTCCTTCTATAAAACACACATCTGATACTCTGTATTCAAGAAAAATCGGCAAATCGAGATAAGAGAACGAAACCTTCGTATTTTTCATAAAGCTGCCATAGGGGTCATATACATTATGAAATTTGTATCCACGCTTAATATACTGCATTTCTACATTCAACAAGAATGTATTAGTTAAAGGCGCAGAACAACCAATTCCCACACCACTTCCTATATAAACTTCTTCCCCAGAATTAGAAGAAATTTGTGTTCCTAATAAGCAGCATTTTCCACTAAAAGAGATTTGTCCATAACTTAAATATGGTAGTAGAAAAAGAGAGAAAACAATAAGAAACCTCATAACCAAACAATTGACAATGCAAATATAAATAGTTTTCTTTATGGTCAAAAGAAAACTATTACTTTTTCAAGAAAGATACTCTTCCCCCTCCCCCAAAAAATCCTCGGTATGGAAATCCTTTTTCCTATGTCTTCTGAATCAAAGTTGCGGACTTCCTTTCAAATCCTCCCTTGTTTTCTTCCTTTCTTCCCGTCTTTCCTCGCGCGCGTACGCGTCAGGAGTTTTCCTGTTTTTTACCTTCACCTCTTCACCTTTCGGTGGTAAACGGTTGATCAATAGGATAATACGGGTGAAGATTGTGTGTTTTGAATTTGTGTTAAAATTCGCTGTGAATAACTGATTAATAAATAGATACGGGTGAAGGCTTCACCCTCCGTGATGTTCACCTTTTCCTTCACCCCAGGAGGGGGCGCACGAAAGGAGCTGATTTTTGTGTGGAATGGTGATGGAAAGGTGAAGCCGGGGTGAAGGAAAGACGAGAGGTGAAGCCTTCACTCGTATTTGTTTGTAGTTCAGTGTGTTTGGTTGGTTTGTTGTGATATTTTAAGGTGTGTTGCCTTCACCCTGCATCTTGTTGTATTACAGCTTGTTATGCCCGAAAGGTGAAGGAGTGAAGGCTGAAAAACGAAAAACGGCGGACGCGCGCACGCGCGAGGAATGGGCGTATTTTACCCTCCATTTTATGGGAGAGTGGGAGAGAGCGAAAACAAAAAAGTGGGCACTCCCGAGAATGGGAGTGCCCGCCGTGGTGTGGAGGGAAACGAGCGCTTAGGCGTTGTCGTTTTCGAAGATCAGTCCGTCGCCCGATTTCTTGACGAGGATGGGGTACGCTTGGTTGACCTTGCCGCCCAAGATGGCGCGCGAGAGGTCGTTGAGCAAGAAGTTTTGCAGGGCGCGCTTCACGGGACGAGCACCGAAATCGGGGTCGTAGCCCTCTTCGGCGAGGAAGGCCACGGCGTCGTCGTTGACGCGGAGGGTGATGCCCTGCGCTTCGAGGCGGCGCGCCACGGTGGCGATGTGCAGGCGCACGATCTGTTCGATCTCGCTGCGGTTGAGGGCGTGGAACATGAGAATGTCGTCGATGCGGTTGACAAACTCCGGACGCAAGCCCGGCAGCGGGGTGCCGGAGGGCGAAAGGCGAGGCGCGGTGAGAGCTGCCACGAGTTGCTCGCGCGAACTCTCGCTGTTGTCGTCGCCTTGCGGTGCGTCTTTGGCCGTGAGGAGGTTGGAGGTCATGATGATGATGGTGTTCTTGAAGTTCACCGTCCGACCCTTGTTGTCGGTGAGGCGTCCGTCGTCGAGCACCTGCAAGAGGATGTTGAAGACATCGGGGTGTGCCTTTTTCGATTTCGTCGAAGAGCACCACCGAGTAAGGCTTGCGGCGCACGGCCTCGGTGAGTTGTCCGCCTTCATCATAACCGACGTATCCCGGAGGGGCACCGATGAGGCGCGTGGCCGAGAATTTCTCCTGATATTCGCTCATGTCGATGCGCGTCATCATGTTCTCGTCGTCGAAGAGGCATTCGGCCAGCGCCTTCGCCAGTTCGGTCTTACCGACACCCGTCGATCCGAGGAAGATGAACGAACCGATGGGGCGTTTCGGGTCTTGGAGTCCGGCACGGCTGCGGCGCACGGCGTCGGCCACGGCTTTGATGGCTTCGTCTTGACCGATGACGCGGGCGTGGAGTTCGTCTTCGAGATGCAGGAGCTTTTCGCGCTCGCTTTGGAGCATGCGGGTGACGGGGATGCCCGTCCAGCGGCTCACCACGTCGGCGATGTCGTCGGCCGTGACCTCTTCTTTCACCATGGCTTCGGCGCCTTGGCGCTTGAGGAGGGTGTCGTGGAGTTCGGCGATCTTAGCTTCCAGTTCCTTCAAACGGCCGTAGCGAATCTCGGCCACCTTGCCGTAGTCGCCTTCGCGTTCGGCACGATCGGCCTCGAACTTGAGTTGCTCGATCTCCTGCTTGTGTTGCTGGATCTGGGTCAAAATCTCACGCTCACCTTCCCATTTGCCTTTGAGGTCGTGTTCCTCCTCTTGGAGCGATTGGATCTCCTTGTTGAGGGCGGTGAGTTTTGCATCGTGGCTGCCGTCGGCTGCGGCATCGGCCTCGTGGCGGATGGCTTCGCGCTCAATCTCGAGTTGGCGGAGGCGGCGCGAGATCTCATCGAGCTGTTCGGGCTGCGAATCGCGCTCCATGCGGAGCTTGGCGGCAGCTTCGTCCATGAGGTCGATGGCCTTGTCGGGGAGGAAGCGGTCGGAGATGTAGCGATGCGAGAGGGTGACGGCGGCGATGAGGGCATCGTCCTGAATGCGCACATGGTGGTGATTCTCGTAGCGCTCTTTCAGTCCGCGCAGGATGGAGATGGCGTCTTCGGGCGTGGGTTCGTCGACGAGCACCGTCTGGAAACGACGCTCGAGGGCTTTGTCCTTCTCGAAATACTTTTGGTACTCTTCGAGGGTGGTGGCACCGATGCTGCGGAGTTCGCCGCGCGCCAAGGCAGGCTTGAGAATGTTGGCCGCGTCCATGGCGCCTTCGCCCTTGCCGGCGCCCACGAGGGTGTGGATTTCGTCGATGAAGAGGATGATACCCCCTTCGGCGGCGGTCACTTCGTTGACCACGCTCTTGAGTCGCTCTTCAAATTCGCCTTTGTACTTGGCACCGGCCACGAGGGCACCCATGTCGAGCGAGAAGACGCGTTTGTTGCGGAGGTTTTCGGGCACGTCGCCGCGAGCGATGCGCTGTGCCAAGCCTTCGACGATGGCGGTTTTACCCGTACCGGGTTCGCCGATGAGGATGGGGTTGTTTTTGGTGCGGCGCGAGAGAATCTGCAAGACGCGGCGGATCTCTTCGTCGCGACCGATGACGGGGTCTAATTTACCGTCGCGGGCTTCGGCGACGAGGTCGCGGGCGTATTTTTGCAAGGACTGGTAGGTGTCTTCGCTCGAGGCGGAGTCGGCCTTGCGGCCGCCGCGCAGTTCTTTGATGGCGGCGGTGAGGGCATCGGCCGTGAGTCCGGCATCTTTGAGCAGGCGCGAGGCGGTGCTGTCGGTGGTGAGGAGGGCGAGCAGCAAAGGTTCGAGTCCGACAAACTGGTCGCCGTCGCGGCGGGCGATGTCTTGTGCGGCGTTGAGCGCGGCGTTGGCATCGCGATCCAAATAGGGTTCGCCGCCTTCCACGCGGGGCAGACTTTGGAGTTCGCTGTCGATGGTGCGCGAGAGGAGGTCGGCGTTCACACCGGTTTTTCCGAAGAGAAACTGCGTGACGTTCTCTCCCACGGCGAGGACGCCTTGCAAAAGGTGGGTGGCCGTGATGGCCTGACGTTGCGTGCGTTGCGCCGTTTGCACAGCGTGCTGCACTGCCTCTTGGGCTTTGATGGTGAAGTTGTCGAAGTTCATATCTTTATGTTGTTTATTGTCGTTAGAAAATGAGTGAGTCGGTGTCGATGCCGAGGAGCAGCGGTGCGAACGAGTGCCGGTGAGGGCGATTCGGCGCAAGGAGTGGAGGGAGTCGTTGAGGAACTGCCTCGGCTCGTGGGCGTCGACGCTTAGTTCTTTTGCAAGGGCTTTGCCGAAATTGGAAAACTGACGTTTTATCCGCGAAAACTGCTAAAATGTCAGTTAACTTGTTGATTGTGAGTGGTTGAAGTGACAAAATTTCAGTGTGGGGTAAGTTGCGTTTGGCTCGATTCTGTCGAAAAATGTAAGATTTGTTTGGCAGAACGAAGGGGAAAACTTATATTTGCATCATCTAAGTCGCGCCCCTTTCGCCCTTCGCAGGTGCGATGGCAAGGCCGACAGGCAATAACCTTCAAAACAACAACAGAATATGGCATTTTGCGAAAAACTCGAAGAATACCTCAAGAAGGAGGGCTTCTGCCCCGAAAAGACTGATTTCGGTCTCCAGTTCAAGTACGAAACCCTCGACTTCATCCACTTCCGTGACGATCAGGATGAGAACTTCCTCAACCTCTTCTTCCCCCAAATCTTCGAGGTGACCGAAGAAAACCGTGCAGACGTTTATGCTGCGCTCAACAAGGCGAATGCCGATGTGAAGGTGGCCAAAGGTGCCGTTCGTTTTGAAAACGCTGTTTGGGCAGGTGTGGAAATGCTCCTCTCCGACAACTTTGAACTCGGCGATGTCGTGCCCCGCGCACTCAACATGATGATCTACTACCGCGATGCTTTCTATCAAGCTTATGCCGCAACGCCCACGGGTAAGGCAGAGCTCGAACGCATGCAGGCTCAACAAGGTAAATAATCAACGTCGTGTATCGTCGCCGTGACGATGCGCGCACACCACTCAGCGTGCTCCGTCGCCACTGTGCGTCGGAGCACTTTTTCTTTTCGTTTCCTGCGCTTGAACGGCTGCGTTTGAAGTCACGTGGCGAGGATTGTCGAAAAAGAGTCCTCGCGTGTACGCGTGAATGATAAGAAGTGTGTATCTTTGTAGAGTCAAAATACGGACGATTCTGCTCACTCGTTGTGACAGAATAGATTCGCTCCCAACGCAATCAGCAAAATAAACAACAATATGACCTTAATCAAGTCAATTTCGGGATTCCGCGGCACGATCGGTGGCCGCAGCGGGGACACACTCAACCCCGTAGATATTGCTAAATCGGTGGCCGCCTTCGCCAGCTTGCGCGAAAAAGTGGTGAACCGCAAATATCGTCGCAAGATCGTAGTCGGCCGCGATGCGCGCATCTCCGGTGAGATGGTCAGCCAAGTCGTCTGCGGTACGCTGATGAGCATGGGCTTCGACGTGATCAACATCGGTTTGGCTTCCACGCCGACGACCGAATTGGCCGTTGCGATGGAAAGTGCCTGCGGTGGTGTGATCATCACGGCCAGTCACAACCCCCGTCAGTGGAACGCCCTCAAGTTCCTCAACGAAAAGGGCGAGTTCCTTCCCCCTTCGGAAGCCAGCGAAGTGGTGCGTGCCGCCAACGCCGAAGCTTATGAGTTTGTGGATGTCGACAACCTCGGTTGCCTCATTCAAAACTACAGCTACGACCAGCGTCACATTGAATTGATCAAACAACTCGAGCTCGTCGACGTGGAAGCCATTCGTCGTGCGCACTTCACTGTTGCCCTCGACGCAGTGAACTCTGTGGGCGGTGTCATCATTCCCAAGTTGCTCGGTCAGCTCGGCGTGACGCAAGTGACCTTGCTGAACTGCGAACCCACGGGCGATTTCGCGCACAACCCCGAACCGCTCAAGGAGAATCTCAGCGAGATTCGCAACCTCATGCGCAAAGGTCGCCACGACATCGGTTTTGTGGTCGATCCCGACGCCGACCGCCTCGCTTTGGTTTGCGAAGACGGTACCATGTTCGGTGAAGAGAATACCCTTGTGGCCGTGGCAGACTATGTGCTCCAACACACGCCCGGTAATACCGTAAGTAACCTCTCGTCCACACGTGGTCTGCGCGATGTGACCGAAAAACACGGTTGCAACTACGCTCCCGCTGCCGTAGGTGAGGTGAATGTGGTGACGAAGATGAAAGAAACCGGCGCCGTCATCGGCGGTGAAGGTAACGGTGGTGTGATTTACCCCGCAGCTCACCCCGGACGCGACGCATTGGTAGGTATTGCGCTCATCTTGACGCACTTGGCCAAGTTGGGTTGCAAGGCATCGGAACTCCGTGACAGCCTGCCCCAATACTATATTTCGAAGAATCGCATCGATCTCAACCCGACGACCGATATTTTCGCGCTCTTGCAACGTGTCAAAGAAATTTACAAGAACGAGGAAATCACAGATATCGACGGTGTAAAAATCGACTTCCCCGACAAGTGGGTACACCTCCGCAAATCGAACACCGAACCCATCATTCGCGTGTATGCTGAGGCACACACCCGCGAAGAGGCCGATGCACTTGCGCAACAGATCGTAGATCTCGTTTACTCCATGACGCAGCAAGGATAATTGCGCCCCTATTTCGACAACACCCAAAGCGGCGTCCCTCCTCCTTCGGCGGACGAGGGACGCCGTTCTGTATAAGAGGTGTTCTACACAAGACACGTTCTTTATACTTGTCCTATATATAATAATGTGTAGTCGAAATACCTTTCCAAGTCTTTCATACCTCAATTCTTCCTTATTATATCATGAAGAAACAACTTCTTCCCGTCGTTGCCGCGTTGCTTCCCCTTTGTGCCGCCGCACAACAGCGCTACAACATCGTCTATATCATGACCGACGACCACACGGCGCAGATGCTTTCGGCCTATGATCACCGCAACATCCAAACCCCCAACCTCGACCGCGTGGCGCAGGACGGTGTGAAATTCACCCGTTCGTTTGTCGCCAACTCGCTCAGCGGCCCCTCGCGTGCTTGCATGCTCACCGGTAAGCACTCCCACAAAAACGGATTTACCAACAACGAGCACGGCATCTTCAACGGCGCGCAGCAGACCATGCCCAAGTTGCTCCAAAAAGCCGGCTATCAAACCGCGCTGATCGGTAAATGGCACCTCGTGAGCCGTCCCACCGGTTTCGACCATTGGGACATCCTCCCCGCACAAGGCAACTATTACAACCCCGACTTCTACAACGCCGACAGTTCCTATGTGGTAAAAGGCTACCTCACGAACATTATCACCGACAAAGCCATTCACTGGCTCGATGAGGAGCGCGACAAACAAGCCCTTCGCTCTCTTCGTGCACCACAAAGCCTGCCACCGCGACTGGCTCCCCGAATTGAAGTACCTGCACGAATTCGAAGATAAAACCTTCGAACTTCCCGCCAATTTCTACGATGACTACGCCGGTCGCAAGGCCGCCGGTCTCACTGAAATGGAAATCGGCAAAGACATGACGCTCGACTACGACTGCAAAATGCTCTCGCCCTATCGCGGATCGCACCTCAAAGACGCCTATCTCAACATGATCGGCCGTCTCAATTCGAAAGATCGTGCCGTCTACGACCATTTCTACGACTCCCTCAGTCTCGATTTCGAAAAGCGCAATCTCAGCGGTCGCGCTTTGACGGAGTTCAAGTTCCAGCGCTACATGCGCGACTATGCGAAAGTGGTCAAAACCCTCGATGACAACGTCGGTCGCCTGCTCGATCACCTGAAAGAGCAAGGATTGCTCGACAACACCCTCGTGGTTTATACCTCCGACCAAGGGTTCTATATGGGCGAACACGGATGGTTCGACAAGCGTTTCATGTACGAAGAGTCACTCTCCACGCCCCTCCTCATGCACCTGCCCAAAGGCCTGACCGCTCGCGGAGAAATCAATGAGATGGTGCAAAACATCGACTACGCTCCCACCTTCCTCGAACTCGCCGGTGCCCCCATTCCTGCCGACATTCAAGGCGTTTCGCTCGTGCCGCTCCTCAAAGGCAAGCACCCGAAGAACTGGCGCAAGAGCCTCTACTATCACTACTACGAGTTCCCCGCCGAGCACAATGTGCGTCGTCATTACGGTGTGCGCAATGAGCGTTACAAACTCATCCACTTCTACAACGACGTCGACGCGTGGGAACTCTACGATCTCAAGACCGACCCCACCGAGATGCACAACCTCTACGGCCGTCCCGGCATGGAGAAAGTCACTCGCGAAATGAAAAAAGAATTGCTCCGTCTGCAAGTTCAATACGATGACAGCATCCGCCACTCGCAGAAACTCTAAGTAGCCGAATGCTACGGTAAACCTTCAATCGCAGGCGCGACAATGCACGGAAACGTGGATTGTCGCGCCTTTTTCTTGCAGCATTAGGAGTGATTGGCTAAAAAATGGCGAAAACTCCACGAGTTGTTTGGTCTACTGCGCAAAAAGTGCTAACTTTGCTAGGTCGTCATTAGTAACCCCTACAAAACAAGGTGCTCGTGAAAACCAAAAACTCCTCTTTAGCGCTGTCGCGTTGCTCACCGGTTGGTTTGCCGCCACCCATGTGAGCGGCACCCAGTCCCGCTATGCACAAGATGTGGCCGATTATCAGGCCGCAGCCACCGGAGACTCCTTGCCCACGCAGGCGCGTCTCACCAAATCTCGCTCCCAAGCTCTCATTGAATTGGTCGGTGCCACCACGCGTTTCCGCGAAACCGAAGCACCCCGCCTTCCCGAAGTGCTCGCCGCCTCCAAGCAGAACGCAGGCGGCCGCATCGGCGTCATTGAGAAACTCCTTACCACCGCTTTCCGCTACATCGGTGTTCCTTATCGCAGCGGGCAGAGTGGCCCCCACGGCTTCGACTGCAGCGGATTTACCAGCTACGTCTATCGCCAAAATAACCTCACCCTCACTCGCTCCTCGCGCAGTCAGTACACCGAAGGCAGCCCCGTAGCCAGTGTGTCCGAGATGCGCAAGGGCGACCTCGTTTTCTTCGGCGGTCGCGGTGGACGCAACGGAGTGGGACACGTCGGCATTGTGACCGAAGTCAACCCCTCTTCCGGCAGCTTCAAGTTCATCCACGCCAGCACTTCTTCCGGCATCCGTGTCGACAACTCCACCGACCCCTATTTCAGCAGTCGTTACGTCGGAGCGCGCCGCATCATTCAGTAAACTCCCTTTCCCATCGCTTACTTCAGTCGGAAAATGACGAGTAAAAAGCGAGTCGGAAAGTACGCATATCACCCCACGCGAAAGATTTTCGCCCCAACCAATTAGAAAGGAGGGATAGTTCTCACCCGGACAGTCAATATCACGCTATAATAACCCGTTCGCCACAATATGATGTGGCAAAATGATGCAATTCGCATCCTCGTCGCAAGAAAAAAACAACCAAAACCTTTGCGACTGAGAAATAATGCGTACTTTTGCACCACGCATATCAGTACGCCTATTCATAAAACAATAAATATAGCAACTCAAAATGATTGTAGTACCCGTAAAGGAAGGCGAGAACATCGAACGCGCCCTCAAGAAGTTTAAGAGAAAGTTTGAAAGAACCGGTGTCGTGAAAGAACTCCGTCGCCGTCAACAGTTCGACAAGCCCAGCGTTCGCAAGCGTCTCGCTATGGAGCACGCCATCTATGTGCAAGCCCTCCATCGCAACGAGGACTAATTTCAGTCCATTCGCGAAACACTCGCAAAGCATAGCGCCGTCTCCTGCTCGGAGATGGCGTTTTTTTGTGTTCTCCGAGGAGTAAAACTGTATTTTTTTCGTGCTTACTTCCTTGTAGCCTGGCCGGTGTCCTGCTGTTTCGGTGCTCTTTTCCGCCAATGTCAGCATAGAAAGCGATTTTTCGTGGCAAAAATCGAAGCGTCGTTTCTCTCTCCTCGCCCACGTCTTGTAGTTGTGATCTCCCTTTCTTCGAATCAATTCCATCTTCCATCATGCACGAATACATCCGACGTTTTCTTGACTACATGTCCGGTCAGCGTGGTTGTTCGCCCCTGACGCGCAGCACTTATGAAACCACGCTCACCGATTGTGCCAATTATTTGGTCGCGCATCACAGTCCGATCGCGTGGGACACCGTCACCACTGCAAATGTGCGGGCTTGGCTGGCTCATTTGATGAAAAGTGGCTACGCTTCGAACACCGTCAATCGCTCACTTTCCGCCCTGCGCTCCTTCTTTCGCTACCTCCTGCGCGAAGGGGTAGTGGCCACCGATCCCGCTCATGCGGTTCGCAATCCCAAGGCCGCAAAACGCATCCCCACTTTCGTTCGCGAGCGTGAAATGGATCGACTCTTTGCCTACTATCCTTTCGGAGATGACTATGCCGGTCATCGCGATCGTACCCTGCTGTTGTTGCTCTATCACACCGGTTTACGCGCCGCCGAGGTGCTCGGGCTCGATCTTTCCGGTGTCGATCTGACGGCCGGCCAACTGCGCGTCACCGGTAAAGGTAACAAGCAGCGCATCGTCCCCTTCGGGGCGGAATTGCGCGAAGCCATTGCCGACTATTTGCCGGTGCGCGAAGCCTATCTTCGTGGATTTTCAGTAGACGAAAGCGCACTTTTTTTGAGTGTGCGCGGTAAGCGACTCGGTTATACTGCACTTCGCAACATCGTGCGCACAGCGCTTTCGGCAGTCACCAGTCAGCAAAAGAAATCCCCCCACGTGCTTCGCCACAGTTTCGCCACCGCCATGCTCAGTCACGGAGCGCAACTCGAAGCCATTCGCCGGCTGCTCGGGCACGAAAGTGTCGTGACCACTTCTATTTATACCCACACCACGGTGGCCGAATTGCGAAAACAATATGCCGCGGCTCATCCGCACGACCGCGCCCCAAAAGAGTAGGGTGGTGCAATGTATTGTTGCGGGTGGACAAAACAAGAGAGATTTTGCCACCGAGCACCCTTAAAAAGACGAATGACTAATGGTGAAAGACTCTCCATATTGATTCAAATCGGTTTGTTCGAACGCTTAGTCTACTGTTTGTCGGGACGCCGAGGGGTGGGAGAGTGTAAACGGAAGAGCAGCTACTCACATGGATCACGAGGAAATGCTAAGCAAAACGGATTGTTGGAAACTCCGCAACAATGTTTCAAAACGCGGGACATTCTTCGCGAAAGTTCCGTGCTTTTGTTTGTAAATCGCTCTTCTTTTTGTAAGGAGAAAACGAGTGCTCATTTTTCGCTTTTCTACTGCTTTTTCATCGTTTTCCTCGCGCGCACGCGCGTCCGCTGTTTTTCGATTTTTGCCTTCACCTCTTCACCTATGCTGTGTAAGTGCTTGATTATCTTGCTGTAAAGGGTGAAGGTTTCACCCTTTTTGCCTTCACCTTGTGAAGACTGTTTTGGAGGATTTTGTTCACCCGCAAACAGTTGTGAATGTGATGTTTATCTCCGTGGGTGAAGGCAACTTTTTCGAAGTCGTTGAGCGCGCGAAATGCGTGTGTCATGCACGCACGTGTCCACGCCTACGCGAAAAAAAGCCGGGCAAAAATTTGGTGGCACCGGAAATAAATACTACATTCGCAGTGTACCCCACCGATTATTCCGGGGTAGCATAGAACTATACTCCGTTTAACCATCACAACACACAAAGGAGGACACCATGGAATTCAAACTTCAAACGCTTCGTTTCAACGCCACCGAGAAGCTCGTGGCTTTCATTGATAAGAAAATCGCCAAATTAGAAAAGTATGGCGAAGTGCAAAACGTAGAACTCACGCTTCAAGTCGTGAAGCCCGAAACGGCCAATAACAAAGAGGCAAAACTTCATGTGGTGCTTCCCGGTCGCAGCATACACACCGAAAAAGTGGCAGACACTTTTGAAGAAGCCGTAGATCTTTGCATCGACGTAGCCCGCCGTGAATTGGCAGAGAATAAAGAAAATCACGGCTGAGAAGAAAAAAAACGGCCGAAAAGTTTGCGGGTCTGAAATTATTGCCTACCTTTGCACTCGAAATCGGAAACGCACCGCACTTCGGTACGAACGAAAGCAGCGGATCCGCATTCTAAAAGGGTAGTTACCAGAGTGGCCAAATGGGGCAGACTGTAAATCTGCTGGCTTACGCCTTCGGTGGTTCGAATCCATCACTACCCACCTCCATGGGAGGTATTGCGGGAATAGCTCAATTGATAGAGCACTAGCCTTCCAAGCTGGGGGTTGCGGGTTTGAGCCCCGTTTCCCGCTCAAATAATTTGCTGTTATAGCTCAGCGGTAGAGCACTTCCTTGGTAAGGAAGAGGTCGTGAGTTCAAGTCTCACTAACAGCTCTCTAAGGGAGATTGGAGAGGTGTACGAATTTTTCTCCGGTCTCTTTTTGTTCAGAAGAATATAAACAATCAAATATAACCACTACAATGGCAAAAGAACATTTCGAGCGTACCAAACCGCACGTGAACATTGGTACGATTGGTCACGTCGACCACGGTAAGACTACTCTTACTGCCGCTATCACTGAAGTACTTGCAAAGCATGGTCTCTCCGAAAAGAAGTCTTTCGATCAGATCGACAATGCCCCCGAGGAAAAGGAACGTGGTATCACGATCAACACTTCGCACGTTGAGTACGAGACTGCAAATCGTCACTATGCTCACGTTGACTGCCCGGGTCACGCCGACTATGTGAAGAACATGGTAACGGGTGCTGCCCAGATGGACGGTGCTATCATTGTGGTGGCTGCTACTGACGGTCCCATGCCCCAGACTCGCGAACACATCCTTCTCGCTCGTCAGGTGAACGTTCCCCGTCTCGTTGTGTTCCTCAACAAGTGCGACATGGTAGACGATGAAGAGATGCTCGAACTCGTTGAGATGGATATGCAGGATCTTCTCTCGCAGTATGACTTCGAAGAAGATACGCCTATCATCCGTGGTTCTGCTCTCGGTGCACTCAATGGTGTTGCTGAATGGGAAGATAGCGTCATGAAGCTTATGGATGCAGTTGATACTTGGATCCAAGAGCCCGAACGTGACCGCGATAAGCCCTTCTTGATGCCTGTTGAGGACGTGTTCTCAATCACCGGTCGTGGTACTGTTGCCACTGGTCGTGTTGAAACTGGTGTCGTAAAGGTTGGTGATGAAGTTCAGATCCTCGGTCTCGGTGAAGACAAGAAGTCGGTTGTAACCGGTGTGGAAATGTTCCGCAAGTTGCTCGATCAGGGTGAAGCCGGTGACAACGTAGGTCTCCTCCTCCGTGGTATCGACAAGCAAGAAATCAAGCGTGGTATGGTGATCACCCACCCCGGTGTGATTAAGCCCCACAAGAAGTTCAAGGCTTCGATCTACGTCCTCAAGAAGGAAGAAGGTGGTCGTCACACTCCCTTCGGTAACAAGTATCGTCCTCAGTTCTATCTCCGTACGATGGACTGCACGGGTGAAATTCACCTCCCCGAAGGCGTTGAAATGGTAATGCCCGGTGACAACGTGGAAATCACGGTTGAACTCATCTACGCCGTTGCCCTCAACGTAGGTCTCCGCTTCGCTATCCGCGAAGGTGGCCGTACGGTAGGTTCCGGTCAGATTACCGAGATCCTCGACTAATCTAACGCACAACGACAGTTTGTCTGTCGAACGCATAAAAACAAGGTTCCGGCTCGAAGCCGGGTCGGAACCTTTCCTACGGGAATAGCTCAGTTGGTAGAGCACTGGTCTCCAAAACCAGGTGTCGGGAGTTCGAGCCTCTCTTCCCGTGCAAAAATCGAAATTATGGATCTTATCAAGTATTGTAAGGATTCGTATTCGGAATTAGTGCATAACACCACTTGGCCCAATCGCCGCGAATTGATGCATAGCGCAATTGTAGTGCTCGTTGCTTCCATTCTCATTGCAATTGTGGTTTTTGCGGAAGATACACTTTTCGAGAGAATCATGAATCTTGTCTACCAACGCTAATTTACTCGTTATGGCTGAAGTTGAAATGAAATGGTACGTCTTGCGTGCCGTAAGTGGAAAAGAAGCCAAGGTTAAGGAGTATATTGACGCCGAAATCAAAAACGGACGTCTAGGCGGTTTTGTTTCTCAGGTATTCATCCCGACAGAGAAGGTGATCACCACTCAAGGCAACAAGCGTGTCGTGAAGGAGAGGCTTTCTATGCCGGGGTATATTCTTGTAGAGGCGAAGTTGGTGGGCGAAATCGCTCACGAGTTGCGCAGTACTCCTAACTGCCTTGGTTTTCTCGGTGGAATGGAAAATCCCGTTCCCCTTCGCGATAGTGAAGTGAACCGTATCTTGGCCCAAGCCGAAGACCCCGAAGAGGGTGTCGAGGTGATGGTCCCCTTCGTGCTCGGCGACGGAGTGAAGGTTATGGACGGTCCTTTCAAAGGCTTCTCCGGTCAAGTCGAGTCGATCGACGAGGAGAAACAACAGGTTTCCGTCAGTGTGAAGGTCTTCGGACGCCCGCAGCCCATCACACTTGGTTTTATGGACGTAGAGAAAGAATAAGTCGGCGGTGCAGGTTACGCTACGCCACGATCTATGACGTCTCACAACTCTCAACAAAACAAGAAGAACAACAATGGCAAAAGAAATTGCTGGACAACTTAAGCTCCAAATCAAAGGTGGTGCTGCAAATCCTAGCCCTCCCGTAGGTCCCGCCCTCGGTTCTAAGGGTATCAACATCATGGATTTCTGCAAGCAGTTCAACGCCCGCACGCAGGAGAAGGCCGGTAAGGTGCTGCCCGTTGTGATCACGTATTACAACGACAAGTCTTTCACCTTCATCGTTAAGACTCCTCCCGTTGCAGTTCAGCTGCTGGAAGCTGCCAAGGTAAAGAGCGGTTCCGCCCAGCCCAACCGTAACAAGGTGGCTGAACTCACTTGGGATCAAGTGAAGACCATCGCAGAAGATAAAATGCCCGACCTCAACTGCTTCACGGTCGAGAGCGCAATGCGCCTCGTTGCCGGTACGGCTCGCAGCTTGGGTATCACCATTAAGGGAGACTTCCCTGCTTAATAGTAACACTTTCAATTTTTGAACAATGAGTAAACTTACGAAGAATCAAAAGTTGGTAGCCGGAAAGATTGAAGCAGGTAAGGCTTATTCTCTTGCAGAAGCTTGCGCTCTGGTGAAGGAAATCACCACGACCAAGTTCGACGCTTCTCTGGATATCGACGTTCGTCTCGGCGTTGACCCCCGTAAGGCCAACCAAATGGTACGCGGCGTCGTTGCCCTTCCCCACGGTACCGGTAAGTCGGTACGCGTGCTTTGCCTCTGCACTCCCGATCAGGAGGCAGCTGCTAAGGAAGCCGGCGCAGACTATGTAGGTCTCGACGAATATATCGACAAAATTAAGGGCGGCTGGACCGACATCGACGTGATCATCACGATGCCCGCTATCATGGGTAAGATCGGTGCTCTCGGCCGTGTGCTGGGTCCCCGTGGTCTCATGCCTAACCCCAAGAGCGGTACGGTAACGATGGACGTTGCCAAGGCTATTCGCGAAGTGAAGTCGGGTAAGATCGACTTCAAGGTTGACAAGGCCGGTATCGTACACGCTTCCATCGGTAAGGTGTCTTTCGACACTGAAAAGATGGCCGGTAATGCTCGCGAGTTTGTGAACGCTATCATCAAGCTCAAGCCTGCTGCCGCTAAGGGTACCTATATCAAGAGTATTTATCTTTCTTCCACAATGAGCAAGGGTGTCAAAGTTGATCCCAAAGCCATCGAAGAAGCTGCAAAATAACAGATTATCATCATGAGAAAGGAAGATAAAGCCCTCATCATCGAACGACTCGGTGAACAACTGAAAGAATACGCACACTTCTACCTCGTTGACGTGACCGGTTTGAACGCAGCCAAGACGAGCGATCTTCGTCGCCAGTGCTTCAAGAGCGGCATCAAGATGGTAGTGGTGAAGAACACGCTCCTCGAGAAGGCTTTCGACGCTGCCGAAACGGATTACAGCGCATTCGGTGCTGTGCTGAAAGGCACTACGGCTGTCCTCTTCAGTGACGTGGCCAACGCTCCCGCGAAGTTGGTGAAAGAAGCCGGCAAGGACACGGGTATTCCCGCTCTCAAGGCTGCTTACGCTGAAGAAGGAGTGTACGTAGGTGCTGAACACCTCGACACGCTCTGCGCAATCAAGAGCAAGGCAGAAGTCCTCGCAGACGTTGTGGCATTGCTGCAAAGCCCCGCGAAGAACGTTATCTCTGCTCTCTCGAGTGCAGGTCAGACCGTTCACGGCGTCCTCAAGACGCTCGGCGAACGTCCCGAATAATTCGCGCTTGCCGCCAACGGCGGTATTCATTTCACTCTGCCCGCATGGGCAACCCCTCCAAGCATACAACAAACAAATAAATAACTACTACAATGGCAGACATCAAAGCAATTGCAGAAGAACTCGTAAATCTTACTGTAAAAGAAGTAAACGAACTCGCAACCATCCTCAAGGAAGAATACGGCATCGAACCCGCAGCTGCAGCTGTGGCAGTAGCCGGTCCCGCAGCCGGCGGTGCAGCCGCTGCTGAGGAGAAGACCTCTTTCGACGTTGTCCTCAAGAGCGCAGGCGCAGCTAAGCTCCAGGTCGTTAAGGCCGTGAAGGAAGCTTGTGGTCTCGGCCTCAAGGAAGCTAAGGAAATCGTTGACGGCGCTCCCGCTAAGGTGAAGGAAGGCGTTGGCAAGGAAGAAGCTGAAGCCCTCAAGAAGGCCCTCGAAGAAGCTGGTGCTGAAGTAGAGCTCGCTTAATTCGACTCCCACACTCCCCGTTTCGACGGGGCACGGTTAAGAATCCTCTGGTAGAGGGTTCTTAACCTTTTTTGCGTCTATGTGCGAAGAAACGCCCTCGTGGCGCTTCTTCGCCCTGCCGCGAAACACCGGGTTCGGCGCGATTGGGTTCGCTCCGAGTCACTCTGTATAAAATCAATTCGTAATAAACGATTTTCGAATGTCCCAAGTAATTAACAATCGAGTCAATTTCGCTTCGGTACACAATCCGATGCCTTATCCTGACTTCCTTGACGTGCAGTTGAAATCCTTCCGGGAATTTCTCCAACTGGACACTCCTTATGAGTTGCGTAAGAACGATGGTCTTTCAAGGTCTTTGCCGAGAATTTCCCCATCGCTGACACGCGCAACAACTTCGTTCTCGAATTCCTCGACTATTATATCGAAGCTCCTCGCTATAGTATCGATGAATGCTTGGAACGTGGTTTGACTTACAGTGTCCCCTTGCGCGCCAAGTTGAAACTCTTCTGCACCGACCCCGATCACGAAGAATTTGAAACCTCGGAGCAGAGTGTGTTCTTGGGCATGATCCCTTACATGACCGACAACGGCACCTTTATCATTAACGGTGCTGAGCGCGTTGTGGTTTCGCAGTTGCACCGTTCGCCCGGTGTTTTCTTCGGCTCGAGCGTGCACGCCAACGGTTCGCAGTTGTACAGTGCGCGTATCATTCCTTTCAAGGGAAGCTGGATCGAATTTGCAACGGACATCAACAGTGTCATGTATGCCTACATCGATCGTAAGAAGAAGTTGCCCGTCACCACGTTGTTGCGTGCAATCGGTTACGAAAGCGATAAAGACATTCTCCAATTGTTCGGTTTGGCCGAAGAGGTGAAGGTCAACAAAACCAACTTGAAGAAGGCCATCGGTCGCAAACTCGCCGGTCGCGTGACGAAGTCGCGCACGGAAGACTTTGTGGACGAAGCAACGGGTGAAGTAACGTCGATCGAACGTAGCGAAATTCTTTTCGAACGCGAAACGGTTCTCGACGAAGACAACATTCTCGAGATCATCGAGAGCGGCGCTTCGACGGTGCTCCTCCACCACGAGGAAGCCGGCAATACCGATTACTCGATCATCTTCAACACGTTCAACAAGGACCGTACGAACTCCGAACGTGAGGCGGTGATTGAAATCTACCGTCAACTTCGTAACGCAGAACCCGCCGATGATGCGAGTGCGCGCGAAGTGATCAACAACCTTTTCTTCTCCGACAAGCGTTATGATCTCGGAGAAGTGGGTCGTTATCGTATCAACAAGAAATTGGGTCTCGATACCTCGTTTGATGTGCGCGTACTCACGCGTGAAGACATCATCGCGATCATCAAGTACCTCATTGAACTCATAAACTCGAAGGCGTCGGTCGACGATATCGACCACCTTTCAAACCGCCGTGTGCGCACAGTGGGCGAGCAGCTCTCCAACCAGTTCTCGATCGGTTTGGCACGTATGAGTCGTACGATCCGCGAACGCATGAATGTGCGCGATAACGAAGTGTTCACGCCGACCGACCTGATCAACGCGAAGACCATTTCGAGTGTGATCAACTCGTTCTTCGGTACGAATGCACTTTCGCAGTTCATGGACCAGACCAACCCGCTGGCCGAAGTTACGCACAAGCGTCGTCTTTCGGCACTTGGCCCCGGTGGTCTTTCGCGTGAGCGTGCCGGTTTCGAGGTGCGCGACGTACACTACACGCACTACGGTCGTCTTTGCCCGATTGAAAGTCCGGAAGGACCGAACATCGGTCTGATCTCCTCGCTCTGTGTTTATGCGAAAATCAATGATCTCGGATTCATCGAGACGCCCTATCGCGTAATCAAGAACAGCGGCGAGAAAGACGAAGAAGGCAACGACATTTACAAGGCGAACCTCAACAACGACGAGGTGGTTTACCTCAGCGCCGAAGAGGAAGAAGGCAAGATCATCGGTCAGGGTAACGCTCCGCTTCATCCCGACGGTACCTTCATTCGCAAGAACGTGAAGAGTCGTCAGGATGCAGACTATCCTGTAGTTGCTCCCGGTGAAGTTGAACTCATGGACGTGGCACCTCAGCAGATTGCCTCGATCGCTGCAGCGCTCATCCCCTTCCTCGAACACGACGATGCTCACCGCGCACTCATGGGATCGAACATGATGCGCCAGGCCGTGCCGCTCATCCACTCCGAATCTCCGATTGTCGGAACGGGTATTGAAAAGCAGGTCTGCGAAACAGCCGCACAATGATCACGGCAGAGCGCGACGGTGTGATCGATTTCGTAGACGCTACGAAGATTGTCATCACCTACGATCGCACGGAAGACGAAGAATATTGCGCGTTCGACTCCTCGACCATTACCTATAATATTCCCAAGTTCCGTCGTACGAACCAAAACATGACCATCGACTTGCGTCCCATCTGCGAAAAGGGACAGCGCGTCAAGGCCGGTGACATCCTCACCGAAGGTTATGCAACGGAAGACGGCGAACTCGCACTCGGTCGCAATCTCCTGGTGGCATACATGCCTTGGAAGGGTTACAACTACGAGGACGCCATCGTGCTTAACGAACGCATGGTGCGCGAAGACATCCTCACTTCGGTACACGTCGACGAGTATTCACTCGAAGTGCGTGAAACGAAGCGCGGTATGGAAGTGCTCACCAACGACATCCCCAACGTTTCTGAAGAAGCAACGAAGGATCTCGACGAAAAACGGTATCGTTCGTGTCGGTGCGCGCATCGTTCCCGGCGATATCCTGATCGGTAAGATCACCCCGAAGGGAGAAAGCGATCCCTCGCCCGAAGAAAAACTCCTGCGTGCCATCTTCGGCGATAAGGCCGGCGATGTGAAAGACGCCTCGCTCAAAGCCAACCCCTCGTTGGCCGGTGTGGTCATCAACAAGCGCCTCTTCAGCCGTGTGCACAAAGTGTCGCGTGCCGAAAAAGCCGCCGACAAGGTGAAACTCCAGAAGATCGAAGACGACTTCACCAAGGAAACCACCGCCCTCCTCAACATCGCCGTTGAGAAGTTGGTCGCTCTCACGAAGGGACACAGCTGTCTCGGCGTGAAGGACAACATGGGTGCCGAAGTCATCGCCAAGGGCGCCATCATCTCTGAGTCGCTCTTGAAGACGCTCGACTTCACCTCTGTCGAACTCGACAACTGGACGGGTGATGCCCGCATCGATCGCATGATTCGCGATTTGGTCATCAACTATCTCCACAAATACAACGAGATGGATGCCGTTCGCAGCCGTAAGAAGTACGCCATCAACATCGGTGACGAACTCCCCAGCGGTATCATCCAGATGGCCAAAGTCTACATCGCCAAGAAGCGCAAGATCGGCGTCGGCGATAAGATGGCAGGTCGCCACGGTAACAAGGGTATCGTGTCGAAGATCGTCCGTCAGGAAGATATGCCGTTCTTGGCCGATGGTACCCCCGTAGACATCGTCCTCAACCCCCTTGGTGTACCTTCGCGTATGAACATCGGTCAGGTGTTCGAAGCCGTGCTCGGTTACGCCGGTAAGAAACTCGGTGTGAAGTTCGCCACCCCCATTTTCGACGGTGCCCACCTCGAAGATCTCTGCGAATGGACAGACAAGGCCGGCCTTCCCCGCTACTGCGCCACGCAGCTCTACGATGGTGCGACGGGCGAACGCTTCGACCAAAAGGCAACGGTGGGTGTGACCTACATGCTCAAGCTCGGCCACATGGTCGAAGACAAGATGCACGCCCGTTCCATCGGACCGTACTCTCTCATCACGCAACAGCCCCTCGGTGGTAAAGCCAACTTCGGTGGTCAGCGTTTCGGAGAGATGGAGGTTTGGGCGATCGAAGCCTTCGGTGCCAGCCACGTCCTCCAAGAAATCCTCACCATCAAGTCCGACGATGTCACCGGCCGTTCCAAAGCTTACGAAGCCATTGTCAAAGGCGATCCCATGCCCACTCCCGGCATCCCCGAATCGCTCAATGTGCTTCTCCATGAGCTCCGCGGTCTCGGTCTCAGCATCACCCTCGACTAATCGCGAATCTTTCTCATACACAATACATATAGGTTATGGCTTTCAAATCAGACAGAAAGATAAAAACCAACTTCACGAAGATCACCATCGGTCTGGCTTCTCCCGAAGAAATTCAGGAGAACTCCCATGGCGAAGTGCTGAAGCCCGAAACCATCAACTACCGCACCTACAAGCCCGAGCGCGACGGCTTGTTCTGCGAGCGCATCTTCGGTCCCACCAAGGACTACGAGTGCCACTGCGGAAAATATAAGCGCATCCGTTACAAAGGCATCGTCTGCGATCGCTGTGGTGTTGAAGTCACGGAAAGAAGGTACGTCGTGAGCGCGCCGGTCACATCCAACTCGTTGTGCCCGTTGCCCACATTTGGTATTTCCGTTCCTTGCCCAACAAGATGGGCTATCTTCTCGGCATCCCCACCAAGAAGCTCGACATGATCATCTACTACGAACGCTACGTCGTAGTACAACCCGGTGCCCTCTCCGACGAGTTCGCCGTCAATGATCTGCTCACCGAGGACGAATACCTCGATGCCCTCCACAAGCTCCCCACCGAGAACCAGTATCTCGAAGACACCGATCCCAACAAGTTCATTGCCAAGATGGGTGCCGAGGCCATTCTCGAGTTGCTGCGTCGCATCGACCTCGACAGCCTCTCCTACGAGTTGCGCGACCGCGCCAACAGCGACGGTTCCGTTGCCCGCAAGAGCGAAGCCCTCAAGCGTCTGCAAGTGGTCGAATCGTTCCGCGCCTCGAAGGATCGCAACAAACCCGAGTGGATGATCATGAAGGTCATCCCCGTTACTCCCCCGAACTCCGTCCCTCGTTCCCCTCGACGGCGGCCGTTTCGCCACCTCCGACCTCAACGACCTCTATCGTCGTGTCCTCATTCGCAACAACCGTCTCAAGCGTCTCATCGAGATCAAAGCCCCCGACGTCATTTTGCGCAATGAGAAGCGCATGCTCCAAGAAGCCGTCGACAGCCTTTTTCGACAACAGCCGCAAGAGCAGCGCCGTCAAGAGCGAAAGCAACCGTCCCCTCAAGTCCCTCTCCGACTCGTTGAAGGGTAAGCAAGGACGTTTCCGTCAGAACCTCCTCGGTAAGCGCGTCGACTATTCCGGTCGTTCCGTGATCGTCGTCGGTCCCGAACTCAAGATGGGCGAGTGCGGTCTCCCCAAGCTCATGGCCGCCGAACTCTACAAGCCCTTCATCATCCGCAAGCTCATCGAGCGCGGCATTGTGAAGACGGTCAAGAGCGCCAAGAAGATCGTCGATCGTCGCGAACCCATCATTTGGGACATCCTCGAGCTCGTCATGAAAGGTCACCCCGTGTTCCTCAACCGTGCCCCGTCGCTCCACCGTCTCTCCATCCAGGCCTTCCAGCCCAAGATGATCGAGGGAAAAAGCCATCCAGCTCCACCCCTCGCTTGTACCGCCTTCAACGCCGACTTCGACGGCGACCAGATGGCCGTACACCTTCCCCTCTCCAACGAAGCCATCCTCGAGTCGCAGATGTTGATGCTCCAGAGCCACAACATCCTCAACCCCGCCAACGGCGCCCCCATCACCGTCCCCTCCCAGGACATGGTGCTCGGTCTCTACTACATCTCCAAGCTCCGTCCCGGCGCCAAGGGAACCGGCCTCACCTTCTACGGACCCGAAGAAGCGATCATCGCCTACAATGAGAAGCGTGTCGCCATGCACGCCCCCGTCAAGGTGCTCGTCGACGACCTCAACGAAAACGGACTCCCCATTCGTCACCTCGTCGAAACCTCCGTCGGTCGCGTCATCGTCAACGAAGTCATCCCCGCCGAAGTAGGCTTCATCAACACCGTCATCTCCAAGAAATCGCTCCGCGACATCATCACCCGCGTCATCAAGGCCGTCGGTATGTCTCGCGCCTGCGAATTCCTCGATGGCATCAAGAACCTCGGTTACCTCAAGGCCTACGAAGGCGGTCTGTCCTTCAACCTCGACGACATCATCATCCCCGCCGAAAAGGCCGATATCGTCAAGGCCGGTAACGAGCGCGTAGAGCAAATCATGGGCGACTACGGTATGGGTTTCATCACCGACAACGAGCGCTACAACCAAGTCATCGACACTTGGACCAAGGTCAACAGCGACATCAAGTCCACCCTCATGAAGCAAATGACCGAAGCCGACCAAGGTTTCAACGCCGTCTTCATGATGCTCGACTCCGGAGCCCGTGGTAGCGCCGACCAGATCGCCCAGCTCGCCGGTATGCGTGGTCTGATGGCCAAGCCCCAAAAAGCCGGTGCCGACACCCGCTCCACCATTGAGAACCCCATCCTTTCCAACTTTAAGGAAGGTATGTCCGTGCTCGAGTACTTCATCTCCACCCACGGTGCCCGTAAGGGTCTCGCCGATACGGCCTTGAAGACTGCCGACGCCGGATACCTCACCCGCCGTCTCGTCGACGTTTCGCACGATGTCATCATCAACGAAGAAGACTGCGGCACTCTCCGCGGCCTCGTCTGCTCCGCACTCAAGAACGGCGACGAAATCGTCAGCTCCCTCTCCGAGCGCATCCTCGGTCGCGTTTCCGTGCACGACATCGCCCACCCCGAAGACGGACACATCCTCGTCCACTCCGGCGAAGAAATCACCGAGCCCATCGCCGCCGCCATTGAAAATGCCGGCATCGAAGAAGTCGAAATCCGTTCCGTCCTCACCTGCGAATCCAAGCACGGCGTCTGCAAGAAGTGCTACGGTCGCAACCTCGCCACCTCCAAGATGGTACAGAAGGGCGAAGCCGTCGGCGTCATTGCCGCCCAGTCCATCGGTGAACCCGGTACGCAGCTCACCCTCCGTACCTTCCACGCCGGTGGTATCGCCGGTGGTGCAGCCGCCAACGCCACCATCGTCGCCAAAAAAACGATTGCCGCGTAGAGTTCGACGAACTCCGCACCGTCGACGTTGTTGGCGAAGACGGCACCCCCGGCAAGGTCGTGGTTTCCCGTCTCGCCGAAGCCCGCTTCATCAACGAGCACACCGGCATCATCCTCTCCACGCAAAACGTCCCCTACGGCTCGCAACTCTTCGTCAGCGAAGGCGAGAGCCTCACCAAGGGCACCCTCGTGGCCAAGTGGGACCCCTTCAATGCCGTCATCGTTACGGAAGTCGGCGGTCGCATAGTCTTCGAAGACGTCAAGGAAGGTAGCACCTACCGTGTCGAAGAAGACGAAGCCACCGGTCTGCGTGAGCGCATCATCATCGAGTCCAAGGAACGTGGCGTAGTGCCCAGTGCACACATCGTCAACGAAAACGGCGACACCCTCCGCACCTACAACTTCCCCATCAACGGTCACCTTGTGGTCGAAGATCAGCAGGTGCTCAAGGCCGGCGACATCATCGTCAAGATTCCCCGCGTGGTCGGTTCTGCCGGCGACATCACCGGTGGTCTGCCCCGTGTCACCGAACTCTTCGAAGCCCGCAACCCCTCCAATCCCGCAGTCGTTTCCGAAATCGACGGTGAGATCTCGATGGGCGCCATCAAGCGCGGCAACCGCGAAGTCGTCGTTACCTCCAAGCTCGGCGAGGTCAAGAAATACCTTGTCCCCTCTCCAAGCAAATCCTCGTACAAGAAAACGACTTCGTGCGCGCCGGTACTCCCCTCTCCGACGGTAGCACCACCCCCGGCGACATCCTCGCCATCCAAGGTCCCACCGCCGTGCAAGAGTACATCGTCAACGAGGTGCAAGACGTCTATCGCCTCCAAGGTGTGAAGATCAACGACAAGCACTTCGAAGTCATCGTTCGTCAGATGATGCGCAAGGTGCAGATCAACGAGCCCGGCGACACCCGTTTCCTCGAGCAACAAATCGTCGACAAAAAAACGACTTCGCCGAAGAGAACGATCGCATCTGGGGCAAGAAAGTCGTGGTCGATGCCGGCGACAGCGAAACCATGAAGAAGGGTATGATCGTCACCGCCCGCAAGCTCCGCGACGAAATCTCGCAGCTCAAGCGCCGCGATCTTCGTCCCGTTGTCGTGCGCGACGCCGTGCCCGCCACCTCCACCCAGATCCTTCAGGGTATCACCCGCGCCGCCTTGCAGACCAAGTCGTTCATGTCCGCAGCGTCCTTCCAAGAAACCACCAAGGTGCTCAACGAAGCCGCCATCTCCGGAAAGACCGACTATCTCGAAGGCATGAAAGAAAACGTCATCTGCGGTCACCTCATCCCCGCAGGTACCGGTTTGCGTGAGTTCAACCGCATCGTGGTCGGCGACAAAGACGACTACAGCGGCGAACCCGACGAACGCGAAAGAGCCTAATCCACGCAGCTCAACGCAGCATCATCTCTACCTAAAGCCCCCGTCACCTTTTGGTGGCGGGGGCTTTTTGTTCATGGAGCAATGCGTGGTGAGGCTCCCATATTTATCGACGATTTTTGGGCTTGATGTGCATTTATTTTACTTTTGAGTAAAAAAACGCCCCACTTTTTTGGTCGGCGCGAAAAGTCCTCGTATATTTGCAAACGAGGAGAGGTTTGTTTACATCTGTCCTCTGTCATGTCTACAATACTTAAAAAAACTTACATATGAACAAAAAGTTACTCGCACTTCTCTTCGCCGTGCCCGGCTTTGGCCTTGCGCAGACGACGTATGGAGTACTCGGCTTCGCTAAGCAGATTGGTGAAGTTGCAGTTGCGTCTGAGAATGACGGAACTCATGATTTCTCGATTGCCTTGGGTCGTGATCAGGGATGGTATGCCCATGCAAAAGAAAATAATGTTGGCATCTCGCGTAAAAATGAGACGAAGTTCCGTTTGGTTAAGACGGATAAGGAGAATGTCTTCAAACTCTACTGCGTTAACAACCAGAAGTTCGTCGCGTACAAAGACGACCGCGAAGGTGGGGACAAAACTAAATTTGTCGTTAGTAAAACCGAAGCCAACACTGATTGGCATGTTGTCCCCAATATGGGCGATGGTGGACGTGCAAATAAATTCGATATCCTGCCCGGCTCTGTTGATGTCAATAATCCTAATAGTCAGAGTTGGAACGTTTATGGTGGTGTGAAAAATGGTAATGGCCTTATTGGTAATTATCGTGCCAACGACGGTGGGTCTGCATGGTGCTTCGAAATGGTGACACAACAGCTCAAGTTCTTCAGCAGTTACGATGCGAACAATGAGTCGTATTTTATGACGATTCGTGGTCGTTACGTGCACAAGGACGGAAACAATTTTGCTGCCGACAATAAGTTGGAGTTCGGAGATGACAACTATCGTTTCCAGTTGGTCGGAACGCCCAACAACTTCCGTATCTACAATGCTACAACTGGTCAGCCCATTGGTACACAAGTTGGAGCAGGCTTGAAACAAGGTGACAACGAGGACGATAATCGCTATCGTGCGGATAAAGAGAGTTACTTCTTCTCGGCCCAAAGCTTTGGTGGTCGCGTTTACGTGAAAGAAAATCGCGGAGAGAATATCTATCTTAACTTCCGTGAACCCTATCTTTCCACCTGGCACCACCAATATGCGTGGAGCACTCGTGACGAAGGTTCTCAGATTCTCTTCACAACTGAAGATGGCATCTTGGCCGAAGCTGCTAAGAAGCTCGAGAACGAAGTGAAAACGCAGTATTCTGAAGATAAGTTCGGTGACGGGTTAGGTTTGTATCCGAAAGGAGCTTACGAAGGAATAAAGGCTACGCTCGAACTGTTGAAGAGCGCACAAGACCCGTCGGCGAAAATTCAAGATAAGAAAGACGCTTTCAATTATGCGAAAGGCTTCTTGGAGAAACTCTCCCTCAATCGTCCGAAAAATGGCGATCTTCTCTACATTGCGGCAACTCGCGATAACAAAGTGAAGTACTTCACCTCTACCTTGCATGCCGATGCTGATAAAGGATTTGAAACGTACGGCTCTTTGGGTGGCCATTTGACCACCAAGGAACAAAGGGTAGCGATGCAGTCTTCTACTATAAGGAAGAGAAAGGCAAGGTTACTTTGGTATCCGTAGCCACCGGTGGTCAAGTGGCATGGGCGCAACGCGATGCCTTAAACTATCCCACTGTGCTGCAGTCTGCTGATAAGGGCGCAGAGTTCAAGCTTACAGCGCGTGACGGTGCTTATGCCTTCGAATCGGAAAATCGTTTCCTCGCTTCCGATGCTAATTTGGACTACGTTTTGGCCTATAGCCAGTTTAGTCGCTTCGCCGGCCTTCGTTTGGAGCGTGTAGCACAAACTTTGCCCGTACACATCGGCGATGGCGGTACCGCCAGCTTCTGGTCTCCCGTTGAATATACCGTTCCCGAAGGCGTGACGGCCTACAGCGTTAAGATCGTGAACAACAAGGCTCGACTCACCAAGATCACGACCAACGTTCCCAAGAATACCGCTGTCTTCCTCTACGGAACCCCCTCTTCCGATGTCAACCTCACCGTTGTGCCTGATGGTCAGACCCCCGCATTGCAGGACAATATCCTCAAGGGTGGCGCCACGGCCACAACCCTCGAAGGCACCGCGTTCATGCTCAAGAAAAACGGTACCGGATTGGTGAAAGTCGACGGAGCTGTTCCCGCCTTTAAGGCCTATTTCACAGCTACCAAAGCGCAGGTGCGCGAATTGCTCGACCGTGGTCTTACCGGCGTCGTTAGCGTCGCAACAGAGGCCGAAGACGCTCCCATCTACGATTTGAGCGGTCGTCGTGTACAACAGACCACCAAGGGTGGCGTATACGTGACCAACGGAAAGAAATTCATCGCCAAATAAACTGAACACATTATGAAATTGCAGTATATCAAACCCAGCCTCACCACGGTCAAACTGGAAATGCAAGAATGCCTGCTCAATGAGAGCTTTGAGCTAGAGATACCTGGTAGCAACGAACCGGCTGTTCCTGGTTTTTCTGGTGGCGGTATGTCTGAGAAATTCGTCAACCCCATTTGGGGTGATGATCCCTCGGCAGACGAAGGCGACGTGCTCTCCCCTTGGTAAGCCTCACCCACTTTTTCCTCTCGTTAGGAAAAACCACGACAAAAGACGATGTTCCCCTTTTTGGGGAGCATCGTTTTTGTCCGTCGGCCGGAGACCGGTAGGCGCTGCCTCTTTTGCTTCCCTTGCTCATGTTCCTGTGCATCTGCAGCGATGCGGCGTGCGCGGCGAGGAAAAAGGAATTGCGGCAAGAAGAGAGAAGTTTTGCGACGGAGCAGAACACCTTCTCCGTCCGCCGCGCATCGCGCACGCCACAGGCATGCTCCAAAAAGCCACCGCCCATGGCGTTTTGTGCACCTTCGCGCGCGAGCGCGCCCGCGCGTCCAGTGTTTTTCTGTTTTTTTGCCTTCACTCCTTCACCTCTCTTGCAACTTCTTCGATTTCAGCTGGTTACGGACGAAAAAAACGGTGAAGGCAAGGTGAAGGTGGTGAAGGTTGAGTTTGCAACTGCTTGTGATTCAGTGAGATATGATCAGTTGTTAACATTCTGCAGGGTGCGGAGAAAGCATAAAGTCCGCTGTTTCAGCAAAATGGGGCGATAATGCCCAAAAAGTGGTGGAGAACGGAGGTCAACCTGCGGTGAAAAAGGCAGGTGAAGGCTTTTCGGTGCGCAATGTTCACCCTTATTTTTGTTGTCAATGAGTGGTTTGAAAGGGTAGGGTGAAGGAGTGAAGGCAAAAATCGAAAATCGCTGAGGAGCGCGTACGCGTAGGCGCGCGAGGGGAGGGCGAAAGACGAGCGAGCGGCCGACGAGTGCGAAAAGTACCCCCGTTCCCTTTATTTTTTTCCTTCCCCACGATCGTGACAAACATCACCGTTTTGACGAGAAAAATCCACTCCTTTTCTCTGAAAATCGACCACTTTTCTGACGTCTGCACCGTTGTCGAGTTTTTTTCTCCCTCGTGTTTTTGAAAAAGCGTGTGTTTCAAAAATGCACTTTTTCTCGGCAAAGCGTTTGTTCAATTCGAGAAAGTAATTATATTTGCAGCATCAAACCTCAACTGCCAAGTGCAGTGCGCAAATTAGTGACTAAAATATCAATTCTAATTTCCATAAGCATGAGAAACGTTTACAAATCTCTAATGGTGATCGGCACATCGTTCTTGCTGGGCGCAGGTACAATGTGGGCCGATGGCCGCTACTGGACGTACGACGCCTCTGCCGGTGCGACAGCGCCCGACAATGTACAGGCCGGTCAGCCCTATTTCCTGCAGACGGGCCGCTCTGAGGCCGCCGGTGCGGCATGGTTCCTTTGGGGCGACCGCTTTAAGAGCACTTCGAGCCTCACGTCCGATTTCGTTTACTACTTCGAGGAAGTACCCGGCGAAACGGCCAAGAACGGTGCCAAAGTCTATTACATCAAGCGCCAAAACGGCGACTACCTTGCGCAGCCCGGCAATGCCCAGCTCTACACCCCCCTCGGTGGAACGCGCATGGAAAGTGACGGTGCACACGGCTGAGAATCGTGATCCCGAGTACACCTACAGTCACGCGAACCCCGATGGCGCCGCACCCACCCAATACAAGGGCATGGACGCCTTCATCAACGAGGCGAAGGACAACAACGACTTCTCGAACCTCAATTTGGCCGCCGCCTCTTATCTGAATCTGAGCAACGGTTTGACCATCACTTCGGTGGAAGCCAACAAGGCCGACGATCCCACCAGCCCCTTCACCGCGCTGCTCAACTATCCCGGCGACAACACCGCCTCTAACGTGGCGCTCGGCACCGACTACAGCCGCAACGTCTGGCTCGCTTATCCCGCCTCGAAACAGAGTGCCATCGATGCCCTCAAGGGCGTGATGCAGGAGTGACCGGCGGACAGACCCTCGAAGAGAAGATCAAGAGTTACCAAGTGGGTAGCGGTGTAGCCCAATACTCCAAAGAGAAGCACGACAAGCTCGTAGAACTTTGGAACAAGGCTAAGGCTTATGCCGACGGCACCGCCACGGGCACGGATACAGAAATCGAAGCGGTGGCCGAAGCGCTCCTTCCCGCCTACCAAGATTTCGTGGCTTCGCCCAACCCCCTCGTTCCCGGTTACTACATCGTGACCAGCTGGCGTGCTGAAAACGGCAGCGACTACGACGGTGGTGCCCTCTACGACCGCTCGGCCGTGGATCCCGGCGATCGCACGCTCCGTTGGACGCTCCGCAAAAACGACGGTGTGGACTACAACGAAAGCGACCCCTCTCTTACAATACCTGCAAAATGGTGTGGGAAGTGGTAGCCGCCAAGAAGGAAGGCCAGTTCTATTTCCGCAACTTCGAAACCGGTAACTACATCGGTACGGCTGCTGCCCTCTACAATGCGATTTCTGTAACGGAAGCTCCCGTGAACACCTACAACATTCAGGCGAACCCCAAGATCCCCGGCTACTTCTGCTTCTATTCGCCCGACCTGCCCAAGTCTTCGGCTGAATTCTCCGGTATTCACACCGAACGCGCGCTGACCAACGTCGTGCCTTGGGACTGGACGTCCGACGGTTCTTCTTGGCACGTGCGCACCATCAGCGAATCTGAAATCGCTCAGTTGCGCCAACTCATGGAGCAACCCCGCCGCAACGCCAAGCTCCAGCGCCTCGTCAACCAGGCGCAGTCGGGTCTCGATCAGGGTTATCGCTACATGGCCGTGGACGATGCCGGTAACAAGATCGAAGCCGCTACCTCCGGCAAGGTGGAAGCTGTGGATGGTCTCGTACAGAGCGCCGACAAGCTCGCTTGCCCGATGGCCGACCCCCAAGAAGGTACGGGTGCCGAACACGAACTCGCAGTGCTGCTCGACAACCAAACCAACACCTATTTCCACACTTCGTGGCACGGGTGGTAACGACGCTTGGTTGAAGAACCACTACCTCCAGTTCTCGCTTGACAATGCACAAGACGAACTCCTCCTCAAGTGGGTGAAGCGTCTCAACGGCAAATCTGCCCTCGCCAACGGTGCTCCCGTTCGCGTTGCTTTCTGGGGAACGAACGATGCAGCGAAGCTCGAAGTGACCAAGACGACCTCGACCAACGCCGACGGTGCGGAAGTGATCAACTACGACGCTTGGAAGAAAGGACGGCTGGGATTCGCTGACCGTCAGCACGTTCACCTATCCTTATGCGCTCCAGCTCGATGACGCAACGAAGATCAACAACGCCGTCGGTACAGCTCACTTCAAGGCGCCCAAGGCTTACAAGTACTACCGTATGGAAGTGCTGACCAACGGCGGTAACAACGCCATGGCAGCCGGCAACAAGTTCTTCTACGGTTCTGAATTCCGCGTCTACAAAGGCGCCTTCGACAAGGTGGCTTCGCCCATCGCTTCTGTTCCCGAAGCAGACGTGACGGCATTGAAAGACGCCATCACGGCCGCTCGTGCTGAACTTAAAGACGAAAAGGCAACGGATGCCACGATCGAGGCTTTGCAGAAAGTGTTCGATAAGTTCCGTGCCAGCTATCCCGATCCTGCCCGTGTGACCGAACTCATCGATCAGGCACAGGAAATCGCGAAGACTGCCGAAGAGGCAACGGGCGAATTCGCCGGTCGTCTCGGCTACTACAAGCCCGGCGCTAAGGCAACGCTCTCGGCTGCTGTTGAAGCCGTGAAGACGAAGCTCACCGGCATTCAGGCTACTCGCCAACCCAATGTCACTGAAATTAACGACATGGTGGCTCAGCTCAAAGCCGCGCTCACGGAAATGAGCAACTCGCTCCTCCAGCCTGCCGATGGCATCTACATGATCCAGAGCGAATCGTCCAACAAGAGCAACAATGGTAAGGTGATTGCTGCCAAGGGCTCTTCGCGCGACAGCTATTGGACCATCCGCTTCGAAGGTACCGAACCCGTTGATCCCAAGGTGGTAGGTGCAGAAGCTGCTTACAAGGAAACCGCCAACCGCAAGTCTCACCTCGAATACTACTGGAAGGTGGAGAAAGTGAAGGGCGGCTACATCTTCAAGAACCTCTACACGGGTCTCTATCTCGATCGCGACACCACGAAGAACGGTGCAGCCATGCGTCAGAGCGAAAAGCCGACCACTATCGGTATCGAATATGCCAACTACGCCGGTGCATTCAACCTTATCGTGGGTAACGGCAAGACGACCCACCGCTACGTCAACGCTCAACCCGATGCGAACTCGATGAGCCCCTACATCGTGACTTGGAACGCTGCCAAGGGTGCCGACAACTCGGCCTTCTCGTTCAAGGCAGTGGACGAAAACGAACTCAACGACGTGATTGCTGACGGTGTGGTTTACGAACTCCAAAGCAAGACGGGCTTCCAAATCGTGACGCTTCCCTTCGCCATTAAGGTGCAAGCCAACGACGGCTTCTACAACGTAGTCGGTCAGAACGCGACTACCGGCGACATCGTCCTCAAGAAGGCTTCCGGTGAAATCAAGGCCGGTCAGGCTGTGGTGTACAAGCCCGCTAACGACAACACCGACAACTTCATCAACGTGATGCCCGTTGCCACTGACTATAAGTCGCTGAACGCTACCTTCACTCCCGCCGCTTCGGCCGATGGCCTGATGGGCGTATTCGAAACGACTGAGCTCGCTGTGCAGAACGGTGTCCTCAACTCCGATCGCACGAAGGTGTTGCTCTCTGAAAAGGGCGACAAGGTGGCTGCCAACAGTGGTTACTTCGGTAAGCTCCAACCCACGACGGAAACCGGCGATCTCATGATCCCCGCCAATGGTATCATCACTTCGATCGGTGCTGTCCGCTTCGCTCCCGCCGCTGCCGGCAACGGCATCTACACCCTCGGTGGTGTGCGCGTGAAGGGCGAAAAGACCCTCCCCGCAGGTATCTACGTGATCAACGGTAAGAAGGTCATCGTGAAATAAGCCCCATCCGACCCTCGTGGTCGAACAGAAATGATCATCCCCGTCCCTCACCGGACGGGGATTTTTGTTGATGGCCTGTGTAGGCTCCACGTTTTTTTGTACCTTTGCTCGGTAATGGATATTCTTTTTCGCATCAGTCGATGGCTGTGGTTCCTCTGTTCGTGGATGCCACTGCGTGTACACTACATTTTCTCCGATGTGGTGTTCTTTCCATTGATCTATTATGTGCTGCGCTATCGCCGTGCGTTGGTGAGCAACAGCAACTGCGCGATAGTTTTCCCGACTACGACGAGGCGCGACTTCGGCAGATCGAACGCGACTTCTACCGCTGGTTTTCGGACTACGTGGTGGAAACGCTGAAACTGATGTCGATTTCGCCCTGACGAAATGCGTCGTCGCATGGAGATGGTCAACCTCACGGAGGTGGATCTGCAGTTGGAAGCGGAAGGCGCCCCGTTTTGCTTTCCTCTATTTGGGACATTTCGGCAACTGGGAGTGGGTGTCGAGCATCCCGCTGTGGACGAAGGCCGACGAGGTGTGCGGGCAAATCTATCATCCGCTCCACAACAGTGTGATGGATCGCCTCTTTCTCCACGTTCGTGGGCGCTTCGGTGCGACGAGCATTGCGATGAAAGAGACGTTGCGCACGGTGCTCGGTTGGAAGCGCGAAGGTCGCCGTGCGATGGTGGGCTTCATTGCTGACCAGTCGCCCAAGTTGGAGGCGATGCACCACTGGACGAACGTTTTTTTGAAACCACGAAACTTCGTTCTTCACCGGTGCCGAAAAGATCGGTCGTGCGGTGGGGGCGCGCTACTTCTACGTAGACATCACCCGCCCTCGTCGCGGTTATTATCGTGCTGAAGTGCGCGAGTTGCACATCGATGGGCAGAGCGATTCGCTTTATCCCGTGACCGACGCTTATGCGCGTGCGTTGGAAGAGAGTATCCACCGCAATCCGGAGCTGTGGCTCTGGACGCACAACCGATGGAAGCGCACCCGTGAGATTTGGGAGCGCGACAGGAAGGCGCGAAAGTAGAGCCCGGACGGATCGACTTCCGGCTATTAGACATAAACTTACAGCCCGAGACTTCGATAGACTGAAGTCTCGGGCTGTATGCGTAAAATATGAAGCGTTTCGCGCCGTGGAGGTTGATCAACCTTTGCGCTTAAATTGCGCTTTGACCAAATGGCATTGGGTTAAGAAGACTCTAATTTGGTGTTTCACCTTCGAACTGAGGGTGAAGGCCTCGTCGGCTTTTTTCCAAGGCGTCGCCTTGAGGTAGCGGAGATAGTCCTTTCGGTAGGGGTGTGTGCACTTCCAGTGCCACGGTTTCGGCACGCGGGTGAAGTGTACGACGGCGGGATCGTTGAGCAGGGCAGTGTAGGTCGATTCAGGGGAGCGTTTCGTCGCGCACAAAGCGTTTGCGGTAGAAGAAGTCTTGCGCATTCCAGGTGGGTGAGACGAAATCCACCTTTCCGTTCAACACGACGTTGAGCAAATCTTGGTCGTCGTAGACGATGCGCTCGGGGTGGGCGGCGAAGTAGGCCGTACATTGGGCGAGCACTTCGTGGTTTCTCCACAAGGGCAAGTTTCAAGAGGAGCACGCCCGAATTAAAGTAGCCCTGACTTTCGGGGAGTTGCAATCTTTCGTAGTCCTTTGCCGTGATGTGTCCGTAGTCTTTCACGGCCGCAACGTAGCCATCGTCCAACGCTCGGTCGTAAAACGCGTCGAGGGGTTTGCGTACGATCACATCGCCGTCGAGATAGAGCACGCGTTCCAACTCTTCGGGGAGCAAGTCGGCGAGGAAACAACGATAGTAGGCGGCTGCCGAGAGTCGGGGGGAGGAGTGGACACGAAAGCGTGTCGAAGCGTCGGCCGGCGGGGCGTAGACGTAGAGCAAAGCCGTTGTGTCCGCCGACAGAGAGGCGCAACTGCGCCAAATCTTTCGCGGCGACGCCCTCGGCGATGAGGTGCACATGCACGATGCGGTGCGGGTGATTCTCGAGCACCGACGCGATGGTGGCAACGGTGTGTGTGAAATAATTGGCGTCGGTGCAACAAGCGAGGTGCAAGTCGGGAAATTGCGGCGAGTGGATGTTTATTTCGTGTTCCAATTTTGGTAGCGTTTTTTTGTGAGGCGGATGTAGGTGAGTGCCAATTTCACATAGTGCTTGGAGCCGTAGGACACTTTTCGGCGAAGGGGGCGATTCCCCCACGGTGTTTTGGCTAGGGCTTTGAAAAACTCGCGGCGGAAAGGGTGCATGCACCGCCAGTGCCATGGTTTGAGCGGGACCGCAGAAGTGTACGATGACGGGGTTTTTCAGTTGGCGAATCTCGTCTTCGGTCAATGGGCGGCACACCTTATTGCACTTGGTGCGGTAGAACAGATCTTGGGCGTTCCAAACAATGGGCAACCAGTGTACGCGCCCGTGCAGCACGGCATTGAGTAGGTCTTGATCGTCGTAGACCATGTGGTGATGGTGTGCGCGGAAATGCTCGACGCAGCGCTGCACCAAATGCTCTTCTCGCCAGATTTTGAGATTGAACACCAAGACCCCCGAATTGAAATAGCCGTCGGCGGCCGGATAGCCCAGGCGGGCACATCGTTTGTCGGCATCGCGGTTGAGATCCGCTGTGGCAGCAATGGCTTTGTCGCCGAGCGGAATGGCGTAGAGCTGCGTCAAACTTTGGGTGACGGAGACGTCGCCGTCGATATAGAGGATGCGGTCGATGTCGGCTCCCTACCAATTCGGGGATGAAGATGCGATAGTAGGCGGCGCAACTCAGACGCGTGGCGTCGGAGGTGACGTGAAAGGCGTTGGCTTGTGCTTCCGAGAGTGGATGATAGGCGAAGAGTCCACCCATCTGCTCCACAAAACCGCGATAGCGTGCAATGGCTTCGGGGCGGAGGTCGGCAGAAATCAGGTGAACGCACACTTTGCTGTCGGTTGTTGCGAGGAGGGCAGAGGCCGCCGCCGCTGCGGAGTAAGAAAGGTATTTCGCGTCAGCGCAAAGGGCGATGTGAACAATCGGAGATGGGGACATGGAAAAAGAGAAAGGAGAAGACGGAGAAGAAGTTAGGCTCGTGCACGTTCGTGGAGGCGCCGGTAGAGCAGGCGGGCGCAGTCGAGCGAGACTTTACGGACAAAGAGCAGGGGCGAGTGGCTGAGGGTTTCAACCTCATCGGCCTTCCAAATGTGCGGACTGCCGCGTTGCCAATCAATGAGTCGGCGCGTTCCGGCTTCCGGGTCGTCGACATCATACACCTGTTCGAAGAAAGGCGATTCGGCAAGGAGGCTTTGTTTGTATATTTCGTCCGGACAGAGCGTTTGCCGGTAGGTGCGGAGCAGTTGTTGGCGCTCGCTCAGCAAGTGTTCGCAGAAAGCCGTCGTAATACTGCACCAGTTGAAACCTTTGTGGAACTTCCGACTCGGAAATCGGCGATAGTGGAAGACTTTCTGAAGGATGAGCCAGACTTTGCGTAGCGGGGTGGTGAGCGCGTGCTGTCGAGGGTGCGGTTGTCGGCGCAAATAGGCTGTGAAGAGGTAACGAAATTGCGTTTTACGGTAGATGTCGCGTTGATGCTCGGCAGAGTTCCAAAATCCGACGAACTCTTTCCGGCGTTTGTGTCGAAGAAGGCAAGCACCTCCTCGATGGGGCGCAGCAAAAAGTCTTCGCCCGACAACAAATGGTAGTAGGCAAAGGGTTCGACGGCGCGGGCAGCGGCAAAGAGGCGCAATTCGACTTCCACCTGCGAGAGATCGCCCCAGTGGACGGCCTGTGCCGGTTGCAAACGGTGCAAGGTGGCGAAGCGAAGTGTCGTTTCTCCACTTTGTTTTGTGCTACGGCCGGGTGCCCGTTTGGTCGACATGCACGAAAAGCGCCACCCGCGGATGATCCAAAGATTGGAGCAACAGCGCCAACACCTCGGGCGAGGTGTGTGCGATGATGAGAAAGGCGTGGCGTTTGTCGGTCTTCATAAGCGGCAGGAGGAGAGGAGTGAAGCGCACTCAACGCATTTGTGCGAAAAAGTGCTTGAGGCGGGGATCGGGGATGAGGTAATGTTCGGCTCGCAGCGTGTCGGCCACCAAAGTACCCACCACGCGGTCGTATTCTTCTTCGAGTTTTCCCGCTTTATGCAGGTCGTAGAAGTAGCGCCAGTGTCTTCCGCCGTGTTTCGAGGGGTTGTTTTCCAACTCGCGGCCGCCATTGATCATTTTTTCCACAAATTGTTGGCGGCTGCGCACGTTGAAGTGATAGACCACGATGTCCGAATCTGCTCTGTTTCGCGGCAGCATCAGTACTTTGTGGTTGCCCATGGAGATTTGCAGGTAGCCGGCGGCGCGATGCAGCACCTTAAATGTGGTGCGGCCGTAGATGCTGAAGGGCGAGAGGCCGTAGCGCGCGGGCTCGTCGACGGGCTGTACCACTTCGTCCCACTCGGTGAACGGACGATCTTCGCGCGGCAACATGTTCACCACACGACAGCGCAGCACGTTGGCCGAGGTTTCGGCAAGCAATGTCTTGAAATTTTCGGTCGGCGGAAACCAAAATTCGTCGGCATCTGCATTGATGATCCAGTCGGCGCCGTGGGTTTTGGCCGCGAGCACCATGCGATCCACCCACTTCTTTTGGTGGTAGCCTGTGTCCGGCTCGGCGATATGCGCGACGATCCAGCCTTTTTCCACGTAACGTCGAATGATGTCGGGGGTGGCATCGGTCGATCCGTTGTCCGTCACGACGAAAGCGTCCACTCCCATGGCATGGTGGAAGCGGAGGTTCGTTTCCAGGAGTTCTGCCTCGTTCTTCACGAGCAGCGTCATCACCACTTTTGGGTGTGGGGTGCGAGAAAATGTGCGCGGGAGGTCGCACAGTGCTTGAAAAATCTTGTGTAGCATGCCCATAGGTTGAGGGAGTAGGCTTATTCCGTGGGGATTTTTGTCTGTCATTGGTGCAGCCGGACCGGCCGGCGGCGGATGGTCATTACGAGCGAGCCAATAGTTTCTTTCTTGCCTTCACAATCAGGCGGAAAACCGTTTCGATGTCGAAACCGCGTGCCGCAGCATAGGCTTCGGCCATAATGCGTTGTTGTCGCTCCGTGGCTTCGAGTCGGTCGAAGTTGGCGCAACCTCGTTCGAGCGTGACCGTTCCGAGGCGCATACGGTTGAGGTCGATCAGTTCCACGGCTATTCCCTCCGGCGTTTCGCCCCAAAGAATATTGCCGCCCGAATAATCCTTTGTGCCAATAGCCCGCTTCGTGGAGGCGCGCGGTGGTTTCGGCGATGGCGCGGAGGGCTTTCTCCTCCGTTTCCGATTCCACCCCGATCAAGTGGCGGAAATCGTAAGGCAAGGTGGAGCAGCGCGACACATAGTAGCAGTAACCCAGGCCGAAGTAGGTGCCGGTTTCGCAGTAGCCCACCGGGTTCGGGCGAACCGATGCCGTGAGCGCGCAGCGAGCGGGCGTATTCGAAGGAGCGTTGTGCTTTCGATGAGCGAAACCAACGATAGACAAAGCGATTGAAGGCGTGGGGCAGGCAAAATTGCTTTGACCACGAGCGTGTCTTCCCCCACCTCGAAGCGGCGAATGGCGTTCCGGTTTTTGAAAATCTCGCAGCCTTCCGTTGCAAAGCGCCAAGGTAGTTGCTCCACAAATTGTTTCACCGCCGGCGTCACTTCGGCTGTGACGGCTTTGCGATAGCGCAGCGGACGGGTGAGCGCATTGATCCAGCGCGACCAGGAGCGCATTCGGCGCAAAGGCCCTCCCAATTCGCGTTCAAAGAAAGCGGCGTGTCGAATATTGAGCGTGCGAATGACGTGAGCGGCGAGTTTCCGATCGCGGAAGCGTTTAGACTGCGCCAACACGCGGTAGTAGTAGCCCACCTCGGGCAGGCGCACCACCTTTCCTCCATCTTTGAGCATCGAAATCCAGAAATCCCAATCCTCTCGCGCTTTGATCTCCTCACAATAACCTCCTATGCGGTCGAAGTCTTCGCGTCGGTAGAGCGCGCAGGCCGCAATGTGGTTGCGACGTGCCAAGAGCGAGAGCGAGAAATCGGGGAGGTGCCAGCGACCACTGCGTTTGCCGATGAAATCAATCGTGGGGCGCACGACTTTCACCTCCGGTTGTTGTTCCAGCACGGCGACAGCGTCCGCAATAAAGGACGATCCGAGCAGGTCGTCGGCATCCACCGGCAGTATGTAGCGACCTCTCGAGGCGGCCACTGCCATATTGCGTGCGCGACAGGGACCCGCGTTCGCTTGGCGGAGCAAACGGACGCGACCATCGGCTTGCGCCAACGCTTCCACCACCTTGGCCGATCCGTCGGTCGAACCATCGTCCACCACCACCACTTCCAATGGCCGAAAAGAGGAAGCCAACACCGAAAGGATGGCGGCTTCGACGTAGGCCTCGGCATTGTAGAGCGGCATGATCACAGACACCAGCGGCGCCGAGCCCGTCGGCTGTCGAAGTCGGGGCGATCAGATCTTGTCGAATCCCTTCGTCCATTTCGTCCAATAGTATTTGATGGGGTTGGTGTACTTCAGTTGTTTCCACGGGCGGCTGCCGTGCGGTCGATGCAAGACCGGAAGCGAACAGAACAAGTAGTTGTGCAGGCCGGCCGCCAGACTGTCGTGCGAGATCGTGACGTCAAACCAGTTTTTCGAGTCGTCGAGCCGGTCGAAGTCGCAGGCTTTCAGCAGTGTGGGCGTGAGTAGCGAACAGCAAAAGGAACAATGTTTCTTGCAGTCATAGTCCTTCCCCTCGTTGCCGCGGGCGTAGAGATAGGGGTAGTTGATTTTCCCCTCCTCGTCCACGGTCACCGCGGCGGCGATGCCACAATCCGTGCGCGCCGCCGCGCCTTCATAGAGTTTTTGCAGCGTGTCGCGTTGCACCGTCACGTCGCTCTCCACAATCAGCAGTCCCGCGTCGGCTGCCAAGGCTTCTTTCTGACAGCGGCGCAGCACAAAGAGGTAGTTGGGCGAGGGGTGGTCGGTGAGATCGGCCAAGTCCACCACTTCCACGCCCAGCCTTTGGCCTTCGGCGTGGAGGCGAGCGGTGTTTTCGGGCGTCGAATTGTCGTTGTACACCACATAGCGGTGCGGAACGGTGAGTTCCGACTGCACGACGGCCTCCATGGTGCGGATGGTGTGGTCGATGCTGTCTTTGACGGGCGTGATGATGAGAAGTTCTTGCATAGGTTGGGTTTAGCGAATGCCCTTTCGGCGTTTGTAGTCGCGAATGCGGTCTGCGAACGCCGCATCTTTTTTGTTGCCCGGTCGGGGCGTGAAGCGCAGGATTTCGGGAATCTGCTGTCCCTCGTCCACAATCTGCACGTGGTCGTGCTCACCTTTCACGATGTTCACGCGGTCATAAAGTTGTCCCGTCGCGGCGTCGTAGGTGTTCATCTGCAGCGTGTCGCCGCGCACCGCGATGAGTTGATAGAACTGTGTGCCGGTGCCGAAGCGGTCGAAGCGCTCATCGAATTCAATGCGGTATTGTTTGGGCGAACAGTGGCTCACGGTGTAGACCGGCACCGTCGGTTGCCCCTCGTCGTTGTGGCGTGTCATGCGGGCATAGGCATGTTCGTGGCCTTGCAGCACGAGGTCGGCGTAGTCGTTGAGCGTCGAGGCGAAGGCCCAGCGCTGCATCAGGTTGTTCGAACTCGATTTGGCAGAATAGATGGGGTGGTGCAGCACCACCACGTTCCACCGTGCCGGGCTGTGCTTCATCTGTTCTTCGAGCCACGTCTTTTGTTGCATCAAATAAGGCCACTCGCGGTTCGAATCGAGGAGACAGAGTTGCAGATTGCCGTAGTTGAGCGCGTAAACTTGGTTTTCGCCCACCATCGATTGCAGGAAGTAGGAGAACACGAGCGAGAAGCGCCGCTCGAGTCGGCGAATGGGGTATTTGAGATACTCGTGGTTGCCCGTTGCGCAGAGGATGGGCAACTGCTGCCCGATGGTGTCGAGGTCGCGGAAGGTCTCATTCCAGTATTCGTCGGTGGGGCGTTCGGTGAGGTCGCCGCCGAAGACGGCAAAGTCCACTTCCGGGTGCTCGCACCAGGCTTTCATAATCTCCTGGTGCGCGATGCCGCCCAGGGAGTCCTGCACATCGCCGAAATAGAGGAACGAAAAATCTTGATTCCTTCCCGCATCGTGCGCCACGAAGCTGTACCACGGCGAACACTTGCCGCCTGTCACCACACGATAGCGGTAACACTGCCCATGGTTGAGGTTGGTGAGCCGCGCCACGTAGAAAGCCGCCTTGCCGCTGCGCGAAGTGAACACTTCGCCCGTGGCGGGAATGTCGATAATGGCGGTGTCGTTTTCGTCGCCCAACTCCAAATAAGAGGTTTGCAGCACCGAGTCGCACTGCCAACTCACATTGCGCGAGAGGGCCCCCTCGTTGCCGAAGGTGAGCAACACGCGTGAGGGGACAGCCGGGGCGGTGTAGGGCGCTTCGGGCGGATTGCCGAACCACACTTCCCACCGAATGTAGGTGAGGAGTGCGAGTCCCGCGAGGAGAACCCCGATGAGGCCGAGCGTGATTTTCTTTTTTCGAGTCATGGTAGAGCTGGAAAAATCATCTCACCGCCACTTGGTCGGTGAGCATGCGTTGCATATAGGATTGAATGATGGCTTTGAGTTGTCGCTCCATGGCGGTCTGTTGCGGCACGCGCCCTTTGAGGTCGTGCACTAGGAGGCGGTCTTTTTTGAAGTCGTAAAGCCCCGTCGTTTTCTTGCCGTCGAAGAGCAAAACGTAGTCGCCCTGCGCAAACACGTACACACCGTTCAGATAAGCCACTTCATAGTTGTGTGTGGCGGGGAGTTGCGTCAGATCGTTGCCAAAGGCGATGAAAGGATGCTGATAACCCAAATAGCCCAAGACGGTGGGCATGATGTCGATCTGCTTGACGATGCCCGGCAAGCGGCCCGGTTTCATGTCGCCCGAGGGGTCGAAGAAAATAATCGGCACGCGGAAACGCCCGAGCGGCGTCTGATATTCCTCATGTGTGGAAAGGCTGGTGTGATCGGCCGTGATGACGAACAGGGTGTTCTTGAACCACGGCTGACGGCTCGCCGTCGCAAAGAATTTGCGCAGTGCCATGTCGCTGTATCTCACACATTTGTGCAAGGCCGTGCCGCCTTCTTCGGGGAACTGCTTCTCGTAGCGTTCCGGCACCTTGTAGGGTGCATGAGACGAGGCGGTGAAAACGGCCGTCATGAACGGTTGTTTCATTTCGCTCATCTTTTGCGCATAGAATTGCAAGAACGGTTCGTCCCAAATGGCCCATGTGCCGTCGAACTCGTCTTTGCCGCCGAAACGTGTGTCGGCCTCAAACTCGGTGCGGCCGTAGTATTTGTTGAAACCCGTGGAGCGCGAAAAAGGCCTCGAAACCCATCGATCCGTTTTGCGCACCGTGGAAAGAAAAGCCGTCTCGTAGCCTTTCCTTATCCAACTCGCCGGCGAGTCCACTCAAGTGGTTGAGCGAAGCCGGGGTGAGGAAAAAAACGGTTCGACAAACATGGGGATCGACGAAAGCACCGAGGGCATGCCGTCGATGCTCTTGCGGCCGTTGGCAAATGAGTGCTCGTAGGTGGTGCTCACCGCAATGAGCGAATCGAGGAAGGGCGTCACGCCTTTGTAGCGCCCGCCTTCGAGCTGCGGGTTGAGCGAGCCCCGACAAATTCTTGGCCGAAAACTCTCGAGAATGATCACAACGACGTTCTTGTGGCGCTGAGTCAGCGCCTCGCCCGGGTGGTGTAGGGGCGAATAGAGCGTGTTGAGCTCGTCGGCGCTGAAGTAGTCCCGGATCGACGAACGCCTTTTTGTTGGCCGTGCGTATCATGGAGAAAGGCGTATTCAACACCAACGCGGCCTCGGCCGGGTCGGTTGACAAACTGATTGGCGTTGCTCAGCGTGATGGGACGCACGGCCGTGGTGAATCCACCGCGCATACCGGCCACACATAGGGGAATGAAAGAGACCCAGTGCGAGGGTTTGCGCCACATAGTAGGGGCGCTGCCGGCTGCGGGTGTCTTGGTGAGCGAACGAGGGATGGACATAGGCCAGCCAAAGCAGGGGCGATGAGCGCCACACCGATGAGCAAAAACAATGGGATGGTGGAGCACTTCTTTTGCCGACGATGGACAAAATGTTGCCCTCATGGCTAAATTCGCCGAACACTGTCCAAGTGGTGCGGCGACCGGTGTATTGAAAATAGACCGCGTCGGCCATGTTCAGCGCGACGCCCACGCCGTTGATCACAACATAGAGCCATTTGCACACCGACTGCCAGCCCGCGCGCTCTTTGTAGGGCACGGGCAGAAGCATGAGCAGCGCATAGAGCGCATTGGTGTAGAGAATGGCGGAGGTGTCAAAAAAGAGCGTTCCTTTGATCACCAACGCCGTGTCGAGTTGTGCAAAGCCCGGGGCAAAGGCGTCCCAATTGGTCACGAGAAAAGCTATGCGGCAGAGCGCATAGACGACATAGACCAACAGGAGGTTGAGGAGGAAGGCGGCAGGCGTCGAGAGGGCGCCGAAACGAAGGGTGAAGCGTTTCATTGACAAAGGGTGAAACCAATCTTGCGCAGTGGGAAAGGAAGGCAAACCCCTTCCGCGCGCGTACGTGCATATAAATAATGTGTCTGCAATCTGTCGTTCAGTGGGGAGTCACACCGCGGTTTTCTGCAGATGGGATGAAAGAAGGACGACAAGTCGGCACATTTCAAAAAGCAAAGATAAAGAATGTTTGTAAGAAGCCCCACGTTGCCGGTCGCTTTTTCTGCCACAAAGTGACAGAAAAAGTGGCGATTTGGCACAAATGGCAGTCTTTTTGGCAGAGAAGAGTGCGCGGAAGAGTCGCTTGAAATGGGGTTGAGGCGTCAGAAAAAAACGGTTTTCGACGGAGAGAAGCCGTGATTTGTCGAGATGGACACACGATTGGGCGATTTTTTTCTCGGATTTTGCGTCCAAAAAGGTGGTAACTGTCTTGTCGTTGTGGTGGGGAAAGGAGCAAATGGCGAGCGAGTGGGGTGAGGAGTGGACAGAGAGTGGCGAAAAGTCCACAGGTTTTTCGGGAAAGAAGAGGAGTTTTCGCGAAAAGTGGTGGGGTTTTCTCTCGCACTTTGCGCAGTCTTTTTGCGCTGTAGTCGCCGGTTGTGGGCAAAATGGACGGAGGTGCAAAAAAACTCCCCGCATTCCGAAGAATGGGGGAGTGTGCGCAAGTAGTCGCCTTGCGCTTTTTGTCAGGGGTTACGCGTTTGCGTCGGGAGCTCCGAAGGGAGTGGCCGTGCGACCCACGCCTTCCGTAGCGGCGGGCTGAGGCATGCCGAGATCGATGGTGCCAAATTCCTGTTCGTACTTAACTACGTTGTCTTGGAGGGCGAAGAGGAGACGCTTCGCGCTTTGGGGCGTGAGGATCTGGCGGGCATTTACGCGAGCCTGGGGCAGACCGGGAAGAGCGGCGACGAAGTCGAGCACGAACTCCTGCGGGCTGTGGTTGATGATGGCCAGATTGCTGTAAGTGCCGTTGGCGATTTCGGGAGTGAGCTCGATTTGGAGCTGCTGACCCTGTTCTTTTTCGTTTGCCATGAGAGGGTAGTGTGTTATGTTGATGAATAAATTTGTGCGATGTGGACAACGAGGTTTGGCCCGTTGTGTGGTCTAAACTGCAACAATGGTGCCAAAAGTGCAACTCCGGTTGTCGTCTGCTGTAGACATGAGCAAATGTAGCAAAACAAAATGGAACGTGCAAGAATGGCGCGTAGAAAACATGCGAGAAATTTGGTATTCTCTCGTCGAGCGTGTAAATTTGCACGTTAATAGACATATTGTCGCTTGACGACGGTAATCTCATTCCATTATGACTTACAAACGACTGCTGCTTTTCCTCTTTTTGTTGCTCTTCCTCCTACCCGGACGGGCGCAATTCGTGGGGCCTTTGGCAGCACGACCTGAATTTAAACGCAGTTGGGGACTCACCTTCGGCAGCGGTGCTTATCATACGATGGCTTACAGTCCCAATGCCAATTTGGTGACCGGGATGTTTGTCTTGGATGTCAAGCGCCAATTTACGCCGACCCTCGCCCTCGGTTTGGAAGGTAACCTCCTGTTGCCGAACCAAAACTTGTTGCAGAGCCACAGTGCCCGTAGCATGGTTTACCTTTATGGAGGGATCAATCTTCTCAACCTCTTTGTGACGCCACCCGTCGAACCGCGTCGCGTCGAGCTGGACGGTATTCTTTCGCTCGGTTGGGGACACAATTTTAAGGAAGAAGCCGCCAATCGTGACCTCGGTGCGAGTTATTTGGTGTCGAAACTGGGCTTGAATCTCAGTTGGTACCTCAATGCCGAACGCTCGTGGGCGCTGAATTTGCGCCCGGCGCTGTTCTACGATTTGCGTACGGAAAAAGAGAATTCGCAAATTGAGTACAATATACATAAGGCGTCGATGATGCTCTCGGTTGGTTTCACCTATCGCTGGACCGGCGAGAAGCGGGCGCGCCGTCGCACCTTTATTCATGGCCTCGAAGAGGAAGATGATGAAGAAGATGTGGTGGTGAACGACACCGTGCGCACCATGTACATCTTCCCCCGTCTGGCTTCTCGCGGTCGTCGCTCACGTTCGCGCACGTTGCCCGACGCCGTCCATGGCGCTCAACCCTGTGCAGCGTGCAGACCTGCAACCGACCACGCGCGTTGTTTCGGGAACTGAACTCCCCGGCAACTATCACATGGATAGCACCGGCCACGTTGTGGTGGGCGATCGCGAATATGTGGTGCCCCTTCCGAAAAAGATGGCGCCGAAACCGAAGCCTGTGGAAACCGTTCGCCCGAGTGAACCGGTGACCTATGGCGAGAATCACGAAACCGGTGCGCCCTTGGAGCCCGGCAATGAGAGCGTGATGATCATCCGCTCTCGCAACCCGAGCGAAAAGTGACTCCCGCGCGTCCTGAGAAGGTGACGCCGCCGGTGAAGTCGTCCGTTACCGATACGACCGCCTTGACTTCGCGTGAGTCGACGCCCGTTCGTGGCGCTGTCACCTCTGCACCGGTGAAACACGCCGTGCCGCAAACGCCCGATCGTGCCTCGGAACGACGTGAACACGATCGCCCTGTGGTGCAAACGCCCCATCGTTCGGCAACGCAAACGACGGTGGTTGCCACTTCTCCCGTGAAAGTTCGCGGCGAAGAGCACCGCTTGGTGACCACCGGTCCCGATCGTCCTGTCGAAAAGGCCGATTACGAGCGGAAAGTGCGCCAAGAGACGACCACTCGCGGCAACGAACAACCTGCACGCGTGGAAACGCGTCGCGAGCAAACGGCAACGCAAACCACAGCTGCCGCTCCCGTTCGCAGCGAGGCCGCCACGACGGCAACCGTGCCCGTGGCGCCTGCACGAATCGTGATCGAAACTCCCGATCCCGTGGCACCTGTGCCCGAACTTCAGTACGGCACGCAGTCGCTGTCGCCCGTAACGACAGCGCTTCCCGTGCAGCAAGAGCCGGAAGTGCAGCCCGCCGATGTGGTTGAAGAAGCTCCCCGTCGCACCGCGGCCAAGAAGGCACGCTCCGAAGAGTTCGATGTCTACTTTGCTGCCGGCAGTGCGGCCGTGACCGGAGCTCCGCTCGGCGAAGTAGCGCGCTTGGTCAATTATCTTCGTCGCAATCCTTCGGCCACTGTGACCCTCGCCGGTTATGTTTCGGGCGGTGAAAATCGCGCACTGGCTCGTCGCCGTGTCGATGTGGTGCGTGGCTTGTTGGTGAGCCGCTATGGCATCGAAGCACGCCGCATTCATGCAACGGCCTACGGTATTGCTTATTTCTCTCCCTTGCCGGCTAAAAATCGCGTCGTTGTGGCGCACGCCGGTGAGTGAGATGTGAAACAGTGCGCGGACTTTGTCCAAAAAACAGTTGGCTGACCGAAAAAAAATGGCTAACTTTGCAGCCAAAATGGCGTAGTGTGCACTCACGCCAGCTCTCATAGCAATCAGAAAATACAATATATAAACAATTAAAATCACATCAAATGCCTACTATTCAACAACTTGTGCGCAAGGGTCGTTCGGTGGCAGCTGAAAAGTCCAAGTCTCCCGCTTTGGACAACTGCCCCCAGCGTCGTGGCGTGTGCGTTCGTGTGTACACCACCACACCTAAGAAGCCTAACTCGGCAATGCGTAAGGTAGCCCGTGTGCGCCTGACCAACTCTAAGGAAGTGAACTCCTACATTCCCCGGTGAAGGTCACAACCTCCAAGAGCACAGCATCGTGCTCGTTCGCGGTGGTCGTGTAAAAGACCTTCCCGGTGTGCGCTATCACATCGTTCGCGGTACTTTGGATACCGCCGGTGTGGCTAACCGCACGCAGCGTCGTTCTAAGTATGGTGCGAAGCGTCCCAAACCCGCTAAGAAGTAATCCATTCAAAGCGGTAGGAGGGTAGGAGAAGAGTAATTGCTAAGCAATGAAGGTGCATTTCAGAGAAAGGTACACTTCTCCTCCCACCCACATCTTATTATTAAGACAAACGTTGGTTTGCATAAGGTTGAGTAAGCACGACAACGTGCTGAAGACAGCATGCAGCCTCACACAAAACCAAATTACCCAATGCGTAAAGCAAAAGCCTAAGAAGCGGTTGATCCTCCCCGATCCCGTTTACGGAGACCAGAAAGTTTCCAAGTTCGTAAACCACCTCATGTACGACGGTAAGAAAAACGTGAGCTACGAGATCTTCTATCACGCTCTCGAACTCGTCGGTGAGAAGATGCAAAACGAAGAGAAGAGCGCTCTCGAAATCTGGAAGATCGCGCTGGACAAGATCACTCCGCAGGTTGAGGTGAAGTCTCGCCGTATCGGTGGTGCTACTTTCCAGGTGCCCACTGAAATCCGTCCCGACCGTAAGGAATCGGTTTCCATGAAGAACCTTATCAGCTTCGCTCGTAAGCGCGGTGGTAAGACCATGGCCGACAAACTCGCCGCCGAGATCATGGATGCTTACAACGAACAAGGCGGTGCCTTCAAGCGTAAGGAAGATATGCACCGTATGGCAGAAGCTAACCGTGCCTTCGCACACTTCCGCTTCTAATCCCCTCATAGTATAAGACTAAAATGGCAAAGCAAGACCTCCATTTGACGCGCAACATCGGTATCATGGCGCACATCGATGCCGGTAAGACGACAACCTCCGAGCGTATCCTTTTCTACACCGGTAAAACCCACAAGATCGGTGAGGTGCACGAAGGTGGCGCAACCATGGACTGGATGGAACAGGAGCAGGAACGCGGTATCACGATCACTTCGGCTGCCACGACTGCATTCTGGAACTTCAATGGTACTAAATACAAGTTCAACCTCATCGATACTCCGGGTCACGTTGACTTCACGGCTGAGGTAGAACGCTCGCTTCGTGTCCTCGACGGCGCAGTAGCTACTTACTGTGCAGTGGGTGGCGTGGAGCCCCAGTCTGAAACCGTATGGCGTCAGGCTGACAAATACAACGTTCCCCGTATCGGCTACGTGAACAAGATGGACCGTTCCGGCGCCAACTTCTTCGAAGTGGTACGCCAAATGAAGGATGTCCTCGGAGCTACGCCCTGCGTGATCTCTGTTCCCATCGGTGCAGAAGAGAACTTCAAGGGTATCGTCGATCTCATCAAGATGAAGGCTATCCTTTGGCACGATGAGACGATGGGTGCTGAATACGACGTGGAAGATATCCCCGCTGAACTCGTTGACGAGTGCAACGAATGGCGCCAGAAGATGATCGAACTTGCTGCAGAGCAAGACGAGACGCTGATGGAGAAGTTCTTCGAAGATCCCAACTCGCTCTCTGAAGAAGAAATCGTTGCCGCTATCCGTAAGGGTACGCTCGCATTGGATATCGTTCCCATGACGTGCGGTTCTTCGTTCAAGAACAAGGGTGTGCAGACATTGCTCGACTACGTGGTGATGTTCCTCCCCTCTCCCCTCGATACGCCCGCGATCGAAGGTACTAACCCCGATACCGGTGAAGTCGAAACGCGTGAAGTTTCTGAAGACGAAAAGACTTCTGCTCTCGCGTTCAAGATCGCTACTGACCCCTACGTTGGTCGCCTCACGTTCTTCCGCGTATACTCCGGTAAGATCGAAGCCGGTTCTTACGTTTATAACGTACGTTCGGGTAAGAAGGAACGCGTTTCGCGTATCTTCCAGATGCACTCCAACAAGCAGAACCCCGTTGAGGTAATCGGTGCCGGTGATATCGGTGCAGGTGTTGGTTTCAGGACATCCGCACGGGTGATACCCTCGCTGAAGAGGATGCACCCATCGTACTCGAATCGATGGAGTTCCCCGATCCCGTGATTGGTATCGCAGTAGAGCCCAAGACCCAAAAGGACCTCGACAAACTCTCTACGGGTCTGTCGAAGCTCGCCGAAGAAGACCCCACTTTCACCGTGAAGACGGACGAACAGAGCGGTCAGACCATCATCTCCGGTATGGGTGAGTTGCACTTGGACATCATCATCGACCGTCTCAAGCGCGAGTTCAAGGTAGAAATTAACCAAGGTAAGCCCCAGGTTAACTACAAGGAAGCCATCACCAAGACGGTTAACCTCCGCGAAGTTTACAAGAAGCAGTCCGGTGGTCGCGGTAAGTTCGCCGACATCATCGTGAATGTAGGTCCCGTAGACGAAGACTTCAAGGAAGGCGGCCTGCAGTTCGTCAATAAGGTAACCGGCGGTAACATTCCCAAGGAATTCATTCCCTCGGTACAGAAAGGCTTCGAGAATGCCATGAAGAGCGGTGTGCTCGGTGGCTTCCCCCTCGACAGCTTGAAGGTTGAACTCCTCGACGGTTCGTTCCACCCCGTGGACTCTGACCAGCTTTCGTTCGAAATCGCCGCTCTCCAGGCTTACAAGAACGCTTGCGCACAAGCAGGTCCCGTTCTCATGGAGCCGATGATGAAGCTCGACGTGATCACGCCCGAAGAAAACATGGGTGACGTGATCGGCGACCTCAACAAGCGCCGCGGTCAGGTAGAAGGTATGGAAAACAGCCGTTCCGGCGCTCGTGTGGTGAAGGCCATGGTGCCCCTCGCAGAGATGTTCGGTTACGTAACTGCCCTCCGCACCATCACTTCCGGTCGTGCTACCAGCTCGATGTCTTACGATCACCACGCTCCCGTGTCGAGCAGCATCGCGAAAGCTGTGCTCGAAGAGATCAAGGGTCGCGTTGATCTCGTTAAGTAATCGACAGCAGGCACCTAACACCAGCAACAATCCATTTCGCTTAGGCGCGGTGGGATAGCGAACGACTCTTATCCCACCGTTGCCGAGCGATGTTCAAACTAAAAAACAATGAGTCAAAAAATCCGCATCAAACTCAAGAGCTACGATCACACGCTCGTTGAGAAATCTGCAGAAAAGATCGTTTCTAACGTGAAAGCTACCGGCGCCATCGTGAGCGGTCCCATCCCCCTCCCCACGCGCAAGCGCATCTTCACCGTCAACCGTTCGACCTTCGTCAACAAGAAGAGCCGTGAGCAGTTCGAAGTATCGACCTACAAGCGTCTCATCGACATCTACAGCTCGAACCCCAAGACGATCGACGCCCTCATGAAGCTCGAGCTTCCCTGTGGCGTAGAAGTTGAAATCAAGGTGTAGTTTAGCGCGGAAATCTTTCCGCCTATAACCTCAACTTCCCCAATAGCCCCTTGCATCCCACGATGCAAGGGGCATTTTTTTGTGCCACAAGGCTTACTCTCCGAGCCTTTGATCAACTTTGGATAGGAATCCTACCTTCTCAATCAGTAGGAGGCGCGAGCAAGGCGCTAACTATGCTTTCGTCGAACTAATTCCCAGACAAATCAATCGGTCTAACACCATACTTGTTTTCGATCATCGGAGCGGCTCCATGATCAAGTAGTAGATTGATCGCAGCAGCACTAACCCTATAGCGGAATGCATAGAACAAGGGAGTGTTCCCAACTTTATCTTGTGCGTTCACATGAGCCCCAAAACTCAATAATTTCGCCATGAGATTGTAGTTGTCCCTTATCGTTGCGAAGTGAAGCGCTGTAAATCCGCTCAGATCCGTCGCATTCACATCGACCTTATGCTCGTTCAATAAGTATAGGAAAAGTTCGTCTCCATCCTCTATGGTTAAATTCATTAGAATATTTCGCCCGTCACGATCGCAAGCCTCAATACCGAAATCATCAATCAATGCTTGCAGGAGATCACGATCCATGGTCGCAAGAACACGGAATAGGGCGTCTTCAAACTTCTCAATGTCGCGATGCTGATTGTTAAGATCGTGCTTTTCGTTTTTTCCTTTCATCTTTATGTGAGTAATTGGGGTTTCCGAGAAGAAAACAAAGAAAAGACAGCAAGCAGCACCGGCGGATGTTGAAGAAGTGTTTGCTTATCATCTATCAAAAAGGCATACAGCCCTTCTTGTTTTTGCTGATTCCTGAAGTGACAGGGGGTAAAATCCATATCACTTTGTTGCTCAAGTCTGTACATTTATATCAGTGCATTTTATATTTTCCGGAATCCAACCCTTGTCAGACTTTGGTTGGTCAACTTGCAACTTCCTTTTTGCATTCTTCCTCGATCCCATCTTCCTATTTTGGAAACCTCGTCGAGTTCATCCGTCGCATCAACCGGCAAGTGCAAAATTAGCTATTCTTTGGTAGAACTCTGCTTTAGGAGGTTCAAACTTTCGTTTTTGTCTCGCGCTACTGTTGATTTTCTTCTGTTTGCTCGTCATCTTCTTATCTGATAATACGTCTGCACTTTCAAAATTGAAGTGCATGCTTGATTGGGTAAGGCAGGCGCAAGATAGTAAAGTGCCTGAGTGTATGAGCGTCGGATTTGCGACGGCGACGGACTGAATCGGAACGACTGTCGGCTATCTGCCGCGAAGTGGGTGGTACGAATAACAAGGTAAAGATGAGAAGAGCACGTGTTTAGGGTCTTGCGGAGAAAGTCACTTTGAGTGGAGTATCATTTACGCCGCATGGTTGTCGCACCACTCCACATGTCGGATGACCGAAAGCTGGTAAGAAAGTTGAGAAAACGGTCTACTTTCTCCTGAAAGTCCACCACTATTTTCGCAGCTCTGCCTGAGGTTTTATATGCAGTTTTCCTCTTTTTACCCCATGTACATATCGCCACGTTCGCGCGTACGCGTACGCGCGCGCATCCAGCTATTTTGTGTTTTTACCTTCACTTGTTCACCCGTGGGCGGAAAGTGTTTGTGAATCAGTTGTTTAGGGGTGAAGGTTTTACCCCTTTTTGCCTTCACCCTTGCCTTCACCGGTTGTTTTGCAACTTTATTCTTTATTCGTCTTTCATACACGCTGCGCAAGGGAATGTCGTGCCAGGCTTGCCATGCTGAGGGGTGAAGGTAGAGGTGAAGGCAAAAAGGGGATAAAATCTTCACCCCTAAATCTCTTGTTCTCAATCGTTTGCGAGGGAAGGTGAAGGAGTGAAGGCTTTTTTCGAAACTGCCTGACGCGCGCACGCGCGAGGAAATGGGGTGGGACAGCCCCAAAACGCACTCCGGAGAGCCAAAGAGAAGCCAAGCCGATGCACCGCTTCGTATGCCGAATGTATTGAGCAATGACGGGGAAGGGGACATGTGAAATTCTCGGCTATGTTTTGTGTGAAGGAACGTGACGAGCGAGTCATCGAGCGGGTTGGGGAAGCCGGCCGAGGCAAGCCGACCGCAAAGCGCGTGGTCGGCAATCCCTTTTCGGAGGAAGCTGTATGGATGCACCACCCCACAAATGCGCCTTTTCCGCTTCGTGAGTTCGTTGATAGGTTAGCGCAAGGGAAAGGGCTTGTTGGTCTGTTTTCGAGTGCCGGAGGGGCGAAATGAAGGGGGAGAGGACAGGGGGGCGAAAGTGCGTTGGCGGAGAGAACATGGCAGTGAGTGGTGACAAACAAAACCGCGTCCCTTTCTCGAAGGAAAGGGACGCGGTTTTTTGCTGTATCGATCAGCTTTGCGGCGCGGCGAAGTTCATACGCTCAACTCACCACGCTTTGCAGCGACTGCGGTTTACTTACCGGCAGCGGGTGCTTCTTGGCCTTGCGTAGCAGGAGCCTGTTGCTGAGCGGGAGTCTGCTGACCGTTGACGGGCGTAGTGGGCACGGTCGTGGTCGGCATGTTGGTGATCACATCGCTCGGATCCTGAGCAGACGATTTGGCGAAGAAGCTCGTGGCCACGCTGAAAACGACCAAGAGGGCGGCGAGGGTCCAAGTGGCTTTCTCGATAAAGTTCGTCGTTTGGCGAACACCGAGCACAGAGTTGGCACCCGAGACATTAGAAGCAAGCCCGCCACCTTTGGATTCCTGAATGAGAACCACGATGGCCAGCAAGACAGCCGTGATAACGGCCAGAATGACTAAAAACGTGTACATTTGGGGTTATGAATTGTATTTACTATTAATTGCGAGTTTACGAATAAAACGAATCTTATCTGCAAAGTAAGCACTTTTCTTCGGATTATTCAAGTGTAGGTAGGTGAGAATTTCAACGGCTCGCTCGTAGCGTCCCTGTTTCAAGCAGATATTGGCGAGCGTCTCGGTGTAGCAGCTTTGTGCGTCGAAGCCTTCTTCTGCCGTGTCGGGAGTGAGCCATTTGTTGGGGGCGCTTGCGATTTCGTCTTCGCGACGGGCAGCGGGTTTGAACCACTTCTTTCCGTGCAGTTTGGCCGCTTCGAGCACCTTGAGTGTGGGGTCGTTTTCTACCTCTTCCGGGGTGGTGGGAGCGCCCAAGGCCGGGCAGGGTGTGCCGGCCTGTGCTTCGATTTGAAAGAGGTAGCCCATGTAGTCGGCGGCGGGATCGACGGCTTTTTCCTTCTTTTCCAGTTCCTCGCTGTCGCCGAAGAGGAAGCGGTCGATCATCGTCGAGGTGAGATCTGTTCCCATCGGTTTGTTTGTTTCTTCGGCCGCGGTGCCGTCGTTTGCCTCGTCTTGTTCGTGCAGGTGCATACCCTCCGTGAGATCGAAGAGCACTTTGCGGTCGGGGATGAGCACCGCTGCCTTTTCTGCCTCGGTTCGGTAGTCGCTTTCGCCGAGTCGGAAGGCATTTTCCACCAAGAGCAGGCGGGCAGCCTGCATGCAGGGGAATTCGTCGACCAGCGCTTGGAGTTCAGCCAGCGTGGTGCGATTCATTAGTTCGGGGTTTTCGATGAGCGCAATCAGATCCATGAGCGAGACGAAGGGTCACCAATCGGCAACCGTGGCATTAAAAATTTGGTCGGTGATGTCGCGAATGAGTTCGGTGACGATGCGTTCCTGCACCTGTGCCAGTTGTAGACGCGAGTCGTAGGGGGCGGAAGCCGAGAACTGTCGTTCCCACCGCTGGTTGTTCTTTTTGTTTTCGAATCGCACGTTGACGGTGAGTCGAAGTTGCACCTGCGATGAAAAACCGTCGGCGGCAATGCCTTTGTTGAACTGGTCGTAGCCCACGATTTCGCCGCTGAGGTGCATATCGCCGGCGCGTTTGACGATCGTCAGTCGCGTTTGGTTGGCGTAGATGTCCTGCAGTTTGTTGTTGAACATCGCTTCCATCGGTGCCCATCCGTAGGGCGCGCGGTTGGGGAATCGGTCGATTTGAATCGTTTTGATCAGGTCGTAGTTGATGTTCGTTCCCGTGAAGCGATAGCTGACGCTGCACGCCGTGAGTAAGATGAGCACGCTGCACAAGGCAAGGATGCGCACGGTCGTGCGGTGCGGCGCCGAAAGGCTTTTGACGAACCGCTGCACTCCGTGTCGGAGGCGTGAGAAGTGAGAATCCATGTTGTGTGGCAGCATTTAGAGGTCGTCGAGACCGTATTCTTTGATTTTGCGATAGAGCGTTCGCTCGGAGATGCCGATTTGGTCGGCGGCCTGTTTGCGGTGCCCGTTGAAGCGAATGAGCGCTTTGCGAATGAGTTCGCGTTCCAGATCGTCCTTGGTGAGAAGTTTGTCGTCGTCGACGGCATCGTGGTGCTCGTGTTCGACGACTTCTTCGGCCACGGTCACCAGTTCGTGGGGCACTTCGTGGTGGTAGGGGAGCAGGGAAGGGGCAGCGGCGGCAGCGGGAGTGTGCTGTGTCGTTCGGTTGTTGCGCAACTCGGCCACTTCGGCTTTGAGTTTCTCAATTTCGTGGCGAAGAACGTTGATCGCCTGGAACACGATTTCGCGATCTTGCTCGAAATGCGCTTCTTCGCCCACGATTTTCGTCGGGCTCTTGACGACGCTCACCGCCGGGAGGGTGTGGGAGGAGGTGGCGGGGATGTAGAGTTCGAGCACTTCGGGCGTGATTTCGCGTTCGTCGGCCGTGATCGACATGTTTTGCACCACATTCTTCAGTTGGCGGACATTGCCCGGCCACGGGTAGTGCAAGAGCAGTTGTTTCGCTTCGTCGTTGAGTCGGACGGGGGGAATTTTATATTGCTCGCTAATTTCGAGTGCAAACTTGCGGAAGAGCATGTCGATGTCAGCTCCTCGTTCGCGCAAGGGGGGCATCTGAATGGAAACGGCGGCGAGACGATAATAGAGGTCTTCGCGGAAGCGTCCTTCGGCGATGGCGCGTTGCATGTCGACGTTGGTGGCGGCCACAATGCGCACGTTGGAGCGCTTCACTTCGCTCGATCCGACCGGGATGAACTCGCCGGTTTCGAGCACGCGGAGCAGTCGCACTTGTGTTTGCAGGGGGAGTTCTCCCACTTCGTCGAGAAAGAGCGTTCCGCCGTCGGCTGCAGAGAAATAGCCTTCGCGGCTGTCGACACTTCCGGTGAAGGCGCCTTTGACGTGGCCAAAGAGTTCGGAGTCGATGGTGCCCTCGGGCAGCGCACCGCAGTTGAGGGCAAGATATTTTTTGCCCTTGCGCGCGCTCGCGTCATGTATAATGCGTGGAAGCACTTCTTTGCCGACGCCGTTTTCGCCTTGAATGAGGATCGAGAAGTCGACGCGTGCGACTTTGAGCGAGGTTTCGAGCGCACGATTGAGGGCATCGCAGTTGCCCACGATGCCGTAGCGTTGTTTGACGGTCTGTAATTCTTTGGGAGACATAGCGTCGGGAGTGTTTCTGGTGTGAGGTGTTGCCGCTTATGCGGATGTGTGCACCCCTGCCTTGCAAAAATACGAATTTATTCGGTACGCTCTCGTTTGTTCGTCGCTTTTTCCTTACTTTTGTCACATTAAATCCGTGTCTCGATACAGAACTCTTAAAAACCGTAACGCATGAATCGCAAACGAAGTGGCCGTTTCTCTCTGTCGGCAGTGAATTTTCGCCGTGCTTGGCGTTCCTCTTTTTTCTTCGGCGCCGTCTTGTTGGTTCTAAACCTCAGTTTTACAGCCTGCATCGACGAGGAGAAACCGAAATGTCGGCAAGGAGCGGACAGAAAGTGTGGGAGTTGGACGAAAAAGTCCACAGTTTTCGGTGAAAATGTCAGACAATTCTGAATTTTCTTCCCAACTTTTGAAAGGGCGCCGCGCCGTGGTTGTTTTCTTCTATAGTAAATGTGGGGATTGTCATCGTTATCTGCCCGTGCTCAACGAGTTTTACGAGAGCGTGAGGGCTGAACGTGACGGAGAGTTTTCCGACGTGCAGTTTCTTTGCATCGGTCGTGCGGACGATCCGGCGCGGATTGCTCAATTTTGGACTGCTTCGCGGTTGAGCTTGCCTTATGCTCCCGAGACGGATCGGAAAGTCTTCGATTTGTTCGGTGCTCGCCGTGTTCCGACCACCTATGTGCTGAACGCGGAGGGCGTTTGTGTGGCCGTGTATGGCGACGACAATGCACCGGATGGAAATGAATTGCGCAATGCGCTGCGCAAGGCGAAGTGAATGGATGAAAGGCCTTGTAGAAAAGCAGAGCGTTTATGAAGTGAACGGTCTTTGCATCGCTGTCAACCTGTCGAGCGGGGAGGCGAAGAAGGGAGGAGAGCAATAAAGAGGAGGGCAGTCTGGGCTGTTAACCAGTTGATTAACGATAAAAATCAATACCTATGAAACGAAACAAAAAGGTGGTGGATAGTAGCCGCCGTGTTATTGCTCATTGCGGCGGTGGCTTTTTTCGCGTTGCGCTGGGCGTGGAAATATTATGGTCTTCCGGAACGTCCGGATCGCACGGAGTACAAAACGATAGAAGAGCGGGCGGAAAAGGCTTTAGGCTTTTGCGCAGCGGCACAACATGAGCGAACGCTATGCGCTGTTTGTCGACTATGGCATTCCCTCGGGTACACCGCGGTTGTTCCTCTGGGACTTCCGTCGTAAGGCGATCGTGGCCAGTACTTATGTGATGCACGGTCCCGGTCGGGGCAGTACGGCGAAAACGCCACATTTTAGTAATCGCCCGGGTAGCGAATGCTCATCTTTGGGGCGCTTTCTCGTCACGAAAGAGCGCGGGCACAAGATAAAACGCAGTTTTCGCCTCAAGGGGATGGACACCGACAATCAGTCGGCTTTCAGAAGAGGACTGATGATTCACAGTGCGCGCTGGGTGGATCGATGGTGTTGGAAAGATTATATCCCTCTCAACCGCGTGTGTTGTCAGAGGTGCGTGACGATCTCCACCCGAGGCATGGATTATTTGTGGCCGCTGATCAATCAAGAGCGCAAACCGCTGCTTTTGTGGAATTTTAGAAGTAGAAACGCGGCAAAGTGAGCGCCGTTCATCGGATTTAGTTTGTGATTTAAGACGTTTTTTTCGATTTGATTATCCCGTGATGTTACTGCAATTCGCGGGGTGACGGCGAAGGCGATGACAAGGGGGACGACGTGGAAAACCATGAAGGAGGCCGAACTTGCACTTGCCGGTTGACTCTACGGCGGGGCAAACTTGTGCAGTGTGCAGAAAAATGAGTACATTTGCACGCAATTAAATTCGTACCTTGCCTTATGACTGCAAGTTTCATTGCCGACAAAATTGAGATGGACGGTCTCACTTACGATGACGTCCTGCTTATCCCCGCTTATTCTGAAGTCCTGCCCCGCACGGTGTCGCTTACGACGCGCTTTTCGCGCAATATTGAGTGCACATTCCCTTCGTGACGGCAGCCATGGACACTGTGACCGAAGCCCCCATGGCGATTGCTATCGCCCGTGAAGGCGGTATCGGTGTGATCCACAAAAATATGTCGATCGAAGAGCAGGCGCGCCAAGTGGCCAAAGCGTTGGGATTGCCCGAAACTTTGATTCCTCTGAACACCATCGTGGTCGGCTATCCTGATACTGAGGTAGGCCAGAAGGACAAATGGCATGAGGGAAATATTTCCTACAACCAGTATGACAAGGCGCAATAAGCGAAGAACGTGAAACAGTTTCAGTAAATCACAAGACATGAAGAAGTTATTTGTAGCGGCAATCGGTATGATGCTCTCCATCAACCTGAATGCAACCAAGAAATCTAAGATGCCGACTCTCCAGTTTAATCCGGATCGTGGTGTCAAAACCTCGTTGACCATGCCTGACGGGAAGGTGGTGAATTATACGGCCTACACTAAACTCTATTTTGTCACGAACGTAGAGGATTCTACCTATCAGTATATGAACATCTTTGTGCCGGAAGGGGCTACTGAGCAGACGCCCATCTTTCTTCGCACTTATGTGGGCGGCTACATGGCCAGTCAGGCCGGTAATCCCCAGGGACAAGATGCAAGTGGACGTGCGTTGGCTGAGGGCTATGTGCTCGTCATCCCCGGTAGTCGCGGCCGCACCTCCACAGTGCAAAAAGGTAAAAAGACAATCTACACCGGACGTGCGCCCAAGGCATTACTTGATCTGAAGGCGGCTATTCGTTATTTGCGTCACTTCGATCATTTGATTCCCGGCAATACGGAGAAGATTATCACTGATGGCACAAGTGCCGGTGGTGCGATGTCGAGTTTGATGGGGGCAACGGGAAACAATGCTGCCTACGAACCGTTGCTTAAGGCCATGGGAGCTGCAGAAGGGCGGGATGATGTGTTCGCCAGTGTTTGTTATTGTCCGATCACTGATCTCGATCATGCAGATATGGCCTATGAATGGCTGTATGGGAACACGGATAGTCGTAGGAGTCTGCCTGCAAGCAAGCGGGCTTTGACACTGGAGTTGGCTGCACAGTTCCCTTCCTACATCAATTCTCTCGGCTTAAGGAAAAAAGATGGCACACCACTTAATGCGGACAACTACCTTGAGTATATCAAAACGATCCTTATCTCCAGCGCTCAGGAAGCGAAAGATGCCGGAGCTGACATTCCTGATACCATCGGTTTTAGCTTCAGCAGCGAAGCCGCTTTTCAAGCTCCCATCGATGGGGGAGTTGCGCAGGCGAGACCTCAAGGGATGGCCGGTGGCGTACCTCTAATGATGCGAGGCAGTCGGAAGCGGGTCGGGGAATATATCACCGATTTGGATATGGAGAAGTATCTCAACTATGTTGTGAGCACACAAGCGCTCAAAGGCGTACCTTCCTTTGATAGTTACCAGGTGGATGGAGCTGCTGCGAGTGGAGAGAATGGTGAGTTCGGAAACGAACAGGGGACGGATGTAAACTTCACTGCATGGGCGGCTGAAAAAGCTGGCAACAGGTTGACTGAAAACGTGAAAGAGAATGTGCGCCTGCTGAATCCGATGTATTTCATCGGAGATGATGAGGCTACGGCAGTGGCTCCTCATTGGTATATTCGGCATGGGGCTCGTGATCGCGACACGGCTTTCCCCATCGCCATCAATTTGGCGACCAAGCTTCAGAACGCAGGTAAGGAGGTCAACTTCAAACTACCTTGGAACCGTCCTCACAGCGGCGACTATGCCCTGAACGAACTCTTCCGTTGGATTGCAGAAATTGTAAAATGAGGCAATGAGTCGAAAATAACCATTGCTATCCCGATGCTGGTCTATTTGTGACTGGCACCGGAGATATATTTTAGGATATTGCTGTCCGGTAAAAGTTTTACACGGCAAAAAAATAAGGCTGAAACCCTCTTGCAGGATTTCAGCCTCTTTTGTTACTTTGCTTGTTGCAAAAAAAACGCTAGTAACATGAGCTGAAAGGGATAAATCGCCACCGCCGGAACCATCATTATTTGATTAGGGGGCTTGCTTTTTGAAAAAGAAAGCCCGAAGTCCTATTCTAAAGGACTTTGGGCTGGATTTATCTGCAGTTTTGAAGTTTACCGGACAGCAATAATTCCCAAACAAACCAACTTCGATGATTTCACAGATAAAAAGATTGCAAGTATACAGAAGAACATCAACAGTAGACCGAGACAAAAGCTGAGGTTTGAAACACCAAAAGCAAAGTTCTTCAAAAGAATAGCCTAATTTTGCACTTGCCGGTTGACTCTATGGTAGAAAAAGCTTGAAAATAAGCGTGTTTCTTCTTGTCGGTGTCGTTCTTTTTTTGTACCTTTGCCCTCGTAAATGAAGGAGCTGTGTGCCCTTCCGCGGCTTTGTGTCGTGAAAATCAACAGGTTATAACAACTGAATAATAACCATTCGCCCCGCTTGGGTAGAGACTCCGGCGGGCTACGAAATCAAACTCAATAAATTCCAAATGCCAGGATTATTAGGAAAGAAAATCGGAATGACTTCCGTTTTCAGTGCCGACGGCAAGAATGTGCCGTGCACAGTTATCGAATGCGGTCCTTGCGTAGTAACTCAGATCAAAACTGTTGAAACCGACGGTTATGCTGCAGTGCAAGTGGGCTTCCAAGATGTGAAGGAAAAGAATGTTTCCGCACCTCTTTTGGGTCATTTTAAGAAAGCCGGTGTGACGCCTAAGCGTCATCTCGCAGAATTCGTTTATGATCAGGAGCTCAACCTTGGTGATGCAGTGACTGTGGAGCTCTTCGGTGAAGACGACTTCGTTGACGTAGTCGGAACTTCTAAGGGTAAGGGTTTCCAGGGTGTCGTAAAACGTCACGGTTTTGGTGGTGTGGGTCAATCGACTCACGGTCAGGACGACCGTCAACGCAAGCCCGGTTCGATTGGTGCATGTTCTTACCCTGCGAAGGTTTTCAAGGGCATGCGTATGGGTGGCCAGATGGGCGGTAAGCGCGTCACCACTCAGAATCTCAAGGTTCTCAAAGTGATCCCCGAACACAACCTCCTCCTCGTGAAGGGTAGCGTTCCCGGATGCAATGGTTCAATCGTTATCGTAGAAAAGTAAGACATGGAAATTAGTGTATTGAACATCAAGGGTGAAGATACCGGTAAGAAGGTAACCCTTAACGACAGTGTCTTCGGCGTTGAACCCAACGATCATGCCATCTATCTCGATGTGAAGCAGTATCTCGCTGCTCAGCGTCAGGGCACGGCTAAGTCGAAAGAACGTAGCGAAATGTCCGGTTCGACTCGCAAGCTCGGTCGTCAGAAAGGCGGCGGCGGCGCTCGTCGCGGTGACATCAACTCACCCCTGCTCGTTGGTGGTGCTCGCGTGTTTGGTCCCAAGCCCCGCGACTATCGCTTCAAGCTCAATAAGAAGGTGAAGCAGTTGGCTCGTCGTTCGGCGCTGAGCTACAAGGTTCAGGAAAATGCCCTCGTGGTAGTTGAAGATTTCAGCTTCGACACGCCTAAGACGAAGAGCTTTATCGACGTGCTCAACAACCTTAAGGTTTCGGACAAGAAGACGCTCGTAGTAGCTGCCGGCAGCGATAAGAATCTTTATCTCTCTGCTCGCAACCTTCCGAAGGCGAAGGTGGCTCTCGCTTCTGATCTCAACACCTACGGCGTGCTTGATGCAGCTGTTTTGGTAGTGACGGAAAGCGCCGTGGCTAAGATCGAAGAGGTTCTTGCCAAGTAATCACCCTCTCAACAGACAACGAAGTAATGGCATTCATTATCAAACCCATCGTCACGGAAAAGCTCAACCAGCTTTCGGAGAAGCAGAACAAGTTCGGCTTCGTTGTAAAGCCCGAGGCTAACAAACTTCAGATCAAGGCCGAAGTTGAAGCCCGCTATGGTGTGACGGTTACCGATGTGAACACAATGATTTACGCCGGTAAGAGCAAATCTCGCTATACGCGCGCCGGTCTCCTCCGCGGACGCACCAACGCGTTTAAGAAGGCCATCGTCACCGTAAAGGACGGCGAGACCATCGATTTCTATAGCAATATCTAATCAAGACAATGGCAGTACGTAAATTTAAGCCCACAACTCCGGGGCAAAGACACAAGGCTATCGGTACTTTCGAAGAAATTACTGCATCAGTACCGGAAAAATCTCTCGTCTGCGGTAAGCGTGCCAGCGGTGGTCGCAACAACGTCGGTAAGATGACCATGCGTTATCTCGGCGGTGGCCACAAGCGCAAGTTCCGTTTTATCGATTTCAAGCGAGAGAAGGATGGAGTTCCCGCAGTGGTGAAGACCATCGAGTACGATCCTAACCGTTCGGCTCGCATCGCTCTTCTTTACTACGCTGACGGTGAAAAGCGTTACATCATCGCTCCCAATGGATTGAAAGTGGGTGACCAGCTCCTCTCCGGCGCTGACGCTGCTCCCGAAGTGGGCAACGCTCTCCCCCTGCAAACATCCCCGTGGGTACCGTTATCCACAACATCGAGCTTCGCCCCGGTCAAGGCGCCCTCTTGGTTCGCTCGGCCGGTAACTTCGCTCAGCTCACTTCTCGTGAAGGTAAGTATTGCGTGATCAAGCTTCCTTCCGGAGAAACTCGTCAGATTCTCAGTGCTTGCAAGGCTACCATCGGTAGTGTCGGCAACTCTGACCACGCTCTCGAATCGTCTGGTAAGGCAGGTCGCAGCCGCTGGCTCGGTCGTCGTCCTCACAACCGTGGTGTTGTGATGAACCCTGTCGATCACCCGATGGGTGGTGGTGAAGGCCGTCAAAGCGGTGGACACCCCCGTTCGCGTACTGGTCTCTATGCTAAGGGTCTCAAGACACGTGCACCCAAGAAGCAGAGCAACAAGTACATTATCGAAAGACGTAAGAAATAATAGCACTAAAAGAATCGCAATATGAGTCGTTCTCTTAAGAAAGGTCCGTACATCGCAGTTTCTCTCGAGAAGAAGATTCTCGCCATGAACGAAAGTGGCAAGAAAAATGTGGTGAAGACATGGGCGCGCGCTTCGATGATCTCCCCCGATTTCGTGGGACACACGGTCGCAGTGCACAACGGTAACAAGTTTCATCCCTGTTTACGTGACGGAAAACATGGTCGGCCACAAGCTCGGTGAGTTTGCGCTGACGCGTAAGTTTGGCGGTCACGGCGGTAACAAGAAGAAGTAATCCACTTCGGGTGAACGCCACAACAACAATCCAACAATAAAATCTCAATCTCTAAATAATGGGAGCAAGAAAAAGACTTGCCGCCGAATCTCGCAAGGCGGCTCTCAAAACCCAGTATTTTGCCAAATTGAACGATTGCCCCTCCTCTCCCCGCAAAATGCGCTATGTCGTTGACATGGTTCGCGGTATGGAGGTGAATCGCGCCCTCGGCACGCTTCGTTTCAGCAAGAAGGCTGCTTCGAACGCCGTTGAGCTGCTGCTGCGTTCTGCAATCGCCAACTGGGAAGAAAAGAACAATCGCAAGGCCGAAGAAGGCGAACTCTTCGTGACGAAGATCTTCGTTGACGGCGGTGCAACGCTCAAGCGCATGCGCCCCGCTCCTCAGGGTCGCGGCTATCGCATTCGCAAGCGTTCTAACCACGTGACGATCTTCGTGGGTACAAAAGAAGAAACCAACGACTAATTAGAAACAACAGCAATGGGTCAAAAAATCAATCCTATCGCCAACCGACTTGGCATTATCCGCGGTTGGGACTCCAACTGGTTCGGTGGTTCTAACTTCGGCGACAATATCCTCGAAGATAGCAAGATTCGCGAATATCTCGATGCACGTTTCAAGAGCTACGTCGAAAAGCCCGGTCGCGCTTCTGCTAGCAAAAAGGAATACACTAGCGTATACGAATATATCTCTCGCATCGTGATCGAGCGTACGCCCAAACTCGTTACGATCACGATCTGCACCAGCCGTCCCGGTATGATCATCGGTCAGGGTGGTAAGGATGTAGAGCAGCTCAAGCTCCAGCTTCAGAAAATCACCAGCAAGGATGTTCAGATCAACATCTTCGAAGTGAAGAAGCCCGATCTCGACGCTAACATCGTAGCCAAGAGCATCGCACGCCAGATCGAAGGTAAGATGGCTTACCGCCGTTCGATCAAGAAGGCCATCGAAAACACGATGCGCAGCGGTGCCGAAGGTATCAAGGTGCAAATCAGCGGCCGTTTGAACGGTGCCGAAATCGCACGCAGCGAAATGTACAAGGAAGGCCGTACGCCCCTTCACACTTTCCGCGCTGATATCGACTACTGCCAGACGGAAGCCCTCACGAAAGTGGGTATCCTCGGTATCAAGGTGTGGATCTGCCGTGGCGAAGTTTACGGTAAGAAGGATCTCGCTCCTAACTTCACCGCCGAGAAGGAAAATGGTCGCCGCGAAGGCGGTCGTCGCGAAGGACGCGGCAACTTCCGCAACAAGAGAAATTCAAATCGCTAATCTGATTCTGTTAGAGCCATATGTTACAGCCTAAAAGAACAAAGTTCCGCCGCCCTCAAAAGGGCCGCAGCAAGGGCAATGCCCAACGCGGCAATCAGCTCGCTTTTGGTAGCTTCGGCATCAAGAGCCTCGGCACACACTGGATCACGGGTCGCCAAATCGAAGCCGCTCGTATCGCAATGACGCGCTACATGCAGCGTGAAGGCCAGAGCTGGATTCGCATCTTCCCGGATAAACCCATCACGAAGAAACCTGCCGACGTCCGCATGGGTAAGGGTAAGGGTGACCCCGTGGGTTACGTCTTCCCCATCACTCCCGGTCGCATCATTTTCGAAATCGAAGGCGTACCCTTCGAAGTCGCTAAGGAAGCTCTTCGCCTGGCCGCGCAGAAACTCCCCGTGACCACGAAGTTCATTGTTAGACACGACTACGACAAAAAAGCTTGATTATGAAGATTGCAGAAATTCGCGAACTCAAGAGCAAAGGCGAACTCGCAGAGCGCCTTGCTGCTGAGGTGAATGCCTATGAAAACATGGTACTCAACCACAGCATTTCTCCTCTGGAAAATTCTGCACAGATCAAGACCTTGCGTCGCACCATCGCTCAGATGAAGACTGTGCTGAACGAAAAATAAAAACGGAACGGACGGAAACGACACCGACGACTGCACCGATGACGGCAGTGGTAGAAACGTGTTGATGATGCATCGCTCGGAAGGTCGACGGAGTTTCGTTTCATCCCTCCACCCATCATAAGAATCCAGAATGGAAAGAAATTTAAGAAAGACCCGTCAGGGGGTTGTCGTAAGCAATAAGATGGACAAAACCATCGTCGTTGCTGCCAAGTTCAAGGAGAAGCACCCCATTTATGGCAAGTTCATCTCCAAAACGAAGAAGTACCACGCTCACGACGAGAAGAACGACTGCAACGTCGGCGACACCGTGCTCATCATGGAAACTCGTCCCCTGAGCAAGACGAAGCGTTGGAGAGTTGTAGAAATCGTAGAAAGAGCTAAGTAAACATGATCCAAACAGAATCTCGATTGACCGTCTGCGATAACAGTGGTGCTCGTGAAGCCCTCTGCATTCGCGTACTTGGCGGTACGAAGCGTCGCTACGCTTCTGTTGGTGACGTGATCGTTGTATCTGTCAAGAGCGTGATCCCGTCCAGCGACATTAAGAAGGGTGCCGTATCCAAGGCGCTGATTGTTCGCACGAAGAAGGAAATCCGTCGCGCTGACGGCTCTTACATCCGCTTTGACGACAACGCTTGCGTACTGCTCAACAACGCGGGCGAGCTCCGCGGAAGTCGTATCTTCGGCCCCGTCGCACGTGAACTGCGTGCAGTGAACATGAAGGTGGTTTCTTTGGCCCCCGAAGTTCTCTAACCCAACACAAGTAAGACGATATCTCACATGAGTAAGTTACATATTAAGAAGGGCGACACCGTTTGCGTTCTTGCCGGTAAGGACAAGAAGAAGACGGGTAAGGTGGTTCGCGTGCTTGTGGACAAGCAACGTGCCATTGTTGAAGGTCTCAACATGGTTCAAAAGAGCCAGAAGCCCAACGCCAAGAATCCTCAGGGCGGTTTCGTGCGCACGGAAGCCCCTATTCACATTTCCAACCTGAATGTGGTTGACCCCAAGACCGGTAAGCCTACGCGCATCGGTCGTCAGCTGAACGCTGAGGGTAAGCTCGTCCGCATCGCCAAAAATCCGGAGAGGAAATCAAATGAATACAGCACAACTCAAGAAAGAATATAAGGAGCGCATCGCTCCGGCGTTGATGAAGCAATTCAACTACTCTTCGCCCATGCAGATCCCCGTGCTCAAGAAGATCGTGATCAATCAGGGTCTGGGTTCGGCTACGCAAGATAAGAAGATCATCGACGTTGCTATCAACGAGCTCTCGGCTATCACCGGTCAGAAAGCTGTTGCCACGGTTTCGAAGAAGGACGTTGCCAACTTCAAACTCCGTAAGAAGATGCCCATCGGTGTGATGGTAACGCTTCGCCGCGAACAGATGTACGAATTCCTCGAGAAGCTCGTTCGTGTTGCTCTTCCCCGTATCCGCGACTTCAAGGGTATCGAGAGTAAGTTCGATGGTCGCGGTAACTACACGCTCGGTATTCAGGAACAGATCATCTTCCCTGAAATCAACATCGACGCTATCGACCGCCTGCTCGGTATGAACATCACGTTCGTTACCTCTGCTCCCACGGACGAAGAAGGTTACGCTCTCCTCAAGGAGTTCGGCCTCCCCTTCAAGAACGCTAAAAACAACTAATCAGCGATATGGCAAAAGAATCAATGAAAGCGCGTGAGGTAAAGCGCGCCAAGCTGGTAGCCAAGTATGCCGCTAAGCGTGCTGCCCTCAAGGAAATCGTGAATCACAGCGACGATCCCCAGGCAGCTTTCGAAGCAGCACAAAAGCTTCAGTCCATCCCCCGCAACGCCAATCCCATTCGTCTGCACAACCGCTGCAAGATCACGGGACGTCCCAAGGGCTACATCCGCCTCTTCGGTCTCTCGCGTATCCAATTCCGTGAGATGGCTTCGGCCGGTCTCATCCCCGGTGTGCGCAAGGCCTCTTGGTAATCGACCGATCCTTGTCGAATCACAAGCATCACTTTTAACACTGTCGGGAACTTCCCGATAAATTAAATCCACAATAATGACTGATCCCATAGCAGACTTTCTGACCCGCCTTCGCAACGCGATCCAAGCTAAGCATCGTGTTGTAGAAGTTCCGGCGTCGAACCTGAAGAAGGAAATCACGAAGATTCTCTTCGACAAGGGCTATATCCTCAACTTCAAGTTTGAGGACAATGGTCCCCAAGGCACTATCAAAATTGCCTTGAAGTACAATCCCGCCACGAAAGTGAGCGCAATCAAGAGCTCAAGCGAGTTTCTACGCCCGGTATGCGTAAGTACACCGGTTACCGTGAAATGCCTCGCGTGATCAATGGACTGGGTATCGCTATCATCTCCACGTCCAAAGGTGTAATGACCGACAAAGAAGCATCCGCCCTCAAGATCGGCGGTGAAGTTCTTTGCTATGTATACTAAAATATAGGAGGAACAAAATGTCTAGAATTGGTAAATTGCCGATTAACATTCCCGCTGGCGTACAAGTGACGCTACAGGATAATGTAGTGACCGTAAAGGGTCCGAAGGGTGAGCTCTCTCAGGCTGTTGATCCCTCTATCAAAGTCACAATCGAAGATGGCCACATCACTTTCGCTATCGATGAGAACAGCGAAGTAGAGACGAAGCAAAAGCAAGCTTTCCATGGTCTGTATCGTGCTTTGGTTAACAACATGGTTGTTGGTGTAACCGAGCAGTACAAAGCCGAAATGGAACTCGTCGGTGTGGGTTATCGTGTAGAGAACAAGGGCAACCTCGTTACTTTCACGCTGGGTTTCACTCACCCCATCGTTATCGAACTCCCCAAGGAGATCTCCGTTGAGACGAAGATGGAACGTAACCAGAACCCCTATATCAGCCTGACGTCCTGCGATAAGCAGCTCCTCGGTCTGGTATGCGCCAAAATCCGTTCTTTCCGTAAGCCTGAGCCTTACAAGGGTAAGGGTATCCTCTACGTCGGTGAGCAGATCCGTCGTAAGTCCGGTAAGTCGGCAGGTGCTAAGTAACCTCTAATCACGATTTAGATTATGACAAAACAAAAAGAAGCAAGACGCGTAAAGATCAAGTATCGCGTTCGCAATAAGATCTCCGGCACGGCTGCTCGTCCCCGCATGAGCGTGTTCCGCAGCAACAAGCAGATCTACGTTCAGGTCATCGACGACGAAGCTGGAAAGACCCTCGTCGCAGCCTCTTCGCTCGGTCAAGAAGCATGCCCCAAGAAGGAACAAGCCTTCAAGGTCGGTGAAGCTGTGGCCAAGAAGGCACTCGAGGCCGGAATCAGTGAAGTAGTTTTTGATCGTAACGGCTATCTCTACCACGGTCGCGTGAAAGAAGTTGCCGAAGGCGCTCGCAAAGGTGGACTCAAATTCTAAAGATTATGGCAATCAGAGTAAACGCAAACAATGAAGAATTGAAAGATAGACTCGTTGCTATCAATCGTGTTACGAAAGTCACCAAGGGCGGACGCACTTTCACCTTCGCTGCCATCGTAGTGGTAGGTGATGGTAAGGGCGTTATCGGTTACGGTCTCGGCAAAGCCGGTGAAGTCACCGCAGCTATCGCCAAGGGCGTAGAAGCAGCCAAGAAGAACCTCGTGAAGGTGCCCATCATCAAGGGAACCGTTCCCCACGAGCAGGCTGCCCGTTTCGGCGGTGCCGATGTGCTCATCCTTCCCGCCTCTGAAGGTACGGGAGTTGTAGCCGGTGGTGCAATGCGCCCCGTGTTTGAAAGCGTAGGTATCACCAACGTGCTTTCGAAGTCTAAGGGTTCTTCTAACCCCCACAACCTCGTGAAGGCAACGATCCTCGCCCTCAGCGAAATGCGTGATGCCCGCACCGTAGCTCAGCATCGCGGAGTATCCATCGATAAAGTATTCAGAGGATAAGCATTATGGCAACAATTAAGGTACAGCAAACTCGCAGCCGCATCGGCGCCCCCGTTGACCAGAAGCGCACACTCGATGCTCTCGGTCTCACTAAGCTTTATCAAGTTGTAGAACTCGAGGACAACGCTTGCACTCGCGGCATGGTTCGCAAAGTTCACCACCTGGTAACTGTAGTAGAATAAATAACACGTACGACATCATGAAATTGCATACACTCAAACCGGCCAACGGATCCACCCAGACTCGTAAGCGTATCGGTCGTGGTCCCGGTTCGGGCCTCGGCGGCACGTCTACCCGCGGTCACAAGGGTGCTAAGTCTCGCTCCGGTTACAGCAAGAAGATCGGTTTCGAAGGTGGTCAGATGCCCCTCCAGCGCCGTCTTCCGAAGTTTGGTTTCAAGAACATCAACCGCGTAGAGTACAAGCCCATCAACCTCAGCACGCTCCAGGCCTTGGCCGAAGCAAAGCAGCTTGAGAAGATCGGTGTCGAAGAACTCGTAGCCGCAGGTTTCATCAACCGCAAGACTCTTGTTAAGATTCTGGCCAATGGTGAATTGAAAGCCAAGCTCACTGTGGAGGCTCACGCCTTCTCAAAGACGGCCGTAGCAGCCATCGAGGCTGCAGGTGGTACCGCCACCCAACTCTAAACCATGTAATTCTAAGAGTCGAATGAAAAAAATAGTCGAAACTCTCAAGAACATATGGCGTATTGAGGATTTGCGCACGCGAATCCTCATCACCATACTGTTCGTGGCCATTTACCGTTTCGGATCCACTGTGGTACTTCCCGGTATCGATTCGACGGCATTGACCAATTTGCAAAAACAGACCGAGGGTGGCCTGATGTCGCTCCTCGACATGTTCTCAGGTGGTGCATTCTCTCAAGCATCAATCTTTGCTTTGGGTATTATGCCCTACATCACAGCTTCGATTGTTATTCAGCTCTTGGCAGTTGCAGTTCCCTATTTCCAAAAGTTGCAGCGTGAAGGTGAAAGCGGAACGCGCAAGATCAACCAGTACACTCGCTACTTGACCCTTGCGATTCTCACTTTCCAAGCCCCGACCTATCTCATGAACCTCAGAGAGCAGACGCTTGATGCGTTCTTAGTAGGCGATGGATTTCTGGTTTATGGCCACCTCCACTTTGATTCTCGCCGCCGGTTCGATGTTCGTACTGTGGCTCGGTGAACGCATCACCGACCGCGGAGTCGGCAACGGTGTTTCCGTCATCATTATGATCGGTATCATCGCCCGTCTGCCGGCAGCCTTCTTCGAAGAGCTCACATCAGCGCTCTCCAGTGCAGAAGGCGGTGGACTGATCAAGTTCTTCATCGAGATCATCGCCCTGGTTGGTGTCATGGCACTCGCCATACTTTTGGTAAAGGCGGTACGCAAGGTACCCGTACAGTACGCTAAACGAATTGAAGGACGAAAGAACCAGGTGGGCGGTGCCCGTCAGTACATTCCTCTCAAGCTCTTCGCGGCTAACGTGATGCCGATCATCTTTGCTCAGGCCATCATGTTCCTCCCGTTGATGCTGGTGAATGTCACCAAGACAGAAAGCCCCACCCTTCAGCAGTTCCTCAATCCCAACAGTGTTCTCTACAATGTCGTGTTCGTCTTCCTCATTGTAGCATTCACTTACTTCTACACGGCCATCACAATGAACCCCGTTCAGATGGCTGAAGACATGAAGCGCAACAACGGTTTCATTCCCGGTGTTAAGCCCGGTAAGGAAACAGCTGACTATATCGACAGCGTGATGTCACACCTCACGCTTCCCGGTTCGCTCTTCATTGCGGCAATCGCCATTCTCCCCACCTTCGCTCAGTTGGAGCCCTTCAAGGTGCATCAGGCCTTTGCCCACTTCTTCGGTGGAACATCGTTGCTCATCCTTGTCGGTGTGGTGCTCGACACCATCCAACAGATCGACAGCTTAATGTCGGTGCGCAACTATGATCGAATGCTCAACGCGGGACACACACGTCACCGTTCAAACGACTAAGGTTAATAGAACTCCACTCGGATGATCTATCTGAAGACAGAAGAAGAAATCGACCTGTTGCGCGCCGCCAATCGTTTGGTCAGCGCAACATTGACCGAAATCGCTAAAATTGTGAAGCCAGGTGTGTCCGTCAAAGCACTGGACACCTTGGCCGAGCAATACATTCGCGATCACGGTGCAGTCCCCACCTTCAAAGGGTTCCCCGCCGACATTCCCGGTGCCGACCCCTTCCCCGGTAGCATCTGCGCCTCGATCAACGAATGTGTGGTTCACGGTCTACCCGATGAACGTGTTCTCCGCGACGGCGATATCATCTCCGTCGACTGTGGAACCTACCTCAACGGGTTTTGCGGCGACTCCGCCTACACATTTTGTGTCGGTGAGGTGAGCGACGAAGTCAAGCAATTGCTTCGTGTCACCAAAGAGAGCCTCTACATCGGCATCGAGGCCGCCCTTCCCGGGCGTCGCATTGGCGACATCGGCGCAGCCGTACAAGACCATTGCGAACGACAAGGCTACGGTGTGGTTCGTGAGTTCACCGGTCACGGCATCGGTCGCGAGATGCACGAAGATCCTTCGGTACCCAACTACGGAAGCCGCGGATCGGGCAAGCAAATCAAGAACGGCCTTTGCATCGCGATCGAACCGATGATCACCCTCGGCAATCCTGCCATCGGACTTTTGCCCGATCGTTGGGGCATCATCACGCTCGACCGCCGTCCCGCCGCTCATTTCGAGCACACCATCGCCATTCATCACGGCAAACCCGAAATTCTTTCGACGTTCGAAGACATTGAACGCGTGGAAGGACATCTCTATTAAGATCATGGCAAAACAAACTGCAATTGAACAGGACGGAACGATCGTCGAAGCCCTCAGCAACGCGATGTTCCGTGTAGAGTTAGAGAACGGTCATCCCATCACCGCCCACATTTCCGGTAAGATGCGCATGCACTACATCAAAATCTTACCCGGCGACAAAGTGAAGGTGGAGATGAGTCCCTACGATCTGTCGAAAGGCAGAATCGTGTTCCGATACAAATAATACACACCCCAGATATGAAGACAAGAGCATCCTTGAAGAAGCGCACTCCCGACAGCAAGATCGTACGTCGTAAGGGTCGCCTCTATCTGATCAACAAGAAGAACCCTAAGTTCAAGACTCGTCAGGGTTAATCCAAAGCAAAACATCAAATAAGTATATGGCAATAAGAATTGTTGGTGTCGATTTACCTCAAAACAAGCGAGGTGAAATCGCCTTGACCTATATTTTCGGTATCGGTCGCAGCAGCTCGGCAAAGATTCTCGACAAAGCCGGCATTGACAGAGACATCAAAGTAAAGGATTGGACGGACGATCAAGCCGCCAAAATCCGTGAAATCATCGGTGCAGAATTCAAGGTCGAAGGTGACCTCCGTTCTGAGGTACAGCTGAACATCAAGCGCCTCATGGATATCGGCTGCTACCGTGGCATCCGTCACCGTATTGGTCTTCCTCTTCGTGGTCAGAGCACTAAGAACAACGCTCGCACTCGCAAGGGTCGCAAGAAGACCGTTGCAAACAAGAAGAAGGCAACTAAATAATAAGTGACTATGGCAAAGAAAAATGTCTCTGCAAAAAAGCGTAACGTAAAGGTTGACGCACAAGGCCAGCTGCACGTTCACAGCTCCTTCAACAACATCATCGTATCGCTCGCCAACAGCGAAGGTCAGGTTATCTCCTGGTCGAGCGCCGGTAAGATGGGTTTCCGCGGTTCTAAGAAGAACACGCCCTACGCTGCTCAAACTGCAGCACAAGATTGCGCCAAAGTGGCTTACGATCTCGGTCTCCGCAAGGTGAAAGCCTACGTCAAGGGTCCCGGTAACGGTCGTGAAAGCGCCATCCGTGCCTGCCACGGTGCCGGCATCGAAGTAACCGAGATCATCGACGTTACTCCGCTTCCCCACAACGGTTGCCGTCCTCCCAAGCGCCGTCGCGTATAAACCCACTGAAGGCGTCGTCCCAAGCACACCGCATCGCCCTCGGGCACAGCGGTGCCGCTTGAGCAGGCGTCGAATCACGAATCAACCATTCAAGCAAAACAAATATGGCAAGATATACAGGTCCTAAGGTACGCCTTTCTCGTAAGTTCGGCGAAGACATCTTCGGCAACACGACCAAGCGCATGCAAGGACGCAACCAGAACGTACGTCGTCGCAAGACCTCTGAATACGGCATCATGCTCGCTGAGAAGCAGAAGGCTAAGTACACCTACGGTGTGCTCGAGAAGCAGTTCCGCAATCTCTTCGACAAGGCTGCCAAGGCCAGCGGTATTACCGGTGAGATCCTCCTCCAGAGCCTCGAATGCCGTCTCGACAACGTCGTTTACCGCCTCGGCATTGCCCCCACTCGCGCCGCAGCCCGTCAGCTTGTGAACCACAAGCACATCACGGTCGACGGACGTGTAGTGAACATTGCCTCGTTCAGCGTAAAGCCCGGCCAAATCGTCGCCGTTCGCGAGAAGTCTAAGTCTCTCGAAGTGATCGCCGATGCACTCGCCGGTTTCAATCACTCCAAGTATCCCTGGATCGAATGGGACGAAAGCACCAAGTCCGGTAAGCTCCTCCACAAGCCCGAACGTGCCGACATTCCCGAGAACATCAAGGAACAGTTGATTGTCGAGCTCTACTCTAAGAACTAATTCATAACACGATTTTTCATGGCGATATTAGCATTCCAAAAACCCGACAAAGTGGTAATGCTCGAGAACGACGCCAAGAACGGAAAATTCGAATTCCGTCCCTTGGAACCCGGTTTCGGCACCACCGTCGGCAATGCTCTACGTCGCATCCTGCTCTCCTCGCTCGAAGGTTTCGCCATCTGCGCCATCAAGATTGACGGCGTCGAACACGAATTTGCCTCTGTGCCCGGCGTGAAGGAAGACGTAACCAACATCATTCTCAAGTTGAAGCAAGTTCGCTTCAAACAATTAGTAGAAGAATTCGAGACTGAGAAAGCAAGTATCACCATTTCGAACTCCACGGAGTTCAAAGCAGGTGACATTGGCAAACAGTTGTCCGGTTTTGAGGTACTCAATCCCGAACTCACTATTTGTCACTTGGATTCCAAAGCCACGATGACGATCGAAGTTACGATCAACAAGGGTCGCGGATATGTTCCCGCTGATGAAAATCGCGAGTTCTGCACCGATGTCAACGTAATTCCCATCGATTCTATTTACACCCCCATCCGTAACGTAAAGTACGCCGTAGAGCCCTTCCGCGTGGAGCAGAAGACCGACTACGACAAACTCGTGCTCGACGTTTCAACGGACGGTTCCATTCACCCGAAGGATGCACTGAAGGAAGCTGCGAAGATCCTCATCTATCACTTCATGCTCTTCTCCGACGAGAAGATCACCGTCGACGACGCTCCCGACGCCGACAACGAAGAGTTCGACGAGGAAGTACTTCACATGCGTCAGTTGCTCAAGACCAAACTCCTCGACATGAACCTCTCGGTTCGCGCGCTCAACTGCTTGAAGGCCGCAGATGTCGAAACCTTGGGCGACCTCGTTCAGTACAACAAGAACGATCTCTTGAAGTTCCGCAACTTCGGTCGGAAATCGCTCACGGAGCTTGATGATTTGCTCGAGAGTCTGAATCTGTCGTTTGGAACCGACATCAGCAAATACAAATTGGACAAGGACTGATCCCACAACCTGAGTTGTGATCGATCAATCAACTATCCCATTCAAACAAAAGTACACAAATGAGACACAATAAGAAATTCAACCATCTCAGTCGTACTGCTTCTCACCGTGCGTCCATGCTCGCTAACATGGCCGTATCGCTGATCAAGCACAAAAGAATCACTACGACTGTCGCAAAGGCAAAGGCGCTGAAGAAGTACGTCGAGCCCCTTATCACGAAGTCTAAGCAGGACACCACCAACAGCCGTCGTGTGGTATTCTCTTACCTCAAGGATAAGCACGCTGTGACCGAGCTCTTCAAGGAAGTCAGCGTAAAGGTCGCAGATCGTCCCGGTGGCTACACCCGCATCATCAAGACCGGTTTCCGTGCCTGCGATGCCGCCCCGATGTGCTTCATCGAGTTGGTTGATTACAACGAGCACATGGCCAAGACCGAAAAGAAGGCCAAGCGCACTCGTCGTTCCAAGAAGGCAGCTGCCGCCAACGAGGCAGAAGCCCAAGCCCCCGTTGCAGAAACGGCGGAAACTGCAGAAGCTGCAGAATAATTCAGCCACATACTTATTTCCCATCCCCGCTCCCGCCAGGAGCGGGGATTTTTGTCTCGTTCCATCTCGCGTTTACGCCTTTTCGTGCGTCTTCTCCCACACTTATGTTCTTCCCCTGTCGCTTCTCGTTTCGTCTTTTTCCGCTCTTTCTGCCGCCGTCCGCTTTTCGCGCGTCTACTCTTTATAGGAACCATCGCACTTCGCATCCCGTTCCCATCCCCATTACACTCCCGTGCTCCATTTCGCCACTAAACCACAGCATTCATTGTCGTGCGTGGAGAAAATGAGTAACTTTGCTCTTATCGTTCCCTCTTCCATCGAGGAAGGCGACCGCCTTTAGCGTGTCGCCCCCATCGACATCCCACCCGTCCCATCGTTCCAAATCGTCCCGCCCATGGACCTCCACACCCTCCGCACTGTCGTCCACTACAGCCTGCATTTCCTCGCCCCTTTCCTCCTTGCGCTGTTGTTTTTCCCCGACGGCAAGCGCCGCAAAGCCTATCTCATCATGTTCGCCACCATGCTCGTCGATCTCGACCACCTGTTGGCCACGCCCGTCTTCTCCCCCCACCGCATGAGCATCGGCTTTCATCCCCTCCATTCCTATCCCGCCATTGTGCTCTACGCCCTCATGTGCTGCCTGCCCTATGGGCGTCACCGTTACTTGCCGTGGTGGGGCAGGGCAGTAGCCATCGGTCTGCTCTTCCACATGTTCACCGATTGGCAAGACTACATGTGGTGGCCGCACTGATGCGCATTTTCGCAGCAAATGCTCTTCTCCCCACCGCGTGCCGCCTTCTTCCATGCGAAAGCCGCACAGCTACTTCTAAAAACACCGCTGCTTTTTCCCGAAACCTCCCTTGTTTCGCGAAAAAGCAGCGGTGTTTTTGTGTGAACTGCGAGATAGGTGAAATAGGCCGCATTGCGTTCTCTGTCCAATTGGGCAAGGCTCGGGTACTTCTTGCCCCAACGCCGAGCAAAGGTACGCAAATTTTCATATATTGCTGTCCGGTAAACTTCAAAACGGCAATAAAACTTTTACCGGACAGCAATAATAAACTAACCGATTTTCCCTGAACGAAAACAAAGAAATCCCGCCATTCACAGTGTGTGAGTGGCGGGATTTTTGTGCGTGAAATACACCCAAAAGAGAGTGTACTCTGTGAGGATTAGAATCGATACGTAGCCGTGAGGTTGATGTTGCTAGGTGCACCAGGGAAAGAGCGGAAACGGTCCATACCACCGATGAAATAGCGTTTGTCGAGCACGTTGTTCCAGTTGAGTTGCAACTGCATATCTCTCACTTTGTAGTAGAGCGCAAGGTTGAGCAAAAGTGTAGCCAGGGTAAGCGACTGTGGCTTCTCTTCTGCCCACTTGTCCTTCGCGACGGCTCACGCCATTGACACCAAGTCCAAAGCCCAAGTTGCGGAGCATACCAGAGGGGATGATGAATTTCGTCCAGAGGTTGGCAGCGTGACGAGGAGTTCCAGGACGTTGGACGTTAAGATCTTTGGTGCCAGGAGCGGCCTTGGTGATTTCTGCAACGTTGTAGGTGTAGCTTGCCATGATGCTCCAGTTAGGAAGGATGCGACCTGATACGTCGAATTCCACACCGCGAGATACTTCTTCTCCTACGGCAACCATCAATCTAGATCCAGGTACACCAGCAGGGTAAAGACTGTTGTTCTTACGGATTCTGAAGAGCGAGGTGGTAACGCTCAAACGCTTGTTGAGATATTCACCTTTAGCACCCACTTCCCAAAGTTCGCTCCTCATGGGGTCGAACGGTCCACCCACTTCGGGATCATTCTGGATGTCAACACGTTGAGGTTCAAAACCGCGAATCCAAGAAGCATAAACATTGGTAGAAGGAGTGAGCGCGTAGACCAAACCTACACGAGGGATGAAGGCTGTTTGTGTGGTCTTCTTTTCAACGCCCTTAGTGTCTCTTGTGACATCGGTAAACCATTCCATACGTGCACTCAACAGTGCTTGCAAGCGTCCCCAGTGGAGTTGCTCTTGCAAATAAACACCATTAGAGTAGGTGCGTACAGCACTGCCTTGACCGTTAGGGTTTCCAGCACCAGTCTTGTAGATATACTTCGTGACATCTTGGATGCGATTGCCCACGGTTGAGTTCATATCGAAGCTAGGCACGTTGGGGATAGGATTCCCATTTTTGTCTAGCTTGTAGTCGGCTTTCTTTGCTACATCGAATTTGTCAGCTACAGTGCCGTCCTTAAGGAGATAACCGCTGGCCGAAAGGGAACTAAGTCCAGGAGCAATAGCGGTGTTGAAATAATCATATCCTAAAAGAAGTTTGTGCTTCAATTCACCAGTGGCAACATCCCAAGTGAGGTAGTTGTTGAAGTTGTTGGTGGTGAGGTGGCGATAGCGTTTATCAAATCGCATTTCCACCTTTGTAGGATCTTCTGTGCCATCACCCTTAAGCTGATAACGGTGTTGTGTAGTGTGTTCTTCGCCTCTATCCACATAACCAGAATAGAGATAGGTGCTGTTGAAGAGCAAACCTTTTGCCAACTGGTGAGAGAGCGCAAACGAGAGGTTGAAGGTGTTTTCGCTCAGGTAGTCGCTAGCCGCCCCTAGAGAGGAGTAGTAAGGCACAGCAAAGATGTCACCTTTAGCAGGTAGGGAAAGTCCTCTGTCGGGATTACCCATATTGTTGTTGTAAGTGATGTCGGCATTGAGCTGCGTGCGGTCGGAGAAGATGTAGGTGAAAGAGGGAGCCACAATGAAGGTTCTGACACCTTGTAAGTCGCGGAAACCGTCGGTGTTTTCATAACCGAGGTTCAAGCGATAGAGAATGTTCTTCTTTTCGTTGAGAGGACCGGTGAAGTCGGCATAGACATTGGTGGTGTTGAAACTTCCTGAAGAAATCGTCACCGAACGGCGTGCTACGTCGAGAGGTTTTTTCGTCACGCGGTTGACAACACCACCAGGAGCTGCATTTCCGAAGAGGGCAGAAGCAGGACCCTTGATGACTTCCACACGCTCGATGTTGGCGAGCGATGATTGACGCCACAGTGGAGTGAGTCCGCGCATACCGTTGAGGAGGTTACCCGAGTTGAGGTTACCCAATGAACGGAAACCACGGATGCTGAAATCGTTGTAGGCAGTGTATTGATTGATACCACTGATATTTTTCACCACATCGTTTACGGTGATGGCACCTTGGTCGAGCACAAGTTCTTTGGTCACATAACCAATGGATTGAGGCACGTCTTTGATGGCGGTTGCCGTCTTGGTGCCCACAAACGAAACGGAGTTTTTGTAGGATTGTTCGCGACGTCCCATCACATCGACCGTGGGGAGAGCATCAGAACGTTCCTGCAACACGAAATCAACACCTTGATAACTCTTGTTTGTTAGATTAAGAGTGCGTTGTTGAGCAGCATAACCGATGGCGTGTACTTGGAGCGTCGTTTCTCCTGCAGGAAGTCCACTGAGCGTGAAATAACCATTGGCTTTGGTGCGGATGACCTGTTTCGCCCCTTTTACCATGATGATAGCTTCGCTGATGGGGTTGCCGTTGTTGTCGGTGATTTGTCCACGGATTTCAGCAAAAGCCCCTTGTTTTTGTTCGTTGCCGCTGGTGGCACGTGTCACGAGAGTGTCGTTTGCCACCGTGTTGGTCTTATTGATAGACGCATTGCCACTCAGTTTGCTGTCGCTCTTTGCGCTGCTGGCAAACGAAGCGGCAGGAATGGTCATAGCTGCAGCAATCATTGCAATAGGAATGATGGAGGGAGTCATAAAAATTAGGAAGTTTAGTGTTGGGTTGTTCGGGCAAAAAGCGGAGTTCTGCTTGTGCCGCCCCCGTAGTTTGCTCTGGATTGCTCCTTTTGGGCAAATCCCTACGATTTTCAGTCGATGAATAAGAGAACTAGGGAGATAAGCGGCTGCGAAATTACCTATTTCACTCGTTCGCGATGCAAAGAATTGCACATTATCTGATGAAACGTGTAGAAAAATACCCAGATTTAGTGATAAGGAAATGCGATTCTGTTATATGTATATGTCAAAGCATCTGATAAATTGGTGTAAAACCTCTGATTTCGGTCTGAGAGATAATGAAAATCGGCTTAATGGTCAAATGTGCTCCTGAAAGGGGGCATAATGCACTCTTTTTCATACCTTTGCCGGTATTTATAATGCTATAATGGAATATCATTGGCGTTTCGTCATTCCGGTGTTCGATCGCCCGTGGCATTGCGCCGTAAGTCCTCAGACCAACCGAATCCCTTGCCCCATCATTCCCCTTTTTGCCTACGCAAAAAGCCCGCCCACGCAGCAGCGTGGGTCGGGCTTTGTCGTAGAGTAGGGCAACGGTCTGCCCTGTAGTCTTTATTTCATGTTGCGCTCCAAGAAGTGGAAAATGCGCTTGAAGAGATGCGTGCGTGTCGCACCGCCGTAGATACTGTGGTTGCGGTTCGTGTAGACCTGCATGTCAAAGGGCTTGCCCGCCTGCACGAGCGCTTCCGACATCTGTGCGCAGTTGCGGTAGTGCACATTGTCGTCGGCCGTGCCGTGGATGAGCAGGAGGTCGCCGTGGAGTTGGGTCGGCGCGCGTGATGGGATTCACCAACTCATAGTTGGCATTCTCTTTCGGCGTGCGCATGTAGCGCTCGGTGTAGACGGTGTCGTAGAATTTCCAGTTGGAAGGCGCCGCCACCGCCACGCCGCAACGGAAGAGGGGCGTGCCCTGCGTCATGGCCATCAGCGTGTTGAAACCGCCGAAGCTCCAACCCCAAATCGCGATGCGCGAAGCATCTACATAAGGGAGCTGACCCAAATAGGCCGCAGCAGCCACTTGGTCTTGCGACTCAAGGTCGCCGAGACGAAGGTAGGTGCATTTTTCAAAATCCGCACCGCGTGCGCCCGTACCGCGGCCGTCCACGATGACACTGATGTAGCCATTTTGTGCGAGGAAGGCTTCCCACACACCGCCGCCGTAGAATCCCGTGCTCCAAGCGTCTTTCACTTCCTGACTGCCGGGGCCGCTGTATTGGTACATCACGACCGGATATTTGCGCTTGGGATCAAAATCGCGGGGCTTCACCATCCAGCCGTTCAACTGTGTGCCGTCGGCCAGTGCGAAGGTGAAGAATTCTTGTTTCACGCCCACGTCCTCCACCTTCTTGCGCAGTTGCGCATTGTCGATGAGCGTTTTCTGCGTGCGTCCCGCACCGTCGCGCAAGGTCGTAACAGGGGGTACGCCGAGTTGTGAGTGGACGTCCATGAAGTGGCGCATGTTGGCGGAGAACGTCACCTCGTGCGTCCCGCTCTCGGGGGTGAGGCACGTCGTTTTGCCGCGCTTGTCCGTTGCATACACGGCCGTGCGCAGCGGGCTCTCCTTGTGGGCGGCATAGTAGAAACGACCGTCGCGCTCGTTGTAGCCATAGAACTGGCTCACCTCGAAGTCGCCCTTCGTCACCGTCGTCTCCAGTTGGCCGTTGAGGGTGTACCAATAGAGGTGTTGGTAGCCGGTGCGCTCAGAGAGGAGGGCGAAGTGTCCGGGATAGAAGCGCAGGGCAGTGTAAGCCTGCTCGCGGAGGTAACGCTTGTCGGTTTCGCGCAGGGCGAGGCGCGCCATACCGCTGCGCGGGTTCACCATATAGAGGTCCATGCGGTTCTGGTGGCGGTTGAGCGTCACTACGGCCAAACGCTCGGGGTCGGAGGTGCCGACGATGCGCGGCACGTAGCCGTCGGAATCGACGGGAACCGCCAGTTGACGCGTGGCGCGGCTCAGCAAATCGTAGCTGTGCACGCTCACTTTCGAGTTGTCGGCGCCGGCAATGGGGTATTTGTAGTCGTAGGTGCCGGGATATTCGGCATATGCCTCGAGGGCGGGTTTCATGCCCTCGAACATCTGCATGCGATAGACCGGGCACTTTCGACTCATCGTAGCGCACCCAGCAGAGCATCTTGCTGTCGGCGGTGAAAGTCGAAGGAGCGCGCCGTGCTAAACTCCTCTTCGTTCACCCAGTCGGGGATGCCGTTGAGCACCTCGTTGCGCTTGCCGTCGGTGGTCACCTGCGTTTCGGCGTTGCCGTAGAGGAGTTTCACGACGAAGAGGTTGTTGTCGCGCGCAAAGGCCACGACATTGCCGTCGGGCGAGAAGAGGGGCGACATTTGGGGACCGCCTTCCGAGAGCGGTTCGTACTTGCCGTTGGCCACATCATAGATGTAATAGACCGCCAGCGAGGTGCGGCGATAGACGGGAGTGGTTTTCGTGCGGAGGAGAATTTTCTTCTCGTCGGGGCTCATGATGTAGCCGTCGATGCGCTCGAGTTTGACCGCACCGCGGGCTTTGTCGAGATCGAAAAGCACACCGGTTTCTTGTCCCGTCTTGAAGGACGAACGGGTGATGCGTCGGCCGTCGGCCGAAAGCTGCGAATAGCTTTCGCCGTCGTTGAGGGGATGCACCCCATAGATGTATTGGGGGGAGAAAGAGCCGTCGTTAATTTGTTCGATGGTGATCTTCGGCGCGTTGTCGGCCGCGGTCGGTGCTGCAAAGAGTGTGCAGAATCCGGCCAAGAGACTGAGCGTGAGCGTGGAAATAGATTTCATAAAGGGAGGAATGGGCGAGGTGAAGGCATGCATGGGTCTGCGCGCAGATTGGAGCGCGATAGGTTTCAGCGGTGAGCGGTGAGCGTGACGGCGCAACCGTCGCACTTGGCACCGGTGGGCGGATTGTCTTTGCTCAGTTCGCAAGTGGCTTCGACCAGTCGCGGGTAGGTGTTGAAGAGCCGGTGCAGGATGCGGCCGGCCACATGTTCGAGCAGTTGCGAGGGAGTTTGCATTTCTTCTTGCGCCATGGCGTAGACATCGGCATAACTAATGGTGCCTTCGAGACGGTCTTCGTTGATGGCGGCTTCGGCTTCTTCGACGGTGAGCCAGAGGTTGAGGGTGAAGTGAGCGCCCACTTCGCGTTCTTGGGGCAGCACCCCGTGGTGAGCATAGAAATGCAGGTTGCGGAGGGCGATTTCGAGCGGTTCGAACGTCATAAATAAGGAGTCAGAGGGAGGAAGAGGGGCTGTCGTCGGTATCAGCGCCGGCGGTAGCATATTTTTTGAGGGCACGCACCACCCCGGCTTTCCAGGTGTTGATGGTGTCGTTTTCGAGTTGCAGCGATTCGATGAGTCGAATTACATTGTCCACGGGCATCCGATAGCGCAACACGCCCGAGATGAGTTTGGCATAGTTCCAATACTCTTTGTTGAAGCGGCCGGAGAGTCCTTCGACGGTGGTCTTGTAGCCGCGTCGGTTTTCGAACGAGAAATCGTAGCGCGGGCTGCCGTCGGCGTTGAAGTTTTTGACAATCCAGCCGGCATTGACGCTTTTGGGCAACACGATGCCCTCATCGTCGTCTTGGAGTCCGGTGAAAATTTCGTAGGGTCGGCCGTCGAGCAAACCGACGAAGGCGACCCACTTCTCTTTCTTGTTTTGAAATCGCCAAACGTCGCATTCCAAAGTCTGCGGTCGGCGTTCAGTGACGTCGCGGATCTGTTCGAGTGCCAAGCGCATCAGGCCATTGAAGAGTTTCTGCTCAGCCGTCTCGTTGGCTTGGGTATAGGCATACACGCCCTCGGGGTCTACGGTGAAATGAGCGCTGAGTGTGCGAAAGAGTTCGGCTTCGTCGCCGTTGTTCTCGCGTTGGGCGATTTCGTGCGCGAGCTTTTTGATCTCGTCGATTTCAAAAGTGGTGTTGGACATGAGGCGTTGTGAAGATTACACGATGAGAAAGGGGAAGAGGGGCGTTATTCTGCCGCGAGCTGATTCCAGAATTCATCGAGATCTTCGGCGAGTCCTTCCATGAGGTTGTGGTCGATGATGAGCGTATCATCGTCCACAAGATAGAGTTCGGCGATGTTGGTGTGCTCCTCGTCGACGAGCACGAAGGAGAAGGGGCGCAAGAGGTGCATCGCCTCGATGGGTTCGCGCAACTTGTGAATGCAGGTTTGGAGCAGGGGTTGAATGTCAGCGTAGAAGTCCTCGCTCGTGTTGTCGATCCATTCTTCGACCACACAACGGGTGATCTCGTTGTCGTCATCGTCGAGGACGCGGATTTCTCCGCTGTCTTGTTTGACGAGGATATACAAATCGGTGAGTCTCGGTTCGCCGCTGTCGGAGCCACATTTTTCGGTAGTTTTCCGCAGTGCGCGTTCGATTTGGTGCAGCGTCTGTTCTGAAACGTTCATGAGCGCGTGGATATAATGTTGATGATAGGGCAAAGTTACTTGGTAAGGCGCAAAAAGCAAAATGTAATTTGTTTTTTTTGTCCGTGTGGTGTAACTTTGCCTCGACAACGTGCGCAAGTTTCTTGTTTTCACCCGTGGTCAGCCGGTTTTTCGTGCGTTTTTGCGTTAAAATCGCCCGCTTTCCTGCGCTCGCCCACGGCTTTGTTCATTCCGCCCATGCTCCTCACGCTCGATATTGGCAACACCCGCGCCAAACTCGTCTCGTTTGTCGACGGTCATCCCCGGTTGGAAGCCGCTTGTGCGGTTTCGGAGTTGCCGGTTGCCTTCGCCGGCATCTCCGCCCACCGCCCCGAAGTCACTTCGCTCCGTTGGTGCAGCGTGGGTGCCGACGACGCTCTCGTCGAAGCCCTGTTGGTGCGCACCGGTTGGCCGACACGCCGCCTCGTTGCCGCAGCCGAAGTAGGCGGTGTGCGCCTGGCCTATCGCACGCCCCACACCCTCGGAGTCGATCGGCTGGCCGCTGTGTTGGGCGCGCGCAGCTTGCAACCACAGGGTCACTTGCTCGTGATCGATGCCGGCACCTGCATCACGTTCGACGTGCTGCTGGCCGACGGCCGTTACATCGGCGGCAACATCAGCCCCGGCCTCTCGATGCGCCTCGCGGCGATGCACGCGCACACCGCGCGTTTGCCGCTCGTCGATGCGCAGGGCGAACTGCCCTTGCTCGGTCTCGACACCCCCACTGCCCTGCGCTGTGGAGTGGTGCGCGGCATTGCCTATGAAATTGAAGGCTATGTGCGTCGTCTGCGCGAAGAATATGGGGCAATTAGTACTTTTTTGACGGGCGGCAATCGCTCAGATTTTCCCGTTTCGGCAGAAAGTTGCACCTTTGCAGACGAGTATCTCGTGGCACGCGGCCTCGCCACTGATTTTTAAGCGAAAAGCCGTTGCGGCTTGTTCGCCTTTGGGTTGGTCGACTGCCGCACTTTGGGTCGCCGATTCTCCTCATTTATTATTGTATGATCTCCAGCATGAAGAAATACCTCCTTTTGCTCTTCGCCGCCGCGTCTGTTCTCGGCGCATCCGCCCAAGAAACGGGTGTGTCGTCTCCTTATTCTCGCTACGGCGTGGGTGTGTTGAGCGACCCCTCTTTGGGTTTCAACAAAGGCATGGCCGGTACCGGCATCGCCCTGAGCGACAGCCGTCGTTTGAATTTCGCCAATCCGGCATCGTATGCGCGTTTCGACTCGCTGAGCTTCATGTTCGACGTCGGCGTGACCTTGCAAGCCGAGCATCGTTCGGCCGGCAATGCTTCGCGCAACGATTATCGCGCGCAGTTCGACTACCTCGCCGCAGGTTTCCGACTGGCACCGCGTTTTGGGTTTTAGCTTTGGGCTTGCGTCCCTTCAGTAGCGTGGGCTACGAGCTGGCCACGCAGAGCACGAGTCTGAGCGGCAGCGGCGCTTCGAGCGCGTTGACCACGACGACACACTACACGGGCGAAGGCGGTTTGCATCAAGTCTATGCCGGACTGGGCTTCATGCCGCTGAATGGCCTTTCGGTTGGGGCGAATGCCGGCTATCTGTGGGGCTCCACCACGCACTCGGCTTACACGGAATTCAGCAATTCGTCCACCGATGCGCTCCGCCGCTCCTATGCCTACGAGGTGCGCTCCTATACGTTGGACTTCGGCGCTCAATGGGCGCACCGCATCGCTCGCCGTCACGAGGTTTCGCTCGGTGTCGTCTACGGTCTCGGCCACGGACTTCACGGCAGCGCCGATTTTTACAACCAGCGCATCAGCGGTAGCGCGGTGCCGTCCGGCGACACGGTGGCTTTGCGCAACGTCTTCTCGCTCCCGCAAACCGTCGGTGTGGGACTCGGTTGGAACTATGCCAACCGTCTGCGTCTCGGATTGGACTACACGCTGCAACAGTGGGGGAGTGCCACCTCTCCTGCCCTCGAAAGCGCTGGCCGACGGCAGTCAAGTGTTCCGCAAAGCCGACAATCTGCTCACCGATCGCCATCGGGTGAGTTTCGGTGCGGAATATACGCCCGATCCCGACGCCCTGTCGTGGGCACCGCGCGTGCGCTATCGTTTGGGCTTTGAGCTACGCCAGTCCTTATGTGAAGGTGGACAATCACGACGGTCCCGTCTTCTTATGTAGCCACCTTGGGTGTGGGATTGCCCATCATCACCTCGCGCAACAACCGCAGCATGCTCAATGTCTCTGCGCGCTATGAATTGTTGCAACCCGCCGTGACGGGTGCGCTGAAGGAACAATTCTTCGGCTTGTCCGTCGGTTTGTCGTTCGGCGACAAGTGGTTCGACAAATGGAAGGTTGAATAACATCGCCCCATGCACCGTCTACTCTATTGTCTGCTCGGGCTTTTCGCGCTGAGCCTGAGTTTTTCAGCCTGCGACAACGGCGCGCCGCCAAGCGGATCGGCGGTGCGCAATCGCGATTCGCTGCCGATGATGGTCACCTATGGGGTGTCGAAACTCATCAGCGACTCGGGCGTTGTTCGCTACAAGATTGTTTCGGAAGAGTGGCTGGTCTTTCGACCGCACTCACCCGCCACGTCAAGAATTTCGCAAGGGCGTTTTGCTCCAACGCTACGACGATCGGCTCAATGTCGACCTCTACATCACGGCCGACACCGCCTATTGGTACAATCAGAGCCTCTGGGAACTGCGCGGTCGCGTTCGGGTGCGCAATTTGACAGACCGGGTGACCTATACCAGTGAACAACTGTATTGGGACAACGAGAAACATGAATTTTACTCCCATGTGCCGATGCACATCGTGACGCCCGACCGAGATTTGCGCGGCGATCGTTTCCGTTCCGACGAGCATTTGACGCGCTACGAGGTGAAACGCACGCGCGGTTTCATTCCGATGCCCAGTTCCCTTCGCCAATTCGCCCGCACCGGCCGACACCGCGTCGCGCTGATCAACCTTGTTCTGCATGAAGCGTTTCGACTGAGCCGGATGCCTTGACGATTCGCCCCGCTATTCACTCTGTTTGTGACCTCGCTTCGGCCAGTGCCTGCCGATGGTCGAACCGTAAGCCTACAACAATCCCCCTATTGACAACTGTCGATAGGGGGATTGTTGTGGAATGTGGGGAGGAATGGTGCGCCGCTTGTGGAGCGCGCGCGTTGGGCTCACCCGGCGGAAGGGTTTTAGAACGAGATACCGAACGAGAGGAAAGGAGCCAATGAATAGCCCGAGGCGATGTAGTAGTCGGTGTCGACGAGATTGAAGTTGTCCGTCACACCGGCGCGGAAGAAAGCGCCTTTCATCATCTGATAACGGTAGGCCAAAGTGGCATTGAATCCCCATCCGAAGGGAGAGGTCGGTCCGTGTGTGTTGGTTTTGATCGGTTCGGTCTCGGTGTATTCCGTGTCAGACATGTAGGCACAGCCTTCGCCGTGAGTCTTATAAAAGAAGGATTCGAAATAGCCGATGGACAGTCCCAGACCGATTTCGAGGAAGTGTCTTTTGTGTCCCACGAGATGGTGCACCTGCGCCGGGCATCATCCATCCGTTGGTGCGTCCGAGATCATTGAAAAAATCGTCGGTGCTAGAAGTTTTGACGCGAGCCAATCCCACTTTGTAGCCCCAGTGTCGAGAGTTGCCTATGCGCGAGTCGAAGGCCAAACCCACCGTGCGCGAAGCACCGCCGTGTTCAACCATCACGCCATAGCGGGGACGCTGCGCCCAACTGCCGATGAAAGGCAGCGCGAAGAGAAGAGAAAGGAGAAGATATTTCATGTTGAAAGCTTAGAACGTGTAACCAATGGAGAGGTAAGGATGAAAACTGTCTTCTTCGTCGTTGCTGAAAGAAAAAGTCTCACGAACATGGAAGTCGTCTGAGAGGGAAAGACCGGCACGCACAATCAATCCTTTGTCCATTTGGAAGCGGTAGCCCGCCGAGAGGTGGAACAATTGGGTAAATCTGCCGAAATACCGATGGGTGTATTCATGCGTCAAGTAATGTTTTCTTCTGCCCGGGTAGTCGCATCCGGTCTCGTGTGACCCTTTGGTTCGTCTCTTCGTATGAATACTGGATGTAAGCCAAGGAAGTGCCGCAAGCAGCTTCGAACATGTGGTGCTTTCCGCCGGCCAGAAAGTTGAGATCGAGAGGCACGGTGATCCCCTTCTCGCGATAGTTATACTGAGGCAAGCCTTTGTAAGTCGTATAACCTACACCGACACGATAGCCCCAATGAGATTTGGGAGCGACGCGGCGATCGAACGAAACACCGAAGCCCTGGAATGCCGGTTCCCACCCCACCGAAACGGCAGAACGTTGCGCTCGCAGCTGGGTGATGCACAGCAGCAAGAGACACAGCAAAGCGATTTTTCTCATAAAATTGATGCGTTGATAATGTGAAATCCGGCGCAAAGTTAGTCATTATTTTGGAAAGTGCTCCGTTGGGGATTGCGGAATTGTGAAAACTATTACGCGCGCGAACATTATATCGCAGCAAGCGTTGGGAAATCGTCTACATTGTCGTATTTTTGTAGACGATTGGGGGACTTTCTCCCGATCCAACGTCATCAATTCTTACTCTACGTCATTCCTCGCTTTTCCTATCTCATAATGAAAAAGATATTGTTCCTTCTTTTGCTCTTGTTGACCGTCGTTTTTCGAGCGCCGGCCGCCAATCCCTCTCGAAGGACCTAAGCGCGAAATGCGCGGCACTTGGATCCAATGCGTCAACGGCCAATTCCTCGGTATGTCGCGCGAGCAGATGCAAGCTAACCTCACCAACCAACTCAATGTGTTGCAGGCTGCCGGTATCAATGCCGTGATGTTCCAAGTGCGTCCCGAAGCCGATGCCCTCTATCGCAGCAGCTACGAACCCTGGAGTCGTTGGCTCACCGGCCGTCAAGGACAAGATCCCGGTTGGGATCCCCTCGAATGGATGGTGCGCGAGTGCCATCGTCGCGGCATGGAGTTGCATGCTTGGATCAATCCTTTCCGCGCCAAGACCAAAGACACCAAAGAACTGGCGGCCAACCACCCCTATTGGCTCAAACCCGATCGCTTCTTCTCCTACGACGGACTCATCATTTTCGACCCGGGTCAAATCGAAAACCAACGCTACATCTGTGATGTGGCAGCCGACATTGTGCGCCGTTACGATGTCGACGGTTTGCACATCGACGACTATTTCTACCCCTATCCGGTGCCCGGTTTGCCCATTCCCGATGATGCCACCTTCGCCGCCAACCGCAATGGATTCAACAACCGCGCGGATTGGCGTCGCTACAACGTGAACACCTTCATCAAGATGCTCTACAACACCGTACATAGCATCAAACCTTGGGTCAAATTTGGTGTATCTCCCTTCGGCATTTACCACAACCTATCTTCCGGCGGCAGTGTGCCCGGTAGCGACACCCGCGGTCTGCAGAACTACGACGACTTGTATGCAGATGTCTTGTTCTGGGTCGGCCAAGGTTGGGTGGACTACGTCGTGCCGCAACTCTACTGGCCCATCGGACATCCCAGTGCCGACTACGATCGCCTCTTGCGTTGGTGGGCAAAACACGCAGCCGGACGTCCCCTCTATATCGGACAAGACGTCGAACGCACGGTTTCGAAGGCCGATTTGAACAATCCCACCGTCAATCAAATGAACGCGAAGTTCGAACTCCAGCGCAGTTTCCCCCTCCATCCAGGGGCACGTGCTTTGGTACTCCGCCGCGGTGGTGCGCAACGAGGGCAACTATGCCTACGAGTTGCAAAACAACTATCACCTCACGCCCGCACTCGTGCCGCAGATGCCCTTCATCGACGACAAAGCCCCGAAGAAGCCGCGCAAACTCAAAGCCCTGTGGATGCCCGACGGCTACTATCTCTTCTGGACTGCCCCGAAAGCCAAGACAGAGATGGACGCGGCGAAATTCTATGTGATCTATTGTTTCCCCAAAGGACATAAGATCGATATCAATTCGTCTACCTATATCTTTGCCGTTACCTCCGAAACGATGTATAAACTTCCGTACAATTTCGGCAACGAAAAGTACACTTATGTCGTGACAGCCCTCGACCGTTTGCAGAATGAGTCGAAACCGGTCAAAATCAAATTGAAACTCTGATGGCTTCTCCCTTATAGGCAAAAGCCTCCATGATTATAAAGGTCATTTTCTCCCTTTCAATACAGGTCTTACGATGAAAGTTCTCAAATTCGGCGGGTCCTCCGTCGGAACGCCCGAAGCCGTGCTGCAAGTCAAGCAGATCGTAGATCGGCTCGACACCTCAGCGGTCGTTGTGGTCTCTGCGCTCGGCGGTGTCACCGATCGTCTCATCTCGCTCTCCGCACAGGCCGTCGACCCTGCGGCCGACTATCTCACCGCCCTCGATGAACTCCACACCCGCCACGACAAGATGGTGCGCACTGTCTTGCCTGCCGATCGACAGGAGGAAATCTTACAAGGCTTGTCCAACAGCTTCGACGAACTCAGCCGTATCTTACAAGGCGTTCACCTCATCGGAGAACTCACGCCCAAGACCGCCGATGCCATTGTAGCCTACGGCGAACGCATTTCCTCGTCCATCGTGGCCGCGCTGCTCGACGCCCGCCACATCGATTCACGTCGACTCATTCGCACGCGCCCCTGAAGGAGCGAAACACATCGTCGATTTCGACGCCACGCATGCGGCCATCGCCGATGCCGATCTCTCGCGTTGTCCCCTCACTGTGATGGGCGGTTTCATCTCGTCCGATGTCGAGAGCGGTCGCACCACCAACCTCGGTCGCGGCGGATCGGACTACACTGCGGCCATTCTTGCGGCCGCCCTCGGTGCCGAAGTGCTCGAAATCTGGACCGATGTCGACGGTTTCATGACCGCCGATCCCCGCGTCATCCCCACTGCCTTCACGATCGACGAACTTTCTTATGACGAAGCCACCGAATTGTGCAACTTCGGAGCGAAAGTCGTCTATCCCCCCACCATCTTCCCCGTGTGTGTGCGCAACATTCCCATCTTTGGTGCGCAACACCTTCAATCCCAACGGAAAACATACCGTCATTCGCCGAAATGCCGCCCCCAGCTCGCGCCTCATTCGCGGCATCTCCTCCATCGGCGAGACCGCTTTGGTCACCGTCAGCGGTATGTCCATGGTCGGTGTGGTCGGTGTCAATCGCCGTATCTTCACCACTTTGGCACAAGCCGGCATCAGCGTGTTCATGGTGGCGCAGTCGGCTTCCGAAACTTCGACTTCGCTCGCCGTCACTCCTGCCGATGCGCAGCGCGCCTGCCACATTCTTGATGCCGAGTTCGCACAGGAAATCGCCGCCGGCGCCATGAATCCCGCCGGTTGTCGCACCGGGTTGTCCACCGTTGCCGTCGTGGGCGAAAACCTTCGCCACCACACCGGCACCGTCGGCCGCCTGTTCTCCGTTCTCGGTCGCAACGGCATCGGTGTGAACGCCGTCGCTCTCGGCGCGCTCGAAATGAGCGTCTCGTTCGTCATCGAACGCCCCTTGCTGCGCAAAGCCCTCAACGTCTTGCACGACTCCTTCTTCATGGGCAACCACGAAGAACTCAACCTCTTTATCTGTGGCACCGGGACCGTCGGCGACCAGCTCATCAGCCAGTTGGCCGCGCAAAATGCCGTTCTCCGCGAGAAACGCGGGTTGAACCTCAACTTAGTCGGAGTAGGCGGCCGCAGTAAATCGGTTTACGACATCGCCGGCATCGATCCCGCCAACTACCGCGCTGCACTGAATGCCAGCGAAGAGGAAGGCGGCATCGACCACATGATGCGTCGCATCCTCGAACTCAATGTCTTTCAACGCCGTTTTTGTCGACTGTACCGCTTCGGCCGACGTCGCCGCGCACTATCGCGCCCTCCTCGAACATCACGTCCACGTTGTCACCGCCAACAAAGTAGCGGCCTCCGGGCCCTTACGAAGATTATGCGGCGCTGAAAGACATCGCACGCCGTCGTGGGGTGAAGTTCCTTTTCGAAACCAATGTCGGTGCCGGCCTTCCCATCATCGGCACTATCGGCGACCTCATCGCTTCCGGCGACCGCATCAAGAGCATCGAAGCCGTCTTGTCGGGCACGCTCAACTACGTGTTCAACACGCTCTCCGCCGAGGTGCCGCTTTCCGAAGCCGTGCGTTTGGCACAGGCCAACGGCTACAGCGAACCCGACCCGCGAATGGATCTTTGTGGCATGGACGTGGTGCGTAAAATCACCATCTTGGCGCGCGAGAGCGGCTATCGTGTCGAAACTTCCGACATTGCCATCCAGCCTTTTCTCCCCACCGAATTATTCGAAGGTAGTACCGAAGCCTTCATGGAAGCCCTGCCGCAACTCGATGCCGCTTTCGAGCGCGAACGTCAGCGTTTGGTGGCCGAAGGCAAATGCTGGCGCTACGTCGCCGAGTGGAAATACGGCAAAGGCAGCGTCGGCCTGCGCGAGATTCCCATCGGCCACCCGCTCTATCAACTCGAAGGCTCGAACAACATCATCTGCCTCACCACCGCCCGCTACGACACCCCGATGATCATCCGCGGCTACGGTGCCGGGGCGGCCGTCACCGCCGCAGGTGTCTTTGCCGACGTGATGCGCGTGGCGAATATCTAAATAGTAAAGGGAGCTTTTGTGCTTCTGGAGCTAATCGAAATCTCGCAATGAGGCGAGTGTGAAAAGAATCCATCGAGGAGTTTTTACTCCCTCGATGGATTCTTTTTGTCGTTATGGCTACTTTTTCAAGAAAGGGAAACAGCGCCGTGCAACAATCGCTTATATATAAAAAAAGATGAGGCTTAATCAGCACTTCGTTTCGCCCAAACGAAATGAGTTGGAAAAGCAATCGTTTCCTCAAAACGCATGCAGTTTTCCCACCACCTTTGTAGAGGTGTAAAATGCGGTTGATGGGGTAGCGCTCCGTGCCGTATTCGGGGTTACTGGCCACGAAGTCGAGCATGGTGGGATCTTCCGGCACGCGGCGGAGGATCTTCACGGTGCGGAGACCCGTCGAGCACCACGGCGTAAATGTGGCCGGGTTCGAGGTTGTCGATCGTCACGCGACGCAGGGCGATCTTGTCGCCGGGTTCGAGGTCGGGCAACATGCTGCGACCCTGCACCGAGCACCACAAATCCGCCTGGCGGTTGAAAGTGGTGTCCATAAAGTAACTCGGGCGCGCGGTTTGGTCGTTTTCCACGTCGTCGAAACCGCAAGTGAAGTCGCAATCGAAGACGGGGAGTCCCTCTTGTTCGAGTTCGCGTTGCGCCTTTTTCTTCGCTTCGCGTTCGGCGCGGTTTTCGGCGCGCAGCATGCGACCCTCGCCCGAAATGAGCCAGTCGATGGAAACGCCGAGTTTTTTTCGCTCACCGCTTCGAGAAAAATCGTATTTTAGGTTGCACGGCTCCGGTCAAATAGGAGCGAATGCGCGCTTCGTTTGTTTCGAGTAGTTTGGCAAAACGAGTGTTGCGTCCGTTGGCAAACCGTTCGACGAGCTGTTCAAGTCGTGAGGTCATAGTTGGGGAAATAAATGAAGAGATGAGTGTTTTCTGTTAAACGCAAAAGATCGACGAGGTCGAATCCCTTGGTCGTGTTTATTTTCGTATGGGATTAAGTATTACGCGACAAAGTTACGCATTATTTTGGATGTCGCAAATTTTTTTTCCGCTTGTTTTTCATGATGTCGGCGACAACTCACTCCGGAATGGGGTGAAATAGGAGGGCGTTTTTGTGGCCGGTTCGGTAGTGAAAAAAACCATGTTCTCGACCGTCGTTTTCTTTTTGTCTCTGGTGATTGTCGAGGGCGAAGGGGGCGTGTAGGCCTCAGTTGCGGTGAAGGCATTTTTGCCTCGCGCACGCATTACGCGCGCATCCACTGTTTTTCGATTTTTGCCTTCACATCTTCACCTTTGTGTCGTAATGGTTTGAACTGCAGTCTGATAAGTGTGAAGGTTTCACCCCGAAAAGCCTTCACCGATGGAGTGGAATAGAGGTGCAAAACGGGTGAAGGGAAGGTGAAGGCAGAAGAGGGTGAAGCCTTCACCTGTAATGTTTTGTGTGTTAGTGTGTTGAAAGAGTTGGTGAAGGAGTGAAGGCAAAAATCGGAAAACAGTGGATGTGCGCGTGATACGCGCGTGAGGGACGAAATGCGCAAGGAACTTCACCTTCTGTCGGATGTTGTTTCGGCGCGTCATGATTCCCTGTTTCAAACCAGTGGAGAAAGTGAGAAAAGTCGTTGTGTTTTTACGAAAAGTGGGCTTGTTTTTGAAGGGAGTCCACAAGGTTGAGTTGCGCCCTTTTGCAGTGGCAGCGGAAGGTGGCGATGAGGCGTCGTTTTTTCGCGTTGCGAGAGATGAAAAAGCGCTCCGAAAAAAGTTGGTAGGACAGAAATAAAATAGTATCTTTGCGGAATGATACGGCGCATGCGATATTTTTCGAAAAGCTCTTCGTGAGTTCGTTCCGCTTCGTCGTTTCTGCCGATCGGCATCGCGCGCGTCCTCGCGGGCGTTCCGAGCGTCGGCACAAAGTGCTCGCGCTGCCGTTGCGGCGCAAGTTTTCCCCACATCCATCTCCTCAATACAGAAACAACCCATGCTAGAAATACGCAATCTTCATGCCTCAGTCGAAGGCAAAGAAATTCTCCGCGGCATCAATCTCACCATTCGCGATGGTGAAGTGCACGTGCTGATGGGCCCCAACGGCTCGGGCAAGTCGACCCTCTCCAATGTGCTGGTGGGCAACCCCAAATTTGAAGTCACCGAAGGCGAGGTCATCTTCAATGGCAAGAATCTTCTCGAACTCGAGCCCGAAGAGCGCAGCCACGAAGGGCATCTTCATGTCGTTCCAAGCACCGATCGAAATCCCCGGTGTGTCGATGACCAACTTCATGCGCGCGGCCCTCAACGCCAAGCGCAAGTATTTCGGTCAAGACCCGTTGCCCGCGGCCGACTTCCTCAAATTGCTGCGAGAAAAACGCAAAGCTCGTCGGCCTCGACGCGCACTTCATGAGCCGCGGAGTGAACGAAGGTTTCTCGGGCGGCGAGCGCAAGCGCAACGAAATCTTCCAAATGGCCGTGTTGGAACCCACGTTCTCCATCCTCGACGAGACGGACTCCGGTTTGGACGTCGACGCCCTGCGCATAGTGGCCGAAGGTTTCAACCAACTGCGCACGCCGCAAACCTCGGCCATGGTGATCACGCACTACCAACGCATGCTCGACTACCTGCGCCCCGACTTTGTGCACGTGCTGGTCAACGGTCGTGTGGTGAAAGAAGGCACGGCCGATTTGGGCTACGAGATCGAAAAGCGCGGTTTCGATTGGATCAAGGAAGAACTGGCGCAGTGAGCGCCATAGGCGCTCGGCAGCCGGCTTGTCGCTGTGTTGTGCGGCGCCACGTTCCGATAGTTTCACCTCTCCAATCTGATTCCCCATGTCCGGACTTCAACAATATCTCCGTCTTTTTGACGAACAACGCGCCCTCATCGATGGCAACAGCTGTGCGCCGCTCAATGCGCACCGCGACGATGCCCGGCGCTTCCTTTCCGGCGTAGACTTGCCCAACCGCAAGACCGAACGCTACAAATATACCAACGCCTCCGCCATTTTCGCGGACGAATACCATTCTGACTTCACGCGCACCTCGATGGACTGCGTCCCGGCGACGACCGCGGATGTGCTGTGCCGAATTTGGCCACCGTGCCCGTCCATGTCATCAACGATGTGGTGGTGCCCTTGGCCGACGACGTCGAATTGCCTGAGGGCGTGCATCTCCTCTCCCTCTGCCGTGCCGCTGCGGAACACCCCGAATGGCTCGAACGCTACTACGATCGCGCGGCGCACCACGAACCCGCCAATCAGCACAAGCATGCCGACCGAGAAGAGCGCGACGTCGTGACGCGTCTGAACACGCTCTTCGCACAAGACGGTTTGCTCATTCACGTGGCGGCCGGTGTGCAGATGGAGCGCACGGTGCAAATCGTGCTCCGTTCGCGCGCAGCTGTCGATCTGCTTTCCCATCGCCGTTTGCTCATCGTGGCCGAGGCCGGTGCGAGCGTGAATGTGCTGGTGTGCGAGCATGCCGACGGCACCCATCGCTACCTCACCACGCAAGTCACCGAGATCTATGCGGCCGAAGACGCCGCCGTATCGGTCTACACGCTCGAGGAAACGCGTGAGGGCAACCACCGTTTCAGCAACGTCTATGTGGAACAACAGGCGCGCAGTCGCGTGAGCCTCAACGGCTTCTCCTTCACCACGGGCGTTTCGCGCACGATGACCAATGTGCGCCTGCTCGGCACGGGTGCCGACTGTCAAACGGCCGGTGTGGCCATCACCGACGGTTGCCAGCACGTGGACAACAACCTGCTGGTGGATCATGTGGCCGAAGCCTGCACCTCCGACATGCTCTTCAAATATGTGCTCGACGGTGAGAGCCGTGCGGCCTTTGCGGGCAAGGTGATGGTGCGCCCCGGTGCGCAACAAACACTTTCGCACCAAAACAGCGCCAACCTCTGCATTTCGCCCACGGCGCATGTGCACTCGCTCCCGATGCTCGAAATCTATGCCGACGACGTGCGTTGCAACCACGGTTCGACGATCGGCAAACTCGACGAAAGCGCCTTGCTCTATCTGCGCCAGCGCGGTATTCCCCTCGCCGAGGCGCGCCTGCTCTTGCAACATGCCTTTGTGGCCGAAGTGCTGCAGCGTGTGCCGAGCGAAGCCCTGCGCGATCGGCTCTCCGACCTCGTGGAACGCCGTTTTCGCGGCGAACAGCGCCACTGTGCCGACACGTGCGACGATTGTGCCGTAAAGTTTTGAACCGGAAACCGCTCATGATGACCGACTATCGAGAAGATTTTCCCATACTGAGCCGTGAGGTGCACGGCCGCCCGTTGGTGTATCTCGACAATGCCGCCACGACACAGAAGCCCCGCGTCGTGTTGGAGGCCATGGACGCGCTCTACACCACCTGCAACGCCAATGTGCATCGCGGCATCCACACGCTTTCGCAAGAAGCCACCGCGTTGCACGAAGGGGCGCGCGAACGGGTGCGCTCGTTCCTCAATGCGCGTTCCACGGCCGAGATCGTTTTCACGCGAGGGACGACCGAGAGCCTTAACCTCGTCGCAGCGTCGTTTTCGCAAGCCTTCCTGCGCGAGGGCGATGAGGTGATTGTCACCGTCATGGAGCACCACTCCAACATTGTGCCCTGGCAGCTGGCACGCGAGCGGTGGGGCTTCACGCTCCGCGTCGTGCCGATGGACGACGAGGGGCGTTTGGACCTCGAAGCCTACGCCGCGCTGCTCAATGAGCGCACCCGCTTGGTGTGCTGCTGCCAGGTGAGCAACGTTCTCGGCACGGTGAATCCCGTACGCGAGATGGCGCGGATGGCGCACGACGCCGGTGCCTACTTCTTGGTGGACGGCGCGCAGAGTGTGCCGCATTTTCCGGTCGATGTGCAGGAGTTGGATTGCGATTTTCTCACGTTCAGCGCACACAAAATCTACGGTCCCACGGGCGTGGGCGTGCTTTACGGCAAAGAAGCACTGTTGGAGCAACTCCCTCCCTATCAAGGGGGCGGAGAGATGATCGCCCGCGTCACTTTTGAGCACACCACCTTCGAACGCCTGCCGTTTAAGTTCGAAGCGGGCACGCCCGACTATGTCGGTACGCACGGTTTGGCCGCCGCCATCGACTATGTGGAAGCCGTGGGGCTCGACCGCATCGCGGCGCACGAAGAGGTGCTCACGCGCCACGCCATGGCACGCATGGCCGAGATCGATCAAATGCAGTTCTACGGCACGGTGCCCGGGAAGACCTCGGTCGTTTCGTTCAATGTGGGGCAGATTCACCCGATGGACTTGGGAACGTTGCTCGACCGCCTCGGTTTTGCGATCCGCACCGGCCACCATTGCGCGCAACCGCTCATGGCGCGTTGTGGAGTGGAGGGCATGGCGCGCGTTTCGTTTGCGCTCTACAACACCGAGGACGAAATCGATCGTTTCATGGAGGCGCTGCAACGCGTGGTGCGCATGTTCTGAACGCCCGCGTAGGCTCCCTTTCGGGCGAGTGCACTCCTTATTTATAGAAGACAGCTTGGGCGGAAATCATCGTAGGGTGGTTTCCGCCGATGTTTTGCCGTTTGGCCCGAGCCGTTGAGGCTGCTTATCGTAAGGTGGCGTTCGGCCGAAAGACAAATGCTGATTTTTTCGGCGCAATCTTTGGTCTTTCGTTCTAAACACTTACCTTTGTCCTTATCAACATCACATTCAATACCCATTGTTATGTTACTGACCACAACGCCCTCGATAGAAGGACACCCCATTCGCGAATATCGCGGTATCATCTCGGCCGAAACCATCATCGGCGCCAACTTTGTGAAGGATTTCTTCGCACGTATCACTGACGTTTTCGGCGGTCGTTCGGGTTCGTACGAACGCGTGCTGCGCGAAGGTAAAGAGACGGCTTTGGCCGAACTGACCAAAGAAGCCCAACGCCTCGGTGCCAATGCCGTGGTAGGCTTGAAGTTGGATTACGAAGCCGTGGGTGCTTCGGGCTCGATGCTCATGGTCGTGGCCTCCGGCACGGCCGTGGTGATCTAAGTCGTTCGTTCAGTGCTGCTCGCTCACCACAATCAAATGGGACTGCTCGAGGCCGGTTGCGACGAAGCCGGTCGCGGTTGTTTGGCCGGTGCGGTCTATGCCGCAGCAGTCATTCTTCCTCCCGACTATCACAACGAACTGCTCAACGACTCAAAACAACTGACCGATGCCCGGCGGCGTGCCTTGCGCCCGATCATCGAGCAGGATGCCTTGGCGTGGGCGGTTGGCGTGGTCGACGCGGAAGAGATCGACCGGATCAACATCTTGAACGCCGCTATCCTGGCCATGCACCGCGCACTCGACGGTTTGCAGCTTTGTCCCGAATGCATTATCGTCGACGGCAACCGCTTCAAACCCTATGTGCGCGAGGTGCTCGAAATTCCGCACACCACTATCGTGAAGGGCGATGCGAAATATCTGTCGATCGCCGCCGCTTCGGTGTTGGCCAAGACCTATCGCGACGATTATATGGCCGCGTTGCACGAAGAATACCCCGACTATGCGTGGGATCGCAATGCCGGTTACCCGACGGCGGCACACCGTGCGGCGATTGCTGCGCACGGGCCGACACCCTATCATCGTCAAAGTTTCAAACTGCTCAAAGACTAATCGCGGGCGGCAGCGCACAGACGTTGCCGCCCCTCATGTATCCTCTCCATGTTCGCAGACATTGTTCTTCCGCTCGCTGTTCCCGGTGCGTACACCTATCGATTGCCCACACAACTCGACGGGCGCGTCGTCATCGGCTCGCGTGTGGTGGTGCCGTTGGGCAAAAACAAACGCTACACCGGCATTGTCATTCGTTTGCACGAGGAGTTGGCGAACTTCGACGAAGAGCGCATCAAGACGGTTGAGGAGTTGGTCGACGAACGCCCGTTGTTGCTCGAGGAGCAAATCGCCCTTTGGCGCTGGATGGCGCAATATTATATGTGCTGTCCCGGCGAAGTGATGAAAGCCGCCTTGCCCGCCGGGTTTGAAGTTGGAGAGCGAAACGCTCTTTGCCTTGGCCGAAGACGCCGACCCGCACGATGAGGCGCACGATGAGCAAGCGCGCGAAGTCTTGCGGGCGTTGATGGCCAAACCTTTGCGCGTGAGCGATTTGCGCAAGGCTGTTCCGCGTCCGGGATTGTTGCGCACACTCAAAAACTTGGTCGAAGCGCGGTGCATCACGGTCGAAGAAAAAGTGAGTCAAGGCTTCAAAGCGAAAAGCGAAGCGCGACTCACGCTCGCTCCCGACTACGCTTCGGCGGAGGCGCTCGAGCAGGCGCTGAAACAGCTGGGGCGGTCGCCGCGACAGTCCGAGGCGATGTTGGCTTTCCTCGATCGAGCCGGCATAGCGGCGGCCGAGCGACTCAATAATTTCGCTTTGCTTGCCGAAGTGCGCCGTTCCGAACTCGTCGAGGCCTTGCCCGAGGGCGGAGCAGCGGCCATTACGGCCTTGGTGCGCCGCGGACTGCTCATTTCCACCTTGGTCGAGGTGGGACGCCTCAAGACGCACAAAGCCGTGGAGGGCTTGCCGCCGCGCCCCCTCAGTGAAGCGCAGCAAGTAGCGCACGATGCGATTCTCGCGGCGTGGGAAGAAAGGAAGTGGTGCTCTTACACGGCGTGACGTCGAGCGGGAAGACGGAAGTCTACATCGAACTCATTCGACGCGTCATCGCCGAGGGAAAACAAGTCCTGTTTTTGTTGCCCGAAATCGCGTTGACAACGCAAATTACCGACCGTCTCGGCCGCGTGTTCGGCGAACAGCTCGGGGTCTACCATTCTAAGTTTCCCGACAACGAGCGTGTGGAGATTTGGCAGCGGCAGTTGAGCGAGAAACGCCTATCCTTTGTTACTCGGCGTGCGCTCTTCTGTGTTTTTGCCCTTTCAAAATCTCGGATTGATCATCGTCGACGAAGAGCACGAGACGTCTTACAAACAGCAAGATCCGGCTCCGCGCTACAATGCGCGCGATGTGGCGATTCTCATGGCGCACCGCTGTGGCGCTAAGGTCTTGCTCGGCACCGCCACGCCCTCGTTGGAGAGTTATAAGAACGCCGACGAAGGAAAATATGGCTTGGTGCGTTTGGATCGGCGCTTCGGCGATGTGCAAATGCCCGAAATTATCGTCGAAGACCTGGCCGAGTTGCGCCGAAAGAAACTATTGCCCACACCTTTCTCTCCGCGTTTGCACGAAGAAGTGAACGCCGCGTTTGGACAAATGGCCAACAAGCCATTCTCTTCCTCAATCGGCGCGGCTACAGTCCGTCGTTGCAGTGCAGAAGTTGTGGGTGGTCGCCGCGTTGCACCCAGTGCGATGTGCCCCTCACGCTGCATTTGAAGTTCAACAAACTCGTTTGCCACTATTGCGGCGCGCAATTTCAAGTGCCCACGCATTGTCCGCAGTGCGAACAGGCCGATTTGCGCGACATCGGCGCCGGCACGGAGAAAATCGAGGCCGCCGTCGAGGCTTGTTTCCCCACGGCGAAGGTGGCGCGCATGGATTTGGACACCACCCGCTCGCGAACGGCCTACGAACGCATCATCCGCGAGTTTCAAAACGGCCGTTCCAACTTGCTCGTCGGCACGCAGATGGTGACCAAAGGCTTAGATTTCGGCGGAGTCAGCGTGGTGGGTATCGTCAATGCCGACCAACTATTGAATCGTTGCGACTTTCGCGCCCACGAACGCGCTTTTCAAATGCTTTCGCAGGTGGCGGGGCGTGCCGGTCGCCGCGGCAGTCGCGGACGCGTGGTGTTGCAGACGCGGCAACCCGATTTGCCCGTCGTGCGCCAAGTGGTGGCCGACGACTATCAAGCGATGTACAAAAGCGAAATGGCCGATCGGCGCATTTTTCGCTTTCCGCCCGAAGTGCGCCTGATCACCATCTATCTCAAACACCGCGAGGAGCGCACCGTCGCCGTCACCGCTCGCCTGATCGGCGACTTGTTGCGGCCGCATTTCGGCGACGATCTGCTCGGTCCCGACAAACCGGCGGTGGGCTACGTCCAGTTGCAGCACATTCGCAAGTTGTTGTTGAAAGTTTCGCCCACGCTGAGCCCCGCTTCGGTGCGCGCCACGTTGTTGGCAGCGCGCGATCGCGTGTTGGCACACAGCGCTTGTCGCAATGTCACGATCTATTTTGATGTCGACCCCATGTAGTCGATGCTTTTTGTGCATCGTTGGTTTGTCGAAGGCGACGAGTCGACATAAAAAGGGGCAACCTTTTCTCCTCTGCGATGCGAGAACGGTTGTCGAACATCCCCCTCGGGAGGCAAAACACGGGAAGTTTCCGCATTTTGCCTCCTTTTTCTTTTGCACTTCACAAAACGCGTCGTAAATTTGCCACAAATCATATTTCAAACTCTCGAATAGACGCTATCCCTTATGTTAGACGTAAAGCAATTGCTCGCCGCCTGCGAAGAGCGCATGGAAATGAGCGTGATGCACCTCGAAGAAACCCTTTCGCACATCCGTGCCGGTAAAGCCAACGTGCACATTCTCGACCAAGTGCTGGTGAACTCCTACGGTTCGATGGTGCCCATCAACAACGTGGCCGCCATCACCACCCCCGATTCCCGCACCATCGCCATCAAGCCTTGGGACAAAAGCATGTTCCACCCCATCGAGAAGGCCATCATCGATAGCAATGTGGGCATCATGCCCGAAAACTAACGGCGAAGTGATCCGTTTGGGCATTCCGCCCCTCACCGAAGAGCGTCGTCGCGACCTCACCAAGCAGTGCAATCAAGAAGGTGAAGAAGCGAAAATCGCCGTGCGCAATGTGCGTCGCGACGGTATCGACAAACTCAAGAAGAGCACCAAAGACGGTGTGCCCGAAGACGTGGCGAAAGATGGCGAAGGCGATCTGCAGAAGCTCCACGACAAGATGGTAAAGCGCATCGAAGATCTGCTCGCTGCCAAGTCTAAGGAAATCATGACCGTCTAAGGTCACAAACATCTACGCTTTTGGCTCGTAAACCCTCGAACAGCAAAAATACCTCCACCACAGCGGCTCACGGCATCGTGGTGCGCAACACCGGTAGTAGCTACATTGTGCGCACCGATGGCGGGGAGCAGGTGGAATGTCGCGTCAAGGGCAATTTTCGTCTCAAAGGTATCCGCACCACCAACCCCGTTGCCGTCGGCGATGGGGTTGTGTTGCGTATAACCCCCAACGACGAAATCGCCTTCATCACCGCGATCGACGAACGCCGCAATTACATCATTCGCAAAGCGTCGAATCTCTCGAAACAAAGCCACATTCTCGCTGCCAACATCGACCGCGCGCTCTTGGTCGCCACCATTGCGCGTCCCGAGACGTCCACCACCTTCATCGATCGCTTCCTCGCTTCGGCCGAAGCCTATCGCGTGCCCGTGGTGCTGGCCTTCAACAAAATCGATGACCTCAATGAAGAGGAACGTGCCACGCTCGAGTACCTCACTTGGGTGTATCGCGACATCGGCTACGAGGTGCTCCATCTTTCGGCCGTCACCGGCGAAGGACTCCCCGAGTTGGCGCCCTATCTTCGCGACCGCATCACGCTGTTGGCGGGTCATTCGGGCGTAGGTAAGAGCACTTTGCTCAATCGCCTCATCCCCGGTGCGTGTGTGCGCACCGCCGAAATTTCCGAGTCGCACGGCACCGGTATGCACACCACCACTTTCAGCCAACTCCTCGACTTGCCCGACGGAGGTAGCCTCATCGACATTCCCGGCATCAAAGGTTTCGGCACCTTCGACATGGAACCCGAAGAAATCGCCCACTATTTCCGCGACATCTTCGCCCTCGGCCACGAATGTCGCTTCTCCAACTGCACCCACACCCACGAACCCGGATGTGCTGTGTGCGAAGCCCTCGAAGCGCACCGCCTTGCGCCCTCGCGCTACACCTCTTATCTCTCCATGCTCGAAGATCACGACGAAGACAAGTACCGCGCGGCTTTTTAGTCGGCCGCGGCCACTCGCTGCCTCGTCGTTTTTTCAGGCAACACCCGTCCAGCCCCGTACAACACTATGCTCGACAAAAAAACATTTACGCAACTCTATTTGAAAGATACGTCGTTCGTCAATCTCATGACACGGCGTATCTTTAATGTTTTGCTCATCGCCAACCCCTACGATGCTTTCATGCTCGAAGACGACGGGCGCATCGACGAAAAACTCTTCAACGAATATGCCGCCCTCTCGCTGCGCTATCCGCCGCGCTTCACCCAAGTGAGCACCGCCGACGAGGCGTGGGGCGAACTGGGGAACAACTCGTTCGACCTCATCATCGTCATGCCCGGAACGGACAATAGCGACACCTTCGACATCGCCCGCGACATCAAAGCGCGCAACGAGCACATCCCCGTCGTTGTGCTCACCCCCTTCAGTCACGGCATCAGTGCGCGCATCGAGCACGAAGATCTTTCGGCCTTCGAATATGTGTTCTGCTGGTTGGGCAACACCGATTTGCTCCTCTCCATCATCAAGTTGCTCGAGGACAAGATGAACCTCGATCACGACATCGAAGAGGGTGGAGTGCAGCTCATCATTCTCGTCGAAGACAACATTCGGTTCTACTCCTCCGTCCTGCCCGAGCTTTATAAGTTCGTCTTGCAACAAAGTCAGGAGTTTGCCACCGAAGCCCTCAACGAACACCAGCGCACCCTGCGCATGCGCGGTCGTCCGAAGATCGCTTTGGCGCGCACCTACGAGGAAGCCACCGCACTCTACGACGCGCATCCCAACAACGTGCTCGGCGTCATCACCGATGCGCGCTATCCGCGCGGCGGAGTGGTCGATCCGAAAGCCGGTGTCGCCCTCCTCACGCGCTTTGCGCAAGGCCGATCCGTTCTTGCCCCTCATCCTCGAGTCTGCCGAGTCGCACAATGCCTTCGAAGCCTCGGCTCACAACGCCGCTTTCGTCGACAAAAACTCCAAAACGATGGCCGTCGATCTGCGTCGCGCCGTGAAACAGCATTTCGGCTTCGGCGATTTCGTGTTTCGCGACCCCCGCACCTTCGAAGAAGTGGCACGCGCCCGGAATCTCAAGGAGATGCAAAACGCCATCCTCAGTGTGCCGGCCGATTCGCTCCTCTATCACATCACGCGCAACCACGTTTCGCGCTGGCTCCGCAGTCGCGCGCTGTTTCCCGCGGCCGAGTTTGTGAAACAGCTCTCGTGGGAAGAATTGCGCGACCTCGATGCCCACCGGCGCATCATCTTTGAAGCCATCGTGCAGTATCGGCTGATGAAAAACCGCGGTGTCGTCGCCGTCTTCCGCCGCGATCGTTTCGACCGCTACTCCAATTTCGCCCGCATCGGCGAAGGTTCGCTCGGCGGCAAGGGACGCGGTCTGGCTTTCATCGACAATCTCGTCAAAGCCCACCCCGAAATCAATCGCTTCGACAACGCCACCGTCATGATTCCCAAGACGGTGGTGCTCTGCACCGATCTGTTCGAGGAATTCATGGAGACGAACAATCTCTACCAGCTCGCGCTCTCCGATGTGGACGACGCTGAGATCCTCGATGCCTTCCGTCGTGCGCGTTTGCCCGAACAGCTCGAAGGCGATCTCCTCACTTTTGTCGACACCGTCCGCTGTCCCGTGGCCGTGCGCTCCAGTTCACTGCTCGAAGACAGTCATTACCAACCGTTTGCCGGGATCTACAACACCTACATGGTGCCCTATCTCGACAACCACGGGCGCATGCTCTCCATGCTCTGCGATGCCATCAAAGGGGTGTATGCCTCGGTGTTTTTCAAGGACTCGAAAGCCTACATGCAAGCCACGCGCAATGTGATCGACGAGGAGAAAATGGCCGTCGTGCTCCAAGAAGTGGTGGGCAGTCGCTACGGCGATCATTTCTATCCCAATATTTCGGGCGTGGGTCGCTCGCTCAACTACTATCCCCTCGACGACGAGCGCGCCGAAGAGGGCACGGTGAGTTTGGCGCTCGGTTTGGGCAAATACATCGTGGACGGCGGTCGCACGCTGCGCGTCTGTCCGGCGCATCCCGCGCGGGTGTTGCAAACCTCCGACACGGAAATGGCGCTGCGCGAAACGCAAACTCGCTTCTATGCCCTCGACCTGAAAAATCTCGGTGAGAACTTCTCGGTCGACGACGGCTTCAACCTCCTGCGCCTTCCCGTCAAGACGGCCGATGCCGACGGCTCGTTGCAGTTTCATCGCCTCGACTTTCAACCCCACCGACCAAGTCATCTATCCCGGCCTGTATCCCGGCGGCCGAAAGATCATCAGTTTTGTCGGCGTGTTGGAGCACGACGTCGTACCGCTGCCGCAAATCCTGCGCGAAGTGCTGCAGCTGAGCGAAGAAGCCATGCGCCGCCCCGTCGAAATCGAGTTTGCCGTCGAGGTCGATGCCGAAAATCGCAGTTGTGTGTTCTACTTGCTGCAAATTCGCCCCATGGTCGACGTGCGCACCGACGTGAACATCGACCTTTCGGCCATCGATCCGTCGCGCGTGCTCTTGCGCAGCGACAATGCCCTGGGGCACGGCAATTTTGACGAACTGACCGATGTGGTTTATGTGAAGACCGACTCTTATTCGGCCGGCAACAATCCGCTCATTGCCGACGAAATCGAGCAAACTCAACGCCCGTTTCCTCGCCGAAGGCCGAAATTATGTGCTCATCGGCCCCGGTCGTTGGGGATCGAGCGACCCATGGCTCGGTGTGCCCGTGAAGTGGCCCGCCATTTCCGCCGCGCGCCTCATTGTCGAGGCCGGACTGACGAACTATCGCGTCGATCCGTCGCAGGGCACGCACTTTTTCCAAAATCTCACCTCCTTCGGCGTGGGCTACTTCACAATCAACGATTACATCGGCGACGGCCTTTACCAACGGGGTGCCCTCGACGCGCAGCCCGCCGTCTACGAGTCGGATTTCGTGCGCCATGTGCGTTTCGACCGCCCCTTGTCGTTGAAAATCGACGGACGCAAAAAACTGGGCTTCCTCCTTTTGCCCGAAGCGGAGTAGGGCGCCCGCCCCGCACGCCGTATTCTGCCTGATGAGGTGGACTTCCTTACAGATCTTGTAGACGGGCAGTTCACTGCTTGCGCGAGGAACAAAAAAAAGTTGGGGACTTTCGCGGAAAGTCCCCAACTTTTGCGCAAAAAGTGGAGAGCTTTTGCGTAAAAGTCGCCGAGAAAAACAAAAACGCCGCACGTTTCCAAGGAAGCGTGCGGCGTTGTCGTTGGTAAGTGTGTCCCGTTCGGCGGCAAAGTGCGCCGCGCAGGGGGACGAAGCGGGGCGATCAGAAGGTGTAAGACGCACCGGCCATGACGAAGAAGCCGGGTTGCTCCACATTGCCGAGATCGAAGTAGCGGCTGTCGGTGACATTGCGCAGATCGCAGAAGAGGCGATAGCGATCGGTCGTCCAATGCAGTTTCACGTCGAGGGTGGCGTGCGTGCCGTAGGGCAGGAGCGTGCCGGTGTCGACGAGTTTGGCCGGGTTGGTGCGATCCACCTGCATGTAGTGGCCGTTGCGATCCTGCACACGCAGCACCCACGACGCACCCTAAGTGGGCGAAGAGCCGGTGGTCGAGGGTGGCGACGAACTTGTGGCGGAGATACTCGAGCGCATAGTTCGACTTGAAGAACGGCCGATCGTCCTTTCGATCCTGCCACAGGCGGGCAAAGTCGAGGCGCAGACGGCGGAGCGGTTGCGACGTGCCGAGCAGGCGGTCGAAATCGGCGGTAGCCGTGACGTTCACGCCGAAGTTGTCCAGACGGAAGTTGGTGGAGTGGAACTTGTCTTTCGCGTCATACATCACCCAGTCGAGCACATTGGTGCCGCGGTTGTAGAAAGCGGCCGCTTCGACCGTGATGCCACACGGAGCGTGGTGGGTGGCACCGAGTCGGAAGGCGCTGTTCTCTTCGGGGCGGAGGCCGACGTTGCCCTCCTGCGAAGGATTCTTATAATAGAGGTCGGTGAAGGTGGGCAGGCGCAGGGAACGATTCCATGAGGCGGTGAGTCGCCACGCCGAGTTGGGGCGCCACGCCACGTCCACGCCGGGATAGAGACGCAACTGCTCGTCGATGCTCGAATTGCGCTGTGCCATGAGTCCGAGTGATACCGTCCAGCGGTCGAAGAGGAGATCGTGCTCCACGAAAGTAGCTCACATTCGTTCGCTCGGCGCGCTTGGTGTAGTAGGCGATGCTGCCGTCGTTGTCGCGCCACACGCCTTTTGTCATCGCGGCGATCAGCGTGTTTTCCGCCGATGGCAATCCAATGAGTCGAATCGAGGTCGCGTCCCAAATTGCCGGAGTAAATGAGTTCTTGGCGCATCTCTGCGCCGAAAGCGGTGCGGCCGGCCGCCCAATCGGTCCAAGCGTTGAGGCCGAGGGTGAAGACATCGCCGCGGTTGAAGTTCTCGTACGTCGGCGTGTTGCGCACAAACTGGAAGTGGTCGGCATTGCGCAGCCACGACACCTGCGGAGCAAGGTGCAAACGGCCTTTGGTTTCGGCGCGTACGCCGGCCAGTAGTCGATGCGTGCCTTCCCATTGGTTGGCCGACTTGGTGGAGTAGAACGTGTTGGCGCCAAAATCCGATTGCGTCCAGCCGAAGAGTGCATCGACGCGGAAGTCGGGCGCGTCGGCGCGGCCTTGCCAAAAGGCTTTGCCGTAGCGGAAATCGCTGTTGCGCACCGCGCCGTCCGAACGGCCGTAGCCCAAGCTGAGCGAGGAAGTGAAGTCGACGTTGCCGCGTCGCGCTTGCAGGCCGGTGCGGGCTTCGGCCTGCGCCGTGCCATAAGATCCGCCGGCGAGGGAGAGTGCCGTGCGGGCGTCGCGGCGGGTGACGATGTTCACCGCTCCCGAGAAAGCCTGCGTGCCAAACACGCGCGATGCAGCGCCCTCGAGCACTTCGATGCGCTCGATGTCGCTGAGGTTGAGCGGAAATTCCGCCGCATTATGACCGGTTTGAGGATTGGAGATGGGGAATCCGTTGACGAGAAGAAGAATTTGGTCAAAGGTTCCGCCGTTGATGCTGATGTCCGTTTGCATTCCAAAACTACCGCGCTGTCGGACATCGACACCGGCGCAGAGTTTGAGCACGTCGTTGACGGAGGCGACACCCGCCGCGGCCAACTGTTCGCGCGAGAGGGTCACCACTTGTCTCGCCGCAGCGTCGGCGGCGAGGGGAGCGCGCGAGGTCGTGGTGACGGCCTCCGCGAGACGGTGTGCATCGTCGAGTTCGTCGGACACTTCCGTACGATCCTCGGCGGTCGCGGTGCGTGTCGCTGCGTGGGTGTGGGCAGCCAAGCACGGTGCGGCCGTGGCCAATGTGGCCACTGTGAGGACACCGATTTTCACCTCGCTGCCCAATGCGGAAAAGAGCGCATAGCCCTTGCGCGAAAAGCGGCGGAAGGTGAAAACTGCTCCCTGAGGAGAGGTTTTTTGATACATTGATTTGGGTATTTGTTGTTTAAAACGCCGCAAAGGTACGAAAAAACCTGCCGTGTTTGCTCCACTCTCGTGGGAAAAGTCGTACATTTGCATCATCACCAATACAGACACGCCGGACGTGTCGAACTTTAATGGATTCGCATTTACTGCTTTTATTTTTCTACCTCGTACTCTCTCTCTCTTTCGTCTCTTTGTTCGGTGCTCGAAGCTGTTTTGCTGGCTTCGACCACTTCTTTTGCGTCGATCAAGGAACAAGAAGGCTATAAAATGCCGCTACCCTCAAAAAATATAAAACCGACATCGATCGCCCCATCGCTGCGATCCTTTCGCTCAACACCATCGCGCACACCGTGGGCGCTGCCGGCGTGGGCGCGGAGGCGGCGATCATTTGGGGAAGTGAAGCCGTGGGTATCGCCTCGGGTGTGATGACGTTGCTCATCTTGGTCATCTCAGAAATCATACCGAAGGTGGTGGGCGCCACCTACTGGCGCGAAATGGCGTTGGGCGCGACGCGCATCATCCGCGTGCTCATTATTATTACCTACCCCTTGGTGTTGCTTTCAGAACTGGTGACGCGCATAGTGGGCAGCGAGAAAGCGCAACTCTCCGTGAGTCGCGAAGAAGTGCAGGCCATGGTGGACGTGGGCGTGGAAGAAGGTGTGTTCAAGGCCAAGGAAACGAAAGCCATCCGCAGTTTCTTGAAACTGGGCGAGGTGCATGCCGAGCAAATCATGACGCCGGCCACGGTAGCCGCCACGGTGCGCGAAGACATGACGTTGGAGGAGTTTTATCACGCCGACGAAGAGCACCTGCACTCCTACAGCCGCATTCCGGTCTACGACGAAGCGGAAGAATATATCAAAGGTTATGTGCTTCGCGCCGATGTGCTCGAAGAACTCTCGGAAGATCACTTTGCACAGCGCGTGGGTGATTTGATTCGCCCCATTCTGACCTTTCGCGATGACGAACCGGTGTCGAACATCTGGGAACTGATGCTCGAAAAGAAGGAGCACATCTCGGTGATCATCGACGAATATGGCACGATGCGTGGTCTTGTGACGATGGAAGACGTGATCGAAACGATGCTTGGCGTGGAAATAGTGGACGAAAACGACGAGGCCGTGGACATGCAAGACATGGCGCGCGAAAAATGGCAGTTGCAACAACAGCAGCAGTCTGAATTATGAATAAAACCGTCGTAATAAATGGATAAGAAAATCGGTCATTGCGTGTAAATCTTGAAATAAGGTTGCAAAACGACGCTTTCTCAGTGTATATTTTGGCAGAACGTCACTTAAAGGCTATATTCGCCAATAGACCACTCTTGTGTATCACCGAAAAAACTACCCATTTATGCGTCCTTTATTCGGCTTACTCACGCTGCTTCCGTTGTTGTGCGGTTGCAGTTCGCAATATTCCATAGACGGCAACTCGTCGCTGTCGTGCCTTGACGGGAAACGACTGTACTTGCGTGTGCCGCAGGTTGACACCCCTCGCACGCGCTACCAAACGATCGACTCGTGCGAAGTGGTGCACGGGCGTTTTCGTTTCGGCGGTAGCAGCGAAGCGATTGTGATGGCCGAGGTCTATGTGGGCAACGATGTGTTGATGCCGGTGGTTCTGGAGGGCGGACAGCTCTTTTTGCAACTCGACAACTACGGGCAGAGCGTGAAAGGCGGCCCGCTCAATGAGCGATTGTCGGATTTTCTCAACCGCCGCTCGAATTTCTACAACGAACTTTGGGAACTGGAGCGCGAAATGCGCCAAGCCATGTTCTTGGGCAACGAATCGGAGGCCTCCATGGCGCGCACCAAAGCAAAGCGCGATGAACTGCTGACGAAAATATCGACCCTCGAAGAAAATTTCGTTTGCGACAATGCCGATAACGTCTTAGGACCCCGGCTACTTTATGTCGCTGGCACAAGAAAATGGTTTCCCGGTGCTCACCGATCAGTTGCGCCGCATCGCCGATCGCGCTCCGAAAAGGCTGTTGGACAGTCCGTCGGTGAAGCGATTTCTCATAGTGACGGGGTATCTGCCGCGCCAAATGGCGGAAAAAAAGAATCCGTGGCGACGCGCCCCAACAAATAAACTCAACTCAAACAAAATGCTCCCCCGCAGTTGAAGAAACTGCGGGGGAGCATTTTGTGCTATAAAAGAGGAGTCATGGAGCGAGACTGCGTGCGCCGGCACATCGGCCGGCGGGGCATGACAAATGGCTCCGAAAGCTGCGCTCGAAACGCTCGTGCTCCGGCAGAACCGGGTGCAGATTGGCGTGCAAGCAGGGCGAGAACGGATCAGCGGTAGCGCGCTTCGGTGAGTCGCACGATGTTGATCACCACCTCGCAAGCCTTTTTGAGGTTGGGGATGGGGAGGAACTCGTGGGGGCCGTGGAAGTTGAGCCCGCCGGCGAAGACATTGGGGCAGGGGAGTCCCATGAAGGAGAGTTGCGCCCCGTCGGTGCCGCCGCGAATGGCTTTGATCTGCGGTTCCACACCGGCTGCTTCCATGGCCTCGCGGGCGATATCGATGATGTGCATGACGGGTTCCACCTTTTCGCGCATATTATAATAGGTGTCGTCGAGCTGAAGGGCGATGGCTTCGTAGCCATATTTGAGATTCATGCCCTGCACCAATCCGCGGAGCATGGCTTTGCGCGCTTCGAAGCGCTCTCTGTCGTGGTCGCGGATGATGAAATTGAGCGTGGCGCGCTCAACCGATCCCGAAAGGCCGGTGAGGTGGAAGAAACCTTCGTAGCCCGTGGTGGCTTCGGGGACTTCTGCGGCGGGCATCTTCTGCACCAACTCGGTAGCGAGGCGAGCGGCGTTCACCATCTTGTCTTTGGCGAAACCGGGGTGGACGCTAACGCCGGTGATGTCGATGCGCGCAGAGGCTGCATTGAAGTTTTCGAACTCGAGTTCGCCGACTTCGCCGCCGTCCATGGTGTAAGCCCATTCACAGCCGAAGTGTTCGACGTCGAATTGGTGAGCGCCGCGCCCGATTTCCTCGTCGGGGTTGAAGGCCACGCGCACACGACCGTGCTTCACTTCGGGGTGCTGCACGAGGTAGGCCATGGCACTGACAATTTCGGCAATGCCCGCTTTGTCGTCGGCGCCCAACAGCGTGTGGCCGTCGGTAACAATAATATCTTCGCCGACGTGGCGGAGCAACTCGGGGAATTTCTCGACGGCGGTGACAATGCCGGCTTCCGCGTCGAGGACAATGTCCGTGCCGTCGTAGTTTTGCACAATGCGTGGTTGGACATTGGCGCCCGAGGCGTCGGGGCTGGTGTCGATGTGGGCGATGAAGCCGATGGTGGGCACTGCGTGCTCCACATTGGAGGGCAGTGTGGCGTAAACATAGCCTTGGGTGTCCATTTCCACCTCTTCCAAACCGACAGCGCGGAGCTCTTCGACAAGATATTCGGCTAAGCGGAATTGTTTCTCGGTGCTGGGGGTGGAAGAGGAGGCTTCGTCGCTTTGCGTGTCGAAGCTAACGTATTTGAGAAAGCGGTTGACAATTTGATCCATGGATGAAAATAAGAGATGAGTGGCCACACGGCTCATTTCCTTGTGGAAAAAGTGGGGTGCGGACGTGAATGAATGAAGACAAAAGTAATGCATTTATTTGGGAATGCGCCTATTTTGCGCTATATTTGCGCAACAATGCAACAAATATAATGACAATGAAGAAGACGTTTCTCTCCTTTGCCCTATTTACCCTTCTCGCCGGCGGTGTTTCGGCGCAAGTGGCCAATGTGAATCCGCGGCCGCAAACGGTCAATTCGACCGGTAAGCTATTTACTGCTCCGAAAGAATGGCGTGTCTATTCGACTTATGCCCTCGCAACGTCCCTATGCTATGGACGCACTGGAAGAGATTGGGGTTTCGCGTGCCAAAGGAGGGTCGCGGCGCCTTCCGTGTCACGTTGGGACTGACGACCGATAAAGAGAATGCCAAGTACCGGCAGTTGGTGCCCAATCACCCCGATGCCTATTATTTGTCCGTCACTCAGAAAGAAGTGGTGATCATCGGCCGTGACGAACGCGGTCTTTATTATGGCGTGCAGACCTTGCGCGAGATGATGGCCAAGGGACAAATGGAAGAATGCACCGTGCAAGACTGGCCCGATGTGAGCCTTCCGCGGTGCCATCGAAGGTTTCTACGGTCGTCCGTGGAGTCACGAACATCGTTTGCGCCAACTCGATTTCTACGGTCGCAACAAGATGAACGTCTATATCTACGGTCCGAAGGACGATCCCTATCACCGTCAGCACTGGCGCGATCCTTATCCCGAAAAGGAAGCCCGTCAGCTGCGTGAATTGGTGGATCGTGCGCACGCTCGCGGCGTGAACTTCTACTGGGCTATCCACCCCGGCGGAGACATTCGTTGGACGACGGAAGATCGCGACAACCTCGTGAAGAAACTCGAGAAGATGTATGATCTCGGCATTCGTTCGTTTGCTGTCTTCTTCGACGATATCGCCGGCGAAGGTGCACGCGGTGAGAAGCAAGCCGAATTGCTCAACTATGTCGACTCGGTGTTTGTGAAAAAACACGGCGACATCGCGCCTCTCTTGCTCTGTCCCCACCATCTACAACCGCGCTTGGAGCGGCCCCGGCGATAAGTATCTCAATGCTTTGGGCAGTTCGTTGCGTCCCGGCATCGAGGTGATGTGGACGGGTAACACGGTGGTGCACACCATCGACAAGGAGAGCATGGACTGGATCAACTCGCGCATCAAGCGCAAGGGCTATATCTGGCTGAACTTCCCCGTGAATGATTTCGTGCGCGACCACATTTTACTCGGCCCCACCTATGGTAATGGCCTCGACATTGCCGGTGATGTGAGCGGATTTGTGAGCAACCCGATGCAATATGCCGAAAGTTCGAAGATTGCGCTCTATTCCATTGCAGACTACACGTGGAACATGAAGCACTACGACTGGGCCAGCTCCTGGGATCGTGCTTTGGCCGATCTGCTCCCCAACGAAACGGCCGCACTGCGCGTCTTTGCTTCTTATAATGAGGATCTCGGCCCGAACGGCCACGGTTTCCGCCGCGACGAGAGCCGCAACATCAAGCCCCTCTGCGATCGTATTGAGAAAGGCGACGTGACGGCCATCCCCGATCTGCGTGTGCGTTGCACCGAGTTGGCGACCGCTTGCGACCTCCTCTTAAATAATAAGGAGAACAAGTGGTTGATCGAAGAACTCCGCCCGTGGTTGGTGCAAGGCAAGTTGCTTGCTCAGTATGGTGAGGCCGTTTGCGATGCCGCCCAGAGCAAGGTGGAGAACGAGCAGTCGTTGCAATCGTTCCCGCAGCTCTACCGTCGTGCCATGTCGCTCCAAAAGCAGATGTACGACAACGAGGTGAATCCCACCTTGCTCCACGAATACCAAACAGGGTACGAAGTTAGGCACCCTGCGCCTCCTCCCCGCGATCAATCGCGTCTTGGCCGACGCCACGAAGAACTACAACGCGCAGCACGCTACGCACTTTGAAGTCGTGACGCAGTATTCTCCATTCACCATCGAGAGCACCGTGTCGCAACTTGCCCAGCAGCCGATTACGACGTACGGCGGCGAGGTGAAGATTTCACCCTCCAACGAGGTGATCACCTGGGCTCCCGGCTCGCAGTTCACCGTATGCGGCGATCGTCCCTTCACCTTGCGCGGCATGGATTTCAACTTCGGAAAACCCGGTGTCGCCGCTGCCTTCCGCCTCGAATGTCAACTGCCCGACGGCACGTGGCGCGAAGTGGCGCTGCTCCACTATAAGGACACCGATCCCGTGATCCACACCGGCAATGAGTTGGGCGGACTCCGAGTCAAGGCCTTCCGCATCACCAAATAAGAGCGGACAGGAACAGCAACTCTATTTCCGTCATTTCAAGTTCGTCAAAGACTGATCCACTTCGATATTTCTCGACGAAAATAGGGCCGACTCGGAAATAAAGCCGTAATTTTGCAAACCGATTCGCCTTCAAATAATTGCAACAAGCAACTCAAATATAACATGCAAGAAACTATTCTCGCCATCTCTGGCAAGCCCGGTCTCTACAAGCTCATTGCTCGCGGCAATGCAAGCCTGATCGTTGAGGCCATTGACGAAACGCATCGTCGTCAACCCGCAGGTGCTCGCGATCGTGTCACTTCGCTCGGCGATGTTACGATGTACACCGAAGCCGACGACGTGCCTCTCATGCTCGTGTTCCAAAACATCAGCGATGCCCTTCAAGGCGGTGAAACTCCCTTCAACTATAAGCAAGCCACCGTCGAAGAACTCGAAAAGTTCATGGACGAAACCGCTCTCCCCGCTTGGGACCGCGAACGTGTGCGTGTGAGTGATATTCGCAAGCTCGTGCAGTGGTACAACATCCTCGCCAAGGCCGGCTACAAAGACTACTTCGTGAAGGCTGAAGTTGAGGCTCCTGCCACTGAAGAGGCCGCACCTGCCGAAGCTGCTCCCGCTGAAGCAGAGGAAAAGCCCGCAAAGAAAGCAGCTGCCAAGAAGCCCGCTGCCAAGAAGACGACGGCTGCCAAGAAGCCTGCGGAGAAAAAGACGACCGCCAAGGCTACGAAGAAGGCTGACAAGTAAAAGCATCATGGCACCTTTGGTGCCGATAGCTTAATCTCCCACGACCGCGACAACGCTCACAGGCTGTTGTCGCGGTCGAATGCTTTGATTCGCCCTCTTTTTTGAGGGATTCGACGAAAAAATAGGGCGTAAATTTGGTGGTTCCGATAAAAGTCCGTACTTTTGCATCGCAATCGAAAAGATTAGCGGTTGCCGAAATAGCTCAGTTGGTAGAGCGACGCATTCGTAATGCGTAGGTCACGAGTTCGAGTCTCGTTTTTCGGCTCTCACAAGCGAAAGGTTTTCCTTTCGCTTTTTTTCTTTGTCTTAAATCAACTCCCCTCTCCGAGAGAGCAGAACTCTACTTTTGCCCCACTTTGTGGAGAGAGTGTTGGTAAATGCTCATAGGAGAATGAAAAGCACACCCGAAATTCCCCGAATCAGCTCGCGATAAAAAAACATTTGAGAATAATTTAGATAGATGTTGTTTATGTCGAGAAAAATGTCGAATATTGCATTTCTTGTTGCCGTCAATCTAATTTCGGTCAACTGGTTTTCAAAGAAAGTAGAAAATAACCTCCTCAAAATCTAAAGGGAATAGTTCGTCGTTCCCACTTCTCCGCTTTTTTTCCTCTCCCGTAATATATGAAACAAATAGAAAAAAAGTCGCCGTAGTGCGCGTAATCCACGATCTCATTTTGGCTGATGGTATCTTAGATACGCGCGAAATGGATTTACTAGACCGACTTTACTCCGACTACGGTGTGAAGAAAACAGAAATACTCCTTGCCGACGAATGCACGTTGGCAGAAGCCCTGAATGTCTTGTCGGAGGCCGATGAGGATTTGCGCCACAAGTTGCTCAAGGATTGTATGCTCATTTCGATGTCCGACAACATTTGTGCTCGTGAGGAAGCGATGCTGATGTTGGCTTTGCGCAGTTGTTTGACGCAAAACATGGCCAGTCGTGACAGTGTCATCTCCGTACGTGGAAATCAGCGCATCAATTTAGAGCCTTTCCAAGTGCTTTACGTCGAGAGTGAGTACGATGAGAAAGTCAATGCGTCAATCGGAGAGCAATACCGCGAAATCTGCACCGAACTCCGCCTGACCGGTTTCGACTTTGTCTATTTGCCGCAGATCGCCCGCAATTATCAAAAGATGAGCGACGAAGCATTGCTCAAACTGGGCTACTTCCTTTATCCACAGGTGAGCGATGAGCGCCTACGCGTCATCATTATGCAGTTGCGCGAACTGTCTACAGCGCGTTTCTGTCGCGAACAGCTCTCAATGAAACTCGATTTCAAGGGATTGGTGGACGTCGCTCCGTCGATTCTTTTCAAAATCAACGAATCGCTGGTCGACAATGAGCAAGTCAGCAACTTCATGCTGTTGGAAATCTCTGACAATGCGTTGGACACAGTGCGCGAAATGATCGACCTCTTCAATCAGTATCATCAAAATTCGAGCGTGCGTTATCTGCGTGAAGAGAGTGGGCGCTTCATTGTGTGTGGCATTCACAAGCAAATCTTCGACATCTTGATGTTGCGCAAAGGGATACGTAGTCGCGTTGTGATCGATCCTGCTAACGAAAGAATCTTTTTCGCCGATGCCGATGTCGAGTTGGAAAAAGTGCATCGTCGCGAGAAAGCACTCTACACCTTGCTCTTGTTAGAGAGTGCAAGCGGGGGTGTGAACTTCAGTAGACCAACCGGCGCTCAATTGCAGCGACGCCACGAGCAGCGCATGCAAAGGATGCAAGAGAAGTATGCACTCATTTATCGCATGTTTGGTGGAAGTAGTAAAGTCACTCCGAGTTTGGCGAACACCGAATCGCGTTCTCCCATGTTGAGCTTACTGAAACGCCAGTTAATGAGCCTTAGAGACATCTTGCATAGTCCGGAAAATTACGTGGCAGATCGTAATATCTACGGCAATTACGCCGTAAGCATTTCGCCGGATCTGATTTGCTATTACGATGCCGAAACAGAAAGCATTCACAGATTGGACGAATCGGAAGAATGGCGCCGCATCTTATCTTTGTAAGTTTGCAGGCTATTGAGCGTTTCAAAATGAAAAGAACGTGCAATCTTGCATCTTCTCGCTTCGGTTCAGCAGAAAACTTTTACTTTGCAACATCTACCACACCGAACAACAATACAACGGATGACCTCTCGGAAACCATCGAGTAGGGTCGGGGCAGATGAGCATATCTAACATTAAGTGACATAAAACACAACCGTCAATGGCTATCAATCTTGTTAAAGGAGACAATTTTAGCTTGTCTAATAGTTTGTCTCATGTCTCTGTCGGACTCGGCTGGGATCCCAGTCGAAACCCCGGTAATCCTTATGATCTGGATGCTTCGGCATTTATGTTGGGACACAATGGTCGCCTCATCGCTGATGAGTACTTTGTTTTTTACAACAATCAAACCTCGCCCGATGGTGCAGTGCAGTCAAGTGGAGATGACCTCACCGGTGGAAACAGCGACGGAGGAGATGACGAGAAACTGAGCGTCGACTTGGTTCATGTGAATCCCCGTGTGCAGGAGATACTCTTCACAGTGACCATTCACAAAGCTGAAGAGCGCGGACAAAACTTCGGACAGGTACACAATGCCTATATTCGCATCTACAACGAAGAGAATCAGCAGGAAATAGCCCGCTACGATCTCAATGAAGACTTTTCGGTGGAAACCGCGGTTGAATTTGGCCGTCTCTATCGCAGCTTCGGTGAATGGAAATTCGAAGCACTGGGAATCGGTCGGAAAGGAGGTCTTCAATTCCTTGTTGACAAATACAGATAAATACTACTATGAGCATCAATCTTGAAAAAGGCCGCTCCATCAATTTGGAAAAAGAGAGCGGCGAAAGACTGACCAACTTCTGCGTCGGTTGTAATTGGGGAGCCGTTGTGAGCAGCTCTTTCTTCGGACTCTTCAAATCGACAATCGATGTTGACGTTGACTTGAGTTGCCTCATGTTCAATGCCGAAGGCCAACCCATCGACCACATTTGGTCTCCGCTCTATCGTTTCGGAGACAACAACGTGGGATTGCCCAATGGCAAATTGACCTCTCTTGACGGGGCATTGCACCATACCGGTGACGATCTTGAAGGCGACCAAAACGGAGATGACGGACTCGACAATGAAATCATCACCGTCGACCTCAATCGTGTCAATACCCAAGTGCATAGCATCGTTTTCTTCCTCAATATTTACAATAACAACGAGTACAGCGGCGACTTTTCGGGTATTCCTTATGCTCATATCCGCATGTTTGAGGGAGTGCCTGAGCGTGCACCCCGTCGCGTCTTTGCGCAATACAATGTGGCCACGCAACAAAACTGCGAGGGAATGCGCGCCTTGGTGATGGGCAAACTCTATCGTGTCAATGGCAATTGGCAGTTTAAGGCCATCGGTGAAGCCTTCCCCGATAGAAGCATCGTTCACACCATCTCGCGCGTGATAAAAGACTTCGCCCGCTAAAATCCAATACCACCTAAAAATAAACTATGAGAAAACTTCCGATTTACTTGCTGCTCGATACGAGTGGATCCATGCACGGTGAACCCATCGAGGCCGTAAAGAATGGTGTAGAAATGCTGGTCTCTACCCTGCGCAACGACCCCTATGCTTTAGAAACAGCCTATCTCAGTGTCATCACGTTCAACACAAACGCACAACAACTTGTGCCGTTAACAGAGTTGGAACAATTTCAAACTCCTGTGATTGAAGCCCGCGGATGCACTGCTTTGGGCGAAGCACTCACCCTTTTGGCCGATCGTATCGACACCGAAGTGGCCAAAACCACCGCCGAGCAGAAAGGCGATTGGCGCCCCTTGGTCTTTATCATGACCGACGGCTTGCCGACGGACGACCTAAGCCAAGGTCTCGAAGCCTTCCGCAGCCGCAAAACCGGTATGGTCGTAGCCTGCGCCGCCGGTCAGGGAGCCGATACGGCCACCTTGCAAATGATTACCCCCAATGTGGTGCAACTCGACACTGCAGACAGCTCTACCATCAAAGCCTTCTTCAAGTGGGTGTCAGCCTCCATCAGCACCAGCAGCAAGGCCGTAGAGACGGGAGATGAAACCAACTCACTGAGTGAACTCCCCCCCCCCCGCAGAAGTCAACATTGTTGTTTAGCGCATCGCCGTCCAGTTGCCTACAAACGAGTGGTGCTGCTAAGGCAGTAACCACTCGTTTGTCTTTTTCCTCATGAGTAGAAGATTACCTGTTTACATTCTCATCGACACCAGTGGCTCTATGCGTGGCGAGCCCATCGAAGCCGTGAAGGTCGGTTTAGCTGACATGATATCTTCGCTTCGCCTTGATCCCTATGCCTTGGATACTGCCCACATTAGTATCATCACCTATGATCGGACGGTTCAACAGGTATTGCCGCTGACCGATTTAGAGCAATTACAACTCCCGGACATCGATTGTCCGGAGTCGGGGCCCACTTTCTTGGGAGCGGCTTTGCAACTTTTGTGCGACCTTTACGATCAAGAGGTGCGTACCGGCAGTTCGGAGCAGAAAGGTGACTGGATGCCTTTGTTGTTTGTGCTAACCGATGGCAAACCTTCCGATCTTCTTGTCTACGACCAGGCCGTCGAGGCCATAAAGCAGCGACCTTTTTCCAACATCGTTGCCTGTGCCGCCGGTCCGAAGGCGCAAACGGCTCCTCTGAAGAAACTTACTGACCACGTGTTTACCCTCGACACAATGGATCGTGCCACTTTCAAGCGCTTTTTCCAATGGGTAACCATCAATGTGCAGCAGGGAGGGCGTACGATAGGAGTGTCCGAAGACACAGTACTACCTCCGGCGCCGGGAGAAATCAATATTGTGCTTTGATAGTGCGATGACTTCATGCGCTTCACAGCGCCTCATCTCGCCCAGCTTTTCTCGTTCTTATCAACCGTAACTTGTTATTCCCCTAATTCTAATATGTTTTTTGAACGCCTCTATCGCTTTTTCAATCCACCGGCATGCGACAAGGCAGAATTTGAAGCCTTTGCCCGGTTTATCTTTGAAAAGTACTGGAACGAATTCAAAACCTCTCGTATGGATAAACTCACAAATTGGTTCGCCGCACATCCGTGGCATGCTCTCCCCAATGCCGTCGAGAATTCGACCTACGAGGCTGCAATTAGCCTCCCTTCACTTCCCGAAAACACGCATTTGATCTTAAAAAGCGTGAGCGGAGTAGATCGTGAAACCCACGGATTGAACATTGAAATGACGTCCGACAGCTTTACGGTCAGTGGCACTCCCCAACTTGACAAATTTAGAGAAGAGGGACGCACATTGCAGACAGAGTTCACCCTCGTAGCCCGTTTTGACTTCGAAGGCGGTAGTGAATATGGAAAAACAAGAAAAACCTCGAGCAGGAATTCAAACTCACCGTCAATCCCGATCCTCACAAGTTGTGGAAAAATCTCCCGGTCGATTGGGAGAAGATAGGCGAACCTCAATACCGGCATGCCGATGAAGCCTCGGATTTTTTGGCTGTGGAAACGTCCTTCGACGGCACTCCGGCGAAACACATCGTTGTAGCCAGCAAGCGAGGGCGCAGTCATGCGCACGAAGGCAAACCGCGTGACGACGCTTACCGCATGCACTATTGTGTCGAGAACGGTTGGTACGTCATGGCCGTTTCTGACGGTGCCGGCTCCGCGGCCTATTCCCGCGAGGGCTCACGTTTGGCTTGTGAAACAGCGGTCGAGTGCTGTTTGAAGAAACTGGCCGATGCCGAAACGCTCAAAAACATCGAAGCACAAATTTCGGCTTATCATCAATCAGAGAGCGAAAACATCTCGAAGGTGGGTGAAGTGCTTTATCATCTGCTTTGCTCTGCAGCGTTCAATGCCAGTAAGGCCATACAAGCAGAAGCTGCGAAACAACAGCGCGATCCTCGAACCTATGCGGCCACTTTGTTGCTCAGCATCACAAAGCGTTTCCCGTTTGGTTGGTTTGTCGGTACCTTTTGGGTAGGCGACGGCGCCATTGCCCTCTATCGCCGCGATCTGCATGAGGTTAAACTGATGGGCGAGCCCGATGAAGGAGAATATGGTGGACAAACACGTTTTGTCACCATGCCCGAAATATTCCAAGATCCAACAGCTTGCTACAAGCGTCTGCGATTCACGTTGGTCGACGACTTCACCGCCCTCTTCTTGATGTCCGATGGCGTGAGTGATGCCAAGTTCGAAACCACCAACAATCTGAAGAATCCCCAAAAGTGGAACGAACTCTGGGAGAATTTGGAGCATGAAGGAGTCGGACTCACTACCGGTGAAGAAGTGGCAAAAAATCAGTTGTTGTCTTGGCTCGATTTTTGGTCGCCGGGCAATTACGATGACCGCACCATCGCAGTGCTCTGCGGCAAAGAAGCCCCGTCGTCCGACGAAAAGACGTCTGCTGTCGCCGACGAAGTCTCGAAAGCCGGTAGCGTGGAGGCCTCTCCAAGAGCCTGCAACAGCAGAAGCCACTTCTGCGGAAACGTCGACGGTCGACGCCCACAGCGCGGCTCCTCACGAAGAACCAACAACCGCGGAGACCACTTCTACAGAAAGAACACCGATCGATACGCCTACCGATAGCGAGGTAACGCCTGCCAAAGAGCCGGCATCCGAAGTCTTGGCTCCACAAGCATCTGTGACCGCAGAGCAAAATTCAGATGCTGCGACGCCCACTGCGCCCACTGCGCCCGCTGCCGAAGAGAAGGCTCCCGAAGAGAAAAAAAGCAGCCCAAACCCGATGTCGAAACCGGCGAACCAACGTCTGCCCAAGCAACTGAACAACTTGTTGCTGAAGTCGCATCAAAAGAAGCCGAAACAACTTCGGCCACGGCCGGTGAAGTTCCCGTTCGCACCGAGACCGCGGACGCGCAGCCAACCTCGAGTCCGTGCGACGGCGAAGTCACGAATTCCCCTGATGCTCATTGTTAACCCCCTACGACCATGGCAAATATCGTAACGCTAACAGCCACTGACGGTAGTTCCGTTGAGTTCTATGACGAAATTAAAGCCTCCGGCGGCGTCAAGGATGTCTATTTTTCCACCGATGGCACCTATGTGGTGGCCTTCTATCGCAAAGCCCTCAGTCCCAATGACCGGCAGCGCATAGATGACATCGTGAACACGCACCGCCAACTGATTTTCACCACCGATGAGGTCGGGAAGTATTGGGCGACACTTTTCGCCTGGCCCACCAAAATTGTTATGTGGGGCGAGAAGGTGGGGGTAGTTATGTCTTTCTACGATAAAAAATTCTTCTTCAGTGGAGTCGATCCGACGTGGCGTTACATCAAAAATGGACAGGAGAAGAACGGAAAGTGGTTTTCGGCGGCCAAACTGGTCAATCGCTACGTGCCTGCCAATCAAAAAGGCACCTTTCTCACTCGTTTGCGCATGTGCTTGCAAATCGCCCGTGCCATGCGACGCCTTCATGCCGCGGGACTTGCGCATTCCGACTTGTCGTACAACAATGTCTTGGTCGATCCGGTAGGCGGCAATGCTTGCATCATCGATTGCGATGGTTTGGTTGTCCCCAAGAAGTTCCCCCCCGAAGTCGTTGGTACTCCCGGTTTCATAGCTCCCGAAGTGATGGCTACGCGGAATCTGCGCCTCGGCGATCCGAAGAAAAATCTCCCGCAGATTTCCACCGACCGGCACGCCTTAGCGGTACTCATTTACACCTTCTTGCTCAATCGCCATCCACTCAATGGAGGCCAAGTTTGGGATCTTGACGATATTCAGCGCGATGACGATCTTCGCTATGGAGAAAAAGCGCTTTTTATCGAGCACCCCACCGATGCCACCAACCGTGTGAAGCCGGCACAACTCGATCCGCGCGAACTACCGCAAGCCGATCCGCAGCAACGCCCCTACACGCTGTGCGGCCCTTACCTCACCAAAATGTTCAACCGCGCGTTCATCGACGGTTTGCACAATCCCGGACTCCGCCCCAGTGCCGGAGAGTGGGAAGAAGCCCTCGTAAAAACGTGTGATTTGTTGCAACCCTGCACTTGCGAACACGGGTGGTACGTCTTCGACAACAAGACAAAGCCTGTTTGCCCGTTTTGCGGAAAACCCTATGTCGGCCAACTTCCGATTCTCAATTTCTACTATGCCCCTTCCCATGGCAAGTATATTTCAGAGAACTACCGCATGATGGTCTATCACCGGCAAACCCTTTATCGTTGGCATACGAACAATTTGATTGTACCCAACGAAAAAACAAGTGCAGAAGACAAACTTCCGGTGGGCGACTTCCATTTCCACAACGGTCAATGGATTCTCATCAATCGCCGATTGCCCGGTTTGCGCGACGTGACCGCCGGCCGCGACATTCCCATAGGGGCATTCATTCCCCTCACCGAAGGCCGACAAATCCTCTTCGACAGTGGTCAGGGAGGTCGCCTGGCAGTGGTGCAATTGGTGCATGGAGCCTGAAGGGGGGGGGGCAATGTCCACAAAGTAGGGGAAATGCTCTCCGTCCTTGCCCTCAGGCTTGGGATATCCCAAGCCTGAGGGCAATTTTTGCTGTTGAACTTCTTTGTCGTTTCACCGCATCTTCCCCTCCCTCATATACGGTAGCCGCCTGGCATACGGCCCTGCTTCCTTCTCTTTGGCGACAGTTGCCAAGCACTAAAAAACGAAGCTGCAGAGCGCATCGCTCTGCACAGGAGCATGGTGCGCGACCTTTAAGGCGTTTCGTCTCGGTTGATCGACTAAATCGTTCGGCACACATTTTCGGGAAACCTCAAATAGGTGAAATCGGGCACATCGCGTGCTCTTTCTTTTCGGGTCGGGATCGGGTATTTTTGCCCTCAACGCCCGGCGAAGGTACGCATCATCACTTCTTAGGTTCTTGATATCGTTCGATGTCTCGCTGGAGATACTGCCTAAACGCAGGAAACTCCTTGTCCGTGACTTCTAATATCGTCTCTCGAACGACCGTCGGAATACGATCCAAGCGTATGAGCTGGTCATATTCACCGAACTCAGGGTAGGAAAGGCAAAGTTTGGAATAGTCCTCTTCAGAGAGGGGAATCTCTGATTCCTCGACACTATCACTCCACGTGCCCACTCCTCCTTTATGTTTCACTACCCCCCACGTTTTATCCTCATTAAAGTAAAACATAAAGCTATAGACCGTATCATAGTCTTGCGGATGCTTGGGTTGGAGTCTGATAGTATCCAAGAACAAGGTTTTCCCTTCTTGTGTGAAGTCTCTAAACGTATAGATGAGAAAGTTTTCAAGATCCTCTCTCAAGAATTTCACCCCAAAGTATCCCACATTGGACTCAATGGCGCAGTAGGGGCTGTCATCCTCATTGAGAATCGTTGCAAAGTAAACATTTTGTTGCTCATGCGCTTCGCGAGAGGCCAGTTCCAAAAGGCCTTCCTTATTCTTCCGACGAGAATAGCGAGTCTTGTTGTAGCCATCTAAAACCTTAAGTGCTTCTTCATCCGTCAATGGACGAAGCCATATCGTGTTCCAACGATTTAGTAGAGTCTTCATTTGTTGTATATATGGTTGTTAGTATCTCGAATCTTTGTTCCTTTGAGATTTGCATAATCTATAACCTTCTTAGGTACGGCTGCGTCTGCTCAGGCACTTCAAGTTTGCATGTCGTTTGATTCTTTCGAAATAAAAGTGACGCTCTCTTCAGTTTCACTTGTTAGCACTATGTCGCATCAGATGAGCCATTTACCATCTTTCTTTAGGTGAATAATCGGAACTTCTTCAAAGATAAACCCTTTTACAGCACTCCATTCTTCCCATACATCAGTTATATCCTCTTCGTTTGCTTTATACATCGGGTCATAACCATGTTTCGGGTAATCGTTTAGACATCTCATAGCCTCTTCTGTCGGAAATAAAAGATACTGGTCTTCGTCAATTATACCATCAGCAAAGAAGCAAAGCCCTCTATACTTTCCTAGGGTTCGAATGTGATAGGCCCTGATTGTAGCTTCTGCTTGTATTGGTAGTCTATAAGATACATGTTGAGTATAAAGGCTTCTCTTCTCTATGAAGTGATATTCCTCTATAAGATCTCGATTATGGGTTGAGAATTCATAGCCTCCCGTGACACTTACTATTTTCAATAGATAATCTCCGAGATACCCATATATACCATTTCTTATTGCTCTATTACTCATTGATTCTGACTGCTCTGAATCACTTCTAAGGTTCTTGATAGCGTTCGATGTCTCGTTGGAGATACTGCCTAAACGCAGGAAACTCCTTGTCTGTAACTTCTAATATCGTCTCGCGAACGACCGTCGGAATACGATCCAAGCGTATGAGCTGGTCATATTCACCGAACTCAGGGTAGGAAAGGCAAAGTTTGGAATAGTCCTCTTCAGAGAGGGGAATCTCTGATTCCTCGACACTATCACTCCACGTGCCCACTCCTCCTTTATGTTTCACTACCCCCCACGTTTTATCCTCATTAAAGTAAAACATAAAGCTATAGACCGTATCATAGTCTTGCGGATGCTTGGGTTGGAGTCTGATAGAACTCAAGAACAACGTCTTCCCTTCTTGTGTGAAGTCTCTAAATATAAAGATGAGAAAGTTTTCAAGATCCTCCTCTCTCAAGAAGTCCACCCCAAAGTATCCCACATTGGACTCAATGGCGCAGTAGGGGCTGTCATCCTCATTGAGAATCGTTGCAAAGTAAACATTTTGTTGCTCATGCGCTTCGCGAGAAGCAAGCTCCAATAGACCTTCCTTATTCTTCCGGCGAGAGTAGCGAGTCTTGTTGTAAACATCCAGTTGGGATAGAGTGGCTTCTTCTGTACCTATGTAATTACCAACCCAGGTTCTAATGAATATTGTCTTCATAACGAATTGTAGTTTTTTCCATTGATCTCTCTAAAGGACAGCACAGACATTACCGCAAGTTCTTGTGCATTGCCCCTTTTTGTTCGGCTAACCAAGTGTGAGAGGAACTGTCTACATGCGCCATGCCACAATGGGGAGCATCATGGGTATCATCAATGCCGAGAGCGTAGGGAAGGCGTTGGCAAAGAGGCCTTGCGGCTGAACGGAGAGCGGAGATCTGAGTGTCTTTCGATGGCAAAGGTAGAAAAACGATTCGAGAAATACAAACCTTTACAGAAGAAAAAAACTTGCGAATTTTTGAAACTTGTGGTGTGTCGTCAAAAACAAGGGGACTTTTCGGGAAAACACCACGAGTTGTTTTTCGAAACGCGCTGTTTTGAGAAACAACAGGACAGAGGGGAGGGGAAAGGCTGCCTTGCGCAGGCGCGTAGACACGTGGGTGATCACACGCTCGCGCATTACGCGCACACAGCAGGTTCTTGATTTCTATGTTCACCCTTCACCTTGTTCTGCAATTTGTTGATTTATAATATGATAGGGGTGAAGATGTAGCCGTTTTTTTGCTTCACCGGGTGAAGGAAATTGTTTAATTGCCTTCACCCTTATTGTTTTTGAATATCAGCGGGTTCTGCGGTTGAGGTGAAGAAGTGAAGGCAAAAAAATGAAAAAGCCGGACGCGCGCGTAACGTGCGCGCGAGGGAAAAAGTCTTCACCTCTTGGGGTGATTTCGCGTAAGTGATTTGTACATAGTGGTTTAGGTGTGAAGCCTTCACCTTTTTTTCGTCCTTTCCGTCACAGCCGGCCGAGTGATGATTTTTCGGCACGCTGCGACGGAGGGGCTTTTTGAGGTGAAGCCTTCACCCGTATTGTTGTGTCAATCAGCAGATTGTGAGGGGTTGTGAAGGCAAAAATGAGAAACGGTGGACGCGCGCACGCGCGAGGAGAAGGGGTGCGCGCGTCGTTTTTTGGGGAGAGGGTCGGGATGCCCTATTGCTTTACTGCCCGGATTCGCAAAATTTGATCAGTTCGCCGAAGAGGGGGACGCGCTCCAACAAGGGGCGGTGGCCGACGATGAGCATGCGTTCACGCGCACGAGTCAGCGCCACGTTGAGTTTGCGGTCGACCCATTGTCCGCACTCGTCTTCAAACTGCGTGCCGCAGAGGAAGGCCAGTTGCGAGGCGCGGCTGACGGTGAAGCCGTAGATGATGGTGTTGCACTCCGAACCTTGGAAACGCTCGACGGTGTCGATGGTCACGTCGGCCAGTTCGGGGTGCGCCGATTGGAGCAGGGCATTGCGCACCAGGGCGATCTGCCGGCGATAGGGGACGATGATGCCCAAGTCTTTGCGGGGATCGAAACGGCCGTTTTGCGCTGCGAAGCGTTCGTACTCTTCGACGGAGAGGCGAGCGATGAGGCGGGCTTCGGCGGGGTTGCCCTTGGGGGAGTGGCCCAACTCCAAAGTGTCGGGCGCACAGTCGTAGAAGGCGACGCGCGGCAGGGCGATCGTCGCTTCTTGGTGGGCGAGGGGATGGGACAGAGTTTGCCTTCGTAGAATTGTCGGCTGGGGAAATCGGCCACCTCAGGGGTGCATGCGCCCTTGGCGCGTGAAGTCGTGGCGACACGGTTCGGGAATGCGCTCGATGAAGCGTTCGAAAAACGAGCGCCGACAATCCGTCACGCCCATAGCGCGCAGTTCGGGTTCGGTGACGAGGCTTTCGGCGGCCGGTTGCTGCACGACGGCCGGCAGTTGGCGGTGGTCGCCGATCAAAAACTAAACGGTCAATGAGTGGATCTTCGTTGTTGTGCGCCATGATGAGCGGCAAGAGGTGCGGCTCGAGGAGTTGGGAGGCCTCGTCGATGACGGCCAGCGAGAAATGCTTGCCGGTCATCTTCGTGACGGCCGAACTCAGCGAGAGGGTGGTGCCCACCACCACGCGCACGTTTTGCACCAGTTGCTTCACCTCGTCGAGTTGTTTGAGGGCGCGGGTTTGGGCATCGAGCAGATAGGGGCGATAGGCCGGGGCGCAATTCATTTCGTTGCCCACGCGCACAAAATCGATGTGGGCTTCGACCAGTTTGCCGCAAATCTCGTCGACGGCGCGATTGGTGAAGGCGCCGAGCAGTACTTGCGCTGTGGGTTCGGCCAGCTCTTCGCGCAGCAGGCTCATCAGGCCTTTGAGGTCTTGCCCGTGCCGGGAGGGCCGACCAAGAGGAAGAGGTCGCGGGCGGCTTTGGCCTTGCGCACCAATTCGGTGAGTTCCTCGTTTTCGGGCAGGGTGAGGAGTTCTGCCGAGGCGTCGAAGGCCGGTTGTCGCCGGCCGAGCACCCATGCGCGGCGGTCGGCGGGGCCGGTGAGCAGGTCGTAGAGTCCGCGATAGAAACTTTGCGTGCCGGCGTCCATGAAGTCGGGTTCAATCGCCCAACTTTGGCCTTCGCGCAGGGAAAATACCATTGGGTCGGTCTGTGCCTCGCGGAGCGTGACAACGATTTCGTCTTCCAAAAGTTGGCTCACGGTGGCGCGAAACACCATGTCGCGGCGCAGATCGGGTTCGCGCGCCGTTTCGTAGCGATAGAGCACCACGATGTCGCCGGTGCGGAAGTTGGGCGGCGCGGCCGGTTCTTCGTTTTTCGTCGGCCGTGGGGAGGCCCAGGTGCAGGTGCTTCACACCGTGGTGCTCCTTGTCGGCTTCGGTGGAGAGGAGACGGAGATCGGTGAGAATGCTGCCCACTTCGCGCTTTTCGGCCGTGGTGCATTGCCACGCCGCGGCAAATCCGCTCGCTTCTTTTTCGGAACTGCCGAGGCGGCTCAGCAGGTCTTCGCGCACAAGGAAGCGGTGGAAGCGATAGAAATAGGCCAAGGCCGTTTCGTCGGCGGTGTGGAAGGGCGACAGCAGCAGATCGACTTGTGGGAGAATGTAGCGTTTCCAGAGTGGTTCGGCCTTTCCCGGTTGGTGCAAGTCCTCGGGCGAAAGTTGTTCGATGAAATGGCGCATGCCGGTGCGGGCAAACTCCATTTCGCGCGCCACGATCTCATTGCGGATGCGGAAGGCTTCGCGCAGGCGGTTGGGCGCATTCGGAATGGGCCAAATGCTTTTCTCGTCGGGATATTTTGAGTAGAGGAGGTAACCCTGCAAACGACTGTAAGGCTGTTGGAAAGCGTAGTGGCGCATGGCCATGTAGAGCATGAGCTGGATCTCGTGCTCGTGGTGGGCGGTGCGGTTGAACTCGTCGATTTTCCCACTTTTTTGTTCCACCACGACGGTGCCGTCGGGCTTCATGAGGTCGATGCGCCCCTGCAAACCGAGCATTTCGCAAAAGAAGGAGGGTTCGATGCACACGCCCTCTTCGTCGGAAAGGTGGAGCTGGTGCTTGAAGGTGGTTTGGCTCAAGTGGCGGAGATTGCGCTGCTGGGCTTGTGCGTTTTGGTGGAAACTTTGTCGATCGATGGGGCAGGAGGCGAAATCGAGGGCGTGGTCGGCGAAAAAGCGGCGTGCGGTGTCAATGTAATCGGCATGGAGTCCGTGCACTTCCTCGTCGAGCATCTGTCCGCTCAGGTTACCGAGCAGGGTGGCTTCGGAGGCGACGAAGTGGTCGAACTTCTTCAGTACGTGCCACGCCGACCGCGTGCCGGTGGGGCGGATGCACTGCGCTACGGCGGTGACGCTGACCAAATAGTCGGGCTCGACAATGATGAGTTCGGGGAAGAGATGGTCGTTTTCGCGACGGAGGGCCACGAGATTGAGCTGCATGTTGGGTTCAACCAGGGTGAGCAGATAGGGTGAAGTCGCGGCCGCCCGTGGCATCGGGGGTGAGGTGAAGGTGATATTCGGTGTCGTCGTAGAGATCGGTGGGGCTGACGAGGAGGGCGTGTGTGAGCACCTGATTGACCACCACGCGCCAACATTTTTCGGAGAGTGTACCCTTGGGCGTGGCGGAGGTGAGGTGCTCGGGCAGGAGGGCGGCGAGTTCAGCCGGAATGGGGGCTTGTTTCAGACAGGCGACCAAGTCGGCCAAGGCGCGGAGGTCGCCGGGCAGGCGAGTGGTGAGTTCGTCGAGCGACGCCTCGTCGGCGCGTCGCCAACGCACGCGGAAGTCGTTGGCGGCGTGGTAGAGCGCAGAGGAGAATCCGAGTTGGGCGTGCAGATAGTGCAGACGCGAGAAGGCGCCGGAGAACGAAGCCGGCGCATCGGCGGTGGTTTCGTTCACCAGTTCCACAAAAAGGTGATAGGCCATGGCGCAGCGGCGGCGAATGTCGTAGGCTTCGGCCTGCAAGCAGCGGCGGATGTCGTTGTAGTAATAGTCGGCAGGGGTGAATTCCATAGTAAGGCGGTGGAGTGTTGTGAGGTTAGCAGAATTTGAGGTCGTAGATGACGGTGCTGCCCACAATGTCGTTGAGACGGCGCACGAGTTGCTGGCGCATCATGGAGAGCTGGGTGCGGAGTGCCGGGGTGCGCACTTCGATCCACAGCGCCTGTTCGCGCACAAAGCGGGCGGTGGTGTGCGCGGCGATGGCGCTGCCGGCCGCTTGAGGCCAAGATTGCACCGCGCGGTATTCGAGCAGGGGTGTTTCCAACCCGTTTTCGCGGAGGAACATGCCCAGCACGTCCCCCACCATTTCAGTTCTTTTGCGTTTCATCGTCGGAGAGTGAAGAAGGTTCGCATCGAATTTGTCCGTGTTCCACCACAAAGAGGCGATAGTCGCGGTGGGTGGCGGCGAGGATGCCGTCGAGGTGGTCGCGGTTGGTGTCGGTGATGAAGATCTGCCCAAAGTCGTCGCCGCTCACATAGTCGACAATGCAACTCACGCGGCCGGCATCGAGCTTGTCGAAAATATCGTCGAGCAGCAAGAGAGGGGTGCGCCGCTCACCGTGGTTTTTGAGATAGAGGAATTGCGCCAATTTCATGGCGATGAAGAAGGTTTTGATCTGTCCTTGCGAGGCTTCTCGGCGCACGCTGTGGCCGTTCATCTGCAAGTCGAGGTTGTCCTTGTGGGGGCCGTGGAGGGTGTGGCCGACGATGTGTTCGCGGACACGACCTTCGCGTAATATCGGAGCGAGCGCGCCGCGGTCGCCGTGACTCTCGTAGGTGATGCTCACCGTTTCGGCCGCGGCATTGCAGAGTCGGGCGTAGAGGGGGGCAAAAATGGGTTGAAAGGCTTCGACAAACTCGCGTCGGGCGGTGTAGATTACGGCGGCATCGGCGTCCATCAGGGTTCGAGCACATCGAGCAAACCTTCGTCGAGCGCGCCTTCCTGCTTGAGGAGGGCGTTGCGCTGCAGGAGCGTTTTGCCGTAGCGAATCAAGGCTTCCAAGTAGCGGGGCGAGGTCTGGGAGATGACCGTGTCCATGAATTTTCGGCGCTCCTCGCTGCCGCCCGTCACGAGTTGTTCGTCGCTGGGCGAGAGCATCACGAGGGGGATGGCGCCCACGTGTTCGCTCAGGCGCTTATAGTCTTTGTCGTTGCGGCGCAGGCGTTTGCGCTGTCCGCGTTTCAGTGCGCACGACACCACATCGCGGGTGTCGTCGGGCGCAATGTACTGGCCTTGGAGCATGAAAAAGTCGGCCTCGTGGCGCACGCAGTTGCTGTCGGTGAGCGCGGATGCACTTTTGCCGAAAGAGAAAAATAGATGGCGTCGAGCACATTGGTCTTCCCCATCCCGTTCGCGCCGATGAAACACTCACGTTCGGCGAGAGCCGAAGTTCGGCCTCTTCAATGTTCTTATAGTTGAGGAGAGTGAGCTGTTCGAGAGTCATGGGGCGAAAGAAATGAGCGCAGCGCAAGATGAAAAAAGAAAGAGAGAGGAGGCTGCGGGTGAGTTCGTACAAAAGTAGGAATAAAACAGCATTCTGCCAAAATTTTTGCGCGGGTGCTGCGCGGGGAGTGGGCGTGTGGGGGAGCACGGGGACGATGATCGGTTGCAGGGACGTAGAAGGTAGGTCAAGGAAGGGAGGAGAACAAACGTGTGCGGGCACTTTGCTTTTGGGAGTGGGGAAAGCCAGGACAAGGGCGAACGCCAATGGGCTTGAACGTGTGCGTTTTGTTCGTTTTTGGGCTGAAAAAAACGCACCTTTGCCCGAACGAAAGTAAAAATAATCGCACTTTCATTTCTCTACTCACGTACAATATATTATTTTTTTGCAGCGTATTTGCCACAAAAGGACGGCATTACGCATCCACACGATACAAAAAAGCAAAATATAATCATGAGCCAACAGAAAAAAGCCCTCGACATGAACGAGGCCCTCGCGACTTCCGAAGCTTTCCTCATCAAATACCGTAAATGGGTCATCGGAGGAAGCATTGCAGTCCTTGTCCTCATCGCGGCATGGGTGGGCAGCATTTTCTATTTCAAGAGTCAGAACCAACTCGGACAGTATGAAATTTCCCTCGGCGAGCGCTATGTGCAAACCGGCGACTGGGAGAAAGCCATCAAGGGCGATGGCGCCACGTTCAAGGGATATGAGAAGATCGCGCGCAACTACCCCTGCACCGATGCAGCCAACATTGCGCACCTCTACTGCGGTCTGGGTTATTTCAACCTGGGCAATTACAAAAAGGCCATCTCCGAACTCGAAGACTTCTCGCCCAAGGGAGATATCACGGTGTCTGCCAACGCATTGGCGGCGCTCGGCAACGCTTATGTAGCTGACAAACAACTCGACAAAGGCGTGAAGTACCTGAAGAAGGCGGCCGATCATGCCGACAATGCTGCACTTTCGCCTGTTTATCTGCTCGAAGCCGGTCAAGTGCTCGAGAGTCAAGGCAAGAAGGCTGAGGCACACGAAGTTTATGTGTCGATCAAAAAGAACTATCCCGAAAGCCAGTTTGCACAAACCGGCGTTCAGAACGGAAAGGTAATCGGCGCTGAAATCGATAAGTACATTGAACGCACCAAATAATCGATAAGGTGCAACATCTTCCCGAATGAGGACTCGGAAAACGGTGGAATCAGCCCCGGTGGGCGCCCCGAGCTCCGGTTCCTCATTCGGTTTTTCGTAGACCGTTTCTCGATCGTAAACTCCTTTTTCAGCAACGTGGAAACGGCACGACCAGTTCATTTGTCAGAAAATTATGTCACAATACACATTCCTTCGAGAGGCTGAAGGTGAGAAGCCCGATCTCTCATTTATGCGTTTCGGCGTGGTCACCACAGAATGGAACGCTCACATTGTCGATGCCATGTTGGCGCAGGTGCGTTCTACGCTCGCAGAGTATGGAGTGCCTGAGAATAACATCACGGTGCGCCGTGTCCCCGGCAGTTTCGAACTGATTTATGGTTGTGCGCAGTTGGCGCAGCGCGGTTATGTAGACGCTGTGATTGCTTTGGGTTGTGTCATCAAAGGCGATACCCCGCATTTCGATTACATCTGCCTCGGTACGACCGAAGGGCTCGTACGACTCAACGCCACCGGCAAAGTTCCTGTGATCAACGGTGTGCTTACGGTCAATGACGAACAACAAGCGCTCGACCGTGCAGGTGAGAAAATGAACAAGGGACGCGAATTCGCCATGACCGCTGTGAAGATGGTGCAATTCGTCCAGTCTTTCGAGTAATAAAAGACGTTTGCAAACCGATTTTTCCCACGTTTTTGGAGGAAAATCGGTTTTTTCGTTGAGATAAGGATATAAAATCGCGGAAACCCTTGGTGTTTTCGGCTTTTATGCCTACCTTTGCCATCGCAAACGCAAAAAGGGCAAATACCAGAGTGGCCAAATGGGGCAGACTGTAAATCTGCTGGCTTACGCCTTCGGTGGTTCGAATCCATCTTTGCCCACCATACCGACGCAACGACAACCGGTCGTTGCGTCGGTTTTTTTGTGCATGGCCGGTCTATTTCGCGCAGAGCACCGCGAATGGTGTCTGCGAAGTGGGGGCGGTGTGGCCAGCGTGTGCGCCGCGCGAAAGCATGGAACGAAGGGATTGTTGACCGACTCCATAATATACATGTCCCTCTTCATGATATACAAGTCCTTTGCGGAGAGCGGCAGTCGACAGGGGAAGTTTCGTCGGCAGACAGTCGAATTTTTGTCGAATGGGCGCAACGTCTTCCTGAACTATAGTGAGCGCGCCGATCAAGGTGCTGAACAAAGGCAGCCCCGATGAAACGAAAAGGTTTCATCGGGGCTGCTTTTTGTGGTGCGGGGTGGGGTGTTGCGCGTAAAGCGCGCATTCTTCCCCGGGAGTTGGGCGGGAAGGTGAAAAGCGTTTGTCATTGTTTGCGCCAACGCGCAAACTCTTCTTGGTTTCCGTTGAAAACATTGATGTCCACATCGCCGTGAATGCCGCGCACGCGGCCTTCCGGCGTCAACTGCCAAAAGGCCAGTTTCACGTAAGGGCGAAATTCGCCATAACGGGCAATCCACACATCATAACTGCGGAGGGCTTCCGGTGCGTGCGGCAAGTGATCGTTGACAAACGACTGTCCGACGTACAAAATCGGGCGTCGACCGGTGGCGCGTTCTACATAGCGCATCCAATTCAGCGTTTCGCGAAACAGTACCTCGCGTCCGCCCATTTGCGCGATTTGTTGATCCGTCGGTTCCACGTCGAGTACCGGCGGCATTGAGGTCAAAGGAATGCGCGCATACTTCAAGAAATATTTCGCTTGGTCGATGCCGCTCGATCTGGGCGAATAGAAATGATAGGGCGCTACGGGGATGCCTTGAGAACGTGCGCCGTTCAAGTCGTAAGGGTAGTATTTGCTGAAAATCGAAGTCCCCTGTGTCGCTTTGATGAAGACGAAACTCACGGGGTAGTTCACCTTTCCGGCTGCATGTTGGTGCGCCACGCTGCCGATACCCACAATGCGGAGCGAAGGCCAGTGGATGGGGTAGATTTTCTTGCCAATTTCGTGTTGGTGGCGCGAGATGTCGATGCCATAAACGCGGTCGGCGGTATAAATCATGCGCTCTCCGCGATAATGGTCGGCGCGCCAAGTGCCCGATTGTACCATCCGACCGTTCACGGCAAAGCCATGTCCGTCGCGGCGATAGATGGAATCGAACGTGCCGCGATAGAAATCGCCGTTAGCCCAAAGGGCGGTGCCTATCCAACCGTTGCCATGGCGGGTGAGCGAGAAGAAAGTGCGTTTCTCGTCGACGAATTGCCGGTGCAAAGTGTCCACTTGCGGATACAGCACGCCGCGTTGCAATGCGCCGGTGCCGACAGCAAGTTCTCCCTCCGTGGCCGGTGCGAGGCGAAGCAACCCCTTTTGGCGTTCTGTCACCACGTAGTGCTTTCCTCCCGCCGTGTAGCGCGTCTTGCGTTGCGCCAACACGCGATTCGCAGTCGTGGCACGCTCAAGTCGTTCGATCACATTTTTGCAATTCTCCCACCGGTGTTGCTCCTCGTCGGCATAAGCCATCACCTCGTTGTAGCCCTCGTCCGTCACGCTGTGCGTGCGCGCATAATAGTGGAGTTCGTCGACGCGGCGGTGCAGCAGTTTCTCGCGTTGGCGTTCTGCTTCGAGACTTTGGACGATGAGTTTCTGCAGTGCCTTTCCCTGCAAAGTGTCAGGACGCGGCGAGAAAAAAACTTGCACTTCGCCGTTTCTGCTCACCCGGTAGCCCGAATGCGTCACGGTGTGTTGTGCCGCTTGGCGTTGGGTGTGGAGCGAGCGGAGCAAAACCACGCTGTCGCGTACACCACTGACAAGGTCAGAGTCGGAGGCGAGGGCAAAAAAGAGCGTATCACCCCCTTTTATCGGCAAGACATAATAGGCCTGTTCGTCGACCGACACCAAGCATCGCAAAGGCGTGTTGTCGCGACGCAAATAGAGGGCGACGACGAAGACTTGAAACAGAGCGAGAAGAGCAATGAGGCTGCGAAGGAGTGTTTTTTTCATTTCCGGAGTGACTATCGCGTGGACATCTTTTTGCACGCTGGGCAAAGTGTGTCGAAACGGCGCACAAAGTTACAAATATCGCCCGAAACATTTCGCTCCGTCCGCAATCAAATTTACCTGCAAGACCATAAGTGGAAAAAAAGTGGAAACTCCACTACTTTTTTTGTGTTTGAATTTGTTGTGATGAATTGAAAAATAATAACTTTGGGGCGAAGACTTTGTGTAAAAATAGTCTACTTAGATTGTTTTGCCGCCGTCGCCGTCTTCTTTCTTGGCGGAAAGCGTCGCAGTGCAGGCTGACGACGTGTCCAAGTACACTCCTCTTCCCGATTCGCGGCGACCGGTCGGGACGAAAATGCACCTAAAATTTACGCTCATGAAACAATTCCTGCTTTCTCTCCTCAGCCTACTGCTGTTGTGCGTGGGTTGTGGCACCATCGAACTGCCCGACGCACCGTCGCAGAGCGGAACGAAGCACAAAGTGATCGTCCACACGCGTGCGGCCGACAATGTCGTGCCCACCTACCCCGTGGAAGTGCTGGCTTTCGACGCGGCCGGGCAATGTGCTGCGCGGCAAACGCTCAAAAAGGCCGAAGATGCACTCGCTCTCCAGCTCGTCGACGGCACTTATCGCGTAGTGGCTTTCGCCGGTCTGCCCTCTTCTTCCGTTCTCGGCGATCGTCCCGCACTTTCGGCCACCGCACTGCCGACCGGTGCGAGTCCACTGTTCACGCAAGCCCTCTTGCGCGCTGAAACCTCAGTGGTCGTGGCTAATAAGCGCACGCAGGTACACTTGCTTCTCGCCCCCGTCGTGACCGCTGCGGAGTTGCACCTCACACAACTGCCGACCGACGTCACACAGGTGGAAGTCGAACTTTCGCCCGCCTGCACCGCGTTGAATTTAGCCGGCGAGCGCAGCGGAGTGGGCGCCGTCACCGTGCCCCTTGTCCGCGATGCGGCCGGAACGTGGAACTCCGGCACACGCTACCTCTTGCCGGTGGGCAGTGCGCCCACCCGCTTGAGCATTCGTTGGGTGCGCAACGGCGAACAAGCCGTCTATGGCTACACCTACCCGCAGGCGCTCACGCCCGGCACGCCCTATCGTTTCGAAGGAGCCTTTGTTGACGATGCCGCCGGCGGAACGGTGGGCGATGTCTCGGTGGCCGCATGGAATGCCCCCGTAGTGCAGAGTTTTCGTTTCGGCAAAGGCGGCGAATCGCCCAACATCACCCCACAACCGCCCGGCGGTGGTGGACAAACCGGCGGTGGCACGTCGTCGACCACTTGGGAGGGGCGCGTGTGGAACGGCCATGTCGTCGCGCTCGTGCAGAACGTCGTGGGCAACGAAGCCGACTTTGTACTGATCAGTCGCGCGCAGTGGGATCCCGTACCTTCGGCCTATGCTGAAACGGCGTCGCAGGAGGCGGCGGAGTACGCCGTGTCCTACAAAGAGGGCGAACTCACCGACTGGCGCATCCCCACTCGTGAGGAGGCCGTCGCCCTTTCGGCCTATTGGCGGGGCGAAAAACTGAAGACCATCAACGCGACGTTGCGCGAACTCCACGAATCTGAAATCTACGACAAGGTCGAAGGGCATTCCGCCGCCTATCTTTGCGACGAAGCACGCTCGGTTTTCTCCTTTGTGGAGAATGGGCGTGTGCGCAAAGCCGGCAAGTCGGTGAGTACCTACTTGTTGCGGCTCGTCAAGACCGTGCATGTGCGCTTTGTACCCTGATTGTGTCGTGCGCTAAAGTAGGCGCGTGGAAAACACGTGGACTTTGATCGGAAACAAGCCTGGTTTTCGGTCAAAGTCCACGTGTTTTTCTTCTTTGTTGTGGACTTTTGAAAGCACCTTCTCGGAGAGTGGCCGGCAAGGCGCTTCTTTGCGCTGATATTGCACGCTTTGGCGGTGCATTTTCGGCAGCGTCGTGTGCGATGCGCGAGGGGGAAGTGGGCAGAGCGGCCGTCGGTGTACAAATGCTTGCGAAGTGGCAAATCGTTTGAGAAAAAAAGTAGTATATTTGCACCGACGTATCGCAAAACGTCAGCTTGCCTTTTCGTCGCCTGTCGGTGTGCTTCTCCACGGCCTTCGCCGCTTCCGATTTCCGTCGGAGCCTCGCTACCTTCGTTGTGCCCCGATTGGCGCCCGTCGTTCCCGGAGGAGAAACGCTCCTGCCGTCAGCGGAACAGCGCGAAAGACAAGTTTCTACTCCCTTATCACGAAACGTAACGCGACACCGATCTATGATAAAAAAAGTTCACCGAGCGCACGGGGATGAACCTCTACGCCGTCAACGAAGAAGTCCTCAAAGAGTGGGACGCAACTGATCTCTTCCACAAAAGCATCGCAGAGCGCGAGGGTTGCCCCGCCTATGTGTTTTTCGAAGGTCCCCCTTCGGCCAACGGCCACCCCGGCATTCACCACGTGATGGCGCGTACCATCAAAGACGTGTTCTGTCGTTACAAAACGATGCAGGGCTTTCAAGTGAAACGCAAAGCCGGTTGGGACACCCACGGCCTCCCCGTCGAACTCGGCGTGGAGAAAGAACTCGGCATCACCAAAGAAGATATCGGCAAGAAGATCTCTATCGACGAGTACAACGCCCAGTGCCGCCGCAACGTCATGAAGTTCACGCGCGAATGGTCGGATCTTTCGCACCTGATGGGCTATTGGGTGGACATGGAACACCCCTATGTGACGTACGAAAACTCCTACATCGAAACACTTTGGTGGCTGCTCCGTCAGTTGTATGACAAGGGTTATCTCTACAAGGGCTACACCATTCAGCCTTACAGCCCCGCAGCCGGTACCGGTCTCTCGAGCCACGAGCTCAACCAGCCCGGCGCTTACCGTGATGTGAAGGACACGACCGTCACGGCCCAGTTCGAAATGCTCGATGCACCCGCATCGCTCGGCGAGTGGGGACGCGCTGTCTTCCTCGCTTGGACCACTACGCCGTGGACTCTCCCCTCGAACACCGCACTCTGCGTCGGCCCGCACATCGACTACGTGGCCGTGCAGACGTTCAACCCCTATAACGGTGAAAAACTCACCGCTGTCTTGGCCGAAAGCCGCCTCTCCGCCTACTTCAAGGCCGAGGGAGCCGAAGCCGAAATGGCCTTTACGCCCGGCGACAAAGTGTTGCCCTATCGCGTGGTGGGCACGTTCAAGGGCAGCGACCTCGTGGGCATGCGCTATGCCCAGCTCATGCCTTGGGTAAAGCCCTGCGAACCGCTCAATGACACGGTCGCCGACTTCGTACAAGACTATGCCGCGGCGCATGCCGACCGCGTTTTCAACATTGGTCGCGATCGCTTCGTGGAAATGGGCGACTGCGCGTTCCGCGTCATCCCCGGTGACTACGTAACCACCGAAGATGGTACGGGTATCGTGCACATTGCGCCCACTTTCGGTGCCGACGACGCCAAAGTGGCCAAGGCCGCCGGAATCCCCTCGCTCTTTATCCTCAACCAAGGCGGCGAAACGCGTCCGATGGTCGACTTGACGGGACGTTACTACACGCTCGAGGATTGCGCTGCGCCCTTTGTGGAGCACTGCGTGGACACCGAACGCTATGCACGCCACGCCGGCGACTATGTGAAGAACGCTTACGATCCGCGCTTCACCGTAGAAGGCAAATATGACGAGGAGGCCGCCGCCAAGGCCGAGGATCTCAACATCGTGATCTGCATGGAAATGAAGCAGGAGGGCACCGCTTTCAAGATCGAAAAGCACGTGCACAACTATCCTCACTGCTGGCGCACCGACAAACCGGTGCTCTATTATCCGCTCGACAGCTGGTTCATCCGCTCCACTGCGGCCAAAGAGCGCATGATTGCGCTGAACGAAACGATTCGCTGGAAACCCGAATCGACGGGGACGGGACGTTTCGGCAAATGGCTCGAAAATCTCAACGACTGGAACCTCAGCCGCTCGCGCTATTGGGGCACACCGCTCCCGATTTGGCGCAACAATGAGACGCGCGAAGAGATCTGTATCGGCTCAATCCAAGAACTTTATGACGAAATCGAGAAGGCTGTCGCCGCCGGTGTGATGTCTTCCAATCCGCTCAAAGACAAAGGTTTCGTTCCCGGCGATTACAGCAGCGAAAACTACCACCTCATCGACCTCCACCGTCCGTATGTCGACGACATCGTACTGGTTTCGGCCACCGGTGCACCGATGCACCGCGAAACCGACCTTATCGACGTTTGGTTTGACTCGGGTGCCATGCCTTACGCCCAAATTCACTATCCGTTCGAGAACAAGGAACTGCTCGACAACCGCACGGTTTATCCCGCCGACTTCATTGCTGAGGGCGTAGACCAGACGCGCGGTTGGTTCTTTACGCTCCATGCCATCGCAACGATGGTGTTTGACAGCGTAGCTTTCAAGGCGGTGATTTCCAACGGTCTTGTTTTGGACAAGAACGGCCAGAAGATGTCGAAGCGTTTGGGCAATGCCGTCGATCCCTTCGGCGCAATCCAAGAATACGGTTCCGATCCCGTGCGCTGGTATATGATTACCAACTCTTCGCCGTGGGACAACTTGAAGTTCGACGCAGAAGGTGTGCTCGAAACGAGCCGCACATTCTTCGGCAAACTCATTCAGACGTATTCGTTCTTCTCGATGTATGCCAACGTCGACGGCTTCGATCCCGACGCACCCCAGGTGCCGGTGAGCGAACGTCCCGAGATCGACCGTTGGATCTTGAGCGAACTCCACTCCCTCATCCGTGAAGTGCAGGCTTGCTACGAAGATTACGAACCGACCAAGGCCGGCCGCTTGATTCAAAACTTCACGGTCGACAATCTTTCTAACTGGTATGTGCGATTAAACCGCAAGCGCTACTGGGCAGGTGAGATGACTGCCGACAAACTGGCCGCCTATCAGACGCTTTACACCTGCTTGCTCACGCTCAGCCGCTTGATGGCGCCGATTGCGCCCTTCTATGCCGATCGTTTGTACAAGGATTTGACCGGTGGCACGCAACAAGCCACGGCCGAGAGCGTGCATCTTGATCGCTTCCCCGCGGTGGACGAATCGCTCATCGACAGTGAACTCGAAGCCCGCATGGAGTTGGCGCAACAAACCACCTCGTTGGTGCTCTCTCTGCGCAAGAAGGAACGCATCATTGTGCGCCAGCCGCTGCAACGCATCGCCATTCCTGTGCACGATGCGCGTTTGAAAAGAGCGTTTGGAGGCCGTTCGCCAACTTATCCTCGACGAAGTGAACGTAAAGACCATCGATTTTGTCGAAGGCAACATGCTTGAGAAGAAAGTCAAGTGCAATTTCCGCGTGATGGGTAAGAAATTTGGCAAACTCATGAAGGCCGTGAACGAAGTTGTCACGGCTATCAGCCAAGACCAGATCGCCCAACTCGAAACGCAGGGCACCCTCACCGTGAATGTTGAGGGGCAAGACTGCGTAATTGAGCGCGACGATGTGGAAATCATCAGCGAAGACATGCCCGGCTGGAGCGTTGCCAACGAAGGTGCGCTGACTGTGGCACTTGACATCACGATCACCGACGAACTCCGCAACGAAGGCGTGGCACGCGAGATCGTGAAGCGCATTCAAGCCCTGCGTAAAGACAGCGGTTTCGAGATTACCGATCGCATTCACATTGTGTTGGAGTCGCATCCCGCGGTGGAACGCGCCACGGCCGACTACAAAGACTTCATCTGCGCGCAGGTGCTGGGCGAAAGCCTCGAAGTGCGTGCCGATGTGGCCTCGGATGTGACCTTCGAAGTAGAGGGCGCTGCCGTGAAACTGCACATTGAAAAAGCCTAATTCGCGTGCCCGCAGCTCGGTGCACACAACCGACGGCGCAACCTTCGCGGGAAGCGCATCGAGCGTGTGCGGCGCGCCGCGGGCATGCCTGCATTCTAATAACCCACTTATCCATGGAAGAAAAAAAACGGTATTCGGATGAGGAACTTGTGGAATTCCGCGAGCTCATCAATGAGAAACTTCGCGTGGCGAAGGAACAGTATGAGGAGGTGATTGCCACACTCAACAAGCGCAACAGCAACGACATCGACGACACGTTGCCCACCTATCATGCGCTTGAAGAAGGTTCGACCGTACAATCGTTGGAAGAACTCATGAACAGCGCCGAACGCTTGCGCAAGTTCATCACCGGATTGCAAGCCGCCTTGATGCGCATCGAAAATAAGACCTACGGTATTTGCCGCGTCACCAAACAATTGATCCCCAAGGAGCGACTCCGCGCCGTGCCTCACGCCACTTTGAGCATCGAAGCCAAGTTGGCGCAGGGCAAATAAGGCTTCGTGCTCTCCGGTGTTCACGCCGGCTGCCACGTGGTTGCCGATCTCTCTGCCGAGGGCTCGGCCGTTGCGGTTGTGCCCTCACCGTTTTGTTGCGCGCCGCGTGGATGTCGTTCGTCGAACACACGTTCACGCGGCGCGCGGCGCCCCTCTTCCCATCGCATTATCTTATAGACTTTATGAAACTTCGCGCCTCTTTGGCCACCCTCATCTTTTTTTAATTCTCGTTGTCGGTGACCAAATCATCAAATATCTCGTCAAAACCGGTATGAGTTTGGGCGAGCGCATTCACGTGACCGACTGGTTCTACATTCTTTTCACGGAGAATCATGGCATGGCCTTCGGCATGGATTTCATCGGCACAGCCGTGTTGTCCGTTTTCCGTGTGGCCGCCATCGTTTTGTTCACGGTTGTGCTGGTCAAACAGATACGTCGCGGCGCGCCGTTGGGATTTGTGGTCTGTTTGACGTTGATCATCGCCGGCGCCTTCGGCAATATCATCGACAACTTCTTCTACGGTTTGTGTTTCACGGAGAGTCTGCCTTACACCCCGGGCGCTTCGCCCGCACATTGCGTACCGATGGGCGAGGGCTACGGCAGTTTCTTGCACGGCCGCGTGGTTGACATGTTCTACTTCCCGTTTTTCACTTGGCCCGATTGGGTGCCGGTGTTGGGCGGCGGCACCTTTTTCGGCGCCATCTTCAATTTGGCCGACTCCGCCATCTCGGTCGGTGCCGCCGCTATGCTCCTTTTCTATTATAAGTACCTCTCCGTGCTGATGGGTGGGGAGAAAACCACCGAACCATCGCCCGAAATCACGACCGAGGAAGAGGAAAAACAAGCAAGATGAGGCTGAAATCGTACATTTTTTTGCCGCTCTGTTGCGCCGGCATCGCCCTGTTGACGGCCTGCGGCCCCGGTAACGAAAAGAAAGACGTCTTGCCCATCGAAAAAATGGCCGACGTGCTCTACGACTACCAGTTGGCGCAGACGTTGAGCGAGAGCATCGCCGACAGTCTGCCCAAAGCGCCGATCGAATATCGCCTTTCGGTGTTCCACAAGTACGGCATCAGCGCGCGTGAGTTCGATCATTCGTTGGCCTACTACTCTCGTCACGCCGAGGAGATGAAGAAGGTGTATGCGCGCATCGACGCGAAATACGACCAAAGCGGCCGCAATGGAGCCGCCGGCGGGGGCGACGGGGCACAAAGCAGCGACTCTTTGCAACTTTGGCAAACGCCCCAAGCGGTACTCACGGCACAAGTGGCGCCGCAAGTCACTTTTTCGGGTGAAACCCCAGCAAAAAGTGCCGGCGCATTCCACGCTCTCGCTCCTATTCTCGGCCGATTGGCTGTACGGACAGGGATTGAAGCAAGCCGCCTCGGTGATTCGCGTGCGCTATGCGAACGATTCCACCGAAACCTTCGCCAACGGCATTTACTCCTACCAGCGCGAACAAGAGTTGCGCCTGCCGTTGGGGAGCAAATCCGCCGTTCGCGAAGTGGAAATCAAGTTCATGCAAAACGTGGGGTGGCAGTCCACGCCGCAAATCCTGACGCTTTCCGATTTGCGCTTGGTGGCGGTGCGTCCCACCTCCACGACACCTTGATCGCACATGCCCTTGTTGCTTTCCGACACCGGCGAGCTGTCGCCCGATGAGGCCAAGTTGTGCCGTCGCTACGAGCGATTTTTTTGGCGCAACAGCCCTTTCCCACCACCTCCGCCGAGTTGTGGGTGGCCGTTTTGCGCTATTATCCGCTCGAAGGCGCGGTGCGCTCTCGCGAAGTCTTGATCTACGATCGCGCCCACCGCTTGTTGCGCACGCAAACGCTCGCGGTCGAATCGCCCCTATACCGTATGGTACGCCGGCGAAGTCCACGAAAGTTGGCACCCTTTGCGCCTTTCTTCCTAAACGCGCGCAGCGATTGCGGAGAAAGTCCACTGCTTTCTCCGAAAACGTGGCTGTTTTCTTCGGAAACACGGCTGCTTTCTTTAGAAACTCCGCGGCTTTTTTTCGAGCGGTATCTGTGTTTCCGCCCTAAGTAGCAGCTGATTTTCTATCCCCGCGCACCAGTCTGTTCAGCATCTCCGCGTTGATGTCTCTGCCTTTCCTTTGTTTCGCAAAGGCACCGGCGGTATTCTCTTTTTCTCCTCGCGCCCTTCCCTCCACTGTTGAGCGGGAGGGGCGCGCTCTTGTGAAGTGCTGTTTTTCTGTTCCCCCTTTTTCAATCGATCTACTCATGTGGCTCATGCTTTTAGGCCTTGCGGTCTATTTCCCCTCCTCATTTTGCTGTCCAGGTTGGCCGAACGCCGCCACGGGCACACCGGTAATTCCGCCTTCTATCGCGCGGCGCGTTCCGCCCCGTGGCCGATGGTGGCTTTCGGCATGATTGCCGGCAGCATCTCGGGCGTTTCGTTGGTGAGCGTGCCCGCTTGGGCTTCGTCGACGGGCATGACCTACCTGCAAATGTGCGCCGGTTTCATTGTGGGCTACGTTGTTGTGGCGTTGGTGCTCCTACCGGTGTACTACCGTTTGCGGCTGACGAGCATCTATGGTTATCTTTCGCAGCGTTTCGGCGCGCGCACCCACCGCACCGGCGCTGTATTCTTCCTACTCAGCAAATTAACCGGGGCCGCCGCCCGCCTTTATGTGGCCGGATTGGTGTTGCACACCTTCGTGGCCGCACCTTTCGGCATCCCCTTTCCCTTGACTGCCGCCATCACCTTGTTGCTCATTTGGCTCTACACGCATCGCAGCGGACAGGCGGGACTTCTCTACACCGACGCCTTTCAAAGTCTGATGTTGCTCTTGGCACTCGGCGGTACGCTGTGGGCAGTGGCCGCACGGATGGGACTCGACGTGCAGGGCGTGTGGACGACCGTGCGCGAAAGCCCCATGAGCCGCGTGTTGGAGTGGGATGTGACGAGTCCGCAGGCCTTTTGGCGACAATTTCTCTCGGGCATTTTCATCGTCATCGTCATGACCGGATTGGACCAAGACATGATGCAGAAAAATCTCACCTGCCGCACACTCCGCGACGCGCAGAAAGACATGTGCCTCTACGGCTTGGCCTTTCTGCCCATCAACGCGTTGTTGCTCGCTCTGGGCATTTTGCTCTACACCTTTTGTGCGGCGCAAGGCATCGCGCTGCCCGAAAAGGCCGACGCCCTGCTTCCGCAGTTGGTGAGTAGCGGTGTGCTCGGGCCTTGGGTAGTTATTCCCTTCTCGTTGGGCATTGTCGCCGCCGCCTTCAGTGCGGCCGACGGCGCGCTCACGGCGCTCACCACGAGTTGCTGCATCGATTTGCTGCGTCGCGAGGACGATGTGCGCCTGCGCCGCAAGGTGCATGCACTCATGGTCTTCGCCTGCTTGGTGTGCGTGCTGATTTTCGCCGCCGTCGACAGTCCGAATGTGATCAACACCATCTACGTGATGGCTTCCTACACCTATGGGCCGCTGCTCGGGCTCTTTGCCTTCGGGCTCTTCACGCGCGTTCGGGTGAGAGATCGCTATGTGCCGTTCGTCGTTGTGCTGGCTCCTGTGATTTGCGGGGTGCTCGATCGCATGGCACCCGTGTGGTGGAACTACAAATTCGGCTACGAACTGCTCGTGTTCAACGGTTTGCTCACCGCCTGCGGACTGTTTCTCCTGCGCGCCAACGATAAAAAGAGTGCAAAAGTGAGCGCATTTTCGGTCAAAAAAATGGCCGCCGCCGTTGGTCACTTGGTCGGTGCTTTCTAAATTTGCAGCACTAAAAAGCCGTCCTGCGCCGTTCGCCCCGCTTCTGCGAGCAGCGGTTTGTAAACAGCCTCCACAATCGTGGAAATGGTGAGGGCGACCCACGCAAACTAACCCCCTCCTTACTTGCTTATGGAAAAGAAAATTCGCGCCGCCATCGTCGGTTACGGAAACATTGGTAAATATGCCCTCGAATCCATCGAGACCTCTCCCGACATGGAGTGTGCCGGTGTGGTTCGCCGCAACGGTGCCGTTGATTGCCCGCCCGAACTCGCCGCCTATCCCGTGGTGAAGCACATCTCCGAACTGGAGAATGTAGACGTAGCAATCCTTGCCACACCCACCCGCAGCGTAGAAGCCTACGCCAAAGAGTGCCTTGCGCTCGGCATCAACACGGTCGATTCGTTCGACATCCACTCCGGTATTGTCGATTTGCGTCGCACGCTCGACGAAACCGCGAAGGCACACAACGCCGTGAGCGTGGTGGCCGCCGGTTGGGATCCCGGTTCCGACTCGGTGGTGCGCACCCTCATGGAAAGCCTTGCGCCGAAGGGCGTGACCTATACCAACTTCGGTCCCGGCCGCTCGATGGGTCACTCCGTGGCCGTGCGCGCCATCGACGGAGTACACGACGCGCTTTCGGTGACCATCCCCCTCGGCACCGGCATTCACCGCCGCATGGTGTACATCGAACTCGAGCCCGGCGCAGATTTCGCCAAGGTGGCCGCCGCCATCAAGGCCGATCCGTATTTTGTCAACGACGAAACGCACGTTCAGGCCGTGGAATCGGTCGATGCCCTCAATGACGTGGGACACGGTGTGCACCTCACGCGCAAAGGTGTCTCGGGTCGCACGCACAATCAGCTTTTCTCGTTCGACATGAAGATCAACAATCCCGCGCTCACCGCGCAGGTGCTCATCAACGTGGCGCGCGCTTCGATGCGCCAACGTCCCGGTGCCTACACGATGATCGAGATTCCGGTCATAGACTACCTGCCCGGCGACCGCGAAGCCCACATCGCTCACCTCGTTTAATCGCAGGTCGACGAATCAGCCCACAACTTTTCGCCCCTCCGTCTGCACAGACGAAGGGGCGTTGTCGTGTTGGGGCGCAAACTGCTCCGTCGCGCCGCGAAATCAGTAGCCCACAGCGCACAGACCGAAAGTGCGCATCGGATAGCTCAAGTTGCGATCTCTATATATAAGGAGTAGGTCGGTGGGGATCAGAGGGATTTCGCTCGCTGCGATGTCATTTTTTTGCAATGAAAGTAGGCAAACTGTCAACTTTGCTTGACTTATCGGGACAAGAAACGGCAAAAACCGAAATTTAATGCTAACTTTGTAGCATTCATTCGCCGACGGACTTTGTACCGCTGTGCAGTTCGTCGCGCAACAACCCTACAAGCTTTATTCGCCCATGAAATTTAGGGCATCTTTCTCTGCTTGCCGCCTTTCTCTTGCTGCCCCTCGGCAAGTTGAATGCGCAGCAATCGTTTGTCAATCTGACGCCCCTGCCCAAGCAGATGAGCGTTCAGGCCGGCACCTTCGTGTTTCCCGCTTCGTTCACCGTTGGCGGCGACGGACTCGACAAGTCTGTGCGCGCAGAGGTGCGCAAGTTCGTCAGCAACTTCAACCGCGTCACCGGCAGCACCGCAACGGCCGCCGACCGTGCGGCAGGTGCTGTCATCACGCTCCGCCAAATAAAGGACGCGACGAACACCTACGGCCAAGAAGGTTATCGTTTGACCGTCACTCCCGAAGGGGTGACGATCGAAGCAGCCACCGCCACCGGATTCTTCTATGCTTTCGCCAGCATCAACAAGATGTTGCCCGCTTGTGTCGCCGCCGGTGTGCGTGATGCCGGTGTGACGCGTTTCGAACTCCCTGTCTTACCGTCACTGACGGCCCCCGCTTCCCCTATCGCGGCTTCATGCTCGACGTGGCGCGCCACTTCTTCACCGTCGACGAGATCAAACGCATGCTCGATCTCATGGCGGTGTACAAACTCAACAAGTTCCACTTCCACCTCACCGAAGACCAAGGTTGGCGTTGGGAGGTGAAGAAATATCCTCGCCTAACGAGCGTCGGCGCCGTGGCGTCCAACACCTACGTCACCTCCATGCAGCATGGTGCCTACTGGACGAATCGTCCCTACGGCCCCTACTACTACACGCGCGCTGAGTTGAAAGACATCGTGGCCTATGCCTCCGAACGTCACATCGAGGTGATTCCCGAAATCGACATGCCCGGTCACTTCTCGGCCGCCATGGCGGCTTACCCGCAATTCTCCTGCAATCCGAGCGGCCCGCACCGTGTGGAGACGTGGGGTGGGGTGTTCACCGACGTGCTCAACGTGGCCGACCCGAAAGCGGTGCGCTTCGTGAAGGACATCCTCGACGAATTGATGGACATCTTCCCCTCGAAGAATATTCACATCGGCGGTGACGAATGCCCCACCACGGCATGGGAGAACAACAAGCAGTGCCAAGAGATGTACAAGCGCTTGAACCTCACCTCTTATCGCCAACTGCAAACCCACTTCATCGACGAAATCAGCACCTATCTCCGGTCGAAAGGTCGCAAGATCTCCGTTTGGAACGAAACCGTGACCGAGAAAGGCGCCGACCTCCAACTGATGAAGAAAACCGGTGCCACGGTCTATTGCTGGGTGCCCGCACGCCGCGGTGCAGAAATCGCCAACGAACTCGGACTCCCCAGCATCTACACCGTCTACGGCCCCTATTACATCAACCGCGCCCCCTCGAAAGAGGGGTGGATGGCCACCTTGCCCGGCAACGGTTCCGATCATCTGAAAGCCACTTACGAAGATCAGCCCACCGACTTCAAGCATTCGATCGGTGTGCAGGCACGTTCTGGACGGAACACGTGGCCACGGCCGATGTGATGGAGCACCTTGCCCTCCCGCGCCTCATCGCCATCGCCGAAGCCGGTTGGTCGCCGCAAGCCAAGAAGAACTTCAACAGTTTCGTGCGCCGCATGCAGGCCGACACCGTGATGCTCAACTACAATAACTATGAGTATGATCGTGCCTTCCTCCGCGACGAGAAGCCCGCTTCGATGGTCTATCCCGAAGTGAGCACGGCCGATAACAGCACCTACTACCGCATAGTGACGCGTGCCGGCGACAACGATCGTAAAGGCCGCTGCATCACGCTGCTCACCGCCGACTCTCCGCTCGTAGCGCAGCACAAGGCGAAAGGCGCTGCCGCCGATCGTCTGTGGACAGCGCCGCAAGCGGCCGAAGGCACGGCCGCTGCCGACGCGCAACTCTGGCGTTTCGAGCAAGACAGCAACCATCCCGGCCGTTTCGCCCTCGTATCGAAAGCCGCCCCCGAAGGCAGCGTCGCCACACAGCCCACGGCCACTTCCGTTGCCGGACGTTGGAACTACGATCGCACGGCCAAGCACTACGACTTCGTGCTCGGTGACAAAGGCTACGGCACCGCCGACGGCTATCGCTACTACACCATTCGCTCCACGGGCAACAATAACCTGTGGTTCAACGCTTCGATGCCCGGACAAGGCCAAGCCGTGAACCTCTATTCCGATCCTGCCGGCGGCAACGGTGGACTTTGGCTCTTTGTCGGAGGAAAGAAAGTGACCGATGGGACGAAACCCACCGTGCAAGCCCCTGCTTCGCTCCCCAAGGCCGGACAGGTCTATCTGTTGCGCAACACTGTCGATGGATTCAAGGGCACGATGCTCGCCGACAAGACCGGTGCGACCGAACTCACCCACACCGCGCAGCTCGACAACAGCAACAATGCGTGGGAACTCGTGGACGCTTCACCCTTCAACACCGCCAGCGGTACCTTCACCTTCCGCCTGCGCAACGCCACCACCGGCCGTTTCGTCGGCACGCCCGCCGCGAAGAAAATCGAGCGCTATGCTTTCCCCGTGAGTGTGAACAAAAGCGGTGCCACCGTCACCGCCACTTATCATCTCGCCACGGCCGATTACAGCCTTTCGCTCTCCGGCAAAACGCTCTTCCCCATTGCCGCCGAATCGCACGCCTATCCCGGTGTGATCAGTTCGGGCAGCAGCACCGGCGCCCCCGATGCGGTGCGTCCGCAAGGCACGGGTTGGCAATTTGTGGCCGCGCGCAGTCTCACGATTCAATGCGTAGACACCAAGGGCAACCCGATTTCGACCGTCGTGCGCTATGTGCCTGTCGACGAGCGCACGCTCGTCGCCCCACAACTGCCCGGCTATCGTTTGCAATCGGCGCTTCCCACGCTCGATGCCGGCGACACTCCGCTCACGCTGACCCTCACATACAAGAAAACCCACAACCGGGTTTTTCTGACGGCCATCGATGAACACGGCGCATTGCTGGCCACCGACACCCTTGCCGTGGCGGTGGGCGAAAGCCTCGTGCTGCACGCCCCCTCCGTCCCCTTCTACACTGTACGCGACTTTCCCGCCGAAGGCCTCACGCTGACGCCCGAAACCGATGTGCACCGCACGCTCGTTTACACCGGAGCGGCCCACGCCGGTGTGGCGGCCGCGGGCGAACCGCTCGCCGAGTTGACTGACGGCCACTACGTGTTGCTCTACGACACCTCGGCTTCCGCCCCCGAGCGTGCCGGCTATCGCAACGTCTCGCCCGACAACGGCCGCGTGTTGCAAGGCCAAATCGCGCTCGACGGCGTCGAACCGATGTACGTCTGGCAGTTGCGCCGCAATGGTGCGCGCTGGCAACTATTCCATCCCGCCACGGGGAAATATCTCCCCGAACTGCCCCGTTCCGGCGAAGTCATCGTTGGCGATACCCCCGGTAACTTCTCGTTCACGCTCAATGCCGACCGCCGCAGTTGGCGTGTGCAGGGCACGAACGGCGAATACTGGGACGGCGTGGTGGGCGGCATGACCGGTTGGAACGTCTACGGTCACGCCTACGAGTTGCGTTCCTTCCGTCTCGCGCCCTATTTCCGCGTCACCGTTCGCCACCGCCTTTCTGCCGACGGCAGCACCTTGCTCCCCGACGAACAGTTTTTTGCTCCGGCCGGCAGTGTTTTGACCTTCGAAGCGCCCGAACTGGCGAAATATAAACTCCAATCGGTGGACGGTCTCCCCCTCGGTGCCGACGGCCTCTCCTCAGATCTGACGCTCACGTGCAATTATGTGACCGGTCTTGCCTCGGTGCGTGCCGAAGCGCCCACCGCCGCTGCGCACTACGACCTCGCCGGTCGCCGCATTGCCCCCAATACCCCCGGCCTTCACGTGTTGAAGGGAAGTAAACTCATCGTTCGATAAACACAACAAAGCACATCGTGCCGCTTACTCTCGGGCAAACGGTGCGATTGCTTGTGTAGCCCTCCTCGAAGTGTTGAGGAGAAGGAAGCACAGGTTGCATCAATTTCTTTCCCTTTTCTTCCCTTGCGAAAACCGTGTCCACAAGCTTGCAACGAAAATGGCGGACTGCTCGCTCATGGTGTTGCAAGCTTTGGGAAAGGGAGCGCAGGTGAAGAGGAGAAACTACCTTTGCAACATCAAACAACAAAAGGATCTAATTCAAAAACAAATTTCCGTTATGTGTCGAAGTAGTCATTGTGAGCCCAACTCCATGAAAAACGAGTTCGCACGCAGGTGACCAATACGATTTACCTTGTTTTACCACTGCCCGAGCCCCAACTTGGCAGCCCTCTCTGGAGAGGGGATAAGGGGGACTGATTATGAAATTCTATTACGTGTTAAGCGAAGATGAGTGCACGGCCACATGTTATTATGATGACCGGTGCGAAGAGAGAGGAGGAATTCTTCCTATGTGTTCCTCTTTTGGTTATAGACTTTTTAGCGGCTTCAATCGTTTAAAGAAAGTAGTTTTTGATGCAACATGCAAGGACTTTTGCCCAACCTATACATATCATTGGTTTGCAAGCTGTGGTCAGTTAAAAGAAGTGGTCGGGATGGAAAACCTGAATACAGCGCAAACAAGTGATATGGACTCTATGTTTAAAGATTGCTCATCGCTTGTGTCTATAGATCTTTCTTCTTTTGATACTACGCAAGTGAGTGATATGAACTCTATGTTTGAAGGTTGCAGTGCATTGACTCACCTCGACCTTTCCTCTTTTAATACCGCAAGAGTGGGAAGAATGTGCTCAATGTTTCAAGGCTGCCGCTCTTTGAAATCTTTGGATTTGTCCAGTTTCAATGTTAGTGCTGTGGGTGGAATAGATAGCATGTTTTCCGATTGCACCGCATTGACTCAACTTGATCTGTCTTATTTCAATCCGAAGAATGTAGACAATATGGCAGAAATGTTCTTTAACTGTCGAGAACTGACCACCATCTATTGCAAGACAACCTGGTCTTGTGGTAAATCAGAAGCGATGTTCGAGGATTGCCGTAAATTGCGCGGTGCAGTTCCCTATGACTTTACGCGAACTGACGAGGAAATGGCCAATCCCGAGACGGGATATTTCAGTTCCGAAGACCCCAACTTGTCATTGTCCGAAACAGCGCCCGAAAAGAAAGAAGAAACCGCCAATACTGAAGGGCAAACGGCTCTTAAGGAGTTTGTGAATTGCAGCTTCTTCACGATGCAAGGTGTACCCATTGAGGGAGGAATAGTCGATCTTCCCGCCGGAATGTACTTGATGAAGAAGGACTAAAACGCCCTCGTTAGCCTATCGCCATAAAATAAAAGTTGTTCATAACAGAGGAAGTTCCTCGACAGCCCCTGCACCGGGTTCGTCGGGGAACTTTCATTTCGTTTTTGCCGCTGTCGCCAACAAGTAGACTGCTTTTCCTCTTCCGTCCCACGAAAGAGTAGGGGAACGGTGCGCCCAATTGGGTACAGCTCGGCGCAAGGGCAAAAGCGGGCAGCCCCCGCCCGCAAAGCCCAAACAACACGAAACGGAAGCACGTGTGCAGAGAGAGGAAAAGCAAACAAAGGCGGAAAGCACGCACTTACAACGTACTTGCATCGCACTTTCATAAATGACGAAGCGCGAATTGTATGTGATTTTCGGCAAGTTACGGCGTGCAACTCGTGGGATATTCGTAAATTCGCGCCAAATATCGAAATACAAAAAAAGTCTATGATGACAGCAAACGAAATACGCGAAGCCTTCAAACGCTTCTTTGAAGAGAACAATCACTTGGTTGTTCCCTCCGCCCCGATGGTGATCAAGGACGATCCCACGCTGATGTTCACCAACGCCGGTATGAACCAATTCAAGGACATCATTCTCGGCAACGTCGAACCCAAGAGCCGCCGCATGACCGACTCGCAGAAATGTCTGCGCGTGAGCGGTAAGCACAACGACCTCGAAGAGGTGGGACACGACACCTACCACCACACCATGTTCGAGATGCTCGGCAACTGGTCGTTCGGCGACTACTTCAAAGAAGGCGCCATCGTCTTCGCCTACAAGTTTCTGGTCGAAGTGCTCAAGATCGATCCCAAAGACCTCTATGTGACCGTCTTCGAAGGCGACAAGAGCGCCGGCTTGGAGCGCGACGATGAGGCCGCCTCCATTTGGGAACGCTATTTCCCGAAGGACCACATCATCAACGGCAACAAGCACGACAACTTCTGGGAGATGGGCGACACCGGTCCCTGCGGCCCCTGCTCGGAAATCCACATCGACAACCGCACCGACGCCGAGAAAGCCGCCGTTCCGGGAGCCGAACTCGTCAACAAGGACAACCCCTTTGTGATCGAGATTTGGAACTTGGTGTTCATGCAATACAATCGCAAAGCCGACGGCTCGCTCGAAGGCCTGCCCCACAAGGTCATCGACACCGGTATGGGCTTCGAACGCCTGGTGCGCGTGATGCAAGGCAAGACCTCGAACTACGACACCGATGTGTTCCAACCCATCATTCGCAAAATCGCCGAATTTTCCGGCTACACCTACGGTAAGGAAGAAGACGTCGACGTGGCCATGCGCGTCATTGCCGACCACCTGCGCGCCATCGCCTTCTCCATCGCCGACGGTCAGCTGCCCTCCAACGCCAAGGCCGGTTACGTCATTCGCCGCATCCTCCGTCGCGCCGTGCGTTACGCCTACACCTTCCTCGGTCGCCGCGACCCCTTCCTCTGCCTCCTCGTGCCCACGCTCGTGCAAGAAATGGGCGGCGCCTATCCCGAGCTCCCCGCACAGCAGGAACTCATCACCAAGGTGATTCGCGAAGAAGAAGAATCCTTCCTCCGCACCCTCGCCACCGGTATCCACTTGCTCGAAGGCGTGATCGCCGAGACGAAGCAGGGCGGCAAGACCGTGGTGGACGGCGCCAAGGCCTTCACCCTCTTCGACACCTATGGTTTCCCCCTCGACCTCACGCAGTTGATCTGCTCCGAAGCCGGTTTGACGGTGGACGAAGCCGCCTTCAATGCCGAGATGGAGCAGCAGAAGCAGCGTGCCCGCAACGCCGCCGCCGTCGAAGCCTCCGACTGGGTGACGGTGCACGAAGGCGAAACGAAGTTCGTGGGATGGGATTTCACCGAATACGGTTGCCGCATCCTCAAGTATCGCCAAGTCACGCAGAAGAAGCAAACCTACTTCGAGCTCGTGCTCGACACCACGCCCTTCTATTCCGAAATGGGTGGTCAGGTGGGCGACACCGGTGTGCTCATCAATGAGCGGGAAACGGTGGAAATCTTCGACACGAAGCGCGAAAACAACCTCCCCATTCACCTCACGCGCAAACTGCCCACCGACGTTTCGGCCGAATTCATGGCCTGCGTCGATGTGGATCGCCGTCGTGCGGCCGAAGCCAACCACACCGCCACCCACTTGGTGGATCAAGCCCTGCGCGAAGTCCTCGGTGAGCACGTGGAACAAAAGGGTTCGCTCGTCACGCCCGAGGGACTGCGTTTCGACTTCGCCCACTTCCAAAAAGGTCACGCCCGAAGAACTGCGCCAAGTGGAGCGCCTCGTCAACGCCCGCATCCGCGAGAATCTCCCGTTGCAAGACCACCGCGACCTCGACATCGAGGAAGCGAAGAAAAATGGGCGCCATTGCCCTCTTCGGCGAGAAGTATGGCGACAAGGTGCGCGTCGTGCAATTTGGCGACAGCATTGAGTTCTGCGGCGGCACGCACGCTTCGAGCACAGGTTGCCTCGGTCTGTTCCGCATCGTGAGCGAGAGCAGCGTGGCGGCCGGCATTCGTCGCATTGAAGCCCTCACCGGTGAAGCCGCAGAAGAGAGCGTCTACATGATGCGCGACGTGCTGCAAGGCATTTCGTCGTTCTTCAACAACGCCAAGGACGTGCGCGCAGCCGTCGAAAAGGCCATTGCCGACAACGCCGACCTCCGCAAACAAGTGGAAGAGGCGGTGCACGAACGCGTGATGCAACTCAAAGTGCGCCTCATCGAAAAGGCGCAGGAAGTCGACGGTGTGAAGATCGTCTCGGGTGTCCTCCCGATGGAGGTCGACGCCGCGGCGGTGAAGGACTTGGCCTTCCAAGTGGCCGGTCAGTTGCAAGAGCGCACCCTCGTGGTGCTCGGTTCGAAGCACGACGACAAACCGCTCCTCACCGTGATGCTCAGCAAAGACCTCGTCGGCGGCGAACGCCAACTCCACGCCGGCAACCTCGTGAAGGCAGCTGCGCAGCTCATCAAGGGCGGTGGTGGTGGCGCCCCCCACTTCGCCACGGCGGGTGGTAAGGACGTGGCCGGCCTCGATGCCGCTGTGGCGCGTGTGCTCGAACTCGCCGGTTTCTGATCGCGCCCTTTTCTACATTAGGATATGATACAACTCCCCACGAATCTCGTCTTTCGCCGATTCGTGGGGCGTTGTGTTTTAAGTCGTTCAACAAGCGATACCTACTCGCGCCGATAGATCCCTGCGCGCCGCGCACAACGCTCCATGCGCACGAGGATTCGCTGCATGGGGGTAGGACAAGCAACGAATGGGAGACGCAAGAATCACGTTGTCGCAAGAAGGCGAACGCCCCTTTTCTTCTGGAACAAAAGCCAGTTCCTTGCGCCTCCTTCTTTCTGTACAAACCCAAAGGGTAGCGTCGCTGTCGTGCAAATGTCACCCCATATTGAGGAACAGCGCCTTTTGGTCTGTTCTGATAGATCGAGATAAGGCGAAGTCGCGCCGGTTCAGTAAGTCAAAGAGCGTTTGCGCCGGATGGTCGGGAAAAGTTCCTCGACTTTGCGCTATATGGACGCCGCAGTGCGGCGGGATGAAGGGAAAGTTGTGTTTTATCAAGCGCAAAAGTAAGGATTTAGTTTCGAATGATCGAAGGTTTTGTGAGAAAAATGTTTCGATTTTTGAGCATAGGGAGAAGTCGAATAAAAAAACTTGTGGACTTTCTTACGAAACGTCCCTTCTTTTCTCTTCTTCCTCCCCGCTTTTTTTGAAAAGACGCCCGTGCCTTCGCCGACTATGACACTCGCCGTTTCCTCATCCGCACCTCCGTACGCGCGAACGGACACGCCCCTGCGCATCGCGCACTCAGCAAGTTCGAAATTCTTGCCTTCACCCTTCACCTTCACCCGCAATTTATTGACACAGTGCGTTTTGCGCGTGAAGGAAATACCCTTTTTCCGCCTTCACCGGTGAAGAAAACAAGGGTGAAGCCTTCACCCGCAAGTCGCTGTTTCCGAGCTTCTTATAGTCGTATGGTGAAGAGGTGAAGGCAAAAAACGAAAAACAGCGGACGCGCGCGCTACGCGTGCGCGTTGGGGGCTGAGGTGGAAGGTAAGTACACTTTTGAAAAAGGTCTTCTGATAGTTGATGTCTACTGCAAATATCGGATGAACCTATTTTTGATGGTAAATAAAACTTTTAGAAATATCATTCGTTTATACACCCCAAAATAACTAACTTTGCATGGTATCAAATACATTAGAATAGGCAGATAATCACCTTTAATAGTGAACAAATAACGAATAATAGGATTGCAACCATGCATTGTATGCAAAGTTGTTCTATACAAATCCGAGACATTGAGCACTAATTATCCATTTAAATAATCTTTTATTCAAGATAGATATGTGGCCTTTTGATTACTTCAAAAAGAAACGAGAGAAAGCGGAAAGAGAGCGTCTTCGCCAAGAAGAAGCCCGTCTTCGCAAGTTGGAACAAGAGCGCATAGCTCGTGAAAGAGCACGGCAGATTGAAGAAAGTCGATGCAGAGAACGTGAAAGTCAAGAACGTCTAAGGGATGAACGCGAGCAAATAGAGGCTCTGCAACCGTTCTCATTTAAGTCGAATTGTCATCAAAGGTATGAGAATGGATCTCCCGTAAAAGGATTGCAAGAGTGTTTTCGGACTGTTTCTGTTGTTAAAAACACAAATGGACATCCAAGCTACAGATTACAACCTGGAGTTGGCTATATCGTTCAGATATACAATGATGATCTTGGCAAGCCTAATATGTCAGATAAGCCAATGAGAGTAGTTCGTAAAACTGACACTTCCATAGAACTCCGTGGTTTTCCCATTGAAGCACAATCTCCTTTTGGGTGGCAGCAAATAGATTATAGCGATTACGGTTTGATTGTTTATTACGAACACGGAAACATTTCCAAGTGCGTTCTTCACATGTATGACCGAAAAATCTTTATAGAGTATCGTCTTAGGTATACACAACCTTTGAAGACTGCAAAAGTCCAAAACTCTTCCATCTGTGAATGTGAGCAATATGCACAAATGGCAAAGAAAGCAGCAGAAGCAGGAAACACTTCAATGGCACAACAATACGGGCTCAAGGTCTATGAGACTATTATGTCAGACCCTTCTCAAATAGAAAAGATCAACAATGTGAGCAATGTAGCACTAGCTTTGGGAAAACTGATGGAGGGAGAATTCTTTACGGATAATGATTCGATTCTTAAAGCAGTTGGTCTTACATATTACTTTTTATGTAGGGCCATAGAGATGGGCACAGAAAAAGACCCCTATCTTTACGTCTATAGATTCTCTACCATATGGGAATATAATGAAGCTTTCTATCATCTTTTCGCCCATGCTGAAGGAATTAAATACAGATCCAATCCCTTTGATGTCTTTGGGCAAGCTTCAACTGCGGTTTACGACCATCACATGGAAGGTATGCAGATGGCAGACGCACTCGTAGAGCCAAGAGTTAAAAGACTCGACCCTGCACTCGGAAATATATTCGACCAAATCTATTCAAGATACAATTCTACTCCTTCGGAGCAAATTATTAATTTGGGTAATAAGTATCATGAACAGATATATGCATATCTAAGGCAAAAAGTGGAATCTAAAGCCTTCGACTTCTAATATGGCATCTTGGAAGGATACAGACATCATTATTGATGGGGAGTCTGTGAAAGCGCAGGCTCCCATCATTATATCAGCTAGCAGGAGTACTGATATTCCAGCATTTTACGCGGATTGGTTTTTCGAAAAACTTAAGCGAGGTTATTCGGCATGGATAAACCCTTTTAATGGGGTGAAATCGTATATTTCCTACAAGAATACTCGATTCATTGTATTCTGGTCAAAAAATCCTCGTCCTCTCATTCCATATCTTAGCCTACTGAAGGAGAAAGGGATTAAATGCTACATCCAATACACGCTCAATGACTACGAAAAAGAGCGCTTAGAAAAAGTTCCATCACTGGCCTATCGTATTGAGACTTTCAAAATGCTAGTGCAAGAATTGGGAGTTGGCAGTGTTGTTTGGAGATTCGACCCTATGATTCTCACAGACGATATCTCTATTGACGATTTGCTCGAGAAGGTAAGATACATAGGTGATGCCTTAAAGGGCTATACGGAGAAGCTGGTGTTTTCATACGCAGACATTGCCGCTTACAAGAAGGTGAAGTATAACCTTGAGAGAAGTGGAATTCCATACAAAGAATGGGCTGAGCCGCAAATGGAGGAGTTTGCCCGAAGACTGTCTTTGATGAATCAAGAGCGTGTGTGGAATTACCAACTTGCGACATGCTGCGAAAAGATTGATATTGAGAAATACGGGATTCTTCATAATCGTTGCATAGACGCCGACCTTATTGCCCGCTTAGCTTGGGACGATAAGCCTCTTATGGAATTTATGAAGATTAAGGTGCAGTCAATGCCTGAGCCATCATTATTTGATGACGGAGAGCCTGCGCTTCCCAATGGGGCAATTCGACTTCCCCATAACCAATACTTTGTAAGTTCTCACAAGAAAGATCCTGGACAAAGAGCTCTATGTGGATGCATGGCAGCGAAAGATATAGGTGAGTACAACACTTGTCCTCACTTGTGTGAGTATTGCTATGCCAATACTACCAAGCAGTTGGCGTTGGATAATTGGAAGCGACATCAGCAAAATAGAAATTCAGATACAATTACAGGTAAATAGTTATGAGTGAATTTATTAAACTGTTTTGCCAGAATAATGACTTATCCTTCTTGGGAATGAGGAATACAGCCCAGGAGCTTCTTCCCAAGAGTAAGGTTGAGCGTGACCAGCTATATTATGACCTCAACAGAGGTAAAGACATCTTGGATGATGATGACCACTTGAATATGTATCTACATAGCTTTGGCAAGATGCACAAGGCTAAGCTTGACACAGCTTTTTCCAAAATACCTCAGATACAAGACTTATTCAAGGAAGAAATAGAGGTTTATGACTGGGGCTGTGGGCAGGGTACAGCAACGATATGTCTGCTGGATTTTCTTGCTGAGCATAAAATTTCTCATAACATATCAAGCCTCAACCTTATTGAGCCTTCGGAAGCCGCTGTTAGACGTGCCTCTGCTGTTATTGAAAGCATAAGTCCAAAGCATGTTGTAAGAACCGTCATCAAAGATTTTGACCAACTGAGTATTACAGACTTTGAAAAGTCGAACGCTCGGAAGATCCATCTATTTAGCAATATCCTTGATGTTGAAGCTTTTGCATTAGACCGTTTCATCCATCTCTTTCAAACTCCTTCAATGCAGAGAATATATTTGTTTGCGTCGGGCCATATTATACTAATTCTCGTAGAATAGGTGAATTTATTGCTGCCACAGATCCTGACATCATGTTTGCAACAATGGACAAGGATAAAGGGCTGTGGCAGAACGAATGGACTATATCTTTGCGCCTCTTTAACAAGACATTTAAGTGTGTTGAAGCCCTCGAAGATATTCGAAAGCGCATCGAAGAGTCGCACAAACAAGAGCAATTCTTTGCAGGATACATCTTGGATGCAGTCGCAGAAGAGTATCAAGGTTCCGAGCTTTCCGAAGAAACAGAGGCTTTGTACCACTCACTATCTGCTTTTGATGTTAAGTCTAACATCCAGCTTGGCATTAACGACGATTGTGATCCTAAATTTTCGGTGCTCGCAAACATTATTTCTCGTGGCTTACCAACCAAGGCCCCCATCTATTTAGAAGAGACATTCTCAAAAGCCTTTGGTTTGTCTAAGCTACCTACGGGAAGTGGCGTCCTCAATTATCAGTCAGCCCACCGCATCTCCGATTCTCTGATATTTGAAGCTCTACACGTTATCGACCCACGCTTTAATTCGGACTACTATAATGGAGATGTTTTGGAGAGCTCTTTTGAGAAAGGTTTTATTGAACGTTTGCTTAAAAGTGATAGCCATGGATTCCTCGAGCAGGTTCTTGAGCCACAGCGCCCATTATCTTCAATTGTAGATATACCTGATGCCAATTTCCATTACGAGCAACGTGTTGATTTTGCATTAGATATCCCATATGGGCCGTCTCAGACAGGTTTTATTGTAGAAATAGATGGCAAACCCTATCACAGCAATCTCTTTCAGCGTCTTCATGATGAAATCCCCGACAATGCAGCGGTAAAAAGCAATCGAGAGAGCTACCATCTTGAAGAACTGAAAGATATAGAATCCTTTTACGGACGGGTTGAAGAAAGTAATGCAAACAGATACTTAGAGACTCTACAAAACAATTATGCGAAATCTCTGATAGGCGAATGGAATGACATGCTTCAAATCGTGCTTAGCCCTTTGGCTATTGCTAGGCTTGAACGTATCTTAGTGGAGGCTCTGATGGCTAAGAGCCTTGATTTGAATGCAAAAGAATGGGACATCGTTATCGTTGAGCGCGATGTGCCTTGTGCTGCTATTGCACTTAAAGACCTGCAAGATAAGATTGAGCATCTTTGGGCTTTAGCAGGCGCTGAGCTCCAATTCCCAACAATCAATTTATGCATTGTTTCAACAGAGGAATTCAAAGAGTCGCCATTACACCTTGGGCAAAAGGTCTATACAGGAATCCCCCAGAAGCACTTTGACCTCTGTATGGACACATCTATGCTTCTGCGTGATAATATCGATGCTCTTCCACTGAACACAAACGCAGATGCCGTTTATATCCTGCGTTCATCACACTATAAAAAGCGGGAGAGAACTATGTGTACTGCGGAGTGCATTCAATATCCTCCTTTGGTTACAAAGAACGCTGTTGGCAAATACGAGAGTATCGCAGAGCGAGAAGCCTTTCTCACTTACTTCTTACAAGAAATCTTCCGCAAAACATCCTTACGCCCGGGTCAGTTGCCCATTATCAGCCATATTTTAGAGGATAAAACAACGATAGGCCTTCTACCTACGGGAGGTGGCAAGTCTTTGACCTATCAACTCTCGTGCATCTTGCAGCCAGGTATAGCTATAGTTGTTGATCCTTTGGTCTCGCTGATGATCGACCAAGTGCGAGGGTTACGCAATCTTCGTATAGATAGTTGCGACTGTGTCAATAGTGGAATGACAAGCTCTGAAAAAGCCCACAAGCTGAATTTACTTCAAAAGGGAGCAGTGCTTTTTATGTTCTTGTCGCCGGAGCGATTCATGATGCCAAACTTCCGAGAGAGCTTGGTCGCAATGACAGAGAAATCATATCTACTTTTCCTATGGCATTGTAGATGAAGTGCATTGTGTTTCTGAATGGGGACACGACTTCCGCACTTCATATCTCCATTTGGGTAGAAATATGATTAACTTCATGCACACGAAGTCTCGGTGTCCTCTGTCACTTGTTGGATTAACAGCAACGGCTTCTTTTGACGTCTTGGCCGACGTTGAAAGAGAGCTGACTTTAGGTGGCAATTTGGCTATTGACAGCGAAGCTGTTGTTCGCCCAGAAAATGACACACGTCCAGAACTCACTTATCGTATCGTTAAGGTCATTGCAAATTTTGATGAATTAAGAGACCCAGGCGCTCCTTATCTTTTGGCTTCAAAAATCAATGATTGGGACTTAAAAGCGATTGTTGCTGATGCAAAGATGAAGGAGATGTCTCTGCTCTTAGATAAGCTTCCTAATGATATTGCAGAGAAAAACTTATCCAATTCTGCTAATGCGATAAGCAACTATTCTGAGCAAACTTTTTATACACCCGACAACTTTGGGAAATACCCACATGCTGGCATTATTTTCTGTCCTCATGCAAAGGTACTTTTGGTGTAAATGACAACGATTTTGGCACGCGCTCTGGCATTGCAACAGCACTTCTAAGTCAAAAGGAGAATTTATTGCTGGGCACTTTCGTTGGAGGCGATAAGCCGTCTGGCGACATGGCTTCGTTTAACAATAATGAGATGAACCTGATGGTTGCCACAAAGGCATTTGGCATGGGTATCGACAAACCCAACATTCGCTACACCATCAATTTCAATCACCCTTCATCTATTGAGAGCTACGTTCAAGAGGCTGGACGCGGAGGGCGTGATAAGCAGAATGCTATATCCTATATTTTGTATGAGCCAACAGAATATATTCACCTCTCGATTGATAAGATAAACGATATACGCAGTCTTATAGGGCACGATGAAGATCCTGTTTGGCTTGAACGTTATGCAAACCGATATGTTCTATTCAATGATTTCCCTCAATTCTGTAAGAGCAATGGTGCGTCAGAAGAGCAGACTCAAAAGATAATAGACATAACCCATAAGAATGGCTATTGGGAAAATGTAGACAAAGGTATTGATTTGTGGTTTCACAATAACTCATTTAGAGGTTTGCTCAAAGAGAAAGCAATTCTTTATGAAATGACAGATCGCCTTCTAAATATCAAACCAACGCATGTCGTAAAAATCCAAGGAGAGTTACGGGATGTGACTGGAAATGATGATATTTGCTTGAAGGTCGATTTGAAGAAGAATGCACTAAAGGTTGTTTCAAAAGATGATAATAGCCAACAATATGGCTACCTTTTTTTAGAAGGTCTACGCCCCTCATATAACTTCATCAATTTCGACCGAAGGATTTGTACTGACATTATCAATGCACTGACAAACATTCTAAAATCGTATAAAGACCATTCGGCAAAAGCGCTATTGACACCACTTGAAGGAGGAGAGAATATAGAACAAGGCATCTACCATGCTATGGCGCAAGCAGATAAGGATGGCTGTGTCTATGTGACCGTTTCTTGGGAGAATCAAAAGCAACAATGTCCTGAAGAGTTTGAAGACTCCATAAAAGCTGAGATTGACAAGATTGCGCAGACTCAAGGCTGGAATCCAATTAACGAAGATCGTTATGGAAAGTTGAAGTTGAACAAAGTTGGAGACTTCAACGACCTGCTCAGACAAATAGCCAAATCTTCTCATGACACACGCTGGTTGCGACATCATGCAAACGAAAGTATTTATCGCAATCTGCAACTTCTTTTTTGCCGCAAGCGGGATAAGGATGATACTGATAAGGCCATCTATCGTCTCTGCTGTATTGGATTGGTAGAGGACGTGACGATTGACTACCTATCGCAAACCTACGAACTGAAAATCCGCAATCGCTCTGATGAGGACTTCCAAAAATGTATGTTTGACTTCTTCCGTAAGTACTTCTCTAAGGAACAGGCTGAAAAGAGAGTGGCAGAAATAGAAGAGCAAAAAGGTCGCAACTTTTTGGATAAGTGTTTGGGGTATTTGACACAATTTGTCTACTCCAATTTGGAGAAGAAGCGCTATCGTGCCATCGACGATATGCGTATTGCCTGCGAAGATAGTATCTCCGAGAGAGAGAGGACTGGTAATGACGACTGGCTAAAAGAATTTATCCATCTGTATTTCAACTCCAAATATGCACGCAAGGGATATATGGTTGGTGGGAAGGATTTCTCTCACAGAGGATACCGACGAACAAGGCCTCGATGGCTTCGATGTTGTATCCAAGTACCTTCGTGCGATGACGGAGGACAGTTCGGGTAGTGAAGTCGATAACGTTAAGCACCTCTATGGTGCCACATTGCTCTGCCTCAGAGCACATCCTGAAAAATGCGGCGCTGCAACTCTTGCTCACCTATTGCATCACATTCCTCGGTGCTGGCACCAATGAGACACTGAAGACCAACGCTTATAATAACTATATCGAAGGCTTCGTCTCGTTATATAGTAGCATGGGGAGCGATATGTGGTCTTGTCTCGACCGCTTCAATGAACACCTGCGAGCAAAGGTCCACGACGATTACATTCGAGAGGAAATACTTAACAAGGGCAAGGAAACCATCACGCTCCTCGTTCATGAAGAAAAATTACATCAAATCACAAAGAAATATACAAGCAAATAACTATGGCATACGATATCAACGTCGCATTAGAGCGACTCGAGAAGAATCTTCAAAACCTCCAGTCAGCAAAAAGAACAGGTAGAGAGCACGGTTAATTCCAACGCTGAACTTCAGAAAATTGTCAATGATTATGTTACTTCTGTCAAGTCTGTACTTGAGGAAACGCTCCTGCTTAAGGAGGAGGTAGCTACGATGAAATCTGAGAAAATCGTTGAGGTGAAAGAGGCTGTAGACCTTGTTGAGAAATTGTGTAGTGATATCATCGGGTCTTTCAGAAACGACACAAAAGAAAGCCTCCGAGCCTTCGACACTGAGAATAGCAAACTATCTCAAGCCATCACCGAGCTACAGCGTTTCCAAATCAAGTTAGAGAAGTCGATAGAGGTTTCTTCTATTGTCAATACCAAGCTAGACAAGACTTCAAAAGAGGTACTTGGACTTCAGAGCACACAGAATAAGAGTTTTGCGAGTGCAGCCAAGCACGTGGAGAGCGAAATGCAAGATTTGGCTCAAAGTATTTCAACTGAATCGAAATCGCTCTCCGAGCAATTATCTGCAATAAAGGAGAAGATAGAGAAAATCGACACTTTGGGGCGAGACACGCAAGTGTTATGTAGCCAGATAGATAAAAATGTATCACAAGTACAAGCATCTATTGAGGCCGTGCAGACTTTGATAACAGAGCAACATAAAGATACTCTCAAAAATATCAACATCAATCGCTGGATATTGATAGCAGGGATTGTAGTTTTGGTAGCAATGCGTTTTTTTATAAAGTAAGCGTATTGAATCTGTAACTAGAATCAAAGCGGTGCTGACAGAAAAACAGCTGACCGGCAAGTGACTTGCAGACAGAATCAACAAATCTGAGAACACCATTTCACGCCGGTGCTCCAATAAGGTGCAACCTTCGCTGGAAAATCTCTATGAGATTGCCAAGGTCTTGGACATAGAAGTGCACATCCTCGTAGTACCACCAAAATCACCTCAATCAACGACCTTTTACTCAGTAGAGTTTTATCACATATATGTATCAACGAGTTCTTCTTGTTCTTGCGTATGAGAGTGATCAGGTGAAGGCTAAAAAGGAAAACAGTGGTTGCGCGTGCTTCGTGTGCGCGTTGGGAGGCAGATGCACTTTCGAAAAAGGTCTTCTGGTAGTTGATGCTCATTCCAAATGTCGGATGAACCAAAAAGTTCATCCGACATTTGGAGTGATGCGGCAATCGTGCAGGGCATACAACCTTAGATGAAAGTATCTTTAATTCTTAAAAAAGCTAATCCGTCCTCTTCATCCCTTTATCTCGTTGTTTATTTCGACTATGTCGCAGTCGATATGAGGCAGTAGTAGAAAGCATGAATGCCGGTTCTATAAGCCATGATTGTGCTGGTCATATAGAATCGGGGCAGACTTAGAGGAGGTGCAGAAAACTTTGTATTACAAACGAATAGAAAATATGGATGCAAGACAATACATGATTGTGGATTTGGAAAGGCGAGGGGAGCGGAGTATGTTCATCACCGAGCAGGTGGCCTATATCAAGGCCAACTATGGCGGAGGCTGGACGGTGCGTTTTGCGACTTCGCCCCGATTTTTTCAATACAACAAAGCGCGCTTGCTCTTTCTTTCAGATCCCGAGGTGATCGACCTTGAGGAAACGGGGATGTATGTCAACAATAAGCGAATCGGCGATGTGGCCGAGTTGCTTTGTTTCTCTACGCCGCAGGAGAAGTTCTATCGCGTGACGCACACGAATGGTTTTGTGGAGTGTCTCGACGGCAGGCAGGTGTATGTGACGCGCACGCCGGTGGACCAGATCGGCGGTGGCGTGTGGGATTATTTGCGAAAGTTGGCCGACGAAACGGGACTTTGTGATGAGGAGGGGAACAATAGTTTGGCGAAGGGCTATGCTTGTGTGGATGTGAAGCGAGACAATGTGCCTTTGGCGCAGTATCTCGGCGCGAAGCGGAAATTGGCGGTGCGTGCGCTACCCAAAGTAGTTTATTATCCCTTCGGGTGCAACGCGAGTCAGCAGGCCGCGGTGGAAGCGGCTTTGTGCCATCAGGTGAGTATCGTGCAAGGGCCTCCGGGTACGGGAAAAACACAGACGATTCTCAACATCATTGCGAATTTGCTCTTGGCGGGCAAAACGGTGTTGGTGGTGTCGAACAATAATTCGGCCGTGGTCAATGTGGCCGAGAAACTCCATCGCGAAGGTTTGGGCTTCGTCGTGGCGCAGTTGGGAAATGCGGAAAACAAGGTGGCGTTCGTGCGTTCGCAAAGTGCGCATTATCCGGAAATGAGCGATTGGGCTTTGGCGGAGGAGAAGCCGGTGAGGGAGTTGGCGCGACGGGCGCTACAAACGGTGTCGCAAGGCTTTGAAGACCAAACGATGCGGGCGCAACTCAAGGCGGAATACGATGCGCTGCTGCGCGAACAGCAATACAACGATTTGCTGGGTGGCGAGACCTTGTCGGAAGACGGGAGACTGACGGGCTTGTCGGGGGCGCAACTGATGAAGTTGCTCACGGCCTATCGCCAACATGTGGAGCAGGGACGAAAGGTGGGGACGTGGGTGCGCCTGAAATGGGCTTTGACGTTCGACTTTCGCCTGTTCTCGTTGCTCAAAGGCGAGGCTACGGAAGTGATCGCCGGTTTGGAGAAGGCTTTCTATAGTGTGTGTAAGGCGGAGATAGAGCGCGAACTGGCGATGCGTGAAGAGCGCTTGCAGGCGTTGGAGCTGGAGGTGGCGCTCGAAGCACTTACCACTTCGTCGCGGCAAATGCTCCGACACAAGATGGCCGAGCGTTTCGGCGGTGGCGCTCGCCGGCAGTTTACCGTGAGCGGCATCAAGGCGAATACCGAAGTGTTTTTGAAGGAATATCCTGTGGTGCTGAGTAGTACGTACAAGTCGAACACGAATATTTATCCGGACTATGTGTTTGACTATGTGATCATGGACGAGGCTTCGCAGGTGGACATCAAAACCGGGGCTTTGGCGCTGTCGTGCGCCATGAATGCGGTGATTGTGGGCGACAGCAAGCAGTTGCCCAATGTGGTGAGTCAAGCGGATGCGCTGGCCTACGGGGCGGTGCGCGCGAATTATGCGGTGGGGGACTGTTACGACGCGGTGAAGTGCAGTTTTTTGCAATCGTGCATCGAGGTTTTCCGAGAGGCGCCCACCACGTTGCTGCGTGAGCACTATCGTTGCCATCCGAAGATCATCGGTTTTTGCAATCAGCGATTTTATGACGGCGCACTGCTCGCGATGACGACCGATGAGGGGGGAGAGCAAGGTACTGCAGGTGGTACGCACGGTGGAAGGCAATCATGCGCGCGGACATTTCAATCAGCGCGAGATCGATGTGCTCATGCAAGAAGTGCTGCCCGAGTACATGGGCAAAGGGAGTTTGGGCATCATCACGCCTTATCGCGATCAGGCGGAGGCGATCAACCGCGCTGTGGGGCAGGAGTTGGCGAGTACGGTGCACAAGTACCAAGGGAGAGAGTGCGACACGATCATCATGAGTATGGTGGACAATGCGCCGACAGATTTTTCGGACGACGCAAATTTGCTGAATGTGGCGATTTCGCGCGCCAAGACGCGGCTTTGTCTCATTGTCACCGGGAATGAGTTGCCGGAGGAATCGAACTTGTCGCAGTTGATCAATTACATTCAGTACAACAACTTCGAAGTGCGCGAAAGTAAGTTGCACTCCGTCTTCGATTTGTTGTATCGGCAGTATTCGGCACAGCGGTTAGAATATCAAGCGACTCATTCGACAGCATCGGGTTTTCTTTCAGAGCAGCTGCTCTACGATGCTTTGCAACAAGCGTTGTCCGAAATGGGGCGCAGCGCGCTCGCAGTCGTGTGCCACTACCCGCTTTCGAAGCTGATCGCCGATCCGGCACTTCTGGACGCGGAAGAGCGTGCTTTTGTGGAGAGTCCTTTCTCGCATGTGGATTTCCTGATCTACAATGCGATCACGAAGCAACCGTTGCTGCCGATTGAGGTGGATGGTTGGACTTTCCACCAAGGGAATGGCGTTCAGCAGCACCGCGATGCGCTGAAAGATGGCTTGCTCGCTAAATATGACTTATCGCCTTGCCGCATTTCGACCACTGACCGCGTAACGGTGGAGGTGCTCAAAGAGCTCTTGGTGAAACGCGGGTTGGTCGGTGAGTGACTGAGTAAGGAGGACTAGTGACTATTTTTGTTTTTCTTGGAGGAGGTATTCTAGGAATGATGTCTCCTTTTATTTCGTTGGGACTGCCGGCACTTAAGAGTGAGTGACAGTTGGATAATGCTAAACAAGAGACTGAGCGAGTGGGAAAATGAAGGGTGAAATCAACGAAAGCAAATTTCGATACCTACCGAAAAAGTGCGTTAGGGGTAAGTTTTTTTGCCAAACATCTCCGTTTAAGGCAAGCGATGAAGAATCACTAAGTATAGACTTGGGTCGTTTTCACGGAAAACTTAAGTTTTGCAATCTGTGCATATCAAATCTCGTGTATTTTGGCTTGTAATCGACATTTTTACCTCAAAAATAGGGTCTTCTCACCACGAGCGAGTATATTTGTCGTTCTAATGTAGTCATACGAAAGTGGTCGCGTGCGATAAAAAGATTTTGGACGTGATGTTTGTTGATGAAGTAGAGACAGAAAACCGGTCGATAAATGGGTTGGTGAAAAAGGAATTTTTTGCCGGCCGAAAGTGACTGAATAACAGAGAATTATTAATCACACAGATACAATCAATAATTAAATAAGATGGAGAAAACAAATTCCTTTAGATTCAAAATCTTCGGACTCCTCTGTACATTGTTGCTCTGTTTGGGTAGTCTCCCCGCAGTGGGGCAGAATTGCCCGAATTTCCAATGGAACGATTTCACCAAGACTATGGTGCATCCCAATGCAGATTGTAATCTGCCGGGATCGTTAACCATTCGGTATAGTAACAATATCGCAGGTGTCGATGAAGTAAAGTATCAGTTTGGTACAAGTTCAAGTGGGCCTTGGTATAAAGAAATCGATGCCCCTTCGCCCGGAGCTACGGTGAAGGTCGACTTGCCGGCTAATATCTTTAATGATAAGTATGTCTATGTACGCATCACAACAAAGTGTGGTACCAATACTCGCTCAGACTGGTGGTATTTGGGGTATAAGACATACGATAAAAAGTCTCAAGACGTAAGTTTAGAGGTGAGTAGTACCCCCGCCGGTAGTGGTGCCGGTTCGAGTGGCGGTATACAAGCGTCGCTGAACGGTCCTACGGGTTTTGAGGAAGCGACTTTTAAACTCTACAAGCGTGAGGATCAGAATACAGTTATTCAATCTCAGCGTTCCACGCGGCCTTATGATGGCGTGACGTTCTTTAATTTGCCCAAGGGCGATTATATCGTTAAGGTAGAGGCAAAGCCTGCTTGCACACCGGCCAATCCGCCCTCGAATTGGGATACGGATCATTTCAATCTGTCTGCCAGTGTAACGGTGGGTACCTTTAATTTGGTGACCACGCAGATTCCTGCCCGCGGTACTTGCCCCGGCGGTGTCAAAGTCGAGGTTTCGAAAGTGACGGGTGTGCAGAACATTGAGTACACCATTGCCAATCAAAGTACGCCTGAAACACCGATCCAGACATTTACGGCCGGCTACCCGAACTTTGCCCATACTTTTACGGGGCTTCAAGCCGGTAACTATGTCTTAAAGGCGACGGAAAGACGGGCAACAGCTCGATGACCAACTACTTCAACATTTACAATCAAGAGAATGATGTCTATGCCAACGTTCAGCACGGAACACTGCCCGGCGTAAACGAAGGAGCGGTCAATATCCAATTGCCAAACACTACTGAGGCTTGCCCCGCCAAGCTGACCATTACGCGCACGGATGGGGTGGCCTTCACGCCCGTCGTGAAGACGAATGTGACCGAAGAAGTCACCCTTATCGAAAATCTCCCGAAGGGAAATTATCAGGTGAAAGCCGAATACGGTGGCATCACGAAGACGAGAAACTTCCAGATCAGTGAAGGTACTCTCGGCTATTTTTCGTATAACTCAAGTACGCCTGCCAATAGATTGTGTGAGGCCTCCGGTGGATATGTTTGGAATCTCTACAATGGCATTTATTATGCCCCACTGAAGATGCGTGTCACCTATCGTGAGGGTGGTGGCTTGGTGAAAGAATGGACTCAACCCGCCGATGAAAGAACGGTGGAAGTCAAAGGCCTCTTCCCCGGAGAGTACACGATCACAGCACGTCATGAGAGTTCCGGTACGGAGATTAAATCGGACTTCACGATCGGTCTGAAGAATTATCTCGAAGGCGATCTCTCGTTTAATTTCGGTACCAATGCGGTTAGCACTGATTTTTGTGGCGAGAAGCCGATAATGCGCATTCCTGTGAACTATACAGGAACAGGAGGTATCGAGAATGCCCCCATGCTTTCTTCTTTCCTCAATGGTGCGACGTTTGAAATCTACGATAAGGAAGGTAAATTCGTGTATTCCGGTACAATGCCTGCGTTGACCGGTAATGCGGTGAGTTACATTGAAACGCCGGTTTCGGAGCCGTATTATAAACTTCGTATAAAATCAGCTTGCGGTTACCCCTACCAGGACTACACGATGTATGGTAACTCCGGCTACAAGTTTAGCCCGACCTTCAATTTCCGTGGTTGCGGTGGTACGGGAACCGACGTGGATTTGCGTGTCCTGGATATGAAGGGACAAGTGGCTCCGCTCATGACTTACAAGGTAACCAACAAGGCTACCGGTGCTTTGGTCGGTGAGTATGCGATGAAGGAGGGGGTGAATACGGCGATCTTCGCCAACATGCAGCCGGGCGACTACAAAGTAGAATGGTGGCCGCAATGTGCTCCCACGCAGAAGCATACCGAAGAGTTCACGGTAGAAGACAAGGTGAAGGAAACGGGACGCAACATTGCCCCCGCACGTTGCGGAACGGAAGGTTCTATAGCCATCTACTTCAATCAGTTCAATAATATCAATGCATGGCGCCATGAGTTGATAGAGAAGGGTACCGGAAAACTCGTACGCGTGTATGGTTCATCAGGAACCAGCAGTGTTACTTTCAGCCGTGTTCCTGCCGGTGAATATACGGTAAAGTCTACGCCTATTGTGACCTGTGGCGAGATTACACCCGGTGTGTTTGATGTGACGGTACCTCAGGAGAAGCCTGCGCTCGACTATACGCTCTATCTTTGGACCAATGATAAGTCTCCCTCACCCTACCAAAATGATGGTAAGGCACGTTACTACACTCGCTATCCCCTGGAGTATGTGAAATGGCGTGTGTTGGATGTGGTCACCGGAGAAGAACTCAACAAAGGTGAAGCGAGACCGATGGAGACAAATACAAATAATTTTGCCTTCGTCGTAGATAAATTGCCACACACCTTCAAACTCGAGTACGAGACTCCTTGTGGAAAGTATACTCGCCTCGATTCGCTTTCGTTGAGCAATCGTAAGAATATGCCCGGCTTTGAGACCATCCTCGGTAGTGCAAACGCCTCTTGTGGTAAGAAGGGCTATATTACGGTCAACTCCAGACTGAAAGCCGCGGGGCTTCCTGAGAAGGCCACGAAGATTGTGCTGTATAAATACATGACACTCGATGGGAATACGAACTACTATCCTGTAGATTCGGTAACCAATTTGACCTCGATCATCGAAAGTCACACCTTCACAGGTTTGGATGTGGCCAGCTATGCCGTTCGTTATTTCTACAATGGAACGAGCGATCAGCAGCAAGGTTTGAATCCCGGAGAAAACTCCAGTCTGAACCTTCAGTTGCTCTCAAGTCCTTTCAGCTTGAAAGGAACTTCTACCCTCACAGCTCGTGTCAATCCGGCTGAACCGGGTACGAAGATGCGCTTAGTGGTCAAGAACAATAATGATGAAGAAGTCTTTAACCAAGAGGTGCCGGCTGATGCTCCCTATAAAGTTGAGGTACGTAAGCCGAATACTTCTTTCACTGCCACAGCCACGATGGTTGACGGCTGTATGGCCGGTAAATCAGCCAGTTCTTGGACAAGCCCTTCTCAAGGTGTGAAGTTCAACTTCTCACTTCGTAAGAACAACATGCAGTGTAAGAACGACGGTGAGATCACCATGGTGGTGCCTGAGTCCTTCCACGACGTGGATCAAATCCACTATACGCTGACGAAGACCACCGGTACGCAATATACCGACGTGGCCGAAACGACGAAGCCCGGTGAACCGAAGACCTTCATCGGTCTGGAAGCCGGTACGTACAAGGTGACCGGTCGTGCCACTGTCTTCAAAGACGAAAATGGCCAACCTCAGGTGCAAGACTTTGAACAGACCATAACGTTGAGCACACCTTATCGAGATGGTCTCTATGCTACGGTGCGCCCTGACTACATGGTGCCGACCAGAGACGAATGTCCCAACGGTCGCATCGGTTTGAACATCGAAAAGGGCTCCGGTAAGTATCGCGTCTTCTTGACGAAGACCCCTGACGAAGGTGTTTTGACTAAGCCTCGGGAGATTTTCACAGATCCGATTGGCACACGAAACTACAACAAACTGTGGGGTGAAGGCTTGAAGCCGGGGCACTATGCGCTGACCGTGTCTGACGGTTGTATGGAACGAGATATCCCTGATGCGGAGATCCTCGAAATGCCCAATACTCCCGGAATTATGTGGTATTATGATTATTTACGCCCAGATACTCGTATACTGAACCGTAAGAATGATACGCGTGACTCCTTGTGGTATTACTTGAGATTTGATCCTTCGCAATTCCCCGAAGGTTTCCGCCAAACGGCCTATCGTGCTTATGAAGCGCAGGTGGTGGCAAAAGATGCACAGCCTGACGACAACCAATGGAAGAGTAATTGGGGAGATAGCAACGATGGTAAAGCCTATCTTCAAGAATACGCGAAGCGATTCAACAACTGCGACGGAGTGGATGTGCTCATTCGCATGAAGGACTGTCCGGCTTCGATGAAGCGCTTTTCTTCTAAGCATAATATCGATTACGCCTTCTACGGACATTGGCAACAACTGAAATGTAATACCGTGCAATGGGTATTTACTGATGGAGAAATAGGCCATAAGTATAATCTCAAGGTGACGAATGTTACGGATAATGTGGTGCTCGTAGATAAGGAAGTGAATTACACTTCGCGCGAAGAATATCTTACCCGTGATGCTGACCTCGAGTTTCCTGCTAACAAGCATTATCGACTAACGCTTACGCCGCTGGATTATTGTGGCGATCCACTTCGAGGATCGCAGACGAATACTTATCCAATCCGGAGAACCTATGATTATAGAATAGAAAATGGCTATACGCTGTCTGATTGTGATGGGCGTCCCTTCCAAATTCAAGCTTGGACAGACTGTAGGCTGCCTCTCAAGTACTACGCTTATGAGGTAAATGGTACGCAGGAAACACTCGTCAGTGAGAGTGGTAACTACGTTCCGGGAGTTTGGGAGAGTCCTTACAAGTTCAAGAAGGACAAGAAATATGTCATTCGCGTGGTGGAATACGGTCAACCCGAAACCACAAAGGATCTACTCGTAGACTTTACGCTCAACTACCGTTTGCCTTCAAAGTACACGGTGCCGAGAGACTACACATTCAAAGGCCAAACCTTCTGCGGAAGTGGCTACACCGCTTCCAAGAATGGTTACAATATGAATAGTTTCTCATCCTACTTCTACCCAAGTTGGGATGGCGTTCCTGTTGTAGAGCAGAAAGGCTACTTGACCATTCCGAAGATGAAGATTATTGCTCGTCCGAAGGCCGATCCGACTCGTAAGTTCGTGGCAACATCTGTGACCCGAAGTGGTAGTACGTTGTACCGTTCTGTATGGAAAGAAGAACTTGCAGACGGTACGTTGATCGATGCTTATGCCCCGGAAGGTGAATACACTGTGATGGCTCAAACCGAATGTGGTGATATTCCAATGGATGATGATTACATCGGTCGCCCGATTCTCGACCTCAGCGCCACGACGGTAGATGCCGCTTGTGACGGTAAGTTTACAGTTACACCTAAGGGTACGCTGACTTATCTTGGAAGTACGGAAGACGTGGAAATTACATCTTTCTATGTTCAAGGTGACAGCTATAACACAACTCGCAACTGGGGTCAATCTTTCGGTACTTATCAGCGTGAGTTTACCTTGGTTTTGAACATCAGGCGTAAGAGCGACGGTAAGACATGTACGATGACCTGGCCTTTCTCGATGAGCAACTACGTGCTCGACTTTGACCAGTCTCAGAGCTTGAGTATGTTCTGCACCGACTCGGGTAAGGGTATCATCCACATGGCCCTGAAGGGTGGTAATGCACCTTATACTTATAAGTTGATGACTCTCGACGGTACGGAAATTGCTCGCAAGACAGAGAATGGTGCCGTAGACTTCGAACACGGTAAGTTGGGTGAACGCTATCGCATCACGGCTACCGATGCCTGCGGATTGACTTGGATTCACCAAGATGTGTTGTTGCAAGACCCTGCTGCAATTTCATCTTCGATGACTGTCGAGACCTCCTTCTGTGCCGGTGATCGGGCTAAACTTGCTGCCCGCGAATTTCCTGGCGCAACATACTTATGGCACTTACCCGATGGTTCGACAAAAGCCGGCCGCGTAATCGAGTTCGAAGCTAAAACAGCGAATGCCGGTGAGTTTATCGTTGATATCCATCTGACAACTTGTACGGTAACGCTGTATGGTAAGCACACGGTTGGTATTGCAAGTATTAAAGAAGCCAGTGGTTTGATCCTCACACAACAAGCTTGCGCGGGCGAACCGGTTGCTTTCAATCTTGATCCTGCAAGCGCAACCATCGACGGTGAGAAAGCCGATGCGGATGAAATTGAATATCAGTGGGAACGTACTGCTACACCGGACGATGAGTCTACTTGGACTCCGATTCGCAATGCAACGGAACAGAACCTGACATTCAATGCCGCAGCCCCGGGTGTTTACTATGTTCGCCGTACGGCAAAAATCGGCGACTGTAAGGCGATCAGTGACCAATCAAAGTTGACGGTTATTGCGGGTATTAATGTCGCTATGACTCCGGATGAGCAGTCAAGAACGATCAATGATAAGAATCCCTTCACGCTCACGGCCGGTATTGTAACAGGTAATCCGAACCGCACTTACCAATGGCAACGCAGTGCCGACAAGAAGCATTGGGTGAACATTGGTAAAGATGAAACCTTCACCGAAACGAAGCGTTTTGGTAACACGGTTTACTACCGTAGAATTGTTTCTGCCGGTGCTTGTAGCATCGAAGGTCAACCGATCACGGTTCGCTTCAAGAAACGTTGGCCGGCTTACATCAACCCGCAGGTTCGTCAGCGTACGCTCGATGATTAAACCTTGATTTTCTTCAGAGCAGAAATTACTTGTAGTAGATTCTGCTTTGCTGAAAAGGACAAAATAATTGGCGTCCGTATCAAACGAAAGTTTTGATACGGACGCCTTTGTTGTACGCTCGGCATGAGCATTATGATACTGTCCCCAAGGTAATGTCTGAAACCTATTATTACTGTCCGGTAAAAGTTTTTCTCTCCACATAAAATAAGGCTGAAGTCCATTGTTGGACTTCAGCCTTTTGGTTTATCTTTGTTTTTACCACAAAACATGATAACCATGAACAAAGGTACTCATTTTCTCGGACAGCCGATGTACGGCCAGCTTATAAGTTTACTCGACAAAGCGCAAATTCTTCGTATCAGTCAAGAAAACGGTGGAGAACGCTACGTCAAGCACTTCGATGCTTGGCAGCACTTGGTCGTTATGCTCTATGCAGTGGTCAAACGCTTCGACTCGCTTCGCGAAATCGTGGCATCTATGTTGCCCGAAGCCCGTAAATTGGGACATTTGGGCATTAACTCCATGCCTCGTCGCTCCACCCTCTCGGATGCCAACCTGCGCCGCAACGAATGTATCTTCGAAGCCATTTACCGAGAGCTGTACGCCACTTATAAGCACGTGCTTTCCGCGGACAGCCGACGACGCGGGTGTCCAAAGTGGATCGAACGCTTGCAAATCATCGATTCGACGACCATTTCGCTCTTCTCCAATCTCATTTTCAAAGGTGTCGGGCGGCATCCGAAGACCGGGAAAAAGAAGGGCGGCATCAAAGTTCACGCCAATATTCATGCCAACGAGTTTGTGCCCTCCGACATTCGTTTCACCTCGGCGGCCAAGGGGGACTCCTTTATGCTCCGCCCCTCCAACTACCACAGCGGCGATATCTTGGCCTTTGACAGAGCTTATATCGACTATGCCAAGTTTGAGGAAATGACGGAAGCCGGCGTGACGTATGTCACCAAGATGAAGAAGAATCTCCGGTACGAAACCCTTGAAGATGTGATGTATATGACCCCGGAAGGGGTGATGGAACACCGCGTGCGGCAAGTGGTATTCACCAAACGGAGCAAAGGAGGAGAGGTACTAAAACACCGGGCAAGAATCATCACTTACGCAGACCGTAAGAAGCACAAAACCAAACTGATCTCGCTGTTAACCAATGACATGGAAATGTCGATTCAAGACATCATCGAGATCTATCGCCAAAGGTGGGAGATTGAACTACTTTTTCAAGCAGCTCAAACAGAATTTTTCCCCTCAGATATTTCTATGGAGAGAGCGCCAATGCTATCAAAAATTCAGATTTGGGTCACATTGATAGCCAATTTACTGCTCATGGTACTGCAAAAAGCGTATCAAACGCAATTGGAGTTTCTCTAATTTGGCCACGATGGTGCGCATCATGCTCATGTACTACATTGACTGCTACAGTTTCTTCGAGCATCCCGAAAAAGATTGGTTGAAGGTCTTGGATACCCACAATAATCCACCCGCCGAACCTTCACTCTTTGATTAAGGGGGCTTACTTTTTCGAAGGGAATCCGCAACGCCTATTGATGGGCGTTGCGGATAGGGAAAATCGTGTCGTTTTTTTAAGTTTAGCGGACAGCAATAAAAAAATCGTTGTAAGTATAATTCTTACAACGATTTACGCTAATTTTGAAGGCTGTTTTGACGACCATTTTGAAGTCATCTTGAAGCCACTTTGCGGAGAGAGAGGGATTCGAACCCCCGGTACCTCTCGGTACGGCAGTTTTCAAGACTGCTGTAATCGACCACTCTACCATCTCTCCTGATGGCATCTCGAAGCGGAAGGCGAAGAACGAAATCTTTGCAAGGCGCTTCTGCGATCATCTGAGTGCAAAGGTAATACATACTTGTGAGATATGCAAACTTTTGCGCACTTTCTGTGGTTTTTTCGTCTTGAAACGCACCGAGGAGAGGGTCTTCGGGCGTTTGGAAGACAGAAAGAGAGGATGAACAGGAGATGCTCGAATGCCTACGTATTCGGTTCGTCGACGACGGGAGAAACGCGTTGTTAGACCAACTTCACCGTACCGATCGGCTGCTCCATTTCGCAGTAGTGGCAACGTAGCACATTGCCACTCACCGTGAAGCGCGTCGGCATCGGCTCGTTGTTGCAAATACATTTCGGGTTGTTGCAGCGCACGATGTCTGTCAATTCATCCGGCATCGCCACGCGGCGCTTTTCCACCACCTCGTAGTCGCGAATGATACTCAACGTCACATTCGGCGCCACCACCGAGAGCTGGTTCAATTCCGATTCGGAGAAAAAGCGGTTGGCGATCTTCACAATGCTCTTGCGCGCCATGATGTGGCTGTGCAGATTGTAGCCGATAAACACCGTGTCGTGATCCAACTCCTCGATGTGGAGCAGGCGAATCACGGCAAAGAGCTTTTCTGAGGGAATATGGTCGATGACCGTGCCGTTTTCGATGGCGGCCACCATGAGTTTTTCGCGTTTCATAGGGCGGAATTTTGAGAAAGAGCAGCGCCGTCGGCACGCACCTCGTCGAGGGTAATGCCCAACACGTCGCAGATGATGGCTTCGCGGGCAAACAATCCGTTGCGCGCTTGTTCGAAATAGTAGGCGTGTGGCGTGTCGTCCACATCTTGAGCGATCTCATTGACACGCGGCAGCGGGTGGAGAATGCGCAGGTTGGGACGCGCTTTCGCCAGCATCTCCCGGCGCAAAATGTAGACGTCTTTCACGCGCTCATACTCCATGAGATCCGAAAAACGCTCACGTTGCACGCGTGTCATGTAGAGAATGTCAGCCTCGGCAATCACGTCTTCGTCAAAATGCTCGTGTTCCACAAACTGAATGCCGTGTTCGCGACAATACTGCTTGTATTCGTCCGGCATCGCCAGTTCAGCAGGCGCAATGAAGTGGAACGTGGGATTGAAATGCCGCATCGCCATGATGAGCGAGTGAACCGTGCGACCGTATTTGAGGTCGCCGACCAGATGAATGTGCAGGTTGTCGAGCGTCCCTTGCGTCTGCATCATGGTGTAGAGGTCAAGCAGCGTCTGCGAAGGGTGTTGGTGCGCCCCGTCGCCGGCATTCACCACCGGCACCGAAGTGAGTTCGCTCGCATAGAGCGCCGCCCCTTCGAGATAGTGGCGCATCACGATCACGTCGCTGTAGTTAGCCACCATCATAATGGTGTCTTTGAGCGTTTCGCCCTTTGTCGAGGACGTCACTTTCGGGTCTGTAAACCCGATGACGCGCGCCCCGAGTCGGTTCGCGGCCGTTTCAAACGAAAGCCGCGTGCGTGTGCTGGGCTCGAAAAAAACAAGGTGGCGACAATGCGTCCGTCGAGGAGCTTGCGGTTGGGGCGCAGTTCAAATTCGTGCGCCATCTCCATGAGATACAGGATTTTCTCGCGCGAAAGGTTCGCGATACTCACCAAGCTGCTGTTTGTGGTCATGAGAGTCTTAGTTTTGGAAATTGCTTTACGCCCTCAAATTTACGCATTCTTGCGGGGGATTCCCTCTCCCCGGCACAAAAAATATCATCTTTTTCGTTCCTCGTCGATTTCGAAAGTACGTTGAATGTCCGTTCTCGACAACGATCCAAGCGAAAAGTTCGATCCGCGCACGGTTCGCAGGGCAAAACCGTCCCTCTCTTCAGTGTGCAGAAAACCATGCCATGGAGACCAGTGGAGTTACAGTCGCGCTCCCAAGGAAACACAACGAACGAAAGGAGCAAAAGCGCAACAGCACATCGAGCCCACTCCTTATTATGTGACCCCTCTCGTCGGCTCCACTCACTTTCCTCAAATCTCGCCGCCGATGCCCTTGAACTTTTCGATGAACGCCACGATCTTTTGGAACACACTCTGTTTCTTCGTCACATACTCCGGGTGGAGCGGGCTCAATCTCGGCAGCGCCTCGTTCAGATCCGTACCGTTTTCGCTCGCAAACTCCTGTCGGAGCGACGTGCGCAAGTAGCGTCTTGCCGCCTCGTCGTTTAGTTCCTCCGCATCGATCAGCCGATCCGCCTCCTCGCGCTGTCGTTCGCGCGCAAAGGCATAGAACGCCTCGATCACCTCCGTCTTTTCATTGAACGAAGGCAAATCCGTGTGGTTGATGAAGTCCACCATCAGTTCCTCTTTCGAGCGGTTGTCGATGCTCGCACGCAGCGTGCGGCGCACCTCTTCCACCAGCGGCGCCTTGTCTGCCGTGCCGCGGCTGTGCTCGAACACCAGTTTCAAGATATAGTCCAAGTTGATCTCCTGCGATTTCAGGAGATCCACCTCAAACACCACATCGTCCCAGTCCACCGTCGGTTCCACCTTCGTTTTAGTGTGGCGTTGGCGACGGATCCACTCGCGGATGTCGTTGTACGTCGAGCGGTAGTCTTGCACCGTGCGTTCCGTCGGCAGTTCGATCGTGCGCATCAGCGCGATGTCCTCGTCCGTCAAGCAATACATCGTCTTGAACGCCTCCACCGCCGTCACATCCGTTTGTTCTATCTGTTGGAACTCCTTCAACTGCGTGAACTCATCGTAGTTTTGCAGAATGTTCTCCGCCCGCAGATACTCGCCGAAGAGTTTCACGAAGGCCTTTTTGTCCGCCTCCTTGTCGATCTCGTCCGGATTCGGGAAACGCTCCTGCAACTCCTGCACGATCTCTTTGAAACCTCGGCGCGTTTCGCCCGTCAGCGCGTCGGTGAAGCCCGCCAACTGCTCCGCGTAACTCCGTTCCAGCACCACGTTTTTCGTGTTCTTGTCGCCGAAGAGCGAAATCGCGTCCACCGTGTCGCGTTCCAAGTCGCGGAAGGTCACAATGTTGCCGAACGTCTTCGTCGCGTCGTAGATGCGGTTGGTGCGCGAGAAAGCCTGCATCAGGCCGTGGTAGCGCAAGTTCTTGTCCACAAACAGCGTGTTTAATTTCGGCGCGTCGAAGCCCGTGAGGAACATCCCCACCACAATCAGCAGATCCACCTCTTGTGTCTTCACCCGGCGTGCCAAGTCGCGGTAGTAGTTTTGAAACTCCGCGCCGTCCACGCTGAAGTTCGTGGCAAACATCGCGTTGTAGTCCGCGATCGCCCCTACTCAGAAACTCCTTCGCCGACGCGTCCATCGCCGCCGGTTCGAACGTCTCCTCGTCGATCTCGCCCACCGCGTTTTGCGCCTCGTTGGGGGCGAAGGAGAAAAATCGTCGCAATCCGCAGCGGATGTTCCGCCTCGGCCTGTCGGCGCGTCAGTTCCTCATAGTAGCGCTTCGCCGCCTCCACACTGCTCACCGCAAACATCGCATTGAAGCCCTTCCCACCCTGTGCGCGGTGCGTTTTCAGGCGGAAGTTGCGCAAGATATATTGTGCAATCTCCCCAATGCGATCCGGGTGCAGCATCAGTTGGCGATAGTCCGCCGCCGTCAGTCGCTGCTCGTCGCGTTCCGTCTCCGCCTGCTTAAATTTCGGGCGCACGTCGTTGTAGTCCACCTTAAATTTCAGCACCTTCTCGTCGCGGATCGCGTCGGTGATCACATAGGCGTGCAGTTCGCGGCCGAACACGCTCGCCGTCGTCTCCGCCCCCGCCGCGTTCTCCGGGAAGATCGGCGTGCCCGTGAAACCAAACTGGTAGTATTTCTTGAACTTCCGTTGCAGGTTGCGTTGCGCCTCGCCGAACTGTGAGCGGTGGCACTCGTCGAAGATGAACACCACCTCCCTGCCCATACACCGGCAAGTCCGTCTCGCTGCGCATCAGGTTGTTGAGTTTCTGAATCGTCGTCACGATGATCTTGTTGTCGCGCTTCGCCAAGTTCGCTTTCAGCCCCGCCGTGCTCGCCGAGCCGTTCACACTGTCGGGCGAAAAGCGTTGATATTCGAGCATCGTCTGGTAGTCCAAGTCTTTGCGGTCCACCACGAAAAACACCTTGTCCACAAACTCCAGTTGCGTCGCCAGTCGCGCCGCCTTGAAGCTCGTCAGCGTCTTGCCCGAGCCCGTCGTGTGCCACACATAGCCGCCCCCTTCAGGACAGCCCCACTGCTTGGCCTCGTGCGCGCATCTGATTTTCCAGATGATGCGCTCCGTCGCCGCGATCTGATAGGGGCGCATCATCAGCAGCGTGTCGTTCACGTCGAACACCGCATACGTCAGCAGCACCTGCAGCAGCGTGTCGCGGCGGAAAAAAACGTCGCCGTGAAATCCTTCAGGTCTTTGATGGCCGTGTTGTCGGCCCGCGCCCAGTTCATCGTGAAGTCGAAACTGTTCTTCTCGCGCTTCACCGTGTTGGCGAAATAGCGTGTGTCCGTTCCGTTCGAGATCACGAAGAGTTGCAGATATTTGTAGAGCGAAGCCTCGCTGTTGAAACTCTCCTTGCTGTAGCGGTGCACCTGGTTGAACGCCTCGCGCACAGCCACCCCGCGCTTCTTGAGTTCCACCTGCACCATCGGCAGGGCCGTTCACCAAGATCGTCACGTCGTAGCGGTTCTTGTGCGTGCCCTTCTGTTCAAACTGGTTGATCACCTGCAGTTTGTTGCGTGCCGGGTTGCGCTTGTCCACGAGGTGGATGTTTTGCAGTCGGCCGTCGTCGAAGGTGAAATCGTACACCGGATGATCCTGCACCTTGCGCGTCTTGTCGGTGATCGTGTCGCCCGGGCAGTCCAGAAACTCGTCGCAGAAGCGTTGCCACTCCCCGTCGGTGAACTGCACCGCGTTGAGCCCCTCGAGTTGTCGGCGCGCATTGGCGCGCAGCGCATCGGGGGTGCGCAGGTCGGGCAGGTATTCATAGCCCTGTTGTCGCAGGTCGGCGATGAATTCCGCTTCCAGTTCCGTTTCCGTTTGGTAGCCGCTCGGTGTCTCGTGCAGCTCCGCGTGTTTCGTGTAGCGGTCCAACACGATGAAGTTTTGCGTTTCGGCGATCGTTGTATATTGAGGCATAGTGCGAAAAAAGGGGATTAGAAAAAAGGGCGAGCCGTTCAGGCCGTGACTTCCGCTCGCGGAAAGTTCAGCAGCGCGTCGCGATAGTATGCATATTGCTTGCGTCGCAGGGCAATCTCTTTCGGCAGACCTTCCGAAATCGAGTTCGTCAGCGTGTCGAAGCGGTCGAGGATGTCGACAATGCGGCGCTGCTCGGAGAGAGGGGGGAGGGGTATAGAGAACGCTGCCAAGTCTTTGGCATAAACGTGAGGAACTCCCGCACCTCTTTTTAGGTTGAATATGCTGCTTTGCTTGTTGAGCAAGAAATGAAAGACGTATCGAGGTAAAACCACTTCTTCGTCGGTCTTAATAGAAAAAGCATCAGAAACAAATATAGGTTCGTCCCAGAACATAACAAAACCAGCGTATGCTCCGGAGCCGGCAACAGTGATGGTTTGTCCTGTTCGATTGTATTGATCAATATAGTAGGCCGGTTGTTGTCCACCTGAAATGACCGGATAAACTCCTGTTTGTGCCGTTTTTTGTATAATGGTTTGGCCGCGCTTAAACTCCGCCACCTCCCCGAGCGTTTTCCATTCGATATTAACGTTTAGGGGGGGGCATTGTGAGAAATTAAGAAGTTGATCGCGGTAATACGCGTATTGTTTTTTACGCGCCTCCAGCTCCGCCTCTAATTCTTTCTCCAGCTGTGTGAACTTGTCGAGGATCTCCACAATGCGTGCTTGTACGCGGAGAGGGGGAATGGGGAAAGGGATATTTATCAGTTGTTGAACATCTACTGATGGAAAATTCCCAATGACAAGATGTAGTTTGCACCATTCATCGATGAGGAAGAAATAGTAAAATACAAACTTAGGAAGTAGTTGTTCTTTTAGATTGTCTTTGATTTCAAAGTTCGTAAAGCGTTGGTTTGTCAATGAATCTTGTAGCAGCAATGCGTGTTCTCCAACCGTGGCAGAAGTGGCAAGAATGATAGAATTGGCTTTGAATAAGCCATTTCGTTTTACGGCTTGGGGCGTAATGTGTAGAGCCGAATCGTATAAAATTCTTCCATTGGCTCGAATGTCTTCCATACGAAACCAAGGAATAGTACCATCTGTCCAAAACTCTTCATTTGCTTTTGACGGAGTGTACCCATTACGTGTGTGAAACACCTCCCCGAGCGTTTTCCATTCCACGGCTTCCCCCTCGAGGAGTCGTTCGAGGTAGGGAAAGAGCGTTGTATTTTTAGCGTTGTTCATTGCCTTTGAGGTTGAAGGCGTGCCACGGCGTTGCGGCCGTCGGCACACCGAAAAACAGAGATGGGGGGCAAGCGCAGAAAGGCGTCGCCCCCTTCGGCCATTCAGGCACTGAGTTCCGCGATGATCGTGTCGATGTCACGACGCAGCGCGTCGATACGCACCACCGTCTCCGCCACCTCGGCATTGAGCAGGTCGATGTCCACCGCCTCGCGCGTGTCGCGCGCCTCCACATACGAACTCACCGAGAGATTGTAGTCGTTGGCCGCCAGCGTGGCGTGATCCACCAGCGCCGAAACGTGCGCTTCTTCGCGCTTCTCCTCGAAGAGCGAAACGATGCGATCCACCTGTTCTTCGGTGAGCACATTGTTCTTCCCCTCCTTGCGGAAAAAAACTCCTCGCCGCTCGCGTCGATGAACTGCGTGAGGGTGTCGGTCTTGTGCTTCGAGAGCACGAGGATGCACACCGCGATGCTCGTGCCGAAAAAGAGGTTGGGCGCGAGCGCAATGACGCTCTCCACAAAGTTGTTGTCCACCAAGTATTGGCGGATCTTCTGTTCCGCTCCGCCGCGATAGAAGATGCCGGGGAAGCATACGATGGCGGCGCGGCCGCGTGCGCTGAGGTGGTTGAGGGCGTGGAGAATGAAGGCAAAATCGGCCTTGCCCTTCGGCGCCAACACGCCGGCCGGGGCAAAACGCTCGTCGTTGATGAGCGTGGGGTCGTCGCTCCCCACCCACTTCACCGAGTAGGGCGGGTTGGACACGATGGCGTCGAAGGGGCGCGTGTCGCGGTGCTGCGGCGAGAGGAGGGTGTCGCCCAGCGCGAGGTCGAACTTGTCGTAGTTCACGTTGTGCAGGAAGAGGTTCATCCGCGCCAAGTTGAACGTGGTGTGGTTGATCTCCTGCCCCACAAATCCGCCCTCGATCACGTGCTCGTCAAACTGCCGCTTGGCTTGCAGCAACAGCGAGCCGGAACCGCACGCCGGGTCGTAGATCTTGTTCACCTTCGTCTGTCCCGAGAGGGCGAGGCGCGCGATGAGCTTCGACACGGTCTGCGGGGTGAAAAACTCGCCGCCCGACTTGCCGGCGTTCGCCGCATAGTTCGAAATCAGAAACTCGTAGGCGTCGCCGAAGAGGTCGATCTTGTGGTCGGCAAAGTGTCCGAAGTCCAAACTCTCCACCCCGCGCAGCACGGCGCAGAGGCGGCGGTTTTTCTCCTCGACGGTGTTGCCCAACTTGGGGCTGGTGGTGTCGAAGTCGGCAAAAAGCCCCTTGACGGCGCGCTCCGAAGCGTAGCCCACGGCCGAGGCTTCGATGGCGGTGAAGATGGCGGCCAGCTCGGTGTTGAGATTGGGGTTGCTCTCTGCCGTGGCCACCACCTGTGCGAAGAGTTGCGAGGGATAGATGAACTAGCCCTTTTCGCGCGTCACGGTGTCGACGAGCTCGGCATTCATTTGGCTGTCGGTATATTCAGCGTAGTGCTTATCGGAGTTGCCGCCTTCCATGTAGGCTGCAAAATTTTCGCTGATGTAGCGGTAGAAGAGGGCGCCGAGCACAAACTGTTTGAAGTCCCAGCCGTCGACAGCGCCGCGCACATCGTCGGCGATGCGCCAAATGGCGGCTTGAAGTTGGGTGCGTTGGGTGGTTTCGGACATAGAGCGGAAGTGAGTCGTTCGAGTTTTGTTGAGTTTATCGTGCGAATATACTCATTTTTTAGGACTCGCCGCCCCTCTGCGCGCGCCTTTAACACGCCGCCGGTGGGATAGGGGAAGCGGTGGGGAGAAAAGGAGGGGACATACCACTTATTTCAAGGCTGATGAGCTTTCCATTCGGTCGGAATGGATAATTTCTCTTTTGTTTCCATAGTGCTGCCATAAAAAAATAAGCCACCTCATTGCTGAAGTGGCGAGCCTTAGTCTTTTTCCACCTAAGGGCGATAATGATGTGGCAAATATAGTCATTTCTTTTTACGCTCCAAAACAGACGGCACTTTTTGCGCTTTTTGTCGTACGAGCAGTTGAAAATGACCGATTGTTTTTGCTGTCCGTAAAAAGGAGGCGACTTTCTCGCAAAAGTGGTGGGATTGGGGGAGAAAGTGGACAGCTTTTCGCAAGCGGCTGTGGAGAGGGACTGCGTCGGCCGCGTCGTCCCCTCGCGCGCGCGTTACGCGCACTCAGCGAGTTTTCGTTTTTCTGCCTTCACCTCTTCACCTTTCGCTTGCAATCGGTTGATTTATAGTCGGTTGCGTGTGAATGATTCGCTGTGCAAACGCGTGTTAAAATTCTTTATAATCGTCTATCGCACAGTGTGTTGTGTGTGAAGGCAAAGGGGGTGGGCTTTTCGCCCCTTACCTTCACCCTCCGTACCGCTGCGGCGAGGGACATTCTGCGCCGCCGTTTTTGTCGTGCCGCTGACCGTCCGCAGGGCACGCCGAGGTGAAGATTGCTATATTCACCCCTAAATTATTGAATAAGAGAAAGATAGGCTGTTTTCGGCGAAAGTGAAACCTTCACACACAAGGTGTTTGTTTTCAATGGGTTATACCCGTGAGGTGAAGAGGTGAAGGCAAAAAAGCGAAAACCGCCTGACGCGCGTGACGCGCGCGCGTTGAGGCTATGCCTGCGGTTGGCAGCAGTTGCACTTTCGAAGAAGTGCTTCCGATCGTTGCCGCATTACTGCGAAGGTCGGGCGAACCGACAAAGATGGCGAGGGTACAGAAAAAAATAAATAGTAGTCTTGGAGAAAAAAGTTTGAGACATTAAAAGCAGAGTGTTGCAAAATAATTGCCTATTTTTGCACTTATCGGTTGACTCTGCGCACGCCTAAAGCGTCCTGTCTCTATCTTCAAGCTGGAGATATTCTGATTAACTTTACGGGGGATGGTACCCTTGGAAGAGTTGCGCAGTATTGGAGGATAGATAAGGAGCTAACCTTCGACTCTAATATGACCTTACTTCGTTCTCTCAATGAAGACGAAGCTTATTATCTGGGGCAGTTGCTAGAATACTTTGTCCGCATCTCGCAGGGGAGCAGGAATCAGACACTGCTTTACTGCTCAATGGTTCGTGCTACAGAGGTAATCCTTACAAGTATGGGAATATGCCATACAGATGAGACCAATCCAGAAAAGCATAAATAATAAGTACCTTCAGCTCTCGTGTCTAGAACAGATTCAGGAGCTATTACTCACCCAAATCAAGTAGGAAGAATGGACAAGATGTATGCATTTATCGACGAATCAGGAGCTTTCGGATTCAATTTCGACAACCCGAGCTGTAGCCAGTTCTTTATAATCTGCGCCATTATTGTAAGAGAGAGTGACCTTTCTACACTCAAGGAAGAAGTGGAACGCATTCGTAAGAAATACTTTCAGAAAGGTGAGATGAAATCTAGCCAAGTCGGAAGCAATAATAGACGGAGAAAGAGAATTCTTGACGATTTGAAAGAGTTGCCTTATGGTGTCTATGTTTTTATCTGTGATAAAAAGAGGATAGGTGAGAATTCAGGATTGAGATATAAGCAATCATTCTATAAGTTTCTAAATAATTTGGTGTATGAAGAACTTAAAGTAGCTTTCTCTCAGTTGACAATAGTTGCTGATGCTGTTGGTGGCAATGACTTCCTCGAATCTTTCTATAACTATATGTCGGAGAAAAATAAAGCATTAGATTTGTTTGGAGAGAATTACCTCATTGTAGAAGACAGCAAGAACTCAGTATTGATACAGCTTGCTGATTTTATCTCTGGTTCTCTTTCTTATAGCTATGAGCCAAACAAGATTACTAAGGCAAACGGATATAACTATTCATCAATATTAAACCGAAAGATGCTGATGATGAGAATATATCCAAGAGATTTTCAGTCCTATATGCCTCCTGAGAAACTCTAGACCCTAGCTATGATCGTGTAATTTCGGAAATAAGCTATCGACAAGCAATTGCATTTAGAGAGAAATACAAAGAAGAAAGTGATGAGTTCGTTCAAAGGCAGATTGTAGTTCTAGACTACTTGCTTTTCCGTTTTATGAACCTCTCGCCGAGACACTATATTCCGACAAAAGAACTTCAGAATCAATTAACCTATAGAGGTTTTGAGAAAATATCGACTCAAGTATTTCGAGCAAAAGTAATTGCAAAGCTGAGAGATAAACGAGTCATTATATCGAGTTGCTCACATGGATATAAACTACCATCGACACAACAAGAATTACGTGATTTTATTTCATTAGGAAAAAATATGGTAAATCCTTTATTGTCAAGATTATATGCGTGCCATGAGATTATAAAATTGGGAACTAATGGAGATTTGGACTTATTCTCAGAATTCCATTTTGTGGAGGAGATCAACAAGACTATAGGAAATGTCCAATCTTAATCCCTTTAATGAATCTACTGTTATGACTACAGTGCAGCCCTCCGAGTCAGAAGCACGTATCTACGAGCTACTCAATATTGGAGAGAATGAAGAAATAGAGTTTAAGCATGCTAAGGGAGGATTCCCCAAAGAGCTATGGCCTACTTACTCTGCCTTTGCCAATACGCATGGGGGAATGATAGTATTGGGCGTTAAGGAAGATCCTGATGGGCGCTTAAGCCTCAGTAAGCTCAGCCGAGAGGAAGTAGAGAAATTGAAAACTACTTTTTGGTCTTCAGTCCGAAGCCGAGAGACCATTAGCCATTGCCTACAGACGAATGATGATGTGCAAATTGTAGAGGTGCAGGACTCGTTTGTTCTAACAATACGCGTACCACAAGCCTTACGTGAGCAACGTCCTGTTTATTATAAGCGTGTTGCTGACGAAGGCACATACCGACGCAATGACTCAGGAGATTTTCTTTGTACCGCAGCGGAGGTACGCCGTATGATGGCAGATGCCGACTTGTCTCGTCCTGCGGATGGTCGCATCCAGAAAGGCTTTACTTGGGAGGATATCGATTTGCCTTCCTTCGAACAGTATCGCAGACTTTTTGCTACGGTGCGACCTGATCATCCTTGGATTATAGAGGACAATGAGGGGCTGATGCGAAAGCTCGGTGCTTATCGTAAAGATAGAGAAACTGGTGAAGAGGGCTTTACGTTGGCTGGCTTGCTCATGTTTGGCACATCCGAGGCAATTAAAGATTGTGTTCCGCACTTTTTCCCTGATTACAAGGAATATGAACCCAATGCAGATCGATGGAGTAATCGCATTTATCCTGACGGTACTTGGGAAGCGAACCTATTCCAATTCTATCGCAGGGTATTACCAAGACTGCAAGAAGTTTTGCCTACGCCCTTTCATCTGGAAGATGGACAGCGCCAAGATAATACTTTAGCACACGTGGCTCTTCGAGAAGCTTTTGCCAATCTTTGTGTGCATGCAGACTATAACGAGGAGGCTTCTCTTAAAGTAGATAAATATCCCAACAAAATTGTCTTCTCCAATCCAGGCATTCTGCTCATTACGCGTGACCAGTTCTTTCGAGGAGGGGAGAGTGTTTGTCGCAATACCTCACTTCAGCAGATGTTTATGATGATGGGGGCTGTAGAAAAGGCAGGCAGTGGAGTGGACAAAATCTTACGTGGGTGGCAAGCCTTGCACTGGAAAACACCTTACCCAGATGAACGCTTCCGTCCGAACAAGGTTGAGCTGGTAATGCCTTTGGAGCTATTATTCGACCCTCAAATGCTTGAGGAACTCAAGCGTGGTTTAGGTAACACTTTTGACTCCTTAGACGAGAATGACCGCATTCTTTTGATTACAGCTCTTACCGAAGGTGTGGTCAATCACCAAGTGCTGAGCAAAAAGCTTCCTCTGCATAGGGCTGATATAACGGAGAAACTACAAAATCTTTGTCAGGCTGGAATACTGGTGGCAGAAGGTTATGGGAGAGGCTGTGTCTACAGGCTCAATATATCAAAGTTGCAAGCTAATGGGGCAAAGGTTGCAAGCTCTGAAGACGAAAGGTTGCAAGCTAATGGGGCAAAGGTTGCAAGCTCTGAAGACGAAAGGTTGCAAGCTATCCCTAAAAAACTCAGTGCACAAAAGCGAGAGCTGCTTATATTGGAATATTGCTCTGAGGATTGGAGAACACTTCAGAACATGACGATATACTTAGGACGCAATAAAGACTACCTGCGTAACAAGGTGCTCCCACAGCTCACGGAGTCCGGTAAGTTAGAGATGCGTTTTCCTGATACGCCTAACCACCCAAATCAACAATACAAAACAAAGAAGCACGAATAGTTGTGTTGCCCTTCACAGGATCCATCTTAAGAGTCTGCTATTGCTGAATTATTATTACAGTAAGGGTACAAACATTACCTCGAAAGCAATCTAAAACGTAGTAAACGGGAGGTCGTACTTCGTGACGTTCTTGTTGCGTCTTTAACACGCTATCAGAAACAAGGAATCGCGTCTGAGGAGGTGATGCGTGCTGCTGATCGTCTATGTACAACGCCAGAAGATAATCTCTATGATGCCAATCGTGCGACGCATTGTCTGATCACGGAAGGATTCTTCCTCACTCGTGAGGATAGTAGTTTGCCAAACCAGTGCATTCGCCCTATCGACTGGGAAAATGCAGAGGGCTTCAAACAGCATTGATAAATAAAGCCAAGCTCTAACGTTTCCTTATATAGGGACTCATTGGAGCTTGGTTTATATTTGTCTGTTTTTCGGGTGTGAAAAAGGTGTGAATCAAACATTTGTTTGATTCACACCTTTATGGCGGAGAGAGAGGGATTCGAACCCCCGGAACAGTTGCCCGTTCACCGCATTTCGAGTGCGGCCCGTTCGACCACTCCGGCATCTCTCCTTGTGGTCTTGGCGTTGATTACCATGTGCAAAAGTACAATGTTCGTTCGAAATGACCAAAAAAGTTCTCGAGATTCTGTATCTGGGCTTGCATTTTGTAGGAGAAATAGAGGCGCGGAGCAGGGACGAGGGAGTTCGGGCGCGGCGTTGGGCTAGCGTGTGGCGTGCGGTGTAGAAGGGAAGGGGAGCGTGGAGCGGGGTGGTGAGAGAAGGAAAAGCGCAAACGGGTGGAGAAAAAGCAAATGTACATTTTGTTCGCCACCGATTTATGTGTAACTTTGCCACAATCTATTGTAGCGCATAATGAAGTTGACGTTAAAAACTCTCCTCACGATTTGCCTCTTGTCGTTGGTGACAAGGGCTTTCGGTGTGCGTGTCGCCCCACAAGATAAAGGGGACGATTCGCTGGAAGTGAGTTTGCTGACTTGCGCTCCCGGGCATGAAGTGTATCGCCTCTATGGGCACACGGCATTGCGGGTGCGCAATGTGAATCGACCGACGCAAGACGATACGTATAATTTCGGTTGGTTCTCGTTCAATACGCCCAATTTTATGCTGCGTTTTGTGCTCGGTCGCACCGATTATTCGATGGCGAAAGAGAGCACGGCGCTTTTTGCCCAGACTTATATCGAGGATGATGCGCCCGTGACGGCACAGGTGCTCGATCTGACTCCGGCTGAGGCGCGCGATGTGCAGCGAGCGCTCAATGCCATCATCGAAGAGCATCATACGGAGGTGCGTGAATATCTCGTGCCGAACCTCAGCGGGGGGCAGGATCGCCTCAGGCTCGAAATGCCGGAATGGACTTATCGCTACAACTTCCTCTATGATAATTGTACCACGCGAGCGATTGAGGCGGTGGAAAAGGTGCTGAAAGCAGCACGGCGAACACCTGGTTTTCCCGAATTTGAAGGGCGACAGGCAGAAGTTGACACAGCGGCAAATGATTCATGAGTTTACGGTGCAAAGCCCTTGGTATGAATTTGGCCAAGATTTGTTGCTGGGCCCGGAAGTGGATCGCGAATTTGCACGCGAGGACTTGCCGAAAATGAACTTTTTGCCGATTTATGCGCAGAAAATGTGGCAGTCGGCGAAAGTGCAGGGCGCTGACGGTAAATTGCGTTCGCTGGTGGTGGTCGAAAGTCCCCTTATTCCGTTCACGACCTCCTCTCATCAAGTGGCATCGCCCCTTACGCCAAAAGAGTGGTGTTTTGGGGCTTGCTGTGCTTGGCCGTCTTGCTTACGGTCGGTGAGCAGCGTTCGTTGGATCGCACGGTGGTGACGCGTCGTGCTTGGCGCATTTGGGTCGGCACGTTTGACACGCTCTTTTTTATTCTCACCGGTTTGGTGGGCGTAGTGCTCACGCTGTTGGTGGGCTGGTCGGAGCATCCCGCTGTCGGCACGAACTGGCTCTTGACCCTGTTTAGCCCCTTGTGGCTCCTCTATATGGCGTTTTATTTTTGGGCGTTGCGCAAACAGCGCCGAGATTTCGCTGTTCTTGTTCCGCTGCTCGGCGCAGTGGGCTATTTCGTCGCTTGGGCAGCCGGCTTGCAATGGTTTTCGCCGGCGACTGTGCCCTTGGCACTGATTTTGCTACTTCGTGGTGTGGCCATCTTCCGCCGTTCGACGGTGGATGCCCGCCGCTCAAGGTCGGAGCACGAACAGGACTAACTGACGCAGTTCGTCGTTTTCGCTCCTCCTCTTTATATCATCTCTCCCTCTTTCTCGATAACCCACGCGCATGCACAAGCACAATTTCCTACTTTCGCTCATCACGGTGATGACGATCTTGGCTTCCGCCGAGGCCAAGGGGGAACGTGTGCAAGGAAATGAAGGGGAGATGCCGCGATTGGTCGTCAATATCTTGATTGATCAACTGCGTTCGGACTATCTCGAAACGTTTTCTCCACTCTATGTTGAAGACGGTTTCCAACAGTTGTTGCGCGATGGGTGTTACTATCGGCAAGCGGTGTATACTGTTGTGCCCCGTGATCGTGCAGTGGGCACCGCCACTTTGGCGACCGGTACGACACCGTCGAACCACGGTATTGTCGGGGAGCGTTTTCTCCACCGTGAAACCCTGCGTCCCACCGTTGCGGTAGAAGACGCCACGGTGCAGGGGCGCGGCACGACCGACCGCTTTTCGCCCGTCTCTTTGCTCGTGACCACCTTGGCCGACGAGCTAAAATTGGCCACCGGCGGACAGGCCTATGTCGTCTCGATTGCTCCACAGGCCACCATGGCCATCTTGTCCGGCGGACATGCGGCGGATCAGACCGTGTGGATCGATGATCGGAACGGACAGTGGGTCACCTCTTCTTATTATGGCGAGTTGCCGCTTTGGGCCGACCTCCGTAATACGCGCCAAAGCATTGATCGTCGATTGGCCGCCGGGACGTGGCAACCCTTGCAACGCAACAAACCCACGGTGTTGCTGAACGGCACCACCGTAAAAACCTTCTCTCATCGCATGGCCGGCAGTGGACGCTTCGGGGCGTTCAAAACGTCGGCGATGGTGAACGATGAAATGGCCGCCGCCGTGGTCGATGTGTTGAACAACACCGCACTCGGCGCAGACGGCACGCCCGATTTGCTGAACGTTTCGCTATATGCCGGCACTTACAACGGGCGCAATCCTGCTGTTTCGGCGCTCGAACTGCAAGACACCTATGTGCGGCTTGATCGGGCTTTGTCCACGATCATCCAATCGGCAGAGGCCAAAGCCGGCCAAGGACGCGTGCTCTTCACGCTGGCCGGTACCGGCACTTTCGATCGTGAGCAAACCGACGATGAGCGTTTGCGATTGCCCGGAGGGCTGTTCGACATGCGCCGTGCGGTGAGCCTCCTCAATATCTATTTGGCCAACCTTTACGGAAAAGGCAATTATATCGATGCGACTTTCGGCACGGAAATCTTTTTCAATCGCCGGCGCATCAGCGAACAGCGCATCGACTTCGGAGAACTCCAACGCCGGGCGGCTGATTTCCTCCTCGACCTTTCGGGAGTGAAAACCGTTTATACCGGTCGCGAACTCTTGACCGGTGCTTCGAGTCAGGCATCATCGGCAGCGCAGGCCGCGTATTTTCCCCAACGCTCGGGCGATGTGATCATCGTGTTGCGTCCGGGTTGGCGCAGCATCGGCGCTGACGGACAGACCATGGCACCCGTGACTGCCGCTCGTACCGATTTTCCGCTCATCTTCTACGGATGTGGGATCGCCCGCCGGCAGATCGGTACGCCGGTGTGCGTCGAATATTTGGCGCCCACGGTGTCGAAAGCGTTGCGCATACGCGCTCCCAGCGGATGTGCGCACTCTCCGCTCTTTTGAGTGGACTTTTCCCACCTCCTCGCGCTTGAGCGAGAACTTTCACTTTTCCACGGGCGCATTCTCCGCTTGATCATAAACAGCGTAAGCCCCTTTCTCTCGTAAAAAACATCCTATGGATTTCAATAAACTCCTCTCCAAACTTTTTGGCAGCAAAGCCACCCGCGACATGAAGCTGATTCAGCCGTGGGTCGAAAAGATCAAAGCCGTATCCCCCGCGATTGAGGCTTTGACCCACGACGAACTTCGTGCAAAAACGCGCGAGTTGCAACATAATATTCAGAGCTCGGCTGACGATCTCAATCAGCAAATCAGCGAGATTCGCGCCAAGATCGAAGAAACGCCCATCGAAGAGCGCGAACAACTCTTCACGCAGATCGACAAACTTGAGAAACAAGTGCTCGAGCGCATGGACGTGGCTTTGGAAGAAGCCTTGCCCGAGGCATTTGCCATCGTGAAGGACACGGCGCGCCGTTTTGCGACGAACGAAACGATCAAGGTGACGGCAACGGACTACGATCGCGAACTCGCCGTGACGAAAGATTTCGTAGAACTCGACGAAGACGGCGTGCATGCCATCTATCACAACCACTGGGTGGCCGGCGGTAACGACCTGAAATGGGAAATGGTGCACTACGACGTGCAGCTTTTCGGTGGGGTCGTGCTTACCCAAGGTAAGATTGCAGAAATGGCCACCGGTGAAGGTAAGACGCTTGTGGCTACCTGCCCTGTTTTCCTCCGTGCGCTTTCCGGTCGCGGTGTACACGTCGTGACGGTCAATGACTATCTCGCGAAACGTGACTCGGAATGGATGGGTCCCCTCTATCAATTCCACGGTCTGAGCGTAGACTGCATCGACAAGCACCAGCCTAACAGTGAAGCTCGTCGTCGTGCTTACAACGCTGACATCACCTTCGGTACGAACAACGAGTTCGGTTTCGACTATCTGCGCGACAATATGGCCATGAGCCCTGCCGATCTCGTGCAGCGCAAGCACTATTACGCCATCGTCGACGAGGTGGACTCTGTGTTGATCGACGATGCGCGTACGCCTCTCATCATTTCCGGTCCCGTCGAGAAGGGCGAAGACCAAATGTATGAAGAATATCAGCCGCTTGTAGATCGTCTGTATCAGGTGCAGCGCAAACTGGCTACCGAGTATCTCACAGAAGCCAAGCGCTTGATCGCCAGCGACAACAAGGAAGATCGCGAAAAAGGCTTTCCTCGCCCTTTATCGCTCGCACAAAGCGCTCCCCAAAAACGGTCCGCTCATCAAGTTCCTCTCCGAACCCGGTATCAAGGCCGGCATGCTCAAGACCGAAGAAATCTACATGGAGAACAACAACCGCCGTATGCCCGAAGCGGTTGAACCCCTCTATTTCGTGGTGGACGAGAAACAACGTTCGTGCGACCTCACCGACAAGGGTACCGCGTGGTTGGCAGAGCAGGTGCAGAACGATCAGCTCTTCGTGCTCCCCGACATCACCGGACAACTCTCCGCTCTCGAAGCGTCGAACCTCTCCGACGAAGAGCGCGTGGCGAAGAAAGACGAACTGCTCGCCGAATATGCCGTGAAATCCGATCGCGTGCACACGCTCCAGCAGCTCCTCAAAGCCTATTCGATGTTCACGCTCAATGACGATTACGTCATCCAAGACGGACAAGTGAAGATCGTCGACGAATCCACCGGGCCGTATCATGGAAGGCCGTCGTTGGAGCGATGGTTTGCACCAAGCCGTCGAAGCGAAAGAGCATGTCAAGGTCGAAGCCGCCACGCAGACCTTCGCGACCATCACGCTGCAGAACTATTTCCGCATGTATCACAAACTCGCTGGTATGACCGGTACGGCCATCACCGAGGCCGGCGAGTTCTGGAATATCTACAAGCTTGATGTGGTGGAAATTCCCACCAACCGCCCCATTCAACGTAAAGACATGAACGATCGCGTCTACAAAACGCAGCGCGAGAAGTACAATGCCGTGATCGAAGAAGTGGAACGCATGCGCAACAGCGGTCGTCCCCGTTCTCGTGGGTACCAGTTCGGTTGAAATCTCCGAATTGCTCAGCCGCTTTGCTCAAGCTGCGTCACATCTCGCACCAAGTGCTCAATGCGAAACTCCACCAAAAGGAAGCCGACATTGTAGCGCTGGCCGGTCAGAGCACCCCCGGCATTGTCAAGATCAAAGACGAAAACGGACAAGTGCGTGAAGAAGAGCGTTTGCTCGGCGCCGTAACGATTGCCACCAACATGGCCGGTCGTGGTACCGACATCAAACTCACCGACGAAGTGCGTGCTGCCGGCGGTTTGGCCATCATCGGCACCGAGCGCCACGACAGCCGTCGTGTCGATCGCCAGCTTCGTGGTCGTGCAGGTCGTCAAGGTGACGTCGGAAGCTCCGTCTTCTACGTTTCGCTCGAAGACAAACTCATGCGTCTTTTCGCCTCCGAACGCATTGCTCGTGTCATGGACAAGCTCGGTTTCAAGGACGGCGAGATGATCGAGTCCGGCATGATCAGCAAGAGCATCGAGCGCGCACAGAAGAAGGTCGAAGAAAACAACTTCGGTACGCGTAAGCACCTGCTCGAATACGACGACGTGATGAACAAGCAGCGCACCGTGATCTACGAAAAGCGCCGTCACGCACTCATGGGCGAACGCATCGGCATGGACATCTCCAACATGATTTGGGATCGCGTTGTCGACACCATCGACAAGTACGACTATCCCGGTTGCGTCGATCGCTTCATCGAAATCTTCGCCATGCAAGTTCCCTTCACCGAGGCAGAATACGAAAGCATGAAGCGCGAAGATCTCTACGAAAAAGCCTTCGAAGCCGCCATCCAGACCTTCAACCGCAAGATGGAGAAGCTCCGCGAAGTAGCCATTCCCCGTCATCAAGCAAGTCTACGAAACGCAGGCTGAACAGTTTGACCACATCCTCGTGCCCATCAGCGACGGACGTCTTGTTTACAATGTGCGTGTGGATCTCAAAGAGGCCTACGAAAGCGAATCGCGCAACGTCGTTCGCGAATTCGAAAAGTCGATCCTTCTCCACAATATCGACGATTGCTGGAAGGAAAACCTCCGTCAACTCGACGAACTCAAGCACTCTGTGCGCAACGTGTCCTACGAACAGAAGGATCCGCTCGTGGTGTTCAAGATCGAAAGCGTGAAGCTCTTCGACGACATGGTCAACGATATCAACGACAGCTCTGTTTCCACGCTCATGCGCGCCTTCATCCCCGGCACAGCCAGCGAAGAAGTACGCGACGGCGGTGAGGAAGAGCCCCGTTCGGAAGGCCACTACACCGAAACCAAGCAAGAGTTTGACGAAGCCGGCGACCTCATCGACGTTCCCGCCGGTGCAGAAGCCGAAGCCCTCGCCGGCGAACAGGTAGCGCAGCAGCCCATTGTTAAGGACAAGTTACCCGCTCGCAACGAATCCTGCCCCTGCGGTAGCGGAAAGAAGTTCAAAAACTGTCACGGCAAAGGCATCGTCTAAGTTGTCGCGCCGAGTTTGTCTCATCGTGTATTAGTTTTCTATCCACATGAGCCTTGCAACGTAATACATCTCCCAAAGGTCTTGAATCACGCCACTCGGCGCGGTTCGAGACCTTTCGGCGTTCTTAGACCTCGCTTTCTCCGCTTTTCAGTGTACGTTTGGCCGATGTTTTCTCGCTGCAGACAGGTGCCCCTTTTCCCTCGTTGCAGACAAGGTCACACCCCGCTCCTCAGCAACATCGCCGCTTACGCATTCACTCATTGTTCATAACCCCCTAATTCCATATTATCATGAAAAAGTACAATTTCGGCGCCGGCCCCTCCATTCTTCCCCAAGAAGTCATCCGCGCCACCGCAGACGCCTGCCTCAATTTTGACGGAATGGACCTCTCCCTCATGGAAATCAGCCACCGCAGTGCCAACTTCCAAGCCGTCATCGACGAAGCCCGCGCCCTCGTGGCCGAGTTGCTGCAACTGCCCGAAGACTACAGCGTCATCTTCCTCGGCGGCGGAGCCTCCACGCAGTTCTGCTACGTTCCTTATAACCTCCTTGAGCGCAAAGCCGCTTATCTCAACACCGGCACTTGGGCGAAAAACGCCCTCAAAGAAGCCAAACTCTTCGGCGAAGTCGTCGAAGTCGCTTCCTCCGAAGAGGCGAACTACACCTACCTCCCCAAAGGTTTCACCGTGCCGGCCGATGTGGACTACTTCCACGTCACGACCAACAACACCATCTACGGCACCGAGTGGCACGAAGATCTCGACGTGCCCGTACCCCTTGTGGCCGACATGTCGAGCGACATCTTCTCTCGCGTCATCGATCCCGAAGAAATACGCCCTCATCTACGCCGGCGCGCAGAAAAACCTTTCGATGGCCGGCGTGACCATCGTCATTGTGCGCAACGACGTCTTGGGCAAAGTCACCCGTCCGCTGCCCACGATCATCGACTACCGCACGCACATCAATAAGGGCAGCATGTTCAACACGCCCCCGGTCGTGCCCATCTTCACCTGCCTGCAAACCCTGCGTTGGATCAAGGAGCAAGGCGGCGTAGCCGAGATGGAACGTCGCGCCCGTGAGCGTGCCGAACTCCTCTACGGCGAAATCGATCGCAATCCCCTCTTCCGCGGCACCGTAACCGCCCCGCCGACCGCAGTTTCATGAATGTCTGCTTCGTCATGGCCGAAGGTCACGAAGCCCTCGAAGCCGAATTCCTCGCTTTCGCCACCGCGCGCGGCATGCACGGCATCAAAGGCCACCGTTCCGTGGGCGGTTTCCGCGCCTCTATCTATAATGCCATGCCCCTCGAAGGCGTCCAAGCGCTCGTCGAGACCATGCAAGCTTTCGAAGCGCAGCATCGCGCCTGAATATCAAGGGCGGATGCGCCGCAAGCCGTCCGCTCCACTTCTTTTCACCTCATACACAGCACCGCCATGAACATACTTATCGCCACCGAAAAGCCTTTTGCCCCCGCAGCGGTCGAAGGCATCCGCGCCATCGTCGAATCATCGGGTCACAGCCTCCGCCTGCTCGAGAAATTTCCCGACAAAGCCACCTTGCTCAGCGCCGTGGCCGACGTTGACGCCCTCATCATTCGCAGCGACCTTGTCGATGCCGCAGTGCTCGATGCCGCTCCGCGTTTGCGCATTGTGGTGCGAGCCGGTGCCGGCGTGGACAATGTAGATCTCGATGCCGCCACCGAGCGCGACATCGTCGTAATGAACACCCCCGGACAGAACGCCAATGCCGTGGCCGAACTTGTCTTCGGGCTGCTCGTGCGCCATGTGCGCCACAACTACGACGGCACTGCCGGCACCGAACTGCGAGGAAAGCGCATCGGTCTCTTGGCCTACGGCAACGTGGCGCGCTGTGTAGCCCGCATCGCCCGCGGCTTTGAGATGGAAGTCAGCGCCTACGATTTTTTCAATCGCGTCGAGCGCATCGAGGAAGACGGCACCTACGCCGCACACAACCTCTATGATCTCGTGCAGCAGTGCGACATCGTCAGTCTTCACACCCCCGCCACGCCCCGCACCCGCGAGTTGTCAATCGCGAAATGATCGAACTCATGCGCCCCGGCGGCATCCTGATCAACACCGCGCGCAAGGAAATCATTCACGAAGACGAACTCCTGCAACTCCTCACCGAGCGCACCGATCTCTCCTATCTCACCGACATTCGTCCCGACCGCCACGAAGACTTCGTCGCCGCACTCGGCAATCGCTACTACGCCACGCCCAAAAAGCTCGGTGCCCAAACCGCCGAAGCCAACGCCAATGCCGGCCTCGCCGCCGCGCGTCAGATTGTCGGCTTCTTTGCCACCGGCGACACCACCTTCCGCGTCAATCGCTGAGCAAAGTCTCCGGGCTTCGTCCATTCTTTCAAAACCAACAACCCCCTTAATATCTAAATCACCATGACCTTAGTGAAACCCTTCCGCGGCCTCCGTCCCGCCGCCGGCCTTGCCCACCTAGTTTCGTCCCGTCCTTACGACGTGCTCAACTCTGCCGAAGCCCGTGCCGAGGCCGGCGACAATGCCCGCTCGTTCTATCACATCATCCGCCCCGAAATCAACTTTCCCGAGGGCACCGAAGAGCACGATCCCCGTGTCTATCCCGAAGCGCGCCGACAACTCGAACGCTTCATTGCCGAAGGTTGGCTCGTGCAAGACGAGCGCGAGTGCTATTACCTCTACGCCCAAACCATGAACGGCCACACGCAGTACGGTATCGTTCTCGCCGCCCACGTTGACGACTACAATGCCGGCCGCATCAAGAAGCACGAACTTACCCGCCGCGACAAGGAAGACGACCGCGTGCGTCATCTCACCGCCACCAACGCCCACATCGGTTCCGCCTTCTTGGCCTATCGTCACAATGCCGCGTTGCTCGCTCTCATCGAGCGCATCGCCAAGGAAGAGCCGCTCTATGATTTCGTGGCCGACGTCGACGGTTTCCGCCATACCCTCTGGCTCATCGACGGAGAAGCCGACATCGCCACCATCACCCACGAGTTCGGCAAGATGGAAGCCCTCTACATCGCCGACGGGCACCACCGTTCTGCCGCCGCCGCGCGTGTTTGCACCACCCGTGCCGAGGCCAATCCCAATCACACCGGCCACGAGGAGTACAACTACTACTTGGCCGTCTGCTTCCCCGCTGACCAACTCACCATTCTCGACTACAATCGCGTGATGAGCGACCTCAACGGACTTTCACCCGAAGAGTTCCTCCGCCGCCTCGAGGACGATTTTGAAGTGCGCGACCGCGGCACCGAAAACTTCCGTCCCGAGCACGCCCACCAGTTCTCGCTCTATCTCGGCGGCTGTTGGTATTCGCTCGATGCCCGCCCCGGCACCTTCGATCCCGAAGATCCCATCGGTGTGCTCGATGTCGACATCTCTTCTCGGCTGATCCTCGACAAACAGTTGGGCATCACCGACCTCCGCTCCTCCAAGCGCGTCGATTTCGTCGGCGGTTTGCGCGGACTCGACGAACTGCGTCGCCGTGTCGACAGTGGAGAGATGCAGGCCGCCTTGGCGCTCTATCCCGTCACGATGGAACAAGTGATGCGCATTGCCGACACCGGCAACATCATGCCCCCCAAAGGCCACCTGGTTTCGAGCCCGAAACTCCGCACCGGCATGGTCATCCACGACATGGAGTGAACCCTCATTGCGTTGACGTGCACCGTCTGAGCAGTGGCTCGGCCCTTCCCTGCCGCGCAGGGTGCAGAGGCAACCTCCTGTAAAGACGTCAGGGTGCGCAACTGCCCCATTCCCGATAAACGACGAATCCCGCCGACTAATCGATTAGTCGGCGGGATTTTCATTTTCGACGCTTTGCACCTTCTCAGAAGGTTTGCGCAATTACCTTTCTATTTCCTTTTCAGGCACGGGCCACAATGTGGTAAAGTAGGTAGCTTCCCTTTCAAAGCCGTATTGTTTGTAGTTTTCCAGCACCGACTTGTTCGGCAACTCTTGCAGCACCGACTTGCTCGGCAACTTGTGTTGGAAGCTGAGGACTTCGCCGTTGAAGAGGGTGATGGCAAAGCGGATGGAGGAAAAGTCCATGCACCGTTTCACCGGGAGATAGAACTTCAACTCCGGTTGGATGTGTTCCGCCAGTTCGGCTTTTCTGATTTCACCGAGCCGAACGACATATCTGGCTGTCATGCTTTCCGGCTTAAGGGTCAAATATGCTCCTAGAAAGGGCTTTAATCAATTGAAATTCATAGCTTTGTAGCACATTATAAGTTTATGATGCACTCAACACGTAAAAAAAGTGCCCAAAATGTGGCTCTTGTCACATGATTCGCAAAGGGCAGCGCAATGGCTCTACATACTGGTATTGCAATGACTGTAAACGCTATTCAAGTGGCCGTACAAAGCCCTCTCAAGAAGCTATTTTCAATCGATATAGCCAAGGCACATTTACCATTAAGCAACTCTCTGAAGAGTTCGGTATATCGCCTTCCTCCATTAAGCGTAAACTCAAGGATTACACCCCGAACAAGATGGAATATTCACCCCGAAAAGTGGTGGTACAAATGGACACCACCTATTGGGGCCGGAACTTTGGTCTCGTCCTTTTTATGGATGCTCAAAGTCATCAGATCCTCCATCATTTCTTCATTTATGGGAAAGAGAGAAATCAAGATTATAACCAAGGATTAGAACATCTCAAGAGTTTAGGGTTTGACATTATCGGAGTGGTCGCAGATGGTCTTAAAGGGATTAAGAAATAGCATCTTAGACGTTCCTTATCAGTATTGTCAGTTTCATCAAAACCGTATCCTCACAATCCAAGGTGACGATGCGCCCCGAATTGTATTTCCTTCTGCTTTTATAGTCGCGGATGCGCAGTTTCATTTCCCGACGGAGATCGTAAGTTCTGCCATTTTCCGCAACGCCCACCGCCTTGATCGATTTCACTCCGCAGAGCACCGGCGAGGTGCCAATGGTGGGTAGGGATCAGTGCGTGCAGTTGGCGGGCGAGGGTTTCAAAGTTCTTTTTTGTGACGATTGAGCGTGTCGCCGTGCACCGTGGCGCGGAAAACCAGGTGAGCCACCTTGTCCACGTCCTGCTCGTTATACTCCTTCTTCGTCCGGTCTTCCACGCTGCGGGGAATCACAGGCACGCGATAGGTCGTTCCTTCCGGCACAATCCCCGGGATGGAATGGTAATGGTGTTCGACGATGTAAGGAAAGTTCCACGCAATTTGCGCCAAGGTGTCGCCGTGGAAGGGACGAACGGGCTTTGTCGGTTCGTGGTCGTTGTCGCACGCCGTGAAGCAATACAGGCATAAGCCAAAGAGTAGAAATACTAGCTTTTTCATTTGTGGGTGAGTAGGTGGGTTGAATTTATTTTTTTGTGCTTGCGCATCGAATTCGTGCATAGCGTTTACTGGGAGTGTGCGTTGTTTCTTGCGGTGCTCGCGCCCTGCTCGGCGAGCCATGTGTGGCGCGAGACGGAAGGCGACACTGCCCCAAAGAAAGTGCGAGGGCGCACCAGAAAGCGTTGCGTCGCCCGGCTGCGCGAAGGGCGACAGTCATTTTGCTGCAAAGATAAATGTTTTATTTTTTTGTTGCAAAGTAATAGTGTTTTTTTTTTTTCGGTTCCCTCGTTTGGGAGAGAATCTCGCAAGCGTGTGGCGAATTAGACGATAAGCGCCATGTCGTGCCACCAAGAGGGGAGAGGAGGCCAAGCCGGCTTTATTAAGATGCACAGGCCATGCCGAGCGTTTCAACCTTTGCCCCGCCCCCGCGTTGAAAAAGCACAAAGGCGAAAGGCTATTCGTCTTGTGTTTGTGAGCGGTGGCCGATGAAAAGGCGCAACGCCTCCGTGCTCAGATGCCGGTCGGGATGCCCGTGCTGAAACCTGCGGACTTTCTCTCATTTCTTCCCTTGTTTTCGGAAAAAGTCCCCTTGTTTTTGCTGAAAGTCCCCAAGTTTTTCAAGAATCGTGCGCTCAATGCACATAGATGTACCAATAAAGGGTGTGAAAAGCCCAAATATGCCAGCACAATGCGGCATAATATCGTAACTTTGCATCATCAGTCTATTTAATACCTTCGCTATAAAACAAAAATGCAAAACGTATTCCGTACACCCTCTCCGTCATGGCGACTCTTCGCGGCGGTGATGTTGTTCTATTCCATTGTTTTTCAACTCTCTGCACAGAATGTGAGTTGCTCCGTGGCCAACAAGGTCTATGTTGCTCCCGGGCAGCAAGGGCAAGCCCGTGTGTTGCTCAACAACTGGGAGAAGAGAAGGGAAGTAAAGCGCGTGAGCTACACGCTGACTATCGGTGGGGTCACCGGCGAAGAGCACGTCTTAGAACTCGAAAAGCCGTTGACCTACAACGACGCCGCCACGTTGACGGTAGATGTTCCGCCCGCAGCCCACCCCGGGGTCGATGATTTCATGGTGACGATCGTGAGAGTCGACGGCGAACCCAACCGCAACTCCTTCCCGATGAGCAGCAGCAAGCGCTACACCCTCACGCGTCCGGTGTGGCGCAAGGCCGTAGTCGAGGACCTCACGGGCATGTGGTGTCCGAATTGCCCGCCGGGCATCGCCTCGCTGGAGCATTTGAACCGCGTGGCGGCCGATCGTTACATCGGACTGGCGGCACACGATGGCGACGCTTTGGGACACGGGCGATTATTACGAGGTGTTTCGCCTCTTTCCCGGCCGCCCCAAAATCGTGCTCAACGGAAGCCACAATGTTGCGCCCTATTTCGGCAACAGTGGCACGGAGGAACAGCCCTTTGGCCTGCTTGCCGACGTGCAAAAAGCCTCCGGTGCGCAAAGCGCTGTGCAACTCAAGGTGCAGGCCGCGTGGTCGGCCGACCGCAAAAGCGTGGACGTGCGCAGTGCCACCGTCTATCGCTGCCCGGTGGCGAAGAACAAATATCGCTTGGCCTATGTGTTGACGGCCGACAGCCTCAAGCACCCATCCTTTGTGCAATTTAACAACGCTGCGGGCGATCCGAGGTGGAAAAACAGCGTGCCCGAGATGCAAGTCTTCTACACCGGCGGTGGCGATATGCGCGGTTTAGCCTACAACGATGTGGTGGTTTCGGCCGCCGGGGTGCGCTATGGCATCGCGGGCAGCCTGCCCGAGCAGATGCAGCTCGACACCCTCTACGAACACAGCCACCGTTTCGGCAATTTGGGGCAGACCAAGCCCTATCGCTACGTGAAGCAAAACCGCAACCTGCACGTGGTGGCGCTACTCATCGACCCCGACACGCGCGAAATCGTCAATGCAGAGCGTTGCGCAGTGGGCGAGCAACTGCAGCCTTTCGCAGTGGATCCCGCTCACGTGCCCGATGTGCAACAAATTGTGCTGCCCGATTCGCTGAAACCCCAGATCGACAGCGTCTTCACGCTGCGTCCGCAAGTACTCCCCCTCGAGGCCAAGAGCCGTTTGGTGTGGGAAGTGGCCGACACGAGTGTGGTGAGCATGGAGGCCGGGGGGCAGTTCCGCGCCCTGCGTTCGGGCGAGACGATCATCACGGTGCGTGCCGACGATGCCCACGCCGTGGTGGCGCGCTGTGTGGTGCGTGTACTCGGTCCCACGGCCATCGAGCGCCCGAATGAGGCCATGAGCGTGCGCCGCGACGGGGCTTTCCTCGTTGTCGCCGGCGCCCCCGCCGGACAACGTGTGGTGGTCTACGATCTCTCCGGTCGCCAAAAAGCCATAGCCCGCACGCGCGGTGAGCTCCTGCGTCTCCGCGTCGGCACATCGCCCATGTGGTTGGTCGTGGTGGGCAACCGTCGATTCAATGTGGTGGACTGACGTCCGCCCCTTCTCTTACTTGAAGCATCAATCTCTCCGACTTATGTTCAAACAAACCCTTTCTTTTCGCGCTCGCCGTGGCCGCCCTCAGCTTTTGTGGCGACAACGGCGCAGGCCGATCCGGTCGATCGCCGGCAAGCGGCCGCCGTTGCGCGCAATTATCTGAGCCACCCCGTTCCCCTCGGGGCGCCTGCCGTGCGCGGTGCGGTGGCCGACGAAGCACCGGCCTATCATCTTTTCGTCGGTAAGGACGAACAGCGCTTTGTCATCGTTTCCGGCGAGAGCCAAATGAACGAAGTGGTGGGCTACGGTCGCCTGACGACCGGCAAGGCCGAATCGCTCCCGCCGCAGGTACACGCTTTGTTGCAACAGTACACCGAAACGGTGCGACAGGTGCGCGCCGGACAGCAACCGGCGGCGACTGCGCCGAAGCACCTGCGGCGCTATGTCGAACCGCTCATCGATGCACAGTGGGGGCAGAGCTATCCCTACAACTGCAAGACACCTCGTGTGGGGGGGAAACCCACCTACACCGGATGCGTGGCCACAGCCGCGGCGCAGTTCATCTATTTCTACAAGTGGCCGCTCCAACGCCCGGCGCTCTATGTGCGTTCGGAAGGCGACGAAGCCGACACTTCGCCCACCTATCTCTGGGACTTGATGAAAGGCACGCGCGAGCAGATGAACTCCACGCGGGCCGCGGCGGCGGTAGGCCGTTTGTTTGTGGATGTGGGCAAGGCGATTCGCATCACCTTCGGCACGCAGGCGAGTCCGTCGAACATCGAATACACGCTCGATGCGTTGCAAAACGATTTTGGCTACACCACGCGTCTTTTGCACCGCGACCGCATGAAAGCCGACGAGTTTCGCGAAGCCATTCTGCAAGAAATCTCCGACGGCTATCCCCGTGATGATGTGCGGCGGTGTGCATGCTTTTGTCTATGACGGCTACGATCGCCGCGGTTTCGTGCATGCCAACTTCGGTTGGGACGGACAGGGCGACGGATATTACGACATCAACACCATCACCACGCCGCTCCCCGGCCCGTTCATGGGCAACGGGCAGTTTTGGGAGAACCAAGTGGCGCTGATGGCGCACCCGAAGAACGGAAAGTACCCTGATTTCCCCACGCCGTTGCGCGTGCTCGGGGCACGCAAGAACACGGCGTTCGAATTTGAGCCGCGTGAGGGACAGCCCACCACGCGTTTCGCCGCCAAGATCACGGCGGGTTCCTACAATTCCATCAACGGCGAGTTTGGCCGCTTCAGCGGTCAGGTGGGTTTTGCGGTGAATGATGCCGAAGGACGCACCGTGAAACTGATCCCGTTCCGCTACGACAACATGTTGTGGAGCAGTATTTTTCACCACGTGGAACTTGGAAATGGACGATATCGACCTTTCCGAAGTGCCCGAGGGCAACTATCTGTTGGTACCGGTGTGCCGCGAACTCGTGGCGCGCAACCCCGACACGTACAAGCCGTGGTATCCGATCAGATATGCCAACCGCATGAAATTGGCCGTCGCCGGTGGGAAAACTGACGGTGGAGGATGAAATCGCGGGCGGCGCACTGAGCGTATGCCGCGATCCTGAATTGCTCTACCCGGCCTATGCCGGTTCGGGCGATCCGGCGCTGTTGACTTTCACCGTGCGCAATCCGAGTGTAGATGAGGTGCACGGCAACTTGAAAATGGTGTTTACGCCGGTGAACGGCGGCGCGGAATACGTGGCGCCCTTCCGACCGAGCAGCATTGTCTCCTTCCGCCGTTTGGCCGATACGCAGGTGGCGGTGGATTTCCCCACCAACTATGGAGACAAAGCGGGTAATCACGAGATGGCGGCCGGCCGCTATAAGCTGAAATTGGTATTGGAAACGACCAACACGAAGGAGAAGCAACTCATTCCGCTCGGTGCCGATCGAGATTTCGAAATCGAAGTGTTGCCTTATCCTGATTTGAGAATCTTCGTGCGCAATGTCGATTTTATGGTCGGCGGCAAAGTCGTGAACGAACAAATCTTTGATGTCGACAAAGACCGCGATCTCTCCATGCGCATCCACACCGAGCTGCGCGGCGACCAGCGCAAATCCTACTGGGGACGCGTGTTCTATCGTTTGGTCTGCCCCGAAACGGGCGAATCGGTCGATGCCGGTGTGGCAAGCAACGTGAGTTTGCGGCCCTTCGTACACAATCCGGAACAAAAGACGGCGGCTAAGATCGACGTCTCGCGCCTGAAGCCGGGTTGCCGCTACGAGGTGCACGTGGAAATTGAGCAGGGCAACGGCCGTCGTGAGATCTGGACGAACGATTCGCCCCGTGCGCAGTTGATGATGGTGAAGAGTGAGGAGAATCCTCGCCCGATACGCCGGTACAGCCCATTGTGCCGCCCACGCCCCAACCTCCTGTAGTGCCCGTCGTGCCGAAGGCCGCACAGGTCGTGCTGGATTCGACGAAACTCACGGTGCGTGTGGACGAAATCTTCAACCTGAAGGCAAGTGTCTTGCCGGCTACGGCCAGTCAACAGTTGACTTGGCAGTTGAGCGAGCCGGGTATTGTCGACATGCTGGGCGGTGGCAGTTTCAGAGCCTTGCAAAAGGGCGAACTCACCATCACCGCTTTGGCGCTCGACGGCAGTGGAGTGAAGGCTGAATGCCATGTGACGGTGAAAGGTCCGACGGCGCTGACGCCGACTGACGCTGCTTCGCGCCATCGCTTGCAATGGGTGGGTTCGACCTTGGTGTTGCGCGGAGTGCAACCGGGTGCCCTCGTTCGCCTGTACTCGGCAGCGGGCAAAACCTTGCGCAGTTTTGTGGCAACCGGCTCGGAAGTGCAGCTCGACTTTTCGCTCCTGCAGGGAGTCTTCCTCCTTGAAACCTCCGACGGCTTCCGACAAAAAGTGGTACGCTGAACCCAATCTGTGGGACTGTGACACTTTTCCGTTGTCCGCAATGGGAAAGTCTGTTGTCTGCTGAAGCAGACATCTCGTCTGCCGAACAAAATAGGGCAGCACACGCAATAGGAAAAAGTGGTGCACTGTAAAGTGCACCACTTTTTTTACCGCCGGCGCGCGTTTTACTCCAGGGAATCGATGTTGTTCTGCCGTGTTCTGCCGGTAATGTCCGAAAAAGAGTGTAATGTCCGAAAAAGTGTGTAAGATTCTCCTTCGTCCCTCCCCTCCGGCTTGGGGACAGTATCGCCGATTGCGCTGCACCTTCTCGTGTGGGGTGGGTGAGGTACGACGAGCACAGCCCGTTTTGTTCGGTCGATGCTCCCTTTCTTCTTGAATTCACGCCACCCACTTCCGTTGTTGCGAAAGCCAAAAAATAAGCGTCCCGCCTTTCCTTGGAAAAGCGGGACGCTTTATGCGTTTGACTCGTTGATTATTTCACTTCGAGCTGTGCACCGGGCTTGAACTTCACGACTTTCTTAGCGGGGATCGTGATTTCTTGCTTAGTGGCGGGGTTGATACCCTTGCGCTCTGCGCGTTCGCTAACGGAGAAGGTACCGAAACCGAGGAGGGTCACCTTGTCTTCAGACTTGATAGCGTCTGCGATGGAGTCGAGGGTAGCGTTCACAGCAGCCTTGGCTTGATCTTGCGTCAAGTTGGCTTGTTTGGCCACTGCATTAACGAGTTCTGTCTTATTCATAATATGCTATTTTTGAATTATTGTTCGGATGTTAGTTTCCTTGTGAGTGCAAATATATTGTAAGTTGTGAGGGTGCGCAAATAAAACGTGCTTTTTTTGCGCTCTCGGGGCAAAAAAGCCACAATTTCTCCGTTCCAGCCGAAAAGTATTGAGATCTTGGACGATAAATCAGCGGACTACCGCCACTTTTGCGGTAATACCGCGTGAGCCGTCGGCGTTGGAAATATGGAAATAATATACACCCGAAGCCACCATTCTGCCGCGGCTGTCGCGTCCGTCCCATCTAAAGAGTCCGCCTTGACTGCGTCCGGCATAGACGAGTGCCCCCGAAGTGGTGGTGACGCGCACATCGGCATCGGCCGTCAGCCCATCGAGAGACACTTCGCGCTGAAGGGTGGGGCGAAATGGGTTGGGATAGACGCGCACGTTGGTTCTCGCAAGCTGTTCTTGCGGTTCGGCGGCGTCACTGCGATAAGCAATCATGCCGGCATCGGTCGAGATCATCACACTGCCGTTGGAAGGGTGGCAGGCAATGCTCCAAATATTGTCGGAAAAGAGGGGAGAATTGTTCGTTTTGAAATGGTGGATCGTTTTCACCCGTCGGGCGAGAGGAGATAGACGCCATCGCCCTGCGTACCCACCCACTTGCGGTTGGCACCGTCGACGGCAATCGCCGTCACAGGGGACACCGGCGAGCAGATAGTCGGCATAGTCCGTGCCGTCGTTGCGCGGCACCTTCACTTGGGTGACGTGGAAATCGTTGTCGAACCACGTTTTCGGATCCTCAATTTTGAAGATTCCTTCATTCGTGCCGAGCCAAATAGCGCCGTCACGGTCTTGTGCGAAACACAGCCCCTGCGAGAATGAGCAAGGCGAACCGTCTTGGTTGAGGAAGGTGGTGCGATAGCGCGACACATCGTCTTCGGTGTTGTCGAGCGTTCCGTTGTAGTCCAAACAGAGGAAGCCGCCGTTGTGATTCGACACGGTGCGGCGCGAAGTCACCCACAAGCGCCCGTCGGCATCGATCATCGTTTTCTCGAGCGTGGGAGCATTGTCCAGTTCTTTGACGTAAAGACCTTTCCACGTACCATCGGGGCGAAGCGCCCAGATGGCGGTGTCGGCACTGTTGTTCAGCACAAAGAGGTTACCGGCCTTGTCATAGATGACTCCATCCGTGCGAACGTATGAATAGGAGGCGGCACTGTTGTTTTTCACTGCCGAAACCAAGGGCGAATTACCGCGTGTATATTGTTTTTCGGGTGTGCCTTTGTGATAAAGGTAGATGCCGGTGCGACCGGTAGAGACCGCAAAACGGTTGGCATCCGTGGGAGATTGTGCGATGCAAGTGGCGTTCTCAAACGGCGCACGCGTAAATCCTTCTTTCTCAGTCGGTGTTTCGAAGAGCGTCCAATTGTCGCGCTCATAGATCATGGCCATTTGTGGGGTATCGACGCGGTCGTAAGGATCGAGACGTCCGCAGGCAACAAGCAAGCGGTTGCCGACTTGTTGCATAAAGTAGCCCAGGTCATAGCGCGGGCCGTAATACCCGAAACCGGCGGTGGAGGCCGTCAGGTCGAAGGTGGTACCATTGAGCGGAACGCGCACAAAACCTTGGCCGTCGCGCCCAATCCAGAAGTTGTCTTTGCCGTCGGGCTGCAACCAGTTGAGACCGCTTCCCAGTGTTGTCGCAGTGGCCGATGAAGCATTGTCGTCAAATTGGAGCAAAGTCAAGTCGTTGAAACCATACACCGCGCCGCTTACGCCCGTTTGCAGTTGTTTGAGTGCCAACAAGTCGACGCGCGCAAAAATCATTCGTGCCAGCTTTTTCCAGCTAATCCCGCAGCGATGCGCCAAGTGCCGACCACCGCCGTTGAGCCGCCGGCCACATTGAGATAAACTGCGTTGGCCGATGCGGCCAAGTGCTTCACGGGCGTGGAGAAGATGGTACTCCACAGCGCCGGGTCGGAGATATTCTGGAGGATGCCGATGGATTTCACGCCTTGTTCGGTGGCCACGAGCAGCCGGTCTTTGACGCGGAGCACATCATTGCAGTTCGCCATCAAGAAATGCCCTTTGAGTTCGCGGCGGGCGAGGTCGATCCAGACAAACCCCTTGTTGGTGGTGAAAAAAGCATCGTCGCCCTGCACTCGCAGGCGGTCTACCGTCAAATTCTCCGCCATGGCCTGTTTGATCGCCGGGAGATTCACGAGCAGTCCGTCCGCCGGTCGGTAGAGATCGATGTTGCCGTTCGTGTAAAGGAGCACCAACCACCCGCGTGTGGCGGAGTAGCCGATGTGTTTGATACGCTTGTCCGACAGTCCTGCGCTCACTCTGTCCACAAAAGCCACGGCATCGTGCGCGGTGTCGTAGATGAGCAGATTCTCGCCCATCAAGGCGTAGACATACTGCCCCGAAACCACACATTCCGTCCCGTCGTGGTAAGCCAAATGGGGCGTCCACCGGTCGGTGGTGCCGTTCGCAGCGTGCAGGGTGCCCTGTCCGAAAAGACAGCACAGCCAAAAGAAAAGTGCGAGGAACTGTTTCATAACATCAAGGGTCAAAGCGAAGCGAGATTGTCGAGGAAAGTGCAAAGTTTCTGCACGGCGCGTGCACGGTGCGAAAGATGGTTCTTCACCTCGATGCCCAGTTCGGCAAAAGTCTTTGCCCGTGTCTTCGGGGGAGAAAATCAGGATCGTATCCAAAGCCTTCGGTGCCGCGGCGTTCTTCACTGATCTGTCCGTCCACACGTCCTTCGAAGAGGAATTCTTCGCCACGGTAGATCAAGGCAATCACCGTGCGGAAGTGCGCCGAGCGATTCGACTTGCCGTGCAACTCTTGCAGGAGTTTGTCCACATTGGCGTCGCTGTCGTTTCTGTCCGGAAAGGCATAGCGTGCCGTGTGTACGCCGGGGCGTCCGTCGAGCGCGTCGACTTCCAGTCCCGTATCGTCGGCAAAGACGTCGAGCCCGTAGCGTTCGTAGACAAAGCGCGCTTTCAGCAAGGCATTGCCCTCGAGGGTATCGGCCGTTTCGGGAATGTCCTCGTGGCAATTGATGTCGGCCAGTGAGACAATTTCAAACTTATCGCCCACCACAGCCGTGATTTCTTCGAGTTTATGGGCGTTGTTGGTCGCGATGACAAGACGTTGTTTCATCGGGGGAGTCTTTGCGTTGAATTATTTCTTTTTTTCGGAACTGCTGGCGGCCTGATCGCTGGCCACCTTCGCTTTCATTTTTTCGATCTCGGCACGATCCTTGTCGGCGTTGGCACGCAACTTGATGCGGTCGAAGCCATAGCCGAAGACCCCCGAGGCGCGCGTTTGACTGATGAACGCATTCGGGTCGATCGAGAGGATGATGCGGAAAATCGTGTTGGCCTCTCTGCGCTTCGCCAGCACGATCAGCACCTTGCGGTCCTGTTTCGTGTACCAACCTTGGCCGTTGAGCACCGTCACACCGCGGTGCAAACTGTTGATGCCCGAGGCAATTTCATCATATTTTGTCAGAGAAAATGAGAAACTGCACCGATTGTCGACCGCTGTTCACCACATAGTCGACGATCATCGTGCTGCAAATCAGCGTGGTGTAGCCATAGAGGAGCGTTTGCAGGTTGCTGTGAGGGAGGAAGAGCGAGGAGGTGATGATGCCCACGTCGCAGAGCATAATGAGGGTGCCGAGCGACACATTGCGGTGTTTGTTGATCATCGCCGCAATGACGTCCGTTCCGCCTGTCGAACCGTTGCGGAGGAAGACCAACCCCATACCGATGCCGATAAAACCCGCTCCGAATACCGCACTCATAAAGGCGTTGTCCGTCACAATCGGCAGTTTGACGTGCGCATTGTAGCCCGCCGGAAACAGTTCCGGGTTCGTCATCCACAGGTACTGCATGATCCACTCCACCAGCGAGAGCAGCGCCGTGAGGGTCGCCACCGCATAGATGGTTTTCAGGCAGAAGCGCCACGACAGCACATAAAGCGCCATCGCCAACAAGATGGCATTGGCCAAGAAGAACGTGTATTGCACTTTCCACCAGCCCGTTGCGTAGAAGATAACGGCGCCCAAGCCCGTCGTACCGCCGGGGGTGATCTCGTGCGGCATGAGGAAACAAGTGAAGCCCACGGCATAGCAGAGCAAACCGAAAGTGATGATCAGGTAGTCCTGAAATTCGAGCCACCAGTTGATTTGTAAGGAGCGCGACATGGCAAGTTTTTAGGATAAATTCCCTCTCACCGCACCAACGGTGAGAGGGAGAAAATAGTCAAATGAATTATTTCTTCAGAACGATGTTCACGATGCGTCCCGGCACGACAATCACCTTGGCCACCGTCATACCGTCGAGGTATTTTTGGCTCTGTTCGGCTTCGAGTGCCGCCTTTTCGATCGTCTCTTTCGAAGCGTCGGCGGGGAAATCGAGGGTGAAGCGTGTTTTGCCGTTGAACGAGATGCCGAGCGTCACGGTGTCCTCTTTGAGGTACGATTCGTCGAACGTCGGCCACACCGCATCGCACACCGTCGTTTCGTGTCCCAAGCGGTGCCAGAGTTCTTCGGCCATGTGGGGCGCGAAGGGGGCGAGGAGCACCACGAAGGTCTCGAGCACCTCGTGCGAGGTGCATTTTTGTTGTGCCCATTCGCTCACCGCGATCATGAAGGCCGGCACCGAGGTGTTGTAGGCGAAGACCTCAACATCCTCGCTCACCTTTTTGATCAACTTGTGGAGCGTCTTGAGGTTCTCTTTCGTGGGAGCGTCGTCGGTCACCGTGCAAGCCTCGCCTTGGAAGAAAAGGTTCCAAGCCTTTTTGAGAAAGCGGAAACAGCCGTCGATACCGTTGCTGTCCCACGGTTTGCTCTGATTGATCGGGCCGAGGAACATTTCGTACAGACGGAGCGTGTCGGCACCATATTTCTCGACGATCAAATCGGGATTCACCACGTTGAACATCGACTTCGACATCTTCTCCACTGCCCAACCGCAGATGTATTTGCCGTCTTCGAGCACAAATTCTGCGTCGGCATATTCCGGTCGCCAAGCCTTGAAGGCTTCGGTGTCGAGCACGTCGGCCGAAACGATGTTCACATCCACGTGCAAGGGCGTCACCTCGTATTGATCCTTCAGTCCGTGGCTCACGAAGGTATTTGTGTCCTTGATGCGATAGACAAAGTTCGAACGGCCTTGGATCATTCCTTGGTTCACAAGCTTTTGGAACGGCTCATCCTTCGGGCAAACGCCGAGGTCGAAGAGGAACTTGTTCCAGAAACGCGAGTAGATCAAGTGACCCGTGGCGTGTTCCGAACCGCCCACGTAGAGATCCACCTGCTGCCAGTAGTCGGCCGCCTCCTTGCCCACGAGCGCCGCGTCGTTGTGCGGATCCATGTAGCGGAGATAGTAGGCCGACGAGCCGGCGAAGCCCGGCATTGTGCTGAGTTCGAGGGGGAAAACCGTTTGGTTGTCGATGCGCACATTGTCCGTCACGCATTGTGCCGCCTCGTCCCACGCCCAGCGTGTCGCATTGCCGAGGGGCGGTTCGCCCGTTTCGGTGGGGAGGAACTTCGTCACCTCGGGCAGTTCGAGCGGCAGGCACTCTTCCGGCACGAGATGCGGCATGCCCTCTTTATAGTAGACGGGGAAGGGTTCGCCCCAGTAGCGCTGACGGCTGAAAATCGCGTCGCGCAAGCGATAGTTCGTTTTCACGCGTCCCAAGCCGTGTGCCGTGACGAAGGCCTTGGTGGCGGCGATGGCCTCTTTCACCGAAAGGCCGTTGAGGGAGAAAGCCCTCGCGAGTGGTCACTTCGGCGCGGGGCGAATTGGTCACCGTGCCTTCTTTCGCGTCGAAGCTCTCTTCGATCACATCCGCGCCCTCGATGAGGGGCACGATGGGGAGGTCGAAAGTGGCGCGCGAAAGCATAGTCGCGGCTGTCGTGTGCCGGCACCGCCATGATGGCGCCCGTGCCGTAGCCCGCCAGCACATAGTCCGAAATCCACACCGGGATTTCTTCGCCCGTGAAGGGATTCACCGCATAGCTGCCCGAGAACACGCCGCTCACCTTGCGATCCGCGATGCGTTCGCGTTCCGTGCGCTTGGCGGTGGCGGCCACATAGGCTTCCACCTCTTCGCGGCGGTCGGCCGTGGTGAGTTGCGCCACGAGTTCGCTTTCGGGAGCGAGCACCATGAAAGTTACACCGAAAATCGTGTCGGCGCGCGTGGTGAAGATCGTGAACTTCACGTCACTGTCTTTCACCGCAAACTCCATCTCCGTGCCTTCCGAACGGCCGATCCAGTTGCGTTGCGTTTCTTTGATCGAGTCGCTCCAATCGAGGCCTTCGAGGCCTTCGAGTAGACGGCCGGCGTAGGCGCTCACGCGCAGACACCATTGCTTCATCTTCTGCTGCACCACAGGGTGTCCGCCGCGTTCCGAAACGCCGTCCACCACTTCGTCGTTCGCCAGCACCGTGCCGAGCGCCGGGCACCAGTTCACCATCGTCTCGCCGAGATAGGCGATGCGATAGTTCATCAGCACCTCTTGACGCTGCACGTCGCTCATCTCCTGCCATTCGGCGGCGGTGAAAGAGAGCGTTTCGCTTTCGGCCGCATGGAGGTCAGCCGTGCCGTGGGCGGCAAAATGCGCTTCGAGTTCTGCGATGGGGCGGGCTTTTTCGGCCGCCGTGTCGTAGTACGACATGAACATGCGCGAGAACGCCCACTGCGTCCATTTGTAGTATTCGGGTGAGCAGGTGCGCACCTCGCGTGACCAGTCGAAGGAGAAGCCGATTTGTCGAGCTGTTCGCGGTAGCGGGCAATGTTTTGCGCCGTGGTCACCGCCGGGTGCTGTCCGGTTTGAATGGCATACTGCTCGGCAGGCAACCCGTAGGCATCGTAGCCCATGGGGTTGAGCACATTGTCGCCGCGCAGACGGCGATAGCGTGCGTAGATATCTGAAGCGATGTAGCCCAGCGGGTGGCCTACGTGCAGGCCGGCGCCCGAAGGGTAGGGAAACATGTTGAGGACGTAAAACTTCGGGCGATCGCTCGAGGGCTTCGCCGTGTAAGTGCCTTCGCGAGCCCAAGTCTCGCGCCACCGCTTTTCGATGTCTCTGAAATTATATTCCATTTTGCTGTCGTTGTGTCTCAATATATATGGCTGCAAAGTTACGCTAACTGCAAGGTAAACAAGAAAAGCGCCCTTTTTCTTGTTTCGTCCCTCGACCCGTGGTGAGAGTCAACTGGCAGGGTGCAAATTAGGCTATTCTTTCTGAAGTAACCTCCGCTTTTGGTATTTCAAACCTCAGCTTTGTCTAGGGTTCCACTGTTGATTTCTTCAAATTCTGCACCTCAGTTCTTTCTTTTATTTCAGCTAAAACCATGTGAAGTGAAAGGATTATCTCGCAGCCATTAAAAATAGTACCTTTTGGGATGATAGTATTTTCAGGAATATCTGATTTGAAGGATCCTGCCACTATTTTGAAAGATGCAACTCGATGTCCTTGTTTTACTCTACCAACTAGTTCCCCATCTTTTAGATAAGCAATTGGCTCTACATTAAACTTAAACCCTCGATTGTCTATGTCTCCCAAAATGTCAGAAATTTCTCTGTCGCCTCATATAGGATCATACCTGTGTCTTGAAAATCTTTTAAGTATTTATTGCGTCTTCTAATGGACGAAGTACAAATCTGTTTGGAAGTATTTTCATAAAAGAAATTAAACTCTCGCATTTATAAAGGTTTGTTGTGCTTAAAGGCGCTTTGAAATCTCTTTTTCTGAAATATGTTTATAGCTAATCAGCGATTGTGTTGTGAAAACCTATTTTAATCTTCGTATTGATAATTTCTGTCTATTAATTCAAATATATCAGGATTATCTGTTCCGTAAAGTCAATACTCTTATGGAGGTAAATGGCAAAATTCTCGTCTGTACGTTGTTCCTCATAAAGCTACTTTACAGGTGTGTGGATTCATTTTCTTTATGCTAAATAACGCTTGGAAAGCTCCTCAGCCATCACAAAACTTCATAGAACTCTACTATCGTTTGGCTCTACAAAGTAGGTTTCTAATTTTAAATCTGGATGGCCCCAATTCTTCCTTGTTTGATGTAAATCCGTGTCCCGCGTAAGGGGGTATTGCCACCTTCTCTTGGTGCAGATTCCGAAGTCAGACGTAACTGGTGGTGCAAATTAGGCCATTGAAGAACTTGCCGGTATTTCAAACCTGCTTTTATCTAGGCTCACTGTTGATTTTCTCTGTAGCTCGCCAATTAATCTCTGAAAGTCCTCGAAAGGGACCTTCTGTTCTCCGCGGTGGCATTTGCGTTAGACTTCCGTCGCTTACGCCATTTTCATCCTCACGCTTGGCGACAGTAGTGCTGGTCGTGGCGTGCTGAGCCGTAAAACGGCTTTTCTCGGTGATCTCGCTCAGTATTGAAAATGAGAGCGCTTCTGATTTTAGTACTTTTTTACAAGCGGCTCTTCCACAATCTTATGGAAAATGCTGAAACAGGCAGCAAGCAACCCAGTCATTTTCCCTGCGTTCACTCTCTCACCGAATGGGCTTATCTTCTTGTGCATGAATAGAAATAGGGTGAAGGCAATCCGCGAAAATGCCTTCACCCTTTCGATGGATTGGGTTGTGGTTTGTTGTGTTGCTTTTTGCAAATGTTGGTTTTTACTCGCGTTCGCCTTCCGTTTGCGCGAGGTGAAGCAAAAGGTGAAGGTAAATTACTGCATTTTTCTTCACTTCTAATATGCAGTGATACAGCGCTTTGCAGAGGGTAGGTGAAGGTGTGAACACAAAAACAGAAAACAGCTGGATGCGCGTGTACGCGATCGCGCGCGAGGGAGAGGGACAAAACCAGGGGTGACGGGGAGTGCGCACGCGCCGGGCGAAAGTGGGGAAGTTGGGACGGAAAGTCGTCCGTTTTTTTTCAATTGTTCCCCGGTTTTGCTCATGTGCTGTGCGTGTCTTAAGCCAGCTCCGCTTAGACCTCGAGCAAGAGGAGGACGGCCACGGTGACCATGGCGAAGCGCAACATATTGCTCGAGGTGATGCCCAGCATGCGGTTCATTTCGCGTCCGACCGGCATTTGGGCGAATTGCCGACTGCTGAGTGCGTGGCCGACGAAGAAGCCGACGAAGAGGAGCAGGCCGACTCCCAACTTCCACAGCGGGGTGGGGAAGAGCGTCGCCGTGAAGAGCACGGCCGCAAAGGCGCAAGCGACAGCGAGGAGCCCCAGGAGGAGGTAGAGCCGATGGCCGGCTTCGCGCCCGATGAGGACAATGAGGGTGCGTTTGCCCGTGCGGCGGTCGTTGTCGATGTCGCGAATGTTGTTCACCACCAGCAGGGTGTCGACCATCGCGCCCACGCCGAGGCCGAGCAGGAGAGCGGAGAGCGTGATTTTGCCCGTAAGGGCGAAGAAGGTGCCGACGACCGGCACAAGGCCGAAAAAGAGGAAGACGAGGAGGTCGCCCATGGCGCGGCGGCTGAGGTGGGTGGTGTAGAGGAGGGCGCCGGCGATGCACGCCACGCCTGTCGCGATGAGCCCGACGAGGAGGTGCAAGGGAGGGATCGGAAGGGCGCACAGCAGGATGGCGGTGAGTCCGAGCCCCGTGAGGGCGGCCAGCGCAAGCACCACCACAATGCCCCACGTCATGGCGCGCGGCGAGATCCAGCCCTGAGCGCAAGCGCGTTCGGGGCCGAGACGGTCGTTGCCGTCGGCACCACGGCGGAAGTCGATGAGGTCGTTGATGAAGTTGGAGGCGACTTGCATGAGGGTGGCGAAGAGGGCGCAGAGCAGTGCGGCGACAAAGGCACGGCCGTGGAGCATGATGAAGATTTCACCGTGCGAAGTGACGAACGCCAAGGTGGCGCCGGTGACGACCGGAACCAAGGCGGCGGAGAGGGTTTTGGGGCGGGCGGCCAAACACCACGCGCGCAGGGAACCGGGACGAGAAGTTGTATTCATAATGGGGCGAAGTTAGTCGTTTCGCTTGGTTCGACCAAAAAAACTGTACTTTTGCTTGACCGTTGCACGGCGTTTGCCGTGACGGAATGTACTTAAAAAATAACCCTTTTCCCGTCATGCCCTACAACGAACATTTCCCACGCGAAGGCCGCATCGAAGTGATATGCGGCGGCATGTTCTCCGGCAAAACCGAAGAACTGATTCGCCGTATCAAGCGTGCGCGCATTGCGCGTCAGGAAGTGGTGATCTTCAAACCTGCCATCGACACGCGTTACAGCGACGAAGAAGTGGTGTCGCACGATGCGCGCACCCTCGATTCGCAACCCCTCGATTCGGTCGACCAAATCCTTGCCCGATCGGCGCAGGCCGATGTGGTGGGCATCGACGAAGCCCAGTTTTTCGAGGAAGGGGCTGGTGGCGGTGTGCCGCACGCTGGCCAACGAAGGCAAGCGCGTCATTGTGGCAGGTCTCGACATGGATTTCAAAGGACAGCCTTTCGGGCCGATGCCGGCGCTCTGTGCCGTGGCCGAAGACGTGACGAAGGTGCATGCTGTGTGCGTGCGCTGCGGCCGCTTGGCGCAGTTCAGCCACCGTTTGGTGGCCGGCGACAAGCAAGTGATGCTCGGCGAGCAACAAACCTACGAACCGCTGTGTCGCTGCTGCTACAATGAGGCGACCGGCATAGGCTGAGACAGACGCCACGCGCCGTGACGTTGAGGGCTGTCGACAGCAGCAATTTAACTTCAAAACTGAACTTATGAAAGCCTTACTCTCTCTTCTTTTCGCTTTTGTGGCGACGATCTCGGCTTTCGGACAGCAGGCGCAAGAAGACTTGCGCACCGATCGCCAGTTGGTGTTCCCGACTTTCCGCAAAGCCAAAGTGTTGCAAACCTTCGGTCGCTCCATCACGGCCGAGGCCAATGTGCTCTACCGCGACGGCGCGTTGTGCTTCATCGATCCGGCAGACGGCAAGGTGCGCAAAGTGGCCAACGCCAGTGTGTTAGGCGCCGTTTTCGACGACACGATTCGCTACGAAAAAGTCGACGGTGCCATGATGGGACGCGTCGTGGCTACGCAGGGGCTACAACAAACTGCTGTGTGTGACCACCATCGATATGGATCGCTACCGCGAACTCACCACCGGTTCGACCGATCTGCCTTTTGTTTCGCTCGATTCGGGCGGCGCGCTGCCCGACCTTTTCATGGACTTGAGCGGCACGGAGCAACGCGCCAACAAGGGCTATCCGCTCAAACGCACCTACTATTTCTCGCTGCGCGGCAAGATCGTGCCGGCCAAAGAGCGCTTGGTGAAGAAAGAGGTGCGCGAGGACATGAAGCTGGCCTTCAAAAACTTGATGGACGACCGCTGGTGGAGCTGGGGCGACCAAAAGTCGTTGCAGCGCCTGCTGATGTATTTCCCCGAATGAGTCGCGCTGCGGCCGCTGTGGCACATGGCGCGTCGCGGTGCAGGATTTTTTTATGCCCGCGCGGCCGGATGAAACCGCGGCGGCAACATCGAATTTATGTCTACGATTCTTTTCTCTTCTCCCATCTTCGGCCCGGTGCACAGTCGCCGGCTCGGTGTCTCGTTGGGCGTCAATCTTTTGCCGGCCGACGGTAAACTTTGCACCTTCGATTGCATCTATTGCGAATGTGGCTTCAACGGCGACCACCGTACGCGCTCGCCTTATCCCACACGCGAGGAGGTGGCGCGAGAGTTGGAGCAGACGCTCGAGCGAATGCAGCGCGAGGGACGCGGCCCCGACGTGATCACGTTTGCGGGCAACGGCGAACCCACGATGCACCCCGAGTTTGCCGACGTGATTGAAGACACGATCGCGCTGCGCGATCATTATTTCCCCGAAGCGAAGATCAGCGTGTTGAGCAATGCCACCTTCAGTCGCCGACCGGCGGTGTTTGCCGCTTTGTGCCGCGTGGACAACAACATCTTGAAGCTCGACACGGTGTCGGCCGATTACATTGCGCACGTCGACCGCCCGCAAGTGCGGTATGATGTGGACGAACTCGTGAAAGGCCTTTGTGCTTTCGAAGGGAAGGTGCAGATCCAATCGCTTTTCATGGCCGGCAGTTACGAAGGGCGCTCGGTCGACAACACGGGCGACGAATATGTGGCGCCGTGGTTGGACAAAACTCCGCCTGATCGCGCCCGAAGCGGTGTATGTCTACACGATCGACCGCGATACGCCGGCGAAGGGACTGCTGAAGGCCGCTCTCGAAGTGTTGGACGGCATCGCCGAGCGAGTGCGCGCTTTGGGCTTGTCGTGCCAAGTGTCTTATTGAGGGGTAGGCTCGGCAGTTTTCTCCTTTACAGCTGTTATGCTTATGATAGAACGTGCCTCTTTGTCGATTGCACCATCCCCATTGTTGCGGGCGGTTCGTGATTTTCTCGCTGCGCGCGAGGACACCGCGAACCGCCCGCTCTATTGTGCACTGAGCGGCGGTGCCGATTCGGTGGCACTGGCCTGTGCGCTCTGGATATTAGAGGTGCCGTTCACGGCGCTACACGTCAATTTCGGTCTGCGCGGCGCGGAGAGCGAGAGAGATGAGGCGTTTGTGTGCGAATTTTGCCGTTTGCACGACATTCCCCTGCAAGTGCGCACTTTCGACACGCGCGAGGAAGCGGCGCGTACGGGCGAAAGTCTCGAAATGGCCGCTCGTCGCCTGCGCTATGCGTGGTTTGCTGAGTTGGACGGAGTGGTGTGTGTGGCGCATCATCTCGAGGATCAGGCCGAAACGCTCCTCTTGCGCCTGCTGCGCGGGGCGGGCTTGCGTGGGCTCACGGCGATGCGTGCCGTACGGGCCGACGGGGTGTGGCGACCGCTCTTGCAGGTGCGCAAAGCGGAGATCTTGGCGTTTCTCACCGAGCTGCAACAGCCGTATGTGACCGACAGCACGAACGCCGACACACAGTTTCGCCGCAACTTCGTGCGACACCGATTGATGCCACGGCTGCGCGAAATGAATCCGCGTGTGGACACGACGTTGGCCGCTACGGCCGAACATTTGCACGAGGCTTTGTCGGTCTACGAAGTGGGGATGTCACTCCTCGATGTGGAATTGCTGACGGAGCGTCCCAACGGCAGAACGGAAATCGATCTCGACGCGGTGCGCCGTCGTGGTGCTGCCGGGCGCGAATGGTTGCGCGAGCGATTGGCGCAGCGTGGTTTCTCGCCCGAAGTGAGTGCGGCGGTGCTCTCGGCACGTACTGGGGCGATGTTCGCGGCGACGAACCTTTGTGCGGTGGTGCACGGCGCGCGTTTGTTGTTGGAAACGGACACTTTGCCTCCGCTGCCAGTTCTTCAACTGAGGGAGTATGTGCGCGAGGCGGCGTTTGTGCCGGCACGGGCGGCCGATTGCGTCACGATCGACGCGGAGGCAGTGGTCGGGCAGCCGTTTGTGCGCCGCGTGCAGACGGGTGATCGCTTCGCGCCCTTCGGTATGCGCAAAGGGACGAAGTTGGTGAGCGATTATCTCACGGATCGGCACCGTTCGGTGCTGGAAAAGCGTGCGGCCGCGGTGGTCTGTGACGAAGTGGGCATCTTGTGGCTGGTAGGCGAAACCGTGGATCGGCGAGCGGCCGTGACGGCATCCACCCAACGTGTGTTGGAAATTCGCCTCCTTGCAGAGCGGACGGATTGACCTCGCTCAGCGTTCTGATACTCGTTCACTCGATTCAACGAAAAACAGCCATCGGCGTTCGGAATATCCGAGCACCGATGGCTGTTTTAGTCGTAAGAAAGGAGACGCTGTGGTGGAGTGCGCTCCGAGATTTAGGGTTGCACTTGTACTTTTCCGTCGACAATGAACAAGCGACCGTGCGAGGTGGAAACGCCCTGCTCACCTTGCGGCAGACGACGGCCGGAGAGGTCGTAGCGCTGCGCGTTGCGTGTGGCCGATGAGCGAGAAGGTGCATGCACGGCCGAGGGATCGGCTTTGTATATCAACTGTGCGCCGATGAAGTTGTCGAGTTGGAGCGGCGCGTCGATCGAGAAATCGGGGCTCTTTTGGAACTGGTATCCCTTAATGTACGGTGCGGTAAAGCGTTCGTTGGCGCCGGCTGCAACGGGAATGAAACGATCGGGGGCGAGGGTGCTGCCTTTCTCGTCGAGGAACGAGGCAAAGACACCGAAGTAGACGCGCGGAAGATAGCGGCTCAAGCGCACGGTGAAGACTCTGCCGTCGGCGGCATGGAGGATGTGACGATTGGCTTTTTTGTTGACGTCTTTGACGATATTGAAGACCATCGGTTTGCCGGATGTCTGCGCGGTGCCGTCCGCCAAGATGTCGGAAAGATAGCTGTCGCTTAGGGCATTGTAGAATGTCCATCCTTCGTCCGTGGAACGGAGAATCCAAGTGGCTTCCGGGCCGTGACCGTCGGCAGCGAGGGGAAGGGGTTTAACTTTCGCGGAATCAGCCGTGCACCACACGCGCGGTTGTTCCTCGGGGGTGAGGAGCGCGACGCCCATGTTCTCAACAATTTTATCGATCGGCTCGTTCGTGAGCGCGGAGAAGCCACTGTAACCGGTGGTTTCGTATTGCATGGTGAGATGTTCGCTGGTGTGGATGCAAACATTGCTTCCTGTCTCGCTGTAGTCCACGCATTTATAGTAAGGAATGGTGGGCGCTTTCAAGAAGAAACATTCGCTGGCGGGCGTTTTGATGGTATCGCGACCGATGAGGTTGCCTTGTTTGTCGACGCAGGTGATATAAATGTACTGATAGACCGTTGCGGCTTGTGCAACGACGGCCACAAGGCTAAACGCGATGAGGCAGAAAAGACGGATTGAGCGATTCATATAGGGGCTAAGTGGAGAAATGATACAAGAAATGAAATCTTTTGTCGCGGATTGCAATGTATGCCGTGCAAATGTACACTATTCTCGAGAAAATGTCTCCACTTCTGTTCTAAAAAAACGGAACGCGCACCTAAAAATGTCGTGCGCGTTCCGTTTTTGGGAAGGTTTGACGCAAAAAGCGTCTTAAAGTTGGCTCAATTCGGTTTCCAGCGCTTCGATTTCAGCGCGAAAAACTTTGTTGGTGGCCATCTGTTTCTCTAAACTCGTGCAGCTGTGCAGCACCGTGGAGTGGTCGCGACCGCCGAGGTTACGCCCAATTTGCGAGAGCGAGGTGTCGGTGTACTTGTGCGTGAGGTAGCAGATCAAGTGGCGGGCAGAGGCGATGGGGGCTTTGCGCGATTTCGAGCGAATATCGGCGGGTTTGATCTCTCGGCGCTCGCAAATGAAATTCAAAATCGTGTCCATGTTCAGCACCTTGCGAGCCTGATTCACCAAACGCGGAATGATGCGCTTCGCCAGTTCGATATCGATGCTGCAGGCGCCGTTGTAGCCCATCGAAAACGCCAACATCGAGTTGACCATGCCCTGCAATTCGCGGACACTGTCGGAAACGTTTTCGGCGATGTACTGAATGACCTCTTCCGGAAACGAAACAATGTTTTCGCGGCGCAGTTTGTCGTGCAGAATATCTCGGCGCAACTGCAAATCCGGTCGTTGAATGTCGATCGTGATACCCCACTTCAAGCGGGTGAGCAGGCGTTCTTCAATCCCCTCGAACTGCGAAGGCGGGCGGTCGCAGGTGATGATGATTTTGCGCTTGAGCGATTGGAGGTGGTTGAAGATGTGGAAAAACACGTGGTGTGTTTTCTCCGTCTTGATCTCCTGAAAATCGTCGATGATCAGCACGTCGATCGTTTGGTAGAAGTGCACGAAGTCGTTGACCTTGTTCATGCGCACCGCATCGGTGTATTGCGTGCGGAAGGTGGCGGCGGCGACAAACAGCACGCGCTTGTCGGGGTGGTGCTGTTTGATCTCCAAACCGATGGCCGTCACCAAGTGCGTTTTTCCTACTCCCGATGGACCGTAGAGAAAGAAGGGGTTGAACGTCTGTCCGTCCAGTCGTCCGGCGATGGAGAGGGCTATGTTCAGCGCGTGCGCATTGCTTTCGCCCTTACAAAAACCGGTCGAAGGTGTATTCTTCGTTGAGGAACGACTGCATCGCCTCGGCTTTCGGCGCCATCGGTTGGGCAGCATTGGGGGCATCGGGGGCCGTGCGTGTGGCGGGGCGGGGAGAGAAGCCTTTCCGGCGTTCGCGTTCGGATCTTCATCGACTTTCAGTTTCCATTGCACGCGGGTGCTTTTTCCCAAACGTCTCGTAGATGGCCTGCTCGAAGGGTTCGCGTAGCGCCTTCACCATTTCTTCTGCAAAGACTCGACTGGGAATGCCGATATACAGCACTCCTTCTGTGTAAGCGTGGAACTTCAGCGGCCGCGTCCAAGTGTTGAACAGTTCGGGCGAAGTCTTCTGTTGCAGCGCTTGCATACAAGCGTTCCACAAATCTTGCATAGTGTGTTGAGTGTTAGAGAATTGTAAAGTCAAAAACTGGACGACTTTTCGAGGCTTGGCGAAAAGATCGACGCGAAATTACGAAAAAAAGCGCACTTTCGCCTCTTCGCCCGGGGAGGAAACGGCGAAGGCGATTTACTCCTCGTTGAGGATATAGCGTTTATAATAGGCGAACGCGATTGTGGTCAGCGGGAGCGCGACGATCAGCCCGATGATGCCGGCCATATAGCCCCATACCGAAAGCGAAAGCAGTACCATCGCCGGCGAAAGTCCCATGATTTTTCCCATGATGCGCGGGGTGAAAATCGTGTCTTGCAGCACCTGCACCACGATGTACACGAGCAGAACCAGCGCCATCAGCGCCCAAACGAACGTCCCGTCTCCGACATCTCGATGAGCGCAAGTACGGCGGCGGGCAGGAGGCCCAATACCTGCACATAGGGAATGAAACTGATGAGTCCCACGCAAAGTCCCATTCCCAGCGGCATGGGAAGCCCAATGATCCAAAAACCGAGGGTGAACATCACGCAGTTGGAGAGCGCAACGAGCGCCTGTCCGCGGAAATAACCGCGCATGTTGTGTCCCAAATCCTCCGACAGACGGTGGAGAAAATCACGTTGCCCGCGAGGAATCCATTCGAGCCAAGCTGTGGTGTAGCGGTCGTAGTCGAGCAAGAGGAAAAAGAGGTAGAGCACCCCGAAAGCCGCACCGGCCAAACTCATCACCAGGTTGGCCGTCGACACCACCATGTTCCAAACGTGCGGGAGCGAATCTCGCAGCGTGTTCATGAGATTGTCGCTGCGCAAAAGCGATTGGATTTTGGCTTGATCGAGCCATTGTTGAATCAAGTGGTCGAGCCACGACGGCAAATTGACATTGCGAATATGTCCCGAAACCAAATAGCTCAACAGCGCGTCCTTGATTTGTGTGAGGCCATCGATCAGCGGCGGAATGATCAACCAAACGACCGCCGTTGCCAATGCCGTGAGGAGAGTGAGCGTCAAAAGTACGGCGACAGCACGCGAGCGCAGTCGGCAGGTGTGTTGGAAAAAGTTCACCACGGGCGCCAAAATCCAAGCAATCGCCCAAGCGGCAAAAAACGGGATGAGCACCGGGCTGAGCCAGCGTAGCGCCAGTACGCAGACCACAACAGTGGCTACAAAAAGCAAACCGCGCACGAAACGATCGAAATTGATGGTGGGCTTCAGAATTTCCATGTATATATAATGAGTAGATCGTTTGCAAAGGTACTATCTTTTCCACAGCTTGCTCGAAGTTTTTCGCGTTTTATTTGTGACAGAACGGAGAAACGACTATTTTTGCAAATAACGATGCGGTGTTTTTCCGCGTCGAAGCCCGCTTCGGCCCCCACAGATTCACCGTCATGCTCTATCTCGTACCCACTCCCGTCGGCAATCTCGAAGACATCACCCTCCGCGCGCTCCGCGTGCTCAAGTCGGTGGATCTCGTGCTCGCCGAAGACACCCGCACCAGTGGCGTTTTGCTCAAACACTACGACATCAGCGTGCCGCTCGTCAGCCATCATAAGTTCAACGAGCACCAAACCGCCGAAACCTTTGCCGCTCGTCTCGAAGCCGGCGAACAAATGGCGCTCATCAGCGACGCCGGCACACCCGCCATCAGTGACCCCGGTTTCCTCTTGGTGCGCGCCGCCATCGCCCGCGGAGTGGAAGTGCAATGTCTCCCCGGAGCCACGGCCTTTGTGCCGGCACTCGTCGCCAGTGGATTGCCTTGCGATCGTTTTTTTGCTTCGAAGGATTCTTGCCACAAAAGAAAGGGCGGAACTCCAAACTCGAAAGTCTCGTCAACGAAACGCGGACGCTGATTTTCTATGAGAGTCCCCATCGCGTGGTGCGCACCCTCGCCCAATTCATCGATGTCTTCGGCGCCGAACGTCGGTGCAGCGCCTGCCGCGAAATCTCGAAAGTCCACGAACAAAGCGTCCGTGGCACCCTCGCTGAAGTTTTGGCCCACTTCGAGCGAGAAGAACCTCGCGGAGAATTTGTTCTCGTCGTCGAGGGAGCCCCCGCCGCCGACGAAGCCGCCGTGCGCAAAGCCGAGCGCCGTGCGCGCCGCAATGCTCCCGTCGATCCCATTACTGGCCAACCGCTTGAAGTTGAGGAAGCGCCCACCCGACGCCGATCAAAACACCACGACTAAACAGCGGAAATCATTCAAAGTTGAATTCATACAAAACAACAGCACCATGAAGAAATTTGCGATCCTGCTGGTTGCCCTCATCGGGGGAAGCCTTTTCACCGCGTGTGAAACTAAAAAGCAGCAAGAAGCCGCCGCCTTCACCACGGCCGACTCGCTCAAGCAAATCATCAACCAGAAAGATACAGAGCTCAACGACATGGTCACCACGCTCAACGAAATCCAAGAAGGATTCCGTCAGATCAACGAGGCGCAAGGCCGCATCAGCGTGGAACGTCGCAAAGGCGAACAAAATAATCGCGAGGCGATCGTTGAGGACATGCAACTCATTCGTCGCACCCTCAAACTCAACAATGAGTTGATCGCCAACCTTCGTCAGCAGGTCAAGTCGTCGAAGTCCAACAACTCCAAGTTGCGCGCCACGATGGAGGCAACCATCTCGTCGCTCAATGCACAACTCACCGACCTCAACAAGCAGGCCGAGGACTTGCGTGCGCAGTTGGCACAAAAAGACATCAAGATCGCCGAACAAGGTCAGCAAATCGACAACCTCAAAGGCAATGTCAATGAACTCTCTGTGCAGAACGAAACCAAAGCGCGTACCGTTTCGGCGCAAGACCGCGAACTCAACACCGCCTTCTATGTCTTCGGCACCAAGCGCGAACTTAAAGAGCAGAACATTCTGCAAGGCGGCGAAGTGCTGCGCAACGGCAACTACAACAAAGACTACTTCACGAAGATCGACATCCGCGTCGATCGCGTGATCCATCTTTATTCCAAGAGCGCCAAACTCATGACCACTCACCCCGAGGGAACCTACTCGCTCGATCGTGACGGACAGGGGCAGTACACCCTGCGCATCACCGATCCCACGCGCTTCTGGAGCGTGAGCAAATACCTGGTGATTGTCGTGAAATAAACGCTACGCTCTTTTCCCCTAAACTACGTTCTCGGTGCCCGCTTCTTGATGAGCCGGCACCGAGAAAAGTTAAATGCCTTCGGCACCAATACACTGAACCCACTTGATAGTTATGAAATTACTTCAGCAACCGGTTGCCACGCTTCGCAATGGAAAGCGTGGTATCTTCACCTCCCTGATCACCCTCACCTTGGTGAGCTCACTCACGCTCTCCGGGTGTAGCAGCTACGATAGTTTTAGTCGCACCACCACCGGGTTCTCACTCGGCGCCATGTTCGGATCCGCCATTGGCGGCATTCTCGGTGGACAGCGTGGTTATGATATCGGAACCGTGGTCGGGGGCGCCACCGGTGCAGTCATCGGTGCGGCCAGTGCGGAGTCGGCCCGTAAGGAGCGAGAGGCATATCGCCGCGAACGCGAAGCACGTGAATACCCCTATCCCGCCGGCCGACCCGCGGTGGACGAAGCAGCAGAGAGTGGCATCAGTTACGGACGCTTCGAACCCACCCGACCCACGTCCGTTGCCCCGGGCAATTTGGAAGTGAGCAACATTGTCTTTGCCGATGCCACCGCCGACCGCGTGTTGCAGCCCGGCGAGCAAGCAGAAATCACTTTTGATATCTACAATCGCGGCAACAGTCCGGTGCGCAATGTGGCTCCGATCGTCACTGCCGATTATGATCGTGTTCATGTTTCTCAGCCGGCCATCATCAGCGAGATTCTTCCCGGTCAGGGCTTCCGCTACCGTGCCGCCGTCATGGCGCGCAACAATGCGAAGCGCAAACCGGTCGTTTTCACCATCGCTTTCCCCGACGGGCAAGGACGCACCGTCGAAGTGCGCCGCTTCACGGTCAACGTGGTGAAGGACTGAAGAAAACTTAGACAGCGTCTTCGCGTTGTAGTCATCAACAAGAATCGGATTCCGACTTCGAGCGAAGTCCGTTCATCGTTGTGCTTTTCTCCGCAATAATTTTTCGGTTAATCCCGTTTGTCTTACATCGACAAACGGGATTTTTTTGAAAGTGATTGAAGAGCACCCCTTCTTCCTTTCTCATGCGCAAATTCAGGGATTTCCACGCGTGCGCGCGCGTCCGCCGTTTTTCGATTTTTGCCTTCACCTCTTCACCTGAGGCATGTATTTTGTTGACCAATAGGAGGTTGAGGGTGAAGGAGAAGTGTGGTTTGCCTTCACCGATGTGAACCCTAAAATGAGGGTTAGGTTCACACTTAATTTGTTGATTATTAGGTGGATGGTAGAGCCGGTGAAGGGTGAAGGCAAAAAACGAAGAAGTTTGGAGTGCGCGTAATGCGTGTGGGTGGGTATACGCGCGTGTCCGAAAACGCGAGAGAGAGCGAGATTTGGAAAACAGTGGAGTTGGGTGAGAAAGTGCACATGTTTTTTGCGTTTTCTCCCTGCTTTTGTGCGATAGTAGGGCGTTGTTTATCGGCTTCTTAGGTGTTGATGTAAAATTATCTTGCTTTTCGAGGGGTTATTCTCATGATTTTGTGTAACTTTGTCCCCAAATCTATGCGCATATCCTTAGTGGCGTGCCATAACTCGTTGAGAATAAAACAATAACAATATAATCACAAATGGCAGCATTACAGAAAATCAGAAGCAGCTCGTGGATTCTCATGCTCATGGCCTTCGGCATGTTTCTGTTCATCCTCACCATGGTGTTGGATTCCAACACCATTTCGGCGATCACGAACAGCAATCGCAATGTCGGAGAAGTCTATGGCAAGAGCCTCTCGGCTCAGGAATTCTATGAGATGGTGAACGAAGCTTCGGAAGTGACCAAGCTCCGCAGCGGCGGCACGCTCACCGACGAACAAACCGACATGGTACGCAACCAAGTTTGGAACGATTACGTTCAGTACGAACTCATCAAACATGAGTGCGACAAATTGGGCGTGCTGGTCACCGACAAAGACGTAGAAGATGCGCTCCGCCAAGGTAGCGCACAGGCTTTCCAAAATCTGCCCATGTTCATGGGACAGACCGGACGCTTCGACTACACCGCGCTTCAGGCTTTCTTGAAGCAAGTCCAAGAAATGAAGGGCAAGCAGGTGGCTCCCGAAGTGGCAGAGCAGATTCAGACGATTGAAAGTTGTGGAAGTACACCGAGAAGCAACTGCGTCGCGAATTGCTCATGTCGAAATATCAGTCGCTTCTCATGGCTTCTGTGACGGTTAACCCCATCAGCGCCAAAGCACAGTTCGAAGCGCGCACGCAGTCGTCCAATGCCCTCGTGGCCGCTTTCCCCTACGGCACCATCTCCGACAAGGAGGTGAAGGTGGAGGACAGCGATTTGAAGGACGCCTACAAGCGTTTCAAAGAACTCTTCCGTTTGAACAACGAAGTGCGCGATCTCAAATACATTGACTACATCGTGAGCGCCAGCCCCGCCGACCGTAAGGCTGTTGAAGAGCAAGTGAAGGCCATCTACGCCAAGCTCGAAGCCGGCCAAGATCCCGCTGTCGTGATCAACGCATCGAAGAGCCAGACTCACTTCGTGAATCTTCCCCTCGCTGCTGAGGCTTACCCTGCCGATGTGCGTTCGGAACTCGAATCGATGAGCGTAGGCAGCATGAAAGCTCCCTATGTCAACGATCAGGACAACACCTACAATGTGGTGAAGCTCATCTCTAAGGTGCAGGCTCCCGATTCTGTGGCTTATCGTGCCCTTCCTGTGCAGGCTGCCGACGCTACGGCGATGGCAACGCGTGCCGACTCTGTGTTGAAAGCCCTCAACGGTGGTGCGAAGTTCGATGATCTTGCGAAAAACTCGGTGCTCGTACCGATACGACGTGGATCAACACCGCAATGGCCAATCCCGCTCAGCTCACCCCCGAGAACGCGGAATTCCTCCGTGCGCTCTATGACGCTCCGCTCAACGCTTACCACGTGATCGACATGGAAGGACTCAAAGTCGTGCTCCAAGTGGTGAACCGCAAGGCGATGAAGACGAAGTACGTCGCTGCTGTGGTGAAAGTGCCCATCGACTTCTCGAAGGCAACTTACGATGCGGCTGTGAGCAACATGAATCGCTTCCTCGCGGCCAGCAACGACTTGGCTGCGTTTGAGAAGAACGCGCCCAAGAACGGCTATCAAGTGCTGAGCGCCGATGGCTTCAGCGCATCGACCGGCCTGATCGGCGCCGGTGGTTACAACCCAGGTATCCGCGGTTCGAAAGAAGCGGTGCAGTGGGCGTTTCGACAAGGCCGAAGAAGGCAACGTCTCTCCCCTTTACGAAGTGGGCGAAGCCAACAACCACCTTCTCGTAGTTGCTCTTTCTAAGGTTTACAAGAAGGGTTACATGCCCTACGACAATAAGCAAGTGAAGGATTACCTCACTTCCATCGTAAAGAGCGAGAAGAAGGGGGCATTGGCCGCGCAGAAGTGGGCCGGTGTCAAGAGCGTAGAAGCCGCCAAGGCTAAGGGCGCTCTCGTCGACACACTCAACAACGTGACCTTCGCCGGTGCTTCGATCGTTCCCGCCATCGGTGTTCCCGAACCCGCTTTGATCGCCGCCATCACCGCCGCCAAGAAGGGCGCAACGACGCCGCTCGTCATCGGTACGGAAGGTGCTTACCTTGCCCAAGTGACCGAGAAAGGCACGACGGTCGGTGAGAAGTTCGACGTCAAGAGCGAAATGGCCATGCAGCAGCGCGGTCTCTTGCAGATGATGGGGCAGTCCATCTTCGGCGCACTCGTTCAAAAGGGAAATGTCGTAGACAAGCGCTACAAGTTTTGATCGAATCGTTCCCTAAATCCCTCCCCTAAACGCACACGGAGTCGGAAGCTCGCGAGCTTCCGACTCCGTGGTGCTTTGTTTCATCGTTAAGTCGTAGAATCTCCGTATCCGCCCATGGAACTCAATGAATTACTGTCTCTTTTTGATCAACATCCCGGTGTGCTTCGTTTGCGTGAGTGCTTGTCGGCACATCGTCCGCACGTCCGTATGGAAGGGCTGCGCGGTTCAGCTCCCGCCGTTGCGCTCGGTGCCGTAGGACAGTCGGCCGGCGAAGTCTTCCTGGTGGTGGCCGACGATGAAGAAGAGGCCGCTTATTTTTACAACGACCTCCGCCAGTTGCTCGGCGAGCGCGATGTGCTGTTTCTCCCCTCGTCCTATCGTCGCGCGGTGAAGTACGGCCACCGCGATACGGCCAGTGAGATTTTGCGCACCGACGTGCTCTCGCGTTTATCCGCGGAGGGTGCGGCCGTCAGTGAGCAAGCGCTCTTCATTGTGACCTTCCCCACGGCTTTGGCAGAACGCGTTCCCCCGCGCCGTTCCCTCACCGAACGGAGCATCACGTTGAAAATGGGCGAAACGCACGATGTCATCGAACTCACGCGGCGTTTGGAAGAACTGGGTTTCAAGCGCAAAGACTACGTTTACGAGCCGGGCGAATACGCCCTTGCGCGGTTCGATTCTCGACATCTTCAGTTTTTCGTCGGAATACCCCTATCGCATCGACTTCTTCGGCGATGAGGTCGAGAGTGTCAACTCTTTCGAGGTGCAAACGCAGTTGTCTCGTGCCGTTGTGGCCGAGGCCGTGATTGTCCCCAACGTCGAAGTCGAAGAAAAAGGCGAGTTGCTCGTTCCCTTCACCGACTATTTGCCGGAGCGCCCATTGTCGTGGCGCACGATCTCCGTTTTGTATGCGATCGCGTGCAGCAAATCTTCGACGAAGGTTTTGCCGAACAGGCACTCGCCGAGCAAGCCGCCACCTCCGAGATGGAACTCTCAGAAGTCTATGCACGTTTTGCCGCCTCGCGTCTGTTGGTCAGTGGAAAAGAGTTGCAGGCGCAGTTGGAAGGGAGCATTTTCTGGCAATGGGTGCGCGGTTCCGGCACAAAGCCGGCAGCCGGCACCGAGAAAGTGCCGACTGTTGTTTTCCACACGCAGCCGCAGCCCTTGTTCCACAAGAACTTTGAGCAAGTGTTGGACGCCTTTGTCGAAAAATCTCGCCGGCGGTCAGCGCACTTTCGTCTTGGCCGACAGCGAGAAGCAGCAAGAGCGTCTGCGCGACATCCTCGGCGAACTGATGCAAACCACCGGTAAGCGAGCCGAGGGCGCGCTTTTCACCCCCGTCCACCTCACGCTGCACGAAGGTTTCAGCGACACGACGATCGGCGCCGCGTTTTACACCGATCATCAGATCTTCGACCGCTTCCATAAATACAATTTGCGTTCCGACCACGCCCGCAACGCAAAAATGTCGCTCACCCTCAAGGAAATCCGCCAGTTTGAGCCCGGCGACTACGTCGTTCACGTCGATCACGGGGTGGGGCAGTTCGTTGGTCTCATGCGCATTCCCGGCGGCGACGGCGCGATGCAAGAAGTCATCAAGATCAAGTATCAAAACAACGACGCTATTTTCGTATCGATCCACGCGCTCCACAAAGTCTCGAAGTACAAGGGCAAAGAAGGCGCGCCCCCTCGTCTTTCGCACTTGGGAACCGGCGCATGGGAGCGACTCAAAGATCGCACCAAGAAGAAACTCAAAGACATTGCCCGCGATCTCATCCTCCTCTACAGCCGTCGTCGTGCCGAAAGCGGTTTTGCATTCTCGCCCGACAGTTTCTTGCAGCACGAGCTCGAAGCCTCCTTCGCCTATGAGGACACGCCCGACCAACTGCGCGTCACACGTCAGGTGAAAGCCGATATGGAGCAGCCGCGCCCCATGGATCGTTTGGTATGTGGCGATGTCGGCTTCGGTAAAACCGAAATCGCCGTCCGCGCCGCCTTCAAAGCCGCCACCGACGGCAAGCAAGTCGCCGTCATGGTGCCCACCACCGTCTTGGCGCTCCAGCATTACAAGACGTTCGCCAAGCGTTTGAAGGACTTCCCCGTGCGCGTCGACTACCTCTCCCGAGCCCGCACCGCGACGCAAACCAAAGCCTTGCTCAAAGATCTCGCCGAGGGCAACATCGATATCCTCGTCGGCACGCACAAACTCATCGGCAAAACCGTCAAATTCAAAGATCTCGGCCTGCTCATCATCGACGAAGAGCAGAAATTCGGCGTGTCCGTCAAAGAACGTCTGCGCCAAATGAAAGTCAACGTCGACACGCTCACCATGTCCGCCACACCCATTCCGCGCACCCTCCAATTCTCATTGATGGGCGCGCGCGATCTCAGCGTCATTAACACGCCGCCGCCCAACCGCCACCCCATTCGCACCGAAATTCACACCTTCGGCCACGAGATCATCGCCGACGCCATCAATTTCGAGCTCAGCCGCAACGGCCAAGTCTATGTCGTCACGCACCGCATCTCTCAACTCACCCATATCGAGCACCTCATTCGCAAACACGTGCCCGATGCACGCGTCGTGGTCGGCCACGGACAGATGGAACCCGCCAAACTCGAAAAAGTCATCCTCGATTTTGTCAATCACGAGTTCGACGTCCTCCTCTCCACCACCATCATCGAAAACGGCATCGACGTGCCGAACGCCAACACCATCCTCATCGACAACGCCCAGCACTTCGGACTTTCCGACCTGCACCAAATGCGCGGTCGTGTGGGTCGCGGTAGTCAAAAAGCCTTCTGCTATCTCATGGCGCCGCCCCTCAGCGCCCTGCCCGACGACAGTCGCCGCCGCCTCAAGCCATCGAGAGCTTTTCCGACCTCGGTAGCGGCATCCACATCGCCATGCAAGATCTCGACATCCGCGGCGCCGGCAATCTTTTGGGTGCCGAACAGAGCGGTTTCGTCGCCGATTTGGGTTACGAGACCTACCAGAAGATTCTCACCGAAGCCGTTTCCGAACTCAAAAACGACGAGTTCGCCGATCTCTTCGCCGAGGAACTTACTCGTCGGTCTGCCGAATCCCTCGGCGGAGATTTCGCCGCGGAGTGCAATGTGGAGTGCGACCTCCACGCCTATCTCCCCGAAACCTACGTGCCCGGTGCCTCCGAGCGCATGTTGCTCTATCGCGAACTCGACGGTTTGGAGAGCGACGACGAACTCGAAGCCTATCGCCGCCGCTTGCTCGACCGTTTCGGCCCTCTTCCCACCGAAGCCGAAGAACTCCTGCGCATCGGCCCCCTGCGCCGTTTCGGTCGTCGTTGCGGTGCCGAACGCCTCGTGCTCAAAGCCCGTGCCATGACCCTCTTCTTCGTCGCCAACGCCCAAAGTCCGTTCTATCAGAGCGAAGTCTTCAGTCGCATCCTCGCTTTCGCCACCTCGCCGGCCAACATGCGCCGTTGCGAACTTGGCGAGAAAAAGGGCAAACGCTATATCCGCATCAAGAACGTCGCCAGTGTCGACGCGGCCGTCGCTGTTTTGCGACATTTTTCTCCCGAAAACGCCGCGATCCTTCCATAACCATTGGTGAGCGCGAAGGCGCATTCTAGCGAGGAGCGTTTTACAACATGAGTGAGTCTGTCCACTCTGCTATAATGAAGCTGTATCTTTCGACTTGCAATACGATGATTTCGGCACGTATGATCTGATTTACTGCGACGAGGACGAAGTTTTTCGATTGATTCGCCCTCCCCACTTTCGTTGAGTAAAATGAAAAATTGCAATCTGCACCTTGAAAAACCTTGTGTTTTATTGGTCGGGTTGCAATTTGGTATTATATTCGTGGTCTCATCTCACCCTCCAACCGCGCGCCCCGCTCCGCCCTCGTTCGGCGCAGCGCGACCGCCCAATTTCTCAGCGTCCATGAATCACGAAAATTTCCTCCTCAACGCCAACCCCCTCGTAGCCTACTTCCAGAAGTCGCCGCGTGAGTTCACCAAGGCCGACATCATGCGCTACATTGCCGAGCACGGCATCCGCATGGTCAATTTCCTCTATCCCGCCGGCGACGGGCGTCTCAAAACGCTCAATTTCGTCATCACCGACCGCGCCTATCTCGACACCATTTTAAGCTGCGGCGAGCGTGTAGACGGTTCGAGCCTCTTCCGCTTCATCGGTGCCGGCAGCAGCGACCTCTATGTTCTGCCGCGCTTCTCCACCGCCTTTGTCGATCCCTTCGCCGAGATCCCCACCCTCTGTTTGCTCTGTTCCTATTTCGACAAAGACGGCCGCCCCCTCGCTTCCTCCTCCGAGCAAACGCTTCTCAAGGCCGCCGAAGCCTTCCGCGAAGTCACCGGCATGGAGTTCGAAGCCATGGGCGAACTCGAGTACTACGTCATCAAGCCCGACGAAGAACGCTATCCCGCTGTCGACCAGCGCGCCTACCACGAATCGGCCCCCTTTGCCAAGACCAATGCCTTCCGCGCCAAGTGCATGCTCGCCATCGCCCAAACCGGTGCGCAAATCAAGTACGGCCACTCCGAAGTGGGCAATTTCGCACAAGATGGACTGGTCTATGAGCAAAACGAGATCGAGTTTCTCCCCGTTCCCGTCCGCGAAGCCGCCGACCAACTCGTCATTGCGAAGTGGATCATCCGCAACCTCGCCTACGAAGAAGGCCTCAATGTCACCTTCGCCCCGAAGATCACCACCGGCAAGGCCGGTTCGGGACTCCATGTGCACATGCGCATCACCCGCAACGGCGACAACCTCATGCTCGACGACGCCGGCAAACTGAGCAATGACGCCCGTCGTCTCATTGCCGGACTTGTGGATCTTGCCCCCGCCCTCACGGCTTTCGGCAACAAGAACCCCACCTCCTATTTCCGTCTCGTGCCGCACCAAGAAGCCCACCAATGTGTGCTGGGGCGACCGCAACCGCTCCGTGTTGGTGCGCGTTCCCCTCGGCTGGACGGGCGATGTCGACATGTGTCGCGAAGCCAATCCGCTCGAAAGTCTCCACCCTGCGCAACACGCGTGGCAAACAAACGGTAGAGATCCGCAATGCCGACGGTTCGGCCGATGTCTATCAACTGCTGGCCGGCATTTGCGTGGCCGCTCGCCACGGCTTTGAGATGCCCGATGCCCTTGAAGTGGCGCGCGCCACCTACGTCGATGTCAACATCCACTCCGCCGATCAGGCCGCCCTCGTCGAGCGCCTCGCCCAACTGCCCGACAGCTGCGCCGCCTCGGCCGATTGTCTCGAGCAGCGCCGCGACGTCTTCGAGTCGCACGGCGTCTTCTCGCCCGCAGCCATCGACGGCACGCTCAGCGAACTCCGCTCCTACGGCGACCGCACCCTCCGTGCCGATGTGGCCGACAAACCGCGTGAAATCGCCGCCCTCGTCGAGCGTTTCTTCCACTGCGGATAGTCGCAACATTTCGTCCGACTTTCTTCCCGATGCTCCCCCACGGCGGAGTATCGGGATTTTTTCAGTAAGTCAAAGAGCATTTGCGCCGATTCGTCCGGGTCGTCCCGTGATTTTGCGCTATATGAATGCCGCAGTGCGGCAGGAAAAAGGGAAAGTTGTGTTTTGTCAAGCGCAAAGGTAAACTTTTTGTTTTGAATATCCGCGGTTTTTGCGAGAAAAAGTTTTGTTTTCTCTACATGGAACATCTTGAAAATGAAAACTTGTGGACTTTCTTGCGAAACTCGTCTTCTTTTCCATCTTTCCTCCCTTCTTTTTCGAGCAACACGCCTGCTTTCTTCCCATTCTCCTCCCTCGGTTGTATTCCTCTCGCCGTTCTCTCGCGTGTGTAGGTGCGCCTCGGCGGACACCCGCCCCCGCATCGCGCACTCAGCGAGTTCGCAATTCTAGCCTTCACCCTTCACCTTCACCCCTAACACGTTGATAATTTGCAACTTGAGGGTGAAGTTTTGTGCGTTTTTTTGCCTTCACCGGTGAAGGCAAATCGGATGAAACCTTCACCCTCAACCCTTTGTACCACAGTTGTTTATCCCCAAAAGGTGAAGCGGTGAAGGTAAAAAGATCGAAAACAGCGGACGCGCGCGCTACGTGCGCGCGTTGGGCTCGCTCGGTGCACTGCGGGAGGAGAAGTGAAAATGGTGTGCTCTTAGGACTGGAATAGCTTTGTCGACGTCCCGGTGTTTTACGACTTATCAGTCGTGTAGCATTCTGCGTTATCAGGTCTCTGCTTGAACTGCCAATAAGCGCATTGATGTCCTCAAGGTATTCTCCACCACAAAGGTAACTGAAGAAGTGAGAGCCAAAAATACTTCCATAATAGAATGCTTTGCCGCTACTTCCACGTTTGCCCAATACAGATTCGGTAAGTTTTTCAAAGCCCAACTTTGAGAAAACGTCCATAATATGATAAATTCCACCGAAAGAAGTGATATTCTCGTTTTTAATTGCTACCTTTACCATGTCAGTTTTTTGCTTACTTGTTATGTTTGCCGCACCGAGATAGGTGAAATTTCTGACATATCCAAGTGTTTCGAGAACTTTGTTTCTCAGACACTTGGAGTTCTCACAAGAATTTATGCTGTGGAATTAAGGATATATATTATAAGCAATAGATGAGACAACAGTATCAAAAAGAATTAGAAAACCGGCTCGTTATACCCACTTTACAGTTTTTGCACCGCGAGCGTTCAAGCGGTATTGTGCTTGGCATCTTTGTGTTATTGGCCTTAGTGTTAGCCAATTCGCCCTTACGCGACACTTATACACATTTTCTTGAGCATCATTTTGGTTTCTCTATCAATGGTCGAAACTATTTGGATTTTAGTTTAGAACATTGGATTAACGATGGATTGATGTCGATGTTCTTTTTTGTTGTGGGGCTGGAACTCAAGCGCGAGTTTATTGGTGGCGAGCTACGCGACCTTCGTAAGGTTACACTTCCAGTAGTGTCAGCCCTGTCTGGCATGCTCTTTCCTGCGGTTATTTATCTTATTTTCAATGCTGCAACGCCCACAACGCATGGTTGGGGCATACCTATGGCCACGGATATAGCCTTTGCTTTGGCCGTGTTTCAGCTCTTGGGCAATCGCGTTCCTGTGTCGGCGAAGGTGTTTCTCACCACGCTTGCCATTATCGACGACCTTGGTTCGGTGGTGATTATCGCACTTTTCTATACCACCGAAATTTCATTTGCCAGCTTAGCCATAGGCTTTGTAGTGCTTGCAGTGATGCTAGTGGGCAATCGTTTGGGTGTAAAAAGCGTGTGGTTTTATGGCGTTTTGGGTATTGGCGGAGTGTGGGTGGCCTTCCTCACATCGGGTATTCATGCCACAATATCAGCAGTTTTGGCGGCCATGGTTATACCTGCCGATGCTCGTATACCCGAAGCAGCATTCCTCGCACGCATTAAGAAACTTACGCGACAGTTTGAAAACGCTGCGCCCAATGATGTGCGAACCCTCGAACCCGAACAAGTGGAGATATTGGCACGCGTACAAGCCGAGTCGACAAAGGCCACTCCGCCACTTCAACGGCTCGAACATGGGCTTCATCCCTTTGTTGCATTTGTGGTGATGCCCATCTTTGCGCTTGCCAATGCCGGCGTTTCGTTTGTTGATTTAGATTTTGGCATGTTGTTTTCCAATGGAGTTGCCATTGGAGTTATGACCGGTTTGTTTGTTGGTAAGCCAGTGGGAATAGTCTTTGCTGCGTGGATATGCGAGCGTTTGGGGATTGGTAAGCGTTCGCGTGGCATAACTTGGCGCATCATTATTGGGTTGGGTTTTCTTGCAGGCATAGGTTTCACCATGTCTATGTTTGTAACGATGCTTGCTTTTACATCGCCCGAACATGCCATACAGTCTAAGATAGGCATTTTTGCAGCATCCATCATGGGTGGAATTGTAGGATATATGTGCTTGCGTAAGTCTAATCGTGGCATAAAAAAAGCGCCTAACCGAGGTTAAGCGCTTGGTTTGGGGCTTGTGATTTACTTGTTCACAAGCCTTAAACCGTTTTTTTAATGGTTGTCAGTCGGCGTTTATACAAGTCGCCCACCGCTTTTTGACACCCTTTTACTCACAGCAAAGCGGCGTTTGATGTCTTCGGCTTCACTCTTGTCGCGAAGATTGCAATAGCCCTTGTTGTCTTTAAGGTCTTGCAACAGCTGTTCGGCAAAGTCGGTTGTTTGTTTTCTGCCCAGCGGTTGCAGGCTAATCTCAATCTTACCATCTGGTCTTACGCCCATGATATACCCGCGAAGACGGTCGCCAACATGCAGCGGACGGAATACTTGTGAGCGATAAGCCAGTCCGGGATAGGCGTTATCAATAATCATTTTGAAACCAAGGTCGGTGGATTGCCACACTAAAAGGGGGAACGTCCGAAAAAGTGTGTAAGATTCTCCTTCACCTTCACTCCTAACTGATTGATAATTTGCAACTTGTAGGTGAAGTTTTGTGCGTTTTTTTTCCTTCACCGGTGAAGGAAAATCGGGTGAGATCTTCACTCTCAACCCTTTGTACCACAGTTTTTTATCCCCAAAAAGGTGAAGGCAAAAAACGGAAAACAGCGGACGCGCGCGCTACGTGCGCGCGTTGGGCTGCATCAAGTAGGCCTGAGAAAAACCATCTGCAGAGATTCTGAATTGTTAGCCGAAGATTGAGATACTAGGATCGAATATGTGGGTAAACAGTACACATATATCACGACGGAAAGGTGGAAAATTGAGGTAACGCCGTATTGTAACGGATTGGATTATTTTGTATGTAGTCATCTGGAAATCCTTTTTTTGACATAAAAGTAATATGAACTCCTCTTCGTTGTATAAGGATTGTAGACGAGTACAAGCACAGCATCTATAGAGAAGGCGATACGCCCCATTTACTTTGTACATGGGATACTTGGAGATTAATAGCCTGTTTGTGAAACAAAATACAATTAGTGAAATGTTTTTCGTAGCCATTGCTATTTAATATCTCAGCGTAAATAACGATATTTGCAGTTGAATACCTATACATTACTATGTATATTGGAGGTAAATTTAGTTTCTAGGAAGAACTTGGTTAATTTGTCACTTATGGGATTGATTCAATCTATTATCAATAAACTTGTAGGTTTCGATGTATTTTTCGAAGCAAAAATGAACTCGAATATAATGTTTCTGTCTTGGAAAAAGAGAATACGTTCTTGAGAAATCTTTTACAGAAACATAAAAGCCAACTGGCAACTGCTGAAAAAGAGAGAGATGAACTTGGTAACCTTGTTAATGAACTCACAACATCGGTAACCTCTGAAGAAAAAGAAGAAACAAGAACTTCTTGTTGAACTCACTGCGCTCAAGTCACTCGTCGAGAAAGAGCAGCAGCGAGTTGTTGTTGTTTCGAAACAATTGGAAGAATCTCAGGCTAGTTTGACTGTGGCTCAAAATGCTAAAGACAAATTCCAATTAGAGTATGAAGAAGAGACTGCAAGAATTGAGAGCCAATTAAAAGCCAAGGAACTCCAAATTCTCGCGTTCCAAAAGCAGATGACGTCAGTTCAAGCAGAAAAAGAAGAACTGGAGAACCAAGTTACAGACTTGCGTTTGCTCATTGCTCAAAAGTCTCGTGAAGTTATGAAGCTTAGTGAGTCTGTTGACAAGTTAAAGCAAGAGAACGACGAGCGTGATAACGATATAGCAGAGAAAGAGCTAACGATAAAGTCATCACAAGAAGAAAGAGATTCTATCCTGAAAGAGTTGCATGAAAAGAACGAACTCTTGGATAAGAAGGACTGCGAGATAAATCAACTCAAGAATTCTTTAACCGAGCTTCAAGAGCAAGTACATCAGGTTCCGTCAAGTACCGATGAAGTGCGTGAATTGGAAAACCAGATTCAAGTACTTCAGGAACAACTTTCTGACAGCCGACGAGAATCAGATGTGCTAAATAAGCAACTGGAGCAAAAAGAAAATGAAATCAATGAGATTGGTAACAAGCTTGCTGTCGCGCATGAGCATATTGCAGAATATCAAGAAAAAATCGACGCAGGGAATACCATTATTCTAAATCAGGAAGAAGAGATTCAAAGATTAAATGAGAGTGTTTTTCAACTCAAAGGCTCTGAAGAACTGATTGTTGAACATTCCCAGGAGAATGCTGCTAATTCAATACCTGCGAATTCACTTGACTCCGATGTTCAGAATAACACTTTGTCTCAATCTCAGATAGTAGAGCCCCATTCCGAACTAGAGTTGGAGGTTGGAGAACCTGAGTCTCCATCTATGCCTGTTCATGAACCGGAGTACAAGAGTATTCAGGGTGAAGATGACGCAGTTTCTGCCGAAGAGAATGCTGTCATAGGGGTAGGCTCTCTCTCCGAATCTAAAGAGGAAGATGTTGCATCGAGCAGTCAAGTTTCACCTCAGGTCATGCAGCCCCATGTCGAGGCTGAATTTGAAAGATGAGCATGAATCTCAATCTATGTCGGTTGCTGGCTCGGAGCATGCGGATCTTCAGGGTGAAGACGGTACTGTTTCGGCCGAGGAGAAAACTGTCATAGTTGCTGATACACGTGTGAAATCAAAGGAAGAAGAAGCTGTTGAGTCGAGTGGCGGATCAATGGACGATTTCCCAGATATTATTAGCGGCAAACCCGGATACGCAAAAGGCAGTATTGAATTCGTTTACAACGATAAAGGGGAACGAATCGATGCCAAGGATTTCTTTCGCAATTCAGCAGATGTGATTGCAAGACAAAGTCGCCAATTAGTTGAAGTTTTACAGTTGGGAACAAGTGATTTTGTTTGTGGAAAGTGTAAATTTCCTGTTAGAATTGGGCATCGAAAGGTGAACGGCGTCGAGAGATTGTTTTTTGTTCATGCTGTAAATGTAGATTGTGAGTGGTCTGTGAATTCTTATAGATCAGAAAAGCATGATGGACAGATTGATGATGGTGGCAAACCAGAGAGTTTAGGTGAAGTTGTTGAGTCGAAAAAAGTAGATGACAATACAAGCGGTGAAAAAGAATACAGCAAAGATCACACTCGCATTTTAAAAGAAATGATCTATTGTTTTCTTAGTACGCCGAAAAGTGAGGAATTGGGTATTTCAGAAGTTAGGTGCGATAGCCTGATCAGGAGTAAATTTCCGTATATGAAATGGAGAAAACCCGACATTTCATTCAAATATAAAGGCAAGGACATCGTAATTCTTATGCAAAGTAGGAAGCACAATCTACGCACTCTTGTTGATCGTGATGTTTTCTTTCGTATAAATAACTACCAAGTTCTCTGGATTTTTGGAGTAGATAGCGATGATTCATATGGGTATATGAGGAAGTTTAATTATCGGAATACTTTTTCGATTGTCATCGTAATGTATTTGTCTTTGATAGAGAGGCTCAACAAGCGAGTGAAGAAAGGAATACGCTCTGTTTAAAGTATAACTGGCTTGATGAGCATGATAAGTGGGGGGTAACTAAGGAAACGATGCAATGTAATGGTCTGATAGCGGATCTATCTGACTTTATATTCGATGACGAATACTGCAAACCATACATTGTTGAAGCAAACGAACCTTATTTTAAACTTCATCCAGATGCAAAAGAGCAATTTCTTCTATCGCGAAAATCAAGAGAGCAAGTGCTTGAAGAGTTGGAGCATATTTGGAAAGGAGAGCCTTCATATATAGAGGCTCTGCAAGACATGAGGTCGATAAATGGTAAGGTAGCTCCATATGAATATATGGGGCTATGGGGATTTTGCTTCAGATCGAAGAAACTAATGCTACCAGTATTTACCGAGAAGCCGGTGGATTTGCACAACGGTTTTTATATGGTAAAGCAAGGTGAAACAGCTGGCGTCGTGAACTATTTTAACGAGGTTGTTATGGATTGGACAGTTCTCAAATGCGACAAACTATCTGTAGACGTACAAAATAAGCGCGTGCTGTTCTGCGAGAATGATTTATGGGGAGTAGCAGACTTCAGTGGGAATATACTTATTCAGCCTCAATTTGATGCGATTAAGCCTTGGTCCGATGAAATGTACAGAGTCAGCAAGTCAAAGCTTTGGGGACTGCATGGTCTTGACAGAGGAACTCTTGTTCAGTTCTCATATAATAGCATTGGGGAGTTAAAATCAGACAAAGCAGAAGCGGTATTATGTGACAAAGATAAATCTTGGGTTACATACAAAGGCTTTTTAGATTCAAATGGCAATGTTATCGACAGCGTTACCAAGAAACTGAATGACAAATACATCGCTTTTGAAAAATTTGAGAGGTGGGGTGTCCGCACAACCGAAGGAGAAGAAGTAATAGAGCCTACTTATGAAGAACTTCTACCCTGGACTGCAGAATCTGTAAGGGTAAAGAAGAGTGACAAGTGGGGGGTTGTTGCTTTACCTAATGAAAACATTGTTGTTGCTTTTGATTATGATTCCATCGGAGCGTTAGAAAATGGAAAAGCAGTGGTTTCCTATGTTGGCGTAACTAATATCATAGACGAAAAAGGCGATATTCAATCTGAAATTTCTATCAAACTCCAAGACGGCTTTGTAAAGAGCAAAATTGGAAATAAATGGGGTATTGAGAAAGATGGAAAAGAAGTGGTACCGCACAAGTATGACGAGATTGGTTCATTCCGTCGTCGACTTATTGGGGTTATCAACTCAAGCATTGTCAAGTTAAATGCTTATTATGATTATCCCATACCAATGTCTGGAAGATGTATAGGGCTAGCAAAAGATAAAGTCAAAGTTGATATTTCTGGCGTATCGGCGAATATCTTTATGTCCTCTATCGAGAAGCCCGATCTTAAAGGGAAAATTATCCCTGGGTACGTCATGGATAAGATTGCGTTTAGAAATATTCTGTTTAGTGATAAGTTGTGTACTTTGTTTGTTGTTTCTGATGATAAAATGACAAAGAAAATAGGGCATGGTGACAAAGATTCTGATTTTTCAATGGATGAGCGTGTTACGGGAGTAATTAAAAGAATTATGAGGTATAGAACGGAAGATGGTAAGCAGAAAACCACAAAGGTATTTCTTAGAATATCTGATGGTAGAGAAACAATGGTTCCGAGACGCTTCTTCACTTCAGCAGGCCTTAAAATTGTGGATTTTGCAATTGGAGATAGCATCCAAATTCAAAAAAAGGATATGATGACGAGTTAGATCAGACAAAATGGAAAAATTATCAGTGCAACTCACTCTAAGACTTAGTATTGATATAAAGAAGGATTCATATATAGTCTGACTCTATAATGAATACATGTAGCAAAATGTATTAAAAATAAAAAGCGTTCCGCTGATCATCATCAGATGTCAGCGGAACGCTTATTTTGTCGTGTTTACTCCGTGTGCATGGAGCATGAGGGGAAGCGAAGAGGGACGGGAGATTAGTCGGCCTTCAATTCCTTTTTCGGGGCTGCGGCGGAAGTAGTACCAGTCGAAGGGGCTCCAAAGGTTGTCGCCGTGTTGTAGGAATTCGATGGCGTGGGGCGTGAGGCGAATGATTTCCCACGAAACGTCGGTGCCGATGAAGGTCAGGCGGTTGATTTTCTCGTCGTAGAAAAATGCCCTTTCGGTGATGGTGTATTTTCCTGTGGCGTCATCGAAATTTCGTAGGTAGACTTTGCCGTTTCTGCAGGTGAAGGTTTCGGGGTTAATGATTAAGCCAATCATCTTCAGTGGTTCTTTGGCCAAGGTGGCATCGGATTCGACGACGCGCATGTTGCTGTATTTCCACACGGTCTGAGTGAACAAGCTGTCGAAACGCTCTCTGGAGATGTTGGCCATCTTGCCAAAGAGGCCGTAGGTGAAGCCGGCACCGTGGTCGGTGAGGTCGACGCGCTGCTTGGGGTGCTTGCCATCGGTGATGTATTCGCCAAATTCATCTACCTTGGGTTGAACATCCGTTTGCGCCGTATGGTCGGGGGCTGTGGGAGCAGGAATGGGCTTTTTGATTTCTACTTGTTTACCTTCTTGGCAGGGGCACTCTTCTCGTTCACAGGCCGAAAGGGCAGTGAGGGCAAGGGCAAGGAAAAGAAAAAGAAATTTGTACATGGCGTAGGTAAGTTGGGGGCAAATTTGTGGTGCGGTGAGTCAGCCTTTGCTTTGCGCGGTTCGTGCGTCTATTCGCAGGTTTCGTACCGCTAAAATAGAAAAACTTGCAGATTTGACAAAGAATTTAGCAATATGTCGCACTGAATAGTAGGTTTTCTTTTTTATGGGGAATGAATGAAAAACTAAATTCCGAGCTTTAATGCAATTCTATTTTCCAAGTCGAGAGGAAACCACACGGTTGAAAATTCGTATTTGGAAACTTCTTCACGGCTTATTTTTACTTCAGTGCCAGATGAAAGATCCCTTAATCGGAAATCAGTCCCATCTCCAAATGCCATCTTCAGGTCTTGGTATTGGGAATGCGTATTTTTGTCGTATGCAGTTGTACTTCCTATGATTCTCCACCTCCCTTTTATAACTGCATCCCAAAACACTTGCACGGGAGAAAATAAAATTCCCGATTTTTCTATTTCAAGCAAGTTGGTGTCTGCAGGCCCCATCTTACGAAAGACTTCAATTAAAACTGATGAGCTGGTCTCAATGACACGACCAAAGGCAAATAATTTGTTTGTATCTGCATCTTGTAGTTTTTGTTTCAATTTCCAATCGGTGCGATCCATAAATAATGGGATACAAAAAAATAGCCCGGGGCTGGCACGCTTATAGTTCGCCATATCTTAATGAACTTTTGTCTTGTACTATGCTTTTCAATGTGATGTGGTTCATAGGCTCTTACTATTGCCTAATCAATGTTTTATGCAAACCTGCTTTTACCTCTGTCTGTGGATCGAACTTCACACTCACTAAACTTTGTTGTCAAACCAAGCGCGAACGGGTATGAAAGAGTTACTTTTCTCGGTGTTAGGATCTTGCTTTTGTGCGCAATCGGTATCTTCCGCCGGCGAGGAGGGTGACGGCGGCGGCCATCTGGAGGTCGAAGAGGGTGGCGTTGACTTGGGCGAGGGGGAGGTTGGTGATGATGCAGAGTCGCTCGGCGGTTTCGCCCTCGCTGCCGGCGGTGCGGAGGGCTTTGATGAGGGCAGACTGTTCGGGCGTTTCGCCGTCGAAGAGTTCGAGTTGCACAGCCGCAGGTGCGTTGTGTTTCGTTTCCCAATTCATGAGGCGCATCAGGTCGTCGGCGCCGGTGACGAGTTCGGCGCGGTGGTCGCGCACGAGGTGAAGGCAGCCGCGGCTGTACTCGTCGTCGGTGCGACCGGGGAGGGCACAGACCGTACGATTGTAGTCGGCGGCGAGGTGGGCGGTGATGAGGGCTCCGCCCTTTTCGGCACTTTCGACCACGAGGGTGACATCGGCCAATCCCGCGACAATGCGGTTGCGGCGCACGAAGTTGCCGGCGAAGGGGCGCACGCCGGTGACGTACTCGGTGAGGAGTCCGCCATGGAGGAGCATGTGGCGGGCGGTGTCGCGGTGTGAGGAGGGGTAGAGGGTGTCGAGCCCGTGCGCCAAGACGCCGACGGTGTCGAGGTGGTTGTCGAGGGCAGCGCGGTGGGCGTGAATGTCGACCCCATAGGCGAGTCCGCTCACGATGAGGGCATCGGGGAGGGCTTCGGCCAGTTCGGCACAGCAGCGTTCGCACTGGGCTTTGCCGTAGGGGGTGATGCGCCGCGTGCCCACGACTGCCACGATGTGGCGTGCATCGAGATCGGCCGTGCCGCGATAGTAGACGACGGCGGGGGCATCGGGACATTCGGCCAAGCGCCGGGGATAGTCGTCGGTGCCGAGGGCGAGGGGGCGGATGCTGTGGCGCCGGCAGAACTCGAGTTCGTCGGCTGCCCGAGACAAGGCTTCTTCTCCACGTTCGGCGAAGAGATGAAGCAGTTGTGTGCGGGCAGCCGGGACGAGTTGGTCGAGCGTGTCGAGTGCGGTCGCGGTGTCCTCAAAGAGTGCCCGCGGATGGTCGATGTTTCGCAAAAGGTCGACGCATTGCGGTTGGGTGAGTCCGCGCAACAGGCTGAGGGCGATGTGATGGAGCATGGTTTAGGCGATTAAGGCGAAGGGCGAAACGGCAGAGGGTCAGCGCAGCCCGAAAGTGCTGCGGAGTTCGGGCCAGGCTTCGGCGAGTGCCGTCATGGAGGGGAAGACGAGGGCAGCGCCTTCGTCGGCGAGCACCTGGGGGTCGATGGGGCCGGTGTTGACGGCGATGGTGAAGATGCCGGCGGCTACGGCGGCGCGGACACCGAGGGGGGCGTTTTCGACGACGAAGGTTTGCCACGGACGGAGCTGACCGGCTTTGGCAAGTCCCATGAGGTAGGGTTCTGGATGGGGTTTGCCGTGCTGCACGTCGCGAGAGGAGACAATGCGCGCAGGATCGAAGACGCCGGGATAGTTTTGCATGAGGCGATCGAGGAGGCTGGCTTGTCCGCTGCCGGTGACGACGACGGTGGTGAGGCGGTCGGCAACGACTTGTTCGAGCAGGTGAAAGGCGCCGGGCATTTGGGGGGCTTCGGGATAGCTGTTGAAGAGTTCGCACTTGCGAGCGTAGAAGCGCTCGACTTCTTCGGCGTTGGTGTCGCGATTCCAGGTGCGACGGGTGAAGAGGCTGAGGGTGCTGAAGGCCGTGCGGCCTTCGTTGAGATAGATTTCTTCGGGGCTGATGTCGAGTCCGGCTTCGTGGCAGACTTGCGCCCAGGCTTTGGCATGGCCGGGCATGGAGTCGAAGAGCACGCCGTCCATGTCGAAGAGGGCGGCTTGTACGGGAAGGGTGTCGAGAGAGTGGCCGGCTGCTTGGGCTTCGTCACGCCATTCGGGGTGGGTGTCCCAATAGTGGGCGAGGGCGGCGGTATAGTTTTCGTGATTCATCGGTGGGAGTTGAAAAAGTTCGCCCCTCCCGCTCAGTGGCGGGCGGGGCGAAAAAAAGAGGGTGCGACGGGCGACGATTAGTCGGCCAGACGCGCTTTGAGGGCTTCGGTTTCGGCTTCGTAACCGGGTTTGCCGAGGAGGGCGAACATGTTCTTCTTGTAAGCTTCGACACCGGGTTGGTTGAAGGGGTTGACGTCGAGGAGCAAACCGCTCACACCGCAGGCGCGTTCGAAGAAGTAGATGAGTTGTCCGAGATAGTACTCGTTGAGCTCCGGGAGGACGATGCGCAGGTTGGGCACGCCGCCGTCGACGTGGGCGATGCGTGTACCGAGTTCGGCCATTTTGTTCACTTCGTCCACGCGCTTGCCGGCGAGGAAGTTGAGGCCGTCGAGGTTCTCTTCGTCGGAGGGGAAGAGGACGGTGTGGTTGGCGTTTTCGACCGAGATGACGGTTTCGAAGATGGTGCGTTCGCCTTCTTGGATCCACTGACCCATGGAGTGGAGGTCGGTGGTGAAGTCGACTGCGGCGGGGAAGATGCCGACGCCGTCCTTACCTTCGCTCTCGCCGTAGAGTTGCTTCCACCACTCGTTCATGTAGTGAAGTTTGGGCTGGAAGTTGACGAGGATCTCGATTTTCTTGCCGGCGCGATAGAGGGCGTTGCGCACGGCGGCATATTGCGTGGCGATGTTGTCGTCGCTGCTGCATTCGCGCTCCATATCGGCGGCTCCTTTGACGAGGGCGTCGATGTCGAAGCCGGCGCAGGCGATGGGGAGGAGACCGACGGGGGTGAGGACGGAGAAACGGCCACCGACGTTGTCGGGGATGATGAAGGAGGTGTAGCCTTCCTTGTCGGCCGTGGTGCGGGCTGCGCCCTTCTTGGCGTCGGTGACAGCAACGATGACTTTGCGCGCCACGTCTTTGCCGCGCTGTTCCTCACATTGCTTTTTGAGGAGACGGAAAGCGAGTGCGGTCTCGGTGGTGGTGCCGCTCTTGGAGATGTTGATCACACCGAACTTGCGGTGGCTGAGGTATTGGCAGAGTTCGAAGAGGTAGTCCTCGCCGATGTTGTTGCCGGCGAAGAGGATGACAGGGTTGGTGCCGTCGTTGGTGAGCCATTCGAACTGGTTGCCGAGTGCTTCGATGACGGCGCGGGCTCCGAGATAGGAACCGCCGATGCCGGCGACGACGATGGTGTCGCAGTTTTCACGAAGAGTGGCGGCGCAGGCTTTGATTTCGGCGAGGAATTCGGGGGTGATGGAAGAGGGGAGGTGCATCCAGCCGAGGAAGTCATTGCCGGGGCAGGTTTGTGCTTCGAGTGCGCGCTGTGCGGCAGGCACGTTGGAGCTCACGGCATCCAACTCGCCTTGGGCGAGAAACGACGTGGCGTTGTCAAGGTCTAAACGAATAGCGTTCATGATGGTGATATGTTGTGATGTTGTTGTTGAGATTTGGGCAAGTTGCGAACTTGCTCGCTTCAAAGTTAAGCAATCGTGCGAAATCGGACAAGGGCGTGGGGCAGAAGGTGGAAAATGCGCGGGAGTGTGCGCCCTGTTTTGCGAGTGGGGACGGCAGTTTTCGACCTCAGAAGGGATAACCGACGGCGAAATGGAGCACGAGTGATTCGCGGAAGCGCTCGATGTTGTAGAACCCGCGACGGTTGGTGTCGTAGGGGGCGTGGAGGCCGACACCGAGGTCGATGCGGATGACGAGGAAACTGAGGTCGTAGCGCAGTCCCACGCCGGTGCCGACGGCAATGCGTTTCATGTTGCGCAGGGTGAGGGCGGATTCACTACGGCGAGCATCGGGACGAATGAGCCAGACGTTACCGGCATCGAGGAAGAGGGCACCGTTGAGCTGTCCGAAGAGTCGGGTGCGGAGTTCGGCGTTGGCTTCGAGCTTGAAGTCGCCGGTTTGGTCGATGTAGGAGTATTTAGTGCGCGGGGTGTGGTAGCCGCCGGGACCGATGGTGCGTACGGCAAAACCACGGACGGAGTTGGCACCACCGACGTAGAACTGTTCACCGTAGGGGGCGTAGGTGCTGTTGCCGAATGCGTAGACGGCACCGGCAAAGGCACGCATGGCCAGACTGAGGCGCGAAGAGAAGACGTGGGTGTAGTGGCCTTCGGCGGTGACCTTGACAAACTGCGAGAAGGGAGACCCTAAGAGCCGTTTTCCGCTTTCGGTGAAGCTGCGTCCGGTCAGTGAATAGAGCGTGGAGGTGAGGTTACCGGCTTCTTTGAACATGAACTGCACCCAATAGGGGTGGCGGTCGGCAGCAGGGCGCAGAGGAGGTGAAGGTGTAGCTGACGGAGGGCACGAACTGGTCGCGCATGGAGATGTAGAGCGCGGGGTTGGCGCGGGTGATGGAGTCGAAGGCGGCGGTGGTGCGAATGACGCTGTTGTACTCGAGGTTGAAGAGGTTGAGTTCGTGGCGCTTTCGCGGATTGGTGTACCACTTGTAGTTGAGGTTTCCACCAAAGGTGACGAAGGTGAAGAAACCAGAGCGGTTGCGCCAGTTGCCGGTGAGCGAAACGGTGGTGGTTCCGATGACGGGGGTGAAGTCCTTGAGTTGGAAGGGGGCTTGCTGTCCGAGCAGTCGGGCTTGTGCTTGCGCAATGGCGATGCGCCGGCGGTAACGTCGTCCCATGGCAGTGGGATTGAACCACGGCATGATGAGGCGCGGGAATTTGAAGCTGAGCTGTGATCCCAACTCATAACTGTTGAGTGCCGACGAACTTTCGCCGAGTTGCCACTCATAGCTGCCGAAGAGTTTCCACGAGACGGTTTCGGCTCCTCTGAAAGCGTTGTGTTTCGAGAGTTCGTAACTGAGTCCCGGCCCGATTTGCTCGTTGGATTTGTAGGTTCCACTCATTTCGAGCGAGGAGTCATAGGGTTTCGCTAAGGTGGCGGAAACGTGTACGTCGAGGGTGTCGCAATTAAAGGAAGAGTCGCGCGGTGCGTAGTTGACATCCATTGAGGAGAAGATGCCCAATCCGTAGAGATGCTCGACAGTGGCCTTTTGCGCCCATGCTGCAAAGCGTTCTCCCTCGGTGTGTTGGATGGAACGGCGCCACAATCCCGGGTGGAGGGGGATTTTATTGCCGGGGAAGAAGAAGGTGTAACCTCGGCGATCGAGTCGGCCGGTGAGATTGCTCTCTTTGTCATCGCGAATCGTGACGTAGACGTGTCCCATATACCACGGACGCTGAGCAGCGGCCGAACGTTGCGCTACTGGGCGCACTTGTAATTGCACATAACCGGGATGTGCCACGGTATCGGCGAGGAAGGTGGTGTGTGCGGCGGCAAAATAGTAGTAGCCGTTGTTGCGCATGAGCGTTTCGATGCGCGATTGTTCGGCTGCGAGAGCAGCGCTGCTGAAGGCGTCACCACTGCGCAAGAGTCGTTGAGAGCGGGTGCGACTGAGCAGTGAATCGGCGGTGGCATCGAATCCCAAATAGGCAATGGAGTCCAAAAAGAAGAGACGGCCGGGGGTAATGTCGTAGTCGATCTTTGCTTTCTTGGGATTGCTGCCGGTAATGACTTGATAGTCGACGCGCCCTCTCAAATAACCATGATTGCGCAACACCCCGGTGGCAATCTTTGCACGCGTTTGCGGGGCTACATTAGAAATGAGTATGGGGGCTTCGCCGAAGGTGTTGAAAAACCATTTTCCCAATGCGCTTCGGAGTCCACGAAGTTATTGTAGGTCCAAAGTCCGAACTTCCATGGGGTGGTGTATTTCGTGGAACCAAAGAGCGCACCGTTCGGTGGATAGGCGAGCACGGCGTCGATTTCGGTCTTCGTATTGGCGATATTGGCGCGTTCGTTCTTTTCTTGGGTCAACAGTCGTTCGCGTTGAGCAGAAGTCAGCGAATCCCAATGTTGTCGGCGCAGTTCGTGGAGCGACGGTGCGGCGTGTCCTCCTCCTTTCATGGCACGTTCTACAGCATCGACTGCGTTGGCAATCGAGGTGATCACGCCGGCACTGTCAGCAGTGGCGGTGTTGCGTTGCTTGGAGAGAGGCGTGTCGAGGGTATAGTTGACATCGCGGATACCCGTGTAGAGCTGTTCGCCTGCGGGTACTTTCTCAGTGAGCGAACAACTCACAGAGAGTAGGGGAGCGAGGAGGGCAAGGAGTAGACCGCGGAGGAATGGGCGGAGCTTCATTTGCTTTTTGATTTTTCGGTGGTGGACTTTTTCTTGCGACGGATGAGGAAGAGATCGCTAAAACGATCGGCCTTGCGGCGCATCACAAAACCGGCGCCGGTCTTCATCAGCGTTCCTTCGAGTGCATCGTAGGAATTGCGATCATAGAAGAGACGAACGTAACGATTGTTGGCCGCGTCGAGACGATATTCGATGGCGATGTTGTCGATGAACGATTGCGTAGCTTCCGTGGCGTCGGCACTCGACGAAACTTTACCTCCGATCACAAAACGGACGCGATCATTGAGGAAGCGTTTAGAGAACTGGTAGGAATAGTCGGTCGTGGTTTCGCCGGCCGCATTCACCCCGCTCTCCATACCAAATGAAAGGTCGATGGTCGAAAGGGCTTTACCGGCAATGTCTTGAATCTGACTTTGCAAGAAGGCGTTGAGGGCGTTGGAGGCTTTGAGACCGCCGGTCGCCAAATTATCGTCGGTGATATACATACCGGTGGCGAGGAGAGCGACCGCGGCTTTTCCGCGTTCTTCTTTGCTCATTGCGGTGAGTTGGTTCTTAATCTCGAGATCTTCCGGCGCATCGATGATGAATTCCAATCCCATGTCTTCGACTGTTCGACTGATATTGACGCCTGCATCGAAGGTCACGGCGCGTTGTCGGTCATCTTCGGTGACGATGGTTTTGACACGCTCCGTCGCGGTGATATTGAGGGTCGGATTCATCACATTCCCCGTGAAGTCTATCGACGAACCGCCGGCGAAATTGAAGGTGCGAAGGGGAATGACGGGAAGTTCGTAGTTCATCTTTCCCTCGTCTATCGTGATGCGCCCGGTCATGCGCATCTCGCCTTGCGGAGGCATGCGGAAGGTGAGATTACCTTCGCCGGTGGCATCGACATAACTATCGCCGTTGGGGGTGAGGTAGCAGCGGAAGCGTGCGCCTTTCTTGACGATAATTTCCATCCACACGTCCATATTCGACTTTCGTTTCTTCTGCAGAAGAAGCGACGGTGAGGGTATCGGAAAAGTCGGTGAACGTCACCAAATCGGAGAGGTTACTGCCCGAGGTCAAGGGGGTATTCGTCATCACATAGGTGACATCGGTTTTCTCGAGCACCGTAAGTCGACCGGCCACCACCAATTTGTCGAGCGTGCCGTGTACATTGGCGAGAATATTGGTCAGCAGTTTACCGTAGAGTAGCGATTCGTTCTTCCGCTTCGTGTTGACCAGCGGGAACTGGCGACCGATGACGTCAATATAGACATAAGGCGAAGCCGGATTCGTGAGATCCACTTTTCCGCGCAGCGTGAGCGGAACTTTATCGGCTGTTGTGAGTTGATAATTCTTGAGTTCGAGTAGCGAATTCTTGAGTTCGAGCGGCACAGAGTCGACTGCAAAGTCGATTCCATACACATTACTATATAGATGTGCCTCGTCGAGTTTGAGTTGCCCGTTGATCACCGGGGCGTCGAGCGCACCTTTCACACTGAATGCGCCTTCTGCTGTGCCGCGCATTGCAAATCCGGTTTCTTTCAAGAAGGCATTGGCGACATTAAGGGGGAGAGAACGGATATTGAATGAACCGTCGAAATTGCCTTTCCCCTTCGGATCGTACGTTCCGCCGATTTCCGCCACCTCCTTGCCGTCGAGGGTGAGATAGCCGTTAGCAATGTGTTGCCCATTCTCGCCAGGTTGGTACATCAACTCGGTGCCGAGTGTACCGATCTGTGTTCCTTCGTACGAGAAGTTTTTGGCAGTCGCGGCACCCACAGCAGCAAAATTGTGTTGGTCTTCAATGATATGGAAATCACCGTCCAGCGTTCCACCCACCTTGGGAAGGTAAGGTAGCACATTGGCCAGTTCGCCCAAATTGAGGCGATTGATGGTGAGGGTAATGTCGTTTTTCAAACTGTCACTTCCCTCACTATAGATTTGCAGCCCCGTTCCGTCGTCGGCCAGCAGTTTGATGTTGGCGCGCACGCGGCGGTCGTTGCTCACAAAGAGATAATTGTCGGCATTGACGGAGAAATTGCGATAAGCCACCACCGCCGTGTCGGCATTCAGGTGCAGACGCGTGCCGCCGTCCTCCATTTCCACCTGCGCGCCGAGACGCAACCCCAATCGGCCGTTAGCGTCTTGGAATGCGATGTCTGCTGCTGCGCCGGCACGCAGCAAGTGCCCGTGCAGGGTGGCGAGGAACGGATTTGGGTTCTCCGTTTTGCGGTTCTCGACGGTCGCCGCGAATTTCAGCCCCTCTTCGCCGTGCGTAATAGTGGCTTGTATCGTGTCGATTACCAGTCCTTCTGCCTGTAACTTGCCGATGCGCATAAAACCGTTCAGCCCTTGAGTCGCATTGGAGGTTACATTCAGCGCTATGCTATTGACGCCATATTTTTTATAGCGCAAATAGCGAGCGAGCAAGTTCTCCTGTCCCGCTTCGAGTTGCAAAGTCGCGTCGGGCAGTTCGCGTTTCAGCAGCGCTTGGTCGATATCACGGTGTTCAAGTTGGCGCATAGCCATTTTTGAGATCTTCAAACCGCGATCGGCCAAGCCTTGTAGTCCGCTTCCCGCGGCAAAGTTCAATTTCAAATCGCCCGAGTTGATGTGTGCGAATGTACTGTCCGGACGCGAGGCCAGATCGAGCAGCACGTCTTGCGCAATCAGCAAACGAGAGGGCGCCACAAAACAGAGGTTGCGCAGTTCGCCGCGTGCCGCCATGTGGCGGAAGTCTTGCGAACTCTCCACCGTTCCGCGGAAATTGCCCCCCCAGCGAGAGGGTATCTTCAATGACGCCCAGTCCGCGGAGATCCACGCGTGCCAAACGCACGTCCATTTGTGCGGCATATCGACGATTCAGTTCGGCCGTGATGCGTCCTTCGCCGTCGATGAGCGGGTTGCGTGCTTTGAAGTCTACCACTGCGTGGCCGCCGCGCAATGCCGCGCTGAGGCCGATACCGCCCAGCGAAAAACGATCATATCGTCCTTCGCGCACCTCGGCCGTCGCCCGAAGATTGGCGCGCGCCGCATCAGCATTGAAGCCGCGTCCTTCCACACCGAGTTTACCCGTCAGCGGCCCGATGGGTTGTCCTTTGAGGAATTGTGCCAATTCAAATTGCCGCACATCGATCTGCGCCGAATAGCGCTCGGTGTTCAAGTTCACCGCCGCGCGTCCGTTCACATTCCCCTTACCTTGTTGCAGTGCAAAGTGTGTGCGATAGTCAGCACCGGCGAAATCCACCGCACCGAGCAGGCGCATGGCATCCGGCACGTTGAGGGAACTCGCCGCACTCTTCGGCAGCAGCGCGCGCACTCGGCGTGTGGTGCGAGTGGCCGCCGCGTAGTTCAGGTGCCCCGAGCGTTGTTCGCTCAGCGCGTTGCGCACAAAGCCGTCCACCTTCGCTTCCACCAGTCCCGGGGCGTTGAGCGAAACGCGTTCCACCGCCAAATTGCGCAGGTTGCCCGTGAGTGCAAGTCCCATCTCGACGATGTCGTTTTCCAACAAAGTCTGCGTCATCTCGTCGATCTGTCGGCGCATTGATGCCGGCGCGTCGTGGCGCGCAATGGCGCGGATATCGTTCGGCGCGATGCGTGCGTCAATACGGGTGCGCAACGTCCCGCGGCCGTTGGGTTGCAACGCCGCGAAGTCCGCCTCCAACGAAGCCCCGATGCGCGATTGCGTCGTGGTGAGCAACACGTCGGGGAGCGACACACGAAGGGTGTCCATCAGTACCGCGCCGCGCAACTCGGTAATGCGCAAGTTGCGCTGCCGTTCGAGCGCCGCGGCGTGTACCAAATTCAGTTTCAGCCGTTTGTTTTCGTCAAACGAAAGATCGTGCACATCCACCGCCAGTCCGGCAATGTCAAACAGCGCATCGTGCGGCAAGGGGCGGCGGGTCGTGTTCATGCTCACCGCTCCTTCCTTCAGTTGGAACGAGCGCACCGAATAGCGGGGACATTCCAAGTCAAACACCCCTTGTTTGAGCACTGCATCGCCCATTTTTGCGCGGACATGGAGCGAATCTCCCGGCATCGTGAGCGCAATTTCCGACCGCCGCACAGCCAGTTCGTCCGTTTCGATGAGCCACTGCACCGGTGTCTCGGTGGTATCTTTTTTTGCCGTGTCCGAAAGCGCCACATTGAGGTTCGCTCCGTCGAGCAAGGCGCGATCCAGTCGCACATGGCCGTGTGCCCATTCCACGCCGTGCGCCGCCGCCTCGAGTCGCGCCACGCTGCCTTTCACTTCCACATCCGGAAGGAGCGATTTCGTGTTGACGCGCGCGCCGTTGAGCGCCACACCGTCAATGTCGGCACGCCCTTCCCACAGCGGCCAGAATGCCACATCGAGATGGAGGCGCTCGGCGAGCAACAGCGTGTCGCCCTCCGCATCCGTGGCGCGGAGATTACCGACATTGAGATTGAGAAAGGGAGTGAGTCGCACTTCGTCGATATCGACTTTCAAACCCATTTTTTCTTCGAGGGCAGCCGACACGCGCCCCACAGCCCAACGCTGAACCGGGGGAAGATAAACTGCGACGACGAGCAGGACAATCAGCACAGCGGCGACGAGCGTGGCGATGCCGAAGACCTTAAACAACTTGCGCGGAGCAAACATACGTGAATATGGAGAAAAGTCGCTCTCTTCGACGGAAGAGAGCGACATTGCATTTACTTATCCTTTATAGTGGAGATGGAAGCCGACAACGGCTGCAATGCCTTTACGGAAAATGTCAAGGCTGAAGTTTTCGTTGGGCGAGTGGATGGCGTTGCTTTCGAGACCGAAGCCCATGAGCACCGTTTTCACACCCAGCACGCGTTCGAAATCCGAAATGATGGGGATACTGCCGCCGCGGCGCACGGCCAAGGGACGTTTGCCGAAAGCCTCCGTAAACCCTTCTTCGGCCGCGCGATAAGCCGGCAGCGTGATGGGGCAAACATAGCCTTCGCCGCCGTGCATCGGCGTCACTTTGATGTCGACGCAGTCGGGAGCCAGACTTTGCACGTAGTCCACAAACATTTGGCTCACCTTCTCGTGCTGTTGATGAGGCACCAAGCGGCAGCTCACTTTCGCAAAAGCCTTGGACGGCAACACCGTTTTCGAGCCTTCGCCCTGATAGCCGCTCCACATGCCGCAGATGTCGAAACTCGGGCGGCAAGCATTGCGTTCGATCGTCGAGTAGCCCTTTTCGCCGCGCAGATCACGCACGCCGATCGATTGTTTGTAGGCCGCTTCGTCGAAAGGAATGGAAGCCAGCATCGCACGTTCGTCGGCCGAGAGTTCTTCCACGTCGTCGTAGAAGCCCGGAATCGTGATGCGTCCGTCGCCGTCGACCATCTTGGCCAGCAGTTCGCAGAGCACCAACGCCGGGTTCGCCACCGCACCGCCGAAGTGGCCGGAGTGCAAGTCGCGGTTCGGTCCCGTCACTTCGATCTGCCAATAGGCCAAACCGCGTAAACCCGTGGTGAGCGAGGGGAGTTCGGGGGCGAGCATCGACGTGTCGCTCACCAAAATCACATCGCTGCGCAACAATTCGCGGTGCGCCGTGAGGAAGGCCGCGAGCGAGGGACTGCCGATTTCCTCTTCGCCTTCGAAGATGAATTTCACATTGTGTTGCAGCAGACCGTTGCGTACGAGATATTCGAAGGCTTTGACTTGAATGAACGACTGTCCTTTGTCGTCGTCCGCTCCGCGCGCCCAAATGTGACCGTCGCGCACCTCCGGTTCGAAGGGATCGGAGTGCCAAAGCTCGAGCGGTTCGGCGGGCATCACGTCATAGTGCGCATACACCAGCACGGTGGGCGCGGCCGGATCGACCAACTTCTCGGCGTACACCAAGGGATTGCCGGCCGAGGGCATCACCTCCGCGCGGTCGCAGCCGGCTTCCAGGAGCAACTCGCGCCAGCGTTCGGCACAGCGGTCAATGTCGGGGCGACGTTCGGGGTGAGCACTCACGCTCGGGATGCGAATGAGCGAAAAGAGTTCTTCGAGAAAGCGAGATTCGTTCTCGGCAATATAGTTTTGCAGTGCGTTCATGAGAAAGCTGTTTTTTGAGCAACGCCGAGCACCTCAAGTGCGCTCCCACGTTGCGGTGAGTTCGTTGTGTGCGGCGAGTTCTCCGTTGAAAAACAAGTCATAGCGGAGCTCAATCAAGCCGCGTCGGTCGTCCACTTGCGCGTTGTAGAGCGTGGCGAGGGTCGACATTTCAAATTCGCCGTTGGGGGTGCGATAGACACTCTCGCAGCATTCGCCCACGCGGAAAAGCAGGCGGCTCACCGTCGCCCCCGAGCGCGAAACCGACATGCGGCACGGCGTGCCTTGCAGCATCGTCTGTCCGCCGTTCTCCGGATCGTTGTAGCGCAGCGCCCAAGTGCCGTCATCACGCAGCGAAACCATCACATGCTCTTCGTGATGCAGTTCGTCGGTGCTGCCGTCGGGCAAGCGGGAAACAAGGTGAGTGATAAATTTTGCGGGATAAAACATGCTTACAGCAAGTGTAGACGGTTTTCTTCGTTATTGATCTTCCGAATCTTCGTCGTTGTTTTTTTTTCTGGTGAGAAAAAGTGCGATGGCTCCTACGAAAAGAAGAAAGGCCAAGGGAAGCATAGGCTTTGCGGTTGAATAGGTAGTGAGATAAGTAGGTGTTCTATCTGCGCCGTCAGTATTTGGCACGAGAAGCTCACGCCTTCATTTCCTGCTCCACGGCATTGGTCAGCGCCACGAAGTCGGCCACCGAGAGTTGTTCCGGACGCTTTGTGAGGAGCGGCTGCGCCAAGAAGTCGGTGTGCGGTCGGGTGCAGCCGCACTCGTTGTCCAGTTGTGCGAAAAGCGGTTTCAGACTGCCGCGCATCATCTTGCGGCGCTGATTGAAGGCCGTTTTCACCACGCGGCGCAGCAAGCGTTCGTCGCAACCCGCGTCGCTCACATTGTTGCGCGTCATGCGAATCACGGCGCTCTTCACCTTCGGCGGCGGATTGAACACCCCCGGCTCGACGGTGAAAAGGTATTCCACGTCGTACCACAGTTGCACGAGCACACTCAGGATACCGTAGGTCTTTGTTGCCCGGTCGCGCGGCCAATCGTTCGGCCACTTCCTTCTGAATCATGCCCGTGCAGCAGGGGATGTGATCCCGATATTCGAGCATCTTGAAAAAGATCTGGCTCGAAATGTTGTAGGGATAATTGCCCGTGAGTACAAACTGCTGTCCGTCGAAGACATGCTCGAGGTGCATTTTCAAAAAGTCGTCTTCGATGATCTGCTCTTCGAGTTCGGGGAAGTTCTTGCGGAGATAGTCCACACTCTCAAAATCGATTTCGGCCACCTTCACCTCGCGCCCCTTCGGCAGGAGGAATTGGGTGAGCACCCCCATGCCCGGTCCCACTTCGAGAACAGGCAGGTTGGGACAGGCATCGACCGTGTCGGCAATGGCACGCGCCACACCGAGATCTTTCAAAAAGTGCTGGCCGAGGAACTTTTTCGGACGTACGGACTTCATACTATGGGATAAATTTGTAATTTCGCGCTGTTCGGTTTCGCCTTTTTCGCTCTATCCGGCGGAGTGGGGCGAAGACGAATCGCGCTACGGCGCAAAAATTACAAAAAAACTACGTCTGCGTGAAACCATTTGTCGACATTGTCAAGTTTATTGTCCCTTTTGCTGTGGGAATCGGCATTCTCTGGTGGATGTATCGCGGCAACGATTGGAGTGCCACTTACCAGATGCTCACCTCGATGCATTGGGGTTGGATGCTCCTCTCGTTAGCCTTCGGTATCGTTCCCCTGGTGTTTCGCGCCCTGCGCTGGCGGTTGGCGTTGCGCCCCCTCGATGAGCATCCCCCCTGCGCGTCTGCACCGATGCCATCTTCGTGTCCTATGCCGCCAGCCTCGTAGTGCCGCGCATTGGCGAGGTCACACGTTGCGGCACGCTCAAGACCTATGCCGGCACCTCCTTTTCGCAAGCCCTCGGCACGGTGGTGTCCGAACGCGTGGTCGACTCCGTCTTGTTGGTGCTCCTCACCGTCGGTGCCGCTCTGTTGCAGTTGCCCCAATACCTGCACTTCCTCCACACCACCGGCGCCGCGCCCCTCCAGTTGTTGCAGCGCTTCACCTCCGCCGGCTATCTCGTCACGGCCGTCTGCGCCCTCTTGGCGCTCGGCTTTCTCGCGCTCCTCGTGGCGCGCATGTCGTTTTTTCGTCGCGGCCGCGAAAAAATGGTTAGTTTCATGGCCGGCATCGCCTCCTTGCGCCGCGTGCGTCCCCTTTGGGCTTATTTGCTCTACAGCATCGGCATTTGGGCGGGCTATTATTTGCATTTCTACCTCGCTTTTTTCGCCTTCCCCGCCACCGCGTCGGTCGATCCCGCCGCCGCGCTCTTGGCCTTTTGCATCGGCTCGTTTGCCGTGCTCGTACCCACTCCCAACGGCGCCGGCCCGTGGCATTTCGCCGTGAAAACGGTGCTCGTGCTCTATGGTCTCGCCGAAGCCCCCGTGGTGGCCTTTGTTCTTCTCGTACACACCATTCAGACCGCCCTCGTCGTGCTCACCGGAGCATGGGGTTGGGCTGATCTGCTCCTCATTAAAAAACAGTCTAAAACCGCAACATTATGAGCGAAATTTTGAAACTTCAGCCGGAAGCCCTCTGGCGCAACTTCCACCTGCTCACGCAAGTGCCCCGTCCCTCCGGACACCTCGAAAAAATCCAACAGTTCCTCCTCGACTGGGCGAAGGAACGCAACATCGAAGCCCGTCTCGACAACGCCGGCAACATCTTGATGTACAAACCCGCCTCGCCCGGCATGGAAGACCGCAAGGTAGTGACGCTCCAAGGCCACATCGACATGGTGCCGCAGAAGACGCCCGACTCGCCCTCACAACTTCGAAACCGATCCCATCGAGACGTGGATCGACGGCGACTGGGTGCGTGCACGCAACACCACCCTCGGTGCCGACGACGGCATGGCCATCGCTACCATCATGGCCATCTTCGAAGATGACACCCTCTGCCACGGTCCGCTCGAGGCCTTCATGACCTCCGACGAGGAAACCACCATGTACGGCGTGGAACACATGGAAGACGGCCTCCTCAAAGGCGACATCCTCCTCAACCTCGACAACGAAACCCACGGCGAACTCATGGTCGGATCGGCCGGTGGCATCAACCTTACCGCCGAACTCGAATTCAAGCCCGTAGCCCCCGATGCCGACGACAAGGCGGTGCGCATCTCGCTCCACGGTCTGCGCGGCGGACACTCCGGTTTGCAGATCAACGAGGGACGTGCCAACGCCAACAAGAACCTCGCTCGCGTGGTGGCCGACGCCATTGCCAACTTCGAGGCGCGTTTGGCCGAATGGAAGGGCGGCAACATGCGCAACGCCATCCCCCGCGAGGCTGAAGCTGTGCTCACCCTCCCCGCTGAGAACGTGGCTGCGCTCAAAGAAACGGTGGAAACCGAATGGCAGCGCGACCTCTTCGAGGAATACGGCATCGTGGAACCCAACCTCAAAATCGAAGTGACCGAAGTGCCCCTGCCCGCCACCTTGGTGCCCGAAGAGATTCAAGACAACCTCGTCGATTCGCTCCTCGCTTGCCACAACGGCGTTTTGCGCTTCATTCCCCCACCTCCCCACCATCGTCGAAACGTCGAGCAACTTGGCCATCGTCGAGATCGTCGACGGCCGTGCCTTCTTCAAAGTCCTCGTGCGTTCGAGCCGCGACTCGATGCGCCAAAACTGTGTCGACACCCTCGAAGCCTGCTTTCTCGATGGCCGGCATGAAGGTGGAAACCGACGGTGCTTATCCCGCATGGCAGCCTTCGCCCAAGAGCGAAATCGTGGAACTCATGGAATCGGTTTACCAAGACCTCTTTCGGCGAACCTGCCAAGGTGCAGGTCGTTCACGCCGGTTTGGAGTGCTCGGTGATTTTGAGCCACTGCCCCAACATGGACGTCGTTTCCTTCGGTCCCACGCTCGAGTCGCCCCACACGCCCAACGAGCGTTGCTTCATCCCCTCGGTGGATAAGTACTGGCGTTTGGTGCTCGAAACCTTGGCACGCACGCCCAAGAAGTAAAAGCCCCGGCTTTTTCATACACAGCGTCCCTCTGCTCCGTGACGAGCAGAGGGGCGTTTTTGTTTCCGGTCGCGGACACGAAAAACAAACTCGTGGCCTATTCGCGAAAACCTGCGCACTTTTCTCTATTTTCCGCCGCCTTTCCTCGCGCGCGTGCGCGTCCGCTGTTTTCGAAAAACAACCTTCACTTCTTCACCTTTTCCTTGCAATCTGCTGATCCTGAGTGAGTTGTAGGTGAAGGTTTGGTTTTTCTTTGTTTTCCGTCAACTTGTTGATCTATAGTGTGTTAGGGGTGAAGATTTCACCTCTCCTTTTCCTTCACCCTTTGTTCACCTTTGATTTCTCCTCCTCCCCGATCTTTCCACCCTCGTCCCCGCCCTCCTCTCACGCAGTGGTCGCTAAGTCACTTCGTTTCGCATAAAATACGCATATTGCATGAACTCCCAAAATCTTCGGTGAAGGCAAGGGTGAAGGCAAAAAGGGGGTGAAACCTTCACCCTTAACCCATTTATGCACAATCTTTTACGTGGCAAAGGTGAAGAGGTGAACATAAAAGTCGAAAATCGCCGGACGCGCGCGTGTGTGCGCCCGCGCGAGATGTGGCGGAATGTACATGGGGTGAAGAAGCGGTTGTGTATATAGATGCGCTTCTCGTGTTTCTAAAAATAGTTGTGGGGGTGTGTGAGAAAGTAGACGGTTTTCCAACCTTTTGCGGTGCTAATTCAAAGATACAAATAGTTCGGAGTTTTTCTTCATTTTAGAACCGCATCACCCCAAATGTCGGATGAACCTTCACTATGTCCCTTATACAGTAAAAAATCGTAGTATCAAGTTCGGATAGGTGATCTCTCCAGTGCTCAGGTTCTGATTCGATACAATACAAATCCTCTGTGTCAAAGTGGCTAGACTGCAACACTAGAATTATCCGTTGTATGATATATAGTTGATACAACAGTTGTACTCCTATGGGCTTATTGTACGTTAAAACCAAAGATATTGAATTCATTAATTCATCGAATAATCTTAGGTCAAAACGACCTTCATAACTCAACACATAGAGACAAGACCCTTGTTCTAATTGTTCGTTATTGCTAATTACTTGAAGGGCATTATTTACGATACATTGGCCCTTTTTCTTCTTTTTGCATTTTCACTTTTATCAGCGTTTAAACTACCATCTAAATTTAGTACACCTCTTGAAGAATGATCTTTGCCCGAGAATATTTCTATGTGATCTTTATGGAAATTATCGAGATAAAAATAGCCTCCTTTATTCAGAATCAAGTCTGAAAGTTTTACTTTTTAATTATAGAATACATTCTTACGCCCTGGTGTATCTTTTTTGTTTTGGTTACATAAGGGGCTAGTTTTTCTATGGGAACTAACCCAAGTACATCTATCCAACTATTAGAGTCCTCAACGTACGAATGAAGAGCAATAGTCCCACTAGCGAGTCTAATTGAGTTTTGTGAGATGTATCGTCCTAGTTCAGGGGCATAGTATCGGAACCGATTATACGCCAGCCCTGTCTCGTAATACTGACCCTGGTAGAGGAAGGGGATGATGCAATCTCCTAAAACGACTAAGCTCCTCTCTCTGTTTCTATATTTGAATTAGCACCAACAAATATGCAGCTATGAACAGCAGTTTTCTATATCATGCTTGGGGATTGTATCACCGAAATTTAATCTTATTGTATTGTCTGGTCTGGATAAGTTCTCCGTTCGGCGAAACCATTGCTTTTCCGACCGCATAGGCCGCGCTTGTGTGCTTGAACAGAAAAAGATGAGCGAGACACCATCGGAGGATGATATCTCGCTCACAGCGTCTTAGAGAACTAAGTAAGGACTGATCCGAAGTGGGGATTAGAACATCTTTTCGGGGTAAACACCGTCGGCACCGAGTTTGGCAAACTTGGCCACTACTTCGGGACGATCTTCGGGATAGGTGACGCCGAACCACTTGGAAGTGGTGTCGAGTACCTCGCAAGTGGCTTGACCCTTGCGGATGAGGTGGTCGACCATGAGGGGGATGAAGAATTCGCTCTTGAGGTTCTCCATGTTCTTCGGATCCGAAAGGAAGGCCTTTGAAGAACTCGTTGGAGTGAGCGAAGTAGTCGGGGGTGAAGCCCCAGAAGTTCATCGAAACGGGGGTGGTGTCGGGGATAGAAACCCACTCTTCGTTTTCGTTGAGGTACTGAACCGTGCCGTCGTGACGTTCGATCTTGGTGCGTTCTACTACCGAAGTGAGAAGGTTCTTTTCGTCGACCTCGCAAACACCACGGCTCACGGTACCGCTCTCAGAGAGGGTGTTGCCCACGCGGAAACCAACCATGGCATAGCGGCCGGTGCTGCCTTCGGGGAGTGAAGAGAGGAATTTGCCCATCACTTGGAAGGCGTCGCGATCGTAGAAGTCGTCGCAGTTGAGCACGGCGAAGGGTTCTTTGATCACGTCTTGTCCCATCATCACGGCGTGGTTCGTACCCCAGGGCTTTTGACGGTCGGCGGGGCAGGTGAAACCTTCGGGAAGTGCGTCGAGCGATTGGAAGACGAGTTCGCAGGGGATCTTGTCTTGGTATTTGGTGAGGACGATCTTGCGGAAGTCGTCTTCGAAGTCTTTGCGGATGACAAACACGAGCTTACCGAAGCCGGCGTTGATGGCGTCGTAGATCGAGTAGTCCATGATGGTTTGTCCTTGGGGGCCGAGCGTGTCGAGTTGCTTGAGGCCACCGTAGCGGCTGCCCATACCGGCAGCGAGCAGGAAAAGAGTGGGTTTCATGATGAAGTGAGATTGAATTGCTGGCGCAAAGATAACAAATCTCGACGAAACGCGCCAAAGGGATTGGGGTGTTTTTGTCAAGTATGCGTGACAAAAAAGTTTTGTTCGGTGGGAGGAAGGAGCAAAACGTGATGAGTGGGCGTCGGAATGCGCCGCTCAGCGATCAGTAGGCGTTCTTGCTGCGGATGGTGAGCACGGTTTGGATCATGATCCAGAGATCGAGGGCAAAATTCCAGTGCTCGATGTACCAAATGTCTTTTTTTCACGCGTCCTTCCATTTGCCACAACTCTTTGGTCTCGCCGCGGAAGCCGGTGACTTGTGCCCAACCGGTGATGCCGGGGACGCACGAAGTGACGCATCATATATTTGTCGATGAGTGCGCTGTATTGCTCGGTGTGCTTGAGCATGTGTGGACGGGGCCCGACGAGCGACATATCGCCGAGGAAAACATTGATGAGTTGCGGGAGTTCGTCGATATTGGTGCGACGCATGAAGTCGCCGATGCGCGTTTTGCGGGGATCGTGCTCGGTGGCCTGCTTGCTGTCGCTGTCGGCATTGACGCGCATGGAGCGGAATTTGTAGCAGTCGAACTCTTTGCCGTTGAGTCCGCTGCGCTTTTGGCGGAAGAAAATGGGCCCCGGGCTGGAGAGTTTGATCAGTGTGCCGAAGATGAGATAGACAAAGGGGAAGACGAAAATGAGCAGTCCCGCTGATACGATGAGATCGCAGGCGCGTTTGAGGGCGGCATTGTCGAAATCTTCGAGAGGTGAGGTTTGGAGCGTGACGGCTGAAGTGCCATCGATCGAAAGCAGCTTGACGCGGTGCGAGATGAACGAATAGGTGGAGGGTAGGCCGATGAAACTCAACAAGTGGTTGTCGCAATAGTCGATAATTGGCGAATGCGCGGTTGCTCGGCCGAAGAGAGGGTGCAAAAGACTTCGACGATGTGATCATGGGTGTCGAGATAGCCTTCGAAATCCTCGTAACGACCAAGATGCGGCACAAGAGGATCGTTTTTCTCGGAGGCCGTGTCGGCGAAATAGCCCACAAGGCTGTAACCGGTGCCTTTGTCTTTGGCCAGTTTCATCAGCAGCGGATGGATATCATCGATGGGACCGACCACGACGACGCCTCTGTGTTGCGCTCGCCGCGCGCGATAGTGTTGAATGGCGAGACGAACCGTCTTCTTGAAAAGGAGGGAGAAGAAGAGTTGCCCGACGAGTAGGGGAAGGAGGTACTTCCCACACATTGAGTCGCGCAGCCGGAAGGGCGAGCGAGAGGGTGATGACGAGCAAGTCGAAATAAATGTTGCTATAGAGGGCACGGCGAAGAATTTCGTCGCCACGGATAAAGGCGTAGTGCAAACGACTGCCGGTTTGCATGCCGCAGACAAAATAACAGATAGAGAGGACGAACGAAAATTCTCCGTAGGCATCTGCATATTGCGGGCATCTCTTCAAAAAAGAAGGGACGCATGGCCAAGAGGATAAGGTTGAGCCCGACGATCTCGCCCAAAACAACGAAAAAGCGGTAGATAAATGGCTTTTGGTTAGTGATCATAGAAGTGGAATGCAAAACTATGCCGAGAATCATCTCTAACTGTGCGAGCGCTTCGATAGAGCTGTTCGTACACTCGATACCGAATGGAAAGCAGGGCTTTCACGAATCGGGTATAGTCATTGCAAATTTAGCGAATGTGCAGGATATATCGGGTATATGCAGCGGATTTTTTTGCATTTATCGTATGCCCTTTGTGCAAATCGTGAAAAAATCCCCACTTGCCTTGGTGCAAGCGGGGATTTGTGTGCGTGATGAAAGATCAGAAGTTGACCGTACCGAGGTTGCGATCCACCAAGAGTCCGTCGACGGCCTTGAGTTGGAATTTTGCCGGCTTTCTTGGCGCGGAACTTCAGCGTGAAGAGGACGGGAGCGCCGTCTTCGAGCAAGAAGTTGTTGCCGCGGTTGACGAAGGTGGGCAACAGTTCCTTGGTGCCGTTGGTGTGCAAACGGTCGTAGGTGAGGTTCACCATGTCCTTCATTCCCTTGAGGTCGATACCTACATATTCGAGCTCGTCGGCTTTGTAGGGGAGACCGAAGGAGAGGGCGTTGACGTAGTGCAAGTCCTTACCGGTGACTTTGATTTCGACGAGATCGCCTGCCTTGTACGTCTTGACGTTGGGCGTGAGCACGAGCGAACCGCGCACCTTGTCGGACGAGTTGCGTACACCACCGTCGAGTTCCACGGCCACGGTGGAGATGTCGTAGGCATCGATCAGACCGTTGCCGTTGATGTCACCGCCGGCCACATAGTCGAAGTCGGCATCGCCACGGCGCAGACCGGTGTAGTTCATATAAGAGGTGAGGTCGTTCTCATCGATGCGTTTGTCGCGGTTGATGTCGCCCTGCATCTTGCCTTCGGTGCCGGCCACGCGGTACACGTAGAGTTCGCGACCCGATCCGAAGTTGCCGACGCCTTCGTCGATGTGGAGTTTCACGTAGCGAGCCTCCGGATGATCGGCGAGAGTGAGCGTCTTGACCGTGGCATCCTTTGCCCAAGTGAAGGCAACGGGTGTCGACCAGTTTTGGCGGTCGGTCGAGAAGGCATAGGTACCGCGGAGGAGGGTGCCGTTGGCAGCGTCTTCGCGAGGTACATATTCGATGCGATCGATCTTATTGACGGCACGCAGGTCGACGGTGAGGTCGAAGGGCGTAGCCTGTTTGTTGTCCCAAGCCGTGTGCCAAAGGGTTTTGAGGTCACGGTCGAAGAGCTTGTCGGTGCCTTGTCCGCCTTGGTTGGCGACAGAAGTGGTGGCTTTCACGCCCTTGATCGCCCATTCGAGGGGATCTTTCACGGTCGAAAGGCGGAGGTTGCTCCATGCGCCGGTGCCACTTGCATTGACTGCGCGCACCGCAAAGTCGTAAGCCGTGACGGGAGCGAGGTCGTCGAAGCGCAAGCGGGGTTCGCGTACGGTGGAGTAGAGCTGATCGCCGAATTTCACTTCATAGTAGTCCGCATTTTCTACGGGCGTCCAAGCCGGGGTGAGCGCGTAGGCTTCGGCCTTGGTCTGCTTTTCGTCCAGTTGTGTCGTGCCGAGCTTGCCATGGTGGGTGAGCCAGCGGTCGGCGGGCGCGAATTCAAAGCCTTTGACTTCGACACGCACGGCGTTGGCACTCACGTCGGTGGGCGCAACGCGCACGAGCACTTGCGGGTTCTTGATGATTTCGCCCACACTTTCTTCGCCGGGGCGTACCCAACGATTGAGATTCGGACGCGCATCGTAGAACCATACATCCACGCCATTTTCAAACTCTTCGCGCGTCTTCACCTGCTTGAACTTCACCGTGTTTTGACCCACTTGTGCCGTGATCTTTTTCGGTGCGCGCGTCACGTTGATGCGCAGTTCGGTCGTCTTGTTGCGGTTGTAGCCGTTGAACTCGCCGGCGGTACGTTCGGCCTTGAAGATCAGCGTGTTCTTGTTGACCGAAGTGCTGAGTTGCGTGTTTGGTGTTTTTCGCCGTCGAGGTAAGCTTGCGTGTTGCCGTCGTCGTCATATTCCAACGCCTTCGTGCCGTGCTGGGCGTAGATCTCGTAAATGCGCAGATCTTTGCGCATTTCCGAGGGATTGTTGTTGGGGTTGGCCACCGGAATGATGGCGTCTGCCTTGACCAGCACGGGGAAGTTTCCAGAGGGGGCATCGAAATGGTTGATGATGCGTCCACCTTCGTAGCGATCGCCGGTGAAGTAGTCGACCCATGTGCCTTGTGGCAGGTAAATGCCGTCGCGGCGGTCGTTGCCTTCCGCATCGGCAGCCGTGTTTTGGATAGATGGGCGCCACCAAGAAGGCATCACCGTACATATATTGATATTGTGTACGTTTGCCGAGCGTGTAGTCATTCTTCTCCTCCATGAACATCGGGCGAATCATCGGTCGACCGTTGATCGCCATTGCCGCTGCCGTGTAGGCATAGGGCATGAGTTCGCTCTTCAGCTTGAGATACCAGCGGTTGAGCGCCGTGCTCTTGCCTCCGAGTGCCTGAGGATATTTGGGATTGGCGCCCCATCCGTCCATGTTGAGTTCCATGGGTGTGAAGGTCTTCCACTGGAATTCGCGCACATTGACGGGAATGTTCTTACCGCCGAAGATACCATCGACGTCGGAGGTGATGTTCGGTTGTCCGGAAAGGCCGGAACCGATGAAAGTGGGGATGTGGAAACGAATGTATTCCCAATCGCCGCCTGTTTGGTCGCCACTCCAAATACCGGCATAGCGTTGTGTGCCTGCCCATCCGTCGAGCGAAATGATGAAGGGACGGGCATTGTTGCCGTACTTGGGCATGATGCGACCGACGTCGGCCACACCGTTCAGCCCGAAGGAGTAACCCCAGCCGACCCATGCCACGTCTGTTTTGAGCACGCGGACACCGGCGTCGCGCACCTCCTTGACGATGTCGCGTTGCAGGAGGGCTTCGATGCTGTCTTTGGGGTGAAGATCGCTCTGCGTCCACAGTCCGATTTCCACACCTTTGGAGCGGGCGTAATCTCCGAATGCTTTGAGGTTTTGGATGTTGCCGTCGAGAGTAGACGTCTGTCCGTAGCCGGCGCCGTAGCCGTCGTTGGGGAGGAACCAGCCGAGGGGCATGTCATTGTTGAGATAGCGATCGATGGCCGCGCGTGCCGAGAACTGATAATTGTCGAGTTCGCCGTTGAGACTTTCGCGTATCCCGCCGTTGTTCTTTTGGCTTTCGTTGTAGGTCTTGCCATCCTCCATTTTCATGAAGCCTTTGCCGTCTTTCGCTTCCGTCCAGTAGTCGCGGTTGTAGGCGTTGAGGTGACCTTGATAGAAACCGAATTTAGGCAACAGCACGGGGTTGTCCGGTGAGCTGATAGAAGCCGCCGAGCAAGGTTTCGGGGTAATCGGCCACCCAGAAGAAGACATCGAGATATTTTTCGCCGTGGCGGAGCTTCACCTTCTTGGCGTCTGTGGCGCCGAAGTCATAAAGACCGGGTTTGAAGGTGTGCCACATCATGCCGTAGCCCTTCGTGCTCCAATAGAACGGGGTGGGGGAAGCCACACCGCCGTCCACCCAGTTGTTGGTGTTCTCGATGGCGATGCGCTGTCCGCGGTGCGAGAAGCGACCGTTCTGCACGCCGCCGCCGTAGAAGTACTCTCCGGGCCGACAGGTGAGTTCCAAATGCGTGCCGTCGCTGTCGAAGGTGCGGAAGGTGGGCGATTCGATCACCGGATCGATCTCATTTTTCTTGTAGACGGCGAAACTGCTGTTGCTGCAATCGAACACCACTTTGATCTCGTCGGTGGAGAGGGTGCATTGCTTGTCGTTTTGCTGCACATCGAGTCGCGTCACGTTTTTGCGCGGATTTTCGACGAGGATGTCGGCGGCAGGTTTTGCCTCGGGGTTGTGGGGGGCGCTGCCGGCGGGGTCTTGGTAGATGCGGAAAATGTTGTTTCCGTAGAAATCTACCGTGATTTTTCTGTTGTTTTCGTCGCGCAGTTCAACGGTGTGCGCGTCGATTTTGCGTGCTTTCTTGATAACAAACGCATGGTCGCCGGAGGTCGCATTGAGTTGCGCGGTTTGTTCCGTCGGCGTGAAGCCGATGGGGCGCCGCTTTCAGGCCGCCGGCCAAGCCAACGAACAAGAGGGTGTTGGCATAGAGCAGAGTTTTGTGAGAAATCATGGAATGTGTGGTGTGAATGCGCGAACGCAATTTTTTATGATGCGTTCAAAGTTACGACATTTCGCGCGAATTGTGCCTGTAGGGGTCAATAAAAAAGACAGGAACCGTTGAAGTTCCTGTCTTTGAATGGGGTTGTGAGCTGCGCGTTGCCAACTTCGACAAGCGTCGAGGCGGGCAGCGATGTGTCGCAGTCCATTGTTTCGTCGGTTGCTTATGCCTCCTTCTTGACGGGGGTACGCTTTTCCTTGATGCGTGCCTTCTTACCCGTGAGGTTACGGAGGTAGTAGAGCTTAGCGCGGCGCACCTTACCAACCTTGTTCACCTCGATGCTTTCGATCGCGGGAGATTCGATGGGGAAGATACGTTCTACGCCAACCGTTCCGGACATTTTGCGAACGGTGAAACGCTTTTTGTCTCCGTGACCGGAGATTTTGATAACCACGCCGCGATACAACTGTACGCGTTCTTTGTTACCTTCGACGATACGGTAAGCCACGGTTACGGTGTCACCTGCTTTGAAAGCGGGTACTTGTTTGCCAGTGGCAAATGCTTCTTCAGCAATTTTGATCAGATCAGCCATTTGTGCTTGATTGTATGAAATTGTTATCGCCCCAGCCCAACATTCTCAGTTTCGCGTGGAATATCGCTCCCTTGTGGAGCAATCTGCTGACAGCGGTTGAGCGGAAAAGCTCGGCAAAGTTACGCATTCTGCGCGACTCTGCCAAGAAATGTGATGAAAATCAGTGCTTCAAAGACGTTTGAAGACGATATTCATAAAGGTGTATTCCGTTACAGTGGCCGGATTGTTGACGAGTTTGTAGGTCAGGATGCCGTCATCGTCCACTTGTACGTCCTTGAAAACTTTGGAATCGTAGTAGGTGACAAAATAACCGAGGTCTCTTTTTGCTTCGACGGGCAGGTCGCCGGCCAAAGGACTCTTCACCAAAGTGACGGCACCGGCCACCGGTGAGGCGGGAATGCTGAATTGGTTCTTGTAGAGTTCGTAGAGGTTGATGCGGAATTGCGTACCATCGTACTCTGCGGCCGTTTGGTCGGTGGGCATGATGCAGCTGGGCATGTAGAAGAACAGGGGCCATGCGGCAAACTTCGAGCCGATCACGCCGTTGGCGTCGGCCACCACCACGCGGTTGGGCGTAAAGGTGGCTTGCACGTCGTAGTTACCGCTGGCGGCTGTAGAGATTTTCTCGCCTTTCTTGGGGAGCGTTTCGATACGCATCGTACCCTTGACATCGAGTTGTTCGGTAGGCGTTTTCGTCTGTACGCCGACGCGTTCGTTTTGCGTTTGCGCGCTGAGCGCGAGAGGAAGCACGGCGAGACCGAGAAGGAGGAGCGTCTTGATCATCTTCATTGTGGTAAGACTGTGTGTGATGTGATGCTTTTTATTATTTGCTGGTTGAAATGCGTTCTGTGCGAAGCCGATGGTGCGGTGGAGCGTGGGCATGTAGGCTCTCGGCGAGAAAGGGGGTTCGTCGGGCTGCTGCTTTCTGCGTTCGCAAATACGTTTTTTCCGAATCGTGGAGCACAGGCCTGCACTATCGCACAAGAACTGCGTTCCAAAGATACGCATTCTCTGACAAAACAGGCGTTTACCCCTCTTTTTTTAGTGTATAGAGCGTTTTGTGTCGTTTTTGATAGATATGGATAGCGGAATGGTGTGTTTTTTGTGCAAGTCTTGACGAAGTCCGCGCATTTGATTTTCAGTGCACGCGAGTTTTACCGCAGGTGTTGCGAGGGGCGTTGTGAAAGGTGTGGACGTGAAAACGAAAAGTGAGAACTTTTGCGCGAAAGTGGACCACTGCGAGCCGAAACGGCGCACAGGGTGGGCAGTGCAAAGGCGCTGTTTCCCCACGCTTGCCGATGCGAGTTTTCACACGCGCGGGTGCGCGTATATATAATAAGGAGTGTTTGCGATTTGTGCTCAGGCGCCGGCTTTGCGCTTGTGGGTCATGATCTCGAGCACGCAACGATCGGTTTCATTCATGGCTTCTTTGCCGATTTTGGCCAGATTGCGAATGCTGCAGTCCACGCAGTCGTCGATGATGCCCTCGACGGAGGTGACGCATTCGCCCTGCATGGCGAGCATAGCCGAGAGCACGGCGGTGGAAACGCCCGAGGTGAGTTTGAGGGCGCACGAGGGTTTGGCGCCGTCGCAGATCATGCCGGTGAGATTGGCGATCATATTCTTGACAGCCGCCACCACTTTGTCGTAATCGCCGCCCATGAGATAGGTGATGCCGCAGGCGCTGCCGGTAGCGGCCACCACACAACCGCAAAGTGCGGAGAGTGTGCCGAGATGCTGCTTAATGTAGATGGCCGTGAGGTGGGAGAGCATGAGCGCGCGGACAAGTTCGGTATGCGTGTTGTGGTTTTCGCGGGCGAAGACGGCCACAGGGTTCGTGGCGCAGATGCCTTGGTTGCCGCTTCCCGAGTTGGACATGACGGGAATGGGGGCGCCGGCCATTCGGGCGTCGCAGGCGGAGGACGTGGCTGAGAGGATGTGCGAGAAAATATTGTCGCCCATGATACCGCGTCCCATGGGGCGCGTGAGCGCCTTGCCGAGACAGTGGCCGTAGTTGCCTTCGAGCGAGCGTTCGGAGGCTTCCATGTTGAGATCGGCGGCTTGGTTGATGAAGTCGATCTCTTCAATCGGCGAGGTCGTGGCGAAATCGTAGACCATGCGCAGGTTGAGTCGCCGGCCGATGGCGTCTTCTTCGGTGTGCGGCGCTGTGCCTTCGGGGCGACAGTCCGCGTCGTTCGACTGCGAGCCGACGTGTTGCGAGAGGGGAGCGCCCATTGCAGTCGTCGAGGCCTCGGTGGCGCTGCGACGCAGGGCGGCCGCCACTTCACAGTCGACAAAGTGCGTGTGCTTGCCGGCAATGATGGCGCGGGACTTCGCGACCCTCCGCGTCGGTGGCGACCACATCGACATAAAGTTTCTCGTCGATGTCGTCGGCCAACGTGATTTCTATGTGTCCGCCGGCGATATATTGTTTGCCGGCCTCCACACTCTCGGGCGTCACGTCGCGCAGCACTTCCAATCCGTAGGCCGAGTTGCCGATGAGCACACCGAGTGCGATGGCGATGGGGAGTCCCACCATATCGGTGCCGGGAATGCCGACGCCCATGGCATTTTTGAGAATGTTGGCGCTGAGGCGAACGTGTACTTTGTGGGGCGGTCGGGTCGAAAGTTGCTCGGCCGCACGAGCCGCGGCGAGTGCCACGCAAACCGGTTCGGTACAACCGATGGCGGGCACCACTTGTTCGCGCACGAGGGCGATGATTTCTTGTCGGAGGGCTTCAGGAAGCATGGTATCGGAGTCGGTATTGGCGCGGGGTGATGCCCCAAACGCGGTTAAAGGCATTGTAAAACGACTGTCGGGAGGCAAATCCGCAGTGCAAACCGATGTCTTCGGCGTTCCATTCGGCGAAGCGCCGATCGCGGAGCATGCGTGCGGCTTCGTTAGCGCGGATCTTGGAGAGCAGACGGAGGAAGTTTTCGCCCGTACTGATGGCGAGTGCGGCGCTGATGGCGCGGTGATCGCAACCGATGAGCTCAGCTACGCGGCGAGCAGTGAGATCCGGGTCGCGGTAGTGGCGCTGTTTCTGCAGGAGTTTGAGTACCCGGATGTAAATGTCGGCCGCACGGTTGGGACTGAAGTGGTCGAGATAGGACTTCGCGGGGGCTTGTCGATCGGTGTCGCGGGGTTCGTCGGTCATGGTAGGGAAGTCGCGCGGTGGCTGAATGGGAGAAAAGAGAAAAGGGGCGAGCGCAAGTCTCGCCGACAAAGGGGCGAAACTTGCGCTCGGACAAACGAAGGTCGATCAGCAGCCTGTGCCGTCGAGGTTGCACGCCGGGGCGTCGTGCTCGGGAAGAAGGAGACCCACTTCCCGAGGATCGAAGGTGATGCTGCCGTCTTCTTTGACAAAGCAGGGGATACCGATTCCGCCGTGCTTCTTCACGGCGTCGAAAGCGGGGTGCGTGTCGCGCAATTTCAGAAAACTTTTGAGATGAAGAACGTGCGCACCGAGGTCGATGATCTCGAAGCGCGGATCGTTTTTGGCCTGTTCGTCCACTGCAACGCAGTCGGGGCAAGAGGGCATGCCATAGATTTTGATCATGATGCTGAGTGTTTTGAGGTGAAATGTCAGAGCGCGAAGAGCGAACGAGCGTTTTGGCTCGTGATTTGTTCTATGCGTTCCGGTGTGGTTTGGTAGACATCGGCGAGACGGTCGACGATGAGCGGGATGAAAGCCGGCTCGTTGCGTTTGCCGCGGTGGGGAGTTGGTGCGAGATAGGGCGCATCGGTTTCGAGCACAATGCGCTCGAGCGGCACAGTCGTCTCGAGTACGGCGGGCAAAGTGCTCTTCTTGAAGGTCACCACGCCGCCGATGCCCAAGAAAAAGCGGTCGAAAGCCAGGAGTTCTTCGGCTTCGCGTGCCGAACCGCCGAAGCAGTGGAAGATGCCGCCGGGCAGCTCCTGCTTGAAAGGCGTAAGCACTTCGAGCAGTTCGGCGTGGGCGGAACGGGAATGAATGATGAGCGGCAGGTTAAAGCGGATGCTCCATTCGGCTTGTCGGCGAAAAACGTCCATTTGTTCCTCACGTCGCGTGCTGTCCCAATAGAGATCGACTCCGACTTCGCCCACAGCCACGAAAGGGAGAGGTGGGGAGTGCGAGCAACTGCTCCATGCGATCGAGCAAAGGTTGTGGATCGGGCGGCAAGGCCGTGGGGTGAAGTCCGAGCATGGGCCGACAAAAATCGGGCCATTCGTCGCAAGTGCTCACGAGCGGGCCGAGCGAGTTGGCGTCGATGTTGGGCAAAAGTAGCCATTCCGCACCGGCTTGGCGAGCGCGCTCCACCACTTCGTGGCGATCTTCGTCAAATTCCTCGGCATAGAGGTGGCAGTGGGTGTCGATAAACATGGAGAGGAGAGGAAAAATCAGTGATTGCGGCTGAGCAGCGGGGTGACGTAGTTCCAAATCGGGGTAGCGTCGACGCTGAGTTCGGAGAGTGCGGCGCGCGCTTCTTCGAAGTAGGCGGAAATGCGCTGTTGGCAGAGCGCCTCCACGTTGTATTTGGCGTAGCACGACATGACGAAGCGGATTTTCTCGTCCGGATCGATCGAGTCGCAGGCAAGCATGCGAAGGAAATGCGTAACTTCTTTTTCAGACATTTGCGCCAAGGCCGAAACCGTGAGGAACGTTTTCTTGCCGCAGAGGATATCGCCTCCAATCTTCTTGCCGAAGACCTCGGAATCGCCGTAGGCATCGAGATAGTCGTCTTGGAGTTGGAAGGCCAAACCGATCTTTTCGGCGAAACGATAGAGCACTTCGCAGTCGGCGGCGGACGCATCGGCGAGCAGAGCCCCCATTTTCGCCGCGCAACCGAGGAGCACGGAGGTTTTGAGGCGGATCATTTCGAGGTATTCGGCCTCAGCGACATCATTGCGCGACTCGAAATTGACATCATATTGCTGTCCTTCGCAAATCTCAATGGCGCTGTTGGTGAAAAGTCGCATCACTTCGTCCGTACGTCCGACGGTGCTTTGCGCAATGAGGCGATAGGCGAGGAGCAACATGGTGTCGCCCGAGAGCACGGCGGTGTTTTCGTTCCAGCGCTTGTGGACGGTCGGGCGACCGCGGCGCACATCGGCGTGGTCCATGAGGTCATCGTGCACGAGGGTGTGGTTGTGGTACATCTCGATGCCGATGGCGGCCGAAACCGCCGGGGTGAAATCGCTGTGATAGAGCGAGTAGGCCGTGAGTAAGAGCATGGGGCGCAGCCGTTTCCCACCGCCGGCGAGAATAAAACGAATGGGATCGTAAAGACCTTCGGGGCGTTCGGGATAGGGCAGGGCAGCCAAGGCGCCTTCAATGTGTTGAAGCATGATTCTCGTGTTAGTAGTAGAGAGGAATATGGGTTGTTTTCGTGGAAAAGCTGAGGATTAGGGACGTTCGGCCACCGTGAGAAGGGCGCGCACCAGCACGCTTTCGCTCGCCGTGTCGGCAGTGGGGCGGCGCACTTCGAAGGCCACGCGATCATCGCTCACAGCTTGGCGATAGACGCGAAGCTCTTCGCCGGCATAAGCCTCGAGTCCGTAGGCCATTTCGATGCGGTGCACCACATGCCGGTCGTGCCAAGTCTTGTCGAAGCTGTTGAGGAGCAGATCGATGTAGCGAATGGAGTTGAAATGGCCGTTGATGTCGAGGTCGGTGTAGACGGCCGTGTGTCGCAACACGGGGTCGGTGGCTTGCACCCGCGCTCTGCCGGGACCGGCGATGGGCACTTCCTCGGTGAGGAGCGCGTCGTAGAATCCACCGTCGGGCAGTGTTTCGAGATTCACGGGCTGGCGGTTGTCATAGTCGATGAGCGCCCAGGTGGAAATGCCGTGGCCGAAAGGCGTCCCGTCGGGCGAAGTGATGGCATAGAGGCGGTCGGTGAACTGGCGGTAGATGCGATTGACCCAGGTGCCCAACTGATAACTCTCGCCGGTGTGGGGCAGATGATCGAGTTCCAGCACAAGCCGCGAGAGCACCCAGCCGCGTCGTTGCGCCTGCATGTAGGTGTAACCGAAATTGTGCGCCTCGGCATGAAGCGTCGACACGCGCAAAATGAGATTGCCGAGCGTGCTCCACGCTAAGAGCCGGTGTAGTCCTCTTGAAAGGGCTCAACGACAAAGGGATAGAAGAGTTTTTTTTCGACCATGGCGTGTGGGATGTTGCAAAAGTTGAGAGGTTGGGGACATTTGTCGACGACTTTTCGGAAAAAGTGGTGGACTTTTCGCCGAAACTTGTCCACTTTTCGCCGAGGGTTTTTCGGGGCTGGGGATGGGAACAGGCCGGCGGGGGCTTCAAAAACGACGACAAATGCGCGAAAGCGCCGGAAGTGCGCAGCGCAACAAGCGCCCGGGAGCGGTGAAACTCGTTCTCATTTATCGAAAAGGACGAAGGTCACCGGAATCGTTACGCGCACCGGCGTGGCAATGCCCTTGCGCTTGCCGGGTTTCCACTTGGGCATGCGCTGAATGCCGGTGAGAACGGCGCGATCGAGCATGGGTTGCACCTTCTTCGTCAGCTCTATGTCAGTGATACTGCCGTCGGGCTGCACCACAAAGGACACTTCGCACACACCGGCGAGCTTCAATCGTTGCGCTGCGCCGGAGTAAACGATGTTCTCGTCGAGAAATTTCACCATCGCCGTGTAACCGCCCGGGAACTGGGGCATCTCTTCGACCACCTCGGTGGCCGTGAGTTGAGGTCCCTCGACCGGCAGATCGGTCTGGTCGGCATTGTGGTGCACATCCTGGTCGATGAGTTCGCTGCGGTCTATTTCTTTGCTGTCGTCGGGGACCGTCGATGCCAATGGGCGCTGCCACTGTTCGGCGATCCACAATGACGGGAGCCGTGTTGCGTCCTCCCGGCGTGGTGGCGACCTTTACGGCGCGACGGCCTACAGAGATATTTTTGCGTTCGAAGCCTTCGCGGGTTTTGACCGGTTCGAGATGTCGCACCTCTTCGGTGATTTCGGCACTGATCTCTTGCACCTTCTTGTAAACGAAGTAGCCCAATGCGGCGGCAATGGCGGCAATGACTAAAAAGATGCCGAGGAAAATCATCCCCACGCGCCGATAGCGCTTGCCGGTCTCCTTGCGGAGCACGTAAGCGCCATAGCTTTTGTTGCGGTTTTCGAACACCAGTTCGTTCCACTCACGGGAAAGAAGGGGAGAATCGTTCAACGTGTGGGTAAGTTTAGTAGACAGATAAAAGACACGCCGCCTGTGTGAACGGTTGAACGTCGCAAACGACCGAACTGCACACAAGGGCGTTTTGAAAATAGGAGGTTATCCTCTGAATTCAAGGCAAAAGTACGCCCAAAAACTAAATTAAGTCGTACCTTTGTCGCACTATTTTTCGGCGCGAATGAAAAAAAAACTAATTATCCTCTTCCTCTTCTTGTCGGTGCTTTGCGCATCGGCGCAGGAGAGCACGTCGGCTTATAATGTTTTGCGCTTGCCCGTTTCGGCGCATGTGGCCGCTCTGGGCGGCGAAAGCAACACGGTGCCCGATGACGATGCCGCACTCGCACAGCACAATCCGGCCTTGTTGGCCGACATCACCCCCCGACAGTTCGGACTCACCGTCGCTTCGCTTCCGGATGGAGCGGTGTGGGCGGGCGCACAATATGTGCACGGCTTCGGACTCCGCCACACCGCGAGCTTTCGCCCAGCGCATTAGTTACGGCACGATGTTCGAAACCGATGAATATGGCGCAAATTTGGGCCAATTCGCACCGAGCAACGTGATCGTCGGCGCGGGTTACGGCTATGCGCTGTCGCCTCGATGGGCGGGCGGTGCCAACTTCAAAACCGTTTATTCGCGACTGGGCACCATGAGTGCCGCGGCTTTGGCGGTCGATGTGGGACTCAACTATTATAATAAGGAAGAGGGCTGGAGCTGGTCGGCCGTGCTGCGCAATGCCGGTGCGGAGATCAAGCATTTCGATCGGCGCACCGAAACCGTTCCCTACTCTTTGCAGATGGGGTTCTCAAAGCAGTTGGCGCACACGCCGCTGCGCTTCAACGTCACGCTCATTGATTTGACACGTTGGACAAAGGATTATTATATTCCCACGGCCGATGCCGAACTGAGTGCGGGACGTTTGTTCACCAACCACTTGGTGATGGGCGTCGACTGGATGCCTTCTCCGCAAGTCACGCTGTCGGCCGGCTACAACTTCCGCCGTGCCTACGAACTCACGGCCGCCGGTCGCGGCCACGGTGCCGGCTTCTCCTTCGGGGCCGGCGTACAATTTTCGCGTTTGCGCCTCAACTTGGCTTGGGCGCGCTATCATTTGGCGAGTTCTTCCCTTATGGGCACACTCTCCTACCAACTCTGATCGGAGGCCGCTCGCTCATGGGCAGCAAGCGCACGCCACTTGTACACAAACAGACAACAACTATGCTACATATTGAAATCGATGCCGGTTCCGGCTTCTGCTTTGGCGTCACCACCGCCATCAAAAAGCGGAGGAAGAGCTCGGGCAGCGCGACATCTTATATTGTCTCGGTGACATCGTCCACAACAGCCGCGAATGCGAACGTTTGCGCGAGCGCGGCCTGGTGATCATCGACCACGAAACCTTTGCCACGCTGCGCGATGTCCGCGTCTTGCTCCGCGCACACGGCGAACCGCCTTCAACTTACGAGATTGCGCGCCGCAACAACATCACGCTGGTGGATGCCACCTGCCCCGTGGTGCTCAATTTGCAACAGCGCATCAGCCGCGTTTATCACGAAATGGAAAATCCGCAAATCGTGATTTACGGCAAACACGGGCACGCCGAAGTGCTCGGCCTCGTGGGGCAGACCAACAGCGAGGCGATCGTGATCTCCGACATCAGCGAAGTGGACAAAGTCGACCTCACGCGCAACACTTATCTCTTCTCGCAGACCACCAAACCGCTCGAAGGATTCCAAACGCTCATCGATTACCTCACTACGCACATTCAACCGCCGGCAGAGTTCCGTTGTTACGACACGATTTGCCGCCGCGTTTCGAATCGACTGCCCGGGGTGCAGGAATTTGCCCAGCGCCACGACCTCATTCTCTTCGTCTGCGGACTCAAAAGCAGCAACGGCCGTGTGCTTTTCGAGGCCTGTCGCAAGGTCAATGCCAATACGCACCTGATCGACGACCCCGAATTGATCGATCCCACGTGGTTCTCCGGCATTAAGAGCGTAGGGATTTGCGGCGCCACCTCCACGCCGAAATGGTTGATGGAGCGTTGTGCCGAGCGAGTGCGCGAATTGGATCCCGATCACGCCGGCGCCGCCGAAAACTCCTCCTCTTCTTCAGTATCCTCCTCCACTCCTTCGTCGTTATGAACATCGCCCTTTTACTTTCCGGTGGCGTCGACAGCGCCGTTGCCACACATTTGTTGATGGAGCGTGGCTTGCGTCCCGATCTTTTCTACATTAAAATAGGAATGGACGGGGACGACGAACTCACTTGCACAGCCGAAGAGGATATAGAGCTCTGCCAAGCCATGGCACGCCGCTATGGTTTGCCGCTTGAGGTCATCGATTTGCAAAAAGAGTACTGGGATCGGGTGGTAAGTTACACCATGGATCACGTACGCCGCGGCCTTACGCCCAACCTGACGTGATGTGCAATCGCCTCATCAAGTTCGGTGCGTTCGAAGAGCGCGTCGGTCATGCCTATGACCGCATTTGCACCGGCCACTACGCGCGAACCATTCGCGACAACGAGGTGTTCAGCGATCCCCGCTCGGGCGAATCTGCCGATCTCTCCGCTCATCACACATGGTTGGGCACTGCGCCCGATCCGGTGAAGGATCAGACCGACTTCTTGGCACAACTCGAACCGCGCCAAGTCGAGAAAATCATGCTTCCCCTCGGCCACTTGCAAAAAGACGAGGTGCGCCGCATCGCCGTCGAGAACCGTTTGGCGCCTGCCCGCCGCAAAGATTCGCAAGGCATCTGCTTTCTCGGAAAAATCAACTACAACGATTTCGTTCGTCGCTTCTTGGGCGAGCGAACGGGCGATGTGATCGAAATAGAAACCGGAAAAAGGTCGGAGAGCACAAAGGGGTTATTGGTTTCACACCATCGGTCAGCGCAAAGGCCTCGGACTTGGCGGCGGACCTTGGTTTGTGGTCAAAAAAGATCTCGAGGCCAACATCCTTTATGTCTCGCACGGCTACGACAACCTGTTGCAATACGGGCGTTCGTTCAACTTGGCGGGTTTCCATTTCCTCACCGGTGATCCGTGGGCAGCCGAGGGCACGTTCGACATTACGTTCAAAGTGCGTCACACCGACCGTTGGCGCAAGGGACTCCTCACCCGCACGGCCGACGGCGGCTATCACATCGACGGCGAAGCCCCTATTCAAGGCATCGCTCCCGGACAGTTTGGCGTCATCTACACGCCCGACGGCCGTGTCTGCATCGGATCGGGCGAGATTAGTGTCTGACGCGCGCTGCACGTCCTCTGATTCCGTTGCATTGTTCCCTCCTTTCCTTCTCAATTATGCCACAGCCTTTTCAGAAAACCTACGATAAAGCGGCGATAGCCGAACTCATTGCGTGGTTCAAAGCGCGAATGGATCAACTTCCCGAGTCGCTCGAACTCTTCAATTACATGAATATCGCCGATCTCCGCCTCACGGTGGAGCGTTACATCGACCTTGTGGAGAAACATTACGAAGCGCCCGTCTACGGCGGCCAAGTGTTGCACCTTTTCCGCATTCGCGAAAAGCTCGAAGCCCAAGGTCTGTAAACGCTCCCTCGTAGGAAAAGCAAAATAAAACAACCGTCCGCAAGAAGCTCGAAAGAGTTTTCCTGCGGACGGTCGTCTTATTTGTCCGATGTGTGGGATATGTTGCTTTGTGTGGGCGTATCTGCTGCCTTGCGTGGGCGTTTGTTTTGCGAAGTCACCTTATACGCCCAAATCCAAGTGGCCGTTCATCACGGCGTAGATAATAATGTCTGAAAGGGAGTGCGCTCCCAACTTCAACATCAGGTTTTTGCGGTGAGTGATCACGGTCGACAGACTGATGTTCAGTTGTTCGGCCACCTCCTTGTTGGTATAGCCGCGCGCCAAGTGCGTTGCCACCTCAATCTCGCGCAGTGTCAGCGGCGATTTGGCTTCCGCCATTTCGTGTGCCGCTTCTCCGCCCGCATGGGGTTCCCCTTCGCGAAGCAAATGCCCGTGTGGGTGCTCGCCGTGCGGGGCTTTGTGCGCAACATCGTGAGGCGGCATACCACGATGCGCCATTTCGTGAGCCGAAGTGGTGGGCGCAGCGTGAGAAGCGCCCATGCGTGGACGATGAGGTCCCGCTCCGTGTCCCAAAGCGTGGAACTCCAAGAGCGATTTAATCAGCGCCTCTTCGCTTTGGCACACGTTGAGCGTCAAGAGTCCCGGAGTGGGAGGAAGGTTCTCGCCGTTGGTCAGCACAATCGTGGCGAAAGGGCGGCGGCGGAAGAAGTGGGTGTGCTCAAAATAGATGCGTGCCGCCACAAAGAAGTGGGCAAAACTTTCCGCCTCAGCGGCTACGAGCGCCTCGTAGGACGAAAAGGTGCAGACTTCCGCTATGGGAATAATTTTTCGCAGCGTGTTTTCCAATCCCATGCAGGCCAATACGTTCGGTTCGACGACGGCCATGCGCAAAACCGGCCGTTCGTTTTTCCCCTTTGTGGGCGAAGCCGTCGCCGCGGCGTGGGGATGCGAAGAAGAGGAGGCTGATTGGGGATCGTGTGACATATCGGTGCGATAAAAGTGCGCAAGAACGTCCTCGAAAAGGGCTTTCTTGACCAAGAATTTGCTGCAAAAGTAGCCATTTCTCGGCGGAAACCTTTAATTTTGTCCGAATAATCTGCGGTGCAATTGCCCGCAATGTTCGAATCAACCTCTTCAATGGAAAAATCCCGAACGCGATTTGGCGCGCCAAATCATCGAGAATACCAACACCAACCTCTTTCTCACCGGACGAGCCGGCACCGGTAAAACCACCTTTCTGCGACAAATTCGCGAAGAGGTGCACAAACGCATGGTGGTGCTCGCCCCCACGGGCATTGCCGCCATCAACGCCGGCGGAGTCACCATCCATTCGTTCCTGCAACTGCCCTTTGCCCCCTTCATTCCCGGCATGCAGTTTCGCACCGACCAGTTTCGCATGCCCGACCGCAAGAAGCGGCTCATTCGCAGCCTCGATCTCATCGTCATCGACGAGATCTCGATGGTGCGTGCCGACTTGCTCGACAGTGTCGACGCCGCTTTGCGCCGTTATCGCGACCCCATGCGTCCCTTTCGGTGGCGTGCAACTGTTGCTCATCGGCGATTTGCAGCAACTTTCGCCCGTGGTCAAGGACGAAGACCGCGAATTGTTGTCGCGCTACTACGATTCCGAATACTTCTTCTCGAGTCACGCGCTGCAGAAGACACCTTTCGTCACCGTTGAGCTGCAAACCGTCTATCGCCAGTCCGACGACGATTTTCTCCACCTCCTCAATGCCGTGCGCAACAGCACAATCGATGCAGAACTCCTCGCGCGGCTCAACGCACGCTACATCCCCGACTTTCGCCCTCCCGAGGGGGAGGCTTATGTGCGCCTCGTGACGCACAATCACCAAGCCGATGCCATCAATCGTGCCGAGATGACCGCCCTCACCACGCCGGCATTCACCTACGATGCCGAGGTTAAGGACAAATTCCCCGAAAGTTCCTATCCCGCCGCCGAGCGCCTGACGCTCAAACGCGGGGCACAAGTCATGTTCATCCGCAACGGCACGGCCGGCGACGACCATTATTTCAACGGCATGCTGGGCGAAGTGGTGAGTTTGGAGCACGACGAAATTACCGTGCGCACCAATGAGGGCGGAGTGCTCATCAACGTGCCGCGCGAAACGTGGAACAATGCGCGATACGTCCTCGATGAGCGTACCAATGAGATCCAAGAAGTGATCGACGGCACCTTCACGCAGTATCCCCTCCGCCCCGCTTGGGCCATCACCATCCACAAGAGTCAAGGCCTCACCTTCGAGCGCGCCATCATCGACGTGCAGGGCGCTTTCGCCCACGGTCAAACGTATGTGGCCCTCTCGCGTTGCAAATCGCTCGAAGGTCTCGTGCTCAGCGCGCCCATTCCGCCGGCCGCCATCATTCAAGACGGCACCGTGCTCCGTTTCACCGAGCATATCCCCGAACAGCAGCCCACGGCCGACCAACTGTGGCAAATGCAGCGCAACTATTTCTTCGCCCTCGTGTGCGATCTCTTCTCCTTTGCCGACCTCGAGCGCCGCAACGCCGCCATGCAGCGCCTGCTCGAAGAGCATTTCTACAAGAAAGCCCCCATCACGCTCGAAGACTTCCGCAAAGCTTCTCATTCTCTTCCGCCAGCAGATTGCAGATGTCGCCGTGAAGTTCCGTCCGCAGTACGAAACGCTCATCGCCACGCACGACGATTACGCCACCCATGCCGAATTGCACGAGCGCATCGCCAAGGGCGCGGCCTACTTTGCCGACCGCCTCGGCGCTTTTCGAGGGCTTCATGCGCACGCTCTCGCTCCCCTCGGGTGGAAAGGACGTGGCCAAGCGCGCCAAAACCGTGATCGAAGAACTGCGCCGCGACCTTTACGTCAAACTGCGCGTCTTGCGCTACTTCGCCAAGCACCGTTTCGACGTCAACGACTATCAGCGTTTGCACTCCTTGGCCACGATCGAAGATCCCACCGCGCCCATGCCCACCGGCTTTGGCCTCCACGGCGCGAAAGGCGCCCGAAAAAGCTGAGCGCCCGAAGAAAAAGAGCGATTCCACGCCGCGCGAAACGATGGAAGAGAAGCGTGCCGACGCACTCCGGCAGCTCGAGGCCGGAAAAACGGTGCGCGAAATCGCCGCCGCGCGCGGTGTCACCGAACAAACCGTGAGCAACTATCTCCTGCCCGCCTTACTCTCCGGTCGCATTGAGTTAGAAGACCTCTATCCCGCCGACCATGTGCGCCGTGTGCAGAAGTATCTGGACGAACACGACCACACGAAAGACGACGATGCGCCCGCCTCGCTCACCGCCATCCGCGAAGCCGTGGGCGAAGACATCAGTTACGACACCATCCGCACGGTGCGCGCCGTGGTGCGCGCCGAACGCTGAGTCGCCCCGCGTCGTTTTCAATGCCGAATGCCCCGCGATCGGCAAAGATTGCGCAGCCCGTTTGCAAAAACGCGCCGTCGGTGCACCCATGTCGTGTAGAAATGCACGCAAAACTTTGCGTCTCGTCGCGAAACCGCTAATTTCGCAACACGATAGCACGCTTTTCTCGCCGCCGAGCCGAGAATATCGCCGCTCAACATCGTTCACCATCAAAATCTCGACAAGTATATGATTAAAGTTGCCATGTTCGACACTCACTCTTACGATGAGCAGTCGTTCAATAAGACGAACGCCGATTTCGGCTTCGACATCCACTACTACAAAGAGCACCTCTCGAAGAAAACCGTGCCCCTCGCCAAGGGAGCCGACGTGGTTTGTATCTTTGTGAACGCCGAGTGCAACGCCGCCGTCATCGACGAACTCGTGAGCTACGGGGTGAAACTCATCGCACTGCGCTGTGCCGGTTTCAACAACGTCGACCTCAAAGCCGCCAAAGGCCGCATCGACGTGGTGCGCGTGCCCGCCTACTCGCCCCACGCCGTGGCTGAGTACGCCGTGGCGCTCATGCTTTCGCTCAACCGCAAGATCTATCGTGCCGTCAACCGCACCCGCGACGGAAATTTCAAGCTCAAGGGACTCCTCGGCTTCGACATGTACGGCAAAACGGCCGGCTTGATCGGTATGGGTCGCATCGCCAAGGAATTGATCAAGATCCTGCGCGGCTTCGGCATGAACGTTTTGGCCTACGACCTCTATCCCGATCACGAATTTGCCAAGCAATATGACGTCAAGGTCGTAGAACTCGACGAACTCTACGCACAGAGCGACATCATCTCGCTCCACTGCCCGCTCACGCCCAGAGACGAAGCACATCATCAACACCGAAAGCATCGCCAAGATGAAGCCCGGCGTGATGATTATCAACACCGGTCGCGGACATCTCATCAACACCGAGGACCTCATCGAGGGATTGCGCACCAAACGCATCGGTTCGGCCGGTCTCGACGTGTACGAAGAAGAGAAAAACTACTTCTACGAAGACCGCAGCGACAAGATGATCGACGACGACGTGCTCGCTCGTCTGCTCATGGTGCCCAATGTGGTGCTCACTTCGCACCAAGCCTTCTTCACCGAAGAGGCGCTCCACAACATTGCCCTCACCACCCTCGGCAGCATCAAGGAGCTGGAGCAAGGACTGCCCCTCACCAACAAGGTGGAAGGCTGATTCGCGCCGCAACTCCCCTGACTCGAACCTCCCCTCCTCGTTCTTTCCCGAAGACGAGGAGGGGAGGTCTTTTTTTGCCCTCACAAGCGTGTGCCGATCACTCGGTTTTTCCCCCGGTTACCCCACGTGCCGAAGCGGGGGAGGGCAGTGCGACAGAAGAAGTCGCGGCGTTTCGCCAAAAAGCCCCTAAGAAATCTGAAAAACTCCCCCACTTTTGCGCAAAAAGTGGGGAGTTTTTAGTTGCCACCTGTGGGCAGGCACGACGCGATGTGGAGTAAGCCGAAAAAGGAGGGGACGGGCGAATCAACTGGCGCTGCGATCGATGTAGTGCTCGTGAGGGCGGGCAGGTATTGGCGGTACTCTTCGTAGTCCATCTCGCGGGCGCCCATCGAACGGAGGTGATCGGTGGGCAACTGGCAGTCGATGATGCCGTCGCCCTCGGCGGCCATGCGCTCAGCGAGGGCGATGAGTGCCATTTTCGAGGTGCTGGGTGCCAAACTGAACATGCTGTCGCCGCAAAAGAGGCGCGGATGGCGCACACCGTAGAGACCGCCCACGAGTTCGTCGCCTTCCCACACCTCGACACTCTCGGCCAAGCCCTCGTCGTGGAGTTGGCAGAAAGAGTCCATGAGGGGTTCGCTCAGCCATGCGCCTTCGTGCCGGTGGCGGTTCTGCGCCGTTCGGCAACCGTTCACGACGCGGGCGAAAGCGGTGTTGAAGGTCACACGATAGCGGTCGGAACGGCGGAGTTGGCGCATGGAGTGGGAGATGTGCACCTCGGCCGGGCGCAACACGAAGCGGGGACGGGGCGCCCACCAGTACAGTTCGCGTTCGCCGTCGAAGGCACTCCACGGAAAGATGCCTGAGGAATAGGCGGCGCGAATCAGGCGTTCGGGGCTGATATCGCCGCCGATGGCCAAAAAAAGCCGTCGGGCTCGGCCAACTGCGGGTCGGGGAAGAGCAGCGAATCGGGATCGAGGATGAAAATCATAGCGGGAGAGTGAGAAAGAAGTTGAGGATTAGACTTCGTCGGCTGTGCAGTCGGCGTTTTTGGTGGTGGGATTGTCGCGAAGCGCCAGCCCTTCTTCGCCGGCATCGACCGTGGCGATGCCGCCGTGGGCGAGCGCGCCGAACAAAAGGGCGCGGGTGAGGAGCGGTTTGAGGTGCGCGGCGATGGCGCGGTCGAGTTCGCGCGCGCCATACTCGCGGGTGAATCCGCGTTGGAGCAACCATTCGCGTGCCGCGTCGGTGAGTTGGAGTTGCACACCGCGTGGCGTGAGGAGCGATTGGAGCACGCCGAGTTGCTTGTCGAGAATGCGGCGCGCCATGTCGAGCGTCATCTCACCGAAGACGACGGTGCCCGACAGGCGGTTGAGGAATTCGGGCTTGAAGAGCTTTTTCACCTCGGCGAGCATGGCATCGCCCGGCGTGACGTTGCCGGTGAAATCCCACACCGGCTTGGCGCGCAAACTGCGCCCCGGCGTTGGAGGTGAGAATCAACAGCACATGACGGAAATCGGCCTTGCGTCCGTGGGTGTCGGTGAGCGTGGCGCGATCCATGACTTGGAGCAAGATGTTGAAAATGTCGGGATGCGCCTTTTCGATTTCATCGAGCAGGAGCACGCAGTGGGGCGAGCGGCGGATGGCGTCAGTGAGTTGTCCGCCGTCCTCGTAGCCCACGTAGCCGGCGGGCGTACCGATGAGGCGCGACACGGTGTGTTTCTCGGCATACTCGCTCATATCGAAGTGCACCAGCTCAATGCCCAGTTGCTCGGCGAGCACTTTGGCCACTTCGGTCTTGCCCACGCCGGTGGGGCCGACGAAAAGGAGCGAAGCCATGGGCTTGTCGGGCGCGGTGAGGCCGGCGTGCGACATCATCACGGCTTCGGTGACCTCGGCGATGGCGCGATCCTGCCCGAAGACGCGGCGAAGCAGTTCGGGGCGGAGGTTGCGCAGGGCGGTGTGGTCGTTGTCGTCTTCGGAGCGGAGGACATCGATCTTGCAGAGGGTGGCCAGCACGCTGTCGATGAGGTCGCGCGTCACGGTTTGCGTGCCGTCGGGATGCACCTCGCGGTAGGCGGCGGCTTCGTCGATGAGGTCGATGGCTTTGTCGGGGAGTCGGCGGTCGTTGATGTAGCGATCGGCACGGCGCACGGCGTGTTCGATGACGCCTTCGGCAAAGGTGACGTTGTGAAACGCTTCGTAGCGTGAGCGCAAGTCCCCTCGAGGATGAGGCAGGTCTCTTCGATAGAGGGCTCGGGCACGTCGATGGTTTGGAAACGGCGCACGAGTGCGCCGCTTTTTGAGAAGTAGCGATTGTATTCCTCGTGGGTGGTGGCGCCGATGAAGCGCACGCTGCCCGTTTCGAGGTAGGGTTTGAGCAGATTGGCGAGGTCGAGCGAGCCTTCGCCGGTTTGTCCCGCGCCGACGAGGTTGTGGATTTCGTCGATGTAGGCAATGGCGTTGCCCTCCTCGGCCATGCCGTCGATGATGCTGAGGAGGCGCTTTTCGAGTTGGCCGCGATATTGCGTACCGCTGAGGAGGGTGCCGAGATGGAGGGAGTAGATGCGCGCGCCGGCGAGGCGTTCCGGCACATGGCCGTCGCGAATGAGGGCGGCGAGGCCGTAGATGAGTGCCGTCTTGCCCACACCGGGATCGCCGACGTGGAGGGGATTGTTCTTGTCGAGGCGACAGAGCACGCGGATGGTACGTTCGAGTTTTCGCTTCGCGGCCGATGAGGGATTGTGGCGGTCGATGTGGTCGTTGATGCAGGTGACGAGGCGGCGCCAGTCGTCGTTCTGCTCGTGGTCGTCCATGACCGATGCACCGTTGGGCAATCCTTCGGCTTTCGGTCGGCCGTTGGCCGGGTTCTCGTCGCTTTCTTCGCGTCCTTCGCCTTCGCCGGAGGAAAATTTGTCGATGAGGGCCGAAAGGAGGGTGCCTCTGTCGCCGAGACTGCGCAGCGCGGCGAAGAGGGAGGGCGTTTGTTCCAAAGTGTAGAGTGCGGCGATGTAATGAGTGACGTCGAGCGTCTGCACCTGCGAACCGCGGGCGTGGAGCGCGACGCTGCTCTCGAGTTTGCGCCAGAGAAACGAGGGTTCGGGCGCTTCATTTGATTGGTCATCGCCGTTCTCGAACAAATCGATGAGGTGGACGCGGAGCGGCTCAATGTTTTTGGAGGCGACAATGCCGTCGAACACCCCATCTTGCAAGCAGGCCAGTAAGAAGTGTTCGGGGGTGAAGAACTCGTTGTGGTAGGTCACGGCGAGATCGTGCGTGGCCTTGAGTAAAAGTTGAAGTCGGGGAGTATAGTTAAAGTCCATCGGAAAGCAGGGAGATTCGGGGAGAAAAGTTAGTCTTCGGTCACCTCGAGGCGGAGGGGAAACTGCTCTTCGCGCGCCCGTCGCATCGCCTTTTTCGGCTTTGCTGTGGGCGATGTCAAAAGAGTAGATACCGGCAACGGCGCGCCCCGAGCGGTGGACGCGCATCGTGATGTTTTCGGCGATGCCCGGTGCCTTATCAAAAATAGTGCAGAGAATTTCGACGACAAAGTCCATCGGGGTGAAATCGTCGTTGAGCAACCACACGCGATAGCTGCGGGGCTCTTCGGTATGCGTGTCCTGCCGTTCGCACACGGCCGATTGTTGTTGAGACATACAAATTTATTGGTTGATTAATATCGACAAAGATAAGAATAATTCCTATCTTTGCAGGAAAGCAAACCGTGAAATTATGACTTTGCAAGAAGCCCAAGCTGCCGTGGATCGCTGGATCCAAACGTATGGTGTACGTTACTTTTCCGAACTCACCAACATGGCCGTGCTCACTGAAGAGGTGGGCGAGTTGGCGCGCGTGATGTCGCGCCGCTATGGCGACCAATCGTTCAAAGCCGGAGAGAACGAGTGATCCGGCCGATGAGATGGCCGACGTATTGTGGGTGCTGCTCTGTCTGGCCAACCAGACGGGCGTGGATCTGACGGCGGCCTTCGAAGCGAATCTGCGCAAAAAGACGGAGAGAGACGCCACGCGCCACCTCAACAATCCGAAGTTGGCGCCCACACAGGACGCGTCTATATATAATAAGGAGTAAAAACGCTCGTTTTCGGACGAGATTTTCTTGGATTGACGCTCATCGTCACTTTTGGAGTGTACTTTTGCAGCATCAATCCCAATCAATCAAGCAATATGGCAAAGAAAACCATCACCGTCGCCAGTTCGGCTTCGGAGAAACTCAAAGCTTTACAGTCGGCGATGTCGAAGATCGAAAAAGATTTCGGCAAGGGTTCGATTATGAAAATGGGCGATCAGCAAATTGAGCACGTGGAAGTGGTTCCTTCGGGTTCGATTGGTTTGGATTATGCCCTCGGTGTCGGCGGTTATCCCCGTGGACGTATCATTGAAATCTACGGCCCGGAGTCGTCGGGTAAGACCACTTTGGCGATTCATGCCATCGCCGAAGCGCAGAAAATGGGCGGTACGGCGGCCTTCATCGATGCGGAACATGCGTTCGACCGCTTTTATGCGCAAGACTTGGGCGTGGATATCGATAACCTGCTCATCTCACAGCCCGACAACGGCGAACAGGCACTGGAAATTGCCGACCAACTCATTCGTTCTTCGGCGATTGATATCATTGTCATCGACTCTGTGGCGGCTTTGACGCCGAAAGCGGAAATCGAAGGCGACATGGGCGACAATAAAGTGGGTTTGCAAGCGCGATTGATGAGTCAGGCGCTGCGAAAGATCACTTCGACCATCGCAAAGACGAACACAACGTGCATCTTCATCAACCAGTTGCGTGAAAAAATCGGGCGTAATGTTCGGCAGTCCCGAAACAACAACGGGGGGTAATGCACTGAAATTCTACTCATCTGTGCGCTTGGACATCCGTCGTGGCTCAAAAATCAAAAGATGGCGACGACGTGGTGGGCTTCAACACGAAGGTGAAAGTCGTAAAGAACAAGGTGGCGCCTCCTTTCAAGCAGTGCGAATTCGAAATTGCCTTTCGGTGTCGGTATCTCGCGCCTCGGCGAAGTGGCTGATCTCGGCGTAGATTTGGACATTATCAAGAAGAGCGGTTCGTGGTACAGCTATGGCGCCACGAAACTCGGACAAGGTCGCGAAGGTTTGAAGCGCACGCTGTCGGATAATCCCGAATTGATGGACGAGATCACTGAAAAAATCGTCGAAGCGATGCATGCTTCCAAGGCTTTACCCCTGAAAGCCAAATCGAGTGCGGACGACGACGAGGAAGAAGTTGAAAACGATGCCCTCGAACTCGACACCGATTTCGAGGACGAAGATTGAGTCTTTCGCTCTCTGATTGAGTAAAGCTAAAATAAAACCTGCCGAATGTAAGCTCGAGGAGCTGCATTCGGCAGGTTTTTGTATTGTCAAGTTCTATCTTCTACTTCCTCTTGCCTACAGCCCATGGTATATATCTATTGAAAATAGGGATAAAAGCGCAGGAACCACTGAAAACCAATCCTAACTCAATAACTTTATAAACGAGATGACTGTGAAAATATGGGGCAATCTGTGTACTTGAGATTGCAATTATCAGAGGATGGAATGCCAAAAAGGATTAAGGTGTTCCGTCCAAAGAATTTTAGAAGTTTCTGAAATGGGATAATCGTAGACAATGTGATTACAGCAAAAGTACAAGTAACAGCCGATAGAGTGTAAAGTACTACAGGACTTGGAATGAAATTTGAGGCTAAATCAAAAGCTTCTTTATATGTTGTGATGAGTAACAGAGGAATAACAAACGCGACAGTCGTTGATGAGATAATAATATATTTGTTTAGTTGTTTGATATGCTCAAGTGCTGAGGGTATCGAAGAAGAAAACAAGTTGCCTAATCCGTATAAAGCTGTACTAAAGAAGATATTTGTAAGATCAAAAAAAGCAGTGATATGGTTTCTAGCAAAGAAAACACCTGTAGAAACCAAGACAAATAATAAGGGAATACGCCACAGAACTGTAAGTTTACTCAGTGGAAAGTAAAGCAATTCAGAGAACAGTAAAGTGATTAGAAACCATAGTACGCCGGGATGTACTCCTTTCAGTTGCTGTTGTAAGTCAAATCCTTTGATTCCTGTAAGTGTTTCCAAAAGCAGAATTATAAAATATAGTGCTAAGGTTGGAATTGCGAGTGTTCTGACTCTTTGTTTTAAAAAAGGAAAGAATGATGGATATTTTTCAGTCTTGAAGCATATGCCGGAAAGAATAAAAAACAGAGGCATATGGAAAGAATATATCCAATCGCGGAGATAGGAGCTCGACATGTGCCCTATTATCACGAGGATAATTCCAATCCCTTTTGCGATGTCAAGTGCTTCAATGCGTTTGTTTGTTCAGGCATAGTGTGCTATTAATGAATTTAGTTGTTTACTCGTGGTTCTTCATCAAATCCATCTTCATTTGATAGTATTTGACGCTCATATCAAGGTAGTGGATGTGGGGATTTTCGAAACGTTGCTCTTCTTTCCAGACCTCTTCGTCGAGTTGGCGACGAACGTAGGCACGAATCTCCTCGAGTGCGGGGAGTTTCGCCACGAGTTGCCCATTGCGGAAGAGCGGGTTGAGGAGCTCGCGGAAGGTGCAGTGCTCGAAGGTGCGAACCGCCCACGGCTTTTCGGGCGAAAGGTATTCGAAAGGAGCACCATCATTGACCGTTTCGGTATCGCAGGTGATGAGGTCGGCGATGGAATGTCCCTTTTCAGAGTAAACGCGATAAAGGCGTTTGCGCCCCGGATTGGTGATTTTACCCACATTTTCCGAGAGTTTGATTTTGGGTACGAAAGTGTCGCCGTGTTTGATGGCTGCCAATTTATAGACGGCGCCGAATTTGGCATCGCTATAGGCTGTAATGAGACGTTCGCCCACACCATAACTGTCAACACAGCCGCCTTGGGCGATGATCGACGTGATGGTGCGTTCGTCCAAACTGTTGGAAGCCATGATTTTGCAGTCTTGCAATCCCGCCTCATCGAGCATAGCGCGTACTTTTTTAGAGAGATAGGCCATGTCGCCCGAGTCAATGCGCACGCCGAGGAGACGTTGACCGCGAGGGATGAGCACTTCTTGGGCAACCCGGATAGCGGTGGGCACACCCGACTTGAGTGTGTCGTAAGTGTCGACCAAGAAGACCGAGGAACTGCCATAAATTTCGGCATATCGCTTGAAGGCATCGTATTCTCCGTCAAAGAACATGATCCAGCTGTGCGCCATGGTGCCGACCACGGGGATGCCGAAGGCTTTTCCGGCGAGCGCGGTAGCGGTGCTACCCACCCCACCGATGTAAGCCGCGCGAGCACCGTAGACCGCAGCGTCGATGTTGTGCGCACGGCGGGCACCCATGTCGGCCACGGAACGTCCTTGTGCTGCGCGCACAATGCGATTGGCCTTTGTGGCGATGAGGGATTGGTGGTTGACCTGCGTAAGCAAGAAAGTTTCGATCAACTGAGCTTCAATGATGGGGCAGTGACAGTGATGAGTGGCTCATTGGGATAGACGATGCTTCCTTCCGGCACGGCATCGATGTCGCCTGTGAAGCGGAAATTGTGCAGATACTCAAGGAAAGGCTCGGAGAATAAACCCAACGAGCGGAGGTAGTCGATATCGTCGTCAGAGAAATGGAGTTCGTTGATATATTCGACAATTTGCTCGAGTCCCGCGAAGATAGAGAAGCCACCGTTATCGGGGTTTTGGCGATAGAAAACATCGAAAGTGACGATGGTTTCGGCACGACCTTCTTCGAAATAGCCGTGAGCCATAGTAATTTCGTAGAGATCGGTGAGGAGGGCGACGCTGCGCTTTATTGAAACTGGAAGTAGACATGGGGATAGGGGAGAAAGGGGGAGATCAACGAGTGAAAACCGGAATGTTGTTTTCAGAAAGATAGGCTTCGAGTGCAGTTCCGCCGTCGATAGAAGCCACGCCGGCCGTAAAGACTTCGGCGTCGGGACGAACGCGAAGAATATTTTTCAGCGTTTCGAGCACGCAATAGTCGCCGGCAATGCCGCATACCACGAGCCGCCCTTGGCTGAGCCATTCGCGTTGTTCGGGGGTGGGATCGGCAAAGGCTCCATATTCCTCGCAGTCGCGGAGTTGTCCCTTGCGCACAAAATGCGTGTCGAAGCGATCGAAGTTTTCCACCCACAGACTTTCGTGCAGAGAGGCACCTTGGGAGAACTGGACGCAGTGGCGCGGCCAAATGCCGCCGTGAGCTTTGAACGATGAGTGGTCGAAGGGGTGCCAGTCGAGGGTGAAGGTTACTTGCGTAACGCGGGGATCATGAAGTAAATCGGCAATGTTTTTCACTGCTTGTTCTGCTCCCGGAACAAAGAGAGCGCCTTCGGGGTGAGCAAAGTCGTGCTGAACGTCGACAATCACCAAATGTATGTCAGATTTTGTGTGCGTGGGATTCATAGATAGGACTGAAGAGAATGAATGATGGGGCAAAGATAGCCAAAACAAGGGGATTTTCGGCTGAAAACTGTGGGATTCTTTAAAAAAGTCGACTTCTTTTTTTGCAAAGTCGTGGACTTAGCGCAAAAATGAACTCAGCTTGCTTGTGACTCTAGAGTGACAAGCGAGCTGAGTTCGTTTTATTGTGCATCGACATAGGTCTCGATGCAAGAGAAAGTTGTTCCGCGCGGCACCACATCGACATATTGTGTAGTGGCGGGATAGAGCAGGGTTTCGCCCGGCGCGGAGGAGTGTGGTGTTCCCTTCGTCGTCGGTGAGTTGGGCTTCGCCTTCGAAGGCGATAAGGATGGCAAACGAATCGAGATCCCGGTAGTCTATGCGGTAGGGGAGCGTCGATCTTGTAGAGCGCCGTGGTGAATTCCGGGTGCTGTTCGAGAGGGAATACGCGTGTTGGAGCGTGGGATTGTAATGTGCGTGGTGGTAGGCTTTCTCCTCGAGTCGCAGGGCGCGACGTGCCTTTTCGGTGTGAAGCTGACGAAGATTGCCTTGCGCGTCGCGACGATCGAAATCGTGCACACGATAGGTCACGTCGCTGGGTTGCTGGATCTCGATAATGAAATTGTTGGCGCCGATGCAATGAATTTGTCCGGCAGGGATGAAGAAGGCGTCGCCGGGGCGCGTTTCGTAGCGAGCCAGTACGCTGGGCAAGGTGCCTTCGCGCGTGATTTCATCGTAGGCTTTCAGATCGATGTTACGATCAAATCCGCAGTAGAGCGAGGCCTTGGGGACCTGTTTTTACCACATACCAGCATTCGCTTTTGCCGTTCGCTTCACCTTCCACCGCTTGCGCCATGGCGTTATCAGGGTGTACCTGTATGGAAAGATCGGCGGCCGTGCTGAGAAATTTGACCAGCAAGGGGAATTGGTTGCCAAAGCGCTCAAAGTTTTGCCGACCGACGAGTGCCGGTCCGAGCTGATCAATGAGCCGGTGCAGCGGCATGCCGTCAAAGTCCCCACCGACTACTTGACTTTCGTTGTGAGGCAAGGGGGAAATTTCCCAACTTTCGCCCACAGTGTAGTAGTCGTCGAGCTTTTTGAGTTCAACGATGTCGCGACCGCCCCAAAGCGGCGTTTTAAGAATGTAAGTAAACCGAAAAGGCGCCAAATTGATGTACGATGAAAAGTGGCAGAATAAGGTTGTTTTCAGTCGAGGTCAAAATCCTCGTCGAGGAAAATGGGGGTGTCCGCAAAGTCATCGAGTGCTCGGCGGTCTTTTTTCGTCGGGCGGCCGGTGCCGCGTGCTCGATCGATGAACCCACTGATTCGATTCATTTCGAGCAATTCATATTGCTCCGGCGGAGTGATGTTTTCAAAGACTTCGGGAAGCAGTTTGGCGCCGACTCGTTTCTCGATGGCTTGGAGCACGCGAAACGTGTAGGTGATGGGCGATTTTTTTCACCCCCACTTGATCGCCGACTTTAACGGTTCTCGACGGTTTTAGCCAGTGCACCGTTGATGGTGATTCGTCCGTTTTTACAAGCGTCGGAGGCCAGTGTGCGCGTTTTGTAGACGCGTGCTGCCCAAAGCCACTTGTCAATGCGTGCTTCGGAATTCATAGGTCGATGCGTGAGTGGGGATTATCGATTGTAGAGATTCATGGTGCGGTCGATGCCTTGCAGGGCGTAACTTTTGACCGCTTCGCCGGCGCGTTTGAGGGCTTCGGGCATTTGTTGGAGATCTTCAGCTTCAAACTTTCCGAGAACGAAATCCACTTGTCCGCCTTTGGGGAAGTCATTGCCGATGCCGAAACGCAAACGAGCGTATTTCTGCGTGCCGAGTATTTGTGTGATGTGTTTCAACCCATTGTGTCCGGCTTCGCTGCCCGACGGCTTGAGTCGCAGTTGTCCAAAGGGAAGTGCGAGGTCATCAACGACAATCAAGGTTTGCTCAATGGGAATTTTCTTCTCGTTCATCCAATAGCGAACAGCATTGCCCGAAAGATTCATGTACGTTGAGGGCTTGAGCAAGATGAGGGTTTGGTTCTTGAGCCGAAACGTGGTGACAAAGCCGTATCTTTTGTCCTCCCACGTGGCACCGGCTTCAGCAGCCAAATAATCGACTACGCTGAAACCGATGTTGTGTCGCGTGCCTTCATATTCGTGTCCGATATTGCCGAGTCCGACGATGAGATGGTTCATGGAAAGCTGAGAGTAGGAATGAGAATAAAGAAAAGCGTGCCGATGCCCCCGAAAGGACATCGGCACGTAGGGGGATTGTTCGATGAACGAACAGCGCTTATTTGCCGGCAGCGGCAGCTGCAGCTGCAGCACCCATAGCGGCACGCGTCATCTTAACAGTGACAACCACCACTTCCTTCGGCGTAACGAGTTCGAGACCTTCGAAGGAAAGTTCGCCACACTTGATGGACTTACCGAGGCCGAGGTGAGCTACGTCGATCGTGAGCTTCTCAGGAATAGCGTCGATCGTGGCGCGCACTTTGAGACGGCGTACCATCGTCACGAGCTTACCACCGGCACGTACACCTTCTGCGAGACCAACGGGAGCGATGGGCACAGCCATAACGATGGGCTTCTCAGGCGTTACTTCATAAAAGTCAACGTGGAGGACGTTGTCCTTTACGGGGTGGAATTGGATTTCCTTGAGGATAGCGAGGTGCTTTTCGCCGTCAACGTCGAGGTTTACAGCGTAGATATCGGGCGAGTAGACAAGCTTGTTGATTTGCTTTTCGTCTACAACGAAGTGAAGAGCTTCGGGAGCGCCGTTGGCATCTTTCTTCTCACCGTAGATAACGCAGGGTACGAGACCTTGCTTACGAACTTCTTTGGTGGCCTTCTTGCCGAGGTCGGCACGCTTGGCACCGCTGATAGAAATGGATTTCATGAGTCTGTTTGTGTTACTCTGAATTAAACAATAGTTGTTGTATAATTCGCCATCACACCGGAACGGAAATCATTCCAAGGAGACAAATTCGGTTGCGAAATTAGACATTTCGCGTCAAAGTGCAAAGAGAAATCGCCAAAAAACGTTGTTTTTTCGGCGTTTAGCATCAATTCAAGAGCGTGGGGGGACGAATCAAAAGTTTTTTCTCGATCTCAATAGTTCCGAGTTACGGTCTGTGTGTGTCGCAGAAGAGCGGACGAAACCTCCGCGAATTGCGTTGTTCAGCAGGAGGAAAAAGGTCGAAAAGTATTTTTGTCGTTCTGTTGTTCAGAATTCCAAGTCGAATTCTGTTTGGAGCGGTTTGTTTTCTTCCGAAATCTCCGGGGTGAGTGCGAACCGTGCGCTGTAATCTCCCATATTGACAGAGGCTTCGGCCTGTGTATGCTCGAAGGGAGTCAAAGGGGCGTTGTTCTGCCACGAAATCGGCCGCATCGTTGAGCGCAGAGAGAAACTTAAGCAAGTCTTCTCTATAGAGAAAAATCTTGTGCTTCTCGAAGGTAGGGCGGCTCTTTGGCGCTTCCTTCTTTGACGCGCTTGCTCTCGGTCATCGAGATGTAGAATTCGTCTCGGCGATCGCGTTTTACATCGATGTAATAAACACGTTTCCCGGCCTTGACGACGCGAGAAAAGAGAATGCCGTTGTCAGCATAATCTTTCCGAGGTTCGGGGTAATCTGTCATCATATCTGTAGTTTCTTTCGTATTAAGCCTTAGCACAATATGCGTAGGCAGTTGTTTCCACTGGCAAAGGTGTGTTTTTCTTTTCATAGTAGCAAATACTTCAACTCTATTTTGTGATTTGTTGACTAGTTTTCTCCTTTCTGCTAACCCTAAAATGAGAAAACCGTGCAATTACTTTCCTTGGTCGGAAAAACTTTGTACCTTTGTTTCACTTTTAATGCTCCAATGGGAGCGACAAAAAATGAATTGCGACTATGATTAATCGTGCACTTATCCGTTTGAAGATCGTACAACTTGTTTACGCGTACTATCAGAATGAAGGCAAAACCACAGAGGTGGCTTTGAAGGAGGTTGAATTCAGCCTTCAAAAATCCTATGACTTGTATCGTATGCTATTGTTGTTCCTGGTCGGGCTTCGGGAGCGTGCCATTCAGCGTGAGTCAGCTCGAGAGGCGAGAGTGAAGCGTTTGGGAACTCCCGCAGGTGGAGGCAACGACAAAGTGATGATCGAAAACCGCTTCCTTACGCAGTTGGCCGAAAAATAAGGCACTCAAAGAATTTGCCGAAAAAAACAAAAGGTCTTCCTTACCGACGACGAAAACCTCGTCAAGAAAGTCTATGATCTTTGGACGAACGACGAGTTGTTCCAAAGTTACGTCGACGACAAGGAAAAAGACTACAACGCCGATCGCGAGATCGTTCGAAAACTCTACAAAACGCACATTGTAAATAATGAGGCTTTCGATGCGCTGCTCGAAGAACAGAGTTTGTATTGGAACGACGATAAAGAGATTGTCGATTCCTTCGTGTTGAAGACCATCAAGCGTTTCGATCCCGCCAACGGCGAAGAGCAAGCCCTGCTCCCTCCCTATGCCGCAGACGAAGATCAGGCTTTCGCAGCGCGTTTGTTCACCGTGACGCTTGCGCGCGCTGAAGAACTCCGCGACCTCATCCGCGCCAATACCAAGAACTGGGAATTCTCTCGCTTGGCATTCATGGATTTGATCATCATGCAAATCATGTTGGCCGAAATTATGGAGTTCGACCAAATTCCGCTCAACGTGAGCTTCAACGAGTACCTCGATATCGCCAAAGTCTACAGCACGCCCCGTTCGTCGAGCTACATCCACGGCATGGTCGACAACATCGTCAAGAAACTGCGTGCCGACGGCATCATCTTCAAAGAAAAATAAGCCCCGCCGGCGTACGCGTTGTCGAGTAAAGCGCGTCTTACAGCCTCCAAGCCTCACTCGGCGACTCCCTCCTCAGATTTAAACATTCCCTCAACTTTATTCTTATGAACTTTCTCATTGCCCTCCTCGATGCAGCGCCTGCCGCCGCTCCCGAAAGCCCCAGCATCATGCCTACCATCCTGATGTTTGTAGCGCTCGGTGCCATCATGTACTTCTTCATGATCCGCCCCCAGCAGAAGAAACAAAAGGAAGAGCGCGAATTTCGCGACTCTCTCAAAGTAGGTCAAGCCGTTGTTACGATCGGTGGACTGCACGGCACGGTGAAGAGCATCGAAGACACCGCTATTGTCCTCCATGCCGCCAACGGCGTCGACCTTCGTTTCGAAAAAGCTGCGATCAACGCCACCGCTTCGGCCACGGCCATCGCGCAACAGTAATCATGCGATCAACGCCCTCGGGCGGCGCGAATGTTTTTCTTACACAACAGGATGCGCATCATTAAAGAATTTCTTTTCTTCGTGAAGAACTGCTGGGCACATTTGTGGAACCGGCAGTTCCTCACGTTTTTGTTTTTTCTGCTTCTCCTCCGTCTTTTGGTTCTTGCAGAGCGGCTATGAGACCATCGAACGCGAATTTAATATCCCCGTTCGACTCACCGGCGTGCCCGACAATGTCGTGCTCACCACCGAGCCGCCCGCAACCGTTCGAGTCACCCTGCGCGATCGCGGACTGACGCTCATGAGTTATCGCTATTTTCGCAAACTCGGCCCCATCGTCATCAAATGGGATGACATCAACACGGCCGGCGGGCATGTCAGCCTTTCGGCCGTCGAACTGCTCAACCCATTTTGTCTGCGAAAGCCTCAGGAACAAAACTCGTCAGCGTGCGTCCTGAAACGATCGAGTTCTACTACAATTACGGACAAAGCAAAGCCTTACCGGTCGTCTTCCAAGGCAAAATCACTCCCGACAGTGCCTATTCTTTGGTGTCGCTCGACGTCGAACCCCGCACTGTGCGCGTCTATGCGTCGCGCAATGTACTCGACACGCTCACCGCGGCCTATCTTGAGCCGGTGCACCTCTCGAACCTCACCGACACCACCACCGTGAAGCGCCGATTTGTCAAAGTGCCCGGCGTGAAGTTCGTGCCTTCATCCGCACGCATCACGATCGTCACCGACCGCATGATCGAAAAGACGGTGCAAGTTCCCGTGCAGGGTGTCAATTTCCCTGCCGCCAAAACGCTGCGTACCTTCCCGCCCAAGGTCAATGTCACCTTCCAAGTCGGAATGAGCCAGTATAAGAGCGTGACGCCCGAGAGCTTCGTGTTGGTGGTGAACTATGCCGATTTGCTCAACAACAACGAAAATCGTTGTCGTCTATCGCTCAAGTCCTTGCCGCTCGGTGTGCGTCGTGCACGCATCGATCCCTCGGAGGTGGAGTACGTTGTCGAAGACACCTCTCCCGATGAACTCGAATAATTCCGCTCCCTCCCCCACGGCACAGCGCATCGCTCTCACCGGCGGCATCGGATCGGGCAAAAGTCACGTTTGCGCTATCATCGCACGTACCGGTGCCCCCATTTTCTATGCTGATCCCGCGGCGAAGCACATCATTCGCACCGATCCGCAAGTGCGCGCCGCGCTGACCGATTTAGTCGGCGCAGAGGTCTACGATGCGCAAGGTCAACTCGTCAAGTCCGTCTTGGCCGCATTTCTCTGTCAAGGACGAGCGCACAGCACGCAAGTCGACGCCATTGTGCATCCCCGTGTGGAACAGGCGTGGCGCGATTTTGTGAGTGCGCATGCCGATGCGCCTTATATATATATGGAGTGCGCCCTGCTCTTCGAAGTCGGTTGGCAACGACTGGTCGATCGTACCGTGTTGGTCAGTTGTCCCGAAGAAGAGCGCATCCGTCGCGTCATGGCGCGCGACGCGATCGATCGCGCCACGGCTTGTCGTTGGATCGCCCTCCAAATGCCCGAAGCCGAGAAAGCACGCTTGGCCGATGTTGTGCTCATCAACGACGGACAAGCGCCCATTCTCCCGCAACTCGAACAATATCAACTCATTCCCTCTTCCTTTTCCGAATGAAAAAGTCCTTATTCACCATGCTCATTTCCCTCTCTGCTCTCAGTCTGGGTACGACAGCGCAAGCCGCTCCCGCTCCCGGCGATGATTTCGCCTACACCAACGAGCAGTTTGCCGACATTCAAATGTTGCGCTACAAGGTCGAAGGTTTCGACCAACTCTCTCTCCGTCAGAAAACCCTCATCTACCACCTTGCTGAGGCCGCCCTTGCCGGACGCGACATCCTCTACGATCAAAACGGTCGTTACAACCTCCGCATTCGCGACATGCTCGAAACTGTTTATCGCGACTACCGCGGCGATCGCAAGTCTAAGGATTTCCAAGCCTTCGTCACCTACGTCAAGCGCTTTTGGTTCTCCTCCGGCCTGCACCACCATTACGGCAATGAGAAGTTCGTTCCCGGCTTCTCCGAACAGTGGTTGCGCACCACGCTCCGTTCGCTCAACTACACGCTCGACGAAGCCATCTATCCCGTGCTCTTCGATCCCAACGTGATGAAGATGCGCACCAACCAAAAGGACGGCGATGATCTCGTGCTCACCAGCGCCGGCAACTACTACGGTCCCGATGTCACGCAGGCCGAAGCCGAAGAGTTCTACGCACAGCGCAAGCCCGCTGCCGATCCCCGTCCCGTCATGATGGGCATGAACTCCCGCCTGGTTCGCGGACAGTATGGTTTCCTCGAAGAAAACGTGTGGCGCGAAGGCGGACTCTACGGAGCGGCTATCACGCAGATCATCAAGCACCTCGAAGCCGCTGTTCCCTTTGCTGAAAATGACGACCAAGCCGCTGTTATTCGTCGCCTCATCGAGTTCTATCGCACCGGCGACCTCCGCACCTTCGACCACTATTCCATCCAGTGGCTCAAAGACGTGAAGAGCAACGTCGATTTCGTCAACGGTTTCATCGAAAGTTACGGCGACCCCCTCGGCATGAAAGCCTCTTGGGAGAGCATTGTCAACTTCAAGGACGTGGCGGCCACAGAGCGTGCCCACACCCTCGCCCTCAATGCGCAGTGGTTTGAAGATCACAGCCCCGTCGATGCCCGTTTCAAGAAAAAGGAAGTGAAAGGCGTGTCCGCTAAGGTCATCACCGCCGCCATCCTCGCCGGCGATCTCTATCCCTCCACCGCCATCGGCATCAACCTGCCCAACTCCGACTGGGTTCGTCGCGATTTCGGATCGAAGTCCGTCACCATTTCCAACCTTACCGGCGCCTATGCCAAAGCAGCTCATGGCAGCGGTATGGACAAGGAGTTCATCATCGACGAGCCCACGCGCCAACTGATTCAGCAATACGGCGATCGTTGCGACGACCTCCACACTGACCTCCACGAATGTCTCGGTCACGGCAGCGGCCAACTCCTGCCCGGCACCGACACCGATTCGCTCAAGTCCTACGGCTCCACCATCGAGGAAGGCCGTGCCGACCTCTTCGCGCTCTACTACCTGGCCGATCCCAAACTCACCGAACTGGGACTCACGCCTACGACCGATGCTTACCAAGCGGCCTACTACACCTACATCCAAAACGGTGCACTCACGCAGCTCGTGCGTATCAAACCAGGCAACAACATCGAAGAAGCCCACATGCGCAATCGTGCCTTCATCGCCCATTGGGTGCTCGAGCAGGCCAAACAGCGCAAGACAGCCAAGCCCTGTGTGGAACTCGTGAAGCAGAAAGGCAAGACCTTCGTTCGTGTCAACGACTACGCCGAAATGCGCAACCTCTTCGGCACGCTCTTGGCCGAAGTGCAGCGCATCAAGAGCGAGGGCGACTACGAAGCCGCCCGTCGCCTCGTCGAAACCTACGGTGTGAAGGTCGATCCCGCCATCCATCGCGAGATTCTCGCGCGCTACGAGCGTCTGAAGCTCTCCCCCTACAAGGGCTTCATTAATCCCGTCTACAATGCCGTGCGCGATGCACAAGGCAACATCACCGATGTGAAGATCAGCTACGACGAAGCCTTCGACGCGCAGAACCTCCGCTACTCACGCGACTATCACTTCTTGCCCCTCGTCAATGAGTGATCCCTTTCGCCAATCGCATATCAATAAAACCGCGCTTCCTGAATAGGGAAGCGCGGTTTTTAATGTTTTCGTGCCTAAAATCAAGTAGTTAGGCTATTCTTCGAGTAGATAAGCGCAGTATTTCAGTAGCAGGTGTCGAAGCGGCAGTTCACCTTTCATAAATCGTTCCGCGTCTAATTGGCTAACCTGTTCGTTGACCGGTATGCATTTGGAATAAAGTCCCGTGAGATACAGTCGCCCTTCTTGTTCCTTTATGGCCACTTCCGTGAAGCGCTTTTCCGGTTCGATGACGTCACGCCGGTAAACGATGGAGTAACTCGGTCGTTTTGAGTCTTTTATATCCACTGCAAGGACTCCTTTTTCGACTAAGTCATCGATGTCTCTACCTGCTGTGTCGCGTGAGCAATTCCCTAATTCAGCCCATTTCTTTGTCGTGATTTTGGCTTCATATCCGTCCAAAAAACGATTGAGCACCTTGCGCTCTCGTTCCGAAAACAGCGTGTCTGTGAATTGCAACCAAAACACACTCTTGTTTAGAATCGACGAAATGAGTTGATTTGAAGTTCGCACAGCGCGTAAAAGCGTTTGCAAGTACCAAACAATCCAATCCGTCAAGTCTGACTTGCCTCGTTGAGTACGTTCGAGCACTTCATAATAGTGGCGCTTGTCGCGATTGATCTCGGTTGAAATCGTATAGAAACGAAAATGGCTTTGTTCTGCGCGAGCCAAAATGATGTCACCCAATATACGTGATAATCTTCCGTTACCGTCTTCGAAGGGGTGAATGGAAACGAAGCGAAAATGAGCAATTGCCGATTTGATGACGGGCGAAAGTGCTTGCTCTGCGTTGAACCAGTCGATAAACGCTTCCATTTCGGCTTCCACACGTTCCGGCTCGGGGGCAACATAGTGTACCCGCTCGCGACCTAAGTAGCCACCCGACACGACCCGCTCACCGTGTGTGCGATATTTTCCGACTTCTATGCGTTGCCCTTCGCTGTATGCCAACGGAAAAAATGCCGTTTGCCAGCTACACAAAAGTTCCTTGGTGATAGGCTGTTCGCTATTTTTCCATCGCATTGACCATCACGCTCACCAGCCCGTCAACGTAGTGAGAAGAGGGGACAAAATGCGCTGCCTCTAATCCCAAACGTCGTGCCACGGATGAGCGAACCTCGTCGAGGTTGAGGCGAATACCTTCTATCTCTGAAGAATAAATGATGTCATCGGCCAAACTTTCCGCCATACCGTTCAGCTTGTCTTGAAATCCGATCAAGCTTAGGCGTCCCTGTAATTTACCCTGCTCGCGAGTGACTTTTGTCAAGTAGTATGGCGATAGGTGGATCTTGCCAAGTGAAATCAGTCCAATTGGCGTGTTCGTGTATGTACATTATGAAGGAGGTTAAAGGCGTGATGCGGCATTATTCTTGTAAAAACGCCGCATATCTTGCGGCAAAAATACAGGAAAAACTCCGCAAGAGAAAATTTTTATCCCATTATTGCTATTTCCATTTCGCTTTTTCTCGCGAAATGCTTCCTTGCCGATGATTTTTTTGTATCTTCGCTCCATATCAAATTCAAAATCCCTCTCCGCAATGGAACAGCAACTGAAAGACATCGTATCCCATTTCGCCATTGAGGGCGAAGTGCGTGACATCCACCCCCTCGGCAATGGCCTGATCAACACCACCTATGCCGTGGAAACCGAAGGCAACGGCACCGACTATGTGCTGCAAAACGTCAATGTGGCCATCTTCCCCGACATCGATCTGCTGATGAACAACATCGTCGAAGTCACCGGCCATATTCGCCAAAAGCTCGAAGCAGCCGGCACGCCCGACATCGACCGCAAGGTGCTGCGTTTTGTGCCCGCCAACGATGGCAAATACTACTATCACGACGGTGAAAAGTATTGGCGCGTGATGGTGCTCATTCCCGATACCACCTCCAAGAGCGGCGTGAGCGTGGAGAATGCCGCCATTGTCGGCGAAACCTTCGCCCAGTTCCAGTCTATGCTCGCCGACCTCCCCGCACAGCTCGGCGAACCCATCAAGGACTTCCACAACATCGAGTTCCGCATTCAGCAACTCAATGACGCTGTGGCCGACAACAAGGCCGGCCGTGTCGACGAACCCGCCGTGAAAGCCCTGCTCGACGAAATCCGCAAGCGTGAGCAAGAAATGACCAAGAGCGAACGCCTCTTCCGCGAAGGCAAGCTGCCCAAGCGCATTTGCCACTGCGACACGAAGGTGGACAACATCCTCTTCGACCGCGACGGCAACGTGCTTTGCGTCATCGACCTCGACACCGTGATGCCCTCGTTCATCTTCTCCGATTTCGGCGACTTCCTCCGCACGGCCGCCAACACCACACGCGAGGACGATCCGAACTTCGACAACATCTCGTTCCGTTTCGACATCTTCGAAGCCTTCGCCGGCGGTTACCTCAAAGGCGCACGCGGCTTCCTCACCGAGATCGAAATCGAGAACCTGCCCTACGCCACGGCACTCTTCCCCTACATGCAGGGCGTACGTTTCCTCACCGACTATCTGAACGGCGACACGTACTACAAGACCACGCACCCCGCACACAACCTCGAGCGCGCCGGCAACCAAATCCGCCTGTTGCAGTGCGTCGAAGAGGCCACTCCGCGCATGGAAGCCTTCATTCGCGAGCAGCTCGGCTGATTCGCCCGTCGATCACTTCATTCTTTTCCGCCTCTGTGCTCGTGCCACTGCGAACGAGCGCCGAGGCGGTTTGCGTTTTGCCCGGAGCGGCTACCCGCTTTCGCTTACCACAATTTTCTTATTTATGGCTTGTACCCCTGAATTTGTCGATTTTGTCGCCGCTCAACTGGCCGATGCCGGTGCTGTGCGCGTGCGCAAAATGTTTGGCGACCACCTGCTCTATGTCGATGAGAAACCCGCGGTGTTGCTCTGCGACAATGTGGCCTATGTGAAGATGCACCCGGCGCTCGAAGCGTGGATGGCCGATGCCGAAACCGGTCACCCCTATCCCGGCGCCAAGTTGCATTACGTTCTTGACGTTGAGCACCGCGCCGAAGCCCTGCGTGTGGTCAAAATTTTGGCCGAAGTGCTGCCCCTTCCGATGCCTCGCCGCAAAGCGAAAAAAATAGGATTCATCCGAGATTGCAAAGCGACGAGTGTAGCTGTGACTGTCCGGGGCAGAGGCTATCTGTTCCCGGCAATCATAGTCACAATCCGCACACTTACACTTGTAGCGGCGACTTTCATACGCAGAATTACCTTTTTGCCTCCGATCGGAAGGTTGATAAAGTCGCGAGTGCGAAAACCATTCTTCACCAAATGGGCATGACCGCATTGGGGACCGCATTTCGGAGCTTGTTTACTTTCGATATGTAAGATGATTGTGTTACTTTTGTATTCCTCTCGTAGACACTTGTGGGGATACAATCCCCAAGCATGATGTAGAAAACAGCTGTTCATAGCTGCATATTTGTTTGTGCTAATTCAAATATACAATTTGTTCAGCGGTTTTCTTCTTTTTAGAACCCCATCACTCCCAATGTCGGATGAACCGAAAAGGAGATAAATAATTATGGATATTCTGAGTATTATTGCTGGTATATTTGATTTGTATTATTCTAACAGAATAGCAAAAGATGAAAGGAACCTATTGCTGAAAGAAAGGGTAACCTCTGAGATGTTTGACACGGCTGTTAGGTTGTTACTCAATAGGAAAGAAATTGAAATCACACAAGATGTTATCCTAACAGGTTTTTTGCTGAATTACTTTAGTATGTCAAATGAAATCCAATGAGGTCTCTTTTGTTGGAAGATTTCCATAATTCACATGAAGATATAGTATCATTATTTCAAACATTGTGGAATGAGAGTATAGAGAATATTCCAGTGTTGCTAAAGGCATTAGAGAAAGTACCCTCATATCTACAAGATAGGAATTTTAGGTATCCTTATATCCGTAACCTTGTGTACGCTATCGGAGCTCAGCCACAGCCTGAAAGTATCTTGGCATTAGAGAAACTTGCGTCAGAAACAGAGGATGAAGTCATTAAAGAGTTATCATTGATACAGGTGGAGAAAAGGAAACTTTTAGGACGATGGGAATCTGATGGGCAGGGTAATTCGGACAGTGTTAAATAAACAAAGCATCTAGATGAACTATTCAAATTATCAAGACGAAAAGAGCGATAATGAAATGGACAGTAAATACTACAACATCGGTAGATTTAGAAAGGGGTACAAGCATATCGTATTTTTTATAGTTTTAGAGCTGAGACCTTAGGCTGGTAAATATCAAGACGGGAGAGGTTATAACATTCTAAGTATGCGCAAAAGAAAACTTGAAGAACGATTAGTCCAAGTGCTTCGACACGACTATGGTTTTTATAATGCTATATTTAAGTGGCAAGGGCTGCCTCCTCCATTGGACACCTCTTTCGATAGTCTTCTGCCATTTTTGAGAAGACTAGAGCAAAAAGGAATAATCAGGTTATTCACTATCGAAGGAGAACAGATGATTGAAGTCATTCGCTGTCCATAAAAGGAGGTGTGTGATATCCAAGGGCGTTCAAGTGGATCTCATGTCAAAAGCTTCCCTAATGTCGTAATTCTAACATACTAAGCATGTCTATAAAATACACGAAAATAGCCAAGGTTGAGCATGTCGCAGGCTTTGATCCAAAGACAGGGTACTACGCTTACTCCAAAGATGATAAGAGATACATTCGTTTTGGAAATACATTATTGGAGTGTGAAGAGGCTCCTCTAAAATTTCAGGAGCAAGGCAAGTACACCTATGTGTGGTATGGTTCTGCTGGAAGATTCGAACTCTATGAAGGTAATGTGCTTATAAAGTCTATTGAGTCTGATATAAATCTACTTAATAGAGAAACAGAGTATATTGGTTGTAATCGCTTTGATCCAGATGATTGTCTGGTGTATTTCAATGTAATGTCACCTTTTGATGCTAAGCCTATCTTAAGGCAAGATATGCCTTATCAGTTATATATTGAGACTGATATAATTATAGCCTATAATAATCTCAATAAAGAGGATGTATGTCGCATTGATAGAGATAGCAATATCCTCTGGTCATTCCCCTTAGTAGATCTGGGTGAAGATCATATCTACACGCCGGGGGAAGTAGATCGCATTGTCAAAATACTAGGGATTGTCGGTGGCTTGCTTTGGTTTAAGACTGACTTCGCCCGTCTAATCGCTCTTGATATTACGACAGGTAAGCCGGTATACCTACTCTCATGCAATCCCGCAGACGAAGAGAAGCCTCAATATAAGATGGTTGAAGGCATTGGTCGTTGTTATCTTCGAGAAGGAGATAAAGCTATTATAGGTATTAGTTCTTCGGGATTTCAGGCTATTGACACAAGTACGGCTGAGGTAATAGATCGTTTTATCTTCAGAGAGGCTGATCCCGATGGCATTGGAACTTACCGAAGTGTGTTCCACCCACTTCTTCAAGGAGATTATTTCACCTTTTTAGGCGAGAAAGAAGGGGAGTATAGCGGAATCCGCAAGGTCGGCATCTTTGATTACAAAGCTCGCCGGCTTGTTTGGGAAGGTGAAGTTATCAGTGAAGAGGAATACCGTGCAACGGGGAATCATCTCGTAGCTCCTCAGCCACTCTATATGCCTGGAGATAAGCTGTATATCAGAGATTTCCAGGACACCTTGCATATCTTCCAAAGGGAGAGTCGAAAATGTCCAGGCTCCTCTTTGTTCCAGATTAAAGCACTTATACGTTGTATTATATCGGCTATTCGTTCTGTCAGCTTCATCGTTTGATCTAATTCGCAACAATGCTTAGATTAGCCACAGGGAAATCTACAATTTGCTCAGTGCTTTTCTTCTTTTTAGAGCCGCATCACTCCAAATGTCGGATGAACTATATTTAATGATGGTACTGAAGTGCTCAGAGCCATATATAGAAGTCGTAAATTCGTAATAATAAAATAACAGTATATGGATAGGGGAAAGCGTGATTTCTTTAAAAGTAGCGAATATATATGTATTGCCGATGAGTGGATAAATATAAATGCCAGCTACATGTTTGACGATCTATGCTGGCATATCTACACTAAAAACACCAAGTTTTTAGATCTTGGGTTTCACAAAGAAGAGGATGATTATTTGGGTTTGTATTTACCTTACGGAGATAATTATAATTATTCCGCTTATAGAAAAAGTTGTTTTTGCAATTATAAAGGGTATAAATGCCAGTGTTTAGAACTTACTGAAGATCGGACTATAATATTAGACCCATCTATAGAATATCAAACGATGTCGGGAGACCACGCTATGCATGGATACGACCCTTGTTTAAGGGTAAAAGAAGTTGAATTAGATAGTATTTGGGAGGAACGTGTCCCAATAAAGGGCTTTAAATTTGATGTAGAGCCCATTATCTATCTCAAAAAAGATGGCGTATGGTTGATAGGGAGTGAAGAAACAACTTTATGAAATTGCTTGATGGAGCAGAACTTTTGGGAGTATACAGCAATAGACAAGAGGTACTAAGAGCTGTGTTTGAAAATGGCAAGTTTCACGCAATTGAATAAACAGACAAATGAAACGAATAAACCCAATAGGAGTATACGGATATCTGGGGGATATTTGTTAAGAATGGCGAGTAAATCAGATGTATATGTATATCTTGCAGAAGATAAAAAAACTTTGCAGAGGAATATGGGTTTAAAACAATAAGAAGTCCTTTTTGGAAAGATATCTCTTATGAATTAGAAGCTCCCCCAAATACAGGTATCAGGGCTTTTAAGATTCGCTCTTTTGCCAAATATCGAGGATTTGACTTATACATAGAGAATTGTAATGATGAGATGCTTTTAGTCGCTCCTTTGAACGAAGATTCTTTTTTTGAAGTTTATCCAAGGAGAGTTTGGCATAAGGGTTGGTATGATTCAAGGGATCCAAGATTTGAAATAAGCACAGAAGAAGTAACCGATATTTGGGAGGAACGTACTCCAATTGAGGGCTTCAAATTTGATGTAGAGCCTATTGTCTATCTCAAAAAAAGATGGTGTATGGTTGGTAGAGCATTAAAAATAAAAATGGAATAGCTTGATGTAACATGAATAGGAATAGTATTCGCATTTAAGGCTTTTTCATCGTGAGGTGGAAAAAGCGGCTGCAGGATCAATTAAATCATTAGATGAGGTCGCCGAAGACTTGGAATATTTACTTACCCATCACCTCGCCACCTTCCGTGCTCAAGGCCGAGAAGAACAAATGTCTGCATTCATCAATGAGATGATGCAGACGAAGGATAAATTCAAGGCCGGAGCAACCACGTTGGAGGTTATTCGACATCCGGAGAAGTATATCTCCGCTAAGTTCTTTGTTTGATCTAATTTGCAACAATGCTTAGATTAGACACAGGGAAATCTACAATTTGCTCAGCGGTTTTCTTCTTTTCTGCACCCATCACCCCAAATGTCGGATGAACCTGAAAAAATAGCCCTTTCTCGCGTGCGCGTGTATACGCGCGCGTCCGGCGTTTTTCGATTTTTTCCTTCACCACTTCACCTTTTGCTCCTAACTTGTTGAGGGATAGAATGATGCGTGTGAAGGCTTCACCCTTTTGTATTCACCCTCGGTGAAGGCAAAAATGCGCCTTTTGTTCACCTGCAATGGGTTGAATATCAGATAGATGGGTTTGTGGGTGAAGGGTGAAGGCAGAAAAATGAAACTGCTTGAGGCGCGCGACGCGTATACGCGTGTGCGAGAAAACACCCATTTCCGGCTTTTTCAACGTGCCCGAAAGGCATAGAAAAAACACGGGACGATTCAAACGAATCGTCCCGTGTTTTTGAAAAGAGACGAGAGCTTTTTCACGATTGAAGTGCAACAAATTATAAGGAGGTGGTCGTCTATTTCGAAGATCCTTATGCCGCATGACAGAAAGGTACTATTAAAATGCAACTAAACTTGTCAGGCTGTATAGTCCAAAATACGACAACTTCGATGGGTTTGCCGATACAAAGATTGCGAGTATACAGAAGAAATCAATAGTAGAGCCATTCCAAAACTAAAGTTTGAAACACCAAAACGAGAGTTCTACAAAAAGATAGCCTAATTTTTGCACTTGAAGATCGACTCTACGCCAATGTTCCGGAGGGATAATTAGAACGATTTTATACCGAAGGGATATAATCTTGTACCAAATAGAACGAATAAGAAGAAATGATCATCGGAGAAAAAACAAAATTTGCGGTGGAGTTTTACGCCTTGCTAGACACGATCCCTCCTTTTGGCCGAATTTGTTACTGGATTGATGGAGAGGCTTATGGTGATATTGAATTAATTAGCACGTTAGGTTTGCTTCTCGGAGGCTTGAATGCTGAAAAGCAGAACATCAAACTATTCCTCGAAAAGAACATCCAAGATGAAGGGTTAGATAAAAAAGACTTTGATGACATGCTACGTCAGTACTTTGACATGAAAAGAGGGCCGGGCAACTATGAATATAATGCATACCCACTCACTGTTGACGCTGCTGAATCCTTTGATGGCTACCATGTCTTCTTATTGCAAGACATACGAAAAAACACATGGATTATCGCAGAAGACTTTGAGGAACAGAGATATTGCTGTATTGATGTTGATATCGCCGATATTCAAAATATCTTTTGCGATCTCTCCAATAAAATTCATCATCTCTTGGAGCAACATCCCCAATAGTCCCCCTATGAGGCATAGAGATACCTCCTATGTTCTGCTCGATTTATAGTCTACTCGTCGTTGTAATCACTCTTTATTATGGGAGGGAGCCCCAGAGAGCAGACTAACAGCTCCGGGTGTCCGCTAGAGGCTAAGAACGAACTAACTCTTGTGAGTTTACTGTATCCTATCAATGAAAAATACCGCAGGTTAGCCTCGCGGCCAGGACGGGTGGCTCTATCGAGCGATTCCGGGAGTACATAAAAAGAGTCCCCTTTTCGAGGACTCTCAGAGATCAAAGACCTTGTTTTTTTGACGATGTAAAAAACAACAAATTTCGGAGTATAGGTCGCAAAAAAACGCCTTTTTACGAGGGATTTTTTTCTACTTAGTTCGCGCTTTTTGCGCGATGCGTCACACCGGTTCGCCGTCGGGCGAATACTCTTGATAGAGAAAAATCGTTGTACGGGTATTTCTGCACGTGAAGTTCGCGCACACGCGAATAGAGGAGTTCGCGGAGTTCGTCGATGTTCTGCTTTTGTCGCGCCGAAATGAAAATCACGTCCGACACCGCGCCGGCGCCCGGGTGGCGCGCTTCGGTGGTGCCTGCGGCGCGTGCCATCCACGTTTGCATGAGTTCGGGCAACGGGATGTTTTCCTTCCCGGCCGGAGTGAGATCGTTCGGATCTTTTTGGCGTGAAGGTGTAGGCGTCCATTTTGTTGAAAAATGAGAATCTGCGGTTTGTCGGCGCATCCCAAGTCGCAGAGCGTACGATCCACCACTTCGATCTGCTCCTCGAAGTCCGGGTGGCTCACGTCGACCACATGCACGAGCAGGTCGGCTTCGCGCGTCTCGTCGAGGGTCGATTTGAAGGACTCGACCAAGTCGGTCGGGAGCTTGCGGATGAAACCTACCGTGTCGGCCAGCAGGAAGGGGAGGTTGCTCACCACGACCTTGCGCACGGTTGTGTCGAGGGTGGCGAAGAGTTTGTTTTCGGCAAAAACCTCGCTCTTCGAAAGCAGGTTGAGGAGGGTCGATTTGCCCACGTTGGTGTAGCCGACGAGCGCCACACGCACCATTTTGCCGCGATTTTGTCGTTGCGTGCGCTTTTGCTTGTCGATTTCGGCGAGTCGTTCTTTGAGGAGCGACATGCGGTTGAGGATGATACGACGGTCCATTTCGAGCTGCGTTTCACCGGGGCCGCGCAGTCCCACGCTACCGCCTTTGCCACCGCCGGCGCCACCGGATCCACCGCCTTGACGCTCAAGGTGTGTCCACAGGCGCTGCAGGCGGGGGAGCATGTAGCGATATTGCGCCAACTCTACCTGCGTTTTGGCATTGGCGGTTTGGGCGCGCATGGCGAAGATGTCGAGGATGAGCGAGGTGCGGTCGAGAATCTTGACCTGCAACACGGCTTCGATGTTGCGGAGCTGTTTGGCAGAGAGTTCGTCGTCGAAGATCACCATGCCCACGGGCTGAGGCTTCTCCTCGTCGGCCGGCCAGAGCGGATCTTTCTCCGCTTCTTCGGCCGCCTGTTCGCAGTCTTCGATGTATTGGCGTATTTCTTCGAGTTTACCTTTGCCGACATAGGTCACACTGCTGGGGCCGTCGGCGCGTTGGGTGAATCGGCGTACGGTGAGTGCCCCCGCTGTTTCGGCGAGAAACTCAAGTTCGTCGAGATATTCGTCCGTTTTCCGTTCGTCCTGCGTTTTGGTGATCAGCGCCACCAGCACAGCCGTTTCGGCGCGGGCTTCAGATTGAATAAATTCTTTCATAATAGAGCGTAGGATGCTGAAGTTTTACCCTCGTGGAGGGGGTGCCGTGTGGCACGTGGTGCGACAAAGATACGATATTTTTCGGAAGTGCGGCGTGCTGCGCGCGGTTTAGTGCACGGCGAGGAGGATAGGAGAAAAAATGTCGTTGTCGACGGGACTAAAAAGGGGCACCGATTGGGGCGAAAAACGCAGTCCCGGCACCTCGGCATGTCAAATTATTTTCGTAAATTTGCCGTCAAAGCATAGCTTATGAACGCACCCCGCATACTCATCATCTACACCGGCGGAACCATCGGTATGCTCGAGAATCCTGTTACCGGGGCGCTCGAGGCTTTCGATTGGGAACACATCCGCAACTTCGTGCCGGAGTTGGATCGCTTTCACTACGAGATCGACACTGTGACTTTCGGCCCGCCCATCGACTCCTCGGACATGGAACCGAAGGATTGGTGTCGCATGGTTGAGATCATTGCGCAAAACTATGATCGCTACGACGGTTTCGTTTTGCTTCACGGTACGGACACCATGGCTTTCACGGCTTCGGCCTTGAGCTTTATGCTCGAAAATTTGGCCAAGCCCGTCGTGGTCACGGGCAGTCAGTTGCCCCTCGGGCAGTTGCGCACGGATGGAAAGGAAAATTTGCTCACGAGCATCGAGATTGCCGCAGCGCGCCATGCCGACGGCACGCCGGTGGTGCCGGAAGTGTGCATCTTTTTCGAGAATCGGCTGTTGCGCGGCAACCGAACGACGAAGATCAACTCGGAAGGCTTCAACGCCTTTCGCTCCTACAACTACCCGGCCTTGGCGCATGCCGGTATCCACATTCGCTTTGAGGAACCCTACATCCTGCGCCGTCCCGCGGTCGAACCGTTTCGCCCGGTCTATCGGCTCGACACGCATGTGGCGATCCTTACGCTCTTTCCCGGCATCTGCGAGGAAGTGGTGGCCGCCGTGTCGGAAATACCCGGTCTGCGCGGGTTGGTGCTGAAGACCTACGGCGCCGGCAATGCGCCGCGCAAACCGTGGCTCTACGAGCGACTGAACGAAATGAGTCGGCGCGGGGTGGTGATTGTCAATACCTCGCAGTGCGCCACGGGCGCCGTCGACATGGGACGCTACGAAACCTCGTTGCGACTCATCGAAGCCGGGGTGCTCAACGGTCGCGACATGACGGTCGAGGCGGTGGTGACAAAACTCATGTTCCTGCTCGGTCACGAAACTGACCTCGACAAGATCAAGGAACGGATGAACACCTCATTGGCCGGCGAAGTAACGATCGGAACGCTGTGAAGACGTGGCTGTGTGCCGCATGGGCGGCTGTGTGCTGCCTGTGGTTGTGCGTGGCTTGCGCGCCGACGGTAGAAACTGAAGGACGTTTGCGTCATGCGCGACTCCTGCGCTTAGAAACACGCGGTGGTTACGAACTGGCCACGGTGCTCGATCCGTGGGACAGTACGGCGGTGCGCGCCCAATATGCTTTGGTACCCCGCGGCACCGCCCCCGATGTGCCTTCGGGCTGCACGGTGATCGAAGTGCCTTGCCGCCGCGTGTTGCCACAGAGCACGGTGCACGCCGCGTTGCTCCTGCGACTCGGTGCGGCCGACTGTTTGGCAGGCATTTGTGAGGCGCAGTTTGTCGTTTCGCCGCGATTGCAGCGCGAACGACTTGCTGATTTCGGCACGGGCGTCGCGCCCGATGTCGAACGTATGAAAACCGCCGGCGTCGATGCGTGGTGGTATGCGCCTTTTGCCAACGAGCACCCCACGGTGGTAGAGCGATTGGGGATACCGACGGTGTGTTGCGCCGACTACATGGAAAGTACGCCCCTCGGTCGCGCCGAATGGATGCGCTTCTACGGCCGTTTGGTCGGGCGCGGTGCGACGGCGGACAGCCTTTTCGCCGCGGAAGAAACGCCTACCTCACCTTGCAGCGAGCGGCGAAGGCGAGTCAGCCGAAACAGGAGCGGCCGTTGGTGATGGTGGATCGGGCGGAACACGGCACCTGGTATGTGCCCGGCGGCCAGAGCTATGTGGCGCGTGTCATTGCCGATGCCGGCGGCCGCTATGTGTGGGCCGACGATGTGCATGCCGGTAGCGTACCGATGGAACTTGAACGGATGTTGCAACGCTGTGCCGATGCCGATGTGTGGGTGGTGAAATATGCTGCGCCGCACGAACTGACGTATGAGATGTTACAGCGCGAACAACCCCTCTACACGCGTTTTCGGGCGTTTCGCCAACGCCGTGTTTGGGGCTGCAACACCCTGCGCAGCGCTTATTACGAAGAAACACCTTTTGCCCCGTCGTTGCTATTGCGCGCTTGGCGCAATGTGCTCACTGCTGAGAGGAAAAGAGCCGAGAACGCCGGCGGGGCGAAGAACACTGACGAACAAGAACCCCGGTTCACGCCTTTGCGCTAAACCTTAGTGCACGTGTGAAGAACCGCTGCACGACGGCTGCGCAGGACTTCCTACATTCGGTAGATCGGTTGAGTCGGTGAGCCCCATTTGTCCATCCCACAACAGCGCTATGCGAAAAAAACAACGATTCGCCCTCCCGTTGCTCCTGCTACTCGCCGGTTTTGGACTCGTCGTTGCGAGTCTGTGTTGCGGTAGTGTCGAACTTACGCTCGGCGAAGTCGGATCGGCACTCTTCGGCGGCGAAACCTCAGACACGGCGCGTGCGATTGTCCTAGACTATCGTTTGCCGCGCTTGCTCACTGCCTTGACAGTGGGTGCGAGTTTGGGACTTTGCGGCCTGATCACCCAGACGTTGTTCGAAAATCCGCTGGCCGATCCTTCGCTTTTTGGCATTCATGCCGGCGCCGCTGTAGGTGCCGCTGCCGGGCCGCTGATTTGGAGCAGTGGTGCATTCCTTTTTCTCCGCACGCTCCCACCGTTAGCCGGCGAATTGTTCGGGGTGATTATGGCTTTGTGCGGCGCTTTGCTCGTCTTGGCACTGATTGTGCAGTTAGCTCGTAAACAGTTGCACGGAACCGCCCTGTTGGTGGCCGGTGTGATGATTTCATTCGTCCTCTCCTCGGTGCTTGCGCTGATGGCTTACTTTTCCACGACCGACGGTTTGCGCAGTTTCAGCTGTGGACACTGGGCGATTTCTCTTCCGTAGGCCGAATGCGCCTACCCCTTTTCGTGGTGGCATTGGGCTTACCGGTCGCCTATTGTTGGCGGCAGACGGCCACGCTCGATGCTTGGTTGCTCGGCGAAAACTATGCGCGCACTTTGGGCATCGACCCGCGACGCAGTCGTTCGCGTCTGCTCTTTGCTGTGGGCTGGATCACCGCTTGGTCGACGGCTTTCTGTGGACCGGTGGCGTTCGTCGGGCTGGCTGCTCCTCATGCTGCACGACTTTTGTGCGGAACATCGCTCCATCGGCGCAACTTACCGATGACACTTGCCGTCGGAGCACTCTTGGCACTGGCCTGTCAGTTCCTTTGCGCCCTCCCTTGGCCGTCAGGCACACTCCCCCTCAATGCGGTAACACCGCTGATCGGCGCGCCGATCGTCTTTTTACTCTTGATGCGGCGCCCTTCTCATTGACTCAACACAACAACAAACACTAGTTATGACAGAACCCAATAATCGTGGCATGTCTCGTCCCTTTATCCTCATCTCCAACGATGACGGTTATAAGGCCGCGGGCATCAACACACTGATCGATACGCTCCATCCGATGGCCGATCTGCTCGTCGTGGCACCGGGCGGTGGACGTTCGGGCTACGGATGCGCCATCACTTCGACCGCGCCCATCCACAACCGTTTGGTGCACCGCGAAGAAGGATTGGAAATTTTCGCTTGCTCCGGTAGCCCCGTCGATTGCGTGAAACTCGCCTTCAACGTCCTTTTGCCCATGCGCGGTCGCACGCCCGATTTGGTGGTGACGGGCATCAATCACGGCGACAATTCGAGCGTGAACACCTTCTACTCCGGTACGATGGGCGCAGCTTCCGAAGGCGCCTTGCAGGGCATTCCTGCTGTGGGTTTCTCGCTTTGCGACCATCGTCCCGAGGCCGATTTTTCGCCTTGCGTCCCCTATATACGTGAGATCGTCATCAAATTGTTGTGTGATGGTCTTCCTCCTTTCTCCACGCTCAATGTGAACTTCCCCGCGCGCGAATCTTTCAAAGGAGTGCGCGTTTGTCGCATGGCGCGTTCGCGTTGGATCAACGAAATCGCCGAGAGCCGTCGTCCGCGCAGCGGAACGCCTTATTATTGGTTGACCGGCGAACCGATGGAGCTGGAACCCGAGGCAGAAGACACCGACCGTTGGGCGCTGGCGCACGGTTATGTGGCCATTACCCCGCAGACGCTCGACAGTACGCACTACGATTTGCTGCACTCGTTCCACCTTTGATCCCTTTGCGGGTAGTCCCTTCACGTATTCTCCTTTTCCCTCATGCGCTATTTTTTTGTAGCCGGTGAAGCGTCCGGCGATTTGCACGCGTCCCATCTCATGCGTTCGCTCAAGGCGAGCGATCCCGAAGCCGAGTTTCGCGGTTTCGGCGGCGACCTGATGCAAGCCGAGGGGATGTTGTTGTTGCGCCACTACCGCGAACTCGCCTACATGGGCTTCGTGCAAGTGCTGCTCCACCTCCCCACGATTCTTCGTGCGATGAAGGAGTGTGAAAACGCCATCGCCGAATGGCAACCTCATGGCGTGATTTTGGTCGACTATCCCGGTTTCAACTTGAAGATCGCCAAGTGGGTCAAGACGCACACCGCCTGTCCGGTGTTCTACTACATTGCGCCCAAAAATATGGGCGTGGAAAGAAGGGCGCATTCGCAGCATTCGGCGCCATGTCGACCATCTTTTGTCGATTCTGCCGTTCGAAGTCGACTATTTTGCGCAGCGCCATCACTATCCCGTGGAGTATGTAGGCAATCCCTCCCACGATGAAGTGAGGGCTTTTCTCTCCTCTTATAAGGAAACGCGCGAAGCCTTTTGCGCTCGTCACGGATGGGAAGATGATCGAGAACTCATTGCCGTTTTAGCCGGTTCGCGCCGCGCAGAAATTGCCGACAATTTGCCGCGAATGCTCGAAGCTGTGCGCCGTACCGCCGATCCGGCGCGTTATCGTGTCGTGTTGGCCGCCGCCCCCGGTATCTCTGACGAAGAATATGCCCGTTATGGCATCACCGTGACCCAGGTGCAGCCCTTCGATTCTAAGGCGAAAACCATTGGAGTGGAGCAGGGCGAAAAAAACATCGCCGAAGCATTCACACCGCCCGATGCAGTAACACCCCTGCACAATTCCGCGACGGTACCTCACAGCACAGCGCTCAAACCGCTCACTTCCAATACCGAACTCCCCATTTGCGCAGTTCGTGATGAGACGTTTGCCCTCCTTGCCCACAGCCGTGCAGCCATTGTCACCAGCGGCACGGCCACTTTGGAAACCGCGTTGTTCAACGTCCCCCAAGTGGTGTGCTACAATCTCTTCGGCGGTAAACTCGTGCGCCTGCTGCGTCCGTATTTCTTGAAATGTAAGTACATTTCGCTCGTCAATCTCATCGCCGATCGCGCCGTCGTCCCCGAACTCATCGCCGACGACACCCAGCCGGCGCACCTTGCCGCGCATTTCGCCCCGCTGTTGGAAGACAGCCCCGAGCGTCGCGCACAACTGTCGGGCTACGAAGAAATGCGTCGGCGTCTCGGCCCGACCGGTGCACCCGAACACGCCGCCGCCCGCATCCTTTCGCAGTTGCGCAAGCCCCTTTCTCCGCAAAACCCTAACAACAGTATATAATGTCCACCATTGCTTCCCAATTCGCCGAGCAACTGCTCAGCGTTCAGTGCATCAAAGTTCAACCCACCCAACCCTTCACTTGGGCGAGTGGTTGGTTGTCTCCTTTCTATTGCGACAATCGCAAAACGCTCGCTTATCCGCAGGTGCGCACGTTCGTGAAAGAGCAACTTGCCGAACTCATTCGTCGTCAATATCCCGAAGCCACCGCCATTGCCGGTGTAGCCACGGGTGCCATTGCACAAGGCGCGTTGGTCGCCGATGAACTCGGACTCCCCATGTGCTACGTTCGTGCGAAAGCCAAAGACCACGGCATGGGCAACCTCATCGAAGGCACCCTCCCCGAAGGCGCACGCATTGTGGTGGTCGAAGATCTCATCTCCACCGGCGGAAGCAGCCTCAAAGCCGTCGAAGCCCTTCGCGCCGCAGGTTTCGAAATTCTCGGCATGGTGGCCAGCTTCACCTATGGTTTCCCCGTGGCTGCCGAAGCCTTTGCCGCCGCCAATGTCGAACTGACCACGCTCACCAACTACGAAGCCGTAGTCGAAACCGCTTGCCGTGTGGGCTACATCGACGAGAGCCAACTTCCGCTGCTTGCCCGTTGGCGCGCCAACCCCTCCACCTGGACGCCCGAAGCCTAATCACTCGATTTCGTTTTCCGCTTCCTCGAAAAAAACTTACGCCGTATGACCAAATACGAATCACAAGTCTACACCCTCAACACCACACAAGCCGAAGCCTACGCCCGTATGGCCGATCTGCGTCGTTTCGAAGTCATCAAACAAGCCCTTTCCGATCCCGAACGCCTGCAAGCCATTTTGCAGCATGCGCCGGAAGGGCAAGTCACGCCCGAGCGACTGGAAGAAATGCGCGGTTATCTCGAAAATATGACCTTCACCGAAGATGCCCTTTCGGCCGATACCCAAATGGGGCACGTCACCCTCGCCATCGTCGAACGTGAAGAGCCCAAATTGGTGAAACTCGCCACCGAAGGTTCGCCCGTCAGCGCCAACGTGTGGGTGCAGTTGCTCCCGCAAGCTGCTGATCAGTGCGCGATGAAAGTCACCGTCGGCACCGAACTCAATTTCTTCATGCGCAAGATGGTGGAGAAGCACCTCAAGAAAGCCCCCGACGGCATCGCCACCTTTCTTTCGCAAGTTCTCGTTCACATCTAATTGAACGTTAGCGCCGTGTTCAAACGCTCGTTTTCCGAGGAGCATCGTGCCCGTTCGTCGGCATTCCGTGCTGAACGGTTGCGCCTGCTCGGCCTCTTTATCGCGCTACTCACGCTGTGGGGGGCACTCACCGCTTGCAGCGACGATACGCAACGCCGTTTTTTTCCACGTTGCCCGCTTTCCTGCGCCTCACCCCCGTCAGTGCTGCGCCCGCCCTCCGCAACGCCGTGAGCAATCCCGGTTCGTGGTGTCTCATCACCTACGATGCCCGACAATATCTGCTCACCGCTTTGGGAGGAGGCACCGCTTCTTCCCTGCCGCGCACAGCGCTCGAAGCCTACGGCCGTCCGCAGAGCATCGCCGGCTTCCTCGTCGGTGTCGCGTCGGTGCCCGCCTTCGATGGCACCTTTCCCGTTGTGGCGTACGATGCCGTTTGCCCCGTTTGCTACAATGCCGATAACATTGAGCGACGGCTCTCTCCCGTTGCCGATCAGCCCGAACACGTCGTTTGCACTCGTTGTTCGCGCACCTACGATTTGGCCAATGGTGGAATACCGCTCAAAGTCCCCGATGACGGGCGGCGCAACACCCATCTTTTTCGTTATCGTGCCGCCTACACACCGGCTGCCGATGTCTTCCTCGTGCAAAACTGACGCGTGCCGTTTGGCCAATCGCGCTTTTCTCCTTATCTTTGCACGCGCACAACCGCCCGGATGGTGAAATGGTAGACACGAGGGACTTAAAATCCCTTGACCATTGCGGTCGTGCGGGTTCGAGTCCCGCTCCGGGCACACGCTCCCCGATGACGTTTACGCATCGGGGAGCGTGCTTTTTTCGCGGCCCCCACCGCTTAACACCTTATTTTAGCGCCGTACACTGTTCGTTTTTAGCCCAATATGGACAAAAAACTCAAATGCGCTCTTTTTTCTCCCGTTGTTTCGTCCCGAAGTTCGTAACTTTGTACACGGCGTAAAGTGCATTTTGCCTTTATGTTTTTCACACTTAAACCTTCTTTTTATGACCAACGAAACTCCTCGTTCCTCTTCCGCAGCCTCCGCTCGCCCTTTGAGTGAGCGCATCAAAACATGGTGCGAACCCGCCCGCCAGTTGAGTTGGTGGACTTCGTGGTTTAACATCGTTCTCGGGGTCACCGTGATGTGCGCCGGTTTCGTCTTCTTCATCAACCCCTACAATATTGTGCCCGGAGGTGTCTATGGCGCCAGCATCGTGCTCCACAATATCTTCCCCTCCATTCAGGTCGGTACGTTCGGTTATTTCTTTGACATCCCCTTGCTCGTACTCGCCTCTGTCTTCCTCGGGGCGAAATTAGGTTCGCGCACCATCTTTGCCGCCCTCATCGCCCCCGTCATCATGAACGGCCTTTCGCTTTTGGCCTATCCCGATGCCGCTTCCCTTCATGCCCTCGACCCCACGAAACTCTGTGGTGGCGTCATCAACATGACCGAACACCTCATGCTCACCTCCATCATCGGTGCGGTCATGATCGGTTTCGGTTGCGGCTTTGTCGTGCGCCAACAGGCCACAACGGGCGGCACCGACATCGTCGCCATGTTGTTACAGAAATATGCCCACATCCGTTTTTCCAATGCCATTTTAATCTGCGACGGCGTTGTTGTACTCTCCGGCTTGGTGGTCATCGGTTTTGGTTTGGGAGCGAAAGACATTGTCGGCGGCGGTTCCTGGTTGCTCTCTTTCTATTCGCTTATCTCCATTTTCGTGACGGCGCGCACCATCAGCTATGTCATCAACGGCGCACAAGACGACAAACTCGTCTTCGTGATTTCCGAGCAACCCAATGAAGCCCTGCGCAGTTTCATTCTTGAAACGCTCGATCGTTCCGCCACCCGTATCAAGAGCAGCGGACTCTATTCCAAGGACGACAAGGAAATGCTCTTCCTCGTGGTGTCCAACAAAGAGATTCCCGCCGTGAAACTCAAGGTGCAGGAAGTTGATCCCAAGGCCTTTGTGGTCGTCACCGATGCCCACGCCACCTACGGCGAAGGCTGGCGTCCGCTCGCCACTGCCGGCGAATTGCAGGCCGAATAAGTTCTGCGTGCTTCGATAGCAAGCCCTTCGCGAAGGGCTAAAAACAAAATCGCCCCCACCATAATTGTACATGGTGGGGGCGATTTTTGTGTGCTCACTTGAATCTTTTCAGCAAGAAGCGCGGTTGAGCGCGGAGGAACACGCCGAAGGAGAACGCATGCCGCAGCGCCGCCGGCTCGCTTTCTCCATTTTTGAGGAGCAGGCGCCCCGCATCCGTCACAAAGCCGTTGGCTTTCGCGCCGAAAGCGTAATCACGGCCGAAGCGGCGCACATATTCCACACTCCAATAGGCCGTGTGCATGCGCGTGAAGCGGCCCCCGTCCACTTTCAGCGAGAGCGTGTTGAAAAACGGACTACCATAGAGCGTCACAAAATCCTTCGCCTGCCACCAGCCCGCACGAACACGCAGTGCGTGGAGCAGATCAACCGAAGCCCCGGCCCACAGGGCTACCCCCGTGTTGAAAGGCCACAACTTGCCCGCCTGTTGATAGGCGCCGAGCGTGTGCACTTCCACTTCCGCCGCATTCAGTACACGGTGGTTCCACGTTTTCCGCAGTTGCAGCCCGATACTCCCGTTACAGAGCGTCTGCACGCCCAAATCCGTGTCGTCCTGCTCGCCGCCGCGGTGTTGCACCATCAGTTGCACCGGCAATTCGAGCGCCCAACCGTGAGCCTTCGGCCGCAGCAGTTCCACCGATTGCGTCATACCCACCGTGAAAGCCTCTTGATGCTTGTCCATTTCGTAGATGAAGCTCTGCCAATCGATCCAAGCGTCCATTTTCCACCGGCGAGTGCGAATCAATGTTTGAAAGCCCTTTTCCGGGTCGGTGGTCAGCAGATTTTCCGGCTTATACAACGGAAGAATCAAACCATGATGGGCCGCGCCGTAAAGGTCGCCCAACACAAAGGTAGCGGCTCCCAGTTGAGCTGCAGCGCGAAGTAGGGCAGTAGGTGTGCGCCGCCTTGATAAGCCCCGCCCTTCCACGTCACAATGTCATGAAAGGCGTAGTTCGGATAGCGATTCGTTCCATGGTACATCAGTGCCGAGAGTCCCAATTCTAAACTCAATTCCGGCCGAGGCCGATAAGTCAAATGTGGGGTCAGTCGCGCGCCCGGGAGCGTGTAACCCTTGGCGATGTTGCCGTCAAACTCGTTGTCTTTGAAAAAGGCAAGCGCATCCACATCAAGATAAAGGGTTTTCATCTCGATGGAATCCGTATCGTGTTGGGGCGTCAGTTGGCGAAATAGGTCGACTTCCGACGTTTGGGCATCGGCCACTGAGGCGAGCAGCGCGCCAAAGACGAGCAGCAAAGTATGGCGCATCGTCCGTGTGCAGAGCGTGAGCAAATTGTTCATACGTGCAAAGTTACGTTTTTTTGTTGCTCAGTGTTGGTTTTCTCCATTTCTTTGTTGCTCATTTTTTTGCGAGTCGCGCCCCTTCCGGACGGGACGATATTTCACACGATTCTCTCTTCATTTTCGCCCTTTTTCCTCGCGCGTACGCGCGCGTCCGGTGTTTTTCTGTTTTTTGCCTTCACCTCTTCACCTTGAGTTAGTTTGTCTGTTGATAGTCAGTGAGATAGGTGGATGAAAAGGGTGAAGGTACGCTCGATTTCCTTCACCTCAAAATACAAAGTTTGTGCCCCTGCATTGGGTTGATATACAGGGTGTTGAGGGTGAAGATAAGGGTGAAGGCAGCCAAAAGCGGAAAATGAGGCCTTCGTTCACGGTGTTTTTTCGCCCTCTTCGGGTGAGCAGGAAACTTTTTAGTCGGGTGAAGGCATTTGAGGGTGTTGCCTTCACCCCTAACTCGCCAAGAATGAGGGAGATATTGCGGGTGGTGAAGGGTGAAGGCAAAAAACGAAAATTCGCTGAGTGCGCGTAGGCGCGCGTAGAGGGCCCGAAGAGGGTGGGGACGAGTAGAAATTGCGGTCGGATGGGGCGTCGGTGAAAAAAGCAGTGGAGTTTTGTTGAGAAGGTCTCTGTTTTTTTGCGAGATAGTAGACGAGTTTTTTTGGTGCGAGTCGGCGTGAAGAGTTGGCGTATCATTCGAATGAATTTTGATGAGACGAAAAGTTTTTTTGAGATTGGATTTTGTGATTGTTTCGCCATTTCGTAACTTTGCAGGCGAATTGGGATGAACTGCCCATTTCGTTGTAGGGAGGTGCCGTTGCAGCGGACTCCCGACTGAGAAACACACAATCCGGCGTTCGACGCTTGTAATTACTCTTTTTTTTGTACCTTTGTTCAGTCGAGCGCGCCCCATGTTGTTCTACTATTCGGACACACAGTGCCAAAAAGGTGGTGTCTGGGGAGCGAAACAAGACCGTCGGTACTTCTTCTTTCGACTCGTAACGCCGATTTTTTTCCCCTCTGCGGTTTTCCCGCCGATGACACTCGCTGCCATTGGTTCCGCTTTGTCGACAAAGCCGTAGCGGGAGAGCATAACCTCACTTGAAAACAAATGGAAATCGTCAGCATCATACAGTTACTACTCACTTTCGGGGTGAGTTTCGTGTTCACGGCCTTGCTCATGCCGTGGCTCATCGAACTCTGCCGCCGGAAAGGACTTTACGACCAGCCCAACGAGCGCAAAGTGCACAAAAACAGCATCCCGCGCCTCGGTGGTCTGCTTTTCGCTCCCGCGATGTCCATCGGCATCGTGGCCGGTTACCTTTACTTGGGGGTGAGTGTCGAGAGTTCGCAGTTGCCTGTGTTTCGGTTGTCGACCATGATACTCATGGCCGGGCTGTTCCTCATTTACCTCATCGGTGTGCTCGATGATCTTTTGGGCTTGAGTGCCCGCGTGAAGTTCTCGGTGCAGTTGGCCGCTTCGGCTTTCATGCCGCTCTGTGGCTTGTACGTCAACAACCTCTACGGCTTGTTCGGCCTGTGGGAAATCCCCTTTTGGGCAGGCAGTGTGTTGACGGTCTTCCTATGCCTGCTCATTGTGAATTCGGTGAACTTGATCGACGGTATCGACGGCTTGTCGAGCGGCTTGTCGATGTTCGCTTTGAGTGGTTTCGCGGCCTTGTTTTGGCAGTTGGGTGTCGAATCCTACACCCTCGTGTCGCTCGGTCTAATCGGAGCCGTGATGGCCTTTTTCTTCTTCAACGTCTTCGGTTCGGAGCGTCGAGGCACCAAGACTTTCATGGGCGACACCGGGAGTTTGGTGCTGGGCTACACCTTGGCTTACTTGGCTATCAAATACGCGATGAACAACCCAATGGTGTTGGCGCCGCGTCCGCACGGCATGACGGTGGTCATCACCTTGTTGGCCGTGCCGGTTTTCGATCTCGTGCGCGTGGCCTGCATGCGTTTACTGAATCGTAAGGGCATTTTTCACCCCGACAAAACCCACGTTCATCACTTGGCTTTGGCGGCCGGTTTCTCGATGTCGGCTTCTTTGCTCCTCATTCTCGCTCTGCAACTGCTGATCATCGGCGTGAATGTCCTGATATCGAAGTTGATGGTCAATATCAATCTCCTCTTGTTCATCGATGTGCTGATTTACGGCATATTCGTCATGTGGCTGCGTTGGCGGAGAAATCGTGTTGCACGAGAGCCTGCGTCCTGAGTGGGCCAATGGTACACGTGCAAAGGCTTTTGGCACCTTACCACGAGCGCACTGTCCTGTGCTCCGTCCTTCATCGAGCGAAATTTCGACTAACGACGAGGAGTTCACACGCTTGGAATCAACCTTCGCAGTTCCGCAATAAACAACTCCGCCCCTACGCTACAGCGCAGGGGCGGAGTTTTTTGTATCAGAGTGGGAGACGGGTGCCTCACTCTTCGTATTCGTACTCATCATCCTTGGTTTCCGTTTGGCGGTTGGCCGGGGACGATGTGGATTTGTTGTCGGGCAATTCGTCTTCGTAGATCTGCTTCGGGAGTTCGTCTTCGGGCGCATATTCGGTGGGCAGTTCTGATTTGATCTTCTGCGGGGCGAAATGCTTGTCGTAGAATTGACGATAGTCGTCGAAGCTGACGATTGAACCGAGGAGCTTGAGGTTGTCTTTGCTGATGAGCAGCGTGCGGGCTCCCTTGAGGAGTTGACGCAGCGCGGTGGTGCCGGAAAGCGTCTGGGCGTAGTGGTGCACATCGGCGAAGGAGGCGAAGCCATCGACGCGGAAGAGGGTGAGGGCACCGAGGTGTTCCTTGTTGATGTCGAGACCGCGCGAAACAAAGCGGCTGAAGTTGAAGCGCGCAAGTTCGAACAGGATCTTGTCGTCGGGCAAACTATCGGCAGGATAGGCCACGACAAAGACAAAGGGCACATCGCGTTCGGGACTGAGCGTGCGTTTGTCGCCTTCGGTGGCGTTTTCGGCCGTGGTCTCTTCCATGCGGCGCGCCCACAGGCTGCCGGGACGGAACTTCTCGCCGGCCGGGGTGCGCCCTTCCTGCAATCCCTTGGCCATCATGGCCGCCATTTCGGCCACATCGCTTTTGGGGAAGTCTTTGGCGAGGGTCGTGAACTCGGCGATGAGGGTGTCGCGCGGTGCGGTGCCGATGCGCGAGAGGGCATGGACCAAAAGGAATTTCGGTCGGTTGAGCCCTTCGGGATAGGTGGCGGTGGAGCGGGCAAAGTTGCGCGCCACTTCGTCGTTGTGCCCATTGATGTAGGCGGCGTAGGTGGCGGCATAGAGCGAGTCCTCGAGTTCGCGCCCATAGCGGGCATTGCGTTCGAAATCGGGGTCGGTGATGGTGCGCGTGAGCAGGTGCTGCGGATAGGAGCGCGCCATCAAGGCACGATATTTATTGGCCGTTTCGGTCTTTCCCCCACGACGCGCGAGGAGGAAGAGTTGGTAGTAGGCCTCGGGGAGCTTGTCGAAATCGGGATAGTCGCGCACCAAGCGTCGCAAGGTGCGTTCGGCGAGCGGATAGTCGCCGAGTTCCTCGTGTTCCACCACACCGGCGCCGAAGAGAGCATCGCGCAGTAATTGATGCGCGGCCTGTTGGGCTTCGGGGGTGAGGGGAATTTGTGCCAGGTAGTAAGCGCGCGTGTGGGGATCGAGGTCGGCTTTGCCTTTCTTGTCGGCGCCTCCCGTGGTGTCGGCGGGTGCGGCCGAGGCGTCGCCGGACAGTTGGGCGGCATAGTCCCGCACGGCCGTTTCGAGGGCATCGCCGCTCAAACCCTTGGCTGACAGACTGTCGCGGCGGGCGTTGACGAGGGCTTTGAGGCTGTCTTCTGCGGCATAGTCGTAACCTTCTGCCTTGTTGTCGGCGAGCAGGCTGTGATTGGCGCGGCGCCAGTCGTCTTCGTTGCGGCGGTTGCCCCATTGACGCGCAAAGGCTTGTTTGCCTTGCTGAACGGCAGTGGTGTTGTAGAAGTACCACGACTTGTCGGTTGCCGGACGTTGCGGCGCGGTGGGGGCAGTGGGCGCATTTTTCGGCATAATCGCCACCGGCTTCGGAGCGTGCACGGCGCAGGCTGTCTGTGCGGTTGCGGCGGTCGTTTTCTTCTTGCTTTTTGAGCAGGGCGATGGCGTTGTCGATTACGGCGAAGCGGGCGGCTTCGGGCATGCGCGCCAAGGCGAGGAGGGAGTCTTGCTCGAACACTACTTGGGTGTAGGGGACGAGGTGGTCGAGCACCTCCGAGCGGCGGAGGAGTTCGGCATAGCCCTCGCTTTGCTGATCGAGCAAGCCGATGGCTTCGGTGTAGCAGGGTTGGGCTTTGTCGAAGCGTTGACGCTGCCAATAGAGGTCGCCGAGACGGCGAAGGAGCACGCCTTTTTCGGGCGTAGACTGTGTGGCGCGCACGCGGCCGATCTCATAGGCTTCGAGGGCGTGGAGGGTGTCGCGAGCGGCCAAGTGGATGTTGCCGACGGCATAGTAGATGCGGTCGAGATAGTCCTTGTTGTTCGCGTCGCGGAGCATGCGTTTGAGGCGCGCCAACATCTTTTGTGTGCCTTGTGCCGTGGTGACGGTTTCAGTTTGGAGCATGCGGGCTTGGAAGGCGAGTTCGTAGCCGGGACTCTGCGACAGGCAGCGCTCGATGGCACGGTGGGCGGCTTGTTTTTCGCCGCGTTCGAGAAGCACCTGCGCGAGGAGATAGTGCAAACGGGCTTTTTCGAAACTGTTCTTCCCGTGGCGGGCGGCACGTTCGAGGTAGGGGAGGGCTTCGGCGGTGTTGTTGCGGGCAAGGAGGAGGTCGGCGAGAGGCGATCGCGCTCGTTTTCCAAGCGCTTTGGGAGTCGCTCGCGGGCGAGGCGCTGTGCCACATCTTCGGCGTCGTAGAGCCAACCGAGGGCGACGTCACAGCGGATGAGCCAGATGCGGGCTTCGGCCACGACTTCGGGTTCGGCGGCGTAGAAGCGCGTGAGGTGCGCAAAGGTGGAGGCGGCGGCGAGGAAATCGCCTTGTTGAAATTGGGCTTTGCCCATCAGCAACCACGCATTTTTTTGAGATAGGGATTGAACTCCTTGCGCGACAGGTAGGCTTTGAGTTTGGGTGAGGTGTTGCTGCCGACTTTCACAGCGGGTTTGCGCTTGATGCTGTGGAGCTGGATGGCTTTTTCGCACTTGGTGACGGCGCGCTCGAAATGGGTCTTGCCGAGTCCTACTTGTTTGGGGTAGCCCACGGCGAAGACGGGAAGGCGGCGGGTGAAGTCCTCGCGCAGGCCGGTGCGTTGTGCCTCTTCGCCTTCTTGGTAGGCGACAGTGGCGTTGTAGAACACGTTGTAGCGGGTCACGAACGATTGCCACCGCCGAGAAACGGCGGTGTTCTGTTGCGTGGAGCAGCCGGTGAGCAGCACGCAGAGGGAGAACAGCAGGAACGCGAGGTGTTTGATGAGCAAAAGGGGGATGAGCGTTGCGCACCGTGGGAAAGACAGTGCGCAGTCGCCGGGTTAGACTTGTGCGGTGGGGGCTTTCTTGTGGGAACGGCGCAAAAGGTATTTTATTGCGCGAGCCACGAAATAAAGGAGGACGCTGACCACGATGATCGACGCACCGGAGGGGACATTGAGAAGATAGGACAGGAAGAGACCGCCGAGACAGTCGACAAAGCCGACGAGCATCGACACGAGGATCATGCCGCGAAAAACTGCGCACGAAGAGTCCTGCGGTGAGTTGCGGCACGGAGAGGAGCGAAACGACCAAGATGATGCCGACCATGCGCAGACAGCCGACAATGGTGAGCGCGGTGATGAGGGTGAGGGCGGTTTCGAAGGCGCCAGTGGCGAGACCTTGTGTGCGAGCGAAGTCGGGATCGTAGGCGACGGTCACGATGGAGCGTTCGAAAGCGAAGAAGAAAAGGACGGTGCCTGCGGTGAGTAGTCCCATGACTTGCAGGTCAGTGCGCGAGATGCTGAGAATGTCGCCGAAAAGGTAGGTGGGGAGGTCGGTCATGAAGCCCGGTGCGAGGTAGGCAAAGAGGATGCCGATGCTCATGCCGAGCGTCCAAACCATGGCGACGGCACTGTCGGAACGCACGTCGCGGCGACGACTGAGCCAGTCGATGCCCAGTCCGCCGACGAGGGCGAAGGCGGCGGCACCGAGAAGAGGGGAGAAACCGAAAAAGGCCCCCATGCCTACGCCACCCAACGACGCATGCGCCATGCCTCCGCCGGCGATGACCAAGCGACGGGTGACGACATAACTACCCACGCAGGCGCAGAGCAGGCTGCTGAGCAGAGCGCCGAGGAGGGCGTATTGGAAAAAGGTGTAAGAGAGTATGGAGAGCATCTCGAAAAGGGGCGGTGATTAGTGGGGAAGGTCGGTGCGGCGCTCGCCGACGAGGAGGATAACGTCGTCTTTGAGTTCGTCGGGAAGGGCGATTTCGCGGAGTTGCAGAGAACGAATCCAGCCGGCGACTTCTTCGGAGCGCAGGGTGGTGAGTATCTCGTTGAACTCTTCGATTTCTGCATCGCTGTATTGATCGGAATTTCGGCCGCGGAATCGGTCGAGTTCTTCGTCTTCGTAATATTCGATGTCGTGACTCACGGCGGCGAGTAGACTGTCTTTTTCGCAGGTGGCGTGCTGTCCGCAACAACCTGCGGCGGCACTTTCGCGAATTTCCGGCATTTTGTCGAGGCGGCCGGAACGAATCTCGCGTTGCAACCACCATTGTCGGATGAGACCGGCGACGGCGGCAACGACACCGAGGACGAGAAGAAGGAGGATGAGTTTAGTCACGAGAGGATAGGGTGGTTTCTACGGAATAATCGGAAAGAAAAAAGAACAGGCGGCGGGAGGCGGTCGACGGAGGTGCAACGATTCGGCACAACGAGAGGGGTTGAACTGCGAACCGGTCTTGGGGGATGCGAATTAGGGGGTTAGTCGTTGCAGATCTTCCCAAAAACGCGGATAAGACTTGCTGACGACTTCCGGACAGCAGATTTCGATCGGACCGACAACGAGGGCGGCGGGTGCAAAGGAGAGCGCCATGCGGTGGTCGTCGTAGGTGTGGATGGTGGGTGTCGAAGTGTTGCCGTCGAATGGAGGACTTGTTTGGGGGAAGATCACTGACGCTTGTGGAGCGGGCGTAAACTCCAAGGTGCCGTGTTCGGGGGTGTGGAGCACGATGCCGAATTGCCGAAGTTCGTTTTGGAGCGCGGCGATGCGATCGGTCTCTTTAATATGGAGTGATGCGAGACCCGTGAAGCGAAAGGCGCGACCGAGCAGAGCGCAAGTGACGACGAGCGTTTGGGCGAGGTCGGGAGTCGCCGAAAAGTCGCGGACAAAAACGCCGTTCGCCGTCGGTGTGCATTTGGTGAGGACGGCTCCTGCTTCGGTGAAGGTGGTTTTCACACCGAGGGGGGGCAAAGAGTTCGGCGCAGGCTGCATCGCCTTGTACACTTTCTGTGCGCAAACCGCGGAGAAGGACACGGGCTGCCGGATCGGGAGAGAGCGCAACGAGTTCGTACCAGTAGGAAGCGGCGCTCCAATCGGGTTCGATGTGGTAAGGCTGCGGACAGCGGTAGCGACCGGCGGGGACGAATAGCTCATTACCTTCCCATTTTGCGTCGACGCCAAAGGATTTCATCAACGCCAAGGTCATGGCAATGTAAGGGGCCGACGCAATTTCGCCGAGCAGACGGAGCGTAAGACCTTGTTCGAGTGTAGGCGCGATCATCAGCAGCGCAGAAATGTACTGCGAACTGACTTGCGCAGAGAGTTCCACGGTGCCTCCGCGGAGCGTCTTCCCTTGAATGCGCAGCGGGGGGAAGCCTTCTTTTTCTACATAGTCTATTTCTGCGCCAAGACTGCGGAGTGCGTCGACGAGCAAGGCGATGGGACGCTCTTTCATGCGCGCACTTCCGGTGAGCATGCACGACTTTCCGGCGCAAGTGGCGAAGTAAGCGGTGAGAAAGCGCATGGCGGTGCCGGCTGCTCCGATATCGATGGGAAAAGTGGAGGAATCCTTTGCGTCGGAGGACGTTTTTGCACCGTTTTTCTCAGTGACTTTCTCTTCACTTTGGGGCGTTTGTCGGTTTTTCTCCTCCTGATTTACTTCGGTTGTGGCTGCCAGCGCGGCCAACAAAGCGCGCGTGTCGTCGCTGTCGGAGAGGTCGTGAATCGGAGTGTCCGCTCCGGCCAGCGCACGGAGAATCAGTGCGCGAGCCGAGATGCTTTTGCTCGTCGGAAGCGTGATGTCTGCGCGCAGCGTGGAGGGAAATTGAACCAACATAGGCTTGTGTGCCGTCAAAACAGTAGAAAGAGAAGTTTCAACGCCTTAGAGAAATACTTCAATACCGCAAGAGAAGATACAAAGAGGTGGAGCGAAGAGGCAACGTGCGGGAGCTAAAAGCCTCAAAGCGCGTTTTCGTCCTTTTTATTTTGTTGTTCTTTGCGATGACGCAGGTATTTGTAGCCGGCATAGGCAAGCAACAAACCGATGAGACCAATCATCGCGTAACCTATCTCGTGGCTGTAGCGATTGGCTCGATCCATCACCTGCTCGGTGGTTTTGAGATCGGGGAAAGCGGCGGGAATGACGTAGTAACCCAAACGCGAGCACGCAATTCCACGCTCCGGCACCGATGGTGGTGTAGAGGAGGAATTTACCGAGGTGCATGCGCGACAAACCGGCCGGAATGCTGATGAGTTGTCGCACCCCCGGCACGAGACGTCCCACCAAAGTAGAAACCACCCCGTGATGACGGAAGAAACGCTCGCTCTTTTCGATCGATTCTTTGTTGATGAGCAGCATTTTTGCCCACTTCGTTTCGGCCAATCGGTAGATGACCGGACGCCCGAGCCAATAAGCCAGTGCATAATTGATCAGTCCGCCCAAATCTGCCCCCAAGGTGGCGACGACCACCACCAAAAAGATGTCGAGTGTGCCTTGTTGTGCCAACCATGCCGCGGGGGGGACGACGGCTTCCGAAGGAAAGGGAATAAACGAGCTTTCGATCGCCATGCCGACGAAGATAACCCAGTAACTGAGGTGGGTAAGCACCCAAAGAATGATCGCTGCCATGAAAAGGTAGAGAGAAAAGAAAGGATGAAGCGTTAATATAAAAGAGGAGTGGTGCAGAAGCAATTACCAACCGGCGGCTTTCCAACCGGCGGCGCGGTACCATTCGGTGTCGCGGTAGGTGATGTTCAAGTTGCCTTGCGGACAGCGTGCCGCGTTGTCGGCATAGCGTTGTTGAGGAATGAACATCGAAACGCCGCAGAAGTTGGCTTCGTTGACGTAGATTGCATCATTGAAATCCAACGTGTTGCGCCATCCCCCGTTGATCCAGTATTGTCGGCCGGCACCCATGCCCGTAAAGAAGCGCTTGGTGGTGGCTTTGTACACCGTGGCGCGGTCGAGTGCCTTTTGTACCTTGGCAAAATCCTCGGCGGTGAGGATGTTGCGGAGCGCGTCGCTCATGTCGAAAAACTCGGGACGATAGAAGAAGTAGCTCGAGTAGCGGCCATAGGGTTGTATCTTGTCCGTGTTCGGATAGTTGGGCGTCCCTTGCGCGTTGAGCGCCGGCAGGTTGCGGGGAAGCACTTTCGCCATCGAGTCGGCCACGGCCTGTAAATCGGCCGTTCGCAAAATCGAAAAGACGACGCCAAAGTCTTCATAATAAGGCAGGCTGCCCTTGCCGCGGTAGTAATCGACATACGTTTTACCGAGGTCGGCAATGTCGGGCGAGAAGTAGCCCCATCGGAGCATGTCGGTGTAGAACCCACCGATGGCCGAAATCTGCATCGGCGACCCCGCCACGTAGTCGGTGACGTCGCGCAAGGCATAAGCCACCTCGATGCACTGCATTTCGCAGCAGTCGTTGTGGATGAATCGGAGGTGAAGGCCGCTGCGTTGCACCGCCTTGGCGATGTCTTCCACATTCATCTCATAGGGAAAATCGCCGAGCGCCGCTTTGTCGCGTGCCATATTGCCGTCCTTGCCCACATCCATCCCATAACTTTGGGGACGGAAGCGGCGTGCCGTGTTTTTCGTCACCTTTCCGTCAGCAGCCAAGATCGGGTTCGACGTCGTGGGGTGTGCGTTGCGATAGTTGCGCGCTCCCGGCAACCAACCGTCCGCATGGCTCCACAGCACCAAACCGTAGCTATCCGACGCAAATTGCTCCTTCATGATATTGAGCACGGTCGTCAGCGTTTTCGGATCGGCCGAGTTGAGATCTTCTTCCCATTGCTTCACCAATTTGGGACGGGCGTAGCCGCGCGCCACTTCATAGAGGCGGGGTGCTCGTTCGTCGTCCATGAAGACGAGCACGCGTTGGCCGTCGCCGAGGTAGGGCGCCCCGTTCATAATTTCGGTACTGTCTTGCAGGCGATAGCCGTTGTAGCCGAGCGAGTTTTGCGCAGCCATATAGACCAGCACCGTTTGTTTTTTTCCTTCTTGACTTCCGGCAGCGGTCCGCCGTTGTTCTTATCGCAGGCCGCGAATGTCCAACTCGTGCAGAGTAGCACCAGCGCCGAGCAGAAAAGTGAAAAGAGTCTATTCATGCGATCATTCGTTTTGTCCGTCTCCGAACACGATGTTCACTTCATCGTAGCCCAAGGCGGTGAAAAGTTGGCGGAATTGTGCTTCAGCGTTGCGGCGTGCCAAACTGAGATTTTCTGCACTTAACGCGCGTTTTTTTCATGGCTTCGGCCGCCTGTGTGCGCATTTGTTGTTTCGCATCGGCACTCCAATTCCCTTCTTGCACGAACACCGTGGTGCGCGTGTCGTTAATAAATTCATTGTCCAGCAGTTCCACTTCGGGCAGATGAAGCGTCACCGTTTTGCCTTGCACGTTGCACCATTTGTCGGTGACCTTTGCCATATCGATGCCAATGCGCAGGGTACCTCGGTAGACGCAGACCATTTGCTTTGACGACAGCAGGGAGTTCTCGTTCTTTTCCACCAATTCTTCGGTGTCGACCGAGAGGGCTTCCCATTGCCCGATGTTGCGAAGGGCGCGAATCTCTTCGGGGGTGGTGTCAATGGCCGGTGTTGTGCCCAAAAGCCCCTCGCCGTCGAAGTAGACCTTCTTTACGCGGTAACCCACATAGCCCAATGCAGCCAGCAGGAGCACCGCAAGCGTGAAGCGCCATTTGCGGAAAATGAATTTGATGATCCACCACAGTGCGCCGAGCACGGCCAGCAAGCAGCCGTTGTCTTTGCGCGGAGGGGCAGGCGGAGCCGGTTCCGGTTCGGCCGGTGTCGGTGTTGTTGCGGGAAGTTCTGCCGGCGGAGCGACCGTTTCGACCGCGTTCGCCGTCGTCACCTCTTGCTGCGTCGTGACGTTTTCTTCCGCTCCGTCCGTCGGCTCGTTCGCTTCGGGGCACTCGGTTTGCACCATGCCCACAGGCACATCGCCGATGGTGGGCTGCATTCCCTCGCCGGTAGAGGGTTGGAGTTCGTTGTCGTTGTTCATGAAGCAGGCGTGTTGAGGGTTCGTACGCGGCGGATCAAGTCGTTGTTGTTGAAATCTTTGCGAAAGCGCACAATGATGTTACTTTCGGCATAGCCCAGTTGTTTGAGCATCGGCACCAGCACGCGTGCCGCAGCCGTGCGCGAAGCCTCCACCAGTCCGTAGCGTTCGATGTGGTGACGAATGCTGTCTTCGCCCTGTCGCGCCAGCTGAGTGATTTCTTCGTCGGTGAAGTTGGAACGCAAGGTCGAAACGTATTGTCGCGCCCCTGAAGTCGATGTGCGAGGCCGTGATGGTGATTTGCGGATCGGGGAGCGTAATGACGATGAGCGAGTCGGTACGCGTCACGTTCGAAGCGTCGAAATGCGTGAAGTCTATCGAGCCCTTGAGCGTCACGTCGAGCGGAACGGCCACTTTGCGGTAGCCGGGTTTGTCGATGTCGAGCAGTTTCCCACCGATTTTTTTCGTGTCGGAGAACAGCACCACCTTGTGTATTTTGCACTCGGTGGTGTAGAGTTTGTTTTGTTGCTGCGTGCGCATCACCACTTGTTGCAGGGTGTCGATGGCCTCTTGCGGTAGTGCCGCAGCCTTCGCCGTGGAGTCGTTCGCCTGTTCGCCGCTTGTTTTTGTTTTTGGCAAGCCGCGAAAGTCAGCGAGAGGAGAGCAATGAAGAAATAGCGTATCATATCCATATATTGTAGGGCAAATATAGCGATAATTTTTCGGCGGACAATTGCCATGTGGCAATAATTTGCTATATTCGCGGCTAACAAATAAGAAAATCCTTTACTCCAACATGAAAAAGTTCTATTGGATGGCCGCGCTTGCGTTGGCGCTAACGAGTATCGTGGCCTGTGGCGGCAAATCTTCGTCCGAACAGACGGCCGACACCACGCAGGTGGCTCTCGCCGTAGAAGAAGGGCCCGGCCGTGACGAGGCGCGCACCGTACGTGCCGATGCCGAGTACAACGGACACCAATATCATTTTGACATTGTCAGCGCGCCCGACGATTCGCTGCCCCGCGTCAAAGATCGTTTCGGCGATCCCTATCTCGACAACCGCATTACCGTAAGCGTGGTGCGCGATGGCGGCACGCCCGTGCGTTTTTCGTTTACGAAAGCCGATTTCACGGCCGACGGCACGCGCCATCAAATCCTCGGTGGTATCGCTTTCAGCAGTGTGGACGCCTCGGGTTTGCATTTCGGCGCGCAACTCAACGCTCCCGGCGATGAAGAGGGCGGAACGGCCTTCAAAAATCACGCTCCCCCTCGTCGGATCCGGAAAACCGCAGATCGTGCAAGACACCAATCAAGACACGGCTTCGGACGACGTTGAAGAGTGATTGAGCGAAAAAAATCGCCCGAAAGCGAAAAAAAGTCCTCGAAAATTTGGAGCATTCGCGAAAAGTGCGTACTTTTTGCATCGCCTTTCAGGAAGAAAGGTGCTCATGGTGACCGTAGTTCAGTTGGTTAGAGCGTCAGATTGTGGTTCTGAATGTCGTGGGTTCGAATCCCATCGGTCACCCTTCTTCAAATCCCTTACAACTTTGTGTTGTGAGGGATTTTTTTGTTTACCTGCTTTCTCCCCCTCTCTCTGCTTTCCGTCCGCCCGCTCAACCGCGGTGCGACAAGTCTCCGGTCGCTGGCCACTCTCGGCGCGCTCCCTTTCCTCGTGCCTTGCCTTTGTTGTCACCGCTGTGCGTGTCGAACGGTTGCTCTTGATCGGAAAGTGCCGCTCGCCTACTTGCCCGCTCTCGCACGTGCCCCAATGCCCGTGGCTGCCTAAAACGCTTTGCCCCGCTTCATCGTCGTATGCGAAGCGGGGCAAATCGTCAGCTTGGGTGGGGAAGTGATGCCCCGGCGCCGATGCGTTTCTCGAAAGACTGTCGGGTGTTGTTGAAACGTACATTTCCTCGCGCGCGGGAGCGCGTGCGCACACCGCAATTTTTCGTTTTTTGCCTTCACCCTTCACCGACTTGTATAAGGTACAGTAAATCAAATTGATGCGGTGAAGGAAAAGGTGAAGGTCTGTGTTCACCTTTGCCTTCACCGCTGCGCGGGAGTCGCTTGGACTGTTGTGGGTTTTGGCACGAAAGTTGGCACGTTTTTGATCAAAGTCCACTCCTTTTCCGAGTTTTCGTGCGGTATTTCCTGTCCGCGTCGAGTGAGGAAAGGTAAGCCGCAGGGGGTGAAGGCAAAAACGGTCTTTTGCCTTCACCTGCAATTAGTTGTAAATCAAGATGTAAGGCGTGAAGGTGAGGGTGAAGGCAAAAAAACGGAAAACACCTGACGCGCGCGCACGCGAGGCGTGTCCATTTTTTGCAAGCCGATGAAACATTTTTGATAGCGGTTGGCAAGCGTACTTCAAAAGCAAAGAAGACAATCCTTGATTTTGGCCTTTTTTATTTCGTTGTGACAATTAATTTATGTATCTTTGCCAAAAACTTAGTGGTGATACCGCTCGTTTGATGAAAGAAAACTGCTTTTTTTAAGTTGCCTAACCCTATTTCTATTGGGAATATAAAACATACCCCTGTTTAATTCTATCTTTTACCAACGCCCCGGCTCCCGAAGGCAACTTCCCCGATCGGGGAAAGAAATGGAGGAGTACCACCTTATGAAATTCTATTTACGTTATTGCTGTGCGATGTGCTTCGCACTGATTAGTTTCCTGCTCGCCACTCCGCAGCGTGCGCAGGCGCAAACCCGCAAGGCCTATGTGGTGCAAAGCGCGGACAAGACGACCCTCACCTTCTACTACGACGACCAACGTGCCACCCGCACCGGCACTACTTGGGGCATCGAGGAAACGAAAGAAGAGGGAGGTGTAGCCTCCCCTGCATGGGCAGGAACATGGGAAGTAGACGACAGTACTACCACTCGTGTGGTGTTCGATGCGTCGTTCCGAAATTTCCGTCCCACCACCACCGCCATGTGGTTCTTAAATTGTATAGTCCTCACGAAAATAGAAGGGCTGGAACATCTCAACACTTCGGAAGTGAAAGACATGAGCTACACATTCTACGGTTGCTCGGTTTTGACTTCTCTCGACGTGTCGCACTTCAACACCCAAAACGTAACCAACATGGATCACATGTTCGAAGGTTGCTCGGGCTTGACTTCTCTCGACGTGAAGAGCTTCAATACACAAAATGTCACCAACATGGCCGGCATGTTCTCCGATTGTTCGGGCTTGACTTCTCTCGACGTGAAGAGCTTCAATACACAAAATGTCACCAACATGGTCTACATGTTCTCCGATTGTTCGGGCTTGACTTCTCTTGACGTGTCGCACTTCAACACCCAAAACGTCACCTACATGGGTTACATGTTCTATGGTTGCTCGGCTTTGACTTCACTCGATCTGCAGCACTTCAATACTCAAAATGTCACCAATATGGGAGGCATGTTCTGGGGCTGCTCGGCGCTGACTTCCCTTGACGTGTCGAGTTTCAACACACAAAACGTCACCGACATGGGACATATGTTCATTTTTTTGCACGTCTCTGACCTCGCTCGACTTGAAGAACTTCAACACCCAAAACGTAACCAACATGTATCACATGTTCGATGGTTGCTCGCGTTTAGCTTCTCTTGACGTGTCGCACTTCAACACCCAAAACGTAACCGATATGAGTAACATGTTCTCCGGTTGCTCGGCGCTGACCACTATTAAATGTAACAGGACTTGGCAGTGCTCGGAATCGAGAGACATGTTTGCCGGTTGCACGCAGTTGAAAGGGGCAGTCTCCTATGACGAGAACAAGGTTGACGCAAAGATGGCTAATCCGGAAACGGGCTATTTCACCGCCAAACCCGCCACGGTGAAAAGCAGGTGATTCGGTGTAAATGCTCACTTGAGGAAAGAGCCACGCTGCAAAACTGCAGCGTGGCGAAAGGGAAGATAGATACGATATGTGGGTTGAAGAAAACGCCATGGACGGTAGAGAACAGCGTTCGGCCTAAGGCCTTCTTCTTTCTCCTTTAATGATACCTATGAGCAGAGTAAGTTGTAGATAGAGATCCGCAAGCGTATTTCGTGCCGTACATTCAACATCAAAGAATTTGATCGTTCTTTTTGGTGATTTTTATTTCGGTATATCAATTTATCCCTATATCTTTGCCCAACTGTCGTGATAAGCAAAACGGAACATTTTGCACGGTACCACGAAGCGTATTTACCTCTTTCCGCTGCCTCTCCCCTTAACTTCGCACGGAATATAAAACAATAGTTCATCCAACGCTGTATTTTCACCTTTGCCCCTGCTCTCGAAGGCAACTTCCCCGATCGGGGAAAGAAATGGAGGAGCGCTACCGTATGATCCAGTATTTACGTTATTGCTGTGCGATGTGCTTCGCACTGATTAGTTTCCTGCTCGCCACTTCGCAGCGTGCGCAGGCACAAACCCGCGAGGCCTATGTGGCGCAAAGCGTGGACAAGACGACGCTCACCTTCTACTACGATGCACTTCGCTCCACCCGCACCGGCACGACATGGGGCATCGAGGAGACGAAAAAGGAGGGAGATGACACCTTCCCTGCATGGGCAGGAACACAGGACGTGGGAGACAGTACCACCGCACGTGTGGTATTCGATGCCTCGTTTCGATATTTCCGTCCCACCACCACAGCCCGGTGGTTTTATCGTTGTGAAGCACTCAAGCAGATTGAAGGGCTGGAGTATCTCAATACTTCGGAAGTGAAAGACATGAGTAGTATGTTCGCCTATTGCAATATGCTGACTTCGCTCGACCTGAAGAACTTCAACACACAAAACGTCACTAACATGGGTGGCATGTTCTACGGTTGCGCGGCACTGACTTCGCTCGACCTGAAGAACTTCAACACACAAAACGTCACTAACATGGGTGAAATGTTCTGTCGTACGTCTCTGACCTCGCTCGACCTGAAGAACTTCAACACACAAAACGTCACTAACATGTATGGCATGTTCGCCTATTGCAATATGCTGACTTCGCTCGACCTGAAGAACTTCAACACACAAAACGTCACTAACATGGGTGGCATGTTCTACGGTTGCGCGGCACTGACTTCGCTCGACCTGAAGAACTTCAACACACAAAACGTCACTAACATGGGTGGCATGTTCTCCGGTTGCACGTCTCTGACTTCGCTCGACCTGAAGAACTTCAACACAAAGAATGTCACTGACATGGGTTGGATGTTCTCCGATTGCACGTCTCTGACTTCTCTCGACCTGAAGAACTTCAACACACAAAACGTCACTGACATGCGTGGCATGTTCTCCGGTTGCACGTCTCTGACTTCGCTCGACCTGAAGAACTTCAACACAAAGAATGTCACTGACATGAATTGTATGTTCTCCGGTTGCACGTCTCTGACCTCGCTCGACTTGAAGAACTTCAACACAAAAAATATCACTGACATGGGTGGCATGTTCTTAAATTGTGCCGCGCTGACTTCACTCGACTTGAAGAACTTCAACACAAAAAATGTCACTGACATGAGTTGGATGTTCTCCGATTGCGCAGCGCTCACGACCATCAACAGCAATACTACTTGGCAGTGCCCGGAATCGGAAGAAATGTTTGCCTATTGCACGAAGTTGAAGGGCGCAGTAGCATATGACGAAAGCAAGACAGACGTAACGATGGCCAATCCGGAAACGGGGTATTTCACCGCTAAACCTGCCACGGTGAAAAGCCGGTGATTCGGTGCAAATGCTCACTTGAGGAAAGAGCCACGCTGCAAAACTGCAGCGTGGCTCTCTTTGTTTTGACAAGCGGAAGGGAAGATAGGTAGGGATATGTGAGTTGAAGAGAACGCCATGGATGGTAGAGAACAGCGTTCGGCCTAAGGCCTTCTTCTTTCTCCTTCGATGATACCTATGAGTAAAGTAAGTTGAAAGGTATTTTGACGGAATAGATGCGCGAAAGGGATGGTGGGGGAACTGGACATCTCGCTCTCGACGAGTGCGACAAGGTGCAATCAGGCCGCAAGGCGATGGCCTAACCAAAGGAGGGCAAAGCCGACGATGAGGCTCGAGCAGAGGTAGGCGACGGCGGTAAGCGTGAGTTGCTGTTGCCATAGGGCGCGGCCGTCGGCCACGAAGGTGGAAAAGGTGGTGAAGCCGCCGCAAAGTCCGACGGTGAGGAAGAGACGGAGCGTGTCGGGCGCAGCGATGCGCGAGAGCACGCCGCTCAGTAGGCCGATGAGCAAGCAGCCGAGGGCGTTGGCGGCGAAGGTGCTCCACGGAAAACGCCCGTCGGCGGCACCGGGCAGGAGCAACGTGAGGAGATAGCGGAGGATGCCGCCAACGAAACAGCCGCAGCCGACGGCCAAGAGGGAACGTAGCATATATAAAAGAGGAGGGAAGGGGAGCTTGATTTTGATGATCGAAGAACCGCGTGTGGACTTGAGTGGTGAGGCAGGTGCGCTCCGACTGCGAATCGGCCTACTTCGCGGTGAGGGCGCTGCAGTCGGCATGGCCGGGCCGATAAAAGAAATGGGCGGAGGCCTTCGTGTGGAGAGGTCTCCGCCTCGTCGGGTCAGGCGTAGATGAGAAAAATGGCGGGAGTCTTACCCAAATCGGGCAAGCCCGTTTGTTTCCACGTTTTGACGCTGCGTGTGCAGATCCACTCGCGGTCGGTGGTGATGCCGGCGGCGACACAGAGTCGCGTTTTGGGCGAACAGGCCGAAAGGATGTCGGCAAAGAGTTTGGCGTTGCGGTAGGGCGTCTCGATGAAGAGTTGCGTTTGGTGTTCGTCGCGCGAACGAGCTTCCAACTGCTTGAGGCGCTTGATGCGCGCGCTGCCGTCGATGGGAAGGTAGCCGTGGAAGGCAAAGCTTTGGCCGTTGAAGCCCGACGCCATCACGGCGAGGAGAATGCTCGAGGGGCCGACCAGCGGCACGACGCGCAAGCCTTCTTGTTGGGCGATGGCCACCAAGTCGGCACCGGGATCGGCCACAGCGGGGCAGCCGGCTTCGCTGATGACACCCACGTCTTCGCCCTTGCGCAGGGGAGCGAGAAAGGAGGAGAAGCGCGCGGGATCGGCGTGCTTGCCCATCTCGTAGAAGGTGAGCGCGTCGATGTCGATGTTGCGGTCTACGGCTTTGAGGAAACGCCGCGCCGTGCGGATTTCTTCGACGACGAAGTGGCGAATGGAGCGCACGATGTCGGCATTGGCGGCGGGGAGCACGCGGTCGTGCGGCGTGTCGCCGAGGGTGACGGGAATGAGATAGAGAGCGGCCATGGCGTTAGGACATGAATTGGGCGAAGGTTTTCTGCCGTTGCACATAGAAGCCGTAGATGAGGCTGCGTTGTATGCGTTCGGGGATGTTGAAGAGGGTGGTGGACTCGAGGTTTTGCTTGCGGGCGGCGTCAAAGTGGTGTTGCCACTTGTGGAAATCGCGTCGTGCACAGCGCACGGCTTTGGCGTTGGCGAAGTCGCCCGTCGCGAAGTATTTGAGCCACGCGATACCGTCGAGCCATTTGCGAACGCGGAGGACGTGGCGCAACTCGTCGGTGGGGAGATTCTTGTAGAGCATGGTGAGACTGTTGCGGAAATTGAGGTAGGTTTTCCGCGGATGCTCAGTGGGGAGTGTGCCGCCGCCGACGTGGTAGACGACCGACTGGGGGATGCAGACAATTTTTCGCGCTCGCGCTCGGAGTCGCCAACAGAAATCGATCTCTTCGAAGTGGGCGAAGAAGTGCGGGTCGAAGCCTCCGACGGCGTTCCAGTCGGCGGGGCGAACGAGCAGTGCGGCGCCGGTAGCCCAAAAGAGGGAACGCACGGTGTCGTACTGCCCGTGGTCTTTCTCGAGGATGTTGAGCATGCGGCCGCGGCAGAAGGGATAGCCGTAGCGGTCGATGAATCCGCCTGCGGCACCGGCGTGTTCGAAACTGTCGTGCGCCCATTCGGCGTGGATCTTGGGTTGGGCGGCGGCCGTTTCGGGATGCGTGTCCATGTAGGTGCGCAGTGGGGTGAGCCAGCCGGGGGAGGTACGCACATCGCTGTTGAGGAGGAGATAATAGTCGTAGCGTCCGGGCGTTTCGGCTTCGATGCGGCGGAAGGCGGCATTGTAGCCTTCGGCAAAGCCGTGGTTTTTGTCGAAGCAGAGGAGACGCACGTCCGGGTGTTCGGCACGCAGGTAGTCGAGCGAGGCGTCGGTCGACCCGTTGTCGGCTACAATGACTTCGCCCTCGTCGGCGCAGTCGCTCACGACACCCGACAGATAGCGGCGGAGCATGTCAACGCCGTTCCAGTTGAGAATCACAACAGCAATCATGGATGAAAATAGTTTTGAGGTCAAAAAAACGTGCCCACAAGGGCGGTAGGATCAAAGGATCGGGGTGGCGATGAGTGCGTCGCCGCTCTCGTTGAAGTCGCCGAGCAGGGCTTGTCCGAGTGAGTCGGGGGCGATGTCGAAGCCGGGAGCCGCTTCGACGCGAATATAATTGTCGGTCCAGCCCATCATGGGGCGGCCTTCGCGCTGATGTTCCCACAGCACGGTGCGGGTTTCGCCGATGAAGAGGCGATAGTGGGCGATGCGCTTTTTCTTCCGAGAGAGCAAGGAGCCGACGACTGCGCTCGCGCTTGGTGGGGGCGTCGACCACGTGCGGAATCTCGAGCGCTGCGGTGCCGGGACGCTCGGAGTAGCTGAAGACGTGCAACTGGGAGATGGGCAACGAGGCGATGAAGTTGTAGGCTTCTTCAAAGCATTCGTCGGTTTCTCCGCGGGTGCCGACAATCACGTCCACGCCGATGAAGGCATCGGGCATGATGCGGCGAATGAGTTCCACCTTATTGCGGAAAAGCGTCGTGTCGTAGCGGCGCTTCATGAGCGAAAGCACGGTGTCGCTGCCGCTTTGAAGGGGAATGTGGAAGTGGGGCATGAAGGCGCGGCTGTGGGCGCAGAAATCAACAATCTCGTCGGTGAGCAGATTCGGCTCGATGCTCGAAATGCGGTAGCGCTTGATGCCTTCGACGCGGTCGAGTGCGTGGACGAGTTGCGAGAAATTCTCGCCGGTGGAGTGGCCGAAATCGCCGATGTTCACGCCGGTAAGCACAATTTCAAGTCCGCCGTCGGCCGCGGCTTGTTCGGCCTGCGCCACCACTTCGGCAATGGTGGCATTGCGTGAGCGACCACGCGCAGCGGGAATGGTGCAGTAGGTGCAATAATAGTTGCAGCCGTCTTGCACTTTGAGGAAGTAGCGTGTGCGGTCGCCGCGGGAGCAGGAGGGAACAAAGGTCTTGATGTCGCGCAATGGGGTGGTGTAGCAGATACCACCGTGCGACTGACTGTCGGCGCGCACGCCGAGTTGTTTGGCTTCGTAGTGCTCTTCGATGAGTTCGATGAGGCGGCCTTTCTGTTCCTGCCCCACCACGAGGTCTACGCCCTCAATCTGTGCGATGTGCTCGCCCGAGAGTTGCGCGTAGCAACCCATGACCGCGATGAACGCGCCGGGATGTTCGCGGTGCAGGCTGCGAATGGCGTGACGGCATTTGGCATCGGCCTCGCCGGTGACGCTGCAAGTATTGACAATGCAGATGTCTGCAGCTTCGTTTTCGGCCGGTGTGCAACCTTTGTCGCTGAGACGGTCGCGCAAGGTTGAGGTTTCGGCGTAGTTGAGTTTGCAGCCCAACGTGACGAAAGTGGCCTTCTTCTTATATATAGGAGATGAGTGATTGTCCATAATTGGGTGCAAAAATACACGATACGCGGGGAAAGACCAATATTTGTGCCTGCTTTGCGTCGAGCCGATGAGTTGTTTTAAGAGATGCTGTGTGTTTTGTTAGGTTGACTTTTCAATAATTGATGTAATAGGCGCTTTTCTGTAGTTTGCGCTCACTTTTCTCGAAAAAAAAAGGCGTTTCGCTTGGAAGTGTAGGAAAAGTCCGTACCTTTGCATCGTTTTAATACAAGCAATTGATTGTTTTACTCTAAACTCACACAACAATGAAGAAATTGGTTTTCATGTTCGTAGCTCTCGCAGCTATCTCTTTCGCTTCTTGCGGTAACAAGGCTCAAAGCACCACGACTAACGACAGCGACAGCGTTCAGGTTGATAGCCTCCACCAAGACAGCACTCAGACTGACAGCGCAACTACGGACAGCGTAAAGGCTGACTCTGTAAAGGCCTAAGCTCAGAGCTACGTACGTCGCCAACGCATGGCGACAAGCCCTAAATTGGGCACTTGAGAGAATTGAAACCGGCAGGAACTTTTGTTCCTCCGGTTTTTTTGTGTCTTGAAGGTTGGGAGTACTCGAAAACCTCTCTTAAATGTGGACATCTCCCCTCACATCAGCGCGGTGTGAGGGGAGATGTCTTTGCCTACCTGTCCAATTCTTGTCGGGAGGCTGTTGTGTTGTTGATGTAGTGTAATTGTAGATGTCGTTTTTTTTGTGTTGCTGTATGCTTGTTCTCGATGAAGTCTGTTGGTCGCGATGGAGTTTTATTGTGGTCGATGTATTGTGGTAGTCGTAGAGGGATTGTAGAAAGCGTAATTAAAAAGATACATAAGGCGTCAGCCGATCGTGGTCGCGCTCCGTGAACAGGGGGCAGCCGCGCAGATCGTCCCAACCGCGCAGCGGACCGATTTTGTTGCGCCGATTCACGATGAATTTCACCTGTTCGTAGTTGAGATAAGGGTGCCGCACCAGTGCTTTGAACGTCGCGCGATTGAGGTTGAGGCGTTGGGGCTGAAAGTGCGGAGCAATGCGCACCCAATTTGCCGCGTCATACGGCAGTCCGTTGATTTCCGTGAGTTGTCGAGCGTCGATAAACCCGCCCAAGCGTTCGCGGTAGCCCACAATAGCGCGTGCATAAGCCGTCCCCACGCCCGGAATGCGCTGAAAGTCCGCCGTATCCGCCGAGTTGGCATCCAGGTGTGCGCCCTGTGCGAGTTTTTGCGGCCGCAATCGGCGCAGACTGTCGTAGCGCGCCTCGCGTTCTGCCCGTCGCGCGGCACGTTCTGCCTTTTCGGCGTCCCAGCGTGCCCGATTCGCTTGATACTCCGCTTCTCGCTGTTCGCGCGCTCGCTGCCGTTCCGCCTTCTCGCGCTGCCATTCGTCCCACTGTGCCTGCCGTGCTTGGACGTAACGCAGCGAGTCGGCGCGCCGTCGTTGTTCGAAATCGCGCACTTCGCGCAAAGCCGCGTCGTCCGGTCGATCGCCTGCGGCAGCCGAGTGGGCTCCACCGGTCAGCAACGGGAATATCCACAATTTGATTGCGGCGAAAAGCAGGAGCAAGACGAGGAGCACAACGAGTCCGATGCGCGTCTCGCGGGAGAGGGAGGAAAAAGGCATTTTCATGGGGCAACACTTGAAAAAGAGGAGGAGCGCAAGCGAGCAAATTGCCGTTGCACACACGCCAAATTTAGCAAAATCGCCCGTAATGGGTGAGTTTTGCACTAAGTTTCTACTCAATCTGCTGTTTTTCTGTCGAAAAACGATGGGAATTTGCGAGAAAAAGGCTTAACTTCGCGTTCGATTTAAGGGGTGCCTTACTCTTAGGCTGAGAATAAACCCCATGAACTGATCCGGGTAATGCCGGCGTAGTTATCTAAATTAATCTACATGAACAAAATTAAGATTGGGGCAGCCCTTTGGTGCGCTGTCTTGAGCGTGTCGGCACAGCGTGCCGACAGTGTTCGCGTGTCTCGTCTCGACGAAGCACGCGTGGTGACGAACCGTGCCACGAAGACCACGCCGTTGGCGTTTTCGAATTTGGACAAAAAAGCCATCGAGCGCGTGAACTTCGGACAAGATATCCCCTTCTTGCTTTCGACGCTCCCGAGCGTAGTGACCACCTCCGACGCCGGTAACGGCATCGGCTATACCAGCATTCGTGTGCGTGGCACGGTGGGCGAACGCATCAACGTGACCAACAACGGCATCCCCCTCAACGATCCCGAAGCCCACACCTTCTACTGGGTAGACACCCCCGACCTTGTTTCCTCCGTCAACGACATCCAGCTCCAGCGCGGTGTCGGCACCTCCACCAATGGCGCAGCCGCCTTCGGTGCCAGCATCAACATGACCACCGACCGCGTCGGCGCGCTGCCTTACGCCTCGGTCAACTCGTCGTTCGGCTCTTTCGCCACCACGAAAAACACCGTGAAAGTCGGCACCGGTCTCCTCGGCAATCATTGGGCGTTCGACACCCGTTTGTCGTACCTCGCCTCCGACGGCTACCGCGATCGCGCCTCGGCACGCTTGGGATCATATTTCTTCCAAGGCGCTTATCTCAACGAGGGTACCACGCTGAAATTCGTCCTCTTCGGCGGACGCGAAAAGACCTACCACGCTTGGGACGGTATCAGCCGCAAACAGCTCACCACAAACCGAACTTACAATCCCAACGGCGCGATTGGAGAGACTGGGCAGTTCTACAAAAATCAGATCGATTTCTATTTCCAGCAACACGCCCAAGTTTTGCTCACCCAGCAGTTGACCGATCACCTCAACCTCTCGGCCGCCCTCCACTACACCTACGGCAATGGTTATTATGAGGAATATAAGAACAACAAGAAGCTCAAATCGTTTGGTTTGAAGCCCTTTACGTTCGACGGCCAAGAGGTGAAGAAGACCGACATCATCCGTCGTAAGGAGCTCGAAGGGAACTTCGGCGGCGCCATCGTGTCGCTCAACTACCGCAACGGCGCCCTCGATCTCACCGGTGGCGTGGGCGCAAATTATTTTGAGAACGACCACTTCGGTCAAGTCCTCTGGGTGAAGAACTACGTCGGCCAATTGATGCCCAATCAGAAGTATTATGACAATACGGGCAAGAAATCGGACGGAAATGTTTATCTTCGTGCCAATTACGCCCTGTTGCCCTCGCTCAATCTCTTCGGCGATGTGCAGTATCGCCACATCGGCTACACCATCAAGGGCACGTCGGACAAGAAAGCCAACCACGACACGGATGTGAAGTTCAACTTCTTCAATCCCAAGTTCGGTGCCACTTGGATGATCGCCCCCGATCAGCAGGCCTATGCTTCGGTGAGCGTGGCGCACCGCGAACCGACGCGCAACAACTACGAAGAGTCCTTCTCTGCGCATGCGCCGCGTGCCGAACGACTTGTCGACTACGAAGCCGGTTACCGCTACAACGGCTCGAAGTTCGAGGTATCGGCCGGACTCTATTGGATGCAGTACAAAGATCAGTTTGTGCTCAACGGCAATATCAACGAAATCGGAGAAGCCATTTCCGAGAATGTCGCCGACAGCCACCGCGCCGGTATCGAATTGGCCGGTGCATGGAAGCCCTGTTCGATGTTCCGCTGGGACGCCAATGTGACTTTGAGCCAAAACCAGATCAAAGATTACGTGGCCTACTTGCCCAATGCCGACTGGAGCAAAGGTATTGCCCAGCCGGCTCGCAAGAACACCACGATTTCCTTCTCTCCGTCGGTCGTGGCCAACAACCGCTTTACAGTCGACTATCGTGGCTTCACCGCCTCGCTGACCTCGCAGTATGTCGGTCGCCAATATCTCGACAACATGGAGTTGCGCGAGAATTCGCTCGATGCTTATTTCGTCTCGCACCTCTCGGCTGCCTATAGCTTCCGTCTGCCTTCGGTGAAGGAAATCACGATCGGAGCCACGGTCTACAATCTCTTCAACGCCAAGTACGAAACAAACGGCTATTCGCAGTCGTCTGTCGACGATAAGGGCGCGGTGCTCCACGATCCGCGTTTCTACCCCATGGCCGGCACCAACTTCTTGGTCAACGTAGGATTGAAATTCTGATTGCTCGCGTCTTTGCACGCATTGTTCTTTCTCGTCTTCGGACGAACCCCGACAGCGGCGCCATCACATGTCTCGACCCGTTCGAGGCATGGGTGGCGTTCTGCCGTCCTTATTCTGTTTTCTCATCGGTGCGCGTCCCCTTAGTGGGGCGTCGTGCGCAAAAAAACATCTCATGGATTCACTCACTTCGTTCTTTGCCTTTTTCGACAACAGCAGTCTGCTCAATGGCGTGCTCGCCTTCCTCGGCACCGTGTTGGGACTGCCCTACATCTATTTGCAATACAAGGCCAGCCCCAAGTTTTGGCCCGTTTCGGCCGTCAATGCGCTGCCCTTCATCTACGTCAATTTGGTGAAGAGCAACTTCGCCACAGCCGCCCTCTTCGCCTACTATCTTTTTGTGGCCGTGCAGGCCATGTTCTTCTCCGGCGAGAAGGAAGACAAAGCCGCCGACGGTGCCTTCTTGGTGCACAACATCCCCGGCAAATTGTATCCTCGTTTGCTTTTGGCCTTTTTGCTCATCTTCGGCGCGATCTATAGTTTCGTGGTCTACGCCCCCACGCTCTTTGCCCACCTCCTGCCCTCGCTCGAGGTGCCCACACCGCCAACGCCCTTTGCTGACGCCTTTGCCACGGCATTGAGTTTTGTGAGCATGTGGTTGCTTTCGAAAAAAATACATTCAGCAATGGCTCGCTTGGGTAGTGGTCAACACGGCCTACGTCTACATGTACGTGTCGCAAGCCAACTACCCTTGGGCGGTATTGTTCTTCATCTATGGTGCGGTGGCCGTGTTCGGTTATTTCAACTGGCGCGCGCTCTATCGTAGCCAGCAGGCGGCTGTTGAGGTATGAGTACGACAGTGATTCTCGCGGCCGGCTTGTTCCCGACCACAGCACGCGCGTTGGCCTTTTTACATAACGCTGATTATATCGCATGTTGCGACGGGGCGGCCAATGCCTGTGTGGATGCCGGTTTTGAGCCGGACGTCATCGTCGGCGATGGCGATTCGGTGCGCGAAGATGTGCGCGAACGCTACGCCGATCGCATTGTGCGCATCGCAGAGCAGGAGACCAACGATCTGACCAAGACCTTCCACCACGTGCTGAAGCAAGGTCGCCGCGATCGCTTTGTCATTCTCGGGGCGACCGGGAAGCGTGAAGATCATGCCCTCGCCAACTTGGCGCTCTTGATGGACTATGCCGAGGAACACCCTACGGTGATGATGGTCAGCGACTTCGGCACGTTTTATCCGGCTCGCGATCAGTTTAGTGGCACCGTCACACCGGGTTGCGAAGTGTCGATCTTCAATTTCGGCGCCAAGGCCTTTTCTGCCCGGGGCTTGCAGTATCCGCTCTATGATTTCACACGGCTGTGGCAGGGGCACGCTCAATGTGGCGCTCTGCCCCGACATCGAAATCCGAGCCGAAGGTGCTTTCCTCGTCTACGTTGCAGAGCCCGACCGCTGAGGCCACACAAGCGCGCGTTGCTCATCTGTTTTTCGCTCGACCGATGCCCGCTTTCTACCGACTGATGATGCCCATCGGTGGCAGCGGAGTGAGAGCTTACGCGACGACGGACCGCCTTTCGTAGTGAAATGGCTGAAACGTAGCCAAGATGGCCCGATCGATCCATCGAAGTCGATTTTGTTCCGAATAAACACCGCTCCTTAAGCGGATGACGCAAGTTTTACTCAGTCCCGATGCTTCCCCGGCGGAGCATCGGGCTTTTTTGCAATAAGTCAAAGAGCACTTGCGTTGAAATTCAGGAGAATATCTCCCAAATATCGCTGCTATATGGACGCCGCATTGCGGCGGGAAAAGGGAAGGTTGTGTTTTATCATCGGCAAAGATAAATCTTTTGTTTCGAAATAGAACCGTTTTTTCGAAGAAAATGTTTCGATTTTCCCGTTCATCAGTACACACTGCAAGAACTTGTGGACTTTTCTTCGAAACCTCCCCATTTTCTTGCATTCTCCCTCTCTTTTTTGGGGAAAGGGGAGCGTTTCTTCCTCCGCTACGCCCTGTCCTATCCCGCCCATCGCCACGCGCTTTCGCGGACACGCGCCTGCGCATCACGCACTCAGCGAGTTCTAAATCTTTGCCTTCACCCTTCACCTTCACCCCTAACTCACTGTTGGCTTGTGGTTTATGGGTGAACCTAAGGCTCCATTTAACACTTCACCGGTGAAGGAAAAATTCTCCTTGCCTTCACACTCAACGGTCTGTTCATCAGTTATTTATCCTTCTCGGGTGAAGAGGTGAAGGCAAAAACACGAAAAACGGCGGACGCGCGCGCTACGCGTGCGCGTTGGGGCTTTTCGCAGGACGAAAAGGGGCGCCGGACACATAGCGATGAATACGATGGCCGCGCCGACCGATTTTCGGGGAAATGAGTGGTAGGGTTGCGCCAAAAATATCCCTGAATAACGGTATAATAGTTTCCTATTTCTTATATTTGCTAATGATAAAGTATAGGATTATCCAGATATGATACTGAGAGTAAGCATAGCCCAGTATATGACGCAAATATCACCTACCACAATTTCAAAGACATAAATATGGATAGAGATAGAGTACACTATTATTCCCAATACGACATGACCGTAGGTTGGAGTTTACAGCAAATAGAGGCCCTATTGATGAATTTTGATGCCTCAACATTCGTCAAGGATATTAATGATGTTCTGGAACTCTATCACATCAAAAAACATATTGATCATGACAACCATCTATCAACTTGGAAAGAGGATTACATTGATAGTCTGAAATTAATGGTCAAGAGATTTCCAGAAATTATTGTAAGGTATCTGCGGGCTGTTCCCAAAGATGTGCTATATGATTATTACAAGTTAATAGACTGGGACTATAAGAGAACGTTCTGGGAACTAGTATCTGATTATAAAATTTTGGATTTGCTTGATGAATCTTTTTTGGACAAGGTGCTTACAGAAGATAGGAACTTACGTCTGATCCTGCAACAGGAACGGATTGTCAATAAGTTTGCAAAATATATAAAGGGTAAGATTATGAGTAATAGGCTATCTGCTCATATCCTCTTGGATCAATATACATGCAGAAGCTTAATTGATAATGATGAGACGTATTTCTTCCCGTCATCATTGACGTCTGCCGACAAGGAGCAGATTATTGTAGACTTCTTGAAACAAGACGAGCCTAACCTCAACTACGTGAGGCTTGTGACTCAAGTAAGAGATAATGCTAACGAGATCATCCTTACCCCAAAGACAAGGCTCCTTGCAAAAGATGTGGAAAAAGCAATTGAATGAGAAGTTCTTTCACAAGGAAAAACACGGCCCATTTTGCTTATGGTGTGGAGTATGATAGAAGTGATCACATTCCACCAACTAGAGTGGAGAAACAAGAAAACGGCTTTATGCAAGTTCATAGTTGGAAACATGTTGAGGGCTTAAACGAAATGGAGAAGATTCTCGCTTTTGGAAATCTTTTCGGTTTACTTGGCGAGGATTGTCTTATAAATATTGTTCATAAGGATTGCGAAACAGGTGGTATAGAATCTGTTCTTATGAATTGTGGAAAGGATGCTTACTTCATGAATCTCTGTTGTCAGATCTATAATAACCTCGCAGTCATAAATACAAATTTGTATTCTCGAGTGCTTCCAGCAATGGGAAACCGGCTGGAATCCTTGGTGAAAGACTTCTATGAGAATCATTTTAAGGAAGACTATGGTTATCCGGCTTTGCGATTAGTATTGCCTGCAGAAGATGCTGACTGGGTCTCTAAATGTCGGATTATATTCCCCGAATTGGACTCGGTTTCAAAACAGTATAATACGTTTGTAGAAGAGGGGGATATAGAACCGAGGTTATTTGCATACGGGAAACCGTTACTAATGACAGATGTTAGAAGTCTTTTTGGGAATAAATATTACGTGATTAAGGGGAATCCTCCCGAGATTGTTGAACCGATGATGCTTTTGTTCAGACCGGCAGAAACCCTTGATGTTGTTGACGGATTTGATACTACGGAAGTTCGCGGATTTTATGATTTTATTACGAGTTGCGAAGTCCCTTATTTGGTTTACGAGAAAAATCACAACAAGAATAAGGTAGACAAATTGATTGCCAGAGAGTTCGTCATGGTCGATGAAGATGGGGTACTAAGACCTGGAGATCAATCTGCAATTGAAATATTAGGTTGCCTTTGGCGCAATCGTGTAGTATCGTATTGGCATCACAGTAAGGCGGTTCGTGATTTACTAGACAAATGGAGAGAAGGAGATTTGTTAGAAATTGATGACCACCTACTTTGCGAATCTGAGCGTAATCTGTTCTCTTATTATCTTAATAATAACAAATATACTAATGGGCCCGCCATCCGAAACCAGTATGCACATGGAGGAATGCCTATAGGTGATGATGTACAAGTCCATGCCAAGAACTACTATATCCTTCTTATGCTATTGATTCTGCTTCTACTGAAAATCGAAGATGAATTCAGAATTGGGTGCAAAATACTAGAGAACGAGCTCTAATTGTTCTCATAAAAGTATCCCCGATAGGGGGTATAATTGAGTTTAGTTTCTTATATTTGCCACCGATAAGGTATAGAACAACGTTCGCGAATTGGGGTGTTCTTGTGATAAATCCTGAATCTGACCCCGAAAACGGCATTTAGCATACATCTTCAGTGTGCGAGACTTCAAGTAAAAGATACAAGTATAAGATGGTAGTGAGAACAATCATAGCGCAGTATGTAAAGGAGATGCGCAAGAAATATAAACTGACACAAGTCGACCTCTCCGAGAAAGCCGGAGTGGGGTTGCGCTTCGTGCGTGAATTGGAACAGGGCAAGACCACGCTTCGCCTCGACAAGGTCAATAAGGTGTTCGAACTCTTCGGCTCGGAGTGTGGACCCGTGCCGATGAAACGAGAAGGAGATGACGTATGAAACAAGCAATTGTTTATTGGAAGAGGCTAAAGGCTGGGATCCTCACAGAAAGAATATTTCATCCCTAAAACCATAGTCAACTCTCTTTGAACCGCAGCCCTCGAAATATGTTAGATCAACAAAATAACGGGCGCACTCGCGATGAGTGCGCCCGTTGTTGGGGAAATGGTGTTCGAGTGAACACGAAGGAATTAGTCTTCGTTTTCTTCCTCTTCCTTGGCGATGAGCTTGTAGCCCTTACCGTGGATGTTGATGATTTCCACCTCTTCGTCCATGCGCAAGTGCTTACGCAGCTTGGTGATGTACACGTCCATGGAGCGTGCGTTGAAGTAGTTGTCGTCGATCCAGATCTTTTTGAGGGCGAAATCGCGCTGGAGGATTTCGTTCATGTGTGCGCAGAGCAGGCTCAGGAGTTCGCTTTCCTTCGTGGTGAGCTTCTTAGAGGCCTTGCCGTCTTGCACCTCGGCTTCGAATTCGGTGCGGATGCGTTGTGCATCGGCTTCGTCGCTGCAGGTGTAGCAGAGAATCTGCTTTTGGGTGTCGAAGGTGTAGTGCTTACCGATGTTGTAGAAGGTGCGTTCGCGGTTCTTCTTACCTTGCACACGACGGAGGATGGCGTCGATGCGGAAGGTGAGTTCTTCCATCGAGAAGGGCTTGGTGAGGTAGTCGTCGGCACCGATGCGGAAGCCTTCGAAAAACGTCTTCTTTGAGGGTCTTTGCCGTGAGGAAGACGATGGGCACTTCGGTGTTGGTCAAACGGATTTCCTTTGCCAAGGTGAAGCCGTCTTTTTTAGGCATCATCACGTCAAAGACACAGAGATTATATTTGCTGCGGAGAAATTCGCGGTAGCCTTCTTCGCCGTCGTTGCAGAGCACGGCGTCGTAGCCTTTGGCCAAGAGATATTCGCGGAGGAGCATGCCGAGATTCTCGTCGTCCTCGCAGAGGAGGATTCTTACTTTTCCGTCAAGAGTCATAGTGATAGGTATTTGTGATGAATATTTTTGTTTACATCAGTCGTCCATGATGGGAAAACTGACGGTGAAGGTGGTACCGTGGCCGTACTTGCTGTCGACGGTAATCGTGCCGTGGTGTGCTTTCACCACGCCGGCCACGTAGGCAAGTCCGATGCCCACTCCTTTGACGTTGTGGACGTTGCCGGACGTCACGCGGTAGAAGCGATCGAAGATGCGCTTCAGGTCTTCCTTCTTGATTCCGATGCCGTTGTCGGAGAAGGTGATGACGAATTGTTTCCCCTTGTTGAAGGTCGAAACAACGAGTTTGATTGGCACTTCGGGACGGCGGTATTTGAGCGCATTGTCCAGAAGGTTGTTCACCAAGTTGGTGAAGTGCATACGATCCGCGTTGATGATGGGATCTTCGGCATCGATATGTGCCTCGATGCTTCCGTTGGGATCATCTTGCTTCACTTTGAGTTGGAAGGCCATGGTGGCTTCTTCCACGACCGTGTTGGCTTCCAACTCGTCGAATTTGAAGTGGATGGCGTCGATGCTGTCGAACATCGAGAGTTGCAAGACCTTTTCGGCCAGCATGCGGAGTCGTTTCGATTCAGAGAAGAGTACGCTGTGGTAGTCTCTGACTTTATCGGCCGGTAGCGTGATGCTTTGGTCTGAGAGCATCTGCGCAACGAGCGAAATCGAGGCAATCGGCGTTTTGAGCTCGTGGGTCATGTTGTTGATGAAGTCGGTCTTCATCTGTGAGAGCCGTTTGTCGATAGATGCCGATGAGCGTAAAGATGGAGATGGCGAGAATGAGCAGACTGAAGAGGCCGAGGAGCAGCATAATGCCCGTTTCGCGCATGAAATAACTGCCGAGATCTGAAAATCTCACGACGAGAATGCCCATGTGGGCGGGGGAGTCATCGGCAAAGATCTCTTGTTTGTACTCTTCGTCGGAATACTCTTCGTTGTAGTCTTTTGCAACTCAGCACGGTGCGCCCGTCTGTGGTTTGCACTTTGAAGTGATAGTGCACGAGGCGCAAGTCGATGCCGTTGTGTTGCAATTCATTTTTCAGCAGCACATCGAGTTCTGTGCGGTCGATTCGCTGTTCCAACGGTTTGTCGGTGAGGCGATCGATGTTGTTGTAGATCACTTCGTCGACGAGATGCCGTTGTTTGAGGTATCGTTGTCGGAGGGTGGCTTTGATGGAGTTGTCGCCGAACGCATTGAGGGGCGATCGGGTACTTACGGCCGAAGGAGGGGCTGTGAGGGATGCGCGTTTGGGCGCTGTCTTGCACCGGGATGGAGAGCGAGTCGGCCAGCGCTCGGGCTGTACTGTCATCAGGGGAAGCCCATTTCGGTGTCCAAACGGTGCTGTACCTCGTTGATTTCGAGGGCATGTGCCGTTTGGTAGAGTGCGCGTTGGACGTTTTCGGCGAACTGTCGGCGGCGCATGTCTTGGATCTGATGATAGTAATATACCTCCGTTCCGATCAATGCGAAGATCGCAAGGAACATCAGTGCGGCGGTTATCCAAATTGTCCTCCTTTTTCATACCGCGAATATAGTTAATTTTTGGGTGGAGTCAAAACCTTATAGTCTACACATCGTGTAAAAATAGTATCTTTTATAGAAGAATTTGGTTTGACTTGTCATTCTGGCAAGTTCTTTCGTTGGAAAGAAAAAAACAATCGGCTCATTCTCCGTTAAGAATGAGCCGATTAGCGAGACGTGTCGTGCAAGGGGGAAACGTGCTGGTGTAGCGAAAATTGAGCATTGCTCGATAGGCTTTTCGCTATTTTCGCGTTTTCTGCTGCGAATGGGGCATCCGCGGGTGTTCGAATAAACTTATAACCTTGTATCGTTTTCCAAATCTTTGTTTTTCGTCTGCCGAGGTTTCGGGCGAGAAAAAAAGAGTGGAATCGGCCGTTCGAAGGTGTGGCGTCGCAGCGAAGCGTGCGCAGTTCAGACGGTGAAGGAAAGGAGGCGTTTGATGAATTCGGGATCGTCGAAATCGCGTGTGCCGGTGTCCGAGCGATTGAGCGCGGCGATTTGGAGCATCTCCTCGTCGGAGAGACGGAAGTCGAAGACGTCGAAGTTTTCTTGCATGCGCTCCTTGCGTACCGTCTTCGGAATGGCAATGCAACCGCGCTGAATCAGCCAGCGGAGGGCGATTTGTGCCACGGTTTTGTGGTGACGTTGCGCGAGGGAGATCAGCAGTTCGTTGTCGAAGAGGCCTTCTCCGCCTTGGGAAAGGGGCGCCCACGCCATGATACGCGTGTCGAAGTGGTGGAGCAGTTCGTCGAGCGTTTGTTGTTGAGAGAAGACGTTGGCTTCCACCTGGTTCACGGCCGGGAGCACTTTACCGTAGGCGGCCAAGTCGGTGAAGCGGCCGCGAGAGAAGTTGCTCACGCCCAGGGCACGTACTTTTCCCATCATGAGGGCGGTTTCCATGGCGCGCCAAGTGCCGTAGTAGTCGCCGTAGGGCTGGTGGATGAGGAGCAAATCGATGTAGTCGGTGCCGAGACGTTGCAGACTCTCGTCGATAGAGGCTGCCGCTTTGCGTTCGCCGGCATTGCTGATCCAGACTTTGGTGGTGAGAAAGAGGTCTTCGCGAGCCACACCGCTGCGGCGAATGCCTTCGCCCACGCCGCGTTCGTTTTGATAGACCTGTGCGGTGTCGATGAGGCGGTAGCCGACGTCGATGGCGTCGGCCACACAGCGTGCCGTTTCTTCGTCACCGATTTGAAAAACGCCGTAGCCAAGTGTCGGCATCGGCAGACCGTTGTTGAGTTTGATGTACTCCATAATAATATAGGCTGATGAAAATAGCTCTTTGGGTGCCACCGTTGGCGGGAATCCGAGCAGGGGCGCGAAAAGGGCAGAGGAGAAAATAGTAAAGGTTGAGGTGGGAGGACAGGTCAGCGCACGCGGAAGACGCGAATGCCGGTGGCATGCGAGATGCCGGCGAGGTAAGCGGACAGGGTGCGCGAGTCTTCGATTACTTTTTTGTACTGGCTCGAAGCGTGGAGCATGTGCAGTTTGCCGTCTTTGCCCCAATAGGCCAAGCCTTGGTGGGAATAGTCGAGTCCGTCTTTGCGGGTGACGACGGCGATGACGTCGCCATCGTGAATGGCACCCAATTCGTTGCGGGAGAGATCGACGTTCTTTTTCGGGATGAAGCGGCCGACGTTGCCCGAGTATTTGCGCTCCAAGCGCGCAATTTCGCGCACGCGCTCCGGATGGTTGCGCAGCATGGGATAGGACTCGGCGTGGCGGCTCATATAGTGAAGATCGATGTGGAGGGGTTGCGTGAGATTCGTGGGGAGAACGACCTCTTCAATGGTTTTGCGTCGCAGGTGATCAGCCATCCAAAAGGACAGGTAGTGCAAGCGCGAGGTGTAACCGGCCACGTGTCCGTCGAAGTAGCGCAGGCGTTCCAAGTTGCGGCAGTAATCGGCAAATCGGCGTTTGCCTTCACGGCGCGTCATGGCCAGTGCCGAAGCGGTTTCGACGAGCGTGGCGCAGTCGAGACCGCGGAGGTTGACCACTAAGCGTTCGGGATCGGCCACTTCGAGTGTGGCGGCCACATAAGGGCGCCCTTTCAAGCGGCGGGCGAAGTCGAGCGAGGTGCGAAGCGAGGTGTCGTTGAGCAGGCGTTCCACTTCCTGTTCGTCACTGCGATCATAGATCACCTGGGCAGTTGTTTGAGGCGCAGCGGTGGCGGACGTCGTGGCAAGGGGCGACGGGGGAGTGCAACGGGAGAACCGTCGGACGAGCATCGCCTGTGGGGGCGAAACTCAAGGCGAGCAGGAGGGCGGAAAGGCGCAGAGTGCGCGAAAGCATTGGGAGCATGGGGCGAGAAAGAAGAGGCGGCGAGAAAAGCGCAAGGCTTCTCTCGCCGCGAAAATGAGGATAGACTTATTTGATGAGATCGACCGAGCGCTTCACAAAGGTATTGAGCGCTTCGCCGCGGAGCAAACCGTTTTGCAACAAGGCCAAGTCGATGAGTTGCGGCACCACTTGGTTCGTGCGTGCATAGTCGGCCAGCACCGTTTCGCGCTGTTTGCGCTGTTCGGCGATTTGATCGTTCACCGTTTTGAGTTCGTTCTTCTCTTCCTCGGTGACGTCTTCGGGCTTGGTGTGCTGTTGTGCGGCTTCGAGGGCTTGCAGGCGCGCATTGAGTCCGCGAAGTTCCGCGTCGATGGGAGCCAGACGTTCGGCCGTGGCGGCGTTCAATCCATCGTTGACGTTGCGCACCAAGGGATGGTCGGTGTTGAGCACCAGGCTGTAAGTGTCTGGCAGTTCGCCGTAGAACGACATGCCGGGTTGCAGGCGAGCCTGTTCCTTCATGCGGCGCATGTATTCGCTCTGCGTCACGAGGACGGGAGCCGAGTTGGCACCGAGAGCGGAAGCCTCCACGTGGAATTGTGCTTTCTCTACATTGGGGAGCACGGCGGTGAAGACGCTGCTGAGGTTTTCGCGCAACTGTTGGTCGGCCTCCGAGGGCGTGTTGTCGGCCTTGCGGATGAGGTTTTCCAACGTGTCGCCGTCGACGCGGGCGAACGACGTCTTTTTCCCACTTCTGTTCGAGCATGTTGAGCAGCGGCGCATCGAGTTGTCCGTTGAGCAACAGCACGTTGTAGCCTTTGGCTTTCGCGGCTTCCACATAGGCATACTGCGCTTCGGGATCGCTCGTGTAGAGGCAGATCAGACGGTCGTCTTTGTCCGTTTGGTTCTCCTTCACCGCTTCTCGATATTCCTCGTAGGTGTAGTATTTGTTGTCCACATCCTTGAGGAGAGCGAAGTTTTTGGCCTTCTCATAGAAGTCTTCTTCCGAGAGCATGCCGTAGTCGATGAACAAACGGAGGTCGTCCCATTTCTCCTCGAACTGTGCGCGGTCGGATTTGAAGAGCGACGAGAGACGGTCGGCCACCTTCTTCGTGATGTATTGCGAAATTTTCTTCACGTTCGCGTCGCTCTGGAGATAAGAACGGCTCACGTTGAGGGGAATGTCGGGACTGTCAATCACACCATGCAAGAGCGTGAGGAAGTCGGGCACAATGTTTTCCACCGAATCCGTCACGAAGACTTGGTTGCAGAAGAGTTGGATCTTGTTGCGGTGGATTTCGAGGTTGTTCTTGATCTTCGGGAAGTAGAGAACGCCCGTGAGGTTGAAGGGGTAGTCCACATTGAGGTGAATCCAGAAGAGGGGCTCATCCTGCATGGGATAGAGCTCGCGATAGAATTGGCGATAGTCCTCATCGGTGAGCGTCGAGGGCGTTTTCGTCCAGAGCGGCGTGGTGTCGTTCACCACGTTATCCTCTTCGGTCTCCACTTGCGTGCCGTCTTTCCATTCGGTCTTCTTACCGAACACAACGGGAACAGGAAGGAAGCGGCAATATTTGTTGAGCAAGGTTTCGACGCGTGCTTTTTCGAGGAAGTCTTTATTCTCCTCGTCGATGTGGAGCACGATGTCCGTACCGCGTTCGGCTTTCTCCGCGGGTTCGAGGGTGAACTCGGGGGTGCCGTCGCAGCTCCATTTCACGGCTTCCGCCCCTTCGCGGTAGCTGCGCGTGATGATATCCACGCGGCTCGACACCATGAACGAGGAGTAGAATCCCAAACCGAAGTGACCGATGATGGTGGCGGCGTCTTCTTTGTATTTTTCGAGGAAGTCCGTCGCCCCGGAGAAGGCGATTTGGTTGATGTAACGGTCGATTTCTTCGGCCGTCATACCGATACCGTTGTCGCTCACCGTGAGCGTGCCGGCTTCTTTGTCGATTTTGACGGATACTTTCAAGTCGTCGAGGCTACCCTTAAACTCGCCTTTGGCCGAGAGGGTGCGGAGTTTCTGTGTGGCGTCTACAGCGTTGGAAACGATTTCGCGGAGGAAAATCTCGTGATCGCTGTAGAGGAATTTTTTGATGACGGGGAAGATGTTTTCGGTCGTAATGCCGATGTTACCTTTTTGTACTGCCATTGTATTGCTAAGTTTTTTGTTCTATGCCACAAACCTTGCAACAACTGTGCCAATCGACAGATACTGCCGCTTTGTCGCGTGCTTTCGCTGCTTACGGCAGGAGTGTTGCGCAGAAGCGTGTCCTCCACTCATTATATACGCGCGTAACGCGCGCGTGAGGCGAAGGTCTTTGTGTTTTTTGCCTCGCAGGGTGGGGCGAGTCGTGCAAAGTGTAGAGAGAAAAGTGGTGAAGTTGCGGCGAAAAGTGGTCTGCTTTTCGCGAAAAGTCCTCCACTTTGGGCAGAAAGTTGGCTTGTTTTCGGCGAATGAAAGTGACGTTTGGATAGGAATAGCGCGTGCGATGATCGAAAATGTAGAGTAGACATGATAAAAAAGCCGTTGGAAGCGCGGTCATTTCGAAGATAAAAACTATCTTTGCCGAGCAACATAACTCCCAACGTATGAAGAAACTTTCAGCATTCATCTTCCTGCTTGCCGTCCTCCTTGGCGTCATGCAACCCACCGTAGGTTGGGCCGACAAGGCCGCGGTGGAGAAGATTCTCCGCGAAGGCGGTATCTTCAGAATCAAGAATCGCGGTTCCGGACGTTATGCTACCGAGGCAACGGCCACGGGTAAGCTGACCGGACAAAGCAAAATCACAACGGCTGCGCAGAAACTCACACAAGTGTGGATTCTCACCGCCAACAATGGCAGCTACACCGTGCGCAATGCCTCTACCGGTCGTTTTCTCAACGACCAGTCGGGCAACCCCATGGTCACTTCTGCCGGTGCCAAGAAATACTACCTCAAATATAGTGAGGCCAACGCCAAGAGCGGTAACACCGACTACGTTACCCTGTCTTGGAAATCAGATTTCAGCGGCAACGACTGTCTGAACGAAAACAGCGGTTCGCGCAACCTCCTCGGTTGGAAAGCCAATTCGCCCTCAGTGAATGACAACTACTCTGACTGGGTGCTCGAAGCCGTGACCGATGTCAGCAAAGACGACATCAAAGCACAGCTCAATAAGGCCAGCGGTGCCATCGAACCCACGGAAAACGGATACGTTTACTTGACCAATGTGGCTTACGGTCGCGTGATGTCAGAAGGTTCCGGCTCGCACGAACTCAGCACACTGCCTCAAACGGCCGGCGACTACTCGCAGGTGTGGCAGCTGGTGAAGAAGGGCACGAAGTGGGCGCTCCGCAATGCCCTGACCGAGCGTTATGTGGCTACGCAGGGTGGAGAGCGTTCGCGCGCCTACAAGACCGTAGTGTCTTCTAACCCCAGCTTCACGCTTTCGGCCGGTACCGACGAATTTACTCCCAGCTATGGTTTCGACGACAATAATAATGTCGGACTCCACAACGACGGTGGTCACCGTGTGGTAGGTTGGGATGTGAATATGCCCGAATCGCAGTGGATCATTACCAAAGCCGAGGTGGACGAAGCCGCTTTGCGCATCGCGCGCAACAACTTGGCCGAGTTGACCGACTTCAGCGGTTCGAATCTTCAAAAGATCAAGAACACGCTCGCCATCTATTTCACCAATCCCGGTTGCACGGAGCTCAAAGCCGAATACCAGGCGCTTTCAGATGCCGAACTCACCGGACTGATGAGCCAACCCGCAGGTGGTTCTGCCGGCAACTACACGCCGCTGCCCGCTTCTGTGCAGGCCATGGCTTTGAAGGTGAAGAACAACTCATGGGGACACCGTGAAAAGGAGTTCCGTGTGTACGACTATAAGCCTTACTCTGACGATACGCAGTGGAACAGCGACAAGCTCGTAGGAACAGGCTACATGTTCTCGCCCCAAACGGGTCCCACCGGTATCAGCCTCAAGCGTGGCGAAGCTGCATTCATCTATATCAACAGCGCCGGTTTCGTACCTTCGACGAAGGTGGAGGCCATGACGACAGAAGGGCTCAGTGTAACCGGTCCACGTCAGCGCTTGAACCCCGGTCTGAACATGGTGGTGGCCGACAACGACAGCCACCTGTTCATTGTCTACACGATCACCGACACGCGCAAGAAACTTGAGTCTGTTCCCGCCCTGCAAATCCACATCGAAGGCGGTCGCGTGAACGGTTACTTCGACATCACTCGCGGACACACCAACGCCGACTGGCTCGACATGGAGAAAACACTCTTCAAAGACCAGGTGATCCACATGAAGAACAAGTATTACCAGTTCAACATGGATCTCGCCGGCGTGAAGGAACAGCTCAACCGCAGCGAGTTTGCGAAGAAAGATGCCGACGGCACGCCCATGGGCATCGAAGGTGTACTGATGCGCTGGGACGAACTCGTGAAGTGCGAACACGACCTCATGGGCATCGATCACTATCTCGATCGTTTCAACTGCATGCTCTCTGCTTCTTCCTCTTCGAAGGGCAACCCCTACGCTTCCACCTACGGTACTTACTACCCCGGTGTGGGCGATTACTTGAACTATCAGCGTTTTACTCGCGGATCTGAGGATGACGAAGGAGCGCCCATCTGGGTGGTGGCTCACGAAACGGGTCACATTCACCAAAAGGCCATCAATATGGCCGGTGACACAGAAATGTCGGTGAACTTCTTCTCGCAAGTCTATCGTTGGTTGCAAGGTACGAACGTCGGACGTGGACGCCCCCTCTCGAACCCCATGGCTGACTTCCACCGCGGTGCCTTCCGTGATGAATACAACATTTGGACGCGTAGCCGAGTTTACTTCCAGCTTTGGCTCTACTATCAGCTCCAAGGACATCACCCCAAGTTCTATCCCGAACTTTTTGCCAAGTTGCGCAACAGCCCGATGACGTATTCCACGAATTCGAATGCGCCCATCAGCGGTCTGGACAACTATCTCAAGTTTGCGATGTTCGCCAGCGACGTAGCACAAGAAGACCTTTCAGAATTCTTCCAATTCTACGGTTTCTTCAAGCCCGTCAAGAATCACAACACCGGCGACTATCACGACAACTGGTTCACCACCACGCAAGCCGATATCGACAAGGCCATCGCCTACATGCGTAAGTATCCGAAGGCGCACCCCGGTATCTTCTTCATCGACGAACGTATCCGCAAGATTCAGGCAGAAGGCGTAGGCAGCAAGCCCGGCCAGATGCGTTTGTCCACCTCTGACGACGCTACTCCCGGCGATGCTCGCGAAGTAGGTGATGTTGGTATGGTGACCGACTTCCGCAACGATCTCGAATGCTCCGCCTATAAGGTCACCGACACCAACGGCCGCATTGCCGTTGACCGCAACAGCGGTACCGGTGCTGTCGGCTTCAAGGTATACAACACGACCGGTAAACTCGTTTATGTGTCGAACACCTACAACTTCACCATTCCTGCCACGATCGTACGACAAGGTTACTTCGTTGTCTGCGCCTTTGGTAATGGTAAGCAACAGGTGCTCTCAGGTGCTGAACATGTTCCGGCCAACTTCCTCGATCCCGCCAAGACCATCACCGGTCTTTCGGGTGTCAAGGTAGACGCTGCCAATGATAACGGCAAGGTTTACGATCTCTCCGGCCGCCCCGCTGTTGATGCGGAACACGGCGTGCGCATTGAGAACGGTAAGGTCGTTATCAAGTATCGCACCGCCGTGCGACAAAGGTCGCACCTTTATAAATTAAGCTATTTGGATGGCTCCCCGCGCTCGTGAAGAGTGTGGGGAGTTTTTGTGTTTCCGCACAATGTCGACGTGAAAAAAATGTAGCCGAAATTTGTTTCTTACGCCATTTATTCGGAACTTTGTATAGTAACGGCCAATGATGGTGTGCATGATGCGCACAAAAGGCGGCCTCTACCGTATAAAACGCTTGTAGTATGAAACAGGTATGCTTTCTCCTTCTCCTCTTCCCGCTGCTTTTGGGAAGTTGCGTCACCGGTTCTTACGGGCTTGCTCGTGAAGTGCGTCTCGGCATGACCGAAGCACAAGTCATTCATTTGTTGGGTGCACCGCAAGCGCGCGAAGAGACGCCGGATTCCGCAAAATGGGGCTACCATTGGGAGCAACTGCTCCGTAATAAGGTGCGAAACATGGAGTTGAAGTTTCGTGAAGGGCGTGTGGTGAATTTCCTACTTAGTGAAGTGCCTGTCAGTGGGCGAACCGGTTTTGAGGTCGGTTCACGCCGATCTCGCGAGGAAGTCAGCGAAGACGCCTACACCGACCTGCTTTTGGAGTTGAAGTCGGCGGGTTCGGACGGAAAACGCCTCAAGGTGCTTGACCGTTCGCTGCGACAACTGCAACTCTCAGGACGGCAAGCGCGCGGTTTGTTGCGCCAATTCAGTTTCGACAGTGAGCGTTTGAAGGCGCTTTCGATCATTGCGCCCAATTTGTCTTTGAATTACGATAAAGACTTGTTGATCGACCCCTTCACTTTTTCGAGCAATGCGGCCGCAGCGCGCACGCTGCTTGAAGCCCTGCACTGATTGTGGCGACCGCTTTCTTTATAGCAATTAAAACAGCATGCAAACAACAACTATATGTGCCGTGGCCACCGCGCCCGGCGGAGCACTCGGCGTGGTTCGCGTGGCCGGTGCCGACGCAATAGCCGTGACAGATCGCATATTCCGCTCTCGCGGTGGAAAACCACTGGCCGATCGTCGCGCGCATTCGTTGGCTTTCGGACAAATCGTCGACCCGCAGGACGGAACGCTCATCGACGAAGTGCTCGTTTCCGTTTTTCGCGCGCCGCACTCCTACACCGGCGAAGATGCCACGGAGATTTCGTGTCACGGTTCGGCCTTTGTACTGCATCGTGTCGTCCAACTGCTGATGGCAGCCGGCGCCACGCCGGCAGAGCCCGGAGAGTTCACGCGACGAGCGTTCTTGAATGGCAAAATGGACCTGTCGCAGGCCGAAGCGGTGGCCGATCTCATCGCTTCGTCCACGGCGGCATCGCATCGTGTGGCGATGAGTCAGATGCGTGGGCACTTCAGTCAGCGTTTGGCCGGCCTGCGCGATCAGTTATTGCATCTCACCTCCTTACTTGAGTTGGAGTTGGATTTCTCCGATCACGAAGATTTGGAGTTTGCCGACCGCAGTCAGTTGGATGGCGTCGCAGCCGCGGTGGAAGCCGAGACGGCTCGTTTGGCCAATTCGTTCTCTACGGGCAATGCCCTGCGCGAAGGTTGGCCGGTGGCCATCGTCGGTGCGACGAATGCCGGGAAGTCGACGTTGCTCAACGCGCTGTTGCAAGACGATCGTGCGATTGTGAGCGACGTGCACGGCACCACGCGCGATGTGGTTGAGGATACGTTCGTGTTGGGCGGCGTGCTTTTTCCGCTTTATCGACACTGCCGGTCTGCGCGACACCACCGATCAGGTGGAACAAATGGGCATTGAGCGGAGTCGTCGGCAGTTGCACGCGGCGCGCACCGTGATTTTCGTCCTTGATGTGAATTGTGTGGAAGCGCAGCTCGCCACGCTTGCCGACGAAGTCTTTTTCGGCGCGCAACGAGGGGCGATGTTTTTGGTCGTGGTCAACAAGGCCGATTGTTTAGCTGCCCTCGCCGATGGGGAAGAAGCCGCCCTTTCGCGCCGTGCAGCGGTGGAAAGTGCGATTCGCGCCGCCGCGAAAGCCTATGGCGTCGATCCGCAAGTGCTCTTCCTCTCCGCCCGAGAAGGGGAGGGCATGTCTGCGCTCTGTGATCAGCTGGTATCGACGGCCGCTGCGGCGCAGGAAACGGAAAGCGACGTGGTGGTGACCAATGCGCGCCACTATGCCGCACTGACCGCCGCTCTCGACGATGTGCGCCGTGTGCGCCGCGGTTTGCAGTCGGGCATTTCCGGCGACTTCGTGGCGCAAGATCTCCGCGAGTGCATCCACCATTTGGCCGAAATCACCGGCGGCGAAGTCACAACCGACGAAGTGCTCGGCACGATATTCAAGAACTTCTGCGTGGGGAAGTGAGAGCAGAGGCATATAGAAAAGGCGCTCATTATGAGCGCCTTTTTATTTTCGTATGTATACCTGAGTTTGGTCTAAGCCTCTTCTCTAAGAATAAGGTTCGTCCGACATTTGGAGTGAGGCCTCAACTACCGGAACCCCTTTCTCAAAAGTGCACTGGCCTCCCACTTCAGCTCCCCAACGCGCACGCGTAGCGCGCGCGTCCGCTGTTTTTCGTTTTTTGCCTTCACCTCTTCACCATACGACTGTAAGCAACTCGGAAACAGTGACTTGCGGGTGAAGGCTTCACCCCTGTTTCCTTCACCGGTGAAGGCAAAAAGAGAGCCTTTTCTTCACGCACAACACACACTGTGTCAACGAATTGCGGGTGAAGGTGAAGGGTGAAGGCAAGAATTTCGAACTCGCTGAGTGCGCGATGCGCAGGGGCGTGTCCGTTCGCGCGTAAGGCTGTGCGGATGAGGAAACAGTGAGTGACATGGTGGGCGAAGGGACGGGCGTCTTTTTCAAAAAAGCGGGGAGGAAGAAGAAATAAGAAGGGATGTTTCGAAAGAAAGTCCACAAGTTTTTATTCAATCTCTCCCTATCCTCAAAAAATGAAACATTTTTCTCGCGAAATATTCGATAGTTCGAAACTAAATACCTACTTTTGCGCTTGATAAAACACAATTTCCCTTCATTCCGCCGCACTGCGGCGTCTATATAGCGCAAAGTCGAGGTTCTTTTCCCGACCATCCGGCGCAAACGCTCTTTGACTTACTGAACCGGCGCGACTTTGCCATATCCCAACCTCTCGGAACAGACAAAAAGGCGCTACGTTCCGGCGCGGGATGCGTCTTTACGCGACCGCGACGAGGCATTATCGAAGCTCCCCAATCCGTTGTTCACGAAGTGTTCAATCCGCTGTTCCATAACAGTTTGTATTACCTCAAAAGGCTGTCGGTAAGGGTGTCGCCTACGAACGAGGAAACCAAGAAAATCAGCGTGCTGATTTTGGTTGATTGTGGTCCGCGAAAAGTTTAGAAGCAGTAGACCTCACATCCTGACCAAAGTTCGGTCTAAGCATCTCCCCTAAAAAGCATCTCCCCGACCATAGAAAGTGAAAGGTGGATTCCTTAGACCGAACTCAGGTATGTATAGAAAATCTTCATTCTTCGAATTAGTATTTGACGTTGTAGACTTCATTGGGATCATATCCATCACAGTAACCGTTTGGAATGTCATTTAAGAGTTCGTACTTTTTAGCGTATATAAGTAATTCCTTTCCACGCCCTGATGCTATGTGAAAGAAGAGGACATAAAGTTCTGGATCAGATAATTGGGCTCTATAAATAGCGATTAGCTCCTTTTTTTCTTGTTGGCTAAGGAATTTATTCTCATCCACAAGTTTGATGAGGTTATACATGTTTCGAAAAATACGAGCTCAGACTAGTTTGATTTGTTCTTCCAAGGCTTAGCTTCTTCTCTTTTCGTATTTTGCCAATTGTATATCTAATATTATCAAGGCGTCCTTTGTCAATTTCCTCTACTTTGATTTTGTTTAGAAGAAAAGGAAGTAATTTTTTAGAGATTCCATAATAAAAGATTATGTAAGCAATGTGTAAGCTCTTCATTGACTTCATTGACTTCATTGACTTCATTGGCTGAATTCCCCAACATAGTCGCTCATCTAGCTTATTTATTACCTTCAGTAAGCGATTGATTTGAATTTTGAAAATAACAAACGCTCTGCGCCCATTACTTGGCTTTGGCTTAGTTAGGTCGATGTGAGATATGGTGAGCTGATTAACGATGTTGTTGTGGAATTCCACCATCTTATAGAAGTTATCAGTAACACATCTTTTCTGTCTCTCAATGAACTGATCGGTAATACTGTAAATAAGCAGGAGCGTACTTAGAATAGAAAACATTGCTCCTACGAATCCTCCAAAGAAATTCCCAAAATCAGCAGCAAGTTTTGTGTCAATGATCCACGAAGTGTTGAAGTATACAGGATTGAAGACAATAAACAGAAAAGAGAGGAAGGTTCCTACAAAGAATATGATTGAGAGGTATTTGAATATTGAAGGAGCTGCTTTCGAAATAAAGGATATTATCTTATTCATTGGGATTGTGAGCTTGTAATGAATTGGACTCCATATGCTAAAAACAATTAGCTTGAAGATAATGGTCTAAACGAACTTCATAACGGATAAATAAAACCTCGACTAAGGGCATGGCGTGCCTAATTCCCTTTATAAATAATAGTCGCATGACTATTGCATCTTCACCTCATCAATCTTGACAATGCCGTTGACAATGGCGTAGATGGTCAAGCCGCTCACGGAGTGGATGTCCAATTTGCGCGAGATGTTTTTGCGGTGCGTGAGTATCGTGTTGATCGACAAGAAGAGATGCGCCGCAATCTCCTTGTTGGTAAGCCCTTTGACAATGTAAGCGATGATTTCTCGCTCGCGTTCGGAGAGCGCGTTGGCGTCATCTTCGTTGTTGGGCAAGTAGGTTTTGTTGGCAATGCGCTCTTCGAGGTGCTGCACCGCGGGAAAGAAGAGCACATCTTCCATTTCGCAGTGGGCACGGAGGTCGGCTTCGCAGTTGTAGATGCTGAAGAGCACGTTGCAAAGCAGGTCGCTCGATGCGCCTTCTGCGGGAGTATAATATTTAATGATGATGTTTTTGAGCTCTTGCAGCTTCTTGTCCATCGCATCGTGCCCTTTGGAGTATTGCTGAATGCGGAAATCAGAGACAATCTCTCCGGAAATGAGGCGATCGACGTAGCCGAAAATTTGGCGGTTCTCGTGTTCCATGTGTTTGCGCACCTCATTCATATATTCGTCGTAGAACTTAAGAATGAGGAAGGCTACCTCGTTTTGTCGCGAACAGTCGATCGCTTCGAGGAGTTTGCGGCGGAGGTGGAGGAGTTGGAAGTCGAGAAAGAAATCATGCGCAGCACGGAGATGGCGCATGAGGGTAGGCATGTGAACTTTGTCCACATAGAAAGGAGCAACGGAGGGTCCTTCTTTCATCACGTTGGCGACGGCCAAGAAAGTATTGGTGTCCACCTGCGAAGCCTCGCACACTTCTTTTACAGTATGCTCACCCACGCCCAATTGAATGCCGAAACGGCTGATCATTTGGAGTAGTGAGGGCTGTGAAGCGATGACTTCGCACATCTTGTCTTGCTCAGTGTAATTGAAACCCATATTGTATTCGTTGAAAGAGGGTTGAAGCATCTCAAAAAGGCCGTGCGCGATGCGAAAAGTCAACATTTTGCGCCGCACAACAGATGCTTAGGGGCAAAGATACTATTTTTTTGCGAGTCGATAATCACTACATGTGGGTATTCCTCTTGCGATTTTAAGACATTAAGCCCCAAAATAACTGTAGAAATACCCAAATGTAGTGATTGCGTTGTTAAGGAGAAGTCCGTAATTTTGTAGTGAAATTCAAAGTGAGAAGAAATGAAAACCCAAGGAATCGTGTTGTCCCTCCTGTTAGGGGCCGCTTTTGCGAGCACTGCCGCCGCACAATGTCCCATCAAGGACAGCATTATGGGCGTAGGCTCGAATTTTGAAACCTACACTCCCGAAGCTTCGGTACAGAACGCACAACGTCCCGACGGAATGACCGGTGCCACGGTGCAACATCGCGACGGTGCGCATGGCAAAAACCAGTGCGACGGCAAAAAGAATCCCTACAATGATGAGTACGACGGCTTCCGTCGTTTCCGTTTGGGCGGTTATGGCGAAATGGTTTCGGCCTTCAAAGATTACGGCATGAATCGCTTTTACGGTCATCCGGAGGGAGCTCCGAAAGAACACCGCGCCACGATCTCGATTCCTCGCTTTGTCTTGGCACTCGATTATAAGTTTTCGCCCAAATGGATCGTCGGTGCTGAAATCGAATTTGAATCCGGCGGTACCGGAACAGCACTCGAACTCGAAAGGACGAGAATGGCGAGTATGAAACCGAATTGGAGAAAGGGGGTGAAGTGGCCATTGAGCAATTTCACCTCACCCGTTTGATACATCCCGCCTTCAATATCCGTGTTGGTCACATGATAGTGCCCGTCGGATTGACGAATCCTCACCACGAAGCTGCGGATTTTTTCGGCACGGTGCGTCCCGAAGGCGAATCCACGATCATTCCCTGCACTTGGCACGAGACAGGGTTGGCATTCTTCGGTAGTTTCGGCAAGCGTGCCGCGCGTTTCAACTATCAGGCCATGGTTGTTTCCGGCCTGAATGCCAATGGATTTGATCGCAACAACTGGGTGAAGAAAGGCAAACAAGGCAAGTTTGAAGAAGATCGTTTGCAGCATCCCGCGTTTGTTGCGCGTTTAGATTGGATCGGCCTCCCCGGTTTGCGTGCCGGCGTGAGCTATTATCATTGCGGCGATGCCGGTGCGAATGCCGACATTCCCACGATTTATAAGAAAAAGTTCCCTGTCAACATTTTTCTGTCGATGCGCAGTATGAACATCCCTATGTTATTGCGCGCGGCAACGTATTGATCGGCACGCTTGGCAATGCCGGAGAACTGAGTGCCCGCAACAGCAACCTCAATAAGCTGGCGCCCTACACGCGTTTGGCACCTATCGCTAAACGTGCCGTGAGCTATGGTGGTGAAGTGGGCTTGAACCTGCGCAACATCATCGGTCGCGAAGATTTGCCTGAGATTATTCCTTTTGCCCGTTACGAGTATTACAATGCACAACAGGAGGGCGAAAAGAATAGTTCGTTTGTTTCGGTGATGGATCCCCGTTTCAAGACCTCCATGTGGGTGTTCGGTCTGAACTATCGTGTCGGAAACGGCGTAGTGGTGAAGGCGGACTACACAACGCGCCGCATCGGTGGCGGGCAGTTCAATTCTGAAAACGAATTTGCCCTCGGCGTTGCTTTCAACGCGTGGTTCCTCAATAAATAAGCCGTCTTTTCGACACCGTAAGCCGTGTTCTTCCCGGTACTTGTCTGCTCCCCGGCGTTTTCTCCCACCGACATGCCGCAGCTTCACGAAAATGAAGGCGAAACACGGCCACGGACAAGAGACACCTCAATCGGAATAAAACTAACCTACAACATATCTCTACAAAATAACCTATTATGAAAAAGTGTGTGTTTGCCCTTGCCCTTCTCCTTTCGGGAGTCGGCACTTTCACCTCTTGCGGAAGCGACGAACCCAAGAAGGTCGTAGCTCAAGATCCTTCCAATTTGGACTACAACTCGTCCAATGCCGGCAACTGGAACAGCTACGCCCATCTCGTCGCGCGCCTGCTTGTCAACGATTCGAAGACGTTGTTGCGTGCTTGGACGGAACAATACGAATCAGATTACGATGCCGAAGGCAAGCCGATGTCTTATGCTCGCTTGTTCCAAGGCGAAACGCCTTACACCAAGGGAGAAGACGGCACGCTCACGGCACGTACGCCTTATTTCAAGACTCAACTCGACGCGATTGAGCAGCTTGTCGACGGATGCGTGGAGATTTCCGGCGAGGTCGGAGAAAAGAAAATCGGCGATCCCCTCGAGAAGTACAATAAAGGCAAGGTCACCGAAGCCCTTTATGCCGTGGAGTCTTGGTATTCTTGGCACTCTCGCGAAGACTATCAGAACAACATCTTCTCCATCCGCAATGCGCTCCTCTGCTCTCGCGACGGTAAGTTCGATCACACCGAGAACGGCGTGTCTATCCTCAACTACGTAGCCGCTAAGGGCAACCACCAGCTCACACAGAAGGTGTACAAGGCCGTCAACGCGGCTGCCGCCGCCATTAAGGCCATCCCCCCAGCCCTTCCGCAACAACATCAACAGCAAGGAAGCCCTTGCCGCACAGGAAGCTTGCGGCGCACTGAGCGAAGTGCTTGAAAAAGAACTCAAACCTTGGTTGCGCGAAAATGCCGATGAGGCTGCTTACAAGCAGATCATCAAGAAGTATGTCGACGTGGTGGTGCTGCCCACTTACAAAGATCTCGTGACGAAGAACGAAGCGTTGCTCAAATCCGTTGAAGCGCTGCGTGCAAAACCCAGCAACGAGGCCTTCAAGAACGCCGCCAACGCCTGGCTCGAAGCGCGCGAACCGTGGGAAACGAGCGAAGCCTTCCTCTTTGGCCCCGTTTCGAAGTTCAATCTCGACCCCAACATGGACTCTTGGCCTCTCGATCAGGTGCAAATCGTCAATGTTCTCACAACGGGCGACTATTCTCAGTTGACTTGGAATCCCGGTCAGTCGGAAGAAGCCATTCAAACGGCGCAAAACACGCGCGGTTACCACACCCTTGAATACTTGCTCTTCAAGGACGGCAAACCCCGTACGGTGAAATAAGTCATTCCGAGTCTCGTTTTTGAACCATATCGTCCGCTCCTCTTTCTCGTGCGGAAATACGCGAGACACATTATGTTTCAAAGAACGCCATCTTCGGAGGGTGCGACCGCACGGGTTGCGCCCTCCCTTCTGCATTTCCGATCCATCGGCGCCAAGGTGGCAAGTCGCGGCGCAAGATCGGGATGCGTCCGGGGGCGGTTGTGCGCATCGCAACGATCGACCCGCAGAACTGACGAACAGCTATGAACAAAATTCTTACTTCCTCCATTCTTCTTCTCGGCGCCATGGCCTTGCTCAGCTGCGAGAACGACGATTTGCAGGTCACCGAAACCGACATTCCCGCCGGATATGCCCCTTCAGCCGGCATTTCGACGGTCTATATGAGTTCGTCGTTGGCCTACGACCAGAGTTCTCCTTGGGTATCGGGGCAATTGGCTCGCCGTTTCCAAGAAGGCGACGGACTTTATGATGATCCGCGCTCGTCGTCCGACGGACTCGGCCCTGTTTATGCCGGTTATGCCTGCGGCAGTTGCCACCGCAACGCCGGTCGCACCGTGCCCGCCGTCTGGACCAAGCGCAAAGACGGCGCATACGGATCGGGCGACTACGGTTTCTCGTCGATGTTGTGCTACATCACCCGCCGCAACGGCGCCTTCTTCCAAAACTACGGCCGTGTGCTGCACGACCAAAGCATCTACGGCGTCGACGCCGAGGGCAAGGTCAAAGTTACTTGGCGCTACGAAAAGGGCACCTTCCCCGACGGCGAACCCTACGAACTGGCCGCCCCTTCCTACACCATCACCGACTGGTACAAGCCCGGCCCCGACGGCAAACCCATTCGTCCCGAAGATCTCTTCATCAGCGTGCGCATTCCCCTGCGACATGTTGGCTTGGGACAAATGATGGCCCTCGATCCGCGAGAAATCGAAGCCTTGGCGCGCAAAAGCAACTATCCCGAATACGGTATTTCGGGTCGTGCCAATTATATCTATGAGCGCGGCAAATATCAACTCGGTCTTTCGGGCAACAAGGCGCAACATGCTGACCTTACCATCGAACTCGGTTTCTCGAGCGACATGGGTGTGACCAACAGTCGCTACCCCGAAGAGATTTCTGAGGGACAATCGCAGATCGCGCAAGCCGGTGCGATGGGATTGGCCTATCGCGGGCTCGAAGTCTCCACCCAAGACATGGAGAACGTCGATCTCTATCTCCACACCCTCGGTGTGCCCGCGCGTCGCAACGTGAACGACCCCGAAGTGAAGCGCGGCGAACAAATGTTCTATCAAGCCAAGTGCCACCTCTGCCACGTCACCACCTTGCGCACGCGTCCTCGCGGTGCCACCTTGCTGGCCGGCACCGAATTGCCGTGGCTCGGTAACCAAACTATCCACCCCTATTCCGACTATCTGCTCCACGATATGGGCAGCGAAATCATGGGCGTGGGCCTCAACGACAACTATGTGAGCGGATTGGCCCGCGGTTGCGAATGGCGCACCACTCCCTTGTGGGGCGTTGGGCTCCAAGAGAAGGTGGACGGCCACACCTATTTCTTACATGACGGCCGTGCGCGCAACTTCACCGAGGCCATTCTCTGGCACGGCGGTGAGGGCGAGGCTTCCAAGCGTCTTTTCATGAAGATGCCCAAGAAAGACCGTCAAGCCCTCCTCAAGTTCCTCGAATCGCTTTGATTCGGCGCCCTTTTCCCTCTTTCTTTGATCCTTTTTCTACATTTTGTCATCACACGACAACTCCCTTTCAAAATGAAACATATCCTCGCTTTTGCTTTCGCCGCCTGCGCGTTGCTTCCGCTCCACGCACAGGACGAAGCCACCGCCAACGGGGTGGTGAGCATCGACGACAACCGCGCCCTCACCGTGCGCAGCAACAACGGCAGCTTCGAGTTCAAACCCTATCTCATGGTGCAAACTCACGGCGCGTTCAACTGGTACGACGACGAAGGCCTCGACAAGGCCTACAACCAAGACAACGTGGCCAACTCCGGCTTCGGCTTGCCTTATGCCGTGCTCGGTTTCACCGGTAAAGCCTACGACAAAGTCACCTACAACCTTTCGATCAACGCCGCTGCCGGCGGTGCCAACGTCCCTGCAGCAGGCCTGGTTCGACGTGAAAGTGAACAACGGCTTCGGTCTCCGCGCCGGTAAGTTCAAAACGCCCTTCGCCCACGCCTATCTCACCACGCTCGGCGAAACCCTCCTGCCGATGTTGCCCACCTCACTCACGGCTCCCGTGATTTTGCCCCACTCGCTCAATGCCGTCACGCCCTCCATGGCTACCGGTTTCGATCTCGGTGTGGAAGCCCACGGCTTGTTTGCCGTAGGTGGTCAAAGCAAATTGGGTTATCAGGTCGGTGTGTTCAACGGCACGGGTGCCGGCACGAATGCCGCCACGAAGACCTTCTCCGACGATTGGCACATCCCCTCGTTGCTCTACGCCGGTCGGCTCACTTATCAGCCTTGGGGTGTGATGCCCGCCACGCAAGGCAGCCCGAAACACCTCAACACGCGCAAAATGCTCGTCGGTGTGAGCAGCAGTCTCAATGTCGAGAGCGAAAACGAGAGCACCAACGACACACGTTTCGGTTTTGAGTTCGCCATGCTCTACCACCGTTGGTATTTCGCCGCCGAAGGCTACGCCATGCACATGGGCTTCACCAAACGCATGAAGATCGACGATAAGTTCAACTTCTACGGCGGTTATGCGCAGGTGGGTTATTTCGCCACGCCCCAACTGCAGGTCGCCGCGCGCTATGATTTCTTCGATCGCAACGGCACGGATCTCGACGGCACGCTCAATTCGCCCGCCCTCGGCCTCAACTATTTCTTCCCCGGCACGGGGCTGAAGCTCTCGGCCATGTATCAGTACACCGGCCGCTGGAAGCACAAGACGCAGCTCGACCGCGACAACGACGACCTCGGCATTGCCACCCACTGCGCCCGCTTGCAGCTGCAATACTCCTTCTAAGCCCCACTTTCTCCTACGGACATGAACAAAATTCTTACTTTTTTGTGGTGTTGTGCCGTTGTGCTGCTGTCCGCTTGCGATTCCGGCAACATCGAGGAAGACACCACAACCGCGGCGCGCGAAGGGCTCAGCATCCGCCTGAGCGGCAGACTGAGCGGTGCCGAAACGTGGAGCGATCGCTACCAACTGGTGCTCGCCGCCTTCGACGGCGGCAGCGACTACTCGCTGGTGCAGAAAGAAATCCCGACGCAGTTGCTCGACGGCGACTCGGTGAACTTCGTGCTGAGCGGCATTCCCGCCGAAGCCGAGAAGGTGCAGTTGTGCGTAGTCGATCGAGTGCGCGAACGCGTCGCCACCTTTGCCGATTTCAAACTCAACGCCAAAATGTTTGAGCGCACACGCGACACCCTGCGCTTTGACGTGGGGCGCACCAATGTGAGCATGTACAGCGTGGTCGAAGATCAACTGTTTGACAACCTCTGCAGCAAGTGCCACGGCAACAACGGTCGTGCCGCCGCAGCGATGGATCTGCGCAAAGGTCACGCCTATGGTGCCACGGTGGGCGTAGCCGCCCATCTTGACCCCACGCAACAGCGCATCGAAGCCGGCAATTCCGACAACAGTTGGCTGGTGCGCGTGCTCACCGAGGGCAACGAAGGCCTCACCCACTACAAAGACCACACGCTCATTCTCAACAATGAGCGCGACAGCAAGTATTTTACGCTCCTCAAAGACTGGATCAACGCCGGAGCGAAACCCTAATTTCTACGAGACTGCGAGAAGGCCAAAAGCCTTCTCGCGTCGTGTCTTTCAAAACAATGGACTTTTTGCAAAAAACTTGGGAAGAAATCGGCATAAGTTGTGGACTTTCTTCCTATATCTCCCAACTTGGCCCGAGCGAGTACCACGTTCAACTTCATGTGAGCCCACAAAACGAGGGTTTTGCCCAACAATATGCTCGCCTTCAGCGTGGTTTTGAGCGTGTTTGCGCCGAATTGTTGCCCGCCGATGCGCGCCCTGTGCTCAAACGCTACTTCGTGAGCGACGCCACCAACCAGGCTCCGCTCATGGAGTCGGAAACGGCGTGCACCGTCTCGGTCATTCAGCAGCCGCCGCTCGACGGTTCGAAAAATCAGTCTGTGGGTCTATTTCCTCACGGGCGCTGACGTGCAGTGCGCCGACGGCGTCACCACGGTGGAACACGGCGGTTATCGCCACCTTTGGCACATGGGCATGGAAAGCCCCGCCGGAGATTCTGCAGCACAGACCGAGGCTTTGCTCACTCGCTACGAGGACGAACTCACAGCGCAGGGTGTCACGATTGCCGACGACTGCGTGCGCACTTGGTTTTTCGTGCGCGACGTCGACACCAACTACGCCGGGCTCGTCAAAGCGCGCCTTGACAACTTCCTCCGTATGGGGTTGACGCCCGATACGCACTACATTTCGTCGACGGGCATCGGTGGTTTGCCGGCCGACACGCGCTCGCTCGTGCAACTCGGCGGCTATGCCGTGAAAGGCTTGGAGCCCGGGCAACAACGCTATTTGTATGCCCTCACCCACCTCAATCCCACCATCGAATATGGGGTGACGTTCGAGCGCGGAACGGTGGTCGAATACGGCGACCGCGCACAAGCCTTCATCAGTGGCACGGCCTCGATCGACAACAAAGGACAAGTGGTGCACGTCGGCGATATCGTGCGCCAAACCCACCGCATGTGGGAAAACGTCGATGCGCTTTTGGCCGAAGCCGAGATGAATCTCGCCGAACATGCGGCGCAAATCACGGTCTATCTGCGCGACACGGCCGACTATGTCACGGTGCGCGACCTCTTCGCCGCGCGTTTCCCGCACGTCCCCACCGTCATCACTCTCGCTCCCGTGTGCCGTCCCGAGTGGCTCATCGAGATGGAATGTATCGCCGTAGCCGATCGTCAGCATGAAACTTACCGTCCCTTCTAAACTCCCGTTCTATCTCCTCGCGGTGCAGGTCGTGGTGCTCATCGCGGCCACGATTGTAGAGCACCTGTGGGGAAGTGCGACGGCCTATGCCCACATCTACGGCAGTGTGCCCTTTCGCTTGCTGTGGACGGGCATTGTGCTCACGGGAGCGTGGGTCATTGTGCGCCGAAGGCTTTGGCATCGGTTGCACGCCCTCGTGCTGCATGCGTCGTTCGTCGTGATTTTGCTCGGGGCGCTGTGCACCGCCTTCGGGGCAGTGAACGGCAACCTGCATTTGCGTGTGGGAAAATCGTCGCGCCTCTTCCTCACTGACGACAAAGACGTGGGGCGACTGCCGTTTGACGTGAAACTCACGCAGTTCACCGTCCACCGTTATCCCGGCACCGACACGCCTGCCGACTACGAAAGCCGTTTGCGCGTGGTGGGTCGCGACTATGTGGTGTCGATGAACCGCATTGCCGAAATAGACGGCTGGCGCATTTACCAAACTTCCTACGACACCGACGGAAAGGCAGTGTGCTCAGCCTTTACCACGATCCGTGGGGCATTCTCCTCACCTATGTGGGCTACGGGCTGCTGTTTGTGTCGCTGCTGTGGTCGTTGTTGGCGCGCGGCGGTGCGTTTCGCACTTTGTTGCGCCATCCTGCGTTGCGCCGCACCGCCTTTGTGCTGCTCTTCGTGGCAGGGTGGGGCAGTATCGGGGCTTCGGCGTCAGATTTTTCCGACGGAAAGCTGCGCACCATCGCCCGCAGCAAGGCCGACAGCATCGGCCGGCGACAGATTGTTTACAACGGTCGCGTCTGTCCGCTCAACACCTTGGCAGTGGATTTCTGTAAAAAAATCACCGGCAAACCGAGTTTTCGCGGACTCACTGCCGAACAGGTCTTGCTCTCGTGGGTGTACTATCCCGACGAGTGGCAAAATGTGGCCATGGTGCGCATCAAAAGTGAGGCTTTGCGCGAGCGGCTGGGCATCGTGGGCGATTATGCCTCGGTGGCACAGTTGTATGCCGGCGGCGAATACCGTTTGCAGCGACTGATGGCCGCCGAACGCGATCCCTCTTCGCCGTTGGCGCGCGCCATTCAGGACACTGACGAGAAAGTGGGGCTGATCGTGATGCTCTACAAGGGCACGCTCATTCGTCCCCTGTCGGCTGAGGCGAAATCGGCGCAGTTGTCGGAAGCACGTGTCACGGCCGAAATCGTCTACAACCGCATCCCGGCCGTGAAGATCGCCTTTATGTATTGTCTCACCCTCGGGTTCTTGGCCTTCGGTGTGCAGGTGAGTGGTCGTCGATGGTCGTGGCTCGATGGAGTTTTTCCAATGCGCCGTCGTCGCCGCCTTTGTTTGCCTGACGTTGTGGTTTGCTTTCCGCTGGTATCTGGCCGGTTTCGTGCCGATGAGCAATGGTTTTGAGACGATGCTCTTGTTGGCCGTTTGCGTGTTGGGCGTTGCGAGCCTTTTTGATGCGCCGCTTTTCGTTTGTCGTACCCTTCGGTTTGCTCATCGCCGGCTTTGCGCTGTTGGTAGCCCACCTCTCTGACATGAATCCGCAGATCACGCCGCTCATGCCCGTGCTGAGTTCGCCCTTGCTCAGCTTGCATGTCACGATTATGATGTTCTCTTACGCGCTGTTTGCCCTGACCTGTCTCAACAGTGGCTACGCTTTGTGGTTGTCGCGCCGCGAAACGAATGCCGCGCGCGTCGAACAACTCACGGTGCTCAATCGTTTGCTCCTGCACCCGGCGGTATTTCTCCTCTCGGCCGGCATTTTCATCGGTGCCATCTGGGCCAATGTCTCGTGGGGACGCTATTGGGGCTGGGATCCCAAGGAGGTGTGGGCGCTCATCACGATGTTGATCTACTCCTTCGCCCTACATCCCGGTTTACTTCCTGCGTTGCGTCGTCCGCGGGTGTTCCATTGGTTCGTGCTCTTGGCTTTCTTGAGTGTGTTGTTCACCTATTTCGGGGTGAATTTCCTCTTGGGCGGTCTGCATTCCTACGCTTAGGCCGCGCTGTGTGTCGTTTCTCCCGAGAAAAAGCCCGAAAAATGAGCCGTATATCTAAAAAAAAAGTATCTTTGTGGCAGCGAAACCTTGCAATTGGCTTCGCTGCCCTTGTTTTTCCTATACAATGACTCCAAAACAGGGGCAATGACCTTCAAAACGAGGGTGTTCTCGACGAAAAGTTGAGTTCGACTCTCATGGCGTTGAGGCTATTGCCGAACAGCGTCGTCCGAATTGAAATTAAATATCCCTTGCAAATGAATAGAATTCTAGCCCTGCTTGCCGTCTTGTTCGCCCTTACGGCACCGGCCTGCACCAATCTGTTGGTAGGCAAGAAAGCCTCGAAAAACGGAGAGTGTTTCATCACTTACAGTGCCGACTCCTACGGCATGTACGGTCGCTTGCTCCACTATCCCGCGGGCAAGCATGCGCCCGGTACGATGCGCAAAATCGTAGACGGCGACACCCACAAGCCCCTCGGCGAAATTCCCGAGGCAGCCTACACTTATAATGTGGTGGGCAACATCAACGAGCACCAACTCGCCATCACCGAAACGACTTTCGGCGGCCGCGAAGAACTCTGCCCGAAGAATCCTGTGGGCGGCATCGACTATGTGTCGCTCATGGCACTCGGCCTGCAGCGCGCCAAGACCGCTCGCGAAGCCATCCGCGTGATGACGAGCCTTGTGGCGCGCCACGGTTACGCCTCGGAGGGCGAATCGTTCTCGATAGCCGACCCCAACGAGGCATGGATCCTCGAAATGATCGGTAAAGGCGACTCTGCCAAAGGCGCTGTGTGGGTGGCTGTGCGCATCCCCGACGACTGCATCAGCGCGCACGCCAACCAAAGCCGTATTCACCGCTTCGATTTGAAGGACAAAAAGAATGTGATGTACTCGAAAGACGTGATCACGTTCGCCCGTTCGAAAGGTTATTTCAAAGGCAGCGATGCCGAGTTCTCGTTCTCCGAAGCCTATGCGCCGGCCGACTTTGGTTCGCAGCGTTTCTGCGAGGCCCGCGTTTGGAGTCTCTTCAACCGCTTCACCACGGGCATGGAAAAGTATGTGCCCTTTGTGGACGGTAAGCACATCGGCACGTCGGAAGTGATGCCGCTCTACGTGAAACCCACCCACCCCGTGACGTTGGAAGAAGTGATGGCCGCCATGCGCGACCACTATGAGGACACCCCGTTTGACGGTACGAAAGATGCCGGTTCGGGTGTGTGGAGTGCACCCTATCGCCCCTCACCCTTGACGTGGGAGCACAAAGGGAAGAAGTATTTCAACGAACGCCCCGTTTCGACTCACCAAGCCAGTTTCGTGATCGTGTGTGAACTGCGTAGCCGCATGCCCAACGCGGTGGGTGCCGTGCTGTGGTTTGCCAACGACGATGCCAACATGACGCCGTTTGTTCCCGTCTACTGCTCGCTCACCCAAGTGCCCGAATGCTTTGCCGACAGCACGGCCAACGATCACACCTTCTCTTGGAAGTCGGCCTTCTGGTTGTGCAACTGGGTTTCGAACATGGTGTATCCGCGCTACTCGCAACTGTTCCCGGCTGTGGCCGCTCGTCGTGATGCCTTCCAACGTCGAATGATAGAAGCCAAGCACGCGGCCGACGCGGAGCTGTTTGCACTGGCACAGGCCAATCCTGCCGCCGTGACGGAGAAAGTGAATGCCCTCGCCGCCCAATGGTCGGGCGAAATGATGCGCGAATGGAAGTCGCTCGGCGAATATCTCATCATGAAGTACAACGACCAAGTGGTGAAGAAGGAAACTTCCGATGGAAAATGGGAACTCACGCCCGACGGTATCTGCGTTGATCCCGAACGCCCCGGCTTCCCCGAGAAGTATCGTGAGGTGCTCATCCGCGAAACGGGTGAAAAATACAGCGTACCCCAATCTAAATAATCCCCGCGACGAACAGCGAAAGGTGATTCTCCGGCATGAGAGAGTCACCTTTTGCAATTCTTTCCCCGTTTGTCGCGCCCAACATAGAAGCCTATGACAACCTATGATGTAACTGCCATCACCGACCGCAATCTTATTGCGCGTTTCGGGCTCGACGCTCGCGAGATCGGAGAAGAAACGCTCCGTTTGGCCGAAAGCGAAATCGGGTTGCGCGAATGGCAACCCACGCCCGAAGACCTCGCCGCCTTCGAACGTGTGCACGAGCTCGAAGCCTTGAACGAAGAGATGCTCAAAACGGATAATTTCCGCAACTTGCTCGTCTCGCAGGCAGCCGATATGCGCGTGGTGTTGCTGCTCATTGCCGGTTGTGTGGTGCTGATGCGCCTCGTCAAGGACAACCCCGATGCCGAAGCGCGCCGGCGCCTCTCGATCGAGGCGGCGCACATCTACGCACCCCTCGCCCACAAACTCGGACTCTACAAACTCAAATCGGAGTTAGAGGATTTGTCGCTCAAATATCTGGAGCACGAAGCCTACTATATGATCAAGGAGGCGCTCAATGCCACGAAAAAGAGCCGCGACGCCTATATTGAGAATTTTGTGGCGCCGATTCATCAGATGCTCACCGCCGCCGGACTGCGCTACCACATGAAGGGACGCACGAAAAGCATTCACTCCATCTGGCAAAAGATGAAGAAGCAACATTGTGGCTTCGAAAAAGTGTATGATCTCTTTGCCATTCGCATCATTCTCGACTCCAGTCCCGAAAATGAGGTAGCCGACTGCTGGAAAGTCTTCTCGCTGATCACCAATCGTTACGAGTCGAACCTCAAACGCCTGCGCGACTGGGTGACCGTTCCGAAATCTAACGGCTATGAGAGCCTGCATGCCACCGTCTTGGGTCCCGAGGACAAATGGGTGGAGGTGCAGATCCGCACCGAACGCATGGATGAGGTGGCCGAACACGGCCTCGCCGCACACTGGCGTTACAAGGGAGTGAAGAGCAGTGAGGGCGGTGTCGACAGTTGGTTGGCCGATATTCGCGCCGCCCTCGAAGCCGGCAAAGATCCGCATGTCGACGATGGAGTGCACACGGGCTTGAAGGAAAACTCAGTCTACGTTTTCACGCCCAAAGGCGACCTCTTTAAGTTGCCCGTCGGCAGCACCGTATTGGATTTCGCCTATCTCATTCACTCGAAAATCGGCAACCGCAGCGTCGGTGGTATCGTCGACGGCAAGAATGTTTCGCTTCGTCAACCGCTGCGCAGTGGACAGCGTGTCGAAATTCTCACCTCGAACACCCAGCAACCGCGCCTCGAATGGTTGAACATCGTGGTGTCTTCTCACGCCCGTTCGAAGATTCGTCAAGCCCTGCGCGAAATGAAAAGTCGCGACAGCGCCATGGGACGCGAAGTGCTCGAGCGAAAATTGAAGAATCGCAAGCTCGAATGGGACGAACGTGCCCTGAACCAACTCATCAAGAAACTGGGTTATAAGGAAGCCGGCGACTTTTTACACCGACATAGCCGAAGACAAAATCGATCTCAACGCTTCGCTCGACACCTATGTCGAGTTGCAGAAGCGCGAAGCCGGTGTGGCGGAACGAGCCGAAGTGCGCAGTGCCGAAACCTTCAGTTTCTCCGACGCCGCTCCCACGGTCGATGCGGGACAAGAAGATGTTTTGGTGATCGACAACAGCAATCTGAAAGGCGTGCAATTCCAAATGGCACGTTGCTGCCACCCGGTTTACGGCGACGAGGTCTTCGGTTTTGTCACCGTTTCGGGCGGCATCAAAATCCACCGCGACAGTTGCCCGAACGCCCGCGAGATGCGCGAACGCTTCCCCTATCGCGTGGTGAAAGTGCGTTGGGCAGGCAAAGGCGGCAGCACTTATCCCATCACGTTGCATGTGGTGGGACAGGACGACCTGGGCATTGTGAACAACATCACGTCCATCATTTCGAAAGAAGAGCACATCATGCTCCGCAACATCTCCATCGAAAGCAACGACGGGTTGTTCTATGGCGAGTTGACAGTCCTGGTCGACGACACGACGCAACTCAATTCGCTCATCAAAAAACTCCGCACCGTGAAAGGCGTCAAAGCCGTTGGACGCTGAACAGACCCTTCGCGGGCGATAGATTTGTCGTTTTTTTTGTAACTTCGCGTTCATGTAGCGTTTTCAGTATAAAACGTGCGATTTTTTCAAACTATGGTTAGCAAAAACTGCTGATCTATTTGGCGGATTGCTGAAGTTGCGTTATATTTGCAGTATATAAAATTGAAACAGTCATCTAATATGGAACAAGTAAAAAGAGTTTACACATTCGGCGACGGAAAAGCCGAGGGCGACGCCTCGATGCGTGATTTGCTCGGTGGTAAAGGTGCCAACCTCGCCGAGATGAATAAGATTGGCGTGCCCGTTCCTCCCGGGTTTACCATCACCACCGAAACGTGCAACGATTATTACCGCGTAGGTCAGGAAGCCATCATTGCCGAACTTACCGATGCCGTGGCAGCCGCCATTGCTACAACGGAAGTGAGCATGAACAGCAAGTTTGGCGATCCTTCCAACCCGCTGTTGCTCTCCGTGCGTTCCGGTGCGCGCGCATCGATGCCCGGTATGATGGACACCATCCTCAACCTCGGTCTCAACGACGAGGTGGCCGAAGGCTTGGTGGCAAAAACCGGCAACCCCCACTTCGTATACGACTCCTATCGTCGTTTCGTGCAAATGTACGGTGACGTCGTGCTCGGCATGAAGCCCGAGAACAAGGAAGACATCGATCCCTTCGAAGCCATCATCGAGGAAGTGAAGGCCATTCGTGGCATTCACCTCGACAAGGATCTCACGGTCGAAGAACTGAAAGATCTCGTTGAGCGCTTCAAGGCCGCCATCAAGACACAGACCGGCCACGACTTCCCCACAGATCCCAAAGAACAACTCTGGGGTGCCATCTGTGCGGTATTCCGCAGCTGGATGAACGAACGCGCCATTCTCTATCGTAAGATGGAGTCGATCCCCGACGAGTGGGGTACGGCCGTGAACGTACAAGCCATGGTATTCGGTAACATGGGCGAAACCTCTGCAACGGGTGTTTGCTTCAGCCGCGACGCCGGTAACGGTGAGAACCTCTTCAACGGTGAGTACCTTGTCAATGCACAGGGCGAAGACGTGGTGGCCGGTATCCGCACGCCCCAGCAGATCACCAAGATCGGCTCACAGCGCTGGGCAGAACGTGCCGGTATCAGCGAAGAAGAACGCGTTGCCAAGTTCCCCTCCATGGAAGAAGCCATGCCCGAAATCTACAAGGAACTCGACACCTTGCAGAACAAGCTCGAGCAGCACTATCGCGACATGCAAGACATGGAGTTCACGGTACAGGAAGGCAAACTCTGGTTCCTCCAAACCCGTAACGGTAAGCGCACGGGTACAGCTATGGTGAAGATCGCCATGGACCTCCTTCACGAAGGCCTCATCGACGAGAAAACCGCCATCAAGCGTTGCGAGCCCAACAAGCTCGACGAACTCTTGCACCCCGTCTTCAACAAGCGCGCTTTGGCCGGTGCTCACGAGATCACGCGCGGTTTGCCCGCTTCTCCCGGTGCCGCCTGCGGTCAGATCGTCTTCCACGCCGACGATGCCGAAGAATGGCACGCAGCCGGTAAGAAGGTCATCATGGTGCGTATCGAAACCTCGCCCGAAGACTTGGCCGGTATGGCCGCTGCCGAAGGTATCCTCACGGCACGTGGTGGTATGACCTCTCACGCAGCCGTTGTGGCACGTGGTATGGGTAAGTGCTGCGTATCGGGCGCCGGTGGCATCGTTGTGGACTACAAGGCACGCACGCTCACCGTCGACGGTCAGACGCTCAAGGAAGGCGATTTCCTTTCGCTCAACGGTACGACCGGTTGCGTTTACGCCGGCGAAATCCCCACCGAAGCAGCTGAACTCAGCGGCGACTTCTCCGAACTCATGGATCTCTGCGCCAAATATGCTCGCTTGCAAGTGCGCACCAATGCCGACACGCCCCAAGACGCTCTCGTCGCTGCCAAGTTCGGCGCAGTGGGTATCGGTCTTTGCCGCACGGAGCACATGTTCTTCGAAGCCGAAAAGATCGTCGCCATGCGCGAAATGATCCTCAGCGAAACCGTTGAAGGTCGCGAAAAGGCTCTCGAGAAGATCCTTCCCTACCAGAAGGCTGACTTCCTCGGCATCTTCCGTGCCATGGACGGCAAGCCCGTCAACGTGCGTCTGCTCGATCCCCCCCTCCACGAATTCGTTCCTCACGATCAAGCCGGCCAAGAAGAAATGGCCAAGGCCATGGGCGTGACGGTAGAATACATCCGCCAGCGTGTCAACTCGTTGGTAGAAGCCAACCCGATGCTCGGTCACCGCGGTTGCCGTCTCGGTAACACCTATCCCGAAATCACCGCTATGCAGACGCGCGCCATCCTCGGTGCCGCTGTGGAGCTGAAGAAGGAAGGCCTCGATCCCCATCCCGAAATCATGGTGCCCCTCACCGGTATCCTCTATGAGTTCGAGAACCAAGAGAAGGTGATTCGTGACACCGCTGCTAAGCTCTTCGCCGAAGAAGGCGTGAGCGTAGACTTCAAGGTCGGCACGATGATCGAAATCCCCCGCGCTGCTCTCACGGCCGATCGCATCGCCACCCGCGCAGAGTACTTCTCCTTCGGTACGAACGACCTCACGCAGATGACCTTCGGTTATTCGCGCGACGACATCGCTAGCTTCCTCCCCGTTTACCTCGAGAAGAAGATTCTCAAAGTCGATCCCTTCCAAGTGCTCGACCAGAAGGGTGTCGGCCAGCTCATCCGTATGGCCGTCGAGAAAGGTCGCTCCGTACGTCCCGAACTCAAGTGCGGCATCTGCGGTGAACACGGCGGTGAACCCAGCTCCGTGAAGTTCTGCCACCGCGTAGGCCTCAACTATGTGAGCTGCTCGCCCTTCCGTGTGCCCATCGCACGTCTTGCTGCTGCGCAGGCTGCTGTGGAAGACGAAAAATAAGCAATCCCTCTGAGTTCTGCTGTCGGGCTTGCCCGACGGCGGAACTCTGCTGTTTTTAACCCCTCATCAAATCTTTTCTCAATGAAGTATTTTCTTTATTGCCTGAAGCACTACGTTGATTTCAACGGCCGTGCACCCCGTGCAGAGTTTTGGTACTTTGTGCTCTTCAATTTCATCATCGCCCTTGTAGTGGGTGGTGTAGGCCATGCGATTGGCTTCGACAAACTCGGCTCTCTCTATTCTCTGCTCGTGCTTCTTCCTGCTTTGGCCGTTTCCGTACGCCGCCTGCAAGACATTGGCAAGAGTGGTTGGTTCGTCTTTCTGGTATTGATTCCTCTTGTCGGCGCGCTGATCTTGATCTACTTCTACGTTCAAGACAGCCAGCCCGGTGAAAACCAATATGGTGCCAACCCCAAGGATCATCCTGCACAATATTGATAGATGATTCCTTGCGCCTGTGCTTCGTTAAGCAAGGCGCATACATCCTTTAGTTTTGCTCTCAAGAACGTCGCTTCTTGAGAGCTTTCGTTTTCTTCGCTTTGACTTCCCATCATCTGCTGTACCGTTGCGGAGGTCGTGTGCTTCGCCGATCTTTATGCCTCATGGAAAGGAGTACTGAAAATACAAAAGTCGTCAGACCGAATTTTCTTAATAACGCCATCTTTGCCGGCTTCACCGATAAAAAGGTTACGCGTATCAGAAGACAATCAACAGTAAGCCAGAGCGAAAACTAAAGTTTGACAAAATAACAGTCCAATTTTGCACTTGCCGGTTGACTTTACGGACCCCATCACTCCAAATATTGGATGAATCTCCATTTTTACGATGTTGAAGGAGAAATATGTTCATTCTTTCCTGTAAAGCAATGATAACTATGCAATATCGATTTGGCAAAATAGATTACTACGGACCGGATGGATTAAAGAAAACCATTCCCTCTATCATTCATTTAGGGAATGCTTCAAAGTATGGAATATTTTTCTGGTCTGAAGTGAATCACATAGCCCTTGAGTATGCAGAGGAAATAGTTTCCTCAATAGAAATGCTACTGAGAGGCGAAGTCGACTTTTATGAAGGGTTTGGCTTTGAGGCGTATATGATAGAGTGTGATAGAGAAAAAGCGGTAGTGAAGAATGTATACGAAGACGACAAGATAGAAGCTATTATCCCTATCGAAGAGGTTTACGAACTGATGAGAGACTGGCGAGATTTTCAACGAGCGTATTATCACAACCCTACCTCATCATAGAAATGGTAGGGTATAGAGCTTCCAGAATTTACAATAACAAGAGGTCTTGGAGTTTCTATCGAAGACGGAACTGAAATTTGGAAGATAACACGTGATGGTAAGCAAACTTTATACGCAGTATTTGAAGAAGTGAAATTTACGGTTTTGAAATGATGAAAATAGAGAATAAGACAGGTAAGAGGATTTTGATTGGGGGAAGAGATTTGCCTTTGAGTGCCTATTGCAATGATGATAACGTGTGGTTCTGGTATATCTATACGAAAGAAGAGGTTATTCCGGGATTATTCTCAAAAAGCGGAGAGTACTTTAAGTTGTTTCTTGAAATGGGTCGAAAATATTCTTATCCCGCCTATGAAGGTCACATGTATTGCATTTACTTGGGGTACAAGTATGATGTTGAGAATATATGGCATGGATTATTGTTCATACTATACCCAAGCGAACGTAAGACGAGAAGACATTTAAAGTTACATTGTTATGATGATAGCCGAATAAAAGTTCCTTATGAGGAATTCATCGCTTCTTCCCCAATTATTTGGGAAGAGCGAGAGCCGATCTCTGATTTTGTTTTTGATGTAGAACCGCTGGTCTATCTGTTCAAAGACGATTCATATATTGAAGAGAATCTGCATGGTGCATGGCAAACAGAATATCAAACAAGGAAAATGAATAACGGTTGTATTCGATATAGCTCAATCGCAATATTGCTTATTATTATGCTATTGTTTCGTCTTATGCTATTGTTTCGTCTCTATTCCCATATCCTCTCCCTTCTCTATTGAGGTGGCAGAGGATAAGACCGCACCAGTTATCGTTGCAGATTGATAGCTAAGGAGCGGATGAATATGAGTGGACCTTTGACGGCGGTTCGCGTAGTTCTTCACGAGAGAAGCAGCCCGGTGTCGTGACTTTCGCCGAAGCCGGTGAGCATAAGATGCGTCTTCGTGTGAAGCATGCCGTTGAGGAGAAGGTGAGCGATCAGCCCATACGAGTAGATTCTGCGCTTTTCTTCTTTTTAGCCCCCATCACTCTAAATATCAGATGACCCCTTTTTTTTCGAGCGCAGTGTATCACAACCTTATAATATGCTACAAAGGTGTGAGCTTCAGTAGCTTAAAGCCTGTTTCAGGAGTAGATCTAACCCTTTATCCTAAAATAGTTGAGCAATGAAAATACAAGCACCAAGTGGAAGTCGCATTCTTTTTGAAGAAGAAGATATGTTCTTAACAGAATATTGTGATGATAACGATATCTGGTTTTGGAAAATAATAGGAGAGAAGCCTTGTTTAATAAAAAAGGGCTTTAAGGAGCAAGGAGCTTTATACACCCTATCGCTTCCCCAAAAAAAGAAATATCCTTATTCCGCCTATGAAGGTCGTATGTATTGCATTTACTTGGGCTACAAGTATGATGTTGAGAATATATGGCATGGATTATTCATACTATATCCAAACGAACGTAAGACGAGAAGGCACCTTAAGTTAAATGACCATGATGATAGCCGAATAGAAGTTCCTTATGAGGAATTCATCGCTTCATCCCCCATTATTTGGGAAGAGCGAGAGCCAATCTCTGATTTTCTTTTTGATGTAGAACCGCTGGTCTATCTGTTCAAAGACAATTCATACATTGAAGAGAATCTGCATGGTGCATGGCACACAAAATATCAAAAAGGAGAATGAATAACGGTTGTATTCGATATAGCTCAATAGCAATATTGCTTCTTACTATTTTGCTATTGTCTTGTCGCTATTCCCATATCCTCTCCCTTCTCTATTGAGGTGGCAGAGGATAAGACAGCGCCAGTCATCGTTGCAGAATGATAGCTAAGGAGCGGATGAATACGAGTGGACCTTTGAGGGCGGTTCGCGTAGTTCTTCACGAGCGAAGCATCCCGGTGCCGTGACTTTCGCCGAAGCCGGTGAGCATAAGATGCGTCTTCGTGTGAAGCATGCCGTTGAGAAGAAGGTGAGCGAACAGCCCAGTTGAGTAGATTCTGCGCTTTTTTTCTTTGTAGAACCCCATCATTCCAAATATCGGATGCCCCTTTTTCTTCATTTCCTAATGAACCACTATTGTTCGTAGGAGATTGAATCAAAGAATAGACACGCAATGCATTGCGAGTGCCGGTGCCCAACGCGTACGCGTATGCGCGCGCGTCCGGCGTTTTTCGATTTTTTCCTTCACCGCTTCACCTGTTCGCCGCAAAGTGTTGAGGTATAGAGGGTTAAAGGTGAAGGTTTCACCCCGTTTTCCTTCACCCGTGAAGTGTTAAATTGATCGTTTTCTTCACGCGCAATCCACAATGTGACAGTGTGTTAGGTGTGAAGGTGAAGGGTGAAGGCAGAAAAAACAAACTCGTTGAGTGCGCGATGTGCAGGTGCGTGTCCGTTCGGGCACACGTTCGTGTGCGCGAAGAAAGCGCGCTAAGTGGGGGGAGGTTTGGCGGACGACTTTCTCGAAGAGGTTGGGAAGAAGAATGCAAAACAAGAGCGTTTTCGCAAGAAAGTCCACTTGTTTTTGGGAGTCGTAACGTGGTTTCGCGATATATCAACTTTTTCTTGCTTGAAATTTCGATTATTCGAAATAAAAGGTGTACCTTTGCCCTCGATAAAACACAACCTTCCCTTTTCCCGTCGCTCTGCGGCGTCCCTATAGTGCAAGATTAAAGGGCTTTCCGCCCGACGAATCAGCGCAAACGCTCTTTGACTTACTGAACACAACCATTGGCCCATGCTGTCATGTCGTGCTCTGATAAAGCCAACAACGGTTCATGCACTTCGGTGCTTATGCATTCTTATAGAGCGTATTGGCCGACCGGTTGCGCTGCGAAATGCGGGCGAAGCTGTTCGTGATCCGCACGAAAATCCCCCGCTGAAGTGTGGACTTCAACGGGGGAGGGATAATCGCTATGAAGAAGAAGGGGGTGGGGGAGAACTTATTCCCAACCCAAGGCAGAAGCACCGAGAACGGCGGCTTCAGAACCTTTGAGGGTCGAAATGAGGAGTTTCGCCTTGACCTTGAAAAATCTTCAACACGTTTTCATCGTAAGCCTTGCGCAGGGGCTCCATGAGGTAGTCGCCGGCTTTGGCCAAACCACCGAAGAAAACGAAGGCTTCGGGTGTGTTGAACGCGGCAAAGTCGGCGCAAGTGCGGCCGAGGAGTGTGCCGGTGTATTCGAAGATGTCCAAAGCGATTTGGTCGCCCTTTTCTGCCGCTTGGAACACGTCGAACGAGGTGATCGATTCGGGATCTAATTCGCGGAGGGGCGAAGGGGTGTCGTACTTGGTGAGGAACTCACGTGCCGTGCGTGCCACGCCGGTGGCAGAACAGTAGGTTTCAAGCAACCTTTGCGACCGCAGCCGCAGGGACGGCCGGCTTCGGAGTGGTCGATGACCACGTGTCCGAGTTCGCCGGCGAAACCGTCGGAACCATAGACGACGCGACCGTCCACGACAATGCCCGAACCTACGCCGGTGCCGAGGGTGATCATGATGAAGTTCTTCATGCCGCGCGCCACGCCATAGGTCATTTCGCCCAGTGCTGCCGCGTTGGCATCGTTGGTCACTCGACAGGGCACACCAAGTGCTTCCTCAAAGAGGTCGCAAATGGGCACAATACCTTGCCAAATCAAGTTGGCGGCACGTTCGATCGTGCCGTTATAGAAGTTACCGCTCGGCGCACCGATACCCATACCGCGGATATTGTCGATGCCGCCTACGACGTCGAGTGCGGGTTGAAGGGCGTCAACGGCTGCTTTCACGTAGTCATTGATGTCGGGATAGGCCTGCGTTTTGATGGCAGTCTGTGCGATGATGGTGCCGCGTTGATCCACGATACCGAAAACCGAGTTAGTGCCACCCATGTCGAGTCCGATCACATAGGGCTTTTTCGAGTATTTCTTCCATGAGGATACGAGTTTTATTCTTATTTTATTTTCGTGCTTGCAAATGTAGTCAGAAAATGCCGAGCATCCAAGTTTTCTTCCGCTTTTTTTGTCAGCCCACATTGCAAAAATAGGTGGAAAGCGCGTGGGCTTTTCTGCGCATTGCAAAAAGTGAAGCACAATATGCAATGCGTTGCGTAGCGTGTATGCGCTCGAATCGTGCTTTTTCGGCGTGATTCTCTGTATATCTCTTGCAGATTTTATAATTTTGCATCTCCAAACTTACTTCCCTTCAAATGAAAACTACTTTTCTTCTCCTCTGTGCCGCGCTGTGCGGTGGTGTTGCAGGAGCCCATTCTCACGAGTTGTCGACGGCGAGCGCTTCGGTTGCCGACAGTGTTGCGCAAGTGGCCACGAAGGCTTCGGACAAGCAGCCGGAGAGTCGTACCCCGTTCAAACCCTCTGTGACGCTCGGGGGCTACATTACCTCCAAATATGAGATGACCGACCGCGAAGGTGCTGCGACTTCGAGCAATTTTTCGATGCGCTATTTCCGTTTTTATGGTAGCGGTTATGCGTGGCGCGATGTTTTCTATCGCTTTCAGATGGAGATGAGCGGTGCGCCGGGCATTGATCGCGGGCCGCGTTTGCTCGATGCGTATGTGGAGTGGCGCAAATTTCCCGAATTGCAAGTGCGTCTCGGACAATACCATCGGCCGTTTGGTTTCGAAAAACCGATTTCTCCCTTGTCTGTGGGACTCGGTAGCTTCTCGCAAGTGGCTTCGAAATTGCAAAGCCTCAATGATCGAATCGGAGAGCACACTTCGAACGGTCGTGACATCGGTGTGCAGGTGCAAGGTGACCTTTTCCCTGTGGCCGGTGGGCGTAAACTCTTGCACTATCAAGTGGGGCTGTTCAACGGACAGGGTACCAATCACGCAGATATCGACCACTTCAAGGATTTGATCGGCGGTTTGTGGATCTGTCCCGTGGAAGGACTTTCTGTCGGTGCTTTCGGTTGGAACGGCCGTTTCACCGATCCTGCGGAACCTACGCTTCAACTCGAGCGCAAGCGCTATGCACTTGGCTTCATGTATGTGGGGCGTTGGGAGGCGCGCGGCGAATATGTGCACAGTCACGGGCGCACCACAAAAGGTGGCGCGAACGAGAGCGACGGTTGGTATGCGATGGCCGGTAGATCCGTTCCTGGCTGCCAACGCTTGAAGGTGTATGGCCGTTGGGATTGCTATCGCGACGATGCCACCACGTGGCAGGGACTGAAAACCAACTGGGGCCTTTCGGCCAACTACCGATTGGGCAAAAACTACCTGTTCCAAGTCAATTACACCCACACGGAAGATCGCGCCGGCGCCGACCGGAACTACAATACCATAGATGTGCAGGTTTCTGCCAAATTCTAAATCCAGTAAAGGGGAACGACCGCAAGAGGTTGTTCCCCTTTTTGGGGGCATAATTGTCGATGTTTTTCGGATATTGGAGAAGAAGAGTCCTGAATAAAATGTAATCAATCGAGATTTGTTGGGTGTTTACTTGTTTAGGATAGATTTGTTTGTAACTTTGTGCCAATGAAAAGAAAAACACGACAGGTCTTGTGCTAATGCAAGCGTCTTGTCTATAAGTCTCATTCAAATTTTATTCTCATCATGAAAGAAAAGATATTCCAAAATCCGAAAACGCATATTAGTTACGGTAAGAAGTATTTTGTTGTGCACCACGAAGGAGCAGACTACAATGTTAGATTATTTCCTTTTCAAGAGACACAGCAGGAACCGGAAGAAATTCATTGTATTGTAAGGACGGATGAAGACGGAAAAGTAAGTATTGTTCAAAATGTGCAATATTACTTGGAGAAGAACTACCCGTTAAGCGAGAAAAGCGATTATGATTTTGTCGTTCGGCGTGCTTATCCAGACAAAAAATACTATGAAGTAGAAGATCGTTTCGGCTTTCTTTCGACTCTATACCGATCAAATCTTGCTTGAACGCCAAGTTGTGACGTGCAAGGTGTTGAGTATCAGTGAAGGGCGTTTGAAATTAAAATTGGAGAGCAGTCAAGGTGAGGCTTCTTCTGCTGCACAACCTGCCGACTCTCCATTTAATGAGCAGACGCTTTCCGCGGTCATCGAAAAAGACCTTGGTCGTCGTCCTACGTCTTGGGATTTGGACGAGCTTTGTTGCTTGATTTTGGGTAGTAACGAGCCTTTTGAGCGCCATGCCGGAAAATGGGTGAGAAAGACTCTCCAGGCGATCCTTTATTCCGAGAGTACACCGACCGAAGCGGCGAATGAAGCCGAAGGTGAAACGGCGTGTGCAGAAGCTAATTATCAGCGGGTTGGCGAAGTGTTGAGCGAAGTTCATAAAGAGCTGCTGTTTGTTTTGGAGTCGACACCGACGCTCAATCGTTGCGAAGAGCGGCAACGCGGTATTTTCCAAGAGCGCATCACGACGTTGGTTGAGCAGTGTGTGTTCTATATCAATGCGGCCAAATACATTGAAGAGGGCGTTCAGACGAAAGTGATTGATAAGCTGTTTGCTTCGCTCAAGGCTTCTCATTATATCTATCATGCCTCTGAGAAACTCGAGTTGATGATGTGCATCTTTACGTTGTTGCCGGACTTGATGGAGCAACGGATGAATGCTTTTTTCGAAATCATCACCGGGGCAGAAGAACGTTATTGGAAAACCGATACCTTCCGTCGGGCGTTCATTCGCTTGCTCGAATTTTATGTGTCTGAACTGTATGACGACGTGGCCAATATCGTCGATGAGAAGCACCCTGATTTCCGCAACGTCTTCAAAGCGCTTTCCATCCAACTATTCTTGGCCGATCCCAATCGCGACACCAATTTGTTTGATGCGCAACTCAACTATGCTCGTTTGTGTCGCATGGCCGCTTGCTTCACCACCGGCAACACCGACGATTTGCTTCGTCGTTCAGTGCTTTCGCTTGCCGATGCCGTGGCTATTCAGGCTTCTTCGTGCTACACTTGGGCCGATGTCAACAATCTTCCGTTCGTTGCAGCCCGTCTGTCTGAGCAAGTCGATGAGGAGCTGCTCGCCGATTACAGCAAATGCTATATGAACGAGGGTATTCGTTTGAATGTGACGCCGACGGGTGTGAATATCGCCACTCTGAATGGGGAAAACCAAAACTGCATAGTGCCTCAAGAAGAGCATTTCTGGGGCGGTTTGCAAATCTACACGCAGAACAAGCGAGCTTGGATGAATTCCGGACAAACCAAGTTGTCTGATGCTTGCAGCTTGTGGAATTGGATAGAGCTTGAATTGCGAGAGGAAGCGGAGAAGAATGCCACAAGTCGAAAAGAGAAAAGAAAGGTCTGCCCGGAGAAAAAACAGGAGGTGTATATTGCTCCCTATTCCATAGATCCGCACAATCCGAATGCGTTTCTTTGTCGTATAGATGAGAAGGACTATGAGGGTGAAGGCATCTTGACGGACGAAAACCTCGCACCTTACCGAGTAAGTATCAGAAATTTCAATGGTAAGAATCCGTTTTGCAAGGATGGCAAGCAACTCTGTGTGAAGGCTGAAGTCGAGGAGATTGAAGAGGATGGTCGTATTATTTTTTCTATCAAGAATACCTTGCAGGAAGAGTTGCGCAATACTATACAGTCTGGTGATCAGATGAAGGGAGTAGTGACTTACCGTGCGGCGTCAGGTTGGATAGGAATTGCCGAGAATGGATTGGGTATATGCTTCGACAATGGGGATGACTATGACCTTGATGCAGGTTCAGTTGTGGAAATCGAATTTCAAGAAACTTCCTCGAAGGGTAATCTTCATGTCCTTATCGTAGAGGAGAATGTGGGCGTATGGTTAAATCAAGTAGAGATTGTGGCCAATATGGCCGCCGATTGTGGAGAAGAATTACTTCCCGAAAACAAGCCTTCTGAGGAAGAAGAAGTGTTTGTGTCCAATTCTCTCTTTACAGCAGAGCAACTTGATGAACTTCTTCTCGTATATGATCAAATTGCTCAGCGAGAAGTGAACTTGCTGCGCCGCTATCATTATGTTTCTGCTGCTCGTCTGTTGGCCAAGCTAACGGATCGTGCCGAACGAGTGGAGTTCTATGAGAAATGGCGCGACTTGCTCGGCATGTTAGAGTTTTACTCCATCAATCACCGACTCGATAAAGAGCACAGGGAGAAGATCGACGCTTATCGTGCTTCGAGCACAGTGGCAGATGGGCATTTGCGCGAAAATATCGGCGTGCTCTATGTGCTCAGTTGCTTCGATCGAGTCGACTGCGAAAGTGGTTTGCTCGAAAGCACGCATAAGGGCGAGAGCCCGTTGGTATGCCAGTTGGCAGCGATCGTGATGGCCGCCCGATTGTTGAGCCGCGACAACTTTAGTCAAACACACAAAGAGATCATCCGCCACATCAACGAATTGCTGCACATCAGTGGACGAGAAGAGAGGAAGTCGATAGGTCGTGAGGACATTTGCACCGAGTTCAAAACGAGCATCGTTTATCCGCCTGAAAATCACATGGAAGACAATATAACGCAGCAGACGTCGAATATCCTCCGTGTACTTAGCGCCTTCTACAACACCAAAGGCGGCACGCTCTACATCGGCGTGAACGATCATGGTATTCCCGTTGGGATCAGCAATGACTTGAACTATAAAAAGTTTAGTAACTTGAAAGGGAAAGACCAGTTGGATGAATATCAACGTTACATTGCCGCGGAGGTGCGCAAAGCCTTTTCTCCGTCCCACACCTCTGCTGATTATTTCAGCGTAGAGATGTGTGATTATGACGGAAAAACGGTTTGCAAGGTGTGCGTGCTGCGCCCCTTCCCCGAGTTGACTCGGTTGGACGGTGTAGTTTATGAGCGACAAGGCTCGGAGAACGTACGATTGGAAGGCGAACAGTTGACTCATTTTGAGCAGCGCCGCAAGGAGCGTTTCGAAGCGGAGCTAAAGCAGCGTTTAGAGGCCGAAAATCAAGCGGCGGAAACCACGGTGCCTGAAGATCATGAGGCGCAGTGGAGCGGTGGGGAAAACTTCCAAACGAGCGAGGTCGAACAACCGATGAAAACAAGCGATCTCTCTGCAGACGCATCCTTCGAGCCGACAATCGCAACCGCCACCCAACGCAACAATGTATTGTTGAATTATGAGGAGGACTTCATTTCTCCCTACGTTTTCTGACCTTCTCGAAAAACAACTCTGCAAAGTTGTTGCCGGAATACTACGGAGCGGAGAAAGAGGATGCGCTCACCTTGGCGATTCATGCCGACGAAGAAAACGCTTGGTTGGTATTAGGTTATGCCGACGGAGGGTTGGTGCGCATTCCCATGAAGCATGTTCTTGACAAGGACAACTATAAGGAGTTGAAACTTGCGGCGGAAAGCGAATTGGTTTTTGCCACGATTGCGAACGAAGATGATGCGATACTCACATTCACCGCAGATCGTAATGGCGACCGTTCGATGCGTTTGGACAGCGTGCGCGCAATCAGCGAAGGTAGTTCCTTGCAAGCGCGTGGCGAATGCCTTGTCAAGGAGAAGTTCGACCGCCTCGTGAATTTTGAAGTGCTTCCGGAGAGTTACATCACGTTGTTGGAAGAGAAAAAAGCCAAGAAGAAATTACTCAATAACGCCGGAGACGGCGTAGGTGTTGCTTTCGCATGCAACGAGAAGAACAAATACTATAAGGTGCTCCACAGCATTGGAGTCGACCCGAGTCGTGATATTTTGCCCAATCACGAATAAGCACATCTTCTCGATGCAGATGCAATACGCTACGATAGCGTCGATGTAAAATGACAGCCCGCTGTTCACGCAAGTGAATGGCGGGCTGTTTTTGTTGTTCAAACCGACGTGGCCTCTTCAAACCAAGTGCGGCGGTGAAGAAAGCGTCGAGTTTGTGCGAAAAGAAGTGGAGTTTGGAAGAAAAGCAGCGCACTTTTGTGCGAAGTCAGTGCACTTTGCGCGAAAGTCCTCAACCACGTGCGAAAGGTTCAGCACTCGATCTCCAAACCGTCGTAGGCATAGGCCATGCCTTCGGGCAGTTGAGCGTCGGCTTCGCACTGTCTACCGGCTTGGTGACACATGTGGATGAAATAGGTGTGCGCTGCTCCGACGCGTCGTGCCATGGCGATGGCTTGTTCGAGCGTTTGGTGCGTGTTGTGCGGTTCGGGACGCAAAGCGCTCACCACCAGCGTGCGCACGCCCTGCAGTTTCGGCCATTCGCTGTCGGGCAGGGCGGAAAGGTCGGTCATATAGGCCAAATCGCCGATGCGAAACCCCGCAATCGGGAGACGTCCGTGCATCACACGGATGGGCGTGACGGTGGCACCGGCCGCTGTGAACGGTTGGTCGATGGCAAACTCGTGCATCGTGAGTTGCGGCGAACCGGGGTAGTGGTCTTTCCCAAAGCAATAGCCCATGTGCCGGAGAATGGGGGCGGCCACGTTGGGTTCGGCCCACACCTCGATCGGACTGAAGTGGGAGAGCGGGCGGAGGTCGTCGAGTCCCGCCACGTGGTCGAAATGTTCGTGGGTGAGGAGCACCGCTTCGAGCGCGGGCACGGCGTAAGGGCTACGGGGCGCTTCGTGGAGTCCGGCAGCGCGGGCTTGTTCATCACTCATTTCGGCCACACGACGCTCGTGGTAGGGGAGGGTGCCGGAGTGGAAAGGGTGCTCGGCAATGAAGCGCAGCATCTGCGAGCGGAAGTCGGGGCCGCAGTCGATGAGCAAGAGGCGATGGTCGTCGGTCTCAAGCAGTGCCGAACAGCGCAAGCGGCGATCGCGCGGATCGGAAGAGGTGCATACGGCGCAAGTGCATCCCATTTGTGGGACGCCCGAGGAGGTGCCGGTGCCGAGAAAGTAAAGTTTCATGTGTGAAAGTGAGATATACTGTGCGCAAAGATACGACTTTTTCATGTCGGCTCCGTGCTAAAATCGCGTATAAATGCGTATATTTGCCCAGCTTATGACAATGAAAGAAACTATCTCTCGTACGGACGACGCGCGCAGTCGCCCGAGTTATTCTTATTGCGATATTTGGAAAATTGTTTTCCCCCTCCTGCTCAGTTCCATCGTCGAACAGTTGGTGGGCATGACCGACACGGCCTTTTTGGGACGTGTGGGCGAAGTGGAGTTAGGAGCCTCGGCACTCGGAGGTATCTTCTTCATCGCAGTGTTTATGCTCATCCTCGGATTTTTGTTCCGGGGCGCAAATTCTCATGGGGCGCCGCAATGGGGAGAACAAACCGGAAGATATCGGCAGCGTGTTTTGGCACAGCTTGCTCTTCCTCACCGCGCTTTCCACCGTTTTGCTCATCGGTACTCAATATTTCGGCCCCGCTTTGCTGCGTTTGTTCATCTCTTCGGACGACGTGTATCATGCCGCTTGGCTTTATTTGGATTGGCGCATGTGGGGCGTGTACTTCAGCATGGTGGCTTGTCTGTTTCGCGCCTTCTTTGTCGGCACGACACAAACCGAGGTGCTCAAATACAATGCTGTGGTGATGGTGCTGTCGAACGTGGTGCTCAACTACGTGCTGGTGTTCGGCCACTTTGGTTTCCCGGCGCTCGGTATTGCCGGTGCCGCCATCGCTTCTTCGATTGCGAGCGGCATCTCGATGCTCTTTTTCATCGTCTACACCTTTTTCAAAGTAGACTATCATCGTTTTGCGCTCCATCGTTTGCCGAAATTCAAATTCCGTTTGTTGGCGAAAATGCTCAATGTGAGCCTTTGGATGATGGTGCAAAGTTTTCTTTCGCTCATCACTTGGTTCTTGTTCTTCATCGCGATCGAACGCCTTGGGCCAGCGTGAACTGGCCGTGACGAATGTGCTGCGCACGATCACGAGTTTCACCTTCATGGCGCTCTCGGCTTTTGCCTCTACAGCCTCGACCCTGACCTCTAATTTCTTGGGCAGCGGCCATCTCACCTGTGTGCGTCCGATGGTGAGGCGTGTGATTCGTATGGCTTATTTCGTATTGATTCCGATTTGGTTGCTCATTGTGATCTTCCCTGTCGAGGTGATGGGTATCTTCACCGATGAAGCACCGATCATTGAAGGCGGTGTCGCACCGATTCGGGTACTGGCCTTGAGCTATATCTTCGAAGTGCCTGCCTTTGTGTTCTTTCAGGCCATTTCGGGCACGGGCAACACGCGCATCTCATTCTACATCGAAGTTTTTTCGCTCGTGGTGTATTGCTGCTTCATCTACTACGCGGTCTACCTACAGCATTGTTCTCTGTCGGTGGCATGGTTGAGCGAGATCCTCTATGCCTTTTTCTTGTTTATCCCCGGCTTGCTCTACATGCGATTCGGACGATGGTATCGGAAAGAATTGTAGTCTCGGACAGAAATGCGCAATAAGGCGCAAAAACGGCACGAAAAGAGCGAAAAAAGTTTCTCAAATGCCGTGAAATGTTTATATTTGCGGTGCGCAACCTCTGTTCAGTGGCTTCGAAGTGCTCCGGCACCGGGCTGTTGTCGTACTGTGCTTTACGTTTTCCAAAAGATCTTCTCAGACAATGAAACGTTTGCTCCTCCTACTTCTCTTTGTGGCGGCCGTACTCGGCGCATCTGCCCAGCAGGTCGAAACCGCCGAAGTGTATTTGCGTGATGGTCGCATCGTCCGCGGCCGCATCGTTGAGCGGCTGCGCGGTGGCATGATTCGTGTGCAGACGGTCGAAGGCCAGTCTTTCACCTTCATGCCGGCTCAGGTGCTCAATGTGATTGATATTCGGCGTTTTTCGCCTTTCATGCAGGCTCCCTATTGGAGTGGATACGTCGAAGCGGGATATACCACCCCCAATCAGTATGATGTGCAGCTGACCGGCGGTTTGCGTCTGCGCAATTTCCTCTTTATCGGCGCCGGTGTGGGGTATATCGCGCAACCCGACGCAGCGGCCAATGCCGTCCCGGTCTATGCAGCGGGGCGTTTCATCCTACCACTCATCACGGGACTGAAACCCTATGTCGATGCGCGTGTCGGTTACGCCATTCCGGTCAACGGTACTGACGTTTCGGGCGGCGCCTTCTTGGGTTTGACTACCGGTGCGGAGATCCATCGCTGGATGTTTCGGCTTGGGTTATCAGGGCGTGTGGATGAGTCGCAATCAGCATAATGAGTTTTCCTCGTCTGCATCGGACATGGAAATCAAAGGCTTCACCGTGCGACTCGGTTACCGCTTCTGACACGAGAGATAAAAGAGAAAGCGCATTGCGCTTTGCTTCAGTTTTGAATTACGATCCAACTTATATATTACAATGAAAAAGATTTTCCTCCTGTTCGCCCTGCTTTGCGGTTTTGCATTCTCGGCCTCGGCTCAGAGCTTTGATCCCGATGTGATCTACCTTCGCAATGGTAAAGAACTGCGTTGTCGTATTGTGAGCATCAACCATGGTGAATCTGTGACGGTGCGTCGTCAAAGCGGTGCACAAGAAGTTTATCGTCTGACCGATGTGGCGCGCATCGAACTGCGCCCCCGCGACGAAATGAGTCATTCCGATCGCCGTCCGATGGCCTCTTCCTCGTTGGCCGGAACGAACGATGCCGATGTGACCTTGCGCGGTTATGCCGAAGTCGGTCGCGTGGTGCGTGAAAACACTTCTCGCACGGAACTTTCTGCTTCGATGGGCGCCGGTTTCGGTGGTTTCGCTTATGTCGGCCTGGGTGCTGCTGCACAGCGTTTTGACAATCTTACGTTGAGCAACAATAGCTTTGCCAATGCTTCGTTCATTCCCGTCTACGGTGATGTGCGTTTTCTCATTCCCCACCGGTCTTTCGGTGCGTCCTTTCATCGGACTGCGCGCCGGTATGACGATTCCTACCCTCAGTGAGAAGTTTGAAGGCGGCTTCTATGGCAGTGCTGTGGCCGGTTTGGAGTACAAAAACTTCACTTTCGGTGCCGGTTTTACCCACCAAGAAATGGAATACAAGAACGGCTACACCGTTGACGCCAATGGTGTGCGTACTGATAACAAGGAAAATGTTAAATTCCTCGGTGGCTTCACACTGCGCGTAGGTTTTACGTTCTAACCTCGCTCAGTAGACAAAATAGTTAGTTTTGTTTTTCATGTGCCCCGTCACTCCCTTGCACTCATTGAGTGTGAGAAGTGACGGGCTTTTGTTTGCATTGAACTGAAAGGCGGCACCCTCCTATATAATAAGGAGAGAGAAAGCGGATGAGGCGTGGGAATTTGAGAGCGATCGTTGTGTAATTCGGGCGAATGTAGTAATTTTGTTGCATCAATAAGCAATAACATGTCTTCCAATAAGATTATTCTCACCGGCGACCGCCCCACCGGTCGCCTGCACATCGGTCATTTCGTCGGTTCGCTCCGCCGCCGCGTTGAATTGCAAAACGCGGGCGATTACAGCAAGATGTTTGTGTTCATCGCCGACGCTCAAGCGCTGACTGACAACACCGACAACCCTGAAAAGGTACGCCAAAATGTAATCGAGGTCGCCCTCGACTATCTGGCTTGCGGTCTCGACCCCGAGAAGGTGACCCTTTTTCGTGCAGAGCCAGATCCCCGAATTGTGTGAACTGGCTTTCTATTTCCAAAACTTGGTGACGGTAAGCCGGCTGCAGCGCAACCCGACGGTGAAGACCGAAATCGGCATGCGCGGCTTCGAAGGCAGCATTCCCGTCGGTTTCTTCACTTATCCCGTTTCGCAGGCGGCTGATATCACCGCGTTCCGTGCCAATACGGTACCCGCCGGCGAGGATCAGAACCGATGATCGAACAAGCCACGGAAATCGTGCGCCGCTTCAACCATATTTATGGCGATACGTTGGTAGAGCCTTCAATCATGTTGCCCGATAACGCGGCTTGTCAGCGTCTGCCTGGCATCGATGGCAAAGCCAAAATGTCAAAGTCGCTCGGTAATTGCATCTATCTTAGCGAAACGGCCGAAGAGATGGCCAAGAAAGTTAAGGTGATGTACACCGATCCCGAACATCTTTCGGTGAACGATCCCGGTCATGTGGAAGGCAATGTGGTCTTCACTTACCTCGATGCGTTCTGCACCGACGATCATTTCGCGCGCTACTGGACAGACTATGCCAACCTCGATGAGATGAAGGCGCACTATATGCGCGGAGGCTTGGGCGATGTGAAGTGCAAGAAGTTCCTCGAAAAGGTGCTGAACGAGACGCTCGATCCGATTCGTGCCCGCCGTTTGGAGTGGCAGAAGGATATTCCTGCCATCTACGAAGTGTTGCGCAAAGGCAGTGAGGCCGCTCGCGAAGTAGCCGCCGATACGCTGGCCGATGTACGCCGCGCGATGAAAATCAACTACTTTGAAGATGCGGAACTCATCGCCGAACAAGCGGCACGTTTTGCAGCCGGTGAGTGATTTTATCGCATTTTTTGCGAACTGAGTGCTGAAAAAAGCGCCCTTTCCTCGAGATAATGACATTTCTCGCCTGTTTTTTTGGCAGGATGCAGATTTGTGATTAAATTTGCGCTTCGAATAGTAAGGTGCGTGAGCATCTTCTCCAGAGCAACATAATAATATCGATATATACAACAATGAAAAGAACGTTCCAACCCCACAATCGCAAGCGAAACAACAAGCATGGTTTCCGTCAGCGCATGGCGACTGCTAACGGTCGTCGCGTTTTGGCTTCTCGTCGTGCCAAAGGCCGTAAGAAGCTCTCTGTTTCTGACGAAGTACACGGCAAGAAATAATTGCCTGCTTTCGTAAGCGACACACATCGCGAGAACAACTCCCGGGGTTGTTCTCGCTTTTTTTGTGGGCAGTGCGAGGGAATAAAATCGATGGTGCGCATAGTTGGCAGAAGTGTGTGAGTCGTGTGCGAATTTTTTGATTTTAAATTTTGTACATTCCGCAGTTTACTGTACTTTTGCAAGAAGAACAATCCCCAATTCTCCTACAATGAAAAGGATATTTTACGCAGCCCTTCTGGCCGTAGCAAGTTTGCTCGCCGGTATTCCTGCTGCGGCACAGCACTTTACTTGCGCACAGTACGAGACAGATGCCAAGAGATGGCAAGACATCGAACAATTATTCAAACGACAAGGCTGGTCACAATGGGCACTGGCCGTGAAAGACGCGTTCCCGCTGAACAATGATCGTTCGATACAATATAGGTATGTGCTTTCTTCTGATGTGCTATGTTCGCAAAAGCGTCTTACCGAATTAGTACAGAAATGGATTACTTTGGAATACCCCAATGTACTGCCGTTGCCCGCCGATCAAACCGTAGATCTGAAGGTGCAAACACTTTGGGACAACGTGGCACATTCCTATCGCGTGTTTTCTGCAGCTTATGTCAGTGCGAAATCTGAGACCTTTGTGGAGTTCAAAGAGAATCGACTGCGCATCACCGTCACGGTTTCTCGTTATGTGATGGGAGCTGCCAATCCTTTCCAAGTAAGTTCGGATACGCCGTTGGTCGGCGACTGCTATCCCTTCGACCTGAACGGTAAGTGGAAGAATGTGATGGCAATGGCCTACATCAATAGCAACCAAAAGGCTTTGGATCAAGTGGCCAGTCTGTTGAACTATCTCAACCGACACGCCGCAGCTCCGGCTAAGTCTGATAAAGATTGGTAAACTCGACGGGCAAATATTGACTTGCGTCTCTTTTACCATTGCAATTCAGCTATCACCATAAGCGGAAAAGGCGACCATCTTGCGAAATGAGAGGGCAACTCTCGTTTCGCATAGGTGGGCTCCTCCGTGTTTTTCTTCGTTCATTGATCAAGGCAGAAGGCATCGGCTCAACAAGCGAGCGAATGCCTTTCGGCTCTTTTATTCCTTATCGTGCTATTCGCCAAGAGGATCTATGACTTTCAAAGAGTTCTTTCAAAGACTGACCAGCCGTTACCTTTGGGGTAACTTGTTCGCCATGGCCTTTGTGCTTGTGGCGCTTGTTGTCGGTTTGTTCCTCTTCCTGAATGTGTACACCTACCACGGAAAAACCGTGGTGGTGCCCGATTTGCGCGGTCAGCGCTGTGAAGTGGCTATTAAACGCCTGCAACAATTGGGGCTGCATGCCGAAGTAACGGACACCGGTTACAATGCCACGATTGCAGCCGATGCCATTCTCGATCAAAATGTCCCTCCCGGTGGTCGCGTGAAGCCTAATCGTATCTTGAAGCTCACGGTAAACTCTGCACAGCCGCGTCCGGTTGCGCTTCCCCGATATAGCCGACAACAGTTCGTTGCGCGAAGCCCGCATGCGCTTGGAGGTTTTGGGCTTCAAACTCACACCGATCAAACGCATTCGCGGCGATCGAGATTGGGTCTACCGCATCGAAGCCGCTGGACGCGAAGTGCGTGCCGGCGAACGCCTCAATGTGAATATCCCCCTTACGCTTGTGGTCGGTGATGGCGTGACGGTTGAAGATTATTCCCCAATGATTCTTCAAAGATTCCCTCTTTTGTCCGGCGACAGCCTTTCTTTTTGATCCGATAAGCAAATGAGGGAGGTGTAAAATTGTTGTCTTCCTTCTTTTTCTGCCTCCATTTTTTTTCAAAGCCTTCTTTTCCCGCAATAGTCATTGTGTCGAGAAAAATTCGGCTTTGCCTCCCCCTCCTTTCCTGAAAACCCATTGAATGAGTAACCTCTCTCCCGAAAATATCAATGATTTGTCGCCTCGTTACGACCAACCTACATCCAGTCCAGCTTCAGCACTTGACGTCGCAGAACCGGAAGTGGGCATAGAAGAGGACGACGATGTTTTGTTTGAGGGTATATATAATGAGCGTCCCCCTTACTTCGCAAGAAGCTGCGAGCGTCTCCTCCCAAGGGAATGCGGAGGGAGGTGCGGACGAACTATACGAACACTATCGTGCCGTGGCGGATCCCGGTCAGCAGTTATTGCGTGTCGACAAGTTTCTGATCAATTTGATGCACGACACGTCGCGCAATCGCATCCAAGCTGCCGCTGACGCCGGCTGTATTCATGTCAATGGGCGCGCCGTGAAGCGCAATTATCGCGTGAAACCCGGCGATGTCGTGACGTTGATGCTCACTCGTCCCCGTTTTGACAGCAGCATCAAGGGCGAAGACATTCCTCTCGAGATCGTTTATGAAGACGATCAGCTGATGGTGATCAATAAACCCGCGGGAATGGTCGTACATCCCGGATGCGGAAATTACAGTGGGACGTTAGTCAATGCCATTGCGTGGCATCTTCGCGACAACCCCGATTACGATCCCAACGACCCCACAGTGGGTTTGGTGCATCGCATCGACAAAGACACGAGCGGTCTCTTGGTCGTGGCGAAAACGCCCGAGGCGAAAACGCATCTTTGTGCTCAATTCTTCAAGAAGACCACGCGCCGCCGCTACAATGCCCTGGTTTGGGGAAATTGTCAGTCGGAGAGCGGTCGCATTGAGGGCAACATTGCGCGCCATCCCAAAGACCGTTTGCAAATGGCGGTCTTCCCGCCCGATAGTGAAGTCGGAAAACCAGCCGTTACTCACTACACCGTGATGGAACGCTTCGGCTATGTGACCCTTTTGGAGTGCGTGCTTGAGACCGGCCGTACCCATCAGATCCGTGCCCACATGAAACATATTGGGCATCCCCTGTTTGCCGACGAACGCTACGGCGGCGATCAAATTTTGTGGGGAGCGCGCAGTTCCAATTACACGGCTTTCGTGCGCAACTGCATGTCCGTCTGTCCGCGACAAGCGTTGCATGCACGCACACTCGGTTTCCGTCATCCCACCACAGGCGAAGAAATGGATTTCGAAGCCCCGTGGCCGGACGATTTCTCCGCGTTGATCGAACGGTGGCGCACCTATACCGCCCATCTTATCTCCCGTTAGAACCAATCTCTTTCTATCTTTCTCATGAAGAAGAAAATAGCCATAGTAGCCGGAGGCGATTCCTCCGAGCATGAAGTCTCTTTGCGCAGTGCAGCCGGTATTCTTTCCTTTATGGACGCCGAGCGTTACGACTGCCGTATTGTGGCCCAGCGCGGCCAAAGTATGCACGTTTTAGATGGAGAACACCAATATCCCGTCAATCTCCACGACTTCTCTTATGAAGTGGACGGCAAGCGCCAAACCTTCGATTTCGCTTACATCACCATCCACGGCACGCCCGGCGAAAACGGTATTCTCCAAGGTTATTTCGACCTGATCGGACTCCCTTACAGCACCAGTGGCGTACTTGTTGAGGCACTTACTTTCAACAAGTTCGCGCTTAATAATTATCTTCGCGCGCTTCCCGGTATCCATGTCAGCGACAGCCTGATGGTGCGTCGCGGACAAACGTTGCCCACCCCCGAGGAAGTCGTCGAGCGCGTCGGACTTCCTTGTTTCATCAAGCCCAATGCCGGCGGCAGCTCCTTCGGTGTGAGCAAAGTGAAAGCCCTCGAAGAAGTGATTCCCGCCATTCATAAGGCGATGGACGAAAGCGATGAAGTGATGATCGAGCGACAATTGGTCGGAACCGAGATCACTTGTGGTTGTTTTCGTCGCCAAAACGGCGATGTGGTTTGCTTCCCCATCACAGAAGTTGCCCTCAAAGGAGGCGAATTCTTTGATTACGATGCCAAATACGAGGGCAAGAGTGACGAGATTACGCCCGCCCGCATTGCCGAAAGTACGGCAGAGCGCGTTCGCGAAACGACGCGAAACATCTATCGTCAGCTCGATTGCTACGGCATTATCCGCATCGACTACATTCTTTCCGGCGAACGTGGTGAAGAGCAAGTCAATTTGCTCGAGATCAACACCACTCCCGGTATGACCCCCGCCTCATTTATTCCCCAGCAAGTTCGCGCTTCTGAGTTCGAAATTGCCGACGTGCTTTCCGAAATCATCGAAGGCCGTTTCTAAGCCCGTTCGCCATGCGACAGATCCCCGCCGAGTTTGACGACATTCGCCCCTATGCCGACCATGAAGTGCGCGAACAATTCGAAGTCCTGCTTCGTGATCGCCTTTTCATGCGCATACTTCGCGGTTTTGTGCCCCTGCCTGCGGCCATCATCCGCGGTTTTTTGCGCTTGACGTGCCTTGGTGTGAACAGTGCCTTTGGGTTCCAAAAGCGTTATATGTACCGCGTAATGGCAATTCTCATCTCGCGCACCACACGTCAGCTCACTTTTGATCACAGTGCCATCCCACCGCGCACGGCCGGCTACACCTTTATTTCCAATCACCGCGACATTGTCCTCGATTCCGCCTTCCTCGACGTGCGGCTCATCAAGGCCGGGTTTCCGAATACGGTACAAATTGCGATAGGCGACAATTTGCTCGTCTATCCTTGGATCGAACGGTTCGTACGCATGAATAAAGCCTTCATCGTGCGCCGTTCTGTCGGCAAACGCGAGTTGTTGGAAGCCAGTCGTCACATGAGTCGTTACATGCATTGGGTGATTGCCGGCAAAGACGACAACATTTGGATCGCCCAGCGCGAAGGCCGTGCCAAAGACTCCAGCGACCACACTCAGCCCTCCGTGTTGCGCATGATGGCGCTCGGCGGAGAGGGTAGTGCGTGGGAGAATCTGCGCGACATGCACCTCGTGCCGCTCACCATCTCCTACGAATACGATCCTTGCGACTACCTGAAAGCCAAAGAATTTCAGCTCAAGCGAGACAATCCCACTTATAAGAAGACCAAGCAAGACGACTTGGACAACATGCGCACCGGTATCATGGGCAAAAAAGGGCGCGTGCATTATTGTCTTGCCCCCTGTGCCGATGCGTGGATCGACGACTATCGCGCTTTGCCCGACAAGGAAATGTTCGAAGCCGTCGCAGCCCGCATCGACCGCGAGATTCATGCGCGCTACCGCCTCTATCCCGGCAATTACATCGCCGCCGATCTGCTCGAACAGTCCAATCGTTTCGCAGCCCAGTACGACACGAACGACGTGCGCGTCTTTGAGCAATATCTCGACAGCCGACTCGCCCTCATCGATTTGCCCGAGAAAGACGAACCCTATCTGCGTCAATGTCTGCTCACCATGTACGCCAATCCGCTCTACAACTACCTCAAAGCCCATGAGCAGTAAACGCGTATTTCCCCTCTTTTTGCTGTTCTTGTTGATCGGTGTGGTGGCTTGTGGCTCAGATGAGAGCCCCACCCCCCGCGGTTCGCTTTGATTTTGGCGAACTGCGCACCGATGCAGCCGGACATGCGCAGCGTTTCACCCCCGATGGGGAGCGTGAACGCGCAATCGTCGCCGCCGGAACCTCCGTTTTCCGCGCCGACACAGTTTTTCGTGCCATCGTTTCCTACATTCCGGCCGAAGGGGGCATTCGCCCGATGCAAATTCTGCCCGTTCCTGTCCATTTTCCGCAAAACATTCCGTCTTTTCGTTTCAAGGCTGAGCCCGTTCGCTTGATCGCTGCGTGGCGCGGTGGGCGCTATCTCAATATGCGTTTGGGACTCCCCGGTCGTTTTGGCGAAAAGCACGCCTTGGCTTTCGATCGTCTCCCCACCGTCGAATGGCCCGACGGACATCGCACCGCTGTCTTGCGTTTGCATCACGAAGCCCAGTCTGCTCACCGCGATTACCTGCAAGACACCTATCTCAATCTCGCTCTTTCTCCCTACCTCGACACACGCGAGGAACGCTTTGACAGTGTGGCCGTTTACGTCCGCACCTTCAAGGGTAACCCTTCGCCGTGTCTTCGCTTTATGACCCTCCAATGCGCACCGCCCGGCACTGAATGTCGGGCTGTTTGGCAAGCTCCTCCACATGATTCCCTTCAGAAATATCGACTATACCGACCGCGATCTGGTGCTAAGTCACACGCTGCAGAGTGCCACGCGCAATTGTGATTTCAACTTCATGAACCTTGTGTCGTGGAGTTTCCTCTACGGCACCCAAATCGCCGTGCATCGCGGACTGCTTGTTGTGCGTTTCGTTTCGATGGCCGCACCGCCTACCTGCCGCCCCTCTGCCCCGAACCTTACCGTCACGGCGAACATTGTGAAAACTATGCCGCGGTGCTCCACGATCTCTTTGCCGACACCGAATCGCAGGGGCATCCCTTCCGCATGATGGGTGTCACGGCCGAAATGCTCGAGCGCCTGCACACCTTGTTGCCCGGCCGTTTTGAAGCCACGGCCGATCCCGCGTTTGCCGACTACATCTACGATCGAGAATCGCTTGCCACCCTCGCCGGAAAGAAGCTGCAACCCAAGCGCAACCACGTCAATCGTTTCGAACGCACCTATCCCAATTACGAATTCCGCCCCCTCACCCCCGAATGGATCGACGAATGTTGGCGACTCGAAAGTACCTGGGCGGCGGCGCACGGCGAAATGAACGCGCGACTCGACGCCGATGCCGAACAGCACTCCATGCGCCGCGTGTTCAAGCACTGGGATCTGTTGCAACCCCTCGGCGGCGTCCTGTTAGTCGACGGGCGCGTGGTGGCCTTCACCTTCGGCGGTCCCATCAACCACGACACCTTCGACGTTTGCGTCGAAAAAGCCGATCTTAACTACGAAGGCGCTTACGCCATGGTCAACCGCGAGTTTGTGCGCAGCCTTCCTCCACAGTACACCCTCATCAATCGCGAAGAAGACCTCGGTCTCGAGGGGCTTCGTCGCGCCAAACAGAGTTATAATCCCCGGATTCTTCTGGACAAATACACCGTAACCCATGTCCTCCACTCCTGACAACATCCTCTTGCGCTCGCGCGAATTGTGGGCACAAGCCTTCCCCGAAGACAAACCCGAGTTCCTCGACCTCTATTTTTCGCGTTGCTACACCGCCGAGCGCAATCTCACGCTCACCGAGGAGAACAGCGACGAGATTGTGGCCGCCGGCCAAATTTTGCCTTTGGCCTTCAACTTCGGCGGTCGCCGCCTTTCCGCAGGTTATGTGAGCGGTTTGGTTGTCGATCCCGCCTCTCGCGGCAAAGGCCTCGGTGGCCGTTGGATGGCCGAAGCCCACCGCCGTATGCACGCCGAAGGGTCAGGTGCTTTCGCTCCTCATTCCCGACGGTGATGAGCTGCGCAACTGGTATGAGCAGGGCGCCCACGGCGCTTACGACACCGTTTCGCACCGCTTCACCATCCCCTTGCTCGAAGAGGGCGAACCCCCTCGCGCCGGCATGCCAGACATCACCGAAGAGCACGAGTTGAGCACCGAACTTTGGCGTTTCTACAACACCTTCGGCGGTCGCCATCCCTACGAAGTGCGTCACGATCGCGATAGCCTCGAGGTGGGCATCCGTTCGGCCCTCATCGACGGCGGACAACTCCTCGTAGCGCGTCGCCGTCGCAAGATCGTGGGCTTCTGCCTCGCCTTTGCCGAACCTTACCCCGCAGGCTACGAAGCCCCCGCCGGCGAGCAGTGCACCCGCATCCGTTTTATGCTCACCACCGACCCGCACATCGTCTTTTACTTTGCCCGTCGTCTGACCGACCTCCACAATCGCAAAGTATTCATGACCGGCGGTTGCCCTGTGCGCGGCTTCGAAGGCTCTGTACCCTACGCCATGGCGCGTGTGGTCAATGTGCCCGCCTTCCTCGACCATGTGCTCACCGTTTTGCCCGGTTTGCAGATGGAGTTTGGCGTGGAAGGCGACGAACACCTGCCCGCCAACAACGGATATTATCGTCTCTTCGGCGGCCGTTGGCAGCGCATCTCCTCTCGTCCCTCGAGCATCGTGACGCCCGGCGAACTCGCTGCGCGTTTCCTCGGCAGTCAAGCCACGCAGTTGCCCCTCCTGCTCGACGAATGATCCCCTCGGCATGATGGCATTTCCCACTTTTTCATCCACCGTCCGCCACCTGCTCGTGGCGGTCGTGTGGTTGTTGCTCGGCCTGTCCGCTTCGGCGCGGCAGGCCGATGTGCTTCGTCGCGTGCGCCTGTCCCATTGGGGCATCGCCCCCCACAACTTCAGCGGCATCGCCCCCTTGGGCGAAAATCGTTTCGCCGTGGTCAGCGACAAAGACAGTGCCGCCGGATTTCATGTCTGGCACATCGAGCAAGACGCCTTGACCGGTGCCGTTGTGCGCGTGGTCGACGAGGGATTCCGCAGTCACTCGCCCCTCCCTGCCGGGCGTCCCGCACCCGACTACGAGGGCGTGGCGTTCGAGCCCGAGGCGCAGCGCATTTGGATCGCCGACGAAGCCACACAGCAGATCCGCGCCTACCGCCCCGATGGCTTTCCCACGGGCGACAGTCTTTTTGTGCCCGCCGACGTGAACCGCCAAGCCGTGCGCCCCAACCGCGGTTTCGAAGCCCTCACCTATTCTGCCCACCATGGGCTGTTGTGGACCGCCCCCGAGGAACCGCCGCGCGCCGCGCCGTCGTCGGTGACGACAGTTGCGCACGACGGCGACACAACGGGCGCCGTCATCGAGTTGCTCGCCTTCTCTCCTACGGGCGCGCTGTCGCACCGCGTGCCTTACCGCATCAATCGAGCCGCACCGGCCGAGGGCGTGCGCACCCACCTCAACGGCGTACCGGCACTCTGCGCCTTGTCCGACGGAAGTCTCATCGTCATGGAACGCGAACTCATCGTGCCGCGTCGCTATCTGGGCAGTCGTTGCGAAGTGCGCCTTTATCGTGTGCGCGCCGAGGAATTGTCGGCTCACCTCTCGGCACCGAATCCCGCAGGCCGCACCGGTGAGCAAACACCTGCTCGCACGCTGGGATACTCGTTTGCGCCTGTTCCGTTTCGATTTGGCCAACTACGAAGGCCTTTGCCTCGGTCGGCGTTTGGCCGACGGCCGACAAACACTGCTTTGCGTGAGCGATGCGCAGGGTGGGGCGGGGCGCTGGTTTCTGCGCCTGCACGACGTGTTGCGCGTCGTGGTCTTGCCGGCGATTTTTGACGAATGACAAGCGAAAGCAGTGGTGTCGGTTTCGAATCGGTGCCACTGCTTTCTTTTTCTCTTGCGCAAGGGGGAGGCAAAGTCTTCTTTCGTTTTTCGAGTATGCGCTCTTTCTCTCGACTTCGCCGGCAGTTGCTGACACTTGCCTCCCCATTTTGTCTACTTTGTCATTGCCATACGGGCGCCGAAGACGCAGTAGGCTGAAAAACAGAGCGTTTCTTGGAACGCTCGTCCCGTTTACGAAAGTGAATGCTCACCCCCGCTACAAAAGTCCACTACTTTTTCGCGTTTCTCCACAGTTTTTGCGCAAAACTCCACTTGTTTGGTGCAATTGTTCTCCACTTTTTTGCACGAAGGGAGCGAATGTGTCTTTTGTTCTTAATTTTATGCGGAATAATGTTTGTGTTTTCGCCGAAGAATGCCTAATTTTGCGTATGGAAGATGCCAAATAAGGCCAAAATCTTTTATTTTCTGACACGTTACCCGTCTATTGTCTCATGACACGTACACGCTATTTCTTTTCTCTGCTCGCTATTGGCTTGTTTGCTTTGTGCATGGCCGTCGGATGTGGCCGCACTGAGCATGTGGGAGCGCGTGCCGATTCGCTTCGTCCGGCTTTGTTGGGCGGATATTACTTCTATCGCGGAGTAGGTGGGGTGGATGCGCTGCTCAATTACGCCGATCGAGCCGGAGAGGACAATTTTTCGGCCTGTGCCGAACTGCTCTCTAATCCGTATGAGGACAATTCGCGCCGAGAGTTGGCACAACTGCTGCGCGAGGCGTGGGGTGTGACCGATCGTGCGACGCTCTACAGCCATTTGTCGAAACTGAGCGACAGCCAATCGGCGCACAAGGCCTGGGACTACGCACGTGCTGTCAATCTCTCCTGGATGGGCTGCGCGCTGGGCTGGATGTCGCGCGCCGAAATGAAGGGCTATCAGCAGGCACTCATGGAGCGTGCGCAACAACACTATCCGGATTGGAAGGCCTATTACGCCGACTTCTTGGCTGGGCGCGCCGCTTGGGATAAGAAAGACGAAGTGGGCGACCGAAAACTCACGGAATCGTTGGTGCATGAGATGCTACATCACCCCTCCTCCATCTATCATGATGTGAGTTTGCAGTGAGACTTTGCATAGCCCATGAGGGCGGGCGCCGACATCGGCTGCAAAATCGGCAGAGTCAAGTGGAGTTTTTGCAAAGAAAATTGTATCTTTGCAATCTAATAACGTCAAAGCCCGTGGACAAAAACGATTTCCACGCCTCCACAATAGAGACGTAAAACATTGCATTATAGTGAGTTGAAGAGAACCCTAAGATTCCCTTCAACTCACTATAACCGTATTTTTGTAGGTGGTACAGGTGTCTTGACGTTAGGAGCGATTGTCCCGCCAAAATGTCGCATCGACGCGCTCGACGGCAGGCTTTTGCGCAAGAATTAGATCCAAATAACAATTTAAATATTCTCCATTCAGAGCTATGAACTTTACCCTTTTTGTCACGGCTGTACTGACCGGTCTCGGGTTCGTCGGGCTCGTCACGGTGCTGGCTAAGTTGCTTGCGCCGCGCAGCTACAACTCTCAGAAGGAAGATCCGTTCGAGTGTGGTATCCCCACGCGCGGACGTACGTGGATGCAGTTCCGCGTGGGCTACTACCTCTTTGCCATCCTCTTTCTCATGTTTGATGTGGAGACCATGTTCCTCTTTCCTTGGGCCGTTGTGATGAAATCACTCGGCGCAGCGGCATTGGCGAGCATTGTCTTCTTTTTGTTTATCCTTGTGCTGGGCTTGGCCTATGCTTGGAAGAAAGGAGCGTTGGAATGGCAGTGAACAAACGTCCGGAAATCAACAATATCCCCTACGAAGAGTTTCAAGACAATGAAACTCTCGAGCGCTTGGTGCAGGAACTCAACGAGAACGGCGTCGGCGTGATGGTCGGTGCGCTCGACACCCTCATCGACTGGGGACGCAGCAACAGCCTTTGGCCTTTGACCTTTCGCCACGAGCTGCTGCGGTATCGAGTTTATGGCCGTGGCTGCAGCCCGTTACGACATGGCGCGCTTCGGTTTTGAAATCACGCGCAACAGTCCGCGACAAGCCGACGTGATTCTCGTGAACGGTACGATCACCAGCAAAATGGCGCCCGTATTGCTGCGTCTTTACAACCAGATGCCCGACCCCAAATATGTGGTGGCCATCGGTGGTTGCGCCATTTCGGGCGGTCCGTTCACCAAAAGCTATCACGTGGTGAAGGGAGTCGACAAGGTGATCCCTGTCGACGTCTATGTGCCCGGCTGTCCCTCCGCGCCCCGAAGCCTTCCTTTACGGCATGATGCAGCTGCAACGCAAGGTGCGCGTCGAAAACTTCTTCGGAACGGTCAACCGCAAGGAAAAAGACCCCTACAAGGAAGAAATGAAAACGGAATATCAAGAACTGCTTAAACAAGAGGAGAACGCCTGATGGAAGAGAACGAAAAGAACATCCCCGCGACGCCCGTTCCCGAGGTGGAAAACGGTGTGACGACCGAGGCGCCCTCTGTCGAAGCACCCGCGGCACCGGCTGCACCGGCCGAAAAACCGGCGGAGACCGCCGAGGCTGCTCCTGCAGCCGCCGCTTCGCCTGCACCGGCTCGCCCCGCTCCGCGTCCCGCAGCGGCCAAGCCTGAGCCGAAACCCGCTGTGAACGAAATCAAACCCGAACTCGTGGCGCCCGAACAGCTCCACGATCGTTTGGCCGAACTGAAAAACCAAGGCTATGCGCTCCTCGAAAATCTCACCGGTGTGGACTGGGGAGAGGAAGGACTCGGTGCGGTGTACACCCTCACCAACCCCGAGACCTTCGAAATGGTACATGTCAAGGCCGTGAGCCCCAACCGCGAACAGCCGGTGCTGCCTTCGGCCTGCGACCTCTGGGACATTGCGAATTTCTACGAACGCGAAGTGTATGACTTCTACGGCGTGATCTTCGTGAATCACCCTGATTTGCGCCGCATCTTCTTGCGCGAAGACTGGGTGGGCTTTCCTTTCCGAAAGGACGACAAGCCCGAAGAGAAGAACGAGGAAATCGCCGTGGGCGACGAACCGATTTCGGACCTCGCTCCCTGCTATACGCTCAATGCCGACGGCACGTTGCATTGCGAGCGCACGCCGCTCTTTGCCGATGACGACTATGTGATCAACCTCGGCCCGCAACACCCCTCGACACACGGCGTGTTGCACTTCCGCACGCGCATCGACGGTGAGATTATCACCAAGATTGATCCGCACCTCGGCTATATCCACCGCTCGATCGAGAAAATCAGCGAAGATTTGACCTACCCGCAGACGCTCGCGCTCACGGATCGCATGGACTACCTCGGTGCCATGCAGAACCGCCATGCACTTTGTGCTTGTATCGAACAGGCGATGGGCGTGGAGGTGAGCGATCGTGTGCAAGTGATTCGTACCATCATGGACGAGTTGCAGCGTATCGATTCGCACATTCTCTTCTTCTCGTGCTTGTGTCAAGACCTCGGTGCGACAACGGCCTTCCTTTATGGATTCCGTGACCGCGAAAAGATTCTCGACATCTTCGAAGAAACTTGCGGCGGCCGCTTGATCCTCAATTATAATATGATTGGTGGTCTGGCCTATGATATTCATCCGAATTTCCAACACCGCGTGAAAGAATTCATCACCACGATGCGCGAGAGCCTCAAGGAATATGATGACATCTTCACCGGCAACGTAATTTTCCAAACGCGTGCGAAGGGCGTAGGTGTCCTCACCAAGGAGCAAGTGATCTCGTTTGGTTGCACCGGTGGCACCGGTCGTGCCTCGGGTTGGCACAACGACTTGCGCAAGCACCGCCCGTATGCGGCTTACGATCGCGTGGAATTCAACGAAGTGGTGCGCACCGAAGGCGACAGTTTCGCGCGTTACATGATTCGTATGGACGAGATCCGTGAATCGTTGCACATCATCGAGCAACTCATTGACAACATTCCCGAAGGCAACTTCGCAGAGAAGATGCGCCCCGTGATCAAAATTCCCGCCGGTACCTACTACCACGCGGTCGAAGGCAGTCGCGGCGCCTTGGGCGTGTACATCGAGAGCAAGGGCGACAAGACGCCTTATCGCCTGCACTACCGTTCGACGGGACTCCCGTTGGTGGCTGCCATGGATACGGCGTGCCGCGGTAGCATGATTGCCGACTTGATCACGATCGGTGGTACCGTAGACTATGTGGTGCCCGACATCGACCGATAAGTCGCCGCTCGAAACAAGAAAACAACAAATCAACCAAACAACAACGTTCTTATGTTTGATTTTTCTGTCGTGACATCGTGGTTACACGCACTGTTGTCAGGCTGGATGGGCGAACGCCTGGCCATCTTGACGGAGTGTGTGCTGGTGGGACTGGTGATCATTACCGTCTATGCCGTCTTTGCCATGATCATGATTTATCTGGAGCGCAAAGTTTGCGCCGCCTTCCAGTGCCGTATCGGCCCTGATCGTGTGGGTAAATGGGGCTCGCTCCAAGTGGTGAGTGACGTATTGAAAATGCTCACCAAGGAAGTGATTCACTTCCGCAAGACCGATCAGTTCTTACATCGCATAGCGCCTTTCCTCGTGGTGACCGCTTCGATGGTGACCTTTGCCTGCTTGCCGTGGAGCAAGGGCGCGCAAATCATTGACTTCAACGTGGGCGTGTTCTTCTTCTTGGCCTGTGGCAGTGTGGGTATCGTCGGCATTCTATTTGCCGGTTGGTCGTCGAACAACAAGTTTGCCCTGGTCGGTTCGATGCGTGCCGGTGCGCAAATCATTTCTTACGAGTTGTCGATCGGCATAGTGATGCTGACCATGATCTGCTTGACGGGTACGATGAGCTTTTCGGAGATCTGCCAGCAGCAGTCAGAGCTCGGTTGGAACATCTTCCGCGGACATATTATTGCGATTCCGGCTTTTATCATCTATCTCATTGCCGGTAATGCAGAGTGTAACCGTGGCCCCTTCGACTTGCCCGAGAGTGAAAGTGAGTTGACGGCCGGCTACCATACGGAGTATTCCGGCATGGATTTCGGTTATTATTACCTGGCCGAATATCTCAATATCGTCATCTGCGCCGGCATGGCCGCCACCATCTTCTTGGGTGGTTGGGCACCTTTCGTCATTCCCGGCCTCGATGGATTTAATCATGTGATGGGCTTGATCCCCGGCGTGGTGTGGTTCGTGGCAAAAGTCTTCTTTGTCGTGGGCTTACTCCTCTGGGAGCGTTGGACCTTCCCCCGCTTGCGTGTCGATCAAATCCTGCGTCTCGAGTGGAAATACCTCATTCCCATCTCGATGGTGCTGCTCGTCGGCATGGCTGTGCTCATCAGTTGCGGCCTTATCAAGTAAACCTCCCACAAACAAACGCCATATATGGAAAATCAGAACTATTTTTCCGGACTTGTCGGAGGTATCAAGACTCTGGTCACGGGCTTAAAAACCACGATGCGCGAGTTTTGGACACCGAAAATCACGGAACGCTATCCAGAAAACCGCAAAGAGCACAAAATGTTCGAGCGTTTTCGCGGTCAGCTCATTTTGCCTCACAACGAACTCAACCAACATAAGTGTGTAGGTTGCGGCGTGTGTCAGAATGTATGTCCCAACGATACGATCATCATCGAAACACAAATGGTGGAAGACGAGAACGGTCGCAAGAAGAAGATTCTCGCCAACCACATTTACGACCACGGAAAGTGCATGTATTGCATGCTCTGCGTGATCAACTGTCCGCACAATGCGCTTGATTTCGACAACGAATTCGAGTACGCCGTGTTTGATCGTACGAAATTGGTGAAGCATCTCAACCATCCCGGTTCGGTGTGTCAGCCTAAAAAGTAAGTCTCTCCAAACATTCAGCGCAATGAACGCATACAATCTCATGTTCATCATCCTTGCCGTGCTGGTCATGTGCTCATCGATCGCCACAGTGGTGACGAAAAGCATCGTGCGTGCGGCTACCTATCTGCTCTTTGTGTTGCTGGGCACGGCGGGACTCTATTTCCTGCTGGGCTACACCTTCCTCGGATCGGTACAAATCATGGTATATGCCGGTGGTATCATCGTGCTTTACGTCTTTTCGATTCTACTCACCTCGGGGCGTCAAGAGGAACTCTCCTCTTCGCACCGCTTCAAGACCATTAGCGCCCTTTTGCTCAGCGTGATCGGTTGCGGAGTGGTGGGGGCAATCTTCTGGTTGCACGGTTTTGGCAACAAAATCTTGCAAGCGCCTTCAGAAGCCGACACCCCCTCGATGACACAAATCGGCGAAAACATGCTTTCCGGCGGCCGGGGCGGATATCTCCTCCCCTTCGAAGCCGTTTCCGTGCTTTTGCTCGCCTGCATCGTCGCCGGTTTGCTGATAGCCCGCAAACGTTAATGTCATTCCCACCTCTTTAATGATTTGACATGATACATATCGAATATATACTTGTGATCTCGGCCGTGATGCTCTTTGCCGGAATTTACGGATTCCTCACCCGCAAGAGCACTTTGGCCATGTTGTTGAGCATCGAACTCATGCTCAATGCCGCCGATCTCAACTTTGCCGTCTTCAACCGATTGCTCTTCAACGGAACTCACGAAGGTTTGTTCTTTTCGATCTTCGGAATCGCCATTGCAGCCGCCGAAAGTGCCGTAGCCATCGCGATAATGATCAATATCTATCGTCTGCTCAACAACATCTCCGTCGACGAGTTGAAGAAGATGAAGTGGTAACGCTTACAACGCATTCACAACAATGGAATATACTCTTTTAATTCTGCTTCTCCCGCTGCTTTCGTTCCTGCTAATCGGGGTTGTCGATCTCGACATCCCGAAGAACGGTCGCGTGTGGGGACCCAAAGCGGCAGGCTTCATCGGAACGGCTTCATTGGCGGCCGTAACGGTGCTGTCTTACGTCGCAGCTTTCCAGTATTTCACCGGAGAGCGTTTGGCCGACGGCACCTTCCCCACGATTGTTCCCTACAATTTCACGTGGTTGCCCCTCGGTTCGCTCCATTTTGACCTCGGTATTCTCCTCGATCCCATCTCTGTGATGATGCTCGTGGTGATTTCCACCGTGTCGCTCATGGTGCACATCTACTCGTTCGGCTATATGCACGGCGAGCGCGGATTCCAGCGCTATTATGCCTACTTGAGCCTCTTCACCATGTCGATGCTCGGTTTGGTGCTCGCCACCAACATTTTCCAGATGTACATGTTCTGGGAATTGGTGGGCGTATCGTCCTACCTCCTCATTGGTTTCTACTACACCTCGCCGGCCGCCATTGCCGCGTCGAAGAAAGCCTTCATCGTGACGCGCTTTGCCGATATGTTCTTCCTCGTCGGCATTCTCGTGTTCGGCTACTTCGCGCACTCGTTCAACTTCTCTTTCACCGGAACCGTGCAGTTGGGAGCCCATGCCGCGCCCTTCCTCAATGTTGATGTGGATCCCACGGTGGCAGCAGGCGCGTTTATCATCCCTGCCGCGCTGGTGTTGATGTTTATCGGCGGCGCCGGTAAGAGTGCCATGTTCCCCCTCCACATTTGGTTGCCCGATGCCATGGAAGGCCCCACCCCCGTGTCGGCTCTCATCCACGCTGCCACGATGGTTGTGGCCGGTGTGTTCCAAATTGCGCGCATGTTCCCCATGTGGATGGAGTATGCTCCCTCCGCCCTCTCCATTGTCGTGTGGGTCGGTGCAATCACCGCCTTCTATGCCGCCTCTGTCGCCTGCGCGCAGAGCGACATCAAGCGCGTGCTGGCCTTCTCGACGATTTCGCAAATCGCCTTCATGATGGTTGCCCTCGGCGCCTCGCTCCCCGCCCATGGTGGTGAAGGCGTGCTCGACAATCACGCCCAACTCGGCTACATGGCCGGCATGTTCCACTTGTTCACCCACGCCATGTTCAAGGCCTGCTTGTTCCTCGGCGCCGGTGCCATCATTCATGCCGTGCACAGCAACGAAATGAGCGCGATGGGCGGATTGCGCAAGTACATGCCCATCACCCACATCACCTTTTTGATCTGCTGCTTGGCCATTGCCGGTGTTCCCGGCTTGTCCGGTTTCTTCTCTAAGGACGAAATCATCACCGCTTGCTTCCATTATAGCCCCGTGCTCGGTTGGTGGATGACCATGGTGGCCGCCATGACAGCATTCTACATGTTCCGCCTGTACTACGGCATCTTCTGGGGCAAGGACAACGAAGCCTATGCCGAACACCGCCCGCACGAAGCCCCTTGGACCATGACCCTTCCGCTCATCGTCCTCAGCGTCGTGACCGTAGTAGGCGGTTGGATTCCCTTCGGCCACTTCGTTTCAGCCGAAGGCACCGCCTATGACATCCATCTCGACACGCAAATCGCCATCACCAGCAGTGTGATCGCCTTGCTCAGCATCGGTTTGGCAACGTATATCTACATCGGTAAGACGCAACCCGTGGCCGACAAAGCTCCAGTCCGCCATGCCCAGCCTGCACCGTTGGGCTTATAAGCGTTTCTATCTCGACGAAGTCTACCAGTTCGTCACGCACCGCATCATTTTCCGTTACATCTCTCGTCCCATTGCCTGGTTCGATCGCCACATCATCGATGGTTTCTTCGATTTCCTCGCTTGGGGTACGCACCGCCTGTCGTTGTGCATCCGCGGTCTGCAGAACGGAAGTGTTCAGTCCTACGCGCTGGTATTCGCCCTGGGCGCATTCCTCGTCTTCCTCATCATGATTCTCTAACAATCCCACCCCAATATGAATTTTCTTTCGATATTCGTACTCATCCCGCTGTTGATGCTGCCGGCGCTTTGGCTTTCGCGCAGTCTCAACCAAGTGCGCGGCGTGATGGTGGCAGGAAGCACCGCCTTGTTGGCCGCAGCCGTCTATTTGGTGTTCGCCTTCCTGGACGCTCGTGCGCTCGATCCCCACAGCGAAATGCTCTTTGTCGACAGCGTACAGTGGTTTCCCACACTCCATATTAACTATACGGTCGGCGTCGACGGCATCAGTGTAGCCATGTTGCTCCTCTCTGCCATCATTGTCTTCACCGGTACGTTTGCTTCTTGGCAACTGAAAGCCCCTCACCAAGGAATATTTCCTTTGGTTCACCCTGCTTTCGATGGGCGTGTTCGGCTTTTTCATCACGATCGACATGTTCGCCATGTTCATGTTCTATGAAATCGCCCTCATCCCCATGTATCTCCTCATCGGTGTGTGGGGATCCGGTCGAAAAGAATACGCCGCGATGAAGCTCACCCTCATGCTCATGGGCGGTTCTGCCTTCTTGATGTGCGGAATCTTCGGCATCTTCTACGGTGCCGGCGGTAACACGATGAACATCGTCGAGATCGCCAACCACACCGGCGGAGCGCACGCCATTGCCCACAACTGGCAGTTGCTTTGGTTCCCGATGACCTTCGTCGGCTTCGGTGTACTCGGCGCACTCTTCCCCTTCCATACTTGGTCGCCCGACGGTCACGCCTCCGCCCCCACGGCTGTGTCGATGCTCCACGCCGGTGTGCTCATGAAGCTCGGTGGTTACGGCTGTTTCCGCATCGCCATGTACCTCTTGCCCGAGGCCGCCAACGAATTGAGTTGGATCTTCCTTGTGCTGACCGGTATCTCTGTCGTCTACGGTGCCTTCTCCGCTTGCGTGCAGACCGACTTGAAGTACATCAACGCCTACTCTTCGGTGTCGCACTGCGGCCTGGTGCTCTTCGCCCTCTGCATGATGACCGAAACCTCCAGTACCGGTGCTGTGTTGCAGATGCTTTCGCACGGTCTGATGACGGCTCTCTTCTTCGCCCTCATCGGTTTCATCTACGGCCGCACACATACACGCGACGTTCGTGAACTCGCCGGCTTGATGCGCATCATGCCTTTCTTGGCCGTCTGCTACGTTATCGCCGGTTTGGCCAATCTCGGTTTGCCCGGTCTTTCGGGTTTCATCGCCGAGATGACGATTTTTGTCGGATCGTTTGAAAACACCGGCACGTTCTACACCGTGATGACCATCATCGCTTGTACTTCGATCGTCATCACCGCTGTCTACATCCTCCGCCTCGTCGGAAAGATTCTCTACGGCACGTGCACCAACGAGCATCACCTCCAACTCACCGATGCCACTTGGGACGAACGTTTCTCTGTGGTCTGCTTGATTCTCGCCGTTGCCGGTCTCGGTCTGGCTCCCTTCTGGGTCAGCGACATGGTGCGCGGCGGTGTGCATCCCGTCATCGAGCATTTGCGCGAAGCCGGCAGTGTACTCAACAGCCAATCCAATCCTTTTTTGTAAACTTCCTAACCTAACAGCTCACTAGAAATGGATTTTTCTCAGTTTCTCAGTATGCCGGCCGAATTGTCGCTGCTCCTGGCGGTGCTCATTCTCTTTGTGGCCGATCTTTTCATGTGCGCCGACAATAAGGGCAAGGGAGTTTATAATACCCCGCTCCCTCTTGTCGTTCTGCTGCTGCCGATTTGCGTCAATGTTTGGACGCTGATCTCCGGCGCAACGGCGTCGACCGCCTTCGGTGGCATGTATGTCACCAACGGCATGGCCGTTATCGTCAAGACCATCTTGAGTGTCGGTACGTTCATCACCTTCCTCATGGCACATCGCTGGATGTCGCGTGAAGAAAATCTCGTGAAGCAAGGCGAGTTCTACATCGTTACGCTCTTCACCTTGTTGGGCATGTACCTGATGATCTCTGCCGGTCATTTCTTGATGTTCTTCATCGGTCTCGAACTCGCCTCTGTTCCCATGGCTGCCTTGGTGGCCTACGACAAACTGCGCTACGAGAGCGCCGAAGCCGGAGCGAAGTTCATTCTTCTCGCCCTCTTCTCCGCCGCGCTGATGCTCTACGGCATTTCGCTCCTCTACGGCACGTTCGGCACGCTCTACTTCCACCTCATGAGCCTCGGCAGTTGTGGCTCGCTCACGTTGACGCTGCTCGGTTTGGCCTTCTTCTTGGCCGGAATGGGCTTCAAGATTTCGTTGGTTCCCTTCCACCTTTGGACGGCCGACACCTATGAGGGCGCCCCCACCGTGGTGACCGGTTTCCTCAGCGTCATTTCGAAAGGCAGCGCCGCCTTTGTGCTCTTCACTGTGCTGGTGCAGATTTTCTCGATGAACGGCGAACTGTTTGCTGCGTGGAATCACGCCTTGATGTGGATCATCATTGCTTCGATCACCATCGCCAATCTCTTCGCCATTCGTCAAAAGAACCTCAAACGCTTCATGGCTTTCTCCGCCATCTCGCAAGCCGGTTATCTGGTCTTGGCTGTGATGGGCGGAACAGCGCAGGGTGTCACTTCGTTGGTGTTCTATCTCGCCGTTTACTTGGTGGCCAACCTCGGTGCCTTCGGCGTCTTGGTATCAGTGGAACAAAACACCGGTGCGATTTCCATGGACGATTATAACGGACTCTACCGCACGAATCCGAAACAAGCCTTCATCATGACGCTGTGCTTGTTCTCTCTCGCCGGTATTCCCCCGTTTGCGGGCTTCTTCTCGAAGTTCTTTGTCTTCATGGCCGCCTTCCACGCCGGTTGGCACTGGTTGGTACTCGTGGCGTTGATCAACACGGTGATCTCGCTCTACTACTACCTGCTCATCGTGAAGGCGATGTACATCAATGCCCAATGACAACCCGCTCCCTGCCTTCAAAAACGATTGCTATGGCAATACAGCCCTCGGCATTTGCGTGGTAGGTGTCGTGTTGCTCGGTTTGGTGGGTTGCGTTTATAACTACATCGAAAGCTTCTCCGCTGCTTTGGGCGCGCTCTAAGACGACGCCTCTCCGCTTGATGCGGACTCTCTCATAAAAACGTCCGACGAATTGAAAAAAACGTCGGACGTTTTTCTTTTTTCTCCACTGCTTTTTCGCAAAAGTCCCCAAGTTTTTTCGCCCTCGTCACAGAGGGCTGTTCGAAAGATTCCGATACACCTTTCAAACGAACGCAAGCTCCCAAGTTCTTATATTCGAGGTCAAATAAACATGACAAAGAACGATGTTGCTTACAACAGAAAAAGATTGGGCATGACCGACAAATTTGTATGAAAATCCTCCATATCTCTGACACGCACAATCGGCATCACGATATCGGCACGCTACCCGAGGCAGATATTGTGATACATTCCGGCGATTTTACTGACCGAGGAACGGAAGCAGAAGCGCTTGACTTTCTCAACTGGTGGATAGAGTTGCCGCATCGTCACAAACTTTTCGTCACGGGCAACCACGACCTTTGTCTGTGGGATGCGCTCGATATAGAGGATTTGCCCGGCAATGTGCATTTCTTGCAAGACAAAGCGTGCACCATCGAGGGGAATCAGCTTCTTTGGTTTGGGGTATAATCATTCGGAACTACTCATCCCTATGGGGATCGATGTACTCATCACTCACGAGCCGCCCTATATGATCCTAGATGAGAGCAGTGGCATGCACTGGGGCAACTTTCTTTTGCGTCATCAGGTGTTGAGCACTTGTCCACGGCTCCACTGCTTCGGGCATGCCCACGAATCGCATGGTACTGCAACGTTACTAGCGGGAAACGAACTTGAGATGACGCGAAGCAATTCTTCTCATCTCTTGGAATTGCAACAAACAACTATGCCTCGGAAATTGCAGTCCTCGGAATCGTCGGAAGACTTAGCAACGTTACAAGAGGTGAAGCTCACGCAGGGCATCACCTTCTCCAATGGTTCAGTGCTTGACGACTGCTACCAACTGGCTTTTCCTCTCCATTTGATAGAAGTAGACGCAAGGCATTAGAGTCAAGATCTTAGCGCAAGTGGCGAAGATTCCAACAGAACGAGCCTTCAATCGTCTAATACTCGTCTAGAGTCGTCCATTATCTTCTTTGGCACAGCCGATTGGTGAGTTTCTTACCGGTATCGACATGAAAAAATCCTCCTTCTGTCGCAAACTTTGCGATAGAAGGAGGATTTTGTATGGAATGGTGCGCGAATTTCAGCGCACTTGTGGGTGAAATCTCTGTTGAGCGGTTTACTTCACGTCTTCAAAGTCAACATATTCACTCTCGTCTTTGGTGAAGATCTTTTCTTGCTGCCGTCCGGTGTGCATATTGCCGGAAGAACGCTGGCTGCCTTGTTGCGAAGTGCTGCGCTGCTGGTTGGTGTTTTGGCGAAATCCTTGTTGCTGTGTACCAGCGTTGTAGCGGTCGGTGTCGTTGTTGAAGCCGATTCCGAAAAGGGAGAGAATAAAACCGAGAATACGCCCAAAAGCGATGGCAAAGAACACGACGAAGCCGACAACAAGGGCAAAAAGACATCCGAGAGTATTGAACATACAGCGAAGGTTTATGGATGAATAATCGAGGAAAGGGCAATTTTCGTTTGCGACCGCCCTATGTACACCGAACAGTCGGTACTTGCGTCGCAAAACGCGCCTCTATTCGCTTGGAAAAAGCTACATGATGCGCTGATGAGCGAGTAAACCATTGAAAGATGGTTGGTAAGCAGAAAAATGCAACAAACGTGCCAACGTAAGGTTGACACGTTTGCTAAAATCGTTTTTTACGTCGAATCGCGCGACGTGTCTGTTGTTAATGCAGCGGTGGTTATGCTGCGCTGTTGCGCTGTGTCAGCAATGAAGCGAGAACGTAGAGCAGTACAATGACGGCGGGGGCAAGGATCAGTTCACCGAGAGCGGCTGCAGTGATCACCACCGCGAGCGAAAGCAGCATGAAGGAGTAGCGAATGCCGTTGCCTTTCCAACCATAACTCTTGAATTTGAGGGCAAACATGGGGACTTCACTGACCATAATCTGACAAGACCAGATGATGAGCAGGAACATGGTGATCCTAAAGACCGTGAGATTAACTTGAATGGACGTTTGGCTGAGCCATACCGCGAGCGAACCCCCAAAAGAGGGCGTTGGCGGGTGTGGGAAGGCCGATGAAGGAATGACTTTGGCGTGTGTCGAGGTTGAATTTTGCCAACCGCAACGCAGAAAAAGCGGCAATCAGAAAAGCGGTGTAAGGGAGAATCATTCCCAAGGGGCACGAGCCGTTGGCACTGCACCGGGAGTGTTGGCTGAGCAACGTGAAGACCATCGCCGCCGGAGCTACTCCGAAGGTGACAACATCGGCGAGCGAATCGAGTTCCTTGCCGATGGGACTGGCCACACCCAGTAGACGCGCGGCGAAGCCGTCGAAGAAATCAAAAACGGCACCGAGTACAATAAAGAGGAGTGCCATCGTCAGTGCGCCGCTCATGGCATAGTGGATGGCAATGCAGCCGCAGATGAGATTGCAGCTGGTGATGGAGTTGGGGATATGCTTTTTCACAATGAAAGGGGTTTGTAAAAGTCAAAGGAGATGTGCGCTTCGTTGCGCGGGTGGGCGCATATCGAAAGAATGTTGGCGAGTTGTGGAGTAGGGGAGGAGCGATGTGACTGAAGGGTAGAAGAAAGTAGCGAGTCACTTCCCATCTTGTCTGTGGATACAGGGAGAAGTCATCGGTAACTTTTCCACTTTGAATAAGTTCTTCCAGGCACCTGCTCTGCACTTGCCGAAAAGACACAAAGAAAACGCGCCCTTACAAGCGAAGGGCGCGTAAAAGATGAGGATCAAGCTTCAGCTTGTGATTGTTTTGGGTTTGAGACGTCCGAGCACCGTCGTGTTGCCCGTCGTGGTTTGCCCCATCACGACATCGATTTCTGCGTCGAGGGGGAGATAAACGTCCACGCGCGATCCAAATTTGATGAATCCGAGGTGATTGTCCAACTTTGCAAGTTTGTTCTTCTCGTGCGTAGGTCACGATACGACGTGCCACTGCACCGGCCACTTGGCGTACCAGCACATCGTGTCCCGAGGGGGTACTGATGACGATCGTGCTGCGCTCGTTTTCAACGCTGGCTTTCGGCAACCACGCTTTGGCGAAGTTACCATTGTGATGACGCACCATTTTCACGATGCCTTCGACGGGGAACCAGTTGGCGTGCACGTTGGTTACCGACATAAAGACGCTCACCATTTTACGGCGGTCGTGGAAGTATTCATTTTCTTCCACTTCTTCGATGACAACGATCTTGCCATCAGCAGGAGCGACGACCACATTCTCTGTTTCGCCGGTAAAGATTCGCACCGGACATCTGAAGAAGTTGACGATGATGGCGAATACAATGACAAAAACAGCGAGGATAATATAGAAAGCGAGCGGGCAACGCTCAAAAAGCAACCAATAGTCGAGTGCTGCGACCACCAAAAGTGTGGCACCGGAGAGCATCAGCGTGGTGCTTCCTTCGTTGTGCAGACGATGTTGCTTGACTTTAGGGAGTTGAGACATACTTGTTTTATTGAGTAACCGATGCAAATATACGATTTTTTGTCGCAGAAAGCAAGAAATGCCGCCTCTTCTTTGCAATTTGGGTGCTTATATGCCCTCGTTTTACGCGGAAGCTGCAGAAGTTATACGCGAAAGAATACAAAAACGTGCCCTTTCTGTTCACTATGAAACGGAAAGGGCACGTATTCAATTTGCTGCCTGGGAAAGTTTATTCCCACTCAATTGTCGAAGGCGGTTTTGAAGAGATGTCGTAGCAGACGCGGTTCACGCCGCGCACCTTGTTGATAATCTCATTGCTCACGCGAGCGAGGAAGTCGTAGGGCAGGTGGCTCCAGTCGGCCGTCATGGCATCGGTGGAAGTCACCGCACGCAGTGCGACAGCCTGTTCGTAGGTGCGTTCGTCGCCCATCACACCCACACTCTTCACGGGGAGGAGGATTACACCGGCCTGCCAAACTTGGTCGTAGAGCGAAACTTCGATTTCGCCGTGGCGGGGAGAGTTGGCAGGAACGCCGGCAGCGAGTACGCGACGCGCTTGATCCACGTCCATGCGCACCTTGTAGTCTCGGAGTCCGCGGATGAAGATGTCGTCAGCCTCTTGGAGAATGCGCACTTTCTCGCGAGTGATGTCGCCCAAGATGCGCACTGCCAAACCGGGACCGGGGAAGGGGTGACGATTGATGAGGTGTTCGGGCATACCCATCTGGCGTCCCACGCGACGCACCTCGTCTTTGAAGAGCCATTGCAGCGGTTCGCAGATGCGGAGGTTCATCTTTTCGGGAAGTCCGCCCACATTGTGGTGACTCTTGATCACCTTGCCCGTGATGTTGAGCGATTCGATGCGGTCGGGGTAGATCGTACCTTGCGCCAACCACTTGGCATCGGTGATTTTCATCGCCTCGGCATCGAAGACATCGATGAAGCCGGCGCCGATAATCTTACGTTTGGTTTCGGGATCTTCCACTCCGGCCAATTCGGTGAAGAATTTTTCGCTCGCATCCACACCGATCACGTTCAGTCCAAGACATTTGTAGTCCTCCATCACGGTGTTAAACTCGTCTTTGCGGAGCAAGCCGTGGTCGACGAAAATACAAGTGAGGCGATCTCCGATGGCTTTGTGAAGCAAAACGGCTGCCACCGACGAATCGACACCGCCCAGAGACCGAGGATGACGCGATCGTTGCCCAGTTGCTCACGCAACTCCGCCACCGTGCTGTCCACGAACGAAGCCGCGCTCCAGTCTTGACGGCTTCCGCAGATGTCCACGACAAAGTTGCTCAGCAACTGCGAACCCTGCAACGAGTGGAACACTTCCGGGTGGAACTGTACGCCCCACAGCGCTTCACCTTCAGCCTGATAGGCGGCAAACTTCACTTCGGGAGTCGAAGCAATGCAACGGAAATGGTCGGGAATGGCCGTAATCGTGTCGCCGTGACTCATCCAAACCTGTGAGTTGGGAATGAAGTCTTTGAAGAGCGGGTTGTCGTGCTCGATGGTCTGAAGGTTCGCGCGACCGTATTCGCGACTCGCTGCGGGTTCCACTTTTCCGCCGAAGTGTTGTGCCATATATTGCGCGCCATAGCAAATGCCCAAGATGGGAAGGCGCCCGCGAATCTTCGAAAGGTCGACTTTGAAGGCCTCGGGATCGTAGACACTGAAAAGGCGAACCGGAGAGGATGACACCAATCACCGAAGGATCGTCGTGCGGAAATTTGTTGTAAGGCAGAATTTCGCAGAACGTGTCGAGTTCACGCACGCGGCGGCCGATGAGTTGAGTGGTCTGCGACCCGAAGTCGAGAATAATAATTTTCTGTTGCATCGAGAGGAGAGAACGATTTGGGAAAAATAGAAAGAGGGTGACGCAAAGACGTCCATCATCTTAGCGTCACCCGTGTGTAGTCAGCAGGGATTAGCCTTGCTTCTTGAGCAAGTCGCGAATTTCTGCGAGCAGTTCTTCTTGCGTCGGACCGGCAGGTGCTGCGGGCGCTTCGGCTGCTGCTTCAGTCTTCTTGAGCGACTGGATGCCACGAACGAGCATGAACACGCAGAAGGCCACAATAAGGAAGTCAAACACCGTTTGAATGAAGTTGCCGTAGTTGATCGTCACCTCAGCTTGACCTTCCATCATTGCGGGCAATTTTACAGAAAGGTCCTTGAAGTTGACACCACCGATGAGCCAACCGATGGGCGGCATGATGAGGTCGTCAACAATCGAGCTGACAATCTTACCGAATGCACCGCCGATGATGACACCGACAGCCATATCAATCGCGTTGCCTTTCACGGCGAACGCCTTAAAATCTTGCAGAAGTGTGGATTTAGCCATGTGCTTTAATTTTTTTCTTGCTTGTGCACTGCAAAAGTAGAAACTTCTTTGTATTTTTGCTGCACAGAACAGGGAAAAAGTGCGCTCGTCGAGTGCAAATACCTGTTTTTGAATCCGAACATCATTAATCAACCCCTATTTAATAACTCAACTATTATGATCAAAGTAGGTATCAACGGTTTCGGTCGTATTGGCCGCTTCGTTTTCCGCGCTGCCGTCGAAAATCGTGACGACATCCAGATTGTGGGTATCAACGACCTCTGCCCGGTCGACTACCTCGCATACATGCTCAAGTACGACACCATGCACGGTCAGTTCAAGGGCGAAGTTGATTTCGACCTCGAAAAGAGCGAGCTCATCGTAAACGGCCAGCGCATCCGTGTGACTGCAGAACGCAACCCCGCTGACCTCAAGTGGGATGCCGTAGGCGCAGAATACGTGGTTGAATCCACCGGTCTCTTCCTCTCGAAGGACAAGGCTCAAGGTCACCTCGATGCCGGTGCCAAGTATGTTGTAATGTCTGCTCCCTCGAAGGACGACACGCCCATGTTCGTATGCGGTGTGAACTTCGACAAGTATGAGAAGGGCACTCAGTTCGTATCGAACGCATCTTGCACCACCAACTGCCTCGCTCCCATCGCCAAGGTTCTCCACGACAAGTGGGGTATCACGGACGGTCTCATGACGACGGTTCACTCTACCACTGCTACGCAGAAGACGGTAGACGGTCCCTCGCTCAAGGACTGGCGTGGTGGTCGCGCTGCTGCCGGCAACATCATCCCCTCTTCGACGGGTGCTGCTAAGGCTGTAGGTAAGGTGATCCCCGAACTCAACGGCAAGCTCACCGGTATGTCGATGCGCGTTCCCACCCTCGACGTTTCGGTTGTTGACCTCACCGTGAACCTCGCTAAGCCCGCTAAGTACGACGAGATCTGCGCTGCCATGAAGGAAGCCAGCGAAGGCGAACTCAAGGGTGTACTCGGTTACACTGAAGATGCAGTCGTTTCTGCCGACTTCCTCGGCGACGTTCGCACTTCTATCTTCGACGCTAAGGCAGGTATCGCCCTCACCGACACGTTCGTGAAGGTTGTGTCTTGGTACGACAACGAGATCGGCTACTCTAACAAGGTGCTCGAACTCATCGCTCACATGAAGAAGGTTAACGGCTAATCCCGTACTGCTTCATCAAGCAATTGCATTCCCGACATCTCGGCGCTTTGGCGTCGGGATGTCTTTTTTTATGCAGCATCCGCCATCTCGAGTAATATCGTTCTAACGACCGACGACACGAAATGGCGGATGAACCGCAAAAAGAATTTTAGGATCGTGAGGGGCGAGTACCTTCTTTTTAGAATCCCATCACTCCAAATATGCAGGATGAACCTATATTCGGGGGGAGACATAGGATATAAAATAGCTATGATAACAAACTAGGAGGCCGTATTGCCGTAATTTAAATTCTGTAAAGTAGTACTCGTTTTTTTATTGTCACCTTGTCGTTCTAGAAAGTCGCAATTTTACTACTCTCCATACTTCTTTACTTAAGATCGTCGTTCTCTATTTTACGAATAACAAAACTCTTACCTTCTTTATTCAAGGAGTACAATTCGTCTAGGTGGATATGATATGTCATATCCACCTCCTCCATTTTAGCTATACCTAAGATGCTCCTTGCTAGAAGCTGTAATCCGATTTCATTACCCAAAATTTCAATCTCACCTCCTATAGGTGAGATCTGAAAGGAAAGATAACAACCTGACTTGGCTGTAATATACGGGATCCCTCTTCGTTATAGCGAACCGTTATGCTTCTTTTTTTCATCAATACTTGAATGACTTTTAATGAGTGTCTTGGACACGAGGATTCTGTGCTCTTTTTAAGGAACAATTAGGCGATGAGACCGCCCCAAGACAGGGCTTTGACGGCCAAAAGGCCGCCGAACACCAGCCAAAGATAGAGCACGAGCGCCAAGACGAAAGGGCGCCAACCGGCTTGGCGAAATTTGTCGATCGTGGTTTCGCAGCCTAAGGCCGTCATCGCCATCGTGAGGGCGAAATTGTCGACCGTTTTGATCGGCTCGGTCACGGCAGGTGAGAGCGAGAGCAATGTGTTGAGGGCAATGGCCAAGAGGAAGAGGAGGGCAAACCAAGGGACGACGAGTTGGCGCTGATCGGGCGCCACGCTCTCGCTGCGCGAGCGAGCAGACCAACTGAAGACGAGGAGCACCGGCACGAGCAGAATGACACGTATCATCTTGACGATCACCGCCACCTCGGCCACCTCCTTGCTCATGGCGTTGGAAGCCCCCACCACGTGCGCCACTTCGTGCACCGTCGAACCGGTGTAGAGCCCCATTTCATGAGTGGACAACGGGAAGAAGCCATTGCGATACAAAACGGGGTAGAGGAGCATGGAGAGCGTGCCGAAAAGCACAACGGTCGACACGGCCACCGCCGTCTTGTAGGCTTCAGATTTCAGCGTGGCTTTCTGCGCCGAGCACGGCCGCAGCGCCGCAAATGGCACTGCCTGATGAGGTGAGCAAGGTGGTTTCCTTGTCCATGTTGAGCCACTTGCCGACGAGCAGACCGAGTCCGATTGTGCTGCACACGATGAAAATGTCGAGTGCCACGGCCGGCAGTCCTACTTGTGCTACGTCGGCGAGTGTGAGTCGGAAACCGAAGAAGATGATGCCGATGCGCAAAATGCGTTTGCTGCAAAACTTCAGCCCGCTGCGCCACTCATCGGGGAGGTAACGGCCGAGCGTATTGGCAAAAACGATACCAATGAGAATGCCGACAACGAGGGGCGAAAGCGACAAGTGTTGGAAAAAAGGGAGGGTGCTCAAAGCCGTGGCGACTGCTGCGAAAAGAACGATGAGCAAGAGGCCGGGAATGGAGGGGAGTTGGAATTTAGATTGCATTTAACGCACTATATATAGAAAAAGGTGTTACGCCCGGGCGAGCATAGAGCGCCAATCGAAAAACATGGCGAAGCATGAGGCTTGGGTTGAAAACCGTGTTTCGCGCAGCACCGAAACTGAGTGCAAAATTACAATATCTTTCGTAGACCGCTGATTTTGATGTTGGGAAATTGTTTTTTTGTCTCGTGATTTCTTTTTTTTCGTGTCGTCAAATGGCGAAGGCCGGTAGCAATGCGTTTGTGGCTTGGTAAGCGTTTCCGCTATTCATATCTGCAGCGTGCGCAGCCGGAGGCGAGAGCTGCGCAGTGGGTTGTGATTCGTTTGTCGGGCGTTCACAACGGCAGCCCAACGCGCGGGCGCGTATACGCGCGTCCGGCGTTTTTCGTTTTTTGCCTTCACCTCTTCACCTATGGGTCGTAAATTGTTGATGTTGAGGAGAATAAGTGTGAAGGTTTCACCTCGTTTGCCTTCACCGGTGAAGTGTTAAAATGGGCGTTTTCTTCACGCGTAAGTGGCCAATGATCAGTTGGTTAGATGGGGAGGTGAAGGGTGAAGGCAAGAATTTCGAACTCGCTGAGTGCGCGATGCGCGGGAGGGTGTCCGCAGGGGCGTGTCCCTACGCGTGAGGAAACGACCGCGGTGTGGGCATGCGAAACCGCAAGGACTTCTTTCATCCAAAAAGCGCGTGATTCATTGCGAAACAAGTGGTGTTTCGAGAAAAAGTCCACGTGTTTTTGTCTGCGTTTCGAAAATGTAGAATGATTGTGCGATTTTCTTTGCGAAAAATGCGACATTTCGAAAGAAAAGCCTTACTTTTGCCCTTGATAAAACACAACCTTTCCTTTTTTCCGCCGCATTGCGGCGTCCCTATAGCGCAAATTTTGCAGGCTTTGCCCCGTGCATCGGCGCAAACGATCTTTGACATGCTGAACATTGCATCACTTGTTCCTGGGCTCCTTGAGTCGCAGGGAAAGGCGCGTGGGTTGGGCACTTTGCTCTATGTGGTTGCGCCCATCGTCCCCCCCCCAAAAAATACCCCCTCGCTCCGGCAAGGCGGAGCGAGGGGCTTCGTTGAAAAAGGTCGGCGTTGTGCGCTGGATCAATACTTGTGTTCGTTGTCAGCCAATTCGCTTTGCGTGAGGCTCTTGCGGTCGATGCTATACCAAGCATAGACGATGTAGGCCAGCACGAAGGGGATGACGAGAGAGACGAAGCTCATGGCCGTGAGGGTGAACTCGCTCGAGCAGCTGTTGGCCAGCGTGAGTGAGCTTTGCAGGTCGGCCAACGAGGGGTAGTAGGCCGTGTTGTTGAGCGCAGCCACTTGCAGGAGTGCCCAAACGGTGAAGACGCTACCGATGCCCGCACACCAGATGCCGCGACGTGTCGTGGTGAAAACGGTGCGACCGATGCCCAGCAGCACCAAGACTACGCCGAGCAAGAAGAGCACCAGCGTGAGGGGCAGTGCCAAGAAGTTGTGCAGATACTTGTAGGCCTCGATGCTGACGATGCCCGTTTCGGGGTTGACGGCAAAACCGTCGGCCGTGAGCAGGTGGGCGGCGAAGGCGAGGAAGAGCACGAGGAAGGGCACGGCATCGATGAGCACCTGTCGGCGCAGACGGGGCGTGAGGCCTTCGTCGTCGATGTTGTTGAGCATGTAGAGGCTACCGAGGATGCGCGCCAAGAAAAGCACCACCAGACCGAGCACCAAGTTCCAAGGATTGGCCACGGCTTCGAGTCCGTGCCAGCCGGTGGTCCAGCTGCTGATGGCAGGCGCGAGTTGTTCGCCCATCACGTCTTTGTTCACCACGAAGTTGGCGCCGTGGAAGAAGGTGCCGACGGCTGTGCCGAGGAGCAAGGGGCCGAGCACGCCGTTCAAGACGAGAAACCAGCGATAGGTGTTCTTGCCCAAGAAGTTGCCGAGTTTGCTTTGGAACTCATAGCTGACGGCTTGGAGCACGAAGCTGAAGAGGATGAGCATCCACACCCAGTAGGCACCGCCGAAGCTGGTGCTGTAGAAGAGGGGGAAGGAGGCAAAGAAGGCACCGCCGAAGGTGACGAGGGTGGTGAAGGTGAATTCCCATTTGCGGCCGGTGCTGTTGACGATGAGTGCGCGTTCGCCTTCGGTGCGGCCGAGGGTGAAAATCTGTGTGTTGGCGCCCTGCACGAACATGAGGAAGACGACGAGCGCGCCGAGGAGACTGACGAGCAGCCACCAGTATTGTTGTAGAAGTGTGTAGGTGATCATGATGAAAGGGAATAGGGGGATGGGAAAATGGACAGTTGCGGCACATCCGTTTCGCCCATGGGCGAGTTCTTGCTGCGCCCTTTCGGGGACTTCGCCTCGAGGTGGGTGCGAAAAGGAGGTGTCTACCGCTTTTCATCCGCCGCGGCCGTGCACACATGTGCGGTAGTTGGCACGGCCGTGGCGTAGAAAGTGCGGTTATTCCTGATGATGATTGGAAATAGCCTTAAACATGATGCGGAGCTCGGCAATGAGGAGCGCCGTGAAGACCACGAAGAAGAGGGCAAAAGTGATCTGCACGTTCGTCACCGACAAACTCGAAACAGCGGCATTGACGGGGAGCAAGTCTTGGATGGCCCAAGGTTGGCGACCCACTTCGGCCACAATCCATCCGGCTTGTTGGGCGAGATAGGCGAGCACGAGACTCCAAAGCCCGACGTGGAGCAACCAGCGCTTCTCGGTGAGCGTGCCTTTGCGGCCGTACCAAATGAGGAGAGCCATGACGAGGATCAAAGCCATGCCGGCACCGACCATGATGCGGAACGACCAGTAGACCATGCCGAGTGGGCGGGATGAGGTCTTCGACCTTTTGAATGTAGCCATAACCGAAATAGGCCTTGTGCTCTTCAAACACACGGAGCGCGGAATCGGCACGTTCGGGCGATTTGTCGCGTGCGGCACGATAGTCCTTGAAAGCGGAAAGGGCGGTTGCGCCGCGCTTCATCTTTTCGGTGGCGGGGCATCACGGTGTTGCCGTTGACGTCGGTGTAGCCGTGGTAGAGAATGTCGTCAATGCCGGGCACGAAGGCGTTTGGATCTTTGTGTGCCACGAGCGAGAGGGCACCGGGCACTTCGACACCGGGCACGATGCTGAAGGGTGCGCCTTCCGAACCCTTGCGGAGGCCTTCGGCGGCAGCCAACTTCATGGGTTGGTGATGAGCAATGTCTTCGCCGCTGCGGTCGCCGGTGGCGGCCACGATGAGGCCGGAAACCAAACCGACGATGGCGGCAATCTTGATGCTCTGCGTGGCGAGTTTCGTGTTGCGGCGGCGGAGGAGGTACCAGCAGCTCACGGCCACGACGAAGACCGAACCGGTGAGCCATGCGCTCGAGACGGTGTGGCAGAACTTGTTGACGGCAAAGGACTGGAAGGCCACGCCGAAGAAGTCCATCATCTCGTTGCGGACGGTCTCGGGGTTGAAATCCATGCCCGTGGGGTGTTGCATCCAGCTGTTGGCCACGAGAATCCACCAAGCCGAGATGGTTGCGCCGAGGCCGGTGAGCCAAGTGGAGGCCAAGTGGAAGCCTTTGCTGATCTTGCCCCAACCGAAGAACATGAGGGCGATGAAGGTCGATTCCATGAAGAAGGCCAAGATGCCTTCGATGGCGAGCGGCGCACCAAAGATGTCGCCGACGAACCAAGAATAGTTACTCCAGTTTGTGCCGAATTGAAACTCGAGGATGATACCGGTGGCTACGCCGATGGCGAAGTTGATGCCGAAGAGTTTTTGCCAGAATTGGGTGGTGGTTTTCCAAAACTCATCGCCGGTGCGATAATACATAGTTTCCATAATGGCCATCACGAGTGCGAGTCCGAGGGTGAGGGGGACGAAGAGCCAGTGATAGCATGCTGTGAGCGCAAATTGCGCTCTCGACCAGTCGAGTACGGCAAGGTCGGTGGTGTGGAGCATCGTCATAATTATAATTGTTGATTGTTTGGATTTACGGTTGTGAAAGTTGCGTGGCAACGTGGTCTTGCTTCTGATCGGGGGTGCCTTTGAGCACGGGTTGGAAGAAGAAAAGACGGAGCACTGCGAACATGACGAAGAGTTTCACGGCGATAATGATCCAAAGGGTTTTACCCCAAGTCATTTGTCGGAAGCCGTCGACGTAAATCGCAGCGCTTTTCGGAAAGGGTGGACAATGTTCATGTTCGAAAGAAAGAAAAGAGTCTGAGAATGGAGAGGGCGAACCGCGGCGAGGGGAGATGTTGCGTCCGTTTTTTCTGATTCCCTACAAACCATGGGCGCTTTTGGCGTTTTGAGCCGGGGCGTCGATTCGGTATGCGCAACGGCTACCGTTTGTTCGCGCGGTTTGAGGCGCTCTTTTGTTATGTGATGTTCTACAAAAATACAGGTTTGATAAGAAACTACCAAAGTTTTGACAGCTATATTTGTCATTCGCGATAAGAAAATAGCGTGTGCGATGCGCAGCGGGCTTTTGCAGCGGGCAAAATTTGGCCTTTCGCAGCGATCATCGTAAATTTGCATCGTTATTCAAACCATTATACGCCCAATGAACATCATTCATACGGTCGCAGAGTTGCGTACGCAAGTTTCGTGCGCGAAAGCGGCCGGAAAACAGGTGGGACTGGTACCGACCATGGGGGCACTCCACGAAGGCCACGCTTCGCTCATTCGTCGCAGCGTGGAAGAGTGCGGTTGCACGGTGGTCAGTGTCTTTGTCAACCCCACACAGTTCAACGATCCCAACGACCTGAAGAATTACCCTCGCACGCTCGAGGCCGATTGTGCCCTGATCGAGGCGCTGGGTGCCGATATCGTTTTTGCGCCGACGGCCGAGGAAATGTATCCCGAGCCCGACACGCGCGTTTTTGCCTACCCGCCCATCGACAGTGTGATGGAGGGGGCACGTCGTCCCGGACATTTCAACGGGGTGTGCCAAGTGGTGTCGAAACTCTTCGACATGGTGCAGCCTGATCGCGCCTATTTCGGCGAAAAAGGACTTCCAGCAAATCGCCGTGGTGCGCGCCATGATGAAAGACCAAGGCTTCGGCTTTGAGTTGGTGGCTTGCCCCATCGTGCGCGATGAGCGCGGATTTGGCGCTTTCGTCGCGCAACGCCCTGCTGTCGGCGAGCGAGCGACTCACGGCGACCGCCATTTGCCGCACGCTCCGCGAGAGTGTGAGCTTTGCGCGCTCGCTCACGGTGAAAGAGGTGATCGACACCGTGGTGCGCCGCATCAATGCCGTCGAAGGCATGGAAGTGGAGTATTTCCAAATCGTGAATGCCGAGACGTTGCAACCGATCGACGATTGGAACGACGCGGCGCGTGTGCAGGGCTGCATCACCGTCTACTGCGGAGAGCGCCGTGTGCGCCTCATTGACAACATCGCTTACCAATAATAAGACGCGAAAAAGATGATTCTCAGTATCCTGAAATCCAAAATACACTGTGCCACGGTCACCGAGGCGAATTTGCACTACATGGGTTCGATCACCATCGACGAAGCCCTGCTCGAGGCCACCGATCTGTTGCCCGGCGAACATGTGCACGTGGTGAACAACATGAACGGCGAGCGCATTGAGACGTACGTCATCAGCGGACCCCGCGGTTCGGGTTGCATCTGTCTGAACGGTGCGGCCGCTCGTCTGTTTCAGCCCGGCGACCAAGTGATCATCATGGCCTATGCCGGTATGACGCCCGAAGAAGCGCGCGAATATCGCCCGAAAGTGGTGTTCCCCGACGCAGATAACCGCTTAGCGTGAAACGGATCAGTAGGCCTGTTTCGGCGGTTCGTTTGATCCGGTGCACCGCGGTCATCTGGCACTGGCGCAGTATCTCTTGGAGTGCGGCGCGGTGGAAGAAGTGTGGCTGATGGTTTCGCCGCTCAATCCCCTAAAAGTCCGGCGCTCAACTCTCGCCCGATGCTGAACGCTTGGAGATGGCACGCTTGGCGGCTGCCGATGTGCCGGGAGTGGTGGTGTCTGATTTTGAACTGCACTTGCCGCGTCCGTCTTACACTTGGCGAACGCTGCGTGCCTTGCGCGAAGCGCACCCTACTATCGAGTTCTCGCTCATTGTAGGGGGCGGACAATTGGTTGGTTTTCGACCGTTGGCAGCATCCCGAGGAGATTTTGGCGCACCACCGCTTGTTGGTTTATCCGCGCCCCGGTTGTGAGGTGGACGAATCGGCTTTGCCGGACGGAGTGGTCTACGTTCATGCACCCTTATTGCCGTTTAGCAGTACGCAGGTGCGCGAAGCGGTTCGCCGTGGAGAGGACATCTCGGAGATGGTGCCACGGGCGATTCTCGAACGCTGCGTTGCGCACTACCAACAGCCCGCTGAATGAACCGAAGTAAATGATAAAAGCACTCGCCCTATCGCATGAATTGCGGTGGGGCGAGTGCTTTTTTATGCTGTTGCTTCGCTTTTTGCTAGTTTCTTTGCAGTGGTGCGGCGAAGTCTTCACTTTGTGCGTTTTCCTTCCGGCGCAGGCTTTCCCGAAGCTCGTTTTTCTTTCGACGGCTGCGACTTTGTGGGCGGGGCGAGCGATGCCGGTGCGCTCGCAGGCTTGGAATTGGCGGCGGATTGAAGTGTTTCTTGCGCCGGTTGGGGCGAAGTTTTCTTTTCTTGTGGTTCGTCGTTGTCGCTGTCGTTGCCAATGGTCAATTTTTGCAGGTCGTACATTGAACCATTGTAGACGTTGAGGTCGACCTTGCCGGTAATGCCGTCGATGGTGCCCACGTCGGTGTGTTGCCAGAATTTCCATTGACCGTTGAAGCCGAGTTGCTTCACATAGTAGTGGGCAATCCAGAAGGGATAGCGATCGAACTCCGGGGTGCTGAGATAAGTCTTCTTGAACTTCAGTCCGGTGTAGATGATGGGGGGCGTGCCGAAGCGTCGTTCCATGAGGTTGAGCCACTCGAGGGCTTCTTTTCTCAGCGTTTCGGGCGTTTGGTCGCCGATTTCCTCAATGTCGAGCACGGGGGGGGGAGGTCGCCCTCCTCGAGTTGGACGTTGTCCATGAAATAGCGCGCTTGCCGGTCGCCCGAGACGTTGGGCGAGAAATAGTGATAGGCTCCACGGATGAGGCCGTACTGTCCCGCTTTCCGGAAGTTGCGCTGAAAATTTCGATCCAAATGGCTTTTTCCCTCGGTGGCTTTGATGAAGACAAATTCCACGCGGGCATCGTCGGCAATGGTGGCGGTGGCCACCTTGTCCCAATCGATGGTGCCCTGGTGGTGGCTCACATCGATGCCGTGGATGCTGTAGTTGTCCGGCAATTTTGCCTCGCCGAAGATGGCGCGCCAACGATAGCGGTAGGGAGCTACGAAAAAGTGGTTGAAGAGCAGGGCGTAGACCAAGATGACGGCCAGTCCACCGATCCAAAAGGCACGTTTATATTTGTGGCCGAAAGAGCGTTCTGCCCACGAGAGTGAAGCAGAAGACTTTTGGCGTCGTGTCTTTTTTTTCTTTCGGCGCACGGGCTTTTTCTTCGTCTGTGCTTTGTCTTTACCAAACACCTTGCGAGAGTTGAAAATATTGCGATTGCTGTTCAGCAAAGTTAGGCATTTTGGCCGTATGCTGCAAGTGGCTTTTCTTAAAAAGCGTCCCCCTTTCTTCGGATGAAGAGAGGAGGACTTATCAGTTGAGGGCACGGCGGTGCGCACGGCTGATTTTCTGAATGCAACTTTGCGCAACTTTGCTCATACGTCGGGGCACGGTCTTCGTTTGCGCTGTCGTCTAATATGAAATGAGACGGCTGTCATTTACGTCGTTTCTGCGTTTTGGTTCGTTTTCGCCGATTTGGAGCGCTTGGTGTCTTTTGTTCGTTTGTTGGAGAGGGGTGTTGTATCGGTGTGCGCGATTTTGCGTGCTTGGCGTGAGGCGGCTTGGGGTGCGACCGTTTCCTTTTGGCGGAAGTCGGAGCGTTTTTCGGTGTAGATGCTGCGATCGGGGTTTGTCGTCGCTGTGCTTTGCGGCTTAAGACGTTGCCAATGGCTCAACTTTTGCAGGTCGTCCAACGAACCGTTGTAGACATTGAAGTCGACCTTGCCGGTGATGCCGTCGATGCAGCCTTCTTCGGTGTGTTGCCAAAAGTCCCAAGCGCCTTTGTATCGGAGCTTCTTCACTTTGTAGTGGGCGATCCAAAAAGGGTAGCGGTCGAACTCGGGGGTGTTGAGATAGTTTTTTTTGAACGTCAGATAGGTGTAGATGATGGGGGGCGTGCCGAAGCGTTTTTCCATCAGTTCGAGCCATTCGAGGACTTCTCTTCTTAGTGTTGCGGGCTGGAGTCTGCCGAGCACCTCAACATCGAGCACCGGGGGGAGGTCGCCCTTTTCGAGTGGGACGTTGTTGATGAAATGGTGGGCTTGCAGGTCGCCCGAAATGCCGGGCGAGAAATAATGGTAGGCTCCGCGGACGAGACCGTATTGTTGTGCTTTCCGGAAGTTGTGACGAAATTTCCGATCCAAATGGCTTTTTCCTTGCGTGGCTTTGACGAATACGAATTGTACGCGTGCGCCGTTGGCATCGGAGGCGGTGGCTACTTTTTCCCAGTTGACGGTGCCTTGGTGGTGGCTCACATCAATGCCGTGAATGCTGTAGTTGGCCGGGAATTCGGACTCGCCGAAGCAGGCGCGCCCACGATGGCGGTAAGGCGCAAGGATAAAGTGGTAGAGGAGTAGGGTGCAAACCAGTGCAATGGCCGATCCGCCGATCCAAAAGATGCGTTTGCGATGCTGCCCGAAGGGGTGTTCCGCCCGGGAGCGGGGTGCAGAAGACAGTTCCTGCATGTTGTTTTCGTTCGTGTGACGCACGGGAATTTTGTTTGTCTGTGGTTTTTCTTGATCCAACTCTCTGTGTGAGTTGAAAAATAGTGAGATTTCAGTGCGGCAAAAATTAGGCATTTTAACTGTGATTCGCAAGCGTCTTACGAAAAATCCCCCTTTCTCTCTGTCGAGAAAGGGGGATTTTTCTTATCGGAGCACGTTGCGTGCGCGATTTATTTGGCCTGTTCGAGGGCGAGGGTGCGGGTGCACTGGTCGCAAACTTCCGTGGGACCCCAGTACTGGATGGGGTCCGGGATAAACGAAGGCGGTCTTTTCAGCCCATTCTTCGCGCTGAGCGGCGAAGGCTTGGAAGGGCTTGCCGTCGAGTTCGACGAGTGCCTTGCGGATCACGGGCTTCATTTCGCCGTGACGACGCTCCATGTTCATCATCATCGTGATGGGCACACCGCCGGCGATCCATTGTTCGGCCGGTGCGGTGGTGTTCTTCACGATGGCCATGTAGCCGGTCTTGCCGTTGGCCACGAGCTGAGCGGCCGAAGCACCGAGTGCGTAGCAGTAGTCGGCGTCGAAGTTGGAGGGAGCGGCGCAACGTCCTTCGTAACCGAAGAAGTGGTGGAGGGGCGCGAACTTACCAACGTATTTGCCTTCCTTCTTCCAAGCGGCGAGCTTTTCGGCTACCATTTCGCTGAGGAGCTTCTCGGTCTCGATGAGCGAAACCTGCACGTTGCCGTGGGGGTCGCGCTCGGCGGTGAGCTGCTTAGCCACACCTTCGGGGAGCGAAGCGTAGATTTCGGCGTTGGCGGGCGAAAGTTTCTCGAGCACCCATGCGCGCTGTTGAGCGGCTTCCACTTTCTCGGCTTCGGGAGTGGAAAGAAGGTCGTTGAGCTCGGCGATGAGCTTCTTGAGCGAGGGGATGAACTCGATGAGGCCTTCGGGGATGAGCACCGTACCGAAGTTGTTGCCGGCGGCTGCACGCTTAGCGACTACACCTGCGATGTAGGTCACCACGTCGTCGAGGCTTTGCTCCTTGGCTTCCACTTCTTCCGAGATGAGGCAGACGTTGGGTTGCACTTGGAGGGCGCATTCGAGGGCGATGTGCGAGGCGGAGCGACCCATGAGTTTGATGAAGTGCCAGTACTTGCGAGCGGAGTTGGCGTCGCGCTGGATGTTACCGATCACTTCAGCGTAAGTTTTGCAAGCGGTGTCGAAACCGAACGACGTTTCGATCTGGTCGTTCTTGAGGTCACCGTCGATCGTCTTGGGGCAACCGATCACTTGCACGCCGGTGTTCTTGGCGGCGAAGTATTCGGCGAGCACGCAAGCGTTGGTGTTCGAGTCGTCACCACCGATGATGACCACGGCGTTGATGCCGAGTTCGCGGATGACTTTCGAGACCCTTTTCGAATTGTGCTTCTTCTTCGAGCTTCGTACGACCCGAACCGATCATGTCGAAACCGCCGGTGTTGCGGTATTCGTCGATGAGGGCGTCGGTCATTTCGAGATACTTGTGATCAACGAGACCGCCGGGGCCCATGAGGAAGCCGTAGAGCTTCGAAGCGGGGTTTTGCTTCTTGAGACCGTCATAGAGACCGCAAATCACGTTGTGACCGCCGGGAGCTTGACCGCCGGAGAGGATGATGCCGATGTTGATGGGAGCATATTCCTTCTTTTCGTCGGTGGGTTCGAAGCTGACGAGGGGCATGCCGTAGGTGTTGGGGAAGAGTGCTTTGATTTCTTCCTGATTGTCAACACTCTGCGTGGGGTTTCCCTCTACAATTTTCACGTTGCCGCGCAGACCGGCGGGGAGTTTGGGGCTATAAGCCGCACGAGCGATTTGCAATGCGCTTTTTTCCATAATGAGTTTAAGTGGAAATAATGATATTCTTTGCCTACAAAGTTACTCGTTTTCGGTCGAATAGCAAAAAGGCACGGTGATTTTTCGGTTTTCAGAGGTAGAAATCTCGACAGAGTTTGGCATATTGTTCGGATCGTTCTCCCTTCGGCCATCAGAATGAGTGTGTCACGCTTTACCTCGTGTGGGCTTGCCGACTTGGCGAAACGTAGCAAAACGCGTTTCGGTGCTTTGCGGGCAACGGTCTGTACGTCGGTGGCGTGGAGGAGGGAGAAACCGGCCTCGGCTGCGGCTGCATGGAAACGATCTTGCGCCGTTTTGGGAATGATGACTTCCAATGTGCCGGCGGGACGTAGCAACATGGCCGCACGCGCTGTGAGATGTCCGAAGGAAAGTCCCGTGGCGGTGTGGCGCGCTTGGGCACGATGTGCGACGGGAGAAAGAAGAGTTTCCTCAAAGAAGGGGGGATTGCTCACAATGGCGTCAAAAAGTTCGCCTTCGTGCAGGGCTTCCTCGTCTTGGTGGTTGAGAAAGTCACCACAACGCACTGCTATTTGTGCAGCAAAGGGCGAGTTGTTCACATTCTCCGCTGCTTGTGCGGCTGCTTCACAGTCAATTTCAAGTGCCACAAGGCGGCTATCCGGAAAACGCTGAGCGAGCATGAGCGCAATGAGTCCACAACCGCACCCCACATCGAGCACTCGAGGGGCGCAAAGAGGATTTTTTGTTGAAAGGAGCGGGCTTTCGCCGTCTTTTCGCTTGGTGGAGGAGTGAGTCTGCGCACAATTGTGCCCAAGCACCGAGGAGAACGCCGTCGGTGCCGACTTTCATGGCGCAGCGGTCGTCGTGGACGACAAATTGGCGGAAGGTAAACATGGTGAGTGGGGAGTTTTTGACAGAGGGGGAGGAGCTTTTATTCGGAGTCGTCGGGTGAAAGCAAATATCTTGCGGAGGACGTTGAAAAGTGGGGGCGTTTTGCGGAAAAGGCGTGTGCTTTTCGCGAAAACTTCTCTTGTTTGTGGAGAAAGTCCACTGCTTTTGCGCGCGTTTCGAGTGCGCCGGAAGAGCATGCTACGAGGGGCTGCCGTAAGTACACGACTATTGCGCGAAGGTTGTGGAGGGAAAGAATCGCGTGGCGGTTGACGCACATTGCTGCGCGACTACGTGTTTTTTTATCGGTGGTGGTGAAGACCGACTTTCCGAAGCTGCGATTGTCGACGAGAAGTGTTGAATCGCTAAATCGTCTGTCGATGAGCGAGTTGCCGCAGGTATGTCGGTTCTCACGAGTAGTGTGGATACGAAAAAAGGCGGCTTCACGAGTGAAGCACGCCTTTCGATTGGATTGGGAATAGTTGTTGGATTAGGCCAAGTGAAGACTTATTTGGCCTTCTCAACGATGGCTTTGAACGCCTGGGGGATTGTTGACAGCGAGGTCGGCGAGCACCTTACGGTTGATCTCGATACCTGCCTTGTGCAGACCACCCATGAGTTGAGAGTAGCTCAGGCCTTCGAGGCGAGCCGCAGCGTTGATACGCTGAATCCAGAGTGCGCGGAAGTTGCGCTTCTTGTTGCGACGATCGCGGAAGGCGTAGGTCAGACCCTTCTCCCAAGTATTCTTGGCAACGGTCCAGACGTTTTTGCGAGCACCATAGTATCCGCGGGTCAATTTCAGGATTCTCTTGCGCTTAGCGCGAGATGCGACGTGATTTACTGATCTTGGCATAGTAAGTTGAGTTGTGATTGCCGGCGGTCATCGAGTGACACTTGCGAGCCGGACATTCGATTGAATAAATGACTGTGAGTAAGAGCTTTTGATTAGCGCATGCAGAGCAGTTCGCGTACCTGCTTAACGTCAACGTCGGCCACGAGACCAACCTTGCAGAGGTTACGTTTTTGCTTCTTCGTCTTCTTCGTGAGAATGTGGCTGTGGAAAGCGTGCTTTCTCTTGATCTTACCCGTTCCGGTGAGGGCAAAGCGCTTCTTAGCACCGGAATTAGTCTTTACCTTAGGCATTTGTTGTGTAATTAAATGATGAATGAATGTGCGGTTGCGCATACCTGGCACAACGCGCGACGATATAAAAACGAACTTCGAGCCAAGCGCCTCGACGGATGCTTTTTAGTGATTATGGAAACTGGGGTAGTTCCGCCGAGAACATCACTTTTCAGTTCGGATTTATCAGATTGGCGTGGGAGGGGCGCCGCTTTTCAGGCTGTAATGCCGTGGGCGGCACCGCGATCCGCATGAATTAGAAGTCTTCGCCTTCTACTTTGGGGCCGGTGTATTCGCGACGCTCCTTGACCTGCGGTGCCTTTCTTGGCGGGGTGCAGGCTGTTCTTCGGTCGTGGTTTCGACTTCCACAGCTGGGAGCTTCGGGCAGTTCCTCTTTCTCTTTCTTGACGGGAGCCTTTTTGGGCGCGAGATACATCGTCATGCGCTTACCTTCGAGCACGGGCATGGATTCCACCTTGCCATAGTCCTCGAGATCATTGGCGAAACGCAGGAGCAGTACTTCACCTTGTTCCTTGAAGAGGATGCTTCGTCCACGGAAGAAGACATAAGCCTTGACTTTGTCGCCTTCGCTGAGGAAGCCTTTGGCGTGCTTGAGCTTGAAGTTGTAATCGTGATCGTCGGTTTGCGGACCGAAGCGAATCTCTTTGATTTCCACCTTCACTTGCTTGGCTTTCAGCTCCTTTTGCTTCTTCTTCTGTTGGTAGAGGAATTTCGAATAATCGATCAATCTACAAACGGGGGGCTGCGCATTGGGGCTGATCTCGACGAGATCTACTCCCTTCTGTTGTGCGAGTCGAAGAGCATCGCGAGTTTGCATAACGGTGCTTTCGGCATCGTCTTGCACGATACGCACTTCGCGTACACGGATTTGTTCGTTTACGCGATATTGCGGCTTTGTAGGCTGTTTGCGGTCGTTTCTATTGGGTCTCAAATGTGTGAAACTATTGGGTTTGTAAATTGTCTGTATGCTGATTAGCGCTGCAAAAATAGTGTTTTTCTTCTAATGCACAAAAGCTCCGGGGGAAAAACTTGGGAGGTTTTCTGTTTTGAGGCGTTTTCTTGTAAGGTTTCTTGTTGGAATAAAGGTTTGATTGTATTTTTGCACACGTTTGACTCGGGTGTGCAGTTTTTATGTGGCATGCCCCCAATAATTTATCACAATGAAAAGAATCGCAATTCTTTTTCTCCTCGTCTGCCTGGGTGCGACGTTGAGCATTTCGGCGCAATCGGCGGCCGATAAAATCGTAGGTGTGTATCGTGTGGTGAAAGACGGCCGCAACTCGAAGGTGAAGGTCTTCAAGCACGGCGGTGGCTACCGCGCACAAGTGATTTGGTTGGAAAACATGAAGAACCCCGATGGATCGCAGCGTACCGATGCCAAGAATCCCGATCCTGCTAAGCGTCACACGCCTTCCAATCAGATCGTTTTTGGTGGACAAGGTGACGTATGATGCAGACGATAAGGAGTGGGAAACGGCCGATCTACGACCCACATCGGGCAAGACGTATAAAGTGGAAATGTATTTCGAAAAGCCCGATGTCCTCACCGTGAAAGGAAAGCTCGGACCGTTCTATAAGAAAATGTACTGGACCAAAATTCAGTAACGCTCCGTCCGGGAGAGGCCTAAGCCTTCCGGCCGACGCTCCTCCAAAGACAAATAAAAAATGCCGCTGCATCGCAAAGATGCAACGGCATTTTTGTTTTGAAAGTGGAGCGGGGAGAGGCGAGCGGCCTTATTCCGCATGACGAACGGATGTTTCGCCGTTGGGTTGCTCAGTTGCGGCCGCTTCCTTTTCCTTCTTTTCGGGAGGAATGGAGAAGGCGTGCATAATGTGCTTTTCCAGTTCCTCGGAAGTGAGTTGCAGGTGGAGTTGTCCTTCCAAAGCGACGGAAACTCCGCCCGTTTCTTCGCTGACCACGATGGCCAAAGCAGTCGTATTTCTGCGAAACGCCGAGTGCGGCACGGTGGCGTAGTCCCAACGACTTGGGGATGTCGGCGTCGTGCGAGACGGGCAGCAGACAACCGGCGGCGTGAATGCGCACTTTCGAGATGATCATGGCGCCGTCGTGGAGGGGCGAATTCTTGAAGAAGATGTTTTCGATGAGTCGTTGCGAAATCTTCGCATCGATCTGCTCCCCTGATTTCGAGAGGTTGAACAGGTTTTGGTAACGCTCCAAGACAATCAGCGCCCCGACCTTTTTGTTTGCCCATGCTGATGCAGGCTCTCACGAGCGCCATGACGTCTTCGTGATACAAGCTTTCGTTCTTGCCGTGTCGGCGCAGCCATCGCATGAAGAGCGAGGCGCGTTGGGTGCCGATGCTGGAGAAAAATTGCCGGATTTCTTCCTGAAAGAGCACGATGAGCGCCAAAGCACCGACATTGATCAAGCGGTCGAAGATGCTACCGAGCAGTCGCATCTTGAGAAACTGCGAAACGAAAGATCCAAACAATGATGAAAGACCAGTACGCCGGTGAAGATGTTGGACGAACTGGAGGCGCGCATCAATCGGTAGATATAGAAGAGCAGCAACGCGACCAGGATGATGTCGATCGCATCTTTGAGATCGAAAGAGAGCGTTCCGAAAATCATAGTCAATGAGTGAGTTGTAAGTGGTCGGCCGTGCGCATCTTTTCGACAATGCGCACCGCTTCGACGGCCGCGCGCACGTCGTGCACGCGCAAGATGTGCGCCCCTTTGAGGAGCGCGATGGTGTTGATCACGGTGGTGCCGTTGAGCGCCTGCGAAGCATCGGTGTCGAACAGGCGATAGATCATTGATTTCCGACTTACACCGACCAAAAGCGGCAGTTCGAGTTCGTGGAAGTATTCGAGTTTGTCGAGCAAGGCGTAGTTGTGTTCGAGCGTCTTGCCGAAGCCGAAGCCCGGGTCGAGAATCAGGTCGTGTGCACCGAGTTCGCGCAGCCGTTGTACGCGTCGCGCCAACCATTCGATCACCTCCGCCACGGGATCATCGTAGTGGGGATTGTCTTGCATGGTGCGCGGCGTGCCTTGCAGGTGCATCAAGATGTAGGGCACGCCCAGTCGCGCCACGGTGTGAAACATGGCGCGGTCGAGTGTGCCGCCCGAGATGTCGTTGATGAGGTTCACCCCGTAGTCTCTCACGCAGTATTGCGCCACTTCGGCACGGAAGGTGTCGACAGACAGGCAAGCCTCCGGCGCTTCTTGTCGCACGACCTCGAGGGCAGCCGCCAAACGCCGCATTTCTTCGTCGGTACTCACCTCGTCGGCGCCGGGACGCGTGGAGTAGGCGCCGATGTCGATGAGATCGGCGCCTTCCTCTAACATATTTCGCACGCGTGCGCGAATCTGTTCCGCCGCATCGCTGGGAGTGCGCGATTCGGCAAAGAAGGAATCGGGCGTGATGTTGAGAATGCCCATCACCAGTGGGCGATCGAGTGTCGTGAGTCGTGAATTGAGGCGAAGCGTGTGTGTCATGATCGAGAGCAAGAACTGCGTCGGGTTCTTGCAAAGTTACGGGATGGGGCGTAAAATGCAAAATAAACAAGGGACTTTTTCGGCTCATTCGTTAGGAAAATGTATTTTTGTAGTCAAGAACAAAACGACGAATTATGACATTCCCCCAACTCTATGATATTTATCATCGTCATCCCGTGGTGACGACCGATACGCGCAACTGTCCCGACGGAAGTCTTTTTTTCGCGTTGCGCGGTGAAAAGTTCGACGGCAACGCCTTTGCGCTCGATGCGTTGGCCAAAGGTTGTGCCTATGCCGTGGTGGACGATGCCGAAGTGGCGGCGAAAGACAAGCGTTGCCTTTTCGTCGACGACGTGCTCTCCACGTTGCAAGAGTTGGCAGCTCACCATCGTCGCGTGCTCGATACCCCCGTGCTGCAAATCACCGGCACCAACGGCAAGACGACGACCAAAGAACTTGTGGCCGCTGTGCTCGGCGAGAAATTCAACGTCCTCTACACCGAAGGCAACCTCAATAATCACATCGGCGTCCCCCTCACCTTGCTCCGTTTGCGTCCGGAACATGATTTTGCCGTCATCGAAACTGGTGCCAATCACCCCGGCGAAATTGCGCAGTTGAGCAAAATCGTCCAACCCAACTGCGGACTCATCACCAATGTGGGCAAGGCGCACCTCGAAGGTTTCGGTTCGTTCGAAGGGGTGGTGAAGACCAAAACGGAACTCTACCGCTATCTCGCGCAGCGCAACACCGAACTCACCGAAACGCTCATCACCGGCGAAACCCGCTTCAAGCCCGATGCCGTGCCTTACTTCGTTTTTGTCAACGGCGACAACGAACTGCTCACCCCCCACGTGGCCGAATGCGGTCTGCCCTCGTTGAGCTACGGCAGCCCCGGTCACGACTATACCATCGAAGGCGAAGTGCTGGAGTGCGCTCCCTTCCTCACGCTGCGTTGGCGAAAGAAAGACGGCGCATGGCACAAAGTGAATACCCAACTCGTGGGCGCCTATAATATAGATAATGTGTTGGCCGCTGTGCTGGTGGGACTTTGTTTCAAAGTGCCTTTGAGCGCCATCGACCACGCGTTGCAGCACTACGCTCCGCACAACAATCGTTCCGAGTACCGCAAAACGGAGCACAATTCGCTCATCATCGATGCCTACAACGCCAATCTCTCGTCGATGCAGGCCGCCCTCGGCAGTTTCCGTCAGACCACTGCCGAACACAAAATGATGATTCTCGGCGATATGCGCGAGTTGGGCGAAGCCTCGGCCGAAGCACACGCCGAAGTGCTGCGTCAAGCCTTGACGTGCGGTTGTGAAGAGATTTGGTTGGTGGGCGAATGCTTCGAGCCGCTGCTGCAGAGTCGTGACACTCCCGCAGGCTGTTCGTGTGCGTGCGTTCGCCGATGTTGAAGCCGTGGAGCAAGAGTTGCTCAGTCACCCCATTTCCGAGAACTTGATCCTAATCAAGGGGTCGAACGGCACACGTCTCTTCCGTTTGCCGGAATTTCTTTGAGGCCTACGACTGCGATTTTATCCGGAAATACGCTCGTTTGGGCGTGATTTTTGTTAAGTCTGGGATGTTGAAAAACAGGGAGTGTGATGCGCTTTTCTGTGATTTTTTTTGCCGGAAAGCTTGCAGACGAAAGAAAAAGTTCCTACCTTTGCATCGCAATCGGGAAGAAACACCGGTTGAAATGATCGCGGAGTGGAGCAGTTGGTAGCTCGCCAGGCTCATAACCTGGAGGTCGCCCGTTCGAGTCGGACCTCCGCAACTAAGCAGAAAGCATCAATTTCGATTGATGCTTTCTTTTTTTGTACCCGTTGCCCTGTTTTTGTTCGCCCCGTGTGCAGAAAACAGCCGATCAGCGCACTATATTTTGTCATTTATATTTACTTTTGCAGTTACAACTCTCGGTTGGCGGCTCCACTTGACCTCTGTCCGGTGGAAAGCACCGCCCATTTACGCAAAGCATCCATGGCGCAACCCACACTCATAGACATCGATCGAATTCTTGCCAACAAAATGGGCACCAAGTCCCGTTTTCGTTCCCGGTTTTCTGGTGCGCTATCTCAAAAACATCGTGCATCAAGACTGGCTCAATGAGTTCATCGCGCAAGAAGGCGAAATCCAAGGTGTGCAGTGGTTGGAAGATTGCATCCGCCACTTGGGACTGCAAATCGAAGTCGAAGGAAAGGAAAATCTCCCTCGGATGCCGACGTCCGTCGCTTCACCTTCGTTTCCAATCACCCCCTCGGCGGTGCCGACGGCGTGGTGCTCGGCGCCATTCTCGGGCCGGCATTACGATGAGCGCGTGTGCTATCTGGCCAACGACCTCTTGATGAATCTCTCCGGGTCTCGCGCCGCTCATCGTGCCCATCAACAAGACCGGACGCGAAGGACGTGGGTTGCTGCAGCGCGTCAGTGCTGCCTTCGCCGGCGACAAGCACATCATCATGTTTCCCGCCGGCCTTTGTTCGCGCCGCATTGACGGAAAAATTCAAGACATTGCGTGGGCTAAAAACCTTTGTCACGAAAAGTGTGGAGTCGCAGCGGGACATTGTGCCCATCTATTTCGAAGGGCGCAATTCCGATCGCTTCTATCGTTTGGCCGCTTGGTCCAAACGTCTCGGCATTCGCTTCAATCTGGCCATGCTCTTTTTGGTGGACGAACTCTATCGCCACCGCGGAGGGAAATTCCGCGTCGTGATCGGCAAGCCCATTCCCCTGGCAGGAGTTCACTGCAGCCCGCACTCCATCGGCTTGGGCGGCTCACGTTCGCGAACTCGTCTATCGTCTTGCCCGCTGAGGCGACTTTCGCCCCCACATTTGCCACTTCTCCTTCACGGCCTGCGTGGTCGTGAAAGCAGCTCTCAAAATTCACATTTGAAAATGGAAGAAATCATAGCACCGGTATCTCGTGACCTGTTGTTGCAAGAGTTGACGCCCGAACGCAAACTCCGCAAGACCAACAAGGCCGGCAACGAGATCTATATCATCACGCACCACAACGCACCGAACGTGATGCGCGAAATCGGACGTTTGCGCGAAATCGCCTTTCGTGCAGCCGGCGGGGGAACCGGAAAAGCTATAGATCTCGACGAGTTCGACACCTGCGAGAAACCTTACTACCAACTCGTGGTGTGGAACCCCGATGCCTGCGAAATCTTGGGCGGCTACCGCTTCCTGCCGGCCACCGACATCACCTTCCGCCCCGACGGACAGCCTTATCTGGCCACCGGACACATGTTCCGTTTCTCCGACAATTTCATCGAGAACTTCTTGCCGCAGACCGTCGAACTCGGTCGTTCGTTCGTCACCCTCGAGTATCAAAGCACGCACCAGCTCGCCAAAAGCCTCTATGCCCTCGACAACCTGTGGGACGGCTTGGGCGCCCTCACGGTGATGATTCCCAATCTGAAATACTTCTTCGGGAAGATGACCATGTATCCGAGTTTCGACCGCGAAGCACGTGACATGATTCTCTACTTCCTCAAGCGCCATTTCGGCGATCGCGACGGCCTCATCACCGTGTCTGACCCCGTACTGCTCGAAACGCCCGAAGAAAAGCTTCGTGAACTCTTTGTCGAAGACGATTTCCGCGCCGACTATAAGATTCTCAATCGTGCCGTGCGCCAACGCGGCTTCAACATCCCGCCGCTTGTCAGCGCCTATATGAGTCTTTCGCCCACCATGCGCGTGTTCGGCACGGCCGTCAACGACACGTTCGGCAACGTCGAAGAAACCGGCATTCTCATCGCCGTCGACGAAATCTTGGAAGAGAAGCGCAAACGCCACATCGAGAGCTACGTCGATCCGAAAAGCCTCACGCAATTGCCCGAATTGTATTTCGAAACCATGCGTCGTCGAGGATAACTTCCTCAATCACCTCTACTATCCCGATGCTCCCCTGTGGAGTATCGGGATTTTTTGCATCAAGTCAAAGATCGTTTGCGTTCGTTCGTCGGCCGGTGGCTCTCTAAACTGCGCTATATAGACGCCGCTAAGCGGCAGGGATAAGGGAAAGTTGTGTTTTGTCAAGCGCAAAGGTAAATACTTTGTTTCGAATAATCGCACGTTTGCGAAAGAAAATATTCTGATTTCTTTCGAAATTGTGGAGTGGAGAGTGAAAAACCTGTGGACTTTTTTTCTCGAAGCACCACTTGTTTCGCAAAGAATCTCGCTCTTTTTGGCGTGAAAGCAGTCCTCGCTGTTTCGCACGCTCACATCGTGCCCATTTCCTCACGCGCTTTGGGACACGTCCGTACGGACGCGCCCCCCGCGCATCGCGCACTCAGCGAGTTCGCATTTCTTGCCTTCACCCTTCACCTTCACCCCCTAACTCGTTGTTATTTATGGGTTTGCGAGTGAAGGTTTTGGACTTTTTAGTGCTTCACCGGTGAAGATAAATGGGGTGAAGCCTTCACCCGTAACATCTTCTTCATCAGTTTTTTTACAGTCCTCATGGTGAAGAGGTGAAGGCAAAAAAATCGAAAAACGCCGGACGCGCGCGTATGTGTGCGCGCGTAGAGTCAGTCAACAAGCGAAAAAAATTACACTTTTCTTTGATCGAGCTCTGATTTCAGTTTTTCAAAACTGAGTTTCTATCTATATCTCTTATTTAGGGGGGAAGGGGCAATTATACTTCTATATTTCATGATCAAAGTCTTACTCTAAGCTCTCTCATCTTTAATCTATAAAGACTTGCGACATCCCTACAATCCTCACTATACATTTCAGATTTTGCAGTGTCTACAAGCATACGAATCCCCCAACCAGAATCATAGATTAAGACAATATAGCAGACGCTTCCATCTGTACGTCTGTAGTAGCTTACTGTGCCTAATTCATCTGCATAGTGATTTCCCCAATCCATTGTATTATCCCAATGGCTATATACAGGATTATATTGCCCACCCTCTTTAAAGTCCAAAGTCAAATACTTGGTTTTTCTATAAAAATAGATCTTATACTTTTCATATCGCTCCAAAGAATCCAGACACACATTCTTCCAAAAATACGTCTCTAAGCATTGCCTTATATTATGTTCCAGATACGGAGCATTATCAACCAACATTATGTGGTATACTGATTTTATTCCTGAATCCGAGAAAGTTGTATCAGCCTCCAAAACATCACACCTTATTGGTGCGACAACAATATCTCTTCTAAAGTGAAAGATTACGCCTATCACGATGAAACAGAGAAATGCCAGCCCAATAAAAATCTTCTTATGTCGCATTATATGTCACTTTAATTGGCCTTGTAATATAAATTCTTTCGACATCATTGTCACAAAGGGTTTATACCCTCTCATGTATTGCAAGATAAACCATGCAAAAAGAACGGTTCATCCGACATATGGAGTGAAGGTCTTCTGGAAAAAAAGAAGCCAATGAACAACTTGTATATTTGAATTAGCACAAACAAATATGCAGCTATGAACAGCAGTTTTCTATATCATGCTTGGGGATTGTATCACCACAAGTGTCTACGAGAGGAATACAAAGGTAATACAATCATCTTACCTATCGAAAGGAAAGGAGGGTGAAATCTTATCTAAGGTGTGGTAATCCCCAAGGGAATGCTTTTATAGGTTCGCAATGAATTTAACCGAAAAAGATTTGGTTATCCCAGATATACCATTTATTTTTGCAGTAACAGAATCCGCCACGCTTCCCACCAGAACAGCGAACCAGGGCGGGTCTTTTGTTTTTATGAGCATAGTGAAACGATATAACAAGCAGGCGCTATCCATTGCCGACCAGATAGAGCTGCTGAAAAACAGAGGGCTTCAGATTGCTGATGAGTTTAAGGCTGCAAAGTTTCTGAGCGAGGTCGGTTATTTTCGTTTTATACAATATCTACGCCCTATGGAGGCGGATAAAACGACACATCAGTTCAAGCAAAATAGTTGTTTTGATGATGCTGTTGCTCTATATGATTTTGATATGGAGCTACGATTCTTGCTATTCAAGGTTATTCAAAGAATTGAAATCGCGTTGCGCTCAGATATTATTCATGAGTTTTCAGTTTGTCACGGACCATTTTGGTTTTTGGATGATACGCTTGTAGACGATGTGCAGAAGTTCAAAGAAAACAGAAATGCGATAGAACGTGAGCTGCAAAGGAGCCGAGAGGATTTCATCAGAGAACATCGACTCCATTACGACGAACCCGCCTTTCCGCCGGCTTGGAAGACATTGGAGATTGTATCGTTGGGAACATTGTCCAAACTTTATTACAACTTCAAGGATAAGAAAGCGAAGAAGAGGATCGCCCGCCGGTTCAATCTGCCACAGCATGAAGTGTTGGAGAGCTGGATACGTAGTCTGACGGTTCTAAGGAATTGTTGTGCTCATCATTCGCGGCTTTGGAATCGTCGTTTGGCTAATAGTCCACAAATGAAAGCCACCTTGCGAGGAGCATGGGTCGATATTGCCGGTCTTGATAACAATAAAGTCTATGCAATATTTTGTTGCGTAGCGTATTGGCTTGAATCGTTTGGGCATGGACAGGCCTTCAAGGCAAAGTTAAAAGGATTACTTTCAGCATATTCTCAAGTGGATACCGCAGCCATGGGTTTTCCAGCCGATTGGGAACAGCAGCCCCTTTGGAAGTAACAAGCTGTATTTTCACACGCCGGTTGCTCTACGGCGGCAGGTTGGGGAGATCATCTTATTTTTGCGTATAATATGCCGTCAATATCTGATGCCTATTATTAGGACGAATCAAATCGTAACTCTGGATTTTGTTCTCGATAGAGCATAGAACATTCCCGTCCCCGAAACACAACACATGCTGTGGTCTCGGGGACGGGAAATCGTTTGGCGAAATGAGAGTGTCGCGAGCGCTTCAGATGAGGTGTTCCAGTCCGCTGGGGACAGTTCTGCGCAGGACGTCGAGGCGGGGGCGCTCGGCGAAGGGGAGGGCGTCGATGGCCTCGGCCACGGTGCGGCGAGCGGTTTCGGGATTGTTATTTTCGGCACTGAGGTGGCAGAGCCACACGCGGCGCGTCTCGGGCGTGAGGTGTTGCTTCAAGGCCTCGGCCGTGAGGCGGTTGTCCATGTGTCCGCGTCCGCCGGAGATGCGTTTGCGCAGGTAGAGCGGATAGGGGCCGTTGTCGAGGAGTTCACGGTCGTAGTTGGCTTCGATCACGAGGTAGCGGGCGCGCTGCACATAGGGAATCATAGTTTCGGTGAACTGTCCGGCGTCGGTGATGAGGCAGAAGGAGGGGCGTCCGTCGCCGCCCTGCGGCGCGAAGAGGTCGGTGGTGTTCGTCTCTTCCGGTTCGATGAGTTCGATGAAGTAGCCGTTGTTGTCAGTGGCGTCGTGGGGCACCGCAAAAGGTGTGATCCGAAAATTGCCCACCTCGAAGGGCGTGTGGAGGAGGGTGCAGCGTTGGAGGTCTTCGGGAATCTTTTTCGTCATGAACCGATTGCGCACGATGCCTTCGTGTACGGGCATCGAAGCATAGACGGGGATGCGGAACTCGATGGAGAGTGGCCCCACGGCTTTGATGTGATCCGTGTGGTCGTGGGTGACGATGATGGCTTTGATTTTGGGCATGGTCAGTCCGTAGTCGCGCATGTGCTTCTTGAAGGCGCGAATGCCGATGCCCAAGTCGATGAGAATGGCTTCGCCGCGCGATTCGAGATAGTAGCAGTTGCCGGAGCTGCCGCTGCCGAAACAGATAAATTGCATGGGAAGAGGGAGTCAGAAAGGAGAAGTGAACCGCGGGAGCCTCAGAACGGCAAGCCCACGGCGAAGTGGAGGGTGAAGTCGCGCGAGAAGTTGGGGCGGAAAATGGGGTAGTGCAGCGGCCCCGAGGGGACAGTGGGGTTGATGGCTTTCATCCCGCCGTCGAAACGCACGATGAAGTAATTGAGATTCAGGCGCAAGCCCAAACCATAGGCGACGGCGAGTTCGCGCAAGAACGAGTCGAAGCGGAATTGTCCGCCCTCGGGGCCGAACTTGCCGCGCGTGGTCCACACGTTGCCGGCGTCGACGAAGGCGGCGCCTTCAAATTTCCAAAAGAGCGCACTGCGATACTCCATCGAGAGGTCGATTTTCAGATTGCCGGTTTGGTTGATGAAGTCGATGTTGCCGTCCTTTTTGCGCATAGCGTCCCGGGCCGAGTTGGCGCACGTTCCAACCGCGGACCGAATTGGCACCGCCGGCGAAATAACGCTTTTCGTAGGGGACGACTTGCGAGTTGCCGAAGGGGATGGCGATGCCAAAGGCGGCGTGCCATGCCAGCGAGTTCGTTTCGGAAAGGCGGACGCTCTTCGAGAAGTCGACATCGAACTTGACGTACTGCGAATAGGGTATGCTGAAAATCGCGTAGCTGCCGTCGGCATTTTGGTGCATGCGGAGCATTTTGGAGATGCCGTAGAGGAGGTTGCCGGCGGTTTCGACGCCGGCACGGATTTGATAGCCGTTGGTGCGATAGAGATTGCCCATGCCGGGCGTGCGGAGCGAGTTGTAGACAAAACTGTAGGCCGAGCGCATGATGAAGAGGTTCTCATACGAATAGCGCAGGACGGCGTAGCGCGGATTGTCGCCTTCGAGGTAGGTTCTGCGGAAGGTGTCGGAAATCCACGGCATGAAAGACGTAGTTGAGCGAGGCGATGTCGAGGTGGTGGCGCAGGTTGGGTCGGGCGTGGCGGTTCCAATCCACGCTCCATGTGGCAGTGAGCAGTCGGCGATAGAACTCGGGACGATTCTGCGAATTGTACATCAGCGAGAAGTCGGTCGAACCTTTGTAAGTGCGCAGGTGGCGTTCGCCGGGCGAAACGGGCAGCGTGGGGAAGCGCAAGGTGGCTTCGACACCATATTCCGTGTAATTCTGATTGCGATAACCTTCGAGTTGGCGAATGGCTTCGTAGGCACCGCGAAATTTGAGGAAGAAGCTCTCCGCGCCGCGAAAGAGGTTGCGCTGCGTGTAGGTGAGAATGGCCGCGCCGCCAAAATCGCCGGCCGTGTTCGTTCCTTCCAAGTCGAAGGTGATGCCGTTGGGCTTGTTGAGCTGCACGAGCAGGTGGACGTTCACGGTCGAATCGCCGAGCGCCGGTTGGGCGTAGTGAATGTTCGAGTAGTTTACCGCCGCGAGCGCGTTGAGATTCTGATAAGTATATTGCGTGGCGACGTCTCGATAAAGGCTATCGGGGCAGAACGAAGAGATTGCGCACGTAAGTTCGGCGATTGATGCGCGTCTGTCCGGCGGCCTCAAAGGTCACGCCACGATAGAACGAGCTGTCGGTAGGGGGCTTCGTCGGCATTGAGCTCCGTGAGCGCGACGCGGCCGATGCGATAGACCTGATAGGCCATGTTGCGATCCACTCCGCGCGGTGCCTGCACTTGTAGGGTGAGGCGAACGGCTTGACTGAGCGGAAGGGTGTCGGCGACGAAACTCACAAACTCATTGTTGGCGTTCATGTAGCCGCTGTTTTGCAGTCGGTGGACGATGCGAGTGCGCTCTTCGCTCAGCAGGGCGAGGTCGAGGGGCATACCTTTATAGAGGCGCGAGGCCGACGAATCGGCCATGATGAGGCGGCGCACGGTGTCGTTGTCAAACTCTCGGCGCAGTTCGTGCACATAGGAGCGATTGCCGGGCTTGAGGTGGTAAGTGAGTGTGGCGCGGCGTCCTTTACGGGTCAGGGTGGTGTCGACGCGTGCCTGCAAATAACCTTTGCTCTGCAAGGCCAGTCGCAGTGCGGCCGCCGAATAGCCGGTGAGCGTGTCGTTGTAGACGACCGGTGCCTCGCCGATGCGGTGCATCAAGCGGTTGAAGAGATTCCGTTCGTTCGTTCCCGAAAGACAATAGATGCCCAAAGGCACTTTGAGTGTGCTCAACCAGCGAGAGTTGTCCTCTTGGCGCACATAACTGCGGTAGTCGGAGGGCGCTACCTGCGAATTGTTGCTCGTGATGTTCACTCGCGAGAGCATCAATCGATCCTCCGGCAAAAAGCGCACGGCAGAACATCCCGCGAGGAGCGGGATGAGCAAGAGCAGGAACAGAAAGCGAGTGGAGAACTTCACAATGAGTGCATTTTAAGAATGCAAAGATAGGCATTTCGGAAAAAAGGTCGTACTTTCGCACTACGTTTTCTCGTGTCAGAAGCAGCAATCTCATGCTCAGCAAAAACAAACAAAAACTCATACGCAGTCTCGATCGCAAGAAAAATCGCGATGCCGAGGGGCTCTTCTTGGCCGAAGGGCGGAAGCTCGTGGCCGATCTTTTGCCCTATTTTCGCTGCCGCTTGTTGGTCTGCGAAGCCGGTCAACTGACGGATCTGCCGTTAGATGATTTTGACATCGGCGAGCGGATCGACGTCACGGCCGATGAGTTGGCGCGCGTTTCCCAGCAACGCACGCCACAAGGCGTGTTGGCCGTTTTCGAACAGCCGCGGGCTGCCGCCATCGAGGCCTTGCTTGCCGCGCCCACACACAACCTCTGTTTGGCACTCGACGGAGTGCAAGACCCCGGTAACGTGGGCACGATCATTCGCATCGCCGATTGGTGGGGGATTGAGCACATTGTGTGTTCGCTCGACACGGCCGATGTGTTTTCGCCCAAGACGGTGCAATCGACGATGGGCGCCTTGGCGCGTGTGCAGGTGCATTACACCGATTTGCCCGCTTGGCTCGACGCACTGCCGACCGATACGCCCGTTTACGGCACCTTGCTCGACGGCGACGACCTTTATTCCACCGAACTGACGACGAACGGCGTCATCGTGATGGGCAACGAAGGCAATGGCCTTTCGGAAGCCGTGCGCAGCCGTGTGAGTCATCGTTTGCTCATCCCGAGTTTCCCGGCCGATCGTCCCACGAGCGAAAGTCTAAATGTGGCGGTGGCCACCGCAGTGACCTGTGCCGAGTTTCGTCGTCGCAGCTGAGGCGTGTTGCTTCTCACACTTATCTCGAAACATTTATGATGGAAATACTCTTACTCGGTCTTCCGTTACTGCTTTTGCTGGTAGCGGTGGTGCTCAATGTCTATTTGCGGAGCACTGCGTTCAAGACCGTCATTGCCTGTGCCGATGAACAGTCGGCACGCGTGCTGCCTGAGCCGCCCGTCGAGGGAGGAGTGGTCGGCATGTCGACCGGTCCTGTCGATCCCGAAGTGTCGATCGTTGTGCCGGTTCAAAACGAAGCCGATGCCCTCAGTCGACATCTGCCGCTTTTCTTGTCGCAACGCTTCGCTCGTTACGAGGTGGTGGTAGCGAATGCCGCCGCGGAAGACGCCTTGACGGCCGATGTGGTCAAAAACTTCCAAGATCATCACGCGCATTTGCGCTACACCTTTGTGCCGGAAAGCCGTCGGCGCAACGTCGACGCACACAAAGTGGCCGTCGCCCTCGGCATTCGTGCCGCGCGTGCGCCGTGGGTCGTCGTGGTGGAGCCGGATTGCGCCCCGTCGAGCAACGAGTGGCTGCAACACCTGTCGACGCATTTCACTGACGAGAACGACGTGGTGATGGGCTATGCTAACTATGAGGAGGCCGAAGGCGGCGCTGTGTCAGAGCCTGTGCGCGAACGCGCGTTGCATTGGGCGCGTTGTGTGCGTTCGGTGCTGAGCGGACATGCCGCAGCCGCCGACAGTTGCCATGTGGCTTTCCGCCGCGAATGGTTTTTGCAAAGCGGTGGTTTCGCCGGCAGCCTCGATTTGCCTTTCGGTGCTTGTGCTTTGATGGCTTCTCGCGCCGATGCGCAGCGCGTGGCGGTCGAGATGCATCCCAACAGTGTGGTGCGGCAGCAGGTGCCCGACTCCGAAACGCTCTATCTGCGCCGCAAGGAGCGCGCCGTGTTGCTGCGTCGCACGGCCTCCACGGCGGTCTATGTTTCGCCGCGCGAGCGTTGGAATCGTGTGTGGACGGTGATTGGAATCATCGCCGCAGTGGTCTATGCCTTTGCGCGCGCCCTGTCCTTCGTGCCTGCGCTCCACGAATTGTGGGCCGCTTCCGGTTTGGGAGGTTTGGCGCAGACACCTCTGTACGCTGCCGCCTTGCCCGTTTATGGTCCCGAACAGTTGCTGCTCGATGTGCCGGCGGCCTTGCTGCTCATTTGGTTGTTGTGGCAACCCTACCGCGGGGAGCGCCGACTATTGCGCGCCTTGCACGAAATTTGAGTCGCAACGCGGGCGAAGTTTTGCCCGATAGATTTTTAGAAAGGCCTTCACTCCTAAATCTGTGTTCCACTTTTGATTGTGGGACGAGGATTTGGGGGTGAAGGCTTTTCTTTTTGCCGGTCAAACGAAGTGTTTGTCGCGAAAAAAAGTTGACCCTTGAGGGCTGCGAAAGAACGGACGCGAAAACACTTACCTGCGCCTGTTGGCGCGCAAAGGCGTCGAGTAGTTCAGAAAAGCTGTCCACTTTGTGGCGAAAACCAGTCCGGTTTATCGAAAAAAAGCAGTGGAGTTTTCTCGCCCACTCGGCAGCGGGGTGTGGAGAAGCCTGCGGTGCGGTATAAGCCGTGCGGAGTTTCGGCGCAAGAAAGTGGGCGAGCAAGGAAAAGAAGGGCACGAAGATGGAAAAACAAAATAGGATCGATTCAAAGTCGAATCGATCCTTTTGCTTTGTAGCGAGGCCGGGGATTGAACCCGGGACCTCAGGATTATGAATCCTGCGCTCTAACCAGCTGAGCTACCTCGCCGAGTGAGCAACGCTGCGTTGTTCCTCGTTTGCGAGTGCAAAAAGTAGAGCATTTTTTTGTTCCGACCAAATTTTCTCCCGAAAAAATGCGACATTTCTTCCACTCCGCTTTTTTTCGCTCGCGACTGGTGGTTGTTTTGGGTGAATCTTGTATATTTGTTTTTGATACAATATCAACAACACATTCTCACATGGAACAAAAACAAACTATCAATCGACACCCAGTGTGTGCAAGCCGGTTGGACTCCGAAGAACGGAGAACCGCGCCAACTGCCCATTTACCAAAGTACGACCTTCAAGTATGAGAGTACTGAGCAGATGGGCAGACTCTTCGACCTGAAAGAATCGGGCTATTTCTATTCTCGTTTGCAAAACCCCACTTGCGACACGGCCGCGGCCAAGATCGCTGCGCTCGAAGGTGGTGTGGCGGCGATGCTCACCTCGAGCGGTCAGGCGGCAAGCTTCTATTCGGTGTTCAACATTTGCGAATGCGGCGACCACTTCATCGCCACCAACGGCATCTACGGCGGTACGTTCAACCTGTTTGTCGTGACGATGAAAAAAATGGGTATCGAGTGCACGTTGGTCGATCTCGATGCGAGCGACGAAGAACTGCGCGCTGCCTTCCGCCCCAACACCAAATTGGTGTTCAGCGAATCGATTTCGAACCCCGGCGGACGCGTTTGCGACATCGAGCGCTTCGCTCGTGTAGCACATGAGCAGGGTGTCCCCTTTGATCATCGACAACACCTTCGCCACCCCGTCAACTGCCGCCCCATCGAATGGGGAGCAGACATCGTGATTCACTCCACCACTAAATACATGGACGGACAAGCCACAGCCGTCGGTGGCTGTATCGTCGACAGCGGCAAGTTCGAATGGATGGCGCATGCCGATAAATTCCCCGGTCTTTGCACGCCCGACGAAAGCTATCACGGCTTGGTTTATGCCGAAGCCTTTTGGTGCGGCGGGCTACCTCGTGAAGGCCGTGGCACAGCTCATGCGCGATTTGGGCAGCTGCCAGAGTCCGCAAAACGCTTTCTTGCTCAACAACGGACTGGAAACGCTCCACTTGCGCATGCGTCGTCACGTGGAAAACGCCCATGCGGTGGCCGACTTCCTCAAAGCGCACCCGCGCGTGGCCTGGGTGCAGTATGCCGACAACCCCGACGGCGTGGATGCGGCGTTGGCAAAGAAGTATTTGCCGAATGGCGGTTGCGGTGTCTTGGCTTTCGGTCTGAAAGGCACGCGCGAAGAGACCGTGCGCTTCATGGATCGCTTGAAACTCATCAGCATTGTGACCCATGTGGCCGACGCCAAGAGCTGCATCTTGCACCCGGCGAGTCACACGCACCGTCAGCTCAGCGACGAACAGTTGCGCGCAGCCGGCATTGCACCCGATCTCATGCGTTTGAGCTTAGGTATCGAGTCGGCCGAGGATTTGGTGGCCGATCTGCGCCAAGCCCTTGACGAGACGGCACAGTAACGACAACAACTCATCGTACAACACTTTTCATGTCAACACTTCCTTCTCTTTCGGATTTCGATTTTTGTGACGGTGGTCGGTCCCCACGGCCTGCGGCAAAACCTCTTTGCCGTGGCGCTTGCCGACCATATTGGGGCAGAGATCATCAGTGCCGACTCCCGTCAGGTGTATCGGCGCATGGATCTGGGCACGGGCAAGGACCTTGGCGAATATTGCGTCGAGGGGCGTCCGGTGGCTCATCACTTGATCGACATCGTCGAGCCCGGCACGAAATATAACCTTTATCGCTATCAGCACGATTTCCTCGAAGCCTTTGAGGATATCCGCCGTCGCGGCAAACGCACGGTGGTGTGCGGCGGTACGGGGTTGTATGTGGAGAGTGTGGTGCGCAATTACAACATCAGTCACGTTCCGCAGAATCCGGCGCTCCGCTCCTCACTCGAGGGGCGGACGTTGGCGGAACTCACGGCTGAGTTGGCGGCCTTGAAGGCGCGTTCCGGTTCGACCATGCACAACACCACCGACGTGGATTCGTGCAAACGGGCGATTCGTGCCATCGAGATCGAAACCTATAACCTTACGCGCGAGGCCGGTCATCGGGAATTTTCCGCAGATGAAGGCTTTCAATATCGGCTTGTCCATCGACCGCGAGACGCGCCGCGAGCGCATCAGCACGCGTTTGAAGCAACGTCTCGAAGCGGGTATGCTCGATGAAGTGCAAGCGCTCCTCGATGAGGGAATTGCGCCCGAAGATTTAATCTACTACGGGCTGGAATACAAATTCGTCACGCTGCACCTCATCGGCGAATTGTCGTATGATGAGATGCATGCGCAGCTCGAAACCGCCATTCACCAGTTTGCCAAACGACAAATGACCTGGTTTCGCGGCATGGAGCGCCGTGGATGTCCGATTCATTGGATTGATGCGACAGCGCCTTTCGAAGCACAACTGCGCCAACTGAGCGAGGTGCTGGATTTTGCGCAATGACGGCCGCCTAATCGCCTCTCAATACTGATCAGCATGCAGACACCAAACACATCACGTTGGGGAATTCTCTATTGTCCTCAAGAAGGTAGCTGCCGTTCTCGCCGACGCTGGGCGCGCATTCAATCGCGTTTGCAAGCGGCAAAGCAGCCTTACGATTTCGTGCAGAGCGAAGGTCCCGGCAGTATCGAACGCCTGGCGGCGATGATGGCCGCCAACGGCTATCGCTTGATTGTGGTGGTGGGGGGGGATGCCGCGCTCAACAGTGCGCTCAACGGGCTGATGGCCGCCGTGCCCGATACGGCGCAGCGTCCGACCCTGGCGGTTATTCCGAACGGACTGATCAACGGTTTTGCCCACTTTTGGGGACTGAACGAATCGGATCCTGAGGCGTGTGTCGATCGCTTGTTGCGCGGTCGTGTACGCAAAGTAGATGTGGGCGTAGCGCACCTCAAATTGCACAAAGGGAAGGAGGAAACGCGTTACTTCCTGAACTGTGTGAACTTGGGATTGGCAGCCGCCATCGTGAAATTGCGTCGTCGCAACCAACGCTTTTGGTGTGGTTTGGGATTGTTGCGCGAATTGAGCAGCGCGTTGATGCTTTTGTGGCAGCGCCACTCGGCGCAGGTGCGTTTCTCCATCGGCGGCGAAGTGTTTGAACAGCGAGTTACTACGCTTTGCGTGGGTTCTTGTACCGGCTACGGGCAAACGCCTTCGGCTGTGCCCTACAATGGCATGTTTGATATCTCGGCCGTTTGCAGACCACGCTTGTTGCAGGCCTTTGCCGGCCTGTGGTTACTGATTCGCGGGCGCTTTCTTTCGCAAAACGGCATCAGCGTCTGGCGCACGCCGCAAGTGACCTTTTCCAAAGTGGGACAAGGGACAATCACCATCGACAGTCGACCGATTCGTCACCGTGTTCAAGCGATCGAACTGCAAGTACTGCATGAAGCACAAACTTTTTTGATCCCCGAAGGCTGATTCCCCTTTCGCGCCTACGAATAAAATAAGAGCGACGCTCGGACTGATCATCATTTGATCTGTCCGAGCGTCGCTCTTTGTGTGGATAGCGGTCTGCAGCCGTCCTCAACGCGTGAGTTGGAATTTGAGATTGATTCCGAAATCCTGCATCGTCGAGGGATAAGCTGACGAGGTGAGCAAGGGTTGATTGCTCTGTCGATCGTAGTAGGCCGAGACGGTGAGGAATTTCGACACTTCGTAGTCTGCAGAGAGGGAGATTTGCAGTGCGCGGTTTCCACTCGTGGCTTGTGACAGCTGGGTGAGGAGGTTGCGCTGCAAAGCACTTTGCGAACGGAACGAGATGTCAAGACGGAGGTTGAGGGCATGCGGCGTGCCGTCGGTGAGGGTGGGTGTGGCCGGTGCCTCTTCTTGCGCACCGCGTCGGTTGCGAGAGCGCACGGTGCGCTTGACACGCGAGGCACGGGTGAAGCCTTTGAAGTCCGCTACGCGATAACCGAAGCCGAGAACGACATCGTTCGAGTGCGTCTCGGTGAGCAGTTGCGAGGTCATCGAGAGGGTGAGCACCCGGGTGCGACGCATCTCCACGCGCGCCGTGAGATCGTTGTGGAAGGTCATGTCCAAACCGAGCAGCGGCGAGAAGGTTTCGTTGATGGTGGCGGTCGAAATGTCGTAACGCGAAGAGGGCGTGGGTAAACCGTTCTCCACGGCAGTGACGAAGCCGAAGCCATCGGCCATTTCGCGGAACGATTGGAAAGTTCCGTACGAACCGACGCTGTACAGACTCTTGTAGGCGTGGTTGAGGTTGAAAGATTTGAACCAACGCTTGAAAGAGGGCAGTTGTGCCAGGCCGGCATATTGGAGCGTCCAACTTGGAAGCAGGCGACTCACGGCGGGGAAGAGATCGAGATTTCCGCCCGACGATGTATAGGTGTCGAGGAAGGCGGGAATCATGACAGAACTCGAGTATTTGTTCACTCCGCCATTTGCCGGATCGTAGGCTTTGCCGCTCCATGTGCCCATGCCCATCGGATAGGTGGCGCCGGTGTAGCGCTGTTCCACGCGTGTGCGGTATTCATCGAGCAGTTGCGTGAAGCGGCGGAACGTGCTACTAGCATACCCGTTGTCCGGGCCGCCGAAGGAGGCGAAGGCCGTACCGAGCGACCAAGTGGTCATCGTAAACGAGCCGTTCTGCAGTGTCGGCATGCCGGCATACATATATTGTATGGACTTCGAGCGGTTGAGATTGCGCGAGAAACTAAGGTTGATCTTGAAGTCGCGGAAGGGTTCTACGACCGCGCGAATCTGTAAGTCCTCAGTGCTGGAGGTCACAGCGGGGGTGATGATACTATCCGACTGCATCAACCATCCGCGGTCGGCCGCACGGTGAACATAAGCTTCGCCGCCGATGGTGGCAAAGGCAAAGTCCAATCCGGGCGCAAGCATTCCGCCGGGACGAGCTTGTCCGAGGGCGTCGCCCACATTGGGCATAAAGCCGGGGAGGTTGAGGCTCGACGAGGTGCGGTAGGCGAAATTGACATTGCGCACCATCATCAATGCGCGGCTACCGTACTCGGCCACTCGATACCAGGGCAATTCCTCGGTGCGACGTTGCGGCACAACCGTCACCTTCACGGTGAGGGTGTCGCGATTGAGGACTTCAATGCGATTCACATCGAGCACCTTGTAGCGCACCGGGAAGCGTGTGCCGTCGGGACGAATGGCCACGACGCGCAGTTTCTTCGCCGAAAGGTTGTGCACCACCACGGTCGCTGTGTCGGTGCGGAGCGTAACGGCGCGTTCAAAGGGCTTTTTCTCCTCCGGCTTCTTGCCGGCAGTGGGGCCGGTCGAGAATTTGCGGTTGACTTTTTTGAGGAAAGGCACCTTATTATAGAGCGCTTCGAGGCTGAGGCGTGAGTTGAAGGTAACATCTCTGCGGTTGCTCACGACGTTGCCGAGCGAACTACCGTCGGCCGCTTCCACACCGCGCGTCCAGTTGTAGGTCGCGTTGTATTTGAAATCAGCCGTCACCCAGTCGAAAGCGGGGATTTTATTGATGGGCACATTCCATGAGATGTCGGCGGTCTGTCGATAGCTGAGCGGACGTCCGAGATCGCGTAGCGAGTGCATCACCGAATCCTTCCAAGCCGCGTATTCCGTGGGATAAAGTTCCTTGTTCACCACCACATTGGGTTGTTGAATTTCGGCATCCGTGCCCGACATGAAACTGAAATGGATTTGTTTCGTCGGATCCCAACGGAGTTGGAGAGAGCGATTCCACAGGAAGTCGCTGGCGAAACTGAGCGGGAGCGATTTGTTGTCGAGTTGTTCGAGATCACGTTCCTGCAATTCGTAATAGCGTCGCGACAGATTCGAGAAAATCGAGAGATTTTGTGGCAAAGGATTGATGCCAAAATCGCGAACGATGCGCAACCACGGAGAACGTGAGTTGATGAGTTTCTTGAACGGTTCGATTGTGCGCGTACCGGGACTATAATTGTAGCCCAAGTCGAACTTCCAGTTCATATCAATCTCGCGCGCAGTGGTTGTTCCCGAAGTGTGTCGTACGGCATGGGCAAAACTTGTGGTGAAGTTGCCCAGGTCGAACGGCATCGGCGCGCTTTGCGTGGTGCGGTTGAAGCGCAGTCCCGAAATGGAGAAGTTCTTGTTCGTCACCACATGGTTGGTGAGGTTGCGCAACGAGTCGCGCTGGCTGCGCAGCGGCAAGGCGTCGAGCGCATCAGACATCGGCATGTCGGTGTCGAGCGGATTGTAGCGCGGCACAATCACTTCTTTCGAGTAGGAGTAGTAGATCGGTGCGGTCAACTTCACCTCGGCCGGCAAGAGTTTACCGGCATCGAGATTCGTCGTCACGGAGTACTGATACAAGTCGTCGTCTCTGCGCTGACTCACGGTTTCTTCGAGGCCGCCGAAACCGTTTGTTTCCGCATGTCCCGACACATTGATGTTGGCCAAGTCGGCCAATTGGATATTGAGTTGGCTCTGTGCTGCCCAACCGCCTTTGTTGGCAAAGTCTTGCAAGCGCAATTCGTTCGCCCATACCTCGATGCTGCGCACACTGCGCGAGTTATTGCGCAGACCGATCATCACCGTGCGCACTTCGCCCAACGAGGGATTACCCTGCACGCTGATTTTGTTCTTCGGGCGTTGTGGGTCGTATTCGTTGTAGATCGTGTTGTACGAAGCCAATCCCGAAGCACGTTGACGGTTGCGCGCTTTCTTCACGTGCGTGAGTTGCTCGAGATCGATGTCGATCATATTATCTGTCGGCCACACCGAACGGCGTCCCGAGCTACCGGTGTAGCGACCTTCGGGCGTAAGCACCAGCGGGATTTCGTATTCGTAGAAATTGTTTTTGTAGTCCGATCCAAGTCGGAGGAAAAGACTCACTTGTCCGTCTTCCAAATCCTTGTCACCCGGCAACGCATTGGCGTGCACAAAGAGTTGGAGGTGCTTGTAGCGACGGAGGTCGAGATGCGTGTTCTTGTACACGGCACGCGCATCGCCACTGCCCAGTTCTTTCACGGTGAGGGAGAGCGCCTGTTCGTTGTTTTGCAGCACCTGATCCTGTCCCGGCTCAATCGCGCGGCTAATGCCCAGGGGGCAAAACATAGTTCACCGGCTGTTTGTCGTTGTTCTCTTCGAAGTTCACGGCGCTCACCACGAGCTGTCCCGAAGAAGCCGCCGGCACGTTTTGATAAAGCGCCTGACGGTAGTCACGCCACTCGCCGCGTACGAGACTCAACGTGGCAAAACGCAGCACAATCGGCTGATCGAAGCCCGTCATGAACATACGCATGAAGCGGATCGACGAGAAGTCGTTGATGCTGCCGTATTTGCGTTCGTATTCGCTCAGCGGAATGCGGAACAAATACCATTTCGTGGCGGGCGACTTGCCGTCGCGCGTTTTCGAATTGACGGTGCGCATGTCGACAATGTAGTTTTGCCCGACCTGCATCGCCGTCGGATCAATGCGCACGCGGTATTGGTAGTATTTTTCGTACTCGTTGAGGGTGAAATCTTGGTTGATATCTTCCACATCCGGCGTCGTCTTGTAAGCCGAAGCATACGTTTCGCCGTCTGCCGCCGCAGAGTTACCGTTCGGATTGTTGATATATTTGTAGCGTTCGAGGATCGAAGCGCGACGGTCGTCCCAATGCTTACCGCGGAAATAGGAGTATTGGTCGGCCGAGGGGCTTTGTACGATCGAATCGTATACCGCCGGACGCACCGTCGTACGGATCGTCTTGAGATAGTCGGCATAAGCACCGAAAGTGCGCTCTTCTTCCGAGGTCAAACCGTTGTAACCCACGTCTTGTCGGCGGCGTGCATCGCTCGACGTGTTGAAGGCATAAGTCACAGCATTCTGCGTCGGTACCAACCCCCACGCCGTTTCCGCCACCTGCGAGCGGTCGCCGTCTGTCGGGAGTCCACTTTCGTAGAACTTACGGCCGTCTTTGAGTACGTCTTCCGAGATTTCGCCCAGGTTGAAGTAGAGATCGCCGGTATAAGTCGGTACTTTTCCGTTGATCTCCGTGAAGGGATCCATCATCCAAAACTCCACATACTCCACATTGGCCGCATCGAAGTCCGAAGTCTCGAGACGGCGCATCATACCGCCCCAGCGTTGCGCCGGATTCAGCAGTCGGCCGTCGCTGTCCAGTGACGGATCGAGGTTGTAAGGGCCGCGTTCGTTGGGGTAGAAAGCCAAATTGAGCACCGGCAGCGTCGCCGCATCTTTATAGTTCAGACTCTTGTTGGGATAGAGGTCGCTCGCATAGATTTCGCGCACACGGGGGTCGGACAACTGTTGCAAGTCGTTTTTGATATAGCCCGGCGTGAGCGAAGAACTGCGGCGGGTGAACAACGGATCAATCACATACCAAGCCAACAGCGCACGGTTGTAGCCATAGCGCACATTGTTTGTCAGTTGCGATTCGGCAAACATCGACGGCGTGGACGCAATCGTCCATTGTTGGGGCATCGAAATGTCGATGTCCGTTTTCGCATTTTCAAAATCGTCGAGATACGATGCATTGCCCTGCGCACCGGTGTTGCGACCGGCGATGAGTTGTGCAAATTCAGCGGTGAAATTGATGTTCGACGGCGTGGTGGTATGCACAAACGGGAGACGGTTCACGAGATTCGTCAACCACTGACTTTGCGTTTTCCACGCCAGGTTCAATCCCCAAATCGTGTTGTTGAGCGGTTCGCTGCCCATCGCCACCTTCGAGGTGAGCGGTTGCTCGCCGAGGTGCATGAGCGTACCGCCCACTTGCAGTTGTTTGGAGAAATCGTATTGGAAATCGAGACCGAACATCGTTTTGCGTTGCATGCCATAGTCTGCATTCGATTCCACCGAGCACGAAACGGGTGTGCCCGCATCGAGAATGCTCTTGTTCAGAATCTTCACCGTGCCGGCATTGTAATCGACGGTGTAGTCCGTTCCCTCCGTCAACAGTTGTCCGCCGGCGCGCACCACCACACTCCCTTGCGGAATGCCGGTGGTGTTGAGTTGAATTTCGTCCGACTTCGTCGCCTTGAACTTACCCGAGATCCGGAATTTGTTGTGTTCGGCAATCTGTTTCGCCACGGTGTGTGTCGAATCGTAGAGTTCTGTGTAGGCAAATCGGCGCGCCAATGCCGTGTCGCCGATCTCTTTCGCCAAGTGTCGGCCGAAAGGTTCTACCACCGGGAAAAAGATACGTCCCGAAGCGGCGTCTACGGTGTAGCCTTCCACAAAGTCGAAGTAGCCGTTCGGCACGCGGCGCGCGTTGTTGTCCAAACGGTCGAGCCCCATCACCGAAAGCAGGCGCTTGTCCTTCATCGTCGGGAGGGGGAGATAAGAGAGGTAGACCCCTGTGGTGTCAGAGAGGTATTTCACATCGAGCGCAAAGCGTTCGCGTTGCACGTCCGTTGCGCCGAGCGAATACACGTTGCGCATCATCAGCGCCCAGTTGCCTTGACGCGGTGTGCAGGCCGTGTTTTTCAAACTCTTCACCAAGAGCGAACGTGTGTTGTCTTTCAGGTCGGTCGAGAATTCGCCCACCTGATAGTTTTCGCCCTTGTAGGTGTACTCAAAGGCTACGGCCAGCACCTGGTCCGGTTGCAAAGCCGTGCGCAATGAAATATAACCCAAATCCGCGTTGAGTCGATATTCCGAAGCCGAGAGCAAGCGTGCGCTCTCTATTTTTTCATAGTCGTCGCCGCCGGCCATGCCGATGCCGTCGAGGAGCGTTCCCGTCTGTGTGATGTCGCGCACAGCGGGCATCGTTCCGGTGAGGGTGGCGTATTCGTCGTTCGCCGCGTTGGCCGGAACGGCCGTGGTACTCTGCGCCGTCCAGCGGTTGTTTTTGATGCGTTGGGTTTCGCCCAAGTCGGTCAGCGCCACGAGGTTGCGTGTGTTGTCCGTTGCGGCCGAAGTATTTGTCACCCACAGTTCGATGCGGTTGATCTTTCACGCCCGACAGCACGTTGGGCAACTGCGTCATCCAGCCGTCATAGTGGTCGCGGAAATAGTGCGCCAAGAAGAAGTGGCGGTTTTCGTCATAGTCTGCCGCCGAGAACTCAAAATCATTGAGTTGCACCCCGCCGCGTGAGTTCACACTCTGCGCCGCACTCTTTTTTTGCGCCACCATCGTGCGCAGTTTCAAACGGCCGAACTGCATATCGGCGCGCACACCAAAGAGGCTCTGTGCACCGCGGATCAGACTCGAGTTCGCCCCCATCGACACGTTACCCGCTTCGATGAGTTTCACGATTTCGTCCTCTTTTCCCTCGTAGCGCAGTTTAAGTTGCTGCGTGTCGAAGTTGAAAGTCGCGTCGGTGTTGTAGTTGAAGTCCATGTTCACCTTGTCGCCCACCTTACCGTTGAGCGAGAGGTTCACTTTTTCGTCAAAGTCAAAGCCGAAGACGCTGCGGTTGCGTTCGGCCAACGAGGGGTTGTCGGTGAAGCGGTGGGTCGCCCCGATTTTCAGTTCGGCCGATCCCTGAGTGCGCACACGCACCCCGCCGGGGCCGAAGATTTTTTCCGCCGGCCCGAGCGAAAACTGCATATCGCTGAAGTCGAACTTGTCTTTGCCGCGCGCTTGAAACTCCTCGTTGTTGCGGCGGCGGAAATAGTCGCGCATCGACTGTTCGATGCCCATGCGACGCACCTCGTCGCCCGCCATGTAGAAGGGCACATACAGCCACTGCCCGCCGAGCCGCGTGCCGTATTTGTACGTCCCCGTCGTCTCGTCGTAGAAAAGTCCAGTTTCGAGGTTCTCCGGGTTCTTCACGTCTCCCGAATGGAGGGCAGGATGCCGCGTGTGCTCACCGTGGGGCGCACGACAAAGGGCATCACCGTCTCGCTGCGCGTACTGCGGAGCGGAGCCGTCGTGGCATTGGGTTCTTCATCGTCCTCTTCGTCGGCGGTTTGCGTCGTGTCGTTTGAAGCCGCACGCTGTATCGGAGCGGTTGTTTTCGCCGCAGTTTGTGCGGCGCGGTTTTTGCGCCCGTTGGGGCGCTGCGGCGCGGGCGTTTCGCTCGGTGCGTCGCCCGAAGCACTTGGGCGCGCCCCCTCGTGAAGTGCGAGCACACTCAAGGCCACCGTCCCCAAAAGGACGATGGGCAGGAGTCGGCGAAATAGAGCGGAAAAAGTCATCGGCACCGATCGTTGTTTATTTGATTTCTTTCAAACTGCGTTTGATGAGTTGTTGGAGTTCCATGCCCGGTTCCTCTTTGAGCAGGGCGGCCACCACCTTACGCACGGCGGCCGGTTGGAAGCCCAAGATGGAGAGCGCGGAGATGGCTTCTTCTGCCACCGCCTTGTCGGCCGCCGAGATACCACCGCCCCCTCCGGGCGTCACGTCGAGTTGTCCGTCGCCCAAGAGCGCCCCGACCTTGTCGCGCAGGTCGAGCACAATGCGGGCGGCCGCTTTCGGTCCCGATGCCCTTCACGCTTTTGAGCATGGCGGTCTGTTCGCTCTGAATCACCTCGGCCAGTTCCGCCGGTGTAAAGGCCGAAAGTACCATGCGCGCCGTTTGTCCGCCGATGCCGTTGACCGACGTCAGCGCCTCGAAGAGCGTGCGCTCTTGCTTGGACGAAAAGCCGTAGAGGTCGTGCGCATCCTCGCGAATCACCTCTTTCACATACACCTTGGCCGTTTCCTTGCCTTGGAGGTTGGCGAAAGTGTTGAGCGAGATGGTCAGGCCGTAGCCCACGCCGGCGGCTTCGATCACCACCTCGGTGGGGGTGAGTTCGCCGATGATTCCTTTGATATATGCGATCATTGTCGATTGTCGTTTGGGGATGAAAATGCGGCTCGCACGCGTCGAGGTGCAGCCGAAAATACGGAGTACTGACCTACAAAGATACACACCCCGCCTTAATTGAGAACGAAGAATAAACCTTTTTATTGTTTCATCGTCCTCGAAATCTGCCTATCCATCGTGTGAGATTGGGGCATTTCGATCGGGGGGGCGCAAACCGTGGAAGCCCAACGGCATCGTAGAGTACACCCCGTGCCAACTACCGGCATCGAGCGCATGAAAATCGTGATGAAGATCGGCGTTCGTTTCCCGAGGGCCTTGTCTGTATGGGGGCTTACATGGATCTATACCGCACCGGCATTGGCTTAAACGACTTCCCCCTTACTTCTTATGCTTAGGCTTTGCGGACGACTTCTTGTGGTCGAGCCACACAATCAGCACAATAAGGGCACAGCTAGCCACGAAAGCCAGCATCCATCCCAATTGGATAGCGCATACAGACTCTTGGATAAGTGCCACTAACGCTGAAAAAGTGCCTCCCTTCCGGAGGAAAGAAAAGAACACCAGGCCGAAAAGTGCCAGAAACGCATTAAAGAAGACAGAGGCTATCATCTTTAATTTCCACTTGAAGGAAGCTTTTTTGCCTCCTTCTTGGATATAACCTTTCCCTATGAGGAAGATCGAATAGATGGAGGGGACGAGCATCAAGATGATTCCGCCGGGAATGCCTTTTATATACCAGCTGAGTAAAAGTGCTTTTAGAGGGGCATAATGATCAGAAGCCACATAAAGCAAGAGCAATATTCCATAGGCAAACATCATTCCCAGCGAATATCTCCAAAAACTACGCTTTATCTTGTCTAAGCAGAGCTTCTTAAAGGCCTGTAATAAGGCCGCCCAAACGAGCAGCAGCAGCCCGCCTAGCAGAAAAGCAATCGTAGAGTTCATGTTTTCTGTTTCCGATTAAAAATGTGCGTTTCCACTCCGTGAAATCCCTCTGTCGATCGGGACAGGAGGATGAATGGTCGCAAAAGGTGCTATTCCCCCTGCTTTCTCATCCATTCTCTTACACCGAACTCAGGCGCCCAAAGTTAAATCAAAACAACCAAAGCGCCGTGAGTCCGGCGGCGTTGGGCGACACCGCAGGCAGGAGGAGGGGTACTTTCATGGCGGTGGTGGAACGTTTCGGTGGTGAAACAACGGTGGACTTCCGCGGCCGAATGCCCAACAGCCGTTGCTCGTAGGGCAAGAGCCAAAGCGCGATGCGGGTGGCCGCGAAACCGAAGGCGGCACCGCCCAGCACGTCGTTGAACCAATGGCGGTTGTTGTACATGCGTAAAACGCCGACCGTGAGTGCGCCGGCGTAGGCGAAAAGCCCCAAGCGGTTGCCGTATTCGGCGCGCACCAGTTCTGCACCCATTACCGCCGTGGCCGTATGGCCGGAGGGGAAGGAGTTGCGCGCCGAGTGGTCGGGACGCAGTTCGCCGATGCTGTATTTCACGGCGTTGACCGTGGCGCCCATCACCGCATAGGCGGTAGCGCCGATGAGCAAGCGGTCGCGAAAATTGTGACGGTGGCGCACCCCGGGGATTTCAGCGCCGCCCATAAACCACAGGAAGGGGGTGTATTGCAGATAGTCGTCGACGCGCACGGGCGAATTGCCGCGCAATTCATTGAAGAACTGCCGCACCTTGCGTTTGCCCTTGAAGAGAAAACCGCGGTCGGCCAATCCGGCCACGCCGACGGACGACAGGCCGACGGGGACGGCAACTTGCCAAAAGGGCGAAAGGCGCGAAAAGTGAGAGTGGGTGAGTACGAGCAGGGTGTCGCCGGTGGTGCTGTCGCACGGCTCGATCTGTTGCAAGAGGCCGTCTCCCTTTGCCGCAACAAGGGTGGAATCGCCGGCCATGTTGCAGACGGGCACACTGTCGGTGGTGCAGATCAACTGCTCGCCGGACACCGATGCGATTGCTCCGCCGTCATTTGCACGGAGGGGAGCAGGGTGCCAATGAGGAAAAGGAAAAATGAAAGTAGAATTTTCATCAAGTGAATAGTTGAAGTCAAAGGAGAATGGGCTCGTCGGAGTTATCCGATCGCGGTAGAGAGTTGGTTGAAACAAGTGCCCCGTTAGGTCTACCAATAATGCAAGCGAACTATGCAAACTTAAAGGAAAGAGGCGGGGTAATGATGCTCCGCCTTCTTCCTATTTCGCTATGTGCTAAAACAATTCTGCGCACGAACTTTCGTTAATGGTTTGTTATTGGCTAACAAACCTGCGAGTAGAAAATCTTGTGAATGACAGATCAGAATGTGCGCGGTGTCGCGATGTCAATGTTGTGCTCTATGCGGAAGTGTAAATGCGCTTTTGTCCCTGCGACCAGTTTGCGAATTTTGCATTCTCTTTTCTCCACGACGTGTGCTTGTTGGGTCGGGGATATGGTGCTGACAGATTCGTGTTGTCGTGCGCCGGGTACTCGCCGTCGTAGTAGTCGCCCTCTTCGGGCAAACGATCTTCGGTGAGGCCTTTTGCGTCAAGCGTCGACAAAATTAAACGATCTTCTCCGTCGGCAGTTACGCGAAAGTACTCGCCCGCGATTTCGGGGTTGGTAAATACGGTTCTTAGGTCAACGCGTTTCGATAGGTATTCCGTTAGTCTGCAGTGGCTAATTCTTATAGCCGTGCAGTCGTACTCATCGGGGTTAGAACTCAACAAACACAAGTAGAGACTTTCCACCGCATCCGTAGCTGTGAAAAGAATAGGCTCGTCGTAAAATACGAGTATCTGTTTAGGTTTGATTGTTCTCATCATCTTACAGTATTGTAGCCTCCGATATGTCGTAGGCTGTTGTTCGCCACCACGAGAAATGTTCCTTTTGCCCGGTTTGTGCCACAACACCATCTTTGGGATATATTGTCACTCGGGCGATGACGGTATGTTTGTTTTTGAATGGTGGTTTCTTTTTGCAGTGCATCGACTTTGTCTTTGTTAGCAAAGATAGAAACCGACCTTGCTCGACATTCATCCACGCCAAATGCTTTGGTGGGATATAGTTTTCGATGCGAGAAGAAATCTGTCTCTCGGGCAGGATCACCGGCGACGAGTCGGTAAAAGATTTCTCCGTCACATTGATAGGCCTCCTCGGGTGGGCAGCTTTCCGGGAGATCTTCGCTCCATTCGTAATTATGGTTCATTGCTCATCACAGATCGGATTTGCCTGTTTTAGGTTTGTGCTGTATACTAAAACTACAGCGTATTTTGATTGAAATAGCCCCGGCCACGCGGAATATCTTATGAACATAGCTCGCTTGAATCTTCATGTCGGCGTATCGGGTTTGTCGAGAGTGCCGGTTGTTATCGCGTTTCCCGTGTATCCGTTTGTTGCAAGCCGTTTCCTCCTTCGTTGCATATATCGGGTGATGACCAGATTTGTTTCGCCGTTATGATGATTTGCCCCCACGGGGTTAACTCCTAATTCTCCGCTTTACGCCGCGTTTTTGCACTCGTAAGTAAGTTACGATGGAAAACCATACCAACCGCTTTATAATCAAGCGAAGGCGCGACAAAGAATTACGCAAATATCCGTACTTTTTTCCACAAAGCAAAGGGAAACGCGGAAAAACAAACATTCAAAAATCCAACAAGATGGTCCAAAACCTTATAGACAAAGACGATCGAGCGATACGGCCGTACGATTGTTAGGACAATGATTCGCTCCCTATCGATCAAAAAACAAAATGCCGTATCGCAGGCAGGATGACAACCGAGGGACTATTGGGACTTTACAAACGGAAGCCATCGGAGTACTCGAAGAGAATATGGCACTTGCTGTGAGGTGCTCGAAAGAACTTGAGAACTACATTGTTGATTGTAGAGCCCCAACAAGTGGTTTTTCAACTCGGAGCGAGGAGAAAATCAAGAATGATGCGAAGAGGAATTCAGAGTGGTGGAAGAAAATCAGAAGAGTGTCGGGTTTCTCACAAAACAACGGGGCTTTCTCACAAAAGCTCCCCTCTTTTCACGCGCGCGCGTCCAGTTGTTTCTCGAAAAATGCCTTCACCCTTCACCTTTGGTTGTAAGTGGTTGAGGTATAGGGCGTTCGGTGTGAAGGAAAGGAGGCGTTCAGCCTTCACCCTTTGGCGATAGCGCCCAATGGTTGAGCAACGAGAGCGGAGTGGCGGTGAAGGATAGGTGAGATATTTAGGCTTTGTTAAAACTGTGAAGCCTTCACCCGAAAAATGATTGTAGTTCAGTAGGTTATCAGGGCTTATTGTGATTTGTTTGCAGTGTGAAGCCTTCACTCGGAAAGTCGTTGATGCACAGAGCATTTTCTGTGTTTGGTGAAGAGGTGAAGGCAAAAAACGGAAAATCGCTGAGCGCGCGCGTGCGCGCGTTGGCGTTACCATTTGCGAAATTCTAATGCACGATTACCACGTTCGAGCACCAAGCGTTCGTTCGAAAGATGACGCACAGCAAAATAGGCCGGCAGGGTGTCGACACCAAAGGCCGAGAGGTCGGCCGGATGGTGAGGGCCGATGTGCAGATCGCGACCGCGGTCGCGATCCATGAGAAAACCGGTTTCGATCCACAGCGAGTCGGTGCGGTGGGTGAAGCGCAACGTCACTCCGCCGGAATAGGCAACCGGCGTGGAGGGGGCGACGATCGGAGAGCGCAGTTGGATGAGGTCGAGTTGCACCGCCCAGTAGATGCGCTGCGCGGTGACGTCGGTATGGTTGAGGCGCACCAACTGCCATTGCCCGTCGAGCGCTCCGTTGCGCGGCAGTTTGTCGCAGGCGGTGGAGAGCAGGAGGGCGAGGAGCACGATAAACAGCGTGCGAAGGGGGCGAAGGCGAAGAGGGTACATCGGTAGGAACGAAGAGAGGGGGAAGGGGAATGAAAACCGCCACGTTTCAGCGGCTGTAGCGCAGCCCGAGTTGTACGGCGGTGTTGTGGCCGAGGCGCGTGCCGCGATCGGCGGCAAGAGCAGCGGTGAGTTGCCAACCGCTACCCACGGAGTGGCCGAAGAGCTGCTGAGGGAGCGACCATTGCACTTCGGCCAGCAGGGAGTGTTGGCGTTGCACTTCGGTGAAGGGCGCGGCATAAGTGCCCCACGAACGGAGGGTGGTGAAGAGCAAGCGATAGGCGAGCTGCGTAGTGGGTTTTCCCAAAAGGCCGAGGTGGACGGCGCGAAAGCGGTTGGCGGTGAAGATGAGGGTGCCGTTGTGATCATAGAGCGGCGAGGCAAAAAGCACATTGCCCATGGCCATGCCGAAATGTTGCCAACCGGGATAGAGCCCGTGGTTGTAGTAGTTGTCGATACCGCTCACCTGTTCGTTGAGCTGCGGGGTGTGGTCGTGGTAGACGGGACCGCTTTGGTAGTCGGTGCGCACGGCTTCGACGACCACGGTGGAGAGGGCGCGCCAGGGAAGGTGCACTTCGAGACCGAGCAGGCCGTCGAGCCAGCCGTATTCGTCGAAGGCAGCGCTCTCGTCTTCGAAGAAGTGGTCGTAATAGAGGCGCGCCGACCACGGTGCGCGCCGCGGATGTACGTTCACGGCGAATCGCCAAGTGCCCACTGTGTTGCCCGAGGCATTGGCATAGCCTTCGCCGTCGGTGGGGTCGCTGCCGCCTTTGGCCACAAGGGCATAAAAGGCTTCGCGCAGGCCGCCGGCGAGGGGCATCGGTTGTGCGGCGCCGAGATAGTGGTGGATGGTGCCCCCGAACTGCGTAGCCATTTCGGCGCCGGCGGTCAGGGTCACGACCGAGGAGTCGGTGCCGATGCGCACGTAGCCCGATTTTTCGTGATAGCGCACGCCGGTGGCATAGCGTCCACCTTGTCGACCGACGGTGTGGTGCTGCCAATCACCGTCGAGTTGCATTCCGTAGGCGAGGGTGCCGCTGAAGGCAATGGGTACGCGGCGACCGAAAGCCGGCCACCAACCGGGGATGCTCCACGCCAAGGTGGCGGGCGGCACGGCGTTGCGACCGAGCACAAATGAGCCGGTGGAGAGGGTGGGGGTGGTTGAGGGGCGTGAGGTGGGGGCGGAGCCCGAGGGCGAAATGCGAGCGGCCGATCACGGCTTCGGCAAAGGCGGCTGTCGGGGTGAAAGCGCGAAAGGAGCGAAGCCCCGAGGGCTGTTTCAACACAGAAACCCCAACGCGGGCGGAAATCGGGATAGGCGACCGCGGTGGGGCGCGAAATGCCGGCGCGGAAAATAAGGCCGTGACCGTCGACCGCGGTCATGCCGTCACGTCCCGCTCCGAGCCAAAAGGGGCTGTGGTCGCCACTGCCCATGGTGATCAGCGTCTCGCCGAAATAGTGGAGCGAGGGGTTGTCGGCAGGGGAGGAGAGGGAGTCGGTGACACTTTCGGTAGCCGCCGCGCGGGTGGGGCAGAGCGAAAGGAGAAAGCCGAGGACGATGAGGGCGAACGACTTCATAGTTTGCGACGAATGAGGTCGAAGAGGGTCGTGGTGCGTTCGCGCCAGGCGGGCAGGCTCAGCGGATTGAAGGGTTCGAGGAAGAACTGCAAGAAGGTGGGCGCTTCGTGGCTACCGCTTTCGGGGAGCAGCGCTTTCTCATTGACCACGGCGTTGAAGCTCTGGGGGATGAGCTGAATGTCGATGAGGGCATCGGTGTTGAAGGGTTCGCCGTCGCAGTGTGCCGGCCCAGGGGCGGTGCGCTCGATGCGCAGGCGGTTGGTGCGATAGCACTTCACGTGCGAGTTGCTGGGCAGACTCTTGGAAAAGAGTTGCATCACCACGATCGGGGCTTCGATGAGATTGAAAGGTTCGAGCACGGTGACATCGAGCAGACCGTCGCGCATGGAGGCACGGGGGGCGATGTAGGCATTGTTGCCATATTGCGAGGCGTTGGCGCAGGCAATGAGGAACGCGTCGACGGAATGGCAGTTGCCCTCTTCGTCGCCGATCGTGATGCGATAGGTTTCGGTCTTGTAGCGCAGGCCGTCGACGAGGGTCTTTTCGACGTAAGTGGCGGGACCGCGGCGACCGGCTTCGGCAAACTTCATGCTGATGAAGGCGTCGAAGCCCACTCCGCAGGTGCAGAAGAAGGGGCGGCCGTTGATGGTGCCGTGGTCGAGGCGGGCGATGGCGGCGGTGTTGATGACCTTCACGGCCGAAACGGGATTCATGGGGATTTGGAGGTGGCGTGCCAAGCCGTTGCCGCTGCCGCAGGGAATGATGGCAAGCGCGGTTTCGGTGCCGACAAGCGAACCGGCAATCTCGTTGACGGTGCCGTCGCCTCCAACGGCCACCACGATGTCGATGCCACGGGAGGCGGCTTCGCGGGCGATTTCGGCGCCGTGTCCGGCATATTCGGTATAGCAGATTTCCGAGTTGAAGCGGTCGCGGTCGAGATAGCGCTCAATGGCTTTCAGCGCGCTCTCTTTGTGCCCACTGCCGGAGATCGGGTTGACGATGAAAAGGATGCTATGCATAAGCAAGGCAGTATAAGTGTAATATAATAATGTGGTGCAAATATAGTGGAATCTTTGACGTTGGGACTTTTTACGGCTCTAAAAACGCGCGAAACGCAAATTTCTATTGAATTGTTGCACACCTAATGGGATAAATGTGTAACTTTGCGGCCTAAACAATTCAGAAAAAGGATTTTCCCTCCCGCTTTGCCTGCTTCTCGGGCGACGAGTGGCCGTGAGGTCGCGCGGGTGAGGTGATTTTCCTATTCAATTTTACACATGGATATTCTTCACAAACGCCTTTCCAAGTTTAACCTGCCTCAGCAAGTGAGAGAGCAAGGTCTGTATCCTTATTTCAGAGAAATTGAAGGCAAACAAGGCACCGAAGTCGAAATGGATGGTCACCACGTGATTATGCTCGGTTCGAATGCCTATACCGGATTGACGGGCGACGAACGTGTGATCGAAGCCGGTGTGGCCGCTATGCGCCGCTACGGTTCGGGATGCGCCGGCAGTCGCTTCCTCAACGGTACACTCGATCTGCATGTGCAGCTCGAAAAAGAGTTGGCGGCATTCGTCGGTAAGGACGAATCGCTCTGCTTTTCGACCGGTTTTACCGTGAACAGCGGTGTGATCCCCGCGCTCGTGGGGCCGCATGACTATATTCTTTGTGACGATCGCGACCACGCTTCGATTGTGGATGGTCGTCGCTTGTCGATGGCGAAGCAGTTGCGCTACAAGCACAACGACATGGCCGACTTGGAGAGCAAACTGCAGAAATGCGAACCCGATGCGGTGAAACTGATCATCGTCGACGGTGTCTTCTCGATGGAAGGTGACTTGGCGCCGCTCCCCGAAATCATTCGTCTCAAAAAGAAGTACGGTGCGACGGTGATGGTGGACGAAGCCCACGGCGTGGGTGTCTTCGGTCGCCAAGGTCGCGGTGTGTGTGACCATTTTGGCCTGACCGACGAGGTGGATCTCATCATGGGTACCTTCTCTAAGAGTTTGGCTTCTATCGGTGGTTTCATTGCAGCCGACAGTATGATCATCGACTACCTGCGTCACACGGCGCGCACTTATATCTTCTCCGCCTCCAACAGCCCCGCGGCAACGGCATGTGCGCTCGAAGCGCTTCGCATTTTGCAGCGAGAGCCCGAACGCCTGGAAGCGCTTTGGGAGGTGACGAACTATGCGCTGAAGCGCTTCAAAGAAGAGGGCTTCGAAATTGGCGACACAGAGAGTCCGATCATCCCGCTCTATGTGCGTGACTTGGAAAAGACGTTTGCCGCAACGGCGATGGCTTTTGAAGCTGGTGTCTTCATCAACCCTGTAGTGCCCCCCGCTTGTCACCCCACCGATACGCTCGTGCGCATTGCGCTGATGGCTACGCACACTCACGAACAAGTGGATCGTGCGGTAGAAGCGCTGGTCGGTGTGTTCCGCAAGTTGGAAATCATCAAATAAATAAGCTGTTCCCTAAGGCGATATCGAAGGTGAATTTACACTTCTCGATGTTCAGAATCTCATAAGAGCCCCTCCTCGATCGACTGATCAAGGAGGGGCTGTTCGTTGGAAGGCACCGGTGTTGATGGGTGTAGATCGTGTCTTCGCGCAAGAGGTGTTTATACATAAGGTGGGGGCGAATCGAAAAATGGGGTCGCGAGCGCGGTCTTTTCGTGCGGGAGGGCTTGGTGATAAAACGGTGTGTGGAAACAAAGTGCACAAGGTTTCTCGCTTACTCCTCAATTTGTTAGTTCCGAATGCGCAATTTCTTAGGAACTTTTTTTTTGTTGCTAAGAAAAGGGCGAAAATTCGTAACTGGCCTTGACAAAAAGCGCGCAAGATTTGGGAAAGCGCTCGAAAAAACGTACTTTTGCCTTGGGGAGATTTCACGTGTTGAAAAACGATGTTTTCGTTTGTGTTTCAATGTGTCTTCTCCCTCATCCAAATAGCTCAAAAACGTATAAGCCGAATTACTTCCGTTCAACTTATTCATGGAAAATCCCACTTCACTCCTCAATCTTGCGGCCGACAACATTCGCGTGCTCGCCGTCAGTATGGTAGAACGCGCCAAGTCAGGACACCCCGGAGGCGCCATGGGGGGCGCTGATTTTATCAACGTCCTTTATAGCGAATTTCTTACCTATGACCCGGCGCAGCCCACCTGGGAGTGCCGCGACCGTTTCTTCCTCGATCCCGGTCACATGTCTCCGATGCTTTATGCGCAGTTGGCGCTCATCGGCCGTTTTCTCCATCGACGAACTCAAGACGTTCCGTCAATGGGGCTCTGCAACACCGGGACACCCCGAGAAAAACTTCGAACGCGGAGTGGAAAAATACCAGTGGTCCGCTCGGACAGGGGCACACCTATGCCGTGGGTGCTGCGATTGCGGCAAAAGCCCTCTATGCGCGCACCGGTAATCCCGGCTTCAAACACGAAAAGATTTACGCCTACATCTCAGACGGCGGTATCCAAGAGGAAATCTCTCAAGGTGCAGGTCGTTTGGCCGGACACCTCGGCTTGGACAACCTCATCATGTTTTTTCGACGCCAACGAAATTCAGCTCTCGACCGAAACGGCCGATGTGATTTCGGAAGACACGGCAATGAAATACCGCGCGTGGAACTGGAATGTGCTCGAGATTGACGGTAATGACCCCGAGCAAATTCGTGGTGCATTGCGTGAAGCACAGGCTGAAACGGCGCGCCCGACGTTGATCATCGGTCATACGGTGATGGGGTAAGGGCTGCCGTCGTGCAGACAACTCCAGCTACGAACGCGATTGCGGTACACACGGCGCTCCTTTGGGCGGAGATGCTTATCTCAACACGGTGCGCAACCTCGGCGCTGATCCCGAAGATCCTTTCGTGGTGCGTCCCGAGGTGAAAGAACTTTACGCTCAGCGCGCCGAAGAACTCAAGACGATCGTGGCTGCACGCCGTGCCGAAGAAAAAGCATGGGCAGAAGCGAATCCCGAAAAGGCGGCGGAGTTGGCAGACTGGTTCGCCGGTCGCTTGCCTAACCTTCCTTGGGACGAAATCAAACAAAAGGCCGGTGCGCCGACGCGCAATGCTTCGTCGGAATGTCTGGGTATGCTCTCCGCGCATGTCAAGAATATGATTGTTTCGTCGGCCGACCTTTGCAACTCTGACAAAACGGATGGTTTCTTGAAGCACACGACGGTGATTCGTCGCGGAGATTTCTCCGGTGGTTTCTTGCAGGCCGGTGTGAGCGAGTTGACGATGGCTTGTGTTTGTATCGGTATCACGCTCCACGGTGGTATGCTCACGGCGATGGGTACGTTCTTTGTCTTCTCGGACTACATGAAACCTGCCATCCGTATGGCGGCGCTCATGGAACTCCCCGTGAAATTCGTTTGGAGCCACGATGCATTCCGCGTCGGTGAAGACGGTCCTACCCACGAACCTGTGGAGCAGGAAGCGCAAATCCGCCTGATGGAGAAATTGCAGAACCACTCCGGCCGTGACTCCGTGCGCGTGTTGCGTCCCGCTGATGTCAACGAGACCACGGTGTGCTGGAAGATGGCCATGGAGAACATGGATACGCCGACAGCGCTGATCTTGAGTCGCCAAAATGTGGCCAATCTCCCTGAAGGTACCGACTATAACGGAGCAACGCGCGGCGCTTACACTGTGGTGGGCGATGCGCAACCCGAAGTGGTGTTGGTGGCCAGTGGCTCGGAAGTTTCTACGCTCGTGGCTGCTCGCGAACTGCTTACGGCCGACGGTATTACGTCACGCGTGGTGAGCTGTCCTTCAGAACAACTCTTCCGTGCACAGGATGAGGCTTATCGTGAAGGGGTGATTCCCCAAAACGGTAAGAAGTTCTTCCTCACCGCCGGTTTGCCCGTGGTGTTTGAAGGAATGGCCGGCAGCGAAGGACGTGTTTTCGGTTTGACGCATTTCGGACACAGCGCTCCCTTTACTGTGCTTGACGAAAAATTTGGCTTCACGCCCAAAGCGGTTTACGGCGAGATCAAACAATACCTCGGCCGATAACCGGTTTGTGTAAGTAAGGAGTGTGCAGACTGCGCATAAAAGCGTTTTCGCGAAATGAGTTTTGGCTCTCCGCTGTGAGGACATCTCCGAAGGAATGTGCGTCAAGCACCGCCCCATTCGAGAAGCCACCACCTATTTGAGAGAAACTCCGGTGAAGCGTCAGCATGTCATCATCGCCGGATTCCTACAGCCGGAAGAGTGGCTGTTTCGTCGCGTGTGTCACTCCTTACTTATCTCTTTAGATTCATAACCCCGCAATATTATATTATCATCTCCAATGAAGCCTATAGGTTTAGCCTCCGATCACGCAGGTTTTGAACTGAAAAGTTTTGTGTGTCGTTATTTGGACGAGAAAGGCATCCCCTATGTCGATTTCGGTACTCACTCTTTAGATTCCTGCGACTATCCCGATTTCGGACACGCCCTCGGTCGAGCCATCGATAGTGGGGAGTGCGAACGCGGTATTGCCGTTTGCGGTAGCGGAGAAGGCATCGCCATGACGCTCAACAAGCATGCGGCCGTACGTGCTGCTTTGTGCTGGATTCCCGAAATCGCCGGTTTGGCGCGTCAACACAACGATGCCAATGTCTTGGTGATGCCGGGACGTTTCATTGACACCACGGAAGCAACGGCGATCCTCGATACGTTCCTTTCCACTTCGTTTGAAGGTGGTCGTCACTGCCAACGTGTGGAGAAGATTCCTTGCTAAACTGATTAGAAACGGAGTACAATACAGCAGGAACTCAACATAAAGAATAAATGCGTTTCTGCTCTCCCAGACAACGGGCGAAACGGTGCAAAGCGCGCCCTTTCTTAACATGCAAACAGTCAGACTGCAACGCAAAAGTTGCCGTCCGTAATTAGTCTTGCTTCTCGAAAGGGCAAGTTTTTCTTCATGAAACTGCAAAAAGTAGGTCGCTTTCTTGCTACAATCATTTGAAAATAATACCTTTGCACTCAATTTCAAATAGCCCTCTATTCACCCAAAACTAGATCAAAATGACCAAAGCAGATATTGTAAGGGAGATTGCCAAGAAGACTGGTATTGACAATGCCACCGTCCTTGCTTCCGTCGAAGCATTCATGGAGTCTGTCAAAGAGTCGCTTGCACGGGAGGATAATGTCTATCTGCGAGGTTTCGGCAGTTTCATTCTGAAGAAGCGTGCACAGAAAACGGCACGTAACATTTCGAAGAATACGACGATCATTATTCCCGAGCACAACATTCCCGCTTTCAAGCCCGCGAAGACGTTCACCGATCAGATCAAATAACGACTCTCCGAAAAGCTTATTCGATTCTTCGGCCGCATTTCGAAATCTTTCCTCGGTATTCGGCGACGTCGCATCGGTCAATACCTGCGTGTATGCTGCCCGTAGCGGAACTGCCGTAACCGAACTGAGTTTCATCGCCTCCCTTATTTCTCAAAGGTAGGAGTAGCCGTTGATTCGAGCCACCCTATATTTTTCAACTCTCTAAAACATCACACCATGCCTAACGGAAAGAAAAAGAAGAGACATAAGATGTCCACGCACAAGCGCAAAAAGCGTCTGCGCAAGAACCGTCACAAGAGCAAGTAAGTCGCTTGTCGGCTTTCAGCTGACGGTACAGAAAGTTAAAAGTCAAGCACAGTCACTTTCGAGTGACCGCCTCGGCTTTTAACTTTTCTATTTTATCAACTCCTGCCACGTGCTGTCGTAACAACGCCGGCTAAACAGGAGTAGGAACGAGCCCCGAGCGGCTCCAATGCAATCAACACAACTCATGACAAGCGAAGTTATCGTCGATGTCCAAAAGAAAGACATCTCCATCGCCCTGCTGGAAGACAAGCGTCTCGTGGAATTTCAGCAAGAAGGACGTTCGGAGCAGTATTCTGTGGGCAACATCTACTTGGCGAAAGTCCGGAAATCATGCCGGGACTCAACGCCTGCTTCGTGAATGTCGGATATGAGCGCGACGCCTTCTTGCACTATCTTGATTTAGGCGTGCGCTATAAGCAATTCGAGCACTATCTCGAGTTGATCAAAAACGGGAAACGCAAACCTCTTCCCCTCAACAAAGTTCCGCGCCAGCCCAATACCGAAAAAGACGGTCATATTCAGAACACCGTCAACGTCGGTCAGGAAGTGTTGGTGCAGATCGTCAAAGAACCCATTTCGACCAAAGGACCTCGCATCACCTGCGAAATTTCCTTCGCCGGTCGTTACCTCGTACTCATTCCCTTCACCGATAAGGTCAGCGTTTCGACCAAAATCAAGAGCGATGCCGAGCGTGCGCGCCTCAAGCAGCTCATGCACAGCATCAAGCCCAAAGGATTCGGTGTCATCATTCGCACCGTCGCCGAAGGACGTCGTGTTGCCGAACTCGATCAAGAGTTGCGCATCCTCCTTTCGCGTTGGGAAACCGCGCTGGCAAACGTGCAAAACAGCAATCCGGCCGACAAAGCCACGCTCGTTTACGAAGAAACCAGCCGCACGGTAGGGCTGCTTCGCGATCTCTTCAACCCCTCGTTTGAAAGTATTCATATCAACGATAAGCAGGTCTACGAAGAAGTCCGCGACTACGTTGCACTCATCGCCCCCGAGTCGAAAGACATCGTCAAGCTCTACAAGGGAAACGTACCCATTTTCGACAATTTCTCCGTCACCCGGCAGATTAAGTCCTCGCTCGGTCGCACCGTGACCTACAAGCACGGCGCCTACCTCATCATCGAGCACACCGAAGCCCTCCACGTCGTCGACATCAACTCCGGCAATCGCAGCAAAAGCCCCGAAGGTCAGGAAGTCAATGCCCTCGACGTCAATCTCGGCGCTGCCGACGAACTCGCCCGCCAGCTCCGTTTGCGTGATATGGGCGGTATCATCGTCGTCGATTTCATCGACATGGCGCAGCCCGAGAACCGCCAGAAGCTCTACGAGCGAATGGTCGAGAACATGAAGAAAGACCGAGCGCGTCACAATATCCTGCCCCTTTCCAAATTTGGGCTGATGCAGATCACGCGCCAGCGTGTGCGTCCCGCCATGGACGTCAAGGTCGAAGAAGAATGTCCCTCTTGCGGAGGAACAGGTAAGATCAAATCATCCTACCTCTTCACCGATGCTTTAGAAAGCAAGATTCGCATCGTCAGCGAAGACCTTGGCATCCGCAAGTTCCGCCTGCATGTGCATCCCTTTGTGGCCGCCTACATCAATCAAGGCTTCATTTCCATGCATCGTCGTTGGCAGTTCCACTACGGATGGGGCATCCGCATCATCCCCGACCAAAGTTTGGCTTTCTTGGAGTACAAGTTCATCGGTCCTGACGGACAAGAAATTGATATGAAGGAAGAACGCGAAAATCAGTAATCCGACAATCACAAACAGCATCACGGCACTCGACGCAAATCTTGCGCGAGTGCCGTTTTCTTTTGCTCTCTTGCGTACGCGGTACAATCAAAGGGTGAAACCCGTTCACACGGAAGGAAAAGCGCAATAAAACGGAACTCCCCGAGAACCAATCGGTTCTCGGGGAGTTCTTTTGTTTTCGTGGAAATCGTCGCGCCGCGATAGCCGGTCGTTTAGCGAGCGGGGCGCGCGGCGCAAGGGGAGATTAGTGCGCCGCCATGAATTGATTCAAGAAGCGCACATCGTTTTCGGAGAAGAGGCGCAAGTCGTTCACCTGATATTTCAGGTTCGTGATGCGCTCCACACCCATACCGAAAGCATAACCCTTGTACACCTTCGAATCGATGCCGTTCGCCTCAAGTACCGACGGGTCGACCATACCGCAGCCCAAGATCTCCACCCAACCGGTGTGTTTGCAGAAGCCGCAACCCTCGCCACCGCAGATGTTGCAGGAAATGTCCATTTCTGCCGAAGGCTCCGTGAAGGGGAAGTAAGACGGGCGCAGGCGAATCTTCGTGTCCGCGCCGAACATCTCACGGGCAAAAGCGAGCAACACCTGTTTCAAGTCCGTGAACGATACATCCTTGTCGATGTACAAGCCCTCCACTTGGTGGAAGAAGCAGTGCGCACGTGCCGAAATCGCTTCGTTGCGATACACACGACCAGGGCAAATCACGCGAATCGGGGGCGCCGTGTGTTCCATCACGCGGCTCTGCACGCTCGAAGTGTGCGTGCGCAAGATCACATCAGGATGCGCTTCCACGAAGAAGGTGTCCTGCATGTCGCGTGCCGGATGATCTTCGGCAAAGTTCATCGCGCCAAACACATGCCAGTCGTCCTCGATCTCAGGACCGTCAGCAAGCGAAAAACCCATGCGTCCGAAGATGTCGATGATCTCCTGCTTCACGAGTGAGAGCGGGTGGCGTGTACCCAAGGCGATGGGGTAGGGCGTGCGCGTCAAGTCCAGTGCGGAGTGATCGTCCTCCGTCGTCGCCAACTCCTGTTTTAGGGTGTTGAAACGGTCTTGGAGCGCCGTTTTGAGTTGGTTGAGGTAGATGCCCACCTCCTTCTTTTGGTCGGCCGCCACATTGCGGAACTCCGCCACGAGTTGGTTCACCTTTCCTTTCTTGCTCAGGAATTCGAGGCGCAACTGTTCGAGCTGCTCTTCGTTCTCGGCCTTCAGCTCAGCCACGCGGCCGAGCAGTGTTTTGATTTCTTCTATCATTGTGAGATTGATCTATTCCGATTTTGAAAGTTGTGTGTCGATCGGCGTCCGTTGTGGGCGTCAGTCAAGTTTGAGGACAGCGAGGAAGGCCTTTTGCGGCACTTGCACATTGCCGATTTCCTTCATCTTCTTCTTACCTCGCTTCTGTTTTTCGAGCAGTTTGCGCTTACGGCTGATGTCACCGCCGTAGCACTTCGCCGTCACGTCCTTACGCAACTGCTTCACGGTTTCGCGTGCGATGATTTTCGCGCCGATGGCCGCCTGAATGGCAATGTCAAATTGCTGGCGCGGCAGGAGTTCTTTGAGCTTTTCGCACATGCGGCGCCCGAAGTGCACCGAGTTGTCCACGTGCGTCAGCGTCGAGAGCGCATCCACGGGTTCGCCGTTGAGCAAGATGTCGAGTTTCACCAGTTTCGAGGGGCGGAAGCCGATGGGGTGGTAGTCAAACGAAGCATAGCCCTTTGAGATTGATTTCAGTTTGTCGTAGAAGTCGATCACGATTTCGGCCAGCGGCATGTCGTAGTGCAGTTCCACGCGGTCGCCCGACACATACTCCTGTTTGATCAGTTCGCCGCGCTTGCCCAAGCAGAGTGACATGATGTTGCCGATATAGTCCGTTCGCGTGATGATCGACGCGCGGATGTATGGTTCCTCGATGTGGTCGATCTCCATCGCGTCGGGCATACCGGCGGGATTGTGCACCTCAATGAGTGTGTTGTGTTTGTCGTAGACATTGTAGCTTACGTTCGGCACCGTCGTGATCACGTTCATGTTGAACTCGCGATCCAATCGTTCCTGCACGATTTCCATGTGCAGCAATCCGAGGAAGCCGCAGCGGAAACCGAAGCCCAAGGCCACCGACGATTCGGGTTGGAAGGAGAGCGAGGCGTCGTTGAGCTGGAGCTTTTTCGAGCGAAGCGCGGAGCAGTTCGAAGTCCTCCGTTTCGATGGGGTAGACACCGGCGAAAACCATCGGTTTCACCTCTTCGAAGCCCGCAATGGCCTCAGTGCAGGGACGTTCCACCGAAGTGATCGTGTCGCCCACCTTGACTTCGGTGGCCGTTTTGATACCGCTCACGATGTAGCCCACGTCACCGCAGCCCAAGGTCTGTCGCGGTGAGAGATCCATCTTCAGCACGCCCACTTCGTCCGCCTTATACTGGCGTTCAGTGTTCACGAAGAGCACGTTCTCGCCGCTCTTGATCGAACCGTTCACGATTTTGAAGTAGGCGATGATGCCGCGATAGGAATTGAACACCGAGTCGAAGATCAAAGCTTGGAGCGGCGCATCGGGATCGCCTTCGGGAGCGGGAATGCGTTCCACAACAGCGCGGAGGATGTCGTCGACACCCTCGCCCGTCTTACCGGAAGCGCGAATGATCTCTTCGCGTTTGCAACCGATGAGTTCGATGATTTCGTCTTCCACCTCTTCGGGCATGGAGTTAGGCATGTCGCACTTGTTGAGCACGGGAATGATTTCGAGGTCGTGCTCGATGGCCATGTAGAGGTTCGAGATGGTTTGCGCTTGTACGCCCTGTGTCGAGTCGACCACGAGCAGACAGCCTTCGCAGGCCGCGATGGAGCGGCTCACTTCGTAGGCAAAGTCCACGTGCCCCGGGGTGTCGATGAGGTTGAGCACATAGTCTTGTCCGTCCAGGGTGTAGTTCATCTGGATGGCGTGACTTTTGATGGTGATGCCTCGTTCTTTTTCGAGGTCCATATCGTCGAGCATCTGTCCGGCCGTCACTTTGACGGTCTGAGTGCGTTCGAGCAGTCGGTCGGCCAGGGTACTTTTCCCGTGGTCGATGTGGGCAATGATGCAGAAATTGCGAATGTGGTTCATGAGCCGTGTGGCGGATGAGAGGTTTGAAAGTGAGCGTGTCGGCCTTATGGCCGCGTGGGGAAGGGGCGAGCGTTTAGCGTATGCCCGCTATTTTGTGGGTTTGCAGGGAGAGCCGCCATTCGGGATGGGCTTTGCAAAACTCCACAGTGTAAGCCATGATGCGGCGGTTTTCCGTTTCGTCGCCCAGGTCGCAGGGTTGTAGGAAGCGGTGGGCGGCCTCAATGTGCGGATAGGTGGGCGGCGGTGTGCCGGTGCAAACGACTTTGAGTTCGTCGCAGCGGTGGAGCACCGGTGTGCCTTTGGCTTCGAAAGCGTCTTTCGGCGAAAGCGTCACCCAGTCCACCTGTTCGGGCAGCGGGTGTGTGCCGTTGGTTTCGACGGCCACAAATTTGCCGATGGTGTGGAGTTGTTCGACGAGCGAAGCGGTGAGGAAGAGCGAGGGTTCGCCGCCGGTGATCACCACATGGCGTGCCGGCCATTGCGCCACCTTTGCCACGATCTCGGCTTCGCTGAGCGTTGTGCCCGTTTCGTGCCGCGTGTCGCAGAAACTGCAACGGAGGTTGCACCCACTGAAGCGCACGAACACAGCCGGTGTGCCGGCCCAAAAGCCTTCCCCTTGCAGCGAGTAGAAAATTTCGTTGATTTTCATGGAGCGGTGGGGCATCGGTGGGTTAGAGGTCGGCATTTTCGCAGCCGGGCTTCACATACACCGCCACATTGCCCTCGCTCTCTTGGAACGACACCTTGTAGGCATTGGGCACCTGTTCGCAAATCCAGCGCGCCATGTTCTCGGCGGTGGTGCTGAAGTCGAGGATCTCGTTCACGTTGCGATGGTCGAGTTTGTCTTGCACCCGTTGCTTGACGTGGGTGAAGTCGGTGACCATGCCGTTGTGGTCGAGCTCTTCGGCGCGACAGTAGACGGTGATGATGCCATTGTGCCCGTGGGGGCGGTTGCACTTGCTCTCGTAGTCGAGGTGCAACTGGTGTGAATAGGATATTTCGATGCGTTTGGAGATGTAGTACATGTTCAAATAGAGTTGTCTTTATTGACAATCTTGTGGCAAAGATAGTGATTTTGTGAGAACTATGCAAGTACTAAATCGCGCGATCGCACGCGTGAGGATGCTCAGGGCGGCTGACGCTCGTCCGTTTTGTGGAGGAAAGGGAGGGGATACGCGGAAGTTGTGAAGGGAAAGTTGCGAATACTCTATCTCTTCCATGCGACTTTTCCCGATGCCGAGACCCACACCCACCCCCAATACGACCCACAGCCAGGGGCTTGTCGCTCCGGGAAATGGAAAAGGGGTGGAGCGCACTGCAGAATGCTGTGTTTTTTGCCTACGGGCGTGGTCGCGTTCCGATTGGTGCAGGTGTTGGGACGTGCGGTTGATGAGTTGCCGGTGAAAAATGAGCCGTGAGCGGACGGGGATCCCATTTTCGATGAAGGTGCTGTCGTGGATGAATACGCTGTCCGTGAGGGTAGATGAGCTCTCTCAGTGTGTCGGAAATGGAGTGGCGGAGTGTGTCGTGCACTTCGATGTGTTCGACCACGCGTCGGGTGCAGGCTGTGAAGCCGAGGGCGGCCAAGAAGAGGAGAAAGAGTGTTTTCATAGCGAGATTAAATGATGAAAAATGATAGCCCATGAGGGACGGTCGACGATCGGCGCGGCACGGGGTTTTGTGGGGAGAGAAGTGGCGTATAAGGCGAGAGCGATCGGCGCGCGATATAGGGTGTTTTTTTCGATGAGGTTTCGGCAAAAGTAAAAATCATTTTTTTCGAGATAAGCAAGAGTTGTGGGTTTGTTTTTGTTGCGAAGATGGGTTTTTCTTTCGACGTGGGTCGGCTGTCATGGGGGATTGTCGAATGGCGATTGCTTTGTGCTCGCCTTTTTGTGTCGCCGCCGTCCGTTGCGGTGGACGACAAGTGACACTCGGCCAGAAAAGAGTGGAGTTTGGAGAAAAAAATGGACACGTTTTCGAGATTTGTTGTCGACTTTTTCGCGAAATGTGGTCTGCTTTTTCTGCTGTTCCGCTATGCGCCGTTGCAGTGCGGACTTCCTTTCGTGCGTGCTACGCGCGATCGCGTACACGCACTCAGCCGGTTTGCGATTTTTGCCTTCACCCTTCACCTTGCTTTGTAAGGGTTTTGAAAGAGAGGGATTAAAGGGTGAAGGCATAGGGCGAAAATGTAAAGGTTTTTGTTCACCCGGAAAATGTAACGAACAAGCGACAAAATGAAATGTTATCCCCCAATGGTGAATAGTGAAAATGCCTTGCCTTCACCGCAAATTGTTTATTATCAGTGAGAAAGGGAAGTTGCGTCGGTGGAAAAGGTGAACCTAAATGGGTGAAGCCTTCACACTTAATGAATTGCCAATCATGGAGATAATGGCAAAAGGTGAAGAAGTGAAGGCAAAAAACAAAAAACACTGGATGTGCGCGCCTGCGCGCGAGGGCAAGTAGGCAGAGCAAGTGGAAAAAAGGACGTGGAAAAACGATGATTTGTGGAGGAACTGTTGGAAGGCAGCGTGAAAAGTTTTAATTTTGTGCCGTCAATAAAACAATAGGTAGGATTCGCAAGAAATGCCGATTTCGTTCTTTGCAGTACTGCGCTGTCTCGGAGCCGAGAGGGTAGTCGAAAAAACGAAGTCCACTTGCGGCCGGTGCGCCGCGTTGCGAATCGTTCAGCCAACGAAGTTTCTTTTTATCTTCATGTCTTTTTCTTCCTCTTCTCTGTCTTTGCTGTTGTTGAGCATCGCCACCGCCGCTCCGAGTTTCGGCGCGCGTGCGCTCGACTCGGCACCCCTCGTCGTGTCGGATTCGGTGCGCAGTGCGGCGACCGACAGCACCCGTCGTGCTGTGAAATTAAATAGCGCCTTGGTTGTGGGGCGTCGACAAAACAAAGTGAACAATGCCATGATGGGCCTCAATTATTTGAGGCCCGAGCAGATTCGCAGCATCCCGACCATCATGGGCGAAGTCGATCTGGTCAAGGCCTTGCAAATGCAACCCGGTGTTTCGCCCGGTCTCGAAGGGCTGGCGGGTATGATGGTGCGCGGTGGCAACGACGACCAAAAACCTTTTTTTCTCATCGACGGAAACCCCATCTATCAGATGAACCACCTCGGCGGTTTGTTCTCGGCCTTCAATGTGGCAGCCATTCGCGATGTGGCTTTCTACAAGTCGTCGTTTCCGGCGCGCTACGGCGGTCGCCTGTCGAGTGTGGTGGACGTGGCCACGCAGCCCGGCGATGCTGAACGCTATCATGTGAATTTCGGCATCGGACTGACCTCGGCCAATTTGGGGGTGAGCGGCCCCATTGTGAAAGGGCGCACTTCCTTCAATATCGCGTTGCGTCGTACTTGGTTTGACGTGCTCACGACCCCGCTACTCGCCATCGCCAACGTCGACGCCAAGCGCAACGGCGAGAAGTTCAATGCGCACTATGCTTTCACGGACTTCAATCTGCATCTGAATCACCGCACCAACCGGTGGGGTACGTTCTCTTTTGTGGGCTATGCCGGACAAGACGATATCTCGACGGGAACAGACAGTTGGAACCAATCGGCCAAAACGCCGAAAGACGAGATACGCGATAAATATGAAGTGGGGATGCGTTGGGGCAACCGTCTCGCCTCGTTCAAATGGCAGTTGCCGTTGGGCGAACATTGGATGCACAACCTCACTTTGGCCTACACGCGCTACGGTTCGAAATGCCATTTCATCTTCGACAACGAAGCGGGTCGTCCCGGACTGGAGGGGTACAGCCACAACTACCTTTATAAGGAAATTCGCAACGGTATCGACGATTGGAATGCACGCTCGCAATGGGTGTGGGCACCGCAGTTGCCCTTGACGTTGCGCCTCGGCTTGGACTACACCTACCACCGTTTTTCGCCCGAAGACCGCATCACGAACAGCAGTCAATCGACGTTCTTGGACGAACCGAATCGCCAACAGGTGGTGAAGGGGCACGAGACGGCGTTGTACGGCGATGCCGAATGGCGCCCCGCGGAAGCGTGGCGGGTGAACGCGGGTTTGCGTTTGACCGACTTCTTGGTGAACAGTAAAAACTATCTTTCGGTGGAGCCGCGCGTGTCGGCGGCCTATCTTTTCAGTCCCTCGGTGAGTGTGAAGGCGGGCTATTCGCGCATGACACAATATGTGCAGCAGGTGAGTGTGAGCTATCTTTCGTTGCCCACCGACTATTGGATGCCCGTGACGGAGATTTACGCTCCGCCGACGAGCGACCAGTTGAGCATCGGCGGTTATTACACCTACAAAAACCGCTGGAATGTCTCGGTGGAGGCTTGGTATAAGCGCATGTCGAACCTCTTGGACTATCGCGAAGGGGTGGGGCAGTTGTCGAGCGCCCGTTCGTGGAACGACAAGTTGACCACCGGCACAGGCGAATCCTATGGCGTGGACGTACTGGTGGAAAAGAACTTCGGCCATTGGGCCGGTTTCTTGGGCTATGGCTTGATGTGGACTGATCGCTACTTCCCCGAGTTGAACCGCGGCGCGCATTTCCCCTCGAAGTATGACAATCGCCACAAACTCAACGTGGCATTGAGCTATCGTCCCTCGCGTCGTTGGGAATTCAATGCGGCGTGGACGTACATGACGGGGTCGCTCATCACCTTGGCGCTCGAAAACTACCATTACGAAGTGCCGAATAAGTTGGCGCCGCGCTTCCCGGACTATTACAATCAAACGATGGAACACGTTCGCAAGAAGAACAATTATCGTTTGCCCGATTTTCATCGTATGGATTTGGGGATCAACTATTATCGTTTCCACAAGCGACGCGGTGCGCAGAGCATTTGGACGCTGAGCGTTTACAATGCCTACAACCAGCATAACCCCGTTGTCGTGGCGCGCAAAAATGATTACGACTACCCGTCGTTCCGCTTGATTTCCCTTTTCCCCATTATTCCCTCGTTCACTTACACCTATCGTTTCTGATTGTGTCGAGCGCCGGGTTGGGCGTCTGCATGATGCGTACGCCCTTGCCGGCCGAAACGAATAGAGAAGGGTGTACCCCATATAAAATGATAAACTTATGATTCGATCTGTTTTTTTACGCGCGCTGCCTTTGATGGCGACGGCGTTACTGAGCAGTTGCTACGAAAATATAAATCTCGATCACCTGCGTCCCACGCCGGAAGTGGTGTTGAACTGTGTATTGAGTCCCGACGAACCGGTGCGCGCGGAAGTGATGCACACCTTGTTTCTCACCGATGAGAAAAAGAACACGCTGCCGCGTATCACCGACGCGCGTGTGCAGGCGGTGGTGAACGATAGCCAAGTCTTTCCCATGGTGCGCGACACGGTGAAGGGGTATTTCGAGGCGAACTACGTGCCGCGTCCCGGCGATCGCATTCGCATCGAAGCCGATACCCGCTACGGTCGTGCGGTGGGCGAAGATCGACTGCCGCAGTTGGTGCCGATCGATACGGTGAAGGTAACTTTGCTGGAGTTGGGCACCTCGAAGGATGTGGGCGGTGCCAGCGGCGACAAGGAGTGCCGTTACCAAATCACCTTTCAAGATCCTCCCGGCGAGCGCAATTATTATTTTGTGCGCGTGATGGGCGATGCGGACTACTCGGTTCCGCTCGACTATTCGCAGGATGAGGTGTTCAGCGGCATCTTTGAAGGACTGAACGGACTCGATGAGGGGTCGGCCTACAATGGTCGCAACGGCATGGCGTTCAGCGATGCACTCTTCAACGGAAAGCGTTACACCTTGCGATTGAGCGAACTGTTCAGCGGCGATGTTTTCTGGCATTTCGGTCGTGAAGGTGAGGGCGTGCGCCGCAAGGTGCAGCTCTATTCGATCTCAGAGGGTATTTTTCGCTACCTGAGTGGAATCTTCAATGAAGATGAAGAATCGTTTAATCGCCAGTTGGTGTCAGTGGGTCTTTCGGAACCTCCGACGCTTTTCACCAACGTGAAAAACGGTACCGGCATCGTCGGTTCGCTTCAACTGGCGGTGAAGGATTATCGCGTGGTGGTGAGTACCGGCGGCACGGAGTTGTCGCTCGAAAAGTATGTTCCGCGCGAGAGAAAGGAAGGGGACTTTATCGATGGGTCCGTCGACGATCTATCGACCTTCAAAACGGTAGTCTGAAGAAAATGGCGTTCGTCTTTTGCTTGACGAACGCCATTTTTCTGTCGGTTTGCGGTGTGCGAATGCTACTTTCTCGTGGAGGAAATGAAGAAGATGGTCGGAAAATGGCTTTTTCGTCGTGCTCGGTATATTCGTAACATATTTATGGAATCTTGACGGCTGTGGTAGGCTTCTTTTTTAGGATTGCATTCCTTTTTAGGGAGCAAGACGCCATTTTGAGAATGAGGCGAAAATGCAAAGTGGGTGGGGCGAAAAAAGGTGTTTTGCGCTTGGAGTTGGCGGATATTGCCAAGAAGAATTGCCATTTTCGCGTGTAGGTGGCGAAAATCGGTAAGAAAGTTAGAGGGCTTTGCTTGGTTATTAAAAAACTAAATCTACGATGTGAAAATAATTCCGTGTGTGCTTGGAGGTAAGAAGTTTTTGCCTTAAATTTGCGCTGTGTAGTGGAAGAAATAGCTCTTCTCATTGCCAACTCCAAATAGCAACAATAAGAAAATACATAAGCAACAAGTAACATCATGTGTATGAAAAACCGTTTTGGTAGAATGGGAAGCACCCTGATGGGGGCTCTCCTGTTGCTCTCGGTAAGCGGCGTGACGTACTCTTGTAAGGACGACAGTCTGGACACGCAGAAGCCGTCTTTCCTTGGGGGTAGCATCTACGATGAGCTGAAAGCGCGCGGCTTTAAGTATACCGTTCGTCTGATTGAAGACCTCGGTTACAAGGACGTTATGTCGCAAACGGGTAGTAAGACGCTTTTTGTGGCGAGCGACAAAGCTTACGACGAATTTTTCAAGAACAATCCTTGGGGAGTTGGTTCGTATGAACAACTCACGGCGGCACAAAAGCGTGTGCTCTTCAACGGTGCGCAATTGAACAATGCGTATGTGCTCGAAATGATGAGCAATGCTTCGGGCGGACGAAAGAATCTGAGTCTGCGCCAAGAGTCGGCAGCGCAAGCTATCGACTCTGTCAAGTTTTGGCGCCCTGAGGAATTGCCGGTGAACTACAACGCCGATGAGAGCGAAAAGAAGTATTGGAAGCGTTACAACAGCGGCAGCGCAAAGGGCATCTATATGGTGGCCGATGCTTCGCGTCCGTTGATCACGCACTTCCTCGAAGGCAATATGCGCGAGAAGAATATCAAGCGCTCGGATGTGGCCTTCGTGTTGAACGACAAAGAAGGCTGGGGCGAGACGGAAGCGACTCGCGCCTATGTGTTCGATGCACGCGTTAAGGAGGCTGACGTGGTTTGCTTGAACGGTTATTTCCATGTACTTGATAAGGTGCTTGTGGCTCCGCCCAATATGGCCGAGGTGATCCGTGAGAATGGCGATACGAAGATCTTCAGCCATATCCTCGACCGCTTCAGCGCACCTTTCTATAATGATGTACTGACTAAGAACTATCAGGCACTGTATTCCACGGCAGTGGACTCGGTGTATGAGAAGCGCTATTTCTCAATCAACTCGCAAAACGGTCGCTTGCAGACCGAGCCGAACGAGAAGGTGGCCAACGATCGTATTCCGTTGCTGCCTTACGATCCGGGTTGGAACTCCTACCAGTTGTCGAGCTCGGTAAGCAGCGTCGAAGATATGGCGGCCATGTTCGTTCCTAATGACGAGGCCATGACCGAGTACTTTGTTTCGCAAGGTGGACGTTCGTTGATCGAGCGTTACGCGAAGAAGCCGAACACGAAGGAGAACTTGCTCGAGAATGTCGACCAAATTCCGCTCGATATTATTCAGGCTTTGGTGAATAACTTGATGAAGAACTCGTTCATCGAAACGGTGCCTTCGAAGTATTACACCATTATGAACGACGCGCGTGACCAAATGTTCCCGCCTTCGCAATATCCTTCTGAAGATGCCTACAAGGCGGTGTTCACGAAATCACTCTTGGCCAACAACGGTGTGGTTTATGTGATGAATCGCGTGATTTCGCCCGCCGACTATGCGGCCGTTATCGCTCCTGCGCTTTACAACAGCAATACGCAAGTGATGCGTACGGTGGTGCGTGCGGATGACTCTTACATCCAAGGTACTGATTATAGCCGCGCTCCGCTGAAGCAATACTTCTCGACTTACCTCAAGGCGATGCAGAGCCGCTTCTCGTTCTTCATTCCTGAAGACGAAGGCTTGAACACCTATGGTTATGTGGATCCGGCTTCGATGGCCAACTCGAAGAACGTATCGAACTTCCGTTACTATCGTTTCCGTCCCGGTGACACGCGTGGCGTTTCGGGTGCTTTGGCAGTTGATGCTTGGCCTGTGACTTATAAACCGGCTACGGGACAGCACCCCGACGATAAGATCATTAACGGTACGACTTTCGCTTCGCCGGCTAACCAAAAACTCAATGAGCAAAATGGCCCTGTGAAGCGTGCGTTGCTCATCGAAATGGTGAACCACCACATCATCGTACACGGTAGTGACGACACGAAGGGTGTGGAAAGCGATCAGAAGTATTTCCTCTCTCGCGACGGTGCTCCCGTGATCGTGAAAACGAGCAACCGCGGTGTAGGTATGGAAGTGAACGGTGGTTTCCAAGAGGAAGTGGCCGGTACGCCTGCAGCTTATACCTCGAAGGTGAAAGAAGTCTATGACCTGACGCGCGAAACCAATAAGGGTTACGGAAACGGTAAAACGTATATCCTCGACCGCCCGATGCAGGCAACGACGGTGACGGCTTACAAGGCGATCAAGGATAAGACGCAGTTCAAGAAAGTTCCTCGATCTCTGCACCGGAATGAGCACTGCTCTCTTGGAGAAGGCCGGTTTCAACGCTCCCTTCTTGGTGGCCGGTGCCGACGATGCGAAACACAGCGGATGGCTGAAGACGGCTGCGAAGTACGAATTCTTTGTGCGCGGTGAGTCCGGCGGTCTCCAATATAATGTGGCCAACGACGATAGGTTGGTACGTCTCTTCAACAACTATCGCTACACGATCTACGCGCCGACCGACGACGCAATCGATGCCGAACTGGCGAAGGGATTGCCCACTTGGGACAAGATCAACGATTATCTGGACACCAACTTGAAGACGGAAGTGAAGTTGGCGGCAGACAAGAGCAACCAAGACGAGTTTGACAGCGTGAACAAACACAACGACGCTGTGAAGGCCAAGGCACAAGCCATGGTGACGGTGTTGGTGAACTTCTTGCGCTACCACTTCCAGGATGAAAGCCTCTTCGTCGATCAAGTGACAAATGCCGGTGACTATGCCACGGCTTGTGTCAACGAAAAAACCAAGGCTTATCTCAGTCTCTCGGTGAAGCAGACCCCCGGTCAGCTTAGCTTGACAGACAAGGCCGGTCGCACGGTAACGGTAGACGCCACGACGAACAACATCTTGGCGCGCGACGCAAACTTCAATAAGGGCATGACGCTCATCACCAGCAGCTCTTATTCGGTGATTCACCAAATCAACAGCGCCCTGCTCTTCGACCGCGAGCTCGCCGGTGGATATGCCCAGGCTTGGTCCTCTCCGAAGAAAGCCAGAGCTTTCGTTGCAAAGTTCAGAATCAAAGACTAATTATCTAAGGCATCATGAATCATATCAAGTATACATCGGCGATTGTCCTCGCGCTGTGCAGTGCCACCGCTGTTGCGCAGCAGAAGCGCATCTCCGGCCACGTCTTCAATCCGAAAGACGGTGCGGTGGTGATGGCTAACGTCGTGGAGAAGGATAAAACGAACCGCGTGGTGTCGGCTACGCAGACCGACATGAGCGGTAACTTCTCGATGACCATCAAGAATCCGAACAACCGCCTTGAAGTTTCCTATATCGGTTATGCGACTGCGCGTATCGATCCTATCGGCGCTCGCACGTCGTTCCGTATCGAAATGAAGGATCGTTCGCAAATTTCCGAAGTCGTGATTACGGGTAAGCGTACCGCGAAATCAAACGGTATGGTGATTCCCGAACGCGAAATTTCTACCGCGACGCAGACGCTGAACATGGACAGCAAGGAAGGTCTTGCCTTTACGACTGCCGGTGAAGCGTTGCAGGGTGAAATTGCAGGTTTGGATATCGTGGCGAACTCCGGTAACCTCGGTTCCGGTACCTCGATGCGCCTGCGCGGTGTGAACTCCATCAACGGTTCGCAGGAACCGCTGATCGTGGTGAACGGTTATCCCCTCGAAGGACAGGATCTGACGACGGTGGATCTCACCGACTTGGACAACCAAGAACAGTTTGCCACGCTCTTGCAGGTGTCTCCCGACGATATCGCCAGCATCAAGGTGCTGAAGGATGCTGCCGCAACGGCCATCTGGGGTGCACGCGGTTCGAATGGTGTGATCGAAATCACCACGCGCCGTGGTCGCCGCGGTAAGACCCGTGTCGGTTTTAACTACCGCTTCTCGGGCACTTGGCAGCCGCAAGGTTTGAACATGCTCGACGGTTCCGGCTACTCCATGATGTTGAAGGAAGCTTACTTCAACCCCCGTCAGAGTGACGCCGCTTCGAGCATCGTCGAATTGATGTATCTCGCCAACCGCCCTGCTTATTATGCCAACTATAATAAGAACACGGATTGGGTGAAAGAAGTAACCCAAATCGGTCAGGTGCATAACTACGGTGTGAACATCTCCGGTGGTGGTGAAAAGGCTACTTTCCGTGTGTCGGGTTCGTATGACCACGAAGTCGGTACGATCATCAAACAGAGCCTCGATCGTTTCTCGACGCGTTTGGCTTTGGACTACTTTGTGTCTGATCGCATCAAGTTCACTTCGAACTTCTCGCTGACCTACACGAAGAACAATAAGAACTACGGTAATAATATCTTGGCAAAGGCTTACAAGGCCATGCCGAATATGGCCGTGACTCGCCAAGAGTATGACCAAGCCCGCGAGGCTTATTTCGATACGGGTGAATACTATCTCATGCCCCCCGCCGCAGGTAAGGAGTATGAAGGCGTATTGCTCGAGAATAACTCGAACTTGACGTCTTACTATTTGAGCGACATGGTTGACAACGGTAACCCCGTCGCCATCGCCAACTTGGCATGGGCCCGTGAGAGTACCTACACGATCAACCCCTCTTTCTCGCTCGAGTATAAGTTGCTGGGTAAGGAAGATGAGTCGACGCAACTCAACTATACGGCTGAAGTCAATATCAATGCATTTACCCAAAACAATGCATCCTACTACCCCCATTCACTGACGTCGCAGAAATGGTCGCAGGGGTTGACTTGACGAGTGATTATGACTCGAATCGTTTCGCTTTCACCACGCGTCACTCGCTGTTGTTCCGTCCTCACTTCGAGAACCCCAACCACTCGTTCCAAATCCTCGGACGTTTCGAATCTTACTCTCGTAATTTGACGTCGCAGAGCAAGAGTCACTCGGGTATTTCGGGTGGAATCACTGACCCGACGGTTCCCGGCTTCTTGACCGGTACCAACTCTTCGACGGGTCGTGACCGCAGCTTGAACGGAACCGGTTCAATACACTATGCTTTTAGTTCGAAATATGTGTTCGACCTCACGCTCCGTGCAGAAGGTATGACGAAATTCGGTTCGGGCAACAAGTGGGGCTTCTTCCCCGGTGTTTCCGCTCGTTGGAACATCTCCGATGAAGCTTTCTTCAAGCCGCTCCGCAAGTATGTGAACATGCTTTCGTTCCGCCCGAGCTGGGGTATCAACGGTAATGCTTGGTTTGGCGAAGGGCTCATCTACAACAAGTATTCGAGCTACGGTTATTACGATGGTGTGCAAGGTATCGCTCCCGAGAACTTGCGTCTGACGAAGATCCGTTGGGAGAAGTCGAAGTCTTGGAACCTCGGTTTCGACTTGCACCTCTTCGAAGACCTGTTGATGTTTGACTTCAGCGTCTACAAGCGTTACACGACAGACTTGTTGATGTCGGGCGTGAAGATTCCCTCTTCTACCGGTTTCTCTGACATCGCCAACGCGAACGTTGGTAAGATGGAGAACCGCGGTTGGGAATTCAATGTGAGCACGAAGCCTATCTTCAAAGTGGGCAAGTTTGATGTTCGCTTGCGTGCAAACGTCGCACAGAGTCTCAATACGGTGACCGAAATGGATCCCACGGTGCTTTCGTCCCAGAACCAGCAATTCGATAATAGCAATGCACGATACCTGAGCCGCGTACAACTCGGACACGCTCTCGGTGGTATCTATGGTTTCCGTTACAAGGGCGTATACGCTTACGACTACGATCACAACGGTTACTTCTCGAATCCCGAACGTAACAAATATATCGACGCAGCGGGCAATCCCAACACTGCCGCCGCAACGAATAAGACCGCTCCGATTGCTTATGGTGCCGACGGTAAGGTGCTGTATGACAAATCGGGTAACCCCCAGCCGATGTACTTCAACTACGGTGGTAAGAACTATCGTTTCGAAGGTGGTGACGTGATCTACGAAGACGTGAACCACGACGGACAGATCGACGAATTGGATATCGTTTATCTCGGTTCTTCGAACCCGAAGTTCAATGGTGGTTTCGGTATCGACTTCCGCTACGGCCAGTGGTCGCTGAAAACGAACTTCAATTTCCGCGTGGGTAACAAAGTCGTGAACATGGCGCGTATGAATGCTGAAATGATGCGTTCGAACGACAACCAAGTGGCTTCTGTAAACTGGCGCTGGCGTAAGAATGGCGACGTGACTCCCGTACCTCGTGCGAAGAACTCGCGTGCCGGTGACTCCTTCAATGCTTTGGCTTCTGACCGCTATGTAGAGAAGGGTGACTTCCTCCGTTTCCAATATCTCCAGTTGGGTTACTCCGTGAAGCCCGAATATCTGAAGCGTTGGGGATTGTCGCAGCTCACGATGAATGTTTCGGCAAATAACCTGATCTTCTGGACGAAGTATTCCGGTGTAGACCCCGAACATGGAGCCAGTGGTTTCTCGCCTGCGTTTGACCATTCGCAAACACCGCGTTCGCGTTCAATTACGTTCAGCTTGAACTTCGGTTTCTAACTCTTCTACACGTACTTAGCATAGAAAAAGGAGGTGGTTTTCCACCTCCACAACTCTAAGACATCATGAACAGTAAAATATTCAAACAACTGCTGGTGGCCGGCGCCGTAGTCGTGTTGGGTGGTGGTATGACCTCCTGCGAGGATTACCTCACGCTCTATCCCACGACCTCGATTACAGAAGAGGAATTCTGGAATACGCGCAACGACGTAAACAACGTGCGTGCTTCCGCTTACTACCAATTGACGCAGTGCACCGGTAAAATCTTGGCGTGGGGCGAGTTCCGCTCGGACAACGTGGAGCTCAGCGACATGAGTAAAGCCAATTATCGATATATGCAAGAAGCAGTGCTTCAGCCCTCCGAAACCTTTATGACTGGTCTGCCTTCTACAAGGGCATCAACTTCTGTAATAAGGTGTTGGAACACGGTCAGCAAATGGTTGATAAAGGCACTGATCCTTCTTTCACTAACGTAGAGTGGCAACCGATGAAGGCCGAAATGGTGAGTCTGCGTGCACTCTATTATTTCTATCTCGTTCGCTCTTTCCGCAACGTTCCTTTCGTGCGCCGTTCGATTAGCACCGATGCGGAAGCGCTTGTGGCGCGTGAAAAGGCCGTTCCCGGGCAAGAGATCATGGACTCGCTGATCCACGAGGTGGAAGCGGTGTTGCCCACGGCCGCGATTAACTATGGTCGTAATTCTTCCAACAAGGGACGTTGGACGCGTACTTCGATCCATGCGCTGCTCGCTGATATGTATCTGTGGCGTGCCGGTATGGTTTATAACGGTCGCGCGAAGGGTTTCCCTGTCGTGAATGAAAAGGGCGATACGTTGTCTGCGGCTCAAGAGAAATCTTTGGCGACAGATCTTATGAAGAAAACCATCAGCCATGCTGATTATGTAATCAAGGAGCAGATGGATGAGTTCAAACTCAACCTCGATCTCAATAATGTTCCCCAGGACGACAAGCGCCGTGCGCAAACTTATCCGTTGATCCAAAGTGAAGCTTCGAGCTTCGGTATTTTAGATGCCGGCTATAGTGAAGTTTTGGGTTTGGGGAACTCCAGTGAAAGCGTCTTCGAATTACAATACGACGGCGTAAACGTCAAGAACGGTGTGATCACCGAAATGTTCTACGGCAATAGCGGTAGCGGTGGATACAAGTCCGGTTTGATGTTGGCTAATCCCTCGTTGTTCTCTAAAGATGCACCGGTCGATCCTGCCAAGGGATACGGTAGAACCGATATGCGCTTTGTCAGCTATACGCTCAGAACCGATGAAAGCGCGAAGACGAATGCGGTGAGCATCGTGAAGGGAGCCGCAAAGAGTGTGTTCATTATGTTCTCCGGAACAGCGCTTGGTGATATGACGAAGTCTACGGGTTCGTATTCTTTCCAAGAAGCAAGTTCGCAGTCCACCAACTGGCCCGTTTATCGCTTGTCGGATATGATGACGCTCAAGGCTGAAGCGATGGCTCGTCTTGCCGGTTTCGGATTGCCTGACTATCCCGAGCGCGATACGTATCGCATCCTCGATGAACTTTTCCGTCGTAACAATCCCACCGCTGATACAGTTGCTGCAGCTTCGAACTTGTTCTGCAAGCGCCTGCGTTCATACAAAGCTTTCAAAGCAGAAGATGATAAGGATGGAACGGGTTGGAAAAAACGTTATGAAGACTACGGCTCTCCGTTGAAGCTGGCATTCAACGAACGTCAACGTGAATTCTTCGGAGAAGGCAAACGTTGGTACGACATTGTTCGCGAATGCGAATTTCGCGGTGCAACGAAAGATGTTCTCTCTGACTGGGTAGGACTCTCCTCCGTCGTTCGTAACCGTCTGCGTTCGCTCTGGTCGCTTTACAACCCCATCTATCTTGAGGAACTCAAGGTGAATGGTAAGGAGTATGGTAGCAAGACCGGTCAGCTCACGCAAAACCCCGCATGGGAAAAGTACATGCCCAAATCATAAGACTCAGACAATTATGAATAGAAATCGTTTCACCCTAAGCACCCTGGCCGCGTATAGCGGAACGGTTGCGTTGGCCTTCGGTCTTTTGTTCTCTGCTCAAAGCTGCAGTGAGAAGATCGATGAAGGCAACTTTGCCATTGCCAAGGAGCAGACCATTAACGATTACCTCGGAACGAGCAAAGAATTCTCACAAATCAAATCTGTCTTCGATCGTGTTCGTCTGGGTAACAAAAAGCAATGCTTCCACGTTGGCAGCTGTTCTTTCTGCTCGTGGTAACTATACCGTCTTTGCACCGACCAATGAGGCTATGGCCGCTTATGTGACCAAAGTTCTCGGTGAGTCGAAGAGCATCGCAGACTTGACCGACGAACAAGCGCAACTCATTGCTTACAGCTGTGTGATTGACAACGGTAATGAATCGGCTTATGACAGCCCGTTGTTCCCCACGAAAGGCGGTGCCTTTGCCAAGGGCGACCTCAACGACCGTAGCATCACCTGTGAGGAAGTATCTGACTCGCTGAAGAAACCCGTAGTTTCCTACTTCCTCATCAACGGTACGTCGCGTGTGGAGAAGAGTGATACCAAACTGAGCAATGGTTATGTACACGCCGTGGCTTCTGTTATCGCTCCTTCCAATCAGAGCGTTTCCGGTCTGATTGCCGGTACCTCCAACATGCGCATCATGGGCACTTTGTTGCAGGCAACGGGTTGGGCTGACAAACTCAACGAAAGCATCGACCGCGAATATGAAAAGGTAGAACGCGAAACCGATCCTCACAGCATTGCCGGTGTGCAAGGTCTCGTTCCCACTGCCGGACATCGTTATCTTGGATTCACCGGTTTTGTGGAAACGGATGACGTCTTCCAAAAGGAATGGGGCGTTCCCGCACCTGTTTACGATGAAAAGACACAGACGGTCACCAATTCAAAAGCCATCTTAGATGCCATCAAGTCGCATTGCGAAAGCGTGTACGGCACCATGGCACAAAGCGACCTCAAAGATGAGGACAACGCAGTGAACCAGTTTGTGGCTTACCACTTCATGAAGGGACGTGTGGCGCACAACCAGTTTGTACAACACTTTAACGAGTGGGGCTATAAATATGGTGACGCCAAGAACCCCCAACAGAACAAGTACAGTATCGATATTTCTGACTACTTTGTGAGCGTCGGTAAGAACCGCAGCTTGATCAAAGTGACGCAAGATGCTGCCAGCCACGACATTTACCTCAATCGTGTAGGCGAATACAACGTCGACGATAACTACAAGTTCGTACGTGCGAAGTACGAAGGTATCAAAGTCCTCGCCAACAACGAACACGAAGGTAAGACCCTCGACAACAATGCGCGCAACGGTTACTTCTTCCCGATTAAGAAGATTATGCTCATGGACGCCGACACGCGTGAAGCACTTGGTGGAGAGCGTATCCGTTTCGATATTTGTACGATTCTCCCGGAAATTCTCTCCAATGGTTGCCGCTCTTCGCGTCAACACATGAATTTCCCGAGAGGTTATTTCGAAAACATCACGCAAGAGAGCGAAAGCACGAAGTTCCTTTACCTCCACTCCGCATTCGTCAATGGTCAAGGATGGCGTGACTACGAAGGAGATGAGCTCATGGTACTTGGTCTCTACGACTTCGTTCTCAAGTTGCCCCCCGTACCGAAGGAAGGTCAGTACGAAATCCGTATGGGTATCTCCAATAACACGTTGCGTGGTATGTGTCAGATCTATTTCGGCGACAGCCCCGTTAACCTTTCTCCGGCTGGTCTTCCCGTCGATATGCGTCTCGATGGCGACAACGAGAACATCGGTTGGGTAGCCGACAACAAGGATGCTGACATCACGGCCGAAAACGATAAGAGCATGCGCAACCATGGTTACATGAAGGCGCCGAAGGCATTTACTGCTTGTGACGGTAAGGGTGAAACCAACCTTCGCGACACCAAAGCCGTTCTCCGTCGTATCATGGTTTCGGCTTACATGTACCCGAACAAAACCTATTACCTCCGCTTCAAGTCGGCACTCAACAAGACCGACGCGCAGTTCTTCTCTGACTACTTCGAATTCGTTCCGAAGTCTGTCTACAACGGAACCACTGCAGAAGATATCTGGTAACTCGATCCCGTCCCGCCGGTTCGAATGCGGATCGGCGGGAAGGGTGTTTCTCCCACTAGTATTCATACAACATGAAAAAGATATTCAATTCTTGGATCTCGTTTGGCGCCTTGGGCTTAGCAGCGCTTGCGCTAACGGCAGCTTGTTCCGACGACCATTTTGAGGTCAAATCGGATGCTGCCGGCAACCAGACACTGTGGCAAAACATTGATTCGAATGCGCAGCTCTCAGAATTCGCCTCCATCCTGAAACGTTCGAAAGTGATGAAGGAGGAGAACGATCGCAATGCTCAACTCACCGTCGCACAGTTGCTCGATCAGCCCCAAAGTTTCACCATGTGGGCTCCCCTCAATGGTACTTTCAATGCGAAGTACTGGGAAGAGTTGCTCGATCGCGCTGAAGCTTTACGCAAGACGGGGACCGCTGAGTCTATTCAAAAAGCGCGTGACTTGGAGTATCTGGTTTGGAACCAGTTCTCTTCGAACCACATCGCCCGCTTTAATCACGAAGGCGTGACCGGTGTACAAGAATTCAAATTGCTCAACGGCAAGAATACAAAGTCCGGTAACGGAGTCTTCAATAGCGTAGCAGAAGAAGGAACAGCCATCAACGCCAGCAATGGTTCGTTGCACCTACTCAAAGGAGCTTCGCCTTTCTTGTACAACATCTACGACTATCTCAGTCACAACGCACAGTTCAGCGCCATCAACGCTTACATCAAAGATCCCTCGATCGATGTTCGCAAGTTCAATGAACAGGCCTCTGTTCCCGGTGCGATGAACGAATACGGTAAGATGGTGTATATCGACTCCGTATATCAGCACACCAACTCTCTGTTGGATGCCTCGAGAGCACAAATTCGTAACGAGGACTCTACCTATGTTGCTTTGATCCCCCGCGATGCCGCTTGGAAAGAAGCTTTGGAGAAGGTCAGCAAAATCTACAACTATGGTACGCGCTACCGCTACGATTGGGACGGTGCCAACTTCACCAAAGAATATCGTTTGGATGCCTCCACCTTTGCTAATAAGAGCATGACGCTTGCCGACTCTCTGCGCGAACGCAATGTGCGTTTGAACATTGTCAGCAACATGTTCTTCGCTCCTTATCGCATCAAGGGGTATGAGAACATGGATTCTGCAGCACTCATCCACCACTTCCAGTATGCTGACTCCCTCATTTCTACGGCTGGAACTACGTTCTATAACACGGCTGCTACCGGTTCAACGACGCAAAATACCAATCTCAACCCCACGTTGGCAGGGCTTACTCCTTATCGCGCTTCCAACGGTTATGTATTCGAACTCGAAAACTACAACTTCGATCCCTCTTACATTTGGGTAGAAAAGATTGAGTTCCGTCCGGCCGCTTCTTCTATCTACACGTTGACCACGGGTAACACCACTTACAGCAATGGTACCACCGTGAACTTGACAGAGTTCAACTACAACCGTGAACGTGCAGAATTGGATGCCAATGGCGACACGGTTCGCACTGCTGATGGCAAGCCTGTGATGATCGGAGTAGCCGGTTCTGTGGCCGAAAATGCTTATCAGCGCTATGAAATGAAGAGTACGCAGCAGAACATGACGGTCGACTTACGTCTTGACAATGTACTGAGTGCTGCTTATCAACTTGAGCTCGTACTCGTGCCTACCAAGATCAATAAGAACGACGGTGGCGAAGATGAAAAGGTTGTGTTCAACGCCGAAATCATCGACGACAATAAGAATAACGTCCCCTTCACGGTGGGAGGAGCGGAAACCACCCGCATCACCATTGATCAGAAGCAAGGTCAGTTCGATCCCAACAAGGTGAACCACATCTTGCTCGGCGACTATATCACTTTCCCCAAGTGCTATGCCGGATTGCCCGCTGATCGCAAGTCCTTCCCGATGCTTCGCCTCACCGTTCCCCGTATCGGTCGCCGTAACGAAATTGCCAGGCGCTCAACATCGTAAAGGTGATACTCAAACCCTATCGCGGCAACTAATACCCGCTGAAATATAACAAACGAGATTATGAATCCAGCTAATCGCAGCAACAATATGAAGCAAGCCGCCCTTCGTTGCGGAGTGGCGTTGATGGTTCTGTCTTCAGCTTGTGCACTTCAAGCACAAGCCCGCGAAGTCGCCGACAGCACCTCCACCGCTTCCGCCTCCAATAAGGTATCTTCTCGTCGTCAGCTTCCTCAATACCAAATGAAGGAAGTCACCGGAGTGGTTTATGATGCCGCTACGCGCCAGCCCCTTCCCGGTGTTCGCGTACAATCGCTCGGCAACAAACTTTATTCTGCGCTCACGGACGAAAAAGGTGCCTACAAAATTAGCGTACCCGAACACGTCACTTCGCTCTATATCTCTACCGACGGTTACAATGCCGTGCAAGTGGGGCTTCATACTGGAGTTTCGGCAGATGCTTATCTCTATGATAGCAAGTTTGCCTCGCTTTATCACGATGGCACCACCATCTTGAACAAAGGCGAAATTCATGCCCAACGAATCCAGCAGCATTTCGCCCTGAAACCGATATTGAGAACCAACTCAATGCCGCAGTGCGCACCATCAACCGCGGTGGTCTTCCTGCACAGGGTGCCGCAATGTTCGTCAACGGTATCAATTCACTCAATGCCAATGCTCAACCGCTCGTGGTTGTCGATGGAGTGATTTGGGACATGCAGTACGGACGTACCACTTTGCACGACGGTTTCTATAACAACATCTTCAACTTGATCGATCCTGAAGATGTCGAAAGCGTAGAAGTGCTCCGCAATGGTACCGCCATCTATGGTGCACAAGGCGCCAACGGTGTGTTGAAGATCACCACCAAGCGCGGACATTCTCAGGCCACCCGCATCAATATCCGTGCTTTCGGAGGAGTAGAACTTTCTCCCGAGCGCACGAGCATGATGAACGCCGGCCAATACCGCAACTACCTGGCAGAGTTCCTCGGCACCACCACACGTGCTGATCAGCTCGCCTCGTCGATGGTCATTCCCTTCCTGAACGAAGATCCCGGTTATCTGTATTATAAGCAGTTCCATAACGACACCGATTGGGCAAAGGATCTTTATCGCACCGCCGTTACGCAAAACTATCGCGTAGGTGTGCAGGGTGGTGACGATGTCGCCATGTATAACCTCTCTTTGGGTTACACCAACGCACAAGCCACGGCCAAGAACAACGACTTTGATCGTTTGAACATCCGCTTCAATACCGATGTGAATCTCTTCAAAGGCTTCACCACCGAATTGGACATGGCCTATGTGCGTAACGCCTACAACCTCCGTGACAACGGATGGGCAGAGAGCTATGCAGACCGCAACATCTCCTCCCCCAACGTCCTCGGTTTGGCACAATCGCCCTTCGTCGATCCCTATGCTTACTATGTACGCTACTTGGGTGACAACCGCCTCGGCTTGGTGCACAACGACCGCGTGTACACCGGCATGAACTATACGGAGGCGAACAATCCCTTGACGTTCGCATCGCAGTTCGGTTACCCCGGTTTGGCCAACCCCTATTGGATCCTTGAAAACGGCGAAGGCAACAACAAGAACAATCAAGAGCAAACTCAGTTCTTGCTCAACGTCTCTCCCAAGTACAAGATCAACGACTACTGGACGGTAAGCAATCGCTTCGCCTACACGCTCAACCGCAGCAATGAAAAGTACTATATGCCCCGCAATGGTACGCCCAAAAAGTCGGTGAAAGGTCTCGGTGACGTGCAAAGTGTAGCCGCTTCGCAGTTTGGTAAGGAGACAACGCTCTTCAACGACTTCCGCGTTGATTGGAAGCGCAACTTCGGCAAACACCAGTTCAATGCTTATGGTGGCTTCCGCTTTGCTTCCTACTCCTATTCGGACAGCTACTCTCGCGGTTACAACAACGACAACGACAAGATGCCCGACATCCGCTACTCGTTGCAGTACATCGGTGAGGGCGGTGTGAACGACCGTTGGATCAACCTCAGCTACTACGCCAATGTTGATTACAACTACATGAACCGCTACTTCCTCAAACTCAGCGGAAGTGCCACCAGTTCTTCGCGTTTCGGTCGTGAGGCCGACGGCGGTATCAAAATTGCCGGTGTGAAGTGGGGACTCTTCCCCTCCGTACAAGCCGGATGGGTGCTCTCCAATGAAGATTGGTTCAAGGTCGGTGCCATCAACTACGCGAAACTTACAGCTGGTTTCGAAATCACCGGTAACGACGATGTAGACTACTATGCCACTCGTACTTACTTCCGCAATGTGAAGTTCCTCGAGCGCGCAACGGCTCTCCAACTGGCCAATATTCAGAATCCCGAAGATTAAGTGGGAAACCACCAATCGTTTCAACGTGGCTTTGGCGCTCAACATGTTCCAAAACCGCCTTGCGCTCGGTGCAGAAGTCTACTATGCCAAGACCAACGACCTCTTGACGCGTCGCACCGTCAGCGACATCTCCGGTCTCGAAAGACAGTGGACCAACGAAGGCTCGCTCACCAACCACGGTGCCAACGTCAGCGTCAATGCCGTATTGGTTAATACCTCTGATCTCAAGTGGCAACTTGGTTTCAGCGTAGGTCACTACAAGAACAAGATCGAATCCCTCCCCCTCACGGCCAACAACCGTTTGGAAACTTGGGCACTCGACGCCAATGGAAACAAGGTGGCTTCCAGCCACAAAGTGATCTCCGGTTACACCTCTTCGGTTTATGGTCAGGACAACATCCTCACCGCTGTAGGAGATGCAGCAGGCGTATTCTACGGTTACAAGACGGCCGGTGTGTTCTCCACCAGTGCCGAAGCACAAGCCGCAGGTCTCAAGTACCCCACGGGTCTTGCTTCTCAGCCCTCTCGCGATTTCCAAGCCGGTGATATGCATTTCGTCGATCAAAACGGCGATGGCTGGATCAACGAGGCCGACCGCGTGAAGATCGGTGATCCGAATCCCGACCTCTATGGTAATATCTTCACCTCGCTGTCGTGGAAGCGTCTGACGCTCGATGTGAACCTCAAGTATTCGCTCGGCAACGACATCTACAACTATCAGCGCATGCAGCTCGAAAGTGCCAACAGCATCACCAACCAAACCACGGCTGTCGTGAATCGTTGGAAGTATGAAGGCCAAAAGACCGATGTGCCACGCACGATGTCGGCCGAATCGACTCGCTGGGTGAACAACGAACGTTTCTCCGATCGCTGGATCGAAGACGGTTCTTACCTCAAACTCAAGAAAGTGCGTCTCACCTACGTCGTGCCTCTCTCCCTCTCTTGGCTCCAAGGCCTTTCTGTTTGGGGTGAAGCCAACAACGTAGTGACGCTCACCAAGTATTGGGGTTCCGATCCCGAGGTCACTGCCGGCAACGGTGTGCTCTATCAGGGCATTGACGCCGGTTACCTCATGCTCAACCGCAACTTTAACGTCGGCGTGACCATCAACCTCTGATGTTAGCGCTACTTCCGCCAACCTCTTCCGAACTTCGTCGATTCGCTCGTGCGAAAGTTTCGGAAGAGCGGAAGGGAAGACACCGGCAAAACCATTCATTTTTGATCCCCAACTTCGCAATCATGAAGAAAACCATAGTTCCTCTGTTCTGCGCCCTCTTCGGTTTGAGCTTGGCTACCACCTCCTGCCAAGACATGCTCACTCCCGATATGGATCGCTACGCCGAAAACTTTTCGGGCAAGGATACCGTCAATTTCTATTTCGGTATTCTCAACAACGTGCAGGGCATGATCGAGCAGAACGTACTGCTCGGCGAATTACGTGGTGACCTTGTTAAACCCACAGAGTTCGTTTCCGATTCGATCAACGACATCATCAACTTCAACAACCTCGAAGATGGTGAAAACGCTTTGCTCAATCGCGCAGCCTACTACAAGGTCATCAACCAGTGTAACTTCTATCTGGCCAAAGCCGACTCCATGGCGCTGAAAAACAACAGCTACTACATGCGTCGTGAATTGGCACAGGTGCAACTCGTACGCGCTTGGACCTACATGCAGCTGGTTCAGCTCTATGGCAGCGTACCTTTCATCACCGATCCCGTTTCGACTTCCGACACCGGTTGGGAAAAGAATCCCCCGCTCGGATGGGCCACTCCCTCCAACCTCCTCAGCCTGCTCGAAGACAAAGGTGGTTTGAAGCAAGCCTACGCTTACACCAAGCAACTGGGCTATCCTCGTTACGGTAACTTCAACAACGGTGCCGAAAACTTTGATCAAAGCCTTTCGCTCTTCAACGCCAACCTCGTTTATGCCGACCTTTATCTCCTCCGTGGAGCCAACAAAGGGGACTACGAGCAAGCCGCTTCCTACTATTACAAGTTCTTGAAGGAAGATACCAAGTCCGGCGTTTCCAGTGTGGCCACTGTAACCATTTTGTTTCGAGTGCAGGTGATGACTACTTTGCCTCGATCTTGATTGATCACTTTGCCGGAAGCAGTAGCATGTCCTCCGCCGGCGAAATTGTGGGTGCTGTGCCCACCGCTTCCAACAGCTTCTTCGGACAAGTGCTCACCCGCATTCCGCAAAGTCTATGGTTTCGATGCCACTTCCTCCAACTCGACCACAACGCGCAAAGAAAAAGGTACGGACGGTAAGGAGAAAAATACCACCAGCACCACCGGTACTGTAAAACTCGAGGCCAACTACCGCAACCGCCAGGTTGAACCTTCGGCAGCTTACACCAAGCTCAACGAAGCGCAGACTGTGGTGTACAGCGAGAAAGAAGGATCGAAAATCATCGATGTGCGCTATCCGAAGCTCTTCGATGCACGTTATGATGCCACCGTTCCCCGTGTCATCACCGACAAGGGGCGCCTGCGCTTCATCCAGAAGTTCAACCCTGCCGGCTACAATTCCACTTTCGGAGTGAGTCCCACGGCATTCAGCTTCCGCTACGGTATTCCTACCTACCGTCTGCGTCAGATCTATCTGCGTTATGCCGAAGCTGTGAACCGTGCCGGTTATCCGCGCTACGCTTTCGACATTCTTCGCACCGGTCTTGACAACGGGTCTATGCCCGTCATCTCGAAAAGAGGTGCAGCGAGACACGGTCTTCACAGATGATACGCACAAGCAGATTGCTTCGATCACCGAAATCGCAGTGCCCACCGTACACCGCGATGATGAAACCGCGATGAGCATCGACCTCAACTCACTCATTCGCGCCGGAGCGACAGAATGGCTCGACTTCACGACCGAGGACTTCAACAAGGAGAACACCGGTATCCATGTAGCAGGTTGCGGCAAGTTCCCCGCACTCGACAGCGTATGGGTGTACAACAAGGTCGTGGCACAGCGCATGGTCGACGAGGCCGCACGCCAAGGCAAGACCATTGCCAAGCCCAATCTCAGCGTAGGCGGTTTTCAAGCTAAGGCCAAAATGACCGACACCACCGAAGTCACCGCCGCTGACGGCAGCAAGTATTTTGTTTATAAAGGCAGGGTCACCGCTTTGGCCACCGTCGAACCTTCGGCTGCAGAAATTGCCGCTATGGAAACGCTTCTCGCAGACGAGTACGCCCTCGAAACCGCTTTTGAAGGCAATCGTTTCTTCGACCTCATGCGCCTCCAGCAGCACCGCAACGTCGCCGGCGACGACACGCAAGCCAACTCTTGGCTCGCATGGCGCGTTTCGCGTCGCGATCTCGATCTCCTCCCCTACGAGCAACCCACAAAGACCGGCACCCTCTTCAGCAAGTTGCTGAACCAAGAGAACTGGTATTTGCCCGCTCCCCGCAACAAATGATCGAATCTCCCGTTCTTTAGCGGTTTCTCCGCGAAAGATCAACCACATCCCCATCCCCGCTCTTCTCGAAGGAGCGGGGATTTTTTGTGCTTCGACAGTCTTACGCTCCGTCGCCGTGTGCGAGGAGGCTCACCCCGTCTGTTCATGCCGTGCTTTGCCTGCAGGGGCAGCCGCTGGGGGCAGTGCTTCGCCTTCCGTTCTCCCTTTCAGTCGAGGAAACGACTCCCTTCGAAGCCAAGTTGTGGAGTTTCAAAAAAAAGGCGCCGTGTTTTTGAGAAAACAAGGCTACTTTCGAAGAAAAAATCCCCTGTTTTTGGCACTCTGTTCTCGCCTTACCTCGCAGTCGTGGGCTCTTCTGAAGATCGGTTTGTGGAGGGCGAGTTTTCATTTCACAAGGTCAAATCTCGATCGCACGGTCGGCATTTCCGTGCTCTGCAAGGAGTCGCTTTTCTTTCTGTATTCAGTAAAAAAAGCGACCGCAAAAAATGCACATTTTCTTGTCTGTTGCGCCAAACACTCGGCTTTCTCGCGCGAAAGACACAAATATGCCCTTTCTTGTTCGTAGGATGCGGCAGAAATTGTATATTTGCAGTACATTATCTTTTAAGTCCATGGAATTTACAGCGCAGCAAATTGCCACCTACCTCGGCGGAACGGTTGAAGGCAACGCCGAAGCCACCGTCAATACCTTTGCGAAAATCGAAGAAGGGCAAGCCGGAGCACTCTCCTTCTTGGCCAACCCCAAGTATGCCCACCATCTTTACGAAACGGCTTCGACCATCGTGCTCGTGAATCGCGATTTCGTGCCCGAAGCCCCCGTTTCGACCACCTTGGTGCGCGTCGACAATGCCTATGAGGCCATCGCGCGTTTGCTTTCGCTCTACGAATCCATGACCCAAAAGCGTTCTGGCATCCACCCCTTGGCGTGTGTGGAAGACGATGCGACTCTCGGCGACGACGTTTACGTGGGGCCCTTTGCCTATATCGGCTCGGGCGTCACCATCGGCGCCGGCACCCAAATCTACGCCCACTGCGTGGTGGAGCAAGGCGCCACAGTCGGCGAAAATTGCCTCTTCTATCCCGGCGTGAGTGTCTACCACGGCTGCCGCATCGGCAACGAAGTGATTCTCCACAGCGGTTGCGTCATCGGTGCCGACGGCTTCGGCTTTGCCCCCTCGGCCGAGGGCTACGAAAAGATTCCGCAAATCGGTATCGTCACCGTGGAGGATCGCGTCGAAATTGGCGCCAACGCCTGCGTTGACCGCTCGACGATGGGCAGCACCTACGTTCGTCGCGGCGTGAAGCTCGACAATCTGGTGCAAATCGCCCACAATGTCGAAGTCGGTGCCCACACGGTGATGTCGGCCCAGGTCGGCGTGGCCGGAAGCACCAAGGTGGGGCAGTGGAGCATGTTCGGCGGACAGGTAGGTGTCGCCGGTCATTTGCAACTGCCCGATCGTATGCAAGTCGGTGCGCAAGCCGGCATTCACAGCGCCCGCACCGATGGCCAACCCCTCATGGGAACGCCCGCCATCAATGCCCGAAACTTCGCCCGCTCCAGCGCGCTCTTCAAGCGCCTGCCCGATTTGCGCGACGAAGTCAATGCTTTGCGTCGCGAGTTGAACGAGCTGAAAGCCGCACTCGCCGACCGAAATAATCACCCGCGCTGCAGCAAAACGCAGTGCACCAACTCGAAGACATTCCCGATGCAACATACTATTCAATCCTCGTTCTCCCTTTCCGGTAAGGGACTGCACACCGGTCTTCACCTCACCGTCACTTTCCATCCCGCCGCAGAAGATCACGGCTGTCTCATTCGTCGCGTCGACTTGGACGGACATCCCGAGATCGTTCCGCTGGCCGAAAACGTGATCGACACCTCGCGCGGCACCGTCGTGGGTACGCCCGAATGCCGCGTCTCCACGATCGAGCACGCTATGGCGGCCCTCGTGGCGATGGGCGTCGACAACTGCCTGATCGAAGTCGACGGTCCTGAATTTCCCATCCTCGACGGCAGCTCAGTGCTCTATGTGCGCGAACTCCAGCGCGTCGGTCTGCGCGAACAGCAAGCCGAACGTCGTTATCTCGAGGTGACCGAACCGTTTGAATACTACGATGAGATCTCCGGATCGTGCTTGCGCGTGCAGCCTTGCGACCATTTTGCGATCGACTCGACCATTGTGTTTCCCCGACAGCCAATTTATTCAAACGCAAAGCGCGGTGCTCGAAAATTTGGCCGACTTCCCGACGGAAATCGCCAGCGCCCGCACCTTCGTTTTTGTGCGCGAGATCGAACCCTTGCTCCAAATGGGGCTCATCAAGGGCGGAGATCTGAGCAATGCGCTCGTCATTTACGAGCGCCGCATGGAGCAAGAGCGCCTGAACAAGTTGTCTGACTCGCTCGGAGTCAAGCATCTCGACGCCGAACAGCTCGGTTACATCCAAGAGCGTCCTGTGACGTGGGACAACGAGCCCGCGCGCCACAAACTGCTCGACATCATCGGCGACATGGCGCTGATCGGTCGTCCGCTCAAAGGCCGCATCATTGCGATTCGCCCCGGTCACGAGGCCAACAACAAGTTCGCTCGCCTCGTTCGCACCAAACTTCTTCATTCCTAACCCCTCCACACACTCACCTCCCATGATTTCCCCTCTGGCCTTTATCCATCCCGAAGCCAAAATCGGCGAAAACTGCGAGATTGGACCTTTCTGCTACATCGATGCCAACGTCGAGTTGGGCGACAACAACCGCCTGATGAACTCCGTGACGCTGCTCAGCGGCTCGCGCATCGGCAAGGGCAATACTTTCTTCCCCGGAGCTGTGATCGGCGCCGTGCCCCAAGACCTCAAATTCCGCGGCGAAGTGACCACTGCCGAAGTGGGCGACAACAACACCATCCGCGAGAATGTGACCATCAACCGCGGTACGGCCGCCAAAGGTCGCACAGTGGTGGGCAGCAACAACCTGCTCATGGAAGGCATGCACGTCGGCCACGATTGCATCATCGGCAACGGTTGTATCATCGGCAACTCGACGAAGATCGCCGGTGAGGTGGTGATCGACGATTTTGCCATCCTCTCGGCCAATGTGCTGGTGCACCAGTTCTGCCACATCGGTTCGTATGTGATGGTGGGCGGCGGCACGCGCACGGCACAGGACGTTCCCCCGTTTTGCATCGCTTCGCGTGAGCCGGTGGCCTATTGCGGGCTGAACATGGTAGGCTTGAAGCGCCGCAACTTCCCCATGGATGTGATCAATGCCCTGCACTCGGCTTATCTGATCCTCTATCAGAACTCCAAACTCTTCGACGAACGCATCGCCGAGATCCGCGAAACCGTGATGCCCTGCAAGGAAATCGACTATTTGCTCGAGTTCCTCACCAATTCCAAGCGCGGTTTCATCGGCCGTTGACGCGCTTTCCCCTCATTGCCCTTATCTCCATCCCACAATGCAATATCTCATTCGCATGGTCTGCGACGAATGCTCCGACTTTCGCCGCGACATTCTCATCGACGAAGACGCCACTTTTCTCGAACTGAACGATATCATCCTCAAATCGTGCGCTTATCCCGACAACCAAATGACCTCGTTCTACATTTGTGACGAGGAATGGCAACGCGGTGAGCAAATCACGCGCGAGGACATGCGCGACAGTGCAGCCGACGACTTCCTTTACACGATGGCCGACACGCGTCTTTCGGAATTCCTCGACGGCGGTGTGCGCCACTTGGAGTATGTGTTCGATACGTTCAACGATCGAGTGTTTTCGCTTTGCGTGCGCGGTGAAGAGCCCGGCGACGGTGCGCCCGAAGTGGTGAAGTCGATGGGCGAAGCCCCCTTGCAAATTGCCGATGCCGATCCCACTGCCGGTGCCTTTACGAGCGTCGGCGGAGATTTCACGGAAGATTTCGGTATCGAATCGTACAACGCCGACGAAATTGATTTCGACGGCTTCGAAATTTCGGATGGCGGTTTCTCCTAACCACGCTATGGCAGCAACACGCCCCACACTCTTTGTGCTCATCGGCCCCACGGCCGTGGGAAAAACAGAACTCAGCCTGCGCATGGCTGAGTTTTTGCGTTGTCCCATTGTCAACGCCGACTCCCGACAGCTCTATCGCGATCTACCCATCGGCACGGCGGCGCCCACCGCTGAGCAGTTGGCACGTGTGCCGCACCACTTTGTGGGGACCTTGGGCTTGACGGACTATTACAGCGCGGCGCGCTTTGAAGAAGAGGCGATGGCCGTGTGCACCGCTCACTTCGCCATGCACGATGTGCTGGTGGCCTCCGGCGGAAGCATGCTGTATGTCGATGCGCTTTGTCACGGCATCGACCCTTTGCCCACTGTTTCGGAAGAGGTGCGCCGTGAAATGTATGATCGCTTGGAGCGCGAAGGGCTGCCGCCGCTGCTTGCGGAGTTGCAAAGGCTCGATCCCGTCTATGCTGCACAGGTAGATCCCTGCAATGCGAAACGCGTGGTGCATGCGCTTGAGATCATTCGCGAAAGCGGACGCCCTTTCAGCGAGTTGCGCACGGGGGCAAAAAAAGAGCGCCCGTTTCGCGTGGTGAAAATCGGCTTGACACGTACGCGCGAAGCGCTTTTCGATCGCATCAACCGCCGCGTCACGGCCATGGTGGACGAGGGTTTCCTCGAAGAGGCCCACCGCGTCTTGCCTTACCGCGATTGCAATGCATTGAATACCGTCGGCTACAAAGAAATCTTCCGATATTTCGATGGAGACTGGGCGCTCGACATGGCGCTCGACCGGATGCGAAAGAATACGCGCGTGTTTGCCAAAAAACAACTCACTTGGTGGCAACGCGACGAGGAAGTGCATTGGTTTCCGGCCAACGACGGAGCGCGTGCGCTCGAGTGGGTGAAGCGCGTGCACGAGAGTGGGACGATACCTCCAGCCGACTCCTATATATAATGGAGTGGGGGAGCGCAAAGGCACGAAGGGCGATGCAAACCCCTCGTGCCTTTGATAGATATCTACCTTTCGCGGCGAAATATCCCCACCAACATTTGCCGCATTGCATAAGTCTGTGTATCTTTGCAGCGAATATATCGCCATACAATGAAAAGGTTCAACCTCCACAGCACGATAGTTCGATGGTTTTCTGCCATCGTCATTGTGCTGTGTTTTGTTGTAGCTGCACCGGCGCGCACTTGGACGCCCGAAGAGGTGCCCATCCCTCGCTTGCAAGACGTGCGCCGCTATGTGAGTAATCCGGAGCAGATTCTCTCGGCCGCCACGGTCGATTCTCTCGATCGCCTGTTGGGCGCATTGGAGCGCGACCGCGGTGTGCAAACGCTCGTGGTGGTGGTCGATCGCCTCAAAGGCGATGATCCTTACCGCTTCGCCATGACCTTGGCGCGCAAGTATGGCGTGGGCAACCGCGAAACGCGTACCGGACTGGTGGTGGTTTTGGCCACCGGCGACCGCTCTTATCAGTTTCTCACCGGCAACGGGCTGGAAGGTACGCTGCCCGACGGACTGATCCAGCAAATCGAAGATCGCATCTTCATCCCTTATCTCCGCCGCAGGCAGTGGGATGCCGCGATGTTGGCCGCCATGCAAGCCGTTGACCACGCTTGTCGCAACGATGGCGAACTGCGCGTGGCGAAGAACACGAACGAATCGGAAGGTGTGCCTTGGCTCTTTCTGCTACTCTTGTTCGGTGTGCCGATCGGCGCCTACTTCTATATGCGTCACCTGGCACAAAGAGCGCGAGTTTGCCCGCGTTGTGGACAGAAAACATTGCGCCGAGTGAGCGAAGATCGTGTTCACCTGCTGCGCAATGGCCGTCGCCAACCGTTCCGCCGAGTCGTTTCGACCTGCAGTGCTTGTGGTTACCGCGATGAAAGCCTGTTTGAGGATCGAGACAACGACAATAGCGGCCTCGGTGCTATGGGAACAGCCTTCTTGCTCAATAGCTTTGTTGCGCGGCGGTCGCTCCGGTGGATGGGGCGGTGGCAGTTCCGGCGGCAGTTACGGCGGGGGAGTTTCGGAGGTGGCGGTTCCGGCGGGCGCTTCTGATTCTTTCTTTGCGTAGCTATCGCAATACATGTCGACTCAGCGCACTCCTTTATTTATATAGTAAACGCATTTCCAACATCACAAATACTATTCACGATGAAAATGTCTAAAAGCTCTTCTCAGCGTAATCGCTGTATTTGGGTTCTTCGTTTTGGCTTTTGTTTCCCTTTTCTTCTACGGCATTTCGCAACAGCGCAGCATGGTTGTGCTCAGCGAGGACGTTGAGCAGAAAATGGCCGATGTCCAAAGCCAATACCAGCGCCGCGCCGACCTGATCCCCAACTTGGTGAGCACGGTCAAGGGATATGCTAAGCACGAAAGCGCAACGCTCGAAAATGTGATCGCGGCGCGTGCTCGTGCCACGCAGATTACACTCGATCCCCGCCAATGCCACGCCCGAACAAATCGAGGCTTATCAAAATGCGCAGGGACAACTGTCGCAGGCACTCGGCAAGTTGTTGAGCGTGCAAGAGCAATACCCCGAATTGAAGGCCAACGAGCAGTTCTCACAACTGCAAGCCCAGTTGGAGGGTACGGAGAATCGCATCAACGAGAGCCGTCAAATCTACAATGAGGCGGTGAAAACCTACAATATCAAGGTGAAGCAATTCCCCGGTAGCCTCTTTGCCGGCTTTTTCGGCATGAGTCCGAAAACGCCTTTCCGTGCTTCTGAAGCTGCACAGACGGCTCCCAGCGTACAATTCTAATTTCCCCATTCGTCTAACGGCTTCTCTTTTCCCTTTCCCCTCAACCCCATGGACAAGAATCAGCGATACATGATGCGCGGCGTGAGCGCAATGAAAGAAGATGTGCACGCAGCCATCCGAAACATCGACAAAGGACTGTTTCCGCAGGCTTTCTGTAAAATCATTCCCGATATTCTCGGCGGCGATCCCGACTATTGCAACATCATGCACGCCGACGGCGCCGGAACAAAGTCGAGTTTGGCTTATCTTTATTGGAAAGAAACCGGCGATCTCTCGGTTTGGAAGGGAATTGCGCAAGATGCGCTCATCATGAACACCGATGACTTGTTGTGCGTCGGGGCGGTGGACAACATCTTGGTGTCTTCGACCATCGGCCGCAACAAAATGCTCATTCCCGGCGAGGTGATCAGTGCTATCATCAACGGTACGGACGAATTGCTCGAGCAGTTGCGCGAAATGGGCGTGGGCATTTACGCCACCGGCGGCGAGACGGCAGACGTCGGAGACTTGGTGCGCACGATTATTGTCGACAGCACGGTGACTTGCCGCATGAAGCGCAGCGATGTGATCGACAATGCCAACATTCGCCCCGGCGATGTGATTGTCGGCCTGTCGTCTTGCGGACAAGCCACCTACGAATCCGGCTACAACGGCGGCATGGGCAGCAACGGTCTCACGTCGGCGCGCCACGATGTCTTCGCAAAATATCTCGCCGAGCGCTATCCCGAGAGCTTTGACCACGCCGTGCCCGAAGAACTCGTGTACAGCGGTCGCTATCGCCTGACGGATGCCGTGGAAGGTAGCCCCATCGATGCAGGACGCCTCGTGCTTTCGCCCACGCGCACCTATGCGCCGGTGGTGAAACGCTTATTAGACGAATTGCGCCCCGAGATTCACGGCATGGTGCACTGCACCGGCGGCGCACAAACGAAGGTTTTGCATTTCGTTTCCGACAATTGCCGCGTAATCAAGGACAATATGTTCCCCGTGCCCCCGCTTTTCCGCGCCATCGCCGAAGAAAGCGGAACGGACTGGAGCGAGATGTACAAAGTCTTCAACATGGGGTCATCGCCTTGAAGTCTATATTTCGCCGGAACACGCCGAGCGCGTGATCGAAATTTCGCGTTCTTTCAACATCGATGCGCAGATTGTCGGACGCATTGAGGAAGGCGAGAAGAGTCTTACCATTCGTAGCGAATTTGGTGAGTTCCATTATTAAGTAATTGCGTAGTCGTAGTCCAATGTCCAAAACCCTTCGTACGCTCAAAGTCGTTATTCCCGACGGAAATCCGCTGAACTACAAGCAAGTCGTGGGCGGTTCCGATTGTGTGATGCACGTTTTGTCGCGTTCCTTTCTGCATTTCCGAAAACTTGAACGAGTTGAAAGGTATGCAACGTCCCGCCCTCTATCTGCTGATTGACGAAGGTGGCAAGGGATATATCGGACAAACGAAAGGTTTTGCGGCTCGTGTGAAAGATCACTTGGCGAAAAAGCCTTGGTGGACGCGCGCTTACGTCTTTGTTTCGGCTTCCGGGCTGTACAACACGGCCAATGTCGAGTATTTGGAGTACATCGCTATTCGCGCGGCGCAGGAAAGTGCGTCGTATGATATGAGCGACAACGGCCAAACGCCCACCAATCCCACGCTACATGAGTGGGATCGTCCGGAGTTTGACGAAGTGTTCGAACAAATCAAGTTCTTTCTGCTCTGCGAACGCTGTTTCATCTTCGAAAAAGTGGAGGAGTGTGCAGCACCGGCAGCCCTTCCGCTCGAAAAGCAGGAGCCTCCGCATCCGTTGTTCTATGCGAAGCGCAAAGGAATAGTCGCAAAAGGATATCCTCTCCTCGACGGAACGAAAAGTTTCGTCGTGTTGAAAGGCTCATTGCTCAATGTTGAAGTGACTCCTTCCTTTTCTTTGAAGAAACAGCGCGAAAAAGTACTCGAATCTTGCGTGTTAAAGAGCAAAGATGCTTACGAACTGTGTGAAGACTATGTATTTACTTCCCCAAGTTCGGCTTCCGGCGTTTGCAATGGCTTCAGTAGTAACGGTTTTGAAGACTGGAAACTCGAAGACGGCACGACATTGAAATCTTATCTCGACCAAATCAAACAACAACTTCCCTCAAATCGGTAACAACAAGTAAATCAATGGCAGAAACCTCTACCTTATTGGAAAAACTGAACGGCTTAGTTGCGCGTTTTGAAGAAGTTTCCACGCTGATCACGGACCCTTCGGTCATTGCCGACCAACAACGCTATGTAAGACTCACGAAAGGAGTACAAAGAGTTGGAAGAACTGATGAATGCTCGCCGTGAGTATGCCGATTTGCTCGGCAATTTGGCAGAAAGCAAGCACTTGTTGATGACGGAAGACGACGCCGAGATGAAAGAAATGGCGCGCGAAGAAGTCGCCGCCTGCGAACAGCGTATCCCCAGAACTGGAAGAAACGATCAAACTGTTGCTCGTTCCCAAAGATCCTGAGGACAGCAAGAACGCCATCCTCGAGATTCGCGGAGGAACGGGGGGCGACGAGGCGGCTCTCTTTGCCGGCGATTTGTTTCGCATGTATGCCAAAGTACTGCGAAGCCAAAGGTTGGAAAATGGAAGTGTCGAATGCTTCAGAAGGTGCCGCCGGCGGCTTCAAAGAAATCGTTTGTTCCGTCACAGGCGCCGATGTTTACGGCACACTCAAGTACGAAAGTGGTGTTCACCGCGTGCAGCGCGTGCCGGCCACCGAGACGCAAGGCCGCGTCCACACCTCTGCCGCCACAGTGGCCGTGTTGCCCGAAGCTGAAGCCTTTGATGTCGTCATCAACGAGGGCGAAATCAAGTGGGACACCTTCCGTTCTTCCGGTGCCGGCGGCCAGAACGTCAATAAAGTAGAGTCCGGCGTGCGTCTTCGTTACAATTGGAAGAACCCCAATACCGGCGAAGTCGAAGAAATCCTCATCGAATGTACCGAAACGCGCGACCAACCCAAGAACAAAGAGCGCGCTTTGGCTCGTTTGCGCACCTTCATTTACGACAAAGAGCACCAAAAATACGTCGATGACATCGCTTCTCGCCGTAAAACCCTCGTCTCGACCGGCGATCGCTCCGCAAAAATTAGAACATACAACTATCCGCAAGGTCGAATCACCGACCATCGCATCAATTACACCATCTACAATCTCTCCGCCTTCATGGACGGTGATATCCAAGGCTGCATCGATCAGTTGATTGTTGCCGAAAATGCAGAACGCCTCAAGGAGAGTGAACTTTAAGTACATCCCCAATTAAACCAAAAGACTTGCCCATGAGTGCCAAGTGGACACGCGGGCAAGCAAAGCAATTAACAACGGACTTATAATCCTCAAACAGACACTTAGTCTTATGAAAAAAACATTACTTGCCATAACAGCTTTGCTGTTTTCTTTCGGTGCACCTCGCGCAAATGCCCAAGTTAGCGATGTCAACTTCATCGTTAGTCCCTCTTTGGGCTACACCATGTGGAACTCCAACCTCAACTTGGGCAACACCGCTACCTATGGTGCTCGCGTCGGTTTCGGTTTCGGTCCCTATTCTTGAGCTCCGTGGTAACTACGAGCGCAGTTTCAATCTCAAATCCACCCTCGACAATGTAGGTTGGACGGCCGCTCACAATTTGGCCGCCCATGTTGAAGCCGCCAATGTGAGCTACGAGCGCTGGGGTGGCGATGTGAAAATCAATTTGTGGAACAACGCCCGCCTCACTCCCTACGTTCTCGGCGGAATGGGCGTGTTGAAGTTCAACTACGACGATGCTGCCGCAACCGGTACGCGCATCCGTGAAGAAAAGCTTTACGGTAACCTCGGTGCCGGTCTGAAAATCAATCTCGCTCGCCGAGTTGCGCTCTCTCTCGAGCTGCGCGACATGCTTTTCAACGTATCTCCCTCCAGCCAGTACGCCACGCTCACTGAGCAGAAGACGCTTTCCAACTGGAACGCCCATCGCTTCGCTCGACATCTATCTCGGCGGCACGCAATACAGTAAGGACGAAGTGACGAAAGCTTACCGTCGCACGTTGAATAACGGCTTCCGCGGTCTGCGTTTTGCCGTAGAGCCCAGTGCAGCCTACCTGAATTTCCGTGATGAAGCCCTCTATCGCGACACTTGGATGCTCGGTCTCTCCGCCGGCGTGGACTTCACGTCGCTCATTGGCTTGCGCGGTTTCTACTATCGCAATACGAATGACGCCGACAAGTTCAGCTTTCAAGACCAACGACGACCTTTCGCTCTACGGTGCCAACCTCATCACGCGTCTCAACGTCGGTCGCGGCGTAACGCCCTACCTTTCGCTCGGTGCCGGCTATCTCAACGCCAGCAAGTACTACGTCGATCGCAACGGCCACACCGGAACGACCGAAAACGGTTGGTTCGCCCTCGGAGGTGCCGGCCTTGACTTCCCCTTGCACCGCAATGTCAGTCTTTTCGGTGCAGCCGAAGCCATGTTGCTCAATAAGGACAACCCCGAAGTCTCTGCCATCTCCGATCCCGCCAAGGTCAATGTCAACTGGATGTACCGCGCCGGCGTACGCTTCACCCTTGGTCTCACCGGACGCTCGGGTGTAGACGCTTATCGCCAATACAGCGACTCGCGCGTGGCCGCCGAACGCGCTCTTGCAGAGGAAAAACTCCGCAAACAGCGTAGCGTTTACGATCAGCGCATCGCCGAGCTCGACACGCAACTCCAGGAGGCCGCCGAACGCCTCGACACGGCACAACTTCGCCTCATCGCCGCTGAGCGCGGTCGCGTAGAAGCCGAACGCACTCGCAGCAACACGACCGAAGCCACCGTCGACGTACAGAAGACCGAGGCACAAAGCGCCCCCGTTGCCACTTCCGGCACTTCGCGCATCCTCCTCATGACGCCCGCACAGCTCAACGAACTCATCAACCGCGTCGTTGCCGCCGCCGATGCCCGCGAAGTCAAAGCCGGCCGCAGCGCTGTCAACACGCCCGCCCTCAGCGACATCGACAAGATCTTGCTCATCAGCGCACTGCGCAATGGCCAAGTATCACCCGCAGCTGTGCAACAAGTCGTGCCCGGATACGGCACGGTGCAAACCACCACGACCGGTGTTAGCGAGGCCCAAGTGCAATCTCTGCTCAAGCGCATCGACGAATTGCAAAAACAACTCGACAGCGTGCAGAAATCGAAGACCACAGTGCCCGCCGCCACAGTGACTCCCGTAACCACCCGCTCCACTTCGTCCGGAACGGCCGCGAAGACGGAAAACGGAACGACGAAGTCCGGCAGCAAGAAATCCTAATCAAACCGTCCTATGAACAGAATATTCACCCTTCTGTTGGCCCTCTTAGCCTGCACGGCTCACGTATCGGCGCAAACCACCGCCGATACGCTCCGTGCCGGTGCGGCGGTGTCCGGCGATACGCTCATTTGCGGTCGACGAGCAAACCCTCGTTGAGCGTTTGGCGCAGCTCTTGCGTGAGCGCCGTGCGCAGCATCGGCACAAATCGCGAGACGGCCGACTTCTTGCGCACGCAGTTGCTCTTCAATCTCCTTGATGCCCGCAACACGCTCGCGCAACCTGTCGTGACTGTTCCCACACAGTCCCGCAACAACACGAAACCACGACCGCCACTTCCGACGCTTCGGAGCTCTACCGGTGGCAGATTGAGCAGATCAATGCACGACTTTCCGCCATCGAACAGCGCCTGAATGGCGGCGACCCCCGCCGTTCGCGGCACAACGGAGAGCACCGTCGATCAAAGCACGCTCGAAAGCCTCTTGCGCAACCCAGCAGGAGTTGGAGCGTCAGCTCAAGAAATGCCAATCGTACCACCGTCGTGCCGACGCCTATCCCCATTCCGGTGGCCGCTTCTGCGGCCAATGACAGCCGCGTCGGCGACCTTGAAAAGCGCATCGCCGCACTCGAGGAACAACGCAACGCACTGATCGCCCAGCGCGACACGTTGGTGCGCAGTTTGATGGCGCAACGCATGAGCGCGCAGCCCGCTCCGTCCACCGGCGTCACGGTTTCTACCGTAGCCGTGCCTGCGGTGACGCAAACCAAGGTAGTTACCGAGGAGCAAGTCGTTGAAGTCCCCGGCGACTTCCGTCGTACCATCTATTTCCGCGTGTCGAGTGCCGCCATCAGCACTGCCGGTGCCGCCAAGTTGCGCGAAACCGCCGACTTCCTCAAGCGTTATCCCACGGCACGTGTAGCCATCTCCGGTTACGCCTCGCCCGATGGCCGTCGTGCCAGCAATGAGCGTCTCGCCGCCCGTCGTATGATGGCGGTCGTCAACCAGTTGCACAAGCTCGGCGTCCCCGCTTCGCGCATTGTTGCTGCAGAAAGCGGCATCTCTGCGCCCACGGTCAGCCACGACTTCGGTCGTCGCGTCGAAATCACCCTTGCCCCTTGACGGGGACGAGGGCTACCGCTTCACTCCCTCGTCGTTCACCCACGACGGGGGAGATTTTTTGCATCTTCTTCGGTGCCGATGGCTCAAACTCGTCCCTTCGGCACCGATTTTCTCCCCGCCGCCGCATGCGCCGGCGTCCGTTTTGCATTCATCGTCATCAAATCATTGCTCAAATGAACCGTCAACAGCTCATTGCCAACATTCGTCGCAAACGCAGTTTCCTCTGCGTCGGTCTCGACACCGACTTGAAGAAGATCCCCGCCCACTTTGCTCGAGGACGAAGACCCCATTTTTGCTTTCAACAAAGCCATCATCGACGCCACTGCCCCCCACTGTGTGGCCTACAAGCCCAACCTTGCTTTCTACGAGTGCTTCGGCGTGAAAGGTTGGCAAGCCTATGAGAAAACCGTCGACTACATTCGCACGAACCATCCCGATCAGTTCATCATCGCCGATGCCAAGCGCGGCGATATCGGCAACACTTCGGCCATGTATGCCCGCACTTTCTTCGGCGAGTCGAGCGTCGACGCGCTCACCGTCGCCCCCTACATGGGCGAAGACTCCGTCACCCCCTTCCTCGATTACCCCGATCGTTGGGTCATCCTCTTGGCCCTCACCTCCAACAAGGGCAGCCACGATTTCCAACTCATCGCCGATGCCGACGGACGTCCCCCTCTATGAGCACGTGTTGCGCACCAGCAGCCAATGGGCCGACGCCGATCGCATGATGTACGTGGTCGGTGCCACGCAAGGGCAGCCTCTTTGCCGACATTCGCCGCATCGTGCCCGATCACTTCCTCCTCGTGCCCGGCGTGGGCGCGCAAGGCGGTTCGCTCGAAGAGGTGTGCCGCTACGGACTCAACGCCGATTGCGGACTGCTCGTCAACTCCAGCCGCGGCATCATCTACGCCGATTCCACCCCCGACTTCGCCCGTGTGGCCGGAGAGAAGGCGCAGGAACTTCAAGTCCAGATGCAAACCATCTTAGACGCCGCCGGACTATAAAATAGTTTGATTTGTCAACGAATTGTCCCAAAAAATGGGCATTTCCTTGGATTTATCGCGCTTCGCCGTTACCTTTGTTCTCGTGTAACTTCGGCGAGCGCGATTTTTTTCGCCTCACCGATCAAAATTCACTATCATGAAAAAGATGTTTCTCCCGGTCGCCATGGCCGGTCTGCTCCTGTCGCTCGGCAGTTGCGTGAGCAAGAAGGAATTTACTAAACTGCAAACCGATTACACCTATCTGCAGAGTCTCTACAACCAGTCGCAAGTGGATCTCGCCAGCTCGCGCACGCGTGCCAAGAGTCTCGAAGAGCGTCTCGCCGACGCCCAGCGTCTGAACGCCGAGCTCAAACGTCAGTACGTTTCTCTCCAAGGTTCGCTCGACAAGAGCCTCATTCAGAACAATCAAGGTAGCATCAACATCTCCAAGCTCGTCGACGAGATCAATGCCTCCAACCGGTATATCAAACAACTCGTGGAAGCCAAGACCAAGAGCGACTCGCTCAATCTTGTGCTCACCAACAACCTCACGCGTTCCCTCACTCGCGACGAATTGCAGGAGGTCGACGTGCAAGTGCTCAAGGGCGTAGTCTATGTGTCGCTAGCCGACAACATGCTCTACCGTTCCGGCTCGTACGAGGTGAACGATCGGGCGAAAACCACGCTCTCGAAGATCGCCAAGATCTTGTCCGACTATCGTGACTTCGAAGTCTTGGTAGAAGGCAACACCGACAATGTGCCCATCTCGCGTCCCCAACATCCGCAACAACTGGGATCTCTCGGCACTTCGCGCTTCGAGCGTCGTTCAGGTGCTGCAACGCGACTTCGGCATCTCGCCCAAGCGCTTGAGTGCCGCCGGTCGTGGTGAATACAACCCCGTGGCCACCAACGACACCGAAATCGGCCGTCAGCGCAACCGCCGTACGCAGATCATCATCACGCCCAAAGCTCGATCAGTTCCTCGATCTCATCGACAAGGCACCCGCCACGAGCGAGCAGCAGTGATCTCCCCTTCGGCGCCCCGCCGCTTTGCGTGGCGCCCCGGTATATATTGAGTCCCGAAAGGCTGTTTTTAGCAGCCTTTCGGGCTTTTATGTGCCGTGACCGTGCCGAAGTGGGGTCGGACAGGGTGAGTTTTCGTCGCCAAGCCCCCACTTGCACACCGCAGCAGTGATCGGGCAAAAAAACGATGGTGCATTTTGTGAGAAAACAGGGAAGTTTTCGCGAAAAGTGCACTACTTTTGCGCGAAAGTCCACCGGTTTTTGAGCCCCCTTCGCTTGTTTCTCTCGCCGCATGAGCACTTGCGCCGGCGGGCTGCCCGATTTTCTCGCCTGCTGCGTCGATTCTCTGCTCGCACTCCGCCAAGTGGAGGGTGAAGTCGACGCAACTGTGCGAAAAACAGCGCAAAAAGCCGGAAAAAACCACTTTTGCCCCTACATTTTGTGGGCGCAACGTGTTGCTATTCACAGAAAAGATGTAACTTTGCGGTCGATTATGTCCAACAGAGACGAATTCATAGTACCACTTCGCGAAGCAGATCGATCCGACTGGGTTCGCGATCTCGTAGTCGACGATGCTTTTTTCGCCGACAGTGAGCAGACGGAAGTGCTGGGTGGCGAGTTGCAGATGCAAGTGCGTGTGCACCGCAATGCCGGCGACACCTATTCCGTTCGTTTTCGCGGTAGCGGGCGCGTGCATGTGCCCTGTGATCGTTGTCTTCATCCCGTGGAGGTTCCCATGGAAGTCGACGAAACGGTGCAAGTGGGCTATGACGACAACGACAGTGCCGATGTCGATCTCATCGTCATTCCCTTCTCGCAGGTCCACTTCGACGTGGCATGGGAACTGATGGAGAGCATTCTCCTGAACCTCCCGACCCAGCGCGTTCATCGCCGCTCGGAATGCGACGCCGATATGCTCGACCGCTTCTCCGCCGAGGAGGATTCCGCCGATGATGAGGCGTGACGCATCGTCCTTATAACCTATCGCAATCGTGTGCCTCGGTTCACCAAGCCTAGCGGTGAACGTGGTTGGCAACTCTCGAGACGCACGACGCGAAGCCCTTTTTGATTCCAACGAAACAAATACAATAAACATATCACACCATGGCACATCCTAAAAGAAGACAGTCCAAGACCCGCACCCTCAAGCGTCGCACCCATGACAAGGCCGTAGCCCCCACGCTCGCCAAGTGCGCCAACTGCGGTGCTTTCCACATCTACCACACGGTTGCCCCACTTGCGGCTACTATCGCGGCAAGCTCGCAATCGTCAAGGACGAAGTGGCCGAGTAATTTAGGACGAACATTTTGCGGTTTTCGGTCACTCCTCGCGAGAGAGCGGAAACCGCAGTTTTCTTTTTTGTAGGGCTTCGCGCCGTGTGTGCGAAGCATCAAGACGATGCGGCCGTATTGCCCATGGTCTTCCCGCGGTCAGGTTCGTCACCCGCACGTGCAAACAGAGAGATTGAACGCAGTCGCAACGCCGCTTGCTCCGAAGGCGACCCCATTTCATTAGCTCCCTCTTGGCACACCGACAAAGTACGAACATCACTTCTATCTTTTTTCTCCTCTCATGGAAAAAATCAATGCCGTTATCACCGGCGTGGGCGGATTCGTGCCCGAATACGTCCTCAACAACGAAGAACTTTCGCGTATTGTCGACACCAACGACGAGTGGATCATGTCGCGCATCGGTATCAAAGAGCGCCGCATCCTCAACGAAGAGGGTTTGGGCACATCTTACATGGCGCGCAAGGCCGTTAAGCAGTTGTTGGAAAAGACCGGAACCGACCCTCAGGAGGTCGAATGCTTGATTCTCGCTACCACCACGCCCGACTATCCTTTCCCCACCACGTCGAGCGTCGTTGTAGGCCGTCTGGGCATGAAAAATGCCTTCTGCATCGACCTTCAAGCCGCATGCTGCGGTTTCCTCTTCGCCATGGACATGGCTTCGTCCATGATTCAGAGCGGTCGCTACAAGAAAGTGGTCGTAGTCGGCGCCGACAAGATGTCGAGCATCGTCGATTACACGGATCGCGCCACCTGCCCCATCTTCGGCGACGGCGCCGGTGCGGTACTCGTTGAGCCCACCACCGAAGACCTCGGTTGGAAAGACAGCCACCTCCGCGCCGACGGAAAGGGCATGCCCTTCCTCTGTATGAAGGCCGGCGGTTCGGCTTGCCCGCCCTCTTATTTCACCATCGACCACAAGATGCACAAGCTCCATCAGGAGGGTCGCACGGTCTATCGCTTCGCGGTGACCAACATGAGCGACGCTTGCGCCCTCGTGGCCGAGCGCAACGGACTCGACGGCGACAGCATTACGTGGGTGCTGCCCCACCAAGCTAACGTGCGCATCATCGAAGCCGTGGCTTCGCGCCTCGATCTGTCGATGGACAAGGTGATGCTCAACATTCAGCGCTACGGTAACACTTCGGCCGGCACGCTTCCCCTCGCCCTTTGGGACTATGAGAAGCAACTCAAGAAGGGTGACAACATTATTCTCACCGCGTTCGGTGCCGGCTTCACTTGGGGCGCAGCCTACATGAAGTGGGGCTACGACGGCCAGTGATTTCTGTTTCCGCATCGCACATTTCTCAACACAGCGCGACCCTTCGGCTCTTCGGTCGAAAGGCCGCGCTTTTCTTTTTCCAATCTATGCACAAAGCCGGTTTCGTCAATATCGTCGGCAATCCCAATGTCGGCAAATCCACGCTCATGAATCTGCTCATGGGCGAGCGCATTTCGATCGCTACCTTCAAGGCGCAGACCACGCGCCACCGCATTATGGGCATTATCAATACCGACGATTCGCAAATCGTTTTCTCGGACACCCCGGGCGTGTTAAAACCCAACTATAAACTCCAAGAGTCGATGCTCGCCTTCTCCGAAAGTGCGTTGCAGGACGCCGATGTGCTGCTCTACGTGACGGATGTGGTGGAGAAGCCCGACAAGAACGCCGACTTCATCACGAAGGTGCAGCGAATGAAGGTGCCTATCTTGGTGTTGATCAACAAAATCGACCTGTCGAACCAAGCCGGTGTCGTGAAACTCATCGAGGCGTGGAAAGAAGTGCTGCCCACGGCCGAGATCTTCCCGATTTCTGCGCAAGCGAAGTTCGGTGTCGACAGTGTCTTGGCGCGCATCAAAGAGTTGCTCCCCGATTCTCCGCCTTACTTCGAGAAAGACCAGTGGACGGACAAGCCCGCTCGCTTTTTCGTGACCGAAATCATCCGCGAGAAGATTCTTTTGTACTACGACAAGGAGATTCCCTATGCCTGCGAGGTGGTGGTCGAGGAGTTTAAGGAGGCCGAAAAGAGCATTCGCATCCGTTCGCTCATTTATGTTGAGCGCGACAGCCAAAAGGGCATTATCATCGGCCACAAAGGCGTGGCGATCAAGAAAGTGATGACCGAGGCACGCAAGACGTTGGAGAAGTTTTTCCAAAAGAGCATCTTCCTCGAAGTCTTTGTCAAGGTAGATAAAGATTGGCGTCAAAGCGATCGCCGCTTGGAAGCCTACGGTTATCGACAAGATTGAGCCTTGGGGACGCAACAGCCCCGATGTTAGGGGGCTTTGGCCGTCTTTTCGAGGATAACCCCCATAAACCAACGCAAGGTGGTAAACTCTGCTGAGTTTACCACCTTGTGTCGTCTATATATATAAGGAGTGTTTGTCGATAAGGGGGCGTTGCGCTTCAACGCAGGGGAGCATTCCAGAAATCCCAGGCCTCCAGGGCTTGCAAATGTAGCATCTCCAAAGCCGTTTTTTTCACGCAGCAGCCGTGCTGTGCGCCTTCATGGAGAAAGCGGGTTTCCTCGGGATTGTAGATGAGGTCGTAGAGCAAGTGGGCGGCGGTGAGGGCATCGTAGGGGCAACTGCGGGCGCTTCTTCCACAGCAGGCGCCATGCCTACGGGCGAAGCATTGACGATGATGGTGTGCTGCGCGAGGAGTTCGGGCGAAAGTTCGGCGTAAGTGAAGACCGGCACGGGAATTGCACCCACGAGCACGGGGAGCTGACGGGCGGCGGCTCACATAAGTGACCTCAAACCCAAGCGGCGCAGGCCGACCACGACGGCTTTCGACGCGCCGCCCGTGCCTAATATCAATGCCTTGCGGTGGGTGGGGTAGAGGAGGGGAGCGATGCTGCGCGTGAAGCCGAGTAGATCCGAATTGTGGCCGTCGAGTCGGGTGTTCCGCCGCTTTCGCGCACAACGCGCACCACATTCACCGCCCCCACCTCGGTGGCTTCGGGAGAAAGGGTGTCGAGTTGCGAAACGACGGCTTGTTTGTGCGGAATCGTCACGTTGAAGCCCGCGAGCGTGGGGTGTTCTTCCACCCAGTCGCGGAGGTTGCCCACTTCGGCGAGGTCGAAATTGTCATACTGCGCGTCGATGTTTTCGCGGGCGAACTTTTCTGCGAAAAAAAGGCGGCCGAAAAACTGTGACCGAGGGGGTGTCCGATGAGTCCGTATTGGCGCATGAGGAAAGGGTTGGCTTATTTCTCAGCAGTGTAGAGCGTGGAGAGTCCGAAGGTGAAGCGGCGGAATTTCACATCGTGGAATCCTGCCTTCTGGAGGACACCTTGCATGACTTCGCCCTGGGGAAAGGCTTCCATGGAGGCGGGAAGGTAGTGATAGGCCTGTGCATCGCGCGAAATGAAGCGCCCTACGAGCGGCATCCACGCATGGGCGTAGAGCCAGAAGAGCTGTTTCATGGGAAAATGCACGGGGCTGGTCAATTCGATGATCACCAATCGGCCGCCGGGACGCAACACGCGGTGCATTTCGCGCAGGCCGCGATCGAGATCTTCGAAGTTGCGCACGCCATAAGCCACGGTGAGCGCGTCAAAGCTGTTGTCGGGGAACGAAAGTGCCATGCAATCTTCCTTACACAGCGTGATGCGGTCGGAAAGTCCGGCCTTTTCCACCTTTTCGCGGCCAACGGCGAGCATACCCTCCGAGAGATCGGCGCCGGTGATGTGCTGTGGTTGCAAGCGCTCCATGGTAAGGAGCGCAAAGTCGCCCGTTCCGGTGGCAAGGTCGAGTATTTGCTGCGGAGCATAGGGCTTCAGGCTGTCGACGGCGGCCTTTCTCCACGAACGGTCGAGGCCAAGTGACAAAGTATGGTTGAGTAAGTCGTAGGAGTGGGCGATGCTGTCGAACATGCGCTCCACTTGTTGGCCCCTTCGATCCCTCTTCAGAGTAGGGCTTGATTTGTTCTTGACGATAGGTCATGGGAGAATAGTTGGAAGGGGTTAATCTTCGGAGAAATCCTTCATGATTTCTCGGTATTCGCTGTAGAGTTGTGCGCGCGACACGTAGCCGACGAAATGATTATCGGGGTCAACGACGGGCAAAGTTCCCGCATCGTCGATCTGAAACTTGTCCATAATGGCGAGCATGCCGTCGTCGGTGCGCAAAACAGCCGAGGGAGTGGACATCAAAGCGTGCACGGTAAACTGTTGATACAGCTCGGAACGGAAGATGATGTGGCGGATGTTGTTGAGATTGATCTGCCCTAACAGACTACCGTCGGGAGCGCAGACCGCAAAGTGGAGGCGTTTGCTGTTGGCCACCACTTGAAGCATGTGCCCGAGCGTCATTTCCGGGGCAAGTATGGGGCGTGTTTTGTCGATCACCTTGTCGAGATTCATCAAAGCAATCACACTTTGGTCCTTATGGTGCGAAAGAAGATGGCCTTGTCGCGCCAAGCGCATGGCATAAATGCTGTGCGGTTCGATGGAACGCACGGTGATGTAGCTCACCGACGAGACGATCATGAGCGGAACCAGCAGTTGGTAGCTGCCGGTGAGCTCAGCAATGAGGAAAACCCCGGTGAGGGGCGCGTGAAAGACGGCACTCATCACCGCAGCCATGCCATAAAGGCACGCATTCGTGGTGGGCATGGCCAGACCGAAGGGTTGTATTTTGTTCCACAAGCCGGCAAACACATAGCCGGTGAGGCATCCGAGGAAAGATGGAGGGAGCAAACGTACCACCGCAGCCACCTCCGCCCGTCGTTGCCGTGGAAGCGAAAACTTTCACCAGCGCAATCAAGGCGATAAACAGCAACAAGTAGTTGTTGTGTCCGTAGAAAATGGAGTTGTTGAGCACGGAAGTCGGTTCGGCTGCGCCTTCATTTCCGATCAAGATGCCCACTACGTTGTAACCTTCGCCGTAGAGTGGCGGAAAGAGGAAGATGAGCAACGCCAACACGGCCGCTCCGAGGGCATAGCGCGCCAAGTAGTTTTTGAAAGAGGCGAACACCCCTTCAAAAGCATTCATGGTGCGCGTGAAATAGAGCGCGGATATGCCGCAGACCAAGCCCAACAAAATGGTGCCCGGCACACGAGAAACGACGAAAGGGTCGTTGAGTGCCACTTGAAACATAGTAGTTCCGCCCGAAACGAAGTAGGTTACGCACGCCGCCGTGGCACAAGAGATGAGCAAGGGCACAAGTGACGACATGGTCAAGTCGATCATCAGCACCTCGATGGTGAAAACCAATCCGGCGATGGGGGCTTTGTAAATACCGGCGATGGCTCCCGACGCACCGCAGCCCACTAAAATCATCAACGTGCGGTAATCTTGATGAAACCAGCGGCCGATGCGGCTCCCGATGGCCGATCCCGTCAAAACCACGGGCGATTCTGCACCGACCGAGCCACCGAAACCGATCGTTATGCCCGAGGCCACAATCGACGACCACGTGTTGTGCGATTTAATGAAGCCCTGTTTGCGCGAAAGTGCGTAGAGAATCTTGGTAATGCCGTGCCCAATGTTGTCGCGCACCACATATCGGATGAAAAGTGCGGAGAGTAGAATGCCCACCGCGGGATAAACCAAATAGAGTGCGTTGGAACTGTCAACAGTAAAGTTGTGTGTGAGCCAATGTTCCACGAAATGGATGAACCATTTCAAGATATTGGCCGCAATGCCCGAAGCCAGTCCCACGCAGAAGCTGAGTATCAGCACAAAATGGCGCTGGGTCAGTCGACCTCGCGAGAGGCGGAGCAGCCAACTCGGCAAACCGAAGGGCGAAGGTAGGTTGAGATTAGACAGAAAGTCTTTGGGATTTGCAGACATATTTGTCAATCTTAAAAGCAAGTTGGGGAGTTATCATTCGCGAATCACCGTCACTTCCGAAGAAGCCGTGAGCTTGATGATCGAAGAAGCCAAACCGTTGTCTTTTTCGTCGCGGCGCGAGGTGCAAACATAGTCTACTGCCTCGAGCAACTCGGCACTGATGTCCGAAAAGCGGCGGGGCGCGGGCTGCCCGCTGAGGTTGGCCGAGGTGCTCACCACCGCTCTTTTCATGCGCAGGCAGAGTTCTCGGCTAAACTCCTCACGCGTGATGCGCAAAGCGGCACTTCCGTCCTCCGCCATGAGGTTGGGTGCGAGATTCCGCACATTGTCGTAGATAATCGTCAGCGGGCGTTCGGCCACCTCGAGGAGTTGCCACGCCACGTCGGGAACGTCGGGCACATAGAAGTCGATTTTGGCTTCGCTGTCCACCAAACTGATGAGCGCCTTGGCGTCTTCGCGCTGTTTGATGGCATAGATTTTTCGCCACCGCCTCGGGATTCGTCGCGTCGCAGCCCAGTCCCCAAATGGTGTCGGTGGGATAGAGAATCACCCCGCCGCCGCGCATCGTTTCGACGGCGTGTTTGATGTCTTCTCTTTGTTCGTGAGTAAGCATAGAGCAGTATTTTTTAGGAACGTGCGCCTCTTTTTCGGTGCACTCTGCGCATGGCCGCCTGATAGAGCAGCGCCAAAGAGAGAACGAGCACCAGATAGAGGCAAATCACGCCATAGAGTTGAACGTATTGATGATGTCTCACCGCATCGCAGGCGGGGAGAATGAGATAGTGGCGCACAATGGGATGAAAGGCAAAGACCGCTGCCGAAATCGCCCCGAGTGAGGCCAGCAGGTTGTAGAGGCCCGCGTGGCGGCGCAGGAGTTGGATCCAAGGCACCGTACCTATGACGGCGAAGAGGGGCGAAAAGAACCACAACCACACGTTGAAGGCTGAAACCATCGTGAGCACCACACCAACCGGCGCGATCCAGAGCGGAAACATCCATTCTCGTCGCGCCGCCTCAATGCCAAAGGCGAAAGCCAGCAGATGTCCCGGCGCATTGTAGCGGTAGTATTCAAAGGCATAGACCAACGTGTTGTCCCAAGTGAAGTGCCAATCGGTGACATACAGCCCCATTTGCACCACCAAACTCACGGCCGTCACGCCCCACAGCACCATTGAGGAACGGAATCGCGCAAAGACGAACCGATAGAGGAGGTAGCATTGCAAAATGAGCGAGAAGAACCACCAAGGGCCCAGGATCATGTTGACCGTCGGGAAGAGATTGGCCGTGAAGGTCACCAGTCGCAGCGCCCAGCTCCACTCCTTTTCAAAACTGCCGCGAAAGGCAAATTGCGTGATCACGAAGAGCAGCAGCGCCGGCAGCATGAGTTGCCACAATTTCACAATGTGAGTGCGTACAAAGCGCAGACCGTCGGGCAGCGCGTGCACGGATGAGGCACCGGCGGGCGAAGAATGGGCGGAGAGCAGGCCGTTCGAGCGTGAACGCTCGTATTTGCAAACCAATCCGTAGCCACTCAGAAAGAGAAACACCGGTACGCCGTAGTGACCGAAGTGCGAAAACACATTCAACAGCACTTGCGGATGCAGCATTTGCACATGGTGCAGCAGTTTCAAGCTGTCTTCCAATCGAAAGACGTATTCATTTTCGTGCACCGCCATGGGAAGCCAGTGACAGAAGTTGTGTATGGCGATACACAGGATGGCAATTCCTTTCAGTGCGCCGGTGTCTTGTTTGTTGAGCATGTTTTTTTAGTCAGTCTTGTGCTATTGTCGTAATTGATTTTCCCTTCTCGCAACCACCGCTTGCGGGCGACGAATTCGTCGGTGAGCGGATCGCGTGTGCGGTCGTAGTGCGGCGTGGCGATACCCGCCAAACCGAGGAGGAGATGCGGCAGGTCGTCGTGCGAGAACGGCCGATGTCGCGCTGCGCGAATGCGCGCTGCCGCTTCAGGGTGGCGACGTCGGAATGTGGGCGACGTCCAAATCACGAAAGGCACTTCATATTCGTGGCGAATCACCTCGGCCGACGGCGTGTCGCTGTGCACACGTCCGTAGCGGTTCACCCCATCGTCGTAGACCTCCTCGCCGTGGTCGGCAAAGTAGAGGACAATGGCATCGCGGCGGCGGAAGTAGCGCACGATGTCGGCCACGACGCCATCGTTGTAGCGTGTGGCGTTGTCATAGTGCGCAATGATCTGTCGTTGCAGGGCATCCAAGTCCGGACGGTCGTAGTCGTCGGGTTGGAAGAAGGCAAATTTGGCCGGATAGCGCCGATCGTATTCCATGTGTTGCCCCCAAAGGTGGAGCAAATAGAGGTTGCGCCGCCCCGGGGTGTAGTCTTTGAGCAACTGGGTGATGCTCCGGTCGTCGCGACTGCGGAAGGTGTTGCGGAAATCGAAGCAAAGGCTGTCGAGATGTGCGTCGTTGAGAAAGAATGAGCCGTTGAAATCGATCGAACCTTGTGCCGCGCTCTTGTAAAATTGGTTGGTGACGAAAGCCACCTTGAAGCCGGCGCGCCGAAAGAGGAGGGGAAGAGCACGCCGTCCGCCCATGTGCCCGGCGTGTCGGCGCTGTGTGTCGAAAGGAAGGACTTGAAGGCGTTGCTGGTGAGGTTCCACGGCGTGACCACGTCGTCAAACACCGTCAACTCGCCCTTTCTGCGCAGGCGGTCGAGCTGTGGGGTGGTGCGCTTCCGATAGCCGTAAAGGCCGGCGTGGTGTTTGTTGTAACTCTCGCCGATCACCACCACAATGTCGGTTGTGCCCGGTGCCACGCTGTCCACGCGTGCCGTGTCCATCACGGTTTTGAGGCGTTCGACCTCGCCGCGCGACATGCGCACCAGGTGAGTGGCGTAGAGCAAGCGATAGTGGGGAGCGAAGAAGTGGATTTCAGGCACTTTCTCTGCGTAGCGACTTTGCGTGTTGGTGACAAAGCGCCAAAGGGCTTGTTTTTCACCCCACCAATGCGGCACCCCGACGAGCAGCAGAGCGCACATCGCCGCCGTAGCACCCCATTGCAGTGCGCAAGGGCACGTGTTGACATGCCGATCGTACGTCTTTTCGGAGGTTTCGCCCGCCCTGTCACGACGCTTTCGCCACAAGGCCGGAACGCGCCGCCAAATTCCGCTGACCACCGCCAAATGAGCTCCTAAAATCGGCAGATAGATGGCCACCGTTTGCCAAAATCGCATTGCTGCGCACCATGCCCGAGAGAAATTCGCTCGACTCGTCGGCCGAAGTTTCGCTCAGCAGCGTGAGCACCGTGGGCGAGAGCAGGAGGTTGAAGCGCAGAAAGAGGAAAACCTCGACCGCCGAAAGCCCATAGGCCACGGCAAAGACCACCACTTCCACCCAGCGGGCGAAACGGCGCGGGAGGTTATCGACGAGCAACGCGAGGAAATAGAGATCGATCGCCCAGCAAAGGAGATAATGTCCCATTTGGGTGTGCGGACGATGCACCACCGCCACCGAAGCGATGGCCAACAGCGCCATGAAAACCACGAGAGGGGCTTGTCGCCACAGGGGGCGACCGATGCGCAGGAGGAATTGTTGGCCAAAGTGTGCGGGTGTGAAACTCATGAATCCGTAGATGGCGAATAGACAACGGTCTATTCTCTCGCAAAATTACAAATTTTGGCCGCGCCCCCCAACATCGGCGGCGGCTTTCTGCATTTTCGGCGGCTGTTTTTGCGGTTGTGCGTTCAAGAACGAACGGGACTTGGCAAAAACGTGGGCAAGAAGTGGGGCGCGACGTTCGCCGACGAAACGCGCAATGCTCCCATGTGCGTCCGCCTTCCGTCAGTTTTGCCTTCCGTCTTCCGCCTTTTCGCGGCGACGTTTTGCCTTTTCGCTCATGGTTCGCCCGGTCGGTCAGAAAATGGACAAGTTTGGCGAAAAAACAGTGGAGTTTTCGCGAAAAGCAGCCGTGTTTTGCGCAAAAGTCCACCGCTTTTTTGGCGCAGTTGAGGGGTACGAATATAAAGGATTAAGTATGTGCGAGAAAAGTGCGCTGTAAGGGACGAAAATCGTGAGCGACGTCGCACTTAGTCGGAGGGCGACGAAGATTGTGCGTGTTTTTGCCGCAAAAGGGAGCAAGTCGCGGCGGAAAATCTCTTGTGAGATTCGCTACAAAAGTGTAATTTTGCCAAAAGGCCTCATCGCTTGTGTCGGTGTGGGGCGTTGTGGGGTGGAAATGCCCGCAACACCGCCGAACAGCGCGAAGCGGCCGAACGAAAATGCCCATTCTCATCGCATGTCCTATTTCCTTCAACACGTAGCGCACGATTTGCGCACCCATTTCACCGACCTCAGTCGCGTGGTGGTGCTTTTTCCCAACCGCCGTGCCGGTTTATTCCTCAATGACTACCTCGTTGAGGACGCGCCCGACGATGCCCCGATCTGGGCGCCGCGCTATGTGACCATCAGCGAGCTGTTTCGCGAACTTTCAGACCTGACCCTCAACGATCCGGTGGACAGTGTGTGCCGTCTCTACGCGTTCTATGTGGAAATGCTGCGCAGCGGGGGCGATGTGGCGGCCGACGAGCTCACGCTCGACACCTTCTACGGTTGGGCCGATCGCATTTTGGCGGATTTCGACGATGTGGACAAGAACATGGCCGATGCCTCGCAGCTGTTTCGCAATCTTGAGGAACTCAAAGAGCTGGATGATACGGACTTTCTCAACGACGCGCAGAAAGAACTCATCGGGAGTTTCTTTTCCAACTTCGATCCCGATCGCAAAAGTGAGTTGCGCGAGCGTTTCCGCCGACTGTGGAACACCCTGTTGCCGCTCTACCGTCGTCTCAACGCCGAACTACTCGACGAGGGCAAGGCTTATGAGGGCGCACTCTATCGTCGTGTGGTCGAGGCGCTGGCCGAAGAAAAACTTGAATTGCCCGCCGAGGTGGATTGCTATGCCGTGGTGGGTTTCAATGTGCTCGACAAAGCCGAACAACGGCTGTTTGAAATTATGCAGAAGGCGGGGAAAGCCCGCTTCTATTGGGACTACGATCAGTATTATGCCAACCCCTATCGCGCCGCCGACCGCAATACGAGTCGAGGTTTTGAGGCGGGGCTGTTCATCGAGGAGAATCTGCGGAATTTTCCCAACGCCTTACCGGCCGAATGCTTCGATAATTTTCGAAACATCGAGCAGATCGAAATGGTTTCGGCCACGAGCGAGGCGGCGCAGGCGCAGAGTGTGAGCGGATGGCTCAACCGCCATTTGCCGGCCGACGAAACGGCGCATCGCCGCACGGCGGTGGTGCTGTGCAATGAGAATTTGCTCCAGCCGGTGCTGCGTGTTTTTCCGACACAGGTGCAGCAAGTCAACGTCACCAAGGGTTTTCCGCTCGCACACGCCGAGGTGAACACGTTGGTGGAGAAGACTTTTTCCGAATTCGAGCGAAGCGGTCAGTCGTTGCGCGCGATCGAAATGCTCAACCGCTTGTCGGAGAGCGTAGAAGAGAAGGCTAAGCAGCTTTGCGAACGGGAAGGCTTCGACACTTCGCGGTTTGAAGATGTGTTGCAGTCCGAAGCCTTCTATCTCATGGCCACGTTGCTCAACCGCTTGCGCCTCATTGCCGCCGATGGTCGCTTGGAGGTGGGCGCCACGGCCTTGCGACGTGTGGTGCGCCAGATCGTGCGGCAAACCACCGTGCCCTTTCACGGCGAACCGGCGGTGGGACTGCAGGTGCTCGGTGTGCTCGAAACGCGATGCTTGGACTTTGACAACGTGCTCATGCTGTCGGTCAACGAAAACACACTGCCGCAGACCCCCAACGACAATTCGTTCATCCCCTACATGCTGCGCAAAGCCTTCGGGCTCACCACTCCCGAACGGCGCACGGCAGTCTATGCTTACTACTTCTATCGTCTCATCCAGCGCGCTCGGCATTTGCGCATGACGTTCAACTGTTCGGCCGAAGGGCTGTCGTCGGGCGAGATGTCGCGCTTCATGACGCAGCTGCGGGTCGATACGCGTTTGCCCATCCGTGATCTGGCTTTGCAGGTGGATCTCGACACCCGTTTGCACACCCCCGAGGCGGTGGAAAAACCGCGCGACTTGGTCGACCGACTCTACCGTCGCGACAAGGAGGGGCGGGTGATCAGTGAGCATCCTGCGCTGTCGCCTTCGGCCATCAACACGTATTTGCGTTGCCAGTTGCGTTTCTACTACGAATATGTGTGCAAATTCCGCACGCCGCAGCCCACGCCCGAGGACGGGATTCAGCCGAATTTGCTCGGCACCATCTTCCATGCGGCGGCCGAAGCCATCTATCAGCGCATCATTCTGGAACATGGCGGCACCCCTCCGCCGGGCTATCTCAAAGCGCTGGCAACCCCTCCGAAAAACGGTGCTCCCGGTCCGTTGCATCCTTACATCGAGGCCGCTTTTGTGAACGAAGGTTTCGACTCCGCCCACTTGCCGGTGCTCGAAGCCAGTGTGGTGGAGATGTATTTGCGCATCTTGCTCGAAGACGACGTGCAACTCGAGGACTTGCAGCTGTGTGAGTTGGAGCAACGTCACACGATGGATTTGCCTTTGCCCGCCGGTTCGCCGGCAACGCACGTGACGATCGGCGGCATCATCGACCGCGTGGATCGCGTGACGCACGGCGGTCGGCGACTGTTGCGCATTCTCGACTACAAAACGGGCGGTAGTCCCGAAACGGCCGCTGATGTGGCACAGCTTTTTGAGGAGCGCGGCGGCAAGCATCGGCACTACATGCTGCAGACCTTCATCTATGCTGAGATTTTGCGCCGCGAGGGGGTGGAACAAGGCCTGACCATCGCGCCGGCACTCTATTTTGTGCACCATGCACGCGGCAAGTCGGGCTTTACGCCCTATCTGAGCCTCGGCAAGCCGAAGGCGAAAACCGAAGTGCTCGATTTTGCGCAAGAAATTCCCGATTTCTCCGAACGACTCACGGCACTGGTGGCCGAAATTTTAGATCCCGACCGCCGTTTCACCCTATTGACCGACGAAAAAAAACGTGCAAATCCTGCCCGTTCTACGCCTTGTGCTACCGCTGACGGCGTCGACGCTCAAAACTTCCGCGAGTTACAATCGGCGGCGCTCGATGTTTTTCGGCACGTGACGCAACCGGCGCAAGGTAAAGCCGTAAAAAGCCTACTTTCTGTAAAGTAGCTTGGTTGAGCCGTTGCAAAATCGTACTTTTGCGCCTGAAATTAAAAAGACTATGGCTCGCAAGAAGAAACCACTTCCCCTGCTCGAAAAAATTCTCATCACCGATGTTGCCGCCGAAGGCAAGGCCTTGGCCAAGGTCGACGGCCTCGCCGTCTTCGTTCCCTACGTGGTGCCCGGTGATGTGGCGGATTTGCAAATTCGTCGCAAAAAACACAGTTATGCTGAGGCCGAAGCCGTGCATATTCACGAGTATTCGTCCGAACGCGCGGAGGCTTTCTGCCCACACTATGGCGTTTGCGGTGGATGCAAGTGGCAGATTCTCCCCTATGAGGCGCAGTTGCACTACAAGCAGAAGCAGGTGATGGACCACCTGACGCGTATCGGCAAAATCGAGTTGCCGGAGTGCACTCCTATCTTGGGTTCGAAGAATACACGCGAGTATCGCAATAAATTGGAGTTCGGTTTCTCCAATAAGAAGTGGCTCACGCTCGAACAAGTGAAAAGCGGCGAAGTGTTCACGCAAATGAACGCGCTTGGTTTCCACATTTCGGGAGCGTTCGACAAGATTCTCGACATCAACGAGTGCCACTTGATGAGCGACATCAACAACCGCATTCGCAACGACCTGCGCGACTATGCCATCGCTCGCGGTTTGGAATTCTACGACCTGCGTGCCAATCGCGGATTGATGCGCAACATCATGCTCCGCACCGCCTCGACGGGCGAAATTATGCTCCTGGTGCAATTTGCATCACGACGGACGAGGAGCAACAAGCCGCGCTCGACGTGATGGCTCACTTGCACGCCACCTTCCCCGAGATCACTTCCCTGCTCTATGTCAACAACACGAAGTGCAACGACACGATCGGCGATCTCGATGTGGTGACCTATGCCGGCACGGACTTCATTTACGAATCGATGGAGGAGCTGCGCTTCAAAGTGGGGCCGAAGAGTTTCTACCAAACCAACAGCGAGCAGGCTTACGAGCTGTATAAGGTGACACGTGACTTCGCCGAACTCACGGGCGACGAGTTGGTCTACGACTTGTACACCGGTACCGGGACGATTGCCAACTTTGTGGCGGGCAAGGCGCGCCACGTTGTGGGCATTGAGTATGTGCCCGAAGCCATTGAGGACGCGAAGGTGAATGCCGAACTGAATGGGCTGGACGGCAAGACGACGTTCTATGCCGGCGACATGAAAGACATTCTCACCGACGAGTTTATCGCCCGACACGGCCGCCCCGATGTGATCATCACCGACCCTCCGCGTGCCGGTATGCACACCGATGTGGTGAACGTGATCTTGAATGCCGCACCGCGCCGCATTGTCTACGTTTCGTGCAACCCCGCCACCCAAGCCCGCGACCTGCAACTGCTCGATGTGAAATATCGCGTCACCGCGGTTCAACCCGTCGACATGTTCCCGCAAACGCATCATGTGGAAAACGTGGTGCGACTGGAATTGCGCGACTGACGAAGCCGGCGTTCCACGCGGTGAGAACCGCCGACCGCCGTCATCCGCGACAGCACTCCTATTTATATATAGGAGCGTGGCCTCTCTTTGTTTCTCCTTTTCCGTTTTTGCCGCTTAGTCCCTCATTTTCATGCCCGCTGCACCACCGACTGCCGCCTTGCGCACCCGTTTGTCGTCGCATCTCGCGATGGGTAACTTCGAAGCGCTGCGCGATCATCTCGCGGCGCTGCGAACGGCCGAATTTCGTGCGGCAGGCGTGGTGTTGGCTGAGGCCAATTTCTGGTCGCCGCTCACCGATGAGGCGTTTTGGGCGGCTTTTCGCACCTTGTGTCGCGCCGACAGCCGAGCTTTTCTCGGCACGTTGCTCAAAAGCCGCCGTCGGTCGACGGAAACGCGCGGGATTGCATTTCGGCGGCGCCGATTTTAGCACCTTCTGTCGCGAAGAAGCCACGACAATCGACCGGCGCAAGATGCTCGAAGCCTTTTTGCCGCTGGTCGCTGAGCCGGCTGAGGCCGAGTCGCTGTTGGAAATGCTCTGGCAGCGCGCAGACGGCGAAAAAAAGTGCGCGTGGCACAACTGTTTCGTGCCGCAACGCCCGCGACTTACTTCTTGTTGTTCAAAGCGCTTCGGCATTTTGACGACGACAAACTCTATTTGCGCCGCGTCGCACTGGAACTGATGCGTCGCGGCGACAAGCAAGCATTTAATCTGGCGGGGATGTTGCGCGAATACTTTGCCCTCGGCGAACTGCCCGGCACTTTCGCACTGCAATTACCGCCTTACGAGCTGTCGAGATTGGACAGCCGCTACGACGCTTTTCTCAAAATTCTCAATCGATGATGAACGCATCGCGCCACCCCGAACACGACGATTTCGTGCAAGCGCTCTTGCACTATGTGAGTGCTGCGTTGCGCTCCACCGGCGAAGCGGCAGACTATTGTCAAGAAGCCGTGCGTGTGGTGGATGCGCGCAATCACTTGTTTGCCTCGGCCGGTGTACAAGCCACCGATGAAGAGCGTGGCATTTATGCCCTGCGCGATCTCTGTGCTCTCGACGATGAGACCATGGAATGGCGCCCCGATACCGCGCGCTGTGCTGCCGTGGCGCGGGACTTTGGACTATAAAAACGAACGAAACTTCGCACTTTTTTATCTATTTCTTCCCCTCATGACTGAAATCTTTCGTCATCGCACCCCGATCCAAATTCGTTTCAACGATCTCGATGCGTATCAGCACGTGAACAACAACGTGTATTTCTCGTTTTACGATCTCGGAAAAGAAAATTATTTTTCGACGGTGCTCTGCCCTGATTTCCGTTTACAGCCGGTGGTACCGCTGGTGGCGAGCATTCATGCCGATTTTATTGAGCCCATCCTCTACGAAGATCAAATTGTGATCGAAACGCGGGTGAGTCGTTTGGGCAATAAGAGTTTCACGCTGCAACAACGCGCCGTCAATCAGGTGACTGAGCGCGTGGTTTGCCAAGCCGAAACGGTGATGGTGTGTGTCGATCTGAAAAAGGGACACTCTGTGGAGATTCCCGACAGCTATCGCCACGCCATCGAACAATATGAATCCGGAGCCACGGCATAACCGGAGCAAACGGACACATTTAGGAAGAATCACACCACACAACATGCAGACGATACTTTATTCAAAGGACGCAGCGAGCGCGCTCCGCGCAATTATTGACACGCTTCCCGGCACGGATCGGGTGGTGTGGCTCGCCGATGAGCACACTGCGCCCATCGCCGTACAACTGAAAGCACAATGCCCCGTGCCCGCTCACCTCATTACGGTGCGGGCCGGCGACGACCATAAGAACCTCGAAACTCTCTCCACCGTTTGGCAAGAATTGCAACAGACCGGTGCCACGCGCCACTCGCTGCTGATCAATGTCGGCGGGGGCATGGTGACGGATCTCGGTGGATTTGCCGCCGCGACATTTAAGCGCGGCATCCGCTTTGTCAATGTGCCCACGACGCTTTTGGCCATGGTCGATGCCTCGGTCGGCGGCAAAACGGGAATCAACTTCGGGGATTATAAAAATGAGATTGGTGCATTTCAAGAAGCCAACTATGTGGTGATCAGCACGGAGTTCCTGCGTTCGCTCGACGAAGAGAACTTCCGTTCCGGCTATGCCGAGATGCTGAAACACGCCCTGCTCAAAGACAAACAAATGCTCGTGCAACATTTGCAGTTTGACATCGCCAATCCGGATTACGCCGCCTTGTTGCCGATGGTAAAAGAGAGCATCGAATTCAAATCGAGCATCGTTGAGCAAGATCCTACGGAGCGTGGATTGCGCAAGGCGCTCAACCTCGGACACACTGTGGGGCATGCCATCGAAAGCCTCATGCTTCGCCGCAACACGCCCGTGTTGCATGGCTACGCTGTAGCCTGGGGATTGGTTTGCGAACTCTTTATCGCCGCCACGCGCCTTGGTTTCCCGACGGATCACCTCCACGCCGTCACGCGCTATGTGACGGAGCATTATGGTCGCCCGCCGATCACCTGCGATGACTACGATGCGCTCCGAGAAATCATGCTCCACGACAAGAAAAATACGGCCGGTGTGGTGAACTTCACGCAGTTGGGCGAGGTGGGTAAAATCATTCTCGACCAAACCGCGGAGTCCCAGCTCATCAACGAAGCCTTCGACTTTCTCCGCGAGGCCTAATTCCCAAACCATACCATGTTTAACTTCGACAAATCGAGCGTCGGTCTCTTTCTTGGCCTGATGGCCGCTGTGTGCTATGGGTTTATTCCCTTGTTCACGAAAGAACTCCAAGCGCCGGCTGTGGGACTACCCTTGTCCTCGTCCACCATTTTGTTCTATCGTTTCGGCATCGCCTCCCTCATCTTGGCAGCGATCATGTTCGTGCGACGCGAAAGTTTTCGCATCACCTACGCCGAATTCGTACGTTTGGTGCAGTTGGCCTTTTTGAGCAACGGCGCTGCTTTGTTTCTCATCTCGGGCTATCGCTATTGCAGCAGCAGTGGGGTAGCGACAACGCTCCATTTCACCTATCCGATCCTCACGGCGCTCATCATGATGATCTTTTTTCGTGAGCGCAGTCGCCTTTCGACGTGGATCGCCATCGGCCTTTCCATTGCCGGAGTTGCCTTGCTCTCCGGCGTCGGCGGAGGCGCACAGTGGTTAGGGATTGTGCTTGAAATCATCTCGGCGCTGTGTTTCGCTCTCTATCTCATTCGCGTCAATCGTTCGCGCGTGTCTCAGATGCCGGTGGTGAAACTCACCTTCTATGTGATGGCTTTCGGTGCGCTCATCTTCGCCGCGTTCATCGCCTACGAACGTGCGGATTTTGACATCTCGGCGCATTATGCCCTCATCCCCTCCGCATCGGCCTGGCTCAACCTCTGTTTGCTTTCGGTTATTTGCACGGTGGTCACCAATCTCGCACTGGTCTACGCCACACAGAACGTCGGTCCAACAGTCGCTTCGATCCTCGGCGTGCTCGAACCCCTCACTGCGCTCGTACTCGGTATCCTCTTTTTGGGCGAAGAACTCACCCCCTCGATGGCAGCCGGCATCGGGTTGATTCTGCCTGCCGTACTCATTATTATATTGCGGCGCAAAGCGTAATCCTTGCTCCGCTCTCCGCACCCTTACGCGGAAGAGTCGGGGCGATAAAGGTGCTGCTTTGTGCAACGGAACAAGCAGCGAGAGGAATCGTGTGGCGTTTCCGTTCACATTTAACACGACGGCCGAGCCGTCGTGCCTTTTTATGTAATTTCGCCTCATATCCAAAAATCATCACGAACATCATGGTCAAACAATGCACAATTCTTTTTCGGTTGCATGGCGCTCGGAGAACTGCTCGTCGCCGTCACCGGCTTGAGTCTCCCGGGGAGCATCGTCGGAATGCTGTTGCTCGCCGCTTTTCTCGAAATGGGGTGGGTGAAACTCGAATGGGTAAAAGCGATTTCAGACTTCCTTTTGAGTAATCTCGGTTTCTTCTTCGTACCGCCCGGCGTTGCGCTCATGCTCAATTTCGACACCATCGCTCGCGACTTCTGGCCCATCACCATCGCCACGCTCGTCAGCACCGTGCTTGTTTTGTTATCCACCGGTTGGACTCACCAAATCGTACGTCGTTATGGCCCCTTCCACAAATAGTCTGCTCCTCTCGCTCTCCGAACGCTTTGCCCTGATCGGAAACCACTTTATCGACGCGCTCGACAACGAGTTTGTGCTGATCGGACTCACCTTCGCTATCTTCTTTTTGGCGAAGATGGTGCAGCGCCGCACGGGATGGGTGCTCTTCAATCCCATTCTCATCACGATTGGGGCGATGATCGCTTTTCTCAAACTCACCGGCATACAGTACGACACCTATCACAAGGCCGGTTCACAAATTGAGTTTTGGCTCAAACCCGCCATTGTTGCCCTCGGTGTCCCCCTCTATCAGCAGTTGAAAGTCATTCGCAAACAGTTGATCCCCATATTGCTTTCGCAGACGGTCGGCTGTGTGGTCGGCATAGTCTCGGCAGTGGTCACGGCGCAACTGCTCGGTGCTTCAAAACCGGTAGTCATTTCGCTCGCCCCGAAGAGTGTGACGACACCCATCGCCATGGAAGTGTGTCGCACCCTTGGCGGTATTCCCTCGCTCACGGCGGCCATTGTGGTAATCGTTGGTTTGCTCGGTGCTGTCACAGTTTCCGTGTATTGCAAATTGGGCGCGTGAAAAGTCCGATCGCACAAGGTCTCAGCATGGGAGCCGCTTCCCACGCCGTAGGAACTTCGCGAGCGATGGAGAACGGGGCAAAATATGGTGCCTTCGCCAGCCTCGGCCTGATCGCCAACGGCGTACTCACGGCAATTCTCACGCCGATCGTCCTCCGTATCATGGGTTTGATCTAAAAAAACATCTCCCACTTTTCGAAAACCCGAAAAGTGGGAGATGCCTTTTGAGGGAAGAAGACCAGATCCCCCGCATTTAGTATATGTAAGCGCATTTTGTTTACAAACCGTCCGCATCTTCCGGTAGAGTATCCCGCGCATTGCTTCACCGCTACCGCTGTTGCCTGCAGAAAGTGGCCGCATTTTCGCCCGTTATGCAGGAAAATGCACGAGAAAATGCATTTTTCTGGCTTCTGCTCTTGGTCAATTCCGAAACATGTAGTACTTTTGCAATCGCAAACGGGAAGCAAGCCCGATGCCACAACGCAAGACACAGCGAATTTACCCCTCGCTGAACAAAATGTCAAGTGAATGTGAACCTGGAGAGGTGGCGGAATTGGTAGACGCGCTACTTTGAGGGGGTAGTGTCAATTGCGACGTGGGAGTTCGAGTCTCCTCCTCTTCACATCTTGCGGAAATAGCTCAGTTGGTAGAGCACAACCTTGCCAAGGTTGGGGTCGCGAGTTCGAGTCTCGTTTTCCGCTCTCAAGGCGAATCAAGTTTTTACTTGGTTCGCTTCTTTTTATGTGCAACAGTGGTTGCACCTTTCCTCTACTTTTTCTCTTTTTGGACGATTGGCTTGTCAATGCGCAGGAGAATGCGTACTTTTGAAGCAAACCAATCTCCCTACATGATGAAACTCCGTTTCCACATCCCCTATTTTGCAGCCCCCGGCGAGATGCTCCGTCTCGAATGGGAAAACCTTTCTGCATCCGCACTTCCGCTAAGCGAAACTGCTCCCGGAGAGTGGGAGGGCGAAATTACCCTCACCGGCCTGCATGCGGCGCAGGTACCCACTTATCGCTATGCTGTCTGGCAGGGCGACCGCTGCGTACGCCGCGAGCAGGGCAACCTTACTCATCGTCTGCGCATCGAAAGTCGCCTTGACGACACCTATCTTGTCGATGACCGTTGGCGCGATCTCCCGCAGGAGAGTGCGCTATTCTCTTCAGCGGTCACGCATCCCCCCCTGCCCGGAGCCCCCTCGCCTTCGTTGGCACATTGTAGTGTGGCCTTTCGTGTTCTCGCTCCCGGCTTACGTAGAAAGGGGTTGCACCTCGCACTCCTCGGTTCCACGCCCTCGCTCGGCGCGTGGGACGAGTATGCCGCAGTGCCCTTCGACGAAATCGATCCCGGTGTGTGGCAGTTGACGCTCGACGCCGGTTTGCTCGTCAACGGTTGCGAATACAAGTTGGTTGCCGTGGACGAAGGCACGCGCCGCGTGGTGCATTGGGAGAGTGGTGACAACCGCCGTTTGGAAATCGCAACGCCTGAAAAGGGTGTCCACCACATCCTGCCCGAAGTCGAAGTGTATTTCGAAGCCCTCGCGCCGCGCATGGCCGGCACCGCTATCCCCGTGTTCTCCTTGCGTAGTGAGGGTAGCCAAGGTGTGGGCGACTTTGGCGATCTCAAAACGATGGTTGACTGGATGGCCGCCACCGGACAGCGCGTGTTGCAGATACTCCCCATCCACGACACCACGCTCACGGGTGAGAACACCGATTCCTACCCCTACAACGCCATTTCGGTCTACGCCTTCCACCCGATGTATGTTGACCTGCGCGCCTTGCCGCCGTTGGTCGATGCGCAGAAACAAGCCGCTTTCGAACGCGAGTTTCGTGAACTCAACGCCTTGTCCGCGATCGATTATGCCCGTGTCAACAAACTTAAGCGCGATTACCTCTTGCTTTCTTTCCGTAGCCATGGGCGCGAACTCTTGAAATCGCAGGCTTTCGCCGCTTTTGCCGCGCATAGTGAGGAATGGTTACCGGCTTACGCCACTTTCTCTGCCTTGCGCGACAAGTTTGGTACGCCCGATTTCAGCGCGTGGCCGCAACATAGTACCTATGACGCGCAGTCCGTGGCCAAAACCTTCGCTCCGGACAGCCCCGATCGAGAATCCTACGATTATTATTGCTACGTCCAATATCTTTTGCACACGCAACTCAGTGATGTCGCTGCCCATGCGCGGCGGAGTGGGGTGGTGCTCAAGGGCGATATTCCCATCGGCATCTCCCGTTGTTCGGTCGAGGCGTGGACCGAACCCCATTATTTCAATCTCCGTGGTTCGGCAGGTGCACCCCCCGATGCCTTCTCGCTTACGGGGCAAAACTGGGGCTTTCCCACGTACAACTGGGAGGCCATGGCCGCTGATGGTTATGCGTGGTGGAAGCGCCGATATATCAAGATGGCCGAACATTTCTCGGCCTACCGCATCGACCACATCTTGGGATTTTTCCGCATTTGGGAAATTCCCACCCACAGCGTGCGCGGACTCCTCGGTCGCTTTGTGCCGGCCATGCCCTATGCTGTGAGCGAGATCGAAGCCGCAGGGCTTACGTTCGATCGCGACTTCTTGAACCGTCCCTTCGTCAATGAGGCCTTGCTCGAACGCTTGTTCGGCGAACGCGCAGACTGGGTGTGCCGCACCTTCCTCACGCATTCGCACTACGACATTTGGCACTTCCGACCGGAGTTCGCCACCCAGCGTGCAGTCGATGATTTCCTTAACCGCGAATATCGTGGCCGTCCCGACGAAAACCAAGTCCGCGAGGGATTGTTCGCCCTGCTTGAAAACGTCCTCTTCATCGAAGACCCCTTGCAGCGCGATCACTACCACCCCCGCATTGAAGGCCATCACACCTACGTTTTCGAGCGCCTAAGTGCCGACGAACGCAAGGCCTTCGAGCGCCTGCACCACAGCTTCTATTACGAGCGTCACAACGATTTCTGGTATGCTTCGGCCATGGCCAAACTCCCCGTACTCAGCAGTGCCACCGCCATGCTGCCCTGTGGAGAAGATTTGGGTATGGTGCCCGATTGTGTGCCTTGGGTGATGGAGCAACTTCAACTCCTCACCCTCGAGATTGAGCGCATGCCCAAAGCCTACGGTCGCGAATTTGCCGACGTCGAAGCCTATCCCCGTTGGTCGGTGTGCAGTACCGGCACGCACGACATGTCCACACTGCGCGGATGGTGGCAGGAAGACCCGATGCGTTCGGCACGCTACTTCTTCGAGGTGCTCGGCCACGGCGGTGATGCCCCCACTGATGCCCCGGCCTGGTTGTGCGAGGAAATCGTGCGTCGCCATGTCGACTGTCCCTCCATGCTCTGCATCCTCCCGTGGCAAGACTGGCTCGCCATCGACGAGCGCCTGCGCCTGCCCGATGTCGATGCCGAACGCATCAACGAACCGGCCAACCCTCACCACTACTGGCGTTATCGCATGCACATCAGTCTCGAAACGCTCATGCAGCAATCTGATTTCAACGCGCGACTCCGTCAACTCCTGCTTGACGGACGACGGGCTTAAATGCGACGCTTTCGGCCGTTTCGAGTTTTTTCGGTTTGTTCGACTCGAGTCTATTGAGTTCCAACGCAACTCACGGCTACATAAACCGCTCGATCGCGTTACTAAATTTCGAAATTTCGCTTTTTTTGCCGATATCCCGATGCTCCCCGGTGGAGTATCGGGATTTTTGCAATAAGTCAAAGATCGTTTGTGCTGAACCATAGGAGAATAGTCCATGGAGGTCGCACTATATCGATGTCGCTTTACGACAGGAAAGGGGAAAGTTGTGTTTTGTCAAGCGCAAAGATAATGTTTTTCTTTCGGATAATCGTGTCGTTCTGGAAGAAAAAGTTTGGATTTTTCGAGTGTGGCCCTTTTGGGTCAAAAAAAGTAGTGGACTTTCTTTCGAAATCCCCCTTCTTTCACTTCCCACTTCCCTGTTTTTACTTCGCAACTCCCTTCTTTCACTTCCTACATCCCTGTTTTCACTTCATACCTCTCACCTTTCTCGACAAACCTCCCGGTTTTCTCGCCCTACTTCCCCATTTTCATATCGTACCTTCCTCCCTACCTTACCGGGAATGTAACACATTTTTCTCACTTGCTCATTTTGTCAGCTCCTCCGCTACGCGTATAGGTGCATTTACGCGGACACGCGCTCCCACATCGCGCACTCACCGAGTTCTGAATTCTTGCCTTCACCCTTCACCTTCACCTTTAACCACTTGAAAACCTGAATAATATGTGTGAAGGCTTCGCCCATTTTTACCTTCACCCGGTGAACAAAATCTCCTCTTTGCCTTCACCTTCAATTTATTGATTGTCAGTATTTTATCCTCGTTAGGTGAAGAGGTGAAGGCAAAAAACGAAAAACGCCGGACGCGCGCCCATGCGCGCGCGTTGGGCATTCGTTCACGGTGATCCATAGGGAACGAAGGATCACGACCTTAATGAAATTCGAATAATAGGTCACGGTATGAGAATCGGTTTATGAATAATTGTAGCTGCGAAGTCTTTAGGGTGAGTAATATGCCTGATTTTATAAGATAGAAAAAGAAGAAATCCTGGATAGCACCGACTTTTGTCGAAAATGTTCTGTGCGTTTGCTGTACTGTCAATTTATATTGTTACATTTGCAACAAAGTTTGCCGTGCCCTTAAGAAGGTACTGCGATAGTAGCCCATAAGGTGCATTCTTTGCAGGTGATACAATATTTGTTTGAACCTCAACATGTTGAAGCGTGTTGAGGAGCTTTCTTATGTTCTAGTATGATTCCTAAAACCTATTGTGACGATGTCAGCAGCCGTTCCTTTCTCCGATATTGGATGGGATGGGGAGTTCGCTTGCTTCAGAATATCAAATATATCAGAGCCCGCAGAATCGCTCGCCGCAATGGCGCGAAGATAGGCGAAGGGGCAATTTTTTCTGTGGGTTTAGCGCGAAAAATGAATGCCAACGTGGTGGTCGGTGCCCATACTTCGATACAAACTGATTGTTTGGACACGAGAAACCCCTTACATATCGGAGAATATGTCATCATAGGACATGGAACCGAAATTATTACGACGTCTCACAATATTGATTCCCCCGAATGGGAACGCAAAGACTATGGACTTGTAATTGAAGATTATGTCTGGTTACCCACAAAAGTACTTGTGCTCCCTTCTTGTCGACGCATTGGACGAGGAGCTGTTGCAAGTAGTGGAAGTGTTGTGGTACGCAATGTTGAACCGATGCAGGTTGTCGGGGGAAATCCGGCTAAATTACTTAAGATGAGAGAATGTGTTCATTCATCTTTGGTCGTAGAATCTTTGTTGGGAGGAGACTTTTCTATCTATCGAGCTACAAGAAAAGCAAAGAATGTCTGAAGCACTAAATAAACGGTTGGTGGTGAAGAACTCTGCGCTGCTTTATGTGCGGATGCTTTTCACAATGTGGATCAATCTCTATGCCACCCGCTTGACCTTACAAAATTTGGGGGTTGAGGATATGGGGGTATATGGTGTCGTAGGGAGTATTGTGAGCCTTACGGGAGTATTGGCCAGTGGAACTACTAATGCGGTACAGCGCTTTTTAACCTTTGAACTTGGGCGCAAAGACGGCGAACCTAATGCCGTGTTTTGTACCTCACTCAATTTTGTCTTTCTCCTGAGTGGCTTGACCCTTTGGTCTTGGAAATTGGCGGATTGTGGATGCTCTACCACAAGGTAAAGATTCCAGCTGAAAGCATGAATGCAGCTTTTTGGGTATTCCAATTCTCAGTGTTCACTTGTTTGGTAAATCTGATTAGCATACCTTATAACGCTTTGATTATTGCGCATGAGCGCATGAGTGCCTTTGCCGGTATCTCAATTCTTCAGGTCGTGTTAAATTGCTCTGCAGCTTATGCCATTTCTTTTTTTACCGATGACCGCATGGTTTGGTACGGAGGTTTTATGGCAGGTATTGGGCTTTTAGTACGTATCGTCTATCAGGTTTATTGCCACCGAAATTTCTCTGAATCGCGCTATCATTTCGCTTTGCGTAAAGATCTATTGAAAGACTTAGGAAAGTTTGCTGGAGTAAGTACTTTCTCTGGTATCTTACAGGTCGTGACCGCAGAGGGATTAGTTTTGGTGATAAATCTTACATTTGGTGCAGCTCTCAATGCAGTCTACGTAATTGCTTTGCAACTGAAAAATTCGATATTATCTTTTGCGATGAATGTCTACAAGGCTGTTTCACCACAAATAACGAAGACGTATGCAAGTGGAGACATGGAACACCACAAAGCTTTGGTATATACCGGGAGTAAGATGGCCGTCTACATGCTTTATCTTATTTTCTTTCCTTTCTTATTCCAAGCAGACTACATTATGCACCTTTGGTTAGGCAAGGTGCCACCCTATACAGTGGAATTTGCCCAGGCAATGGCATTTGTTTCGCTAACGTATGCGGCTTTTGAACCCATACGAAGTGCGGTTTTGGCCACCAATCGCATCACCAAGTTCATGCTTGTACCTGATAGTTTCTATCTTTGGGTGCTGCCACTTGGATATTTCTTTGCAAAGATGGGAGGGACCCCCATTTTTCTTATCGTCACAATCGTTTCTTTTGATATACTTACCTGCGTAGTGCGTGTGTGCTATGCCGTTAAGTACACTGTATTAACGTTCAGTGAGCTCTTTCGCCAATTCCTTCGCCCCGTTTTGCTCATCTCCTTTGGAGCATGCATGTTGCAATGGGGAGTATCTTATATCTGTTTACCTCAGTTCGGAGAATTGATATTTCGTATTGCAGTCAATGGATGTTTCGTTTTGGCTTTTCTCCTTGTATCCGAAAAAGAAATTCGCCGTTTTTTTCAAGAACGCCTTAATTGAAAAAATGTTTGTATGAATCAAATCTCAATAGATAAGAATATTGCAGTGGGACATAGAGTTCCTCGTATTGTATTATTCCTATACATTTTCCTTCTTGTATTTGAAGGGGCTCTGCGTAAGTGGGTTGTGCCCTCGATGTCTTCTGCTTTAGTTTTAGCACGAGATCCTTTGGTGCTCTATCTTGTATTCTATGGATTGAAGCAAGGGTGGTTGCGCAATGCTTATGTTCATATTGCCCTAATTTCAAGTTTTGCTTCGCTTATTGTTGCTTTGGCGAAAGGTATTCATTGGGGAGTTATTTATTATGGGTTGCATTCTTTCCTATTGTATTTCCCTGCAATCTTCGTAATACCTCAAATAATTTCAAGAAAGGATGTTTATAGGATCGGAACTGCCTTCTTACTTCTATCAATTCCTATGACCATTTTGGTCTTTCTACAGTACACGAGTCCTAAAGATGCTTGGATTAATATTGGTGTTGGTGGAGAGGGAAGTTCTACTTTTGGTGGCGTAGGTCATTTTTTTAGACCTGCCGGTACATTTTCTTTTATCTCTGGTTTAGTTGCTTTTCAGGGGGCTGTCGGTCTTTTTTTAAGTTGGTTTCTTTTTTTGATGTCAATGCACGCATAAAAATCGGGTTTCCCATTGTGGCTTTTTGCTTGTTACATTAGGAGGTTATATTGCATTAGTACCTTTAAGCTTGTCGAGAGCAAATGTTTTTCAGAGCGCTTTTATCTTTTTCATGGGGGCGCTACCGGCTTTGAAAAAACAAAAAGCTATAAGTAGTTTATTTCTACTACTTGCTATTTGTATTGTTGCATATATTGTATATAATCGCTTTGAAGAGTCTTTTGATATATTGTTATGGCGTTTTGACGAGGCTAGTAATGTAGAGGGTAACGTTATTCAAGGTACCCTTGGAAACCGGTTACTGGGATCACTCTTACAAATCTTTGAAGTCGAAACACCCTTCTTTGGATATGGAATAGGTACTGCAACAGCCATAGCTATCAGTAAATATGGCTATCCTTTAGTATATTGGCAAGATGCAGAGTTACCGCGTCAAGTTTATGAGTCTGGTTTAGTTTTAGGTTTAGTGTATATTTTGCTACGCGTTCTTATGGCTGCAAAACTGATGACGAAGTCGATAGGACAAGGACTGAAAAAAAATAGTGGTGCATATTTTTTCCTTCCCTGCGTTGTTTTTTTTCTAGTGTTCGGGCAATGGGGAAATTCTACTATACTAGGTTTTACAACCTTAACGGTGGGAGTATTACTTAAATTGTTAGCGACTGATGAGTAAGTTTTTGGTGTCTTCTGCGTTTCCGAATAAAAATTCGCGAGGAGTTGCGCTAGGGTTAGCTCGAGCAGGCAAACTGGCTGTCTTCTGTACTAGTTTTGCTTTCGTAGAAGGTTCTATTCTTCACCGTTTTGCCTCTTTTTTCAATCTAAAGCCCTTACTTAAGCGTTTTGTTGAACGAGATTTCAAAGCAAAGTTGCTTTGCTTCCCAAAGAACGAGTGCCTGCGTAGACTTCCCAAGTGGCTTGCTTTTGGGGATAAACTATCGGCAGATGATGTAAGAAGCGAATTGGATCAAAAGGTCGCTATGTTTTTAAATAGCGAGAAAAAACATAATATTACTGGGGTCTATGTTTATGCAGACGAGTCTCATAGTATTATCCAAGTTGCAAAAAATATGAATTTATGTGCTGTTTACGAGTTACATGTTCCTTATTATAAGGAAATACAAACAGTTGTGGCTGCGGAGGTTGAAAAATCTTCCTCATGGGTTGAGAAGAAATCTTTATATGTAGGGGCAAATGCGGGAGCTCGCATAGATCGAGAGTTGGAATTAGCTGATGTAATTGTCGTTGCTTCATCTTATACAAAAGAATCTTTACGCAAAAACGGTTTTGAAGAATCTAAAATAAAAGTTATTCCTTATGGTTTCCCTGCAGCTGTTTCGAAGCCCTATCCGAATGTTACCAACCGTAAGATGAGATTGTTGTATGTGGGAAGTTTAGGAGTAACCAAAGGCGTTAGATATTTATTAGAAGCGATTGAAGAGCTTACAGATCAGGTTGAATTAACGGTGGTTGGATCAGGCCATAGTAGTTTTGCCTTAGATGAAGCCATAAAAAAACATCGTTATATTAAAAGCCTTCCAAATAATGAGGTCTTAGCTTTGATGAGAGAAGCTGATATCTTTGTTTTTCCCACTTTGAGTGACGGTTTTGGCATGGTTGTAACAGAGGCAATGTCGCAAGGTACACCAGTAATTACCACTCCAAACGGATGTGGAGGAGATTTAATTATTGATGGGGAGAATGGATGGTTAGTGCCTGCGGCTGATAGCGAAGCCTTACGACAAAAAATTCTGAATATTATTGCTGACCCTTCTATTTTAGAACAAGTAGGTAAGGCTGCACTAAAAACCGCAGAAAGCAGATCTTGGGAAGTCTATGGGGCGGAAGTCGCAGATTATTTAGCTAGTTTGTAAAATGTACAGAGTTGCGGTTTTGATGACTTTCCACAACAGAAAGGAGAGTACACTTCAGTGTCTAAAATCATTGTATCAAGCGGTGCAAGCTGATGCAGAATTTTCTATCTATGCCTGTGATGATGGTAGTAGTGACGGTACTACCGAAGCGATTCGATTGCTATTCCCCTCGGTTAATATAATCTGCGGTGACGGCTCGCTGTTTTGGAATCGTGGTATGTTGAAAGTTTGGGAAGAGGCGGTTCAACAAGATTATGATTACTATCTATGGTTAAATGACGACACCGTGGTTGATGTCAACTTTTGGGACGAGATGATGAGTTCTGCACGAGCATTCGCTGCTCCCGTGGTGGTGTCCGGCCTTATTGCGGATGCTAACACCGGTAAAATAATCTATGGCGGAACTGGACTGTCAGGAACTTTGATTCAAGCAAACGCAGAAGACCGTACAATTAAAAAAACTTAAACGGGAATATGGTACTCGTGCCTAGAGAAGTCGTTACGAAAGTGGGACTGCTTGATTCGCGTTTACATCACGATTTGGGTGATGTGGATTATGGGTATCGAGTGAAAGCCGCCGGCTTCCATTTAGTGGCAACAAGACAAGCGACAGGATATGGAGTAAGTAATAACTATTGTCGTGTCAGGAAATGGAATGTTGCAATGTGGGCTCGGTTCAAAAGGCTTTATTCTCCGTTAGGTGCTGACCCAAGGATTATTTTTTATTTTAAGAAGAAGCATTTTGGAGTACTTGATGCAATAATGAGTTATGTCTATCTACATGTACTGAACTTTTTACCAGATTCTTTAGTCAAATTGATGTGGGGGCCTAAATATATGGATCCTTGAAAAGAATTTTGCATTGGGCTTACTATAGTCGTGTTGGCTTTTCTCTGATAATGCCTTATCTTTAGTGGATAAAATCATACTTGTAACTTTGAAGAGTTGTGAGGGTTCATAAAGATCAACAGGTAGCAGCAGAATCAAACATCACAGATTCTTTTACAATGAGAATATTTCATTTCGGCACAATTGATTCGAAAGCAGGTGGTCCTGCAATGAGCACAACTCAAACCTTAAACGGCTTAACTGAGTTGGGGGTTCAAGTTGAACTAATGACATTTCCTCTTGAAGAAGGACATGAAGCTGTCAATACAAACTTTTTATGCACAGAACTTCCTAAGGTTCCTTATTTCCCTCGATTTGCTTATTATCATGGTTTGTCTAAGGAGATCGACAGCTTGGGGGATTTTGATGTCTATCATGCGCAGGGGGTTTGGCAGTACCCGACTTATTGTGTAGCCTCGACAGCAAGAAGGCACAGAAAACCTTACGTAATCACACCTCGCGGGATGCTATATCCGCAGGATATCCATAAATCCAACTATTTATTTAAGTACCTCTCTCTGAAGCTACGTTTATTGGATGACCTGAATAAAGCAGCTTGTGTTCACGTAACTTGTGAGGATGAATTGCGACATTGTCGAGAATTAGGGGTTGTTTCTCCTATTGCAGTCATTCCTAACCCGATTGCTACTCTGCACTACGATTTACCAGATTTCAAGTCTAAACGAAGAATTGTTTATTTAGGACGCTTGTCTCCGCGCAAAAATGTAGAATCTTTGATTTATGCGTTCAGTGAATCTTCTCTGAGAACTGCTGACGCAGAACTCTACATCATTGGGGGCGGAGATGAAGCTTATGAACGGTTTTTGAAATCAGAAACCAAAAAGATTAGGCTTGACTAATGTTATTTTTACTGGTTTTTTGATAGGTGAGCGCAAAGACGAAATTTTACAGCAGTCTCATGTTTTAATCATGCCCAGCGAATTCGAGAATTTTGGCAATGTAATTTTGGAAGGATTGATTCGTGGAATACCTTGTATCGCTACGAAAGGAAGTCCATGGAAAGACTTAACAATATCAGATTGTGGCTGGTGGATAGACTTTAAGCAAGAGGCAATTTCTGCGGCTGTCAAAGAGGCTGTTTTTTTTGTTCTAATGAGCGTCTGCTTGATATGGGACGTCGAGCACAAAAGTTAATCGAGGAGAAGTATACAACTGAGCGAGTTGCGTTGAAAATGCGAGAACTTTATCAATGGTTGATAACCAAGGGGCAGACTCCGGATTTTGTAGAATGCTAAGAATATTATTTTGTGGAAGCGAATCGAACTTCTATTTTTGCTAAACCATATAATCGTAGAAAACAATTGATACGAATTCTTTGGCGTGCAATATGGTCTATTTCAACGTTTCTTATGCCATCAAGTTTGGGATTAGATTGGAAACGTTTTATATTGCGGTGTTTCGGTGCGAGAATTTCATCAACAGCGGTGGTTTATTCTAGTGCCAAAATATTCATGCCTTGGAATTTAGAAATGCATGATTTTTCATGTTTAGCTTCTGGTGTAGATTGTTACAACGCTGCGCCAGTTGTCTTAGAAGCTTATGTTACAGTCAGTCAACGAGCCTATCTTTGTACAGCGAGCCATAATATATCTTCTACAAGTCACGAGCAAGTTGCAAGTCCTATTATTATAAGAAAGCGCTCTTGGGTAGCAGCGGAAGCCTTTATCGGTCCAGGTGTTACTATAGGTGAAGGAGCCGTTGTTGGAGCGCGTGCTGCAGTTTTTCGCGATGTAGAACCTTGGCATGTGGTCGGTGGAAATCCTGCTAAGTTTATTAAAAAAAGAATGATCAATGGAGAAGGGTAATATAGCTGCAATTATATTGACATACAATGAGGAAAAACACATTGAGAGGTGTCTAGCAAATGCAAAGTTATATGCATCTGAAATTTTTGTAGTAGACTCCTACAGCCAAGATAGAACAGTAGAGATTGCGCAAAGCTTAGAGGTCACCGTCTTACAAAACCGTTTTGTATCTCATTCTGCACAATTTAATTGGGCATTACAAAATTGTCCAATTACTGCAGAGTGGGTTTGGAAACAAGATGCCGACGAATATCTTTCTCTTGAATTGATTGAACAGATCAAGAGCAAACGCGGAGTTGTGAACCCGATGTAAATGGCTTTACGGCTCCTTGTCTACGTATTTTTTTAGGTAAGTATATTAAACACGGGATTGTACCTCTTATTTTGCTCCGTCTCATCCGCAAAGGTTATGGTAGTTGTGAAACGAAGATTATGGATGAACACTTGCACATCGGTTCTGGCCGCATCATAGATTTGCAAGCACCATTTTATGATGATAATCTAAATGATTTGACGTGGTGGACTAATAAACACAATGCTTATGCCTCGAAGGAGGCAATTGAGTTGCTACTAATGGAGTATGTGACATCTAAGGAGGAAGAACTCGTAAACAGTGGTCAGCATTCTGCATATGTACGACGTAAAAAACTAAAATACATACGCTTACCATTATTTTGGCGTGCCTTTTTCTTCTTTATTTTGCGTTACATTTTTTTAGATTGGGATTCCTTGATGGAAAAGAAGGTTTCTTGTGGCATTTTCTTCAAGGCTTTTGGTATCGAGCACTTGCAGATGCTAAGGTTTTTGAAATCAAGAGGCAATTTAGGTTTGATGATGTTGCCATCAAACAGTATCTAATAGAAAATTACGTGCATACTACCACGAATGAATAGTACTTACGATACACTTTTTGCTCTCCTCCGCGCCGCTTTACATGGAGGGGATATTCCAAAAGTCGGCAATTTTAGCGAGTTGTTACGTGAAGCTCGAAAACAGACCGTTGACGGCTTGCTATATGCCTTGCCCGAAATAAAAGTCCGCGATTCAGAACGCCCCGCGCTATTGCAATGGATTGCTGGAATGCCGCGTTTGGAGCAGGTGAACCGAGAAATGGAAATGCATGCTAGTAGATTGAGTGCGTTACTCGAGAAGCATGATGTTCGCCATGCGATTATGAAAGGACAAACTTGTGCGGCATATTATCCTCAACCACTTTTGCGAAGAAGTGGCGACATTGATGTTTACATTGTTCCAGATGATTTTCAAAAAGCTTGTAGAGCATTGGAATCGTTGAATTTCGAGAAAGAAGAAGTGCTGATGCAGCATTCTTCCTATCGAAAGGGCTCCCTGCTTGTAGAGTTACATTGGGTGATGCAGCATTTCCAGTGGGCACCAACGCATCGTCGTTTGCTCACTATATTCAACGAAGAGGTAGCTCCGCAGCTCAATTCACAATACACCATGCAAATGGCAGGTAGAAAAATTTATGTTTTACCACCTGAAATGAATATTGTGCTGCTTACTGCACATCCTTTGATGCATATTGTCAATACCGGAATCGGGCTTCGACAAGTTATTGACTGGATGATGGTATTGAAAGGTACACGAGAGAAGATCAACACAGCAAAGTTATATGATCAGCTGAATCAACTTCACCTGTTACGTGCATTTCGTATGTTGGCATATCTATGCTGCACCTATTTAGGAATGGATGAAGAAACGGCTTGCATATCGCCTGATGGTAAAGCATACAATAAACAAGACGGTAAGCGAGGGGAGCGAGCGCTTAAATGGATTATGCAGACCGGCAATTTTGGTCACGCTATGCAATTTGATGATGATAGCACAGATGCGCGCCGACATTTCTATTTCTTAATTAATTTCTTTCGCTTCTTCTCTCTCAACCCTACAGAAATGATGGCTTGGCCATGGATGAAACTCTATCGCTTTGTGGCTGGACAGAAGCATTTATATGACGACTGAATCCAACAAATTCCCAAAAGTCACCATCGTGACAGCCTGCTACAATCGTGCAGCGACAATTCGTGAGACGATCGAGAGTGTCTTGGCGCAGGATTATGAGCATGTGGAATACATTATCATAGACGGCGCTTCAACCGACGGCACGCAGAGAATCGTTGAGGAGTACGCTTCGCGTTTGGCGCATTTTGTCAGCGAACCCGACCGTGGAATGTACGAGGCACTCAATAAGGCTTACGAATGGCGACCGGTGATATCATCGGTTGGGTGCACTCGGACGACGTGCTGTATGACGCGCACACCTTGTCTGCCATTGTTGATGCGTTCAAAAGTTCACAGGCACAGGTGGTTTATGCAGACGGGCTTTTCGTTCGTTCCGATCGTCCAGAAACGGTAGTGAGAAACTGGGTCGGGGGCACGTACCGTCCGTGGAAAGTGCGTCACGGATGGTTGCCACTACATCCCACCTGCTACATTAGTAGAGACTATTTGACACAAGTTGGACTCTACGACGAGAGTTTCAAGATTGCAGCAGACACAGAGTGGCTCTTGCGCGTCTTGTTACACCCTAATTTGCGCATACATTATTTACGTCGTTACGTCATTCGTATGCGTATGGGAGGACTTTCCACCGATCTCTCGCAACGGAAATTGATGTGGAAAGAAGATCTTCGTGCCTTCCGTATGCATGGGCTTCCGCCGCGGTGGTCTAAACTACAAAAGATGGCATGGAAGATCCCACAATTCATTAGTGCCAAGCTCTCTTCGTTTGGAAAAAGAGCGTAAGGCAGCACGAAGTGTTTAAGCACTTTCGCATAGTGCTAAAGCATCAGGTCGATTCCGTGTGGAGTTGGCCTGATGCTCTTTTTGAGCCCTAAGTGGATGGCACAATGTGTGCCTATGATAAACACTCGAGTGGAGAATGATCCCCATAACAAAGCGGTGTCGGACACAATGTCCGACACCGCTTGCGTTATGGGTGAATGTGAGGTTTAGCGCACCACGACTTTGGCAGTTGTTCCGTTGGAGTAGCGCACGATGTTCACGCCTTTTTGAGGCTGGGTGAGGCGACGGCCTTGGAGGTCGAAGCGACCCACCTCAACGGCGTCGGCGGTCGTGAGAGAGCGAACGGCAGTGATGCCTTCGCGGCCTTCGATTGTCACGCCCTCGGGGAGTTTCAGCGCCGCTGTGTAGGCAGCGAGCGATTCTTGGGGAACGATGATCGTTTTGAGTTTCGGGCAGTTCGGGAACAGCTCGCCGGGCATTGAGGGAGCGGCTTTGCTTGTGAACGTCACCGTCGTCAGTTCCTTGCAACCGTCGAAGACTTTCGCCTCCATGGCGGTCAATGTCGAAGGAAGCTCCACGTTTGTGAGTTTTGTGTTGCGGAAAGCATATTGACGGATGGTCGTCAGGCCGGCAGAGAAGGTGCATTTAGCGAGCGAAGTGCAGTTGTCGAACGCTTGGCCGGCAATCACGGTCGTCGTCTTGGGGAGGATGATCTCGCGGAGCGGCTCGCAGCGATAGAACATCTTCACCCCGATTTCGTTGTCGGCAGAAGGCGCGTAGAAACGATTGAAGAAGCCCACATGCTCGTTGAAATAATTCTTACCCGCTTCCTGTTTGATTTGTGCTTCCGAGAGATCCAGCGTGCGGGTTGTCCCCTCCGATTCGGATCCGCTGAAGTCGCGGCCGCACATCGTGCGGATCACCTGAATGTCCTCGCCGTTGATCGGTCCCACCACCTTGAGAGAAGGTGTGTTTTCGCGTTCTGATTCCTTGATCAGCGTCTCGAGTTGACCGGTTTTCTCGGTGGTTACCACCTTCTGAGCGAAGGAAAGCGTAGAAACCGCTGTGAGGGTTGCGACCATGCAGCCGCGAAGAAGTGTAGAAACTTGCATAGAGTATTAAGTATAGAGTGTTTGATGATGAAGCATCTTGCGTACCTTTCAACGACCGTCGAGAAAGTGCGCGGCGATGCAGGGAAGTGAATAAAATAAAGAGATTTCGTTGTAGAAAGAGGAGGAGATACTTACCAAACAAATCAGTTTTGCTCCTCGTGCCGTAGATAAGTCGCCCGCAAGGCGGCTTATTTTTTTTCGTAGGGCACCACAAATTTGTGTCCGCGTCCGCGCAGCACCACCACTTTGTCGCGCACCTCCTCGACGTAGAGCGAGTGCGTGCCCTCTTGCAGTCCACTGTTGCGGAACTCATCCGGGTAGCGCATTGAGAAGTTGAGCGAGAGTCGTTCGCCCACTTGCGGATTCACCACTGCCGGGGTGATTTTCAGCGAGCGCAAGGCCGCATCCGGTCGCGTGCTGTTGCAAAACCACACGCCGACGCCCTTGCGTTGCACCGCCATCAGCGTATTCATTTGCTTAAAGAGGCTGCGCGAAGTCGTGCCGTAGATGCCCGGGCGTTGCGCTTGGCCTTCGCAGCGCACCGAAACGCGCACTGTTTGGGCTTTGCCCGTGGGAGGAATGATGCGCACCGTCGCATCGCCCTCGTAGAAGGCTTCAAGCTCGAGAATGTTGGTCTTCGCGTTCCATTTCGCGTTGATGACATGATCCGGATCCACCACTTCGAGATCCGCCAACTCTCCTCCTCCGTTCACACTCACGAATTTGCTTTCGTCGCGCGGGAAGAGTCGAACTTCCTTTTGGCTCACACTCACCTCGGGCGGAGCGATGTTCAGTTCAATGCGGCGCTTGGTGTCACCCGAATGGATCACGGCATAGGTTTTTCCTTCCAAAATGCCGTTGATGCGCAGCGTATCTTTGCTCATCGACACACTGGCGATTTTCGAGTCCGCTACATAAGCCGAGTATTTGCCCGTTCCGCCCGAAAGCAGCAGGATGCGTGTCGCTTGGGGCGAAACCTCGACCGAGTTGTCATTTTCCGCTCCCACTTGGATGGGCGTTTCGGTCGCTTGTTGCGTATCGTCGCAGCTCGTCAGCGTGAAAGCGCACGCTGCGAGCAGCAGAGTCATCAGTTGTTTCATCGTTTAGTCCACATTGAGTTGATAATCGAGTTCCCACTCCCGTCCGTCGCTTTCCACGACGAGGATGTGGAGGAAATGCTCCCCACTTTTCGTGAAAAGGAGTCGGCCGTCCGTGGGCTCTTGCTGTTGGTCGTCTACCCAATAGGTGATTTTCGCATTCGCGTCCGCCAGTTCTTTCCAGAAGAGCGGCAGGACGCGCGGACAGGTGCCGTTTTCGCGCACCTTATATAAATAAGGAATGCGATTTTCGTCGTTTACGGCGTGCGTCAGTGCTTCCGTAGAGGTGCTCAGTGTGGCCGCTTTGGCCGAACGCGTGTTGTTTTTCAGCGTCACCACCTCAATGTTGTAGGACGAGCCGGGAGTGAGTTGCGTCACCACGAAGTTCGTTCCCGTTGTCGTGCCCACCGCTTTGCCGTTTACCTTCACTTCGTAGCTCACCTCCGGTTCTGCCGTCGGCAACCAGCTCAGTTCCAGTTCGCGCTGCTGCGTTTTCGCTTTGAGGTTCTCGGGTGGTGCGAGTCGATCGTCCGTGTTGCCGGCCGAAGTCTGCACCATTTCAATATCGTCAATCACGATGAAGCCCCCTTTCTCGTTGGCTTCGCCGTCATAGTTGAGATACAATCCCACACCCGCGCGGTCGGCGCCTGCCGGAGCGGTGAAAGTCAACACCTTCTGCTGCCATTGGTCGGAAATGTTCGTGGCATAGTCCGCTTTGTTCTCGCGCGAGTCTTTTTTCAAACGCGTGCCGCCACGGAACCAGTCAACCGTCACGACCACGTTGGGCGCCATCTTCTGCCCCTTGTACCAATAAGTTAAACGGTACTCAGCACCGGCTTCCACCTTGAGGTGATAGGGGTTGAATTCCTTGTCGCGTGTGAAAAATGAGCCCCCGTTCGGATAGAGTTTGAGGGCAAATTTCCCCGAGTGTGCGTCGGTCACGCGCGTCGAGTAGAGCGATGCGTTGATATACCAGTAGAGCGGTTTCGCATACGGGTCGAAATCCCCCGAAGGCTTGTCGTTCTCGTCGTCGCCGTCCTCGTTTTCGTCGCCGTCCTCGTTGGAGGCTTCGCTATCGGCGCGAACTTGGTGGCGACGTGCGGCGGCCGTCGCGGCATATTCCTCAAAACTGCCGTTCGGAATGATGTTTTGCCCCACTTGTGCGGCAAGTGCCGTGGGCAAGAGGGCGAAGAGCCCGAAAAGTAAACGTGAATAGGTAGAAGTCATCGTCGTTTGAGTCGTTAGTTGCGGCGCACCACGTCCGCGATGCGGAGTCCGTAGCGTTGGCCGATACTTTGTGCCACAGCGCGGAGCGATCCTGTGGTGTTTTCGTCGCCGAGCAGGCGTTGTTTGTCCCAAAGTCCGTTGCCGGCGGTGAGTTGTGCGAGGAGTTGCGCTGTTTCGTCGTAGGAGAAGTGCGGTTGGCCGTCATCTTTGCGCGTGAATTGCAGCGCATAGACTGCCCCGAGCGCTTGTGAGACGAAAGGCAGCGCATTCTGCACGTCTTCTTCGAGATTGGCCATGGTACGTTCGCCCGCCAAGAGGTACATCGCATGCACGGCCACCACTTTCGAGAGTTCGCGGCGGATGATGCGCAATGCTTCGCGCGCATCTTCGTAGCGATATTCCGTCAGTGCTTGTCGTCCGCGGGCGAACGCATTGTAAAGCGCAATGCGACTGCCGCGCAGCACGGGCAGTGCGGCCGTTTCGGCGTAGGGTTTCCAAAATTGGTAGTAGCCGTAAGCCAAATCCCAGTGGTGTTCGAGCGCCGTGTAGTTACGTCCCGGGAGCAACACGCCGTTTTCGTGCGCGCTGCGCAGGGCGTTGTCGTCGATCAAGGCCTCGTCGAGGTGCGTGTTGAGCACTTTGTCGAGATAGAGCGCGCCGCGCACCATCTCCGGGAAGAGTTCGGCCACCACGACGCCGCGTTCGTCGGCAAAGGCCACGTTCACGTCGCCGATGTGCGCGCCCACGAAGCCCGAAGTGCCCATGGTGGCTCGGCGGTTGCGCGTCACGCTCGGCGAAGGTTGCCCCAATCCGCTCAGGCGTGCCGTGGCGGAAAAGAGCTCCTCCAAGTCGCGCAGCACCTTTGCGCTGTCGTTGCGGTGAAGCGGCGAAGCGGCAATGGCCTGTCGCGGAGCGAGACCGAATTCGCCTGCGTCGAAGTATTGTTGTACGCGTTGGCGGTTGGCGGCATACATCACATTCGCGCCGCGCAAGTAACTTTCGTAAATATGGTCGAGCGGTTCGCTCAGCAAGCTGCACTCCAAATAGTCGACACTGCTCGTGCCGTTGCGCTTGAAGGCGTAGCTCGGATCGGGATAAGGCGGCAGCACATAGGCCGACTCCACCGTTTCGCCTTCGCGGCTGTCGCAGGCCGTGAGCATCGGCGCACAGCAAATGGCCGCCAGGGCGATGGGAAAGAACATTCTCATGAGCGATTGACGAATTTAGGGGAGAATGATGTAGGCACAATAGGGGTGTTTGATCTTGTCGATGCCCTCTTCGTTTTGAAATTCGTGGGCGGTGAGCGGTTTCACCACGGTGAATCCGTCTTCAGACACAGCCGAAATGGTGGCTTTAATCGACGAACCGCGCGGTCCCACCCCGTTCACGCACAGATACATCGGATGTCCCGATCGCGCCTCGAAAGTCACGGTGTGCGCTTGTCCATTTTTGAGGAAAGTCTGTGCAGTGCTGTCGCGGCGGTTGGAAGTGAGCGTCTGCAATCGGCGATCGGCATCGACATAGCGCACCACATAGCGCGATTGCAGGTCGGTGTCGGCCACCGCCGCGCCCAAGATGTCGACTTCGCCGAAGGAGCACGTCAGCGTGACGCGGTAGGTACGCACATCGCGGTCGATGTTCACGCCCGGATACACGAAGTCGCTCACCGGCGCATCGGGATCGCCGAGGCGCACATCTTGGTCTTCGTAGGAAATGCGGGGGCGTTCCGGCCCTTTGAAGGGAAAGAGCCGATCGTAGTCCTCACGCGGCGCGTCGTCGTAGGCACGAGTGCAGCCCATCGTGAGGAGGGCGAGTGCACCTATATATAATATGTAGTGGCGTCTCATATCGTAATGGTAAAAAGAGGAGAGAGCGTGACGAACGGCAGCCGATCAGCGTGCGCCCTCGTCGTAGATCACAGCTTTGATGCCCGTGCTGATGCCTTCGGGGTGCAGGTGTTTGCTCACATAGCGCGTGCTACGCAGCAAGGTGTCGTAGACCTGCACGAGTTCCGCCTCGAAGCGGTTGCCTTTGCGTTCGAAATCGTAGAACTGTTTCGCCGCGTCGAAGCGCAGACCGGCGCGGAAGGTCAATCCCTGTTCGGTGCCGGTGTAGCCCGAACCCAGGCCGGTGATTTCTTTGGGCGGATAGTCGGGAATGGGATTGCGCTTGCGAGCGAAGACAAAGAGGTAGTAGCGCTTATCCTTGATCTCACGCAGCAACGCTTGGTTGGTTTCCACGTTGCGTTTCATGAAATAGTCGCTTTGGAAGTAGGTGCGACCACCGCGGTAGATGCGCAGTTGCGGATTCACCATGCGCTCGAAGGCCAGCCGGTTGTCCACCGCCTGCTGCACCACGGCTTCCGTCTCTTCGGGGGCGCCGAGTCGCGTCAGGCGGATGTATTCTCTTGCCGGCAACAAGTGGTTGGCCGAGCGGAACATGAGGTTGCCGTCGGGATCTTTGCCCATGTAGAGCCAGTCTGAGGCGCCTTCAAATCGGTCGTTGGCCAAGCGGTGCACATAGGTGTAGGTGGCGAAGCTCAACTGCGCGAAGCTGTTGCGGTTCACGGTGTATTGGCTCACAATCGGGCGCACCGCCGTTTCCTCGTCGAAGTCGGCACGTGTCTCCACCGTGTTGTTTTCGGCAAAACGCATCGTGAAGCAGTGACCGCCGTAGCCGTAGCTGCCGCGCAAAGCCGTTTGGTTGATGGCCTCATCGGGATTGCTGTAGAGGAGCGAGTCCGTTTTGGGAAAATAGATGACGCGCCAACCGTGGGGTGCGGCGATGAGTTCGCGGCGCAAGTCCTCGACGGCGTTTTGGCTGCGCTGTGTCGGCGTTTGGTCGAAGGCCGTCTGCTCGTCGCCGCAGGCCGTGAGCGAAAGTGTGCCGAGGCTCAACGACAAGGCGAAGAGCGCGGGAGCAAAGCCGGACAGCGGGAGGCGACGAACCGAACCGAAGGAGAAAAGGGAGAACTTAGTCATGTGACCGTTGTTGTTGGACGAATGAATTTAGGCGGCGCACCGTTCGCACTTGCAGGCGGCGCAGGTCGAGGTTCCACGTTTGGCGCACATAGGTGTCGACAAACTGCTGTTTGGCGGTGAGCTCGCGATAAGCCTGTTTGGCTTCTTCGGCATAGCGCGCATTGATTTCCGGATCGATGTCGGTGTCGGGGGTCGCCGCCTCGGTGAGTGCCGCTTGCACCTGCGCCGGTGTGGCGCAAAGGGTGGCGCTGAGCATTTCGGCAAAGTCATCTTCGGCCGAAACCATGCCGTGCATCGTGAGGCATCCGCGCTTGTTGGCCCAACTGTCGAGCCCGAATTGCTGTTGCGGCGTGGTGGCATAGCCCCAAGGTGCGGCGAGCGAAGCAGTGCTGTGTGTGTAGCGTTGTGCGCTGATGTGCGAGAAAGCATCGCGATCGTAGGGCATCACAGCCGTGAGGTGCTTGCAGAGCTGGTGCAAGCCGCTGCGTGTGAGGGCATAGACCTGTCCTTCGTCGTCGGGCGCGAAGGCATTGAGGTTGAAGAGCGCCATCTCGGCCGTTGATCCGGCGGTGGGGAGATACAAACGTGCCATGCCGTTTTCGTCACGGAACGTGCCGCCGTAGAGATACAGGCGCAGCGGTGCGCGACCGAGCAAGAGATTGGGGCGATCGAGCCCCTCGGCGGCGAAGCTTTCGAGACAAAGGTGGCGGAAGGCTTCGAGTGCCGGGCGCACCTGCTCAAGGCGCGGCGGATAGATGCGGTCGGTTGTGGCGCCGGCGTGATTTTCCTGCCGATAGACCACTTCGATGCCATAGGGCAGGGTGATGCTGTCGCGAATCCAGCGATCCAGTTCGCTGTCGCTGTGGTGTTCGGTGCCGGCGTCCACCACGCTGTGGGGCGAAAGGCGTTCGTCGCTGCAACCGCTGAGGGCAGCGGCGGTGAGCAAGAGGGTACATGCGGCGGTCAATCCGCGTGAGGAGAGAGAGAACATGGGCGATTAGCGTTGAGGAGCGTTACGCTCGCGAGGATTCGGACGAAGACCGCGCTCGATGGCCTGCGTGGGGATTTGTAGGAGTTTGCGCGGGTCTTCCTTTTCGAGCGGGAAGTAGTAGCGACTCTTCGAACTGCGTCGCACACTGAGGTGGAAGCGGCGGATGTCGAACCAACGAAGTCCTTCCTGGAAGAACTCTTTGCGGCGGAAGTCGAGAATGGTTTTGACGAGCGCGAGCTGTTTGAGCGTCAGTCCCGTAGGTGGGCGAAATGACGTTGTAGTTGGCGCGGTCGGTTGTGGTGTAGACGCTGCGCTCCACGGCCGGCATGAAGCCGAACTTCCCTTGCATGTACTCGATGAGGTCGTCGATGGCGCGGTTGTAGTCCTTGCGCATCGCGTACGCCTCCATGCGGTTGAGCAGCACCTCGTCGACGGTGAGCAACACGTTGGTGACATAGAGCTCGCGGGGCTTTGACCCGGTGCTCTCGCTGCTCGATATTTCGTCGAACTTTGCCATATAGAAGCCTTCTTTCACCGGCGAGGGCGAGGACGTGAAGAGGTAGTGACCGACGAAGTTCATCTTTTCGTAGTCGCCGCCGCCTTCGATGCCCTTCTTGGCAAACACCGCGTCGACAATGTTCCACGTGGCGCCGAATTTCTCGGTGGGTGCGGTGCGCGCCAGTCGCGATTCGGTGGTGGTGAGGAGCAGATTGGCCGGTTCGTCCGTGGCATTGTAGAGGCGGTGGAGGCCGGGATGATCAAACTCGAGGGCATCGGCATATTTGTTCCAGCGGCGCAGATTTTTCTTCGCATCGCCGCCCAGCACATAGTCGGCATAGGCCACCACCTGGTCCCAATCGCCTTTGTGGAGGTAGAAACGCGTGGCGAAGGCGTAGGCGGCGCGCTTGTTGAAGTGGAACTTCGGGTGGGTATAGTAGTGATCGTCCACCAAGGTGATACCGCGTTTCAAGTCGGCCTCGATTTTGTCGTAGACCTCACGCACAGTGCCGCGGTCGTAGTTGACGATGGCGTGCTTCTCAGGCTGCTCCACATAGGGGATGCCGGGGCTTTGCGGATCGTTGCCGTAGGGCGCGGCCCAAATGTTGACGAGCATGAAGTGGAGATAGGCACGGAGCAGGAAGGCCTCGCCGTAGAGGGCTTTGACGCGCGGCGTTTTGGGATAGCGCGCCAGCAGCTCGAGCGCCTTGTTGGCCTGTGCGATGCCTTTGTAGCAGGCATTCCAATAGTTGAGGGGCGTGTCGAGGTCGTCTTGGTCGTAGTCCTCCCAAAAGTACATGGCCTCGTTGAGCTGCGTGTGCTGTCCGTTGGGACGCTCGGCCACATTGTCTGTGCGCGGCTCGAGAAACGGGATGTAGGAGGCTTCGGGATAGGCGCCGGTGAGGAGTTCGGCGATTTTCGCTTCGGAGTCGATGCGCACATTGAGCTCGGAATCGGGACTCACGTCGAGAAAATCGTTGCAGGCGGTGAGCATTCCGCCCCCGAGGAGGGCGAGTGCCAGCGCAGCGCCACAGCTTGTCGACGCCCAACGACGGTTTTTGCCGAGATGGTGTGCGAACGTCTGCGAAAACTCCACAGGTTTGCGCAGAAAACGGTGGACTTTTGAGAGAAACAAGGGACTTTTTTCCGAAAACATGGCGTCAAAATCCGAGATTGAGGGTGAGCGTGATTTGTCGTGGCGTGGGAAGTGCCACACCTCCCGAACGATAGTATTCGGGATCCTGGCCGTGCAAACGCTTGTCGGCGTAGATGAGCAGCGGGTTGGTGACGTTGAGGCGCAGAGAGGCCGAAGAGAGGGGCAGGCGCTTGAGGTGTGCGGACGAAAGCGTGTAGGCCACGGCCACATTCTTCAGGCGCACGAAACTGCCGTCGGCTACCATCTGCTGCGAGTAGTTGTAGGTGTTGTAGGCGCGCTCGATGTTTTCGCGTCCCACCTTGTCGATGAGTGCCTGCGAGGGGAGGGTGGGCACATCGGTGCGCAGTTCGTCGCCGGGGTTGAGCCAACGGTCGACGTAACGCTTGGAGAAGACGTTGAGATCGGCGAAGGCCGGGTCGAAAGTGGGGTTGAGGCGCAGTTTGTTGCCCGCCTGCATGGTGACAAAGAACGAGAATTCCCACGGGCCGAGGGTGAACACATTGGAGAGTCCGCCGGTGTAGCGCGGTTCCACGGGGCCGTGATAGATGAGATAGGTCTTGGCGTACTGCGTGTCGAGGAAATCCGCCCCGGCAATGTGGGCGTAGTCGCCGGCGCCGAGGGGATAGCGACCGAAGTCGAAGGTGGGCAGGCCGTTGATGTCGAGTCCGTTGAAATTGTAGGAGAAAAGCGATCCGCGGGGGAAGCCTACGACGTTGCCTCTGCCGCGTCCGGCCACCATGTCGAGGGCGGTGGGCGTATTGAGCAGGCGCGTCACTTTTTGATCCATGGCGCTGAGCGTAAGGGTGGTGCTCCACGAGAAGCGGTCGGCCTTGATGTTGAGCGTGCGCACACCAATTTCGGCACCCACGGTGCGGAGATCGCCGAAGTTGGCGTATTTATAATATTGTCCGCCGATTCCGGAGGTGAGGACGCGGTCGATGAGATCATAGCTGTTGCGGCGATAGAGATCGACGGTGGCGCTCACGCGATTGTTCCACAGGCCGAGCTCCAAACCGAGGTTCCACTCGTACATCTTCTCCCACGTGAGGTCGCGGTTCTCGAGATGGCGGAGATCGATCTTGTTTTCTCGGTCGGCGAGGTGGTGTCTTTGCACAATGCCGCTTTCGGTAGACCGCCGATGCGTTGATGGCTTCCTCATTCATCTTGGCGGTGAGCCCATAGCTGAGGCGAACGGCGAGTTTCGAGACGTGGCGATACGGCCGCATGAAGGTTTCGCGGTCGATGTTCCATTTCGCGCCGACATTCCAGGTGGGTAACCAGAGCGTTCCGGCTTCGCGTCCCGCGGTGTTGGCGCTTTCGTAGTTGAGCACGGCGTTAAACACGTAGCGGCCGGCAAATCCGTAGGTGCCGTTGAGCGAAAACGTCAAACCGCGGTCTTCGCGTTCGCGCAAAGCGAAGTAGTTGTTGTTCTCCTCGGCGAGTTTGCGGAAAATGAGGGGGACTGGTGTAGACCTGATTGCCGCGATCATATTGTATGCCGTAGCCGGTGAAGGGCGTTGTGGTGCGGTGTGCGGTGCGCAACTCGGCAAAGGCGAAGGCTTTGAAGTCGTGTTCGCCGCGCTTGAGGTCGTAGTCGGCGGCCAAACGCGCGAGCCAGCTGCTGAGCGAGGCCTCGTTGTTGTCGAGGAGTCCGCCTTGGGGAATGCCGATTTGGGGCTGTTGGTCGGGATGATCCTTGTCGTGCACCAAATAGACGTTCTCTTTGGCCACAAGCGGGGTTTCGTTGGCACGAAAGGCTTGGACGAGATTGCTGTTCTCGGTGACTTTGTGCGTGGAGGAGGTGTGTGCGCGACGAGCGGCCACAAGGGCTTTGAGTGACAGGCCTTCGCGCAACTGATAGGTGGCTTCGCCTTGCAGTTTGAAGTCGATTACCTCGAGATCCAAGGTGTTGTTGGCATACTCGTTGAGGATATTGAAGGGCGCCCAGTTGTTGCGGTAGAAGGAAAGTCGGCCGTTTGCGTCGTAAGGTGAGAGCGTGCGGCTCGTTCCCAAGGCATACGAGAAAGGATTGATGTCAAAATCGCGCTCGAATACGCCTTGGGCATGGTTTTTGCGCTGAGGTAAAGTGCCGGGTGCGGACTGTGAGCGCAAACTTCCCTGCGCAGAGAGCGTGGCGGTGAGGCGCGGCGAGACAAAGAAGGTGTTTTTGAGATTTGCCGTGAGGCGGTCCACCTTTTCGGGCAGCGTCCATCCGCCATCGTGGAAGAAACCGACGGAAGCGTACGTGGCGCTGTGCTTTCCTCCGCCCGATAAGGACAAAGTGTGCTGTGTGGTGGGCGAAAGCGTGAAGAGCTGATCAAACCAATCGGTGTTGGCATATTCTGCTCGGCGCAAAAAGTCGCGACGTGCCGCAGCAGTGTTGGCTTGTTCGTAGGTTCCGGTCGAAAGGTCGTAGGTATTGGCCGCTTTGTAGTACTGATGAAACACGCCTCCGCGTCTTCCGTACAATGCACTGCTGGAATTGAAGTAACCTTTGTCTTCCATTTCGCGATACACAGACATCGTCTCTTGCGAATTGAGCAAATCGAAATTTGCATACCGTGGTTTGAGACGAACGGTGTTCTCTGTGCTGTAATTCACTGTGAGCGGTGTGTCGCGGCGGCCGTTTTTGGTTGTAACCACAATGACTCCGTTGAGCGCACGGGCACCATAAACGGAAGTCGCACTGGCATCTTTCAAAACTTGTATGTCTTGAATGTCAGATGGGTTCAAACCGGCGATAGCCGAGCCGATTAGTGTCACGGCATCCCCGGATGCGAGCTGATCCAGCGAGAGGTGAACGAGATCTTCGTACACCGCGCCGTCAATCACCCAAAGCGGCTGCACATTGCCGAGGATGGACGCGCCGCCACGGATGTTAATGCGCGGCGCAGCGCCGAATGTGCCCGAAATGTTCTGGATATTGAGACCGGGAACGCGGCCTTCGAGCATGCGGCTCACGTCGTTGAGACCTTCGAGGCGCACATCGCTCATCTTCACGGCCGATGCTGCACCAGTATAGATGCGGTTGCGCACTTGTTGATAGCCGGTTACGACCACTTCATCGAGACTTCGCGTGTCTTCTTCCAATTGTATGCGCAACGTGTCGCTTGTTGTGATGCGAACACGGCGTGCGAGCATGCCAAGGTGGGAGACAAGGAGCGTTTTGCCTAAGGGACGAACGGAAGTCTTGAGCGTAAAGCGGCCTTCCTCGTTGGTTACAGTGCGCGCTTGCGTGTTGGTCAGTTGAACATGTGCGCCGGCAAGAGGAAGTCCACGCATATCGGTCACAATGCCCGTGACGGCCGCCGAAGTTTGGGCTTGGGCGACTGTGGCACCGCCTGTTGCAGCGCAGACAAGGGCGATGATGGCCGGAAGTTGAGAGGTTGAAGTCATTTGAGGCAGGATATAGCTTACCAGTTGAAGATTGCTCCACCATAGAGCCCGAAAGGGTGACCGGCGCGTAGGCCGGAAGGATGACGCGAGACGAGATAGCGCGCATTGGTCACGTTGATTGCGTTGATTGTGAGCGTTACGTGGCGATTGAGGCGCGCTTTGGCCGAGGCGTCGACGATGAAGTGCGAGGGAATGGTCTCGCTTTTGGGCATTGTTCCCTGTCCCGGCACGGTACGCATGGCGCCGTTGTAGCGCAGTCCCACGTTGAGTTCGTAACCGCGGTATTCCGCGCCGAGTTGTGCGTTGGCGGCGTGTCGGAAGATGTAGGGAATCTCGTCGCCCACGTGGACATCGCCCCAAGCATCGCTCGAAAACTCATTGCGCATCTCAGTGTGCGTATAAGTATAGGTGAGTTGGAGCGGGAAGGTCACGCGTCCGATGCGCGGTTGGGCTTGTGCGAGAAACTCCGCGCCGCCCACGGCCGCTTTGCCCACATTAAATTGTTCCAACGTGCCCTGTCCGCCCGCGGCGAGGAGGTCACTGCCGAGCATGTTGCGGTAGTTGTTGAAAAAGCCGATGGCTTCGATCTTCAACCGGCGCGAACTCCAGCGCGCACCGCCTTCAAAGTTGGTGCTGTTCTCAGCTTTTTGGTAGAGCGTGGCACTCGGCGGCGCAAAACCGCGGTGCACGCCACCCAAGAGCGAGAGTTGTGAGGTGAGTTTCACGTTAAAACCGAAACCCGGCAGCCATGCTGCGGCGTGATTGGGCGTTTCAATGCGCACCTTGCCGCTTCGGCGCGGATCGGCGGCGGTAAAATCGCGTTTCAAGAGACTCACGTCCTCATATCGCGCACCGGCGGTCAGTGTCCACGCACCGCGCGTCCATTTGGCCAGCGCATAGCCCGACCATGCGTGGGCTTCGGTGATGCGGTTGGAGTTGCTGCCCGGCAAACCCGGAAGGAAGGGCTGCATACGGCCGTCTTTCATCGCGTAGGCGTCGTCTTGTTGGAAGCGATCCTCATCGTCCAAGTGATAGCGGAGGCCTATTTCGGCCGTGAGCCAACCTCCCAGCGCATTGCCGCGCCATTCGCCCTTGCTTTGCACGCCGCGCGAATGATAGGCGCGGTGATTGGCGCGGAGCATCAGTGCTTGACCCGAGAAATTGCGCGCTCCGGTGAGCAGGTCGAAGTATTCGCGATTCACTTCGGGGTCGGCCAGCACATCGGCGATGGTTCTCCGCTCGGCCTTGGTCACGCCGGCGCGCACGTCGTTGAGTTTATACCAGTTGCGGAAGAAGTAATTATAATAAGCCTGTGAGGTAATGTTCCATCGGTAGCCGCCGTTCACCACATAAGTGGCCGCCCACTGGCTGTGACGCGTGGTGAGACGGTCGCGTTGTGCGCCGGCGTAGCGAAAATAGGGGTTGCGGGCAAAATCGCTTTCGGAGAGTCCGAGATAGGTTTCGTCGGAATGCTCGTCGGCATAGCCCGCTTTGAGTTCCAAGCGGTGGTTGATGCCCGAGTCGAAGGCCGTTCGCACCATAAACTTACCGGAAATGTCGTTGCGGCGGAAGCCTTCGCGCTCATCGGGGTCGCCTTTGCGGAAACCCTTCGAACGGTAGTGCAGATACTCGACCACAAAGCCCGTGTGCTTCCAACTGTTGCCCACGGTGGCGTAGGATTTGAACGTGTCGTAGCTACCGTAGGACGCATTGAGGCGGGCGGTGAAGCGCTGCGGCACTGCAGTGGAGACCAGGTTCACCGCACCGCCCGTGGTGAAGGGGCCATATTGTACCTGGCTGCTGCCTTTGAGCACTTCGATGGCCTGCATGCGCGCCACATTGGGGAAGTAGTAGGCTGCCGGTGCGGAGTAAGGCGCGGGGGCAATGAGAATGCCGTCTTCCATGAGGGAGATGCGTTCGCTTCGTTCGGCTTTCGTTCCGCGCAAACTGATGTTGGGGCGTAGGCCGAAGCCGTCTTCCTCGTAGACATTGACGCCCGGCACACTTTTGAGCAGGCGGTTGATATCGGTGTAGCCCATGCGCTGAATTTCTTGCGGCGAGATGTAGTAGGCTGATCCCGTGCGGTTGCGGGCTTCAAACTTACTTCCGAGCATTTGTCCGGCATTGACCACCACTTCCGAGATTTTCAATTCTCGACGTGTGGAGTCGGCACCGGTTGAATCGGGGGCAGCGTTGGTCGTGTGCGCGGGAATTGAGGGCACACTGCGGCCGGCCGCACTGAGAGGTACGAGCCCCATGAGGAGGAGTCCGAAAGGATAGATATCTCGCATAGAAAAAAGAGGGTGCGCAGGGCGCACTTCATTGCATATTTACAGACAGAGGTTTTGAACCGCGAAATTAAAAACTCTTATACGCGCACGCAATCACTACATGTGGGTATTTTGTGTCTGATAATTTGCAGTTGTTGTATGAAAATGATCCTTGTGTAGCATTTGTTTGTGTGTTATTCTTTTGTTCTTTTGAAATGTGAATGGTGGGGCGTGTGATACCTTATCGCACTCCCCACCTCTTGTGCAGAATTGTGCAGCGAGTTATGCATAAATGTGCTTCTTTCTGCAGAATCACCTCACTTTGGGCGCCAAAAGGACAAAGTGATGACGTAAATGGAGATTGGAGAAACGGAAGTTGGAACGCGTGTCGTGTTGCGTGGAAAACATGAGCGGAATTGTGGCGAGTGGGCGGCGAATAGCCCGTAGGATGTCTTAGATAAAGAGCCATTGCGCACCGACACCCCACGATGAAAGTGGGATTGTGGGAGGATAACCGAGCAGAAACGTCGAGTAGCGGATTTTCGACGTTCGTTTCGTTTCAAAACTTGTGGACTTTGGCTGAAAACTTGTCTGTTTTTGCAAGAAAGCCCACGACTTTTTGAGCAAAGTCGGCGACGTGGGTCGAAAATGGGATAAGGCGAAGAAAAAAGGGGCAACACCCACCGGAAAAGAGGCGAGAGTGGCTCGAGATGTGAAGAAGCAACAAGGGAAGGAAAACAAACAAAGCCTGCCGGTGGCAGACTTTGTCAATATTGAGATGGGAGAATTTCTCGGAAAAGAAGGAGGATGAATGGCCGGTGGCTGTCTTCATCTGCAAAGGGGGGGGAGGAGTTGTTCGTGGGGCACGATCGGTGCGCACGATGCGTGAGTTTTGCAGAACGAAACAACTAATCGCACCCTGAAAGCGGTAATTAGGAGTGGGCTTTGGACTTGGGACGCAAGCGCGAGCAGATCACTTCGCCCACCTTGTAGACGTAGCGCAGACAAAGCAGCGGAAGGGCGGAGGCCACTCGGTTGGTTTTCAACGCGCGCCGGTGGTCGCGGAGAATGGCGAGGTGGCTTTTCAGTCCTGAGGTGGAAGCGCCGCCCGTTCGCATGGTGACAAAATCGGCGGGGAGGTAGACGGTGCGGATTTTATGCACGAAGATGAGGCGAAGGAGCTGTTCGAAATCGGCCGCCACGGTGTAGGAGAGATCGAAGGTGCCATGTTGTGCATAGCATGTGCGGCGGCAGTAGAAAGAGGGGTGGGCGGGCATGAAGCCGAGGCGCATCATCCACGGCCGGAAGGGGCGCGAACTGTAATAGCGCGTCATCGTTTGCAGATCGCCGGGGGCAACGTAGTGCACATCGCCGTAACAGGCGTCGATATTGGGGTCGGCGAGCGCATCGGCCACGCGAGCGAGGACGTGCTCGTCGGTATAGAAGTCGTCGCTGTTGAGAATACCCACCACTTCACCCGTGGCGCGAGCAATACCTTTGTTCATTGCATCGTAGAGTCCGCGATCGGGTTCGCTGCACCAGTGAAGGCGCTCTCCGAGTTGGGGGGCAAATTGGCGAACGATGTCGGCAGTGTTGTCGGTCGATCCACCGTCGGCCACAATGACTTCAAAGTCGGTGTGGGTTTGGGCGAGAATCGAACGAAGGGTGTCGGAAAGGGTGGCACCACTGTTATAAGTGGCCGTGACAATGGAGATTTTCATGGGCGAGACGCGGCGGGAGTGCGCCGGCAGAGGCGGGGGATCAAAGGAAAGAGGATGTCGATGCGGAATTTTATCTTTGCGCGGAGCGAATAGGGGCTCTTTCGTGCTGTGCACGAGGCGTTGTCTCCGTGGCGGCGGAAGAGGATGAGCGGTTCGTGGAGAAACTCGACGCGACCGGTGAAGGCGGCGATGTTACCAATCCAAATATCGTGCATGGGGATGCGGCGCGGGAAGGGAAGCGAGCGGAGTAGCACCCGGCGGTTGAACGCCATGCAGCAGCCGAGGTAGAAATTGCGCATAAAGAGGTTGTACCACCGCCCTTCGTGGAGACGGGCGTGCGCAAAGAAGGAGGGGGCGGTGACGTTGAGAGCGTCGTCTGTGACGTGGCAGTCACTCACCACGCAGTCGGCGCCGGCTTTGAGTGCCGCGACCATGCGTTGCACCTTGCCTTCGAGCCACAGATCGTCTTGATCGGAGAGGAAAACGTATTCTCCTCGCGCTTGTTGGAGGGCATGTTCAAAATTTTGGATGGGCGACCCCGTGCGGGGGCCTTGAACGATGCGCACAATCGGGTTATTGAAGGCGCGCACCACGTCGAGCGTGCCGTCGGTGGAGCCATCATCGGAAATGATCACTTCGTCGTCGGGGCCTAATTGAGCGAGAATGGAACTCAACTGCTGGTGGAGTGTGGCAGCACCATTATAAGTAGCGAGGCAAACTGAAATCATACGTAAATGTGACAAAGCGGTTGTGCCGCTTGGGCGAAGCGGAGTGAGGTGTTCGCACAAAAGGATAAAAAAATGATGTGCATCACCGGTGCACATTGCTGCGAAAGTTAGTAACTTTTGAGAGCGTATGCAAGCACGCGGCGCGATTTTATGGGCAACTTTACGCTGTGATGTTTTGAATCGGGAGATTCGTTCGCTGTGATGTGAACGCTACAAGTGAGGTTGTGCGGCAGTGCAGCCGAGTGCCGGAGGAAAGATGGGAGGCGGTGATGGTCGCTTGGAATAAAATGATTACTTTTGCACTGACGGGTAACCCCCACTCGCTTGGTTTTGCGGTTACTCGAAAACTTGATTTGCTGATCTCCAAATTATATATAGCCATGTCTCAGAAAAAAAGCCCCGCGTGGAAGTCTTGATGTCCACTTACAACGCGATGAAGTTTGGTGCCGAGCAGTTGTCTTCGATTCTCAACCAGGAGGGAGTCGAGGTGCAGTTGCGGGTGCGTGATGACGGTTCGACCGACGGCACACAGCAATGGCTCGATGCCGAAGCGACGAAGGGGCATTTGGTGTGGTGGCAGGGCAAAAATCTGAAGCCGGCGCGTAGTTTTATGGAACTCTTGGCGAAGGCCGATGAAGATGCCGAGTATTATGCCTTCGCAGACCAAGACGATATTTGGTTGGCAGACAAATTGAGTGCCGCAGTTTCTCGTATGGAAAAGGATAAGGAAGCGCCGGCGCTCTATTTCTCGCGCACGCAGCCCGTCAATGAACACATGGAACCGCTGCAAGCGCTGACGTTTACGCCGCGTGTGACCTTCGGCGAGGCATTGATGTGCCATTTGGCCACGGGCCACACGATGGTGATGAACGCAGCACTGCGCCGTGTGGTACTGAAATATCGCCCCGACTTCTTGCCGATGCACGACATGTGGGTGTATTTGGTGGCTTTGGCCGTCGGTGCTAAGGTGTATTATGACGAGGTGCCGCATGTGCACTATCGCCAACACAGCGAGAATGTATTGGGGGCATACAATGTCGAAGGAGCGCGTGAGTCGCTTTATGCGCGTTGGCGCCGTCGTTGGGACGGATGGCGTGCGGAGACGCAGGAGTTTTCGCGCTTGGCAGACGAAATTCGTAAAGGATATTTCGAGGAGATGCCTGAAATAAATCGCCGTGTGCTCTCGCTTTTCCTCGATGCCAAGCAGAGCTGTTTCTCGCGTTTGCGTTTGCTCTGTTCGCCTGATGTGAGAAGTGGATATCGCCGCCGCAATGTGCGCTTTGTTTTCTCCATATTGGCCAATTCCTATTAGACAGATGCAAAACGACAGCGGGCACCGTGAATCATCACAGTGCCCGCTGTTTGTGTTTGGGGTGCATATAATTTAAGGAATTATCGGACGGTCATATCAAGTTCGCGGTCGTCAATGCGGCGAAGGATGTCCGCTTCTGTGCCGGAGAAGGGGCCGAAATGCTCGAGCTTGAGCGTACTCATGGCAGCGGCGTAGCAGCCGGCTTCACGATAGCCCGCCCCTTGTGCGCGTTTATAGAGGTAGCCCGTCATATAGGTGTCTCCACAACCGGTGGCGTCGGCGAGTTGACGCGGCGGATAGGCGCGAATTTCGACTAATTTGTCTTCGGCGTAGATGAAAGAGCCGAGGCTGCCTTCGGTGATGACGACTTCGCGGACGCCCCAGCCTTCTAAGCGGCGAGCCGCGGCAAGTACTTCCGTTTCGCCGGTAAGGACGTGCATCTCATGTTCGTTGACTTTGAGAATATCTACGTATTTCAGACACGCTTCCTTCTCTTCCCAATCACTGGCGAGGACGTTGGTGTTTTCGACCCGGCGCAGAAACCCCTGCACATCGAGCGATACAAGGCCTTTGGTGGAGAGATAGCGAATGAGATCGGGAGCAAAGTCGTCGGCCAATAGACTGCCAAGGTGGAAGATGTCGGCATGCACATCGGTGAGATGCTCGATGCGAAACGGATCGGCTTTCGACAAGACGCGTTGGGTGCGATGATCCGAATTTTCGCCGTAGGCATTTTCAAAATATACGGTGCCCGATCCCGGAATGAGCTTGACGTCGACCCCCATATTGCGGAGTTGTTCGACTGCAGCGTGGTCGCCTGCACCGACAGCCGTGACCAAACTAAATCGTGGATGCGGCAGACGAGCAATGCCGTGCGCAAAGTAGTAAGCCGTTCCGCCGTTGAGATGGTCGGTGTGTTGTGGGGTGATGATTTTGTCGTGGGTAATATGCCCCACGCAGCAAATCTTTTTCATGAACGCACGAGTTGGAGAAATTCGTCACGCAGTTCTGCGCGTTCGAAGTCACCGCATTGCGCTGTGGTGACGGTGCGAGAACATTGTTTCTCCACGCCACGCATTTGCATGCACATGTGGTGTGCCTCAATCATCACCATCACGCCACGAGGAGCCAAAGCAGTTTGCACCGCTTCGAGGATTTGGTGAGTGAGCCGCTCTTGTACTTGCAGTCTGTGAGAGAAAATATCGACGACACGAGGGATCTTCGAGAGTCCACAAATGAAGCCGTCGGGCAAATAGGCGACATGTACTTTACCGTAGAAGGGGAGCATGTGGTGCTCGCAGAGACTGTGGAACTCGATGTCGCGCACCAAGACCATTTGTCGCTGCTCCTCGGTGAATTTTGCACTGTTGAGAACGGCAATCGGATCCATGTTTTGTCCGGCCGTGAGGGTCGTCATGGCTTTGGCTACACGAGTGGGCGTTTTGAGCAGTCCTTCCCGCTGCGGATCTTCTCCGAGCAGTCGGAGTATTCGTGATAGTGGTGAGCGAGTTGGTCAAGGCGTTCTTGTTCAGTCATTATAGTGAAGTTATGAGAGTGCAGAGCGAAGCGCGAATTACTTACTTCGGAAGGGTGGTGTGCTGACGAATGAGGATGGGGCAAGCGACCACGGCTGCTTCGCTCGAGAGTCGTGCGGCACGGATGAGGCGCGCAAAACGAGCAGCGTCTTCTCGGCGCACAAAATTCCCCACGCGGCAGATCCATCGCGGAGCGATGAAATGAACGTAGGTGGAGATTTCAGGAAAGCGGCGGCGGATGTCTTTTTCCACTTGCAACGCCGCATTGCGCGAAGCACGATCGGCAAAACCGGTGTAGACTTGTACGCGAAATCCCTTCACATGTCGGTAGGTAACGGTTGCAGTCGCGGGAGATGTTGTGCCGGCAGCTGTAACAGAACTCGACGTGACGGGTGCAGTGGTCGGTTGTGTATTATGAGGCGCGTTTTCTCGAGGAGTTTTTGCGGGAGAGGACTGTTTTGTCTTCTCCGGTGCCGTATGATGATGTGTATTCTTGTCCACAACGGAGTCGCCATGGGCATGGTGAACGTGCTGTTGGAGAGAAAGTGGCATCATTTCGGTATGGGCGCGCGCTGTCGTTTGCGAAACCGGAGCGGTTGCAGAGAGCAGTACGGCTACCCAGCCGCGGGGAAAAGCAGAACGAGAAAAAAAGCAAGGGACATGGCCGCGACCTTATCAAAAGAAGATGGCCGCCACGAGAAGCACTCGCGACGGCCATCTCACGTGTTGTTTCCTAAAAAGGCTTTTCGAAACTCCGATTAGGCTTTCCAAGCATCGATGATGCCCTTGAAGTCAGCTGCGTTGAGCGAAGCACCGCCGATGAGACCACCGTCGATGTTGGGTTTCGCGAAGAGTTCGGGAGCGTTGCTGGCTTTGCAAGAACCGCCGTAGAGGATCGAAGTCGCATCAGCTGCTTCTGCGCCGAACTGGTCGGCCACGCACTTGCGGATGAAGGCGTGGATTTCTTCAGCTTGTTCAGCTGTAGCCGTCTTACCGGTACCGATAGCCCAGATGGGTTCGTAAGCGATCACCACGTTCTTCCACTGTTCAGCAGAGAGGTGGAATACGCTGCCTTCGAGTTCGGCCTTGCACACAGCTTCTTGTTCGCCGGCTTCGCGCTGAGCGAGGCTTTCGCCGATGCAGAAGATCACCTTCAAACCGTTGGCAAGAGCGAGGTCAACTTTCTCCTTCAAGATAGCGGGAGTTTCGTTGTAGTATTCGCGACGTTCGCTGTGACCGAGGATCACGTATTCAGCGCCGGTAGATTTCACCATTTCAGCCGAAACTTCGCCGGTGTAGGCACCCGAAGCTTTGTCAGCGCAGTTTTCTGCAGACACGGCCACGAGGCTGTGATCTACTACTTCGCTCACCTTAGCGAGGTGGATGAAGGGCGTACCGATGATCACTTCGCAGTTGGGCTTCTCCGCTTTGAGGAGATCATTGATTTCAGTAGCGAGCGCAATGCCTTCCTGGAGGTTCTTGTTCATCTTCCAGTTACCGGCAACGATGTGCTTTCTCATGATTGAGTGGATTTTTGAGATTTATAATGTGAGTAGACTTTGAAATAGCGGTGTCCGAGTTTGAGCCGATCGATCAAAACGAGCAGACCGAAGGGAATGACAAACCAAAGGAACAGCTTAAGGAATGCACGGCGCGCAGCATCAGACTGCGCATCGGGCGATAGGTCGAGATGACTTAATTCTTCTTCGTCGGGAAGGTTATTGTTGCTCCATTTCGCCACAATTCTTCCGTCGCGAATCAACACTAAACCGGGATTGGAGCGCACCAAGGCTTCCAACGTCTCCGCGGAACTCACCACAAAGGGATAAGCGGCGCCCGTTCGGTCGATCCAGCGCGAAACATCCTTGCCTGTGGTCGCCGTTGCGCAGAGAAAACGCATGCGATGGTCGCGCGCATAATCGTAGATGTCGTTCAGTCCGTCAGAGCAACCGGCATCGGCGGCCGCAAGGTTGGGAATCGTGGCAATGAAAACATTGCCGGTGTCGGCCAACAATTCATCGCCGATTTCCATTTCCGTACGCGGATCGATAAAGGAGAAGTCCTTGATCGTTGCGGCACGAATCACCTTGGTGTCCGTACGCACGTATTTCCACGTCGAGTCGGGAAGATTGTCCATCTTGAAGGTCGCCTGTTTGCCGTCTTTCATAGACGAACGACATTTCTTCTTCACCGCGCATTGCCTCTTCGATCTTCGTGCCGAGACGGTAGCCGGTGAAGTCGACCAGCGGGAGATAGTGCAACGAATAGAGTGCCACACCGATCATGTAGACCAGCGCAAAGAGCGAAAGCAACCATTGTGTGTGGCGTGAAATGATGCGCAGCGAATGTTGTCCGGCTATGAGGAGTAAGAGTGCGCAGGCCAGCAGCACAATGTTTTTAGCGAGCGTCTCGCCGTTGGTCAGTGTAATGGCATCGCCGAAGCAACCGCAGTCGGGTACGGGACTATAGAGGTAAATATAGACCGTCATCGCCGTCATGACGAGCATGAACAGGAAAGTGCCGATCGCGGTCAGACGTTTGCGCATGCCCAACAGCAGGTAGACGCCGAGGGTGAACTCAACCAGCGCAAGGGTAACGGCAGCCGCATCGAGGTAGAGCGAACCGGCCGGAATGTTCCAGCCCATGTGGTTGCAATACGCTTCGAGTTTGTGTTCCATGCCCATCGGGTCGAGCGCTTTCACGAAGCCCGAGAAGAGAAACGTCGCCGCCAACAGCCATTGCGCTAGGGTGGTCGCCACGCGCAAGACAATGCGCAAAGTCTTATTTTGAATCATGAGTCCGTTTTGAGTTGGGGAGTGAGTGGACGGGTTGTCCATCGTCGGGAGAACACCCGCTCAGCTCCTACGGATCGAGCAGCGGAGGTTCGATGCCGCGCAGAAAACGCTCGGTGGACGTGTCCGTTGTTACGATAAGTGGCCTTTCAGCCCCTCGTCGTCTTCGCCTTCCAACTCCAATTTGATGAGTGAGAAAACGGAATAGTTGATCATATCTTGATAGTTGGCGGCAACGCCTTCGCTGACCAAGGTTTTGCCGTCGTTCGATTCGATTTCTTTGGTGCGGAACACCTTCATCAAAATCAAATCCGTCATCGACGTCACGCGCATCAGTCGCCAAGCCTCGTCGTAGTCGTGGTTCTTAAGCAACATCAGCTCCAGCGTGGCCTGCGCCTGCCGGCGATAGTCGTCGATCACGCTCTCATCGTGCAGCGCCGCTTGGTCTTGTCCGTCGGCGGCACCGCGTTCGAGTTGAATCAGCGCCATGAGGGCGTAGTTCACAATGCCGATAAATTCGGGAGTGATGCCTTCGCCCACCCGCGTTTCGCCCTTCATTTGGAGAGTGCGAATGCGGTTGGCCTTAATATAGATCTGATCGGTCAGCGACGAAGGTCTCAGCACACGCCAAGCGGTGCCGTAGTCCTTCATCTTGAGTCGGAAGACCGACTCACATCGCTGCAGAATTTCTTCAAATTCCGTTTGGGTTGTCATGATGCCGAGCGCAAATTAGTAGCTGCGTGCCATGATCACACGTGCCACCGCAGGTTTGCCGCTCACCATGTCGACGCCCAAGTCTTCTTGGGAAATCTCGTTGGGGATGCAGCGAATGGTGGCCTGAGTTTCGGCCTTGATCTGCGCTTCTGTTTCGGCCGTGCCGTCCCAGTCGCAGACGAAGAAACCACCTTCTTTCACGCGCTCCTTGAACTCGTTGTAGTCGGTGCAGCGGTAGGTGCAAGCCTCGCGGTGTTGCAATGCCTTGTTGTAGATGTTCGCCTGAATCTCTTCGAGGAGTTGTGCCACGTGCTCTTCGATGCCTTCGAAGGGCAGCGTTTCCTTCTCGAGTGTGTCGCGGCGCATCAATTCGATCGTACCGTTTTCGAGGTCGCGACCGCCCATGGCCAAGCGTACGGGTACACCCTTCAGTTCATAGTCGGCAAATTTGAAGCCGGGGCGCTTGTTGTCTGCGTTGTCGTATTTCACGCGCAGCCCCTTCGCTTCGAGGCGTTGGGTGAGTGCGCCGAGCACCGCGTTGAATTTCTCTTCTTCGCCGTTCTTGAAAATCGGCACGATCACCACTTGAATGGGGGCTACATGCGGGGGAAGCACCAAACCATTGTCGTCGCTGTGGCTCGCGATGAGCGCACCCATCAGACGGGTCGATACGCCCCACGACGTGGCCCAAGCGTATTGTTCCTTGTTGTCTTTGTCGACAAACTTCACATCGAAAGCCTTACCGAAGTTCTGACCGAGGAAGTGCGACGTACCGCTCTGCAGCGCCTTGCCGTCCTGCATCATCGCCTCGATGGTGTAGGTGTCGAGTGCACCGGCAAAACGCTCGGTGGCGCTCTTCACGCCGCGTACCATGGGGATGGCGAGCACGTCTTTGGCAAAGTCGGCATAGACGTCGAGCATCTGCTTGGCGCGTGCTTCGGCCTCTTCGCGGGTGGCGTGCGCCGTGTGGCCTTCCTGCCAAAGGAATTCAGACGTGCGGAGGAACAGGCGAGTGCGCATTTCCCAGCGCATCACATTGCACCATTGGTTGCAAAGCACGGGCAGGTCGCGCCATGATTTGATCCAACCGCGGTAGGTGTTCCAAATCGTCGTTTCGGAAGTGGGGCGAATGATGAGTTCCTCTTCGAGCTTTGCAGCGGGATCCACCACTACGCCGTCGCCTTCTTCGTTGGTCTTGAGTCGATAGTGGGTCACCACGGCACACTCTTTGGCGAAACCTTCCACGTGCTCAGCCTCTTTTCGAGAGATAACTTTTCGGGATGAGCAGGGGGAAGTAGGCATTTTGCACACCGGTTGCTTTGAAGCGCGCATCGAGTGCTTGTTGGATGCGTTCCCAGATGGCATAGCCGTAAGGCTTGATCACCATGCAACCGCGCACAGGCGATTGTTCGGCGAGATCAGCTTTCACGACAAGTTCGTTGTACCAGCGCGAATAGTCCACGCTGCGTTTGGTGAGGTCTTTAAGTTCTTTGGCCATTATCGATGGTATGTGTGTATTCTATCGTGCGTCGAAGCCGCGCCGTGCGTGTGCACGATGCAGCAGGACTCTTTACGCAGGCAAAAATACAAAAAACTGATGGATTGCATCGTTTTATCCTGCGAAAATCGCGCCGCCCGTCACATTCTCGTCCTCCTTTTGCTGTTGCATTTCTCCCTTGTCGGAGTGGAAGACAAGCTGCTCGCCCCCCTCATCTCAAAAAAATACACTACTTTTGCACACATCGCAATCCCAATTCCCTTTGCTATGTCTGTCATTGCTCAATCTTCTGTCGTCAGTCGGCTCCACCACATGTGGAGCAGCGGACAGTTGCCGCACGCCCTCTTGCTGGCCGGTCCCTCCGGTGCCGGACAGATGGCGGTCGCCCTTGACTTTGCGCGCCTCCTCCTTTGCGAAAAGCCCGAAGGCAGCGGCGAAGCAGCCCGCCCTTGCGGCACTTGTCCCTCCTGCCGCATGGTGGAACGCTATGCGCACCCCGATTTGCATTTCTCCTTTCCTGTGATCCGACCGAAAAACGCTTCGAGCACGTCGCAGGTGGTGAGCGACTTGTGGATCACCGAGTGGCGCGCCATGCTCACCGACGGGGCCTATTTTGACCTCGACGAATGGGGGCTGCGCATGGGCATTGAGAAGCAGCAACCCTGCATCTATGCCGACGAAAGCGACGAACTACTGCGCAAAGTGAGCATCGTTTCTGCACGTGGAGGCTACAAAGTGGTCATTGTTTGGTTGCCGGAATTGATGAACGTCACCTGTGCCAACAAGATTTTGAAGTTGCTCGAGGAACCGCCGCGCCAAACGCTCTTTCTGCTCTGCTCCGATCATCCAGAACAACTGCTGGCTACCATCATTTCGCGCACCCAACGGGTGGCGTTCAAGCCGCTCACCGAAGCCGAAATTGCCGAAGCGCTGATGCGCGAACGCGGTCTTTCGGCCGAAGACGCTGCCCGCACAGCGCATCGCGCCACCGGCAGTTACACCCGCGCACTCCGTCAACTCACCGTCGGTCACGACGAACAAGAGTTTCTCGACATGTTCGTGCTCCTCATGCGCAAATGCTACCTGCGCGACATCAAAGAAATGTATGCTTGGGCGGAACGCATGGCCACTTGGGGGCGCGAGCGGCAAAAGTCCTTCTTGGACTACGCCCTGCAACTGGTGCGCGAAAACTTTGTCTACAATTTCCATTTGCCGCAACTCAACTACCTCTCGCAAAGCGAAGAAGATTTCTCGCGCAATTTCGCCCGTTTCGTCAACGAAGCCAATATTCTCGGCATCACGGCCGAACTGACGAGTGCGCGCCGCGACATCGCTCAAAACGTCAATGCGCGCATGGTGTTCTTTGACTTTGCGCTCAAAATGATCGTCTTGCTCATCCCGCCCAAACAGTAGTCGGCTTCCACCCGCCCTCGTGCTGTTGCGGCGAGACACTGCGATCTCCATCACTCACCTCAAAAAAAAGTAGTCCTCATGCTCGATCTTTTTATTCTCATTGTCCTCGTTTGGAGCCTTTATTCGGGTTGGCGCGCCGGCCTCGTTCGCGAAATTAGTTCCATGGTGGGTTATCTCGTCGGTTTGCTCATCGCCGCCACTTGCTACTCATCGTTCGGGCAGTATTTAGCTGTCTCGGGCAGCGAACCCAACATCATCACCTCGCTCATCGCCTTTGCGCTGCTTTGGATTCTCGTGCCCATTGCCTTGGGGTTTGTGGCCAACATGCTCACTCGCACGCTGCGAGGTTTGCATCTCGGCTGGCTCAACAGTCTGCTCGGCGCTGCGGTTTCGTTGTTGAAGTTTTCGATTCTGCTCAGTTGCCTGCTTTCGGCCATGAGTGCCCTCGGCATCCTCAACGAGCAGCGCACGGCATCGTCACAACTCTATGCACCGTTCAAATCCATTTTGTCGGAGGCGGTGGATCATGTGGTGACGAAATCGGCTGCCGGTGCAAAGTCCGATTCGGCAGACCATGAGCGCTCAGACACGACTTGGATAGATGTTCAACATTGAAAGGGGAAACGAACCCCACTGTTTTGAGAGAAAATACGACGTGAATTGGCGAAAACACGTCGTGTTTTTTCTTCTTCCTGTGACCTTCCGTTTATGTGCGTCGAGGCGTGCATCCTTTCCGTCCCTCGCGTGCGCGAAATCGCGCGCGCATCACCGATTTGCAGCTTTTTTGCCTTCACCTTGGCGCAATGGGGTTGTGTAATGTTTTGTTTTATAAGGAGATATGTCGATCAGAAGGGTGAAGGAAACACTCCTTAAGAAAATGCATCTTACTGAAAAAAATTAAGGGGATTGCGAAATCTAAAAAATGCCATATTCCTTCACCTCATTTGTTCACCTTTTCGCAGAGGTCATTTCCGAAAAAAAACGGGTGAAGGAAAGGTGAAGGCAAAATTGGGTGGAATCTTCACCCTCAATCTGTTGATTCATAGAGCGTAAAGCGCGATGGGTGAAGAGGTGAAGGCAAAAAACGAAAAACGGTGGACGCGCGCGTAATGCACGCGCGTGAAGGCAGATTTTAGGTTCACCTTTTTCGGCCACTTTTTCGAGCTGCGGAAAGCACGATCTCGGGCTGCCCAAAAACGCGGTAGCCGAGTCGCAAACGAACGTCCTCACGAAGAGAAAAAATAATGCGACGAAAAAAGTAAGCCAAAGCTTTGTGTATCGAGCGGATTATTCGTACTTTTGTCGTGCAATCAAGTCAACGACCCGCTACTGCGGAGTCCCGACGCCAACAAAGAAAGATTATATATTCTAACTCACATAGTTATGGTAAATTACAAAGACCTCGGCCTCGTGAACACTCGCGATATGTTCGCCCGTGCCGTTAAAGGCGGTTATGCAATTCCCGCTTTCAACTTCAACAATATGGAGCAGCTTCAGGCTATCATCAAGGCTGCAGCTACTCAAAAGAGCCCCGTGATCCTTCAGGTGTCGAAGGGCGCTCGCGAATACGCTAACCCCACGTTGCTTCGCTACATGGCACAAGGTGCTGTGGCTTACGCTAAGGAACTCGGTTGCGAACACCCCGAAATCAGCCTTCACCTCGACCACGGTGATAGCTTCGAAACCTGCAAGAGCTGCGTAGACTCCGGCTTTAGCTCGGTGATGATCGACGCTTCTGCACTTCCCTTCGAGGAAACATCGCCCTCACTAAGCAGGTCGTTGAATATGCACACGCTCACGATGTGACCGTTGAGGCTGAACTCGGTGTACTCGCCGGTGTGGAAGATGAAGTTGCTCACGAAGAGAGCCACTACACGAAGCCCGAAGAAGTGATCGAATTCGTGGAACGCACGGGTTGCGACTCGCTCGCCATCTCTGTAGGTACCAGCCACGGTGCTTACAAGTTCAAGCCCGAACAGTGCACGCGCGATCCGAAGACGGGTCGTCTCGTTCCTCCCCCCCTCGCCTTCGACGTGCTCGCCGCTATCGAAGAGAAGCTCCCCGGTTTCCCCATCGTGCTCCACGGTTCTTCGTCGGTGCCCCAGGAAGAAGTGGACACGATCAACAAGTACGGCGGTAAGCTCCCCGATGCAGTGGGTATCCCCGAAGAACAGCTCCGCCAGGCTGCTGCTTCTGCCGTTTGCAAGATCAACATCGACTCTGACTCGCGTCTCGCCATGACGGCTGCTGTGCGCAAGGTCTTCGCTGAGAAGCCCGGTGAGTTCGACCCCCGCAAGTACCTCGGACCCGCTCGCGACAACATGCAGAAGCTCTACGAACACAAGATTGTGAACGTACTCGGCTCGAACAACAAGCTCGCTCAGTGCTAAGCACATCGACTTTAGGGCAGTGCTTTTAGGCGCTACCCAACAAATAAGCGCGACACTTCTCCGCAATGAGAGGTGTCGCGCTTCTTTTTGTGTCTATTGTTTTGAGTACTCTCGGTATGCTTTGTGTCGACGGTTGCAGAGTGGGAGTTAGAAACGGAGATTTAGTAGGCGTTGTAGACAGGAGATGATTCTTCCTAAACAAAGGGGTGTTTGCGCCCTGTGGTGCGCTTAAATGGATAAGGCTAAGGGGGAAGAACGTCCGGAGCGCCCAAGGTTGCGCGAGGAAGCGTCAATGCTGCGCAGCGCGCTTTGCACCAAACGTGCGGGGAGATTGAGGGCTGCAAGGTGGCACAAGGCTTTGCCCGATGTGGGAGGGGGAAGTAAAAAAGACACGGCTCAGAGGGCATAGCGCGATCTGAGCCGTTTTCCTATGAATGACATAGCCGGACACTTCGCAGTGTCCGGCTACTCAAATAACCAATCTTCTTAGCCTTGGCGCATGCCGGTCTAATCAACATTAGACCCGCGCCCGGCTTCGTTTTGTCAAGTCACGGTTTAGTATGCTCCCAATTGAGCCTTCACTTCCTCGTCGACACGAGCGGCGAAAGCATCAATGGTCATGACTTCTTGTTGTCCGTCGCTGCCTTGCATGCGCACGGCCACTGTGCCGTCGGCAGCTTCCTTTTTCTCCGACTACGAGGAGATAGGGGATGTGCTTCATTTCGTTGTCGCGGATCTTGCGGCCGATCTTTTCGCTACGATCGTCTACGAGCGTGCGTACATCTTGGGCTTCGAGACGCTCGCGCACTTGCTGAGCGTAGTCGTTGTATTTGTCGGAGATGGGGAGTACAACGGCTTGGTCGGGGGGTGAGCCAGAGGGGAAGCGACCGGCGGTGTGCTCGATGAGCACGGCCACGAAGCGTTCGAGCGAGCCGAAGGGGGCGCGGTGAATCATCACGGGGCGGTGCTTCTGGTTGTCCTCGCCGGTGTATTCGAGCTGGAAGCGTTCGGGGCAGGTTGTAGTCCACCTGGATCGTTCCGAGCTGCCAGCGACGGCCAATGGCGTCTTTCACCATGAAGTCGAGCTTCGGGCCGTAGAAAGCGGCTTCGCCATATTCGATGCGGGCGTTGAGTCCCTTCTCTTCACAGGCCTCGATGATGGCTTGTTCGGCGCGTTCCCAGTTCTCTTCCGAACCGATGTACTTCGAACGGTCGGTTTGGTGACGAAGCGAGATCTGCGCTTCGTAGTTCTCGAACTTCAGCGATTTGAAGATGATGAGGATGATGTCCATCACGTTGAGGAACTCCTGCTTCACTTGGTCGGGACGGCAGAAGATGTGGGCATCGTCTTGCGTAAATCCACGTACACGGGTCAAGCCGTGGAGCTCACCGCTCTGTTCGTAGCGATAAACGGTGCCGAACTCGGCGATGCGGAGGGGGAGATCCTTGTACGAACGGGGCTTCCAAGCGAAGATTGCGCAGTGGTGGGGGCAATTCATGGGCTTGAGGAAGTATTCTTCCCCTTCTTCGGGCGTGGTGATGGGTTGGAAGGAATCTTTACCGTATTTGGCGTAGTGGCCGGAGGTGACGTAGAGATTCTTCGAACCGATGTGCGGCGTGATCACCTGTTGGTAACCAAACTTCTTCTGAATCTTCTTCAAGAAGTCTTCGAGGCGCAGGCGCAGGGCTGTACCCTTGGGCAACCACATGGGCAGACCCTTGCCGACGAGTTCGGAGAACATGAAGAGTTCCATTTCCTTACCGATCTTGCGGTGGTCGCGACGCTTGGCTTCTTCCAACAAGGCGAGATATTCGTCGAGGAGCTTCTTCTTGGGGAAGGTGATACCGTAGACGCGGGTGAGCATGGGGCGCTTCTCGTCGCCGCGCCAGTAGGCGGAGCTGACGGCCATGACTTTGCAAGCCTTGATGGGCGCGGTGCTCAACAAGTGCGGGCCGCGGCAGAGGTCGGTGAAGTTACCTTGGGTGTAGGTGGTGATGTTGCCGTCTTCGAGGTCGGCGATGAGTTCGTTCTTGTAGGTCTGACCGCGATCGCCGAAGAATTGGAGCGCATCGGCCTTGGAGATGGGGGCGCGTTGGAGCGCTTCCTTTCGTTGGGCGATTTCGATCATCTTCTTCTCAATCTTGGCGAAATCTTCTTCGCGAATCACAACACCTTCGGGGGGCATTACATCGTAGTAAAACCCATTTCGATGGCGGGACCGATACCGAATTGCGTACCGGGCCAGAGTTCTTGAATGGATTCGGCCATAAGGTGTGCCGAGGTGTGCCAGAAGGTGTGTTTACCTTCGGCGTCTTCCCATTTGTAGAGGGCGATTTCGGCATCTTCGGTGATGGGTCTGTTCAGTTCAACGGTCTGTCCGTTCACGCCGACGGAGAGCACCTCTTGTGCCAGGCGCTGCGAAATGCTTTCGGCGATTTGTAGCCCGGTGACTCCGCTTTCGTATTCGCGGACACTGCCATCGGGAAAGGTAATCTTTATCATCGTAACTGATCGTTATGTTGTTTGTGTGTGAATGGGCGAACTAGTTGAAGTTCGCTGTCGAGGGCGATCGAAGGCAATGTGTTTCGCTCGCGTGAAAAAGCGCGAGCGACCGTTCTGTTTCCTCGCCCCTGCTGTGGATAGTTGGCTCGTTGCCAAATAGATGATTTGGCAAAGTTAGTTTATATGAGTCGAACGGCCAAGGGAAACGGGAGTTTTATCGGATCGCGCCGATGATTTCGTGAACGTCTTTCACGCCGTGTTCGTCGCACCAAGTGTTGATGCCGTCGATGACCTTCATTGTCACGCCGGGATCGATAAAGTTGGCAGTGCCGATTTGCACAGCGGTGGCACCGCACATCATAAACTCGATGGCATCTTGTGCATTCATGATGCCGCCCAGTCCGACAACGGGAATTTTTACGGCGCGGCTCACTTGATGCACCATGCGCAGGGCGACAGGCTTGACGCATGGGCCGGAAAGTCCGCCGGTGCCGATGCTCAGGCGCGAAACGCGGCGCTCAATGTCGACACTCATTCCCCATAAGGGTATTGATGAGCGAAACGGAGTCGGCACCTTCGGCTTCCACTGCGCGCGCAATCTCGGCTATGTCGGTGACGTTGGGCGAAAGTTTGACAATGAGCGTCTTGGGATAGGCGGCGCGGACAGCTTTGACGACCGAAGCGGCACCGGCGCAAGTCACCCCGAAAGCCATTCCGCCGTCGTGGACGTTGGGGCAGGAGATGTTAAGTTCGATGGCCGGAATGCCGTCGAGCGCGGCGATGCGGCGGGCGCATTCGGCATAGTCGTCGGGCGAAGAACCGCTCACGTTCACAATGGCGTGCGAACGAATGTCGGTGAGTTGGGGATAGATGTGTTCGGCGAAGTAGTCGACACCTTTATTTTGGAGACCCACGCAGTTGAGCATGCCTGATGCCGTTTCCGCCATGCGTGGATAGTCATTGCCTTCGCGAGGGAGGAGGGTGGTGCCTTTCACGATGAAAGCGCCGAGTCGATCGAGATCGACAAAGTCGGCAAATTCCACTCCGTAGCCGAAAGTGCCGGAAGCGGTCATCACCGGATTTTGTAGGGTAAGAGAACCGAGGTTCACTTCGAGATGTGCCATATTATAATGTCGGATTGAAGCCTTTGAATGTGGGTTGGGCGCAGCGGCTGTTGTCGCGGAAGTAAGGCGCAGCGCTGTTGACGTTGCCCCATTGCGGGGAAGCAACGAAGAAGTGTCGTAGCGAGGAGGAGCTGAAGCCATCTTTCGGTAAATCGGCGCACCGCTTGGTGGGCACTCCTTGTGCAGACGACAAAGGGCGGTGGGTTATTGCCAGGTGAGTTCGTCGATGTCAAACACCGGTCCTTCGGTGCAGACACAAACATTGCCGCGTGTGGTTTTCTCCACGCAGCAGAGGCAAGCCCCGATGCCGCAGGCCATCATGTTTTCGAGCGAAACGCGGCAGGCATATCCCTTTTTGTCGAGAGAGGGCGGCGACCGCTTTCATCATCGGGACGGGGCCGCAGGCGGCCACTAAGTCAAACTGCTCCGTGTTCCACACCGAATGCTGGGTGACGAAGCCTTTTTCGCCGGCGCTGCCGTCTTCGGTGGTGCAACAGAGCATGCCGATTTCAGCAAAACGCTCGCGTTGCAAAATGTCACGATCTGCGCGGCCGCCGAGCAGGAACACGGGCGTGTGTCCCGCTTCGCGCAAGACGCGTCCGTAGTAGAGCATCGGTGCTGTGCCGACACCGCCCCCGACGAGCAACACGCGGCGCGCACCTTCTGCAATGGGGGGTACGGGGAAGGCATTCCCCAGGGGGTAAAGGCAATTCAGAAAATCGCCTTTGCGAAGTTTGGCCAAGGCTCGTGTGCCGTCGCCGACAAGGTGGATGAGCAAGTCAAAAGTTCCGGCGGCGACATCCGCGTCGTTGATCGAAATGGGACGGCGCAAAAAAGTGGTCGGTGAACCTTCGACGGCCACTTGCACAAATTGCCCCGGAAGGATGGGCGGGAGTTCGCTTTTCCCGATCTCGAAGGTGCAAGAGCAAGTAGTCTTCGCGAAGCATTTCCGCGCGTTCGACGAGGAGGTCTTTGGCAAATTTCTTCATGTTGGGGGACTGTCTATGGTGATACGTTGCAAAAATACGAAAAAGCCCCGAGCCAATGCCACTCTCTCTCGGCTTTTCGTTATCTTTGTCGACACCGTTATTTCAATTCTTCTTGAATTATTCTTTATTCCTTACCTCACTCTGCATGAAACGCCTACTTCTTTCGTTTCTTCTTCTCCTCTTTCTGCTGCCTCTATCGGCGCGCCGCATAATCAAAGTGGCCTGCGTGGGGAATAGTATCACCTACGGCACCGGTGTGGCCAACCGAGAGCAGAAGGCTTACCCCGTGGTGCTGCAACGTCTGCTCGGCAAAGGCTATCAAGTGGAGAACTTCGGCAAACCCGGCGCCACCTTGTTGCGTCGCGGCCATCGTCCTTATTTTGATCAACCCGAATTTCGCGCCGCGTTGCAGTTTCGTCCCGATATTGCCGTGATTCATTTGGGCATCAACGACACCGATCCGCGCAACTGGCCGAACTATCGCGACGAATTTCATCCCCGATTATCTCGCACTCATCGATTCGTTGCGCGCAGTCAACCCCCATGTGCGCATTCTCGTGGCGCGCTTGACGCCGATCGGCGTCGATCATCCGCGTTTTGACAGCGGAACGCGTAAGTGGCGCGAAGAAATTTCGCAAGCCGTGCAGCAAGTGGCCGAAATCGCCCGTGTGGAGTGGATAGATTTCTACGCTCCCCTGGTGCCGCACCCCGATTGGTTGCCCGACGCGGTGCATCCCGATGCGCGCGGTGCCGAAGTTTTGGCGAAAGTGGCCTATGCCGGTATCACGGGGCGTTACGGCGGACTACAACTTCCGCCGGTTTTTGCCGACAATATGGTGCTGCAGCGCGCCATGCCTTTCTATATGAAAGGAAAGGCCGACGCCGGCGAAACGGTGGTGGTGCGTTTGGGCGGTAAAGAGTTGGCGAACGGCGTGACCGATGCGCGCGGGGTGTGGAATGTGCGCATTCCTGCGCTCACGGCCGTGGACAGTACGACACTCACCGTCTCCACCGCTCGCCGAACGCTCACTTATCGCAATGTCGCTGTCGGCGAAGTGTGGTTGTGTTCGGGACAGTCGAACATGGCATTCAAGTTGCGACAAGCCGCCGACGCTTCTCGCGACATCGCCAAGGCGACTGATCGAGGATTGCGCCTCTATAATATGCAACCGCGTTGGGAAACCGACAACGTGGAGTGGGATAGTACGGCCGTCGACTCCGTGTCGCGCTTGCAATACTTCCGTCCTGCGCAGTGGGTAGCCTCCTCCCCTCAAAATGCTGCGGACTTCTCGGCCGTGGCTTACTACATGGGGCGCATGTTGCGCGACAGTCTCCGTGTGCCGGTGGGCTTAGTCTGCAATGCCGTCGGCGGAACGCCGATTGAGTCGTGGATTGACCGCCCGATGCTCGAAGAATACTATCCGCAAGTGTTGCGCCATTGGAAAAACAACGATTTCGTGATGGACTGGGTGCGCGGGCGTGCGACGAAAAACCTCGCGCGTCGTCCCGGCGGTCGCCACCCTTATCATCCCGCCTATTGCTTTGAGACAGGCATGGTTCCGCTTTTGGATTTTCCGTTGCGCGGAGTGGCCTGGTATCAGGGCGAATCGAATGCGCACAACCCCGACTCTTGGCGCTTTGACCTGCTGGCACGAAGTTGGCGAATGCGAATGGGCGATTTCAGCCTCCCCTTTTATGTTGTGCAGCTGTCCGGCATCGAGCGTCCGTCGTGGCCTTGGATGCGCAACACGCAGCGCATTGCACAGCGGAGCGTCTTTGCCACGCAAATGGTGGTAAGTTCCGATTTGGGATTGCGCCACGATGTGCACCCGCCCTACAAACGTCCGGTGGGCGAACGTCTCGCGCAATCGATGTTGCGTCACACTTACGACCGATCCGGCGCACCCGTTTCTCCCGAAGTGGGAGCGAACAGTAAGGTGGACGGTGACCGTGTGCAACTCGATCTGCGTGAAGCGAAAGGTCTGCACGGCAGCGACGGACAAGCCTTGCGTGGTTTTGAAATCGCAGGCGAGAATCAACTCTTCTTTCCGCCACCGCAGCGTTGAACGAAGACGGAAAACTCATTCTCCGTGCGCCGAAGGTTGCGCAACCTCGCTATGTGCGTTACGGTTGGCAGCCCTTTCCCACCGGCAATGTCGTGAATGGCGCCGGTCTTCCGTTGGGCACATTCAGCATCTCGCTCTGATCGTGAGCGTCGCCTCACAACTTGTGTGAAACGTATCGTTCAAGTGTCCGGCCGGCGAGTTGTTTGCAGGCGTTTTCAACGCGTAAAAACGAAAAAGTTCCCAGTTTTTTCGATCATTCCTTGTGTAGTTGCGCAAGAGTGCCTATCTTTGCACCGCAATCGAGGGCTAAGGCTTTCTGATTGGGCGCTTAGCTCAGCTGGTTCAGAGCGTCTGCCTTACAAGCAGAGGGTCGGGGGTTCGAATCCCTCAGCGCCCACAACTATATATTACGGAATTCAAATAGCAGCAATTCATCTTCTGATGAGTTGCTGCTGTTTTGTTTTGTGCAGCAGGTGGAAAGAGCGAGGAAAGTCAAGCGCTCTCGTCGGTAGGTGGTGGTCAAAGGGGAAAAGGGCCTGCGCCGGCGGTAGAAAACTGTACGAAAGAGTGGGGAAGTGCCCCATCTCGTTCGGCAGATCGGGAAGAAAAGAAAGAGGCGCGAGAAGAGACTGGAAAAAAACAAGACGACTTTTGCCGGAAAATGGACTACTTTTCGCGAAAAAGTAGTGAGGGAAATAAGGAAAAAAGTACGCGGGAGGGAATCCGTCTTTTTCGCGCAATGAGAGCAGGCAACTCACTGCCTTTCGCTTGTAACGTGAGGGAGAAAGCGTAGGCCATGTTCGCGATAGCGCGCAAAGTTTTTATTCCTTTGGAAATCGGTGTCGGTTGTGAGGGGGAACCTGCCCACCGGTGTGGGAGAATGGCGAACCCCCGGGAATATGATCGCTTTCGTGAAGGGAAGAACAGAATTTTTGTCATTGCGATAAGGGGACTTGTAGGGTATAATTCTTTGGCTTTCTTGCGGTGTTTGGCTTGTAAAAGAAATTCGGAGAGATGGAGTGTCGCCATGTGGAGGGGGCGGAGAAAATACAAGTCGGCCGTTTGAAGTGAAACCCTTGTTGCTTGCTGCTAAACCCCTCCGATTGAGCAATAGATGCGAAAGGATAACGAAATAATGCCCAACTGCTCAACCGAGGTGCCCGAAGGGGCGAAACGTCTTCTTTGGCTTTTTTTGACAACTGATTTCGTGAATGAAAGAAACGTAGAGAAGTGGTCTTTTTAATGAGCGCGTAAATGGGGAAAGCACTTGCGGTAAAGCGTAGAAAAAGTACAATCTTAGGCAGCGCGAGGAAGGGGCTTCATTCAATAAGTTGGCAGTAGGTTTTCGTTCTTGGGGTATGGGTTCGGGAAAAACTGCACGTCAGTCGCTCGCTTGTGCAATTTCTGTGCAGTTAAGGCGACATCGAAAAAAAGCTGTTTGAGTAAATATCTTACATTGCCTCGCCAATCCTTTGGCAATACGGAGATTATATATTACTTTTGCATAGACGCCCTGTTTTCATTTGTTGCGTGATGCGGCGCGTTAAATCGAATAACAATACGAACCTGAGAGGTTTACCTCTTTCAACCCTACTGCTCAATGGGAATATTTTCCAAACTCTTCGGTCGAAAAAGACGCTGAAAGCAACGCGCCCGGATGGCGTGTGGGAGGAACCGAAGACTTCATGACCTTGATTCGTGTTTACTACCAAGCGGTGATGGCCACCAATTTCGGCCTGCATGATCTGCGTATGTTGCCTGATTTGCGTGTGTTCAAGCAAACTCTGAAGGTGCCGACGGTGAATAATCGCATCGGACCGGGCGAAAAGAAAAAGTGCCGCACGATGATGAACGAGTTGTACGGCATGCCCGAAAGTTTTTTCGATGAAATCGACAGCAGCGTTAAGCGCAATTGCCGCAAGGTGAACGACATGCAGACCTATTTGATGCAGTTCCAAGGTTTCTCGCAGGAACTGATGATGCTCATGGGTAATTTGCTCAATTGGAAATTCCGTTTGCCCGGTTTCCTCAAGGGCGTACTGCGCAACCTCACCGCAAAAGCCGTGCACGATATCTTCGAAAAGAACAGTTGGAAAGACGATGCGGTGCGCAAGTCCGTTTTGGCCGTGCGTCAGTACAGTCAGAAGTTGGGCTACTCCGAAACTTGGATGACCGAATTCGCCTACAATGTCCTGATTCTTGCCAAGAAAGAGCCTAAAGCCGACGCAACGGCCGACGAATAAATGCTGAATCTATCGCCCCCTGCGGGCTGCAACGCATGACCGAACAAGAACAACGTACATTACAGCTTTTTGAGACGCGAACGCGTCAGCTGATCTTGCAATACCGCGATGCTTCCGAGCTCAACCGGCAATTGCAGGACGAGTTGCGTGCGCGCGATCGGCAGATCGAGGAACTCAAAGCGCAACTCGAAGCGCTCACAAAAGAATATGCCAATCTCAAAACAGCCAAAATGATTCAAATCAGTTCGGGCGAGAACGCTTCGGCGCAGAAACGCATTGCAAAGCTCATTCAAGAAATAGACAAGTGCATTGCAACGCTCAATGTCTGAACCCCAAACGACCACCCCCACCCGTAAGCGTCATGGCAGAATACACCGACAAACTCTCCATACAGTTGCACGTCAACAGCCGCCCGTTGCAGATTACAATCGACCGCGCGAAGGAAGCCACCTATCGCGAGGCCGCGAATCTGATCAATGAGCTCTTCAACCAATATCGCGCCTCCTTTCCCAATCAAACTCCGGAGAAATATGAGTCGACGGTCTTGGTGGACTTGGCTTATCGGTTGATTGAAATGGAAAAAAATGCCGATACTTCGCCCTTTGCGGAGACGATCGGCAAATTGAATGACGAAATTGAAGAAGCACTCGGCCAACCCACCCTGATGGTCGAAAACTAATGTGTGCTTTCCTCATTATATAATAAGACTACCTACTTATCACATCAATGAATTTAACTCTACTCATCATCGCTTTGGTCTGCATCGTCATCGGTGCCGGCGGCGGATATCTCCTGTTCCGATATGTGTTGACCGGAATGCTCAACCGGCAGTTGGAAGAGGCTGAAAAAGAAGCTCAAGTCATCAAAGAGAAAAAACTGCTCGAAGTCAAAGAGAAATTTCTCAACAAGAAAGCGGAACTCGAAAAAGAAGTGCAGCAGCGAAGCCAGCGCATTTTGCAGTCGGAAAACAAACTCAAGCAGCGCGAGATGGTCATCAATCAGCGCCAAGAGGACGTGAACCGTCGCAAGCAAGAACTCGATTCGCAGCAAGGCCGACTCAAGAATCAAGAACAACTCCTTGCCCGCAAGGAAGAAGAGTTGGGGCGTATGCACGAACGGGAGATCGCCAAACTCGAAGAGTTGTCGGGCATCTCGGCCGAAGAGGCGCGCAATCATCTCATCGAGAGTTTGAAGGCCGAAGCACAGACGCACGCCCAAAGCTACATCAACGAGATCATGGATGAGGCGAAAATCAATGCCAACAAAGAGGCGAAGCGTATTGTTATTCAGACCATTCAGCGTGTAGCCACCGAAACGGCAATTGAAAACAGCGTCACGGTTTTCCATATCGAGAACGACGATGTGAAAGGTCGCATCATCGGCCGTGAGGGACGAAACATCCGTGCATTGGAAGCGGCGACCGGCGTAGAAATCGTTGTCGACGACACGCCCGAAGCCATTGTAATCAGCGCTTTCGACCCCGTTCGTCGCGAAGTGGCGCGTTTGGCATTGCACAACTTGATTTCTGACGGCCGTATTCACCCCGCGCGCATCGAAGAAGTGGTGAGCAAGGTGAAAAAGCAGGTCGACGAAGAAGTGATCGAAACGGGTAAGCGTACGGCGATTGACCTCGGTATCCACGGTTTGCACCCCGAACTGATCCGCATTGTCGGTAAAATGAAGTACCGCTCGTCTTATGGGCAGAATTTGCTCCAGCACGCGCGCGAAACAGCCAATCTTTGCGGTATCATGGCGGCCGAACTCGGACTGAATCCCAAGAAGGCAAAGCGTGCCGGCTTGCTCCACGACATAGGTAAGGTGCCCGATGAGGAAACCGAACTCCCTCACGCCATCTACGGTGCCAAAATTGCCGAGAAGTACAAGGAGAAACCCGATATTTGCAATGCGATCGGTGCGCACCACGATGAAATGGAAATGACCTCGCTCATTGCCCCCATTGTGCAGGTGTGTGATGCGATTTCGGGCGCCCGTCCCGGTGCCCGCCGCGAAATTGTCGAGGCTTATGTGAAGCGTTTGAACGACTTGGAGAATATCGCCATGAGCTATCCCGGTGTCGTGAAAACTTATGCCATCCAAGCCGGTAGAGAGTTGCGCGTAATCGTCGGTGCCGACAAGATTGACGACAAAGAAATTGAAAAATCTTTCGAACAACATCGCAACTCGTATCCAAAACGAAATGACCTATCCGGGTCAAGTGAAAATTACCGTCATTCGCGAAACGCGTTCGGTGAGCTACGCCAAGTAGTCGTCCTGACACGGGGAGTGGTTCGGTGTTCTGATGAAGAGTGCCGAGCCACCCCATCGTATTACTACGTTATTTTTACGGCCGATCTGCAATAAATTGTACTTCGTGCCGTTAAAAAGAGAAACTACGCCTCGAGCGTCTCTAAACGCATTACTGATTTCGCGAATGCAAACTTTGTCTACTGCCGTGTCGCCTACCGATCAACCTGTGCTTGTTGCAGCCCATTCGGTACCTCCCCCGTCGCTTGCTGTACGACGGGCGAAACGCGCATTTGATATTGTGGGCGCATTGTTGTGCTTACTCCTTTTTTCCCCGGTGTTTCTTGTCATTATATTGTTGCAGTGGCTGACATCGGGAAAAAACGTGTTTTTTCGCCAAGAACGTATTGGGAAAGGCGGTCGCCCTTTTTGGATTCTCAAATTCCGCACGATGTGTCAAGACGCGGAAGAGAACGGTCCTCAACTGACTCAAATCGAGGATACGACGCGCTGCACGCCTATCGGAGGCTTTTTGCGTCGGCATCACCTCGATGAGTTGCCGCAATTGTGGAATGTGCTTGTGGGAGATATGTCGTTTGTCGGTTATCGTCCTGAGCGTCAGTACTTCATCGATCAGATTTTAGCACGCGATGCGCGTTATTCGCAGCTCTATGCGATGCGTCCGGGCATCACCTCCGAAGCTGCCATCTACAATGGGTATACCGATACGGTAGAAAAAATGCTCCGACGTCTTGAAATGGATCTCGATTACATGCAGCATGCCTCTGTGGCGCGCGATGTGAGCATCATCGCACAAACCTTCTTCTCGCTCTTGCGCAACAATCTCCGATGAATCGCAGGTTCCTCAAGTTATTTCTGAACATGAAACGATTACAAATCCTATTCTTTTTGTTTGCTTTGTTGCTTTGTGGGCCGGCCGTGCATGCACAAAGCACAATGACAGATCAGCAGATCATGGATTTCTATGTGAAATCGAAGTCTGACGGACGTACTGTGGCGCAGATTGTTACGCAACTTATGGAGCGTGGCGTCACGGTGGAACGTATTCGCAAGATTCGTCGCAACTATGAGGCGCAACAAAAGAAAGAAGTGGTGGGCGCTGACGACATTTCGGGCGTAAGCGGAAAGACCGTGGAACGACTGCGCAAGGGAAAAAAGGTGCAACAAACACCGGAAAACAAAAACTTCCCGCAGCGCGACGTTAAGCAGAAAAAGGTCGAGGGGCTTTCTCCCTATGAAATGGAGGAAATGCAGGAGCAGGAATTTCGCGAAATGAGCCGTGAACTCGACTTCCTGATGCCAGAAGATTCTTTGCGCCATTTGGCTAAGCACAAAGTCGAGGACAAAACCAAGAAAGTGTTTGGTCGCGACATCTTCAACAACAATAAACTCACTTTCGAGCCTGAAATGAACATTGCAACCCCGAGCGACTACCGTTTGGGGCCCGGTGACGCGGTGTATATCGATGTTTGGGGGGCTTCGCAAAAGCAATATACTTCCACGGTTTCGCCCGAGGGAGTCGTCAATATCGAAGGATTTGGCCCCGTTCAAGTGAGCGGTATGACAGTGGCACAGGCCAATGCCAAATTGCGCTCCACCTTGGGAGCGCGTTTCGGCGGCTCGCAGGTGAAACTCACCGTGGGGCAGACCAAAACGATCACGGTGAACGTGATGGGTGAGGTGAAAGTGCCCGGCACTTACACACTCTCTGCTTTCTCGACCGTGTTTCATGCGCTCTATGCGGCGGGAGGTATCAATGAAATAGGTACGCTGCGTGCGATCAAGGTGTATCGCAACAGTCAGTTGATTTCCACAGTCGATATCTATGATTTTATTCTCAATGGCCGTCTGCGCGGGAACGTTCGTTTGGCATCCAACGACGTTATTGTTGTAGGGCCTTATGAGTGTGTCGTAAACATCACCGGTAAGGTGAAGCGCCCCATGCGCTACGAAATGAAAACGACCGAAAGTGTCGGTACACTCATTAAATATGCCGGTGGTTTTACGGGCGATGCCTTTGAAAAACAACGTCACCTTGTTCCGAAAAACGGGTGGGGAGAAGAGTATCTACTCGCTCAGTGACTTCGAACGGGATAAATTTCAAGTACGCGATGCCGACTCGGTGAATGTCGACTCGGTTTTGGATCGCTATAAGAACCTCGTTGAGTTGCGTGGTGCAGTGATGCGCCCCGGAAAATTTCAGATGGACGGTAATATATCTTCCGTTCGCCAACTGCTCGAAGCTGCGGGCGGTTTGTCGGAAGATGCGTTCGCCAATCGCGGTATTATCCACCGCCGCAAGGCCGATCGCACACTGGAAGTCAAGGAGTTTAACCCCGGTGCCATCCTCTCTCGCCAAGAAGCTGACGAAATCCTGAAGAAAGAAGATGTGGTGTTCATTCCTTCTCGCAAGGAAGCCAACGAAGAACTTCGTCTGTCGATCAAAGGCGAAGTGCGTTACCCCGGCACTTACAACTATGCCTCAGGAACGACGATTGAATCACTCATTGAACAGGCCGGCGGCCTGACGGACAAAGCGAGCATTGCCAAAGTTGATGTGGCACGTCGCTTCAGAGACCGAAAAGCCATGTCATCAGGCAACGAAGTGGCACAGTTTTACAGCTTCAGCGTCAAAGATGGTTTTGTCGTCAATGGGCGTCCCGGTTTTACCCTCCAGCCCTTTGACGAAGTCTATGTGCGAACATCGCCCGGTTATATAGAACAAAAGCACGTCGAAGTGCACGGCGAAGTACAGTTTTTCCGGTACTTATGTGATCACGAAAAAAGATTATCGTCTTTCGGATCTGGTGAAAGCTGCCGGTGGACACACGGCACAAGCCTATTTGAAGGGCGCCGTCTTGGAACGACCATTGACAGACAACGAACGACTGAAGCAGCAAGAATTGAAAAAAATCATTTCGATGAACGACTCGACAGATTTGCGTAAAATCGAAGTTGGTGATCGTAATAATGTAGCCATTTATCTTGATAAAGCCCTTTCTCATCCGGGCAATGATTTGTGGGACGTCATTTTGCGTGACGGCGATCGACTCATCATCCCTCAATACAACAACACGGTGAGTGTGAGTGGCGAAGTGATGTATCCCACCACTTTGCCTTACAAGCCGGGGGCTTCGCTTTCTTACTACATTGACCAGTGTGGTGGGTATAGTTTGAAAGCGAAAAAGAGCAAGACTTTTGCCACTCAAATGAATGGCATGGTGAGTCGTGTGCGTTCGTCGGGCGACATCCAGCCCGGTTGTAACATTGTCGTGCCCGCGAAGCCTAAGGGCGGTCCGTTCCCTTGGACGCAAGTGGTCTCGCTCGCGATGAGTGTGGTGACCCTCGCGGCTATTGTCATCAATGTGATCAAGAAGTAAACATAATGTTGATCGCGTAGAATTATTTTTCAAGAGAACAGTTGAATGCAATCGTTAGAAAAGCGCTTTGCCAAAGGTTTAGGTTGGGGACTGATTGACAATTTTTCGGGCACGGGGATCAATTTCCTCGTGGGAATTCTTTTGGCGCGCAAACTTACGCCGGAGATATTCGGCCTTGTAGGCATCGCACTTGTGGTAGTTACGATTTCGCTTGTGTTGTCAGATGGAGGTTTTTCTAATGCCTTGATTCGCAAGCGCGAAATCAGCGAGCAAGATTACTCAACGACGTTTGTTCTCAACATGGGTACAGCCCTTGTTGTCTACGCGATACTATTTTTTGCAGCCCCATACATCGCAAGTTTCAATGGTAGCGAGGTATTGACTCCTGTTATTCGCATACTAGGAACGAATGTGATTTTCGCATCATCGGCGGTTGTACTTAAAGTTCGTCTAACTAAGCAATTAGATTTCGTACACAGGCCATAGCCTCCTTAAGTTCTGGGTTGCTTAGTGCTTTCGTTGGTGTGTGGATGGTGTACAACGATTATGGCATTTGGTCGTTGGTCGCCCAACAACTCTTGCGCCAATTACTTTATGCGGTGGTATTGTGGTTGTTGGTGCGATCGTTCCCCAAATTAGCATATTCTGCTGAGTCCGCGCGCGAGTTGTTTGGTTTTGGTTCACGCATTCTCTTGTCTTCCTTACTGACAAACATATACAACAATCTCTACTACTTTCTGATCAGTAAGGTTTATACACCGCGCAGACTGGGTTTATATACTCGCGCAGATCAATTTTCTTCGCTCATAGCCATTAATTTTGCCTTTGTTTTACAGCGTGTTTCTCTCCCGGTATTGACAGAGTGTAGTGTTGATTTGGAAAAACTGACGCGGGCTTACTGGAAGCTCCTTGTCACTTCGGCCTTTTGGGGGTGTTTGTTTCTCTTTTCGCTTTGTGCGGTGGCCGATCACTTCATTATTGTGCTCATTGGAGAGAAGTGGCTCGGGGCAGTGCCTATTTTGCGCATTCTTTCTCTTTCGGCTGTCTTCCATCCGCTGGTGGTATTGCATCAAAACATCTTACAAGTGTTTGGGCAAGCGAAACTTTTTCTGCGTCTCGAGATTATTAAGACCCTCTTTTCAGTGCTACTGATAGCTATTGGCGTTTATTGGGGCTTTGTCTACGTTCTGTGGGCCATTGTTCTGATCGGCCTATTTTCTTTCTGCTTAAATGGCTATTTTGGAGGAGTGAATTTGTTGAATTTCGGCTTATCACGACAGATCCGTGCGCTCTTGCCCGTCATCTTAGCTACAGCTGTGCTTGCAGTGATGGTTTATTGGGTCGGATTACTTGTCTCTTCTCATCTCTTTGCGTTGTTTTTGCAACTGTTGGTCTTTTTTGCCGGAGCTTCGATTTTGGTATTTCTTGTTTTTCCCACCCAAGGTCAACAAATTCTTTCAGTTGTACACCGCAAGCGTTCAGTCACTTCAAACTCATAAGTTTTTGATTCTCATGAATGATTTTGATTTCCTTACCTTGATCCGTTATTTAGGCTCAAAAAAGAAATATTTCCTCTTCTCTGCTGTAATCGGTGTAGTCTCAGGCTTAATTGTTGCGTTCAGTATCCCCAAAACCTACACTTCAAAAATGAGTCTCGCCATCGAATCGCAGCGCGAGCAGAAGTTAGGCGGGGGTATGGGGGCTTTGGCTTCAATGGCCGGCGTAGACCTGGGATCAGGCGAGGACGCGATCAGTCCCAACCTCTATCCGGATGTCGTTTCTACCAACAAATTCTTAATCGATTTGCTTCACACGCCCGTCCAAACGCTGAAAGGCAAGAACTACAAAAGTTATGTCGAGTTTACTCAAGCAGAAGAACGCAATCCGTGGTGGAGCAAAGCCATTAGCGGCGTAGTGGGTGCCGTCAAATCACTGTTCGGCGATCATCCGGAAAAGGCATCATTCCCTAGTACTGGGGTAGATCCTAATCGGCTTAGCGCGTCGGAGGAGCTGGTTGTCAAAGGTATTCGCGGCAGCATACACTGCGACGTGAACAAGGAAACTGATGTGGTAACCCTTAGTTGCACGTCTCAAGATCCATTGGTGGCTAAAATGATGACCGATGCAGCACGCAAACGTTTGCAACTCTTCATCACGGAATACCGTACCAATAAAGCGCGCGCAGACTATGCTTACTATTCTTCACTCGAGCAGCAACTGCGAGGCAAATATCAGACGGCCCAAAGAAAATATGCCGCTTACGCCGATTCACACCAAGATCTCGGGCTTAAATCTTACGAAACGAAGCTCACAGACTTGGAAAATGAAATGCAGAATGCCTTCAATGCCTACACCCAAATGAAACAACAGGTACAAATGGCCGAGGCGAAGATCCAAGAGCGCACACCGGTGTTTACAGTTGTGGAAGACGCCTATGTTCCTTTGCGCCCCACAGCCCCGAAGAAAGCACTCATGCTGGCTGCTTTTCTATTTCTTTCCATGACGGGCACGGTAGCTTATTTTTATTTCAAACTTCTCTTTGGTAAGTCACGTCATTGATTCATCAGCTTTTGTACGAGGGAATTTCTAATAACGTTCGCGCATGAACACCTTACTGCAAATGATCGGGAATGTGTTGTTGTTCTTATTTATAGCTGTGGTGATGATCGACCCCACCAATACGCTGTTCCACGCGAAAGAACTCACATTTGCCTTATTGATGCTCTTCAGCGTGGTGCGTTACCAACCCGATCTGACCTATATACCGCATATTCTCATCATTGTTTCTGCCCTATTTTTGGGTTATCTGTCTGCAGAGATGCAAGGCAACTCAATGGACAATGATATGTTGTCGGGGACGTTTAAAAACATAGCGCCTCTTGCGTTGTTACCCTATATTCGTAACTACGACTTGTTCGTCGTTCCTTAGTCCCTACGCTCCTCACGACCACTTTGTTGCTCGTCTTGTTCGGCTTGACGCTGCAAAGTCCCGTCTATGAACGTGCTATCTTCTATTTTGTGAAGGCGCACGATAATTTCATTATGATGACGCACCGTCATATTTTGGGATTTACTTTTTTCGGCATGTATTACAAGACGCTCATTTGCATGGCTTTCTCTGCCTTTCTCTTGTATTACCGCACATTACATGGTATCGGTAATCGGTGGGTCAATGTTTTGCTTGCGCTTATCGTGACCTGCGCTTTTTTGGTCAGCGGCACCCGTGCCAGCATGTTGTTGCCTTTTAGTTTGTTGGGAATTGCCATCTTCAATACCGTTTCGCAAGGTCGTCGCGTGAAGTATTTCATATATCCGCTCCTTGTCTTGATTGGTTGTGCCTTTTTGTTTCTCATCTTCTTGCTAGTTACTGAGAAAGGAGAGGCATCGAATGCCATTAAGTTTGGCCATTTACCTTCCTACTGGCAACTGTTTAATGACCATCCTGAATACCTTTTGATAGGACAAGGCCCAGCTACGTCGTTCTATACCGAAGGGTTTCATGAGATGACATTGCAAACAGAATGGACCTACCTAGAGCTGTTGCGAAACTACGGTCTACTTTCGCTCCTGATTTTGGGTGTGTTCGCCTATCCTTTGGTGCGGTTATATCGCTATCGCCATGATCCCTTCACTCAAGGTGTCTTTTTTACCTATGTCGTTTATCTTTTAATCGCGGGCACTAATCCATTGTTGCTGTCATCGACCGGCATGCTGATGATTCTCTCTGCTTATTCGTATTGTGAGCAGGTTGACAAGCGCTTGGGCTTGCCCCCTATAGTTGCTTTGCGAGGAACGAGCGAATAGAGTAGTACATGTTTCTCTTATCTCAAGGAGGTAACATTTAGAAAATGAAGACGAGTGAACTGAAAGCCAAACTCACCGAGTGTCTTGTTAGAATCAGAAAGCGTTCAAAGCACTCGTGTACACTCAACAGACATTGGTTCGGGACGTATCGATTGTTCTGTGCTCTTGTCTTCACAAAGTCATGATTCGCTTAGGAGACTTTTAGATTGTCTTGTAGGTTCTGTGCCCCTATGAAATACTTTTCTTGCTTTAACCGATGATTCAATCTCTTTGTCACCGCAGTACAATCCCAAGCGCCAACGAATGCTCATCGCTGTTGATGGCGCAAAGCGAGTTTTCCCGGCGCAACATCGTTCTGCGCAGTAAAACGATGAAAATGATGAAGTGAAATCAGCAGAAATAGAGCAATTTGCCGCACAGTAGCCACAACTGCGTTTGAAAAATGAATTATTTGAAGATATTTGCGCCAAATCATTGTTTATAACGCTGTTTTTTAGTAGCTTTGCGCAAAGTAGTCGCTATGTTTTTAGCGCATGCTTTCGAGAAGGCCGCCTAATAGTGGTGAAAAGCGGCTGAAGAACGAACAGATGTAGAGCCTTTGAATAGAGATGACGCAATTCCCCATCATTTGCGAAGTCTTTTCTCAAAGGTATGCCGATGGGGTAGTGAGACTGGCAACAGTTTCCTACCTATTCCCTGCAGAACTGATAGAAAACGTTAGCAGGCAGAACTAAAGAAGCAAACGCCGTGAAAGGAAACATGGCGTTGTGCTTAATTTCAAACCATAATCATCGTATAGAGGACGTAAAACAGAGTACGCACTCCTTGCTCACCCTCATTAGCCCAAGAAAAAACGCTGTATGCATCCATTCCTAAAACGTACATTCGTTTTCCTGCTCATGATCTTAGGAATCCTTCCGCAGGCTTTTGCGCAAACCGCAGAGCTTGCAGAGGGCTATTATCGTATTGTGAGCAGACGCAATAACTTTCCTATCTGCGTCAAGAACCAACGCCTTGGCTATCTCTCTGAACATTCCGGTAGTGGTACGGAACACGGAGATGATCTCTCTTCCTATTGGAAAGTGAAGCGTGTGAATGGCGCTTATTGGATTGTCAATGTAGGAGAACAGTTGCCTATTCAGCCACTCGATCGATTGAACGAGACGTTTATCGTTGGCACAATGCCCGCCCATTATTATATTAAAAAGGCGTCCGGAAGTGGAAGTGCCGATTATTGGGTGGTTTCAACTACAGAAAATTTCCAAGGAAAAACGCTTTGGCATAACGGAAACAGTGGTTTGGTGCAAAACTGGGAAGACGCCAATTCTGAAGCCAACCATTGGAAGTTTGTTTCGCTTACAGCCGAAGAGAAAAAAAGCGTAGCGCAATTTGAAACTTCTTGGCCCAAGTTGGAAAAGAATTTGCTTCAACTCGAAAAGTTGCGAGAGGGCGGACTCTATCGTGTGAAGAATGCGAGCAATCGTTATTGGACGGTTGATCAAAGTTCGCATGCACTCAAAAACAACAACAGAAGTTTCTAATACAAATTTCTCCACCCTTTGGTTGGTAGAACGTAGTGGTGACGGTTTTGCAATTCGCAATGCCGGCACAAGTCGTTTTGTGCCGCAGGCTGAAGCGAAGAAAAATGTAACGACCAGCACCGGAAGTACCCGATTGTGGGTGAATTTCTTTAAGACAACTCCCGATTTCTTCAATATTAGTGCCAATAAAGAAGCTTCTGTCGGAACTTGCTTAGAGGAAACCAATGGGAATGCTCTTGTTGGTGGTAATGCACAGACCTTTACGACCAAAACAAACGTAGAAACTAATAAGGTTGATACCACCTTCCAGCCGAATACAGCAGCAGAATGGCAATTTGTCGCAGTAAATGATGTGTCTGAAGAAGACGTCAAAGCTGCTATTCGCCAAAATTCCAATGGCGTTTATGAACCTGTGGAAGGTAAATATTATATAGTGCGCAATGTTGCCTATCCGGATCGTGTGCTGACGACGCTCCCCGCATCAGATGATGTGCTGCGTGGCGCTGCACGTAACGAGCGCGAGATGGGACAAGTATGGCAGTTGGAGAAAAAAGGAGAAAAATGGGCTATTCGGAGTGTGGCTAGCCAAAAAAATATGCCGGAAATTCGGCAGCTCGTTCCCAAAACTACATGATGACAACCAGTAGTGCTGAGTTTACACTCAAGCACATGGATAAGTGGCTTCCGAATATCGCCTTTGTTGTCAATTCAGGTGCTAGTTTGCACTGTGCCAGTTCTGCAGGCTACAATGTAGTTAACTGGGATGAAACTGCAACGGCTTCGCAGTGGCAGTTAGAAGAAATTACTTTTGATCCCGCAGCATTGGTAACTTATAAGCAAAAGTTGCAGGAGCAAAAGGAATTGACGGATAATCGTGCCCAATTGAATGTGAAGTTGCAAAAAAATACTTTACAGATTTTGCTTGCACACAGTTGCGATCAACCTATCAATCGATGAGCGATGAGACGCTCAAGTCTGTGCTTACTACGGATCAAATGCCGCAATCGCTCATCGATATGGTTTTGCGCGTTAAAACTGGTAAGTGGAATAAGGAAAATGCCGAAGCGAATAGTTTCGAAAAACGCTTCCGTATTCAAAAATATCAAGCCTATAGCCATCCACAAAAATGGGCTAATGACTTGAAACTGATGCCTACTAACTTCGGACAGTATTCGCAACTAACCAATCCTACTGGTATCACCATACCTGAAAAAGAAATGGTCTTGGTTTTTGTTGGAGAAGATGCACCGGCTAACTGCGAGCTGAATGCTGAATTGGTGCAAGGTAAGAACAAAACAGGTGATCGACTCATTCAACTGCGTAAAGGGCTCAATGCAATTTATGCCAACGAAAACTCGCACTTGTACATCAACTATGTCATCAACGACGTAAATCTAAAATATACTGATCAACCTCGAATCCCAATTCACGTCGAAGGAGGTAGAGCGAATGGCTTTTTCGATGCCAACACGATGACCAACGCAGATTGGGACAAACTCGTATCACTCAAATCACAAGGCTTTTTCAATGATGAAGTCATTCGTTTGAAGTCGAAACATACCATTCATAGTCTCAGTTTGAGCGGTGTCGAAGAACAACAAAAGGCTGGAAACTGGGAGTATAATGGCGAGTACAAAGGTATCACCGGCGTCTTGGGAAAATGGGATGATGTGCATGAACTCGAACAAGATTTCTTCTCTCCAAAACAGTTTGAAGATCGCTTTAATTGCTTGATGTTCAGTACAGATGCTTCCGGACTCTATGCTTTCCCCTATGGTACATTTATCGGAACCGTCAGCACAACGTTCAGCTATAAAGAATGGGCGAAAGGCTCCCCGGGGGACAATGCCGGTAACTTGTGGGCTGTCGTCCATGAAACGGGGCACCATTACCAGAAGTTGTTCAACTTGGCTCGTTGTTTGGAGAGTTCCAATAATCTGTGGTCGAATATCGCTGTGTGGAGACGCGGGGCGAGTGTGAGTCGTCTCGATGCTCCTCAAAAGCTCTTCGATCGTTTTAACCGTGATCAGTCATGGTTCGACATGGATTTGGGTGATCGTTCACGCATGTATTGGCAGCTTTGGCTCTATTACGTCGAGTTGGGACATAAACCCAACTTCTTCCGCGATCTTTTTGCGAAGTTCAGACAACAACCCATCGACTCACGCTATGCCAAGTCTGATTATCTTCGATTTGCTCGCTTCTGTAGTGAAGTAGCGCAGGAAGATTTGACAGAATTCTTCACCTTCTACGGCTTCTTCAAAAAGACCGGAGAAAATCTACCCCTCAAATATAATGATGGTTTCTATGACCGTGTCTATGCACCAGCGACTATCTCTGTAAGTCAAGCAGATATCGACGAATGCAAGACAGAAATGTCTAAATATTCCAAGAAGGCAAATAACCTCCTCTTCATTGATGAGCGCATTCGCCAAACTCCAGCCACCTTCGAAGGGCATAAGCCCGGCGATGTGCGCTGGGCAACGATTGGAGGCTTGAATCCAGGCGACAGTCGTGTGTTCGGAGACGTGGGGCACTACACGGACTTCGGAACAAAAGACCAACCCGGTACCACTGCACAGCCAAAAGCCGTGCAATGGGAAGAACGTACCATTCGTATCGAAGGAACCGGTGCTGTCGGCTATAAAGTCTACGATGCACAAGGTAAACTCGTGATGGTAGCTAATCGTCATGCGTTTACTATTCCCGCTCAACTTGATCTTTCGCAGATCAAAATCTGTGTCGCCGGTGGCGATGGCGGGGAAGTAGAAATCTATAAGGACGGAAAAATACTTCCGGCCTACGACAAACCGCTATCCTTCGACAACCCTGCAGGGTTAACCGTTTCAACAGGTACGAAGAATCCTTTCGGTAAGTACATTATTCGCAACTATCGCGTGTTCAATGGCAAGTATTACTATGCTGATGAGCAATCGCGTCCTACGGCCAACCAAGCTGAAGCCGGCGAATTCATCTTTGTAGGAGGTAAGAATAGTGGAGATTATCACCTCTATTCGCTCAAGAAAAAGGAGTGGGCTACTTATTCCAACGTCAGAGATGGCAAAAACATGGTCTCTTGGACGAAGGACTTTGCCCAGTCCCAACCTTGGCATATCGAACATGTGCTCAATGGTACGACTTCCTATTATAATATCCTCCCCGCAGGAAGCCAATCTCAGGGATGGAACTGGCATGGTGGAGTCGATGTTTCTCACAATTCTGTTGGCTTCTATTCGAAAACGGATGCCAATTCGCATTGGGAGTTCATTCCCGCTGACTTGATAACGAAGTATTTAGCGCTTGTTAAGCATGCCGATAGTATAATGGTGCGTGATGCAGATAAGGCCCTTTCCACTAAGCCTTATCATGACGCGTTCCGTACGCATCTGGCTGGAGAACTTGCCCGTACAGCAGTTACCCAATCCGATTTGATGCCCTCAATGCGAAGCTGGCAGCGTGGGAAGTTTTTCGCGCAGCTGATAGTACGCTCGTAGCCGATGGTGACGGAGTACAAAATGTACGTCCTTTCCTAAATGACTTTAAGAGCAAGTTGTCAGCCCTCAATCTGTCCTCTGCTAATGGTAATAGCAAAGTAGATGAGGTGAAATCTTTGCTCGAAGCCTGGAAGACCTGGAAGAAGGCCGATGAAGTATTGCAGCGTGATGCCGACAAAGTCAAGAAAAGTACCAACTTCTACAACGCTTTCAAGGCCGTAGTCAACACAACAAATACCAGCAACGCAACGGCTACCAACCACTTGGCAGATCTTAAGAAGCGAATGGAACTATGGCCCGTGTGGCGCGGTGCAGATAGTTTGGTACAGATACCTCCTTATGGCGATCCGCTCAACACGAAGTTCCGCGAGCCCTTCTCGAAGTTAATCGAGAAGGACTATACACAAGACAGTCAAGTTCCTGAATTGAAGGAATATGGACGCTATTTCCGTATGCTTGTCACAGCGGATAGTCTTTTAAACCTTACCAACCCTGGTTATCCTTTGGCCAAGTTCAAAGGGACGGCAGGACTTGAAACAGGTATATTACAGGAAGCTGCAGCGGAACTCCAACCTAACTTTGATGATTGGGAGTGGGCTCTCAATTCTATTGTAGATATGTGGGCTGGCCCGGCAAATCTTCGCACGGTGAAAACCGACGAAGAAGCATATTATATGCCCGAAGACGGCAAGATTTATCGATTGCGTAGCTACCTCGATCATCGATATATGACGAGCGAGTCTGCTTGGTCGGCGCATGATGGGAAAACCGCCGACGTCAGTCTTAGTCGCAAAGAGGATAACTACACGCTTTGGGTACTACAGCAAAACAAAAACGGAGAGAAGTATCTTGCCCCGTTGAGTGGTAAAGGATATTTGGCGCGCATGCCCACCATCGCGAAAGGTGGTTTGGTTGATACGCCGGCTCCTCTGTCCTTCGGTACTGCCCGACACATTGAAGTGAATGGTAGAAAGCAACAAAAGATGGGAACGCTTTACATTCGCAACAATGGAATCTCCTTTGTCGGTTGGACCAACGACAATGCGATAGGCGGACATCCCGGCACTGAAGCCAACCCCGTATGGCACGATGGCGGAAATACCGGAAGTACCAGCTTCTATTTCGATACTGTCAAAGAGGCTACATTCCCTGTCACCACGCTCCCGGGTAGCAATGGCAACTATGCTACGTTACATTTGCCCTTTGCTGTAGAATTGCCCGCCGGACTTACCGCTTATTTGGTGAAAAGTATTACCGATAAAGAGGCTGGTAATGTCAATGGAGATAAGGTTCTCTGTATCGAGCCTATTCAGGGCAACGTACTTCCGGCCAACACTCCTGTTATTTTAGGAAGTGCCGAAGCCAAGACATTCCAACTTCGTCCTACGAAGTGGAGTGAGCCACAGAATTCGTTGCTCAAAGGAACAAACCTGCGCATAGAAGCCCAAGCGCGCAGTAGCGCCGGGCAGACTTACTATGGTTTGACCCGAGATGCCGACACGCAAGAGTTCCTATTCCGTCGTATTCGTGCGGACGTGGCAATTCCAGGGAACCGCGCCTTCCTCACTCTTCCCGTAAGTATCGGACATGTGCGCAGTTTCATTCTCCAAATCGTGGCGAAGCCCACGAGTGTGGAGAGCGTTACCACTGCGCCCAAAACAGAAAATGTCTACAATCTTTCCGGTCAGCGCGTCAATGCCTCCACCACTAAAGGCATCGTGATTTCGAAAGGAAAGAAGATGATACTGCGATAATCTTATCGAATTTCCACTTTCTCAAGGCCAACCCTCTGCATAGAGTGGTTGGCTTTCGAGGTTGCGGCTCATTTTCCCCGAGAAGAACAAAACCTCTGCACCCTTTTCTCGAATCCCGCCCGAGTTGATTGAAGCTTCTCCAAAAGCGGGGCTGTACGCAGTATTTCCCAAAAGATATTCGCAGTGCCCATTGATGGCATTGAGGTGGGGGGCTTGAGAAGTTGAAGTTTAGGCGATCGCTATAAGAATACCAGAGTTAGGTCTAAACCTCTTCTCTAGAAATAAGGTTCGTCCTACATTTGGTGTGAGACATAACTACCGGAAACCCTTCCCAAAAGTGCACGGGCTTTCCACTTCATCCCCCCAACGCGTACGCGTAGCGCGCGCGTCCGCTGTTTTTCGTTTTTTGCCTTCACCTCTTCACCATACGACTGTAAGAAACTACGAAACAGTGACTTGCGGGTGAAGGTTTCACCCCTGTTTTCTTCACCGGTGAAGGCGAAAAAAGGGCATTTCCTTCACCTGCAAAACACACTGGATCAACGAATTGCGGGTGAAGGTGAAGGGTGAAGGCAAGAAATTCGAACTCGCTGAGTGCGCGATGCGCAGGGGCGTGTCCGTTCGCGCGTAAGGCTGTGCGGATGAGGAAACAGTGGGTGACACCGTGAGCGAAGGGACGGGCGTCTTTTCCAAAAAAGCGGGGAGAAAGAAGAAAAAAGAAGGGGTGTTTCGTAAGAATGTCCACAAGTTTTTTTATTCGTTCTCTCCCTATTCTCAAAAAAACGAAATATTTTTTTCTCGCTAAATATTCGATCATTCGAAACTAAATCCTTACTTTTGCGCTTGACAAAACACAATTTCCCTTCATTCCGCCGCACTGCGGCGTCCATATAGCGCAAAGTCGAGGTACTTTTCCCGACCATCCGGCACAAACGCTCTTTGACTTACTGAACTGGCGCGACTACGCCATATCACAACCTATCGGAACAGACAAAAAGGCGCTACGCTCCGGCGCGGGGGGGACGTTTTCAAGCGACCGCGACGAGACATTATCGAAGCTACCCAATTCTCTGTCCACACAACACCCAAACCACAATGCTACAACAACTTGCACCACCTTAAACGAATACCGGAAAGGGTGTCGCCTACAAACGAGGAGACCAAGGAGATCAGCGTTCAGATTTCAGTTTATTGCTGTCCGCGAAAAGTTTAGACGCAGCAGACCTCACATGCTGACCAAAGTTCAGGCTAAGCATCTCCTCAAAAAAGAATCCCGCCGAACACAGAAAGTGAAAGGTGGATTCCTTAGCCCGAACTCAAGTATAAGTATGGAACGACGATTCGCAATTTTTCGATGCGTGTGCAGCATCACGAAGTGTAAACAAAAACAGCCGCTCTCGCGATAGAGCGGCTGTTTTGCGTTTAATGAGATGTTGGATACCTTAGTTTCCTGGCGAGAGCGGCATACTGATACCAAAGGCGATGCTCGAATTCATACTATTCAGCGGGATGAACTGCTTAGAAAGTTTACCGACAAAGCTATCCGCCGCCACAAAGAAGTGGAAACCGGGAGCATTGATGGTGAACATACCTCCAAATTGTGTTCCGGTTGTCGTAAAAGCCGTGCTCAGACCAACCTCAATCGCCTTAACGGGTCGCACACGTGCGCTAAGCATTGTGGAGTTCCAGTTATAGATGTCATTGAAACGTCGAGAGTGTAGTACGCCAAAACTCAACTTTCGGTAGGCCGGTAAAGTATATTCAGCACCGAGATTGAGCGTAGTGCCCAATCCTTGTCTGCGCCCCTTTCGATCCGTTGCATAGAGGTTGAGCATATCCTTCAAGTCCTCTCCCATTTGGTCAAATTCCTCTCCCAATTCCTGTGAGTTTTTCTTGTCAGAAGCCACATAAGCCTGTTTGAAACCGTCGAACGTCCATTTTGCATTGTCTTTCGTCTTCAAGTTTTGTGCTCTCGTGTGGTTGATGCTTCCCATATCGATGAGCGCTGCACTCAGTGTCAAGTCTTCCAACCCGTGCACCTTATAAGTAGCACCCACATCGAAAGCCATACCCATTCCGGTCGAGCCGGCTTTGAGTGGTTCGAAGTCTTTGATTCGCCCTTTTTCATCGAGTTCAAAGCGAGTGTCTTGAATCGAAACACCCCCTTCTGCCTCTCCTTGCACCTCCCATTTGTGTTCATCGAGAGTAAAATCGAGCTGTTTCACTTTTAAGTTCGCATAAGCGTGTCCAAACAGCACCTTTGCTTTCGCGCCCACGGTCACATGATTCCCGATTGCGTGCGAATGAGCGAAAGCCACCTCCACATACGATTGGCTCTTCAGCCCCATATTCGACAAGTGGTAACGATTGTTCGCACCGCCTTCTTTTGCCAAGTGGAACAGCTCATTGGGAAGGAGAAAATCAGTGTTCGAGCGCAGATTGACGTCGATCAAGTTCCCGCCGTTGAAGGCTTTGAAGCCCATCGAGAGAATACTCAAGTTCAGATAGGCACCGCCCTGCACATCTTTTTGTGCCCAAGGCTTTGAAAAAAACTGGTCATTCGTCACATCCGGATGCATGAACGTGCCATAGCGGTGCCCGTTGTTTTTGACCGGGTCGATGTCGTGAATGAAAGTTTGCGCGCCAAAATTCCCGATTGTCGAAACCTGTATATTACCTAAAAGCGGCACCGATAAGAATCCCTGTCGGTTCAGATAAGCCGGGTTGAGTTGGTGACGATATTGAGATGACTCCATAAAATAGGAGGTACGCAGTTCTTGCGCAGCGGCAGTGAGACCTGCACTGCCGACCAGGAAACCCAAGAGGGCTTTATGTAGCATATTCATAAGAAAATGGGCTTAGGGTTAGTTGAAATCCGCAATGACACCACCTCCCATGCGGAGTTTGGCGTTTTTGATTTGTAGGTATTGGTCACTACGCAGGGCTTGCGCTTTCTCCACCTCGTCGGCCGAGGCTTTAACAGAGAACTTAAATCGTTTGAGGAGTTGCAAGCTCTTCGGATTCCGAGCATGGAGCGTCAGCATGATGGGGTGCGTCACTACTTTGCCGTCTGAGCTACCCTTGATCTCGACTTCCGTTACCGACATATCGGCGATTACCGTCCCCTTCTCATCGAGCGGAATGAGTTTCGCCTTCAGCGTGAGCGGAATGTTCGTCAGGGCATCGGCCTGCACCGTAATACTCAAATTGTCGGTGGTCAACTCTTTTGCATCGAGGTCAATATCGTTTGTTTCGTCGGTGTAATCGATTTTCAGCCCCTGTGTCAGTACGAAGGGCACCAGCAGTTTGTACGCCGCTTTGGTGTGATACGTTTTGCCGAAGTCGAGTGTTGTTTCTTCTTGCGCCAACTGCACAGCATTATTGTCCAAGTTGACATTCACCACATCCGGAATTTTTTTCAATCAAGCGGTTGAAATCCTTCACCTCCGACTTCTGGGCTTGAGCGGGTGCCGTTTCGTTGTCATAGGGCTGCTCACCATGGTAGAAATAGACGACGTTTTTCTTTCCCCTTTTTCCATACGTACGCTCTCGGGAGCCAGCTGTACTTCGGTTTTCGACGTACCGGTTTGTGCCGTCAGTTTACCGTTTTTCAGCGTCACAGTGGCCGGAATCTCACTCATATCGGCGTCAAAACGAAGGGTGAGTTGCTCTACTTTGAGCGCCACGTCGTCGCCGCGGAGGAATTCAGGCACTTGACTTTTCACTTGAATGGGATCCACTTTTGGTGCAATGGTCGGATTGAACACGCCCGTCACGCTTGTTGCGCTCACCACATCTTTTGCCTTCCCGTTGATCGACACCAGCAAAGCGATGGTGGCCTTCGGCGCTTTGTCGCCCGCCACGTGGAAGGCCGTTTTCACCCCCATCGCCATTTCCCCTTTGATGGAGAACTTTTCGCGCGGCACTCGGTGACTAGTCAGCGCTTGCCCAAAGGCCACACTGTCCACTGTGAGCTGTCCCAAATCGATTTCATGCTGTCCTTCGCTGAACTTCCGGTCGGCAAAGGTATAAACGCCGTCTTTGAAGTTTGCACTGCTCGATTTGATATAAGAGGGGAGGGTGATTTTGACGTTTCTGAAACCGTAGATAGCGAAGTTCTTCGCCACCCCGTCATGCAATTTCAGTTTGAAGTTGAAGGTTGCGTTTTCAAGATCGATGCGCTGTAGCCGAACAATATCGTTGTCCCACGAGAGGTCGAAGTCAAACTCCTCGCTATCTTCGAAAAGCGATATAGTTCGGTTGCTCATTCACCGGCACCTCGTACCCGGTTTGAGCCAAAAGTCGCTTTTTGGCGGTCGTCGAGTCGTTTCATCACCTCCTTCCAAATGTCGTCGCCGAAGTTATATCCGACATTCAACTGGTTGGCATCGACTTCTGCAGAGGGCTTTTTTACCGTAAAATCAAAGTGTGTTTGTCCTTGTTCCACGAGATAGTACATTCCGTTGCCGTCGGTTTTGATATTGCCCTCCGGTTTGAGGAGATCGGCGAGTTTGATTTTTTCCGTATCGCCGAATTTCACTTTCAGACCGTCGACATTGAATTTCATTTTCATGTCGATATCATCATAATCGACCGAAGAGTTGACGCAACTGCACAGCAAGAAGGCTGCGGGGAGCAGATAAAAACGCTCGTTGCAAGAGAGAACAAAGTGGATGTCTCATCATAATGAGGCTTAAGTTGTGGAGAATAGATCGAGATTGTATTGCCAATCAAAAGCAGAGGTTTGTTCTGTTAATCGTCAAACAGTGCAAAAATATGAAATCTTTTCAGTGTGGACAAGTGCTGCGCCCGAATGCTGAGTTTTTGAGACCGGGAGCGGCTGAATAGCTCAGCGGATGAGGGAAAATGTCACAATCCGCAGCCCTTACGGCAGAACGCATGGTACGCACGCGGGGGATGATTCGTCGATTCGCTTGGTGTTTTCTGTTTTTTTGCGTGTAGCAGCAGAATGCCGCGCCCCCTTCGCGGCTGCAAAACCACTTGGATAGAAAACGCACCCGCACACAAGGAAAACTCCACACCTTTTATTGTCCAAAGGTGTGGAGTATTCGCATCAGTCTTTCGTCTATCAGCGCATCATCGTGGGGAGTTTAGCCTCGGTTGCGTTCTTCTTCGATGCGTGTCACGGCTTTCATTACCGCTGCGGGCGGCAGGTTCACCATCAACTGGCGTTTCATGAAATCCATGTAGGGAGCGACGTGAGCGAAGTAGCGTTGCCATCCGGCACAGAGATAAGGGTGCCCCATCTGCCCATATTTGTCCGTGACGAAGCGCGTTCTCGGGCAATCGCCGTGGCAGGCAAATCGCCATTCGCACTCCTTGCACTGCCGTGTGAGACCTTTGCGCTTGTGCTCCCCAAACTCTCGCTGTTCCGGACTGTAAACCATCTCGGCGAGCGATTTTTCGTGCAGATTGCCGAGCTTAAATTCCGGGAACACATAGTGGTCGCAAGCATAGATATCGCCATTGTGTTCCATCGCCGTGGCGTGTCCGCAGGTTTCGGCCATCGTGCACAGACTGCCCGGCACGCCCATCCATCCGGCCAGTGTGGCATCGAAAAGTTGCACAAAGAAAGTACCCACATCTTGGCGCACCCACTCGTCGAAAAGTGCGCAGAGAAATTCGCCCCAGGCCTCGGGCGCCACACTGAAGGGCGCCATTTCTGCCGTGGTGAGCCCTTCGATGGGCGAAGCGAGGAGGCGGCCGTCGGCGTGGCGGTAAAATCGCTCAACAATGGGCGTGAACTGCAAGAAGTCGCAGCCGATGCTCTTGAAGAAGCGGTAGAATTCGAGAGGTTGGCGCACGTTGTGATCGTTCACCACCGCCATGGCATTCCAGTCCACGCGGTGGCGCGTGAGCAACTCGATGCCGTGCATCACCTGCCGCCACGTTCCGCGTCCGGAGCGCGAGAGTCGGTAGCGATCGTGCATCGCTTCCGTACCATCGATGGAGATACCCACCAAAAAACGGTGCTCTGCCAAGAAACGACACCAATCGTCGGTGAGCAAGGTGCCATTCGTCTGCAGCGCGTTCTCAATGTGTTTGCCCGCGGCGTGCTTTTGTTGCAGTGCCAACGCCTTTTCGTAGAAAGCGCGCGAGCGCACCAGCGGTTCCCCGCCGTGCCAAGTGAAGAGCACGCTGTCTCCGGGCTGAATAGCGATGTAATCGTGAATGTAGCGCTCGAGTGTCTCGTCGCTCATTTCTTGTTTGGGCGATTCGGCGTAGAGTTTCTGCTTTTCGAGGTAATAACAATAAGCACAGTTCAGATTGCAGGCCGAACCGGCGGGTTTGGGCATGATATGTACGGGGTGCATGGCGCAAAAGGTGTCGCTCCGCAGGGAAGGGTAGGGGGGAGCCGTCGCAGAGCGTTAAACAAAGCGTGTGACTGTGTCCGTATGCGAGACACGGACGCAGACACACGCAGGGTGAAGTTCGGAAAAATCAGGACAGCTTAGAGGTTGTCCTTCTCGATGTCCTTGAAGTACTTGTAGGTACCCACCTTAATTTCTTCGCAAGCGGCTTCATCGCAAACGATGATGCCGTGGGGGTGCTGCTGGAGTGCAGAGATCGTCCAGGCTTGGCACACAGGGCCTTCGATAGCCGCCTGGAGCGCACGCGCCTTGTTGTGGCCGTTGCAGAGGATGAGCACTTCTTTGGCCGACATCACCGTGCCGACGCCCACGGTGAGAGCCGTTGCGGGCACAGCTTCGGGATCGCCGCCGAAGAAACGGCTGTTGGCGATGCGCGTGTCGGTGGTGAGCGTCTTCTGGCGCGTGCGGCTCGTGAGCGAAGAGTAGGGTTCGTTGAAGGCAATGTGGCCGTCGGGGCCGATACCGCCGAGGAAGAGGTCGATGCCACCGCACTCACGGATCATATCTTCGTAGTGTGCGCATTCGGCTGCGAGATCCGCGGCGTTACCGTTGAGGATGTGGATGTTCTCCTTCGGGCAGTCGATGTGGTTGAAGAGGTTGTTGGCCATGAACGAGTGGTAGCTCTCGGGATGATCTTCGGGAAGACCCACATATTCGTCCATGTTGAAGGTCACCACGTGCTTGAAGCTCACGCGACCGGCCTTGTGTGCCTGCACAATGGCGCGATACATGCCGAGGGGGCTGGAGCCGGTGGGAAGACCCAGCACGAAAGGTTTTTCTGCCGTGGGGTTGGCGGCGTTAATCTTGTTGACCACGTAGTCGGCTGCCCATTGCGACAGCTTTTCGTAGTCGGGTTCGATGATAACTCTCATGGTGGAGGAGGTGTTATGTTAAGAAATATCGTATGACGGGGCGCCACGTTGCAAAAGTGCGGACGTTTTGCCGTTATGTGCTTACAAAGGTAGCACTTTTTTTCTGTTTTTTTCTACTTCCGTTGTGGGCTTTGTTTTTGTTTCAGAGCCACTTATCGCCGCTTTTCGGCTGTTTTTCTCGCCGTGGCCGCGCCGAAAAGTTGGCTTTGCAGCCAAGCGTTCGCCCGTCGTAGGCGCGAAACAGCGGTTGGCTCTTGCCTTTTTGCGGCGTTTTCCCCGGTTTGCTCTCCGCTCGCACAAAAAATCCCACTCCGGGCGGAGCGGGATGAAGAGAGAACGGTCAGCGTGGTCAGAAACGGTAGCCAACGCTCAGTGTGGCGTGGGAGTAAGTCGATTGCGTGAAGCGATAAGCCAGGCTCACATCCCAGTGTTTGCGGTAGGTGATACCCACTTCCGGTTCGAAGGAGCCGTGCCATGCGCCCGAAGCTGCGAAAAGGCTGCCGCCGGGCGAGTCGTGCGAGACGCCGACGGCCGCGCCTAAGCGAGGCGCCCAGCGCTCGTTGCGATTCCACACATAGGCGCCGGTCAGTGCCGCCACAAATGAACGTGCGGGCACATAGATTTCAACAACGTCTGTGGGCGACAGGTCGAGCGACTTGAGCAACTCTGCACCATAGATGTAGCCGGCCATTTCGCTGACTCGAGCGGTGTGTCCTTCGGTTTGGACTTTCACACCCAGTTGCACGTTCTCGGTGAAGTTTCGATCGACTTTGGCGAAGAAACCAATGGCGCTTTGGCGATAAGCATTGGTGCGAAAAATCGAGCGGCCACGTGATGCCGAGTGTTGTGTGCACCGTCTGCTGTGCAGCACCGGTGGAGAAGCCCAAACAGCAGGCCATGATAGAAAGAAAAACTCTTTTCATTGTGGGGGAGAATGAAGCGTCACCCGCCGCTTTCGGCCTCGTGGGGAGTGAGTGGCGAGCACTTTCCGCACCCGGTGCCCAATACGACAGGAAAAAAGTCGAAGCCAGAAAGCGAAAGCGGGGAGCGATGAGGAGAATGGATGAACAAATCGTCTGCAAAAAAATAGCAGTTGTTAGCGATTTGAACAAAGCAGAAAGGCGTTTTTTTGTTCGTTTGGTGGAATTTTTTTCGCTTTTTCTCCGCGGTACTCCTCCGGTTTTTCCTTTCAATTACGGCTATGCGCCGCCTCTTCTCGGCCGTTCACCGGCGAAAGTCCGCGGCGTGCGTGCTTATTGCAAGGGCTTTCCGGCGTAGAAGTCCATCACGTCCTGGCGATAGCGGGCTTCGTAGAACGCCGTGATGCGGTCTACGGCGGCATTCGTCTGTTTGTTGCGCGCCTCGTCGTAGTCCGTGAAACTGCCTTTGCCGGCTTCGTACTTCTTCTGCGCAAGGTTCGCGGCGGTCACGGCCGCCGAGTCGGCCACCTGCGCGGCTTTCCATTTGTGGCGCGCCGTCAGGGCAGCATAATAGGCGTTTTGAATCTCCTTGTAGAGCGATTTGCGCAGTTCCTCTTCGTCCAATCGCGCATTGGCCGCCGCCAACTGCGCCGAGGCCACACTGTTGCGCGTGGAATGGCGGTCGAAGATGGGCACAGCGAGCGAAAGCCCGATGTTTTGTGAGAGGTTGTCGCGGAGCTGTCGGCCGAAAGCGGCATTGGCCACGCCCGAGGTGTTGTAATAGCTCGTACCGAGTCCGGCATTGAGGTAGAGCGAGGGACGCATGCCGGCGCGAGCCATCTCGATTTGCTCATCGGCGGCCTGCGAACGCAGCTGTGCGGCCTGCAGAGCGGGACGTTCGGTAAGGCTCAATGCGTAGACTTCTTCCGGATTGCCGGGGACGGCGGGCAGGGTGTGTACAGCCGGCGGCGTCACCTTGAGGCTGTCGGGCGAAGTGTATTCGAGCAGTTGCGAGAGTTCGAGGAGGGCGAGCATTTTGTCGTTCTCCGCCTGCACGAGGGCGAGTCGATCTTGCGCCGTGCGCGCCTGTGCCTGCGCCAAATCGACCTCCGGCAAACGGCCGGCGCGGATCTGTGTGCCGATGCGCTCTTCTTGTGCCAAAGTGTTGCGCAAGTTGGTTTGCGCTTGTGCGATGAGGTCCATGCGAAACAGCACTTGATAGTAGGCCTGTGCCACCTGCAGTTGGAGTTCTTCTGCCAAACGTCGGGCATCGGCGCCGGCCGCTTGGAGGTTGAGCGCGGCTTGTTTTCGTCGATGGGTGAGGCGTCCGCCGGTGTAGAGGGGCATGGAAGCCGAAACGGAGAGCGAAGTTGAATTCGTGTTGCGCGTTTCGTAGGTGTTGTTGGCGGTGAGCCCGCGTCCGAAGGAGAGATTCTCGGCGGCCGAGCCGCTCACTTCGGGAAGAACGGCTTTGCGCGCGTCGTCCAACTGGAGGGCTTGTTGCTTTTGGGCGATTTTGGCCTGCCGCACTTTGATGTTGCGTTGCTGAGCGCGCTCGATGCAGTCGCGAAGCGTCATCGGTGTTTGTGCCGCGAGGCTACAAGCCGAGCAAAAGGCGAAGAGAGTGTAGAGTAGTTTCATAGCAAGCGCGAGATTAGGGCTGTTCGTTGATTTCGTTGCCGCGCACTTTCTCTCCGATACGGAGACCGCTGCGGATTTCGATGTTCACTCCGTCCGACAATCCCGTTTGCACCACACGGCGCTCGAAGGTGTTCGCGTCTTTGTTGCCGGTTTGCACGTAGACCACGGCTTTGCCGCCTTCAAATTTCACGGCCGACTCGGGGAGTGCGAGGACTTGCGAACGAGAGTCGAGAATGATTTCGGCATTGGCGCTGTAGCCGGCGCGGAGGGTCACGCCTTTGCTCTGCAGCAGGGCACCTTTGATTTCAAACTGGTTGCCTGTGGTGCCGCTGCTCACTTTGGGCGCGATGAACTCGAGGCGCGCGGTGAGGCGCACGTCGGTAACGGCGCCGACCGTGATGCCCAATTCCATGCCGTTGCGGAGTTTCGCCACTTCCGTCTCGTCGATGTTGCCTTTGAAGAGGAGGTCGTTCATGTTGGCCACAGTGGCGATCGTCGTGCCGTCGTTGAAGGTGTTGCTCATCGTGACGGAATTTCCCACCTTGACGGGAATGTCGAGAATCGTGCCGTCGATGGTTGAGCGTACGAGGGTGGTGGAGTTGCCGGCCATGGAGTTGCTCACGCCTTCCTTCACAATCTTGAGTGCATCTTTGGCGTTGGCCAGTTCTTCGCGCTGTTGTCGGAGGGCCAGTTGCGCCTTTTCGAACTCTTCGGCCGAGACTAATTTCTGATCGTAGAGGGTTTTCGTGCGTTCGAAGTCGCGTAGGGCTTGTTGCGAGGAGAGTTGCGCGAGTTTCACGCGGTTTTCTGCGCTGTTGAGCTGCGCCATGTCGGGCACCACCTTGATGCGCGCGATGAGTTCGCCTTTCTGTACGGTTTGGCCGGCTTCTTTGAAGATTTCGGCCACAATGCCCGAAATTTGGGGCTTGACATCGACTTCGACACGGGGCTCAATCGTGCCGGTCACGATGGTACTGCGGCGAATGTCGGCGCGTTTCACTTCGATGACCTCGAAGCGCTGTGCTTTAGGGCGCGATTTCTGATAGAGGAAGACAAAGGTTCCGACGAACAAGGCAACGACGAGCACGATGCCGATGATTTTGAAGGTCTTTTTCATTGTGATGTGGGTTTTTCATTCGCATAGATGCGAGCCGGTGTTTAGGCAATTTGGGATTAGCAGTGCGGGCTTTGCCGAATGTTGTGGGTTGTGACGGCGCAACGGGGTGCTATTTCTAAGAAGAAGTGACGATATAAATAAGGAGAGGAACGAGGCAATAGAAAGTCGTGGGCTTTCGACTGAAAGTCGTGGAGTTTTGCCCGAAAGTTGTGGAGTTTTAATTGGAAGTTGTGGAGTTTTGGCGGAAAATTCGTGAGGGTCGCGCCATCGCAGGGCAAATGCAAGCGGCAGCAGTGGACTTATTCGTCGCGGATGGCATCGATGGGCTTAATGGCGAGGGCGCGCAAAGCGGGAGCGACGCCGGCCAACACACCCAAGGCCGAAAGTGAGAAAGCCGAGCCGAGTGCCATGGAAAAAGAGATGAGGAAACTCCCCGAAGGCAGCGCGGGAAAATTGCTCCCGATACCGCTTTCGGCGGCAACGAGAATCAAAACCGCCACAACAATACCGGTCAGTCCGGCAAGGAGCGTGAGAATGGCACTTTCGGTGAGGATTTGCATTAAAATCTGCGCGGGACGCGCGCCAATCGCACGCCGCACGCCGATTTCGGTGGTGCGTTCTTTCACAACGACCATCATAATGTTCGAAACTCCGATACTCCCGGAAAGCAAGGTGCCGATGCCGATGAGCCAAACGAGGATATTGATGCCGTCGAAGAGCGATTGCACCATTTGGAACATCGATTCCACATTGATGCTCATGAGGGCTTGTTGATCGTTGGGGTCAATGCGGTGTAGTTGCTTGATTTCCTGTTCGACTTTGTGCTGAATCGAGGTCACCGTGTGGCCGCGGCGCGTGGTCAAGGCCAACATATCGAAGTTGTTGCCGTAGTGCTGCAGACGCTGCATGGTGGTGAAAGGCAGATAGACCGACCGCGAGGCCGGTCCTCCCACGCCAACGTTGGAAGTGAGGGACGAAACGCCGATCACTTGAATATAGATGCCTCCCATCTCGACGTATTTGCCCACCGGGTTGTCGACGTCCGGAAAAAGTTCGGCGGCCACTTTCTGTCCCAAGACACAAACTTTGCGATAGTCGCGTAGGTCGCTCTCTTGGATGTAGCGTCCGTGCGAGAGTTTGGGGTTTTCCACTTCGGTGTAGTCCGGTCGCACCCCTTTGGCCGAACCTTGCGAAGAGCGATTTCCGCATTTGAATCTCGACCAGTTGAAAATCACCGGGGTGACGACTTGTGCTTCCGGAATTTGGCGGCGCAGTCGATCGATGTCGGCCACTTCGAACGACCACTTGCGGTTGGAGGCAAGCCCGTCGTAGGGTTTTGTCGTTTCTTGGGCGGCGGCGCAATAAGCGTTCTGCGCAAAGCCGTCGAAGTTGCTTTGCATCATCGCTTTCATGCCCTTTGCGCCACCCATCAAGAGAACAAGCATGAACACGCCCCAAAAGATGCCGAAGGCGGTGAGGAGCGATCGCGATTTGTTGCGCATCAGCGTTTGGAAGATCTCCCTCCATTTGTCAATATCGAACATAGTGGATCTATTTTGAGTTGAGTGCCACGATGGGTTTAATGAGCACCGCTTTGCGAGCCGGGAAGAATCCGGCGATGAGTCCGGCGATGATGAGCAGAGTCAGCGCGCCGAAAGCGATGCCGAGGTCGATGGTGGGATTGAGGAAGAAGTAAAACTTCGAATCCATGATGACCAACACGCGTTCGCCGCTCACATGGTTCATCCATTCCGTAGCGGCAATGCCGGCAACGAGGCCGACATAGCCCGAAAGGAGGGTGATGACCACACTTTCTGCCAAGACGCTGTGCAAAAATGCTCCAAGGGCGCGCGCCGAGTGCTTTGCGAATGCCGAACTCGCGGGTGCGTTCCTTGACGGTGATGAGCATAATGTTCGAAATACTCACCACGCCGCTCAACAAGGTGAGGGATGCCTACCACCCACAAGCCGGTGCGCAAAATGCGCGTGGCGGTATTTCGTTCTTTCGCGCCCTCGGCTTTGTTGTCGATCCACAGTGTTGTCTGATCCTCGGGATTAAAACCGTGACGGTGGCCGATGGTTTGGCGAATGTGCTGATCGAGCTGCTGCATCGTCTCGTCTTGCTTACCGGCGTCGGTGCGCAATTCGATAGAACCCACCGACACGCCTTTATTAAAAAGCCGTGCGCAGGGTGGAAAAACGGCACTTGCGCTTTGGTTTTGCTCCATGTCGTTGGCCTTAGCGCGCACGCCGATGATGCGAAAAGCCATCGAATCGACGTTGACCACCTGTCCTACGGCAGAAGTGGCCGACCCAAAGAAATCTTCGGCCATGCGCGTCGAGACAACCATCACCTTTCGGCGCTCGCGCAAGTCGTTTTCGTCGATAAAGCGCCCCGCGTTGAGCGTAATGCGCTCCATCTCGGCCGCAACGGGCAACACGCCGTCGAAACTTCCCTCGAGGCGATGTTTGCCCGAGACCATGACGAGTCCGGATAGGGAGATGGTCGGCGCAGCTTCACTGATTTGCGTTTGTGTCGCTGAACGCGTGTTTTCAAAGTCGCGATCGTCCATCTTTACGTCTTGCCATTTGCTGAAGCCTTTGTAGGCTTCCGAAGCGTAGCCCGGGACAATCGAGACCACATCGTCGGCGAAGCGTCCCGAATTGTACTCGAAAGCGTGGATGAGTCCGTTACCTGCACCCAATAAGAAGACGAGAAGGAAAATGCCCATCGACACACTGAGGCCGGTAAGTGCGGTGCGCAGTTTGTTTTGCGCCAAATGCGCGAAAAATCTCTTGCAACATGTCGCGTCTATTTCATGAGTTCTCCGAAAGGCATGGTCTGATTCGGATCATTGATTTCGATGCGTCCGATCAAACCGTCCTGTATGTGCACGATTTTCTTCGTGCGATAAGCCACACCGCTCTCGTGTGTGACGACAACCACGGTGCGTCCTTCGGCATTCAGGTCGGTAAGCAGTTGCATCACCTCGCCCGACGTTTTCGAGTCGAGGGCGCCGGTGGGTTCGTCGGCCAACAAAACCTGCGGATTTGTGATGATGCTGCGCGCAATCGCTACGCGTTGTTTCTGACCGCCCGAAAGTTCGTTGGGATAGTGTTCCGCCCATTTGTCCAAGCCGAGGCGTTCGAGGGTGTTCCATGGCGCGGCGGTTGCGCTCTTTGCGCGAAACGCCTTGATAGTAGAGGGGTAAGGCTACATTCTCGAGTGCCGTTTTGTAGCCGATGAGGTTGAAGGACTGAAAGATGAAGCCAATCATGCGATTGCGGTAGTCTGCCGCCTTCGACTCGCTGAGATCTTTCACGGGCACGCCGTTGAGCGTGTAAAGACCTTCGTCGTAATTGTCCAAAAATGCCCAAAATGTTGAGCAAAGTTGACTTTCCCGAGCCGGAAGCGCCCATGATGCTCACAAACTCTCCCCGTTCGATGTCAAGGTCGATGCCTTTGAGCACGTGCAACGGCTGTCCGCCGCGGTAAGTCTTGTGTATGTTTTCAAGATGTATCATATTCTTATGCAAACAAGCACTCTTCCCCCACGCTCTTCCGCAGTCGTTGGCTGACTGTCGAAGAACGTGAGGGAGAGTCGTTCGTTATTTGGCTACGTTGCGCACGGTTCCGTTGGTGGTGTCGTCGTCGACCACGAGCGTGGCTGCGTTGCACATCACTTCTCCGCCCGATGAGGCTTCGGCTTCCGCGTGTTGCGCCGAGAGTCGCTCAGCTTTCAGCGTGGCACCACTGCTGGCTTCGAATTTCGCCCGTTGTGTGCGCCCGCTCAGCGTGATGCTTGCGCCCGACGAAGCATCTGCCTCCATGAGATCCGTCAGTACATTGTACAGTTTCACCTCGCCGCCCGACGAAGCCTCCACTTTAAATTTCGGAGCTTGGACTCGGTCCACTTGAATGTTGGCGCCCGACGAGGCCTCGAAGCTGAGTTTGCGATCCAACTTGAGGGGCGCGCCCACGCGGATGGAGGCTCCGGAACTTGCCTCGTAGCCGTAGAGCGTATAGCCCGTCACGGTGACCACGACATGCGGCCGGCGCATGAAGTTGTGATACGCCATGCCCACTCTCAGTTCCCCATCGTCCACATAGAATTGGACGAGGTGATCGTCTTTGCGATCCATGCTCACTGTCACCGTGGGGTTGCCCGTCGGAATGTGGCGGAGGATGATGCCGCTGCTCACGTCCACCGATTCGAAGTGCGGCAGATTGTTCACCGTGTAGGCGTAGGTGCCGTTGGCATTGGCGGAGTCGGCAGAGAGATTGGTGCGATTTTCGCGGGACGATTCGTTGTCGATGTAGCATGCGTTGGGCGATTGGTGAATGTGCAAGCAAGAAGCGCTGAGCATCAACGCAGCCGCAAGGAGTGCGGAGGAAAGCAATACCATTTTCATAGGGATAAATGGGAAGATAAGGGTGAAACTTCAGGAGAAAGAGGGAGTGAATCAACCGACAGTTGGGGTCGCCATCTCTTCGTTGATGAGTTGTTGCAAGCGATCGGTGACCTTTTCCATCGGAATGCCGAGCAGATACATCTGTTTCGCCAGCTCTTGGAGCATTCCGTTGAGCACATCGTCCGAACGTAAGCGGCGAATGATCTTGACCGCATCGGCGCTGACAAAGGATCCGAGTCCTCTTTTATTATAGATAATGCCTTGGCGCGCCAAGATGTCAAAGGCTTTGACTGTGGTGTTCACGTTCACTTGCAAAAAGTAAGCTATATTCGCGAACACCGGGGATGCGTTCGTCGGAAATGTACTTTCCGGCCAGAATTTCGTCCATCAGGCGATCGGCTATTTGTTGGTAAATGGGTAGTCCGTCTCGAAAGTTCATGTGTCAGTGGGGTTAGTAGCCGAAGCGGCCGCGGGGAATCACCTGCGCACGGGCATACATACGATAACTGTAGCCGATGCAGAACACAATCCAACCCAAGGTCAGCAGCCAGAATAGCAAAAGCGAAATGAAAATCACGTGTTCGACGCTCTGTTCGTTGAACGGAGGCGGAAAGTGGTCCATCAGACTGACCAAACCCAGGACTCCCAGCATAGAGAGGAGGGTGAAACCGGCAATGAGAATCACCGCGGTGAGTACAAAAGATTTGCTGCGAAAGAGTAGAGCTCCCAGGAGGAATGTGCTCCACAGCCCGCAATAGACGAGCGCGGGAATGAATCGGGCCATGAACAGTACCGGTGCCGATGATGGCGGCAGGTCGATGTCGCCCAATACGGGGTTGGCGATCGTTGCCAGGAAGTGGGGGGAACTCCACATATAGGGAACGGAGAAAATTTGGGCCAAAGCGGCGGTCAGTGCGTCGGCGCAGAGGAAGAGCAGGACAAAAACGACGGCGGCAAGCACGGTGTGTCGGAGCAGCGCGGAGCAAAAACGCTCGAAAGTCGAGGCGGGCAGGAGCAATTGCCGCATGCGGCTGTGGAGAGAGGAGCGTCCCGAGGCGAAACTGCTGCCGATGCTCACCAAAAGGAAGAACAGTGTGAGCAAAAATCCCGCGCTACCCAGCACCGAAGCCATTACTTGTTGCACTTCCGGTTGGGGATAGTCGGCGTGATGAACGACAAAAAGTGGGAATGGCCAGGAAGGCCAGAAAAGCCAGAAAAGGCAGATCCGTAGTGTTTGAGTGCGCTTTGCGCGCCTTCGACCAAGTCGAGACGCAGCACTTGCCAGAAACGGCGTGGAGAGAAGCGGGTTGAATTAGTCATGGTGGGGGAGTGCGGCTGAGGGTTGGAGTTGAGCGGCGCGTTCCAGCAGGTCGGGATGCTGAGTCAGCGCATTGAAGAGCAATTCGAGGTTCACCTGTGAGGCAGTTTCTTCGCGATTGGGGACAATGACCGCCATACCCGCGAGCGAGTTCTCGGCATAGAGGACGTCGCTCAGGTCTTCGCCGTAAGCGCGCTGTTCAAAACGCAGCAGACGTCCCAATTCGTCGAGGTCGAGGTTGAGACCCACCTGGCATTCCTTGAGCATAACGATGTGGTCCACGAGGTTTTCCACGTCGTGCACCTGGTGGGTCGAGATGATCACGGTACGTTCTTCGTTCATGCTGGCCGCGATGGCCCGCCGAAACTGGGCTTTCGAAGGGATGTCGAGCCCATTGGTCGGTTCGTCCATGAGGAGAAGGCGCGTGCATGTGGCGAGGGCGAAACTGATATACGCCTTTTTGAGTTGTCCGGTGGAGAGGGCGCTAAAGTTGACGTCGGGCGACAAATCGAATTGTCGGAGGTTTTTCGAGCAATAGCTCATCGGAAAAAAATGCGGATAGAAGTCGCGATGCAGCGACACGTAGCGCGAGAGTTTCATGGAGGGCAGCTCGATGTGCTCAGGCACCACAAAGAGTTCGGCGAGCACCGCCGGAGTTCGATCGCAGACCGGGCGCTGTTCGAAACGCACCTCCCCTTGTTGTGGGCGCAGCAATCCGGCCATGAGGTAGATCAGTGTCGACTTTCCGGTGCCGTTCTTGCCGAGGAGGCCTACAATGCGGCCGGCCGGGAAGTGGAGTGTGACGTTGTCGAGCACCTCTCTTGAGCTATTGTGATAGCGAAAGTGGAGTTCGTGAAGTTCGATCATGAGGTGAATGATTGTAGTGTTGTGGTGTAATGCTGTTATAGTACACTGCAAAAGTAGAGAAAGGCCTCCACTCTTCCAAATTTATCGAGCGGAAAAAGCGAGATGATGCGTGGAATTAACGCACAATGCGGTGTTTTTAGGTAGATAATTGCTGTTTTGGCAGTTTGATAGGTGTCTATCGTCGTGCGGTTGCGGCAGGGAGGAGAAAAAGTCCACGACTTTTTGCGCAAAAGTCCTCTGCTTTTTGCGGAAACAAGACAACTTTTGCGTGCGGGTTCCCGTGTTTTTGCCGTAAGGTGGCAAGCGGGTGGGGTAGGGAGTGGGAAAAAAGGAAATAGGCGCGCGCGTTACGCGTGTCTACGCGTTGAGAAGATGAGCCGGCGCCCAATTATTCGCCCACTGTGTTTGCCATATCGAGCAGAAGTCTTAATTTTGCACCCTAATGGCACAAGTGTGCCGTTTCCCCCTCATCTCGTACAAGATACCCTCCAATATGGAAAAAAGAAAAATTCAGTTCTCGCTTGTCTATCGCGACATGTTCCAGAGCTCCGGCAAATTCCAACCTCGTAAGGATCAGCTGGAACGCATCGCTCCGGTCATCATTAAAATGGGCTGCTTCTCCCGTGTGGAGACCAATGGTGGCGCCTTTGAACAAGTCAACCTGCTGGCCGGCGAGAATCCCAACGAGGCCGTACGCGCTTTTACGAAAGCCTTCAACGAAGTGGGCATCAAAACCCACATGCTCGACCGCGGTCTGAACGGTCTGCGCATGTTCCCCGTGCCCGCCGACGTGCGTCGCCTCATGTATAAAGTCAAGCACGCGCAAGGAACCGACATCACGCGTATCTTCTGCGGGCTGAACGATGTGCGCAACATCATCCCCTCGATCAAATATGCCATCGAAGGCGGCATGACGCCCCAGGCCACGCTGTGCATCACCACTTCGCCGATTCACACTGCCGAATACTATGCCGGCATCGCCGATCAGCTCATCGAAGCCGGCGCACCCGAGATCTGCCTCAAGGACATGGCCGGTATCGGACAGCCCGCGATGCTCGGTCAACTCTGCCGCATGATCAAGGAAAAGCACCCCGAAGTGATCGTGGAATACCACGGTCACACCGGCCCCGGTCTGTCGATGGCTTCGATCCTCGAGGTGTGCCGCAACGGTTGCGACATCATCGATACCGCCATTGAACCCCTCGCTTGGGGTAAGGTGCATCCCGACGTGATCTCGGTGCAGAGCATGCTCAAGAACGCCGGTTTCGACGTGCCCGAGATCAATATGGACGCCTACATGGAGGCGCGCAAACTCACCCAAGAGTTCATTGACGAGTGGCTCGGCTACTTCATCAACCCCGGCAACAAACTCATGTCGTCGCTCCTGCTCGGTTGCGGTCTGCCCGGCGGTATGATGGGCTCGATGATGGCCGACTTGGCCGGTGTGCGCGAAGCTATCAATGCCAACCGTCAGAAGAAGGGCGAAGAACCCCTCTCGGAAGATGCCCTCCTCGTGAAACTCTTCGACGAAGTGGCCTACGTTTGGCCGCGCGTGGGCTATCCTCCCCTCGTAACGCCCTTCAGCCAGTATGTGAAGAACATCGCTTTGATGAACCTTCTCACCGAGTCGATGGACAAGCCCCGCTACTCGATGATGGACAACGCCATCTGGGGCATGATCCTCGGCAAGAGCGGTAAGTTGCCCGGCGAATTGGCACCCGAAATTGTGGAGTTGGCCAAGGAAAAGGGCTACGAGTTCAGCACCGAAGACCCCCAAACGAACTATCCCGATGAGCTCGACCGCTTCATCAAGGAGATGGAAGAAAACGGTTGGGATCGCGGTCAGGACGATGAGGAATTGCTCGAGTTCGCCATGCACGAAACGCAGTATCGTGACTACAAGAGCGGTGCCGCCAAGAAGCGTTTCCTCGCCGACCTCCAAGCAGCCAAAGACAAGAGCGCCGCTTCCGGTCTCACGCCCGAAGAAGCCGCAGCACTCAAGCACGCCAAGGCCGACGCCATTGTGGCGCCCGAAAGCGGTATCGTGCTTTGGGAAATCGGCGGCGATGCTGAAAACGTCAAGGCCATCGAACCCTTCATCGGTAAGGAGTACAACGAAGGCGACTTCTTCTGCCACATCGAAAACGGCTTTGGCAAGATTCTCGATCTCCCCGCCGCTTTGGGTGGTAAGCTCGTCGAGATCAATGCCAAGCAGGGTAGCCACGTGCAGAAGGGCGATGTCATCGCCTACATCGAACGCTCGTTCCGCGATTGATCGCTCCGACCTTTTTACGGTCGTCCACTTTTAGTGCGGTGCGCTCGGCGCCCCTTGCCCCATGGCACAGGGCTTTCCGAACGCTACCCACCTCTCCTCCTTTGAGATCCTTCTTGCGCTCTCCGTGGCGCGAGAAGGCTCAAAGGCTTTTTAATTTCAGTCCGTCGCTCATGCTCCACCGTTTGTTGCATTTCCGCCTTACGCTCCTCCTGACGTTGCTCATTTTGATCGTGTGTTTGCTTCCGATTCCCGAAACGCCACTCGACGAGGTGCGTTTTGTCGACAAGTACACCCACCTCTTGCTGTTTGGCGGCTATGCTTGGGTGCTTTGGGCAGAATGTGCGCTGTGCGACCGCGCTGCAGCACAGGAAACCGGTGTTCGTGCTACGAAAATGCCACTCCGCAGCTCGCTTTGGGCACTGACCTTGGGCTGGCCCATCTGTTTCGGCGGCTTGGTCGAGGTGCTGCAAGCCACGCTCACGACTTGCCGCTCGGGCGATTGGCTCGATTTTGTGGCCGATGCCGTCGGTGTACTTTGTGCCGCTCCGCTCGGTGTGATGACCTATCGGGCCTTGACGCGCTGAAATGCCTTTTTCTCTCCCATCCATCAAAACTCCACTCCTCATGCACTATCTTTTATCTTGCCGACGATCACGCGGATTGGCTTACGCTGCGTTCGGCTTCGTCCGACCGTTCTCTCCCGGCTGTCGATTATGACCGCCGCGATTTGGTGAGGGGCGCGAATGCGGCCGGAGTCGTGCGCGAATTGGCCGTACACCACAGTGCCGGCCGCACGGAAGACCGCGTGCATGTGGGGGTGCTCTCCCCGGCGACGGTGGTTCCGTTGGCGGAATTTGAGGAATCGACGGCTGAGGCGGTCTACCAATTTGTGTTCAACGGCCGCCGCGCGCCGAAAGCCAAGTGTCGCGTGTTTTACGACATGCTGCCTTCGTCCAACGGTGTGTTGCTCTTTGCTCTCGACGAAGGGCATTGTGCCGAAGTCGAACGTGAATTGGGCGAAGTGCACTACTTTTCGCCGTTCAGCGGTTTGTTGCAGTGGATGGCCGGGCGCAAGCAAACGGCGCGCCAGCACCGTGTGTTCATACACTGCCGCACCACACAAATAGATGTGGCCTATTTCGAAGGGCATCGCATTTTTGCTTTCAACACCTTCGATGTGCAAACGCCCGAAGACGTACTTTACTTCACTTGTCGGTTGGCGCAACAGTTTGGTGTGGATTTCACCTCGACACCGTTCATCGTTTGCGGCCGCGCAGAGAAGATTCCCGTGGTGGCCGGCTGCCTGCGTCCCCTTTGTGGCCGAAGTGGAGTGCGTAGACACGGCCGAGGAATTCGAACATCATCCGTTGACCGAAATTCCTCAACTTCCTTTTGAACTACTGACCAAACTCATGAACTGATGCGCATCATCACCGGAAAAATATAAAGGTAAGCATTTCGAGGTGCCCCGCTCTTTCAAGGCGCGTCCCACCACTGATTTTGCCAAAGAAAATCTCTTCAACGTGCTGCGTGCGTATGTAGATTTTTGAAGAAACGCGCGCCCTCGACCTCTTTGCCGGCACGGGCAGTATCACGCTCGAGTTGTTGAGTCGCGGATGTCCCGAGGTGGTGAGCGTAGAGCGCGATCGTCTGCACTACGCCTTCGTGCGCGCTGCCGTGGAACACTGCACCGCCGGCGACGCCGATGTGCGGGTTCGCGTGCTCAATGCCGATGCGCTGCGCATCATTGCGAAGAGCAACGAGCGCTTCGATCTGGTGTTTGCCGATCCTCCCTATGCCTTGCGCGAATTGAGCGAACTGCCCGAACGTGTGATGGCAAGCGGGCTGTTGAAGCCCGGCGCACTTTTCGTCCTGGAGCACGGAAAAGAGCACGACTTCTCGTCGCGCCCCGAGTTTTTGGAGCACCGCGCCTACGGTTCTGTCAACTTTTCGTTCTTCCGCAAATCGGAATCAGCGGTATGACGATCGGTTCGCTTTTCGAACAGAGCATTGCCGCCGAGTTTCCGCACGAGTTCACGCCTCATCAGCGAGAGGCCGTGAGCGCCATCGGCAGTTTCTTGGCTGATCCGCGCAACGATCAGGCGTTTGTGCTGCGAGGTTATGCCGGTACGGGTAAGACCTCGTTGGTTTCGGCCGTGGTGCGCGTGTGGCGCAAGCTGCAACGCCCCGTAGTGCTCTTGGCACCAACGGGACGTGCCGCAAAAGTGTTCTCCCTCCACGCCGGTTTGCCGGCACACACCATCCACCGCGTGATTTATCGCCAAAAATCATTCGAGGGCGAGGATACCCAGTTCGACCGCGGATGGAACAATGCGAAATCGGCCTTGTTCATCGTCGATGAGGCCTCGATGGTGGCCAACGATGGCGGTAACACGCTCTTCGGTACGGGACGTTTGCTCGACGACCTGATACAATATATATATAGTGGAGAGAATTGCCGCCTGATGATGGTAGGCGACACGGCACAGCTCCCCCCTGTGGGAGAAGATGAGAGCCCTGCGCTGCAAAAGCGGGTGCTCGAGGGGTACGGCCTCCATGTGCGCGGATGTGAACTCACTGATGTGGTGCGTCAGGCCTCGGCTTCTGCGGTACTTCGCAACGCGACGCGCTTGCGTTGTCAGATCGGTACGCTCTCCGGTACGCCGTTGCCGACGACAGACGACTTCAATCTCGAACGCTATGTGAACGAGACGGGCTTTCCGCTCATCGAAGCGGAGAACCACACCGAGGTGCAACTCATGCCCGGCGACGAACTGATCGATGCGCTCGAACAGAGTTATCGCGAATGGGGCACGGGTGAAACCATCGTCGTGACCCGAACGAACAAGCGGGCGAATATCTTCAACAATGGCATCCGATCGCGCATTCTCGAGCGCGATGAGGTGTTGAACCGCGGTGATTTGATCATGGCGGTGAAGAACAATTACTATTGGACGGTGAAAGCCGCCGAAGGACTGCCCGAAGGCGAGCGCGTGCCCATGGCTTTCGTGGCGAACGGCGACACGGCCGAAGTGGTTCGTTTCCGCAATGTGCACGAAATGCACGGCTTCACTTTTGCGGACGCCACCTTGCGCTTCGGCGACTACAACGACTGGGAGATGGATTGTCGAATCCTGCTCGATACGCTCCAGTCGGAATCGCCGGCACTCACCCGCGAGGAGGCTACGCGCCTCTATGAATCGGTCTATGCCGACTATGCGGACATTGCCAACAAGCGCGAGCGGATGAAAGCCATTCGTCAAGACGCTTATTACAATGCCTTGCAAATTAAATACGCCTATGCCGTGACTTGCCACAAAGCACAGGGCGGGCAATGGCACGAAGTCTATGTCGATCAGGGATATATTCCCGATGACACTGATCCAGTGGCCTACTTTGCGCTGGTTGTACACGGCCTTCACGCGCACCTCTGATAAATTGTATTTGGTCAACTGGCCGAAAGAACAAACCTACGACAAACATGATAGCGATTCTGTTTAACGTATTGGCTGTCTTGGTGGGAAGTGCGATCGGTGCACTGGCCAAGCGCGGCATAACCGAAAAATACATCACGGTACTCAACACGGCAATGGGATTGGCGGCTTTGGTACTGGGTGTGAATGTGGCGATGTCCAACATGAACAAGAGTCACTTCCCGGCGCTGTTCATTTTCTGTTTGGCGCTCGGCGGTTTGCTGGGCACGGTTTTGCGCCTCGATGAGCGCATGCAAGAAGCCACACGCCGCGTGTCGAAAAACGGAAGCAACCTCACCGAAGGCATCACGACCGGTGTTTTGTTCTGTTGTGTCGGCACGCTCTCGATGATGGGGACCGGTTTTGGCGGCACTCAAGGGCGACAACACTTATTTGATGACAGCGGCCACGCTCAACTTGGTAACGATGATAGTGGTGGCCTCGAGCTACGGCTTTTGGGTGTGCATCACCGGTTTGTTTGTCTTCCTGTGGCAGGGAGGGATCTACGGTATTGCCAAACTTTCGGCGGGCTTCATTTCCGATGCTTTGATCTCCGAAGTCTCGATCGTGGGCGGCGTGCTGATTGCCGCCGCAGGTTTGGGGGTGATGAACATCAAAGATTGCAAGACCATCAACTTGTTGCCGGCTTTGCTCATGCCGATGCTCTATTTCTTGTGCTCGCATCTCCTCGGTTTTTGACCGTTTCCTTTTCATTCGCAGCGCGTTTTTTCCACTCGAGCCTTTGCGGCCTGCAGATTTGTGGCTATCTTTGTCCTATCTATTGAAGACGCGCAATTCAAACTTTTCTCAAATTCGAACGTCATGCTCTTTCGCTATATCCTCCCTTTGCTCTTTTCTGTGGCAGGTGTGCTCACTGCCGCCGCACAACCTAAAGCACGTTATCTCACTCCCAAAGTGGAGATGGGAAACATCGCGTGGAAGGTGCCCGCTTTGGCCCATTTTGAGATTCGCAACACCGGAACACAACCCTTGTTGGTGACGGGCGTTTACACGGACTGTGCTTGCACCGTGGCCGCGTGGGACAAGCAACCGATAGCTCCCGGAGCGACCACGACGCTCACCGTTACGCTCGATGCGGAAACGCTGGGTACGTTCGATAAGTCGGTTTATGTCACGACGAATGCCGAGAATGTGGCGCGCCGCCTGCGCTTTTCGGGGCGCGTGATGCAGAAGGTGATCGACTACGATCGCGACTTCGCCTACAAAATCGGCGATGTTCGTCTCTCGGCCGACCACATTGAATTCGACGATGTGAAGAAAGGCGAGAAACCGCAGGTGACGCTCTTCTTGCTCAATGCCGGTAAGAAAGAGTATAAACCCGAATTGCTGCATCTGCCCAATTATCTCACGGTAAAAGCCGATCCAGCTGTCATCCGTCCCAGTAAAATCGGCAAACTGGTGGTGACGTTGAAAAGTAATCAGTTGCACGGTTTGGGACTTACGCAGTCGAGTGTCTATCTTTCGCGTTTTGCGGGCGACCGTGTGAACAAAGACAACGAATTGGGTATTTCTGTCACGCTGCTTCCCAATTTCACCGCGGCAGAACTCAACTCTCCGCAAGCACCGCTCGCCGAAATGGCCACAAGCATCGATTTGGGTGCGTTCAATGGCAAGTCGAAACTCAAAGGCACAGTGGTGTTGACGAATAAAGGCCAGTCGCCTTTGGTGATCAACATGCTGCAAGTTTACAATCCCGGAATTTCCGTGGCTTTGTCGAAAACAACTTTGCGACCGGGCGAGTCCACGGACATGAAAATTGTGGTGTCCTCCGCCGTCGAGCGTTTCCGCGGAAGCCGAAAGGTACTGTTGATCACCAATGATCCGCGACATCCGAAAATTTCACTTGACGTGATCACAAAAAAATAAGACTTTTCTTTTGTGAGTCAGTAGGAATGCTTATCTTTGCAACATCAAAACGGGTATAACCCGACGGGGATCTCAGTAGAGATTCCGGAAATCGGAAAGTAGCGCAGTTGGTAGCGCACTACGTTCGGGACGTAGGGGTCGGGCGTTCGAGTCGCCTCTTTCCGACTGTTTGATGAAGCGGTTCACAACTGGTTGTGAACCGCTTGTTTTTGTGTAGCGCCGGACGAACACGCTCAAGTAGAGTAGGGAAGTGCCCACCGCTTCGCTTTATGGTGGGCACCCTTGCATCGAAGAGCGAGGGGATTTTTTTGTGTTTTGCACAGAATCCCGAAATAAAGTTGTAACTTCGCACAGACTATCTCGCTGAACTTGAGCGGAAGTCGTCGGCCGTTTCACAGAACGAGCACCTCGTTTTGAAGAAGGCCCGTCGGTGTGCGGTGAACACCGCCACACCCTATTATATATACCATTCGGTCTATAGACGAACAGCAATAAATATGATTTCGGTAGAACACCTAAAAGTTGAATTTTCGGCGCGTGCCTTGTTCTCTGACGTGAGTTTTGTGGTCAACAAGCGCGATCGTATTGCGCTTGTGGGCAAAAACGGCGCAGGCAAGAGCACGATGCTCAAAATCTTGGCCGGTTTGCAAACGCCCACGGACGGCCGCGTTGCGATACAACGCGATGTGAGTGTGGGATACCTGCCCCAAGTGATGGTACTCAGCGACGATACAACCGTGGCTGCCGAGGTCGAAAAAGCATTTGCGCACATTCACGAATTGCGTGACCGCGTTCGCCGTTTGAACGATGAACTTTCGAGTCGAACAGACTATGAAACGCCGGAATACATGGAACTCGTCGAAGCTTTCAGTCGCGAAAACGATCGTTTGCAGATGATGGGCGCGCAAAACTACCACGCGGAAATCGAACGCACGCTCACCGGGCTCGGTTTCAATCGTGAAGATCTCGAGCGTCCCACTCGTGAATTTTCCGGAGGTTGGCGCATGCGCATTGAATTGGCCAAACTTTTGTTGGCACGCCACGATGTTTTGCTCTTAGACGAGCCGACCAACCACCTCGACATTGAGAGTATCCGTTGGTTGGAGCAGTTCCTTTCTCGAAATGCCGATGCGGTTATCTTAGTAAGTCACGACCGCGCGTTCATTAACAACGTCACCAACCGCACATTGGAGATCTCTTGCGGAAAAGTGGTGGACTATCGCGTGAAGTACGACGAGTACGTGGAACTTCGTGCCGAGCGTCGCGAAAGTCAACTGCGAGCTTACGAAAATCAGCAGAAGGAGATTGCCGACATCAAGGACTTCATCGAGCGTTTCCGCTATAAACCCACCAAATCGGTGCAAGTGCAGAGTCGCATCAAGCAGTTGGAGAAAATTGTTCCCATTGAAATTGACGAAGTAGACACTTCACGTCTGCATCTGAAGTTCCCGCCGTGCTCGCGTTCGGGAGATTATCCGGTCATTTGCGACGAAGTGGAGAAACACTACGGCGATCATCAGGTTTTCGACCACGTCAATCTCACTATTAAGCGCGGTGAGAAAGTAGCCTTCGTGGGTAAGAACGGAGAAGGTAAGTCTACGCTGGTAAAGTGCATCATGTCGCAGATAGACCACGGCGGCGAGCTCAAACTTGGGCACAACGTCGAGATTGGCTACTACGCGCAAAACCAAGCCCAGCTGTTGGACGACGAACTCACCGTGTTTGATACGATCGACCGCGTGGCGAAAGGCGATATTCGCTTGAAAATTCGCGATATCCTCGGGGCCTTTATGTTTGGCGGCGAAGCTTCCGACAAAAAGGTGAAAGGTGCTTTCCGGAGGTGAGCGTAGTCGTTTGGCCATGATCAAGTTGCTCTTGGAACCCGTCAACTTCTTGATTCTCGACGAGCCGACCAATCACCTCGACATGCAGACAAAAGATGTGTTGAAAGAGGCGATTCTCGCATTTGAAGGCACCGTAATCGTAGTAAGCCACGACCGTGAGTTCCTCGATGGCTTGGTTTCGAAGGTGTACGAGTTCGGAGGCGGCAAAGTGCGCGAGCATCTCGGCGGCATTTACGACTATCTCCGCACCAAAGCCGTGGATGATGTGGAAACGGCCGCCTCGCTCGCCGGCAACCGCAACGCTTCGACCACATCCGGCGCTTCTTCAACTTCGGTTGCCGAAGGCCCGTCGGAAGGCGCCCTGAGTTATGCAGAACAAAAGGAGGCCGCGAAGCAGCGCCGCAAGTTGGAACAAGCCGTCAAAGGAAGCAGAGACCAAAATTGAGCTGTTGGAAACCGAAATCACCGCGTTGGAAGAGCAACTCTCCACCCCCGAAGGCGCAGCGGACACGCAACTGTTCACACATCACGGTGAATTGCGGAAACAGCTCTCCGAAGCCGAAGAACAGTGGAACGCCGCTGTAGAAGCCCTCGGGTGAAGTCCGCCATCCTCTCCTTTTTTCGCTAAAATCGGCGCTCAATTTTCCCAAACACCGAGCATCGGCAAAGCAAAACAGCCTTATTGAGGTAGGGCATGCCCTCATTGTGATGAGAACGCCCCACCTTTATAAGCACCCTCCTCCTGTTCGAGGAACCCGCCCTCAAAAATAAAATCAATCTCAATAGACAATCCATGAAAGGAGTCAAACATTTTCTGCCCGCCTTGGCCATTTGGGCCATAGGCGCCGTTGCACAAACACCTACGGCCACGCTTAATCGTGCTGATATGGATCTTACAGCTCGTCCCGGCCAAGATTTCTATCAATATGCCGGCGGCGGTTGGATGAAAGCCCATCCGCTCACGCCCGAACACGCTCGTTACGGGCAATTCAACGAGCTCGAAGAAATCAATCAGAAGCGTATCCGCACGCTGATTGAGGATTTGGCACAAAAGCCCGCAGCTCCCGGCAGTTTGGCACAGAAAATCGGTTCGCTCTATCGTCTTTCTATGGACAGCGTGCGTCGTAACCGCGAAGGCTACGAACCCATTCGTGCAACGTTGGAGCAAGTGCGCGCCATCAACGACAAAACCGCCTATCTTTTGCTCGCCAACCATTTGGAACGCAGCGGCGTTTCCGGCATGATTGGCGTGGGTTGCGGCGCCGACATCAAGAATGCCAAGATGAACCTCGTGCAAATCAACCAAAGCGGCTTGTCGCTCGGCGAACGTGACTACTATTTGGAAAATGACGAGGCCACGCGCAAAGATTCGTGAGGCTTATCGCGCCTACGTCAAGCAACTTTTTGTCATGACCGGTACGCCCGAGGCAGATGCAGCGCGCAAGATGGAACAAGTGCTCGGTATCGAAACCCGCATCGCCAAGGCTTCTTACTCCGCCACCAAGTTGCGCGACGTCGAAGGCAACTATCACAAGATGACCTACGCCGAATTGCTCCGCGACTATCCCGGCATCGACTGGAATCTCCTCTTCTTGCGTCAAGGTTATCCTGCGGTGGATGAGGTAAGCGTCAACCAGCCCGAGCCCATTCACGAGGTAGAGAAAATTCTTGCCGATACGCCCCTCGAAGCCCTCAAGTCTTATTTGGAATTCAACGTGATCAACAGCGCCGCCTCGGCTTTGAGCGATGATTTCCGCCGCGTCACGTTCGATTTCTACGGCCGAACGATGCAAGGCGCCGAGCAAGACCGCCCGCGTTGGAAGCGTGCCGTGAGCACTGTGGAAGGCGTGATGGGAATGGCCGTCGGCAAAATGTATGTGGAGCGCTATTTCCCCGAAAGCTCCAAGCAGCGTATGCTTCAGCTCGTGCACAACCTGCAAGAAGCCCTCGGTCAGCGTATCGATCAGCAGACTTGGATGAGTGCCGCCACCAAACAGCAAGCCCACGAGAAACTCAACACTTTCCGCATCAAGATTGGCTATCCCGACGAGTGGCGCAACTACGATGGCTTGGAGATTGACGAAAAACTCTCCTTCGTTTGAGAATCTGCGTCGTGCCGCCGAGTTCGATCACGCCTACGAAATCGCCCGCCGCGTCAACAAACCCGTCGATCGCAACGAGTGGTACATGACCCCTCAGACCATTAATGCCTACTACGACCCGACGACGAACGAAATCTGCTTCCCCGCCGGCATCTTGCAAGCGCCTTTCTTCGATCCCGCAGCCGACGATGCCGCCAACTATGGCGCGATCGGTGTCGTGATCGGCCACGAAATGACACACGGTTTCGACGACCAAGGCAGCCAGTTTGACAAGGAAGGCAATCTTCGCAACTGGTGGACGCCTCAAGATAAGGCCAATTTTAAGGCACGCACCGAACGCATGGTTCGTTTCTTCGACGCAATCGAGGTACTGCCCGGCCTGCACTGCAACGGTGCCCTCACCTGCGGTGAAAACATCGCCGACCACGGCGGCTTTGAAAGTCGCCTATCAGGCCTTCCGCAACGCAACGGCGCGCAATCCGCTGCCGAAGTTCGAAGGTTTCACCCCCGATCAGCGCTTCTTCATCAGCTACGCTCAAGTGTGGGCCAACAACATTCGCCCCGAAGCGCTCCGCAACCAAGTGAAAAACCGACCCCCATGCGCCCGGACGCTGGCGTGTGAACGGCGCCCCTGCCCCAGATCGACGCTTTGGTACAACGCCTTTGGCATCAAGAAGGGCGACAAACTCTTCGTTCCGAAAAAAACAAACGTGTCGACGTTTGGTAATTTCCCCATTTGACGCCCATGCTCTACGTCAATTCCTCCATTCCCGCCGTCGAGACCCTCCGTGCTGAGGGTCTCGATGTGGTTGTGGGCCAACCTGCCGGCGTGCCCCGCATTGGCCTCCTCAACCTCATGCCCGAAAAGGTAGCCACCGAATACGACTATTGCCGTATGCTCGCCCAAAGTGGTCTAACGCTCAGTGTCGTCTTGCTCCGTTTGCCCGGCGAAACCTACAAGACCACGCCGCAAAGCTACGTCGAAGCGCACTACGAAGTGTTCGATCCCGACAATGCCCCGCCGGCGCTCGCCGGACTTATCGTCACCGGGGCGCCGCTCGAGCAAATGCCTTTCGAAGCGGTGCGCTATTGGGAGCGCCTGTGCCGCATCTTCGATTGGAGTGCGCAGCATGTTCGTTCCACACTTTGCATCTGTTGGGCAGCGCAAGCCGCGTTCTACCACAGTTACGGCTTGCCCAAATACGCACTCGCCGAAAAGTGTTTCGGCATCTTCCAACAAGAAGTGCTCTTGCCCGGACATCCGTTGCTCAACGCGTTGCCTTCCGTTTTCCCCATGCCCCACAGCCGCCACACGACCGTCGATTTCGAAGAACTCCCCGACCGCTGTTTGGTGCTCTCCGCCGGACTCGATACCGGTGTGAGTCTGGTTGTCGACGAAAGCGTTGCGTCGCGTCATGGTCATCGGCCATTTAGAATATGCCGCCGACACCTTGGATCGCGAATATCGTCGCGACCTCGCGCGCGAACTCCCCATTCAACTGCCCGAACACTATTATCATAACGACGATCCGGCGCAGGGCGTCGATTTTTCTTGGGCAGCCGCGGCACAAACGTTCTATCGCAACTGGGCAGCCGGCCTGATGAGCGACGATTGAGTGCGCAGCACTTCACGATCCCATTCCTCCTTTTTTTGCATTCGTGCGAACGAACGACCGCTTGCCCCCGCAAAGCATCGTTCGTTTGCCCTTTCCCCACTAAATTACGATTCCACTTCATGATATCCGTTGATGGCCTCACCGTCGAGTTTGGCGGCACCACACTGTTTCAAAGACATCTCTTTCCAAATCAACGAGAAAGACCGCATCGCCCTGATGGGAAAAAACGGTGCCGGTAAGTCCACGTTGCTCAAAATCCTCGCCGGCGTGCGCCAACCCACCCGCGGAAACGTCAGCGCGCCCAAAGACACCGTCATTGCCTACCTGCCTCAGCACCTGATGACCGAGGACGGCCGCACCGTATTTTGAGGAAGCCTGCCAACCCTTCGAACACCTCAAAGACATGGAGCGCGAGATCGAAGCGCTCAACGCCCAACTCATGGAGCGCACCGACTACGAGAGCGACGACTACATGGCGCTCATTGAGCAAGTGGCCGCCATGAGCGAAAAATTCTATGCCATCGATCTCACCCACTTCGAGGAAGATGTGGAGAAAATGCTCCTCGGTCTCGGATTTGAGCGCAGCGACTTCGCGCGCCCCACGAGCGATTTCTCCGGCGGTTGGCGTATGCGCATCGAACTGGCCAAACTCCTGTTGCAGAAGCCCTGATGTGCTCTTTACTCGACGAGCCCGACCAACCACCTCGACATCGAAAGCATCGGCTGGCTCGAAGATTTCATCATGACTTCCGGCAAGGCGGTTGTCGTCATCAGCCACGACCGTAAGTTTGTCGACAACATCACCACCCGCACCATCGAGATCACGCTCGGCCGCATCTACGATTACAAAGCCGGCTACTCCCAATACCTCGAACTGCGCAAGGAGCGTCGCGCGCAGCAGCAGAAGCAGTATGAGGAGCAGCAAAAGATGATCGCCGAAACGAAACTCTACATCGAACGCTTCAAGGGCACGTACTCCAAAACCAACCAAGTGCAGAGCCGTGTGCGCATGCTCGAGAAGTTAGAACTCGTCGAAGTGGACGAAGAAGACACCTCGCGCCTCAGACTCAAGTTCCCACCTTCGCCCCGCAGTGGCAATTATCCGGTCATCATGGAGAGTGTGGGCAAAACCTACGGCGATCACACCGTCTTTTCTCCGGGCGTTTCGCTCACCGTTGAGCGCGGCGACAAATTAGCTTTCGTCGGGCGCAACGGCGAGGGTAAGTCTACGCTCGTCAAGTGCATCATGCAGCAGCTCGAACACGAGGGCACGCTCACCCTCGGCCACAATGTGCAGATCGGTTACTTTCGCGCAAAACCAAGCCTCGCTGCTCGATGGCGAAATCACCGTCTATGACACTATAGACAACGTGGCGAAAGGCGAAATTCGCCTCAAAATCCGCGATTTGCTCGGCGCCTTTCATGTTCGGCGGCGAGGAAGGAACGAAGAAGGTGAAAGTGCTTTCGGGCGGTGAGCGTACGCGCTTGGCCATTCTCAAACTCCTGCTCGAACCCTTCAACCTGCTCATTCTCGACGAGCCGACCAACCACCTCGATTTGCGCACGAAAGACGTGCTCAAGCAGGCGCTGCAAGATTTTGACGGCACCCTCATCGTCGTGAGTCACGACCGCGACTTCCTCGACGGCCTCGTGACGAAAGTCTATGAGTTCGGCGGCGGCAAAGTGCGCGAGCACCTTTGCGGCATCTACGAATTCTTGGAAAACAAGCGCCTCGAAAATCCTCCAAGAGTTGGAGCGTAAATCCTGATCGCTCCCGGCTGTGCGCTGTCGCTCGCGCACCGTTGCACAGCAATGCCTTACCCTCAAACGCCCTTCCCCAAGCACCTCCGCCGGTTTCACGGCGCGGACGAAATGGGGAAGGGCGTTTTTTAATGCCCAATGGGAGGGCGGCGACTTGTTCTCGTCGCGCGCGTGTCGGCGAGCGTCGCGTTCTTTTCATGCCGGGTGTCGCTTTGAGCGAATCACTGCTCGGTGTGCTGTCGAAACACGAAAGCGGGGGAGTGAGACGGCCTCGTTTTCAGCTGCAATCAAAGGGAGAGGGGAGGGCACTTCGCCCGTGTTACGAAAAAAGTGGCGGGCTATTTTTCAAAAGTCCACGACTTTCGTGCGAAACACGTGGTCTTTTTGCAAAACTCCCCGCTTTTTGGGGGACTTGTCTACAGCGCGCGGACGAAAGGAACCTGCCGGTCTTCCACACTCCCCGAGGGTGAAAATCGCTGCGGGCGGGTTGCTTGGCTTTCCCCCGCCCACGAAATCTACAACGCCTATTAAAGCCCCGCACGAGGACTACTTTTTTTAGTGAAGTGGGGCAGGGGAGGAAGAAAAAAGGATTTTTTCCCGCGCTTTGGTTACAAAATGCGACGCTTAATCACTTGAATTGCAGAAAAGAGTTGGCAAAAGTGGGCTATTTCAACGCTTTTTGTATCTTTGCTCTCAAACATGCACCATCTGTCGTTATCGTTTTAACTTCAACAAGGATAGCGAGGTGCAGCTAATTCTCAGGATGAAAGCAAAGAAGATTCTGTACATCACGCAGGAAATGGTACCTTACGTTTCCGAGTCGCAAATGGCCACGATCGGTCGCGAGTTGCCGCAAGGCATTCAAGAAGGTGGATACGAGATCCGCACGTTTATGCCGAAATGGGGCAATATCAACGAGCGCCGTAACCAGTTGCACGAAGTGATTCGCTTGTCGGGAATGAACATCGTTATCGATGAGACCGATCACCCGCTCATCATCAAAGTGGCTTCCATTCAGGCCGCCCGCATTCAAGTCTATTTCATCGACAACGATGATTATTTCTACAAACGACAGATGCGCGCCGATGAGGACGGAACGGAGTACGCAGACAATGCCGAGCGTGCCATATTTTATGCGCGCGGTGTACTCGAGACCGTGAAAAAATTGCGTTGGGTGCCCGATGTGATTCACTGCCACGGCTGGATGTCTTCGATTGTGCCTTTCTATATCAAGAAAGCGTTCTGCGAAGAACCGACTTTCGCTGAAACCAAAGTGGTGTACAGCGCTTATGAAGACACACTCACGCTCGCTCCCCGCGAGAACTTCCCCGAATGTGTCGATTTTCGTGAGGCAAAAGAATCGCTGCTGGCCGAAACCGGTATCGATTTCTCCACGCCTCAATCGCTCGATTTGCTCGGTGCGCATTTCGCCGACGGCGTTGTGCAACTCGGTTCGAGCAGTGCGGTGGCCGATCATGCCCGCGCACAGGGCATCCCCGTGCTCGAGCCCTCGAAAGACAGTGCCGACGTGGAAGCCTACGCCAATTTCTACGAGCAAATCGTAGGCGGCGACGCGGAATAATGTCGTAGAGCGGCGGGTAAATCGAAAAATTATAGGTATATTTGCCCTCCGTTCGGGCGGGTTGCCCGACACAGAATATCACTCCCCATGCAAGTTACGACTTTTCTTTACGCCTCATTGTTGTCGGCGGCTCTTGGTAGTCTTGTTGCCTCTTGCGGTGACGAAACGGTGTCGAATTTAGGCATCGACGTGATGCCGCGTCAAGACTCGGTGAGCACAGCACAACTGCGTTTCCCTGTCAGCACACGCACCGTGCGCACTCCTTCGTCGGTGGCGCGCTCGAACAGCAGTTGGTTGGGATCTGTGATCGATCCGGAGACGGGCGCGCGCACTACCAACGACTTTGTGGCGCAATTTTATGTGCCCGAGACGTTCCGCCTGCCGAGTCGTGAGAAAATGATCGCTGACACCGATGGCTTGCCCGTGGCCGATTCGTGTTTTCTCAACATCTATCACGACACTTACTACGGCGATTCGCTCGCCGCGCAGAAAGTGACCGTTTCGGGAGGTGGACACGGCACGAACGCTCGACGAAAAAGTGGATTACACCACGCAAATCGATGCGAAAAAGCTCTTGCTCACCGGCGCAGGCGCCGAGCAGCAAACGGTGAACTACAGCGTGTTCGACCAAACGCGCCCCCAGTCGATCGTACGAGGCAATGCTTACTATCGTCGTTTGGCGATTCCGCTCAGTAAGGACTTCGCCACGCGCCTCTTGCGCCATTATTATGCGCATCCCGAGCACTTTGCCAACTCCTACCAGTTTGCCCACCACGTTTGCGGCGGATTCTATTTCCAACACAGCGGTGGCATCGGCGCTATGCTCAAGAGCGACTTTGTGACGCTCGATTTGCACTTCCGCTACCGCTCGAGAAACAGCGGCCGGCGCCGATACGTTGGTGAATGGTAACCAGCGTTTCGCCGCCACCGACGAAATTATTCAGTTGCCTCGTGTCGAAAATGCCTTGCCTGAGGCCATGCTCAACACGGCTTTGCCTTACACCTATGTGAAGTCGCCGTTGGCACTCCATACCGAGGCCACTTTGCCCATCGACGATGTCGTGGGAGGCACGCACTACAACGACACGATCAACAGCGCTTCGCTGCATCTGCGCACCGTCTTGGAAGAAACAGACGAAAAAGCGCTTGCCCAAGCCGCAAATGCTCTTGTTGGTTCGTGCCAATGACGTGGATCGCTTCTTTGCCAAAGACCATATGGTCGACGGAGTGACCTCTTATGTGGCCACTTACGACAAGATTTCGACCACAACGCAGAAGGCGACCTATGGATACAAGTACGATAACATCGGCCGACTCATTGCTTATATAAGAGATGAGCGCGATCGCGGTGCCGGTGTGAAGGCAACGGACAGCGAAACCGAACGGAAAACCAAGTGGGCGGCGTGGGAACAGGCCAACCCCAACTGGAACAAAGTGGTGCTCCTGCCGGTCGTTGGCGAATACACCACGACAACCGACTATCGCACCCGAAGAACGGTTCGTACTTTGGTGCGTGTGCTGAACGCATTCGACCTTTCTTCGGCTCGACTCGAAGGAGGCAGCGCCGGCAACGTTGAACTCTCGGTGGTGTACAGCCGCTTCAAGAAGTAATACAACCTTATATATGATGTGGGCGTGCTGCGGCACGCCCATATTTGTTCGATAGCATTTCAGATCTCCCAACTTTTACCCGATAATCCTTCTCCTCTTTATGCGTGCTTTGATCTTTGCCGCCGGACTCGGCACTCGTTTGCGTCCACTCACCGATCGAATTCCCAAAGCCTTGGTGCCCGTGGCTGAAAAGCCACTGCTGTGGCACACGATTCATCGTTTGATCGAGGTCGGTGCTGAGGAGTTGGTGGTGAATGTGCACCATCACGGCCAACAAATAATGGATTATGTGGCGGCACACGAGTGGGGCGTACCGGTAAAGATCTCCGATGAGCGAGCCGCGTTGTTGGATACCGGCGGAGGATTGCGACAAGCCCTGCCGCTTTTCCAAGAAAGTGAAGCGCCGGTGCTGATTCACAATGTCGATATCCTCAGCGATGCACCGCTGGCCGACTTTTATGCGGCCGGACACGAGGCGGATGTGCAGCTGATGGTGAGCCGACGCGACACACAGCGCTATTTGTTGTTCAATGACGAGATGCGTTTGGTGGGTGGACGAACATTGTCACCGGTGAAGTGCGCAGTCCGCACGAAAAATCTCGATGTGGCTGCGTGTCACAAGTTGGCTTTCTCGGGCATTCACTGCGTTTCGCCGCACATTGCCGAGCGCATGGCCGGCTATCCCGAGGCGTTTCCGATCATGAATTTCTATTTGGAACAATGCGACAAGTTGGATATTCGCGGGTTCGAGGTGAAGGATTTGCACTTGCTGGATGTCGGTAAACAACAAAGCCTTGCTGCGGCTGAAGAGTTCCTCGAAAATCGGGCTTGCAAAAGGGGATTTTAGGGCGGGAAATGGCAGAAATCGGCCTTTTTTGCCCTCGAAAGCGAAAAAAGTTGGGCAAATGTTTGCAGATTCAGAGAAAAGCGCTACCTTTGCACTGCGTTTGAGAGATAACGCCTCTGCAATGAAAATTACAGAGTGTCTGCGGAAATAGCTCAGTTGGTAGAGCACAACCTTGCCAAGGTTGGGGTCGCGAGTTCGAGTCTCGTTTTCCGCTCTCTTTTTGGCAAACTAATCACTAAAGCCCAGGTGGCGGAATGGTAGACGCGCTCGTTTCAGGTGCGAGTGTTTAACGACGTGCAGGTTCGAGTCCTGTTCTGGGCACTTGGCAGTGGATTAGCCTTCTCGATAAGAATGTTTACCCTCAGCATTCAAAGGAATTTCGAGTAAGAAAGCAATGGAGAGGTGGCGGAATTGGTAGACGCGCTACTTTGAGGGGGTAGTGTCAATTGCGACGTGGGAGTTCGAGTCTCCTCCTCTTCACATTTGCGGAAATAGCTCAGTTGGTAGAGCACAACCTTGCCAAGGTTGGGGTCGCGAGTTCGAGTCTCGTTTTCCGCTCTCAAGCGAATTGCTCAAAAAGCAGTTCGCTTTTCTTTTTTTTGAATCCAATTCTACGTGCACCGTGTGTACGTTTTCTAAGGATTACACTTTGTTTTGTGACACCGACGGCTTTTGCGGTGGTTTTTTTCGAGAGAACATGAACATTTACGTACGCTATTTTGATAATGAAGCGCTGGTTCGTAATCTTGACGAACTGTTTGATTTCCTTTCCGGTTTGGGTGATATTACAATCAACAAGATGATGGTCGACGAACTGACGAACTACGTCAATGACGAGGCCAATTATCCCAAACGCTACAAGGTGCGTCCGCGCGTTTACTTCATTCTCATCAAAACCACGGCGCAAACGCTCGAAGAATTCAAAGGCCAACAATCGTTCGGCACAGCCTTCGGCCATGACAGCTCCCTATATGAGCAACATGGGGGATGGTGCGCAAAGACTCCCGCGTGTACATGCTACAAGAGGAACGTGAAGGCTGGTATTTGGGGCGTATCAATTTCAAACGCGTGCTTTTGATCCCCGGCACGCAGAAATTTCAATATCGCGATACGACTTTTGCGGCTTATGTCTTCACTTCGTCGGCGATGGAGTGTTACAACCGCATTGTTTCGCACTTGAAAAATAGACAAGACATCGACCCGCGCAGCCAATTCCCCTCTGCGAAAGGAAGTAATTTTACCTATGAATTTTTCGGTGAGCGACTTCCTGAATAATTCGTCAAATATGCGTTTTGCAAAGCAGAGCTGAAGAAAAAGTGTCGCCTGCAACTTATGTTTTTCAGCGGTTTATGTGCCAAAAACTTGGTAGATTGACCTCAAAACCATATATTTGCAAGCGGAACCCTATTATTCGCATCAATGAAGCATACGATTTCCAAATATATATTCGCCTTCGCTTGTCTCTTGGGCGGTGCATCCGGCGCAGCGGCGCAGGATCTTATTGCCAGACAAGCGCCGGTAGAACGCCGCATCAAGTCGGCCGACTCGGTAGTCATCAACCGAGTGATTCGTAACGCTGCTCTGAACAATTTAGAGAGCAACGAGTTGTATTCATCTTGGAATACTTCTAAAGTACATTGCTATTCGAGCAGTGAAATCCCCGAGACTTATAAAATTGACCTTCGCGGATTTCGCATGCCTACTCCCAGTCGAAATATTACTTCCCACTTTGGTTACCGCCCCACGTTTCACCGTATGCACAAAGGGTTGGACATCAAAGTCTACACAGGGGACACGATTGTATCTGCATTCGACGGAAAAGTGCGCATGGTTGGCTATGAAGCCACGGGCTATGGCCACTATGTGGTGATTCGTCACCGCAACGGACTGGAAACCATATACGGTCACCTCTCAAAGAGCATTGCACAAGAGGGAGAATTCGTGAAAGCCGGTCAAACGATCGGACTGGGTGGTAACACCGGTCGCTCGTTCGGTTCACACTTGCACTTCGAAACACGTATTGTCGGGGTGGCCATCGATCCCACGCTGCTTTTCGACTTCCCGAACCAAGATGTGACTTGCAACACCTTCACTTTCCGCTATCGAGACTGTGACGGCGGCATCCTAAGTCGAGCAACGATGGAACGCAACCAGCAGGAAGTGGCTCAAGTCGTGCCGACCGGACAAATGTATCAAGTGGAAGGTCGTCGCGTTTCTGTACAAAGTATCGCGGAGAAGTTGGGACTTACCGTCGAAGCCTTGTGCGATATGAACGGTTTCACGCCCGGAACGATCCTCACGCGCGGACAAATGGTGCGCTATTGAGGCGCTTTCACCGCAGTAGCAGCGATGCTTGAAGGATCATTGCGATGATATTCGATCGAAACATCTATCCTACATTCTAAAATAGGTACCCACTCTTCTGTCTCAAGTCTATTGAGCGGAAGGGTGGGTCTGCTTTATATATAAGAGGAGTCGCCTCACGTCGGTGGGTGGCGACAAAGTAACGACACTTCGTACAATTTAGGAACAAATCGGAGCGAAATGCACGATTGTAATCTCTGAGATTACAATTGCCCGAAGACTTGTTCGCTCCATTCTACAATAAGCGAGTGAAAGTATAATTATATCGAGTTTTGGTGCTCCAAAAATTGGTAGCCACAACGAGAATGATTACTTTTGCTCCATACCATTGCAATAGCTTTTATGACGCAAGAACAACTCCTTCCCGAAGTGGTATTTGAAACCAGCTGGGAAGTGTGCAACAAAGTAGGGGGAATCTACACGGTGCTTTCGACACGCGCCAAGACCCTCGTCCAAGAATTCAAAGATCACCTGATCTTTATCGGTCCCGACGTATGGGGACAGCACGAGAATCCGCTATTCACAGAAGATAAAAAACTATATCCCGAGTGGAAGAAGGCAGCTCTAGAAGAAGGGGTGTCTGTACGCATCGGCCGCTGGGACGTTCCCGGTCAACCGATTGCCGTGTTGGTGGATTTTGCCCCGTTCTTTGCGGAGAAAAACGAAATCTACGCACGAGCTTGGGACTTGTTTCAAGTGGATTCGCTGCACGCTTATGGCGATTACGACGAAGCCTCGATGTTTTCTTACGCCGCCGGACGCTTTGCTGAGGCTTTGTGCAAGCATTGTTTTGCGAAACGTCGCGTGATTTACCAAGCTCACGAATGGATGTCGGGACTCGGCATGCTTTTTTTGCAGCACGAGTGCCCGGAAGTGCGCACCATCTTCACCACCCACGCCACGAGTATCGGAAGAAGCATCGCGGGCAACAACAAACTGCTCTATGCTTATTTCAAAGGCTACAACGGCGATCAAATGGCCGGTGAACTTTCGATGGAAGCTAAGCACAGTATTGAGAAACAAAGTGCGCACCGTTGCGATTGTTTCACCACAGTGTCCGAATTTACGGACGTGGAATGTGCACAACTCCTCGACAAACCGGCTGATGTCGTCTTGCCCAACGGCTTCGAACTCGACTTTGTACCGAAAGGTGAGGAGTTTGAGCAAAAACGCAAGGCCGCTCGTCGTCGTATCTTCGAAGTAGCCGAAGCATTGACGGGCGAAACGTACGCAGAGGACACACTGATCATTTCCACCTCGGGACGTAATGATTTCCGCTGCAAAGGTTTTGATGTTTATCTCGAGTCAATGCGTCGACTCAATGAGCAGTTGCGTGGAAGCGAGCGCAAAGTGCTTTCACTCATTGAGGTGCCCTGTTGGTTACTCGGCCCCCGCGAAGACCTGCGCGCTCGACTTGCCGACGAAAAAGCCTTGCGCAACCATCAATACACCACGGCATTGCCCACGCCGATGATCACCCACGATCTGCACAATCTCAACGAAGATCGTATTCTCTGCTTAATCAAGGATTTAGGCTTGGACAATCGCCGCGAGAACCCCGTGAAGGTGCTGCTTGTTCCCTGCTATTTGGACGGCAACGACGGTATTTTCGACCAGCACTACTACGATGTGCTCACCGCCAACGACCTTACGCTCTATCCTTCGTATTATGAGCCTTGGGGCTACACACCTTTGGAAAGCGTTGCCTTCAAAACCCCTTGCATCACCACCGATCTTAGCGGTTTCGGGCAATGGGTTAATGCAGAGTTGGGACATGCCGGCCGATTGTCCGACGGAGTCAGCGTTTTGCATCGTGATGACAACAACTACTTCGAGTGTGCCGACGCGATGTGCGCCGACATTCGCAACTATCTTGAGATGAACGAGCCAACGCGCGCCACGATTCGTCAGCGCGCCGAGGAGTTTGCGGAAAAAGCCCAGTGGAAACATTTCGTTCGCCACTATTATGCCGCTTATGACTTCGCGCTTCGTCATCGAAACTGAACAAAACTACAAAATATACTCACCCCATGAACGTTAAAATCACCAATGCCAATCAGCCTGCGTGGAAGACGGTGACCGTAAAAAGCCATATTCCCGCTGAACTGAAGCCGCTCGATGAGCTGGCACACAACCTTTGGTTCTGCTGGAACCAAGAAGCTTTGGATTTGTTCCGTAGCTTGGACTCCAAAAATCTGGGAAGAAGTTGATCAGAACCCCGTTGAGTTGCTCAACCACATTCCCTATAAGCGACTGCAAGAGCTCGCAGCCGATCCCGAAGTCATCGGTCGTATGGAGGCCGTTTACAAGAACTTCCGTGCATACATGGACGAAAAGCCCAACGCCCAGCGCGCTTCTGTGGCCTATCTCTGCATGGAATACGGCATGAACCACAATGTCAAGATCTACTCCGGCGGTCTTGGTGTGTTGGCCGGCGACTATGTGAAGGAAGCCTCCGACTCTAACGTAGATATGTGCGCTGTCGGTTTCCTTTACCGCTACGGCTATTTCAGCCAAACCTTGTCTATGGACGGACAGCAGATTGCGAACTACGAAGCGCAGGACTTCGATCGCATGCCCATCGAGCGCGTACTCGATGAGCACGGCAATCAGGTCGTTGTCGACGTTCCTTTCCCCAATTACACGGTGCATGCGCTCATTTGGCGCGTCAATGTAGGTCGCGTTCCTCTCTACTTGCTCGACACCGACAACGAGATGAACTCAGAATACGACCGCAGCATCACCCACTCCCTCTACGGCGGCGATTGGGAAAACCGCATGAAGCAAGAATACCTGCTCGGTATCGGTGGGATTCTCGCCCTGAAAAAACTCGGCATCACGAAGGACGTTTACCACTGCAACGAAGGACATGCCGCGTTGGCTAACCTGCAACGCCTTGCCGACTTCGTAGAAAGCGGTCTCAACTTCGACGAAGCCCTCGAATTGGTGCGCGCCAGCTCACTCTATACCGTCCACACTCCTGTTCCCGCCGGCCACGACTACTTCGACGAAGGCCTTTGCGGAAAATATCTCGGCCAGTATCCCGGTAAACTCGGCATCAGCTGGGACGATTTCATGGGACTTGGTCGTCAAAATCCGAAGACAAGGGCGAGCGCTTCTGCATGTCCACTTTCCTTTGCAAGACTTGTCAAGAAGTGAACGGCGTCAGCTGGTTGCACGGTAAGGTCTCTCAGCGCATGTTCGAGAGCATTTGGCCCGGTTACCTCCCCGCCGAATCGTACCGTGAGCACAAATCCTCACTCACGACGAGTATGAGGAAGTCTATAACGTGAATCCCGACGAAAGCCACGTCGGCTACGTCACCAACGGCGTGCACTATCCCACCTGGTGCGCCAGCGAGTGGAAAGCCGTGCACAAAAAGCACTTCGGCAAGACCTTCTTCAACGATCAGAGCAACCCCGCCCTCTGGGAAAACATCTATCAAGTCAGCGACAAGGAAGTTTGGGAAACTCGCGTGGCATTGAAGAAGAAACTCATCGACTACATCCGCGAACGCTTCCGCGACAACTGGTTGCGCAACCAAGGCGATCCCGCCCGCGTGATGTCTTTGCTCGACAAGATCAACCCCAACGCGCTCATCATCGGCTTCGCTCGCCGCTTTGCCACCTACAAGCGCGCCCACCTGCTCTTCTCCGATCTCGAACGCCTGTCGAAGATTGTCAACAACCCCGACTATCCCGTGCAGTTCCTCTTCGCCGGTAAGGCACACCCCGCCGATGGTGCAGGACAAGGCCTCATCAAGAAGATTCACGACATCTCCCAAAGCCCCGAATTCATCGGTAAGATCATCTTCCTCGACAACTACGACATGGAGCTCGCGCGCCGTCTCGTCAGCGGTGTCGACATTTGGATGAACACGCCCCACCCGTCCGCTCGAAGCCTCCGGAACCTCGGGTGAAAAGGCCTTGATGAACGGTGTCGTCAACCTCTCCGTGCTCGACGGATGGTGGTACGAAGGTTATCGCCCCGGCGCAGGTTGGGCCCTCACCGACAAGCGTACCTATCAAGATCAGGGACAACAAGACAAACTCGATGCGGCCAACATCTACAGCCTCCTCGAGAACGAGATCATCCCCCTCTACTACAGCCGCAATGCCAAGGGCTACAGCGAAGGTTGGATCAAGACGGTGAAGAACTCCATCGCGCAGATCGCTCCTTTCTACACGATGAAGCGTCAGCTCGACGACTACTACACTCGTTTCTACAACCCCCTCCGCGATCGTTACGCGCTGATTTCGGCCGACAACAACCGCATTGCGCGCGACATTGCCGAATGGAAAAGCCCGCGTCATCGAGCGTTGGGACAACATCAACGTCGTAGAAGTCAAGAACAGCGAAAGCCTCTACGGTACTTCGCTTGTCAGTGATAAGGAATTCTCCGTTAGCGTTGTTGTTGACGAACAAGGTTTGGAAGATGCAGTGGGCATCGAACTCGTGGTGCTCCGTCAGGACGCCGAAACCGGTCAGGATGTGATCTACAAGACCTATCCTCTCCAAGTAGTGAGCCACGAAGGTAACCTTTACACCTTCGAACTCAAGGCCGCTATCGACGTTGCCGGTTCGTTCCGCACCGCCTTCCGCATGTATCCCCGCAACAAGCAGTTGGCTTCTCGCCAGGATCTCTGCTTCGTGCGCTGGTTCAGCTAATTCATACCGCATGGGACGTTTGTCCCGCTACCTCTTTCACAGCGTTCGCCTCGTGCGGACGCTGTTTTTTTGCACCTCGTGCTGCAAGTTGCCCAACAATGGGGGCATCCCCCTCACTCGTGTTTGAGCCCATCATCGGCCGGCAACGAAAAAACGCCACTCCCGCAGGAGTGGCGTTTTTGTTTTGGGGCAGGGTAGACTGCCGAGAGAGTCAGTGCATCAGTGTTGCATGAACTTCACCCCGTTTTGGAGATAGATCCGACCGGAGATCGTCACCTTCACGCGGCGACCGCTCAAATCGTAGATCGGTGTTTCCTTTTGCGAGGGCGCCATCCATTGCAGTCCCGTCACCTTACCGATGAGGAATTGCAGGTTCGGTGCCGTCACTGTGGTATTGGCCGTGAGATAGGGGCGGAAAGCGCGGAGGTAGCGGCTTTCTTGGCGCACCATCATGCCGTTGTCGAGTGTAAAGGCCACTTGATCGTCGGCAAGTGCGGTGGGCAGCGCCACACCTGTGAGCAAATTCTCGGCCGGCTGCTCGGCAGCAGTCGTTGTCGGTGTGAGGGTGATCGCAGCATTCGGCATACCGGCGAGGAGAACCGCCGTGCCTGCGGGAATCGTGTTCCCCTCGATCGGCGTCAATCCCACAAGCGCCTTCTCATCGTTGAATCCGTTTACGGCATAGAGCTTGGCGTCCTTCACTTCCATAGCCATGGGAGCGTAGAAGGCCGCGTAGCCTTGGGCGTCGGTCGTGAGTGAAACGGCCTTCACGCGCTGCAGTTGCAAGTGCGCTTTGGTATTGTGCTTCACATCGTCCTGTGTTCCCTCCACTTGATGCTCGGTGGCCGTCTTGTCGAGGCACAGTGTTGCCGCGTTGTCTTCGCCGGTGGCCAACTGCACGGTGTATTTGTAGTCGGTTGTCGTACCGAATTTCACCGTCGTCGGCGCAGTTGTCGGCGCAGCTAGGCTCACGATGTTGTCATCGGCCTTGTGTTGCAACGTCCAACCCGTACCGAAGTTCACCAAGTGCGTTCCGTCGTAGAAGAACACCGCATTTTCGTTCGCATCGCCGGTCAAGGTCAGTCGCATGTCGTCGGCATTTTCAGCCTGCGCGCTGACACTCATTGTGCCGTCGTTGGTCTTCACTTGCAAGAAGTCGCCCGTCTTCGGCATATTCACGCCGTAGAGACGGCCTTCGGCCGCAGCGTGCAAGAGCATACGGTAGTCGCCCAAATTGGCGTGACCTGCTTTTGCAGCTTCCGCTTCCTTCCGGAGTTCCTGATTGTAGCCGGCAGGCACACCGAATGCGTCGCTTTCCGGGGCTGCGGGCAGAGCTTCAAATCGAGCCCGTGCGGCGGCGGTGAGATCGGCTTCGCTGATGCTTTGTGCCGAAGACACCTCCCAAAGGCTCTTGCTTCCCTTTCTTTTGGCGAATTTGCCCAACAGGAGTGCAACTTCGTCTCCTGTGGTTTTCTCCACATTGAGGTAACTGTCCGTGCGCGAGCTCTCTACGGCACGAATACCTCCGTGGAAGTGGTCTTTCGTCGTCGTTTCAAAGGTGAAGTTCGTACCCACCACACCGGTGGTCAGCGCATATTTGCCTTCTTTGGCCAAGGTGAGCGGACGCGCTGTGACCGCATGAACCAGCGCAAAGCGATTGTTCTTGGTATCGTAGTTCAAAATGAAAGCCTGTTCGGCTCCCGGCTTCTCGAGATCCTGCGCCACCGGCTCGTATTTCGCGTTGAGTGTCAGGTAGTGTTGGCCGTAATTAGAGTTGTTGACCACAAACACCTTTTTTTCCCGTTGAGCGCGGCAATGGAATGGGGCGGTGTCTCATCGCCACCGGATCCACCGGGTTCTTCCGTTCCGCCGGTTCCACCCGTTCCTCCTGCGCCGCCGGTTCCGCCGGATTCTCCGCTACCACCGGTTCCGCCAGAACCCCCCGTGTCTTCAGATCCACCGGGTTCACCTGAGCCACCCGAACCGAGCGTCCAGTCCGCAAACGAATAGTAGGATTCGATGCGCTTTTCGATCGCGTCGGGCAGGGTTGTGGAAGAAGTTGATGCCCGTGAGTTCCTCGAGTTTTGCGATCGTCACGGCATGTTTCACCATGTCTTCTTTTTACCGGCGCGGCCGTAGTCCTTGTTTTCCAGCCAAAAACCGATACTGCTGTATGTTCCGTTCTTGACTTTGAGCAGCGCCATGTAATTGTGGCGGGGCACCGGCACTTTTTTGCCTTCTACAGTCAGCACCTCGACAAAATCATTCGGGTCGTTGATGGCTCCGCCTTTCGCAATATAGAGGGTGTCGGCAAAACTATTGTTGCGGCCGAGGTCTTGCACCAATCGTTCGAGCGCAACCCAGTATTTTTGGTTGAACTGTTTTACTTGCGGAGTCATGTTGCTCATGTAGAACGTTTGCTCGTTGGCTTCTTGCGAGAAAAAAACGCGGTCGTGCGAAGCCACGAGATGCCCGCGATCGTAGACTTTTCCTGGATAAGTTTGGCCCGTGAGTCTTTCGGAGGGAGCAAGCAGCGGGTCGAAAGTGAATTTTTCCGCTTCGCTTTACGCGGGTGGGACGCGTTTCCGTGTCGAATCTGAACGCCACCCAACGGGGATGATGCCAATGTGCATCATAGCCAATGGCGTAGTTGAGAATCGAATCTTGCCCACTGCTCGCCGACCGTACGCGGTGCACGAGATAACGCTCGTCGGCGTCACCTTTGAGTTGGGGCATTTCCAGTCGCAATGCGGCAAGGCTGTCTGCTTCACGGCGCGAGTTGCCGCGCTTACGGGCTGCCGGGCAAAAGGTGGGTGGCGGGTTGGCTGAAAGTGATGGTCGGGGTTAAACCCAAAGGAATCGACGACTTGGGCTTGTGCGGACGGCGTACCGACCGAACCTGCCAAAGCACAAAGCAATGGTGTGGAAAGTAGGGGTTTGAACTTCATTTCGCAGGAGTGAAAATAGGGCAGTTGCGTGCCGGGAAGCCAAAATACGAAGACATGCCGACAAAAAAACTTGCGCCAGATCAAAATATTGTCATGCAAATGTAGCAATAATTGTGATATGTTGCACACCAAGTGATTAGAAATCATACTACCTCAGGTGGCTTTTTAACGACTAAGCCCTCAGAATAGCCCATGATGCACTTTCTTTCTTACGTTTCGGTGTGCAAATTGTGTTTTTCTACGGCCTAGTTCTACGTTTTCCGTGTGAGGTAGGTCTTACGAAGAAAGAACACCGCAGCATGCCGAAAAAAAGCTGTGGACTTTTGGCGAAAACCGGTGGACATTTTCCGAAAAAGTCCCCTTGTTTTCCCTCACATCATCCGACGTTTCGAGCACAAAGGGCAAAGTCTTTTTCAAATCAGACCATCTTGAGAGAGGAGAAGAGTGAAGACAAACGCGAACGCCCTGAAAAGGAGAAAAACAGCGCGGCCTCGGGACTAAAAAGGCCCTATTCGAGCCGATTGTGCACTGCATCGGGAGTTTTGCGCGCGTTTTCTATCGGCGGGTGTGGGATTTTGGGAGCGTGTTTGGGCAATCGGGGGGAAAAGGCTAACTTTGCTCTTCCTTTTTCACCGAACTATGCGTTTCAAAATCACCCCCGATTTTTCGATTTCCACCCCCTTGTTGCAGCTGCGCATCGAGGAAGTGCCCGGTTTGTCGAGCGCCCAACTGCGGAGTGCGCCCGGCACACTGAACTTGCGCCTGCCAGTGGGGCAAGACTATAATAGCCGCACGCGGCAAGAGTGGCTCAATCAGTGCGTGGTCGAGGGCTTGCGTCGCCAATGTCAGTTGGTGCTTGCACCTCGTGTGCAGGCTTGGGCAAAACGCGGGGGCGTGAGTTTCAAGCGCGTGACGTTCAAAGATGTGAGTTCGCGGTGGGGATCCTGCTCCTCGCTGCGCAATGTGAATTTCAACCTCTGGTTGCTGCTGCTCGATGAACCATTGGTGGACTATGTCATCTGCCACGAGTTGGCTCACCTCAAGCATCTCAATCACAGTGAGCAGTTTTATGCCGAAGTCGATCGCATCTTGGGTATCGCAGGCGAGGCGAAACGTCGTGACCGGGAGTTGAACCGCGTGTCGCGCTCGCTTTCCACCTTGGGGCGCTATCGTTGAACCCACCCCCCGGTATCGCGGTGGGCAAGCCGCGCAGAATGAACCGATACAAACACAATAAGTATTTTTTCTCTTATGATGAACGATTGGAAAGACCGCCTCGGCGTGGTGTATAGCACGTCGGCCGATTTCGATTACCAAACGAACGAGGCAGAAGAGCCCGAAACCCTCGCCCCCACTGCGCAAGTGCTACGCGTGCGCATCGAAAAAGGGCCGCGGTGGGAAAACCGCGACCCTTGTTTCGGGGTTTGTGGGCACGAGTGCCGATTTGGCCGATCTCGGCCGCACGTTGAAATCAAAATGTGGCGTGGGCGGGAGCGTGAAAGACGGTGAGATCTTGGTGCAAGGCGATTTTCGCGAGCGCGTGATCAGTCTTTTGCGCTCCATGGGCTACACGGGCACGAAATGAGCGCATGAGCTTTCGGCTCATCGCCATTCGCGTAGGTCGAAGTTGGCTTCGAGGCGCTTTTCGAGGACGTCGTTGAGCTGCGGGAAGAAGTCCATACCGGTGAGTCGTTCCACTTGATCGACACTCATCGCGGCAGCGTTCATGGTTTGGCGGCTGTCGCGGTTGGAATAGTAGAAGCCGATGGCCTTCTCGTTGCCTTTTCGTGTGGAGAGCACGACTTTGAAAAAGCCGTTGGGCACTCGCACACGCAGGTCGCGACCGATGGTGAGGTGCTTGCGCTGTTTGTCAAAGACGGGGCCGCACACGATGTAGATTTTGCCTTCGCTTTTCGCCCAACGGCGGCAAGTGTTTTCGAGTTTGCTCCAAGCCCCGCTGTTCAGACTGCGATCTTGCGGACAGATGTTCGACATGTAGAAGCAATCGCGCTGAGCGGCGGGGCTCCACTTCATGTCGGCCGACGGACACATGTGGCCGCGGTCGTACCCACTGCCTTTATAGTCGTAGGTGGTCACCTGTTGCGAGACGGGCAGTTGGGGATCGGGCAGGAAGTCGGTGTATCGGCGTTCGTTGCCCTCGGTTTCGGCGGCGGTGAGCTCCCATGCCGACCAGTTCGGACAAAGGGTTTCGCTGTTGAAGGAGAGCTGGTAGCCGGTGTGTCGGATGATGCGTTCGGGTACGCGCTTGAGTGGAGCGGGTTGTTCGAGCAGCGGGCGTGCCGGGTTCTTGACAGCGGAGGAAAAGGCGGTGCCGACTTGCGGCGCTGCGAGGAAGGTCAGCCCCAGGAGGCCGGCGAGGATTGCGTGTTTCATGTGTGTATTTATTTCGTGGGAGCGAATTTACGAAAACTCCCCGTCGTTGCCTAAATAGGCACAGCAAAACTTTGCTGATCGGCTTGAAACTTTTACTTTTGCGCCCGATTCTCAACAAAGACTACGATATCTATGAATTTTTCGTTCCGTGATTTGTTGCGCGAAGCCACACAGCCTGCTACGCTCCGCGCCATTCCTTTCATTCTCTTCGGGTGCTTCATCGCGGCGGTGGCCTTGGTGTACTTCATCAACCCGTATGGCATTGTGCCCGGTGGGGCTTTCGGCGCAAGTATTGTGATTCACGCCATTTTCCCTTCGATGCCCATCGGTACGCTCGGCTTGATGATTCAAATTCCGTTGATGCTCATCTCGATGTTGGTGCTCGGTGGTCGATTGGGCGTGCGTACGATCGTGGCGGCCATATCTCTTCCGCTTTTTGTCAATCTGCTCACCGCATTGAGCTATCCGGCGGGCGAGGCGATGCGGACACTTGATCCGAAACTCTTGCTCGGCGGACATTTGGACTTGACGAACGATTTGATCGTGAGCAGTTTGATCGGCGGTGTGCTGTTGGGAGCCGGAACAGGGCTGGTGATTCGTCAGCAGGCTTCGAGCGGCGGCAGCGACATTGTGGCGATGATTCTCAATAAATACTCGGGCATGCCGTTTTCCTACTGCTTGATGATCGTCGACGGCACGATTGTGCTCTCGGGCCTGCTGGTCATCGGCATGGGCCTGGGCTTGAATGTGGGCAGTGCGGAGCCTCGCTCGTGGATGCTCTCGTTCTATTCGCTCATCACGATGTTTGCCATCGCCCGCTCCATCGGTGTGGTGGTAAGTGGCACAACCGATGCGAAACTGGTGCACATCATTTGCACGCCTGAGGAGGGGCGCGTGCTGCGCGACTGGATTCTCAACTCGCTCGACCGCACGGCGACGCGCTCTCCGTCCTATGGCTTGTACAGCGAGCAAGAGAAAGAAATCTTGTTGCTGGTGGTGCGCCAAAAAGAGTTGCCGGCCATCACCGCCGGTGTGAAGGAACTGGCGCCCGACTGCTTTGTGGTCGTGACCGACGCCTACGATGCTTACGGTTATCGTTGGAAAGCGCTTCCCGATGCGGGGGCATTGCAGATTCATTGAGCGATGAGTGCGGTAGATTCCCCTATTTTGACGCATTATATATTGACTTCCCCGCTCGGCCATTTGCAGTTGGCCGGTCGGGGAGGTTGGCTTTCGGGACTTTGGTTCGTGGGCGAACGGCATTGTCCTGAGGTGAGCGAAAGTGTGCCCCGTTTGATGCTACTGACGAGAGTGGACATTGCCGAGCAATCGGCTGTGTTTGATGGACTTCCTCCCTTTGTCGAGGCGACTTGTCGGTGGTTGTCGGCCTATTTTTCGCGCACATTGTCTTTGCCTCCGCTGCCTGATATGGAATGGCGCGGCACGGATTTTCAGATGGCGGTGTGGCGCGAATTGTTGGCGGTACCTTTCGGACAGACCTTGACCTATGGCGCGTTGGCTGCTCGCGTGGCTGCGCGAACGGGACGCCCTTCTCCGGCGATTCGTGCGGTGGCAACGGCGGTAGGGCGCAATCCCATTTCTATTCTCGTGCCGTGTCATCGCATTGTCGGCGCGCGCGGCGCGGTGGGTGGCTATGCAGGTGGGGTAGCGCGTAAGTTGGAGTTGTTGGCGCTCGAGGGTGTTTTGCTTCGTGGCGAATAGAAGTGAAATCGCGCGAGACAAATTCATCGGTTCGCTACCGGCTTGATGATTATCCGATGAACTTTTTCCTCCTAATGCTCAACATCAACCTCTTGTCTCTCTCCCCCAACTCTTTAGCCTCAACAATAATCTCTTCACTCTCAACATCGTACTCTTTATGCTCAACAACAAACAGAAGGGCACGTTGTGTTTCGCGAAAAGCGTTTGGAGACAAAAAAAGATCCCCTCATCGTCAAGAGACAGTGAGGGGATCTTGCTTTTTTAGGCCATCGCTTGCGGAATCATCCGCGCACGAATCGTGGCAAGTCTCAGACAACGCCTTGCGCCATCATGGCTTTGGCTACTTTCATGAAGCCGGCCACGTTGGCACCGCGCACATAGTTCACATAGCCGTCGGCTTCTGTGCCGTGTTCCACGCATTGGCGGTGGATGCCGTGCATGATTTGGTGCAAACGCTTGTCGACGTCTTCGGCCGACCAACTGAGGTGCATGGCGTTTTGGCTCATTTCGAGACCGGAAGTGGCGACACCGCCGGCGTTCACGGCCTTGCCCGGTGCGTAAAGCATCTTGTGAGCGATGAATTTGTCGATGGCTTCGGGCGTACATCCCATGTTCGAGATTTCGCCTACGCAGAGCACGCCGTTATCAATGAGGTGTTGCGCGTCGTTGCCGTCGAGTTCGTTTTGCGTAGCGCAGGGAAGGGCAATATCGACCTTGACTTCCCACGGACGCTTGCCTTCGACAAACTGTGCACCGGGGAATTCTTCTGCATAGGGGGCGACAATGTCGTTGCCGGAGGCGCGCAATTCGAGCATATAGTCGATTTTCTCGCCACTGATGCCGTCGGGATCATAAATGTAGCCGTCGGGGCCGCTGATGGTGACGACTTTTGCGCCGAGTTGCGTGGCTTTGGTGGCAGCTCCCCACGCAACGTTGCCGAAACCGGAGATCGCCACGGTCTTTCCCTTGATGTCGTGACCGGCACGTTCGAGCATTTCACGCACAAAGTAGAGACCGCCGAAGCCGGTGGCCTCAGGGACGCACCAAACTACCGCCGAATTCGAGATTCTTGCCGGTGAGTACACCGGAGAAATCGCGCGTGAGGCGCTTGTATTGTCCGAAGAGGTAGCCGATTTCGCGTGCACCAACACCGATATCGCCTGCGGGAACGTCGACTTCGGGGCCGATGTGGCGATAAAGCTCGGTCATAAACGACTGACAGAAGCGCATAATCTCGGCATCGCTCTTGCCACGCGGCGAGAAGTCGGAACCGCCTTTGCCGCCGCCCATGGGAAGGGTGGTAAGCGCGTTCTTAAATGTCTGTTCGAAGCCGAGAAATTTCAGAATGCTCAGGTTCACCGAAGCGTGGAAGCGAAGTCCTCCTTTATAGGGGCCAATGGCGGAGTTGAACTGCACGCGATAGCCGATATTCACTTGCACTTTGCCTTTATCATCGACCCAAGGCACACGGAAAGTGATGATGCGCTCAGGTTCTACCAGGCGTTCGAGCAGAGAAGCGCGCTCCCACTCAGGATGCTTGTCGTAGATGTCGGCAATGCTGAGGAGCACTTCGTGAACGGCTTGGAGATACTCTTTCTCACCGGGGTGGCGAGCTTCGAGTTGCTGCATGAAAAGTTCGATGTTCATGGCGGTTGTAGTTTTTGGCGTGGGGTTTGCGTTGCTTCGTGTGGGCTTTGGAAAGAAAGCGGTGCACGAAGCGACGCAAACTGCCGATTGGATTATTTAATCATCTCACAGCCCATGTAGGGTTGCAGAGCTTTGGGAATGCGGATGCCTTCAGGCGTTTGGAAATTCTCAAGGAGCGCGGCGACAATGCGCGGCAATGCGAGCGCCGATCCGTTGAGTGTGTGGCAAAGTTCGATCTTTTTGTCTTCGGCACGGCGATAGCGGCAGTGAAGTCGGTTGGCTTGGTAGCTATCGAAGTTAGAAACGGACGAAACTTCGAGCCAACGGCCTTGCGCTTCGGAATAAACTTCGAAATCGTAGCACAAAGCGGCCGTAAAGCTCATGTCGCCACCGCAAAGACGGAGGATGCGGTAGGGAAGTTCGAGCTTTTGGAGCAAACCTTCCACGTGAGCCAACATTTCGTCGTGGCTTTGCTGCGAATGTTCGGGACGGTCGATGCGAACGATCTCGATTTTCGAAAATTCGTGCAGGCGATTCAATCCGCGAACGTCCTTACCATAGCTACCGGCTTCGCGGCGGAAGCATTGCGTGTAGGCGCAATTTTTAATGGGCAGCTCACTTTCTTCGAGAATCACGTCGCGATAGATATTCGTGACGGGGACTTCTGCAGTAGGGGATGAGGTAAAGATTGTCGAGGGTGCAGTGATACATCTGACCTTCCTTGTCGGGCAACTGACCGGTGCCGTATCCCGATGCTTCGTTGACCACAGTCGGGGGCATGATCTCAAGATAGCCGGCTTCGCGGGCTTCGTCGAGGAAAAAGTTGATGAGAGCGCGCTGCAAACGTGCGCCCAATCCTTTATAAACGGGGAAACCTGCGCCGGTAATCTTCACGCCGAGATCAAAATCAATGAGATCATACTTTTTTGCCAGCTCCCAGTGAGGCAAAGGATCGACGGGAAGCGTCGTTTCTTGTCCGCCGGTTTTCACAACGACGTTGTCTTCTGCGCAAGTTCCCTCGGGAACGAGCTCATAAGGCACGTTGGGAATCGTATAGAGGAGCTGTGTGCGCTCTTCCTCGGCAGCTTTTTTGAGTTCTTCGAGTTCGGTGCTGCGGGTCTTGAGTTCTGCCACGCGAGCCTTGGCCGTTTCGGCCTCTTCCTTCTGGCCGGCTTTCATGAAAGCACCGATATTCTTGGCCAAAGTCTTTTGTTCCGCGAGCACGGCGTCGAGTTCCGTTTGCGCGCTCTTGCGTTTGCCGTCAGCAGCGAGCACTGCGTCGATCGCCGCGCGGGCTTCTGTGAATTTTTTCTTTTCCAAGCCGCGAATCACGGCCTCTTTATCTTCATTGATTTGTTTAATCGTCAGCATATCGGCTATTTGTCATTTGGGTTTACCGCAAAAGTAGCACAATAAATCGGGAAATATAGTACCTTTGCCCCAAATCTTTTTTACTTCATGAGTCCGATCATCATAAATGACCCGCTTTACGGTTTTATCTCCGTGCCTCCCGGTTTACTTTCGGCCTTGCTCGACACGCCCGAAGTGCAACGTCTCGACCATATCCGACAACTTGGGACGTCAAGCTTTCGTGTATCCGTCAGCGCGCCACTCACGTAAGCAACATTCGTTGGGGTGCTTTGCATTTAATGCAGGAAGCCCTCACCGTATTTGTCGCAGAAGGGCGAATTTTTCTTCGAGCCGGAAAGCGAAGGAGCCATGGCCGCCATTTTATTGCACGATGTCGGGCACGGCCCATTCAGCCATGTTTTGGAACACGACCTTGTGCCCGGTGTGAGCCATGAGGAGATTACGCTGAGCGTGATGGAGCGCATCAATCAGCGCCTGAAGGGTGAACTCTCTTATGCCATCCAAATTTTCAAAGACGACTATCCGAAACGCTGTTTGCACGAGTTACTATCGTCGCAACTCGATGTGGATCGACTCGACTACGTGAATCGCGACTCATTCTACTGCGGCGTGCAAGAAGGCAACATCGGTGCGGCGCGCATCACGAAGATGCTGCGCATTGTCGACGATCGTTTGGTGGTAGAGCACAAGGGCTTGTACACCGTTGAGCATTATTTGATGACGCGCCGGCTGATGTATTGGCAGGTTTATCTGCACAAAACCGTGGTGGCCGCCGAAGAAGTGTTGCGAGCTGTCTTGCGTCGCGCCAAACACTTAGCGGCTGCGGGCGAAACGCTCTTTGCTTCGCCGGCACTGGCCTACTTTTTATATGGAGTGCACACGCGCGAAAGTTTTTGGGACTCCGATGAGGCGCTCGACCACTATCTTTTGCTCACCGATGCCGATTTGCTGTGTGCCATCGGCGTGTGGCGTGAGCACAAAGACACCATTTTGTCGCAACTCGCCAAGGCTTTTTACGAACGTCGCCTGTTCAAAGTCGAAGTCTTCGACGGCGATGTACCGCCCGCACAGGTGGAAGAGCGAATGGCAGCACTTCGTGCGAACGTGCAGCAACAACTGGGTGTAAGTGCCGAAGAAGCACATTATTTTGTGAGCTGTCGCAAAGTCTCGAAGGAGATGTATTCGGCAGACGGCGCGGGTATCGGCATTTTGCAGCGCGATGGCAGCGTGAGTGATGTGGGACAACTCTCGCGCATTGTCCACACTGATGCGCCAGATGCGTTGCGCGACAGCAAAATCTACGTTTTTCATCTCCGAGAAAGCTGAAGAACACTTCGCTCCCCGCACTTAAAAAGGCCCGAATAGCTGTGCAAAAGCTATTCGGGCCTCTGTTTTGTGGCGAAAGTTGGGCGTTAGTCTTTCACTTCCTCCCACCATCGATCGAAAGTTTGCGCCTCGTTGTTCAACTGTACCACCTCTCCGATGCGTGGGGTGAGCAAAGGTAGATTTTCACGCTCGGCGGCAGCGGAAAGTAGGCGGAGCGGTTCGTCCCACTCGTGACGAGCGAGCGCAAACTTACTATTATGAATCGGAAGCACATGACGCGGCGCCAAATCGCGGATGGCCTGTACCACTTGTTCGGGCATCATGTGAATAAACGCCCAATCTTCATTGTATTGTCCGTTTTCGATGAGCGCCCAATCGACGTTGCCGAAACGCTCGCGCACCTTTTTGAAGCGCTCGTCGTAGCCTCCGTCGCCAGAAAAGTAGATTTTTCGCGTCGGGCTCTCAAGCAAGAAAGCCGCCCAGAGGGTATTGCCCGGATGCAAGGCACGTCCGGAGAAGTGCTGTGTGGAAAGGCAGTGGAGTTGCACCCCGTTGCCGATGCTCGTTGTCTCGTCCCAATCCAATTCTATGATGCGATCGGCCGGATAGCCCCAGCGTTCGAGATGTTCGCCCACACCGAGGGGACAAACCACGCGGCCAACGCGTTCGCGAATCGCCTTCACGGTGCGATAGTCCAAATGGTCGTAGTGGTCGTGGGTGATGATCAGCACATCTGTCCGCGGCAGTTCCTCGATTGTGTAGCCGTTGCTGCCTTTGAAGGGGGTAATCATCCACGAAAAGGGAGAAGCGGCCTTGAGCACGGGATCGACGAGCACGGAAAGGCCGTCGGTGCGAACAAACACCGACGAGTGGCCGAGCCCAAACCAGTACGTCGTCGCCACTTTGTGCCAAAGAGTCGAGCGAAGTGCGGACAAAGGGCAGCGGCTCACCGGGTTTGATGCGGTCGGGGCGGTCGAAAAGAAAATCTTTCAGCCGTTGCACAAACGATTTCGATCCGGCCATGGTGGGCGCGTTGCGAAGATTGTGGAAACGCCCGTTGCGATAATGAGGCGAACGCTCGATGCGCGCCAAGCGCTCGCCGCGCGGCGCACGACCAAAGACAGGATGCTGCAGCACAATGACGGTGATGAGCGCTACCCCAAGGAGAATAGAGAAGAAAATAGTCATAAAACGTTTCATCCGTAGCGTAGTTAGTACAGTGATGGGGGATATGGGCAAAAAAATGCCACTTGTTTTATGGCTGTGCAATAATTGTGCCTGACGGAGTGGCGGGTTGCGGAGCGAATGCCGGGAACGTGACAGTCATTGCAGAAAAGGAGAAAAGGGGAGCACGCATCTGTGCCTCCCCTTTTCTGTATTCTCTATATATTGTCCCAAAGAAAGATTTTATTCTTCTTCGTGCTGTGCGTGATCGGCGATGAGCTTTTGCTGCAGGTCACCGGGCACGAGTTCGTAGCTGGCAAACTTCATGATGAACGATGCGCGTCCGCCGGTAAGGCTCGAGAGTGCTGTGGCGTAGCTGCTCATTTCGCTGAGCGGTACCTTGGCTTGGAGTTTCTCGTAGCCGTTTTCGGAGGTCATGCCCACAATCATGCCGCGGCGGCCTTGGAGATCGCTCATCACGTCGCCCATCTTTTCAGACGGAACGAAGACTTCTACGTCGTAGATCGGCTCGAGAATCTTCGGTCCTGCTTCGCGGAAGGCGGTGGAGAAGGCGTTGCGACCGGCCAACATGAAGGAAACTTCGTTGCTGTCGACGGGGTGCATCTTGCCGTCGTACACGATGACGCGGACGTCACGAGCATAAGAACCGGTGAGCGGGCCTTGTTCCATGCGACTCATCACGCCTTTGAGGATCGCCGGCATGAAGCGCGTGTCGATGGCACCGCCGACCACGCTGTTGATGAAGACGAGCTTTGCCGCCCCATTCGAGGTCGATCTCCTCTTTGCCGCGCGGTGTGATGCGAATCTCCTGATTGCCGAACTTAAACATCGTGGGTTCGGGCATCCCTTCGAAGTAGGGTTCGACGATGAGGTGCACTTCACCGAATTGTCCGGCACCGCCCGATTGTTTCTTGTGGCGATAGTCTGCGCGTGCGGCTTTGGTGAGCGTCTCGCGGTAGGGAATGCGCTGTTCGGCGAACTCCACTTTGATTTTGTCGATGTTTTCGAGAATCCACTTCAGTGTGCGGAGGTGGAACTCTCCCTGACCGTGCACGAGAATTTGGCGCAACTCCTTGCTCTGTTCCACCACCCATGTGGGATCTTCCTGACGCAGGCGTGTGAGGGCGGCCATCATCTTTTCGGTGTCGGCTTCGTTGACGGCACGGATGGCGCGGGTGAACTTCGCGTTGGGGTATTTGATGAAGTTAAAGCGGTGGTCGCATTGTTTGTCGTTGAGCGTGTTACCCGTGCGCACGTCTTTCAACTTCACGGTGCAACCGATGTCACCGGCCGAAAGCTGTTCGACCTTATCGCGGTTGGCACCCGAGCACACAAAGAGCTGTGCCATGCGTTCTTTCGATCCGCGGTCGGCGTTGGTGAGGTCGTCGCCTTCGCGCACCACACCGCTCATCACCTTGAAATACTGGACTTCGCCGATGTGCGGTTCGACGCCCGTCTTGAAGAAGTAGACGCTGGTGGGCGCCTTCTCGTCGGGGCAAACTTCCTCACCGCGAGTGTTGTGCACCTTCGGCATTTCGTCGACGAAGGGAACGACGTTGCCCAAGAATTCCATGAGGCGTCCCACGCCCATGTCCTTGCCTGCGCAGACGCAGAAGACAGGGAAGATGCTGCGGGTGACCAATCCCTTGCGGATGCCCTCGCGCATTTCGTCTTCCGTGAGTTGTTCGGTCTCAAAGAACTTCTCCATGAGTCCTTCGTCGTTTTCTGCTGCCGCTTCCACGAGGGCTTTGTGCATGGCCTGCGCCTTTTCGAGCTGGTCGGCGGGGATTTCCTCCACGATGGGTTCGCCACCTTCTTCCTTCCACGTGAGTTTTTTCATGAGAATCACGTCGATGAGGCTGTTGAATCCCGGGCCGGTGGTGAGGGGATACTGAACGGGCACCACTTTGGAGCCGTAGATGTTTTGCAAGTCGTCGAGAATCAGCTCATAATCGCAGTTTTCATGGTCGAGTTGATTGACGAGGAAGATGACCGGCTTACCGAGTTTCTCGGTGTAGCGGAAGTGGTTTTGTGTTCCCACCTCGACACCGAAAGCACCGTTGAGCAAAAGCAACGCAGTGTCGGTGACATTGAGGGCCGTGAGCGCGGCACCGACGAAATCATCGGAACCCGGGCAGTCAATCAGGTTGAGTTTCTTGCCTTTCCACTCCACATGGAATGCAGTTGAGAAGACAGAATATCCATATTCCTGTTCGACGGGGAAATAATCGGAGACGGTATTTTTCTGCGTGATGCGTCCGCGCCGTTGGAGGGCTCCTGCGTGGTAGAGGAGGCACTCTGTGAGCGTAGTTTTGCCGGAACGATCATTGCCGAGGAGGGCGATGTTTTTGATGTCGTGCGAATTGTAGACCTTCATGTTGGGTAGAGATTTAGGCAGAGCCGTTGAACGGAGGTCGAGTGGCTGTTTCTTAACTTTTTGTCGGTATTTATGACCAGGTATTGCCAAGTCGACCTTTATTTTCGAGCGCAAATTACGAAGAAAATTCGAATGAGCAAATTTTCGCCCCGAAAAATCGTTTTTCGGTTGTGTTTTTTCCTCGCTTCGTGCCCGAGAAGCATCTGCATGCTCGCTTTTTTCGGTGCAAAATGACGAGAGGTGCACACGATGGTGGAGCGTTCGGATCGGGGATAGGCCGAAGGCAAAAAAAACTCCACAGCTTTACGCCGAAAGCAGAGGAGTTTTTGAAAAAAGTGCACGACTTTGTGGCGAAAACGCTCTTGTTTTGGGGACACAGTCGGGGTGCAGATGGCGCGAGGTGCGCTGTTTGGCGTATTTTGTGTGCTGTCGTGAAGTCTTGGTGACCACTTTGCGTGGGCGGACGATAAGAGGGAATACCGACGACGCGAGGGAGCGGAGCAAAACGGTGGCGGGATAAAAAGAAGAGCAGCTTCCGTTGGTGGAAACTGCTCTTGGTGCTGTCCGCAAGTGGCGGGAAAAAACTTATTTGTTCATTGTAGCCAAGAATTCTTCGTTGGAGAGCGAATTTTCGAGGTTCTTCTTCACGAAATTCATGGCTTCCATGCTGTTCATGTCGCCCATGTAGTTGCGCAGGACGTACATTCTGTTGAGTGTGTTCTCGTCGAGGAGCAAATCGTCGCGGCGTGTTGAGCTCTGGATGAGGTTGACGGCGGGGAAGATGCGCTTGTTGGCGAGCGAGCGGTCGAGTTGCAATTCCATGTTGCCCGTTCCTTTGAACTCCTCGAAGATCACTTCGTCCATTTTCGAGCCGGTGTCGATGAGCGCTGTGGCGATAATGGTGAGCGATCCACCGCCTTCGATGTTGCGTGCGGCACCAAAGAAACGTTTGGGCTTTTGCAATGCGTTGGCGTCCACACCGCCGGTGAGAATCTTGCCCGATGCGGGAGCCGTTGTGTTGAAGGCGCGCGCCAAACGGGTGATCGAATCGAGGAAAATGACGACGTCGTGACCGCATTCGACCATGCGCTTGGCTTTATCCAACACCATTTGCGCGATACGTACGTGACGCGCCGCGGGTTCGTCGAAGGTAGAGGCGATGACTTCCGCATTGACGGTGCGCGCCATGTCGGTCACTTCTTCGGGACGCTCGTCGATGAGGAGCATCATGAGGTAAGTGTCGGGGTAGTTGGCGGCAATGGCGTTGGCGATCTGCTTCATCAGAATCGTCTTACCCGTTTTGGGCTGCGCGACGATGAGTGCGCGCTGTCCTTTGCCGATGGGCGAAAACAAGTCGACGACGCGGCAGGCCAAAGGTGTGTTGCTGCCGTTAGAGAGTTTGAACTGTTCGTCGGGAAAGAGCGGGGTGAGGTGCTCAAAGGCCACGCGATCGCGCACTTGCTGGGGATCTAAGCCGTTGATGCGGTCAATACTCACCAAAGAGAAGTACTTTTCTCCTTCGCGGGGGACTTTTACTTTGCAATCCACCACGTCGCCCATCTTCAACGCGTGGCTGCGAATCTGATATTGCGAGACGAAGACATCGTCGGGCGAGGGCATATAATTATAATCCGACGAACGGAGGAAACCAATGCCTTGGGGATCGACTTCCAGCACACCGCTGGCATCGATAATGAGGTCTTTCTGTTCGGGAACAGGGCTGGGGAGCAAATGTTTTTTTCCCTCGGCGCGTGCCTGCAACTGCTGTTGTATGAGCACGTCGTCCTTGAAGCGATGGAATTTGGGTGCGCTGTGTTGCGGTTCAACCGGTGCATAAGCGGGCGCCGGACGTGAGAAAGGTTCGCTTTCGCCGAAGGAATAGTCGTTGAAATCGACCACCGGCACATCTTCTACGATGATAAAAATCTTTGCCGTCGGCGGGTTTTTGCAACACTTTGCGCAGGAGCCGGTTTCGACTCGGTAGCCTCGTCCGTTTTGTTGAGCGAAGCGGCGGCTTCGTTGCGCAGGCGGAAGTGTTCGGAGAGAGAAGAGAACGATGGAGTGGCTTCTTCTTTCTCGCCGGCTTCGGCTTGTTGCTTCATCTGCTCGAGAATGAAATCGGGGAGGTCGGGATCATAAGTGATGGAGTTAGACTTTTTAGCCTCGGGTTGTGCTGGTTCTGCCGACTCTTCGGCAGTTGCCGTCGCAGCCTCGGGCACCTCGACCGCTGTCTCGGCGAGTTTCTCCTCCTGAGCGGGGGACTGTTGCCGTTTCTTCCGCTGCGATTTGTTCCTCCATGGCCTTTCTGGCTTCCACCTCGGCTTTTGTGGGGCGTCCGCGCTTGCGTTTGGGCGCTTCGACCACCACTTCTTCCTGCCCGACGAGCGCTTCTGCAGCGGCCGCGGCTTCTACGCGCGCTTTCTCCGCAATTTGGCGTTTGGCAGCGCGCTCATCGCGTGTGCTGTCGAAGCGTTCGCTTTCTCCGGCCTGCGTGGCGGAGTAGACATGATCATGCGGTGCCGCAATGATGCGCCGTCTTTTGGGAGCAGGCTCCACAGTGCCGGCTGTCATTTCGGCTTGTCGATCTAAAATATCGTAAACGAGCTGAGCTTTCACGTCACTATAGCTGTTGGGCGTCTTCAATTCAACGGCAATCGCCTTGAGTTCGTCGACACTCATGGCAAGGAGTTGCTCTTTCGTGTGTTGAGGCATAAGAGGATGGGGTAGTATTCTGGAATAGATCGCAGGAAATAGCATCTCGGTGTGGGATGCTCATGGATAAGTCTGAAGAATGGTGGAGAAATTACGGTATAACTCCAATCGGAGTAAGTGAAAATGCCTGCAATCCTCATTTTCACGCCGCGAATTTACAAACAAATCGCGGTAATGAGCGAAAACTCTCCCTGTTTTTTTGTATTTTCGCTTGTATAATCAATAGTATAGCATGGCGACTCCCTATCTTGACATACAAAATCTGACGAAAAGCATCGGCGACCTCGTCCTTTTCGAAGATATCTCGTTCAGCGTGTCCGAAGGTCAGCACGTTGGGCTCATAGCCCGCAACGGTGCCGGAAAATCTACCCTGTTGGGGCTGATCGCCGGCAAGGACAGTCCCGACAGTGGCGACATTGTGTTCCAAAAAGGCTTGCGCGTCGGCATGTTAGAGCAACAACCGGACTTTGATCCCGAGATGTCGGTGTTACAAGCCGTGGCCGGGCGTTTACGTGCCGAGTATGCGTCGCTACTCATCGCCGAAGAGGGCGGAGAGCTGCAGGCGCACACCGAAACCTTTGACGCCGATGAAGAATGGAACGACATTCAACTGCGCGCCAAGCAGATTCTCACGCAACTTAAGATCGATAAACTCGACAAACCGGTGGGCTTGCTTTCCGGCGGTCAGCGAAAGCGTGTGGCTTTGGCCTCGGTGCTGATCGCAAATCCCGATCTTCTCATTCTCGACGAGCCGACTAACCATCTCGATGTGGAGATGATTGAATGGCTGGAGAAGTATTTGCAGCGCAACACGAAGGCGTTGCTCCTCGTTACGCACGATCGTTATTTCCTCGATCGCGTGTGTCAGACCATTGTTGAGCTGGACGACCGCACGGCCTACACCTATCGCGGCAACTATGCCTACTATTTGGAGAAACGCGACGAGCGCATTGCGGCAACCAACGCGAATATCGACCGCGCCCGCAATTTATATCGGAAAGAGCTCGACTGGATGCGCAGACAGCCCCAGGCGCGCGCTCACAAAAGCCGTTCTCGCAAAGAAGCCTTCTACGAATTGGAGCAACAAGCGCGCCGCCGCACGGAAGAGCGCGCCGCGCGACTGAATGTCAAGGCCGGTTACCTCGGTTCTAAGATCTTTGAGGCGGAATACGTGTCGAAATCGTTCGATGATGGCGTGGTGATCTTGAAAGACTTCTACTATAATTTCTCGCGCTTCGAGAAAATGGGCATTGTGGGCAACAACGGTACGGGAAAAACCACCTTTATTCGTATGCTACTCGGCGAGGTTCCGCCCACTTCCGGCCGTTTTGTTATCGGCGAAACGGTGAAATTCGGCTATTTCTCGCAGGAGGGCATGCCCGTAGATGAGCAGATGAAAGTCATTGACGTGGTGCGTCGTGTGGCAGAAACCGTCGATTTGGGAGGAGGTCGCCATCTTACGGCGATGCAGTTCTTGAATCATTTTCTTTTCCCCCCGGCTCGCCAACAAGACTACGTCTATAAGCTCTCAGGTGGGGAGCGTCGGCGCTTACAACTCTGTTTGGTGCTGATGCAAGCCCCGAATTTCCTTATTCTTGACGAACCGACGAACGATCTCGACATTGCAACGCTTCAACTCCTTGAAGAATACTTGGCAGACTTCCGCGGTTGCGTCATCGTGGTGAGCCACGATCGCTATTTTATGGACCGTGTTGTCGATCATTTGTTGGTGTTTCGCGGAGAAGGCGTGGTCGATGATTTCCCGGGCAACTACTCTCAATACCGAGATTACCGAGAACTCAAAGAAAAAGAAGAAGTTCGCGAACAACGTGACCGACGTTCATCTGCCGAAGCGCGTAAACCCGTGCACGAGGGCAGCGACCGCAAGCGAAAACTCACCTACAAAGAAAAGCAGGAATACGAAGCGCTCGAACGCGACATTGCAACTCTCGAAGCGGAGAAGGCCAAAATTCACGAAGAGTTGGCTTCCGGCGCGCTCAGCGTGGAGCAAATCACCGAACACTCCAAGCGTTTGCCCGCCCTCGACGAAGAATTGGACGAAAAGTCGATGCGTTGGCTCGAACTCTCCGAGTGGGCGTAAAGTTGAATCTCAAGTTTCAGACGAAATATGAAACCATTGGCAGAACGTCTGCGGCCTCTTTCGCTCGACTCCTACGTGGGGCAACGACACCTCGTGGGGCCGGGCGCAGTTTTGCGCAATATGATCGAAGGAGGCCGCATCTCCTCTTTCATTCTTTGGGGACCTCCGGGCGTAGGCAAGACGACTTTGGCCAAAATTGTGGCCGGACAGCTCAAAGCCCCCTTCTTTACGCTCAGTGCCGTGACCAGCGGCGTGAAAGAAGTGCGCGAAGTCATCGCACAAGCCAAGAGCGGACAGTTTTTCGGCTCGGTGACGCCGATTCTCTTTATCGATGAAATCCATCGTTTCTCGAAGTCGCAACAAGATTCGCTCCTTGCCGCCGTCGAAACCGGCGATGTGACGCTCATCGGTGCCACAACCGAGAATCCATCGTTCGAAGTTATTCGTCCGTTGCTCTCGCGTTGTCAGGTCTATGTGCTCGAACCGCTCACCGAGGAAGACCTCCTTTCTTTATTACACCACGCGATTGAGGACGATCTCGTGTTGCGCGAACGCGAATTTGAGGTGCGCGAAACCGATGCCTTGCTGCGTTTTGCCGGCGGCGACGCGCGTAAATTGCTAAACATCGTCGATTTGCTCACGAATGCCACGCCCGAGGGGCGCATCGTCATCGACAATGCCGGCGTCACTGAGCGTTTGCAGCAAAATCCCATGGCCTATGACAAGGAAGGGGAGATGCACTACGACATTATTTCGGCCTTCATCAAAAGCATCCGCGGCAGTGATCCCCGATGCCGCCATCTATTGGTTGGCACGCACGATTGCCGGCGGCGAAGACCCCAAGTTCATCGCGCGCCGTCTCGTGATCAGCGCGGCCGAAGACATCGGTTTGGCCAATCCCAACGCATTGCTGCTGGCCAATGCCGCATTTGACGCGGTAAACAAGATCGGTTGGCCGGAAGGGCGCATCCCTTTGGCCGAAGCCACCATCTATCTCGCCACATCGCCCAAATCCAATTCGGCTTACAACGCCATTAACGCCGCTTTGGCCTATGTCGAGCAAACCGGCAACGCCCCTGTGCCTTTGCACCTGCGCAATGCGCCGACCAAAGCTGATGAAATCGCTCAACTACGGCGCAGATTATCACTATCCCCCACGATTACCCCGAGCATTTCGTCGCCCAACAATACAAACCGCAGGGACATGAGTCGGCCGTCTTCTGGTATCCGGCCGACAATGCCCAAGAAATGAATCGGCCGAGCGCATGCAACGATTATGGGGCGGCGCGAAAGCGTAAGCGCTCCACCACTTTCATCAAGAACAGCGAACGACGCAGGCTAAATGCAACGCCCGAACACCAATATATAAGGTGTTCGGGCGTTTTTTGTCGAACAACGTGCCAAAGTGCATAAAGAGAAAATCCCCAAATGGCCAGACATCGTGTTGAGGCTCGGGAATCAGTTCTCAATATAGTTGGCTCCGTAGCGCTTCTCGAACTGATCGATGATCTCCAGCAAGCGTGTGTCAATGATCGGGCGGATGCGTTTCGCCATCGAGCGCGGAATACCGTAGAGCGCTTCGGCAATCGCGCCGGCCATGCAGCCGATGGTGTCCGAATCGCCGCCGAGGCTCACCGCATTGCGCACGGCATCTTCAAAATCAGCTGGCCTCGAGCGCGCAGATAATGGCTTGGGGAACGCTGTCGCGACAGATCTCTCCGTTGCCTTTTTCGTCCATTCCTTGCCATGAGTAGTGTGGACGAATTTCGTCGACGTGGAGCGACAAATCATAGCCGAATGTCTTTTCAATATCTTGGCGGATCTCCGTTGGGAAACGCCCTGTCCGGCCAACCAAACTGCGAGGGCAATAGCTTGCGCCCCCACGATGCCTTCGGGGTGGTTGTGCGTGCATTCCGCGGAGGCTTTGGCCATCTCGAGCACTTCTTCGCGGGTTTCGGCAGCCCAACCGACGGGGCCGACGCGCATGCCGCTGCCGTTGCCCATCGAGTTGTAGGGCGGAGCCACTTCCCCTCGTAGCGATAGTGGCGAATCCCAATGAGCGAAGCGACTACCGTAGCCTCTTCTGGGAAAAGCCACCGCGAGTTTTGCATAGTGTTCGCCGATGTTTCCGCCGTTGAGAATCCAGTCGGCAGTTGCGGCCGTCATCACCGAGTCGTCGGTGAAGAATAGTGGATCATGCGGCTTACCGTAGAAGGGAAAATCCTTTGTTTTGATGTTGTTGAACTCGTAGATGCTGCCTACGATGTCGCCAATGAAACTTCCAAGCATAATTTTTAGGTCTTAAAGGTGTTGTTACTCTGCTTTTCGCCCACAGTAGTGCGCAAACTTGGCTGCTGTCGTTTGCCCATTGCCGATACCTGAGTGAAAGGGAAGAAAGGGTATATAATTGTGTGTGTGCTTTTGCTGCGTGTGGCCGTGAGTGCGGCACTTCCCGAGTAGGGTGTGTCATCGTAAGGTCAAGGTTGGGAGGGAAGTGCGCGCCGGCGGTTTCAGAATTCGAGTTTGAATCCTTTTTGTTTCAGTTCTTCATATTTTTCAAGGTTGAATCGAAAGAGCTTTCGCCTCGCGTTTCGGCGTAGGGCGCGTGGTTTCGTCCAATTCCGTGAGGAGTTCGAGATGCAACATCTTCTTTGCGAAATTTCTTCGGTCGAAACGCACTTCGAGAATGGCTTCGTAGAGCATTTGCAACTCGCGGAGCGTGAATTTCTCGGGGAGTAATTCAAAACCGATGGGACGAAAATGGATGCGCTCGCGCAGTCGCAACACCGCCATGCGGAAAATCCGGTCGTGGTCGAAAGCCAGTTGCGGAATTTCGTCGAGGGCAAACCATTGTGCCTCGTCGGCATCGTCGCCGCCCTGCACTTCGCTGATTTTGATGAGCGCAAGGTAGGCAATGGTGATGACGCGTTCGCGCGGATCGCGTTCCGGATCGGTAAACGTGTGGAGCTGTTCGAGATAGGCGTGCTCGATGCCCGTCTCTTCACGCAATTCGCGTAGCGCGCCCGTCTCTGCTGTTTCGTCGGGCTGCAGAAATCCGCCCGGGAAAGCCCAGCGTCCTTTGAAAGGCTCGATGCCGCGACGAATCAGCAGCACCTTTAGTTTCGTACCATCGAAACCGAAGATCACACAGTCCGTGGTTACCGCAGGATGTGGGTATTCGTAGCAATAAGGAAGTGTACTCATTTTTCTATCTTGTGTAAGTTTTACGCTGCAAATGTAGGGCTTTCTTCTTGGATCCTCCAAATAAAATTGGTGTAAAAAAATACGCGAATGAGTGTTTTTTTCTGTCTTCTTCTGCGAAAATAAAGGGGAGAACGGGAGTAAAATCGCAATGCGTCACTTATGAACTAATAGCTAATTCCACCGTTTGGGGCGACTTTGGGCAGAGGGTGGGGAGGCGACCTGAAAAAGTTGAGGAAGAATGGGCTGAAAAGTTGACGACTTTTTCAGCAAAAGTCCACGACTTTTTCTGAGAGCTTGTGCTGTTTTTTTTTCTGTTCGACGCAAGCAAAAGCAGAAGACAGAGGTCGAGCAACGTTCGCATGATGGGATGTTTCATTGAAGCGCTTGGGGGCGCTCGAGCGGCGCACAGTGATTCGTGCGCGTGAGGCTTTCGCCATCCGATTCCGGAGAGCGCGTGAGTTCGATGCATTTCTGCAACAAACAGAGCGGCGTCGCCCCTAAGAAGGGCAACGCCGGCAAGAAAATGGGTAAAGTGGGAGAAAACAGTACGTTGTTGAGTCGAAGCCACTCAATAATATACGACGCGTTCGTTGCGAGCGTCGGCATAACGGCGCAGCAACTCGAGGGCATAGGCCACTGCGGCTTCGGTGTGCGCCCGATGGCCGTCATAGGCGTTGATGATGAACAGCAAACGGCGAGTTTCGAGCGAGGTCATGGTGCGTGTGCTGTCGGAAGTGGGGGTGGCGGCTGCGCCGACATCGTCGCGATAGACGGGAAGTCCCGCGATGTTGAGTACGCCGCGACCAATTCCTTCGTAGGGTTCGCCTTCGCGACCGACGCCGAGGGTGAGATCACCGTCGATGTGCGCAGCATCGAGCAAACCGGTGGCATATCCGCTTCGCAGCGAGACGAGATTGCCAAGATCGACGAGGGTGCTCACGCTGTAGAGGTCTTTGCCTTGCAGCAAACGGCGCGCAAGTTGTTCGGCGGCGGGGCGATAGCGCGACGGATCTTTGCCGCAGGCTTTGTAAGCTGCGCGCGTGGCGGCGATACCGGGCTGCTGTTTGAGGGTTTCGGGCGTGAAGGTTGCGCAAAGATGGCGACCTTCGGCCTCAATCTCTTGCCAAAGTTGGGGCGAAGTGGGGCTGTTGGTCACTTCGGCCTCGATGAAGGCACCGAGAAACGTGGAGACCAAAGCGCGAAACTCGGGGGCGACGGTGATATTTGTGGAACATGGGAGATGAAATAGGAACGAGGAGAAGGGAGAAGTCGTTGGGAAACTACCGAACGGGGACGAGGTCTTGTCAGACAGAGAGGGAAGGGCGCATCGTCAGTGATGGACTTTCCGGTGAGGACGCCAGGGATTATCTTGCGGTGATGTGAAAACAAGATTGATGTACCTCGTATTTCACATAGCAGGTGCCCTTTTGTCGCTGATCTCGCAAGACTTCGGCCAAAATGCACTTGAGGGTGTAGGGATCGGCGTTACGTAGGCGCTGAGAGGGGGCGACCAAAGGGAGAAAGTGGGTGTAGGAGATGTCGAATGTGGTACCGTAGCTGTGCGCACTCTCTGCTGCGGCGTTGCGGTTGCGGGTTCTCAGCTGCGCGACGTCGGCATCTGTGCGCAAAACGGAGGTGACGACTAATTGTTGGAAGGCATATCCTTTTAAAGTCAAGCTGTCGAGAAACGAACGCCCGATTTCTTCGAGAAGAGTGGCGGCATGTGGCACAAGATAGGGGATACTGTAGTTGAGTGGGCGCACATGAAAATAGGGATTGTCGCCGATGTAGACCAATTCGTCGGCGCGCCCGGTGGCGGCGTTGCGGTCTTTGCAGGAGGGGATGCCGATTTGTCGCGCGGTGGTGAGGTGTTGTGGGTTGAGATCGGCAAAGGTTTCGGAATATCCGTCGATAGGCGAAACCGCGTGGACGCCTTTTGGGGTACGGGCGGCGACTAAGGCTTGATTCTGGCGGGGGGCGCGCAAAATGCAGTCAACGCGCTGCCGCTGAAGGGCGATGCTATCGGTCGATGCTTCCGAGTTTTCGGAAGAACAGGCGGCGAAGGGCGAATAAGGCTGCCGGAACCACGCAGGACAGCGCACACATAGGATCAAAAGAGGAGAGAGAAGTGCCCAAAATAGACTCAGAAAGACGATTTTGGCACGCTGATGACGTAAAAAAGGGAAAGGCATGGCAGAAAGTACGTTGGTAAGTGGGGATTTCTGCGGAATATGGGCGAAAAGTCGCCTAAGTTTAGTTAAGTGAGGCAGAGAAAAGGAAGAAAAATCCCCTAGTCTAAAATGAATTGGACTAGGGTTTATCTAAATCAAGCTGCCCGGCTTTTTGGGCTTTCCAATAATCTGAAAGTTGACCGAGGAATTTCGATACTTCTTCTGCGGCTTGGAGTGTGGGCGTGCTGATTTCTTTTTTCTGCAGGCGGAGCATCATCACGCCGTAGAGGAGTTCGAAGCAAAGGTTGAGTTCTTCGCGAATTCCGGTGTGAGCTTGTGTCCCGTTCTTGGCGCGCAACTCGACAATGAAGGGGAGTACCTTGTAATAGAGCTGGCGATAGTAAGGAAACTTGTCGGAGCGGATGAGTGCCTCGTGGAGTTCTGCGAGCGTCTCCACTACATTGAGGTTAATTTGGAGGTGTCCGCTTTGCATCTTGTCTTCCGATCGCATCATTTCGCAGAGATCGGCGTACCATTGTTCCAATTCTTGTCGAGCATCGCCTGTGAGTTGGAATTGGCAGAGGTAGTTTTCGCGCAAACGATCGAGATCGCAACCATTTGCACGGAGGATGTCTTCTACTTGCCACATGTAGAGGAGATACTCTGCGCGATTATGGTCTCTGAGTCGGTTGGCTATAAGCATGATCTGTGGGAACGGCGAGGGGATTGTGGATATTAAAGAGAGTAAGTATGGCGTAAAGCACGCTGATGACGACCACTATGGTGCCAATGGTGCGGTTGAGCACGAACATACCGCGGAGTCCGAACGAATGTTTCATCTTGGTGATGAGATAGGTGAGGGCTATCCACCACAACATGGCTCCTGCGAAGATAGACAAGTAGCCGCACATCGCGCCGAAGGGGTTTTCCGGCACAGTGAAGGTGAGTTGTGCGAACAACGCGATGAAAAGAAAGATGATCAGGGGATTGGAGAGCGTAAGGAAGAAAGAAGTGATGAGATTCTGCACGGGTGTTCCTTTCTTTCCCGAGGGTTGGCGCATGGCCTTGATGGGATTTGAGAGCAACGTGTGCAGGCCGAAGGCGAAAAGCAAGGCACTGCCGCCAATCTTCATCCAGAATACGTTATTTCGCTGCTCAATGAAGGACATCACCACCGTCATTCCGGCGCCGGTTACGACGGCGTAGAACAAATCAGAGAGCGATGCGCCTAAACCCGTGACGAGTCCGTAGAGGCGTCCCTTGTGCATGGTGCGCTGTACGCACAAAATGCCGACCGGCCCCATAGGTGCCGATACAACAATGCCAATGATGAGCCCTTTCACCACGAGTTGCAGCGTGCTACTGAACTCGTTCCAAAAGACTTGTATCGAAGGATCAATTACCATAACAGCGCAAAGTTCGTCATTTTCGGGCAAACTAAAAAGCCCCTAACGGATTAAAACGCTGCACTCGGGCTTTTGCCCGGCGGAATGCCGCATGAAAGAGCAGAAAGGCGGGGACAAAACAGAACCGCAGCCTCGCCGGATGCGAGACTGCGGTATAAATCAAGAAAAAACGATGATTAAGCTTCGAGCTTGCGGGCACCGTCACCGATCACTACGTCGATGATGATGGGTTCCTTGCCGTATTTGGCAGCGAACTTCTCTTTTACGACCTTAACGAAGTGGTCATAGAGTTCTTCGGCCACGAGGTTGATGGTGCAACCGCCGAAGCCGCCGCCCATGATGCGCGAACCGGTAACGCCTTCTTCGCGAGCTACGTCGTTGAGGAAGTCGAGTTCTTCGCAAGACACCTCATATTCCTTCGACAAGCCTTCGTGCGTTTCGTACATCATCTTACCTACGGTCTCGTAGTCGCCCTTTTCGAGTGCATCGCACACGGTGAGCACGCGATCACGCTCGCCGATTACGTAGAATGCGCGGAGTGCATCTTCTTCAGATACGGTACCGCGAACTTCTTCGAGGTGCTGAATCGTTGCATCGCGGAGCGATTCTACTTCGGGGTGGAGGGCGTGGATGGCTTCTGCCACACGTTCGCAGCTGCGACGGCGGTCATTGTAGGGAGAACCCACGAGTTCGTGCTTCACCTGCGAGTTAACGAGCACGAGTTTGTAGCCTTTCGGATCGAAGGGGAAGTATTCGAACTCACCGCTGCGGCAGTCGAGACGCATGAGCGAACCCTTCTTGCCATGAACGGAGGCGAATTGATCCATAATACCGCAGTTGCAGCCCACATACTTGTGTTCCGTGCGCTGACCCACGCGAGCGAGTTCCATTTTCTCTACCTTGTTTCCGCCCCAAATGTCGTTGATTGCAAAAGCAAAGGTAGATTCGAGAGCGGCAGAGCTGCTCATTCCTGCGCCGAGAGGCACATCACCGGCGAAAGCCGTGTTGAAACCTTCTACGGGTACGCCGAGTGCCATCATTTCACGGCAAACGCCGAAGATGTAGCGTGCCCAAGTTGCAGCGGGACCCGCTTCATCGTCGAGCGAGAACTCAACATAGTCTTTCAAGTCGATGGCATAAGCGCGCACCATGCGCGTGCCGTTGGGTTTAATCTCAGCGATGATGCCTTGTTGCACAGCGCCGGGGAAAACGAAGCCATTGTTATAATCAGTGTGCTCGCCGATGAGATTGATACGGCCGGGAGCAGCATATACAGTGCCGGTGGTTCCGTCGAAATGTTTGGTGAACCGGCTGCGAACGTCGTCGATAGTGAGTTTCATGATGAAGATATTATTTGAGGGGTGGGGGTTAACGCAACGAACGTCCGTGGCCTGCGCGTGGCAGTGCCACGGACGAAACGATGCAAGGATTTTTTCTTATTTGATTACGGCAGTTTCTTCTTCTTCCTTCTTCGTAAGGCGGCTACCCACGAGAGCATAGTAGAGGATGTAGGCAGCGCAGAAGACTACCACCCAGAAGCTGGTGATGTAGTTGCCCGTGATGTCGGCTACAAGACCCTGGATGAACATCATCACAGCGCAACCGAAGACCATGGTCATGAAGATACCGCTGGCGATGGCCGTGTATTTGCCGAGACCTTCCACTGCCATGTTGAAGATTGCGCCCCACATCACGGAAGTGCAAAGACCTACGAGCAAGAAGGCGAAGATACCTACGGGAATGGGTTGCCAAATGAGCGTAAGTGTGTTCCAGTCAACGCCGGGGAAATTCACCATTCCTGCGTTGGTAAAGAACATACCGAAGAGAACTAGGCAGAGTGTAGCAATAGACACCGAAGTTACCATCGCACGGCTGCTGACTTTGTTGCCGATGGCGGCACCGGCGAAGCGGCCGATGAGCATCATGAACCAGTAAACTGCCACAAGAAGGCCGACCGTACCGGAAGGAATGCCCGTATCAACGAGATATTGCTGAACGAAGTTGGGGACACCGACTTCGATGCCCATGTAGAGGAAAATAGCCAAGGCACCGAGTGCGAAGTTCTTGTGCGACATCGCACCTTGAATCAGGTCAACACGCACGGGGGCTTGTTCGGGTTCTTCGATTTTGGTGAAGGAAATCACGATGAAGGCCACCACGAAAATGCAGAGCGCAATCATCAAAGCGGGAGTGGCGTCGGCGATTTTGGCTTTCGTCACGTCTGCAATGAGCGCACCCATGAGGATGTAGCAAGCCACAGCAGCAGAGGAGTTGAACACACCACCGATTTGAATCAGCTGGTTACCGGTGTTACCGCCACCGCCGAGGAGGTTGAGCATGGGGTTCACCACGCAGTTGAGGATAGCCATGCAGAGACCGGCGATGAAAGCGCCCAAGAGGTAAACACCGAAGACGAGTCCGAGGTTGTTACCGTTGTCCAGGAAGCCGCTCAACCACTGAATGAGTAGACCCACACTACCGATGACGAGACCGATGAGTGCCGTCTTCTTGTAACCATATTTGGAGATCAGCATACCCGCGGGGATACCCATCACGAGATAAGCGATGAAGTTACCGTAGTTACCGATTTGTGCGAGTACATTCGGCACACCGCCGGGTTGGTTTAATGATGGTCGCCATCGGCGTGCACAAGTTTGTGACGAAGGCAATCATGGCGAAGAGAGCAATCATCACGATAATCGCGCCCCATTGTTTCGACTTTTGAGCCATTTGGGTAAGAGGTTTTGAGGTTTATAGGTTGTTGATTATATATTTACTTGTCGGTTCCGAACTTATAGACCGTGCGTTGCGTGTAAACTTCACCGGGGCGAAGCACGACGCTGGGGAAGTGGGGTTTGTTCGGGCTGTCGGGGAAGTGTTGTGCTTCGAAACAGAGCGCAGAGCGGCGTCCGAAGGTGGCACCTTTATAGCCCGGGAAACCATCCGCCCAGTTGTCGGAGTAGAACTGCACACCGGGTTCGGTGGTGTAGACCTCCATCGTGCGACCGCTCACAGGTTCGGTGATGCGGGCGGCAAAGGAGAGTTCGCCTTCCTCTTTTTTGTTCAGAACAAAGCAGTGGTCATAACCGGCGCCGTTCTTAATTTGCTCGTCGTTGGGATCGTCGATGCGTTCGCCCACAACATGTGGTGTACGGAAGTCGAAGGGCGTGCCCTCCACCTTGCGAATTTCGCCCGTGGGTACGGACGTTTCGTCGATGGGTACATAGAAAATCGGCGTTAATTTCGCAGATTGTATCCATCGCCGTGGGGGTGGGGTTGCCGAGCCCCTGGAGCGAGAAGAAACCGTGGCTGGTCATGTTGACCACCGTCTTCTTGTTGGTCGTACCGCGGTAGTCAATCACCAGTTCGTTGTCGTCCGTCCACGTGTAGCGCACCGTCATGGTGAGTTCGCCGGGGAAGCCTTCTTCGTAGTAGGCTGAAACGTAGCGGAGCACGAGGGTGTGATTGTCGATTTGTTCGGCATCCCAAACGCGCGCATGGAAACCGGTGGGTCCTCCGTGGAGGTGGTTCGGTCCCGTTGTTCACCGCGAGGTGATACTCTTTGCCGTTGAGTTGGAATTTGCCTTTGGCGATGCGGTTGCCGTAGCGTCCCACGAGTGTGGAGAGGAAGGGCTCGGGCGAATTCACGCAGCTGTCGATGTTGTCGTGTCCCTGAATCACATTGGCGTATTCGCCTTTGCGGTCAGGCACCATAATGGCCACGAGCGCACCACCATAGTTCGTGATGGCAACTTCGCAGCCATTCGCATTACGCAGGATATACAAATCAGTTTTCTTGCCTCCGATTTCCTTTTGGAAGTCGGCGGCTTTCAATCCGCAGAGAGCTTGAGTATCCATTGTCTTGTAAAATTTGGCGATGGGTTGATAAATCCTTTGTTTGTCAAGTAGCAGCGGCAAAACCTATACCTTATTTGCTAGCTTGGTGTTGCAAATCTACGAAAAAAAGGTTTTATTCGCAAAAAGCATTCTCACTAAAAAAATGAAGAAACTTTTTTTCGCTTTCGAGCGCATGGAAGCCTTCTTTTCTGTAGCCCACATGGCAAAACGGGTGTTTACTGCCGATTCTCCCCCTTTTATTCCGCTCATTACAGTCGATTTAACTCGTTTTTGCACAGCGCATCGTCTGTTTTTTCGCACCGGCAGTGCTTTTCTCTTTCACTGCGCCTCATAACCGGAGAAAAAAAGTGGAGGACTTTTTCGCGAAACAAGTGGAGTTTTGGGCAGAAAGTCGTCCGTTTTTTTCTGTCTAACGTGGGAACTTTTCTGCAGTCCCTATCAAGAAAAGCGTCGGAATAGCCGTGCGGCGGTTTCGAGGTTCTCCCGGTTCTGCTGCTCGGTTTCACAATATGCTTTGGGAAGTGGCGTACGATCAGCCTTGAATAACGATCCTATTGTCCTGAAAAAAATCTACTCAATTCGCGTCAAGGGCTGTAATTTTTCTTGATGAGCTGCAATTTACAGCCGTCAGTGCTTGGATGTTAGCCACTTAATGCTTAACTTTGCCCGCGATTCAGACTCCTTAGAAACTCGCTGCGTGAGTTTCGCCGCCGTTTTTCGTCACCAATGAGTGCAAGTCCGTGTTCGCTCGGCTTCGCTCAGGAGAGCGGTGTAATCCTAATAAACGAACATAAAGCTAACCACTACAATGAAACAAGGTATCCATCCCGAAAACTACCGTCCCGTTGTCTTCAAAGATATGTCCAACGGTGACATGTTCCTGTCTCGTTCGACCTGCAAGACGTCTGAAACGATCGAATTCGAGGGCGAAACTTATCCCCTCGTGAAGCTCGAAATCTCTTCTACGTCTCACCCCTTCTACACGGGTAAGTCGAAGCTTGTGGACACCGCCGGTCGCGTGGACAAGTTCATGAGCCGTTATGGCAAGAGCCGCAAGTAATCGGGATTCTTTCCCCGCAGCAAAACAAGAGCACCTGCTTCTCTTCGGAGAGGCAGGTGCTTTTTCTGTGTGCGATAAAGAGAGAGGTAGGCCGGTTAGGGGAGTTTGAGAATATCGATGGGTTGGAAATCGAGGGGAATTTCGTCGCCCACGCCTTCGTTGAGTGGTGTGGTGAGGACATAGCGCATCCCGTCGAACATGTCGCGCCACACCTTCGCGGCGTCTTGTCGCGGACGATGACGAACGGCGGTGAGCGTCATGCGCGCCAGCGCGCCGCACACGCCGTGGATCATATAGAGCACCGCCCCTTTGGAACGGCGCACCTTGGTATCGGCGGCAAAGCGCGAACCGGTGGTTTCGCGAGAGGGGACGGTGCAGAGATGTTGGGGAAAGAAATGCACGTGCAAGCCGGTTCGGTGCGACTGGTAGAGGAAAAATTTCTTCTTCGCCGCAGGAGAGGAAACTCCGCGCCGAGACCCAAATCGTGTGTCGAAAGCCGGTAGTGCGGCATCGGTGCGCACAACGATTTCGAAGCTCGTGAAATAGGTGCCGCGAGGCGCGTCGGCGTAGGCAAACGCGTGGTTAGCATAGGATTTGAAGGGCTTTCCTTGCTGCGTGGTGGCTTCGAGGCAAAAAATGTCTACTTCGGGGTGCTCCTCGGTCAAGCGAATCACGGCCGTGAGGTCATCATTCGTGTAGCGAGCGTCGTCATCGGCAATGATGGCGAGGGCTGTGGAGCAATGCCGCAAAGCATTGTTGCGATTGGCCGAAAGCCCGGCGCCGAGGAAGGGGAAGAAGCGCACATCGGTGCGGGTGCGCAACACATCGGGCACCATGTCGAGAAACATGGGGTCGGTGTATTGAAAACTCACCACATATTCCACGTCCGGACGCTCGGGCAAGAGCATTTCGGGTACGCCGGTAATGCGGTCGTTGATGGTACAAATGAGGAGAGACAGTCGCAGATCGGACATAATAAAATGCTGAGGTGCGGCGCGGATTGGCCTGTGAATGATGAGGGAAAAACGCATTTTTCGTTTCAGCACCGCAAGACGTGCGGCACTGAAACGAAAAAGCGATCAATTGATGGAGTAGGTGAGGGCGGGATGGGCTTCGATGTAGCGAACGAGTTCGTGTGTGACGTTGATTCGCGAGTTTCTACTGCTCAAGGTGATCCACTGTGACGTGGAAGCGTCGTAGATGTTGAACTGCAAAGCGCTGTCGCCCACCGAATGGCGCACCAGTTCGAGAATTTCGGTGACCAAAGCCACGTCGACGGCCTCTAATCTGGCGTTGATCGTGATGCTTCTGATCTTCCGATCCTTGACATCGGCGAGCCATTCGACCTTTTTGATGTTCAAATCGGGGTCGCCCTTTCCCCCCCAGCGCGGCGGTTGCACGCCGGCGGTGATGAAGACGGAGTTGCCCACGGCGAGGTAGCCTTTGAATTGTGCCCAAATGTCACCGAAAACGAGGAACTCTCCGCCGCCCTTGAAGTCTTCGATGCGAATTTTTCCGAAGGCGCTTCCGCGCTTTGAGATGCGTTCTTCGGCATTGGTGACGATGCCGCCGAAGGTGATCTCTTGGTTGAGGAAGGGATTGAGGTCGGCCACTTCGGGCATGCCGATGGTGCAAAGATTGTTTAGCACGATGCTGTAGTCGTCGAGCGGGTGGCCGCTGATGTAGATGCCGATGAGTTCGCGCTCGCGGTTGAGCTTTTCCAAGTCGCTCCAGCGTTCAAAGACTACGGGGGCTTTGGGCTTGCTGATCTCCACTTCTTCGCTTCCGCCGAAGAGCGAATTGGTGCTTTCTTCGCTTTCCATTTGGAATCGCTGTCCGTAGGTGAGGAGGGCGTCGAGGTAGGGGAGTCCGCTCTCGCTCTGTCCGAAGAACTGTTCGCGGCGCAATTCACCAAAGCTGTCGAAGGCGCCGGAAAGGGCGAGGCACTCGAGGTTTTTGCGGTTGCAAATGTTGAGATTTACGCGCTCGAAGAAGTCGAAGACGGACTGGTATTTGCCGCCGCGTTCGCGCTCGTCGATGATTGCTTGTACGGCATTGTCACCCAAAGCCCTTGATGCCCGCGAGTCCGAAACGGATATCGCCGAGGTGGTTGACCGAAAATTTGCGGAAGCTCTCGTTCACGTCGGGACCGAGGCAGACTAAGCGCATGGCCTTGCACTCATCGAGAAATTTGGTGAGGTCGGCAATGTTGCCCATCGAGCGACTCATCACCGCTGCCATGTATTGCGCCGGGAAGTTGGCTTTGAGGTAAGCGGTTTGGTAGGCTACCCACGAATAGCAGGTGGCGTGACTCTTGTTGAAGGCATAGGAGGCAAAGGCCGTCCAGTCTTTCCAAATTTTTTCGAGCACCGTGGGATCGTAGCCGTGGGCATTTCCGCCGGCCACGAACTTCGGATACATGTGGTTCAGCTTGTCGATGAGCTTTTTACCCATCGCCTTACGGAGGTTGTCGCTCTCACCGCGTGTGAAATCGGCAATTTCGCGCGAGAGGAGCATGACCTGCTCCTGGTAGACGGTGATGCCGTAGGTATCCTTGAGGTACTTTTCCATGCAAGGGAGGTCGTAGGTGATGGGTTCCTCCCCGTGTTTGCGCTTGATGAACTGCGGAATGTATTCCATCGGGCCGGGACGATAGAGGGCGTTCATGGCAATGAGGTCCTCGAAGGTGCTGGGATGGAGTTCGCGCAGGTACTTTTGCATGCCGGGCGACTCGAATTGGAAGGTGCCGACGGTGCGTCCGTCGCAATAGAGGTCGTAGGTGGCGGGATCTTCGATGTCGAGCAGGTCGACATTGATTTCGATGCCGAGCGAGTGGCGGATGTTTTTGACGGCTTCGCGTAGGATCGACAGTGTTTTGAGTCCGAGGAAGTCCATCTTGATGAGTCCGGTTTCCTCGATGACCTTGCCTTCGTATTGGGTGCAGTGGAGTTTTTCGCCGGTTTCCTTGTCGTCGGCGGTGCTGACGGGCACCCAATCGCTGATGTCGTCGCGGCAGATGATGAAGCCACAGGCGTGGACACCGGTATTGCGTACATTGCCCTCGAGCATTTTCGCATATTGAATGGTGTTGCGCATGAGGGGGTCGTGCGAAGCCTCAGCTTCGCGCAATTCGGGGATGGCTTTGATGGCATTGGGCAAGTTCATCTTGGGTGTCTTGCCGTCAGGCCCCGCAGGCAGTTTGTCGGGAATGAGTTTGCACAGGCGGTTGGACTCCGAAAGGGGGAGCTGCAACACGCGCGCCACGTCTTTGATGGCCAACTTGGTGGCCATGGTGCCGTAAGTGATGATGTGCGCCACTTTCTCTGCTCCATATTTATCCGTCACCCACTGGAGTACACGTCCGCGGCCGTCGTCGTCGAAGTCGACATCGATATCGGGGAGCGAAATACGGTCGGGGATTGAGAAAACGCTCGAAGAGCAGGTCGTATTTGATGGGGTCGATGTCGGTGATGCGCAGGCAATAGGCCACGGCACTGCCGGCCGCCGATCCACGACCTGGGCCTACGGAAACATCAAGTTGCTCTCTTGCGGCTTTGATGTAGTCTTGCACAATCAAGAAGTAGCCGGGGAAGCCCATGGTCTTCATGATGTGCAGCTCAAACTTGATGCGGGCGTCGGTTTCTTCGTCAAGCGGATCGCCATAACGCCATTTTGCGCCCTCGTAGGCGAGCTTGCCGAGATAGTCCGCTTCGAGTTTGATGCGATAGAGCTTGTCGTATCCGCCGAGCTTTTTGATTTTGGCCTCGCCTTCTTCGCGGTCTACGATGACATTGCCGTTCTCATCTTGGGTGAATTCGTCGTAGAGTTGGGCTTCGGTGAAGCGTTGTCGGTATTCTTCTTCGGTACCAAAGTCTTTCGGAATGTCGAAGTTGGGCATGATCGGGCCGTGATCGATGCTGTAGAGTTCCACTTTGTCGACAATCTCTTGCGTGGTGGCGAGCGCTTCGGGAAGATCGGCGAAGACCTCGTTCATCTCGGCCTGCGTTTTGAACCATTCCTGCTTTGGAATAGAGCATGCGCGTGGGATCGTTGACGAAGTGGTTGGTGGAAAGACAGATCAAAAGATCGTGTGCTTCGGCATTTTCCTCATCGGCAAAGTGCGAATCGTTGGTGCAGATGTATTTTACGCCGCATTTTTTTCCGCGAGTTCGAGCAAGACCTTGTTGGCTTGAACCTGCAAAGGATAGGTTTCTCGGTTGGCACGTTGGGCGGGATCTTTCACCTCGTGGCGTTGAAGTTCGAGGTAGTAGTCTATCGCCGAAAGTTTTCTTGAACCACATGACGGCTTCCTCGGCGCCTTGGAGGTCGCCGGCGAGGATCTTTCGCGGAATTTCTCCACCCAAACAGGCCGAAGAAATGATGAGTCCTTCTTTGAATTGCTCAAGATCGGCTTTGTCGGTGCGCGGTTTCATGTAGAAGCCGTCGATCCACGAGCGGCTGACGAGCTTAATCAGATTGTGATAGCCCGCTTCGTTCTTGGCCAAGACCACAAGGTGCCACCCGCTGCGGTCTTCTTTGGTTTTCTTGTCTGCTTTGGTACGACGGGCGCAGTACATTTCGCAACCGAAAATGGGTTTGAAGTCCAAGATGCGCTGCGCCTTCTCAATTTTTTTCTCACATTCTGCAATCAGTTCCTCGTTGGTTTTGCCGGCATCGGGGTTTACTCCTTTTTCGTCGGGGGCATTTTGGTAGGAGCCGTCGCGCAATGCGGCTAACTTGGCCTCTGCCGCCTTTTTGTCCTTGGCGGCACCTCCTTTCTTCTTGCTCACATAGTTGAAAAAAAGTCTTTTTATGCCCATCATGTTGCCATGATCGGTGAGCGCCATTCCGCGCATGCCGTCGGCCATGGCCTTGTCTACGAGACGAGAGATGGAGGCCTGACCGTCGAGCAAAGAGTAGTAGGAGTGAACGTGCAGGTGTACGAAAGGAATCATAAGTTGAGAAGCGGAGAAACTGTGAAAAAATGAATTTTTCGCCGTGCGCCCGAAAAAGTGCACGGCGAAAAGTGTCAAAAAGGCGCGAAGGACTTAGTTGAAGAAGGTCCAACTGATGCCAAAGTGGAGCAGTCGCTGATTGGTGGGGTAGTGCGGCACGAGGAAAGAGCGGCCTTCTGACGAATTCACGTGGGTATAGGCCAAATAGAAGCGTACGCCTTTGAGTTTGAAGTTGATATAGGCGTTGATCCAGGGATAATTGCCGAGTTTCGTGCGATAAGTGGCATCTTGCACGGCATATTGTCCGATGATGGGCGAATAGGTCGGCGCATAGTACTCCGTAAAATAGCGAATGTCCGCACCCAGCTGCGTGGCGAGGACGCGGGCGATCTTAAATTGCAGATAGACGTTGCTCCAGCCCGTGAACATCGGGAGAGGAAGCACATCGTCATTTGAACTCTTCTGCAGGGTGAGTTGGTTTTCCCAATGCAAGGGCCCCCACGCCCAACGATTGGAGAAAGAGGCGGAGGCTATTTGCACGTTGCCGTTGTATTGATCAACCGTGACGCCATATTTCATTTTGGCCAAGTCGGGAGTCGTGGCTTCTGTCGTTTGTGTTTCGCGGAAGTAGGCATAGTTCTGCACACTCTCGATGCCTACGCTCAAGGCATTGGTGCGATAGGAAAGCGTTCCCTCCACTCTGGCGCGAAAGATGTGGTCGAGGTCTTTGTCCCACCAAGCATTGCGGCCATGGTAGTGGTTATAGTAGAAAGCGGGGCTCTCATTGCGCACATAACCGCCACCCACGAGCGAGAGGGTGTCTTTGCCCATACGAAAGTGCAGACCTACATTACCTTCAATGTTGAATTCGCCCCAATCTTTGCCGGTGGTGCGCATCTCTCCCAGTACATTGTAGCGCAACGTGTGGGCATTTTCTCGGAGCAGTTGAGCTCCGAGCGTAAAGTAGTTGAAAGTGGTGGCTTTTTGCTGCAAGTCAACGTCGGGAAGTGTGAAGCGAGAAAATTCGTGCTTGGCAAATAAGCGCATACCGGTTTTTACCCACTTTTTGAATCCCTCGTTCATTTCCAAGGCAACGGTGTTTTGGATCGTTAGATAGTGGGTGCTGTCGGCCGCTGCGTCGCCATTGGTGAAGAAGTTGGCAAAGAAGTCATCGAGCTTCTTGCGCGAGGTGAAATTACGGTAGTTGCTTTCGGCGCGAACGGTGTGAATGAGCGAGGCGACGGGGACAAAGCGACGAGTGAGGGTGGAGTCTTGCGACAAGGCCTGCATTTTTTTCATATCCGCGCTGTCAGTCGCTGCATTGGTGGCTTGTCTTGCAGAGCGATGCACTTCTTTTCCGGCAGAGTCGAGATATTGTACATAGCCGGCCGAGAGTCGGTGCGTGAAAAAGGCACGATCGATGCTCACCGTGTTGCGAACCCCTTCGATGCGGACAGGCATGTCCGAAGAAGCGTAGCGTGTGGGGAAATAATCGGGGTTGGTGATGTAGCGCTCGTCTTGCAAACCGCCGTTCTCGACGTTCTTGATGTAACCGGTCTCGTAGTAGCCGTGCGCTTGGTACTTGTCTCCGCGGAAATAGCCGTAGAGTGAACCGTCGATCGAAGAATGATTTTGGTTTTTGTAGTAACCGCGTGCGTAAGAGTAGTCCACATTGAAACCAATGCCCGCACGTTTGTTGATGTTGGTCGAAAAGCGTGCAATAAAGTGGTCGTCACCGTCGGTCTTGCTGCCCGAGGAGTGATAATCTAAGCGCGCAACGGGCGATTTCGTGTTGGTGAACACAAAGCGACCGGTGGGAACGAGAAACCAGTTGTAGGGACGTTCGAAGACAAACTGCGAAGCCATCATGAAGTCGTGGCGTCCGTTGTAAATTCGCGCCACACGTGGTGCGCCGAGGCTGCCGGTAAAATTGTATTCTCCGTAAAGTCCGCCGGTGTTGTTGACGTTTTGGAACAGATGGCTCAGTGTATCGGGACGCACAGGGCGCACGGCGCCAAAACGCTCGTCGACATTCCACATGAAGTAGCCCGTCGGGACAGAATTTGGGTCGATCGAATCGCCTTTTGCCTGATTGAAATGCCCGGCACCGCCGCGTAAACGCTCGTTCTCGCGAGCCGTGAAGCCGGCGAAGGGGTTTTGTGCGCTGCTTTGAATGACAAAAAGCATCGCCAAGGCGATGCTCAAAAAGAAAGAGGATATATTGCGCGAGAAAATGTTCATATTTCAAAATCCTGAAGGGCTTGTGCGATGTGTCGACGGGTGTTTTCGCTCACTTCTGTAAGGGGAAGTCGCAAAACATTCTGCAGTTCTTTGCGTTCGGCCATCATACACTTTACGCCGGCGGGATTTCCTTCGACAAATGCCAAGCGGAAGATGTCGTGGAAGGCACGATGGATGTGCAACGCCTCAAAAACGTCGCCATTCTTCATACTGCGCACAAGTTCTGCCATTTCATTGGGGAAAACATTGGCTACTACGGAAATGACTCCCACGCCGCCGAGTGCTACAATCTCGAAAGTCAGCGAGTCGTCGCCGCTGATCACTTCAAAACCCGCAGGAGCGTGCGAAATGATCTCATTGATCTGCGCCAAATTGCCGCTTGCCTCCTTGATAGCCACAATGTTTTCGAAATCTTCGGCGAGTCTGAGCGTCGTTTCGCTCGAAAGATTCACTCCCGTGCGTCCCGGCACATTATACAGCACCACCGGCACGGGCGATGCTTGGGATACGGCACGATAGTGGCGATAAAGTCCCCTCTTGGGTGGGCTTATTATAATAAGGAGTGACAATCAACACCCCGTCGATGCCTTCAAAGTCTGCTTCTTCGAGAAAAGGCACACACGCTACCCGTATCATTGCCACCGCAACCCAAAAGTAAGGGCACGCGACCCTGAACTTCGTCCACGAAGGCCTCGATGATCTGTTCACGTTCCGCTACATTGAGCGTCGGGGTCTCGGCTGTTGTGCCGAGTACACAGAGATAGTCTACGTCACCGTCTTCTAAAAGACGATTGATGTGCTCGCGCAGGGTGAGCAAGTCTACTTCTCCTTCGGCTGTGAACGGCGTGATGACGGCAACGCCTGTTCCTTGAAACGGATTGGTTCGCATAGGTTTTGGAGTTTGGAGGCTTCCGATGAGTGGCCCAAGTACTTAAATTGTAGGTTGGCCGATGTTTGTATGCAAAAAGTAGCGATTAAAAATTCAGGTGTACAAAAAGCCTACTCAGTTTTCGCCACTGATGAGGGCAAGAAACTCGCTTTCGCTCATCACGCGCACGCCCAATTTGGCTGCCTTCTCGAGTTTCGAAGGCCCCATGTTCTCCCCGGCCAGGATAAACGAGGTCTTTCCCGATATGCTCGACACGTTTTTACCACCGTAGGCTTCTATCATTTTTTTATACTCGTCGCGAGAGTGGTGAGAGAAGGTGCCACTGATAACAATGCTCTGTCCCTCGAGTTGCGTGCCGGCTTGTACGACTTCGGGCATCGCCATTTGCAGACCAAATCCGGCAAGTGTGTCCACCAAAGCTCCGTTGTCGGGATTGGAGAAGTAGGCGCGTACGCTACCGGCAATGATTTCGCCGATGCCCTCCACTTGTATCAGTTCGTCGAGTGTGGCTGCGCGCAGCGCCTCGACGTTTTTGAAATGCGTGGCCAGTGCTTTGGCGGCCACTTTGCCCACAAACCGAATGCCCAAGGCGAAGAGCAGTCGGTCGAACGACGCACTTTTGCTCTTTTCGATGGCGGCCAAGATTTTGCGCGTCGCCTTTTCGGTGACGGGCATAGCGGGAGATTGCTCATCGGTGGGAACTCCCAAAGTTGGAGCGGTGAAAGTGCCGCGAGACAAGTACCAATTTTTGTCCCACTCCGTGAGTTGTAGGCGATATAGATCGGTTACGTCGCGAAGCAGCCCATTCTCGTAGTATTTGTCCACCACTTCCGGCCCGAGGCTCATAATGTTCATTGCATCACGCGCAATAAAATGCTCAATGCGCCCTTTGCGTTGAGGAGGGCAGGCGTCGTTGGGACAATAGGTGGCCGCCTCGCCTTCGTAGCGCACGAGGGGCGTACCGCATTCCGGACAGGTCTGTACAAAGGTCACGGGCGCTCCCAAAGTGTTGTCGCGCAGTTCGGTGGCCACTCCTACAATTTGCGGAATGATCTCGCCGGCTTTCTCCACATAGACTTGGTCTCCCAAGTGTAAATCTAGTTGGCGGATGATATCTGCGTTGTGGAGCGATGCGCGTTTTACCAATGTGCCGGCCAAGAGCACAGGTTCCATGTTGGCCACGGGGGTCACGGCACCGGTGCGCCCCACTTGGAACGTCACTTCCTCTAATCGCGTCAGGGCTCGCTCAGCTTGAAACTTGTAGGCGATGGCCCAGCGCGGCGACTTCGCCGTGAAACCCAAGCGCGCTTGCTGACGCAATGAATCGACCTTGAGCACGACACCATCCGTCGCCACAGGAAGTGATTTTCGCGCCTCATCCCAATGATCGAGAAAGGCATAGATCTCTTCCAAACTCGTTGCCAAGGCCGTTGCTTCGCTCACTTTGAAGCCCCAAGGGCGGGCTTTCATCAAATTGGCGTAGTGTGTGTCGGCAGGCAGCTCGTCGCCCAACAGATAATAGAGATAAGCGTCCAATCCTCTGGAGGCCACGACGCGACTGTCCTTACTTTTCAGTGTGCCGCTCGCGGCATTGCGCGGATTGGCAAAGAGAGGTTCTTCGCGCGCCTCGCGTTCTTGATTGAGTCGGTCGAAGGAACTCCACGGCATCAACACTTCTCCGCGGATTTCGAAGCGCTGCGGCCAATCGCCTTCGGCGGGCAAGCGCAAGGGAATGGAGCGAATCGTGCGCACGTTGGCCGTCACATCATCGCCGCGCACCCCGTCGCCGCGTGTCAGGGCACGCACCAGCGCGCCGTCCTCATACAGTAGCGAAAGGCTCAGCCCGTCGAATTTCAATTCGCAGCAGATGGCAAACGGTTCGCCGTCGAGCCCGGCCTGCACGCGTTCGTAAAACTCACGCACCTCATTGCGGTTGTAAGTGTTACCGAGTGAGAGCATCGTCGTTCGTGCTCCACCTGCGTGAATTCGTTGTTCAAGTCGCTGCCCACGCGCTGAGTGGGACTGTTGGGGTCGTAGCGTTCAGGGTGAGTGGCTTCGAGCGCCTGGAGTTCGTGCATGAGTTCATCGAACTCCCGGTCGGTGATTTCTGGTTGGTTCTCTACGTAGTACAAATAGTTATGGTGGTGCAGGGTTGCCCGGAGTTGGTCTATGCGGTCTGGCATGATGCGGTGTGGCTTAGTGCTGAGTTTGAGTTCGTAGGCAAAAATAATCGAGTTGTGTGAAACAAACAAGTTTCGCACGCTGATTTTTTTCTCCCTATCTGTAGAGATAACGCGTTATGAAGTCGACAGATAAATATCAATATCTGTCCCCCAATAGAGAAATCATGTGACCTGAGTTCGGTCTAAGCCTCTTCTCTAAGAATAAGGTTCGTCCGACATTTGGAGTGAGGTCTCAACTACAGGAAACCCTTTCTCAAAAGTGCACCGGCCTCCCACTTCAGCCCCCAACGCGCACGCGTAGCGCGCGTCCGCTGTTTTTCGTTTTTTGCCTTCACCTCTTCACCATTCGACTGTAAGCAGCTCGGAAACAGCGACTTGCGGGTGAAGGTTTTACCCCTTTTTCCTTCACCGGTGAAGGCAAAAAAAATGCCTTTCCTTCACGCGCAATACACACAGTATCAACGAATTGCGGGTGAAGGTGAAGGGTGAAGGCAAGAATTTCGAACTTGCTGAGTGCGCGATGCGCAGGGGCGTGTCCGTTCGCGCGTAAGGCTGTGCGGATGAGGAAAACAGTGGGTGAGACCGTGAGCGAAGGGATGGGCGTCTTTTCAAAAAAAGCGGGGAGGAAGCAGAGAAAAGAAGGGGCGTTTCGAAAGAAAGTCCACAAGTTTTTGTTTGTTCTCTCCCGATTCTCAAAAAAAAACGAAACATTTTTATAGCGAAAATATTCGACAGTTCGAAACTAAATCCCTAATTTTGCGCTTGATAAAACACAACTTTCCCTTTCATTCCGCCGCACTGCGGCGTCCATATAGCGCAAAGTCGAGATCCTTTTCCCCGACCATCCGGCGCAAACGCTCTTTGACTTACTGAACCGGCGCGACTTTCGCCATAGCCCAACCTATCGGAACAGACAAAAAGGCACTACGCTCCAGCTCGTGGTGCGTCTTTACGCGGCCGCGACGAGACATAACCGAAGCTCCCCGACCCGCTGTCTACGCAATACGCAAGTCGCTGTTTCATAATAATTTGACCACCTTAAAAGACGACCGGCAAGCGTGTCGCCTACGAGCGAGGGGACCAAGGGGCTCAGCGTGCTGATTTCGGCTTCTTGCTGTCCGCGAAAAGTTTAGACGCAGTAGACATTTATTGCTGTCCGCTAAACTTCAAAACGACACGATTTTCCCTATCCGCAACGCCCATCAATAGGCGTTGCGGATTCCTTTTTCGAAAAGTAAGCCCCCTTAGTCAAAGAGTGAAGGTTCGGCGGGTGGATTATTGTGGGTATCCAAGACCTTCAACCAATCTTTTTCGGGATGCTCGAAGAAACTGTAGCAGTCAATGTAGTACATGAGCATGATGCGCACCATCGTGGCCAAATTAGAGAAACTCCAATTGCGTTTGATACGCTTTTGCAGTACCATGAGCAGTAAATTGGCTATCAATGTGACCCAAATCTGAATTTTGATAGCATTGGCGCTCTCTCCATAGAAATATCTGAGGGGAAAAATTCTGTTTGAGCTGCTTGAAAAGTAGTTCAATCTCCCACCTTTGGCGATAGATCTCGATGATGTCTTGAATCGACATTTCCATGTCATTGGTTAACAGCGAGATCAGTTTGGTTTTGTGCTTCTTACGGTCTGCGTAAGTGATGATTCTTGCCCGGTGTTTTAGTACCTCTCCTCCTTTGCTCCGTTTGATGAATACCACTTGCCGCACGCGGTGTTCCATCACCCCTTCCGAGGTCATATACATCACATCTTCAAGGGTTTCGTACCGGAGATTCTTCTTCATCTTGGTGACATACGTCACGCCGGCTTCCGTCATTTCCTCAAACTTGGCATAGTCGATATAAGCTCTGTCAAAGGCCAAGATATCGCCGCTGTGGTAGTTGGAGGGGCGGAGCATAAAGGAGTCCCCCTTGGCCGCCGAGGTGAAACGAATGTCGGAGGGCACAAACTCGTTGGCATGAATATTGGCGTGAACTTTGATGCCGCCCTTCTTTTTCCCGGTCTTCGGATGCCGCCCGACACCTTTGAAAATGAGATTGGAGAAGAGCGAAATGGTCGTCGAATCGATGATTTGCAAGCGTTCGATCCACTTTGGACACCCGCGTCGTCGGCTGTCCGCGGAAAGCACGTGCTTATAAGTGGCGTACAGCTCTCGGTAAATGGCTTCGAAGATACATTCGTTGCGGCGCAGGTTGGCATCCGAGAGGGTGGAGCGACGAGGCATGGAGTTAATGCCCAAATGTCCCAATTTACGGGCTTCGGGCAACATAGATGCCACGATTTCGCGAAGCGAGTCGAAGCGTTTGACCACTGCATAGAGCATAACGACCAAGTGCTGCCAAGCATCGAAGTGCTTGACGTAGCGTTCTCCACCGTTTTCTTGACTGATACGAAGAATTTGCGCTTTGTCGAGTAAACTTATAAGCTGGCCGTACATCGGCTGTCCGAGAAAAATGAGTACCTTTGTTCATGGTTATCATGTTTTGTGGTAAAAACAAAGATAAACAAAAGGCTGAAGTCCAACAATGGACTTCAGCCTTATTTTATGTGGAGAGAAAAACTTTTACCGGACAGTAATAGTAGACATTACATCCTGACCTAAGTACGGTCTAAGCATCTCCCCGAAAAATAATCCCGCCGATCATTGAAAGTGAAAGGTGGATTGCTTAGACCGAACTCAGGTTCCTATCTGTAGAGATAACGCGTTATGAAGTCGACAGATAAATGTCAATATCTGTCCCCCAATAGAGAAATCATGTGGATTGCTTCCTGCTGCCCCTAACAAAATTGCGATACGGTGAGCTACACACATAAACAGGGTGAAGCGCATCGTATCGCATAGGAAAGTCGGAAACTCGCAGAGAGAGAGTTTGTCAAGCCGATCACGTTCGTTCAGCTCGCGCCGGCATTTGGATGCATTTAGGATGACGTCCGCTAAAAGAAGCCACGGTACATGTCGATCAGCGTCGAAAGCTGTTGCAATTTAGTGTCAATTAGTTCCATCTTGCAATCCAACTGCCCGCGTTCACTGTCGATCACCTCAAGATAGGTCGCTCTATTATTGAGGTATAACTTCTGTGCGGCAGAAACGGCACGCATCAGCGCCTCATCCTGTTTCTGCTTAAATTGACGAAGCTGTTTTAGATTCGTAATTTTCGACTGCAGTGTGCTCATTTCGATGTAGGCGGTCATCAGCGCCTTGTCGTAGTTGTACAGCGCCTCAATTTGCAGTGCATCAGCCTGAGAAAAATTGGCCTGTATGGCTTTTTTGTTAATCAACGGCGCTGTTAGACTTCCCAACGCACTAAAAATCAGTGATTCCGGCAATTTGACTAAATACTTGGGGTTGAATGCATTCAGTCCCACCGCGGCAGAGAGGTTAAACGAGGGGAGAAATTCTTTGCGAGCGGTTTCAACATCCCATTTGGCTGCTTCGAGTGCATGTTCGGCCTGCACCACATCTGGCCGTTGCAGCAAAAGCTGTGTAGACAGGGCGTGGGCAGTCGCCGGCATCGGGAGTTGTAAGAAATCGGACTTTGCTCTTGCGATGGGTTGAGGCAATCTGCCCAATAGCAAGTTGAGGTTGTTCTCCGTTTCTATGATGGACTGTCGCAACACATACTCATCAGACTGCGCTTTGGCCAACTCCGCTTCAAACTTCTCGACTGCCAGCTGCGTATCAGCATCCGCTTCTTTCTGAATGCGCGCAATTCTCACCGCATTCTTCTGTAAAGCGATGTATTGTTGCATCACGAGCAACTTATAGTCAAGGGCCAATAGCGCGTAATAGTTCTCTGCTACGTCGGCTACCAGTTGGCTTTTTATTGCGCGCTGCCCCGCTTCAGAAGCCAGATAGCGCTCCACGGCCGATTTCTTGTCACTGTTCAGTTTGCCCCACAAGTCGATGGTCCAATCCATTTGCAGCGTGGGAGCCAAATCGGGGATTACCGTTGGGATCTTGCGTCCCGGCGTGAGTTCCGTTCCCACATTGCCGGCTCCCTCAGCAGTGTAGCGACCAACTTTGGAGATGCCAGCTCCGACATTGGCCGAAACGGAAGGCAGCAGCGCACCCTGCTTGGCCGTGATCGCACTTTTGGCAATGGCTAATTCCTGCAACGTGATTTTGAGATCATGATTGTTTTGCAGCGCCGTGTCGATGAGCGACCGGAGCACCGAGTCCTGAAAGAAATCGCGCCAGGCCGGTGAGATCGTCACACTACTATCCCTTGACATCGAGGCGAGCGATGCCTTCAGCGTGTCTTTGGGGAGGATCGTCGCCTGTGGAGTCTTGCACGCCCCCTATGCAGAGGAGCGTAGCAAGTACCACCGCGAGGTTAAGCACCTTATTCCTTTTCGTCATGACTACTTTCGTTTAACCGTTTGTTCGAATAGCGTTTGTCTTTCTCTTCGCTCAATGGCTTCTCCTTTTGGTAGTGCACCAATTTATCGGCCATTCCGGCAAAGATGTAATAAAGACCGGGGATGAGTACCAGTCCGCCCAGCGTACCGATGAGCATGCCGCCCACAGCAGCCGTTCCGATGGTTCGGTTGCCCACAGCGCCGGCACCAGAGGCAAATACCATGGGGATCAAGCCGGCGATGAAAGCAATACTTGTCATTAGAATCGGGCGGAAGCGAGCCACCGCTGCAGAGATCGCAGCCTGCGAGATCCGTTCTCCCGCGTTCTTACGCTGGACGGCATATTCCACCATTAGTACGGCATTCTTTCCTAACAGACCAATGAGCATCACCAACGCGATTTGCGCATAGATGTTGTTTTCTAGCCCGCAGACTTTCAGGAAAAGGAAAGCACCGCAGATGCCCACAGGCAAAAATACAATCACAGGCAGTGGGAGAAGGAAATTCTCATATTGAGCAGCCAAAATGAAGTAAACAAAGACCAGACAAACCACAAAGATGACAATTGCCGTGTTTCCTTGTTCCGCTTCGTCTTTTGAGATCCCGGCCCAGTCATAATCATAGCCCTTGGGCAAAGTGCGTTGTGCCACTTCCTGAATGGCGCGCAAAGCTTGTCCGCTGGAATATCCCGGCGCCTGCGCTCCCGTCACTTCCGAAGAGTTGTACAAGTTATGTCGCGTGATCTCGCTCATACCATAAGTTTTCGTTAGTGACATGAAGTCGGAGTAGGGTACCATTTGTCCGTCTTCATTCTTAGTATAAAGCCCTAACAGGTGTTCTGGAAAATCACGATACTCCGGAGCGGCCTGCACGATCACCTTGTAGGGTTTGCCGAATCGGATGAACCCGGTTTCATAGTCCGAACCCACCAAGACTGACAGATTATTCAGCGCCTTGCCGGGCTTGACTCCCTTTTGCAAAGCTTTGTCGTCATCCACGTGCAGCATGTACTGAGGGTAACTTGCAGAATAGAAGGTAAACGCATTGCCAATCTCCGGCCGCTTATTCACTTCCGCTACGAACGCCTTGCTCACGCGCTCCATTTCGTGGTAATCGTTGTTGCCGGTCTTGTCCAGCAGACGCAGTTCGAATCCACTGGCCGCACCGTAGCCGGGCACCGAGGGCGGTTCGAAGAAGTCGATATTAGCTTGCGTGATGCGTTCGCACTTCTTTTCCAAGTCTTCGATAATCTGCTTCGCCGTGCGTTTTCGGTGCTTCCAATCCTTCAGATTGATCAAGCAGCTACCCGAGTTGGCACTTGTACCCTCCGAGAGGATTTCGAAACCGGCCAAGGAAGACACGCTTTCGACGCCTTCTTCCTTTTCCGTGATTTTGAGCAGCTGCTGTGCCACCTCATTTGTGCGTTCGATGGTGGCACCCGGCGGCGTTTCGATCACCGCATAGATCATGCCCTGGTCCTCTTGCGGAATGAAACCAGACGGGAGTCCCATGTTGATCCAATAAGCCAAACCGCAGAAGAGCAAGGTCAAGATCATGGTGAAAGCCTTGTTGCGCACCGTGCGCCGAACGAGTCGTTCGTATCTCAGGCTACCGGTGTCGAATTTGGCGTTGAAACGTTGCAGTGCACGCCCCACGAAGCCAAGCTTTACATGATGTTCTTGCTCTTTGGTGAGGATGAGCGCACACAGTGTCGGGGTTAAAGTCAGGGCAACAAAACCCGAGAAGAGAATGCTCGATGCCATCGTGATGGAGAACTGACGATAGAACATGCCTTCCGGGCCGCCCATGAAAGGCCACGGGGATGAATACCGACGCCATCACGAGGGAGATGGCAATGATCGCACCACTGATTTCCTGCATGGCCTTCTCGGTTGCCTCGACAGGAGAAAGCTTGTTGCGAGAAATCTCCACATTTACCGCCTCGATCACAACAATCGCATCGTCCACAACGATGCCGATTGCCATGACCAAAGCAAAGAGCGAGATCATGTTGAGCGTGATGTTAAACACCAGCATCGCGATAAAGCTACCCAACAACGAAATCGGGATGGCCAAAATGGGAATGACAGCGGCACGCCAGTCGCCGAGGAAGATAAACACAACGATACCCACCAAAACAAAAGCTTCTATCAGCGTGTGGATCACTTTCTCGATACTTGCATCGAGGAATCGGCTCACATCGTAGCTGACTTCGTAGTGCATCCCTTTGGGCATGTCCTTTTGCAAACGTGCCATGGTCTCTTTCACATGCATGATCACGTTGCGTGCGTTACTACCATAAGCCTGTTTCAGCGTGACAGCAGCAGAGGGCCGCCCATTGAAGGTCGAATAGATATCATAGACCTCACTGCCTAAGTGCACATCGGCAATGTCTTTCAAACGCACCACATTTCCACCATTATTACTCTTGATAATGATGTTTTTGTATTCGTCCTCTGTGGTGTAGCGTCCCGGATACTTCAGAATGAATTCTTTGGCCTGCGGTCGCAAACCGCCGCTCTCTCCCAACTTACCCGGTGAAACTTCTATGTCTGGTCTTCCAGCGCATCGCTCACGTCGTCTGTCGACAAACCGTACGCCACCATTTTGTCGGGGTGCAACCACACACGCATTGCATAGTTGCGCGTACCGAGAATATCCAAATCGCCGACACCGTCGACGCGTTGCAGCTCCGGCGCAATGTTGATGTCAAAATAGTTGTAAAGGAAACCCTGATCCACCTTCGGATCGTCGCTGTACAGATTGACATACATCAGAATATTCGGTTCCTCACGCGAAATTTTCACCCCTTCGCGGATCACCTCAGGCGGCAATTTGTTGGTGGCCGACGAAACGCGGTTCTGCACATTCACCGCATCGACGTTCGGATCCGTTCCCAACTTGAAAACCACATTAAGTGCCGCCTCGCCATCGTTACCCGCATCACTCTCGATGTATTTCATGCCGGGTACTCCGTTCAGAGCCTGTTCCAAAGGAATGATGACCGATTTCACCAGTAGCTCATTGTTGGCGCCGGGATAGTTGGCGATCACATTCACCTTAGGAGGAGAAATGGACGGAAACTGCGTAATGGGAAGATTAGACAGCGACAGAATTCCAATAAAGGCGATGACCAGTGAGACGACAATGGAGAGCACCGGTCGGCGAATAAAGATCTTGAACATCCTAATCTGCGTTTAGCTTATTCAACTTCATAGCGGCCCGGGGCGACACTTGCGATACGCGCACCTTGTCTCCTTCGTTCACTTTCTGTATGCCGTCGACGAGGTACCGGTCGGTCACCTGCAGACCCGAAGACACGACATAGGTTCCTGTATATTCTGCATCAATTTTGATGGCGCGTTGATGCACCACGTTGTTGCGATCCACTACAAAGACATATTTCTGATCTTGCAGCTCATACACTGCTTCTTGGGGGATCAGCATAGCCTGCTTTTTCTCCACGAAAAGCTTCACTGTGCCCGTCTCCCCGTTGCGCAATAGGGAATGGGGATTGTCGAAGCTCGCGCGAATGGGCGGGTTGTCCCCGTCGAACTGTCGAACTGGCCGCCGAGGTCTAAAAATCTTGCCGTGAGCCGGGAATACCTCTCCATTGGCCAATACCAATTGTAAGGGATTCTGGGCATAGTGTTCCGGGTGGAGCCGGAAGTCCAAATAGTCTGTTTCCGAAATGTTGAAGTAGACCAGTACCTTTCGTATTGTCCGACAAGCTGGTTAGCAAATTACTCTCTTCGATCAAGCTCCCTTGCTTGTTGGGGATACGCCCCAAAAATACCGGAGAAGGGTGCCCGAATGATCGACAACTGCTTGCGCATCACGGCCAAACGATAGTCGGCCTCCGCCCCTTTCAGTTTTGCCGCTGCCATGCGTTTCGCATTGTTCGACACCACCTTACTTTCTGCTAACTTCTCCACGTTCTGGAGGTCGATACGCGCTTGCTCTGCGGCGGCCTTAGCCTTCGTCACCTCTTCATTCGCACCGAAAATCGCGATACGAAAAAGAGGTTGGCCGGCTTTCACATACTGCCCCTCACTGGCATACACATTTTGCAGCACACCCGCTTGTTGTGAGCGTATTTCCACATTTCGCAGCGAAGCGATGTTCGCCACGTACGAACGTGGAAGCGCAATGTCTTCGACCAGCGGGGTTGTTGCGGTGTACACCGGCACCACTTGTGCTTCTTTCTTGGCCTGACATGCACACAGGAGTAAGGATACCGCGAGACAAGTCAACCGAATTACATTCTTCATACTTAGTTTTTGTTTTGGACGTCGGCCTCAGCGGAAGCCATTTGTCATTCTCTATTTTCCGGCAGCCCACAGCCGCCGGTGGTGTTCATTCTGTTTTGTTTTTTCTTGCCCGAAGAGAAACGGCCGCACAAAGAGCGTCCGATCTCTCACGTCGTCCTCTCCCTTTTTGCATGCCTGGACGCAAGAGGGAGACGGAATGCGCGCGCAAAAGTACCATTTTCAGTCAAGCGAACAAACCCTGCTCCTTTTTTTTTTCAGTCAGTCGGCACATCGCTTCGGCCTTCGGGCGCCACATGCCGAGTCTATTTGACAAAACGACCGGAAAAAAGCCCTCCCACAACCAGTTGTATACAAAAAAAGCGCATCTGCAAACACAGATTTGCACCTGTTTTGTCAGAATGCTTAGACCGAACTCAGGTAATACATTGAAAGAGATTGCGTTAGGGCCTTCATTTTGCCCTTCTTTTGCCTTCACTGCTACACTTTTTCTGTAGCATTATTTTGTGTAGCAGTTTCTGTAGCAGAATTTGACCGAATGATGACTATCAAAAACCTAGGGTTTAGCCGTCACTGTGTAGGCTTATATACAAAAGAAAAAAATCGTTGTAAGTATAAGTCTTACAACGATTTTCGCTAATTTTGAAGGCTGTTTTGACGACCATTTTGAAGTCATCTTGAAGCCAGTTTGCGGAGAGAGGGGGATTCGAACCCCCGAAACGCTTTAGGCGTTTACACGCTTTCCAGGCGTGCCTCTTCAACCACTCGAGCACCTCTCCGGTTGAAAAGAGTTCTCTCGAACGAATCGAGAAGGGCAAACGCAATTTTCTCGTTTGCGAGTGCAAAGATAGTACATTTCATTGAAATGAAGAAATGCTAAGCTCGAAAAATGAGCGAAATGCGTGTTTTCGCGCAAAGTTGCCGAAGGAATTGGCGGCGATTGCTTAAATTTGCGTCATCGCACAGCAGAAAAAGAAAAAGCTGTGAGCAGACCGAACGGAAAGATCGAAGGCAGATCGGACGAATCGGTCGAATGATTTACAACGAACTCACCAAAAAGCACGACAATGGAAAACTATGCCTACCCCGTGCGGCAATTTGCCGGCACCACCAAGCGTGTGGTACAAACCTTGGATTTGAAAGACGACCCCGAGTTGGTGGCCGAATATCAGCATTGGCACTCCCGCGAAGGGATCTGGCCGGAGATATTACAGGGCATTAAGGACAGCGGTGTCCTCGAAATGGAGATTTACCTGCTCGGCACGCGCCTATTTATGATCGTTGAGTTGGCGGCTGACGACAGTTGGGACGAAGTCATGGCGCGCATGGGGGCAGGCCCGCGGCAAGCAGAGTGGGAAGCCTTCGTTTCGCGTTTTCAGCGTGCGGATCCCACTGCCGGCAGTGCAGAGAAGTGGCAACGCATGGAGCGTATTTTCCACGTTTACGAATAAGGCCCGGGAAAGTCGCACAACGATTGCTCACGTGTAGTGCTGCGGAGCGGCAATGCTCATTACGTTCCTCCCAAGTTCGCCAACCGTTGAGCAAGCCGCCGCGAATCTCATTTGCTTGCAGCACACCGTCATCAGAAAAACAGCAACGACGCGCATCACTGATTGTGGTGCGCGTCGTTGTGTTTGGAGCAAAAAGCGGATGAGGGGCGGCGAAGTCGCCGTGAAAAATGCGCAAGGGGACGAGCCGCGCAGGGCATGGTGCGAAGCGACAAGGCTTAGTCGTCGAGCAAGTCGGGACGCAGGCGCTTGGTGCGTTCGAGTGATTGGTTCAACTCCCACTCACGAATCTTGGCATCGTGTCCCGAAAGGAGCACATCGGGCACTTTCCAACCCTTGTAGTCTGCCGGTCGCGTATAGACGGGAGCCGCGAGCAGATCGTCTTGGAAAGAGTCGCTGAGCGCGCTTTGTTCGTCACCGATCACGCCGGGAATGATGCGCACAATCGCGTCGGTCATGCAGGCTGCGGCCAACTCTCCGCCCGTGAGCACGAAGTCGCCGATCGAAACCTCCTTGGTGATGAGATGTTCGCGAATACGGTAGTCGATCCCTTTGTAGTGACCGCAGAGAATGATGAGGTTGCCCTTCATCGAAAGGGCATTGGCCATCGGTTGGTCGAACTTTTCTCCGTCGGGCGAGGTGAAAATTACTTCGTCATAGTCACGTTCGGCTTTGAGCGCCGCGATACAGTCGTCAATGGGTTGGCATTGCATCACCATACCTGCGAATCCGCCATAAGGGTAGTCGTCTACCCGACGATGCTTGTCGTTGGTATAGTCGCGCAGGTTGTGCACATGAATTTCTACCAAGCCTTTTTTTCTGGGCGCGAGCCAAGATGGAGGTGTTCAGGAAGCCGTCGAGCATTTCGGGAACGACGGAGATGATGTCGATGCGCATGCCGTTTTTTTGTTGTGTTGGTGTTATTTTTTTGTAGGTGTAGAGGCGCGTTGTGATCGCGCTTGTTGCTTTCACTGCAAAGTTAGCGAAAAAATGTCGAGCCCCGATGCCTCGTTTCTCTTTTTCGCGCATTATTGGCCGAAAAATGAGGGCAATGCGTTGTGGAGTCGTTTGAGATGAAAAAAACCGATGTGGCAACCTTTGTGCACTGCTCGTCGGCTAAGAAAAAGGGGGCCGCATCCCCACCGGCAAAAAGCGCAAACGTCCCTTACCGATCGTGGAGATCAGCTAGGGACGTTGTTGTGTGGTGTGGGACAAGCCCGAACGCATCACTCAAAGTCATCGCCGTAAGACAATTCGGCTTCGACGATGAGTTCAAGATCTTCGACTGCGAAATCGCCCACCTGGTCTTTGAGTGCCGTGCGGCGCAAGGTGTCGGCTATGCGTTCCAGATCGACATTGACAAAACCCTCTTCGTCGGGTTCGGCTTCGAGGATGTCGCTCTCGGCAAGGAATTCTTCGATCAGATCGTGGAAGTAGTAGAGTTGCTCTTCGTCAAATCGGGCAGCCACTTCGGCAGGCAGTGTGCGCTGCACGTGGGCCACGATTTCTGCATCGAGCGCTGCGTCTTCCAAGAGTTCGTTGTCTAATACAGCCATGGGAGTAGCGTTTTGAAAAGTGGAAAGGAGCTTGTATCAGAGTTGCGCCTGGATCTTGGCAACGATTTCCGATTTGGGGAGAGCGCCCACGAATTTGTCAACCTGCTGTCCGTTCTTGAAGAAAAGCACCGTGGGGACAGAGCGAATGCCGTAGTCCATAGCGAGATCTTCACTCTCGTCTACGTCTACCTTGACAATGTTAACCTGTTCGCCGAGCTCTTCGCTCACTTCGTCGAGGGTGGGAGAGAGTTTCTTGCAGGGACCGCACCAAGTGGCGTAGAAGTCAACGACGAGGAGCTTATCTTCTTGGAGGAGTCCGGAGAATTCGGAAGAGTTGATGAGACGTGCCATAAAGCTTGTGATATTATAGAGTTGATAATCGCGGTGCCGGTGCGGCAGCGCGTGTGAGATCGAGGGCGAATGTGCCTCTTTGCGAGGTGTAGTGCCAATAGCGTGCCAAACTGTCGGCAGCCGACGGCAGACTGTCAAAATGGGCAGTTCGATCGGTGGCTGCACCGCTTCGTCCACCGCCTATTGCGGGGCGTATTGAGTCAATCGCCCTCCCTCAGAGCTTGAGGAAAAGATAAAACAAGCAGACAATGAGCAGAACGGCCACAACGCCTTTCCCGATGCGCACCGCTTTTTCGCCGAAGAGCTCAATCCAAAGTGCAGTACAATCGCTTGAACTACCGGGCAGGAGCGTCCATTTCCAATTTCGGATGAGCCCCAAAAGATAAATGCCCGCGAGCAGTATGGCCACCGGAAGTCCGTATTTAGGATGGGCTTGAAGAAAGGAGAAAACCCGACCGAAAAAATCATTGATTTGTTCTAACATCTTAATGCTGAGGGAAAAAAGGGGAAGTGAGTCGTTTGGCTCGCCGACGACTGCGTTGTTGTGGTCATCGGTCGAAAGGGCATGACAACAAACTGCTGCCGAATTTCGAGAGCTGTGAACCGCGCAGCAGAGAACTCGGAAGTGCCGCTGCAAGGACTTCAAGCACCGAAAAACAGGCCTCTACTCGCCCCGCGGCGGAGTTGAAATACGGCTGCGGCTACTTGTCAATACGTTGCAAATGTACTACTTTTTTGTCGGTGAGCGATAAGAATGAAAGAAAATATGTATCGCGCCGGATGTATTCGGCGAGAATGTGTTTCAAAGTTGTCGTTTTCTGCCTTTGTGCCGTGAGGAAGACAAAGAAAACCTCATTTTACGCTTGGCAGCAGGGGCGATGTCCTGACGAATTGTCAGCCGGTGAGAAAACCTCATTTTACGCTTGGCAGCAAGGGGCGATGTCCTGACGAATTGTCAGCCGGTGAGGAGAAAACGACGACAACACCGAAGCGCATGGGTTGCAATACCGAGAAAACGGCCCACGGCGGGTAAGCCCTGCGGCTGTTGCGCGCACCAAAGCGGTGGAGGGGGAAAAAAAGGTGGGCAGAAGCCCGAAAAAAAGTGGCCGTGTTTTGTGAGAAAGTAGAGAACTATTGCTCGAAAGTCCCCATGTTTTCGCGGATATGCTTCGCAAAGCCGAGCACGATCTTGCGGTTGTGCATGCAATCGGTGGACGATGGGCGGGAAACAGCCCGTCGTCCGCCTGCGCACAAAGAAAAACCTCCCCTTTGCTGCGCGGAACGCAGTGAAAGGAGAGGTTGAATGGGGAGATTGGGACTTCGACCGAGCGACACTTAGGCTTGGTGTTGCGGGCGGAAGAGATCGTTCACCGTTTTCACGGGATTGAACGTGGTGAGGGGGACTTCTACGAACACGGTGTTCCAGTCGCTCATCGCGCCGTTCCACAGTCCCGGGAGTTCGAGGGCGAGGAGCTCGCGACCGTCCTTCGATTTCTGTGAGATGAAGCCGGTGGCGGGATCGACAAAGTCAGGTAGGTTGAATTTCTCGCCGTTGTAGTTGCGAAGACCGCACACCAAGTCGACGGGATTGAAGTGGGTGCCCTTTTTCGAAGAGGGCTTTCTTAGCGGGATCGCTCATGTCGATCTGGCTACTCTCGAGAATTTGGAGCGAAACACTACCGTCGGGGTTGTGCGCGAGGAAGGGCCCGCCGCCGGGCTCGCCGACATTGCGCACCATGCCGCACACGCGCATCGGACGGTTCAGGCGGCAATAGAGGTAGTCGAGGAGTTCGAGCCCGTCGAGGGCTTGTGCGGCGTCGCTGTGGCAGTGTAAGTCTTGTTCGACGAACTGCAACATTTCGCGCAAGCGCTCTTCGCTCACATTGCCCATGTCGAGCTCTTCGAGGTAGGCAAAGGCGCGCGCTTGGAGCGTGACGAGCAGGCCGGCCAAGACCTTCTTGTAGGTCACGGTGTCGGCTTTCAAGTGGTCGGGGCAAACATTGTCGACGGTCTTGACAAAGAGGATGTCGGCATCAATGTCATTGAGGTTTTCGATGAGGGCACCGTGTCCGCCGGGGCGGAAAAGCAAACTGCCGTCGGCATTACGGAACGGCGTGCCGTCGGGATTGGCGGCCACGGTGTCGGTCGAGGGTTTCTGCTCCGAGAAGGTGATGTCGAGTTGCACGCCTTCGTTTTGGACGAAGACGGGGGCACATTTTTGCGCCAAGGCTTCGAAGAGCGCGCGGTGCTCGGGCGAGACGGTGAAGTGGAGCTGCACGCGGCGACCGGTGGCGGCATAGTTCACGCCTTCGACGAGGTGCTCCTCAAAGGGCGTGCGCGAGCCGGTGGGGTAGCGGTGGAATTGGAGTAAGCCCTTGGGCAATCGACCATAGTTGAGCCCTTCGGGCAAAAGGAGTGCTGCCACCACCTTTTTGTGTTCGCCGGCTGCAACAAGCGCTGCGCTGTCTTGGCCGTGAAGTTTCAGGAGTACGGCATCGAGTGCGGCCAAGAAGGGAGCGTTGGGCAGGTTTTCAAAGAACGTTTGTGTGAAGGCATCAGCAGGCGTCTCGCTTTCGCCGTCGAGGAAGGCAAACAGATCTTTGAACATGCGGCTGGCGGCGCCGGAAGCGGGAACGAACTTCACCACTTCGTGATCGGGATCGGCCAAATAGCGTTCCCATGCCGCAAGATAGAGGTTGCGCTCCGTCTCTGTGGGAGCAAAAATGCCGCCGTTGTCAACAGAAGCGGCGGCTTCGAGTTCGAGAAACGGAAATCCGTGCTTGAGGTCGGCAAGTTGTCGGTAGAGTTGCTCCTCGGTGATGCCCTTTTGGGCGAGGAGTTCGCGGTCTTGAGAGGTAAGCATGTGGGTGAGGTTGATGTTGTGGGGGAAAAGGGAGAATCAGTCGGCGATGAGCACCTTGGCGACGAGCTTGCGTAGCGTGCCTTCGCCAATGATGGGCGCGTGGGCGTCGTCGGGGAAACAAATGTAGAACTGTCCCGGCTGAACGGCGAAGTAGGTTTGCGCCGGGCCGGGATAAAATGCGCGATCGTGCGGCTCATCGTATGGAACGAGAGACTCGCTGAGTGACGAAAGGGGCGACCATCCGCAGATTTCCGTGCCGGAGAGGGGGAAATGTACGTCAATGTAGCGACGATGCACCTCGTGGATTTGTGCTTCGCGGGGGCGCATCTCGGCATCGTCGACGTTGATAAACAGGCGTTCGCCGTCGATTTCGATCCATCCCGCGGGGGCATTGGTCAAGTCGTGCTGCTCGAGGTAATCAGCGAGCAGTGCAAAAACGCGGATGGAGTGATGAGTAGGCGCGAAGGCGCGAAAGTTCGTCGAGAATCATAGAGTTGCAGAATCGTTAGGACTGATGATTTACAAAAAGTAGTGCGTTCTGTGGTGTGAAACAAGAAAAAAACTGCGCGATTTTTCCTTCCATTGGATAGAAAAAGTTGTGGACTTTTCGCCACAAACGGGCTTTGCTCACTGCTACGAATGCGAGGGTGGGCGGTAAGTTGGAGCGAATAGATTGGCGCGCATGAAGGAATAAGGGGCCAAATAACCGAAGCGCATAAAGACGTTGGAGAGGATACAAAAAAACGCCCTCGGTCTACGGAAAGACCGAGGGCGTTTTGTGGGGCGGTTGATGAGCCGATGAGCGAGATCGTGCGAATTTTATTCCATGTCCTTCGCACTTTTCACCGTGATCTCAACAATCTTCGTGGGATCGAGTTCGCGGTTTCGGCGTTCGGTGGCTTCTGCCACGGCGGCTGCGAGGTGGGCGAAGGCCTGTCCCGTGATGGTTTCGGGGCGGAGTGCGACCGGTTCGCCACTATCTCCCCGTCGCAGATGCTTTGTACGATGGGGATTTGCGCGAGTACGGGAACGCCAAGCTCTTCGGCCAATCTTGTGGCACCTTCGCGCCCGAAAATGTAGTAACGATTGTTGGGCAGTTCGGCGGGCGTGAACCATGCCATGTTTTCTACGAGACCGAGGATGGGAACGTTGACTTTCTCGTTGCGATACATATCGATTCCCTTGCGGGCATCGGCAAGTGCCACTTCTTGTGGCGTGCTTACGATGACGGCTCCCGTGATGGCGAGCGTTTGCAAGAGGGTGAGATGAATATCGCTCGTGCCCGGGGGCGTGTCGATGATGAGATAGTCGAGTTCACCCCAGTCGGCATCGGCTATGAGCTGCTTGAGCGTGTTCGAAGCCATGGATCCGCGCCAAAGGGTGGCGGTTTGCGGATTGACAAAGAAGCCGACGGAGAGAAGCTTCACGCCATATTTGAGCGCGGGGATGAGAAGTTGGCGGCCTTCGACGATGTGTGCATAGATGGCTTCGTCTTCTAAACTGAACATCTTGGGCATCGAGGGACCGAAGACGTCGGCATCGAGCAGTCCGACCTCATAACCTTGTGCAGCCAAGGCCACTGCGAGGTTGGCGGAGACGGTGCTTTTGCCCACACCGCCCTTGCCGGAACTCACGGCGATGATGTTTTTGACGCCGGGCAGGAGTTTTTCGAGTTCCGGACGCTCTGTTTGTCGATAGACGGGGGTGATTTCTACTTCAACGTCGGGACTGATTTCGCGATGAATGGAGGCCTCAATCGATTTGAAGAGGCTCTTCATGAAAGGATCGGGATTTTTGTCGAAGACGATGGAGAAACTCACTTTCATACCGTCGATGTGCGGCTGATCGTCGAGCATGTCGGCTTCGATAATCGACTTGCCGTTGCCGGGATAGCGGACATTGGCCAGCACATCGGTGATGAGTTTGGGATAGAGGGTCATGCGGAAAGAGAAAGAGGGGAAGGGTTCAGCATTCGAAGTCTACTGCCACGCGACTTTCGGCCACGCGCTTGGCATAGTCCACAATTTTGAGGTGTTCGGGGTGGTTGGCGTAGCGCGACAAGGCGTCGATGTCGTCGACTGTCACGGTGAGTACGCCGTCATAAGAGGAGGGAGTGCGAAGCACATCGATGCCGTATTCGAGAGAATGGAGCTCGGGCACGACACCCATGAGGGCTTCGAGATTTTTCTTTCATCCAAGCGGAGTGTTCGAGGGCTGTTTTTCCGTCGACGCCGTCTTTGTAGCGCCACATTACGATATGTTTGAGCATGAGGTTGCGTGTAAATATAAAAAATGAGGTTATTTGGCTTTGTTGAGTTCCGAACGCTTGTGGCGATTGTAGGAGCGATAGTCGTCCATCTCGATCTCTACGTCGGGTTCTACGAGGGCTCCTGTTTGAGGAAGGCGGAATTTGAGATACTTGATGGTCAGTCCGCGATCGATCCACTGCTGTTCGTAGTAGGTTCTAATACCGAGAATGTTGGCCACTTCCGCATTTTTCGTTCGCCGCAAGCGTATGATAGAGATCATCGGTGCGGAATTCGACTGGAAGTTGGTTTTCTTTGACCATCAAGTCGGTATAGGTAAACAGAAAGTTGGAGTCTGTTTTGAGATGTATGAGGCCATTGTCCGCCAAAATGCGGCGATAGCGTTCGAGAAAATGGGTGGAGGTGAGTCGTTTGGTCACCTTTTTCATTTGAGGATCGGAAAAAGTGAGCCAAATCTCGGCAATTTCGCCGGGCGCGAAGAACTTATCGATAAATTCGATGTGGGTTCTCAAGAAACCGACGTTGTGCATTTCTTTTTCGCGCGCTTCCGTTGCCCCGCTCCACATGCGGGCGCCCTTGATATCGACGCCGATAAAATTCTTTTCGGGGAAGAGTTCACCGAGTCCCACGCAATATTCTCCGCGTCCACAACCGAGTTCGAGCACGATGGGGCGGTCGTTTTTGAAGAAATCGCTGTGCCATTTGCCGCGAAGAGGGTGGGGCAGCGTGTCAGGTGTCTGAAAAGGGGCTTCGACAACGTGGGGGTAGGTCGCCATCTCGGCAAACTTGGAGAGTTTGTTCTTACTCATGGTCTAAAAGTTTCTTGACGTCGTCGGTGACTTTCTTTAGTTGTGATTGGCAGAGCGCGAGCAATTCTTGAGCACGCTTGAGTTTTGGCGTGAGTTGGTCGATATCCATTTCGCCGCGTTCGATTTCGGCAACGATTTGTTCGACTTCTCTCACTGCTTCTTTGTAAGAGGGTTTGGTACGAGGCATGAGAAAACAAATTATTCGGGACGAACGACGCGACTGCGCACCGTTCCTTCTGCCAAATGGGTTTCAATGAGGGTGTCGACGGGGAGTTGCGCGACATTTCGCACGGTTTTTCCATCGAGCGTGTAGGTAATGGAGTAACCCATGCGGAGAATGCGCTTGGGATCGGCGGCTTTCACACTTTTGTCGGCGACTTCCAATCGATGGGCGGCACGTTCGAGTAGTCTTTCTGCGGCAGGGGCAAGCCGTTGTCGGCAATGTGCGAGTCGATGTGAGCCCGTGGTGAGTTGTTCAAGCGCAGCGGTTTGCAAACGGTTGGCTTGTCGCAACACGCGTTGCTGCTGTGCGGAGACAAACTGCGTAGCGCTCATGGAATAGCGGTGGGCTAAGAGTTCAAAGGTGCGCTGTTTCGTTTTGTAACCGGTGGAGAATGCCATTTTCTATGGTGGATGCGGCTTGCAACAAGTGCTGTTCTTCCGCTTGCATGCGCTCTATCAGGAAAGCCGCGACGGCTGTTGGTGTTTTGCAGCGTACACACGCCACCAAATCGACCACAGTTTCGTCGCGTTCGTGCCCAATACCGGTGATAACAGGGAGGGGAAATTGCGCGACATTGGCTGCCAATTCGTAATCCTCGAAGCCGTCGAGATCTGTTGTGGCGCCTCCGCCACGAATGATGACCACTGCATCCCACTTATCGAGCTCTTGCGCGATGTTGTCCAAGGCACTGATGACGGTTTGCGGCACGTTTGCACCCTGCATTTGGGCAGGAAAGAGCGAAAGTTGGAAGGCGTAAGGCGATTGTTCGATCTGGTGACAGAAATCTCCGTAGCCGGCAGCGCTTTCTGAACTGATTACGGCAATGCGCTTGGTCAATCTCGGCAGCGGGATCTCTTTATTCAACGTGAAGACGCCGTCTTCGATCAGCTGATTGACAATTTCTTGCCGCCGTCTGGCCAACTCTCCGAGCGTAAACTCTGTATTGAGATCAATGATGTTGAGCGAATAGCCATACACTTCGTGGAAACTGACATGGACTTGCGCCATAATCTTCAGTCCCTTACGCAAGTATTGTCCGGTTTCGCGCTCAAAGCGTGCACGAAGTCGCTGCCATGTCTTATTCCATACGTTGGCATGCGCCTTTGCGCGGAACTCTCCGGAGCAACGTTCGTCCTTTTCAACGAGTTCCAGGTAGCAATGCCCGTTAGGTGGCTCACGCATCTCGGCAATCTCAGCCACCACCCAAAAACTGTCCATAAGTGTCAACTCCAATGTCTGGCGGACGATGGAATTCAACTCATAGAGCGATAGGGAAGGGGGGGAAGTTGAATCTTGCACGAGTAGCGGAGGGAGAAAATGTGAGATGCAAATATAACTATTTCTATTCGAATTCCCAACGAACGCCGATTTTTAGCACAGGAAAGCGCGTTGTCGGTCGTTCGTTGGGAAATACGAAATGAAGATTATGTTTTATTCTTTCGGACACGTCGAGCCCTTGAAAATAGGGTACAACTTATCGTACATTGACTTCTCTTACTTGCACTTGATTGCGCGGAAGGAGCTGTGAGGAGTTGCAAATCACGCGTTGTCCCACGTTGTCTTTGAGGAAGAAGTAGAAAGATTTGAGTGTGCTGCGCGTTCTCGGATCGGTGCTGATGGCCCACACGCTGCGCACCAAAGGATATTCGCCGGTGGCAATATAATATTGGTAAGGACGTTGCCAATCGCCCGCTTTTTACCGAGCTTGCCGACCAACATCACGTTGACATCAAGGCCTTGAAAGCTCTGAATCGTAGTGGAGTCTCCCTTTTGTTGACGCAACCAGTCCGTAGATACGACGCCGATCACGTTGGGGTTTTCTTTCACGGCCTCAATCACTTTGAGGTTGCTGCCTTGTGCGAAGATATTGCCTTTGAGCTCTTTCCCACCGTTGAGACTATCTTTCATGTACCGCACAGTGCTCGAGCCGGAAGCGTCGAAAACCAAAGAAAGTTTGCCACTGCGGTGCGTCACCTCGAGTTGTTTCCAATCGGTGATGCGCCCTTGTACGATGCCGCGCAGCTCTTCGAGGTTGATTACGGTGTCTGTGTTCGCTTTATTGACGATGAGGGCAAAGGCATCGTAGGCAATTTTGCTCTGTGTCACGGCAAGGTGGTGGGCAGCGACGAACTCTTTCTGCTTGTCGTTGAGCGGTTGCGTGGTAATGGCCATGCGTACAGAGTCATTTAGTAGTAAACGGAGGGCAGAATCTTCGCTGCAATAAACCGGCATCATGGTTGCTTCCGGCTTACGGAGGGCATAAAGGTCGGAGAGTTCTGAGAGAATGGGTTGGAAACTCTCATCGGCGGCAAAGTGAACGTCGTCTTCGTGCAGGTCATTGTACGCTGCTTTCGGATTGGTGCCGCATGCCGCGGTAAGGAGGGCGGTCAATAGGAGTAGAAAGGTGAATTTGCGCATGGAGATAGGGTTTTATTGAAGAGTAGCTCGTGGGAACAACCGGTGAGCCGCCTTCTCATCGCGTGGGAAGAGGCACACGGTTGAAATGTCGAGGTGAGTGAATTATTCTCCGGCCGTTGCTTCCGGAAGTTGAACGCGAATGGGGAGGGTGTACCAAACACGTACGGCCTTACCTTGTTGCTTACCGGGAATGAAGCGAGGGAGAGATTTCACCACGCGCTTGGCTTCAGCGTCGCAATGGGATTCGAGAGATTTGATGATTTGCACGTCGCCGATGCGGCCGTTTTCAAGAACGACAAAACGGAGCTGGACGACCCCTTGCACGCTGTCTCTTATCGCCTGTTCGGGATACTTGAGGTGCTGAGCCACGTAAGCGAGCAAAGCGCTATCACCGCCGGGGAAAAACCGGCAACTGCTCGGGGATGGTGCACACTTCCGAAATGCGTTCTTCCTCTTTGACGGGAAACTGGGTGTGTTTACTCTTGTGGTTTTGCGCGCTAAGCGTCGCTGTCATGGTCAACAGCATAGCTACAATGAGGAGATGTTTTAGCATAGTCCTTCGAATTTGGGAGTTAGTCTGAGAGTTTGGGGAGTTACCCAGGACAAAGGTAGCAACAACTGCTTCAATCTCAAAAACTTGCGTCGCACTTTTTTCATGCGAGTGTTTGGGGAAAAGTAAATCCGCGCACCGGAGAAACCGGAGCGCGGATAGAAAAATGTATTCGTTCGAGAACTTACTGAATTTGGAAGCGGATGGGGAGGGTGTACCAAACGCGTACAGCCTTACCTTGCTGCTTACCGGGAACGAAGCGGGGGAGTGACTTCACCACACGCTTTGCTTCAGCATCGCAATGAGATTCGAGTGATTTGACCACTTGGACATCGCCGATGCTACCGTTTTTCGAGAACGACGAAACGGAGCTGGACGATACCTTGTACATCTTGCTCTTTCGCGATTTCGGGGTACTTAACGTGGCTTGCCACATAAGCGAGCAGTGCTTGCTCACCACCGGGGAAGACGGGCATCTGTTCAACGATGGTGTGTACTTCAGGAGCTTTTTCTTCCTCCTTGACAGGTACTTGGTCACCACCGGTGCGCTGATTGTCCTTGAGGTCATCGATGTTCATACCATCTTTCGAGTCACCCACATAGTCTTGTGAGGCAATGGAGATGTTAGAACGGTTCAGTTCGTCTTGGTTTTTGAGCTTTTTGCTCTCATCTACCTTGTCGACGATTTCAGGAACGGTGAAGGCCATAGAAGCACGAACAGCCACCTTTTGGATTTGCTCCTGAGGTTTCGGTTCTTCTTGCTTCACTTCGGTCTTTTTCTCCTCCTTCTTGGGTTCGTCCTTCTTGAGTTCGGAGAGTTCGGTCACCGCTTGTTCGTCAACGCCGACGGTTGCTTCATAAGCTTTCTTGGCAGCCGAGTAACTGAAGATGAGTGCAGCCAAAACACCAATACCGATGAGGATATCGATGAGGGCAAGAACGTGTCGACGTCCGGCTTTTGGAGCGCAAATCATAAGCACCGTAGCTCTTATTACGTCCTTCAAAGACGAGGTCGCACCATTGTTGCGAGATGATATCGACTTTTGACATAGTGAATTACTTTACTTATGGTTTTTACTTGGAGAGGCCGTCAACGAGCTCTTTATCACGAGCATTTACCTTGTCGATCACATACTTACCGATGTAGCAATTCTGCATCTCGTCGAGTACGTCAATCAAGTTGAGGTAAGTAGACTCATCCATGGGCTTAATGATGGCCGTAGGCGTGCCGTCTGCGTTCTTGATCTTCTTGAGTTCCTCTTTATACCAAGCCTTGTTCTTTTCGGCCTTCTGTGCATTGCCGGTGTACATACCTGCATATTGCTTTTTGAGTGCCTCCACCTTGGCTTTCGCCACCTGGTTCTTGCGAAGGAGGACAGCGCGGATTCCGTTTTTGCCGTAGGTGGTTTCTTCAAGTTTGGCTTCAGAGGGTTTACCCTCGAAGTAGTAGAGCTTATTGTCTTTGCCAATGATAATCGTGATAGCTTCATCGGTCTGCACCTGGCTCTTGTTCTCCTGTTTGATGTCATCCTTGTCCGAAGGCATGGTGATTTCCATCGTTTGGGGCTTGAGGAGCGTAGTACAGAGCATGAAGAAAGTCACGAGCAACATAATCATGTCGACCATCGGGGTGAAGTCGACACGGGCGTTCATTTTCTTCTGCTTGGATTTTTTACCCTTGCCGTTTCCGCCGCCAGTATCTAATTGTGCCATAACTTTATTCTATCCGATTATTTCTCTTCGCCTTTGAGTGTCGTGATGAGGTTGTATCGCGACTCGTCGATTTGACGAAGTGAGTTCATAACTTCTTTGATGGTGCTGTACGGTGTTTTTTCGTCCGCTTTGATGGCGATACGCATATTTTCACCGTTCGCTTGGCGTGCTGCCGTTACCCAATCTTTGAGTTCATTATGTGTGCTGTCGCACGGAATGCCCGCATTGGGATCTTTTTGGAGGATATCGTTGCGCTTGTCGCCCGATTCCAACCAACTTTTGATCGTATTGAGGGGCGTCCCGAACATCGGAACTTCGGAGAATTGTTTGAGCTGTGCGCTGTTGAGCTCCAGCTTCTTATTGTCCACCAGATTTTGTGCCATCGCCTTTTGTGCGGTGGGGTTGTCCATGTTCATGAACACCTTTCCGAGGGGCGACACATAAATGGTGAGGAGGTTATTCTCCGGGATCTTAATGTCAGAGACCGATCCGGGCACATTCACCTTAACAGGTTCTTCCTTGGTGAACGTGGCAGTAAGCATAAAGAAGGTAAGCAGCAGGACCATGACGTCACTCATCGGGGTCATGTCGATGAATGTGTCTTGTTTTTTACATGAAAACGTCCCATTGTATTGGAGTTACCTGTTTATGATTACTTTTGAGTGGTCTTGAAGGTTTCTACGATAGTGAAGCCGAGTTCGTCGATAGCGAAAGTGAGACGGTCGATCTTGTTGGTGTAGTAGTTGTAGGCGATAACGGCAGCTGCACCGGTTGCGATACCGGAAGCCGTGTTCACGAGTGCCTCGGAGATACCGACAGAGAGAGCCGAAGAGTCAGCACCACCTTCGCCGCTACCCATAGCCGAGAACGACTTGATCATACCCATAACCGTACCGAGAAGACCCATGAGCGTACCGAGCGTTACGATGGTACCGATGATGGGGAGGTTTTCTTGCATCATAGGCATTTCGAGCGCCGTAGCCTCTTCGATCGTCTTTTGAATAGCGAGTACCTTCTTTTCAGTTTCGAGATCGGTGCCTTGTTGCTTCTTGTATTCGGTGAGGGCAGCGAGTACCACGTTAGCGACAGAGCCTTGCTGCTGGTTGCAGAGCTGCTCTGCCTTAGCGACATCGCCTTGCTTGAGTGCAGACTTCACAGCAGCAGCGAACTTACCGAGGTTACCTTTACCGTTGGCCGTGCTAATGGCAAACCAGCGTTCGATAGCGAGTGCAATAACGGTGATGAAGAGCGACCAGATGATGGGCACGATGAAACCACCCTTGTAGACTGTACCCACGATGCCGTCGGGCTCAAAGCTCTTGTCCTGGAAGAAGTGGAAGGGAAGTCCCGTAGCATCTTCCGTACCGCGGAAGTTTCCGAGGTAACCGGCACCGAAGACATAGAGACATTCAGCGATGAGGATGCAGACGAGGATTACTGCAAAACCGGACTTGATGCCCGTAAAGCCTTTTTTGGGGGCAGCACCCTTGGCTGCCGTAGCATTTGTAGTTGCCATTTAGATAAGGATTTGAGTGAGAGATAAAAATTTGAATTGTTTCAAAGGGAAGCCAGTCGCGCCGTGGATAGTTTCGACATCAGCATCTATGATTTCCACTGCCAATGCGACTGAGATGAGGATAAAAATGAGATTATCGTACGACAAAAAGTAAGTAGTTTTTTTGCATGTAGCCAAGCAAAAGATGCTTTTTCGTTTTGCTTGGTGCGTTTTGCAAGTGGAAAAAAATCAGGTTTGTGGGCCACTTCAGTTGGATTTGTTGTGGAGTTTCCTGTAAAAATCGGTGGACTTTTTGGCGAAAGGCGTGGAGTTTATCCAAAAAAAGTGGTGGACTTTTTTTCCGCTGATCTTTCAGCACTCGTCAGTGTGTTCTCGGCCTCTCGCACAAGGGCGTGGCCTTTTGCCTGCACTGAACGCGTGGAACATGGTTTCCTGAGGTTGCACGCATCAGTTCTTCCCTGCTGTTTGTGAAGAGGTGAGTGTCTTTGCCGATAAGAGATGGACTTGGGAGATGCCACTGCAAATGGGCAGGTTCCCGGCTTGGTGTTTTTTTATGTAAGGGCGGCTCATTGGTAAGAAGGGGCTGTGGTGGTTGGTGAGCAGAGCGCGAGGGAGGGTATCAGCGCCTGCGGTTCGCCCGTAAACAAGCGGGTGTGCAGATCAATTCTGTGCTGCCTTTCTGCCGATTCGTTACCGATGAACTGCGTGTACAAGCAACCGCCCCGAATACTTGCGCATTCGGGGCGGTTATGGTGTGGGGTAGAACGGGTTCAGGCTTTCTCTGCGGCGTAGCGGATGACGCCATTTTCAGAAGAAGTGATGAACCGGGTGATATCCTCGATTTCGGGAGAGAGGGAATTTGTTCTTTTATCTTGATTTCGGCATCTTCGAGTGAGAAGTTGCCTGCGGTGATCATCCGGAAGGCGTTGGCGATGTGGCGCAAGAGGCGTTCGTCCGTCTTGGGGCGAACCGCGGAAAGCACTTTGGTGTTGACGCCATGGTAAGCGGCGGGGTTTCCGCCGAAGATGCCATAGGGAATGACGTCGTGCTTGACACGGCAGCCACTTTGCAAGAGGGCAAATTTACCGATGCGCACGCCTCGTTGGACAATGGTGGAAGAGGAGAGAATCGCGTAGTCGTCGATGACGCAAACGCCGGCGATGCTGGCCGAGATGCCCAGCACACAATGATTGCCGATTTGGGTGTCGTGGGCGATGTGCACCTTGTTCATGAGGTGATTGTGGTTGCCGATGCGCGTCGCATCTTCAGTGCGGTTGCTCCCGGCGATGAGTACGTTTTCGCGAATGACGTTGTCGTCGCCGATCACCACATGGGGTTGCTGGCCCTTCTCGAAGTGGAAGGATTGCGGTTCAGCGCAGATGACCGTGTTCTGATGAATGACATTGCGCGCTCCGATGGTGGCCCCATTTAAGATGGACACATGGGGCATGATAACGCAATCATCGCCGATGCGCACGTCGCCTTCGATGTAGACAAAGGGACCGATCTCGACGTTCTGACCGATTTGCGCGGCGGGGTCGACGTAGGCAAGAGGACTGATCATAATGGTATTATGTTGTAAGGGGTTATTGTCGTCCACCTCCGAGGGGCTTGGTAGAGCGCCACGACGGCTTGAACTTTTTCGTAACGGTTGTTGATGAGCGAAAGTTGTCCGTTGAGCAGGGACATCTGTGCATTGAGCGTTTCAAGATAGGTGGTGGTGTTACCATTCTTGAAGAGGAACTCCGTGTCGTCGTATGCCTTTTGGAGTTGCACGACCTGTCGTTGGGCGATTTCGGTGGTTTGGCAAGCGGTGTTGTAGGCATTGAGTGCATTGCTCACTTCCTGTCCGGCTTTGAGGAGGGTTTTCTCGAAATCCAATTGGGCAGATTCTTGCGCGATCTTGGCGATTTCGTAGTTGCCCTTGAGTTTGCCCTGTGCAAAGAGCGGTTGTGTGAGCGAGGCCACGCCGGCTGCGATGAACTTGCCGGGATTCATGATCATCCCGCCGAGCGAGTTGGTGAATGTGCCTTGTGCCGAGAGGGTGATTATGGGGAAGAAGGCACCGCGGGCGGTTTGAATGCCGTAGAAGGATTGCGCGAGTTTTGCCTCGGCAATGGCGACATCAGGTCGGTTGGCGAGGAGCGAAAGTGGCATGCCGACACTGAAGGATTGGGGGAAGCCTTCGGCCGTGAACGCTGTGCGTTGGATGGCATGAGGGGCCTCGTGGAGCAAAAGACACAGCGAGTTTTCGACTTCGCGAATGTTCTTTTGGATGGTAGGAAGGGTGGCTTCTATTTGGAGCACCTGCGCTTTTGCACTGGCGATGGAAGCTGAATTCATGTAGCCCGCTTCTTTCATGGCCTCCATGGCGACGATGTTCTTCTTCCAGAGCACCAACGTTGATTTCGTGGTGGCCAATCGCTCATCGAGCATCTGTAAACTGTAATAGAGGTTGGCCACTCCGGCCACGATGGCGGTTTGTGTGGCATGGCGCGCCCACTTAGCTTGCTCGAGCGTGAGTTCGCCTTGCTTCTTGGCATTGTAGAGTGTACCGAAGGCATCAATTTGCCAAGAGGCCTGCACGGGAATCGAATACGTCTTGCTTGTCGTGGCATGATCGACAAAAAGCGTGCGAAACGGTGCCCGAGGGGTTGAGCGCGATTTGCGGGAGGTAGGCCATTTTATTGATGCGCAATCCGATTTCGGCCTGCTTCACGGTGAGCACTGCCTTGCGCAAGTCGGTGTTGCGCACCAAAGCGGTGTCAATGAGGGTGCGCAGTTGCGGATCGGTGAAGACTTGGCGCCAAGGGATGTTGCCAAATGAAGCGGTGTCGGTCGCCGTGAGCGCACCGCCCATGGCGGTGGTGTCGCGGTAGAGCGCACGCGTGGCCTGTTTCGCGTGTTCGGTGTCGCGCTCGTAGCGTCCGAACAAGGTGCTGCAGCCGGTGAGCAACAGTGCCGCGGAACAAAGGAGGAGTGTATGTTTCATTGCTTGAAAGCTGTGTTAGGGTGGTCGTCGGCGGGGAGAACTCGTGTGTGCTCCCCGCCGTTTGAAACGACTCACCGCGGTGAGGTTAGAACGCCTTTACTTGGTGTACTGTTGCAAGTCGGAGGCTGCATCGGCGTCGTGGAGATCGCCGAAGTCGATGGGCTTGATGCGTTCCTGAATGCCTTGGAAAATGCGGAAGAGCGCGGGCACCACGAAAATTTGGCAGATCATACCGATGAACATACCCCCGACGGCCGTTGTGCCGAGGGCGCGGTTACCGTTAGCTCCGACACCGAAGGCAAACATCATGGGCAACAAACCGATGATCATGGCCAAGGAGGTCATCAAGATCGGGCGCAGACGGGCTGCGGCACCGTGAAGGGAGGCAGCGGTGATGCTCATTCCCATCTTGCGGCGGTCGAGTGCGAACTCAACGATGAGGATGGCGTTCTTGGCCAAGAGCCCCATGAGCATGATGAGGGAGATTTGCACATAGATGTTGTTTTGCGCTTGTCCGAAGATGGCTCCGAGAAGCTTGCCGGGCAGGCCGGGGAGGTAACCGAGGCTGCCCATCAAGTGAATGAAGAGGAAGGCACCGAGCAAACCGAAGGGGACGGAGAGCAAGACAGCGAAGGGGAGGAAATAGCTTTCGTATTGCGCCGACAACAAAAGATAGATGAAGACGAAACAAAGCACGAAGACCAAACCGGTGGTGCCGGAAGCGGATGATTGTTCCTCACGAGTGAGGCCGGAGTACTCGTAGGTGTAGCCCACGGGCAAGGTGGACTTGGCCACTTCTTCGACTGCCTTCACGGCTTCTCCGGAGGTGTAGCCGTCGGCGGGGTTGCCGTTGATGGCAATCGAGGTGAACATGTTGAAACGGCTGATGACGTCGGGTCCTTCTGAGGGCGTGAGCGTCATGAACTGGGTGATGGGCGCCATTTCACCACGATTGTTGCGCACTTTAATATTATTGAGTGACTCAATGTTGGTGCGATCGGCAAAATCGGCTTGCACCATGACGCGATACACCTTACCGAAGCGGTTGAAGTTGGAGGAATAGAGCCCGCCGAGGTAGCCTTGCAGCGTGGTGAGGACGTCGGTCGGCGAAAGGCCTGCGCGCTTACACTGGGCAGCGTCGATGTCGATCGTGTACTGCGGGAATCGTGTGTCGAAGTTAGTTTGTGCCGATTGGATCTCGGGACGCTTGGTGAGTTCGGAGATGAAATCCGTGGCGACTTGCTTGAACTTGTTGAGATCACCACCCGTGCGGTCTTGGAGATTGAGCGAGAAACCGTTGCTCATACCATAACCGATGATCATGGGCGGCTGGAAGAAGAGCACTTGTGCGTCCTTAAATGCTTTCTGCGACTCGAGATAGAGATTGGCAAAGACCATGGTGGAGCTTTCTGTCACGGAGTTGCGCTCTTCCCAAGGCTTGAGTTTGATGATGAACGAGCCGTAGGACGAACCTTGTCCGCCGAGGAAGGAGAATCCGGAGATCACCATCGCATTGTCAACCAGCGGAGAAGCGAGTACGAGTTGCTCTACTTGGCGGAGCATCTTGTCGGTGCGGTCTTGCGAGGTGCCGGGAGGAAGGGTCACCGCGCCCATAATTGTGCCGGTATCTTCGTTCGGAACGAGTGTGGTAGGCGTTTTACTCATCGTGAAGACGAGCAGAACGATGGAGAGCGCGACCAAGCCCATGGAAAGCCAAGGACGTTTGACGAAATGACCCACTCCTTTCTTATAGCGCTCGAGCAAGCGATCGTAAGAGGCGTTGAAGGCATCGAGGAATCGCTGTGAGAACAGACCGAGCACGGCCACTATGGCAATGATCCATGCGGGGATCGAAAGGAAAAGATGCTCAGAAGTGAACAAACCGGCCACCATCATTACCACTGTTGCCACGAGGAGCAGCAGCGTGAGCCAAGGCGGGAGCGACAAACTGAAGCGCATGCCGCGTACCTTGTACTTTTCCTTCATGATGTGGAAGGCTTCGCCTTGTGCTTCCTTGACGCGTTCGCCTAACGGGCGCTCATCGTTGTGTGCCTTGAGGAAGATGGCGCAGAGGGCCGGCGAGAGGGTGAGTGCGTTCAGGGCAGAGAAGCCGATGGCGATGGCCATGGTGATACCAAACTGGCGATAGAACGTACCGCTGGTGCCGCCCAAGAACGAAACCGGGACGAAGACGGCCATCATAACGAGGGTGATGGAAATGATGGCTCCGCCGAGTTCACTCATTGCATCGAGCGATGCTTTGCGCGCTGAGGTATAGCCCATGTCTAACTTGGCGTGTACGCCTTCCACCACCACAATGGCATCGTCGACCACGATGGCAATGGCCAAAATCATGGCCGAAAGGGTGAGGAGGTTGATAGAGAACCCGATGATGTATAGGGCGAAGAATGTACCAATCAAGGCCACCGGAATGGCGATGGTGGGGATGAGCGTAGAGCGGAGGTCTTGGAGGAAGAGGAACACCACGAGGAACACGAGGACAAAGGCTTCGATGAGCGTCTTCACCACTTCATGAATCGAGGCGAAAAGGAAGTCGTTGACGTTCATGACGGTGCGGATTTCCAATCCCGTGGGGAGTGTGCTTTGCACTTCGTCGAGTTGCTTTTGGATGCTCTCTACAATTTCGGTAGCATTCGAGCCGGCAACCTGCGATACCATGCAGGAAACTGAGGTATGTCCATTGGTGCGGCTGCCGAATGAGTAACTATCGGATCCTAATTCAACGCGTGCAATGTCTTTCAGGCGGATTACTTTTCCGTCTGCGGTGGCCTTGATGACCATGTTCGCATATTGCTCGGGTTCTTCGAGGCGTCCGCGATAGCGGAGGGTGTATTGGAATGTGTTATTGTTGCGTTCGCCAACATTACCCGGCGCCGCTTCGATATTCTGTTCGGCGAGTACACCCGCAACGTCTGTGGGCACTAAACCATAGGAGGCCATTTTTTGCGGATCGAGCCAAATGCGCATGGCATAAGAGCCCGAGAAGACTTGCGCATCACCGACACCCGGCACACGTTGCACGAGAGGAATGAGGTTGATCTTCGCGTAGTTTTTCGATAAAGTCGCTGCCATAGCGGTCTTCCGTGTCGACAACGGAGAAAACCATGAGCATCGAACTTTGACGCTTCTGCGTGATCACACCGACGCGTGTGACTTCTGCCGGCAGCACACCGGTGGTTTTGGCCACGCGGTTCTGCACGTTCACGGCAGCCATGTCGGGATCCGTGCCCATTTTGAAGGTGATTTGGATCGAAGCTGCACCGGTATTCGTTGCAGATGAGCTCATATAGTCCATGTTCTCCACACCGTTGATCGCTTCTTCGAGGGGAGCAATCACGGAGTTGAGCACGGTTTGGGCGTTCGCGCCTTGATAGGCGGTAGACACCTGCACTGTGGGGGGCGCGATGTCAGGATATTGGGTAATGGGGAGCGAAACCAGTCCCAGGAAGCCGAGAAGCACGATGAAGATGGAGATCACCGTGGACAAAACCGGCCTATTGATGAAAAGATCTAATTTCATTGATCAGCAATTTTGTTTTGCGTTGGAGGAAACTTGCGTAGACGTGAGTCGAAGTAGAGTGGTGTACCCTTACTTCCGTTTACTCTTGTCCGGGCATTTTCTTCTTTGCCATGTGATCCATCGACTTTTCGAGTTGTTTGGCACTCTGTTCGGGTGTGATAGGCTTAATTTCCATGTCGTTCTTGAGTTTGTTCACCCCTTCCACGACAATGCGGTCGCCCACACTGAGGCCTTTCGTTACGACATAGTTTTGTCCGTCGTTCTGGGCGAGTACTTCGATCTCGGTGGAGTGCACTTTGTTGTTCTTGTCCACAACGTAGACAAACTTCTTATTCTGAATTTCAACCGTACTCTTCTGTTGTACGAGAATCGCATTGCTCTTATTCACCGGGAAGCTGACTTGTCCTGTCGTTCCGGAGCGGAGTACTTGATGAGGGTTGTCGAAGGTAGCGCGCATCTTCACACTTCCTGTGCCCACATCGGCCACGCCCGATACGGCGCTGACTTTTCCTTTACGATCGTAGGTGGTTCCGTCTGCCAAGACGAGCGAAACGGCGGGCATCTCGCGAATGGCTGCTGCAACACCGCCGGTGGTACGCGTCATCTCGAGGAGTTGTTTTTTTCCGTCATCGAGAAGTAGGCATACATTTGCGTTAGGTTCGAAACCACGGTCAAGGCTTCTTGCGTAGAAGGTCCCACAAGTGCCCCGACGCGATAGGGAATTGTGCCGATAACGCCTGAACTTGTGGCACGAACGGTGCAAAAGGAGAGTTGATCGTTGGCATTGGCGAGCGCTGCCTTGGCTTGTTCAAGTTGTCCGCGCAGCGTTTGAAGTTGGTTTTCGGCCACTTCCAAGTCATACTGCGAAACAATCTCCTTCTGTCGGAGCGCGCGCTTATTGTTGACGGTAAGTTGTTGCGTATTGATGGCGGTTTGTGCCACTTTCACGGCAGCGCGTGCTTGATCCACGGCCGCTTTGTACTGCGTGGGGTCAATAACGAATAAAACTTGGCCGGCTTTCACGAAATCGCCCTCATCGACGAGTTGGCGAATGATGTTTCCGGACACTTTGGCGCGAATTTCTACATCCTGCACGCCGCGAATCGTAGCGGGGTAGGTGGTACTCAGATCGGTGGCACCGGGTTCTACGGTTTCGACTGCGAACTCATTGTTGTCTGCCCCCATCATTTGCTGCTTGTTGCCTGAGCAAGCTGCAAGCGTAAGGCCGATTGCGAAAAAGATAGGCGATTTGTTTCATACTGTAAGTTTTTCGTGTGAGATCGTTTTTATCTGCTGTTATTCGACGAGTTTTATAAATGCTCTGTCTGAAGTTGTGGAAATCCCACTAATGACAGGGAGCGGTACGTGCAAATATACAAAATAAACGCTCGTTGTGGCGAGCGTTTACTTTGAAAAATTTGCACTTGTGCAAGATTTTAGCGTATGTTGTTTTTTTGTCTACGTCGTTTCGTCGTGAATTGCCAACTACTTTCCGCAAAATTATGGTTTTGTCTACTTCTACCTTTTCGAGTAACGAATAAATGAAAGCAATAATATAGGCGAAACAGGAAGCTCTCCGCGAAAAAAAGAGATAAACTTTCAAGTTTTCTTTTTTTGGACTTTGTTTTAATCTTTTGGGATGTAAGCCCATTTTTGCGGCACGTTCCAGGATGAATTGGAGAGCCGCTTCGTGCTCATTGGGAACATCGCCGTCGAGAATGGCATCTTTGAGTGCAGACTTGAGCGAACCGACTTCACGGCAGGGGGCTAAGCCGAACAACTGCATGATTTCCTCGCCTTTCACAGGCGGTTGGAAATTACGGATCTTGTCTTTTTCTTCAATGTCCACCAGTTTTTGGCGTACCAATCGATAGTTGGCAAAGAAATTCTGCTTGCGGCGCTCATTCTTCGAGGTGATGTCGGCCTCACACAGCATCATTAGATCGTCAATATCGTTGCCGGCATCGAAAAGAAGTCGACGCACGGCAGAATCCGTCACTTCGTCGTCGGCGATATTGATGGGGCGCATGTGGAGATCCACGAGCTTTTCGACGTACTTCATACGTTCGTCAAGCGGAAGTTTCAAGCGGCGGAAGAGCGGCTTGACCATTTTCATGCCAATGAAGTTATGGTTATGGAAGGTCCAGCCTATTTTATTGTCCCAACGCTTGGATTTGGGTTTACCGATGTCGTGGAGTAGCGCAGACCAGCGGAGAAAGAGCAAGCGGTCATGCGAAAAGAGCGGTTCGCTGCCGGCATCTGCTTTGTGGCGGTGCAGTTCTTCGGCGTCGCGCTGTCGTTGTACCAAATTCTCGAGCACTTCGAGGGTATGGTAGAAGTTATTTTTGTGCTTTCGCCCGTTGCGTTCCTCCACACAGTCGAGGGCCGTCATTTCGGGCATGATGATTTCGAGCAAACCGCAGCGATACAGATCAATGAAGCCCCGAGAGGGGTGGGGCGAGAGCATGATTTTGTTGAGTTCATCGATGATTCGTTCTGCAGAGATGATCTTTATGCGTTCGCAGTTGCGTTGTAGTGCCTCAAAGGTCTCTTCTTCGATCTGGAAATTGAGTTGTGTGGCAAATCTCACGCAACGCATCATGCGAAGCGGGTCATCGCTGAACGTAATATCGGGATCGAGCGGCGTGGCCACGATGCCATCTTCCAAATCGTCGAGCCCTCCGAACGGATCGACGAGCTGTCCCAAGTTGCGGGCGTTGAGACTGATGGCAAGCGCGTTGATGGTGAAATCACGGCGGCGCTGATCGTCGTCGAGCGTGCCATTTTCTACAATCGGCTTGCGCGAATCGTGGGAATAGCTCTCTTTGCGTGCCCCCACAAATTCGATTTCTTGTTCATGCCACTCCATCTTGCCGTTATCCGCTTGCACCTTGTGCCGCCACTTCACCCTGTGCCGTGCCGAAATTGCGGAACACACTGCAGTGTGCCCCCTTACCGAGTGCTTTGGCATAGGCTTGTGCGGCTTCAATGCCCGAGCCGACCACCACCACGTCAACGTCTTTCGACGGACGTTTGAGGATGTAATCGCGAACGTAGCCGCCTACGATGTAGCCTTCGAGGCCGAGAGCGTCGATGGTGTCAGTGAGCAGACGAAAGTGCGGGGCTTGAAGATGAGCAACGAATTCTTCTTGACTGGGAATGCGCATGGGCTGAAAATACTGAGCTGTGGATGGCTCACGAAGAGCGAACACACATTATATATATAAGAGGAGTAGGAGAGCGGACGAAAAGAAAAGAGCGAACCGACCCGCAGGTCAGTTCGCTGTATTCGTGCCTGAGGGCAAATGTGCGAATAACGGTTTACTCAGCGCGGAGCGTGAAGCGCTTGAAGTCCGTTACGGTGAGGCCCTTCTCAACTTCGTTGAGGAACTGAGCCACCGTCTTCGACTTGTCCCAGATGTATTCCTGATCGAGGAGGCAAACTTCCTTGAAGAACTTAGCCAAACGACCCTTAGCGATGTTTTTGGATCATCTGTTCGTTGAGGTTTGCTTCCTTCTCAGCGGCCGTCTTCGCCTTGAGCTGGCGGATTTCCTCAGCTTGTTCTTCTGTGATAGAACCCTTCATGATACCTTCATTCAGGTGCTCTTCACTTTCTGCGATATAAAGGTTGAAACCGGCCTTCTTGAGGGCAGCTTCAACAGCCTTCTGTACCTGTTCGAGACGCGTCTTCTCGATAGCCACCTTGAGTTCTTCGTCCTTCGTTGCCTGGGGTACGCCGCTTTCGTCAATAGCCACGGGAGCCGCAGAAGCAATCTGCATAGCCACGTTCTTACCTACGGAGGCATCTTCAGTCTTGGCGCTGAGTGCTACGAGGGTGCAGAGGGTGTTGTTGTTTTGGTGGTTGTAAGCTGCGAGGTTCTCGCCTTCTACCACTTGGTAGCCGTCGAGTTCCATCTTTTCGCCTGTGATACCGGACTGATCCGTCACGCGTTCAGCCACTGTACGTCCGTCGAGCGTGAGTGCCTTCACCTCTTCGAGGGTCTTGCAGCGAGCTACGATAGCAGCGTCGATGATGTCGTTGGCCAAAGCCACGAAGTCAGCGTTTTGAGCCACGAAGTCGGTTTCGCACTTGAGGGCGAGGATGGCACCGAAGTTACCATCGATCTTCACGAGTACGCAACCTTCTGCAGCCTCACGATCGGAGCGCTTAGCGGCAATGGCTTGACCGCGCTTGCGGATGAGTTCTACTGCGGCGTCGAGATTGCCTTCTGCTTCTGCGAGAGCGTTTTTGCAGTCGCTGAGACCTGCGCCGGTGAGGGCGCGAAGCTTTTTGATGTCTTCAATATTTACAGCCATGGTGCTGATATAGGGGTTGTTGGATCAGGGAGATCCTTGAGTTAAAAAGAAAAGAGCGAGGTCGAGGTGGCCACCATGCGTGTGCACGATGGCGCAAGCTCCACCTCGCTCTGAGTTATCCGAAAAGTCCGATCGGGCGATTAAGCCTGAGCTTCCTCGCTCTTTTCGGTACGTGCCTGACGGCTGCGACGCCCCTTGCCTTCGTCTTCGTTCTTCTCGTCAGAAGCGGCCTTTTCGACCTTGCGTTCTTGGAGACCTTCAGCGATGGCACCGCAAACAGCGTCGAGAACGACCTCGATGCTGGCAGTAGCGTCGTCGTTGGCGGGAATTGCGAAATCAACGAGGTTAGGATCAGCGTTGGTGTCAACGATGCCGAACACGGGAATACCGAGACGGATAGCTTCCTTCACGGCGATGTGTTCCTTGCATACGTCAACTACGAAGAGGGCAGCGGGAAGACGCGTAAGATCGGCGATCGATCCAAGGTTCTTCTCGAGCTTAGCACGCTGACGGCTGATTTGCAGGATCTCGCGCTTAGAGAGATTGGAGTAGGTACCGTCGGCCGTGAGTTTGTCGATGTTGGTCATCTTCTTCACAGCCTTGCGGATTGTGGGGAAGTTGGTGAGCATACCGCCCGGCCAGCGTTCCGTCACGTAGGGCATGTTGACAGAAGAAGCCTTCTCGCCAACTACCAATTTGGCCTGTTTCTTAGTAGCTACAAAAAGGATGCGACGACCGGACTTGGCGATTTCTTTAAGGGCTTCGCAAGCCTCGTCGATCTTAGCGACCGTCTTGTGGAGGTCGATGATGTGGATACCGTTACGCTCCATGAAGATGTAGGGAGCCATAGCGGGGTTCCACTTGCGCTTGAGGTGACCGAAGTGACATCCGGCCTCAAGAAGGGTTTCAAAAATTAGTTCTAGACATTTTGAAAAGGGATTGTTTACTTTCCTGGAAGTTGCGGTGCATTCTACACAAGTCCGAATGAAGACCGTGATCAGTCGCCACAGGAACGGCGACGTGTGCCCCGATGAATTGAGTAGCCCTCACGTTTACAGCGTGCTTGGGCGTTCAACCAACCCGCAAGTAGCATCTCACCACCCAAAGGTGGCGAATGGTCTCACGAGTTTGGATGCTAAACGTTGTTTGAACTTCAGCAAACTTGCCGATAGGACGATTAACGCTTGCTGAACTGGAAGCGGCGGCGTGCCTTGGGACGACCCGGCTTCTACGTTCAACTTGACGCGGATCACGCGTCATGAAGCCTTCTGCGCGGAGCGCCTTCTGTCGTCGGCGTTGATCTTAACGAGTGCGCGAGCGATGGCGAGACGGAGCGCTTGGCTCTGGCCGGTGAAGCCACCACCGTGAAGGTTCACCTTGATGTCATACTTCTCAGTGGCTTCGAGCAGCGCGAGGGGCTGCTTCACCACGAACTGAAGGATCGAGGAGGGAAATATTCGGTGAGATCACGCTTGTTGATCGTGATTTTACCGGTGCCTTCCGTGAGGAAAAACACGGGCGACGGCGCTTTTGCGACGGCCCAATGCATTGATCATTTCCATTGTGTCTACGATTTTTTTACTTGAGGGTGTTAATATCGATAGCCTTGGGGCTTTGTGCTTCGTGCTTGTGCTCTTCGCCTACATAAACGTAGAGGTTGCTGAGGAGCTTAGCGCCAAGACGATTCTTGGGAAGCATACCCTTCACGACACGACGGAGGAGTTTGTCTGCACCGTTGGGCTTAGCGAGGATCGAAGCGGGCGTGTGCTCGCGTTGACCGCCGGGGTAGCCGGTGTAGGTGTAGTAAGTGCGATCCGTCATCTTCTTACCGGTCAAGATAAACTTGTCGGCGTTGATGATGATGACGTTGTCACCGCAGTCAACGTGGGGAGTAAAGTTGGGCTTGTACTTACCACGGAGCAATTTGGCGACCTTCGAAGCAAGGCGACCGAGCACTTGGTCGGTGGCGTCAACGATGACCCACTCTTTTCTGTGCGGTTTCCTTGTTGGCAGAAATGGTCTTGTAGCTTAAAGTGTCCATTCTTTTTGTTGAGATTTTTTTGTAGTTACTAAGGGAGCGTACTCCTAATTCAATTAAGTTATCGTTTCCGCGATTCACTAACCACCGATTTTCGGCCAATGAAACTCGGCTATTAACACGCGGCCGTGCACTCTTTCGAGACACTTTGATAATAATCGGCATGCAAATGTACTTATATTCTGCGAAATAGCCAAGAAGGTGAGGGCGAAAAAGCGCAGGTCGACACGTTTTTCTCGCACGCTTTGGCAGAAAGTCGTGGACTTTTGCCTAAAAGGAGTCCATTTTCGGCGAAAAGTCGTGGACTTTTTCACGACCCTATCCGCGGGTTGAATCAACAGCCCCCCGCGACGCGACGAGCAAGTGCACTTTGTCGCCGAAGCACCGAATCTGAATCGACAAATTGCCCATCTCTCGTGATTTATTTATCTTTGTACGATAGAAAACAAATCCGTTCCGAATGAAAGACCTCACGTTGGTTCCACTGGGTGGCCTCTGCAATCGGCTGCGCGCCTTAGTTTCGGCGCGCTGTCTCTTGTCCTACGATCCTGCGCTCCGCATTCAAGTGGTGTGGGCGGCGAAAGCCGAATGTGCCGCCCGGTTCGACGAATTGTTTGAAGACACCCTGACTATTGCGGGGCGGTTTGCGTTTCGAAGTGCCGGCTTCCTTGACGCCCCTGCCGTATTGCGCCGCAATCTGCGTTTACCTGCTTTGCTGCGTCGCCTTCGGTATGATGGACAATATGCTGATTTTTCATTCGGCGGCAGCTCCTGCTGAGTGTCTCGCGCACTTTCGCGCAACGCACCGGGTCTATATTTCTACCGGCTCGCCCTTATGTTCCACCCCCGCGGCAGAGTGGGGCGTCTTAATCCCATTACCTCCGCTTCGTCGGCGAATAGCATCTTTGGTCAACTCCTTTGGAAAAAATACCATCGGGGTGCATATTCGCCGCACCGACAACGAGAAAAGTTGGCACGTCAGTCCCTTGTCGGCTTTCGTGCGGGAGATGCAAGCGGCATTAGCCGAAGACCCAGAAGTTACTTTCTACTTAGCCACGGACGATGAAGGGGTGCGCGAGCACTTGTGCGCCTTGTTCCCCGGTCGCATCCTCACCCAAGTCGGAGACTCGACCCGAAGTACGCGCGAAGGTATGGAGGCAGCAGTGGTCGACCTCTTTGTGCTCTCGAAAACCCGCCGTCTGATCGGCTCATATTGGAGTTCGTTCACCGACACAGCGGCAGAATTGGGCAACCTCCCGCTCACCATCGCGCGTGGGTAGCCGCGGTGTGAGCGAACGCTGACTGCAGTGAAGGGCAAAAGGACAGATACAAAAAAAACGCCGGTGCGTAATTCGTTACGCACCGGCGATTTTGTTTCTCTACTCGAAATTCTTCCAAATAGATAGTGTGGGGTAGGGGGCGGTCACCGCAATTTCCTGTTGAGAAACGGGATGAACGAAGGCGATGTGACGCGCATGCAGACAGATGCTGCCGTCGGGGTTGGAACGCGGGGCGCCGTATTTCAAATCGCCGCGTATCGGAAAACCGATGGTGGCCAGTTGGCAGCGGATTTGGTGATGTCGACCAGTGTGAAGAAGGACTTCCACAAGACGGGTGCGCTCGCCATTTTTCAGCACTTTGAGATCAAGCACCGCGCGTTTCGCGCCACGCACCTCTTGGTTGTGGGCAAAGGCTTTATTGCGCTTTTCATCGCGGGTGAGAAAGTGCGTGAGGGTTAGAAATTCGCCTGATGTGGGGATTTGGACACTGCTGGCGCGCTCGGAAATGAGCGGAACGATGGCGTGATAAGTCTTGTGGACATCGCCACGACGGAACATTTCGTTCAGTCGCGTCAGGGCTTTTGAGGTGCGCGCGAAGACAACGACCCCGCTGACCGGACGATCGAGGCGATGCACTGTGCCGAGAAAAACTTCGCCGGGCTTGTTGTATTTCTCTTTGATATAGGCTTTAACGTCATCGGCCAGCGTTCGATCGCCGGTTTTGTCGCCTTGGACGATCTCGCCCGGGGCTTTGTTGACGATGATCACATGATTGTCTTCGTAAAGGGCTTCCATTTATATATAATGATGAGTGCGTGGAGAGATGGGAGGCGGAATTTAGTGCAGAAGAGAAGCGCTGGGAGGTTGAAAACCAATTTGTTATCCTCGTACGTTTCACCCTCCGCTTAAATGGTGCGCGCAGATGTTGTCACTCTTTCGCCGCGCGCTCTTGCCGTCTCGTGACAGATGCGCGCAAAGATCTGCATTTTTAGGCATCCTACAAAGTGGAAAACAAAAAAAGAGCACGCATTGCGCTCGAATGCGTGTACAAAAAAGCCGAAGCAACGAGTGCTTCGGCTGATTGTATTGTGTTGTGGGGCGAACGATTAGGTGTTCATACCACCGTCTACTTGAATCACTTGACCGGTGACGTAGCTCGAGAGGTCGGAAGCGAGGAAAACAGCGACATTGGCCACGTCTTCTGCCTGTCCACCGCGACGGAGGGGATGGTCTTCATCCATTCTTTGCGCACCTCGTCAGAAAGTTGAGCAGTCATGGCAGTTTCGATGAAGCCGGGGGCAATGGCATTGGCACGAACACCGCGACTACCCATTTCTTGAGCCACACTTTTGGCCAAAGCGATCATACCTGCTTTCGAAGCGGAGTAGTTGGCTTGACCTGCATTGCCGTGTACGCCCACGACGCTGGCCATGTTGATGATCGAGCCGCCGCGTTGGCGCATCATGATGGGCACACAAGCGTGAGTGAAGTTGAAAGCCGATTTGAGGTTGACGTTAATCACGGCATCCCACTGGGCTTCCGTCATACGGAGCATGAGTCCGTCTTTCGTGATGCCGGCGTTGTTGACCAAAATATCGATCTGACCGAAATCTTCGTGCACCTTTTTCACGACTTCAGCCGTTTCTTCGAAGTTAGCTGCGTTCGAAGCGTAAGCAATGCACTTCACGCCTTTGGATTCAACCTCTTGACGAGTGGCTTCTCCGTTTTCGTCAATGACGAGATCGGTGAATGCGATATTAGCGCCCTCTTCTGCAAACTTAAGCGCGAGTGCTTTACCGATTCCGCGTGCGGCGCCGGTGATGAGAGCGGTTTTTCCGGATAAGAGTCCCATAGTGATATTTTTAATTAGGGAGTTTTCTGAAGGTAAAGTTACACCGAGCGAACGCTGAATGAGGGCGTTCCCACCACTTCAACGCTGTCTTCCATCGACAGACCTTCGCCGAGACGATCAAACATAAAGGGAATTTCGATGCCTTTCACGGCATAGTGGATGACATCGGCGGTGAGTTTGAGATGATCGATGTGAAAAACGCCTTTCTCCATGCCCTCTCGTAGAATACTTCTGAGAGCCGAAATTTCTTCGAGGTCAAACTTTCGCCGCGCTTTCTCCACAAGATTGATGTCGCTGAAGAACTCAGCACGCAAAGAGCCGTTACGTTTAACGACATCCTTGATCAAACTGAGGTGCGTGTAGATGAGTTTTACGATTTTGATGTCGGGGGGCAGTGGCAGATTGACCACTTTGTCCATCTCGTCAGAAAGGTGTTCGAGTTCATCTTCGATGACTGCGGCAAAAACTTCTTCCTTGTTGCGGAAATAGGTGTAGAGCGTTCGTCTTCCTTTTTGAGAAGCCGTGGCAATGTCGTTCATTGTGGTGCCTTCAATGCCTTTGCGCGCAAAAAGTTCGCGCGCCACCTCTATGAGTTTCTGTCGAGTCTTGGTTATGGACATAGGATTCGGATCAAAAAAATCGTGGTGCAAAGTTACGCATTTATATCGAAAGTGTGCAATATCGCGGGACATTTCCCACGATATTGCTCAAAAAGTGATTAGCAGCTGCGCACAATCATTTCGCGCATGATGTCTGCCATCAAGGGTTGCACGGCATTGGCAGCTTCCTGCACTTCTTCGTGACTCACCTCTTGAATTTTGCCTTCGACACCGAGGTCGGTGATGATCGAAATGCCGAAAACGCGAATGCCGCAGTGGCGTGCGACGATCACTTCGGGGACGGTGGACATGCCCACAGCGTCACCGCCGATGACTCTGTACATCTTATATTCGGCAGGCGTCTCGAAAGTGGGGGCCGGAGGTGCCGACATACACACCTTCGACGTGGCGAAGTTGCTTTTCCTTGGCATGGTGCGTGCCAACTCGAGAAGTTGGCGGTCGTAGGCCCTCGCTCATATCGGGGAAGCGGGGGCCGGTGGGGAAGTTCTTGCCGCGCAGAGGGTGTTCGGGGAAGAAATTGATGTGATCGGTGATGAACATCATGTCGCCGATGCGCATTTCGGGGGCAAGGCCGCCCGAAGCGTTGGAAACAAAGAGGGTTTTGATACCCAATTCGTACATGACGCGAATGGGGAAAGTCACTTGCTTCATGTCATAACCCTCGTAGTAGTGGAAACGTCCCTGCATGGCAAGCACTTCTTTACCGCCCAAACGGCCGAAAAGGAGACAACCGGAGTGACCTTCTACCGTGGAAACGGGGAAATGGGGGATGTCAGCGTAAGAAAACTTCTCGACGACTTCGATTTCTTCAGCGAGACGACCGAGACCGGTGCCAAGTACTATCGCAACGGTGGGGCGAAGTGTGGTGTGGGTGCTAATCCACTGAGCAGCTGCTTGAATTTGTTCTAACATATTCTATAAGGTTTTCGCGCAACGTTGTTGTTTCGTCGAACAACAAACGTGTCGCTATGGTAAGGACGTAGATTTTGGTCTTTAAGTGTTCGGGGAGCTGTAAGAGTTCCAGCCGCACGGCATCTTTCTCTGTTGTCAAAACAACAGCATGGCGCTCGGCAAGTTGGAGAATCTCGGCACGATCACTTGCACTGAAGCGATGGTGATCGGGAAAGGAGAGATGCTCCACCTTGATGCCCTTGGCTTTGAGATGACGAAGTAGGGGAGAGGGATTGGCTATTCCTGTGATGAGCGCGGCGTCCTCTACGGCGGGCAACGCGGCATAGTCGATAGTGCTGAAACACTGGCTGATCGGGGCGACTTTGTAGGCGAGCGATGAATTGATCCCGCTCCGTTTCAGAAAGCGCCGGTGGACATTTGGTGACAATGACAACATCTGCGCGTTGCGCCCCACGAGCCGATTCTCGCAGTCTGCCCATCGGCAACAGAAAGTCGCGGTCGAACGGCCGATCGTATTCGGTGAGCAGGATGCGACGCCCAGGTTTTACATAACGATGTTGGTAAGCATCGTCCAAGACGATAACATCAAGATTGGGATGGTCGGCTATTAGTTGTTTGATTCCCTTCACCCGATCTTCGCAAACAGCTGAGAGAAAGGAGCAATGTTTGAAGCGCCGAAACATTTGCAAGGGTTCATCGCCTACTTCCTCGGCCGTGTCTTTTTCTGAAAGTTGGCGGAAACCTTTGGTCTTTCGCCCATATCCTCTCGAGAGTATCGCAGTGTGAAAGCCTGCCTCGAGCAACCAGCCGACAATCATCTCAACGTGCGGCGTTTTTCCCGTTCCCCCGACGGCGAGGTTGCCCACGCAAATGATCGGAATGGGGAAGGTATGTTCCGTCAAGCAGCCTTTGTCGAACAAAGTGTTGCGCAATCGCGTCACTCCGTCGTACAGCAAGGCGAAAGGGCACAACAAACGCTTCATCTGAAGGCCGGATAGAAGAACGTACGCGCCTGCAAGTAATTGCCGCGATCGACGTTTTGAATGAATTTCAGCGGTTCGTAGTATTCGCCGAGGACAACTTTCATCTTTCGCTCGAGGTAATCCTCTTCCGTCTTCTCTTGATTGAGATTTTTCCATCCAACTTTTTTTACTTGGGGAAGCGCGAAATGGACGGATTCTCCACTTTGGCGAGTTGTTCGGCCTTGGTAATTGCATCTTGGAGGGTACCAATTTTGTCTACCAAGCCATTTTTTTGAGGGCTTGGTTGCCGGTCCAAACACGACCTTGTGCGATGGGATCAACCGTTTCAGGCGTCATTTTGCGCCCGGCTGCGGTGCGTCCTTCCGCCACACGCTTCAAGAAGAGTGCATACCCACGATTAACGTGTCCTTGCAGTGCTGCGCTTTCTGCTTCATCGAAGGGACGACTCAGCGTTCCGAAGTCGGCTGACTTGTTCGTCTTCACAACGTCGAAGCGAAGGCCGAGTTTATCTTTCACCAAGCCGGAGAAATCGGGAATCAAGCCGAAAATGCCAATCGAACCCGTGATCGTCGTCGGTTCTGCCACAATATAATTGGCACCACAAGACATATAATAACCACCGGAGGCCGCCATTCCGCCCATCGAAACGACAACAGGTTTCTTTTTCTTGAGCAGTTGCACGGCACGCCACATTTGTTCGCTGGCATACGCGCTGCCGCCGCCGGAATTGATGCGGAGAACGACAGCTTTCACATCATCATCGTTGGCGAGTTTGTCCAGATCTTCGACGACTTGGCTACCTACGATCTCTGCACCGCCGCCCATCAAGGCACCACTGCCCGAAACATCGACAATGTTGCCCGAAGCGTAGTAAACAGCGATTTGTTGATCGTCGTCGCCTGAATCTTTTGCGTTATCGGCCACAGTTTCTGCGCTGACGAACTTCACTTCTTTCTCGTTCACGCGCTTGCGCAGTTCATCGCGCACTTGATCAATGTAAACCAAGTCGTCTACCAACTTCAAACGCTTATAGTCCGCGCCATCCGCCAGCGTAATGTAGCGATCGGCATAGGCATTGAGGGTATCGGGGTGGAGTTTGCGCGAAGCCGCCACAGCCGAATAGGTTTCTTTCCACAAGTCGGTGATCATACTCTGCACCTGTTCGCGGTTGGCAGGGGCTCATTTCTTTAAGAATGAAGGGTTCTACGGCGCTTTTATAGGTACCAACTTTGAAAACCTGTGCTTTGACGCCCACTTTCTCCATGAGTCCTGTCCAAAACATGGGTTGCATGGCGATACCATGCCAGTCTAATAAGCCGGAAGGGTTGATAAGTACGCGATCTCCCACAGAGGCGATGTAGTATGCCCCTTGGCTGTAAGAATCGGCGTACGAAACAATGAACTTTCCGCTGCTCTTGAAGTCCAACAGTGCGCCACGCAATTCTTGAAGTGTGGCAAAGTCCGATGAAATTGCACCGCCTTCAAGATAAATACCCTTGATGCGCTTGTCGTTCTTGGCTGTTTTCACTGCATCAATGAGGACGTCCAGTCCTTGTGATGAGGATTTCGAACGGCCGAGCAGTTGATTCAGCGGATTCTCTGAGGTGGAGCGGTCGACAAGGGCACCATTCAATTCAATGCGCAGAATAGAATTGTCGGCCACCGACTTCTTTCCACTGCCGGAGGCCATCATTGCGCCGAGCATCAAGAAGAACATGACCGTTGCAAACACGCCGACGCAGCAAATGCCGACGATTACGGCCAATACTTGCTTCAAAAAACTTTTCATCTTCGGGGAGAGGGAAAAAGGAGGGAAGTTGCGACAAGAAGAAGTCAATTCCCTCCGAGAGGTTGCTGAAAGAAATGCGAGATGATCCCTACGGTTCTGCTCGTTTGGCCGTATTTTTCTTATGAGAGGGACAGCTGTCTGAGCAAAGAGGGAGCACTCATTATATATAAGGGTTAGGCTGGTGTTTTATCGCAGCACTAGTTCGACGGGGCAGTGGTCGCTGCCGAAAATGTCGCTGTGGATGCACGCTGACTCGAGGCGGTCGTCCAAACGCTTGGAGGTAATGAAGTAATCAATGCGCCACCCTGCGTTCTTTTCGCGTGCTTTGAAGCGATAACTCCACCAGGAGTAGGCTCCTTCTGCGTCGGGATTGAAGAAACGGAAGGTGTCTGTAAATCCACTTTCGAGCAATTTGGTGAATTGCGCGCGTTCTTCGTCGGTGAAGCCCGCATTTTTACGATTCGATTTCGGGTTTTTCAAGTCAATTTCGCGGTGTGCCACATTCAAGTCGCCGCACATCACGACAGGCTTCTTCGCGTCGAGTGCCAAAAGATAGTCACGGAACGCGTCGTCCCACGTCATTCGATAGTCCAAGCGGCGCAAACCGTCTTGCGAGTTGGGCACATACGCCGTAACGAGGTAGAAATCTTCAAATTCCAAGGTCACCGCACGGCCTTCGTGGTCGTGTTCGTCAATTCCCAAGCCGTAAGTTACACTCAAAGGGCGGATGCGCGTAAAAATAGCGGTTCCGGAATAGCCTTTCTTTTTCGGCGTAGTCCCAATAACTCTCGTACCCTTCAAATTTGAGGTCGATTTGTCCTTCCTGCAACTTCGTTTCTTGCAGGCAAAAGCAGTCAGCATCGAGTCGAGCGAAGATTTCTTCAAAACCTTTCTCACGGCAAGCTCGGAGACCATTGACGTTCCAAGATATAAATTTCATGTAATGATAATGTCGTGTCAAATACGTTATAATGCAAATATAAGATTTTTTTTTCGTCTGTCCTGTGCTTCAAAATCGAAATGCAACAAATTATTCGTTTTCGTCGTCCCTGTCGATGAAAACACAGCAGATAGCCACGCGGAGAGGAGCGTTTTCGAGAAGAAGCGTACCATGTAAAAACAGAAATCGCCCCTTAGCCTTTGAGCATGCCCCACTTAACAAAGAAAACTGCTGATCATCTCGGAAAAGCACAAAACCATGTGCGTGGATGATCAGCAGTTTTCTGTATCAGGAGTTCGGATTGAACAATCTCTTTCGGGGCTCAGCAGGCTTGTGATGGGAATTCTGCAGTAACGCCAGCGAATCGAGATCCCTTGCTTCGTCATATTTCGCATCCAGGACTTGTCCGAAGAGATCATTCGGCGAAATAAAGTCGAATAGTGTCATACAAGAGCGAACTTTGAGTGTATCGATACGACCGAATACCTCAAAGGGGGACTGGGATGTATTGAGAAAAAGCTTGTGCGATTGCTCTGAGCCTGCCGCCTAAGACGGGATCAGCGAGATAGGCCTTCGCTTCATCAGCACAGGTGATGCCGTAGAAGTGAGAATTGTAAGAACTACCGAATCCTCTCATCTGGGGGAAGATAAACCAAATCCAGTGTCCTGTTTTTCGTCCGTTCTGCACCTCTTCAAGCGCCTTGTCATAAACTCCAAGGTCTTGCGCTTGTTTGAAGCGTTCTAAGTTATAGATATCCGCCATGTAACGATATGATTATATTTTTTTACTGCACTAAAGTAGGACAAAGGAGCAGTCCGCTCGTTTTTTTCTGTCATCGTTTGCCAGATTTGAACCAACTGAACACCGACCCTTTTCGCCGATTGACATCCAACGGGCTACCTTTGAATGTCTTTTGCTGCTGATACATATAGCCAAGAGGCACATTGTCACTAATCCAAAACTGATGGTCGTGGAAAGAGGGCAACAACTTAGCCGCTTCGATCAGGTTGCAATAAATAATGGGTTTGCGTCCTTGATATTTTTTTCAACGAGTATAGAAAGCGCTCTGAGGCGTTGTTTCTTCACCCTTTCCGACTCTTTACCGACAAACCCATCTTTCTCGTAATCCAACACGATCGGCAACGTTGTCAAACGCGTGTCAATATGCCCCACAAGATTGGCAAACTGCTTTTCGGCCGACACATTGTCGCGGAAGAAGTGGTAATAACCTAATTCAAAACCGGCGTCACGAGCAGCCTTGCCCACCCGTTTATAGGTGTCATCTTGGAAATGCGAACCTTCCGTTGCTTTTATATAGCAAAAGCAGTATCCCTGTTCGCGCAGATACGTCCAGTCTTGTTTTGAAAATCGGATATTATGATGAGAGATGTCTATTCCTTTTTCTGTATATCCCATTATGTGATAAGCCAGAAGCAATAAAATGGGAAGAACCTTCAGTAGGTTGACGAGTATTTTTCGCTTTCGAGTCATTAGTCATCAAAACATTGAAATTGTGTGGGGCGATGCGTTTGAGTTCCGAAATGACCTGCCCGGATTCTTTCACTTTGGTGGGCGAAGTAGACCATATCCCATTCGAAACCTCATTCTCTATTTTATTCCATCGCCTTGTCCGATGTTATCTCGTAGGCGAGTGAGGTAGGCTTCCAGTTTTTCTCCGTCTTTTTCAGCAATGATCTCGCTCAGTTCCGCCAGTTCGTCGCGAATCAGCTCCACTTGTTGCACAGTATGTGGGTTCCATAGTATTTCGCGCAGCAGTCCGTTGTCCTCGCCCAGCACACCGCGCGCGATGGCCAAGTGGCGTTTGAACGTTGTGCCCGGGGCTTGCAACTGCTTCATGGCCGCCGCGAAAAACAAAGGTCGAGACAAATGGTGTGGAGAGGGAGTAAGCCATCGTTTCGTCATGCTCGACAAACGAGAACTCGAAGACATTCAGCCCCAAACGCCGATAGAGATCGAGGAAAAAAAGGCGCCCCATGTGGTCGCCTTCGGTGATGACAATAGCATTCTCTTGACTCAGATTGTCCAGTCGCGCAAAGGTCGGGCCGAACATGGGATGCGTCGAAACATAGCGGCGGCCACATTGCGCATAGTAGGTTTGGAAATCCGTTTTCACCGAGGCTATGTCAGCGAGAATACAGTCTTTGGGGAGAAACTCCTCCACTTGGCGGAAAGCCTCAAGCGTATATTTGAGCGGGACGGCGTTGATCACCAATTCAGGGGCGAAATCCAGAATTTCTTCATGTTCGGTGAAGCGCAAGGCGTGATAAACGAAGCGTAACTTTTGTGCATCGGTTTCAAAAACGGCCACTTCGTGGCGGAAACTCAAGAGGTCGACGAAGAAACTCCCCATACGACCGGCACCGAGGACTAAGATTTTCATACGGCTGAGTGGGATTGCGAGAAAGCAGTGAGAAGCGAGCTCCACCAACCGCATCGATGCGATAGGAGGTGCATACTTCTGCGGCTCACTCCTTATTTATTCATCACTTCTACCTGTTGCGCGATGCTCTCTTCGTGGATCAGTTCAAAGAGTTCGCGCACAAAACGCGCGTTCACACCGCACAAACTGCCTTGTGCACCGCGTTTGTCCAAAATTTCTGAGTAGCGATTCGTCTGCACGATGGCCATATTGTGGTCACGCTTGTAGGCTCCGATTTCTCGGCTGATGCGCATGCGGCGCGCCAAGAGGTCGAGCAGCGCGTTGTCGCACTCGTCGATCTGTTTGCGCAGCGATTCGAGATTCTCCGTCAGATCGGTCACTTCGCGAATCACGAGTTTGTCGCAAATCAAGCCCAGCACATCGGGAGTCACCTGCTGCGAGGCATCGCTCCACGCCGCATCGGGACAACAATGGCTTTCTACGATCAGGCCGTCGAAGCCCAAATCCATCGCTTGCTGGCAGAGTGGGGCGATGAGTTCACGGCTACCGCCCGTGTGCGACGGATCTCCGAAAATCGGCAGGTTGGGAATGCGGCGACGCAGCTCAATGGGCAGGTGCCAGAGCGGAGGATTGCGATAGAGGCGCTTGTCGTAGCTCGAAAAACCGCGGTGAATTGCGCCGAGTCGGCGCACGCCGGCATCATTCAGGCGCTGAAGACCGCCGACCCAGAGTTCGAGATCCGGATTCACGGGGTTTTTCACCAGCACAGGGATGTCAACGCCGCGCAAAGCATCGGCCAATTCCTGCATGGCAAAGGGATTCACCACCGTGCGTGCGCCCACCCACAGCAGATCCATGCCGTGTTGCAGTGCCGCCTCCACATGTGCCGGCGTGGCAACCTCGGTGGAGATGAGCATACCCAGTTCTTCTTTCACACGAACGAGCCAAGGTAGTCCCGTTTCGCCCACACCTTCGAAGCCGCCGGGCTTGGTGCGCGGTTTCCATATACCGGCGCGAAATATTTTAAACCCATTTTTGAGCAGTTGCCGCGCCGTTGTCAGCACCTGTTCCTCAGTTTCGGCCGAGCAAGGACCGGCGATCACGGTCGGACGTGCCGCATCGATGCCGGGAAGAGAGAGGGGAGAGAGTTCGAGTTCCATATCGAGAGATGATTGAATTGCAAAAAAATAAAAAAATAAATCGTGAGTCAGCCTTTATCCGAACACGCTTTGCAGGCGAGAAAGTGCTTCGGCAAGTCGGTTTTCGTCGGCACACAGCGAAAGGCGCACATAACGACGCCCATTTTCGCCAAAAATGAACCCGGGCGTGATGAACACACGCGCTTCATGCAGGGCACGTTCCGTCAACACTTCTGCGTCATCGAGATGAGCGGGGATCTCGCCCCAAAGAAATAGCCCTGTTTGTTCACGGTCATATCGGCAACCGATGGTACTTTTAGGATGGCTTCCGCCAATTTGCGGCGCTCAGCATAGCGTTGCACGTTGTGTTGGCGGTGCCAAAGGTCGTCGTTGTCCACTGCCGCTGCGGCGGCTAACTGCACCGGGCGGAAAGTTCCCGAGTCGATGTTGGACTTCACTTTGAGAATCCACGAAACAAATTCTGCATTGCCTGCCAACATGCCCACACGCCATCCGGGCATATTGTGACTCTTCGACATCGAATTGAGTTCGATGCAGCAATCTTTCGCGCCGTCAACGGACAAGATCGAAAGCCGTTCGCCCTCGTTGAGGATGAATGAGTAGGGTTGTCGTTCACCACCACAAGGTGGCGACGATGGGCGAAGTCCACCAATCGCTCGTAGGTTTCGCGACAGGCGCGTGCCCCTGTGGGCATGTGCGGATAGTTACACCACAGCAAGCGCACCCGCGAAGTGTCCATCGCTTCGAGTTCGTCGAAATCAGGTTGCCATTGGCGTTCCGAGCGAAGATTGTAGGGCACCGGCTCTGCACCGAGCAGACGCGAGAGCGAAGTGTAGGTGGGATAGCCCGGATCGGGCACCAATACTTGGTCGCCGGCGTCGACAAAGGCCAATGTCGTGTGAAGAATCCCCTCTTTTGAGCCGATGAGCGGCTGAATTTCGCGCTCAGGATCTAACTCCACGCCGAACCATCGGCGATAGAAGCGCGCCATGGCTTCGCGTAGTTCACGTGTGCCGATCGTCGGTTGGTAAGCGTGCGCGCCGGGTTCACGAACGGCTTGGCAAAGGGTGTCGATCGTAGCCGGCGACGGGGGAAGGTCGGGGCAACCGATGGCCAAACTCACAATATCGTGGCCGGCGGCATTGAGGCGAGCCACTTCTTTAAGTTTGCGCGAGAAGTAATACTCTTGCACGTCGGCAAGTCGGCGTGCGGGGCGGACAGCGATGTTCATGGTGTGGGGGGATATTTAGCAGGCGGTGTATTCGCCTAAGATTTTGAGTTCGAGGGTGAGAGGGCGCATGGCTTCCACGCATTGGAGATAGCGGGCATACTCATTATAGGTCACATCAACATAAAAGCGGTACTGCCATTCGTGACCGATGATGGGGAGCGACTGAATTTTGGTGAGGTTGATTTTGTAGAAGCTGAGGATACTCAGCACGCGTGCCAGTGCACCCTCTTCGTGCGGCAGTGTGAAAACGAGCGTGGCCTTGTTGCGCAATGCGACACAGGGCACAGCATTGTCCCGTTCGCTGCTGCTCACCACCAAGAATCGCGTGAAGTTGTGCTTGTTGTCCTCAATGCCTCGCTCCAGCAGTTTGAGACCATACCGTCTTGCGGCATCGGCGTGACAGACGGCCGCGTGTCCGTGTCGGTGTTCGCGTGCAATGTCGGCCGCCGCGCCGGCTGTGTCGTGGGTTTCCACCACTTTGAGCTGCGGATGTCGCGCCAAATAGTGCCGGCACTGCATCAACGCCACGGGATGTGAGTTCACCTCGGTGAGTGTCGTCCAGTCGTCGTCGGGCAAGCACATCAATGCGTGCTCAATGTGCAACTTGTGTTCGCCCACCACGGTGACGGCGTTCTCGAGCAGCAGTTCGTAATTGTGAAGCAGGCTGCCGGCGATGGTATTCTCGATGGCCACGAGTCCCCAATCGGCCGATCCGTTGCGCAGGGCGTCAAACACCGCTTCGAAGGTGTTGCAGCAAATCATATCGAGGTCGGCATCGCCGAAATAGCGGCGAGCGGCAATGTCGTGAAACGAACCGAGGATACCTTGAATGGCAATGTTCATCGTAGTGTGGAGGATTGGGAGATGGAAAATGTGAGAGGGCGAGCCACTACTGCGGGCATAAAAAAAATCCCGCTTGTCGTAAGCGGGATCTAATCGTAGGCCAAGGCCTATATTCTTTCGTGACACTAACGCACGACTTCCCGCTTCACCCGGTAGGTAAAGTAAAAGAAGTAGCTATAAAAGTAGCGTTGCGTTGTCATTTTGTCAATTATTTGTGGTTTGATGAGGGCAAAAGTAAAGAAAACCCCACAACCGAGCAATAGGATGGTGTATTTTTTTGAGTAAAAACCTACATTTGCCCTTTTTCGAGGGCTGAAAACAGTACAATCGTTACCTTTATGATCGTTTTTGCTGCTCCAAGTAAAGATCGATCACCTCATGATGAAAATAAGGATCCCATTTTTCTACATAGGCACACACCGCGCCAATGAAACTTTCGCGCAGTTGGGTTGCTTTTACCATGTCAGAGAGGTCATTGCAAATCATGTATTCCGCTCCCCACAATTCTCGCTCGGCATCTGTAGTGTACGTTTCGGGGCAGCGCTCCTCGCCCTTGTAATACTTGCAAAGTTGAAGCAGTTTTTCTTTTTTTCATCGCAAAGAAGAATGAAGTTGATGCGTCAAATTTAGCATTTTCTACCGGTTCCCCCATGAATCGCAGCGTTAAAACCGAAGCCGGGGCTGAATAGCAGTTGAAAGTACGTCGCCGGGCGCCATATCGATAGGCAACAGCAACGAGATGAAAAGGAAAGTCCACTCGCCTTCGTTCAATGCTCCTATCGTTTGAGGGTAACGAGAAGTGCCGTTCTGTAAAGTCGTGGTCTTTCGACAAAAAGTCCACGTGTTTTTTTTATATCCCACGTGTTTTGCGCGAAAGTGGTGGACTTTTTCCGCGCAATGGGTATGTGTGATATCCAACCTGTGTTTCGGGGCTCAAAATCAGTCGAAAAGCGTCGCGCTTGTGAAGACTACACTTTTTATGTCGCGCGCTCGATTTTCCGCTTGCGCGGAATTTGGTCAAAAGCGCGAAAGCCCGTAACTTTGCCGTAATATGAAAAATAGACCAATTTCCCTCCCAATTGCTTGAGCGCGCCGTGTCGGAAACGGCCAAACTGCCGAGTGTGGGACGAAAAACCGCGTTGCGCCTTGTGCTGCACCTCTTGCGCAAAGATGCAGGCGTGACCCATGCGCTGGCTGACAGCCTGTTGCGGCTGCGCAACGAGGTGAAATACTGCACACACTGCCACAACATCAGCGACCACGAGGTGTGTGAGATTTGTGCCGACGAGCGCCGCAACCAAACGCAGATTTGTGTGGTCGAAAACGTGCAAAACGTGATGGCCATTGAGAGCACCGGTATCTATGCCGGCCTCTACCATGTGCTGGGCGGCGTGATCAGCCCCATGGACGGGGTAGCACCGGGCGATTTGACCATCGCTTCGTTGGTAGATCGTGTCCGCACGGGCAAGGTCAGCGAAGTGATCTTCGCCCTCAACCCCACGATGGAAGGCGACACCACCAATTTCTACATTTCTCGCCAGTTGGCGGCGGTGATGACGCCCGAACATCCGGTGCGCATGAGCGTTTTGGCGCGCGGCATCGGGGTGGGCGACGATTTGGAGTTCGCCGACGAAGTCACCCTCGGCCGTTCGCTCGTGGATCGCGTGGATCTTAAAAACTAAGTCAAGCACCATTGCCCCAACAGAGCGGTACTTGCTCGACAATCAAAATTATTTAGATGACTTATACTCACAAGACGGGCGTCTATGCCCTCTACCTTGCAGCCATCGTACTCGCTGCAGTGCTTTATTTCGCGTTGGACGGCACCGACCTGTGCGGCAACACGCCGACGTCGCGCTATGTCGTGAATCTCGTGTGCATCGCTATCACCGCGGCGGCCGTGTTTGTCGTGGTGTCGTGGGAGAAGTTGGGCTTCGTGGCTCGACAACTGCAATCGCCCGACGAAAGTACGGTGCGCCGCGCGGTGCGTGTGGCGCATTTTGTGCGCACGGGCGCTTTTGCGCTGACGCTCAACTTCAACGTATTGGCCTATTGTTTGGCTTCCTACGCTGAAAACCCCAAATACTGTGTACTCATTTCGCTCGTGCTGGGAATCATGGTTTTCCCCAAGTTCGACAAACACCATGAAATCTGATTGATATGCTGATCAAAACTGCTGAATTTGTCATTTCGTCGGCCAGAGCCGACCAGTGCCCGCCGACAGAGGGACGACCGGAGTATGCTTTCATCGGACGAAGCAACGTGGGCAAAAGTTCGCTCATCAATATGCTCACCGGTCGTAAGAAGTTGGCCATGACTTCGTCGACACCGGGCAAGACAATGCTCATCAATCATTTCGCGATCAACAACGAATGGTTTTTGGTCGACCTGCCCGGCTACGGCTATGCGAAGCGCGGCAAGAAAGAAATGGAGAAACTGCGCAACCTGATCGAGTTTTACGTACTCGAGCGCAAAGAACTGACTTGCCTTTCGTCTTGATTGACTCTCGCCTCACTCCTCAGCGCATCGACCTTGAGTTCATTCAGTGGTTGGGCGAAGAGGGCGTGCCATTTTCGATTATCTTCACCAAAGCCGACAAGAACAAAACCGGCGAACTGCGCAAGAATGTGAACCGCTTTCTCGACGAACTGCGCAAGGAGTGGGAGGAATTGCCTCCGCACTTTGTGACAAGCAGCGCACAAGGTCGCGGGCGCGATGAGGTGCTCGACTATATCGACCAAATCAACGCACAATTTCACGAAAACGCATGAACCGCTATGACGGCGTGCGGCGCATGAAGCGCATACTCGTGGCCGTGGCGGTGCTCATTGTCGGGGCTTCGTTGCTGGTTTCTCACCGCTTGATCACTGACCTCAAGGCCGAGGAACAAACCAAGATGGGGGTGTGGGCAGAAGCCATGCGCTCACTGACGTCGGCCGATGAGACAACCGATCTGAACCTCGTGTTACGCGTGATCAACGACAACCACACGATTCCGGTCATCGTGACGGACGAAAAAGGAACGGTGAGCACCTCGCGCAACCTCCGTCTGCACTACCGAAGTGCCGAGGATTCGGTGAAACAGGTGAGCGAAGCGCTGCAACGGCTCAAAGTGAGCGGCCACACGATGCGCATTGCCCTGAGCGAAAGCGGAGAGGGTAGTCCGCACGCGGCGGCATTGCACATCTATTACGGCGAATCGCTTCTCTTGCAGCGGTTGGCATGGTTCCCTTATGTGCAGTTGGGCGTGGTCACGGTGTTTCTTTTCGTGGCGCTGCTCGCTTTGCTCTCGACCAAGCGCGCCGAACAGAACAAAGTGTGGGTCGGACTCACGAAAGAGACGGCTCACCAGTTGGGGAACGCCCATTTCGTCGCTGATGGCTTGGATGGCGGTGATGCGCGAAGCCTATCCGAAGGATGCGCTCATCGACGAAATGGAGGCCGACGTGCGACGGTTGGAGATGGTGGCCGAACGTTTTTCAAAAATCGGCAGTGCGCCAAAACTGCGCCCCGAAGCGGTCGGCCCGATTGTGGAGCGCGTGGCGGAATACATTGGCCGACGCATTCCGAAGTCCGTGAAGTTGGAAGTCGACCTGCGTGACAAGGACGCGCTGATTCCCATTTCCGCGCCCTTGGTGGAGTGGGTGGTCGAGGTATTGTGCAAAAACGCCGCCGACGCCATGCCCGGTGTGGGACAAATTGGCATCAGCGGCGGGAAAACGGCCGACCGTTATGTGATTGACGTGACCGATACGGGCAAAGGCATCGAACGCAAGCACCACAAAACCGTGTTCCGCCCTGGCTTCACGACGAAGCAACGCGGTTGGGGCTTAGGTTTGTCGTTGGCCAAGCGTATTATTGAGGAATACCACCACGGTCGCATTTACGTGCTGCGCTCAGCACCGGGCGAAGGTACGGTGTTTCGCATCGAGCTGCCCATCAATTCGCAGTAGATGCCGAGTTTATAGAGATTGAACAAGAACAAAATCGGACGTTGTGAGAGCAGATTGCGCCGCAACGCCGATTTTGTCATTTTGAACAGTAGGCGATAGACGCCGTCCATGCGCCATCGGTGCAAACGACACCACGCTTTGGCCACTTTTGCGCGTTCCGTCATCGGCGCTCCCAAGCGAGCGAGGGTGCGGAGCGCGATTTCTGTTTGGTGCAAGAAGTGTTCGTTGGGATGAATGCCGAGATGGCGGAGGGGATTGTCGACCGGGAGAATAGAAAAGCCGGCCGCCGCGACTTCCCAACCGAAGAGGGCATCTTCGTAGCCGTAGTCTTTGCAGCGCGCCTCGTCGAAACGGACACGATCGAAGACCGATCGGCGGAAGAAAGCGTTGAAGACGGTAAACTCTCCCGCGGGATTTCGACGCCGATCGGCAAGTGTGCGATGGAGCTCGGCCTGCTTCTCATAGCGCCAGCGCAATTCACAGCCGGCGGGGGCTTCGGTGAGATTGGTGATGCTGCCGATGAGCACGTCGGCGGCTTCGCGCTGCTGCCAGTAGGAGAGAATGAAATCGTCGGTGCAGACTTCTGCATCGGAGTCCATGAACAATATATAAGGAAAGCGGGATTGCTCGACCAAATAATTCCGTGCGGCGGCTCTACCTACGTTTTCTGTAAGACGCAAATGCGTGCAGTTGGGCAGGAGTTCGATCATTTCGTTGCGCTCCACGATGCTTTCGTCAGGCGATGCGTCGTCGACAACGAGAATTTCGTAGTCGAATTCCGTTTCTCCATATTGCGCCTGCAGTTCTTCGCATTGTTTCTGCACATCGGCAACCAAACGCAGACAATCGACGTTGTAAGTGGGAATAAGTACTGAGATCATAAGAAACAATCTTCCGTATAACAAAAAAAGTGCACGCATTGCTCAAGGAGCGAAGCGTGCACTTTCTATGAAGGGGTGGGGCTTTGTCAATCGATTCACATATCGATCGACAAAAACACGTCTAATTTAGAGCGGCACACAATCAGAGTTTTGCTTCAAGTGCCGCGATCTTAGCGAGTGTGTCGGCCTCTTTCTTGCGCTCGAGGGCAACAACGGCTTCGGGAGCGTTGTTGACGAAGCGCTCGTTGGAGAGTTTGCCTTGAATGCTCTTCAAGAACTTGCGCAAGTGCTCGAGTTCGGCCTTCGCGGCTTCCTTCTCTGCCTCGAGATCCACGACATCACCGAGATAGAGGGCATATTGCGTGGTGCCGACGAGGAAAGTGGAGTAGCCGGCGCCCGAAACTTCTTCAGCCACCTTGATTTCGCTGAGAGAAGCCATCTTGCCGACGAGGGCATCGTAGGCGCTGACTTCGTTCTTGCCGACAACGGTGAGCGCGAGGACTTCGCGCGGCGAAATGTTCTTTTGTGCTCTTGCGGCACGCACACCGGCCACGATGCCCTTGATGGTTTCGAACTGCGCGATGAGGGCTTCGTCACCCGTACGGGGCGTATCGATCGTCTGCGGCGACACCATAATGCTTTCGCCTGCGCGGCGATCGGCAAGATGTTGCCACAACTCCTCGGTGATGAAGGGCATAAAGGGGTGCAAGAGGTGGAGCAGGTCGTCGAAGAAGCCGAGAGTTGCGCGATAAGTCGCAGCGTCGATCGGCGCTTGGTAGGCGGGCTTCACCATTTCGAGGTACCACGAGGAGAACTCGTCCCAAAAGAGACGATACACTTCCATGAGGGCTTCGGAGATGCGGTATTTCGAGAACAAGTCGGCAATGGTGGCTGCACTCTTGCGGAGTTGTGCGGCGAACCACTCCGTGGCTTGCTGAGAAGTGGCGGGTTGCGCGAGATTTTCGTCCACTTGCCAGCCCTGAACCAAGCGGAAAGCGTTCCAAATCTTGTTGCAGAAATTACGTCCTTGCTCACAAAGCGATTCGTCGAAGAGGATGTCGTTGCCGGCAGGTGCGGAAAGCATCATGCCCATGCGCACACCGTCTGCGCCAAACTGGTCGATGAGATCGAGGGGGTTGGGGGAGTTGCCCAAAGACTTGGACATTTTGCGACCCAACTTGTCACGAACGATACCGGTGAAGTAGACATTCTTGAAGGGCATCTTGCCGGTGTACTCATAGCCCGCCATAATCATGCGCGCCACCCAGAAGAAAAATAATATCCGGGCCGGTTACGAGATCGCTGGTGGGGTAATAGTACTCCAACTCCTCGTTATTGGGCTTATTGATGCCATCGAACAACGAAATGGGCCAAAGCCACGACGAGAACCAGGTGTCGAGCGCATCTTCGTCCTGACGCAAGTCAGAAAGTTGCAGGTCTTGTCGACCGGTCTTCTCGCGTGCCAACTGCAAAGCGGCTTCTGCGGTTTCGGCCACCACAAACTCTTCCTGTTCAGCGTTGGGGGCACTGATATAGTAGGCAGGAATGCGATGTCCCCACCACAGTTGACGGCTGATGCACCAGTCTTGGATGTTGCTAAGCCAGTTCTTATAGGTGTTTTTGTACTTTGCGGGATAGAAACGAATCTCGTCGTCCATCACGGGCGGCAAGGCGAGATCGGCAAAGTGCTGCATGCTGAGATACCATTGCATGCAAAGACGGGGTTCAACGGCTGTATCTGCGTTACGTTCCGAATAACCTACTTTATTGTCGTAGTCTTCCACTTTTTCAAGCAGGCCTGCGGCTTCAAGATCCTTGGCAATCTGTTCGCGCACGGCCATACGATCTTGACCGACGTACATTCCTGCGGCTTCCGAGAGCGTTCCGTCGGCATTGAAGATATCAATCGTTTCGAGATTGTGCTTTTTGCCGAGCATGTAGTCATTCGTGTCGTGAGCGGGCGTTACTTTCAGACAGCCGGTACCGAATTCGATATCTACATAGCGGTCTTCGATGACGGGGATTACACGATCCACGAGGGGGACGCGCACTTGCTGTCCCTTCAACCAACCGTTCTTCGGATCCTTGGGGTTAATGCACATGGCCGTGTCGCCCATGATGGTTTCGGGGCGCGTGGTTGCGACAATGGCATAGCGACCTTTCTCGTCACTATGGATGACTTCGCCCTCAACTCCCGTTGCGGCACCGTTATCTCCCTCAACATAATACTTGAGGTAGTAGAGTTTGCTTTTCTCCTCGCGATAGATCACCTCTTCGTTGGAGAGTGCGGTCTGCGCCTTGGGATCCCAGTTGACCATACGGAGGCCACGATAGATCAACCCTTTGTTGAAGAGATCAACAAAGACTTTGATCACGCTTTCGCTGCGCGTTTCGTCCATCGTGAAGGCGGTGCGATCCCAATCGCAAGAGGCACCCAACTTGCGAAGTTGCTTGAGAATGATGCCGCCGTGCTCTTCTGTCCAATCCCAGGCGTGGGCAAGGAACTCTTCGCGCGTCAAATCACGCTTGCGAATGCCTTGTTTCGCCAATTTATTGACCACTTTGGCTTCAGTCGCGATAGAAGCGTGGTCAGTGCCGGGCACCCAGCAAGCATTCTTGCCTTCCATGCGAGCACGACGTACGAGAATATCCTGAATCGTGTTGTTCAGAATATGTCCCATGTGCAAAACGCCGGTAACATTGGGGGGAGGAATGACAATCGTGTAAGGCCTGCGCCCGTCGGGCTTAGAACTGAAAGTTTATGGTCGGTCCAGTAAGCATACCACTTACTTTCCACTGCCTCGGGGGCGTATTTCGTGGCTAATTCCATATATAGATCAATATTCTTTGTGTCGTAATAAGAAAAGTAATGATGCAAAGTTACGCATTTAGCAGCAACTATCGCTGTAACAGGCTTATATTTTGCCCAGAATGCGGTCGATAACCCAGTTTGTTGGCGTGGCGCTCACCGCATCGCAGGTGCAAACAGTATGTCCATGGAGATGTCCCATGATTTCACGCAACAATGGGACTTGAACATGCTCCGGATTTTCGACAACCAAGTGACGCTCACCACATTCGCACTGAACATGGATGGGAGCATAGGGTGAAAAACGGAAAAAGAGATTTGGCCGCGGTCGCCAATGAGGAGGATTCTGTCTTCTTTCGCGCTCTCGTGCGCCACAAAGCACCACGTTCCCGAAGCCGGCATGCCGTCTGCAAAACGAAAAGCGGCACTTACTGTATCTTCGGTGGGGTAGAGTCCGCCACGATTGGCAGTGTACCCTGTGGCCTCCACTATGGGACCAAATAATTGCTGGAGCAAATCTAATTGATGTGGCGCCAAATCATAAAAAAATATCCCCCACCGGCGATATCGGGTTGTAGGCGCCAAGGTAAATCTTTGGAACTATAATCCAAATCACGCGGCGGAACCGCGAAACGGATTTGTGCGGAGAGCACTTTCCCGATCGTCCCTTCCTCCAACAATTGACGTACGCGGTCGAAGTAGGGAAGGTAGCGCCGATAGTAGGCCACAAAAACACGGGCGGCGCACTTCTGCTGAGATATGGTTGATGCGAAGACAGTCGGCATAGCTGGTGGCAAGTGGCTTTTTCTACGTAAACAGCCTTGCCGGCTTTGAGCGCCATGATCGCAAAGATGGCGTGTGTCGACGGAGGGGTCGCAATATAAACAGCATCTACGGCGGGATCGTTCACAAGATTCTGCGCATCGGCATACCAATGGGCTATTTTGTGACGTTCGGCAAAGGCTCTCGCACGAAGTCCGTTGCGACTCATCACCGCAACGACTTCTGCGTCGGCTAACTCTGTGAAAGCCGGTAACATTTTCAGCTCTGTGGCCTGACCACAGCCGATAAATCCCCAGCGTATGGGAACATGTCTGTCCATTAAATTTATTTCTTGTTGAATGCTGCGAGCAAGAGAGAAAGCAATGCCAACTCTTCTGGGAAAAACGAAGTCAGGCTTTCACGACTTGCATAGAGTATTTTCGAAAAGTATAAAACGATGGCGAAGTCCTACACGACTTTATCGTGTCGAAGGACTCAATCGCTTCTTTCCACCACCAATATAAATTTGATTGGGTGGAAGTGGGCTTGAAACTCTTCGTCCACTCAAATCATAGAGGGGAGTTTCGGCATCTTGTGTGACGGCTTGTGATTGAGGCAAGCCCACCACGCTATAATCATCGTAGCTGAACGTCATCGTGCTGTCTTCATTGGTGCGCATACCATAGAAACGATGGCGAGAAGTTCCCTTGTACCAGAAGAAACGAGGCGTGCTTTCTACAGAAAACTCCTTGGCTTCGCTCAAACCGGGAAAGAAATCGCCGCGATACTCATCCAAATGTTTTGCCTTCGCAGCACTTTGCCATATTCCATCTGCACGAACAATACTACAGCGCAGGTGTTGTTGGTTCGTATTCACTGCATTGAGCGCCCAGTTGTCAGCATCGTAGTCAATGTGGTAGAATAACATCCCTTGACCGATGCCTTTGGGAAACCAACGCGAGGGTTGGCGGTTTTCCAAGATGTAGTATTCTGCAGAACGATCCGAGTTTCGCAACAAATAAGCTTTGGGGTGGGTAGAAGAAGACTGCGACAGCGAAGCAATGGTCAGTTGTCCATTAGCAACTTTCAATTCTTCAGGTTGTAACCACCCTAAGCACGCACGTTCGTAGGCCGAATAGCCCATCGGGGCGTAGCCATCGTTCCAATACTGCCCATAGTCCATCACATCCAAGAGGTCGGGTGTTTGATAATCGAGTGGACTGCCACTCGTTGAATAGAAGTCCGGCAAGCCCAATGCGTGTCCCAATTCGTGACACAGCACACCAATTCCGTCGAGCGCCACATGGTCAACAACAGGATAGCCGTCTTTCATCACCACTTGTCCATTTTCTCGCTTATAAACCGGCGTCAATTCATTCCCCACAAAGTAACTATTGAAAGCAACACCATTGACGCGCGTATATTCGGCCTTATAATGTGCCCAAATGAAATCTTCGCTACCTCTGGTTTTGGAGTTGTGTTCTCCTTCTCCGGCGAAAATGAAGACAACTAGTGGAACAGCATTTCCATTGACAAAGGGGGTGAACTTCATCCCTTGCTTTTGAGCCAAATCTAGCGCTTCATTGTAGAATTCATAGATATTGCCGTTCTTGCTATTGCCGATATTCGCGCCATAGAAGGAGCGAGGGCGCGAAAGACGCACTTTTCCCAAAACATCAAACTCCGGAGTGAATCGACCATAGCTCTGGTCTACAAAATAATCGCGCACACTTCCTCGCGAACTTTTGTTCTGACGATAGCCCGGTGCGTTGAATTGCTGATTAAACCTTCAATTGTAGACTTTTCGTTGAAAGAAATGTCGGCAAACTCCACGAGTACTACCGGAATTCGTTGCTTTCCGATGCTCGGTAGCGTACCCAAAGCCGTTTGTCCCAAGCGACCCAGTCCGTCTTCGGAAATCGTATGGAAAGAGCGTGTGGCACGTTGTGGAGCTTGGTATGGACAGCGCATTTCTCCACCTCCGGGGCGAGAAAGTCCCAAACTATCCAACGCTACTGACGAGATTTTGCCGTCTCTGTCCGATACCAGAATGCGTCGCACAGGCTGCGTGGCCAGCGCAGCGGTAATAGTTGTAGAAAGGAGGCAAGTAAGGGCGAGAGATTTAGTCATAGCGAGTGATAGTGCAAGCCCACAATACGGCGGTAGAGGGCAGTGATTTCAAATACGAGAATGCCGACAGCAGAAAAGGCAGCTGCCGCCACATATACCCAAAGCGGTACGTTCGATTCGTTGAACATCAATTCGGATAAGGCGCTTTCAACGAGGCCTACTCCAATCAATACGAGCGGAAGCGCCACCAATCCGATAATAACAAGCCACATGGAAGCATCCAATGTGAAACGCAACAAGCGTTTGTCCGTAGATGGTTTCATTCTTTCAGGCATTAGCGTCCATCGTTGAGAACGCAGCATCCGCAATGTCGCGCGATGCGCGGAATACAAAGAACCTAATAAGAGAAATCCACCTATTGTGGTGCAAATGAGTCCCGGCCAGTCTAAACCGATGGCACTGAAAGCCACACTCGGTTCGACATTTTCCAACATCAAGGCCAGCATCGGCGCGAGACAGTGATATACGGCGGAAGCCAAACCGACTGCGAGAATCGCAGCAGACACTGCGCTCAATAAATAAGGGAGACCGATTTGACGAATAGCCGTGTGCCGGCGTCTGGCTAAGATGAAGAAGGCTTTACGATAGGCGTTCATTTCAATATACTTGATGGTGCAAAGCAAAGGTAAGAAATCTTCAGTCAACTTCAAATACTACGCGCTTGAAAAATTGGCTTCTCTCGCTTACATCCAACAGTTTGTCATCAACAGCCTGACATTTTCCTGCAAAAGCTTCGCTTGAATCGCTTGACCTCTATGGCATGCGCTGCAAACTCTGTCGGAGAGGAAGGCAAGAGGGGAGAGTCGTGCCTCTACTATACTTCATATTATATTATTGCTGTCCGGTAAACTTCAAAACGGCAGAAAAATGGCTCACCCGACATTTGGAGCGATGCGGCAACTACTGAGAGACCTTTTTTTCATCTGAGTTCGGTCTGGCCTCTCGATCATGGATTCCACCGCCTCACACCTCAGCTCCCACTTCAACCTCCAACGCGCGCGCATTACGCGCGCGTCCGGCGTTTTTCGTTATTTGCCTTCACCTCTTCACCATACGACGGTAAGAACCTATGAAACAGCGACTTGTGTGTGAAGGCTTTCACCCTTTTTTCCTTCACCGGTGAAGGCAAAAAGCATAATCCTTCACCCGCAAAACTCTATGTATCAATAAATTGCAGGTGAAGGTGAAGGGTGAAGGCAGGAATTGCGAACTCGCTGAGTGCGCGATGCGCAGGGGCGTGTCCGTCCGCGCGTACGAAGCTGCGGAGGGAGAAACGGCGAGTGGCTGGGTGGGGAAGAAGCCTGCGTCGTTTTTCCCCAAAAAAGGGGAGGAAGAAGAGAAAAGAAGGGGCGTTTCGCAAGAAAGTCCACAAGTTTTTATTCGATCTCTCCCTGTTCCCAAAAAAACGAAATATTTTTTTCTCGTGAAAGATTCGATTGTTCGAAACTAAAGTCTTACTTTTGCGCTTGATAAAACACAACTTTCCCTTCATCCCGCCGCACTGCGGTGTCCATATAGCGCAAAGTCGAGGTACTTTTCCCGACCCTCCGGCGCAAACGCTCTTTGACTTACTGAACCATCAGGATTTTGCCTTATCCCGACCTATCGGAATAGCCTCCAAAGACGCTCCCCCTCCCAATCGGGAGACATTTGCACGACTGCGACACGCCCCTGGTTTGTACGGAAAGAAGGAGGAGCAAAAGCCTGTTTTTCTTCCACAAGAAAAAGGGGTACTCGCTTTCTTTGGACAATGCGCTTTGGGCAACCCCATTCGTTTCTTGTCCTGCCCCCATGCGGCGAATCCGATTATCATTGATAGATTTTTTTGGGGGCTTGCTTTCTGAAAAAGAAAACCCGAAGTCCTATTCAGAAGGGCTTCGAGGTGGATTTTTCTGCCGTTTTGAAGTTTACCGGACAGCAATTATTTACAACAACAATCTCTGCCTCCGTTTCCTGCAAATTGCGCACAAAACATACCACGTCACACCGAAAAGAAAAACTCCACTTCCCTCAAAAAGTGGGAAGTGGAGTATAAATCAAGAAGTGCGAAGAATTATTCGCCCTTTTCCATCTTAGCTTTGAGCGCAGCGAGTGCGTCGTTGTCGCCGAGGAGGTTAGCAGCAGCCTGGTTGTTGAGAACTACAGCTTCTTCCTTGTTGGCGCGAGGAGCAGCAGCGCGGCGGGGCTTCTTCTCGGTACGTTCAGCCGATACGCTTTCGTCGAACGTGCGCGTGTGCGAAAGGAGGATGCGGCGGCTGTCCTTGTTGAATTCGAGCACCTTGAAAGCAAGCTTCTCGTTGAGCTGAGCCTTCGAACCGTCTTCCTTAACGAGGTGACGAGGAGTTACGAAACCTTCAACGCCATACTGGAGCTGAACAACAGCACCCTTGTCGTGAAGTTCAGTGATCGTACCTTCGTGTACGCTACCTTCGGTGAACACAGTTTCGAATACATCCCAGGGATTTTCTTCGATCTGCTTGTGGCCGAGGCTGAGACGACGGTTGTCCTTGTCGATTTCGAGCACCTTCACTTCGATGGGAGCGCCAACCTGCGTGAATTCGCTGGGGTGCTTCACCTTCTTCGTCCAAGAGAGGTCGGAGATGTGGATCAGACCGTCAACACCTTCTTCGAGCTCTACGAACACACCGAAGTTGGTGAAGTTACGCACCTTAGCCGTGTGCTGCGAACCAACGGGGTACTTCACTTCGATATCCTTCCAGGGATCTTCCTTGAGCTGCTTGAGACCGAGCGACATCTTGCGATCCGTGCGGTCGAGCGTGAGGACAACAGCTTCCACTTCGTCGCCCACCTTGAGGAAGTCCTGAGCAGAGCGGAGGTGTTGGCTCCAAGACATTTCAGAAACGTGGATGAGGCCTTCAACGCCGGGAGCAATTTCTACGAATGCACCGTAGTCAGCCATTACCACTACGCGACCTTTAACCTTGTCGCCGACTTTGAGGTCAGCATCGAGTGCATCCCAGGGATGGGGAGTGAGCTGCTTGATACCGAGCGCGATGCGCTTCTTCTCTTCGTCGAAGTCGAGGATAACCACCTTGAGCTTTTCGTCGTCCTGCACCACTTCGCGGGGATTGCTTACGCGACCCCAAGAGAGATCCGTGATGTGAACGAGACCGTCAACGCCACCGAGGTCAATGAACACACCGTAGTTGGTGATGTTCTTAACCGTACCTTCGAGCACTTGACCCTTCTCGAGCGTGCTGATGATCTGTTGCTTTTGAGCTTCGAGTTCAGCTTCGATGAGTGCCTTGTGGCTAACCACAACGTTCTTGTACTCTTGGTTGATCTTAACCACTTGGAAGTCGAGGGTCTGACCAACGTATACATCATAGTCGCGGATGGGCTTAACGTCGATCTGCGAACCGGGAAGGAAGGCTTCGATGCCGAATACGTCGACGATCATACCACCCTTCGTGCGGCACTTGATGTAACCCTTGATGATTTCCTGTTCTCGAGAGCCTGGTTGATGCGCTCCCACGACTTGCTTGCGCGAGCCTTCTTGTGAGAGAGGATGAGCTGACCCTTCTTGTCCTCGAGGTTTTCTACGTACACCTCTACCTTGTCACCGATCTTGAGTTCGGGATTGTAGCGGAATTCGTTGGCGGGAATAACACCATCGCTCTTAGAGCCGATGCGTACCACAACTTCGCGCTTCGTGATGTCGGTGATTTCACCTTCTACCACTTCGTTTTCGTGCACGTTGTTGAGCGTCTGTTCGTAAGCCGCTTCAGTAGCCTTGTGGTTTTCGCCGGTGGCAACAGTGCCGTTTTCAAATGCATCCCAATCGAAATCTGCGAGAGGAGCAACGTTTTTGAGATTCTCCATTAATGTTAGTTAGTTGATAAATGTGGATAATTAAAAGCCCGTGTCGGCCGCGTCCGAGTGTCCATATTGGAGAAAGAGGGCTGCGCTCGTGATGTCGTGGCACGACAACGGAAATTCAAACAGTGCCGAAACACCGCAATGAATCGTCTGCAAATGTAGGCGTTTTTTTGAGATGGGTGGATTTCAAAGTAAATATTTCGCTGTAAGTGAGAGATTTTTCGCCTTTTTCTGCGTGCTTTGTTGAGCGAAAATTGTACTTTCGCCCCAACAAAACTCCACAACTTATGAAGAAAAACGCTCCAACTTTTGGCTGCAACCTCCCTCTTGGTCTTCGCAGCCTGCACCTCCAAGAAAAGCGATAGCCCCATTCAAAACACGGCAGACAGCACCGCAGTGGTGCAAGACTCAACCCAAACAGCCGATTCCACCCTCTACGGCACGGCGACCGACGATTGGGGCATGAGTACTTTCGCCCTCAAGACAGCCGACGGCCGCGAAGTCGAAGTGGTTCGTACTCGCAACGACGGCACGCCGGCCGAGATTTTTGGCGATTTGGAGCCGGGCAGCGAATATGCCATCACAACCACCGACAACGGGGCATCTTTGGGCACCGCCATCAACCTCACACAACTAAAAAAAGCATTGTGGGCGACGACTTCAAAAATCGTGAACGGACAATTATACCTCCATCCTTCCCAACAAGCCCAGGCCGTAGAAATTGTGAAACTTGATGCCGATAGTTTGGTTGCCAAAGGAACAACAGAAGTTTACCGTCTCGGAAAGCAAAAACATTGATGACGTCGAACAGCAAACCCATACGCATATATAAAGCCTCCGCAGGATCGGGAAAAAAACCTTCACGTTGGCCGCCGAGTTCATCGCCAACCTGCTGAACGATTTCGACACTTTCGACAACGCGCACCGCCATCAGTTCGCCATTACCTTTACTAAAAAGGCCACCAACGAGATGAAAGAGCGTATTTTGCAGTATCTCTACGACTTAGCCTACAACAAAATGGCCAACGTGGGGATGCTCGCCGCGGTGCGTGCGCGACTCACGCAACCACTGAGCGACACGGCCATCTGCGATCGGGCAAAAAAAACACTTCATCAGATTCTTCACGGCTACGACCACTTCCGTGTGATGACCATCGACTCCTTTTTTTCCAGTCGATGCTTACCTCCTTGGCACACGACCTCGGATTATCGGCCGGCTTTCGCGTGGAACTCAACGACAAGAACACGACAAGCCGCGCAGTCGAGAAGATGTTGCGCGAATTGCGCCCCGGTTCGCAGGAGTTAGCTTGGGTGACTCGTTTCGTCGAAGAGCGATTGGAAGATTCCAAAAGCTGGAATGTCAGTTTTCCCCTCAACGAACTGGCCGCCGAACTCACAAAAGAGGTCTATATGACCAATGCCGATCGACTTCGTGCGCTTCCCCTCGACAATACCACCATCAAAGACTACCGTGCCGACATCAATGCCCTCAAACAAGGCGCTCAAAAGCGCATGCAAGCGGAAGCCGCGCAACTGGATGAACATATCACGGCAAACGAGGGGTACACCAAACTCAGCAGAGGGAAAGACTCTTTCCAAGGCTTCCTGAAAAAATATATTGATTGGGACTTTGGAAAAACCGGTTCGGTGAATAAGGTCAAAACCGACACCATCGACAAGTTCATAGCGGATCCCGTTTCCAAACTCAATAAGAAATACAAAGGGCCGTGCAACACTTGGGTAGAAAGTCTCGCAAAAGATTTTTGCCGCTTTCCGCCAATGCGTAGACAACGAGTTAAAAACAATCAATTCGTGCGAGCTGAGTCTGCAAAAGCTCAACTCCCTCCGCTTGCTTGACAACATCGATCGCGAAGTCCGTGCACTCAATCGAGAAAGCAATGCCTTCATGTTGGCCTACACCCCTTTGCTTTTTTTCACAAGCTCGTGGGCACGGACGAAGTCTCCTTCGTCTTTGAGCGCGCCGGCACGAACTTCCGGCACATCATGATCGACGAGTTTCAAGACACCTCCCACCTTCAGTGGGAAAACCTCAGTCACCTCTTTTGCGAAACCACATCGACCGGCAACAGCAGCATGATAGTGGGCGATGTCAAGCAGGGCATTTACCGTTGGCGCGGAGGAGATTGGAACACCCTCGCTCAGTTTCGCGACGACGCCAACACCGAGATCAACCACCTCGAAGCGAATTATCGCAGTGGCGAGCGCATTGTGCGTTTCAACAACCGACTTTTTTTGTTCACGCGGCACAAGTGCTCGACGAAGACGGACTGGACAAAGCGCAAACCATCACCAACCTTTACGCTGAAAAGGAAGTGGAGCAAGTGCCGAAGAACGACGGTGGTTTCGTGCGCGTCCATATTCTCCCCAAGCCCAAGAAGGCCAACCCCGAAGAGGGCGATGCCGCTGTCGATCCCGTCGGCGAAGCGAACGATGTAGAGCAAGAATTGGCCGAACAAATCATTCGTTTGCGCCAAGCCGGCATCCCTTATGACAAAATGGCCATCCTTGTCCGCGTCAAAGCCGAGGCTCAACGGCTTTTGTCCTTCTTTGCCACGCTTTCTGCTCACGAATACTTTACCAACGACCCCATACAGTTGATGTCCGACGAGGCTTTTTTGTTAGAGTCCTCACCGGCTGTGCAAACCATCCTCCATACGCTCCGCTTGGTGCTGCACTCCGACGATGGAGTAGCGCGCGCTTACGTCGAAGCCCACAGTTCGCCGGAGCAACACGCCGAGGTGTTCGAAAAAATCCACCAATGGCAGGGCGAGTTCTACCGCAATGTGCCGTTCTACGAACTCGTGGAACAAATCGTAGAGCTCTTTGCACTCAATGCACAAAAGGGGCAAGCGCCTTATCTCTACGCTTTCTTGGATGCCGTCATCACCTTCCTCGAAGAGAACATCCCCGACATCGCCACCTTCCTAAAATACTGGGACGAGAAGCTACATGAGCAGAGCATCCCTCTGCCGCGGCCAAGGGCGTGCGCATTCTCACCATCCACAAGTCAAAAGGGCTCGATTTTCACACGGTTTTCATTCCCTATTGCAACTGGGATATCGAGAAAGACCGAAATTCCGATCTCTTATGGATAGAACCCGAAGAGAGTCCCTACAACAAAATACCCTTACTGCCGATAGCGCTCAACAGCAAGACGGCCAACAGCATCTACGCTCCGCACTATGTGCAGGAACGCATCAGCCGCCGTGTCGAAAAATCTCAACATCGGCTATGTCGCCTTCACCCGCCCGCGTCAAAACATTGTCGTCATCGCGCCCTACAAGGGAGTAACACCTTCCGCGAGGTACTTGCCGCCGCATTGTGGCGCACCACGCAGGAAAACGAGGAGTTGAAATCGTGTTTGTCCATCAGTCACCTCGGCCACATGCCCGAAGATGACGATGCCAACAGCAAAAAAACGGCAATGCGCCTACTTTTTTTCCACCGATGGCGAACTGCTGTTTGAATGGGGCACGCCCTCTCATCTCGAATGCGAGACCGACAGCGTGAAGAAAGAGAAAACCAACCCTCTTCTCTTCGACCCCGCTGCCGAAACGGTGCAATACGCGCTCAACGACCGCAAGGTGCAAGTCGTGCAGTCCAACAGTGCCCACCTCTTCAACGCCCGCCTGCTCGAAGACGCCGATACACATGGCGAAATCGAGCAACTCGAAGCACGTCGTCGCGGCGAAATGCTGCATGCCATTCTCGAAAAGGTCGACACAGCCGACCAAGTCGATGCCGCCGTCAATCGTTTTGCAGCCGAAGGCCGCTTGGTCGATAACGCAGATGCCGCTACGGTCATCCAACAACTCACCGAAGCCTTGGCACAGCCCGTAGCTCGCGAGTGGTTCGACGGCTCGTGGAGTCTATACCGCGAACGAAACATTTTGCGCAAGGGCAAAATGCCGCAACGTCCAGACCGCGTCATGGAACGCAATGGCGAAACGGTCGTTGTCGATTACAAGTTCGGCGCACCGCATCGCCGACATCACGAGCAGGTGCAGCAATACTGCGCACTGCTCACACAGATGGGGCGGCGCAACGTCCGCGGCTTTGTTTGGTATGTCTACACCGGGCGAATCGACACCGTCGAATTGGAGCCCGAACTCTTCCAAAACTGATCCTCTGCAACCGTGTTTTCGGACGAAACGCGTTGGCCATTTCCCGAAATAGAGTGAGGCAAGAAAAAAACAGTCCACTTTTTTTCATCAAAGTCGTGAAGTTTCGATCGGATCTTCGCGACTTTTTTCGTAAGTCCTCAACTTTTCCTGCCCCTTTCTCCCCCTTTCGGCTCAATGTGCAAAAGCCCCCTCACGGAAAGCCCCAAAACACAGCACATTTGTTCACTTTTCCGTGCAAAGGCTTTGTAATGTGTGTGCTTATCGCTACATTTGCAGTGGAGACCACGGATGTTTCAACAAGAGCACGGCCTTACCGAAAAATTAAGCGCCGCGCGGTTATTGTGTCCCTCTCATTTTTTTCGCCACCATCGGCGATGAACGCAGGGCACAAGGCAGCGTTGTGGAAGCTCCTCAGAACGTAAAAACGTAAATATATCTATCATACACTCACAACATCATGACAATCGATACTTGCAACTTCGCAGGCCGGAAAGCCATCGTACGTGTGGACTTCAATGTGCCCCTCGACGAGAACGGTAACATCACCGACGACACCCGCATCCGCGGTGCGCTCCCCACCCTCAAGAAGGTGCTTGCCGACGGCGGCGCGCTTATCATCATGAGCCACATGGGTAAGCCCAAAGGCCAGGTAAACCCCAAGTTCTCTCTCGGTCAAATCAAAGAAGCCGTAGCTGCTGCGCTCAACGCCCCCGTGACGTTCGCCCCCGACTGCGCCAAAGCACAGGAAGCAGCCGCAGCCTTGAAGCCCGGCGAAGTGCTTCTGCTCGAAAAACCTCCGCTTCTATCCCGAAGAAGAGGGTAAGCCCGTAGGCATCGACAAGGAAGATCCTGCTTACGACCAGGCAAAGAAAAGAAATGAAGGTGCGTCAGCAAGAGTTTGCCAAGACTTTGGCTTCTTATGCCGACTACTATGTGATGGATGCCTTCGGTACGGCTCACCGCAAGCACGCTTCGACCGCTGTCATCGCCGACTACTTCGACGCCGACCACAAGATGCTCGGTTACCCTCATGGAGAAGGAAGTCGAAGCTGTCGACAACATCCTCAAAAAAACATCAAGCGCCCCTTCACCGCCATCATGGGTGGTTCGAAAGTGTCGACCAAAAATCGGTATCATCGAGAACCTCATGGACAAGGTCGACAACCTCATCCTCTGCGGTGGTATGACTTACACCTTCGCTCGCGCACTCGGTGGCAACATCGGCATATCGCTCTGCGAAGAAGATAAGCTCGACCTCGCGCTCTCCATCATCGAGAAGGCCAAAGCCAAGGGCGTAAATCTTGTCCTGGGTACGGACTGCGTAGCCGGCGACGCTTTCAAGAACGACTGCAACACGCAGGTGGTTCCCGTCAACGCCATTCCCGATGGCTGGGAAGGTCTCGACGCAGGTCCCGAGAGTCGCAAAGCTTTTTGCCGCTGTCATCGAACCCGCTAAGACAATTCTCTGGAACGGTCCCGCCGGTGTGTTCGAATTCGACAACTTTACGGCCGGTTCGCGCGCCATTGCCGATGCGATTGCCGTTGCCACGAAGAACGGTGCCTTCTCGCTCATCGGCGGTGGTGACTCCGTAGCCTGCATCAACAAGTTTGGCATGGCCGACCAAGTGTCTTACATCTCCACCGGCGGCGGTGCGCTGCTCGAAGCCATCGAAGGTAAGGTGCTCCCCGGCGTTGCAGCCATCAAGGGCGAATAATCCATCGCTTTCTTAGCATAACCCATTCAAAGTTACGGAGTGCGCAACGCCACACGCGTTGCCACACCGTAACTTTTGCTTTTTCTACATGTCGCATTCCTTTTTCTCCTCCCTACGCGTTCTCCGTGTGAGCGCCCTCGGAGCCTTGTGCCTGACGATGGCCGCTTGTCATCGCACCGGCGCATCGATTGAGGTCGGCGAGCGCCGTGCCCCCGACGATAGCACTTCGCTTCGCATTGCTTGCACCCCTACTGCCGAAAGTCTACCGTTCTATTATGCCGTTCGCAGTGGCATTTGCGACTCGATCGGTCTACCGCTGCGCGTGAAAACGTACTTTGCCCAATTTGATGCGGACACCGCACTCCTCGGCCGCACTGTCGACGGCGGAGTCACCGACCAATATCGCGCGGCCTACTATCGTTCGCGCGGTAAGATGCGCGATTTCGACCGTTTTCTCTCTCTCGATGGACGTTGGTCGCTGGTGGCCGGCGGTCGTTTGCGCATTCGCGAACTCCGCAACCTCAAAGGACGCACCGTGGGCATGGCACGTTTCGCCAATTCCGACCACTATATTTCGCGTTTGCGCGACAGTTTGCGCCTGAAAAGCGACGATCTCTTCTACGCACAAATCAACAGTTACAGAATTCGTTTGCTCATGCTGCAGAATGAGCAAATCGACTGCGCTGTGCTTCCCGAGCCTTACGCCTCGCGCGCCTTGGCCGAAGGCAATGTGCGCCTGTCTGCGGCGCGACCCGCCGAGATGCAAATGTCGCTCTTCCTCCGTCAGCGCACGCTGCGCAACAAACGCCACCACGAGCAGGCACAACTCTTGCGCAAAGCCTATAATTTGGCCGTGGTCGCCCTCAATAAGGGGCGTTCTCCGCATTTAGACACCGTGCTGGTCAGAGATTACCAAGTTCCGGCCAACCAACTCTCGGCCATTCGACTTCCACACTACGAACCGGCGCACTAATCCGCCCCAACCACACACTCTCGTTATGAATTCTGTCACCTATCTCACACTTCGCGAGGACACCCTGCGTGCTCTGCGTGAATTTCGGCTCGCTGATGCCCTCCGTTCACTCAATGGACAGCTCCGGCAACTGGCCGGCGCGGACGAACTGCAACACCGCCACAGGGTCTTGGAGAATGTGTACACACATTTTTCTCAGCGAACTGCAAGCCGGCGGGGGAGTTCCCGGGGTAAAAAAACGCAACACTTGGCGCTCTTGCAGGAAACTTACCGTCTCACAGACGATTTGCATCGCTACTATCGCTTCGAGTTTGCCTGCGGCTTCGTGCGCCCTGAGAAGGAGGTGGACGGACGTGTGGTGCGCCACCACTTATTGGCGCAAGATGAAACTCGACCTACAGTGCGTTCGGTCTTCGACGGCCAAGCTCCGAACGAAACGCTCTTCAATGTGCTTTGGACCGCGCCGCAGTGGAGTGAGGAAGATGCGGAGGCGGCACAGCTTTTTCTCTACCGCGATACGGTTGATGCCGAGCGGCGCGCAATGGCAGCCTCGGCCGTCACCTTGCGCCTCTTCGCTTCGTTCGATGATCGGCAGTTTGCGTGGTTGTGCGAAGCCGTGACGCGGAAAACTGACGCCGTGCTCCGCGTACGTGCCCTGACGGGCGCCGTACTTGTGGCGGCAAAACAACAAACGTGGCTTCCGCTTTTTCCCCGAATCGCAAGCCGCGCTCAAAAACGCTCGTGGGCTCCTCTTATATGCGCCGTTTGGCGAAGACACTGCAGTGCGCTTTTTGGACAGCGCAGGAAACGGTGAGCTTCAATCGCCACTTGGTGAAAGACTTACTTCCCTTGATCATCGAAAGCCGAAGCGCTTTTCCGGCCTCGGTAGAGGAGGTGGAGCGCGTTCTCTATGAGGGAGAAGATTTGTCGCAGGAAGAGAAAAATATCCGTCGTGTGTTTATGGAGGTGGCTCGCGCACAGGGTGAGGGAATGGACGTAAACTACGGCATCTTCAGCCGTTTCTTGGCTCCGCATCCCTTCTTCCGCGAGGCTTCGCACTGGTTCTACGAGTTTTCGCCCACTCATCGCGAATTCGCCCACTTGCCCGAAGACATTGATGTGAATGCGGCTACACAAGCCGGGCGCATTGGCAACACGGAGCGCTTCGGGTGGGTGAAAGCTGCGGAGCTGATCAGCGCGCTCACCGACGAAGTGGTAAAAAAAGAGCGGAACATGCAGTTCACTTCGCCCTTTGCCGAAGCCAACTTTTGTGTTTACGGTCGATGTGGTGGGCGACACGGAAGACATCACCCGTGTCAAGGGCTATGTGCGCGATTTATTCCGCTTTTTCGTCGCTCTACGCCCACCGCAATGAACAAGAAAAATCCGTTTCACGGCGATCTTTTCCTCGCGGCTACACCACTTTTTTTCCGCCGCCTTTGAAGAAGAGGAGGGAAGAGAAGAACTTGCCGAATTTTGTCTCCGCCATAAGTTGTGGAACTGTGTCCCGGAACTCATTAGCGAACAATCTACCGACATTGATGCCCTGCGCAAACTGGCTTTTGCCCACTATCGTTTGAAAAACCTGAAAGAAGCGGTGCGTATCCTCGAACTCGCCTTGCAATTCGACGCCAATAATTATGAAGTCTTGCGCGGCATCGCTCGAATCTACGATGAGTTGGAACAGAACGAGGAGGAACTCACCTATTTGGTGCAAATGGAAGCACAGAAACCAGAGGACGAACAACTGCTGTTCATGATCGCAGTGTGCTATGCTCGCTTGGGATTGTATGATTTGGCCTTGTCATACCTCTATAACTGGAGTATCTCTACCCGAACAACTTGTTGGCGAAGCGAACCAAGGCCTTGTGCTTATTCTGCTTGGAGCGTTACACAGAAGCCGAGCCGCTCTTCGAAGCACTCCTCACGGCGGACGTAACTCCATTGGCTTTGCAGAAAGAGGATGAGGAGAAGCAGCGCGAAAACGTCATCCACGTCAAAGCGGGTGACTATTATCACGCTGCGCACACGGCCTGGGCACTCGGAAAGACGGACAAAGCCATCGAATATTACATCAGTGGGCTTTCAATCAAGGGCGATACGCGTGCAAATGCGAACTTCTTTGACGAAGATCTCAAAGAGTTGCGCGCCATCGGTTGGTCTGAAATCGATTTTGCCTTGATTCGTGACCTCATCAATCGCGAATTGGAAGCCTAACAGCCATGAAGTGCGAGCACACAGGGCGCTATCAACTGAGTGTTCATGATTTTTTTCTGTGCTCCTTGCCCACAGAGCCCAAAAAGATAAACCACGGAGGCGGATGAGTTGTGGTTTGTATGCTGTGTGGACAGCGGATTGGGTAGCTTCGATCATGTCTCGTCGCGGTCGCGTGAAGGCGCGCCGCGAGCCGGAACGTAGCGCCTTTTTGTCTGTTCCGATAGGTTGGGATATGGCAAAGTCGCGCCGGTTCAGTAAGTCAAAGAGCGTTTGCGCCGGATGTCGGGAAAAGTGCCTCGACTTTGCGCTATATGGACGCCGCAGTGCGGCGGAATGAAGGGAAGTTGTGTTTTGTCAAGCGCAAAAGTAAGGATTTAGTTTCGAACTGTCGAATATTTCACGAGAAAAATATTCCGTTTCTTGAGAATAGGAAGAGAACGAATAAAAACTTGTGGACTTTCTTTCGAAACGCCCTTTCTTTTCTCTACTTCCTCCCCGCTTTTTGAGAAAAGACGCCCATTCCTTCGCCCGCCGTGTCACCCCCTGTTTCCTCATCCACACAGCCTTACGCGCGAACGGACACGCCCCTGCGCATCGCGCACTCAGCGAGTTTGAAATTCTTGCCTTCACCCTTCACCTTCACCCGCAAGTCGTTGATACTGTGTGCGTTGCGCGTGAAGAAAATGCTCTTTTTTTGCCTTCACCGGTGAAGGCAAAAGGGGTGAAACCTTCACCCGCAAGTCGCTGTTTTCTAGCTTCTACAGTCGTATGGTGAAGAGGTGAAGGCAAAAAAACGAAAAACAGCGGACGCGCGCGCTACGCGTGCGCGTTGGAGGCTGAAGTGGGAGGCCGGTGCACTTTTGAGAAAGGGTTTCCGGTAGTTGAGGCCTCACTCCAAATGTCAGACGAACCTTAATTTTAGAGAAGAGGCTTAGACCGAACTCAGGTTGTTAAACACATTGACCTTCTGTATTACCATGTCATTTTCTTTGATAAAAATTTTGTCGTCAAGTTTTTTATTGGTAGTTTTGCGGTGAAAACAACGCGTATGTTTAATAACTGCTACAAAAGTAAGCGCAACTTTTGAGCAAGTGTGCAGCACATCAATGAACACAGATGGAAAGCACAACACTTATTTATCACTAATTCATGATTCAAACATGGCAAAAATCTTTCCCACATCGCGAGCCTGCCTCCTAGTGTGGCTAATGGCACTCTTCGCGATGGTTGGATGTTCCGAACGGATTGACATATCGGAGACATCCAACCCTAATTCCATGGAGCACGCACCCACTATTGTGACAGATGCTCAGCATTTACTTGAACAAAAAGGCGGATTTTACCTCCTCAACATGGCTCTTCGCGATGGACAGCACACAGAAAAGAGCAAGGCAAATGCTATTTCATCGAAAAAACTCAAAGTGAGATGGGACAAATATCACATTTTCAACGACAGAGGAGAAGAAGTGGTCGCTATCCCCATCGAAGGGTACACACTTACTGCTCTTTCTGTGTTGAGCAAAGACGGACGTTCTAAGAAAACGAAGAACAAAGTAACCTCTAAGCTCATCGTACGCCGGGGCGAAAACAACAAGCTCGTTGCCGTCATCGGTACATACATCTACGATCAGAACTATGCTCGAGACTACCGCGCAGAACTTGATACGCTGGGCTACAATTTTGAAAATACTCACTTCACCGGATACTTCATCACCTCACGTCTCGATGGGCAAATGCTCCTTGGGCGTAATCTGAAGAAAGGACAAGAAGATTTTGCTTTCAGATTGAACCCAAATCCGAAGAAAACTGACGAAGATCTGCCCATTCACCTCCATTTGGGGCTGAACACCCAAACGCACATGACACGCTCCGCTTTTTACTGAACAAGAAAATGGAGATTCAGAAAAGTGCGACGGATGTAATCGAGAAAAGAGTGAATGTGGGTGTGTGAAAGTGATATATTGCAAAAAGTGCGATCGCCAAAAGATAAATGGTATGTGTAATTGCGACAAAGAACGTTGTGGTAAATGCAATTTTCTTTTGAAGTATTGCAACTGTTGTCGCACTTGTAATGAACCTAAACCTTATTGTCGTTGTAACGCCTATGATGTCAACGGGCCGGATAATAACAAAGAAAAATCCCAATGGAGGTTCAGATAGTGGTTTTTACGGAAATAGCAATTCCGGTGGTCAAGGAGGACATCCCGGCGGCGGAAGCTATTCCGGTGGCGGAGGTTTCGGGATAGGCGGAGGTTCCGGTAACAATCAACATAAACCTAATCCCGATCAGCATACAGCTTATCTAATTCCAAGTTCAACAATGATTTCCCAAGCAAATGCTACTGTCTCGTTGATGATAAGTAGACACGGAAAGGAAAAGGCTGTGTGCAACTTGGGAGTACAAAATCACTTCCAAGAAACGTTCCGGGGACAACATCCTCCCGGCATGGAAGGAAGAGCCAATAAAATGGTAAGCACTTGGCGGAACTCCCCGAGATTCTGGGTTCGCATTCAAGGTAAAGACCTAAGGGAGACTTTACAAATGGTAAAGGAACGTGTCAATGCAGGGCTGTATGTTGTTGCCGGTTGGGAAAATAAAATTCCGAACAAGAGTGGCCATGTTGTTGTCGTTCTGCCTGTCCAAGGAAGACCGAGTAGATATTGGGGGACGGAAATGCCAAAAGTGATGGATACAGGCCAAAACAAACGGGGTGCTTGTTATCTTGATGAGAGTTTTGGAAAAAATAAAATCCCCGATGTAGAATATTATTATTACACAAACGTACCCTTATGATACGCCTTATTCTTTTGGTATTGTTCTCTCTTGTGGGACTTACCGGCATTGCACAAACCACACAATCCATCTTTGAGTGGAAATCAGGCTCTGAAATCACAACAAAAGATGTTTTCTTACCCCTAATTAAGTATAGCTATACTGTCTCGCTCAATGATCCCAAATACAAAGTCTATACGTTGCACACTTATACCGTGAAGAATCCCCAAGGAGAAGCTTACACAATAAAGTTGAACAGTGTAGATGATCCTCGCTCTAATCGTGAGAATTACAATGGTTTCTCTATAGAATATAAAGGTAAGAGTATTCTCACTTACTATACAGACCTTTTGTACAATTGCGGTAATATCACGCTTTGGAAGGATAAATCTCGCTTCTTGCAAATTCCCCTCGACAACAAGAGTTTTGCGCTCTGCTTCGGTGGTTGGATATACGACCAAGACGAGGCTCCTGAGTTGGTCATCGTTGTGGTGTCAGACGGTAAGGCAAAAGTTGTGTTTGACAACTATGCGTTTGCTTACAAATACACGCCGGCTCCCAACTTCTCCATTGAGTTTGTCGACGATTGGTCGGGCATAGGCGAAGATCCTGACATCTACAAAAAGCCCTCCTTCGTGCGTGGTCGCACCAAGCACAAGATTTGGCGAGAGGGCAATGTCCTCAAATACAAATCTTGGAAATAACTCTCTCCGAACGTGCTGTGGCAAGTCATGGCTTTGCCACAGCACATTTCTTTCTCTTATGCATGAAACTTCTGTAAACCTTCAGGCTCTTCGGGCTACACACAGCAAAGTTTGGCTGCATCTGCTCTGCTTTTTTTCCTCTTTGGAGTAGGCTGTGTAGAGCCTCGTCTTCCCAACGGAAGCACATACATGGCCGGTGTCACGGGAATTTTTGCGCTAGTATGTGGTACCATTCTCTTTTGGCAGCGCAAAAAGATTTCCCGACTGTCTATTGCAGATGTGATATTTGTACTTTACATCGGCTATACACTCATCAATTTGCACGGTACATTTGAGTTGGGGTATTTTATTAAAGCGATTTCTTTGACTGGTGTGTGGTGGTGTGTGCGACAATTTCCCCAAATGCCTTGGCGTCTCGTCGCAATTTGGGCTGTGATGAGTGGAGTGTTGCAGACAATTATTGGGGTGTTGCAATGGTGTGGAATATTAGCCGGCAACCACACGGCTTTTGCAGCCACAGGAATGTTCAACAATCCGGGTGTCTGGGGAGGATATTTAGCGATTATGCTTGCCTTTTTCGCTGTCAACAGTGCTGGAGATGCGTGGAAAAGAAAGAGGCTATATGTTGGGAGGATGTGCAGTTATTGTGGTAGGGCTGGTTTTGTCTAATTCGCGTGCAGCATGGTTGGCAGTAGTGATGGCAAGCATCGTCTTGCTGACACAGCAGTTGAGCAGAAATTTCAAGAAACACGTTGTGGTAGGCGCGTTGGTATTGCTCCCTTTCTTAGTGGGAGGTTTGTATTTGTTGCGCCCAGCTTCGGCAGAGGCGCGATGGCTGATTTGGCAAGTGAGTGCAAAGATGTTCACCTTATCTCCTATGAGGGGCTTGGGAACGGGCGGTTTCGCTGCGAAATATATGACGACACAAGCAGATTATCTGAGCACAGCACCGACAGAAGTACAGCGAATGGCAGATGACAACCTACTTGCTTTTAATGAAATTCTGTTGGTACTTTGTGAACAAGGTGTAGTTGGATTGCTGTTATTGAGTACATTAATTTACTTCTTATTTCGGGCTCTGTTCAAATCTACTTTGAAAGAAAACAGAGTGCTGTGGTTGCTTCCGTTCACTGCGATGTCTATTTTTTCGCTTTTTTCTTATTTCTCTTGCATCTGGGGATTATTGGTCTTTCTTCTTTTTGTGGCTGCCGGTGTTCCTGCACCTTCCATCGCAAATTTCCGTTTTCGTCTCTCCTCACTCGCAATGGCATTGCTCGGCAATTGCTTACTTGCGTTTGGACTGTTCTCTATCTACAGAGCACAGACTTGGATCAAGCTTTATGCTAATTTGCAATGCGATGCGCCCACCTCACCTTCTATGGATAAAATCATTCGACATGACGCTTATCTTTCAACCGTGATTTGTGAAGCAGCGTGGCTCACAGAAGATGATCACACTTTGTTTCGATATACTCCGATTCTCGAAAACTACAAACCAACTGCACAATGGAAAATACGTATTGGGGAACGCTACGAGGCAATGGAGCAACCACAACAGGCGCTTTCCTATTATCGTGCGGCACATCGCATGATGCCGGGACTCACTCTACCACTATATGCGGAGTTTTCGTTGTGGAGAAAAGCAAATCGACACAATTGCGCAAAAAGATTGGCTCGACAAGTAATGAATCATACCCCAAAGATTTCCAATGAACGAACCAGTCAAATGAAACAAAATGCACAACACTATTTATCGGCTCATGAATAAATTCATCTACCTACTTATCAGCATCTATTCATTGCTTACGCTTACTACTGCTGCAGCCCAAACTCTTTCTCCTTACCCCCCGAAAGTGGAAACTGCCATCGCGCAATCTCCCATAGACCGCAAAGAGTGGACGAAACTTCTCGAAGAGTATCGCAAGAAGAATCAGGAGAAATATAATGCGGCTTGCTTTCTCATAGCCAATGCTCCTTTGCATCATCAAGCATATGTAATTGAAAAAGTGGACAACTCAATGACTGATTGGCTTAAACGTGGAGAACAACAGTATTATGCATTGGTGCGGTATCGCAACGATACTGCACTATTCAATCCTTATTTTAATGAGAATATCCTGGCAAAAGCTGACCAAGCATATAGAAAAGCCACAGAAGCGAAACGATTCAATACTCCACAAGTGCGGTTTGATGATTTTTCCGATGCGGCACTTCTATCTCCCACTTTTGTTCGTCAGCAGGTTGAGCATGCTTTTGCGGTGAGAGAGCGCAGTCGTTTTGCACGCAAACTCAGTTTTCAAGATTTCCTCCATTACATATTGCCCTATCGTGCTTTAGAAAATACCGCTGCTGAATTAGCAACGACCTATGCAGACGTCTATGAAAAATACCTCCACGCTGACACTGCGCAAAACATCCGCAATGTAATTTGGCGATACAACTTGACGGCAAAACGTTTGCGCTATTGGGGAGGAACATATCCTTTTGAGCTTCCCGGGGGAGCTTATGAAATGGGGTTTCTTGATTCTGAGAATTGCGCCAACAAAGTCGACCGTGCCGTTCAAATCCTGAGATCATGTGGAATTCCGGCAGCTGTGGAATACAACATTGCTTATAAAATATGGGAAGGACGACATTTTCATGTGGCTGTTCCCACAGAAAAAGGTTGGGAGACATTCAATCCCGAAGAGAGTTTACCTGAATATCGCAACAAAGGTTTTAAAGCGGCGCTCAATGTTTATCGCATACAATTTGCTGAGCAACCCACAGCTCCCTTTGCACTTCGCAATGAAGGAGAGCCTATACCGGAAGCACTCTCTTCGCCGTTCATTGAAGATGTCACCTCAAACATGGCCAGAACCTTCCAAGTTACGATCCCTTTTTCTGAAGACACTTCACATCGCTTAGCCTATCTTGCCACGTTTCGTGAATCAGACTATGGGCTACTCCCGGTGACATGGGGGATAATAAACAAGAAGGAGCATAATGTTGTTTTTCAAAACGTAGTTCCTGACCATCTTTATTTCCCCATTTACCTAGACGAAGAAGGGGAAACTCTGAGTTTTTCGAATCCTTTCTACATCAAAACAGGCGATTCAAAGTTGGGATTTGTGCTGCAAGTCTTTGAACCCCAAAAGAAACAAGCAATAAAGGCTCATCTGGAACGCACTTATCCTCGCAAATCCGAAATGCTCGAAGCTGCCAAACGCGCAGTGGGTACGTACGTCATCGCATCGGACGATGAGAAATTCACGAAAGCTGATACGATAGGCCGTATTGTTAAGCAACCGACTACGGACTGGGAGGATTTGTCTCTCACAACAAAAACGTCCCTATCGTTACTATCGTGTGTCGGAAGTCCTCAAAAATCCGCAGGTTTATCTCGGGGAAATTGCGTTTCTTTCCGACATAGATACCACTAGATATATGACGGATGCGCCTTATAACACCTCCTTGTCTCCGGAAGAAAACGCAAAGTGGAAACAACTATGGGATGAGCCGGTGGAAAAAAATCGACATGGAAGGCAGAATATGATGGACGTCCCAACACTGCTCCCGATAGCTGGCCGGACGTAACCCTTAGATTGCAATCGCCCAAAGTGGTGAATTGCCTGCGCTATATGGGTAAACATGCCGGCAACACTATAGAAAAAGGACAAACCTACGAACTGTTGGCTTGGCATAATGGGTATTGGAAGAGAATTGTATCAATCATTGGCGAAACAAATTTGCTTCAAGTTCCTGATCTCTACGAGGGACAGCTCTATTGGCTGAGAAACAAAGATAAAAAACAAGAATGTATGCCGTTTCTCATTAATAAAACAGGTCAACAGATTTTTCCTCAAATCCGGCAATAATGTTCGAATTATTACTGTCCGGTAAAAGTTTTTCTCTCCATATAAAAATAAGGCTGAAACCCTCTTATGGGATTTCAGCCTCTTTTGTTACTTTGCTTGTTGCAAAATATGGCTTAATGGTCAAATGTACTCCTGAAAGGGGGCATAATGCTCTCTTTTTCATACCTTTGGAGGTGATTATAATGCTATAATGGAATATCATCGTAAAAAAAGTGCCAGAAATGCGGTTCTCATACTGTAATCCGCAAAGGAGTTAAACGTGGTGCCTCGTATTGGTATTGCAAGAGTTGTCAATGCTATTTTAGTGGTCGTGAAAAGCCTAATAAGGCTGCCATTGTTGAGTTCTATTTACAAGGGCGCCATACATTGCTTGAAACAGCTCAAGAATATGGTATTTCTGTTTCTACCCTACAACGATATCTCAAAAACGTACCCCAAAGTCAGGATGTTTCTTACAGAATTCACCCCATTGCAATAACGCTACAAATGGATGCCACCTATTGGGGGCGAAACTTTGGAGTAGTCATTTTCATGGATGCTTCAAGCCACAGAGTATTACACTATCGCTTCTTACGTGGTAAGGAGAGAGTTAGTGATTATCAAGCTGGTATTTCCTGTCTCCAAGATCAAGGATTTACAATCAGAGCCATTGTAAGTGACGCATTGTCAGGTATTAAGGAGGCATTCCCTGAGATTCCTTATCAGTATTGTCAGTTTCACCAGCTTCAGCGAATAAGACATTTGCTCACCACTAATCCTCGCTTACCTGCGGCCAAAGAACTCAAGGCATTGGCGCATCAACTTACACAATCTAGTCGTCTAGACTTTGAGACATCTCTTCAAAAATGGGAGCAAAAGTGGAAAGATTTTTTTGCAAGAGAAGTCTTATGGTGAAGATGGCAAATGGCACTTCACACATAGAAGAACGAGAAGTGCTTTTTATAGTTTAAAACGCAATCTAAATGCACTATTTACCTTTGAGAATTTCCCTGCCGATCAAGTTCCCCGCACTAACAATGCTATTGAGTCTCTTAACTCTGTATTGAAGATGAGATTGCGTCTTCATCGAGGACTTTCGAAAGAGAGGCGAGAACTGCTTATTGGAAACATATTAGGGGCTTACAACCCCGATAAACACTAGGGAGTTCAACTATTATAGGAGTACATTTGACCATTAAATGAAAAAGAGAGCATTATGCCCCCCTTTCAGGAGTACATTTGACCATTAAGCCCAAAATATTGCTGTCCGGTAAACTTCAAAACGGCAATATCGAGCAATGATACGCCGGTGGGAAGCGTAAGCAGAGGAACTTCTACTCAACGTAGAGAACAAGTCCCTTAAGATACTCACCTTCGGGATGATAGATGTTGATCGGATGGTCGGCAGGCTGATGTAATTGATGCAGAATGCGGACATGTCGGCCACTTTGCGCCGCTGCCGTGAAAACAGCCAAGCGGAATTGGTCTTTATTGACCGCCTGCGAGCAAGAGAACGTGAAGACGATGCCGCCGGGCTTGATCTTTCGGAACGCAATGGCGTTGAGTCGCGTGTAGCCCTTGAGCGCATTGCGCAATGCGTCCTTGTGCTTCGCAAAAAGCGGGCGGATCCAGCACGATCAAATCGTAGTTGCTACCGGCACGATCGAGGAATTTGAAAGCATCTTCGGCATAAGCTTCGTGACGCTGGTCGTTTGGGAAGTTCAACTCGATATTGGCTTCCGTGAGTCGGATGGCTTGTTCGCTGGCGTCCACACTGTGCACGCATTTCGCGCCGCCACGCATGGCATAAACCGAGAAACCACCGGTATAACAAAACATGTTCAAGACGGAACGGCCGTTGCTGTACTCCTCTAAGAGACTTCTGTTGTCGCGTTGATCGACGAAGAAGCCGGTTTTCTGTCCTTTCAGCCAGTCAATGTGGAACTTTAATCCGTTTTCGACTGCAATATTTTCCTCCGTGTTGCCGCGCAGGAAACCATTCTCTTGCCCTAAATCGGCTTTGTAGGGAGGGTGGTCTCACTTTTGTAGTAAACCTGACAAACACTGCCTGCTGTGGCTTCCAACAACGCGTCGGCAATCGCTTCTCTATCACAGTGCATGCCGACAGAGTGGGCTTGCATCACGGCAGTGTCGCCGAAAATGTCGATAATCAAGCCGGGAAGTCGATCGCCCTCGCCGTGTACGAGGCGATAGATGCCGTTTGTATCGGGATTGATGTTGAGTTGCAGGGCTTTTCGCATACGATAGGCTTCGCGCAAGCGTGTTACCCAAAAATGATGGTCGATTGGCTCATCACTGAAGGTAAGAACGCGCACGGCGATGGAACCTATTTGGTAATGGCCGCGGGCGATGAAAATCCCGTCGCTGTCTACGATGTCAACCACCTCTCCTTCTTGAGGAAGTGGTTCGCGATTCAACGTGCCGCGCAGGGCACCGGAGAAAATCCAGGGATGGAATCGTTTGAGGCTTTCAGATTTTCCGCGGCGAAGTTGGAGTGTGGTCATTGATCTGTGGACTTTGTGGTGGGAATTTCGGGAGCTACGAGTTGGAAGTTGCCCGTTTGCTGCAATTCTTGCATACGATGATAGAGTTTCAGGCAGGCATCGGCATCTGTTGCGGCGTAGATTCGTTGTTTTTCGTCGAGCGCATCGGCCTCCCAATTGGAGAGTTGCGCATTTTTTTGAGATGCGAAGACGGAAGAAGTTGGCAAAGAGTTTCGCCAAACTCATGTCGCGAATGCCCATCTGTGCAGCCATCTGTTGCAAGTCGACGAAATTCTTGGGTTTCAACGAGGGACGGCGCTTGAAAGCTGCTGCACATCGTCTTTGAGTGAGAGCCCGATCTTTTTTTATTTCGGGATTTTTCGAGCAGATGCGCCAAAAGCATTCGGCAACCCCATGTAGTTAAGACGGAAAAGGAAACACAAATCAGCCGTTGCCACCTGCAAAAGCGCGACTTTGTGCTGCTGTCCTTTGCGAAAAGAGGGGCGGGTTTCGGTGTCGATGCCTAATTCCGTGTTGCGGCTGAGGTATTGCACAGCACGCTCCGCTTCTTGTTCGCTTTGGACGACAACGATTCGCCCTTCGAAGGTGTAGCGGGGGAGGGTAGGTATGAGTTTTTTGTCCGTTTGGACGAAAAGTTCTTGCATAAATTGTGAGGAAAAAAATGACAGGGAGCCTATCTGAAGGAAAAGTTCCCCACGGTTCAGAGTTCGTCCACTTGTCCGGAGGCCACCAGTTCATGAAGTGCGCGCAAAGCGCCGAGCAGCTGTTGCCCCCAGTGCATTTTGAATTCTTCTATGCACTCAAATAAAGCCACCTCCATGGCTTCTTCTATCTCGTTGCGGAAGGCTTCGACCATATTGCGCAAGGCTTGGTAAATATCGGCCAAGGATTCGCTGACAGTGCAGACTACCGGCGCATCCGAGTAGCGAAACTGCTCAACAAAGACATCAAGATAATCATCAGCGTCGCGCATAATGCTAGATATCTGAGTACGCACATATTCGTAGTCACTTTCTGTGACAACAGATTCCACAAATCCGACACCTTCTTCCAACTCGTCGATGAAAGATGCCTTGAGATAGACCATAGGCAAGAGACGTTGCATGATTGTGGTGAACTCTGCTCGCTCACTTCCCGCACATTGTTCCACTTGCTTGCAGAATTCTGTGGCGACAGTGACGAAATCCAAAATATCGCGGCGATAAATGTTGTTCATATCCTGATGTTTTACGTGTTGGGGGTGCAAAGTTACGGCTTTCTGCGTGTTCTACAGCAAAAAGTTGAGGGGTTTCGCAGAGGAGTAGCCCTAAATTCTCACTCCCTCCACAGGTGCTTTACAAGCCAAACTTGCGATCGGGGCATTCGTAGAAGTAATAAAACCAATACGTGCCATAAAAGTCCTCCGCCATGAGGTTGCGCTCCGCCTTCGCGGCATTTTTACGTCGCGGGGGTACTGTTTGCGAATGCTGTCGCGGCGATTGACGAAATCTCTGTAGTTGGCTTCCGTCGCCTCGTCCGTATAATCAAGAATGGGGTGCGTTGTCAAACGAACATAGAGCACAAGTGCCTGCCGAAGCGCCACCGGAATCTTTTCCACTCGCTGTTCTTCGAGATAGACGTGAGGGATGGTTCCTGCAAATCGGTCGAGATTGCCATCGAGTAGGGCAGTCATGGCCGGAGGAACAGAGAATGTGGAATCCCCTTCGCGCAAATAGGCGTAACCTCCGCTGCCAATGGGCGTATTCACGAGGCGTTCGGCAACAATACGGTCACTAAACGGATGATAAGTCCCGGGCAGCGCAAAAAACTGGCCGGCCATGCGATCGATCGTGCCCAAAGCGCGCAAACGCAACATCTGCAATCGGGGAGAATCAGGCACATAGCGACGCCCCACCTCCAATGCTTCATCCTCTTTATGCAGCGCAATGAGACGTGCCGTGCGCAACTCTAAAAATAGTTTGCTCGTCGGCAACCGGAATCAAGCCTACAACAACAAACAACAAGGTTAGACAGAGCACTTGTCGCGTAAGTGATCCGCAACGCTTGAAGAGTTGCCATCGTTTGTTGCAGAATATCAGCAACGGCAAGAAGATGAAAAGCGCGAGGATACCAAAGAAATGTGGAAAGCCGAGGAGAAATCGAGTCGTGAAGGCCGGCATCAGCGCATAGGTGCCGGCCATGAGGCGTTCTGAGAGCAGTACGCCGAAATAGGTGTAAACAAATGCACCGAAGAGTGCGTATTGCAAAATACGCACTCTTCGGATCGGTTTGTGATCGTCTGTCATTTATTTTTTCGCAAGACAATTGCCGTACGAGCAGGGATGTAGAGTTGCAACCAACCCTTACCATCGCGCTCAAGTACGGGATCGTAGTTCGTAAAGTGAGTGAGCGAATCGTCATTAAGCGCTTGACCACCAAATTCTTCTGCGTCAGTATTGAGTACTACGCTATAAGCTCCTTCTTTGACCATGAAACCATAGTCAACATAGGACGTGGTGGGCGAGAAATTGAAGACAAAGAGCAAATCTCCGCGCTGGTATGCCAAAATTTGGTCGCCGTCGTTGTGCCAAATCTCTACAACGGGCAGTTTTTGGAACTGTTTCTCACTTTTCAGCACCTTGAGCATCGCTTTGTCGAAGTCTCCGAGCAGATGATAGCAGAGTTCTTTGTCATCAACGAGGTGCCACTGACGGCGCGCGTACTTATGGCTCCAACCATTGCCCTCTCTTGGGAAATCAACCCACTCGGGATGGCCGTATTCGTTGCCCATAAAGTTGAGATATCCGCCGTTGATGGTAGAAGCCGTGACCAAACGAATCATTTTGTGCAAAGCAATACCGCGAATGGAGCGCTCGTTCTCGTCGCCCTTGCGGAAATGCCAATACATATCGGCATCAATGAGACGGAAGATGATTGTTTTGTCGCCAACCAGCGCTTGGTCGTGACTTTCCGTGTAAGAAATGTTACTTTCGTCGGCACGGCGATTCGTCAGTTCCCAGAAGATAGATGAGGGCTTCCAATCTTCGTCTTTCAACTCCTTGATTGTCTTGATCCAGTAGTCGGGAATGTTCATCGCCATGCGATAGTCGAAGCCATAGCCTCCGTCTTTGAACGGTGCGGCGAGACCGGGCATGCCACTGACCTCTTCTGCAATCGTAATCGCGTGAGGGTTGAATTGATGAATCACCTCATTGGCCAGCGTCAAATAGCAGATGGCATTGTCATCTTGGTGGCCGTTGAAGTAATCGGCATACCCATTGAACGTTTCACCGAGACCATGGCTATAATAGAGCATAGAAGTGACTCCATCGAAGCGGAACCCGTCGAAATGGAACTCTTCTAACCAGTAACGGCAGTTGGAAAGGAGGAAATGAATGACTTCATTTTTTTCCGTAGTCAAAAGCAAAGAGAATCCCAAGCGGGATGTTCGCGTCGATCGCCGGGGTAGAAATACTGCTCCGGATCGCCGGCGAAATTGCCTAAGCCCTCAACTTCGTTCTTCACGGCGTGACTTTGCACCAAATCCATGATAACGGCCACCCCTTGTTCGTGGGCAGCATCGATCAACTGCTTCAATTCTTCGGGAGTGCCGAAGCGTGAAGAGGGAGCAAAGAAACTTGAAACATGATAGCCGAAAGAACCATAATAAGGATGTTCTTGAATGGCCATAATTTGGATACAATTGTATCCATCTGCCACGATGCGCGGCAACACATTCTCGCGGAACTCATTGTAAGTCCCCACCTTTTCCGCATCTTGCGCCATTCCGATATGGCATTCGTAGATGAGTAGGGGAGAGCGTTGGGGCTTAAAGTTTTCTTTCTTGAAGTGATAAGGTTTGGCAGGGGCCCAAACTTGAGCTGAAAATATCTTCGTTGCTTCGTCTTGGACCACGCGATTGGCATAAGACGGGATCCGCTCGCCGAAACCTCCATCCCAATACACATGGAGTTTGTACAACTGACCATGTTTTTAGCCCTTTGGCAGGCAAAGTTAGTTCCCAATTACCGGAATCTTCGATACGTTGCAATTCATAGTCGGGGTGTTCCTGCCAGTCGTTGCAGTCGCCGACCAAGAAGATGCGGGTGGCGTTGGGCGCCCATTCTCTGAAGATCCAATTCTTTCGCGTACGATGCAGTCCGAAATAGTGATGTCCCAAGGCAAAATCTGAGATCGTTTGTTTACCCTGCGTGAGTTCTTCGATTTTGCGCAAAGCCTGCTCGTGACGCCCGCGAATGGCCTCTGTGTAAGGGGCGAGCCATTCGTCGTTCTTGACAAGTTTGAGCAGCGTACGTGAACTCGCCGTTTTGCGCGGGGCAGCGCCGGCGGTCTTTGTTGCTTTTTTCTGCTGTGAGACCTTCATAATCAACTGCATGAATGTTTATTTGCGCGCAACGAGTGCAACAGCACTCGTCACAAACGCTATGGTATTTAAGATATTATCGGTTGTTGGCTTGCCGACGGCCGTTGGTGTAGACGCCTTCGGCCGTTTTGTTGCCGTTGCGGTCGTACTCTACAAACGCACCATCGCGTTCGCCGTTGACAAACGAACCTTCGTAGCGCGAACCATCGGACAAGATTTCGATGCCGAAACCATGCTTTTGCCCATCGCGGAACTGGCCTTTGTATTTATCTCCTTGAGCGGAAATGAGCGTGCCTTCGCCGTCCATCTTACCGTTCTTCCAAGTTCCGTCATAGCTGTCGCCGGTCTTCGTTTTGTAGACCCCGCGGCCGTGGGGTTTGTCGGCTTTCCACGTACCTACGTACGAAGCTGTACCTTTCCAGACATAAGTACCTTGACCGCTCTGTTCGCCGGCGAGGAAATGGCCGGTATACTTGTCGCCGTTGGCAAAAGTCGTCACACCTTCGCCGGTGCGTTCGCCGTTTTGGTACTGTCCCTCGTAGATATCGCCGTTACGGAAGGTGTAAATGCCCTTTCCGTTCTGATTGTCGTCTTTCCACTCGCCTTTGTAGACGTCGCCGTCGGCATAATGGTAAGTGCCAAATCCATTGCGAAGATTGTTGAACCAGTAGCCTTCATATTTCGTGCCATCGTTCCAATCGAAGGTGCCTTTACCTTGCTTTTTGTCGTTGACCCACTGACCGTTGTAGAAAGCACCACTCACGAAACGATAGACTCCGTTGCCATTTCGCTTGTCGTCTTTCCATTCTCCGTCGTAGACGTCGCCGTTATAATAGTACATCTTGCCACGACCTTGCTTTTTGTCTTGATACCAAAGCCCTTCGTAGCGGTTATTGTTGATGTAGTAGAAAGTTCCTTTACCGTGCTGCTGATCGTTGAACCAGTCACCTTCATATTTTTCGCCGTCGGCAAAAGAATAAGTGCCATACCCCTGACGCTTACCTTTTTTATATTCACCTTCGTATCTATCGTTGTTGGGATACACCGTTACCCCTTTGCCATTCGGCTTATTGCCGAGCATTTCGCCGGTGAAAACCGCCCCATCCTTGAAGGTATAGGAACCGATGACGATTCTTTGGGCATCGACAACAATAAATGAGAGGAAGAATAATATAAGGAGAGAGAAGTTACGTATCATAGATAGTGAGCTTGAGCAGTTGGAGGGCAAAAACGCCCTCGTATATGCGCAAAGATATTGCAGTTTATTGAAACGGCCAAGGAGATGGCACGTTTTTTAGCGTTTTGCGCAGAGGAATTCTTCCGCTCTGCGCAGATCTTCGGGCGTATCAATCCCGATGGTTTCATGTGCTGTGACAGCAACGCGAATTTTCAATCCGGCTTCGAGCCAACGGAGCTGTTCTAAACTCTCCGCCTGCTCAAGTGGGCTTTGTGACAAGGCCGCAATCTGTTCGAGAGCAGTGGCGCGATAGGCATAAAGTCCGATGTGCTTGTAAAACACATGCTCCGTCATCCATTTTTTTCTTCAGGAATCCCGCGGAGATAGGGGATCACTGAGCGCGAAAAAGTAAAGCGCTTGCTGCTGTTGCCCAACCACGACTTTCGGAGAGTTGGGATTCTTCAAAGCTTCAAGTCCCATGTCGGGCGTAAAAAGGCTTGACAAGTGTGGCTATTTGCGTACTTTCGTCCTCAAAACACTGACAAAGTGCACGCAGTTGTTCGGGGTGTACAAAAGGTTCATCCCCTTGAATGTTGACTACCACGTCGGGACGCAGTGCCGTCTTCTGCACAGCTTCGCGGCAACGATCGGTTCCGCTCTTGTGTGCCGAAGAAGTCATCACCACTTTGCCGCCAAATCGTTCGACAGTCTCGGCGATGCGTTCATCGTCGGTGGCCACCCACACTTCTTCAAAGACCTCTTGTGCTCGTTCATAGACATGTTGCACAATTTCCTTGCCTCCCAAAAAGCGCTAACGGCTTTCCGGGGAAGCGAGTAGAGGCGTATCTGGCCGGGATGATGGCTTGTAATTTCATTTTCAAGTGGAGTTTTTGAGAAAGGCAGGGATGTTTTGTGCGAAAGTTGTGGACTTTTCTACAAAAAAACACGTTGTTTTCTTGTGCAGAATTGGCGCTTTGTTCCTCGTCGTTGCCAGCATTTCCTGGTGCGGCGGGAGCATTGCGCGGACGTCCCATTTTGAAAGGTTCAAACTGGTTGTATCCCAGTGTTTTGTCCTTATAGACACTGCGCATAAAGAGTGCCCAAATCGGCAATGCCGTTGAAGCGCCCTGTCCCTCGGCAGTGGAAGTGAAATGAATGTCGCGATCCTCACCGCCCACCCAGCAGGCCGTGACCAAGGAGGGAACATAGCCGATAAACCAACCGTCGGCATTGTTGTTGGTGGTACCGGTTTTACCGGCGATGGGGCCATTTAGTCCATACTGGAAGCGCAATCGACGCGCTGTGCCGTGATCGACAACGGCGCGCATCATATTGATCATTTGGTAGCTGCTTCGCTCAGAAATCACCTCGTTCATGCGCGGTGTGAACTGTGCAATCACATTTCCTTCGCTGTCTTCGATACGACTGACGAGGGTAGGGGCGCAGCGGATGCCTTGATTGACGAAGGCGGTGTAGGCCGAGGCCATTTCTCCCACGGTGACCTCGCATGGGCCGAGGCAGAGTGCCATGGAGGGGTGAATGTCGGGATTGGCAACGCCAAAGTTTTGCACCAAGCGCTTCAGTCGGCTACCGCTGGGGTCAACTTGACTCATGAGGTTGGCCGTGGCCCAGTTGCTCGACTGCGAAAGTCCCCAAATGAGGGGTACCATCTGCCCGGCCCTTGCGCTGTTGGCATTGCGCGGTGTCCAAAAAGATCCGCCCACACGATAAGTACGCTGTGCATTCAACACGAGCGATTCGGGTGTGTAGCCGTCTTCAAGCGCCATGACGTAGACAAAGGGTTTCATTGTCGAACCGATTTGTCGTCGACCGGTCATGGCCATGTCATATTGGAAATGGGCATAATTGAGACCGCCCACATAGGCTTTGACAAACCCGTTGCTCGGATCGATAGACACGAGCCCGGAACGCAAAAACGCTTTATAATAGCGAATCGAATCGAGGGGCGTCATCACGGTGTCCACATCACCGTGGTAAGTGTAGACCGACATCGGCGTGAGGGTGCAGAACGCATCGTGAATTTCTTGTTCGCTCGCGCCGGCGGCTTTCATGGTTTGGTAGCGTTCGCTCTGGCGCATGGCACGATCGAAGATGCGCTTGATTTGTTTAGACGAGAGACTGGTGTTAAACGGGAAATTCTCGCTATTCTTCCGGCGATCGAACTCGGGTTGGAGCTTCAAAGCGACGTGATTGAACACAGCTTTCTCAGCATACTCCTGCATACGCGAATCGATGGTGGTGTAAACCTTCAGGCCGTCGGTATAAATATCGTAGTTGGAGCCATCTCTTTTCTTGTTCTTTTTGCACCAACCGTAAAGGGGGTTGTTGATCCAAGCGAGGGAGTCGGCATAGTACTGTCCGTACTGCCATTCGCGGTAATTGGCGCGCTTGGGTTTATCTGCCATGAGCACTTGGCGGAGATACTCGCGAAGGTAGGTGGCTTCTCCCTCTTTGTGATCGATGGGGTGGAAGTTCAATTCCAAGGGACTTGCACTCAAGGTACGGCAATCTTGGGCCGACAAGAAGCCAGCCTTGACCATTTGCGACAATACCACGTTGCGACGCTGACGGCATCGCTCAGCATCGCGCACAGGATTGAACAAAGAGGGATTCTTGCACATTCCGATCAATGTTGCGGCCTCGGTGATGGTCAGTTCACTGGGCGTTTTCCCAAAATAGACATTGGCTGCCGTCTTAATTCCCACGGCATTGTGCAGAAAAATCGAAGTAGTTGAGATACAACGTCATGATCTCATCCTTCGTATAGTAGCGTTCAATCTCAACTGCGATGACCCATTCGATGGGCTTTTGCAATAAGCGCTGGAGTGTATTGGAGGCTTTACCAGAATATAACTGTTTGGCCAACTGCTGCGTGATGGTCGAACCACCGCCCGCATTCTGTTGGCCCATAATGCCGCGTTTCACAATGGCACGTCCCAACGCTTTGGCGTCGATGCCGCTGTGGCTGTAAAAAAACGCTCGTCTTCTGTGGCCACAAGCGCCTTGAAGAGGTAAGGCGATATACTGTCGGTGGCTACAAATATACGATTTTCACTGGTCGACCATGTACCCAACAATTTACCGTCGGCAGTAAGTGCCTGCGACGCGAACTTATTGATCGGGTTCTGAATACGTTCAAGATCGGGCATGTAGCCAATCCAACCGCGCTCCACGGCAGCGACGAAGAGCACTACGGACAGCACAAGACCGACCAGAATAGACCATAAAATATAGACGAACTTTCTACGCATGCAAATTCTGTGAAAAGAAAAAGCTTTGGTAAAGCACGAAGAAATAGAAGAAAGGCGTGCCTGCGTTGGCGATGAGGAAAGCAAAACGGACTTTCGCAGTGTGCGAGAAACCGGTTTCCCACGATTTCTTCGCAGGCACGCCCTCTATATAAGTAACTTTAGATCAAGTATTGACTGCTGATGCTTTCATTGTCGAGCACGCGGCGAATCGTTTCGGCAAAAAGGGCGTCAACGCTCAGTTGTTTTACCTTTTTGCTCGTGCCGGCGTAGGGAATAGAGTCAGTGAAGACCATTTCTTCGAGCTGACTATTCTCCACACGCTCGTCGGCGGGACCGGACATGATGCAGTGTGAAGCCAAAGCACGCACGGAGTTGGCGCCCTTCGACTTGATGAGATCTGCAGCTTTGGTGATCGTACCGGCTGTGTCGACCATATCGTCAACGAGTACAACGTCCATGCCTTCCACATCGCCGATGACATCCATCGAATCCACTTCGTTGGCGCGTTTGCGCGTCTTATTGCAGATCACCATGGGGCAGTCGAGGTATTTCGCGTAAGTGCTTGCGCGCTTCGAGCCACCGACGTCGGGCGTTGCGATGCAAATATTCTTCAGGTTGAGACTCTTCACGTAGGGGAGGAGAATTGTCGACGCAAAGAGGTGGTCTACAGGTACTTCAAAGAAACCTTGTTCTTGATCGGCGTGAAGATCCATCGTGATCAAGCGGTCGATTCCGGCCACGCTCAGCATGTTGGCCACCAACTTAGCACCGATAGAGACACGGGGCTTGCTTTTGCGATCTTGTCGTGCCCAACCGTAGTAGGGTACCACAGCGTTGACGGTGCGTGCCGAAGCTCTTTTGGCCGCGTCCACCATCAGCAAAAGCTCCATCAGATTGTCGGTCGTGGGGAACGTGCTTTGTACCAAAAAGACGTCGCAGCCTCGAATAGACTCCTCATAGCAAACCTCAAACTCGCCGTCCGAGAAATAAGTGATGCTCACATCTCCGAGCTGGCAGCCCAGGTTGTCGCAGATTTTTTTCGGCCAAATAACGAGTCTTTGTGCCCGAGAATACTTTGAAGTTACTGTTCATTGTATGGAAAGAGTTGATTTGTGGGAAGTTTCTCTCGCGTTGGGTTTATAATAAGCTCCGGCTCACCTCATTTTATTCGGCAAGTCGGCGCAATTTTCTGAAGTGGGTGATCATTTCTTTGTAGTCACGGTTGGTATGGATGTTGAAACGATTCCAAAGATCGCCCAAAATCACAGCCCCTCCGAAGCCTAAACTTTTGACCAGCGGCATGTTGTCGATGTCTACGTTTCCAAATGCCATGACTTTCCGACCGATGAGTTTGCTATCGGCCATTTCGTTCAATTTCTGCACGCTGAATTGCTCACCGAATCCGTCTTCGCGCGTCGCATCGAAGAGTGACGACAAAAAGACATAGTCAAACGAACGAACTCGCTCTTTGAGTTCGTCGGCGTTCAGACAACTGCAAGAAATGTGTCCTTTGTAGTTGTGAGGCAACTGCGTGTTCCGTGCATTGAGGTGAATACCTTTCAAACCGTATTCACCTTTCAAATAGAAATGATCATGTACCACAATATTTTTGTGGTAATTGTCGGGAATGAGCGAAAGCAAGCGTTCGGAATAGACGGGTTCTGATTCAGGCTTGCGCACATGCAAGAGCTCCAGCCCTTCATCGAACAATGCTGTGATGATCTGACTTTCTTCGACGAAGAAATCAGGACGAGTCATCAGTATGAGTTTCATTTCCGAACTTGGATTAAAAATAGAGATGAGAAGTAATATCACGAAAAAAATCACGTCGGCAGGAAGCCTACGTCCGCGTATCGACTACAAAGTTAGGCAAAAAAGAGCGATCAACGCTCATGCCGTCGCAAAAAAACTGATTCTGAGCAAGCAGCGAGGCGTTTTTGGCATGAGAGGAGGTGCATTTTTCGAAAAAGCAAAAACCCGATCAAGCAAAAATACTTAATCGGGTGTTTGATAGGATTGAAGTCTTAACTCCGAAAAGGGGAATAGAAAATAAATTTCCGCCTCTTCAGGCGAAAATGCCTGAACTTCTGCGTGAATCCCGCACTCCCCTTCGTGGATTCAGGCGGACAAGTAGGGGATTCCCTAGTGGGAGAAGGCGACTCCCACCTGCTGTTCTTCAAAAAGTTGGCAACTTTTCTCAGAAGAGAGCCTTTCTATTTTGCACAGACGAGAAGCGTTAATCAAATGTGCCCTTTTGCGCGAAGAACTTTATGTGTAATTCAGTCAGTTTGGCGAACTACTTGAACATAGTCGGCCAGTCGCTTCGCCTTCGAGCGCACTTCGTCGAGGTTGGCATCGAGTTCTCCACTGACCAACACAACGCCCATTCGACGCTTGGGACGCATGGTCGGCTTTCCGAAGATACGCACGTCAGCATCCTCCTCGCACGTTTTTTCCAAGCCAAGATAATTTGGTTTTCCCTCAGCATTCTCACCGGCCAAGATCACTGCGCTGGCACCGATGCGCAAGGTTTTCACACAGGGAACGGGCAAAGAGAGTGCAGCACGGCAATGCAGTTCAAACTCATTGAAGTTTTGCGTACCGGCCAGCGTTACCATACCCGTATCGTGGGGACGTGGGGACAATTCGCTGAAATAAACGCCATTTTTCTCACTGACAAAAAATTCAACACCCCAAATGCCTGCTCCTGTCAAGGCTTCAGTCACTGCTTTTGCCATACGTTCGGCTTCTTCTAAGTGCTCCGCGCGCATTGCTCTGGGCTGAAAGCTCGCGGTAGTCGCCATCTTGCTGCACATGGCCGATAGGAGGACAAAACAAGGTCTGTCCGTTGTCTTGTGTGACCGTCAGCAGCGTGATTTCGTAATCAAAAACCACAAACTCCTCAACAATCAACTCTTTTACGTCACCGCGACTGCCTGCCATGCCATATTCGAAAGCATGCTGCACGTCATTGACTGAACGCACCACGGATTGTCCTTTACCGCTTGAGCTCATCAAGGGTTTAACAATGCAGGGAAAGCCTAAATCTTCGGCACCGGCTCGCAATTCGTCCACCGTTGTCGCATAATGGTAGCGCGCGGTTTTGATACCCAACTCTTTGGCTGCCAGATCGCGGATGGCTTTTCGGTTCATCGTGTAGTTCACGGCCTTGGCTGAAGGCACAACTCGAATACCGCGTTGCTCATATTCGTAGAGTCGTTCCGTGCGAATGGCTTCGATCTCACTGATAATGATGTCCGGTCGATGTTTTTCAACGGCACGATCTAAAGCCTCGCCGTCAAGCATCGAGAAAACGTCACTTTCGTCGGCCACTTGCATAGCCGGCGCACCGGCATAGGCATCACAAGCCACGACATACTGTCCCAAACGTTGGGCCGCGATCGTAAACTCTTTACCGAGTTCACCCGATCCAAGGAGCAAAATCTTTTTCATTCAATCCGTTTTGCGCATTCAACACACCCCGCTGTTCGCTTGCGGACACAAGATATGCACTTTCAGTCCTTCGACCAAAGCCGTATCCGCGATGTGTTGCAAACGGGCGAAGCGTTTGATAAATTCTAAGGTCTCATGTTTGGGAGAGGGGGGTAGGAAACGTAGAATAATCCATAGGCACGTTAGTGTAATACTGTATTGTCTATACTCTAAACGTGCAAGTACTTCTTTTAATGCACCGAGGATCGCTTTTTTTTGCGCCTTCGGGTCTTAATTTGCACTCAACATTCCTTCGCGCTGTGCCATTTTCCGCAAATTATGCAAGGCATAGCGCATTCGAGCCAGCGAAGTACTGATTCCCACCCCAGTTTTTTCGGCGATCTCTTTGAAAGGCACTTCCTGATAAAAGCGCATTTTCACCACTTCTCGCTGTTCCGGCGGGAGCAGGGCTATCCACTTTTGCACCATTTCAATGGATTCTAAACGAATCATCTCCTCTTCGCGCCCTACGCACGCGATTTGTAGCGTCGCTTCGTCGGCGAATTCTTGATTCTCTTCGTCATAACTGCACTTTCCGCGCAGTGTTTTGAAATGATCTACCACTAAGTTGTGGGCAATACGGGAAATCCACGCATAAAACTGCCCTTGTTCCACATATCTTCCTTGTCGCAACGAAAGAATAGCCTTGACAAACGTCTCTTGGAAGAGGTCATTGGCCAATCTTCGTCATGTACAGCATATAGAATGTTTTGAAACAACCGATTTTGGTGGCGCGCCAACAATTCGTCGAAGGCTTCTACTTTTCCTTCGAGATAAGCTTGCACCAACGCGTCGTCGGTCATCGTGCTTCTTCTGTTCATACTCATTGAGCTTTAGTTTGAAGTAGAGTATGTGTCTATAGGCTTGTACTTTTTAGTTGAAATGGATTAGCGCGAATTTACGTCATTCTCCTTAGAACAGCAAACCGACGGCATAAAAAATGCCGTCGGTTCGGGTAAAATATTCTTTTTCATCGCCTCACAGGCGGTCAGCATAAGCTTCGATCGCACGTTCTGCCGTGCGGATGGCCTCTTCCAACGGGAAGGGGAGTTCACCGCCCGCAGCATTGAAATGTCCGCCTCCGTTGAAGAATTCTTCTGCCAATTTGTTGGCGGGAAAATCATCGACACTGCGCACCGACACGCGGATTTTGTCCACTTCTGTGTCTTCACGCAAACTAATGCTCAGGCGCATGCCTTTCACTTTCAAGGGCTCGTTGACCAGTCCCTCGGCATCGCCGCGAATATAGTGGAACTGCTTCATGTCCTCGCGCGTGATGGTGAAAAGTCCGGCTTTGTGCTCGTGGAAGAAACGCAAACGCTCAGTCAATATATAAGAGAAGAAGCGCAAACGATTTTCCGACCACGTGTTATTCACATTGCGGTTGATCTTATCTTTGTCAATTCCTTTGGTGAGCAAGTGGGCGATGATGATAAAAAAATCTCCGGATCGTTCGACGCATAGGCAAAACCACCCGTGTCGGTCATCATCCCACAATAGATGCACGCCGCGGCATTGCGCGAAAGTTCATCGAAAGCCCCAAGTTGGAAAATGAGTTTGAACACCAACTCGCAAGTGCTCGATGCTTTCGGGTGCGAAATGATGAAGTCAGCCGCCTTCTCGTCCGGTCCTTCGTGATGATCGATCATTAAGCGTTTGGCCTTCGAGCGTTCCACCACCTGCGCCATGTCTTGCAAACGATGCAGAGCATTGAAATCCAAAAGACAGATCAGATCGGCCTCTTGAATGAACTTTGTGGCCATCGGACGCATGTCGTCGTTCGAGAAATAAAGCACATTTCGTGCTCCCGGCAGCCAACGCAGGAAGTCAGGACAAGGTGTCGGCAAGATGACGCGCACTTGTTTGCCCAAACTGCGCAAATAGTCAGCCCAAGCCAGCGTCGATCCCATCGCATCGCCGTCCGGACCACGGTGGGCGGTGATCACCACGCGCTGCGCATCGCGCAACAAGGCCATCAACTCAAAGAGTTGCTTGCCGTCAAGAAGGGAGAGATTTCCATCGGTTCAGAGATTGCGTAGGATTTCAATTTCTTTTTCGGATCGGGGGCGTTGAACACCGCACTACCGGCCACCAACACATCAGCGCCGGCGTCGACCAACAATTTTTCCGGTTTCACGATTCACCCCACCGTCCACTTCAATCAGAGCCTTCGAGCCACAGGCATCCAGCAAGGCACGCAATTTCCGAGTCTTTTCGACCATCGTCGGAATAAATTGTTGACCGCCGAAACCGGGATTTACGCTCATGAGCATCACCAAGTCAAGATAAGGCGCAATTTCTTCAAGCACACTCACCGGCGTATGTGGATTGAGCGTCACGCCGGCCAACATCCCTTCCGCGCGAATGGCTTGTACCACGCGATGCAAGTGCGTGCAAGCCTCGTAATGCACATTCATCACATGCGCACCGAGGGCTTTAACCTGCGGGATGAACTTTTCGGGCGAAACGATCATCAGATGCACATCCAGCGGCTTACGCGCGTGGCGCGCCATGGCTTCCATCACCGGGAAACCGAAGCTGATGTTGGGCACAAACACCCCGTCCATCACATCGAGATGGTACCAATCGGCGGTACTCTCGTTGAGCATTTCGATATCACGCTGCAGGTTGGCAAAATCCGCACTGAGCAGCGAAGGAGAAATCATAGTCATGAGTTGGTAGGCTGAGAATTTTCTTCTTTTTCGTTTCTTATTTGTTGTATGCGCAGGAGCTCTTCGATGGCCGTATCCTCGCAATCGGGATGTTGCAGCAGTTCTTGAAATTGAGCCTCGGCCTCGTCGAGCATACCGCTGTCGGCCAGCGCCGTACCGCGGCGGCGTTTTCAGGAAGCGCACATAGGCTTGGCGTTCTTTCTTCTCTGCTTTCGGGATCTTCGCCCTCGCTCTCTTTGGCACTCTGTTCGAGAAAACGATCGATCACAAAGAGGGCTCGGAAGTCGTGTCCGTTGACCAGCGCATTCACATAAGCTTTGCAATAACGCGGCTTGTAGGTAATGTAGAGCGCATCTAAATAGTAGTAAGCCAAGGGATAGCGTCCCAATCCGTTATAGCAACAGCCGATATAGTAGATCAAATCAAAGAAATGGCCTCGCTGCACCTTATTCATATAGTTGAACATCGGCGAAAGCCAGTTATACACGTTGCGGAAATAGTCCAACGCCTCGAAATAGCGCTCCGAAGCATAAAAAAACGTTTTCCCCAATACATGCAAAAATCCGTAATAGGGTGTTTTGCAGGCCAGCATTTCATCTTGCTCTTCGGTGAGTTCCTCCCCACGGGCGGCCGCGTCTTCGGCTTCCCTCCAGCGGTAGTCAAATTCCTTTTGGCGTTGTTCCGAACTCGTTTTGTCGTAAGCCACGACAAAGCTCACCGCACTTGTTTTTTTGCTCGGCTTTTGTATTGATGGCCGAATGATGGGGCGAAACCCGGGCAACCGGGCGCGTGAAGTTCACGCGGAAAAACAATTCGTGCTCCGTTTCGCTTTCACACTCCACATGCAGCAAACAATCTTGCCGTCCGAGGCCCTCGATGTCGGCACCAATCACCAAAGTCAAGGTGCGTCCCTCCAATTCCTCGTGAGTCGTGCCCAACATCATGAGACGTTGCACAAACGAAAACGTGGCGATCGCTTCCTCATCGTGCAATTCCAACGGCTGCTGCTCGTTTTCTTCTTCGCTCCGGACTCCGGAAAACAGCCCGTGCAAGTGAAGCAGCTGCACCTGCTGTCCTTCATTGTAAAAGGTGGCAAAAACATCGCCCAACGTGTGGTGGTGCTCCCGCTCTTCACGCCAGTTGGGCAAAGCGGGGTTGTGATTCATCTCACAGCGTGTGCCAAGAAGTTCAATCGGCTGCTGATGGCGGCATTCTCTTCCAAGTTGTTGTCGTCATCGTCCTCGATGGTTTTCAACGTCGTTTCGATCCAACGAGCATAGACAAAGCACCTTTGCAAATGCGCTAAGAGTCGCTCCTGTATGTATTTTCCGGTGGAGTTCACCGACAGTCCGAAACGCAAATTGATGAAGACTTCGTGATTTTCGGGCTCAATGGTGTAGTAGGCCGAATAGTTCGCCACCGCCAGGCTGTTGAACTCGTTGCAAGCGTGGCGCACCGCCGCCAAACGCCCCAAAGGTCGCCGCTCGATGGACGGAAAGTAAAAGCAGACCATCGAGTTTCTCGAATTGGCCACACTCGCAAAATTGCCACCTTGGAAACTAAACGCGTAGCCTTGGTCGCCCTCTTGGCACATGAAGCCGGTTTTCTTCCACTCAATTTGCAAGTGGGGGAATAAAAGCTCAAGTGCTGTGGCCGATGCCACATAAGCATCGCCCGAAATAACAGATTTAAGTCGGCGATAAAAGGTCAACCACAGAGAATATAGCAGTCCAATTACCTTTTTCCCCCCACGTCCAATCATTTGCAGGAGATACTCAAGTAGTTCTAACATTGGTCGGAGAATTGTCTGTCCACAAAGCGTTATACTTTAGCGAAGTTACTATTTTCTTTTGGCTCCTGCCGGACTTTTGCCTCAAAAACTGTATTTTTGCTCACTCATTCCCTCATCAACACTTCATTTCCCCACCTTTTTATATATGATCGCCTTAGAAGATTTCTTTCGCAACGCCGAATCTTCCTCCTACCGTCTGTCGCCCGACGGCCACTACCTAGCCTATCTTGCCCCTTACTGTGACCGCATGAACCTCTTTGTGCGCAGCATTGCCTCCGATGGGCAACTCGGTGCCCCCATTCGCCTCACGAGCGAGACCGATCGCAGTCTCGGCGGCTACCTTTGGGCCGACAATGAGCGACTGATCTATGCCAAAGACGAGGGCGGTGACGAGAACTATCACCTTTTCGGCATTCGCCGTGACGGAAGCGACGAACGCGCCTACACCAATTTCCCGGGCGTGCGCGCCGGCATCATCGATGACCTACCGGAAGTGCCGGGACAAATCCTCATCGAGATGAATCGTCGCAATCCTGAAGCCTTCGATCCCTATCGCCTCGATCTCGACACAGGCGAACTCACGCTCTTGGCCGAAAATCCCGGCAATTATCAGGGATGGACCACCGACCACGAAGGACGTTTGCGCGTGGTTTATGCCATCGTCGACGGCGTAAACACACAAATTCTCTATCGCGATCACGAGGAAGAAGATTTCCGCCCCGTGCTGACGACGAATTTCCGCGAAAAACGTGTGTTACTCCCTCTTCACTCCCGACAATAAAATGGTGTGGGGCGTGAGCAATCGCGGCCGTGACAAAAACGCACTGGTACTTATCGACCCCGCCACTGCCGAAGAGCGCGAAGTGCTCTTTGAACACGAGCGCTATGATGTGGACGCGCTTACCTATTCGCGCAAACGTCGCTGCCTACTCGGTGCCTTTTGTGCCGGACATCGCGAACCGGTTCGCCACTACTTCGACGAAACAGCGCGAGAACAGCGTGCCCGCCTCGAAAAAAACATTTCCCGGGTCGGCAAATTGGCCTTGTCGATACCGATCGCGACGAGGTGCGTTGCATCGTCCTGGTGGCCGGCGATCGCACGAGAGGAGCCTATTATTTCTATGATCGCGAGAGCGACCACACGGAACTCCTCGCCGAAGTGGCTCCTTGGTTGCCCGAATCCGAAATGGTGCCCATGCATCCGGTGACGTTCACCACACGCGACGGACTCCTCATCGAAGCCTATCTCAGTTTACCGCCCGGTGTGGAACTCAATGCCATCGACACTCCGCTGCCCGTCATCGTCAATCCACACGGCGGCCCATGGACTCGCGACGATTGGGGCTTCTCGTCCGAAGTGCAATTCCTCTGTTCGCGCGGTTATGCCGTGTTCCAACTCAATTTCCGCGGCAGCACGGGCTATGGACGCGAGTTTCTCGAAAAGAGCTATAAACAGTGGGGACTCGCCATGCAGGACGACATCACAGACGGGGTGCATTGGCTCATCGATTCCGGCATTGCCGATCCCAAACGCATTGCAATCTACGGTGCGTCCTACGGGGGATATGCCACTTTGGCCGGGGCGTGTTTCACCCCGACCTCTATTGCTGCGCCATTGACTACGTGGGGGTCTCGAATCTCCTCACTTTCCTCCAAACAATTCCGCCTTATTGGCGTTCAATGCTCGAGATGATGTACGAACAAGTGGGCCATCCGGAACGCGACCGCGCGCAACTCGAAGCCACCTCTCCGGCGCTGAACGCCGATGCCATTCGTTGCCCACTCTTCATCGCACAGGGGGCGAACGATCCGCGCGTCAACAAGGACGAAAGCGACCAAATGGTGGCCGCACTCCGTAGCCGCGGTGTCGAAGTAGAGTATATGGTGAAAGACAACGAAGGCCACGGTTTTTGCCAATCAAGAAAAATCGCTTCGATTTCTACCGCGCCGTAGAGCGTTTCCTTCAGACGCACGTCTAAATATCGTATAGATGAATAACCGGCGGTTGCAAATCTATCCGTCCGCAACTCCTTCCTTTTTTCCTTGTGACCACTCACAGTAAAACGTGGAAGAATTTCATTATAAGAATCTCTATTCCTTGGCCGTTTCCACCGATAAAAATTATTTTTGTCGGTGGGAAACTTTTTGCCCCTTCCTCTTTTCAGTCGCAATCCACCGGATAAGGTCACCGACTTGCGAGAGTTGTTGCTCCACAACTCTACGCATCGGGCTTCGTACCTCACCTTCTCTTTCTGAAAAAAACCTGAGTTCGGTCTAAGGAATCCACCTTTCACTTTCTATGATCGGCGGGATTCTTTTTAGGGGAGATGCTTAGACCGGACTTAGGTCAGAATGCAATGTCTGCTGCGTCTAAACTTTTTCGCGGACAGCAAGAAACCGAAATCAGCACACGGATCTCCGTTGTCTCCTCGTTCGTAGGCGACACCCTTTACCGGTAGCCTTTTAAGGTGGCACAAGCTGTTGTTACGCAGCGACTTGCGTATTGCATAAACAGAGGGTCGGGTAGCTTCGATCATGTCTCGTCGCGGTTGCGTGAAGACGCATCCCGCGCCGGAGCGTGGTGCCTTTTTGTCTGTTCCGATAGGTCGGGATATGGCAAAGTCGCGCCGGTTCAGTAAGTCAAAGAGCGTTTGCTCCGGATGGTCGGGAAAAGTACCTCGACTTTGCGCTATATGGACGCCGCAGTGCGGCGGAATGAAGGGAAGTTGTGTTTTGTCAATCGCAAAAGTAAGGATTTAGTTTCGAACTGTCGAAGATTTTGCGAGAAAAAAGTTTCGTTTTTGAGGATGGGGAGATTGGATAAAAAAACTTGTGGACTTTCTTTCGAAACACCCCTTCTTTTCTCTTCTTCCTCCCCGCTTTTTGGGAAAAGACGGCCGTTCTTTCGCCCACCGTGACATCCACTGTTTCCTCATCCGCACCAACGTACGCGCAACGGACACGCCCCTGCGCATCGCGCACTCAGCGAGTTCGAAATTCTTGCCTTCACCCTTCACCTTCACCTGCAAGTCGTTGATACAGTGTGTATTGTGCGTGAAGAAAATGCTCTTTTTTTGCCTTCACCGGTGAAGGAAAAAGGGGTGAAACCTTCACCCGCAAGTCGCTGTTCCCGAGCTGCTTACAGTCGTATGGTGAAGAGGTGAAGGCAAAAAACGAAAAACAGCGGACGCGCGCGCTACGCGTGCGCGTTGGGGGCTGAAGTGGGAGGCCGGTGCACTTTTGAGAAAGGGCTTCCGGTAGTTGAGGCCTCACTCCAAATGTCGGACGAACTTTTTTTGCAACAAGCAAAGTAACAAAAGAGGCTGAAACCCTCTTGTGGGATTTCAGCCTTATTTTTCGCCGTGTAAAACTTTTACCGGACAGCAATATTTCAATATGGCTTATCTTCTGTGCCTGCATGCTGACGGTTGCCAGCATAAGGACAATGGTCAATAACAGATCTTCATACGGCTATTTTATTACGATGGGGTCAGGACAAACATTTTTTTCCGTTGGCAATTGCGGCACTCGCTACCGCACCACACCTTATCAAACTCGTTGGCGGCATTGTCCACGATGGACGGTATATCCGTAAGGACACCAGCCTCAAAGTTGCGCCGTGTAGCCGACTTCATGCCCATGCCGGCACCAGTTAGGTTGGCACTGCCAACATAGCACACTGCTTGGTCAATGACAATAATCTTGAAGTGGACGCGCGGACACATGACACGTTCCAGCATAGTGACCAGTCGTGGGTAGCGGTCGAAATCCTCCCGAAAGTTCGGGCCAGGTTCTTTGGCATGGATAAGCCGTACCTCCACCCCTTTGCCTATCAAGTCCGACAATACACCGAGGAACGGCTTTGCCATCTTGCCTTGCACCACGTACAGATCTTTGATGTCAGCCGTGCCAATCCAAAGCGTCTCTTTGGCCTTTGCCGCAAGGGCAAGCACCTTGGTGAAGTGTTCGGTGTCAGATATGAAGTCAAGCATTATCGTCCACGTTTTTTGCGGGGAATGTTTCGGACAAGAAGTTAAACATTTCTGTTTTATGAGCATCCATTTTTTGGGGTGTCCACCCGTCTGGCGTTCCTTGTGCATCAAGATACATTCGATATAGCTTGATACTTTGGAGGGCATGGTTATTGGCTTGGTCTGAAATTCTAGCAAATTTAACCGTAACGGGGTCATCACTTTGTTGTGAATTGAAACTTTGCGAAATCATAGCCAAGTTTCCAAACGAGTGTATGCACTCTGTTGGCCACTCATCATTATTGTCCTGATGCTGTGGGTGCAAATGTTCTAAGGAACGATTTGCACGGAACACATAGTCACCAACGATTTCAAGCTCTTTGGCGTTCTTAAAGAATTGCTCTTTCTGTTCCCACAAGTAGTAGTCAAGCCTCCAGAACCAATACCTATCAGGCGATTTGTCGTATGACATTTCCTCTACAGACACCGGGAGGCTACGTAAAGCATTGTCGATATTCTTCAATAGCGATAGCAACTCCTTTGCATGATGTATGGGGATGGAAGCAAGGTTTATGAGAAGTGGTTTCAGCCAATTATAAAAAGGTGTGTTAGATACATAAAGCATCGACTGATACTGACGTACACAGTCCACCTCAAAATCGCTGCCAGTTCGTGCAATGATCTCATATTTGTTTCCATTTGGACTATCTTCTTTAGTGATTATATAACAATCAAAGAGCAGACGATAGAACAACATTGTATTGTAGAACGAATGTACATCTGAGATTGGGTTGTTTTCAAAGGCGACGAGAAGATCAGTCCGATAGAACGTATATGAACCATTCAGATGAAGATGTATGTCAAGGGCAAGCATCAAAAATTCTGGGAATGTTAGTATGGACTGATCGGCAGGCTCTTCTCTTTGAGAGTTTTTATCTTTGCGTTCGGACGCGGCTATCATGCCAATTTCTACATCATCCTCAGCGTCAAAGGAAGACTCACATAAGGTAAAGGCTTCTTCAAATCGCCCTTCACGACAGAGATTTATAGCATTCATGTAACTTTGGAGATATTCGTGTTCACGGCAGTCATCGCGTTTCTTTATGATGAAATGCCCCATGTCGCTGATGCTATTCCAAATGCGAGTAAGTTTTTCCTGATTGGACTCCCCCCGCATAAGTTGAACTTTCAAAATTTCGTGCTGCTCCAGCCCCTTTCCTCCAGCATTCATTGCTTCAAAATACTTGTTAAGCGACATCGGGTCGTTCAAGTATTCATTAGGAAGAACAGAGAAAAAGAATGATAGACGTTCAAAAACATTTGTTGCAAAAAAACCAGTCTGTCCTCATCGGATTGGAAATCTTTTTCAACAAATCCCTCTGCCAGGTTGATGGCGGACTGCATTTTTTTGTTTGGTTCGTCCACCTGTCCAACTACATTCCTTATAGAAGCCAGTAGGTATTCTCGGTCTTTGGGTCTGGCCACAAAATGAAGTCTCTTGCCTTCATCAAGGAACTTATTCCAACGCTCATCGTATTTGCGCAACACTAACGCAAGTAAAGTCATTACCGTGAAACGTTGCTGGCCATCGATGAGGTCATATACATTGCCTCGGGCAATACAAGATAGCATTCCCAGGTAATATGGCTCTTCTTTTGCCTGTTTTGCTGAAATGCTCTTTCATATCGCATAGAAGGCCATATACTTGAGACTCTCCCCACGCAAAGAGACGTTGGTATAGTGGAATGTTGAAGCACAAATAATCTTTTGTTTTCAACTATAAGTTGCGGAGTATATCTATGCGTATTCATTGTTGTAATGTTCAATTATTGTGCTATCAGTGAATTCTTCATTCAGTTCCAAGAACAAATCTTGAAGCCGGTGGTAGAATCGAAGTTCGATACCTTGCTCATCAATATCCTTGCCGCTAATTTTTAATTCCCGCTAAACACTCTGCAAGGAAGAATGTAGGCGAAGAGGCTTGATCTATCATCATAACAATCTCGCTGTTTTTTTGCAAATTCTCGAATTTTTATATGAAAGAGCGCGACGCGAGGTGTATCGGTGTTGGGCAATGTATCCGGCAATGCAAAACAGAGCTTCAGCCAGATATTGGGCTCCAAATTTCAGAAAGTAACCGAAAAGTAAAGTCTCAATAACATCTGCGTATCTTGAATGACTTTCCCATTTAAGATGTCTGCGGAGAGCTTCAACTGGATTTGCATGTTCAAATCTATCAAACAGACCTACGAAATGTTCAGCATAGGCGAAAAAGTGAGTTCCCCCATGTATTTTTCGTAGTATTCAAATTGCTCACCGAAAGGTGGTATCTCAGGTATTATAAGAGCAGCTGAAAATTCTTCTTTTAGTGCGCAATTTTTGCGACGAATCGTAATCGCGTTTACGCATCCATTTCCTTAAGCGGAATAAATGAGATGAAAGAGTGGTATCCAGCAGTCTATATTTCTGATTAGTCAAGGAATTCCACTTGCCTGCCAAGTGCTCTGCCTGTTTTTCATTGAAGACAAAACGCAGATGATGAGCCTTCAATAGGTCGTAGTCTGTCAGAGGAACGCCCTTTGAGTTCTCATTGGAGAAAAAAATGTATAGGCCAAATCAAGGCGGCTATCTGTCAAAAATAAGGACAGAGAAGATGAGGTTGTTTATTAGTTTACCACAAAGCTTTTTCATCATGTGAGCGTTTGCAGTATTGTTCGATTTGAAAGCGATTATTAGCGACATGTTGACGTGAAGCTGTGGAACGGAACGATTGTTTAAGCAGAGGCATTTCTCCCTTATATCCAAGCTGCCGACAGATGAGGGTAAGCGTTACTAACCGCTGTTGCCCATCAATGACAGCATAGTTGCCAGTTTTGTCCTTTTGCAAGATAATTGTCCCTAGATGATATTTCCCATCCACGGGGATTTCTTTAAGACTATGCCACAGGTCTTTAACCTGTTTCTCTTCCCAACAGTAGTTACGCTGATAGTCAGGTATGACAAGATGATTAGAAAACAATTGTCCTAAAGAGCATGTTTCCAAACTAACATGCTCACTTTCAAGCTCACATTCATGAAATTCAATGACACCGTTATAGGCATCTGTGCTCGTGTCTTGGTGTTTCTTTTTCAAAGAAGTCCTTTATAATAGGGTCAAATATGCTCATAATACAATGGAACGCGGAAAGGAGCTCTTCCCACGAACCCGTTGGGTGTTGAAGAGTGCATCGACATTGGCTATGTCCCTGCCATCTTGACCAGGTAAGCTCAGGAATCCTAGCAGTTCTTACCCTTAGTTCTTTTGCAAAAGAACGATAGTCTTCACTTTGGAATTTGCCTTCAAGATGTAATTCCACGTGGTCTTGGAAGTATTCATAATGAAGGTCTCCGTCTTTTTGTCAGGATAGTAGACACCCATATATAGCGATTTGACTGCCATGTTCTATACGCATGGTAGGCATTAATTATTCTATCGGGGAATTCCTTCCTAATAAAATTTTCAAGATTTTGGTCTATCCAAGCCATATGCGATAATACTAAAGTTGCTTTACCTCAAAATACATATTTGCACGTCCACTTCCGTCAGCAAAGTTCATGACATCAATACCATACTTACTTTTTGAAAGCAGCAACGGTGGCATTTTTGTCCATCTTTTGTGGCTGTGATGTTAGATGCTGAAAGGTTGCTAACAACATTCACTTCCATACCTACACTTATAGACGTGCTTCCGTTACGTCCATCCTTTTTTACTTTAACTGAATATATACTCATAGTTTCTGATATTGTGCATTATAGAATTTCTCTTGCAATCCAAGCACAGGCTTCTGCATCAGCCAGTGCGTGGTGGTGATTCTCCAACTGATAGCCACAGGCAGCTGCCACGGTGTGTAACTGGTGGTTCTCCAAGTCTGGCAGAACCCGACGGGAGACACAGAGTGTGTCGTAAAACTCATAGTCGGGATAGTCCATCTGATAGACGCGGAACACAGCCTTCAGACAGTTCTCGTCGAATGGACGGTTGTGCGCCACGAGAGGCAGACCCTCAATCAACGGTTCTATCTGCTTCCACACTTCGGGGAAGATTGGAGCCGTATCGGTGTCTTCTCGTGTCAGTCCATGTACCTGACTGCACCAGTAGTTGTAATAGTTCGGTTCGGGATTGATGAGAGAATAGAAGCTATCCACAATCTCTTCATCGCGAACAATCACGATGCCCACACTGCACACCGAGCTGCGCTCGTTGTTGGCGGTTTCAAAATCTATTGCTGCAAAGTCTCTCATTTGGCTGACCTATATTTCTTGTTCATGTATGCGATTTTACCAGCTATCTCTTCCCTAAGCCATATCGGAGAAAGCACTTCGATGTCAGGCGTGTGTGCCAGTATCTCCAACTGAAATCAAACGTTGGACGTATCTGGTACTCAAAGATACTGTACTCGTCGCCACGATAAGACTCAATCTGTGATTGGTGTAAAGGCAGCGAGCGCAAGTAGTTGGCTTGTCCCGCCGACACTTGCAGTTCTACACGCTCGATTCTCGTTCCGTCACCGGCTATCACACCGAAGCAACCGTAGAAGAACGCTTCGGGTGTAAAATCCTTGGGATAGTCGAATGGAGTGGATGTCTTATGCACTTCCGACATGCGGTCAACCGCATAAATCATTACCTTATCATAATAGGTGCTGCGTGCTACCAAGTACCACCGTTGGCGGAGCAGCTTTACACAATATGGTTCCACGTCAAAAGTGAATGCTTCATTCTTCCAAAAAAACTTTGATAGGTAATCCGCAGGAGAGTTTCCTCTTTTAGTGCCTCCAAGATAGATGGAAGGAACAGCCGTCCAGACGGGATGTCTTCCAACACGATGCGGTCCTTAATGCTCTGATTGTTTGTAATCAGGTTGCTGACAGCAATGGTGTTGACCAGCCATGTGCGCAGACTTCCACGGCTTATCTCATCATCGTTGAGAATGTAGTATCGGTATTCACCGCAGTTCTCATTCTCAATGACCAGCCCAAACATCTCCTCAATCGCAATGCGCCACTTGTGGAAGGTACGCTTGGGGATTTCCATCCCTTCGCTCATGTCGCTGGCTAGCCATCTGCGGTTGATGTCCTCAAAGGAAATCCGTTTAGCCCGATGGATGGTGTCCACCAGCCAGACATACTTGTCGTTGCAAAGATAGATGTGGGGTGTGCCGATTTCGGGCAGAGGTTTGAGGGTTTTGCTCATTTGACAAAAACCACCAATCTTTTTCAAACATCCAGCAGCCGGTACTGTGGCCGTTAATCATACCGATGCTCTGAAGGAATGAGTAGATGAGTGTGGAACCAAGGTACTTGAAGCCACGCTTCTTTAGGTCTGTGGCGATGGCACCTATACTGTCCCCTAAACGTGTGTAATCTCCAAAGTTCTTATATTTGTGGTGAAATAACGAATCAAACAAAGAACAATGAAGCTTACAGTGGAACAAAGATCGGAAATTATTTCCGAAATGGCCTCGAGTGAGGCAGGTTTTAATGAGTTGATGCGCGTACTTTTGGATAGTTTTTTTCCAAGCAGGAACGTGCCCTCTTCTTAGAGGAACATAAAGGTGAACAGGGCAACGGTTTTCGTCCTCGTCGTTGGCGTAGTCATGGTTGCAGTTTTTCTCTCCCAAAACACGAAAAAAGCGCGAACAAACTGTTCGCGCTATTTTGTTTTTACTGCCGCTGTCGGCTTGAAATGTGATTCCGCTGGGGCTCGAACCCAGGACCCACGCCTTAGAAGGGCGTTGCTCTAATCCGACTGAGCTACGGAACCAAACCTTTTATGAGCAAAGTTTGGGCTTTGCAGGTGCAAATATAGCCATTTTTTCTGTGGAAACAATAAACATTGCCCGAAAAATCACATTCATACGGCGCAACCTGGTCCACGCGCTCGGCCATGCCTCGATTTACGAGGCGAGAAGAACGGCGATACCGGTGAGCCGTGCAGGGAAAAGGACGAGACTGAAAACTCGCAACAACGTCGGCTGTGCGCACACCGCCACCGATCAATCGGCAATGGCCGCCCTCAAGTCAGCCGGCGCGGATGCATAGAAGTCGGCACCCAGTTCTCGAAGTTCGGGCGCGTCGCGGAATCCCCAAAGCACCAACGCACAGGCGATACCGGCCGCCTGTGCCGTGGCATAATCGACTTCGCTGTCGCCGACGTACAATGTTTCACTCGGTGTCGCGTTGAGTCGGCGCATGGCTTCGAGCACAGCATCGGGATGCGGCTTACGGCGCACACCGGGGCTCTCACCTACGGCCACTTGCATGAAGTGGGCGAAAAAAGCGTTGGTTCAATTCTTGCACCGCCTGGTCGAGTTTGTTGCTGACAATGCCCATTCGCACACCGGCTGCGCGCAATCGCTCGAGCAATTCGAGAATGCCGGGATAGGGTTGCGTGGTGTCGAGCGAATGAAGCAGATAGTGCGCACGAAAATCGGAAAAAACGGCTTCGAGAATGGGAGTATCGGTGCCTTCGGGCACGGAGCGTTCTATGAGATTGTGGATGCCGTTGCCTAAAAAAGCACGCACCTCGGCCACACTGCGTTCGGCCAATCCGTGCGTGCGCAGACCGTACGCCACGGAGGCGTGGAGGTCGGCCAACGTGTCGAGCAGGGTGCCGTCGAGATCAAAGATAAGCGTAGTAAATCGCATAGAAAATAGCAGAATAGTCGGTGTTGGGAAAGAAAGGGAGGGAGTAGGCGCAGTGTCTTCGCGCAAAAAGATCACGCGCCGTGGAGTAGGGCAGCCTTCAAGCCGCTGATGGTATCGGGAAAGGTGAGTCCGAACTGTTCGATGCGGTGCAAATTCATGGCCAAGTTGCGTTGCGGCGCTTCGACGGCATTGACAGGCGAGGCATTGCCCGCTTCGAGGTGGCCGGCTGCGACCATAAAGCGCGCGGCTTCGAGCACGGTGTCGTGAGTGGAGCAACGGTTGGGCGAACCGAAGTTGTAAATTCCACCGGGCAGGGCGATGGCGGCTTCGATGCGGCGCACGACTTGCCAAACATTCGTGATGCCGCGACATTCGTTGACGGAAGCTGCGAAAGGTACACTGCTTCGAGCCGCTTCAAGCAGACGAAGCAGCAAACCGTGGTTTTTGTCGCAAAGGGGAGTTGGGAACATCATACATCCACGAGAGACGCAGCGCCACCGCTGTGGGCAATAATTCTTGCACCTCGCATTCCGTACGATATTTGAGCGCAGCATAGACACCTTTGGGCGCAAGAGGCACATCCTCTCCGAGGAGTCCTGTCTCTGTACAGCCATTGTAGACCTGATCGCTGCTGGCATAGATGAGTTTCGCGCCGACTGCCGCCGCTGCCCGCGCTACATTGAGTGTGCCGATATAGTTCACGGCTTCGCAATCGTCGGGATGCGCTTCGCAATAGGCCGTATCGGAGAGGGCGGCCATGTGAATGACGGCTTTCGGGGCGTGATCCATGAAAAGGGTGTGAATCATCTCCTCGTCGGTGACGTCAAGTTGCTTGCTGTTGAGCGGTATGACTTGATGGGAGAGGCCAAGAAAACGAGTGGCGCGGCATCCGACGAATCCGGCTGCGCCTGTGATTAGAATCTTCATTGCGAAAAGAAAGGACAATGGAATAAATGCGCCGCCACTGCGGTGATGAGGCTGCACAATGTGAGGAATGTTGCACAAAAATAAGGAGAAAAGCGGAGGTGGCAAACGTGGAGTGACAGAAAAACGCCTCTCGTTGCGCAACTTACGCGGCGCAACGAGAGGCGAATGGGGAATAAAAAAATGGAGAGGGGAACACAACTCCCGACTGTGCGGGCGAGTGGACGACAATTCGCCGTCTCGAAGAACTAATCAGGAGAAGAGACCGAAAAGTTCAGCATCAATCCGGTCGGTGATTTGACGAAAGGCTTCGGGATCGGACTCAAATTTGAGATTGTCGCCGTCGATGACGACCAAACGGCCTTCGTACTGTGCGATCCAGCGCTCATAAAGGTCGTTTAGGCCTTGAAGATAGTCGATGCGCATGGTTTTCTCGAAATCGCGTCCACGTTTTTCAATCTGCGACACGAGATTGGGGATGGACGAGCGGATGTAGATCATCAGATCGGGAAGTTTGACGAGCGACATCATGAGGTCGAAGAGATCGGTGTAGTTGGCGAAATCGCGATCGCTCATCATGCCCATGGAATGCAAGTTGGGAGCGAAGATTCGCGCGTCTTCGAAGATGGTACGATCCTGGATGATGGTTTCTTCGCTACGCGAAATGGCCACTACATCCTTGAATCGCTTATTGAGAAAGTAGATTTGCAGATTGAACGACCAGCGTTGCATATCTTTATAGAAGTCTTCGAGATAGGGATTGAAGTCTACGGGTTCGAAGAGGGGCGACCAAGCGTAGTGCTTGGAGAGCATTTTGGTGAGTGTGGTTTTCCCGCTGCCGATGTTTCCGGCGATGGCGATGTGCATGGTTGTCGTGTTATTTGGAGGTGTGGCTATACTTTTTTTCGAAGAGTCCGAAGAGCTTGGCGTCGATACGGTCGACGATGTCGGAGAAGTCCTTGGGATTGTAGAGGAAGTCGAGACCATCGACGTCAATGACAAGTTTCTGCCCGGGATATTTGTCGAAGACAAACTCATCGTATCGGCGATTGAGATTTTCGAGGTACTCGATGGACATGGATTGCTCGTATTCTCGTCCGCGCTTGCGAATATTGGCCACTAAATGGGGGACAGTGGAGCGAAGATAGATAAGTAAGTCGGGCGCGTCGACGAGTGAGGTCATCAATTCGAAGAGTTCCATATACGTCTCGAAGTCGCGTGTGTCAAGGTTGCCCATGTCGCGATTATTGGCCGAGAAGATATACACTCCCTCGAAGATACTTCGATCCTGAACGACGTTAGATTCGGCGCGCGCGATGTCCAAAACATCTTTGAAGCGCTCTTTCAGAAAGAAAACTTCAAGATTGAACGCCCATCTCGGCATGTCCTTATAAAAAGGGTCGAGATAAGGATTCTCCGCCACGGTTTCGAACTTGGGAATCCAGCCATAGTGCTGGGCAAGTAGACCGGTGAGTGTGGTTTTTCCGCTGCCGATGTTTCCGGCGATGGCGATATGCATGAAAAGAGGGGTTTTATGAATCTAAAGAAGTTACGTTTTGCAGAAATGCTGCAGCCGAGGTTTCGTCACTCGTCAACTCCGGGGAATTATCGTCCTCGTCTTCGGCATTATCGTCCTTCGGCAAGGGCTGACGGCGGCGAGGATCTTCGCGTGCTCCCAACTTTACGAGTTTATTGGCCGCCGAAATGATGCTTTGTCCCCCGGGAAGGAGCATTCTACGCAAGGAGTCGAAGGCGGTTTGCGTCTTTGAGAGCGTAGTTTCGACGTTCTGGAAGCGTTCGTAGAAGAGTTGCACGCGGCTCACGATGAGCGCGGCTTGGTCTACAATCTTTTGTTGGTTCTGCACCTGCAATTGCTGTTTCCAAGAGAGCTCGAGCATGCGAAGCAGGGGCATAGAGATTCTGGCTTGAGGTGATGAACACACCTTTGTCGTAGGCTTCTTTCCACAAACCGGGAGCGGCGGTGAGCGCGAGGCTGAGTGCGCTGTCGCTGAAGACGTACATCACAACAAAGTCCAGGCGCGAGCGGTCGGCACTGAGGTGTCCGGCATAGTTCTTGGCCGAAAGTTGTTTGACATGCTGCTGCAAGGACTTGACATGTCGGTCTAAAGCCAACTTGCGTTGCTCATCTGTTTTCGCTTCGTAGTAATCTTTGTAAGCCGTGAGCGAGACTTTCGAGTCGATCACAACATCGCGTTTGTCGGGGAAATGAAGAACGACATCGGGGATGAGGCGTCTGCCGGTTTCGTCGTCGGTAACGACTTGGCCGTTCTCGTCTTTCACCGTCCACTGCTCATCAAACTGCACACCTCGCTCGAGTCCCATATCTTCCAAGAGGGTGCGCAGGCGAAGTTCTCCGAAGTTACCTTGCGTTTTGTTCTCTCCTGTGAGCGCAGCGGCGAGTTTGTCGGCACGTTCGCCCACCAAACGAGCTTGGGCAAGGGTAACTTTAATGCTTTCGTCAAGCCTCGACATGGAATCCAGGTGGCGACTGTCGGCTTGTTGTACGGCATGGCGCATTTCTTGTATGCCATTGCGCAGCGGACCTAGGATTTCGTCGAGTTGACGCACGTTCTCTTCACGGAGTTGCGTACCGCGTTCGCGCATTTGGCGCTCACTCTCATTTTTAAGACGTTCGGCCATGAGTTCCAGCCGACGTTCATTTTCTTTCCGCTGTTCTGCGGCTTGAACTTCTGCAGAGCGGCGCAACTCGGCCAAATGGCGTTCGTGTTCGTTGCGCAAATCGTCGAGCGAACGGCGGCCGGCATAATAACCCAGCGCCAATCCCACCACGAGCGCAAGGAGTAGGATAAAGTAAACAGACATGGTGACTTGAGGAATGAGCTGCAAATTTACGGAAAAGGCTTGAGAAAAGTTGTGTGCTTGTGAAATTCTTCCTACTTTCGCGAAGATAGCTTCTCGATTTGCCATCTTCGCGAGAAGTATCACACCATATATATAAGAACCTTTCTTTCGAACGCTATAGACTTATGCAACAAGAACTGATATTGATCCGCATCACGGGAGAAGATCGCCCGGGATTGACTGCCGATTTCATGGCGATTATGGCCAAATACGAAGTAGATATTCTGGATATCGGACAAGCAGACATCCATTCGACGCTGTCATTGGGTATTTTAATCCATACCAATGAACAGACATCGGGCTCAGTGATGAAAGAAGTGCTTTTCAAAGCAGCGGAACGCGGCGTAAACGTTCGGTTTTATCCCATCGAGTCAGATGAATACGCCGATTGGGTGCGAGCGCAAGGGCGCAATCGCTACATTCTCACGGTGTTGGCGCGCCATCTTACGGCACGACAAATGGCAGCAGTGACCAAACTCGTGGCTGCGCAGGGATTAAACATCGACGGTATCCGACGTCTCACCGGACGTGTGCCGCTGGAACGTCATCAAGACAATGTGCGCGCTTGCATTGAATTCTCGTTGCGCGGCACACCTGCCGATTTACCGGCAATGCAAGCCGACTTGCTCCACCTCAGCGCGAACTTGGAAATGGATTGCTCGTTCCAACACGACAATGCTTACCGCCGAATGCGGAGATTGATCTGCTTTGACATGGATTCAACCCTGATTCAAGCCGAATGTATCGATGAACTGGCAGAACGTGCTGGAGTGGGCGAGGAAGTGAAGCGCATCACCGAACAAGCCATGCGCGGAGAAATTGATTTCAAGGAGAGTTTCACTCGTCGCGTGGCGTTGCTCAAGGGATTAGACGCCGGTGTGATGCAAGACATCGCAGAAAAGCTCCCCCTCACCGAAGGTGTGGAACGCTTGATGTACGTGTTGAAACGCCATGGCTACAAGATTGCGATCCTGAGCGGCGGATTCACATTCTTCGGTGAGCACTTAGCACGTCGCTTCGGCATTGATTACGTTTATGCCAACGAGTTGGAAATCCAAGACGGTCGTTTGACCGGACGCTTTGTGGGCGAAATTGTCGACGGACAGCGCAAGGCGGAGCTGCTCCGCCTCATCGCGCAAGTGGAAAAGGTGGATCTCGGCCAAACCATCGCCGTGGGCGACGGTGCAAACGACCTTCCTATGCTCTCCACTGCGGGATTGGGTATCGCCTTCCACGCCAAACCGCGCGTAATTGCGAACGCGCAGCAAAGTATTAACACGGTCGGTATCGACGGCGTGCTTTATTTCTTAGGATTCAAGGATTCCTATCTCGACGACCGCGCTCCTTCGCCCGAAGGCGCACCGGCCTAAAACTAAAAACGGGATCGATTCTCAAAAAGAAGAATCGATCCCGTTTTTTTTTTCGGTTCGCCATTTCTCAAAAACAGAGGAGGAGCAGAACTACTACGGTGAGCAGCACTTTACACACGTCTGTTTCAGACAAAAAAGTTATGAACTTATCTGCGACCACTCGTCACGCCTGAAGAAGACGATGAGCCACGTTGCGGCTGAGCAGGGGCACTATAAGTGGTGCTTCCCGAACGCGTGTAACCTCCAGCGTTGTAATTCTGCGAAGCTCCACCACTATTGTGCGATTCCGCAGCACCTCCGCGACGACCGGACGAATAACCGGAGTTTCCACCTCCATTATTATCCGAACGCGTGGGCGAATAACTGCTGCGTCCGCCGTCGTAGGAGCGAGAGTTGCCATAATAGCTCGACGATTCGCCGCCATTGTAACCACCGCTGCTGTAAGTCGTGCCACGACGTCCGGACATTCCGCTATTCTCATACTGACGAGAGGGCGCATACCCGCCACCGTTGTAGGGTGCGCTGTAGGCCGGTGCCGACTGACGCGGGCTGCTGTAGGCGCCATCGCCGTAGTATGTATTGCCGGTGTCGTAACTCCAACCTCTACCGCCGTAACGTCCTTCAACAATGCGCAAAGGTTCGTTGCGATAATAGTCGTTGTAGCCGCGATCGCCGTAGCGCGCCACATAACTGTCGCGCAATCCGCCGTAACGGCTCTCCACTACGCGCAAACCATAGTAGGGTGAGCGGTATTCGGGGCGACGATATCCCCAATCTGAGCCGCGATAGCTCACATACACCGAAGGCCGGTCAAAGAAGAAGCGGTCGCGGTAGGAATAACGCGTGTAGACGTTGAAGATGAAGGAAGATCCCGTCCACGAAAGCGGGCGGCAGAAATAATCCGCGCCAACATAACGCGCATACTGCCAATCATAGAGGATATAACGGAGGTCATCGTCTCGATAATCACGATAGCGTCCGTAGAGATCGTACGAAGAATTGACAGAAAGGAAGTAGTCGAGGTTCACTTGGTAGACCTGATCGTATTGCGCCGGCGTGAGGTTCAACTCATACGCCATCTTGTCGGTGAGGAAATAGGCGTATTCACGAGCATCGGCATAGTTCATCGCGGAAGCCGATACGCCGGCAGCAGCGAGAAAGAGGGAGAGAAGTAATCGTTTCATATCGCTTATTTTTTTAGAGGTGATGATTGCAAATATCGTGATTTGGCCGTCAAAAAAACAAGACACTCGAGAAATAAATGCGCGTATTTTAGTGTTATCACGCAATATTTCCCGCTCGAAATTGATATTTTGTCAAGCAACGCGGCAAACACGACAACTTATTTGTCAGTGTGAAGAGAAGCGCGCACCAACTCGGGGCTATCATAAATGCACGCGCAAGCCTCTCCGGAGAAATCCCTCACCGTATACTCCTTATTATATAGATCGCTACGAGATCGACGAATAGTTTTGCTGCAGTTGTCGCAATCTGCGCAACTCTGCCCACATCGCCGCGTTCTCTGCTTTCGATTCATGGGGATCCTCTTCTAAAATGCGCGCCGCACTTTCGCGCGCCTCGCTCATCAATGCCGCATCGCCCACCAAGTTGGCAATGCGCAGATCGAAAGGCAAACCACTCTGTGCCGTTCCTTCCAAATCTCCGGGGCCACGAAATTTCATATCGGCCTCAGCAATGACGAATCCGTCGGTCGTTTCTACCATGATGTCCATCCGCTGGCGAGAGTTTTCAGCGAGATTGTCTTTCGTGACAAGGATGCAATAACTTTGTTCCGCCCCACGTCCCACCCGTCCGCGCAGTTGGTGCAGTTGAGCGAGGCCAAACCTTTCGGCATTCTCCACCACCATCACCGACGCATTCGGGACATTCACCCCGACCTCGATCACAGTCGTGGAAACCAAGATCTGCGTTTCGTTCGCCGAGAAAGCACGCATCGCTTCTTCTTTCTCAGCGGGCTTCATGCGGCCGTGCACCCGTCCCACTTTCCACGGCGCAAAGGCTTCGCAAACCGCCTCGTAGCCTTTCTCCAAAGCCAAGAGATCCAATTTTTTTCATTGTCGTCTATCAGCGGATAGACGAAATAAACCCTGCCTTCCTTTCTCCAATTCCGTGCGAATGCCGTGAAAGAGTTGGCTGCGTTGCCGCGCGCGATAGTGCCGCGTCTGAATCGGTTTGCGTCCGGGTGGCAACTGATCGATGACACTCACGTCCAAATCACCGTAAACCGTCATCGCCAAGGTGCGGGGTATGGGCGTTGCTGTCATTACCAACACATGGGGTGGGCGCGTGTTCTTGTCCCACAACGCCGCCCGCTGCTTCACGCCAAAACGGTGCTGCTCGTCAATCACGCAAAGCCCCAAATTGTAAAAGACCACGCCGGGTTCGATGAGCGCATGCGTGCCGATGAGCACCTGCACTTCGCCCGTGGTCAAAGCATCGAGCACCATTCGTCGACGCTTTCCCTTGACATTGCCCGTGAGCAATTCAACTCGGATGCCCAATTCTTCGAGTTGGGCGGCAATGCCTTTATAGTGCTGTTCGGCCAAAATCTCGGTCGGCGCCATGATGCACGCCTGAAAACCATTGTCGAGCGCCAACAAGCAGGTGAGCGTGGCCACCATCGTTTTGCCCGAGCCCACATCGCCTTGCAACAACCGGTTCATCTGTCGCCCACTGTGCAAATCGCTGTGGATTTCGCGCACCACTCGTTTTTGTGCTTCCGTAAGTGCAAAGGGAATGTGGTGCTCATAAAAATCTTTGAAGAGCGGTCCGACGCGAGGAAACGACCATCCGATCACTTCCGTCTTCCTTTCCTTATTATATTGGAGTATGGAAAGTTGTAAGTAGAAGAGTTCCTCGAACTTCAAGCGTCGTTTCGCCGCCGCCACGTCTTGCGCACTTTGCGAGAAGTGCAAATCGCGCACCGCCTTGTCATGGCTTACCAATTTATGCTCCGCCACCAAAGTCGGCGGCAGCGTGTCGACGATCGGCGAAGCCAACCGTTCAAAAGCATTGGCCACCAATTCATTGATCGTCCGCGAAGTGATGTGCGCTCTCGTGAGTCGTTCGGTCAAGTGGTAGACCGGTTGCATGCGCAAGAGCGGACGATTCTTCACCCGCTCCATCTCTTCCATTTCGGGGTGGGCGATCGATAGATAATGCCCGAAAGGTTTCGGCTCGCCGAACACTTGATATTCGACATTCACCTTATACATGTTCTCCAACGCCTTGGAAACGCGAAACCACACCAGCTGAATGTAGCCCGTACCGTCGGTAAAATTTGCCACCAAGCGGCGTTTCGGTCCTTCGCCCACCTTGTTGATCAGCACAATGTGGCCGCGCAACTGAATGTTCTGCATCCCTTCCACCAAATCGCAAATGCGGTGCACCTTCGTGCGGTCTTCGTGACGATAGGGGTAGGTGTGCAGCAAGTCGCCGATGGTGTGTACGCCCATTTGGGAGGCGAACAGCGCAGCACGTGCGGGTCCGACTCCTTTTAGATAAGTGATGTCTTGATCGAGATAGTTCAAATGAGCGTTGTTGAGCAGAGAAAACGTTTCCTTGTAGTCGAGTACGAGTTAAACCCGGCGCGACGACAAGCAGAGCATGGAGAGCTTAGTCCATGCGATCGCGATAATCCTCGTAAGTGTAGGTGCGCAACGTTTCGAGCGTGCCGTCTTCGCGAAGCAAGCAGAGGGCAGGGTGGTGAATGCCGTTGAACATGTTCGTCTTCACGGTCGTGTAGTGGATCATGTCCTCGAAAATCAGTTCATCGCCCACTTGAAGCGGACGTGCGAAGCGCCAAAAGCCCATATAGTCGCCGCTCAAGCAACTGTTTCCGCCCAAGCGATAGACACATTCGTCCGTCTCGTGTCCCACTTCTGCGCCGTCAGTGAGTGTTTCCGCGCCGCGAATGGCAGGATGGTAGGGCATTTCGAGACAATCGGGCATGTGGCAAGTGAACGATGCGTTGAAAATCGCCGTTTTGATCCCGGCGTTCTCCACCACATCCACCACTTGTGCCACCAGCGGCCCCGTTTGCCACGCAAAGGCGCTGCCCGGTTCCATGATGACGCGCAGCTGCGGATGGCGCGCGCGGAAGTCGTTGAGCAACTCCACCAGCAATTCCACATTATAGTCAGCACGCGTCACCAAGTGGCCACCTCCGAAGTTGATCCACTCCAGGCGGTCGAGCCAAGCGCCGAAACGCGCCTCGATGTGCTGCAGCGTGTGGCCAAAAGCCTCGCTGCTGCTCTCACAATGGCAGTGAATGTGGAAACCGCGGACGCCTTCTGGCAGTTCAGCGGGCAGGTCGGCACTGAGCAAGCCAAAGCGCGAACCGGGCGCGCACGGATCGTACAACGCCGTCTCAATTTCCGAATATTCGGGGTTCACGCGCAGTCCGCAATCCACCTGCTCGTCGCTGCCATGCGTGGCATTCCATTCGCGAATGCGCGGATAGAATTGCGCATACTGCGTGAGCGAGTTGAAAGTGATGACCGACGAACAGCGGAGCATCTCATCGAAGGTGGCCGCTTCGTAGGCCGGAGTGTAAGTGTGTGCCCGACTGCCGAACTCTTCGAGCGCCAAGCGCGCTTCGTAAGGAGAAGAAGCCGTGGTATGGGCGATGTACTCGCGAAAGATGGGGAAAGTTTTCCAAAGCGCGAAGGCCTTGAAAGCAAGAATGAACTCCGCGCCGCTTCGGTGCGAGATGTCCGTGATGAGGCGAAGATTTCGGCGCAAAAGACGCTCTTCGAGAATGTAGGCCGGCGACGGGGCGGTGGGAAAGGTCATAGACGTAGGAAAGAGATGAGTCATAAAGTAAAGCGCACGAGCCGAATCGGCGCAAGCATGGCTCGGCAGATTCGGCTCGTGGTGAGAGAATATTGAAGGCTGAAGATCACATGATGCCGTCTTCGCGCAGCTTTTGTTGCCACTTCCAAGCCGTAGTCAGCGAGTCTTCGAGGGTGTGCACGGCCTTCCAGCCCAGCACTTTGTTGGCTTTGTCCACGTTGCCCCACACCTTTTCGATGTCTCCGGCACGACGGGGAGCCACTTTGTAATTGAGTTTCACGCCCGTGCACTTTTCGAAGGTGTTGATCAGTTCGAAAACGCTCACGCCGTTACCCGTACCCACGTTGAAGACCTCAACGGGATCGGTGTTCTTGCCTTCGACAATGCGTGCCATGGCCGCAACGTGTGCCTTGGCCAAGTCAACCACATAGATAAAGTCGCGAATGCACGATCCGTCGGGCGTATCGTAGTCGTCGCCGAAGACCGCAAGCTGTTCGCGAATGCCGATTGCCGTTTGCGTGAGGTAAGGGATGAGGTTGGCGGGCGCACCGTTGGGCACTTCGCCGATGAGGGCAGTGGGGTGTGCACCGATGGGGTTGAAGTAGCGCAAGATGATGGCCGAGATGGGAGCACCGCTGGCTACGAAATCTTGAATGATTTCCTCGTTCACCTGCTTCGTGTTGCCGTAAGGCGATTCGGCCTTCTTGATCGGCGCGTTTTCGCTCACAGGGAGATCTTGAGGATCGGGTTGTCCGTAGACCGTGCAGGACGACGAGAAGATAATGCCCTTCACGTTATACTTAGGCATCAACTCCAAGAGGTTGATCAGCGAAACGAAGTTGTTACGATAGTACTTCAAGGGCTTTTTCCACCGACTCTCCCACAGCTTTCGAAGCGGCAAAATGAATAATGCCCTCGATGCCGGGATATTTTTTTGGAACACGCCTTCCAAAGCAGCGTAGTCGCAGCAGTCCACTTGTTCGAATGCCGGACGAGTGCCGCTGATTTTTTTCAATGCCGTCGATGACTTCGGCTTTTTGAGTTGCTGAGGTTGTCGATAATCACGACGTTGTAGCCTGCAGCTTGAGTTCGACAGTGGTGTGCGAACCGATGAAACCGGTACCGCCCGTGACGAGAATGGTCTTTTTCATTTTTTTCGGTTGTGAAATAGGGGAGGGAAGCACGCGCGGAGATCATTTTTTTGTTTTACGATGTCTCATCCGATCACATGCCATCCGCGTCCTCAGGTTGACTTTGATGTGGCGAAGTTACGAATTATTTTTGTGATATCTATCTTACAAAAGACAACTTTTTTTTGTGCCTTACGTAGTAAAACTTTTCCGTTTCGCCGCAATTCACCTCAAAAGTTCTTCGTTCGCAGTTCAAAACGGATAAAACCTCCGAAATGTCGAGGCAACGCATCCCCAACGCCACACAATGATATAGCACCTTTCGATTCGTAGTCTTCGGCTTTTTATTATCTCCCCGTGCACCCAAGTTTTCAAAGTACACCCTACAAGAAAATGCCCTTACTATAATTTTTTGGTTTCGGACTATCTAACTGAGAAGTAAAAGGTTACCGTTTGGAGAAGTGTGGATAGGTAACGATTTAGAAATGAGCGGAGTGCTTTGAAGTACATCGTTTTGATAGCCAAAGAACGCTCACTATTATCACTTGCAAAGGTCGTGATTCGTGGGAGAAAGTGAGCGTTCTTGCGTGATTTTCTTCTTAAAAGTTTAGTCGGAGCCCAAACATTACAATGAAAGGGGAAGGAGATGTCTTATCTCTACAGTCGTTGCGAGCGATTACGATTGACAAGCTGTTTCCATTTCTGTTCGCACCAATCAGAAACAGATAGTCCATTGATGGTAAGAAGAGGCTGACGCTTCTCGTTGGTTATAATGCGTAGCTCCGCATTTTCCTCCGTGAAGTTTCGTTTGTACATTCCCGAATATGCCGTAGCCGTACCACGGACTGTCTCTCGATCTTTGTGCATCTTGACCACCGTATCATCATCAAAGCCCATTTTGCGGAGCATCAGACGGATATTGAGTAAGAGGTAGAAGCTGTGAAAGAAGCGTTTGATAAAACTCCGCTCCTCCTCGTACACCTTGATTTCTCGGTGTTGTTCAGATATAGTCTTGTCTTTATCTCTAATGGTGTCCTGAAGAAGTATGACCTCTTTGCGGATTTCGGCTTTCTCCTTTTCCGAAAGATGTTGTTGCCGTTCGACTTCTTGCTCCAACTCTTCGATGCGCTGTTCCGCCTTGTCAAGTTCAGAGTTCCCAAATAACGAGTAGAGCGTACCTTTTACTCGGAGCTTGCCTGCCTGCTTTTCCAACTCTCTGACCTTTTGAATTAGTTCTTCCTCCTCAAGTTGTTTCTGCTTGGTCTCTTTGAGGAGCTCTTTGTAATACTCCATATTAGTACGATGCTTTGCTTCAGATCCTTGTACCCCTCTACTCAGCCCAAATGGTCGCATTTGCTCTGCGTAGGAGGTTTGATACTCCTCAAGCTTCTTGGGTGTAAGCAGATCATCAGCACAGAGCCGTATCTTGTTTTTCTTTGTCTTGTACTTTCGCTTGCCATTCTCAGCTTCCTGTTTGGCTTTTCTCCTTTCTCCCGTGACAATTGGGACAACTGTCGCATGTATGTGCGGGGTCTCTTCATCGGCATGAAGTGTGGCTGCCACCACGTTTGCCTTGCCAAAGGTGGTATAAAGCCACTGCATCGTACTATGGCACCACTCCTCTAAGCGTCCTTCGCTTTCAAGTTGGAGCATATCTTCTTGTGATCCAGATAGGATGAAACGAAGTGCTTTAACTTGATTGTCCGCAACCTTTCGGTAGATACCAGCCGTTGCTATGCGATGTGCAATAGCTTCTGTACGGTTGGTGACATTTGCGGGGAATTGCACCAAGTCTCGATTGAGGTGCGTGCGAGAGGCATCGACATTGTTCGGCACGAATGTTCGCTCGATGTGGGCACTCATTGCCGAGTCGTTGCCCCGAGCTTTGTCTATGTGTAATACTGCGTAGCCCATAAGTTGAATATAGCTTTAAGGGGTATCCAAAGGGGCTGTTTCCCCTTGGCTCAGGAGGGCTTTTTTAGCGGTAACGAAGTGGAGCGTGAAGAAAATGCCCTAATGAGCTATGGCATTTCTCCAAATGCCCGCTTCGCCCTGTCCCGCAGCCTGCCCTTGAAGTGCTTGCATTCTCTGAATGCACTGAGTCTTTGTTTCTAAGTTTGCCCCTGCAAACTTGCAACTCCGATGGAGTGCCATAACTCTTGAAACAAAGGCTCACATCTATACGATTTACAGCTCTAGTCTCTTCGAATACCCGATGGTTCCGTTGTTGAAATTTCGCTCTTTTGCGTCATCGTCTAAGCCCCCTTTTGCGAGGGACTATTTTCTGTTTCTGCGCTTCTCGCTGTGCTACAAGAAACTCGTTGAGGTCTTTGTGTCGGGCATAGTGCCTGCTCATATCCTCTACTGTCACACCTGATGATTGGATAGTCAGGAGTGCCTGCCGTCCTACAGGGTCATTATCGAGGAACGCTCGAACGGAGTCAATGTCTTGCTCTTGGAGATAGGCGATGGCTCGTGAAATGTTGCTGACCGAGTTCAATACAAGGCAAGGAGCCGTTTCTTTCCCATTTATCGTAAGAAGAGAAAGGAAATCCATAAAGCCTTCAAAGATGCAGAGAGGGGCGGTGTCCTCTCTTCCTGCAATCACGGATATATCCTTTGGCGCAATAGTTCCCTTGAATGCGTCGTCATCCCGAAGCTCATATCCACCAGAACGATTGGGAAATCCGATGGCGGAATATTCTCGTCCTCCTACCTCGTAGTGGATGTGACGGAGATACCCACTTACCACTGCAAGATCTATCTTGCGAACCTCTCGAAGATAGCGTTGCAGATGTGAGGGCAACTCATCGCTAATGGAGAGAATATGCCTTCTATTATTTGCTCTCTGCTCATCTCTTCTGTACTCTATGTGATCTTCACGATGAAAGGAAGAGGGTGCAACTATTGTCTCTCGCTTTCCAGCAAGATGCTTCATTGCTTCATAAGCACTACACCCTTGCATACGCATCACAAGGTCTATGATGCTCCCGCCTTGACTTGTGCCGTAGTCGTGCCACAAGTTCTCCCGAAAGTCTACCTTCATACTAGCATTGAAGTCTTCTCGGTAGGGTGCATGATAAAGGGCATAGCCGTTGTACCGCTTGGCAGGTTCGATACCATAGGTAGTATGCAGATAGTCGGCTATTGGTATTGCCTTAAGATGTTGTAGATCGTAATATTCGTTGTTCATTGCTGTTGTCTTTGGATGGTTTGTATTCATTGTTCACGGGTTCTTCGTATTCTTTGTTCGCTGTTTCATGGCATGTTCTGTTTTCTTGATTTTCTCTTTTTGGAGTTTTCCCCTTTTTATCTTACTACCTTTCTACACTAGGATAAGTGGCTGACAGTGAAAGAGAAAAGTGTAACACTTTGTCGGGGTTTATCCTACTACACCATCTGTCTACACCACTTCTTCTCTATCAAGCTGTAGAAGCGTAGAAAGATTGTAGTAAGCTATGTCGTAAGATGAGTATCTACTGCAATCCTTTCTCTTTCACTGTATTATCCTTAGTTGTAGTAACGTAGTAAGGAGAATAGGAAAGAAAAGAGAAAGGGGTATTACAAAGGGAGTGCAACAACAGAGTGCTATGGTGGTTGCTCGGGGTAAATCTTACGGACGGCATAGACATATACGGGATTGCCATTTATCCTGCGACACTCCCTCGTATAGCCCGCCCTGCGCAGGGGCTTCGCCCATCCGTTTGGGAGAGAGGGGTTGTCGGGTATAGCAGGAGAGATACCCTACAATCTCCGAATTGGTCATATAGAAGCGTTTCGTAGCCATCTCAGCTTCCGAGGGAAATGTGAAGTAGCGGAGCAACAGCTCCATCTCTGCTGTATAGACTTGGAAAGCCTCGCTGTTTCTATGCAACTCGACAATCTCTTCATCATTGAACCAATAGCGAAAGCCTTCATGCAGTAGTCGCTTAGCGTCACTGTAAACAGCATCCATCGGGATCGCTTTAGCACTGTCTATATCTATTGCCAATACTTCAAAGGGGAGGAAACGCCTGCTCCCTGTAGGGTCTGTGAGGAAGTCGTTGCCATTGACCGATGCCACGAAGCTTGCCAAGTGGGGGCGCTCCTCAATGTGCTTCTCGTAAGGCATACGGTACTTCACCTGCGGACAGGTTATCAGGTTCTTCAGTTCGTTTTCATCTCGCTTGTTGAGGGCTTTGAGCTGGTCGTCAATGTTGATGATGAGATTTTTGCCCGATAAGGCTCAGCACATCTTTCTCCTGCGGGTATATCTTTCCCGTATAGCGGTAGTCGGATAGAGCTGGTGGACAGAGGAGGTCAAGGAACGTAGTCTTGAATTTGCCCTGCTCTCCTGTCAGCACAAGGCAGGTATGGTTGCGACACTGCTTGTTGTCCATTGCATTGGCAACTACTGCCACCAGCCACTTAGTGAGGTATTCTTTCCATTTCTCGGGGTTGGTTACGCTCACGCAGTCGGCAAGGGCTGTGATAGCTTCCCGTATTTCCTTTCGTCAGCGGTAACGCTTGGAAATAGGCTTGTACAGGGATTGACACGTGGAGAGAAATCGCTTTCGATGATGCTGTACAGGTTCTCGGGTGAGGTCTGTACATCGGCTTCCTTGTCCAAAGCCCGTTTGAGGGTGTTGATACGATAGCGGTCTACGGAGGTGTAACCGCCCTCTCCTCGTGGACGATACTCGGCTCGGTGCAACACGGTGTTGTACCGAAACTCGTACTGAGCGGAAAGATACGCTTCTATTTGGTCGTTTTTGGAGGGGCTATCCTTTTCTTCTAGCTTCATTGTGCAGATTGCTTTGTATTACATTGTTTTGATGATTAGCTCCTTTTCGAGAGCTAAAGCCAAGTTAGAAGAGTTTTTTCGCAAGAAGCACAAGGACGGTTTTCTTGCTTCTGAGTGCATCGCTTTTCTCTGACACGACACAACGAAAAGCCCCTTTTCACAATCCAAATGGAGGAAAAGAGGCTCTATGAGTGTGCAAACAGCACTAACGAAAAAGTGTGTCGTTTGCTATGGATCGCGTTGCTTTACTTCGATGGATTGAAGTGATTACTTGAACTAATGACGCAAAGGAATAAAGTATGGACAATCAGAGAGTGTGCAAGAGCCACTCTTCCGAATACTTCCTCGTATATCCCGCTATCTCTGCGCTTGGAGGAATAATGGAAGAGCCTGCTTACTTTTGCGTCAGAAAGTAATAACAACGCAAATAACACAACAACAAAATGAGATTTACAGCCATTGACACCTCCGCTTGGGAGGAACTGAAAGAGTGCATCAAGGAGCTGACAAAGAGTTTCAATGAACATTTTGCACCACCAGCTCAATTCCCTGACTTATTACACAATGGGGATGTATGCCGAATACTGAACATCAGTAAGCGAACATTGCAACACTATCGGGATTCGTCCGTGCTGCCCTTTATCCAAATCGGACATAAGTGCTATTACAAGCGAGAGGATGTGGAAGCTCTCCTCGCTAACTCTAACTCTCGTAAAGGTTAACGACTATGGAGTACGAAACTATCAATAAAGAAACACCAGAGATGAAACAACTCATCTCTGGCATTAAAGGTTTGACGAATCGAGTGAGAAGCATAGCTCAAACTCATCGTCCTCTTTTTGAAGGTGAGATCTACCTCACAGGACGGGAGGTTTGTGATAGACTGTTCCTTTCCCCTCGCACCCTGCAAGACTATCGGGATAAAAAAACATTATCCCTTACACCCAAATCGCAGGGAAAATACTCTATCGACTATCCGACATAAACAGAATACTGAGTGAAAACTATAGGGAGCGTGTTAACTTGTAATCGCTACGATTCTTTTATATTTAATCGAGTAGGTCGGGAAACGAAAGTTTTTCTGACCTACTCTCGGTATGACAGACCCGTCATACAAAGCAAAAGTGGGTGTGGCAAGAAAAGCACCTTAAAGTCGCGATGTGAAAAGGAGATGTCAAATATTTACTTCCAGAAGATAACCGAATTACATTACGTAGGGGCGGAAACAAATCCGCCCCTACACGAGTTACAACGTCTTTCGTTAGATATCTGACACTATCTAGTTTAATGCTTGCATTGAGAGATGTGTCTTACTCTTTTAGTTCGAGGATGTCAATGGCAATCTCTTTTTTTAGTTTGAGTCCATTGTCAAAGGACAAAGTTATCTCTAGCTGTTGATGGGGAGCTTTGGGAGCTTTTGTAAACTCGACACTCATGATCAAGCCATCCATATACAACCCCTTCTCCTTAGAGTAATGCCCCATAATCAACGCTGGGTGCTTGATAGGAGTAAAGTCTTCTGCGGGTTCGATCGTGTACATCGCATGGTATGCACTGCCGACTGGTATGTTGGGTGCCTCTGTCGGAGTGGTGAATGAGATCGGATGCGTCCTTTTTGGGGAGCATGCCGGGGAAGAAGAAGTCTTCGCCTTCATAGACTACGACGCCATTGACAAGGTTCACAGGCTCAAAACCGTGCTTGCAAAGTTTCTTTGCTCGTGATACTAAGTTGTCCTTTTCTATGCGCCTGATGGCGTCTTATTTTCTTATTAGCCATATTGATTCCTTATTTTTACGATATGCCGATTCGCCTTCTTTTAAGTCTGGTAAATTTACTAATGATTTGTCAATGTCTATCATTTCCTGAATAGAAACAACTATTGCGTCTTCTTCACTAACCTCTTCTTCACCCAAAAATTGCCAATCACCATCTTCATCGTAGAAAAACGGATACAATAATAGAGTTGTTGTTTACTACAATACTTCGGTAAAAATTTACCGCGCTAAAAGTTAAACATTTGAAGCCGGCTATCCGGTTTCACTATATAAAAGTTCATTGAAATACTGTCAATAACTATCGCTTGAGCAAGCTGTAAAAGGTCTAGAAAAGACTCTGAAAAATTGTCTAAAATATTGATAATTAGGCAATAAAAGTATTGCATAAGTCGCTGATTATTAGCAACTTAGAGTATTCCACCACTTTAAGTTATGACATCCTCAAACCTACTTATGCAATACCAATCCGAGTGCTTCGAGGCCCTCAAATCAGTATCAAAGGTAAGCAAACCTTTTTGAGAAAGTGCTTATGGATACGCTAAAACTCTTCATGGCAATTCCTGGCAAGGTCAATTTCCTTCAGATGGGTCGGTATGGTGAGTTCTCCGAACAGACCTACCGTAACAACTTCGAGAACGAGGCTTTCGACTGGTTTGCCTTTAACGAGTATCTCGTCAGAAAGGTTCTCAATGGAAAGTTTCTGGCCATCGCCGTCGATCCTAGTTTTCTTCCCAAGTCCGGAAAGAAGACGCCTTGGATAGGACGTTTCTGGTCCGGAGTTGCTGGCGAGATGAAGCGCGGTCAGGAGATCTTCGGAGTCGGTGTCATTGACGTGGAAAACCACGATTGTATGACGCTGAGTGCTCCACAAACTCCCGACGCCAAGTCTCTTGAGGAGATGGACTACAACCTTGTCGAATGGTACTGTCAGAACCTGATTATCCTAAAGGAAAAACTCCAGAAGATATCACGCCTGGTAGTTGCCGACGCATTCTTCTCAAAAGAGACGTTCGTCAACCCTCTGCTCAAGGAAGGCTTCCACGTGATAAGCAGGTTCCGCAACGATGCGGTTCTGTTCTATCCGACCCTTCAGAAGCCAACCGGAAAGAGAGGTCATCCGAAGTGGTATGATGGAAAGGTTGACTTTTGCTAATCTTGATCTCTCCAGATGTGAGGAGATTGAAGTTGACAAAGGCCGTCTAATCGGTCTGAAGGCTTATTCCAAGTCACTTAAACGCTCCATCAAGGTTGTCGTATGGTATCCTGATGAAGAGGATACGACAAAGTGGCAAATTTACTTCAGCACTGATGACTCAATGAGTACCAAGGATGTAATTGACTGCTATAGAACTCGTTTCCAGCTGGAGTTCTGTTTCAGAGATGCGAAGCACTATGCCGGTCTTAACGACTGCCAGTCAACCGACCTCAGAAAACTCGAGTTCCATAGGAACGCATCATTCGCTAGCATCAATATCGCCAAGGTCGCCTGCAAGGAACTGGGAATACCGTTCTCAATATCATCCTGCAAGTCGATCATCCATAACGCTTATATGCTCAATCGATTTATTTGCGTGTTCGGTCTGCAACCGGACTCACAAGTTATTGACAAACTTTTCAAAGAACTGGTTTTATTTACTGCCAGGGCCGCTTAGGGCCTGGAAAATTTAACGAACTATTGTGATTTTTGGAACATGAATAAAAGTTTATCTTTTTCGTTCATGCGGATATTATCAGAATAACCGTCTTTTGTTATTTGATACCCACATGGCTTAACCATAAAAATGCCTAAGCCCTTAGTGTACGAACTTACTTCTGAGGCATAGTCTTTACTTGTATTTAATGGAACTTTCCCTTTAATATGACACCACTCATTATTACAACTGATGTCTTCAATCTCAGACATCAGTTTTTGCAAATCTGTAATAGCTTTGGAACTCGCTACTTGGGGTATCTGCAACTCAAAAACAGAGCATCGGTTCGAGAATGTCCACACCTGACTGTTGCAAAGCCAGCCTGAAGACATAAGGGGTCAGCTGTCTGAAATCAGCAGGTGTACTTACCGGGCTATAATACTCGGCTTGAGTAAAAGTTACTTTCAGATCTGTCACTTCCCATCCATGTAAACCAGATTGGCAAGACATACGAATCCCTTCAAAAAAACGGCATTTTTGAAAAAGAATGGTTCAGATAACCATAGGAGATGTCACTTTCGATTTGCAACCCTGCCCCTAACGGTAAGGGTTCAAGAGTCAGCCCTATTGTGGCCCAGTAAGGGTTGGGTGGTACTTCGATCTGAATAATCTTATTGACCTTTTTTATAGGTCGTTCTTTGTAGATAGTCTTGATCTCATCAAAATGGACCTTTACGGAAAATCGTTCTTCCAGCAATGTCTGTATGATTTCCTTTTGGGTCAAACCATATAACGAGATTTCCAATTCATCACTATATGAGTTTATGGAAAAAGGACAAAGACGGGTCTTCAATCCACAATGTATTCAGAGCGGATATCACCTTGCTTCTCTCTTCGGGCTTATTTGGCCGGACGGAGGATTTGAGAGCGGGATGCTGATGAGATAATCCTTGAATCAAACAAGGTTTAGCACCTAAATAATCTCCGATTCGAAAATCTTCTATATCTTCTACAATCGCGATATCATTGGCACCCACTTCATCAACATTTATCTCTCTGCCCTGATAAATAGTCTTTAGATTTTTTTAATCTTGATGAATTTTTTTCCGAATCGTTGATTCTTACAACGTCTCGAAGTCTCAGACTTCCGTCAATTATTTTAAGAAAACTTCTTTTATGCCCTTTGGGGTCATGCTCTATCTTATAGAGATAAGCTGAAAGTCTGTTTGAGACTGATGCCGGAGGAAGTATAAAAGAAGAAATGGCGTCCAACAACTCATTGATACCGATATTGAACATTGCTGATCCATGTAGCACCGGATAGACTTTGGCTTTTGCCACAAGAGCGATTATCGTATTCCAATAATCAGCCGGTGAAATTTCGCTATCCGCCAAATATCGTTCTAATATATCGTCGTCATGGTTGCATACAAATTCTTTGTATTCTTCCTTTATATATGTTTGGGAGCAAACCGGATAAACCGATCCATCGACAACAGTTTGCATAAACAGGACATCTTGCGACAGATTTGTTTTTTTATATCCATATACAAACGCTCCAAATTCACACCGGCACGGTCAATCTTATTGATAAATATAATTGTCGGGATTTGCAGCTTTTGTAAAGTACTGAACAGCAACTTTGTCTGCGCTTGTATGCCTTCCTTTGCGGATAAGATGAGGACTGCTCCATCAAGCATTTTGAATGTCCGCTCCACTTCCGCAATAAAATCCATGTGTCCCGGAGTGTCAATGATATTGCATTTCTCTCCATTCCAGATAATAGATGTCGTAGAAGCCCGGACAGTAATTCCTCTACGTTTCTCTATATCCATAGAGTCCGTTATGGTGTCACCATTATCCACACGGCCGCACTTTTCCGTTGCTCCACTGGCAAACAGCAGATTCTCGGTTACGGAAGTTTTTCCTGCATCAATGTGAGCAAGAATTCCTAAATTTATAATATTCATTTGGATTAAGCAATAATATACTACAGTAGATGCATTGCGCACATTCCAGTGTCAAGTGCAACACAGTTACAAATGTAGGAAAAAAACTTCATAGGGAGTTTTATAGCCTAGTTTTTTGCGCGGTCGCCCATTCCAGTGTCAAGTGCAACACAGCTACAAATGTAGGAAAAAACTTCATAGGGAGTTTTATAGCCTAGTTTTTCTCTTGATCAACCTCTCCATATCCTTTGCAATCTTCTGGTCGGTGATTTGGGCGTAGATTTGCGTGCTGGCAATAGACGAATGCCCCATCATCTTAGCAATGCTCTCGATAGGCACACCAGCCTCTAGCGTTTGCGTCCCAAACGTATGTCTTGCACAGTGCCAAGTCAGCGGAGTACGGATGCCACATGCCAACCCCACGGCTTTGAGATGACTGAGTAACTTCCAGTCGTTCATTGTATCGGGAAATATCTTGTAGTCTCCTCTGCTCTTCACCTTCGTGTAAAGGGCGAGTATCTGCTCCGCTATCGGATGCAGGGGGATCAAACTCTCTACCTTCGTTTTCTGTCTTGCCTTGCGGATATACCGCTTCCCCTCGCTGTTCGTCTCGATTTGCGAAGCTCGTAGCCCTCGTAAATCAACAAATGCCAAGCCTGTAAAGACCGAAAAAAGGAACATTCTTCGGCTTAGCTCTGCTCCTTCCTCTTGCAACGGGAATGCCAAGAGCTTTGCCACATCGCCCTTACTCAGAAAACGAGGTTTGCGCTCCACAACTTCATACTTCACCTCCTCAAACGGATTGAAGCGTATCGTTCCCTGACTGACGGCTCGATACATCAATCGACTCAACCAACAGAGATGGCTATTTATCGTTGCGGGCGCATAGCCCGCCCTCTTCAGATAGAAGCGATAATCTTCAAAGAACTCAATCGTAAGAGCCGACAAGGGGAAATCCCGCTCACTGCGACTGCGCACAAAAGAGTTAAGCAGTCTATCTGCGTACCGATTGTTCCTATACGTCCCCGCACTACTGCACTCTCGTTGGGCTTTGAGTTCTTCCGCACTAAGAGTAAGCAGGGTCGTTGAAGTTTTCCCGACACCCTGCAAGTAGTTCTTCAGCAACTCGGCACTTACTGCTCCATACTTGTAAAGCAAGGTATTGTAGCCTTGTTCGACTTTGTCCCGAAAGGTTTGCAAGCGTTGGTTGGTCTTCTTCTCCTTTGTCTCCCTTCGCTTCACGCTCCAATCGTGGGGGACAGTGCTTTCGCCTGTGGTTATCACCGCGCTCGCTCCATCTATGGTAATACGGCAAAGGATTGCCGTTGTGCCGTCTGCTTTGGTCTTGCTCTTATTGATGTAGAATAGTATTCTGAATGTACTGCGCATTGCTCTTACAAGGTTAAGGTTAGCTCTTCAGTGAAAGAGAGGAATTGCTCAAACTCATCGAAAAGCTTCTTCGGAGTCACATGAGCATATCGCTCGGTCGTTTGGATATTGCTATGCCCCAACATGCGGCACACCGTTTCAATCGGCACCCCTCGCTCCAAAGTTATCAACGTGGCAAAGGTGTGGCGACCAACGTGTGCCGAAAGGGGAATAGAGATGCCAGCTCGAAGTTGTAGGGCTTTGAGTTGGGCGAGGTAAACCGAATAAGCAATGGGAGCAAAGAGCGTAGTTCGTTCTTCCGATTGATACCGCTCCATCAGACGGACCGCTTCAGATAAGAGTTTCACACGACAAAGCGTATTGGTCTTCTGTCTGCGGAACTTAAGCCATAATGCCCCCTCATCATCTGTAAAGAGATGCTCCCGATTAAGGGCAACCATATCGCAGTAGGCAACACCCGTATAGCAAGCGAAGAGAAAGAGGTCTCGAGCAGTCTCCAACTCCACCTCATACGGTTCAAAGGTGAGGCTCTGCAACTTATCCAACGAAGCTCTATCCAATGCACGAGTCGCTTGTTCTCTCCTCGTTCGATCGTTACGTGAGCAAACAGCTGCCGTGTTATCAACCCTTCACGATATGCCAAACGACAGACCTTCTTCACCGCTAACGCCATCTTACGATAATGACCTTGCGAATGCCCCAGCTTTCCGACAGAGTAGCGTTGTAGGCAATCCAAGAAGTCTTCCTCTATCAGTCCGAAAGCAATATCTGTCGTGTGGAACTTCTCCTCGATAAAGGCTCGTAGATGCTTTCGAATAGTAAAGTAACTATTCAGAGCTGTTGCCTTTATCTCGACACCCACCTTTTGCTTCATCTCTTCGAGCATTTGATCATATCGCTCCAAGAAAGTGATTTGGCTTTGCATACTACCTTGCAGTAACTCCTTGATGTCAGTCGCTGTAAAAACAATTCCTCGCTCACAAAGGGTTTGATAAGCTGACTGCGCCGAGAGAAGCAAACGCTCCAACTTGCCATTCGTTGCCACAGCTTCACGACTCTTGCCGTTCAGCCTGCTCTCACGAGCATTCCACAGCTTGGGGGCACAAGACAGTTTGCAACTGAATTGAGCTATCGTTCGCCCGTAAGTTATCCGCCCCATAATCGGAGCTTGCCCCGACCTGTCCAATCCGCTCTTTTTTAGGTAGAGCAACACCTTCATTTTGTCTGTTTGCATACGCTTCTGTTTTTATGGGCAAAGTTACCCGTTACCGAAGCGTTCTCAGCTATGCAAAGCGTTGTATATCAGAGCAACAGCACCAGAAATACAGAGAGTTCACTTACCGAATACACTTCCGTCAGTTACCTACTCCTACCTCTTCGTTACCATCCGGAGAATGGGCTAACGATTTGGTAACGGAACTTCTGCTCAAATCCACGCTTTCTGCACTTTACCTCGCAGTGCAAACCACTGAGATATCGTGCGAATCCCTCTCATTTCCATTCACTTACCCGCAATTCTCTCCCTAATGCCCTTCCCCTTAATAGTTCCCCACTTAAGCACCGGAAAAAAAGTCCACAACATTTGCAGAAAAACTCCACAACAATTCGACAAAACATCCCTACTATTGACCGAAAGTTGTGTACTTTTTGAAGTAACACCACGCAGCCGGAGTACAGACAGTTGAAGTTTCCTCTTTTTTTCTCGTTTCCTTTTTCAAACAGCCACGACATCACCGAAATCAGGCGGGAGAGTGGGGTGGATTGTTTAGCCGTTCGGCACAGAATACGTAAATTTGCCCCAAACTAACCCCCAATTATTTTTTTCCCATGAATGAACTGGCGCTCAAATACGGTTGCAATCCCAACCAAAAAGCCCGCTCGTATTTACATGGACAACGGCACAGCGCTTCCCATTGAAGTGCTGGGCGGGCGTCCCGGTTACATCAATTTTCTCGACGCACTCAACGGTTGGCAGTTAGTGCGCGAGCTCAAAAGCCGCCACCGGCCTGCCGGCAGCGACCTCGTTCAAACATGTATCTCCTGCCGGCGCAGCAGTGGGCGAACCGCTGAATGAAACGCTGCAAAAGATTTATTTTTGCGACGATCTCGGCGAACCTCTCACTCCCATCGCCTCGGCTTATGCCCGCGCTCGCGGCGCTGATCGCATGTCGAGCTACGGTGATTTCATCGCCCTTTCCGACGAATGCGACAAAGCAACCGCCCTGCTCATCAAACGCGAAGTGAGCGACGGCGTTATTGCCCCGGGTTTCACCCCCGAAGCGCTCGAGATCTTGCAAGCCAAGCGCAAGGGCACGTATTGCATTCTGCAAGTGGATCCCAACTACGTACCCGATCCCATCGAACGCAAACAGGTGTTCGGCGTCACCTTCGAACAGGGACGCAACGAGGTGGATCTTTCGGATCCGCACCTCTTCGACCAACGCCCCACGAAGAACCAAGAGTTGCCCGCCTCGGCCGTGCGCGATCTGACCATCGCCCTCATCACACTCAAATATACACAGTCGAACTCCGTTTGCTATGTGAAAGACGGTCAAGCCATCGGCATTGGTGCCGGCCAACAAAGCCGCATTCACTGCACCCGTTTGGCAGGTACGAAAGCCGACATCTGGTGGTTGCGCCAACATCCCAAGGTGATGGGCTTGCCCTTCGTCCCCGGCATTCGCCGTGCCGACCGCGACAACACGATCGACATTTACATTTCGGAAGATGCCGACGATGTACTGGCCGAAGGTGCATGGCAACAGTTCTTCACCGAGCGTCCCGCCCCGCTCACCGCGGAAGAAAAACGCGCTTGGATCGCTCAAAACACCGGTGTGGCCTTGGGTTCCGACGCCTTCTTCCCCTTCGGCGACAACATAGAGCGCGCCCACCGCAGCGGCGTGTCCTATGTGGCACAAAGCCGGTGGCTCCCTTCGAGACGACCATGTGATTGAAACCTGCGACAAATACAATATCGCCATGGCCTTCACGGGAGTTCGCCTCTTCCATCACTAAAAATCATCCAAAACCGATCCCTATGCAACGACACGTCAGTGACGAAGAAATCACCGCCGCAATGATGACCGGCATCACCTTCAAAGGGGCGAAGCTTCGCAAGCCGCAAGAAGAGAAAGTGAAGACGAAAGCCAAGAAGAAGAAATACATCACCGGTCTTCATGGTTCGGGCGCTGCTAAAAAGAAGGCGGAAATCCGTCAACGGCGCGCCAATCGGCATAAGAAATAAGCCCTGATTCGGTCGTCAACCTCACCACAACTCACACTCGATCGCGGAGACTGCAAAGCCTCCCGGTCGAGTGTGAGTTTTTTGCAATAAGACAAAGCCCTATAAATCGATGAAGATGCGCAAAAAACAGCGGGGCAAACTTGTGCAGTGTGCAGAAAAATGAGTACATTTGCACGCAATTAAATTCGTACCTCGCCTTATGACTGCAAATTTCATTGCCGACAAAATTGTGATGGACGGTCTCACTTACGATGACGTCCTGCTTATCCCCGCTTATTCTGAAGTCCTGCCTCGCACGGTGTCGCTCACGACGCGTTTTTCGCGCAATATTGAGCTACACATCCCCTTCGTGACGGCAGCCATGGACACTGTGACCGAAGCCCCCATGGCGATTGCGATCGCCCGTGAAGGCGGTATCGGTGTGATCCACAAAAATATGTCGATCGAAGAGCAGGCACGTCAAGTGGCCATCGTGAAGCGTGCCGAGAACGGCATGATCTACGATCCTGTGACCATCCAACGCGGAAAAACCGTCGGAGACGCCTTGGCACTCATGGCCGAATATCACATCGGCGGTATCCCCGTCGTAGACGATGACATGAAGCTCGTGGGTATTGTCACGAACCGCGATTTGCGCTTCGAGCACAACCTCGATCGCACGATCGACGAAGTGATGACGCGCGAAAATCTCGTAACAACCAACACGACGACAGATTTGGCCGGCGCAAGTGAAATCTTGCAACAAAAACAAAATTGAGAAACTCCCGTAGTAGACGCCAACGGTCGCTTGGTCGGACTCATTACTTATAAGGACATCACGAAAGCCAAGGACAAACCCATGGCTTGTAAGGATGCCAAAGGCCGTTTGCGCGTTGCCGCCGGCGTAGGTGTGACAATCGACACAATGGAACGCATCGAGGCACTCGTTAATGCAGGCGTCGATGCCATTGTCATTGACACGGCGCACGGCCACTCGAAGGGCGTTGTCGAAAAAAACTCAAAGAAGCCAAGGCGAAGTTCCCCGGCGTGGACATCGTGGTGGGTAACATCGCCACGGGCGAAGCCGCAAAAATGCTCGCCGATGCAGGTGCTGACGCAGTGAAAGTGGGCATCGGCCCCGGTTCGATCTGCACCACGCGCGTCGTGGCCGGTGTGGGTGTACCGCAACTCTCGGCCATCTACGATGTGGCTCGCGCCCTCGAAGGCACCGGTGTGCCCCTCATTGCCGACGGTGGCTTGCGCTACTCGGGCGATGTGGTGAAAGCACTCGCAGCAGGCGGTAATTGCGTGATGATCGGTTCATTGGTGGCAGGATGCGAGGAAAGCCCCGGCGAAACGATTATTTTCAACGGCCGTAAGTTCAAGACTTACCGCGGCATGGGCTCGCTCGAAGCCATGGAAAAACGGTTCGAAGGATCGTTATTTCCAAAGTGGTGTGGAGAGTGTGAAGAAGCTCGTGCCCGAAGGCATCGCGGGTCGTGTACCTTTCAAAGGCGGCGTTCAGGAAGTCATCTACCAACTTGTCGGTGGTCTCCGTTCGGGTATGGGTTATTGCGGTGCGGCTTCGATCGAAGCGCTGCATGGTGCCAAATTCACCCGCATCACCAACGCCGGTGTACAAGAAAGTCACCCCCACGACATTACGATCACGAGCGAAGCTCCCAACTATTCGCGCAGTGAATAAATTCCGACGTGGCATTTTGGCACAGGCTTTTCCGGTCTTCGCCCCCTTTGCCGCTTGACATACACACCGTAAGGGTCTTCGAGGTCAAAACCTCGAAGGCCTTTCACAGCTTTTTGCACGAGATGACATCAGCATGGACAAAAAGCCGCACGAAACGACTCGTATGAAACACTTGATTTCGAGCTTATTGCTCATGACTTGCGCGCTGAGCGCCCATGCCGAAAACATCAGATCAATCGGTTTTGCTTCGCATCGGGGGACGTCCCGTCACCCGTGGCGAATTTCTGTACGCCTACAACAAGAACAATGCCGTACAAGCCGGGCAACAACAAATGCCGGCACGCGAGTATCTCGATTTGTTCATCAACTACAAACTCAAAGTCATCGCCGCAGAAGATCATCGACTCGACACGTTGGCCACTTTCCGCAACGAGTTTCGCGGTTACCGCGATCAGTTGCTGTCGAAAATGCTGATCGACCGGTCGTACATTGATTCCACTGCCCGCGCACTCTACAACCGAGAACTCCAACGACTCGACGGCAAAGATCTGCTCACCGTTTCTCATATATTATTGCGTGTGCCGACAATGGCCGGTGCCAACGAACGACAAAAAATCGCCGTGCGTGCCGACAGTCTTTATCGTTTACTGCTCGCCGGTGCCGATTTTGCCGCCGTAGCGCGCAGCAGCAGTGAAGATTTAAGCACCAAAAACAACGGAGGTCAACTGCCGACCATCACAGCCGGTGCAACCCTCAAGGCTTTCGAAGATCAAGTATATGCTTTGCGCGAAGGAGAAATCTCAGCCCCCTTCGTTACGGAAGTAGGGTACCACATTGCCAAACTGATCAAGCGGAAATCGGCTCCCAGTTTCCAAACGGCTTATCCGCACCTCCTCAACACCTTGAAGGAACAAGGCATCGAAGAGGAGGCTGCAGAGCACACGCTGTCGCGCCTCATGGCCACCCACGGCCAAACCCGTGAGGCTGCGATGGACAGCCTCGCCAACGTGAGTGCAGCCGCCAATGCCGAACTTCGCTATCTCATACAGGAGTATCACGATGGCCTGTTGCTCTTCGAAGCCGAGAAGAACAACGTATGGGATGCCGCCGCAAAAGACGAAGCGGCCTTGGAGAAAAAATTTCGTGACAACCGCAAAAAATATCGTTGGAACGCCCCTCACTTCAAAAGGCTATATCTTAAGCGCCAACGACGCCGACGCACTCCGCGCTGCCCAAAAAGCATTGAGTCGCGGCGTTCCGGTGGGGATGGAAGCCATGGATTTCCTGCGTAGTGGTGTAAATAAAGATTCGGTGCGCGTCAAAGTGGCCGGCCCCTACACCGTCGAGCGAGGAGAAAACAGCACCATCGATCATTTTGCGTTCAAAGACAAAAAAGCCACCGCACGCAGTGTCGATGCCGGCATGAAATACACCACCGTGGTGGGGCGCATCGAAAAACGCCCCACAAGCTATGTAGATGTGCGCAGCCAAGTGCTTGAAGACGTGCAGAAAGAACGCGAACAAGCCTGGCTGTTGAAACTCCGCCAACAATATCCGGTGCAACTCTACACCAAAGTTTTCGAAACGATCAACCACCCTCAATAATCACTCGATATGAACAAACGAATTCCTATTCTGATCGCCGGCTTCATCGCACTTGGTGTTGCCTTTGCGCAAATTCGCCCCAAAAACATCGTAGACGAAGTGATTTGGGTGGTAGGCGATTCGCCCATCTTGTTATCGGATGTCGAAGGCTTTCGCGTAAACGCCGAAGCCAGCGGACAAACCTTCAAAGACCCGTATGCCGAAATTCCGGAACAACTGGCGATTCAAAAAACTTTTCCTCCACCAAGCGGAATTAGACTCCATCACGGTGACCGACGAACAGGCAAAAAAATGATGGCCGACTACCGTTTGAAGAAAACATCCGCCGTTATGGTTCGAAAAGAAGCCTTGGAAGCGGCCTATCACAAGACGATTCCTCAAATCCGCGAGATCTTAATGCAATCGGCACGCGAGTATTTCCTCACCCAGGGGGTACAAAAAGAAACTCACTGCGAATGTGACGGCCACTCCCGCGGAAGTGCGTAGTGAGATATCGAAACTTCCGCAAGACAGTCTACCTATGATTCCCACACAGTGGAAGTGGAAATCATCACGCAGCGCCCCACGGTGGATCGCGAAGAGGTGGAACGCGTAGAAAGCCGCTTGCGCGAATTTGCACGTCGCGTCAACAGCGGCGAAACGAGCTTCGCGGTTCTGGCACGTCTCTACTCACAAGACGGTAGCGCGCGCAACGGCGGTGAACTCGGTCTGAGTGGTCGCGGCCAGTGGGTACCGGAATTTGCCAATGTGGCTTTCGCACTCACCGATCCGAAAAAGGTATCGAAAATCGTGCGCACGGAATTCGGCTTCCACATCATGCAGCTCATCGAAAAGCAGGGCGACAAAGTCAATGTACGCCACATTCTACTCAAACCTGAAATTAAAGAAGGCGAATACGAGCGTTTGACTTCGCGTCTCGACTCTATCGCCGCCGACATCAAAAGCCGGCAAGTTCAGTTTTGAAGAAGCGGCACAACAACTCTCGGACGATAAGGACACACGCAACAACAAAGGTTTGATGGTGGCGCAAGACGAAACGACCGGTGCGCTCACCGCTCGCTTTCAAATGAAGAATCTGCCGCAAGACGTAGCAAAAGTGGTAGACACGATGAAGGTGGGCGAAGTTTCGCAGGCCTTCCGCATGATGGACAGCAAGACGGGGCAAGAAATCTGTGCCATCGTGAAACTTAAGGACAGAATCGAAAGCCACCGCGCCAACATTACCGATGATTTTCAGGTGCTGAAAAAAACGTAATCGTGCAGAAGCGCCAAAAACGAAGCGTTGCAAAAAAATGGATTGCCGAGAAAAATCAAAAACGACCTACACGCGCATCAATCCCGAATGGCGCAACCATAAATTCCAACACGAAGGCTGGATTAAATAATGTCCCTTCCTCCGATGGGCAGCACACAGCACCCAAAGGATTTACTTACTTCAAATTACACAAAACGTAAGTTTTGAACACGCTTTTCGTTACTCGTAGAATATTAGTGCTGGGAATGGGGCTTTTTGCTCTGTTCCTTGCACACACTTTTGCCCTTACCTTCTTTCCGCCTCGCAAGAAAAAAGTAACACAAGAGGATCAGCGCATTCGCATTCACCATGCCGATGTGCTTTTTCATGATGCCGCCACCACCGGCGACGGGCAAGTATTGAAAGGCAACGTGTTGATGACGCATGCCGGCATGCGCCTCACCTGCGACAGCGCCGTTTTCTATGAAGCCTCCAATTCTTTCTTGGCTTATGGGAAAGTGCGTTTCACACAGGGCGACACGCTCTCACTCACCGGTGATTCTTTGTTCTATGATGGCTCTTCGCAATTCGCCCGCGTCTTCCATGATGTCGTGATGCGCCACCATAAAATGAAACTCAAAACGGAATTGCTCAACTACGACCGCATTTCCGGACGCGGGTTTTACGATGTCGGCGGAGAAATCATCGACGGCACCAACATTCTAACCTCTCAAAAGGGAGATTACTTCACGGGCACTCGCGAAGCCGTCTTCAACGAAGACGTCTTGCTACGAACGACCAAGCGCGACTCTCTCCGTACCGATTCGCTCCACTATAATACACGTACGAAATGGGCGCACGCCACCGGCCCTACCAACCTATTGAGCGGAGGTAGCCGTATTTTCACGACAGACGGCTACTACAACACACAGACCGAGAAAGCCCGCTTGGGAAAACGCCCGCAGTTGTTCAACAAGGGACGTAAACTCACCGGCGACAGCATCAGTTACGATAAAAAGACCGGTTTTTCACAAGCCTTCCGCAACATCGTGTTCACGGACTCCACCGATGCCAACAACAAAAACATCTTGATGGGGGACTATGGCTGGTACAAAGAAAAAGTAGGCGAGGCTTTGGCCACGAAACGCGCGCTGGCCAAAAACTTCTCACGCAACGCGGACACCCTCTATGTGCACGCGGACACGCTCCGCCTCTTCTCTTACGATCTGCGCACCGATTCCGCTTACCGCGTGCTGCACGGTTATTTCCATGTGCGCGCCTATCGCACCGACGTCCAAGCGGTTTGCGACTCACTCGTCTTCCATTCCAAACTTCGTAAGTTGTCGCTTTACCGAGATCCCATTGCATGGAGCGACGACCGACAGATTTTGGGCGAAGAAATCAATGTCTACACCAATGACTCCACGCTCGACTCCGTTTACGTGGAGCGCCAAGCCCTCATCGTGCAACAACTGCCGGATACCGTCCACTTCAACCAAGTATCGGGAAATATGTTGCAGGCTTACTTTACCAAAGGGCAACTTTACCAAGCGCGTGTGAACGGCAACGCGATGGTGATCAATTTCCCGATAGAGAAAGACTCCTCTTTGCTCTATCAAAACTACTGCGAGGCCGCAAAAATGCGCATCGACATCGTAGATCGAAAAATGCGGCGCTACTGGGCCGGCCCTTCCCCCATTGCCAAAACTTATCCCATCAATATGGCGCCGGCAGAGCACACGAAGTTCAGTAATTTTGCGTGGTTCAGTCGCATCCGTCCCCAAGGGCCGCACGACCTCTTTGAGTGGCGCGCAAAGAGCGACGAAAACAAACTCAAAATCCTCCCGCGCCGTGCAGCACCGATGCAAACGCTCGACAAAAACAAAGCCACCGGTGCCTCGCAGTGGGAAAAGAAGATCGAAGTACCCCTCGAAACACCGACTTCCCCTCCCACGCCAACGAGCGTAAACGATAGTTTGCCCTCCAACTCGTCCAACACTCACTGATTATGCCCGACATCATTCATCTTTTTGCCGGACTCCGTCGCCAATCAAATCGCTGCAGGCGAAGTGATTCAGCGACCGGCATCACTCATCAAGGAACTCGTTGAGAATGCGATTGACGCCGGCGCAACGCGCATCCAAGTGATCGTGACCGACGCCGGCAAATCTTGCGTGCAAGTGATCGACAATGGCAAGGGCATGACGGAAACCGATGCGCGCTTATCCTTCGAACGACATGCCACCTCCAAGATCACGAAAGCTGACGACCTCTTTGCACTGACCACAATGGGCTTTCGCGGAGAAGCCTTGGCTTCTATTGCGGCCGTTGCCCAAGTGGAGTTGCGCACCCGTACCCCAGATAATGAGTTGGGTGTATGTTTGCAGATCGAAGGCTCAAAGGTTATACTGCAAGAACCCATCGTCTGTCCTGTCGGTGCGAATTTTCTTATCAAGAACCTCTTCTTCAACATCCCGGCACGCCGCAAATTCCTCAAGAGCAATCACACGGAGTTGTCAAACATCGTAGCCGAGTTTGAGCGCATCGCACTGGCGCATCCCGACTTGTCGTTTGCCCTCTCAACTCCCGACAACGTACTCCTCGATCTCCCCTCCGGTAATTTCCGCCAACGCATCGTCAACATCTTCGGGCGCAAGATGGACAAATATCTGATGCCCGTTCATGTGGAAACTGAACTTGTGGAGATCATTGGCTTCGTCGGCAATCCCGAAAGTAGTAAGAAAAAGGCGCACAACAATTCTTCTTTGCCAATGGACGCTACATGCGCCACCCTTTACTTCGCGAAAGCGATACAAAGTGCCTACGAACGACTCATTCCCGATGGAGAACAAGTGCCGTTCTTCTTGCAAATCCTCATCAATCCCTGTCGCATCGATGTCAATATTCACCCGACCAAGACAGAAATCAAGTTCGAGGATGAACAACCCATTTGGCAAATTCTACGCGCCGCCGTTCGCGAAACATTAGGCCGCTTCAATGCAATACCGACCATTGACTTTGACGTCGAAGATCGCCCGGATATTCCGGTCTTTCAAGATGGCGACGTGAATATCGCCCCCTGAAGTATCGAAATTGACGAAAAACTACAATCCATTCGCCAATTCTCAACCGGCCGCCCCAAAGGAAAGTTCTCTGTTCCCCCTGGCCTCCGGCAGCACGTCCTCCTATTCGCCCCGAAAGAGTGCAAAAGGGTGGGAAGGTGCCTTTGAAAAACGCGTTCGACACCCAAGATTCTCTTACTCCCTCCACGGTGTTCAGCTCAGATTTCGCCGAGGCAGAAGAAACGCCCGCCGCTGAAGCCACGCTTTACGAACATCTCCCCGAAAAACAAACAAGGCAGCTGGACCAACGCAGGCACTCAATATATACAATATAAAGGGCGCTACATCATCGCCCCTTCAGAGGAGGGTTTGCTCATGGTCGATCAGCACAGAGCTCACGTGCGTATCCTCTTTGAGGACTACTTAACACGTGTACGCGAAGCAGAACCACAATCACAAGGCATTCTCTTCCCGCAAATACTCGAAGCCTCGGCCTCACAACAGGCTATTTTAGAAGGAATTCTCCCAGAACTCGAAGCCATTGGTTTCGAATTGTCTTATCTCGGTGGCAACAGTTTTTCGATTCTCCGCATTCCTTCCGGCCTCGACGGCCTCGACCCGGTGGTTCTGCTCAACGGCATGCTCGATGACGCCACCCAAAAGGGGAGTGAGGTGCACGAAGAATTGGTAAACACCATGGCACTCTCATTGGCACGCAAAGCAGCGATTCCCGTTGGACAAGAAATGAGCAACGAGGAGATGAGAGATCTGATTGACCGCTTGTTTCGACACGAAACACCCACCTTTACGCCTGATGGCAAACGAGTATTTCAACTCTTGCCCCTGGCCACATTACTCAAACCCTTCGAATAATTCGAAACTCGTCTATGTCTGACGGAAATTTTAATCGTAGCATGCTCCCGTCCAACTCCTATCAAAGCGGGGTGCGCGCGGGAACATCAAAAAAATGAAAGTGAAAGCGATGGAAGCCCTCCGTGAACTCCTTGAAACGCATTGTGTTGAAATTCCGGTCGAAAGACAAAACGAAATCATCACACGTTTTAGAGAAAAACTTGGGGCATTGTAGGGGCCTTTTTGTTCGCAAAATAGAACATTTCCCGTAGAATCATCCGATTTTTTTCTGCTCAATCGTTTGCGCTCTTTCGTTTTCTTCGTATATTCGCAGCGTCATAGAACCTGTAGATATGTACCAGTTTCGTCGTTTTGCCCTGATTTTCACTCTCGGTGTAGCTGCAGGCTTCACCGAAATTTCGGCTCAAGACTTGATTGGTACCACGGGCTTAATCAATGTTCCCACTGCCGATATGCAGCCCGATGGCACATTTGACGGCGGTGCACGATGGGCCGGTCAAGCCGCATACCATGATCTGATCAACTACGATACAGGGCTTTATTATGTGCGCTTCACTCCCTTCAGCTTCTTTGAATTCACTTTCAGAGAAACGCTGTGTAAGACCCAACACTCTGTAAAAAAAACTTGGAACTACTACCAACAAGATCGCTCATCGACCATTCGCTTGCGTCCTCTCGCAGAACGTAGCGGAAAGTGGTGGCCCTCGATTGTTTTCGGTGTCAATGATCTGTACTCCGCCTATGGAAACAGTTTTTACGCCGGATATTATGGAGTAGTGACAAAGCACTTTTCATTAGGGCAGCGGGCAATTCGCTCTTTCGGCCGGATACTTTCATCCGTTCAAAGCCGGGAAGATGTACAATGGCCTCTTTGGCGGTCTCGAATATCGCCCAACAAGGCAAATACCACTGCAATTGATGGCAGACTATGACACGAAAGGAATGAACCTCGGTTTAGGTTATACCTTGTGGGGACACCTCCGCACCTTTGCTTTCACCCATCAATTGAAAGGATGGGGCGTTGGTTTAAGCTATCGTACGACCATCAAGTTTTGAAGATGATGAAAAGGAACATTCTCCCAATTTCCACGCCTTCATTGCTAAAGGGGCTACTATTAAGCTTATCCTTTTCGTGGTTTGCGGCCGAAAGCAACAGTGCACACGGACAAACACCGTACCAGACAGGAACCCACTCACTCGAAGAAGCCGGATTTGAGCAAATTCGCCTTCGCTCCCAGGGTGACACTATCCTTGTGGCTCTCGAGAGTCCGCAAATTCGAGGGTCATATCGTGCCTTGGGAATAGCTCTTAGAAACTTGGCACAAAGTTTCCCCAACGCTCGGCATTATAGCCTTCTGCTTGGAGAATATGGGCAACCACAAATCGCCATAGAGGCTGCGCACGAAGCCAATCATTGGCAAGTTCGCGCCCACTACGATACGCATACCACTTGGCAGCAACTCACAGAAGGCGCAGCACAAACCACGCTCAAGGCCAATCATCAGAGAAAAAAATAGACATCACGCTCTATCCCATTGTCTCTATAGACAATCACATCCTCAACAAATTGGCACGCGTAGGAATTTACCTCGCCCCCTCGTTTGAAACCACACTCTGGCGCGGAAATCGTTTGATATTCCAACCCATCCTGCCAGTCTTTACCAATATACCGGACAATAATCCGGAAAGTCAATTCCAATGGGGCGTTGTCGGTATCCGACAAGATTGGTTCGCCAACCGCCGTTGGCGCGCTTCCTCTACAGCAGGGCTTTTCTTATATGATTTAGCCGGCCTACATCAAGAGGTAAACTATCACCTAACGTCCACCTTAGACTTAGGTTTACGCCTCAGCGCGACAACTCGCGTTCGCCGCAACAGCGGAAGATGGGAGAGAGATCGAAAACTGCACGTCGGAGCGATGGCCGTAGCCGATTATTATGAGCCGCGCACGGCATTGCAAGTGAAACTCTCCGCCGGTTCTTTTGCTTACGGCGATTTAGGCGGTAGAGTAGACGTCATTCGGCACTTTGGCGAATACGCCATCGGAGCTTATGCCATCTTTACAGACGGAGAGCGCAATGCCGGATTTAATTTCGCCATACCGCTCGGTGCAAAACGCCAAAGTAATTGGCTCGGTCAAACAGTTCGCCTGCGATTGCCCCAATACTTTTCATGGGAATACAGCATGCTCAACTATTACCGCTACGCATTTGAACATATGGGCGTGACCTACAAAGAAATTCCCGATAAGAGTTTTACGACTCACTACTGGCAAGCGGCCTATATCGAGCATTATTTGCAACGCTTCCTCGACAATAAAATAAACTAAGTCGTCGTTGATTGTCTCATCGGCGCATTCTATATAGAAGATCTGAATATTCACCTCTTAAAACAAACGACATCATGAACAAGTACATGAAAAATCTTCTTGCTCGCAGCTGTTCTCGTAGGAACTACCGTTTCTATCGCTTCTTGCGACAAGGATGAGCTTAATGCTCCCCACCACAATGGTGGTGCCGGCAAGTAATTGTCACGCACAACACCACACCTAATCGCCGCACTCTGCTGAGTGTGGCGATTTTTGTACATTGTACAAGTTGCCTGCAATTAAGGACAAGGGGGCAGTAAAACGAGGTCGTAAGGAGAGGGAGCAGAGCCACAACGATATCACAGCATCCAATGACTACAGGCTGACCGGAAAGTCACCTTGTCGCTGTATACAGCCAATGTGCTGTCTTTGGCTTGCTTACGCTGTGTCTCAATTTCTTGTACGGTTCTTCTCCCGATACTTAGCGATTCGCAAATGCTCGTCTACACATTCATTTATTGGGGATCGTATCACTTGTTTCAATAAATCAAAGATCGTTTGCGCTGATTCTCAAGGAGAAAGTCCATTGATGTTGCACTATATTGACGCCGCAATGCGGCAGAATAGGGAAAAGGTGTGTTTTATCAAGGGCAAAAGTAAGCATTTAGTTTCGAACAATCGAAGTTTTAGAGAAGAAAATAGCAATATTTTTCGATAGTCATATCGCTTCAAGAAAAACAAGTGGACTTTTTTTCGTTCCTTCTCTTGTTTCTTCTATTTCCTCACTTGTTTTCGGGAAAAGATTCGCCCTTCTTCTAGCCCGCTCTCTTCATTCCGCTTTCTCGCACGCACATGTGCGCCTAAACGGACACGCACCTACGCATCACGCACTCAGCGAGTTCGCAATACCTGCCTTCACCCTTCACCTTCACACCTAACAACCTGATATATTGCAGCTTACGGGTGAACTATTTAGTCATTTTAGCACTTCACAGGTGAAGGGAAAGAGAGGTTTTCCTTCACACTTAACTCCCCTATTCATCAACTTTTTTTAATAGGGTTAGGGTGAAGCGGTGAAGGCAAAAAACGAAAAAAACGGCGGACGCGCGTATGCGCGCACGCGTTGGGCTCCCTATGGTGAAATCAAGAAGCGCAAACATGACTTCAACAATAGGCGACAAGATATCATATAGTTTGGTCGCTCGTACTTTCAAAATCGAAGTGCAACAAATCATTCGTTTTTTCATAGGATCTAATCCATGAAAAACACCGCGGGGTGGCCTCGCGGCCGGGGCGTGCAGCCCCGAAGAGCGATACCGACAATACAAAAAGAGTCCCCTTTCGAGGACTCTCGGAGATTAATTATCTTTGTGTTGCCTATGTACAAACAACTAACCTCAGAGCAAAGGTCGCAAATCTTTGCCTTACTCCAAAGAAAATGCCCAAGAAAAGAGATTGCACTTATCGTGGGAATCAGCCAATCCACGCTTTCTCGTGAATTAAGACGCAACAGCGCCCGGTCGGCAAGTACATTTGGTTCAAGGCGCACGACAAGGCGATGGAACGTCGCAAGCGTTTCCCCATTGCCGACAGAACGAGCATTCACTCGCGTCCCGAGCAGGCAGACGGAAAACGCTTTGGGGATTTTGAGATGGATTTGATTGTGGACGGTCACAACCACGCCGTACTCACAACCGTGGAACGTTCCACAAACATGCTCTTCATGACCAAACTTGCCCATGGGAAGAAGTCCGAGCCGTTGGCCAAAGCCATCAGACGTCTGCTGCTGCCCTACAAGAAACACATCAAGACCATCACCACTGACAACGGTCCTGAATTTGCCGCATACAAGCTCATTACAAAGTATTGGGGGCGGTCGTTTATTTTGCCGATCCTTATGCCTCATGGCAAAAGGGAGCGATAGAAAAATACAAACAAACTCATCAGACAATATATCCCAAAGCACACCAACTTCGATAATCTTACCGATAAAAAGATTGCAAGTATACAGAAGAAAATCAATAGTAGACCCAGGCAAAAGCTGAGGTTTGAAACGCCAAAAAGCAGAGTTCTTCAAAAGAATAGCCTAATTTTGCACTTGCCGGTTGACTCTACGCCAAATAAACTTGTCATATGGCCGTTTATTTCTGTACAGAGTGAGTTTGGGTACTCCGACGTTACGGAGTGCAATACTCGCGCGGGGAATATAACACAATTATTCAAGAACATGAATCAAAAGTTCGAAAGATATAACGCAATAACCAAAAGAATTAAAGCATTATTATAATGAAAACATTTTCTATTATTCTCTTATCTACCCTGTATTCAATATGTCTACAAGCAGCAGATATACAGGGCGTTATAAAAGACTCATCTAATACCCCTATAGTTGGCGTAAATATAACTATACGCACATTGGAGGGAGCACAAGTGATGGAAAGAACACAATCTCTTTCTGATGGAGCATTTATTCTGAAAGGTGTCAATCCGGGAAATTACACTCTTGTATGCACACATATGGGATATACAGACTACATTGCAGAAGTACAAGTAAACAAGGAAGCATCTTTATCCTTAGGCACACTAATAATGTCTCCTCAGAGTGTGCAACTGAAAGAAGCCACGGTTAGTATCAGTCGCAATGTTTTTACAGCAAACAAGCAAGCTATCTATCCCTCAAAGCAACAAACAGAAACCTCGAGAGGGGGACTGGATTTATTACAAAAACTCCCCATTCCACTATTGGATATTAACCCTTTTAATCGCACCATAAACTCTCTTAACCCTTCGGGCGGGGTGGCGATATTGATTAATGACATCCCTGCCGATGCCAATGAAGTAGCTGTGTTAGACCCTAAACAGATACGATACGTGGAAGTCGTACGTAAACCAGGTATGAGGTATGGTGATCAACTCGCGATGGCAATTAATATCGTGCTCAAACAAGCTAGAATGGAATATCATTGGGAATGAACACCACCAATTCTATCCTTCTCAAGAGAGGAAACAACAATATCTTTGCCACTTACATTCGTGGTAAATCCCAGTTCTCCGTTAATCAAGATGAGGATTACCAAAACTATTCACGCCAAGAGTCGGAAGAATTACGACAATACCTCTTACCCAATAATTCTTGGCATAAGATTGAACAACAAACTCTATTGACGCGTACGCTGTCGGCTACGCACGGTACAACGGTTAAATACAATTTTACACAGTCAAACAATTTCGTGTTTCAAGTACAAGGCTATATCACATCGCATCGTACTCCTAAGCTGGAAAAATCGTTCCTCGTTCGCGAAACCGGAAAGAACGACTATATTTATCACACCCATAATCGAGACGAATACAATTCAACTGCGCTCAACTTGTATTTTAAGAAATATCTACCTAACGAGCAGATGCTTATGTTTAATGCGGTGGGTACATCTATCAAATCAGACTACGATTATCGTTATACCCAAGAGGACAATGGTTTTCAACCTAGCTATGGTGTGGAAGGAAAGAAATCTTCTGTTATTGGAGAAGCGAGATACAGCAAAGATTTCGAATGGGGAAGTTTGACTTCTGGTATACGTTCCTTCTATGAGCACACAAACAACCACTATACGAGTGGCGTATCTAACGAGGGAAAGATGATAAACATCAGTTCCAATGCCTACGTTCAGCTAGATGGTCAATGGGAAAAATTTTTCAGGCAGTGCAAATTTAGCCATAGAAGATCAGTATTACAAACAGCAAAGTGATCGTTACCACAAGCAGATGTTTAGCCCAAGCGGTAAACTGGACTATGCCATCAATCAGCATCTGAGTTTGGGGTATAATTTCAGCCTTGCATCTCGTCTGCCTGCACTGAGTTCTATGAATAATGCAGCTTACCAGATTGACCAATGGGAGCGTCGCGTGGGAAATTCTAGTTTGAAGCCATTTAATCACATTGAGCATTCGCTAACGTTGGCTTATTACAATCAAAAAGTGCTATGCTATGTTGCTAGGGACATATGGGTACAATAAAAATGCAATTATGCCAACCCTAATTCGTACGGAAGAAGAGAATGGACACGTCTTTTTTGACAATGGTGTCGGAAATCAACGTGATTTCAAACAATGGGTTTTGACGGCATATTTGCGCTATACGTTATTTCAAAATAAACTAGTATTGAGTGGCACGGGAAGTTACATTCACTACCATGCCGATAGCGAACTTTACAATAATCGCCGTGGTTTCTTCTTTGGCAATTTGGGAGTTGAGAGTTATTTAGGTAAGTTTTATCTCTCGGCTAACATACGTAGTCGCTACAATGCTCTACACGCTGAGAGTATTTGGTACAATGAATACGCTAGCTCTCTTAGCGCGACGTACAAGTGGAAGAGCTATCAAGTAGGATTAGTATGGGAGCAACCTTTGCAACCTACTGGAACGAATAGTAGTGTCATAACAACGAATAATGTTGTGCGAAAGACGTCATATCAACGCAATCCTGAAGCGGGTAACCATATTCTCCTTACTTTCTCGTGGAGGTGGGATCATGGTTTGAAATCAAAGGCTCAAGATGTAGAGCTAGATAATAAGGATACAAATGCTGGTATTCTCAAATAAATGGTAATGTCCGAAAAAAAGTGTGTAAGATTCTCCTTTCGTCCTTCCCCTCCGGCTTGGGGTACCCCAAGCCGGAGGGGAAAACTTTGTGATGTTGAATTTTATTTGTCGTTTTACTTGATTTTCCATTCCCGAAAAATACGGCAGTCGTCTTGCATTCGTCCCTTCCGTTTTCTCCTTGGCAACAGAGCCCAAGAGATAAAACTACAGAGGCGGGGGATGGCATCGCTCCACGCATGAGTAAAGTGCGCTTGTAGCAGCGATTGAGGCGTTCCACCCAGTTGGTCGAGTAAATCATCCGACGCACACTTTCGGGAAACCTCAGATAGGTGAAATAGGCCGCATTGCGTTCTCTGTCCAATCGGGCAAGGCTCGGGTATTTCTTACCCCAACGCCGAGCGAAGGTACGCAAATTCTCATAGGCCGCCAGAGGAGTCATGTCGGTATGCTCCACGGGAAAGAGCGCTTTGAGCTCCTCACCGACCTCGGCTTTGTCTTTGGTGGAAACGGTGTTCAACACCTTCCGTTTGAAATGCACGACGCAGAGTTGGTGCAGCGCCGTGGGAAAAGCCGAGCACACCGCATTTTCGATACCGCTCAAAGCATCAGAGACAATCAAATCGATTTGTTCCACGCCGCGTTCCTTGAGCGCTTCGAGCTCCATTTCCCATGCAATTGCCCCTTCTGTGGGGTGATTTACCACCGTGAGTACCTCGCGTCTGCCGTCGGGTAACAGTCCCAACATCGAGTAGTAGGCCTCCTTCGAGACGCTCCCGTTGCGACGCGTGCTGCAGAACGTGGCATCGATGTAGACGGCCAAATAGTGAGGGGAAAGTCGGCGCGCAAGCCACTCTTGGATCTCCTCATAACAAGCCCCGGAGAGCCGGCTCACCTGCTGTTTGCTGTAGTGGTGACCGTAGATGCGACGCCCCACCTCGGCGATGTCTTCACAAGAAAGTCCACGAGCATACAACTCATGAAAAAGCAGTGCACGCTCGCTTTCCTGAGCAGCCAAGATCCCAAGTATGATCGGTTGAAAAGCACCCGAACGAGTGCGAGGAATGCGAAGTTGGAAACTGCAACCGTGGCCACGCCAACGACGAGGACGGAAACCGTTGCCCTGCTCGCCTTTATGCTCCTCTAAGAAGAGGGCGCGCTCCTGCTTGGAAAAACTATCCAAAAGTACGCGCATCAACTCATTAAAACCTGCCTCACTTGAGGCCATTTCGGAAATAATTTCCGATCTTTGTTCTGTTGTAAGCTTCATTGTTCTTTGTTTGATTCTTAAAGTCACCACAAATATAAGAACTTTGGAGCTTACACACGTTTTGGGGACAGTATCCACTTGTGGTGATACAATCCCCAAGCATGATATAGAAAAACTGCTGTTCATGGCTGCATATTTGTTGGTGCTAATTCAAATATACAATTTGTTCAGCGGTTTTCTTCTTTTTAGAACCCCATCACTCCAAATATCGGATGAACCTTATTTTTCCGCTTAAAACTTCGGAAAATGAGAGTTTTTGATTATATTTGCTCTGTTACATCATTTCGCGCATTGAATAGAGAGCTGCGCAACAAAAACATCGGGCGATGGAAGCAACCCTTTTTCCAGACTATTCTTCATTTGATTTTTTTGCAAGATCAGCAACACACCGAGCGTGTGATGGCTGCTCTTGAGAAAAATATGCCTCCATTTTTTTAGGTACGAATCCCGAACGCCGAGCCGTTATACGCCGATTAGAGCGCCAAAATACCCACAGCATCGGTGGGCTACTTCAGTTGCACCGCGGTGAGGTTTCAGAATGGCCCGGGGTCGGCAGCGTATTTCTCACAATTTTTCGATGAAATGCGCGAAGAAGTGCATGCAGATCCCGAAGGCATCGTCACGAAATGGATCAACGAGCGCGCTCCACTGACCTTTCCCAAGGATCTTAACCAGCTTCATCCGTTTGAAATCACAGACAATCAGTTATTTGCCGACGGTGAGTCGACAACGGCACATCAGCTCAACGAAAACGCACATTCCTTTCTGACCCCGACCTCCACGGAAGAAGATTGGTTTTGCGGAAATCATTGAAATCGAGTGCGTTTTCACGGAAATCATCCATCTGCTACAAACACGCATTCCCGATTTGGCAGAGATGGTGCGCCGCTTTTTATTTAGAAGGCCTTTCGCCGGAGGTGATCGCCAACATTCTTCGCCTTCGCTCTGCCGTCGTTGTCACTCATGAGATTGAGCATGTTTTTTTACGTCCGCTGCTCAACGGAGAAACGCTTTCCAATTTATCGCTCGATGAGGATTTCCCAAAAAGAATGACGCTGCTTCGAGATCGCTTGCTAATGATGCCTGTAGAGCCGCTCACATCACTCACCGCCATGCTTCCCGAACGTTTCCTCCATCTTCTGGGGTTGACGGTGATGACCCGAAGTGCCGCTGAATTTACGTGGGCCGGGGATTTAATTGTCCCTATTGGCGACATTATCGCCACACGAAGAATGTTGCGCGCCACACTGACTTATTTACAACTCGTTCCTTCGTACGTTTCGCCCGAAAAAAATCGCGGCAGACCTGTTGCCGCGGATGATCTCAGATCAGGAAACAACGAAACCAGATTGCAACCATCACAGAAGAAAAACGTCTCGAAGCCTTGTTGCAACACCATCCATGGATCGAACAAGGAGAGAAGGGCGTACGCTTGATCTCGAACAACTACTCTTTGACTATTGTCGCATTGCGCGCATATTGGCGGATGCACATCGTCCACTCGAAAAAAAGACGAAATACTAACTCGCTACGAACGATGTTATTTCGAGCGCCCAAGCTCCATTAGCGTGCGCTTGCTCCGCAAACACTTCCCTAACATCCAGATCCCACAAACCGGAGCATGGAGTTGGGAAAAACTAAATACGACTTACCAACAAGATCGGCCGGACATTTTACATGTCCGTGCCGATCTTGTCTAAGGGCAGTTCGTTCATGAGATAGCGGCCGTACTCAACTGCGCTTTATTCCATCTTTCTCGTGCGAAAGACAATGAGCTGCTAAGGCTTTGATACGAGATCGTGCGGGCTTACCTGATGCTGTAAGCGGAATCTGCTCCACGACAAAAAAACTTTTTTTGGGCATACTGTGCGAAGTTAGCTTCGCGCGCAAGAATGAAAGGAGCAGAGTGGACTCAGACAGATCGACTTGGGTAAATACCTCCTCTTCGTCTGCTCCACACCACGTTCGCGCTAACGGACTCTCCTCAAGCAAGAGCGTCAATGCTTCCCCGAGTACAGCATCAGGAACAGAAGTCAAGACAAATCGAAAGGGTAAAGCGGCCAACTGTTCCTCAAGTGCCTCCAAATGTAACTTCACTCCACCGGGAATTAATCACGTTGTCAGTTCTACCCAGAATCGTGAAACTACCATCGGGTGCGATTTGTGCTAAATCATGCGTGACCAGTCCTTTAATACCCAGTGCCAAATCATCAATAACCAAGCAACCTTCAGTGTTTATTTTCACAGAAACTCCATCCATAGGGGAATACCCTTGCGACTTTTTGTACACCATTAATTCGTCTGAGTGCAATATGTGAAAGTGTTTCTGTCATTCCATACGAGCTCCACACGCGCCCTTGACATGACTGCAATTTGCATTCCAAAGCCTCATCAATTTTTCCGCCCCCCAACAATACGCAGCCGGTCTGCTCGAGCAACAATCGTTCTGCAGGAACATCGTAAGTGGCAGTAGCTTGTGCCGGCGTGAGCGCTACAAAATCGGGAGATTCAGACAAGTCCGCAAAAGGGTGTAAGGAAGGCGCCACACATTGGAGTTGCCATTTGCCTTCCCATGCGCGCACCAACATCATCTTTCCGGCAATATAAACAATCGGCAAACAAAGAAGTGCACGAGTCCCTTCAGGAAGATTGAGTGCTTGAATGGTTCTATTCGCACTGGCACGCAGCTGCGCTTTTGTTACACAAATAACTTGAGGAGAGCCCGTGCTGCCACTGGTTTTTAGTAACAATTCTTCAATTTGATCGTTCTCCCATATTTCACGAAATTCATCTACCGCACGTTCAAAGCGCTCCTGTTTGCTCCGCAAATACAATCGTTCGCCCTCAACGTACAAAGGCAAGGAAGCGTAATTTGTGACAAACAACTGACCTGTTCCTAAGCCTTGCGGCAGTGTTAAATCGCGGGCAGTTTTTTTAGATTCATTTCCTCTTAGACTTACAGAATCATCAAACTGATAACGCGAGGTCCATTGAGCAATTGCATTTAAACCGACATTACTCTCCAGTGCCGAAGTATACCACAAAGCTATACTACGCTCATCTGCCAAAGTTTCCCACTCTTTCACAACCACTAAAACCACCATGTAAAGAGGGTTTTAAGATAATATATTGCGGTTGAACAACGTCCAACAGGCGAATCTTATCATTTATACGATTCACGCCTATCAACTCTTCATCTAATGCAATGGGAATAGGGGAAGTTCTACACAAATTTGCCATAGCTTCCCATTGTCCCGGTCGAATGGGCTGCTCGATACTATGGATTTCATAGGGAGCCAATCGCCGCAATCGTTCAAATGCTTCTTCAACGGGGAAGGCACCATTCGCGTCTAAACGTAACTCTACACGCTCTATCGAATATCGTTCGCGCAACCTTTTGATCAAATCCAATTCACGCTCAAAGTCTATTGCTCCAATTTTCAATTTAACGCAACTGAATCCCATACGTAATTTGGCATCCATCCGTGCTTGCATCTCCTCGGCGGTCCCCATCCATACCAATCCATTGATACGAATCCCTTCATCCGTTTCTAAAAAAGACGAATGCCACAAGGTATAAGGGCCGATTCCAGCAAGATCTCCAAGTAAAGAACGCTCTGCAGTTTCAAATCCCATCAAGATCGAAGGGTAGTCAATGAGTTCGCTGCTTGGGACTCGACGCTGCTTTTGCCATTGTTGGCAGGCATCGGAGAGTATATTTTCATAATCTGCACAATTGTCGCAGCTCAACCCGGGATAATGGTGCACATTCTCCAATTCCTGTATAACAATTATCGTCAATTATACAATTCAACTCCACATACCAGACTTTGCGACTACGCATAACCCCGCGAGAGGTACCGGCCGGTTCCTTGAACTGCAGCTCTTCAAGTCGCCAATTAACCCGAAACTCTCGCACACGAGTGGCGTTATTAGCAAGATAAGCGTCTAAATTGAGCGCTTCGTCTAAATTAGACGAAGCGCTTGTACTAAATATGTTCCATTAGGGCATCAAAACTTAGGGAAGTTTGGGGAAGCGGCTCCAATCCGGCTTACGTTTTTCTAAGAAAGCCTGTCCTCCTTCGTGCGCTTCATCGAGCAGATAATAAAGCATCGTGGCATCACCGGCTAACTCTTGGATACCGGCCTGGCCGTCAAGCTCTGCATTGAGTCCAGCTTTGATCATGCGCAGTGCTAAAGGGCGAATGTTCCATCATGCGCTGTGCCCAGGCTACGACTTCATCCTCAAGCTGCTCGAAGGGCACGACTTTGTTTACCAGTCCCATACGTTCTGCTTCAGCTGCGGTGTAGAGATTGCACAAAAACCAGATTTCGCGGGCTTTCTTTTGTCCCACTACACGCGCCAAATAAGAAGCACCGAAACCGGCATCAAAGGAACCGACTTTCGGTCCCGTCTGTCCAAACTTGGCATTCTCGGAAGCGATCGTCAGGTCGCACATCAAATGCAGCACGTGACCACCGCCCACAGCGAAACCATTGACCATGGCGATCACCGGTTTCGGGATGGCGCGAATTTGTTTCTGCACTTCGAGCACGTTCAGTCGAGGCACACCATCTCCACCAACGTAACCTCCTCGTCCTTTTACGTGCATATCACCACCGGAACAAAAGGCCTCTGTGCGCAAGCGCTCTGCTTCTGTTTGCCCTTCTTGAGCGGGGGAGTGAGCACCGGTGAGCACAACCACACGAATATCGGCATCTTCACGACAAATGCTCAAGGCATTTGAAATCTCCATGACGGTGGTTGGCGTGAAAGCGTTGCGATAACGCGGGCGATTGATCGTGATGCGGGCGATTCCCTCGAACTGATCGAACAGAATCTCTTGATATTGACGAATGGGGGTCCAATTTCGCATAAGAGTAGAGGATTATTAGGAGATGAATATTTCAAAGAGGACGGGGCGATCAGCAGGCATGGCCAACAAAGCCGTTGTGTACTGATCCAACGCCTCCGCCATATTATCGGCTGTAGCCGAATGGTAAATACAATGATAACTATCTGCGATGCCGCGTGCCGTCGTTTGGTGCGTGGCAGCCACGTCAGTCCGGCAGAGCAGGCGACGCACTCAGACCAGGTAGAGCATAAAAAGATGTCGCCACGGCCGTTGTTGAGTAACAAGATGCGCAACCGTCCATCAAGTTGACGATTCCACAAAGCATTTACATCGTAGAAAAACGAAAGATCGCCCAAGACGCACAATACTTTTCCCTCTGCAACCATTGCATAGCCCGCAGCCACGGAAAGAGAACCTTCGATACCATTGGTGCCTCGGTTTCCATAAATAGGAAAATCTACAACCGGCCAATGACGGTTCACCACTCTTACCGCCCGACTGTTGCCAACAAATAAGGCTTCACAATCAAGGGAAAGTGGAGAGACTCAGAGAGTTGTGTATAAATTTGGCGTACTTGCGCATTTTGGGGTAAGCACTCGGCCAATTCTTCGAGTACTTTCCATGGTCGGGAGACGCGCAACCAATCAGGTTGTTTGAAAAATGTGTCCGGACACTGCTGTGCGCAGCCATTTACCGATAAATTTTCATCGGCGGCATCCAATCGAAGTACTTGAATTTGAGCCGACTTACGCAGGCGCAGTTTGAATTGTTTATTGACAAAACACCCTCCACAATGAATCACCATATCGGGGATTACCTCCTCGTGCTCGTCCAGCCATAAAGCTGCGCGATGATCGTGACATTGGCTCAAGCATTCGGCATAGACCAACAATTGATGTTGCTCTTTCAAACGATTTACTACAGGAAGTAGCTTAGGATCATCGACTTGTCCGATAACCAAGACTGGACATTTCGCTTGCACTAAAATCGTTTTCCACAATTCAAGAAGATCAGAATTACTCTTTAATTCAATCTGTGGAACAGCACAATCAAAGTTTGGCAGTTGCTCGACGTCAAACGTGAAAAGCGGCTCGGAAATTGGCACATTCAAATGAATCGCTTGCGGTACTGCTGTTGAAAAGCCTCGAAACGCTTCGCTCAATGTCGCTCGACAATCCCGATCTCCTTCGAGTGTACACTCGTTCACCTGCCAAGTGCGTACATAGGCAACAGTGCCCCTTGTTGCGGTAGGGTTTGTCCGTCCAATATGCCGTGGAACTCCTGCGGGCGGTCGGCAGAAATGATCACTAAGGGGATGTTTCTCAAAGCGGCTTCAGCCACTCCGGGTAGCGTATTGAGCAATGCACTACCGGAGGTAACACAAAGTGCCACACCGGTGCGAACTTTCAACCATAAACCCAATGCAACAAAGGCCGCCGAGCGTTCATCGGTGACCGAATAGAGAAAAAGCCCCCATTCACCTGCAGGTTATGCACGATCGGGGCATTGCGAGAACCGGGGCACACCACAACATGACGAATATTGTGTGCCAGCAAGGCTGCCGTGAGTAAATTCACGTTGTGGTGCGAGGAGTAAAGATGCGTTTGTTCCATTGTAAGAAAAAACGTAAGCGACTTTGTCTTGGATCTCAACGACTAAGCACGAAATAAATCGGCCATCGTGGTCAATTTACGTTCCGTTTCGCGCCATTCTGCATCGAAATCGCTTTCATGCAGCAATCCGCCGCCGGCGTAAAGCGTGGCATGCGTGGGAAAGAGGTGCGCGCAACGCAAATTGACATACAAATGGGCTTCATCTTGAGAAACGGGCCCCGAGAACCCAGAATAGTATGCGCGATCATGCGTTTCTACCTGCGCAATGACGCGTCGCACTTCCTCAACCGGCGTTCCACAAACGGCCGGAGTGGGGTGGAGTGCCGCTGCGAGCGAGGCCAGTGTCGTTTCGCCGGAAGAAGTGAGATGAAAATCAGTACAAAGATGGAGTAAGGAAGCGGCTCTTCGCACATAAACGGCTGATTCGTGTACCTCAGTCGACAAAGCGGTCAGGTGCTTGCCGATATAGTCTGCAACACAAGCCTGCTCTCTACGATTCTTAGGCGACCAATTCTCTAAAAGCAATTTGCTCTCATCAGAAACAGGTGAGGTTCCCGCCAAAGCCATCGTATGAAATCCATTTGTTTCCGTTTCTACAAGCACTTCCGGCGTAGCCATCAGCCAAGCTCCATAAGGCGCAGGGAGTTCCACCAAACTCACAAACGAATGGGGGTATTTATGGCAAGATTCGAGAAACAAAGCATGACGATGTGCGGCCGTCAAAGGAGTGCACATGCGCAAAGTCGCCGTTCTCGAGAGAACGATTTTCTCCAAATGCCCATCGGACAGCATTTCTTTGCACTGCGCAAAAGCGCGGGCGTAACTTTTGATCTCCGTATCTCCCTCACAGCGTTCCGCCTTGGGGGATTGCGTAACAGGGATTTCGACTTTGTGCCGAATCTTGTCGTCGGCAGGAATCAACCAAAACGGATTTTGTTCGGAAAGGGTGAAGGGAGCAAAAACATACCCTTCGGCTGCGGTCAATTGCGCATAATGTGTCAGGCGAAGCGGCTCTCGCTTCGCTCGTATTTCTACGTAATCAACAGCTTCAGGCAAACGATAAAAACACGCGTGCGCAATATCCTTCACCGGCAGAGCATGCTTCATTCAATGTTTCCACTCGACACTTTGCCGATCCGTTTTCTTTCACGATTCTCGTTCCTTTTGTTTTGCTTCGTCCCAAATTGCATCCATTTCAGCAAGCGTCATATCAGTCAATGCACGACCCTGCTTCAGTGTCTTGGATTCAAGATAATTGAAACGGCGGATAAACTTCTGATTGGTGCGCTCTAACGCGTTGTCAGGGTTGATTTTGTAAAGACGAGCCGCATTGATCAGCGAAAACAAGACATCGCCAAACTCTGCCTCAGCTTTGTCTTGATCCATGTTGGCGAGTTCGGCTTCAAATTCACCAATTTCCTCTTTTACCTTGTCCCAAACTTGCGCGCGTTCTTCCCAATCGAAGCCCACATTGCGCGCTTTGTCTTGAATGCGATAGGCTTTGATGAGCGTGGGTAGCGATTGAGGCACGCCGGAGAGCACCGTTTCGTTGCCGTCTTTCTCTTTTTGCTTGAGTTGCTCCCACTGCGCACTGACATCCGCCGCGGTCTCCACTTTAATGCCTTGACGCGCTCCGGCGGCTTCGACATCGGCGGGAGGATAGACATGGGGATGACGGAAAATGAGTTTGTCGCAAAGTTTGTTGCACACATCGGCGAGGTCAAACTGCTCGCGCTCTTCGCCGATCTTGGCATAGAAGAACACATGGAGGAGAACATCGCCCAATTCCTTGCAAATCTCTTTGTCGTCACTTTGCATCAAGGCATCGCAAAGTTCGTACACCTCTTCAATGGTGTTGGGGCGCAGACTTTCGTTCGTTTGCTTTTTTTGTCCCAAGGGCATTTTTTTCACGCAACTCTTCGAGCACGTCGAGTACACGATTGAGCGCTTCGAGTTTTTCTTGTCTACTGTGCATTTTGAATCAAAGTTTCGAGCGAAGGCACAACGATGTGACGTCTACGCAGTTCGATGAGTCCTCTCTCTTTGAGATTGTTGAGCATTTGCGACACACGCAAACGAGTAGCCACCAATTCACCGGCCAAAGCAATCATATCGACGACCAATTCCTTTCGACCTGCGGGACGTGTGGATCGTGTGAGGAGGAAATAGACGAAGCGTTGCTCAAGAGAATCAGGCATGGGGCGCCAAAACCGTGCATCGAGGAGTTGGTGGCTCGAGCAAATGTGATTAAAGAAGTTGATATGGAAAGGCATGTAGCCAAAAAGGATGTCGCGCACGTCGTGCTTCGAGACTTTGAGCAACTTCACTTCCGTTTCTGCCGAAAAACCCGGCACTGTATCGCTGACGAAGGCCGAAAAAGTCGTTCCGGCTGGAGCACCACGGCCGTAGTACTGAATTCACGGAAGATATAGCTGCCGTTGTCGCAACGCTCCTCGCGGCATACGGTTCCGCTGAGCGTGCAAATAAGCGATTCGCACGGATCGCCTTCTTCCACAATGGCTGTCCCACGCGGCACGGTGAGAAACTCAAAATGCACGCGCTCATTGATGCTGATGTAGTCGTCGAGCGTGAGGCCTTGGAAGAGGGGCGATTCGCTGAGACGATCGATGAATTGCTGTTCCATGATCAAGGTTCTGTGAGTTTTTGCATGCCTTCGGTCATCCAGACATTATATTTTCCCTGTCCGTCGGCAAAAAAATGAAATAGGCTTGTACGTCTTTATGCTTGGCCAAAAAGGCTTTGGCACGATCCAATCCCATCACCATAAAGGAAGTGGCGAGCGCATCGGATTTTGCACACGATGGGGTGAGAACTGTGGCCGAAAGCAAGCTATGTTGTACGGGTTGTCCGGTTTTGGGATCGATGGTATGCGACACTTTACGTCCGTCTACATAATAGAAGTTGCGGTAATTTCCCGAAGTGGCAATGCCACAATCGCTGACGTGCAAGATATTCTGCACTTCACTGACGTTTTTTGTGCTATCATCCACCGGTTTGTTGATACCAATCGCCCACTTCTTGCCTTTTGCGTTCTTCCCTTTCACAACAACCTCGCCACCGATCTCCACCATATAATTGGTGCAACCTTTGGAAGAAAAGCAAACGTGCCACGCAATCTACGCCGTAGCCCTTCGCCACCGCACCACAATCGATGGTGACGCGCGAATCGCGTTTGTTCAATCGATCTCCTTCGTAAAAAAGTTTGTCGTATCCAACAAACGCGCGGAGCGAATCTATTTTGGAAGCGTTGATTCTCTCACGATGTTTGAAACCAAATCCCCATTCGTTGACAAGGGGAGCCACCGTGATGTCAAAAGCGCCGTCTGTTTCACGAGAAAGTTGCAACGACAGGCGAACCACATCGTTGAAACGAGCATTGGAAACGTCATATTTTTCGTTGCGATTGAACTTAGAAAGCACACTCTGCTTATTGAACATCGAAAGTGCATCATCCACACGCTGCAATTCGGCACGAATTTCCTTATCTAAGTCATTCGTACCGGCATAGGTAATGTGATAAGTGGTGCCAAAAATCTGTCCTTCGTTGGTGTAGTATTTCGAACCGGAAAGAATGAACACCGTGCCCACGATCAAAGCAACGAGAAAGAGGGCGGAAAGAATTTCTTCATATCGAAAGTGAGGGAATTAAGGGGCTACTTATGTTTCTTGTAACGGGTAAGATCGAAAACCAATTGGAATGTGCCGGCGAAGTTGCTTCCTCCGACATTCCGCCCCAAGCCGGGGACGTACCACGCGCGGCCTGCCTGAGCCTGCTGTTCGGCAATGCGCAAGCGATAGCGGACAGACCAACCCAAATGAACGAACTTCCACAACGACGTTTGCAGACCAAAGACTGCTTCTCCCCAATGGGCGCTTCCGGACTGATCAAGATATTGGAAAGGAACGGTTGTTTTCCAATGTGTGTCTACCAATCCGTCAGCATGCAAGTCGTAGACATAATTGGAATAGCCGTATCTAAAACCGACAAACACCCGATTGAGACTCTGCTTGTCCTTTCACATTATAGTCCATACCTATGCGTCCATAAGGGGCATGAACTTTATAGTGCAACTGGGTAGCGTCGCCAATTTGGTCACAAACGCCCCAACCGAGCTCAACAACAGGGAAGAACGTGTTCTTCAGGTTCAAGCGCAAGGCCGCTTCGTAATTGCCCACACCGCGCGTTGCCGCCAAAAAGGCGCCGGCGAGATCGGCCGATAGGCTGAGTCCGGCAAAAGTTGGCACACTCCGATTGCCCATCAAACGTGCCAGCCGCTCTCGATCAGCATCGGCAAACTGAACTCCCTGCGCTTTGCGTTCACGCAATGAGTCGGGAGCTGCCGTGCCCGCCGCGTGCGCACCGAGGGCAGCACTACTGACTAACAGCGCGCAAATAAACTTTGAGATTGTCGACATCTTGATATTGAACTTTCGGGTTGACGATCGATACACTGTCTATTCCCAACGACGCACGAGGGAGAGTGGCTGCTCGCACACGGATTTGCTGAAGGGTGTGGAACATCGAAGCCGGACAATCGAGGGATTCGAAATGCGGTTGGCGACGATGATCGACATACAGTGTATCGACAAAAGTACCATCGGCACTGATGAAGCGAAACAGGAGTGTGTCTCGATCAGAAGCCGCGTTGAGTGGGAACTTTAGGGAGTTGACTCCGTAAGCCCGATTGTAGAGTAGCACCGTCGAATCCCCTTTGACTCCGAGAATCGTTAGGCTGTCGCTGAGACTCACCTCGGCACGCGTGGCAGCATCGTAGAAATGCACTTGCATTTCGGTTTGGTTATCGAGCGGGCAATCGATATTGGCACAACCGAACAAAGCTAAGCCGGCAGCCCAACACAACATTTGTCGAATCATAGGCGAAGAGCGCTCAATGAAGTTAGAATTCTTTCTCAATGTGGTAGTCATTGCGCCCTTGCGCGTTACGACTGATGAGTTCACCGAGGAAACCGGCCACAAACAGCTGTGTTCCCAAAACCATCATGGTAAGCGAGATATAGAAATAGGGCGAGGAGGTGACCAAAGGAGCGGGCGTTCCGCAGCAGATATGGTAGAATTTAATCCCTCCCACCACAAGGACGGCAAAGAATCCCACGATAAACATTAAACTACCCAAGAACCCAAACACGTGCATGGGTTTCAAGCCGAAACTGTTGAGGAACCAAAGTGAAAGCAAGTCCAAATAGCCATTTATGAAACGATTAAGTCCCATAAACTTCGACTTTCCAAATTTGCGAGCTTGGTGGTTCACTACTTTTTCCCCGATTTTTGTGAAACCGGCGTTCTTGGCCAGATAAGGGATGTAGCGATGCATTTCACCATAGACCTCAATGTGTTTCACCACTTCGAGACGATAGGCTTTCAGCCCGCAGTTAAAATCATGAAGATTGGGAATGCCACTCACTTTGCGCGCAGTGGCATTGAAAAGCTTTGTGGGAATCGTTTTAGAAATGGGATCGTAGCGCTTTGCTTGTAACCACTCACCAAATCATAGCCCTCTTCCTTGATCATGCGGTAGAGTTCAGGAATTTCGTCGGGGCTATCCTGCAAATCGGCGTCCATCGTAATGACCACCTCTCCTTTCGCTGCTCGGAAACCGCAAAAGAGTGCCGGACTCTTCCCGTAGTTGCGACGAAACTTAATGCCATGCACCGCCGAATCACGCTGTGAAAGTTGTTCGATGATCGGCCATGATTGATCGGTGGAGCCATCGTCCACAAAAATAATTTCGTGCGAGAACTGATGTTCGCTCATCACACGTTTGATCCAAGCGTGGAGCTCGGGAATACTTTCATCCTCATTATAGAGAGGTACGACAACGGTAATGTCGAGATGAGATGTTTCTGAGGTATTCATTGTAGAGATCAGGAGACGATGTGAAAATCAATAAGTTTTGCGACTACCACGCATCGTGAAGAGGCCCGAAATGAGTGAAAAGATGGGGGCAGTGAGCATGAATGCGTAGAGAATGGTGGCAGCAAAGACAGAAGCCGGTGTTTGCTGTAAGCGTTCTACTACTTGTGTCGGGGTCAGTCCCCCGGTAGAGGCTTGTATTTGAGCCGTGAGTCCGGACTGTTGCATCATTTTCACCATGTCGGGACGATTCAGCAACTCCAAATAGGTTTGAAAGAGATAACCGTGATCAAAAAGCTGCAGATAAAGTAATGCAACGAGCGCTGCCCATACACCGGAGTATAGTACAACCAACAGAGTAAAGAAGAATCCACGGCCAAAAGAGTAGGGAAGCCCTTCGCTCACCTGCTTTCGAAAACGAAAAGCGACTAAGAGTACGACCAAGGGATAAGCTAATGTGAGTAATGACTGGACGTTCATCAATGGAGCCATCTTCAGTCCGAGCACAAAACAAACTTCTGCGGCTACGGCATGCCCGCCCATCAATGCACCATACTGCATAGCATAGGCGTTAGTTTGGCGAAAATTGAGCCGGCGCCGATTCTTTATTTCTTCCGGTGTCATAAGTTGATTCTAAAATGCAAAGAGAAATAGAAAGATAGGGGGGATTAAGCTGCTCGACGTCCGAAATCATCCGGCACACGAATGAGCGAAGTAACGACAAACGTAATCGGAACAAGTAGCATCACGAGGATAAAACTGCCGTAATATCCGAACCACGTAGCCACATAGCCTGCAACTTGTCCGGGCAACATCAAGCCCAAGGCCATGAAACCGGTACAAAGTGAATAATGAGCAGCCTTTGATTTCCCCTGTGAGAAGTACAACATGAAGAGCATGTAAAGGGTGAAACCGAAGCCATAACCGAATTGTTCAATGGCAATGACCGAACTGATCCACCAAATATTCTCCGGTTGGAAATAAGCCAAGAAGATATAGACACAATTAGGCAACGAGATGGCCATCACCATCGGCCAACGCCACTTGCGAAATCCGTCCATGGCTACCACAATCCCGCCCAATATTCCTCCCAACAGCAAACCTATGACCCCTAAAGTACCATAGGCAAGGCCATATTCTGAAGTGGAAAGTCCTAAGCCTCCCAAACTTACCTTTTCTGTAAGGAACAAAGGACAGATTTTTGTGAGTATAGCTTCAGGAAGGCGGTAGAGTAGCAAGAAAGTGATGGCCATGAGAATACCGGGCTTCTTGAAAAAAGAGACAAAGGTGTCAGCAAACTCTTTCATTGCCCCTCTGACGGTTTGCCCTCTCTGTGTTTCGTCAACGAAAGTCGGCTGTTTTTCATCAAAAACAGTCTTGTTTTGCACAAAAGTCCCCGTGTTTTCCGAAGAAGTTGTGCGTTTGGGGAGTACAACCCAATGATAGAGAGTGGCCAATGCCAACAACAATGCGACAGCTCCCAAGCCTAAACTCCACGCCGTGAAGGCGCTACGCGTATAGACTTCCAATGAGCCGATGAACATGATCAGCAGTCCTTCGCTGATGACCTTAGAAAGGCGATAAAAGATGCTGCGCACACCAACATTCAGGGCTTGTTGACGCTCATCGAGGGCTTCCATGTAAAAACCATCTGCGGCAATATCGTGCGTTGCACTGCTGAAGGCGATCAAAAAGAAAAACGCCATCGTCAATTGCACGTAATACGGAGTGGGAAGCGTGAAAGCAACGCCTGCCAACGCAATGGCCATAGTCATCTCCATGACCACTATCCACCACTGTTTAGACTTCAGAATCTCAACAATGGGACTCCATAGGGGTTTAATGACCCAAGGCAAAGAAAGCCATGAGGCATAAAGCGCACACTCTTCGTCATTCAGTCCACAGCGCTTGTACATGAGCAACGCCACCGAATTTACGATGAAATAGGGGATGCCCTCAGTAAAATAAAGTGAGGGCACCCATTGCCAAGGTTGCGACCGATTGTTATTCATACTTTCTTTCAATTTGCGCCTCTTTATAGTAATGGAGTAAGATGTCGCGGTAGGCATACCCCTCCGCCCCCATTACAGCTGCGCCTACTTGACATAAACCCACTCCATGTCCCCATCCGGCACCGACTAAGCGGAATGCCGTGGGAGCACCTTCGATCGTTTCATCCGTTTTTTTCTACGACAAAAGCACTGGAATACAGATGAGTAGGCGAAAGGGTACGGCGAATTTCCAATTCTTTGCCGATGACAAACTCTCGCTCTTCGCCTACGATTTTCAGACGCACAATTCTACCGCTCTCGCTGCGCTCTACGGGAACGAGGTCGAGAATTTTCCCGAACTTCAAGCCGGTGCGTTCTTCAATCAGCGTGCGTATCTCATCTTGCGTGAGACTTACATTCCAACGGTAGAAATCTTCTGTCTCGCGGTCATAATCTTTGAAAAATCTGCGAGAGAATTTGTGGATCAGAAGTGCGGCAAAATGCTTCGGGACGGGTGTGCATCCATTCCTTAGCAGCCTCTTCTTGTGTAAGATCGGGGGAGAGAGCAACACTCGCTTCGCGCGGTGCAATGTCTCTTGTCGGAATGAGATAGGGTTCATCGTGGTTATCCCAACAAGCAGAGAACTTTTCAGTCGTTCCTCCACAACATTTCGAGAAACGTGCATCACAAATCTCGTCGCCGTAGGTGAGAATTTGCCCACGTGTGGCTACAATGGCTTCGCGGACTTCAGGGTCTTGTTACAATCGTAATGCCCTGATAGCGCTGACAGTGATCATCTGCACACACGTCAAAGAGCGTGTGATCCTCTCTGTCGTACCAGCGAATATATTCGTCGTCTTTTCTTTGGAACGAGAAGAAATTGCCTTCTGGATTTTGGGCATGCCAACGGCGTTGCTCCATCATTTTGAATAGCCAACTACGACTTACGACAGCATGGGCTTTGAGTAGTTCGAGCGATGCGGTAGCACTCATTTCAGAGGCGATGACGCTTTCCAAATACAACTCAGCGGAGACCTGATTGATGGCCACGAGCTTTTCCTCGTCCACCACAAAACTCAGCATGCCGTGGAAAGTTTGGTTTTGTTGGCGTTCCCAATGGAAATTGATGCCAATGGGCACTTCATTCAAGGTGAACGAAACCGCTGTATCTTCGCCGGTGGGATGGAAGTTCAACTCACTATAGACGTTACCGTTCCACTTTATGCCTCCATCGCTGTACTCCACAACCTGTTCGCCAATCACCGGCGCACCTTTGGCCATGAATTCTGTATTGAGTACGAAAGAAATACGCTGGGCGCGCATAATTCCCACAGCAACGCGTGGCTCTGCTCCATTTTTCGAAGAGGTCTGAGGGCCTTTCGACGCGACACGCGGCGGCCTCCTTTGTGCAAACGGCGAATGACTTGGGCTATTTCACTTTCTGAAAGCGCTACTTCCGCAAGTATGGAGGCGGCCTTTTGCGGTGTCATCCGCTCAAAGTCTTCAGGTTTGGGGGCTATGATGAGACCCGCCATGTCAATGGCACCGGGAGAAATCAAATATTGCTTATCTCCTTCGGCAAAATAGCAATCGGGACGATGCTTTGCGCGAGGGAATACCAAAGTAACCAAAGAATCCGGGTGGGCGGGATGATGATTGTCCATCCAGGCGAGCAAATTCATGTCGGGTTCTCGATTTGCTCGGCTCCCGGCAATGCTTCTACAAGTTTTCTCAGCAAAAGTTGCTCGCCCTCAGCACGCTCGCCAATTACTACAAAGACGGGACAGGCATATTCTTTCAATAAGTAGATGCCTGCGCGCTTGTCTTCATAACCGGCTTCTTCTACCACAGCTGTTTCTTCCGGCGCTTGGGGGTATACACGCTCCAAACGTCCCTCATAGCGTTGCCAGTCGCGCTCCAACGGCACAATGCCGCGAGCTCCGGCTTGGAAATGCATGTGATCGGGGGCAGAGGCACCACATCGCGCACCATTGTAGAACACAACATATTCGTCTAACTGCGAAGCGATGCGGCAAAACGACGACCAATTTCCACTCATCGTCTGCGGCGTGTGGCGACGATTGATAATGGTAAGGTGATGAGGCAAGATGGGGAAAAGGATTCACCAACACATTATACTTGCCTTCAACGGTTAAACCGATTTGCTCCGCCGGACGGTGATTATCGCACAAGAAGCAAGCTCGTTTTTTGAGTGATTTCCGATCAATCTTCGCAGCGGTCGAAATCAAGCGAGAAGGATTATGTTGAATGGACAAGGCATAATCCTCCGCATCAAGTGCCTTAGTCTGTACAGTTTCACGTAAATCGTCAAAACGCTGGCGCGCACTCTCCCAACCGCTCAGTTGCTTATCAAAGAAAGTATTCACTTCTGTTTGATCAATCGCGTGCTGCCAACTCATATTAAGTTTGCGACGAGCACTGCAACTCGAGTGTACGCAATTCATCTTTGTAAGCATTATGACGATTCACTCGATGCACATCCAGCGCAGCATCGGAATTACCTTCCCAACGACGACACAAATAGAGTTCATCGTAGATGCGCGCTATGCGGAAACGGCGAGAAATAGCCAAGCCCAACGCATAATCCTCGCCATAACTGGTATTCGGGAAACCAATCTCTCTCAACACCGCAGTGTCGAAAGCACGCGGCGCGCCCAAACCATTGATGCGTAAAGCGTTATTTCGCCCATTGTCAGGAGTCCATTCGCGATGGTCAATCAATCCGGGAGGCAATGTCTCCAAATTAAAGTTCACCATTCGATAGGAACCAATGACCATTGCCGCACGTTGTTTCACAAAAGCCTCGACAATGCGCGCCAACGTATCAGTACCACTATAAAGATCATCAGAATCCAACTGAACGGCATAACGACCGCAGAAGTTCGAACGAATTGCATAATCCCAACATCCTCCGATGCCCAAATCTGTGCGATCGGGCTGCAATAAGACTACGCGTTCGTCCTGCGCAAAACGGCGAACGACCTCATCTGTTCCGTCAGTGGAGTGATTATCTACGACAATTACGTTAAACGTGAAATTAGTTTCCTGCGAAAGGGCAGATTGAATTGCATCTCCTATCGTACGCACGCGGTTGCGTACAGGGATAATAACCGAGGCTACAACAGGGAAAGAAGAAACTTCACTAGGCAGTTCACCGGTAGCTTCAGTTTGCGCAGTCGAAATAGGCAAAGACGTGATTTGTAACAATGCTTGGTCTTCCTCACGCAGAGGAACATCATCGTATTCATCAGGGGCAAGCCAAGCTCCCACAGCCTTGAGATGGGAGGTGCAAGCACGTTCCATTTCAATTTGCACCTCGCGCGCAGCCGGATTTACATAATCAAACTGCTTTTCTCCACTGCGGCGCAAATCCGTTTCCTGTTCGGTGTAAAGGGGTTCTCTCAGGTGCACCAAATCCCCGTGACGACTCAAATATAAACGTAGGGGCATAGCTAGCGGCATACTTGTAGCGTTGTTTATTGTCCGCGGCAAATTGTCGCAGCAGGTCGCCACGCACCAGCCACAACCCACCGAAATCGAAATCATCACGCACTGCACCTTCTTGATAATCAATCACGGGGTGCTCCGTGGGTAGGGCGATTTGACCATCTTCATCCACGCGTTGCTCCCAACGATCGGCATATACCATCGCCGCGCCGCTATCCAGCATCACATTGTGCAAGCGCTGCAAGCAACGATAGGCTGGGCGGAAACCGGTAGGTTTCAAAAAGAGTGCGACATATTCGGCCGTTGAGGCACGTGCAACGCTGCGAAGCATCTTAGACGAAGAAAAATCGTCGACCGGCATAGTCGTTACGCCTTCTTCCTCCTCTTGTTCAACCGTAGTCAACGCAAATACGCTTCCAACCTCCGGAAGCAATGACAATTCGCGCGCAGCCGACAAGTTGCCGACACTGTCCGTTTGAATGAAAAACATCTATTTTGTGCACCATATATATATGGGTTGGCGACCGCCGCACCGAAAAGCAGCGCGACAGTCGTCCGTTATATCAATTCTCTGCCGTTGTTTCGGCCGTCACTTTCAGTCTATCGTGCTCTGCATCGAGCTCCACACGAATAGACTTTCCATTTTCTCCTTCAAGGAGTAAATCACACAGAGGATCTTCTACATATTCTTGCAACGTACGGCGCAAAGAGCGCGCACCATACTGCGGATCGAATCCCTTTTGCGCCACAAAACGTGTAGCCTCGGGAGAGAATGAAATCTGACGTCCCGTAGTTTGCAAGCGTTGTGCAAGCGCTCGGATTTCCAAATCTGCGATTTGCTCCACGCCTTCTCGCGTCAAAGGATCGAACATTACAATTTCGTCCAAACGATTCAAGAACTCCGGAGCAAACTGGCGTTGCAATGCTTTGCGCACTATGTGCTCAGCAGCCTCTGCGGTCACACCATCGAGAGAAGCCGAGAAACCAACTCCCGCTCCAAACTCTTTGACTTGGCGACTTCCGCTGTTGGAAGTCATAATCAAAATCGTGTTGCGAAAATCCACCGTCGTTCCGTTTCCATCTGTCATGCGTCCTTCGTCCATCACTTGGAGCAACATATTGAAGACGTCCGGATGTGCTTTTTCGATTTCGTCAAGCAAGACAATAGAGTAGGGGTGTCGACGAACCTTCTCTGTCAATTGTCCGCCTTCTTCATACCCGACGTATCCCGGAGGAGCACCTACAAGTCGAGAAGTGGAGAATTTCTCCCCATACTCACTCATATCGATGCGAATCAAGGCATCTTTACTGCCGAACATGAACTCGGCCAAAGTTTTGACGAGATGGGTTTTACCCACGCCGGTGGGACCGACGAACATAAACGTACCAATCGGGCGATTAGGATCTTTCAAGCCGAGGCGGTTGCGCGTAATGGCACGCGTCAAACGCTTAATTGCGCGATCTTGAGCGATAACCTTCTCAGAAAGGGCTTGTTTCATCCCCTTCAGCCGAACAGTTTCGGACTCTTTCATGCGCTCTGCCGGCACACCACTCATCATCGAAACCACGCCGGCAATGGCGTCTTCGTTCACGATGATCCGATGTTCACTCAACTCGCGTTGCCATTCTTCTTGCAAAGTCTTGAGTTCAGCCTCGCATTGCAACATGCGGTCACGCAAGCCGGCGGCCTGTTCATACTCTTGACGCGCAGCAGCTTCCTCTTTTTCCTTGCGAAGATTTTTGTACTTCCAGTTCCTTTGCAGCAATCGGCTCAGGTACGCGCACATTCAGCAAATGTACTCGACTACCGGCTTCGTCCAAAGCATCGATGGCTTTGTCGGGCAGTGCACGATCGCTGATGTATCTTTCGGTCAACGCAACACAAGCCTCAATCGCCTCAGGAGTGTAGGTCACATTGTGGTGATCTTCATATCGCTCCTTGATGTTATTGAGGATTTGCAAAGTATCTTCCGCCGTGGTCGGCTCAAGCTGTATTTTTTTGAAACGACGATCCAATGCACCGTCTTTCTCGATGCTCTTTCGAAACTCGTTGATAGTCGTGGCACCGATGCACTGCACTTCACCACGTGCCAAAGCCGGTTTCAAGATATTGGCGGCATCCAAACTACCGGGTGCACTTCCCGCACCGATGATGGTATGGATTTCATCAATGAAGAGCACTACTTCACGGTGCGCCTTCAATTCGTCAATGAGTTTGCGCAGTCGGTCTTCAAACTGTCCGCGATATTGTGTTCCGGCCACAATCGAAGCCATGTCGAGCGAAACCAACCGCTTACCCGACAACAAGTGGGGCACCTTATTATTTACGATAAGTTGCGCCAAACCTTCCACCAACGCACTCTTTCCCACACCGGGTTCACCGATCAATATGGGATTATTCTTTTTGCGGCGCGTAAGAATTTGCGCCATGCGTTCGATTTCATCGTGGCGTCCAACAATCGGATCCAACACCCCCTCAGCGGCAGCCTTAGTCAAGTCTACCCCATAATTGTCAAGAATGGGAGTATCTTTTCCCGAAGCCTTATCAGTCGTCGCATCATTTCCGCGACGGCCGCTCTGACGAGGATCACCTCCTGCCGGCACCGCTTCGTCCCCACCAGGCATATTTGAAGCTATGGGAGCACGACCGGCAACATTGCGGTTATCTTTGGCGATGAACTTCATCGCGCTGTCATAATTGAGGTTGAACGACGCGAGCACTTTGCATCCGTCGTTGGTTTTATCTCTCAGCATGGCCAGGAACAAATGTACGTCCGTGGCATTGTTTTCTCGCTGCAAACGCGCTTCAAGTTGTGCCAATCGCAAAATGCGATCGACATCACGCGCCACCTCTGTATCTTCTACTGCGGCGGTGGCTTCATTGGAAAGTCGGTTCAATCTGTGCCTCCAGCGTGTTGCGCAGTTGTTCTGTGGAAATGCCAAACTGTTCGATCACTTTTAGGGCCGCACCCTCACGATCGTTGAGCATACCAAGCAAAAGCGTCACAGCACCCACCTTCTCTTGGTGTGTGCGGCGTGCTTCTGCCTTGCCGAGCGCAAGAACACGGGCGATTTGTGGCGATAAGTTTTGCGTCATAATCAGTATTGTATATGCGTCTGTGGAATAGCTATGCAAATGTACGAAAATTTGCGGTATCGTAGCCGTTCCTCATGCAAATTATATGCACAGCAGCGAAAAACACGGGCGTTTTCTTGGCCATTTGTCAAAAATCCCCTACTTTTGCACCGTTTTGTGGCGTCGTCCTGCCATTATGACAGCGACAAGGCGTCGCAGATCCCATAAACACAATACTCACTCAATTCAATCACATCCCTATGATGAATCAGTATGAGACCGTTTTCATCCTCACTCCCGTTTTGTCTGATGTTCAGATGAAGGAGACGGTCGAAAAATTCAAGGGTATCCTCGCTGCCAACGGCGCTGAGGTTATCAATGAAGAGAACTGGGGCCTCAAGAAGTTGGCTTACGCCATCGACAAGAAGAGCACCGGTTTCTATCAGTTGTTGGAGTTCAAGGCTGACCCCACCGTTGTTGAAAAACTGGAAATCGGTTTCCGTCGCGACGAGCGCGTTATCCGCTTTCTGACTGTAAAACTCGACAAATTTGCTGCTGAATACGCCGCAAAGCGTCGTTCTAACAAAAAGGAGGACTAATCCATGGCACAAGCATCTGAAATTCGCTACTTGACTCCCCCTACCGTTGACGTCAAGAAGAAGAAGTACTGCCGTTTCAAGAAGAGCGGTATCAAGTATATCGACTACAAAGATCCCGAATTCCTCAAGAAGTTCCTCAACGAACAGGGAAAGATCCTGCCCCGCCGCATCACCGGTACTTCCTTGAAGTTCCAACGCCGCGTAGCTCAGGCTGTGAAGCGTGCTCGTCACCTTTCGCTCCTTCCCTACGTAACTGACTTGATGAAATAATTAAAAGAGGAGGTATACACATGGAACTCATTCTCAAAGAAAACGTGCAGGGTCTCGGTTTCAAGAACGAAATCGTCACCGTGAAAGACGGCTACGGCCGCAACTTCCTCATTCCCACCGGTAAGGCTGTCCTCGCTACGGCTTCTGCCAAGAAGGAACTTGCAGAGACGCTCAAGCAGCAAGCTCACAAGCTCGAAAAGATCAAGAACGACGCTATCGCATTGGCTGAAAAGATCAACGCAGTAGAGGGTATCAAGATCGCTACCAAGGTGAGCGCCACCGGTGCCATCTATGGTTCGGTTACGAACCTCCACATCGCCGAAGAACTTGCTAAGCTCGGTATCGAAGTGGATCGTAAGAGCATCGTCCTCAAGGATGTCAAGGAAGTTGGCGCTTACAAAGCTGCCGTGAAACTTCACAAGGATGTAACCGCTGAGGTTGCTTTCGAGGTTGTTGCCGAAGAAGCTTAATCCAAACGGTTCCCAACCACACACAACAAGCCGTGCCTCAACTTGGGGCACGGCTTTGTTTTTGCAGTATTGCTCCCTCCAGACTTTTCGCCTCATGCGCTACTTCATAACCCTCTCTTACGACGGCACCAACTACCACGGTTGGCAAATACAACCCAATGCCGATAGCATTCAAGCGCGCCTCAACGATGCCCTCACCAAACTACTCCCCGTCCCCACGGAGTGCGTAGGAGCCGGCCGCACCGACACCGGCGTTCACGCCTCAATGATGGTGGCTCATTTCGACACTGACGCACCTATCGACCCGGAGCAAATGGCCTTTCGCCTAAAACCGTATTTTACCTCAAGATATCGCTGTGCAACGCGTGCAGCAAGTAGATGAGCGCCTTCATGCCCGATTCGACGCAAAGCGTCGAACCTACCACTACTTTGTTTACGGCCACAAAGATCCTTATCTACGTCACTACGCAGCTCGCCTGACCTTCGCTCCCGACTACGAACTGATGAACCGTGCAGCAGAAATTTTACTTGAAACCAACGATTTCACTAGTTTCTCAAAGGTAAACAACGACCAAAAGACCAACCTTTGCCAAGTGACGCACGCACGCTGGACACAAGTAGAAGGCGATCACTGGCGTTTTGAGATCACAGCCAATCGCTTTTTACGAAATATGGTGCGAGCCGTCGTGGGCACCTTGCTTGAAGTGGGAAGAGGACGCCTATCTCTCGAGGAATTTCGAGCGGTAATAGCAGCGAAGAACCGCTGTTCTGCAGGCGAAAGCGTCCCGGGCAATGCACTTTTTCTCGTAGATATTCAGTATTGATTTTCACTTAACCCACTTTCATCAATGACGTGGTTTTTTTCTCGCTGTTGCCTCAGCTATTCTACTCGGCTTCTACGATGTTTTCAAAAAAACAGTCCTTACGCGATAATGCTGTCATTCCTGTTTTGCTCATCAATACCGCATTGAGCAGCCTTCTTTTTCTCCCTTTGCTCAGTGGAAGCCAACTTTCATGGATATCGCCCGATAGCCGCTGGTATATTCCACCGGCCCCTTTGACACACCATCTTTTTGTGATGGGAAAAGCCGTTATCGTGCTGTCTTCGTGGGTATGCGGCTATTTTGCCATCAAGCATTTGCCGCTCACTCTCGCCGGTCCTATCAACGCCACACGGCCGGTAATGACGCTTATGGGCGCCTTGCTCATCTACCACGAGCAATTCAACGCTTGGCAGTGGGCTGGTGTCCTCTTGGCCATCTGCTCCTTCTTTCTCCTCAGTCGTAGCGGACGCAAAGAAGGGATCCACTTTTTGCACAACCGCTACATCCTGTTGCTTATTCTTGCCGCTGTGCTCGGTGCTTGCAGTGGTTTGTACGATAAGTTCCTGCTGGCGCAAATAGATCGAGGAGGACAGGGGTTAAATGCGCTATTTGTGCAATCCTGGTTCAATTATTACCAACTTGCACTGATGTTATTCATCTTCTTTTTCCCTCTGGTGGCCGTCGCGACACCACACCACAAACTTCACCTGGCGCTGGAGCATTGTAGGCATCAGTTTGTTTCTCACCGCAGCCGACCTCTTCTATTTCTACGCGCTCTCCATTCCGGGCGCTCTCATAGCCGTTGTTTCTATGACACGCAGAAGCAGTGTATTAGTCAGTTTCTTTTTCGGAGCCTTCCTGCTACACGAAAATAATCTCCGCTCGAAAACTGTCGACCTCGCTCTCGTCTTCCTCAGCATGCTCTGCCTTTGCCTTGGTGCTATCTTTGGATAAGAAACTCCATTTATCTATTTCTCGTTTATCCTTCTGATCAAACAACTTCTGGCTTAATGGTCAAATGTACTCCTGAAAGGGGGCAAAAATGCTCTCTTTTTCATTTAATGGTCAAATGTACTCCTATAATAGTTGAACTCCCTAGTGTTTATCGGGGTTGTAAGCCCCTAATATGTTTCCAATAAGCAGTTCTCGCCTCTCTTTCGAAAGTCCTCGATGAAGACGCAATCTCATCTTCAATACAGAGTTAAGAGACTCAATAGCATTGTTAGTGCGTGGAACTTGATCGGCGGGGAAATTCTCAAAGGTAAATAGCGCATTTAGATTGCGTTTTAAACTATAAAAAGCACTTCTCGTTCTTCTATGAGTGAAGTGCCATTTGCCATCTTCACCATAAGACTTCTCTTGCAAAAATCTTTCCACTTTTGCTCCCATTTTTCAAGAGATGTCTCAAAGTCTAGACGATTAGATTGTGTAAGTTGATGCGCCAATGCCTTGAGTTCTTTGGCCGCAGGTAAGCGAGGATTAGTGGTGAGTAAATGTCTTATTCGCTGAAGCTGGTGAAACTGACAATACTGATAAGGAATCTCAGGAAATGCTGCCCTAATACCTGATAATGCGTCACTTACAATGACTCTGATTGTAAATCCTTGATCTTGGAGACAGGAAATACCGGCTTGATAATCACTAATTCTCTCCTTACCACGTAAGAAGCGATAGTGTAATACTCTGTGGCTTGAAGCATCCATGAAAATGACTACTCCAAAGTTTCGACCCCAATAGGTGGCATCCATTTGTAGCGTTATAGCAATGGGGTGAATGCTGTACGAAACATCCTGACTTTGGCGTACGTTTTTGAGATATCGTTGTAGGGTAGAAACAGAAATACCATATTTTTGAGCTGTTTCTAGCAATGTATGGCGCCCTTGTAAATAGAACTCTACAATGGCAGCCTTATTAGGCTTTTCACGACCACTAAAATAGCATTGACAACTCTTGCAATACCAATACGAGGCACCACGTTTAACTCCTTTGCGGATTACAGCATGAGAACCGCATTTCTGGCACTTTTTTTACGGTGATATTCCATTATAGCATTATAAACCCCTGCAAAGGTATGAAAAAGAGAGCATTATGCCCCCTTTCAGGAGTACATTTGACCATTAAGCCCAACTTCTTCGGTATAATTTCATCATTGAGCACCGGTAACAACAACATATCTAGAAGTTTCCCAACAAACAAGAGGTGTTTTCTTTGAAATAAGTCTATTTTCAAAGAAAACACCTCTTGTTTCGTATATGACTCCGATGTGAAAGAGAATTCAACTCAATAGTTGAAACAGATTTCTCACCACCATGATTCAGTCACACCGACTAAGATTTCAAGCCATGCTCAAGGACAAAATCGTTTATCAGCACAATAGACGAAGAGTTTTGTTCAACACAACCACACAAGCCGGGAAATTACATCCTCACGTCGACAACTCCATTAAATAGGGGATATTCGAAACCGAACATCCCCTATTTTCACAAAAACGAGTCAATCTCTGTGCTTAGCCCTTCAATATATACGCTAAACGTACAACACTTCAGGAGAGATTACGACACCGAATTTAGCGTTCACATCAGCTTGAATAGCTTCCGCCAGCTTTACCACTTCTTCGCCCGTGGCATGGTCTGCATTGATGAGAACCAACGGTTGCAAAGCGTGCACGCCCGCGCCTCCCATGCGACGTCCCTTCCATCCACACTGCTCTATAAGCCAAGCAGCCGGGATCTTAGCCCCTTCTTCCAAGGCATAATGAGGCATATCGGGATACAGCTCCAGCAGTTCCGCGAGTTTCTCTGAGGAAACCACAGGATTCATAAAAAACGAACCGGCGCTGCCCACTTCTGCGGGATCGGGTAATTTAGAACGGCGCACCTGAATGATGGCCTCTCTTACCTGCTGCGCGTTGGCCTCAGCAGGCTTGACGCCCATAGCCTCCAAAGCCCGCGAAACAGCCACATGTGTCAAAATGGGTACAAACTGTTTGCGCAAACGAAAGACAACGTGCGTCACAGCAAAGCGATGTGCGCCCTCATGCTTGAAGAAACTGCTTCTGTAAGCGTATTGACAGTCATCGTGCGAGAACACACATTCTCTACCCGTGGCCATCTCTACCGTTTCGACGCGCTCAATGCAATCACCTGCCTCGACACCATAAGCCCCTACGTTCTGCACGGCACTCGCTCCGACCTCGCCGGGAATGAGCGAAAGGTTTTCCAAACCGTAATACCCGTGTTCGACGCAATAAGCGACAAAGTCGTCCCAAGGTTCGCCGCCTCCGACACGCAAAAGAAGCGCTTCACTCGTTTCGGCCAAGATTTCCTTCCCCATGATCTTGCTGTGCAGCACAACGCCGTCATAATCCTGTACAAAGAGCAGGTTACTGCCGGCACCGATGTGCAGCCACGGGGTATCTCCGAGCGTAGCGACAACCTCCTTGAGTTGTGCCACAGAAGCATACTCAACAAATTGTCGGCACGAGGCATCAATGCCAAAAAGTATTGTGTTGAAGGAGAGAGTAGGGCATAGTCGTGTTTCGTTATGTCAGGTGTTTAGGCAAATTCATCGCACAGCAAACGGGTTTCACACAAACGTCTACAAGCGTACTGTCGAATCTGCGGCAAATGGATGCAACGGACGGTTTAATTGTCGAGACGCGTGAGCATCCACTTCCCGTTGCGACGGCGGAAGGTGAGCGTACTCGTGAGTCCACTGGAAAGCGAAGAGATGGAGAGTACACGCAAATTCGTGTTTTTGAACGTCTGTCCGTAAAGCACGTTGGTCAACATATTTTTGGGCAACTCGGGAGCAAAAATCAGGCCACTGCGAAGCGGAAATGAAACCTTCAATGCGCTTGAAGTTGTCTTCGTCGAACGTCGAGAAACTCAGTTGTTGGGCAATGTGCTCACGCTGATACTCTTCATCGGTCGAAAAACGCTGATAGAACGCATAGAAATCGCTGTTCTCACTGCGTTCCATCTTTTCTTCTTTGAGCTGAGTCAGGCGCCATTCGGCGTTCTCGCGCAAGAAAAGGTAACTTTTGATGCGATGATGCGGCAAGTTCAATTCTTCCACCACCACACGACTCACACTGGTGTCCTTCGCCATTCCGGCGCCCTTGGCACTGTCGAAAATGAGCGTATAAGTTTCTCCGGCCGAATACATACGATCATATTTCCACGCCGACTTTTGAATTTCAAAGCGCTTGCCGTCGACAATATGCTCCAACGGAAACACAATTCGCGAGCGTTGAAAACGCGGCTTCTTCATAAAAGCAAAAGCAAAGTCATCGAAGAACTCATCGGCCTTCTTGGGAATGGGCGTTTCTGCCACAGCCGGCACAGAATCGACGACCACACTGTCGCTTTTTACGCTATCAACTACCTCTTCTACGGGCGTCGCCGGTGTTTCCGTGCGGCTTTTGCAGCCCACGGTACACAGCAATCCAACGAACAAGGTCAAAAGGAGAAAATTTATTTTCATCAGGTGTTACTAAATGACTCGACAAAGTTACGGCGAATCACGAAAACAACAAAGAAAGCGAGGCCTATTTACCTCGCTTTCTTCGTTCTTTGTCTATAAATAAGGGAGAATCGTCTTTCAAAAGAGGGGAGAACTAATCTTTGTAGCCGATTCCTTTCCACCAAGCCTCGTCACCCTGCAAATACTTGGCGAACCATGCCATGATCGTTTGTTGCCATTTCATACGCTGGCGGTAGTCGGTGACAACGTGGTTGGCGCCCTCGATTTGAATGTACTGAACGGGACGACCCAAGATGCGCAACGCGGTGAAAAGTTGCTGACTTTCATTGGTGGGCACGTTCGTATCGGCCGTACCGTGGAGCAGAAGTAACGGAGTGTGAATCTTGTCTGCATTGAACAAAGCCGATTGCTTCACATACAAGTCAGGGTTGTTCCAAGGATAGGAGCCGTATTGTGCGGTTTCGCCGTAAGTATGTCCCCAATATCCGCCACCCCAATACGAGGCAATGTTCGAAATACCGGCATGACTCACCGCCGCGGCGAAAATGTCGGTGCGCGTTTGGAGATACTCGGTCATAAAGCCGCCATAGCTTGCGCCCATGCAACCCACCTTCTTGGCATCGACATAAGGATGCGTAGCCATAAAGGCCTTCGTGGCTTCGATGATATCATCGCCCGAACGCTTTCCCCAGGTATTGATGTGACGCGCTGCAAACTCCTCGCCGAAACCAATCGCACCGGAAGGTTCGAGAGCAAGTACCACATAGCCCATGTTGGCCAACACCGAAAGCGGGTAGTGGAACTCCAATTCGCGAGTCGTCGGTACACAACCTCCATAATAGTAGACCAGCATCGGGTACTTCTTCTTCGCATCGAAATCAGCGGGCAAGAAGTAGAAGCCGGCCACCGTATCACGTTCCGTTCTTTTGTAGCTCAACGGCGTACAAGAAGCCACGCGAACATCGCCCAACGAATTGGCAAACGACACTTCGCCGAAGGGTTTACACTTAGGACGTGCCGACGAGGTTCTGCCACATAGGCATTGCGCGACGTCGTACCCGTTTGTCCGAAGAAAACAGCACGCGGCACACGCGTTTCCGACAACGAGAAACGCTGAATGACGGTAACCGGAAGTTCAAAACGGAAACGGCGTCCCGTACGAGGGTCTAAGCGCCACAAAGTTTCGTCATAGCCATCGGTACAACGCATATAGATGTTACCGTCACCGGCGTTCCAGTCATATTCGCCCACAGAGGGAGCAAAATCCTTGAGCAACGCCGTGGCCTGCTTCGTCGCAGGATTGTAGAGATAGAGGCGCTTATCGAAACTCTGCGCCACCTCTCCCTTGGGCAATACGCTGCCGATACCTTCGAAAGCCGAAGGGCTGCCTTTGAACAGCAAGAGTTTGCCATCGGGGCTGTAGCAGCCATCGTCCAACCAAGCTTGATCCGTGAGCAGGGTGTCGACACGCCCGTCCTCGAGGTGCATTTCGAACACATCGACGTGGTCAAACGGCTTTCTCGTCAAATCATGCCGGTTCCGCGTGAGGAGTAATCGCTTACCATCGGGCGAAATGTCGTTCAGATGAACACTTTCGCGGCCATAGGTGAGCCGCTGCGAAAGCCATTGGCGAAATCCACCAAATAGAGTGCACTGCGATCGCGCCAACCGGGCTGGCGGTCGTCCGGCGCATACAGTTGTTTGAGCGGGCCGTCGGTGGCCGGACCGTCTTCTTCGCGCGAAATGATGGCAAACTTCGCCGTGGGCGACAATGTGAGCGAACCTTCGGGCAATCGCGTCGCAAGCGTTCGCTCGCTCATCGTGGCCGGATCGAGCAGCACGAGGTTTGTGCCTCCGTCAGTGTTGCGTTTGAAATACAACTCATCCGTTTTCGGCATCCACGAGCCGTGCAAATATTCAGCCGTGCGAAGTAGGGTACGGCCGTCTTTGAGATCGGTGAGCACCGATGAGTAAGTGCTCGCGCCGTCACGACGCGTTTCGATATAATGGGTCAAGACATAACGGCCGGTCGGAGAAATGTCGGCATCATAATAGCGTTTTCCGTGCAACATATCATCGAAAGCAAACTTTCGCAGATCGGTCGCGTTCGTACGCAGCACATTCAACGAATCGCCGGTAAGACTAACGTTGAACGTATCGCGCGCTTGACGGTCGGCATAAACCATCAAAGTCACTTCGCTGCGTCCCGGCCAAAAACGGAGATTTCCATCCGTCACTTTCACCCCATTCAGGAAAGTATCGTAGCGCTTCAACTGCGGCGTCTGCAAACGAGCCGTGCGCCAGCGTTCGGTGTCCACCGTAAAGCGCAATACGCTCACCGCATTGCTGTCGATCGGTGCACCGGTGGTCAGACGACGCAAAGACTTTTGTCCACGTTTTTTGGCGATCAGCGCATTTTGTTCCAGCACTTCTGCAGGGATCAAACGGCCGATCGGCCAGGTTTACACTGTCGGTCGCAAAAGGTTGGCGCAACGGGAAGCAGCCGGTGAGTTCGGCTGAGGAAACTTTCACCGTGTCGGCTTTACTCGCCGCGCTGTTGTGCGCAGGCTGCGCCCATACCGCCGTTGCCGTTTGCAGACCGGTGAGTCCGCAAAACAATAAGGGGAGAAAATGTTTCATGAAATGGGAATCTATAAGTGATCAGAAGAGGCCGCGCCTCCTCTGCAAGGTATCAACAGAGAAAATCCGCGAACCTTTCAAGAAAGGCACGCAGATTAGATGATCGGAATCAAGACGTAAGGCCACGTTTGGCGGCCAACGCCCCAAAGTCTTTACGACGCAGCACGAAAGAGTGGGTGAGGTATCGATCGCGCACCACCTCGTTTTCGGCCAGTTCCTCGGGCGTGCCGTGGAACAAAATACGACCTTCAAACAACAGATAGGCGCGGTCGGTAATCGAAAGCGTTTCTTCCACATTGTGGTCGGTGATCAAGATACCGATATTGCGGTCTTTGAGCTTCCACACGATGTACTGAATATCTTCCACCGCAATGGGATCGACACCGGCAAAGGGCTCATCGAGCATGATAAACTTGGGATCGATGGCCAGACAGCGAGCAATCTCCGTTCGACGGCGCTCACCGCCCGAAAGTTGGTCACCCAGGTTCTTGCGCACCTTCTGCAATCGAAATTCCGCGATGAGCGATTCCAAGTGCTCGCGCTGCTCCTCACGACTTTTTCCGGTCATTTCGAGCACCGAACGAATATTGTCTTCGACACTCATCTTGCGAAAGACCGAAGCCTCCTGCGCCAAATAACCGATACCGGCTTTTGCACGGCGATAGACCGGCGCTTTCGTGATTTCTTTCTCACCGAGATAAATATGCCCACCGTTGGGCACCACCAAACCGGTGGTCATGTAAAACGATGTCGTCTTCCCGGCTCCATTCGGCCCGAGCAATCCGACAATTTCACCTTGATGAACTTCAAACGATACGTCGTTCACCACCGTTCGTTTGCCATAACGCTTCACGAGTCCTTCGGTGCGGAGCACAAGATGTTCTGCGTCCCCGTCGGTCTTGCGGGCGTCCGAGGCCTCAACGGGAGGCATCGATGTCGATTCCTGAGTAGGGACACCCATTTGTCCGTTGCTTTCTAAATCTTCCATGAAATAAACAATGAAAGGATGGCTGCAAATATAAAAAAACAAAAGGAGCGACTCTAAGAGCCGCTCCTTCATTGCGAAGAGGTACCAAGCAGATTCGAACTGCTGTAGCAGGTTTTGCAGACCTGTGCCTAACCGCTCGGCCATGGTACCGTGTCTTGATTACGAGTGCAAAGGTACTACTTTTTCTTGAACCGACAAGAGTTGACCGCGTTTTTTTGAGTTTTGCGTTGCATTTTGTGCCCGTAGAGTCACCGACAAGTGCAAAATTAAGCAATCCTTTTGTAGCACGCTGCTTTTTGATGTTTCAAACTTTTGTTTTTTTGTCTGGTGCAATGTTTTTTTTGCTGTTCACTCCCATCTTTTGGTTTATCCAACACCTGCAGTGCCCCCACCCACTACCAGAAGCCTTTTTTTCGAAAGTGCACCTGCCTCCCACCTCAGCCCCCCCAACGCGCACCCGCTGTTTTTTTCGTTTTTTTGCCTTCACCTGATCACTCGCATATGCAAGAACATAAAGAACTCGTTGATGCATCTACGCGATAAAAATTCTACTGGGGGAAAGATTGTTGATCGAGACGATGAAAGACGAATTGAAGAACATCGTTCAGATTGAACACACGCGCCACAGGAGCATCGGAGGGTTTGCCGCGAATCTCATGGCGGCTATGGCTGCATAGAGTTTCTCCCCAAAAAAAGCCCTCGCTTAATATTGACATCATCGAAAGAGAAAAGAGATTTGCTTAGACCGAACAGTGGTTTTTACAGATACCAATCTAAGAAAAGATCAAATGTATCCCATTTTGCAATAGTAGCTAGTTGTGTGGTGTTTTCGGTTGATCGATTCAATGAAAACTGAAAGACTTCTTCAGTCTGTTTGTTGTAAAAAAAACCAACCTCGCCCTCAAAACTATCAAGAGGAATGAACTCTTTGGGTAATCCTAATCCATCAGAAGCTCTAAGCATATCGAGTTCATAGGTCGAGAATAATAAAAACCAACAGATATGATATAAAACAACTCCTTTGCTGGTGAATGTGGGACCATCCTCTGCATGGATATAAAATTGTCCTATTGCACTGTTAGGATCAATGCCTAATTCTCTGAGAGCACTGATGTACTCTTCTGAGGGTGTGTCATACCACCACCCATTCTCTTTTAGCTTGTTTATACGATCTAATGATATCATGATGTTTTTCTAATGAACCGCTTGAGATCCAATGTTCGCTACATGTCTTTTCTGTATTTCGGCTTCTGCTCGCTCTCTCCTGCAGGCCTCCCGGTCTACATAAAAGAACTTTTATTTACGAGATTGTCTGGATGCGAATTAGGTAAGCATGGATGAAGCGCCTCAGATGAATAGTACCTTGATGAGTTGATGCTGAGAGAACCTTTTGCATTCTGTCTTGAATGATGCAGTTGGATTTGCTGATATTTTCCGTCTTTACAAATGGAGCGTTCCCCCCTTCTCTCGCAATAAATTAGTTTTTACTCCACTGCGAATATTTACAGGTTAATCCCAATCTATATTTTGTTGGTAAACTGTATGGATTGTTCCTGATAGAGCATAAAAAGTTGATCGATAGAAGAGTTACTCTATTAATAAATATTACTGTCCGGTAAAAGTTTTTCTCTCCACATAAAATAAGGCTGAAGTCCATTGTTGGACTTCAGCCTTTTGGTTTATCTTTGTTTTTACCACAAAACATGATAACCATGAACAAAGGTACTCATTTTCTCGGACAGCCGATGTACGGCCAGCTTATAAGTTTACTCGACAAAGCGCAAATTCTTCGTATCAGTCAAGAAAACGGTGGAGAACGCTACGTCAAGCACTTCGATGCTTGGCAGCACTTGGTCGTTATGCTCTATGCAGTGGTCAAACGCTTCGACTCGCTTCGCGAAATCGTGGCATCTATGTTGCCCGAAGCCCGTAAATTGGGACATTTGGGCATTAACTCCATGCCTCGTCGCTCCACCCTCTCGGATGCCAACCTGCGCCGCAACGAATGTATCTTCGAAGCCATTTACCGAGAGCTGTACGCCACTTATAAGCACGTGCTTTCCGCGGACAGCCGACGACGCGGGTGTCCAAAGTGGATCGAACGCTTGCAAATCATCGATTCGACGACCATTTCGCTCTTCTCCAATCTCATTTTCAAAGGTGTCGGGCGGCATCCGAAGACCGGGAAAAAGAAGGGCGGCATCAAAGTTCACGCCAATATTCATGCCAACGAGTTTGTGCCCTCCGATATCCGCTTCACTTCGGCGGCCAAGGGGGATTCCTTTATGCTCCGCCCCTCCAACTACCACAGCGGCGATATCTTGGCCTTTGACAGGCTTATATTGACTATGCCAAGTTTGAGAAGCCGGCGTGACGTATGTCACCAAGATGAAGAAGAATCTCCGGTACGAAACCCTTGAGGATGTGATGTATATGACCTCGGAAGGGGTGATGGAACACCGCGTGCAGCAAGTGGTATTCATCAAACGGAGCAAAGGAGGAGAGGTACTAAAACACCGGGCAAGAATCATCACCTACGCTGACCGTAAGAAGCACAAAACCAAACTGATCTCGCTGTTATCCAATGACATGGAAATGTCGATTCAAGACATCATCGAGATCTATCGCCAAAGGTGGGAGATTGAACTACTTTTCAAGCAGCTCAAACAGAATTTTCCCCTCAGATATTTCTATGGAGAGAGCGCCAATTCCATCAAAATTCAGATTTGGGTCACATTGATCGCCAATTTACTGCTCATGGTACTGCAAAAGCGTATCAAACGCAATTGGAGTTTCTCTAATTTGGCCACGATGGTGCGTATCATGCTCATGTACTACATTGACTGCTATAGTTTCTTCGAGCATCCCGAAAAAGATTGGTTGAAGATCTTGGATACCCACGATAATCCACCCGCCGAACCTTCACTCTTTGATTAAGGGGGCTTACTTTTCGAAAAAGGAATCCGCAACGCCTATTGATGGGCGTTGCGGATAGGGAAAATCGTGTCGTTTTGAAGTTTAGCGGACAGCAATAATTAAGAAATCAGTCAATCAGTAGACATGTCCCAATTTGGGTAGCACCATCCCAAAAAGGAAAAGTATCTCCCTCTTTCAACTCGACAGGAGCATCTGTAATTAGCAAATGAGAAACTCCAATAGAGAGGAATCCTTGCTCCTTGGGAGAAGTCTCAAAATCAATAACAAGAGTCCAAACCTCACCATTCACATACAACTGAGTGTGTAGTCGAGTTGTATCTGGTAATTCTTTTGACTCTCTAATAAAATATTCTTTCGTCCATTCTATGAGAACTGCTTTTTTCATTAGTGAGAATCTATTTTACTCGTTGACTATTGATAGAAGTCACAGTGGGGATAGAGTTGTTGAGCTGACCTACATCTATTGCTAGAACATCTCCAATTGCATCTAGGTTTTTGACCTTGTATGCCCCAGATAAAATCTCATCATCTATCTCAAATCCGACTATATAGAACTTCGTATCTGTTCCATGCTCTAACCTATGCCCAAATGCGACAGCATCATCATAGCTATTCGCAAACCATTTACTTTCCATTTGTCCATAACTATTCCCCCATTATGTTTGATATCAAAATTTTCTGCTCTTGACATTAATCGAAACACTTTGGCTAGACCAAGGCGTAGAGTCAACCGGCAAGTGCAAAATTAGACTATTCTTTTGTAGAACTCTGCTTTTGGTGTTTCAAACCTCAGCTTTTGCCTCGGTCTATTGTTGATTTTCTTCTGTATACTTGCAATCTTTTTATCTGTCAAATCATCGAAGTTGGCTTGTTTGGGAATATACTGCCTGATGAGTTTATTTGTATATCGCTCCTTTCTGCCAACCTGCACTCCTATTCTTCTCCACCATCTGAATGTCCTTAACGCTGCGCTTACTGCGGACGGGGAGTAAAGTATATAGCGTGTAAGAAAAGCCATCCGCCCAATTCAAGTGACAGAGCATCATGCCCACAATGCCTTCAGGCCAAGCCAAATCCTTCACCGGCTCATCCTCTTTATCGATGAACAAACCATCATGAGGCTCAGCTTCTCTATAGTCGTTAGTTCGGTTTGTGGCTCTCCCTGGGGATAGTAGCGATGTCCCTCCTTCGTGAGTTGGTCTTGGGTGGCTCGCTACCTTCATACGTCCATTCGTGCAAAGGAACATCTCCTTCCCACAGGAAGCGTGTGACACGGTGGAAAATACTTCGTCCCCAAACGCTGATTTTTGCCGTACGACGACCGAGGGCATCATACTCGAAGCGAAGATATACGGGCTTACCACCCATATCCTTCTGCTCGTTGTTTGATACCGCTATGAGTTGTCCCGCTCCATCCCACTCGTAGGTCCAAGTCTGAGGCTCTGAGAAACGCTTACGCTTGATATAATCGTAGCGTTCGACTACAACAGACTTGGAGACGCGCTTGAGGAGGAAGCCCTCTTCATTGTGATGATACGTCCAGTCTTGGTCTTCACGAATACGACCACCCTTGTCGTACTTTACCTTGCGGAAAGGATAGCTCTCATCTGGGTAGAGATTACCAATGCGGTCGGCTACCTAGGGACATTACTCAACAACTCAATCATATACTCCCCTGTATGAATATGAAATGCATCATCTTGGTCAGAAATAAAACATCGAATACCAACATCCTTAACTATATTTAAGTTTCTCTCTAGGGATGTTTTCTTCACTTTCATCCAGAAATATATCTCACAATGCGCAGCTGCAATATATATAAACTGACTAGATTTCATAATACGTGAACTTATTATATCAAAATACGCTCGCAGTACTTTGCTCTCGTCTTGAGAAACAGGAGTGGCATAGAGGATATTCTGAGTGGATTCAATTATCTGGAATAACTCTTTATACTCTGGAGTCCCGGGATCATACACCTCAACAATACTAAGATAGTTGAAGCTCTTCAGAACAAAGCCTCTTGCATTTCTAATCTTTAGTACCTCAAGCTTATTCATATCTTTGTCTTAATGTTTTTTTACTCCCCCTTAGGAGAACTTCTCCTTCTTCTGGTATATGTCCATCATGTTGATTATAACGTCCTTTCATCAGAGGACTAGGATATCTATCTAAATCAGTAGCTGTATGTAAATGAGGTGGTCGTCCAAACTTGTCGTCAGCATGTAGGATAATGTATTTCCCTTTGTGTTCACCTGTAAAGGCCCAAACAGTTCTATTCTCTGATGAAGAATCAAATACTTTAGTAGCTATAGGGGTATTTACATTTTTGGGAATTCTAAGTTGTTGCTTTGCTCTACGGAATGCAGCTCTTAGCGTAAGTGTTTTAGCAAGCCCTAGTGGATCAATCCACCCGTTGGTATCGTGGACATAGGCATAAAGGTTTGTTAGTCCAGCCTCTAGGCGTATCGGATCTTGGGAGATGTACATTCCCCACTCAGGAGCATAGTGCGGAAACGATTGTAGGCGAGTCCCGTCTCGTGATCATTGTACTGCCCTTGAAAGAGGAAGGGGACAAAGTTCGTTTCCTCCTCTTCCATACGAACACGACCATAGATGTCGAGTTCGCGTATCATAAACAAAATTAGGCACTTCTCCCGACACCATGAAATAATGACCGATATTTCATCAAACTTTTATTCAGACGCACCCGATGTTTCCTCTTGTCTCGTGCAAACAGTCGAAGACGGGATGCCCTCCGCACCGATGAACCTTCAATGAGAAAGCACATGTGCATTCCCCAATGGCTATCATGTGCTCCGAGACCCCCAACGCGCACGCGTAGGCGCGCGTCCGGCTTTTTTCGTTTTTTGCCTTCACCTCTTCACCCTGAGAGGGTAAATAACTGATGAACAGACCTTTGCAGGTGAAGGTTTCACCTTATTTCCCTTCACCGGTGAACGCTAAAAAAAGCACAAAACTTCACCCACAACATGCTAATAATCAACTCATTACGGGTGAAGGTGAAGGGTGAAGGCAAGAATTGCGAACTTGTTGAGTGCGCGATGTACAGGCGCGTGTCTGCTTAGGCGTACCTACGCGCGAGAGGTAGAACAGCACTCCAAACCTCAGACAAGAGAATACCCACCTTTTCTCAAAATAGAGAGAACTTGCAGATGAAAGTGGACGACATTCGAGAAAAAGTCCACTTGTTTTTATTCCTACTTCTGTCTTATCGAAAAAAATGACAACTATTTTTCTTCTGCAAATCTCGATTATTCGAAACAAAAGTTCTATCTTTGCGCTTGATAAAACACATTTTTCCTTTTTCCCAGCCGCACTGCGGCGTCCATATAGCGTGAATTCTTGGGTTTCTCCCAATCGACCAACGCACACGATCTTTGACTTTATGAAAAACCCAACACACGATGCCGCTAAGGACACCATTGCGCACCAACAAGATAGACAGACCTGTAATGGAGGAGGACTTTTTCACGAAACAAGTGCACGGTCTGTTGCTGACGTCCGATACCTTTTTTGCGCCACTTCCCAATCGAGCAGACTTTTAAAACAAAAATCCCTCCCTCGACTGAGTCGAGAGAGGGAAGAGATATACGGGTTAGGATTAACCACCGAAGTCGTCGAACGAGATCATGTCGCGTTCCACTCCGAGCGAGTCGAGCAAGTCGAGCACCGTCTTGGACATCATAGGAGGTCCACAGAGGTAATACTCGATGTCCTCGGGCGCTTCGTGTGCCTTGAGGTAGGTGTCGCCCATCACGGGAGCAATGAAGCCCGCAGTGTACTTCACACCCATGGCATCGGCCTTGGGATCGGGACGGTCAAGCGCGAGGTGGAAGTGGAAGTTGGGGAAATCCTTTTCGAGCTGAAGGAAATCTTCGAGGAAGAAAACTTCGTCGATGGCACGTGCACCGTAGAAATAGTGCATTTCGCGATCGCGCACGTTCTTCGTTTTGAGCAAGTGCATGATTTGTGCACGAAGGGGAGCCATACCGGCACCACCGCCGACCCAAATCATTTCGCGCTTCGAATTGTAGCGCGGGTGGAAATCACCATAAGGGCCGCTCATCATCACCTTGTCGCCGGGCTTGAGGCTGAAGATGTAGGAAGAAGCGATACCGGGCATCACATCGAGGAAACCGGGGCCTTGGTCTTTCGGGTTTGAAAGGAGGCGTGGCAATACGCACGGTGAGCGTGATGATATCGCCTTCGTCGGGATAGTTGGCCATGGAGTAGGCACGGATCGTGGGTTCGGTGTTCACACACTTCAAACCCCAGGAGGCCGAACTTCTCCCAAGCGGGGAGATACAAATCGCCGATCAGGCTCTTGTCGATGTCCTTGTCATAGTCCATCGAGAAAGCGGGGATCTGAATTTGGGCGTACGAACCGGGTTCGAAATCCATGTGCTCTCCGGGAGGCAACTGCACCTTAAACTCCTTGATGAAGGTGGCTACGTTGCGGTTGCCGATCACGGTGCATTCCCACTCCTTGACACCCATCACACTTTCGGGGACTTTGATAGCCAAATCGCCTTTTACTTTCGCTTGGCAGCCCAAACGCCAGTTGTCCTTGATTTCTTTGCGGGTGAAGTGTCCCTTTTCGGAGTCGAGAATCTCGCCACCGCCTTCAACAATCTGGCATTTGCATTGTCCGCACGAACCTTTACCGCCACAAGCGGAAGGCAGGTAGACACCGTTCTCAGAAAGCGTGGTGAGCAGGCTGGCACCTTGCTCTACTTCGAGCGTTTCTTTTCCGTTGATCGTGACTTTCACGTTGCCGGAAGGAGAAAGATAGTATTTGGCGATGAGGAGAATGACCACCAACACAATGATGATGGCAAAGAAGACGCCAATACTGGTAAGAATAAGAGTTGTATCCATAGGGTAGTGGAAATTTCCGATTTAGATTTTGAGACCGGAGAAGCACATGAAGGCCATCGCCATCAACCCCACGGTGATGAACGTGATGCCGAGACCTTGGAGCGCCTTAGGCACGTGGGTATAGGCCATTTTCTCGCGAATTGCAGCTAGTGCCACAATGGACAAGAGCCAACCGATACCCGAACCGAGCGCATAGACGAGGGCGTCCCATACGCTGCTGATGGCTTGTGTGCTCGTGGCGGGATCCATGAGCACGCGCTGTTGCATGAAGAGCGACGCACCCATGATGGCACAGTTCACCGCGATGAGGGGAAGGAAAATACCCAACGCCGCGTAGAGCGAAGGCGAAAAGCGTTCGACGGCCATTTCCACCAACTGCGTGATACCTGCGATGACGGCAATGAAAAGAATGAACGAGAGGAAACTCAAATCCACACCTTCGACAATGCAATCAGGGTTCAACACATACACTTGCAGGAGATAGTCGATGGGGACGGTCACCAGCAATACAAATGTAACGGCGATGCCGAGCCCGAGGGCCGTTTTCACGTTCTTCGATACGGCCAAGTAAGAGCACATACCGAGGAAGAACGCAAATATCATATTGTCCACAAAAATCGAGCGGACGAAAAGACTTAGCAGATGTTCCATATCTATTTGTCAGTTGTCATTTGTCCGGAATCGATCATTGTTTCCGGCGATCGTTGATAGCACGATGCGCCCACACCACGCAACCGCAAATGATGAGCGCCATGGCGGGCATGGTCATCATACCGTTGTGGAAGAAGGCGTTGTCTTCGAGGCCGGGGATAGTCACTCCGAAGAGCGATCCCGAACCGAGGAGTTCGCGCACGAAGCCAACGACCACCAAGATCCAAGCATAGCCCAAACCATTGCCGATGCCATCGAGGAAAGACTCCCACGGGCCATTCATCATGGCGAAGGCTTCGAGACGTCCCATCAGGATACAGTTAGTAATAATCAATCCCACGTAGACCGAAAGCTGCACGCTCACATCATAAGCGTAGGCTTTGAGGATTTGGCTCACCACCGTGACAAGCGCCGCCACAACGACGAGTTGCACAATGATACGAATACGCGAAGGGATGGTGTTGCGGATGAGCGAAATGATGACATTGGAAAATGCCGTAATCACCGTCACCGAAAGTCCCATCACAATGGCGGGCTTCAACTGCGAAGTCACAGCCAGCGCCGAGCAGATACCAAGTACCTGCGCCACGATGGGGTTGTCGAGATTCAAGGGCCCGGTGAGGACTTCCTTGTTTCGTTTTAAAAAAAGACTCATAGTGTTGTCGTCCTTAGGGGTTATTGATGATGAGCCGAGAAATAGCGCTTGTACGGCAGCAGGCTGGTGGCAAACATGTCGGTCACCCCATTGCTCGTGAGCGTAGCGCCGGTGATGGCGTCCACTTGATGTTCGGGATCTTCGATCTTTTTGCTGAGCGCGAGTGCGACGTGGTTGAAGGTGCTGTCGGTAAACACCTTCTTGCCGACAAACTTCTGTTGGAATTCCTCTTCCACGATACGCGCACCGAGACCGGCTGTTTCACTCTCGTGAGTGAAATAGGCACCATAAACGGTTTCGAAATCCTTCTTGAGGGCAAGATAGCCGGAGATACCGCCCCAAAGTCCGCGACCGTAGAGGGGTACTACGTAGATGGTGTCGTTGTTCACCTTGGCGACATAGAGGGGAAGGCGCTTGGCGTTGTCGTCTTTGGCCGTGATGTCTTTCGATTCTACGTCGAAGCCACCTGCGGTGTCAACCACCTCTCCTTTTACATTGAGCACAGGAGCGGCCACGATGTTTTGCTTGTACGCTTCTACGACATTCGCGGTGTTGCGAATGTTGAGTGCAGCCAAGATTTGTCCTCGCTTGTCGTTGGCGATGTTCTCATCTTGCTTGCTTTTGAGCGCCGAGGCGACGAATGCCAGCAAGAAGGCGGCGAAATCACCAGCACCGAGGCGTAGACGAGCGTATATACGTTGCTGTTGGTATTGAGTTTCATTGTCTTGATCGCTTTATTGTTGTTTGGCGCGACGCAAGCGCTTGTTGATGTTGCGCTGCACGAACACATAGTCGATGAGCGGTGCAAACATGTTCATAAACAGGATGGCGAGCATCATGCCTTCGGGATAACCGGGATTGAGCACGCGAATCGTGATGGCCAATGCGCCAATCAGGAAACCGTAGATGAACTGTCCCTTTTCGGTGCGTGCGGAAGTCACCGGATCAGTGGCCATAAATACGGCACCGAAAGGCGAAACCACCGAGCAACAAGTGTTCTACACCGAGTTGTGCCGAAACATTGTCGGCCGCGCCGAAGCTCTTGAAGAGCAACGCTACGAGTGCACCACCGGCAAAGACGCTGAACATCGTACGCCAGGAAGCAATGCGTGTCCAGAGCAGGAGAGCAGCTCCCAACATGATGGCGATGAACGAAGTCTCACCAATGGAACCGGGCATCAAGCCGGTAAACATTTCGCAAACCGAAGTGGTAACGGGGTGGTTGGCACCGGCTTGGCCGAGGGCAGTGGCTGCCGTGAAGCCATCGGGCAGATTTTGTCCCAATCCCAACACTTGCTCGGTGCTTACCCATACGGCGTCGCCACTCATCTTCGTGGGCCATGCAAAGAACAGGAAGGCACGTGTCACGAGTGCGGGGTTGAAAATGTTCATACCCGTACCACCATAGATTTCTTTGGCGAAAATCACCGAGAAAGCCACAGCCACGGCCAACATCCACAGGGGAGTGCCGACGGGCACAATCATCGGGATGAGAATACCCGAAACGAGGAAGCCTTCTTGGATTTCTTCTTTCTTCCACTGGGCGACGATAAACTCAATGCCGAGACCGACGATGTAGCTCACCGCGATTTTGGGCAGCGTCACGGCTAAACCGTAGAAGAAGCAAGCCCAGAACGATCCATCGACGCCTGCGGCTTTGTAGTTTTGAAAACCAATGTTGTACATTCCCACAAGCAGTGCGGGAACCAGTGCAAGGACGACGAAACTCATAATGCGTTTCGAGTCGATGGCATCGTGCACACTCACCCCTACGCGAGAGGTTCTGTTGGGCACTACGGCAAATGTCTCGAGTCCGTCGAACACACTGCGAAAGGCTTGAAGCTTTCCACCGGGTTCGAAATGCGGACGGACGTTGTCAAAAAACTTTTGTATCATTGTCGTTGGTGAGTTTCTATGCGTTTTCCTTACGGAGCAAATCGAGTCCCTCGCGGACGATGCGTTGCAACTCGAGTTTCGACGAGCACACGAATTCCGCGGGAGCGAAATCCTCGGGTGCCACCTCGTAGATGCCCAGCGCCTCCTGACGATCGATGTCGCCGGTGATGATCGCCTTGATCAAATAGGAAGGATAGATGTCCATCGGGAACACACTTTCGTATTCGGCCGACATAATCATGTGGCGTTCGCCGCCTTTCACGCGGCAATCGAGCGTGTAATGCTTCTTTCCGCCCAACCACGAGAAGTAGCTGCGGCTCGTTGAGAAGCTGTCGAAGCGCGGACGAATCCAACCCAGCACTTCGTGTACGTCATCACCTTCGGGAATGGCGGTGATTTCTGTGACATGCGCACCGAGGAAATCATCGAGGCTGGCTTTTTCACCCACAAGCGGGTTACCGTTGATGATACGCACATTGTGCTGAGCGGGCAAAAGCTGTCCGTTGAGAATGGACGAAAGTTGAGCACCGACTTTCACACGTGCATATTGCGGTGATTCGATTTCGCTACCGCCCACTGCGATGGTGCGTGTGAAATCGAGTTTACCCGTGCGCAACAATCGACCGAGGAAGATCACCGCTTCGGGAGCCATCGTCCACACCGTTTCACCCTTGTTGACAGGCGCTACGCGGTTGATCTGCACACCCACATTGCCGGCGGGGTTGGGGCCGCGGAAGCAAGCCACAGTGACCTTGGGCGCACTGATGGGCAGCAGGGGAGTGTTGAGCTGTTCGTCGTTGACACCGAGATGTACGGGAGCCACCTTGGCCAATGCAGCAATACCTTGCTTGAAGTCTTCCTCTTGTCCTGCGGCGACATACGTGAAATCGGCAGCGAGAGGCATCGAGGAAAAGGCGCTCACGAAGATATCGCGAGGCGCCACACCGGGAGTGGGCACCACATCGTAGGGGCGCTGACGGAGGTAAGCGAAGAGTCCGCTTTCGAGCAGCAAACGTACCATGGCATCGCCTTCGCCGTTCGGGAGTTCGAACTCTTTGGCTACTTGCACACTGTCGGGCTGAATGCGAATGCTCAAGAGTTTACGGCGTTCACCGCGCTCCACTGCGGTAATCGTTCCGCTGACGGGCGAAACGACCTTCACTTGCTCCGTTGCTTTGTCCACAAACAACGGGGTACCGACGAGCACGGCATCGCCGACCTTAACGAGCACTTTGGGGGTGATGCCTCCAAAGTCGGCCGGTCGCACAGCATACTCAGTCGAAGGAGCCACCTCCCGCGTCGACCGATGCGCTTCACCGGTCAGTCGCAGGCGCAACCCCTTTTTGATCTTGTAAATGTCCATATAGTGAGAAAAAATTATTGCTGAATCTTAGCCATCCTTGGCAGCAAACAAAACAGCGCGCGGGCGTCGCCCGCTTTGCGCGCGTCGCTCGTGCATACGAATGGCCTTGCAAAAATAGTTAGTTTTTTCGTTTCTGACAAGTATCCCAAGCGCAAAGCCTTCTATTTCACTCAACTCCACAAGAGAAACATCTTTCTAAGCGCAACATTCAAAGAAAGCAGCAACTACACACAACACCCTGATTATCAACACCAGATAAAACTGCGTTCTACGAAAAAACGTTCTGCATAAACACCAAAAACGATCCCTGCTTTTATTTTCCACGGCGAGACAATTTCACTATTATCTCGCCGTTTTCATATATACAGGCGTGCAGTTGCACGTTCACTCGCCTTCTGTATACTAATCTCCAATAAGGCTGTGATAAATATCGCCCGTTGATGGTATTCTGAGCAAAAACAAAGAAGAAAATACGCAACTTCTGCGCATATCCCTTGAAAAAACAAATTCAACTGCGTAAATTTGCCGCAAAACAGCAGAAGAGTACGCAAGATTGCTGCAGCCGCAGAAACTGCGCCCGGCAATTTTCTCCTTCCAATCCCACAACTTGCTGCGCTTGTTTCTCCTCCGCACACCCATTCTCCCCATGACCAACCAAGAATTGAAAGCGCTTCGTCTATCGCTACGAATGAATCAAAAAGACTTCGCCGACGATTTTGGCGTAAGCCTACGCACTCTGCAAGCCTACGAATCCGGGCTCACGCCCATTCCCGAGGCACGCATACGCGCCTACCTGGCAGCACACCCGCAAACAGACACAACTACCACACCCTCACCCAACCAACAAACAGAGGAAGCAGAAAAGCTGCTTCCTTTCGACACCTTCCTTCCCTCAACAGAGCACTCCGCTGACAGCACTGCGGCAGAAATCGCCCTGCTGCGTGAACGAGTTGCGAGATTGCAACAACTCGTTGATGAAAAAGAGCGCACCATCCAAATCTTGCTTCGCCAACTCCCTCCGCTCTAAGTGGAAAATCACCAGCCTACACTCCTCTTTATATATAACTTCATTGCCGTCCTCCCCACACCAAAGAGAAGTCGACAAGAAAAATCCACACCTTTTCGAAGAAAATCCCCTTGTTTCTCCGAAAACTCCCCAAGTTTCCGGCAGACCTCCTCAAGTTTTGCAGGGTAGTGCGATGTCACAAAACAACAACGCACAAGAACGAAAAAAAGATACAAGAAGAGATTTGGTCAACCCAAAGGACAAAACACACAGCGAGTCCAAAAAAAGTTCCGACTTTTTCTATACAGAGAGCCGGCTTTCGCCCGAAAAGGTGTAACTTTGTACGACCAACAACCTCATGCAACTTACGACACTATTATGTCAGAATATAAAGATATCAGCGCGTTGAACGCCAACATTGAGGCGAACTCCGGTTTCGTCAAGTCACTCACCGAAGGTATGTCGCGCATCGTGGTGGGGCAGCCCCACCTCACGCAAGCCCTGCTCATCGGACTCCTCTCCGACGGACACATTCTCCTCGAAGGTGTGCCGGGATTGGCCAAAACGCTCGCCATTCGCACCCTCGCTTCGCTCATCGACGCCGAGTTCGGACGCATTCAGTTCACCCCCGACTTGCTCCCCGCCGACGTCGTGGGCACACTCGTTTACAGCCGAAAAGACGACGCCTTCAATGTGCGCCGCGGCCCCATCTTCGCCAACTTTGTGCTGGCCGATGAAATCAACCGTGCCCCCGCCAAAGTGCAAAGTGCCTTGCTCCAAGCCATGCAAGAGCGCCAAGTCACCATCGGCGACGACACCATGGCATTGCCCGATCCCTTCCTGGTGATGGCCACCCAAAACCCCATCGAACAAGAAGGTACTTACACACTGCCCGAAGCGCAAACCGACCGTTTCATGCTCAAAGTCGTCATCGACTACCCGAGTTTGGAAGAAGAACAGCGCATCGTTCGCGCTTCGATGAGTGGCAACATCGGCGACACCCCGGTCAGCCCCGTCGTGGATCTCGAAACGATTCGACGCGCGCGCCAGTTGGTAAAATCCATCTACGTGGATGAGCGCATCGAACGCTATGTGGCCAATTTGGTTTTTGCCACGCGCTATCCCGAACAATACGGACTCGAACAACTCAAGCCCTACGTCGCCTACGGTGGTTCGCCCCGTGCCAGCATCAGTTTGGCACTCGCCGCACGCAGTTTGGCCTTCCTCAATCGCCGCGGTTATGTGGTGCCCGACGATGTTCGCGCTTTGGCCGGCGATGTACTCCGCCACCGCATCGGACTCACCTATGAGGCCGAAGCAGCTGGTGTCACTGCCGATCAAATCATCGGCGAAATTCTCGCAAAAGTCGAAGTGCCCTAATCCTTTCGCACCCTATGGACGACAAAGTGCAACAACTGATGCAGCGTGTGCGCCGCATCGAAATCAAGACACGTGCACTGAGCGACAATGTTTTCGCCGGACAATATCATTCGGCCTTCAAAGGGCGCGGTATGTCGTTCGCCGAAGTCCGCGAATACCAACCCGGCGATGATGTTCGCGACATTGATTGGAACGTCTCAGCACGCTTTGACCGCACCTATGTGAAGGTCTACGAAGAAGAGCGCGAACTCACCGTGATGCTCCTCATCGATGTGTCAGGCTCCTTGGAGTTCGGTTCGGAAGAACGCACGCAACGTGATTTGGTCACAGAGATTGCAGCCACGCTTTCCTTTTCGGCCATTCGCAACAACGACAAAATCGGGGTTCTGTTCTTCAGCGATCACGTCGAAAAGTTCATCCCACCCGCCAAAGGTAAAGGACACATCCTGCGCATCATCCGTGAGCTTCTCACAATCCGTCCCACCGGCAAACGCACAGACATCGGCGGGGCGCTCGAATACTTCATGCGCGTGATGCGACGCCAATGCGTAGTTTTCCTGCTCTCTGACTTTGTCGACGACAAAGACTACAGTCGACCATTGGCCATGGCGCGCGGTCGCCACGACGTCGTTGCCCTGCAAGTCTACGACCGACGCATGGGCACGCTTCCCGATGTGGGACTCATGAAATGGGAAGATGCCGAAACCGGCCACCAACAATATGTCGACACCTCGTCTCCGGCTGTGCGAAAAGCCTATGCCGAACATTGGCAACAGCGCATGAATTCGCTCCGCAACCTCCTGAACCGCAACCGTGTAGACCACGTTTCGATCAACACGGCCGGCGACTACATCCAATCGCTCAAGGCGCTCTTTGCCAAGCGTGCCCGCTGAAACCAAACGGCTCACCTTCCCAAAAGAAAACAAGATTTCACGCCCCCTCCTCTCTACGGCTCCATTGTTTCACCTATGTATAGAACGCTTCTCCCCCTGCTCTTGGCTTTGCTCTTCGCTGCTCCGGCAGCCGGACAGCAAAACACGGTCAATGCAGTGATCGATGCCACCGAAATGCTCGTCGGTGAGCAAGTGGTGCTGCACACCATCGTGAATTGCAACGCCGGATCGCGCGTTCGTTTCCAAGAAAAAAGTGGTACGAACCTCACTCCGGGAGTAGAAATCGTAGAGATTTCGCGCCCCGACACCGTGTTGCTCAATGAAGGCAAGCGCTGGCAAATCAAACGCGACTATACTTTGACCTCTTTCGACAGCGCTTTGTATCGTCTGCCGGCCATTGAGGTGGAAATCAATGGACAAAAGGTGAGATCGAGAGGCGAAATCGCACTGAAAGTGAACACGATTTCGGTCGATCTTCGTCAACCCGACAAACTCCGCTCGCCCAAAGGCCCTGTCGAAGGCGTATTTGAGTGGAACGCCGCACTATTGGGATATTGCGCCCTCGCGTGGCTGCTATTTGCCGCATGCATCGCGCTACTTCTGCGCCTTTCGGCACCGCGCAAACACACGATGGTCATCACCGTTCCGGCTCCTCAACCGGCACATGCCGTGGCCATCCAAGCCATTACCGAGTTGCGCAACACCACGCCCGAAGACACAGCAGCCAATCAGCAATACTTCACCCAACTCACAGACATTCTGCGCACTTATCTCCACGATCGTTTCGGCTTCAACGCGATGGAAATGACCACGCAGGAAATCATCGAACAACTACGCAAGAGCAACGACGAACAGGCACTGCGGGAGTTGAAAGACATTTTGCAAACTGCAGACTTGGTGAAATTTGCGCGACTCGCTCCGGCGATGACAGAACGGGAACGCTCTCTTCTTCAGGCCGCCGACTATGTGCGCCACACCCAACTCGCTGACAGCGAAGTACCCAAGACCGAAAAGCGCATTGTGCCCGTCGAACAGCGCACTGAAAACCGCAAACGAGCCTACTGCCTCGTGGCGCTGCTCGTTAGTCTCGCCGCGCTCTTTGTTGTGCTCTTCCACCTCTGTGGCACCTTGTGGCTCATTCTGTTTTAATCCTCTGATTATCGGACTGCTATGACTTTTGCTCATCCCGGTTATTTCCTGTTGCTGCTCTTCGGCATCCCCATCATACTCTGGTACGCGCTGCGTCGCCAACGCCAAGAACCGACTTTACGCGTGGCCGATAGCACTGCTTTGGCCTCTGCCCCTTTTAGTTTACGCGCAGCGGCAGTGCATCTGCCCTTCGTGTTGCGAATGCTCGTTTTTGTTCTCGCCATCGTCATTTTGGCGCGCCCACAAACAAGCACGGCATACAGCGAGCGCGAAGTGGAAGGCATCGACATCATGATTGCGATGGACATTTCGCAAAGTATGCTCACGCCTGATTTGAAGCCCAACCGCATCGAGGCGGCCAAACAGGTGGCTTTCGAATTCATTGCCGGGCGCGAAAACGACAACATCGGACTGACGCTCTTCGGGGGAGAAGCCTTCACGCAATGCCCCATGACCACAGACCACGCCGCTCTGCTGTCGATGTTCAACAATGTCACTTGCGACCTCCAAACCAATGGTATCATTGCAGAAGGCACCGCCATCGGTATGGGGCTCACCAACGCCGTGAGTAAATTGGCCGAGAGCAAAACAAAATCCAAAATCGTCATTTTGCTAACGGACGGAACGAACAACACCGGCGAAATATCTCCACTCACAGCAGCAGAAATCGCCAAACAAAAGCAAGTTCGCGTTTACACCATTGCGGTGGGTAAGTCCGGAAATGTGCGCCAACCGGTGAGCGTACTCCCGGATGGTAGTTACTATTACGCAACGGTGAAGAGCGATATGGATCCAAACACCTTGCGCGCCATAGCAAAAACGACCGGAGGTAAATTTTACGAAGCAGCCTCGAAAGGTGAACTCGAAAAAATCTATCAGGACATTGATCAACTGGAGCGCACTAAACTCGTTCTGCAAAACCATAGTCAAAAATTTGAGGCCTACACTCCGTTTGCCTGGGCTGCATTTGGACTGCTGCTCTTAGAAATCCTCCTCCGACTCACTTGGCTACGCCGCATTCCGTAAAGTTTATGTTCAAGTTTGCTCATCCCGAATACCTTTATTTGCTGCTCTTCATCCCGGCACTCATCTTGCTCTACGCTTATGGCGCGTGGAGAAACCACTTGCGCAAAAAGCAGTGGGGGGATGCGGCCTTGTTTCGAACGCAAACCCAAGGTTTTTCCGCTCAGCGCCCCTTGTTCAAATTCACCCTCCTCCTCTTGGCTCTCGCATGCGGGAGTACTGATGCTCGCTCGTCCACAATACGGAACCAACAGTTCCACGACAGAAAACTCGCCGAGGCATTGAAGTGATTTTTTTGCACTTGACATTTCGCAATCCATGCTCGCGCAAGACGTGACTCCTTCGCGATTAGAACGAAGCAAACTGCTCATTTCCAATCTCGTATCGAGAATGGACAATGATAGAGTCGGCTTCAATGTCTTTGCCGGAGAGGCTTATCCCATTCTTCCGTTGACCGGCGACCTCACCAGCGCGAACTTCTTTCCTCGACAATGTCAACACCAATATGGTCACCCTCCAAGGCACCAACATTGCGTCGGCCATCAAACTGGCCTATCGAGGTTTTTCCAAACGCAAACAGGTGGGCAAAGCAATTATCGTCATCACCGACGGCGAAAAACCACGAAGAAGGTGCTGAACAAGCGGCCGAGGAAGCAGCCAAATACGGATGCCATGTTTATGTGATTGGCGTTGGAAGCACGAAAGGTGCAGAGATCCCGACTCCGGAAGGCTCACTGCGCGACGCTTCTGGGCAAGTCGTGCACACCGCTTTGAACGAATCGGCCTGCGAAAAACTGGCAAAAGCCGGAAAAGGAGCCTACTTTCATCTCGATGAAAGCAGCAATGCGCAGACTTTGTTGCAGAAAAAAACTCGATACCCTCAAACGCGCTGAGAATGCGTCAGAATTCTCCGGTAGCCCGAACGAATTATTTGCGGCAGCAACATTATGTTTCATAGTGACTCTTCTCGGAGAGCTTTTCCTCTCTGAGAGACAAAGGAGTTGGACTCGGCGCATCAAACTTTTCAAAAGCAAGTCGTGATGAAAACAATATATCTACGTTTATGCCTCATCGGGCTGCTCTTGTGCTCTGTTTTAACGAATACGGCTCAAACTCCCGAATGGATCAACTTACACAAAGGCAATAGTGCTTTCAAAGCGGGCGATATGTCGACCTCCGAAAAGGCCTATCGGCAAGCATTGAAAGCAAATCCTCACAGTGCAAGAGCAGCTTTCAACCTCGGCGACGTGTATTTGAACAAAAAGGATGCACAAAATGCGCTGAAATTCTACGAGCAGGCTGCGAAACAAGAGAAATCGAAACTCGTTCGTGCCATGGCCTACCACAACATGGGGTACATTCACCATGTGGCCAAAGAGTATGATCGCGCCATCAACTATTATAAGGATGCGTTGCGCAACAATCCGAAGGACGACGACACGCGCTATAATTTAGTGCTCTGCCAAAAGCAAAAGAAACAAGAGGATCAACAAAAACAGAACGAGAACAAAAACGACAAACAGAGCAACAAAGAGAAAAACGAACAACAAGATAAGCAGCAAACTCCTCAAAATGAACGGAAAGAGCAGAACAAACAGCCCAATTCCGGCATATCGAAGGAAAATGCTGAACAGTTGCTCAATCTTTCACGGCAAAACGAACAACAAACACGCCGGAAAGTAGAAAATGCACAACAACCGCGGGTCAAACAACTGGACAAAAACTGGTAATCCCGCTCCATAATGCCGCATAAAGCACCATGCTACGCACAATTACTCTTCTCATGCTATCAATTTGGGCGTTTTTTATGCAAGCCCAAATACGATTTTCAGCACAAATACCGTCTAAAGCCGAGGTAAACGGAGAACTTCGTGTCCAGTTTGTCCTCACAGGCGCAGAAGGTGAGGGCTTCACGCCACCTAAATTCAACGACTTTGAAGTATTGGCCGGCCCTTCTGTGTCCAGTTTTTCGAACGTCTACGTCAGCAACGGACGCAGTAGTTCTCAGACCTCTACGACCTACACTTACATCTTGAGTCCCAGACGCAAAGGGGCCTTAAAAATCGGTTCAGCCTCGGTGCATGCCGGCGGAAAGACCTATCAAACTGTGGCTACTACGGTGAATGTCAACGGTGAAGCCAAAAGTAACGGCACCAATCTGGGCGCTTCTAGCTTCCACTGCGCCGACAACGAACAACATACAGACAAGCGGTAGCCGAATTTCTCCAAACGATCTCTACCTCACCGCCGATCTCAACAAAAAAGAGGTTTATGAGCAAGAAGCCGTGATGCTGACTTATCGATATCATGCGAAAGTTGGCGTAGCCCTTACACAGATATCTCTTTCACAGAAGCCGGAATTACAAGGTTTCTGGACGCAAGAAATTCCCGAATCAAGAAATGTAAGTCCTAAGGCGGCCACGATTGGCGGGAAAATGTATGCCGTTGGCCCCGCTTTTCAATATCTCGTCTTTCCACAACAGACCGGCACCCTCACGATTCCTTCCGTCTCTTTCACTTGCGATGTAGCGCAAAAAGATGACGCCATAGACGAAATCGACGCCTTCTTCAATGGAGGTGGCATGATCAACAAGAAGGTGCAGGTCACTTCTGCGGCCAATCAACTCCGGGTTCTTCCCTTCCGCTTCCAAAACCTCAAAACTTCTCGGGTGGAGTAGGGCAGTTCCAAGTTACGGCCGAGCTGATTTCACCCCAGCCGCGCACCAATGATATCGGAACATTGCGCATCACCGTCACAGGAACAGGTAACCTCAAGTTGATTAAAGCCCCCATTATTCTTTTCCCTAAAGACTTTGACAGCTATCCCGCGAAAGTCACGGACAACGTCCAAATCACGCCGGAAGGTGTCACGGGAAATATGCAATTTGACTACAACTTTGTGCCGAAAAGAGTTGGAAACTACACGATTCCTCCTGTGCAATTGGTCTACTTTGACCCTAATCAAAAGCGGTATGCCACGGCACAAACGAGTCCTATCGCCCTGCAAATTCTCAAAGGCGAAAAGAGTTTGGAAGAAACAAACGCCGAACTTGGACTCAGGAACTCGGATATTCGCCCCATCCAAACGGGTACTCACGCCGCCTATCGACAGGCTGCTTGGAATCACTTCGGCACGCTCCCGTTCTTCATCGTTCTCTTCTGTCTGTTGGGCGGTTTCACTTTCATCTATAAGTACCTCCGCAAATACATAGCTCGTCATAGCGATACGACAGCCTTGCGACACGGAAAAGCTGCACAAGTGGCTTTCAAAGCGCTCGATCAATTAGAGAAAACGAGCGACAAGATCCCCACAAACAACCAACCGGCAGCACTGAAAGCCGTGCTTTTGCAGTACTTTGCCGATAAACTGAGATGCGATCGCTCTATGCTCACGCTCCAAGCCCTGCAAGAGCGGCTCGCTGCAGGCGGTTATCCGGAAAAAGTGGTCAAACGAACGGAAGAAATAATCCAACGCATTGATTTTCTTGAGTTTGCTCCGAGTTCAGGAAGCGCTGATGCTCAAAACTTACTCGCTGAAATCAAGTCATTGCTCACGTCCATCGAACAATCGTCCAAATAATTCGGTTATGCGACACCTCATTTTGTTTTTCCTTTTCCTCGTTTCAACGATGGTTGGCCAACCTGTTCATGCAGTTTCGCCAACAGCCGGTGATCGCGCTTACGAAGAAAAGAATTTTACTCAAGCTTTGCAATCTTATCAAGCGGAAGTTCTCGCAAATCCTTCCTCCGCTGCCTATTATAACTTAGGCAATGCGCACTATCGCCTGAAAGAATACGGAAAAGCTGTATTGGCCTACCGCCGTTCTCTGCGTCTCGATCCGGATAATGCGGATGCCCGTCACAACCTTGCGTTGGTGGAAAGCAATCTGACCAAGGCTATCCCGACTACGGACAACAGCCTTTGGCAAGCGCTCCGCTCTCGATGGATAGACACCCATAGTCTCGCATTTTGGACGTATGGAATTTTCATTTTTCTCCTGCTTTCATTCCTCGGATTTGGATTTTGGCGCTTAGCTTCGAAGATATTCGTTCAAAAGATAGGATTTTCCAGCTTTGTGATCGGGATATTGGGTTTCACATTTACAACTCTTTCGGCCTATCGGGCGCTTTCGTTATACAACGATACATCTACGGCCGTAGTGACCACAAGTTCACTCTCCACAAGCACCACAGAAAACAGAAAAGGCAAGGCCGGCCCGACATTATATGAAGGAACCACGGTGCGTGTTCTCGACAAAACGGCTCAACAGACAGTACAAATCCTCCTTCCCAATGGAGTTTCCGTTTTCTGCTCGGGGACGGGAGTGACTCCGATCGTAGTAAATCAACAATAAAGGCTTCATTTTTCAGAAAGAGGATACCTAAAAATTGAAGTAGAAAAAGTATCTTTGCCACGAAACTAATTTCCCACCAAAAGCAAGCTACTCTTTTATGGACTTTATGTACCTTGGAATTCTTGGCTTCCTGCTTGTATTGGCAATCTTCGACCTTAGCGTCGGAGTGGCCAACGATGCAGTAAACTTTCTGTCGCCTGCTGTAGGCGCGAGGGCAGCCAAATTCAGAATCGTACTGCTAGTTGCCGCAATCGGCATCTTTATTGGCGCCTCGACGTCAAGCGGAATGATGGACATCGCACGTCACGGCATACTACAGCCGACACATTACAGTTTTGCAGATGTAATGTGCGTCTTTCTTGCAGTTAGTGCCACCGATGTCATCCTACTTGACATCTTCAACACGCTGGGAATGCCAACTTCCACCACAGTTTCGATGGTATTCGGACTACTTGGCGGTTCAACTGCACTGGCATTAAAGCACATCCTCAATGAAGGATTGGCCTATTCGCAACTGATTAATACGGACAAAGCACTTACCGTCATTTTCGGTATCTTCCTCTCCGTTGCCATTGCATTTGTTGTCGGACTTGTGGTCATGTGGATCACGCGCATCGTATTTACGTTCAATTATAAGAAACACTTGCGCTGGACCATCGCTATTTACGGCGGCATCTCCATTGCACTCATCTTTTTCTTCTTGATGACCACAGGTTTCAAGAACTCTCCGATGGTGCAGAACAGCGATTTTGGACATTTCGTGCAAGATCATCCCGTACAACTGTTTGTTTACACGACACTCATCGCGGCTGTTTGCGTAGAAATCCTCCATTTGCTGCGTATAAACATCTTCCGTCTCATCATTCTTTTCGGTACTTTCTCATTGGCCATGGCCTTTGCAGGCAATGACCTTGTGAACTTCATCGGTGTTCCGCTTGCCGGATTGGAAAGTTTCCTTGATTTCACCAATCACGCGAATGGCGCAACGGCTGACACATACATGATGAGTGTGCTCGCCCAAGACTCAACGCTTCCCGGTGTGCATTTATTCCTCATTGGGGCAGGTGTTATCATGACTGTGGCCATTTGGACTTCGAAAAAGGCACAACAGGTCGTACAAAGCACGATCAATCTGTCAAGCCAGAACGAAAGTGAAGAAGTATTCTCCTCTTCTAAGGTTGCCCGCACCACAGTTCGCAACGTACTCAACTTCAATAGCAAGGTAGCTCACTACATTCCCGAAAGTGTACAGGAATGGGTCAACGGACGCTTCAATAAAGACGAAGCCGATCAAGAAGAAGGCGTTGCTTTCGACCTTGTTCGCGCCAGTGTCAACCTGGTTTTGGCCGGTTTGCTCATTACGGTCGGTACTTCTTTCCAACTTCCGCTCTCAACAACCTATGTTGCGTTCATGGTAGCAATGGGTTCGTCGCTTGCCGACCGAGCTTGGGGACGTGAGACCGCAGTTTACCGCATCACCGGTGTGATTACCGTTGTCGGCGGCTGGTTCATCACCGCCGGTGCCGCATTTATTCTGGCCTTCCTCATCGGAACGCTCAATAATGTCGGCGGCGTCATTGCCATGGCCGGAATCATTCTGCTCATTGCCTTCACCATGATCAGCAACAACCGCCGATTCAAGAAGAAACAAGAGCAATCTGAGAATGTCGACGTGCTTTTCCGTCAAATGGTCAACTCGCGCGACAAGAAAGAAGTGTGGCAACTGCTTTTGCGCCACACCCAAGACACGCAAGTTCACCTCATTGCCGCATCTCGCGAGATCTTCAAAGGCGTAACCCACGGTTTGACTAACGACAATGTGCGTTCTGTCCGTACGGCCGACTCAAAGCTCAAAGAAGAGCGCGAGATGTGGAAGCGCTATCGTAGAAAAGAGATATTAGGCATGCGCCGCGTGGACAGTTTGGTGGCCGTCGAAAAGAACACTTGGTTCTATCTCGGCACAAACAGCATCTCTCAGATATTATATGGGCTGAAACGCATGTCGGAACCCATCCTCGAGCACGTCGACAACAACTTCAACCCGTTGCCTGACGCCTATGTAGAGGAATACACGCCAATCATTGAGCGCACCGACCACCTTTTGGAAGAAATCCAGAAGTGTATCGATCAAAACGACTTCTCTCAAAGCGATCAGATCCTCGTCGAGGGCAATGCCCTCAAGAGTGACATTTCAGCCATCCGTCATTCGCTACTCGAACGCATTCAAAATGACGAATCAAGTCTGAAAATTGCACTTCTCTACCTGAGTACGCTCCAAGAAACTCAGGAAATTATCTCCAATGCGCGCCACTTGCTTCGAGCAGCCAAGCGTTTCTGCGCATAAAATTGAGCTCACAGCTTAAAGATAGCCTCGCCCCCGCACAACCACTTCAAGGTATGCGGGGGCGATTGCACTTATAGAGAACGACAACAGTCCTTTCTACTGCAAAGCAAAGCGCCTCCCCACAATGATGTGGGGAGGCGCTTCTATTATCGCGAAATGATGCAATCAAACAATTAGGCGGGATGCTCGTCCAAGAACGTCTTCACTTCAAGAGCCGCCTTGCAGCCCATGGCAGCTGCTGTGATGGCCTGACGATAAATGGGGTCTGCCACGTCACCTGCTGCAAAAACACCGGGAATATTCGTGCGCGGCGTCTGACCTTCGGTTACAAGATAGCCCGTTGCATCCATATCCAACTGTCCCTTGAACAGTTCGGTGTTCGGGTTGTGCCCAATAGCCAAGAAGAACCCATCAATCGGCAGATCGTATTCACGTTCGTCAGCTTCTCCCTTGCGATGCACCACATGAGCGCCCTCTACGCCTTCTTCGCCGTACAGTCCGAGCGTATTCGTTTCGAACAAGACTTCAATCTTTTCGTTGTTCAACACACGATCCTGCATCGCCTTTGAAGCACGCAAAATAAGGTTTGCGCACAATCATGTACACTTTCGAAGCCAAACCCGCCAAATACGTAGCCTCTTCGCAAGCCGTATCGCCACCGCCTACAACAGCAACGACTTTCTTGCGGTAGAAGAAACCATCGCAAGTGGCGCATGCCGAAACTCCGAGTCCCTGGTACTTTGTTTCATCAGGCAAACCGAGATATTTCGCCGTGGCGCCGGTAGCGATAATCAGCGTATCGGTCAGCACTTCGCTCTCATCATCGAATTTCAACGTGAAAGGACGCTTCGACAAATCGGCACTGACGCACACTTTGTTGCGCACTTCTGCACCGAAGCGCTCAGCTTGTTTGCGAAGGTCCTCCATCAGCTGGTTACCTTCCACTCCTTCGGGATATCCCGGGAAGTTTTCAATCTCTGTAGTTTGAGTAAGTTGTCCGCCCGGCTGAAGTCCTTCGTAGATAACAGGCGAGAAGCCGGCACGACCGGCGTAAATGGCAGCTGTGTAACCCGCAGGGCCGCTACCGAGTATGAGCGTTTTTGAGATGTTCCATAAGAATATAGGGTAGTTTTTATATCATTATCGAAGGTCTACGACCTCCACTTTCGGAAAGTCTTTCGGATTGAAGCGGAAAAAACCATCTGCTTTTTTTGCGCCGACTTGAAGTCCGGAAATCGCAATCGTGGTCCACGACGAAGCCCCCGTGCGTACACGCACCTGCTGCGGCAAGTTAGAAGACTTTGCCACCGTGACATACGCCTCTTTAATAGAGTTTTTCGCATTCGTCGCCACCAAATGCACTTCATACGCGGAACCTTTGTCCGTCATCGTGGCATTATAGCCTCGCTTGTAGAGGTTTACGAAGTTCATCGGGTTCATCGAAGCCACTTCCGCGGCCGAAGGTGTAGTCACATTCACTTCTCCGGAACCTTGTGCCAACGCCCATTCCGTTTTTCCGTCGAACCAAATACGGGCTTGGGGTGAAGTGAGAACAAATTTATTGCCCTGTGCCACCAGTGTACCGTTCTGCTTACCCATTGCACCACTTGCGGTGAAATGAGCCGAAACAGCACCGCGACTCAGTTGCGAAGCCGCTTTGTCCAAGACGGATTTGGCGGATTGTGCCCACGCACCGAGTACGGTGAAGGCACATGTCATCATTAGCATTCGTAGTTTCATATCAATCAAATTTTTTTCCTTGCGCCCTAAGGTCAGCAAGGATCTGTTCTAATTCCATTTCAGTCTGCACATACACCTCTCGAGGCTTCGAACCGTTGACCGGGCCTACGATCCCCACCTCTTCGAGCTGATCCATCAGCCTTCCGGCGCGATTAAAGCCGATGCTGAACGTGCGTTGTATCTTCGACGTGCTACCTTGTCCTGTGCTTACCACAAAATGAGCCACCTGTTCAAAGGTGCTACCTCCCGAACCACCAAATGATTCGGACGAACTTTCGACACCATCTTCAGACACCAAAGGCAATTCGAAAGGATAAGGATAAGCCTGTTGTTGAGAGATGTATTCGGTCAGCTTCTCAATTTCAGGTGTATCAACAAAAGCACATTGCAGACGCACGATATCACTGCCGGCCATAAAGAGCATATCGCCGCGACCGATGAGATTTTCGGCCCCCTTACGGTCAAGAATCGTTCGACTCTCCACCAATCCCGAAACCTTAAAAGCCATTCGGGCAGGGAAATTCGCTTTGATCTTACCGGTGATGATCGTTGTGCGAGGGCTCTGTGTGGCAATGATCATGTGTATGCCCACGGCTCGAGCCAACTGCGCAATACGCGCAATAGGCAACTCGATGTCCTTGCCGGCTGTCATGATCAGATCACCGAATTCGTCGATGATCACCACGATATAAGGCAGGTAGCGGTGCCCATCGTTCGGATTCAGGGTACGCGAAACGAACTTTGCATTGTATTCCACGATGTTCTTGCAGGCTGCCGCCTTCAAGAGATCATAACGTGAGTCCATTTCGACACAAAGGCTATTGAGCGTCTGCACCACCTTCTTCACATCGGTGATAACCGGCTCATCGCTGTCAGGAACTTGCGCCAAGAAATGATTGACAATGGGGTTATACATCGAAAACTCCACCTTCTTCGGGTCAATCATCACCAATTTCATTTCGGCAGGGTGCTTTTTGTAGAGCAGTGAGGTGATAATCGCATTCAAGCCCACCGACTTACCCTGACCGGTAGCACCGGCTACGAGCAAGTGCGGCATCTTGGCCAAATCGACCATGAAAACCTCATTGGTAATCGTCTTGCCGATCGCAATCGGGAGCTGCATTGTCGTATCTCTGAACTTTTGCGTATTGAGTAGGCTCTCCATCGATACGATCTGCGATTCTCGGTTTGGCACTTCGATGCCAATGGTACCTTTGCCCGGCATGGGCGCTATAATGCGGATACCAATAGCCGACAACGACATGGCAATGTCTTCTTGCAAGTTCTTAATCTTCGAAACGCGCACCCCTTGCTCCGGCGTCACCTCATAGAGCGTCACCGTAGGGCCAACAGTGGCTGTAATCTGCACGATTTTCACGTTGAAGCTGCTCAACACCTCGACGATGCGGCGCTTATTTGCGTTCAACTCTTCCATGTCTATGGGAAGATCCACCACCTCGTGCTTATCCAAAAGCGAAAGCGGGGGAAACTTGTAGCGCGAAAGGTCAGCTCGGGGATCGTAGGCTTCTAAGCCCTCAATAGCTGACACAGTCTTGCTGTCGGCCTGCTTTTCCACGTGAGTTGCTTCCACCGACAGCTCTACCTCACCCGACTCGCTGTGCGCTTCGTTTTCGACCTCGGCGGGAGGGGAGGGGAGAGGCACGATCTCTTCGGCCGCCACAGGCGCAGTCGGAACCGTTACTTCCAAACCGTCGTCAAGGTCGAGTCCTATCACAGTCGAAGGAGTCTCCGTGGTCGGGGCATTGTTCTCTACTTCCACCTCTTCTTTTTGAGGATTGTCCTCCACCTCTTCTGTTGTTGATTCCTCCTCCTCATCGTCCTCAGCCTCTTCGTCTACTTCTTCTGCTTCGTCGTCGTCTTCTTCGTCCACCTCGTCATCATCTGTTTTGGTCGACGCCAAAATCCAAGCAAAGAAGCCCGAAATGCCGGCCACACACGTGATGAGCACTTGAATGAACCAATAACTCACATACGACAAGGTAAGCAATGCAAGAATAATGCCAGTAGGAATCATCCCCACATAGTGTTTGATAAACTCCAAGACAAACTTGCCGTGCAAGCCGCCGAGATCAAAAGGCAAAACTTGCACAATCGACTGCGGCAAGAATGCTTCTTGCACAAAAGCCAAATCCCCACTACCCACGGCCATGATGATCGTGAGGTGAATCAAGACCTTCCAAAGACGAATCACTCTCGGATCGTCGAGAAAGAGTTTAATTGCCACCGTGATGCCAAAGACTGGAATCAAAAGGCTGAACACCCCAAAGAGGTTGTGCATCATATAGTAGCTGACATAGGCACCTAAGGTTCCGGCATAGTTAGCCGGTTGCGTCAACCGGCCACTTTCCACTCCTGCCTGATCCTGACTTCCGGTAAAGCAATTAGAAACAATCGCCAAAATGAGGAAAATCGAAACCAAGGCAAAAGCGACTCCAAACAGCACGCGCACCAAGTCGACTTTAGACTGTACGCCTACGACCTCGCGCAGCTCTTGCTTCAGCTCACTGCGTCGGTTGCCTACCGTCTTTCCGCCTTTCTTGGTCGTTTTTTTCTTATTTCCTTTTCCTTTTGTTTTAGATGCCATTGTCTGTTGTTTGAAATTAGAGTTTGAGGAACAAGGTGTTTTTTGCCCCAAAGCCCCTCATTGTCGGTCATATTTATTGTGGGCGAGTATAGAATTCAATCATTCTGCACAGCGCACGGCGGCATACCCCGCAAAATTCGGGTACCTCATTTGTGCGCATGCGGCAATTCACATAAGGGCGGTACACCCCTTTCGACATGTAGCCACCACCTTCATATACGCCGATGCGGCGCATGTCCAACTCCGAGAGTCCTTTGGGCGAGGTGGGGATTTTCGTACCGCGGGGGAGCATATCCTGCCATTTGCTGCCGAAATCGGCCAGCGTGGTGATGTTTTGCTCCCAAGGCTCCACATCAGCCGAATAGAAATTGCTGTATTGGTCGTCATAAAAGTACTCATCGGCCAATCCCCCGAAGGAATGTCCGAATTCGTGCACCGTGACCGGAAGGAACAAGCGGTTGTTGGCAGCCGAAAGCACATAACTGTTGTAAATGCCACCCCCACCATATTGCTCTGTGTTGGCTAAGATGATGATGTGCTCATAAGGCAAATTGCCCAAAGCATCGTGCAAGTTTTTGAGTTTCAGCGTGGTGAGATAGCGTTCGCTGTAGAACGTATCGAAATGCGAAGACAAAGCTGTCTGCTTCCACATCCCGGCGTGCGGAATGCTCACCCCACTTTCGGGACTGGTCAAGGCCACAGCACGCACGTTGAAACGATCGCGATAATCGCTAAAGGGAGCATACTTCAAGATCTCATCGCTCGCCGCTTTCGCCTTGGCAAAAAACGATTCCTGCTCAGTTGCAGTGTAGCCCTCGCCCACTATCACCAAATCGATGCACGATTCCGCAGTATTGCCACGGTGCACGAAACGCCACGCCCCCGCCGGAGAGGCAACAGGGCGGATCAAGATGTCGTCAACCTTCACCAGGTGCGTCATCGTGCCCACCGTTTTGCCCTTGCTGTCATACAATGACACCGTAATTTTTACATTACGACGCGGAAAGGGGAGGAGAAATACATTTTCGAACGAGCGGCGCACCGATGTCGCCTCCTCACTGCTCTGCCACTCCTGAAACAGCGTGCTAAACGAGTGCTTGTAGAGCACACGTCCGTCCTGCGCGTCGCACATCACGAGTTCTCCATTCCCTTTCAGCGGTACCTGCTGCAAATTCACTCTGCGACCGGCCCATCCGGCAAAGGATTTCAGTTCATCCACGGCGATCTCTTGTGTATCGTTCGTACCGGAAAACACATAGTCGATGCGTAACGTCGAATCACGAAAATCGCGTTCGAATTGCGACTGTGCTTTACCGATAAAAGCACAGCAGAAAAACAGGAAAAAGAGGAATGAGCGTATCATCATCAGGTAATATGGGGCTAAACGATGCGAATTTACGATTTTATTGGGAGATACCCCTACTTCTATCCTTCGAAATTGCAGGCAAATGCCCCTCTTCTTTCCGATTGCCACTTTTAGTGCACCATTCGTGGGCTACTCCCACTAATTTTCAAGCCAATTGCGCATCGCCATCCCCCATATTCCACCTCACCGCACAACTTCACTTTCATACTTCTCGCCCAACGTGTCATCACTCACCATTTTTTTGCGGGCTTCGCCCCGTCTTTTTCGTCCGCATTCGGCTCATGAAAAAGAGATATTGAAACCTTTCACGAAAAAAACAAGACAAGTTTTTTTCGCAAAAACAAGTGGACTTTTGGGCAAAAAGTCCACTTGTTTTTTTCGTGAAACCTGCGCAATAAAAACCGAGGACAGCAAAAGAAAACAACAAAAGGAACCCAATAAAAACAAGACCAAGAGCAATTACAAGAAAACGCACGCAACATTCACACGAATACCGCCACACCTCACCTCACTTTCGTCCATCTTTCGACACGAAGCAACCCCAAACCGGAGAAACTTCCTGCTTTCCCTCCTTTTATCCCTCCCTCAAATCTTTGTACATCAGATAGAAATCGCTATTTTTTTGCAGATATTTCGGGTCAGAGAAGCCGTGAGGCTGTGCTCGCCCTCACCAATAGAACGTTATAACGCATGTCTAATTTAGTAGCCATAGTGGGACGCCCCAATGTAGGGAAGTCCACACTCTTCAATCGACTCACCGGAACCCGCCAAGCCATTGTCAGCGACGAGGCAGGCACAACGCGCGACCGCCAATACGGCAAGTGCGAATGGGGAACGCGTGAGTTTTCGCTTGTAGATACCGGCGGCTGGGTCGTTAACTCCGATGATATCTTCGAAGAAGAGATCCGCAAACAAGTAGCCCTCGCCACCGAAGAAGCAGACCTTATTCTTTTCGTCGTCGATGTGCAAAACGGCATCACCGACCTCGACACGCAAGTGGCCAACATCTTGCGCCGTGCCAAAACGCCGGTCATTCTGTGCGCCAACAAGACCGACCAAAACGAAGACCGCTATGGTGCGGCAGAATTCTACGCCCTCGGCTTGGGCGAACCCTATTGCATCTCCGCCGCCTCGGGCAGCGGTACCGGCGACCTCCTCGATCTCATTCTCGAAAAGATGCCCGCCGACCGCATTGACGAAGGCGATGCCGATATTCCCCGCTTTTCGGTCGTTGGCCGCCCCAATGCCGGTAAAAGCTCGCTCATCAATGCCTTCATCGGCGAAGACCGCCACATTGTCACAGATATCGCCGGCACCACCCGCGACTCGATTCTCACGAAATACGACAAGTTCGGTTTCGACTTCTACCTCGTCGACACAGCCGGTATCCGCAAGAAGAACAAAGTGACCGAAGATCTGGAGTTTTACAGCGTGATGCGCTCCATTCGCGCCATCGAAAACTCCGATGTCTGCATTTTGCTCATCGATGCCACCCGTGGTATCGAAAGCCAAGACATGAACATTTTCCAACTGATCCAACGCAACAACAAGAGCTTGGTAGTGGTGGTCAACAAGTGGGATACGGTCGAGGAGAAGAGCCAACAGGTGATTTCGCACTTCGAGAAAACCATTCGCGAACGCATGGCTCCTTTCACCGATTTCCCCATCATTTTCGGTTCGGCACTGACAAAACAGCGCATTTTCAAGGTGCTCGAAACGGCCAAGGAGGTTTATCTCAATCGCAACCGCCATGTAGGAACCTCTGCCCTCAACGAGGAAATGCTTCCCCTCATCGAAGCCTATCCTCCTCCCTCGATCAAAGGCAAATATATCAAGATCAAATACTGCGCCCAGATTCGCGACACGCAGATTCCCACCTTCGTGTTCTATGCCAACCTTCCGCAGTACGTTCGAGACCCCTACAAGCGCTTTCTCGAAAACAAGATTCGCGAACGCTGGGACTTCTCCGGCTGCCCGATCAATATTTTCATTCGCCAAAAGTGATTTTCTCTCTTCGCAGCACGCCGTTCCTCGGCGCGCTGCTCCTCCTTTTTCTCTTCGGTTGCAAGTCGGCCAAGCCTTCTCCCGCTTCCGAACCGCCCGCACTCACCCTTAGCGAGGTGCAACGCGTGTATGATCTCTATCTCACGGCGCAATATCCGGCTTATGTAGCCGAAATCGCCTCGTGCGACAACACTTCGGAGACACACCGCCGGCAAATGGCTGACTTGCTGCGCACCCACGCCTACCGCAAAGCACTGATGACCGGCGGCACACGAGATGCACGCGTGCAGCGCCTGCAGGCCTCGACCGATCGCCGACAAGTCAATGCCTTTGTGCGCGTGAACTATAAAAACAACACGCACGAAGAGGTACTCCTCTCGTTCGTCTACGTGAATCATCGTTGGCGGTTACGTTAAATCGCCACCCAACACCTTATTTTCCCCACAAACTCCCCCAGCCCCCATGGAATTAGACCTCCTCACCGCCGTTTCGCCCATTGACGGGCGTTATCGCGGAAAAACGGAAGCCTTGGCTCCCTATTTCTCAGAATACGCACTGATGAAATACCGCGTCCGCGTTGAAATTGAGTACTTCATCGCGCTCTGCGAGCTCCCGTTGCCCCAACTCTCCACTTTCGATCACCAACTTTTCGACCGCCTGCGCAATATCTACACGGCCTTTTCGGAAAGCGACGCGCAACGCGTGAAAGCCATCGAGAGTGTGACGAACCACGACGTGAAAGCCATCGAATACTTCATCAAAGAGCAGTTCGATGTCATCGGCGGTTTGGAGGAATACAAAGAGTTTGTACACTTCGGTCTCACTTCGCAAGACATCAACAACACCGCTTTCCCGCTGATGCTCAAAGACAGCCTCGAAGCCGTCTATTTGCCGATGCTCGAAAGCGTGATTGCCGCCCTCGAAGCGCGCGCCGACGAATGGGATGCCATCCCGATGCTCGCCAAGACGCACGGCCAGCCGGCTTCTCCCACACGGTTGGGCAAAGAGGTGCGAGTGTTCGTCTATCGTCTCCAACAACAGTTGGCCCAACTGCGTGCTTGTCCCATTTCGGCCAAGTTCGGCGGCGCCACCGGCAACTACAATGCCCACCATGTGGCCTATCCGGAGCATGATTGGGCGGCCTTCGGCGATCGTTTTGTGAGCGAACGTCTCGGACTGACGCGCGAACGCTTCACCACCCAGATCAGCAATTACGACAACCTCGCTGCGATGTTCGATGCCATGCGCCGCATTCACACGATTCTGATCGACTTGGATCGCGATTTCTGGCAATACGTGTCGATGGAATACTTCAAACAGCAAATTAAGGCGGGCGAAGTAGGCTCAAGCGCCATGCCACACAAAGTCAATCCCATCGATTTCGAAAACTCAGAAGGCAACCTCGGCATCGCCAATGCCATTTTAGAGCATTTGAGCACGAAGTTGCCCATCAGCCGCCTGCAACGCGACCTGACCGACTCTACCGTCATCCGCAACATCGGTGTTCCGATGGGACATGCGCTCATCGCCTTCGCCTCCACGCTCAAAGGACTCGGCAAACTCCTGCTGCGCGAAGAAACGCTGCACACGGATCTCGAGAACAACTGGGCAGTGTGTGCAGAAGCCATCCAAACCATCCTCCGCCGCGAAGGCTATCCCCATCCCTATGAGGCACTTAAAGCCTTGACCCGCACAAATGCCGCCATCACGGAACAAAGTATCTCGGAATTCATTGATCAACTGAATGTGAGTGACGCTGTGAAAGCCGAACTGCATCGCATCAATCCGAGCAACTACACCGGCATTTGACTCCTCATCCCGTTGGCCGTGAGGCCGACTCCCATTTATTCATGACCTTACCCTTACAAACAAACGACAACAAATGAGCGATTTCGATCAACAACATGCTGACGGAGCCCGCCGCGACGGCTATTCTTCGTCTAACGGAGGACACAACGGCGGCCGCAGCCCGCGCCAACGCTTCACCCGTAACAACGGTGGAGAACGTGCCTCATACGGCAATCGCGGAACCAACGAAAACGGACGCAACGGCGGCTACGATCGCCAGAGCGGCTACAATAATAATAACAACTCTCCCCGTCAAGGTGGATATAATCGTACCGGCGGCTACGAACGTCAGGGTGGTTTCCGCCAAAACGGCGGCAACTACGATCGTTCCGGCGGTGGATATCGTCGCCCGAGCGAAGGTTTCCGTCGTCCCGCCGGCGGTTACCGCCAACAGGAAGGCAACGAAAACGGTGGCTACCAAGGTGGCTACGAACCGCGTCGCGGCGGCTACACACCTCGTCCGCGCTTTCGTGGACGGCAACAATGCCGGCAACTACGGCAACCGCGGCGGATATAGCGATGGTTACAGCCGTGGTCCCCAAGGGGGAGGGTACAGCCGAGGAGCGCAAAATGGCGGTTTCCGCAAACCTAACACCAAGCGTTTCAACCCGGGCAAGCAACGCGTAGACTACAAAGAGGAGTCTTACGATCCCCAACCAGCCCATTCGCCTCAACAAGTTCCTCGCCAACGCCGGCGTTTGCTCTCGTCGTGACGCCGACAAGTACATTCAAGCCGGTGTAGTGACCGTGAACGGCGAAATCGTTACTGAATTGGGACACAAAGTGCTGCGCAGCGACACGGTGCTCTTCCACGACCAACAAGTAAAGGCCGAAAAGGAAAGATCTACGTCCTGCTCAATAAAGCCCAAAGGCTACGTGACCACCAGCGAAGATCCCCAAAACCGCAAAACGGTGATGGACTTGGTGCGCAATGCCTGCATGGAACGCATCTATCCCGTGGGCCGTCTGGACCGCAACACCACCGGTGTGTTGCTTCTCACCAACGACGGCGAAATGGCTTCGAAGCTGACGCATCCGAAGTTCATGAAAAAGAAGATTTACCACGTCTATCTCGATCACAACGTGACGGCTGCGGATCTTCATCAGATTGCCGAAGGTATTACTCTCGAAGATGGTGACATCCGTGCCGACGCCGTAGAATATGCCAGCGAAACGGACCGCAAACAAGTGGGTATCGAAATCCACTCCGGCAAGAATCGCATTGTTCGCCGTATCTTTGCAGCCCTTGGCTACAACGTCATCAAGCTCGACCGCGTATACTTTGCCGGTCTGACCAAGAAAAACGTAAAACGCGGCGATTGGCGCTACCTCACCGAGGAAGAAGTGCGCATGTTGCGTATGGGTTCATTTGAATAACTTTCAAACCAATGAAAAGAACGAAGATAAAGGAGCTGCTACAACGCACCGATTTCGGAACAGAAGTCTGCGTTAAAGGCTGGGTACGTACCCGCCGCGGCAGCAAAAGCGTAAGTTTCATCGCCCTCAACGACGGATCGACCATCAAGAATGTGCAGATTGTGGCCGACGTTGAGAAGTTTGACGGCGAACTGCTCAAACTCATCACCACCGGTGCTTGCCTTTGCGTAGAAGGTACGCTGGTGGAAAGTCAAGGCGCGGGACAAGCCGCCGAAATCCAAGCCACAAAGATCGAAGTCTACGGTACTTGCGGCAGCGATTACCCCATGCAGAAGAAAGGACAGACGTTTGAATACATGCGTCAACACGCCCATTTGCGTCTGCGCACCAACACTTTCGGTGCCATCTTCCGCATTCGCCATCAAATGTCGATGGCCATTCACACCTACTTCCACGAACACGGCTTCTGCTATTTCCACAGCCCGATCATTACGGCCAGTGACTGCGAAGGTGCCGGACAAATGTTCCAGGTAACGACGAAGAATCTCTATGATCTGCGCAAAGATGACGAAGGAAAGATCGACTATTCCGACGACTTCTTCGGTCAGAGCACGGGCTTTGACCGTATCGGGACAGCTCGAAGGCGAACTCGGTGCCACAGCACTCGGTGCGATCTACACCTTCGGCCCGACCTTCCGCGCCGAAAACTCGAACACCCCGCGCCACCTTGCGGAGTTCTGGATGATTGAGCCGGAAGTGGCCTTTATGGACCTCACGGAGTTGATGGATCTCGAAGAAGACTTCATCAAGCACTGCGTACGTTGGGCGCTCGAACACTGCGCAGAGGATCTCGAATTCCTCAATAATATGATCGACAAAACCTTGCTCGATCGCCTGCACTCCGTAATTGACACCGAATTCGTGCGTCTGCCTTACACAGAAGGTATTCGTTTGCTCGAAGAAGCTATTGCCAAGGGCAAGAAGTTTGAATTCCCCGTATATTGGGGCTGCGACTTGGCTTCCGAACACGAACGCTATCTCGTGGAAGAGCACTTCAAGAAGCCGGTGATCATGATCGATTACCCGAAGGAAATCAAGTCTTTCTACATGAAGACCAACGAAGACGGCAAAACGGTGCAAGGCACCGATGTGCTCTTCCCGCAAATCGGTGAAATCATCGGTGGTTCGGTTCGTGAAGAAGACTACGATACACTCGTGGCTCGCGCCGAGGAAATGGGAGTTCCGCACAAAGACATTTGGTGGTACCTCGATATCCGCAAATACGGCACGTGTCCGCACGCCGGTTTCGGTCTCGGCTTTCGAACGCTTGATGCTTTTCGTGACCGGTATGCAGAACATCCGCGACGTGATTCCCTTCCCGCGCACGCCGAAGTCCGCTCAATTCTAAATTCTCCCACATTTTCATAGGCTCTCCGGCTGCGATGCTCGTCGCGTCGGAGAGCTTTTTCCTTTCTGCCCGTCTTTAGATCTTATGAATATTATCATCGTACGCAATAATTACGGTGATTCTGCGTTAATAGACAAAGTCCCTGCTGTCGTCTACGATTTTCTACCGGAAACAGCGCAACTCCGCAACGAGCGTCCGCTCTTCTTACCGGATTTTGCCAATCCGGCGCAGGTTCAGTTGTACCTTGCCGTGCGCATTTGTCGTCTTGGGCGCAGCATCTCCGAGCGATTTGCTCACCGCTACTACGACGCAGCCACAGTAATTCCGCATTTTTCGGTGCCGACAGTCAACGAGGCGGAAAATAGTGGTACACACACTCCAACTGCAGCCGCTGCAGGCTTTGACAATGCGCTCCCCACCGGCCGTTTCGTTCCGATTGATCGCACAGCGTTGTCCCAATGCGAATTTTCTCTCCGACTGAATGGGGAAGAAAAGCTGAAAGGTCACGGAAATGCTTTGCCACAAAATGCAGATCGCCTCATCGCGCAAATCAGTCATTACCACACGGTGCGCAACGGCGACTTGATTTTGCTCGGAACTCCGCCAAGCCACTTACTTCTCGGCCCGGAAGGCCGCGTAGAAACCTACTTAAACGACGAATGCGTCCTCTCTTTCAAAATTAAATGAAGACATTCGCTCGGTTCACACATTAGCTAACGCCTATGCCCCTCCTTCGCTCATTTTTACTGCTCGCTTCGCTCGCCACACTCCCCGCTATGGCCGACGAACAAGCATTCTACCATATTACAGCTCAACAATGTTCAGTAATAGACAGCATTCCCGTGTTTACCGAAGAGTTGCGTCCTACGCAATCTGCAGGTAATTATCGCATTGAGTTGTTGTTTCCCGAATACCGTGAACTAACTTCTACTGAGCGTGCCTTGATTCCGACACTGCGCAGCAAGTTGGGAACGCCCACTGCACCAAATATCAAGCAAACGATACTTGTGGATCGCGGTATGCCTGTGATCTCAGTGTCGTTCACTCCGTTTGTATACCAAAACGGTAAGTGGAAATATGTATCCTCTTGTCAATTACGTGCTGTTCCTGTGAGTTCTGCGCCACTTTCCACGCGTGGAAATACAAATGCCGACGAACGCTGGACAACACGAGTCCGTACTTGCACAAGGGAAATGGGCTAAAAATTCGCGTGAAGGAGGAGGGAATCTATCAAATCACACCGGATTTTCTGCGACGTTTGGGCTTTTCTGATCTCGAACGCGTAAAAGTCTATGGCTATGGTGGCTTGCAACAAGATGAAGTCCTCGCCTTCGACACAGAATCCCCCAGTAAAGATTCAAAACGCGTGGCCGATGATCTTACAGAAGTCCCTACGCTACGCGAAAATGGGAAGATTCTCTTTTGGGCTGAGGGAACTACGCGTCGCACCTACGACCGCTACAAAAAACGCTGGACACTCAGCCAAAACAGCTATTCTTCTCACTCATACTACTTTATAACCGAAGGAGAAGCGCCGCTTACGGTCGAAAAACTGCCCGCTGTCACGGCAGACAACAAAACTCCCCGCACTACAGTGCCCTATGCCGTGACGCTTGATACGGACGAAGCTGGATTTTATGAGGGAGGACGACGCTTTTTTGACAGCCACGACTTTGCCCTTGGCAACTCTCGCAACTTCAAAGTCAATGTCCTCGATTTAGATCCCGCTTCTGCTGACGCACTGCCCATAGAAATTGCGTGGGGCGCCTCATCGGCAACGGGAACTACGACGGCCGAATTCAAACTCAACGGCGAAAATCTCGGCCGTGCCGCAATCGGTTCATATTACAGCCTCACAGAATCGGCACGCGCCAATACTTCGGTGTTTGAGCACACGATTCGTTCCGGCGAGAACACCATTAATATGGTAACCACGCAAGGAAATCATGCGCGGTTGGACTATATCACGATTAACTACCCACGTTTGCTCACCGTTGCCGAACGTCCTTACAGTTTTTCGCCACAGACCGATATGACCACGACCTTGCAAGCCGATGGAGTAGGGGAGTTTACTCAAGTTTGGCGCATCGGTCAAGTCGGAAGTCCCACAGCGGCACTGACGCTCACCCAACAAACTGACGGAAAAGGGCTCTTTACGACTGACACTCCACAGCGCCGATTCGTCATCTTCAACACAAACCGCGATTTCCCCCAGCCGGAATTTGTAGGAAACGTAGCGAATCAGAATTTACACGCCGACCACGATATAGATTATGTGATCGCCGTGCCTACCGGTGGGAAACTCACCGCGCAAGCCGAGCGATTGGCCGAAATTCATCGCCAACGCGGTTTAACCGTCAAAGTGGTTCCGGCCAACCAGCTCTACAATGAGTTCTCATCCGGCACTCCCGATGCCAATGCCCTACGTCGCTACCTCAAAATGCTCTATGATCGCGCAGCCACTCCCAACAAAGCACCGCGTTATCTCCTCTTGATGGGAAAAAGCCCCTGGGACAATCGCTTTGTCACGGAAGAATGGATGAAACTCTCCGTCGACGACTATCTTTTGGCCTACGAATACGACGCCTCTACGCAAAGTATCGGCACAGTCAGCAGCTTTGTGACAGACGACTTCTATGCACTGCTTGATGATGGCGAAGGAAAGTACATCTATTCTGAGAAAGTAGATCTTTCTACCGGACGAATGGTTTGCACCACCGAAGAGGAAGCGAAAACACTCGTCGACAAAGTAGAGCGTTACCTCAAGAACGAAGACGCCGGCCCCTGGAAAAACCGAATAGTGATGATGGCCGACGACGGAGACTCCAACGAACACGCAGAAGATGCCGAACGCGTTTGCAACGCTATCGCGCAAGGCGGAAAAAAACGCTTCACCGTCGATAAAGTCTACTGGGATTATTACAATCGCGTGCCGGGAGCAACCAGTTTGACCTATCCCGCAGCATCCGCTGCCATAGAACAAGCCATCACCTCGGGAGCTGCACTGTTCAATTACAGCGGTCACGGCTCACCAACGGTGATTTCCAACGAAAAGACACTTGTTCTCGATGACTTCAAGCGCTTCTCCGCTCCCCATCTTGGGCTTTGGGTATTGGCTTCTTGCGAAATTTATCCCTTTGACTCGCGCGAAAATAATCTCGCTGACATCTTTCTCTTCCGTCCCAACAGTGGGGCAGTAGCATTCATGTGCGCAACTCGTGCCGTTTACGCTACGCAAAACAACGCCCTCAACATCGAATTTTGCAAACGCTTGCTCACTCGCGACCAACAAGGCAAATTAACCACGATGGGAGAGGCCTTGCGCCAGGCAAAGAACGAACTTATTTCTTCTCAGTCCGATCTGACAATCAATAAGATGAAATATGTGCTATTCGGCGATCCGGCAATTCCACTTTCTGTGCCCACCGGTACAGCAGTACTCGACAGTATCGATGGTAAAGCCTTGAGCTCTTCCTCGAATGTTCGCCTCTCTGCCGGCCAAGTAGTCACTTTCTCCGGACACATTGAGGGCGGAGAGCAAAATTCTTCTGTATATCAAAGTTTTAACGGCACATTGACTGCAGAAATCTACGACCGCGACGAAACTCGTACTTGCAAAGACAACGATGGTAGCGCCGCCCGCGTCGGCAGACGTCCACTTACTTTCACCACTCACGGAAATAAAGTTTTTAGAGGAACAACCCGAGTAGAAAACGGACGTTTCACAATTACCGCTTCCATTCCGCGTGATATTAGTTACAGTGATGAAGCTGCAAAAATCAGCTTTTATGCAGTAAGTGACGACAAGCAAACAGAATGTAACGGCACAAATTCCGGCTTCCACCTCAATGGCACAGCAGAAAAGGCCAGTCCGGATACCATCGCCCCCAAGATAGTGGCTTATCTCAACGAAGTCGAAACACCGGAATACGGCGTTGTCGGTCGCACACCGACACTGATCGCCGACATCTCCGATGATTCAGGAATCAATACCGCCGGAACCAGCATCGGACACGACATCGAACTCACCCTCGACGACGATCTTTCGAGCACCGTGAGCCTAAACGAGCATTTCACTTACGCTCCCGGTTCCTACAACAGCGGACAACTCGTCTACCGCCTCCCGACTCTCATGCCTGGACTCCACACAATGACCCTCCGCGTTTGGGATGTCAACAACAATTCTACCACACAACGCCTCGGTTTCATCGTGTCGGATGGAGCAGGGCAGGGCACTCGCGTTTATTCCACAGTCAATCCCGCCTCCACCCACACCACTTTTATAGCCGGTTTCCCCACTGTTGGCGAAAACGAGGCGACTATCGTTTGGGAAGTGTTTGATCGCACCGGAAAACCCATTTGGACTAAACATAATACTGTTGCCGCAAAATCAGGCACCGCGGCTGTTGCATGGAATCTCCGCTCAAATGACGGCTTACTTTCGCCCGAGGGCGTGTACGTCGTCAAGGCCACACTCAAAGCCAACGGGCAGAAAGCGCAACAAGCCACTCAAAAACTCATCATCATCAGACCCTAACTTCGCCGCAAGGCTTTCCATTCAATGAAACGCATCCTTCTTCCACTTTTTGTCATCGCCGCCACCGGTGTTGCCCATGCCGACGATGACATACGCGACAAGTTCAATCCGGTTCACACCGCTGTCATCTCTCAAACCATTGCTTCCGATGCACGCGCCGCTGCACTCGGAGATGTTGGTGCAGCCACAGATCCGGATGTCAACTCCCAAAGTTGGAACCCCGCAAAATACCCCTTCACCGTCTCACGTGCCGGTGTTTCGCTCAACTACACTCCTTGGCTTCGCCAGTTGACCGAAGGCATCGCGCTCGTCAATGCAGTAGGGTATTCACGACTTGGTGATTATCAAGCCCTTTCCGGTTCGATCAAATACTTCACCGTCGGCGAAGTTCCCCTCCAAAACAACAGCGGCAGCATTCGTCCCTACGAATTTGCTGTAGATTTGGCCTATTCACGCATGCTTTCGGAGCGTTTCTCGGCAGCCGTTGCCATGCGCTACATGTATTCCGATCTCACCGGCCACTATTCCAACGAAGTCACGCCGGGTTCCGCTTTCGCCGCCGACGTCGCCATGTATTGGAACAACTATGTGAACATCGGCGCCCGCGAATGCAACCTCGCGCTTGGTTTGAACGTCAGCAACATCGGATCGAAAAATCAATTTCGGATCCGAATACTCCTACTTCATCCCCACCAACCTGCGCCTCGGTGCCAACCTGCTCATCCCGGTCAACGAGTTCAACCGTTTTTCTATCACGGCCGACGCCAACAAACTCCTCGTTCCCTCCCTTCCGCTGCGTCAAGACAACGAAAACAACGAAGACTATCAACAGCGCATCCGTAAAGACCACTACGACATTTCTCCCGATTTCGGGTATGTTCAAGAGTTTCAACGACAGCGAACGCGGTTTCAAAGGCGAACTCGAAGAAATTCAGTGGAGTGTAGGTGCCGAATACACCTACAACGACAAGTTCGCCCTCCGTGCCGGCTATCATCATGAAAGCGAAGCACAGGGCAACCGCAAATACTTCACTTTCGGTGCCGGTTTCAAGATGAATGTGCTCAGCATCGATGCCGGTTACGTTGTGGCCACCACACCTTCTAATCCTCTCGACCAAACGCTTCGCGTCTCTCTCGCCTTCGACATGGACGGCCTTCGCGAACTCGTAGGTAAGAGCCACTAATTATTCACCGCCATTTCCCTTTATTTATTATGAACATCAGAGTAGGCTACGGCTATGACGTGCATCGTCTCGTCGAAGGCCGCGATTTATGGTTGGGCGGCGTGCGCATCGACCACAGTTTGGGACTCCTTGGTCACAGCGATGCCGATGTGCTCATTCACGCCATCTGCGACGCCCTCCTTGGCGCGGCCAACCTCCGCGACATCGGCTATCACTTTCCCGACACCGCCCCCGAATATAAAGGTGCCGACAGCAAAGTGCTCCTCAGCCGCACCGTCGATTTGCTCGAAGCGCACGGCTACCGCGTAGGCAACGTCGATTGCACGATTTGTGCCGAGCGCCCCAAAAATCAATCCCCACATCGACGCGATGAAAGCCGTCCTTGCGCCGCTTCTCCATGTCGATCTTGATGCCGTTTCACTCAAAGCCACCACCAGCGAGCGCATGGGTTTCGTCGGACGCGAAGAGGGCATGGCCGCTCATGCCGTTGCTCTCATCGAACGTGTGTAGTTTAAGACTTACACCAGGACAAAAAGAAGTCGGTAGTTCAAAGTTACTTTGAACTACCGACTTCTTTCATTCTTTGAGACGGAGATCTATTCATTTGTAGATTGTGATACCAGGAAGGATATCGTTATCATCTTGACTGGGCACAGGATCACAAATCAAAAAAACATAGTAAAGAATTTTAGTGTAGAACATTTATTACATGACACCGTAAATCGGTAATCATTTATTTTTATCATTTTCCTTGTTCTCTTTGTTGTGTTCTGAAATAGCTGCAATCAGCCCCACAACTGCTGTCAGAATTGGAATCAATGCCATAATACAGGATTTTTTTAATGAAACAAAGTCCGATCAACTACCCACATTGTCTTGTGTTTCGCTTCACGGGAGAATAATTCTATTGCAAAAATAAGGAGACCATAATACTTTCAAAAGAAAGAATACAACAAAAAGATACTTTTTCTCACACTTGTGTCAAACGACTCTGTTATGACACAAAAAAGTGCCCATAATGCTTATTTTCACCATCTTTTCCGCGACTAACCACCTCGGTTTAAAAATCAGCCCCCCTATAAAAGCGATAAACAAACTACATATCTTACACCCTCACACGTAGGGAAGTCAAAATCGGCAGTACTTCAATGAAAGGTACTGCCGATTTATATTATATACATATCCCCTTTCACCACAAGTCACACATGCCCCTTTGGCTATGCTCTCCATGCTCTAAACTCTCATTATAGAATAACACCTATTGCTACCGGACAAAATGAAACCTCACCTTCAGCAAAAAAAGAAACGCAGACAAATCTACTCTTTGACGGTTCCCTCCGACGAAAGCGCCCCATTGTTAGGACAAAACACTCTATTATGACACAAGAAGCCCGACAAATCGGCAAAACACGCCCTTATCTATCTGTTTCGCGTGTTTGAAATTGTATCTTTGTCCCATTATTAAAACAATCTGTCCTCGAAAACTATGGCCAAGCAGCAGCCTTCCCCCCAACAATCCGAACGCTTCGTCGCACTACAAGCCGCACTCCGGCAACATTTCTTTGCGCCCAGCCTCAACAATTTGGGGAACCGCATCGATGTAAGCACAAAAACACTCTCGCGCTACGAAAAAGAAGGATACAATGCCGGAATCGGAACGCTCAATCTCATCTGTGACAAACTCATTCACCACTACGAGATCAGCGAAGAGATGTTCTGCACACTCCCGCAACAGTTCTATCAAGCCCAAATGCTCTATGATGCGTGGAAAGAGCACAGCGACAAAACCATACACTCACTCTGCAAATGGGTCACCTCATTGTCGGCCGGCATCATTCCCGAAAATTTTCCTACCGAGCAGCATGAAAAATTGAATGGCCTCCTCCAAACTCGCTCTTCCGCCTTCCCTTGGATCAGTCTTGTGCTGGCACATTTTTCATCAAAGGCGTCGGTATATTAGAAGGCAAGCCCAACGAAATTACCGTGGTTTTGGAAGCCCTCAAAAACTTGGATGAGCACCTTGCCCACCACTATCCTCGCCGATATGGGCGCAATATCTTCCCACAAATAGAGCTCCAACTTCCCACTCGAAACAAAAACGAGCTCTCGTTCCAATACTACGTGCAACTGGCCGAGCTCATGATCGGCGAATACAGCAACCCCGATGCAGAACGCAGTCCACGCATGGGCTCACATCTACTCCTCGGCACCGTGAGTTTTTGGCACAAAGTGGGCGAAGCCCCTGCCGACGGTCATTCGCTGTGGGTCATTCGCGAACCCACCCGCACTGCCGATGGTGTACTCGCCCCGAAAGCTTACTCCGTCACAGAATTTGTCTTGGAGAGCACTACACTGCGCCCAGTTCGGCACGCTCGCATCTCATTTCAACGCCGGCAAGGAGCAATTGATCTGCACACGCTTTGATCCGGAAGAGGCATTTGTCTACACCTCCTACGTCTATACGCTCAACGCCACCGACACTCAGTTTCATTTCACGCCGAGCGAAAACAATCCCGAAATATTCCTGCCCGAAGCCCTCGATCGGGTCAGCGCAACCCACGACGACGCCGGTGCACTCTGGCAACGCATCATCGATCGCGAGGGCGAAGCCCATTGGGCACACGAAGCTTTCCTCTTTCGAATTGAGCTTAGCCGATCTCTGATCCCGTGCCCACGAACGAAATGGAAGTGCTCGATGCCACACGCACCCGCAGAAATTTGATCATCAATCTGCGACACAAGGGCGAATTTCGCGACATCACCTTCGACAACGTCGATTCCGGCATTCTCAAGAACGTGCTTCCCAACGACGCCGTCGAAATCTTCTTCGACCGCCTCGCCCAACTCTATGCCTTCTATTGGCCGGCTCACGACGAATTGGCCTTCTTTGACCCAGAGAAGACCTACGAAGAACTCATAAGCAAATTAGAATCAACAGATTAACGAGATTGGCAGACAGAAACGCTTTAATAGTTTTCCACACCCCACATTTCCTTTTTGAGAAGTGTGGGGCTTTTCCATACTCATACGCTGTTACTCCCCGCAGGGACTCCATCTTCCGCTTCAAGAGAGTAGTGTTGTCGATTCATTACGCCGCGCTATTGCTTCCGATACAGCCCACCTTTCCACCCGCCCTCAACAGCATGCAATAATCTCCCTGCACTTTGCCCAAAAAACAGGGCATTTTTTGCCGAAACTCCACGCTTTTTCGCGAAAAGTCCTCATGTTTCTCCCCACTGCAGCGAGCAAAGGGCAAGTTCTGCAAAAAAAGTCGTATCTTTGCTCCCCACAAAGCATATAAACTCCTAATGATCACACTTTCCAACATAGCCGTTCAGTTCGGCAAGCGCGTCCTCTATCAGGATGTGAACATGAAATTCACGAACGGCAACATCTATGGTATCATCGGTGCCAACGGTGCCGGTAAATCCACCCTTCTCAAAGCCATCAGCGGCGAACTCGAGCCCACCAAAGGCAAGGTGGAACTCGGTCCCGGCGAACGCCTGTCGGTTCTCTCGCAGGACCACTTCAAATTCGATGACCAAACGGTACTCGACACGGTGTTGCAAGGTCACACTGTGATGTGGCAAATCATGCAAGAGCGCAACGCCCTCTACTCTAAAGAAGACTTCACAGACGAGGACGGCATCAAAGTAGCTGAACTCGAAGACAAGTTTGCCACCATCGGCGGCTACACGGCCGAAAACGACGCCGCCACCTTACTTTCCGGCCTCGGCATCAAGGAGCCCCTCCACGGCAAACTCATGGGCGACCTCTCCAACAAGCAGAAGGTGCGCGTGATGTTGGCACAAGCCCTCTTCGGTGAGCCCGACAACCTCCTCCTCGACGAGCCGACCAATGACCTTGACCTCGAAACGGTGGAATGGCTTGAAGACTATCTCGGCAACTTCGAACACACCGTGCTCGTCGTTTCGCACGACCGCCACTTCCTCGACCAAGTTTGCACCCACACGGTCGACATCGACTTCGGCAGGTGACGCTCTTCTCGGGTAACTATTCTTTCTGGTACGAGTCTTCGCAGCTCGCGCTGCGCCAAGCGCAAAACCAACGCCAAAAGGCCGAGGAAAAGAAGAAGGAGTTGGAGGAGTTCATCCGCCGCTTCTCTGCCAACGTGGCAAAGAGCCGTCAGACCACTTCACGCAAAAAGATGCTCGAGAAGCTCAATGTCGAGGAAATCAAGCCTTCGACGCGCCGTTATCCGGGCATCATCTTCCAGATGGATCGCGAACCCGGCAACCAAATTCTCGAAGTGCAAGACCTCAAAGCCGTGGCCGACGACGGAACCGTGCTCTTCGACAAGGTGAGCTTCCAAATTGAAAAGGAGGAAAAGGTGGTGTTCATCAGCCACGATCCCTCGCGCCATGACCGCACTGTTCGAGATCATCAACGGCAACCAACAGCCTGCAGCCGGTACCTACAACTGGGGCGTTACGATCACCACGGCCTATTTGCCGCTCGACAACACCGAGTTCTTCGACACCGACCTGAACATGCTCGACTGGCTCTCGCAATACGGCGAAGGCAACGAGGTGTATTTCAAGGCCTTCCTCGGCCGCATGCTCTTCAAGGACGAAGAAATTCTCAAGAAGGTCAACGTCCTCTCGGGAGGTGAAAAGATGCGTTGCATGATCGCCCGCATGCAGTTGCGCAATGCCAACTGCCTCATCCTCGACACGCCCACCAACCACCTCGACATGGAGTCGATTCAGGCATTCAACAACAACCTGAAGGGCTTCCGCGGCAACATCCTCTTCGCATCTCACGACCACGAGTTTATCAACACCGTGGCCAACCGCGTGATTGAGCTTTGACGCCCAACGGCACCATCGACAAACTCATGAGCTACGAGGATTATATGCACGATGAGCGCATCCGCGCCCAACGCGCTCAACTCTACGGCGAAGAATAAGCCAAGAAAAACTGCCATTCAGGCTGTTACACACTGATCTATTGACATTTGACCCTCTTTCGGCACAGAAATTGCAGAAAGAGGGTCAAACGAATACAAGCAATTATGGAAGAAAAGGACCTCAATACCCCCCAACCCGAAACACAAGTACAAGATACGCCCACGCCCGAAGAGGCGACAGAAGCCGCAGCTCCCACCGGCGAGCCCACCGAGGGCGAAGCTCCTGCAGCTGAAGCCACGGAAGCCGAACAACTCGCCGCTGCACAGGCAGAAATTGCCGAACTGAAGGACAAAATCCTGCGACAAGCCGCAGATTTTGCCAATTTCCGCAAGCACAGCATGGCCACTCACACCGAACTGGTGCTCAACGGCGGCAAGAAAGTGATTGAGCAGTTGCTCCCCATCCTCGACGATATGGAGCGCGCCGAGACCAATATGGCGCAAAGCGACGATGTCGCCACACTCCGCGAGGGGCTTTCGCTCATCTTCCAAAAGTTCATGCGCACGCTCGAGCAACAAGGTCTCCAAAAGATGGACACCACCGGCACGGCCTTCGACACAGACTACCACGAAGCTGTGGCGCTTTTCCCGACGGAAGAGGCAGAAAAAGAAGAACCATGTGATCGACTGCGTGCAAACCGGCTACCTCCTCAACGACAAAGTGATTCGTCACGCGAAAGTGGTAGTAGGCCAATAACAACGAAAGTCCATTTCGCCGCGACCACACATGGCGCGGCGTCTCTTTCGCACTTTTCTGCTCGGCGCTGTGCCGAGTCTCATCGTTTCCCCACGTGTGACACTCCTTATTATATAAGGGGCTGATTCTTTTTCACTCCGAAACGAAAACACCATCCAAACATCAGACAAAACATGGCAGATCTCGATTACTATCAAATACTGGGTGTCGACAAGAGCGCAAGCGATGCCGAAATCAAGAAGGCTTACCGCAAGGTGGCCATGAAATATCACCCGGACAAGAACCCCGGCGACCAAGCCGCCGAGGAGAAATTTAAAGAAGCCGCCGAGGCTTACGAAGTACTGCGCGATCCGGAGAAACGCCAACGCTATGACCAATTCGGCAAAGCGGGCGTGAACGGACAAGGCGGCTTCGGCGGCGGCCAGGGCTTCACCGACATTCACGACATCTTCTCACACTTCAGCGACATCTTCGGTGGAATGGGCGGAGATTTCGGCGGAGAAAGCGCCGCTCCGCAACAATACCGCGGCGGCGATCTTCGCCTCAAAACCCGTCTCACCCTCGAAGAAATCGCCACGGGGCGTAACGAAGAAATTCAAGATCAAGAAACAAGTGGCGTGCGAAGCCTGTCACGGCAGTGGCAACGAAGCCGGACACTCAGCCGAAACTTGCTCCACTTGCCACGGTTCGGGCTACGTAGTGCGCAATGCACGCAGCATTTTCGGCACCGTTCAGCAACAAGTGGCTTGTCCCACGTGCCACGGCGAAGGAAAAATCATCACTCACCCTTGCAACAAGTGCCACGGCGAAGGTACGGTTTCGGGCGAAGAGGTGGTAGAAGTCAATGTTCCCGCCGGTGTGGCCGAAGGCATGGTGCTTAACGTGCCCGGTAAGGGGCATGCTGCCAAGCACAACGGTGTGCCCGGTGACATCCAAGTGCTCATCGAGGAGATTCCTCATGAAAACTTCATCCGCGACGATAACGACCTGATCTACAACTTGCTACTCACCGTGAGCCAAGCGACAATCGGCGACACCGTCGAAGTTCCCACCCTCGAAGGCAAGGCACGCGTCAACATCAAACCCGGCACCCAACCCGGTACGCGCATGCGCTTGCGCAGTAAAGGTTTGCCCGCTCTGCAAGGTTACGGCTACGGACGCGGCGACATCGTGATCAATGTGAGTGTCTATGTACCCGAAACGCTCTCGGCCGACGAAAAGAAAGCCTTCGAAGCGATGAAGAACAGCGACAACCTGCAACCCAACAAGAGCATTAAGGATAAGATTTTCCAGTCGTTCCGTGCTTACTTCAGCTGACAATGAACTATACTGACACGCTCAATTATCTCTATAACGCTGCCCCGATGTTTCAAAACATCGGGGCAGGTGCCTATAAAGCCGGGCTTTCCACCTCACATGCGCTCGATGCGCATTTTGGACATCCGCACCGCTCGTTTCGCAGTGTCCATGTGGCCGGTACCAACGGGAAGGGCTCTACCTCGCACACGTTGGCGGCTTTACTTCAAACCCTGGGTTACCGCGTAGGGCTCTACACTTCACCGCATTTAGTCGATTTTCGCGAGCGCATCCGCGTCAACGGGAAACCCATTCCCAAAGAGCGCGTCATAGACTTTGTGGAACGCGAACGCTCCTTCTTTGAACCGCTCGCCCCTTCCTTCTTTGAACTCACCACCGCCCTCGCTTTCCTCTACTTTGCTGAGGAAAAGGTGGACTTCGCGGTGGTTGAAGTCGGGTTGGGCGGGCGTTTGGACTGCACCAACCTCATTTCTCCTGAATTGTGTGTCATCACCAATATATCTCTCGATCACACACAATTCTTAGGGGACACCCTCGAAAAAATAGCCACGGAAAAAGCCGGTATCATCAAACCCGGCGTTCCCGTAGTCGTGGGACAAACCACATCGGAAACACGCCGCGTATTCCAAGCGTTCGCCGATGAGGCAAAAGCCCCCCTCTATTGGTCGGAAGAGGAGAGCAGGGTGGTGTCTGCCCAAAATGTGGACGGCAAACTTCACTATACTACCACGGATTGGGGCAAAATAGAGGGACAACTCGCGGGCAACTACCAAATTCACAATACACGCACAGTTCTTTCTGCCATCTCACATTTACCGAAAGACATTTTTTTCAGAAAGTGACTCATGAAAGCGTACGAGAAGCCTTTGGGCATGTAGTTGAAATGACGGGGCTCTGCGGCAGATGGCAAGAAGTGGGGCAGCACCCTCGAATGATTTTTAGACACAGGACACAATGCTGATGCGTGGAATAGCCTAACTCCACAACTTCGTTCGCTCGAATCACCTCTCCATCTCGTTATTGGGGTTTGCTCCGACAAGGATTTAACGGAAATACTACACCTACTTCCCAAAGAAGGAACCTATCATTTCACAAATGCGGATATCAAACGTGCTTTACCTGCCGGTGAACTCCAAAAAGCGGCAGCTCAAGCAGGGTTAGTGGGCAGTGTTTATCCCGATGTTCCCTCAGCTGTGCGAGCAGCCCAAAGCAGTGCACAAGAAAACGACACTATCTTTGTCGGAGGTAGTTCGTTTGTCGTGGCCGATTGGTTGAAACACACCTCGCACCTTGAATAATCGCGAACAAGACACTCGCTCATTAAGCAAAGGCAACGCAAAGCCTCCACTTTCGTGCGTTAATTCGCAAAACAAAAGGCCTTTACACGTCGATATGTCAGAGATAATGGCTATTTTTGCAGCAATTGTCAGCAGATCGACCCTTATTTTTACGCCTTTCCGGCAACGATCCAACAAGAGGAAGTCCTCTTTGCGGTCGATCACCTCTCGCATCATCATAGACTTCAGGCATGCTCATTGACCTTCACAACGCAAAAGTATTTATCGACGGACGTGCGATATTAGAGAACGTGCATCTTGCCGTAAACGAGTCAGATTTCGTTTACGTTATCGGACGCGTGGGCAGCGGCAAAAGCTCTCTGCTCAAAATGCTTTATGGCGAATTGGAAAGCAAGGGCGAACGCCTCAACGTTTTGGACTGTAATCTCAAAAAAGCCGGTGCAAAAGCGGTGCAAGCCCTGCGCCGACAGCTGGGAATCGTGTTTCAAGAAAGCCTTTTCCTCGCCCACAAAAACGTGGAGTACAATTTAGATTTCGTCCTTCGCGCCACAGAGTGGAAAGACGCCAAGGCTCGTCGCAATCGCATCGTCGAAGTGCTGGAACAAGTGGGCATGGCTGACAAACGTCGACGCTATCCCCACGAACTGTCGGGAGGCGAACGCCAACGCATCGGTATTGCGCGGGCACTGCTCAACCATCCGAAACTCATCTTGGCTGATGAGCCGACAGGTAACTTAGACCAAGAGACCGGTACGCAGATTATGGAATTGCTCCGCAAGCTCAACGCCGCAGGTACGGCAGTTGTCATGGTTACACACAACCAAAGTTTCCTTTCGCGCTATCCGGGCAAAGTGATACAGTGCGCCAACAGCCGACTACAGGATGTTTCAGCAGAATACGCGACTCGTCAGGCTGTCGTGCCCCCGGTACTCGATCCTCAACAACAACTCTATTGACCCTTTAACCCAACAATGAGCATGAAAATCTACAAGTTTGGTGGCACTTCGGTGGGTTCACCCGAACGAATGAAGGAGGTATGCCGCCTGATTACGGAAGACGGCGAACCTAAAATCGTAGTTCTTTCGGCAATGAGTGGCACCACCAACAGTTTGGTGGAGATTGCCGACTATTTCAGCAAAGCCAATCCCGAAGGTGCAAGCAATGTGATCAACCTTCTGCACAACACTTACCGCCGTCACCTGCCGGAACTCTTTGATAAGAGCGACACCCAAGATCGTGTGCGCCACTTGCTCGACGAAATCTTCCTCGAACTCCACGACTATCGCACGCGCGATTTTGACGAAGTGGTGGAAAAAGAGATTCTTTCCAAAGGCGAGATCATGAGTACCAACATGGTTACGGAGTATCTCAAAGAGCAAGGTGTGAAAGCCGTGCTTCTTCCGGCCTTGGATTACATGCGTTTAGATCGCAACGGCGAACCCGATACGGCTTTCATCCGCGAACATCTCGACGAATTGCTGCGCGAACATCCCGGATATGACATCTATATCACCCAAGGCTTCATTTGTCGCGACGCCGAAGGCGACGTTTCCAACCTCCAACGCGGTGGTTCTGACTATACGGCCTCGCTGATTGGCGCAGCCGTGCGCGCCGATGAAATCCAGATTTGGACCGACATCGACGGCATGCACAACAATGACCCCCGTTTCGTGGAAGGTACGACTCCTGTGCGCCAACTCAATTTTGAAGAAGCTGCAGAATTGGCCTATTTCGGTGCAAAAATCTTGCACCCAACCTGTGTTCAGCCTGCACGCTACGCCGGAGTGCCCGTTCGTCTGAAGAATACACTCGATCCTTCTGCACCCGGCACACTGATCAACAACGAAGTGGAGGCTGGACGCATTAAAGCCGTTGCAGCCAAGGACAATATCACGGCCATTAAGATCGTAAGCTCGCGTATGTTGTTGGCTTGTGGCTTCATGTGCAAGGTTTTCAACGTATTCGACAAGTACCACACCCCGATTGATATGATCACCACGAGCGAAGTGGGCGTATCTCTCAGCATTGACAACACAAGTCGACTCGCAGCAATCGTCGATGAACTCAAAGAAGTGGGCACGGTGGTCGTTGATGAGAACATGTGCATCATCTGCGTAGTGGGCGATCTGCGATGGAGCAACGAAGGTTTCGAAAGCGAGGCCACCATGGCACTGAAAGATATCCCCGTTCGCATGATCAGCTACGGCGGTTCGGATCACAACATCTCTTTCTTGGTGAGCATGGACGACAAACAAGCTGCACTTCAGGCTTTGCAACAACGACTCTTCAAGTAAGAATCAGATCTCCTTACGGCGCATCGATTTTCGGTGCGCCGACCTTTTCATCTTTAATGCACCTCATCATGGACTTGAAGCGCTTTTCAGAACGCCGCACTCCCTTTTACACCTACGATACACAACTTCTTCAGCAAACACTCACAGCCATTCGCGATGCCATCGCCGATGCGCCGCACTTTCATGTGCACTATGCCGTGAAAGCTTGCGCCACTCCTGGTATTCTGCGCCTCATCGCAGCTGCCGGCCTCGGCGCAGACTGCGTAAGCGGGGGAGAAGTTGAGCGCGCCGCCGATTGTGGTTTCGCTCCGGCGGACATTGTGTTTGCCGGTGTGGGAAAATCAGACCAAGAAATCAACACTGCGCTGCGTTTAGGCATTAGTTGTTTCAATGTCGAGAGTCTTCCGGAATTGGAAGTGATCAATGAGCTCGCAGCCGCCCAAGGCAAAGTCGCCAACGTGGCTTTTCGCATCAACCCCAACGTAGATGCACACACCCATGCGAAGATTACAACCGGACTCAATGAAAATAAGTTTGGTTTGGCCATGGAAGACATGCTCCCGGCCATACGTCGTGCCCAAGAGTTGCCCGCAGTGAAATACGTGGGACTCCACTTTCACATCGGCAGTCAGATCACCGAACTCGAACCCTTCGAGAATTTGGTGCAACGCGTGAACGAACTGCAAAACGTGCTCGATGCAGAAGGCATTCGCACCGAATGGATCAACGTAGGTGGGGGATTGGGCGTCAACTATGCAGAGCCTGAAGAAGAACCCATCCCAGATTTTTTTCCGGGTTATTTCCGCGTTTTCAAAGAAAAACTCGTGCTGCGTCCGGAACAACAGGTGCACTTCGAACTCGGCCGTGCGGTGGTGGCACAATGTGGCTCCCTTATCTGCCGCGTGCTCTACGTAAAACACGGACACGAAAAGGACTTTGTCATCGTCGATGCCGGTATGACAGATTTAATGCGCCCGGCTCTCTACGGAAGCACCCATGAAGCGCGCAATCTGTCGCACCCCGAAGCTCCCACCGCCCGCTTCGACATTGTTGGTCCGATATGCGAAAGCAGCGACGTCTTTCTTTCCGACTATAACCTGCCCAGTCCCCAACGCGGCGACTTGATTGCGTTCAAATCTGCGGGAGCCTACGGAGAAATCATGGCTTCTTGCTACAACTGCCGGCCGCTTCCTGAATCATGGATAGACTAAAATCACCGCATTCCACAGGCATTTACATTCACGTTCCCTTTTGCGAAAAACGATGCATCTACTGTAGTTTCTACAGCACCGTCCACGGCAAAAGGGAACGCGATGCATTTGTACACACCCTCTGCCAAGAATTGGCTTTTCGATACGACGGCTCACCCGTTTCCACGCTTTATTTCGGTGGAGGAACGCCTTCTCAACTCGATGACGAGGAAATGGAAATCATTTTTTCGGCATTGCAGCGCCATTGTTCCTTCCTTCCCGACGCGGAAATCACCTTCGAAGCCAATCCCGACGACATCACACCGGAAAAAGTCCACCACTTGCAACAACTCGGTGTGAACCGGATCAGCCTCGGTGTGCAAAGTTTCGACGAACAGCGTTTGCTATTTCTCAAACGACGCCACACCGCCCAACAAGCACTTGAGGCCATCGCCATTCTACAAGACGCCGGAATCAAAAATATCAGCATCGATCTTATTTTTGGCCTACCGGGACAGCAACTTACGGATTGGAAATGGGAATTGGAGCAAGCTTTCCAACTCCCCATCGCTCATCTTTCTGCCTATTCGCTCATGTACGAAGAAGGCACTCCATTATATTATGCACGCGAGCGCGGCATCGTGCAAGAATGTGACGACGAAACGTCGTTGGCCATGTTCCAATCTCTCACACAACACGCAAAAGCTGCCGGATTTGAGCAATATGAAATCTCAAACTACGCACGTCCCCGGCCACCGTTCGCGCCACAACTCCTCCTATTGGCAAGGCATTCCGTATCTTGGTTTAGGCCCCGGCGCCCATTCCTACGACGGGACACCGCCAAAGACGAGTGAACGAATACAGCCTGCGCCGATATATGGAGGCCGGTAGGGCAAGTTCTTTTGCCGACGTCCCACATAATATCGAAACCCTCACGGACAACGAAGGCTACGACGAGTTGATTTGCACTCGCCTGCGCACGCTCGAAGGCCTTTCCCTGCAAGAAGTGCCGGAATCACACCGCCCCATGCTGCTTCGCCTGGCACAACCGCACATAGACGGCGGACGTTTGGAACTCGATGCGCAAGATCGACTACGACTTACCGCTTCCGGCATCTTTGTTTCAGACGATGTGATGTCCGACCTCATGTGGGAAGAATAAGTTGGCGCATTTTGCTTCAAAAAAGTCCTAAGTACTTGCCGATTCGCACAATTCACACGAGAAAAGTGTAAAATCTAACTTAAACCCCCAGTGCATTTTGCATCAAATACTTGCACTTTGAGCTCCAAAAACTTACTTTTGCGTCAGAACAAACCAATAAAACTATACATATGGACATGAAAAATCATTTCTGCTTTCCTTCTTTCCGCAGCTATTTGCACAGCACCGAAAACAATGGCAATGGAAAGCCCCAAATCTTCCACTCCTATTTCCTCTCCCGCACAGAGCGGTTCTGCGTCGCAACCCATCGATTTGACGGTTGCGGCCGACAAAGCACTCAACTCTGTCGTCTACATAAAGGTTTCCGCCTCGGCTCCCAAAGAGAACGTGCAATACTTCAACCCCTTCGAAGACTTTCTTTCGGAGATTTCTTCGGCCAAAGCACACCGCGCCAGCAACAACCGCGTCAAACGCCCAAACGTAGCGGAGCCGGCTCGGGAGTTATCCTCACCGCCGACGGATATATCGTCACCAACAACCACGTTGTGAAAGATGCTGACGAGATTTTAGGTAAAACTCAATGACAATCGCGAGTTCAAAGGCCGTATCATCGGACAAGACAAAGATACGGATCTCGCTTTGATCAAGATCGAAGCCAAAAACCTGCAACCCATCACCGTAGGTAGCAGTGAGAAACTGAAAATCGGAGAATGGGTGCTCGCCATCGGCAATCCCTTATGGTTTCACCTCCACCGTCACGGCCGGCATCGTCAGCGCGAAAGCCCGTTCCATGCAGTCGGCCAATCCGGTAGAAAGCTTCATTCAAACCGATGCCGCCATCAATCCCGGTAACTCCGGCGGTGCACTCGTCAATGCTGCGGGCGAATTGGTCGGCATCAACTCGATGATCTACTCCGAAACACGTTCTTACAGCGGATACGGCTTTGCTATCCCGACCACCATTATGAACAAGGTGGTGAAAGACCTCCGCGAATTTGGCGTAGTGCAGCGCGCGTTGCTGGGCATCCGCGGAACTTCGGTGTCTAACTACATCGACGAACAGAAAGATAAGGGCAAAGAGACCGACCTCGGTACACTCTCCGGCTTCTATGTCGCAGAAGTCACCGCAGACGGCGCAGCCGATGCTGCCGGTTTGCAGAAAGGCGACGTCGTGACGGCCATCGATGGCCAGAAAAATCGACAAGTTCGGCCAGTTGCAAGAGATCGTTGCCATGCATCGTCCCGGCGACAAAGTGAAAGTGACCTATCTCCGCAAGAAAAAGGAATACACCACAACCCTCACGCTGCGCAACGAGCAAGGTACCACCAGCAATCTCGAAACAGTGGACACCGAATCGATGGGAGCCGCCTTGCGCGTACTGACCGACGACGAGAAGCGCGAATTGGGTCTGCGCAATGGTCTTTTGGTCAGCAGCATCAAAGCCGGAAAACTCCAAGATGCCGGAATCACAAAGGGCATTATCATCATGCAAGTGAACGATCTCGTGATGTCGTCTGTGCAAGATTTCGAAGAAGCCGTCAAAGCCGCCAACAGAAGCAGCGATCGCGTGCTTTGGATTCGCGCAAAAACGCAAAGTGGCCTCAACCGCTCCTTCACCGTTGAGCTTGGAGACGCCAAAAACAAGAATAAAGCCCACAAATAAAGCGACTTTCTGTAATATCATGAGGTACCAATCTGTGCCGTGCCCCATGCCACACAACAAAGCGGAGCAAACACTTCAAAGAGTGTTTGCTCCGCTTTGTTTTGCCTTGTAGAGTAGGGCTGCGTCGAGTATTCTTTAGAAACCCAAGTCCAATCCCACCGAAAGGTATTCGTTGAATTGGAAATAGCTCTGTCCTTGCTTGCGCTTCACACCGTCGTCAAAACGAGGATAGAGGAAGATTTTCGTAGAGAGGTACTTGTTCACTTTGAGCGCGAACGTATTTTCCCACTCCGCCTGAACGCGTGAGTAACTTGTGAAGGCGTAGAAACGCGTAGTCCACAGCAAGCCTTTCGCCAGTTCCCAACGGCTATTGACCGTCACCGTCGAACCGAAGTTCAGTCGCGAGTGTTTGCCGGCATCAATACCATTACGTCCGGCAAGTGCAAGACGATCGACATACTTGTAGTTGGCAGCGATCGGAGAGAGGGTAGCTGAAAGTTCAAAACTGCCCTTCTTGTACTTGTAGTCCATACCGACCGAAAGCACCGACTCAAAAGGCGACATGAAGTCGGAATACACTTTGGGATCGTTGGCTTGATAACCGGGATAGAATTGTGTCCATGACTGCAACATCACCGTGTAGTACCAGCGCTTCGCTGCTTGAAGTCCCAACTTGTTGGTCAAACGGATTTGGTCGGCGTTGGTTTTATACTCATGTTGCGTATCCGACTGCGAAGACTGGAAGCCCAAGCGCATTTCCAACTTATTGGAGAAAGTCAGTTCTCTTTGTTGTCGTAATTGGCTTCGGCATTGAGCATCGCCAAGAGCGAATTGTGGTCTTCACCTCCCTTATACCAGTTGTCGCTCACGTAATATTGCATGAACTGCAACGAGAAATTGCCTTTGAAAGTCCAAAAGTTCGGACGCTCCACTTGAATATTGAGTGCTGCATCGTCCATCCACGGACGCGCAGCGGGAGCCACGGGTGCAGGTTTCGGTGCCGAGAGTTCAACTTGCGAGGCAGTGGACTTGGCGCTCGCCTGGTTCGTTTTCGACGGAGCGGCAACCGGCAGCACGCGCGTCACCAAATCAGGACGTTGCGTGTAGATATCCAGCAGCGCACTCGAAACAGCACTCGGCACACCATTCTTTTCCGTCGAAAGGCGTCCCAACGCATCACGCAGTTGCGCATCGTAGAGCGTATTTCCGGCAAAAAGCGGGAAGTAATAAGGATTTTCGAGCACATCGTCGCTATCATTTTCAGCAGTGCGAGTAGCTTGCGATAAGCTATCGAGTCGGTGTGCATAATTGCCAGCAATGAGTGTCGTAGAATCGACCGTTGCATGCGTCACGCCACGATGTCCGCGGCGTGCAGTTTGAGCTTGGAGCGTCCCGAAAGCTGCAACAGCCGTCAAGCCCAAAAGAAAGATTCGGCGCATAGGGAGAATCGTTGAAAAGAGATTAAGTTTTTCGACAAAGCCGCGCGAAGGCAGTAAATCTTCAATCATTTACTTCCTTGCGCCGGCATCTATCGAAAATGGGTGTAAAACATTCAGTTATTTAATGCCTCGCGCGTTCAGAGCCTGCGCATATTTAGCGGCATTCTTCAAGTGTTCGCCGTAAGTCACGGCAAATTGTGGCTACCGGAGAAATCTTCTTTCGCACACATGTAGAGATAATCGTGGTGAGCGTGGTCAAGCACCGCATTGATACTCGACAACGACGGGATGCAAATGGGACCCGGGGGCAAACCGGCCTGCTTATAAGTATTGTATGGGCTTTCCACCTTGAGATGCTCATGCAAGATGCGACGCAAACCGAAATTTCCGAGGGCAAACTTGACCGTGGGATCGGCCTGCAACGGCATTTTTTTGTGCAAACGGTTGAGATACATCGCCGCGACCATCGGTTTTTTTCGGGATTGTAGGCCGTTTCTTGTTCCACAATGGAGGCTACCGTGATTACTTGGTCGGGCGTGAGGCTGTCAGCTTGCGCTTTGGCCAAACGCTCGGGCGTCCAAAACGCTTTGCTTTCTTTATTCATGCGAGCCAGCAGTGCCGCGGGCGAAAGCGTCCAATACACCTCGTAGGTGTTGGGCAGAAAGAGGCAAACTGCCGTTTCGGGCGTCTTGCCGTAGAGCGACAACAATTCGGGATTGGTCAACGCGGCATAAAAAGAGTCGGCCGGAGCATGCAATTCGCGTCCCAAGAGATCGGCCAAATCGCGTGTTGTGCGCAAAACTGGAATCGTGAGTCGAGTAGGCGTTTGGCTTCCGTTGCGCAAATTGCGAAATACGCTCAAAACGCCGGTGCCGGAACCCACATCGTAACGACCGGGGCGGATATGCTTCCCATAGTCGAAAAACCGAAGTCAGCAAATTAAAAGTGGAGTTAGCCGGGAAATGACTTTCACTGCACACTTTGTTATAAACAGAATCGACCGTGTCGTCGCTGTCAATGTAAACAATGCGCTCGCTGCTCCCGTTTAGGCTTCCAAAAAGGGAATAGAGTGCCACAAGTAGAAGAACGCCCACCAGGGCTGCGGCTACAATCCACCGCGTGCGAAGAATTTGTTTCATAAAGGGTACAATCATTTGGCCTGCAAGCCACCAAAAGTTGGGCAAGAAACCGATCAATGAAAATGATGTTTAGGGGCAATTAGGCCTCTGTTCGAGCGCAAAATTACACAAAAATCCCATTGGTTGAGCAAGTTTCGCGGTGCATTCTCCCTGCACATCAAGAAAATGTATTACTTTTGCACACATCTAAAGAATTTGAGCAGGTAGCGATTCTGCCAAGCGATATTTATCCGTCACGGATCAACGCTTATTCGCCACTTGCCGCCAACCTCTATCATTCTTCATGGAATACCATTACGAAGACTTTGTCGGTCTGATTCAAAAGAGCATCATTGATCATTGGGATCTCAATGCCCTCACCGACTATAAGGGCGTGACCCTCCAATACAAGGATGTGGCTCGCAAAATTGAGAAGCTTCACATTCTGTTTGAAACGGCCGGGATTCAGCCGGGAGACAAGATTGCCGTCTGCGGACGCAACAGTGCACACTGGGCTGTCTCCTTTTTGGCCACAATGACCTATGGCGCCATCGTTGTGCCCATCCTCCACGAGTTCAAAGCCGAGCAGGTTCATAATATCGTCAACCACTCTGACGCGCGTCTTCTCTTTGCCGGCGACATGGTTTGGCCCACTCTCGATGCAGAAGCCATGCCCCAACTCGAAGGCATCATTCATATCCCCGACTTCATGCTGTTGGTGAGCCGAAAAGAGGCGCTCACCGAAGCCCGCGAGCGCTTGAACGAATTTTACGGCAAGCGCTATCCCAAATTTTTCCGCCCCGAGCACGTTAACTATCGCCCCGCCCCCGACGGCGAAGCACTGGCCATGATCAACTACACCAGCGGAACCACCTCCAACTCCAAAGGTGTATTGCTGCCTTTCCGCGCTTTGTGGAGCAACTGCAAGTTTGCCCAAGAAAGACTGGGAGACAAGGCACCGACCGGCTCGCGTATCATCTCGATGCTTCCCATGGCGCACATGTATGGCATGGCTTTCGAGTTCCTCTTTGAGTTCATTCATGGTGTTCACGTCCACTACCTCACTCGCCTCCCCAGCCCGAAAGTCATCGTTCAGGCCTTCAGCGAGGTGAAACCCGCCGTGGTGATTAGTGTTCCGCTCATCATCGAGAAATCATCAAGAAGAACGTGATGCCCAAGCTGGCCACTCACTCGATGAAGCTCATGCTGCGCGTTCCTGTTCTCAGCGATAAGATTTTGCACAAAGTGCGTGAACAGATTCAAGCGGTGTTCGGCGGAGAATTCTATGAAGTTGTGATCGGCGGTGCGGCACTCAACAAAGAAGTAGAGCAGTTCTTACAAAAAATCAACTTCAACTATACTGTGGGCTACGGCGCCACGGAATGCGCTCCGCTCATCACCTACGAAGACTGGAAAGAATTCGTACCGGGTTCGTGCGGTAAGGTGGTTCCCCGCATGGAATTGCGCATAGACAGTCCCGATCCGCAACACGTTGTGGGCGAAATTCTCACGCGCGGCGCCCACGTGATGCTCGGCTACTACAAAAATCCGGAAGCCACCGCGGCCGCACTCGATGCCGAGGGATGGTACCACACAGGCGACCTCGGTGTGATCGACGAAGCGGGCAATCTCTTCATTCGTGGCCGTAGCAAGAATATGTTGCTCGGCTCGAGCGGACAAAACATCTACCCCGAGGAGATCGAAGACAAGCTCAACACACTGCCCTACGTGTTGGAGAGCGTAGTCATCCAGAAAGGCGACAAACTCCACGCCCTCATCCACCCCGACTACGAGGAAGTCGAAAAAGCCGGCTTGGATGAAAACGCCCTCAACCGCCAAATGGAAGAAAACCGCCGCATGATCAACACCATGGTCAATGCCTACGAACAAATCGTCAGCTTCCGACTCCACGAAGAGGAGTTTGAGAAAACGCCGAAGCGTTCGATCAAACGCTTCCTCTACACAGAATAAAAAGCGCACAAGTTTTTCGCAAAACCTCACAGTTTTGCGCAAAAACGTCTCTACTTTTCTCATAAAACTGACTACTTTTTTTTCTATCTTTGCGAGTGATTCGCCACACCGCCCGGCGGAGTGGCGAATCACAAGCGCAAATAAGCCCTACTATTACGAGATATTCAAATTTATATGCCGTTTATGCCTCACATCTCCTTACGCACCTCGCTGTTAGCCCTCTTCGTGTCCGCCGGGATCACCCCGGTTGTAGCAGGCGAGGGTGACATCAGTTACAGAAGAGCCGCTGCGATAGCCAAACAATACGTCAGACTCTCTGCCACCGCGCAACGTACGCTCAAAAGTCGCACTCTTTCTAACCAAACCGGTGCTCCTTATTATCTCTTCAACGACGCGACCAACAATGGATTCGTCCTTGTGGCCGGCAATGACGCCATGGGCACCGTACTGGCTCACGGCATCGAGGCGCCGCTCGACACCCTCCACGCGCCCGAAGGCTTGCAATTCTTGCTCGAAGCCTACCGCGAGCGCTTTCAAACGGTGCAAAAGTTATCTACAGCCGACCGCAAACGCTATTTCACCGCTTATTCGACAAACGGCACCTACACTCCCGTCACACCGCTGCTGAAAAGCAAATGGAACCAAGGCTATCCCTACAACAATAACGTCGGTGGGTACCCCACAGGCTGTGTGGCCACGGCTGTAGCCCAGATTATGTACTTCCACCGCTGGCCGGAACAAGGCACGGGGACGAAGAGTTATCGAACCTACGAGGGAAATACCGCCCAGATAGATTTCTCCCAGTCACGCTACGCATGGAATCTCATGCGCGACAACTACGATAGAGGCGCACTCAATGACCAAGAAAGAGAGGCAATCGGCAAACTGCACCACGACATCGGAGCTGCGGTGGATATGCGCTATACGCAAGGCGCAAGTTCGGCCACAAGTTACGCGGCGCGTGTAGCCCTCCGAGACTATTTCTCCTACAATGTAGGGGCCACCACAAAGTTCAACGAAGGTGCACGCGGCTTTGTCAACATGTTCTACGAAGAGTTGAAGAACGGTTATCCCGTCTACATTGCCGGCAATGCAGAAGGAGCTGCTAGTGGCCACGCCATGGTGGTCGACGGCATCAACAGCGAAGGCCTCCTGCACATCAACTTCGGTTGGGGTGGGGCTGCCAATGCCTATTACAACCTACAATCCATGGCCGTAGGCCAAACGGGTAGCGAATTTGGCGGTCGTCCACTGAATTTCAACCGTCAACTTGAAGCTGTACTGGCGCACCCCAATCGCGCCAACGACAAACCCATTCCCGCTGCATGGGCTGAAAACAACCGCCGTTTGTCCTTCACCGGAGAGGGCACCCTCCGTTTGACCGACCAAACGAAAAAAATCTTCCCCTTGGCGCAAGGTCTTGACGTGCTGATGAACTACTTCAAGAATTCTTCTCACGTCGAATTTTACGGGGATGTGGGTTTGGCTATTGTCAACGAAAATGACCAACAAGTGGCACTTTTCAAGTATTCCGATTCCGGTAGCAAACAATTCTTTACTAACCGATATCATACGTTGAGGCACGACCAACTTTATCGAGACTCCCTCAAAATGCACTTGGACACTCGCACACTCACACCCGGCAACTACTCGATCGTGCCGATGAGTGCTACGCTCAACGATGGGCAACTCGGCAACTGGGTCAAAATGAGTCTCTCGCCGCGTATGAACTTCACGGTGGAACAGAACCAAATTAAAGTAACGGAAGAAAACTATCCCGATGCCGGTTATCGTGTGACAGGACCTTTGGAAAACAAGGACTTACAAGTCGGTAAATCTACAGTACTGCGCATCCCCCTGCACAGCCTCAGCGGCATCACGCCCCCGTGCCACCTCAAATTGGAAATCCTTGATAAGAACAAGAAGGTGTTGCAAACAGCCCAAAGCAGTGAAATTAATTTTGATGCCTTCGACGAACAGAACGTTCCCATCGTACTGACTGCGGATGAAAAAATCCGCACCGGAAAGTACAATGCGCGCCTCACATTGATCTTCACTGACGAAACACGAGCTCCCATTCAGCTGACCACTCATGAAGGTGGCGAGTTCTTTGAACTCAACATCACAGAACCGGTGTTGGCTCCGGCACTCAGTCTCTCGGGCTTTGGCATCTACAACGGAGACGGTGATTTGATCCTCAATCCCTACATAAACTTAACACGAGGAACTTTCGCAATCAAAGGCCGTCTCTTCGCCGCCGAGAGAAATTTTTCGGGAATGATCGAATTCTATTGGGAAGATGTCGAATCGGGCGACCGCACAGAGGTGGGAAGATTCATATCTGTTCAGATGAGCCGAGACTATAGTGTAGACATGAATCTTGGCTTTATGAAGGCACAAGATTTCAGAGTCGTCAATGACCGCGCCTACCGCCTAATTGCCACCTACATGGAAGGTGGAAACGCGTCGTTATTCCGGTTACTGATGGCGGAACGAACACCTACACCTTCTCCGGCAGCACCTATGTTCCGTCGCCCAAGGACAATACTTATCAACCTCAACTGGGTGATTTCGTGAGAATTCGCCTGCAGTCCGGACAATACCTGACGGCTCCCTCGGCAACCGAAAGCCAAGATACGCGACTTTCGACCTCTGACGGAAACATCAACGGAACGACTATACCCAGCCCCGAAACGATTTTCCGACTCACCGGCAACGGCTTAATCACCCTTTCGGGAGGGCGCGCATTGCTCCACGCCTCTTCAAATGAACGACTCACAGAAGGGTTAAAAGTAGCACTCAATGCCGACCAACCCGACGAACTGCTGATCAAGAGCGCGTGGGGCAAACACACAATGAGATGGATTTATAACAATCGCTTCACGTTTTCCGAACAAGTGGTGATCGAAAAGGTCAACGAGTTGCCTGTTCTCATCGGTCAGTTCGGCTACAGCACATTCTATACGCCTGTTGATGCGGTACTTAAGAACGCAAAGGCCTACGGCGGAACGCCTCAAACCAACGGACTGAAGTTGCACGAACTCTCAAACAATATTCCTGCCGGCACGGCCTTCATCCTTTCCGGACAACCCAACACTTGGGCTACGCTTACCTTGCAGGAGAAACGCACCTTCCCGTCCATCGCGGACGAAAAGAACGTGCTGTTTGGCTACGAAACGCCCCATAAGGCACCGACAGATGAGACTTTGCCCTCTCACGTTCGACCGGTGATTTCATGCGCCTCAGCGTTTGGCAACGTCCTTTCCGCGCTTACCTTTCAAACCTCGACGGACTGATCGGTGCTTCGCCCGATGGGCTGAAAATTGGCTTAATCACGTCGACTCTTCAAGCGAAAAAATCTGACGAAGCAACATTATTGTTCAATTTGCAGGGTGTTCGCATCAGTAAACCCACACCGGGTCAGATTTATCTCCGCAACGGAAAGAAATTCATCGCACGATAAACAGAGAAACGTCCCGCCTGCGAGCAAGAAAAGACCGCTCGCAGGCGCAGGACACGTATTTTTTTCGTACATTTGCTCCACATTCAACTCCTCAACATGACACATCAGCTCACAAAAGTCTTACTGTTCGTGGCTACCAGCCTCGTTTTGTTCAGCGCTTGCCGCGACACTGACACCTATGCCGAACGTCGAGAGAAAGAAGACAAGCAAATTCAAGCTTTCCTGCGTCGGGGTTGTGTGGTACGCGACAAAATCCACGGTTTTGACGTGCTCAACGTGCCGGGGAACATCAAAGTTATCTCAGAAGCACAGTTTAGCACAAGACACGACGACCAATGTTTCGAAGAACGAATATGTTCTCTTCGGCACGGGCGTTTATATGCAAATCATCCGCAAAGGCACCGGAACGCGCATTGCTTCGGGCGAAAGAGCCAGTGTAATCAGCCGATTCACGGAGTTCAGCATTGCGGGCGACAGCATTACGACCTCCAACTTGTTAGATCATCCCGAACGTCCCGATTTGATTAGCGTAAACAACAACTCCGGCACGCTGAACGGCGTATTTGTTTCCGGATTGATGTACACTACTTACGGATCTGCCGTACCTTCTGCATGGTTGCTGCCGTTGCGCTACTTGAATATCGGGCGTCAGCACTCCGCGGACAGTCAGATTGCCAAAATACGCTTGATTGTGCCCGGAAACGAGGGACAAAAAGTAGCCATCAACGACGTTAAGCCCTATTTCTACGAAATTACTTACGAGCGCGCTCGTTGAATCTCCCAAAGAATCGTCCTTAGATATAAGGTTCATCCCCCTACAGCCGAACGCAAACGACAGGCGTTGGATGGTAGGGGGATACTTTTTCTCATTTGTCCGCAAATCCTTGCGATACCTACACAAAAACGAGCCGCATGATCCCATGCGGCTCGCTTTTTACTGACGGATATGTCGAAAAAGATTACTTCTCTGCCTGATGCACTGTGATTTGTGGGAAGGGGGAAATCCGATGCCGGCTTTGTTGAACGTGGCGTAGATATGCTTGTTCATGTCGAGATAGACGTTCCAATACTCAGCCGTCGGCACCCAAACGCGGACAACCACGTCAACACTGCTGGCAGCGAGTGACAACAAGGCAAAAGTTGGCTCAGGATCCTTGAGAATACGCTGATCAGCGGCAATAAGCTCACGCAACGTGCGTTCTACCTTCTCGTAATCCTCACCATATTCCACAGAGACGGTCCATTCCACACGGCGGGTCTCCTCTTGGCTGTAATTCACCACAGCTCCGCTGCTCAACGGGCCATTGGGCAAATAAATCACCTTATTGTCAGGCGTAACGAGGATGGTATAGAAAATTTGGATCTCACGAACCGTTCCACCTTGTCCTTGACATTCGATATAGTCCCCCACTTTGTACGGACGGAAGAGGAGAATCAAAAGCCCACCGGCGAGATTCTGCAAATTACCCGAGAGAGCCATACCGACCGCCAAACCGGCAGAAGCCAAAAGGGCTGCAAATGACGTGGTATTCACGCCTAATTGGCTGATGACCGCAACGATGAGCAGAACCATGAGCAGTATGTTCACCAAGCTCTTCACAAAACTCTGTACTCCCACGTCAATGTGACGACGCTCGAGCAATTTTGCAATGATTTTGTTGATGAATCGAATCGCGAATCGGCCGACAATGAAAATAACGAGCGCGATAAGCACACGAACTCCAAAACTTACGGCATGTTCTGAAAGCCAAGAAGTGATATGTTGGAGCTTTCCGACTCCATTTTGCTCCACTTGCAGGCGCACTTGCTCAGTGACTTGCTCAGTAACACGCTCCGGCGCTGAAGTAGCGGTGAGAAAAGAAATAAACATATAAGATAGAGATTGATAATTACAAAAGTAGGGATGGCCCCGTCCTTATAGTGCCACTAAACTCCACCGCTTTTCATGCCTTCAAGCCACAATCAAACCAAATTGTGAAGAAAGCAAGAAGAGGGTGGAGTTGGCATAGTGTAAACTAGGCGAGCATTGAAAATTAGAACTCTTGCCAGCTCTTAATTTCCAGCGCTTCCAGAGGTGTAGTGGTGAAGGCGTAAATGAACGCTGAGGCCAAACGGGCGTTGGTCAACAACGGAATGTTGAAATCAATCGCCGCACGGCGAATCTTGTAGCCGTTTGTGAGCTCACCGGTGGAGAAGTTCTTGTGAACATTGACCACCATGTCGATCTGCTTGTCGCGAAGCATGTCGAGGGCGCGCGGCAATGCAGCTTCGGGGGCATCTTCTGCCAAAGTCTCCACTTCACTGGCCAAAGCACACGCTGATTCTCGATGCCGTTCTCAGTGAGATAACGCGATGTGCCGGCTGTCGCGAAAATGTTGTAGCCGTGCTGCGACAATCTGCGTGCCGCTTCGAGCATCTCGGCTTTCTGCTTACCGTTACCCGTAGAAAGAAGCACATTCTTCTCAGGAATGCGTAAACCTACCGAAAGCATACTCTTCAACAAGGCAGAGTTTGCATTTTCTCCCAAGCATCCCACTTCACCGGTCGAAGCCATGTCGACGCCGAGCACGGGATCTGCTTTTTGCAAGCGGTTAAATGAGAATTGGGAGGCCTTAACGCCGACATAATCGAGGTCGAAGAGCGATTTCGAGGGCTTTTCTACCGGAAGGCCGAGCATAATGCGCGTAGCCATCTCGATGAGATTAATCTTCAGCACCTTGCTTACGAAGGGGAACGAACGAGATGCGCGAAGATTACACTCGATCACCTTAATATCGTTCTCGCGCGCCAAGAATTGAATGTTGAACGGACCCGAAATATTCAGTTCGCGGGCAATCTGCTTCGAGATTTTCTTGATACGACGCGCCGTTTCGACATACAGTTTCTGGGGCGGGAATTGAATGGTGGCGTCTCCGGAGTGAACGCCGGCAAATTCCACGTGTTCCGAAATGGCGTAGGCAATGATTTCTCCGTCCTTTGCCACGGCATCCATCTCCACTTCTTTGGCATGTTGGAGGAATTGCGACACCACGACGGGGATGTTTCTTGCTGACGTTGGCCGCCATGGTCAAGAAGCGCTCCAAATCCTCTTGCGTGTGGCATACATTCATGGCAGCACCCGAGAGAACATAACTGGGGCGGACGAGTACGGGGAAACCTACGCGCTCTATGAACGCATTGATGTCGTCCATCGACGTGAGCGCGCTCCATTCGGGCTGATCCACGCCGATACGTCCGAGCATGGCGGAGAATTTCTCGCGATCTTCGGCGTTGTCGATGTATTTAGCCTGCGTACCGAGCAGCGGCACGCGCTGTTCGTCAAGACGCATCGCCAAGTTGTTCGGAATCTGACCGCCGGTGCTCACCACCACGCCGTAGGGTGCTTCCAAATCGAGGATGTCCAGCACACGTTCGTACGTGAGTTCGTCGAAATACAGGCGATCGCACATGTCATAGTCCGTAGAAACCGTCTCGGGGTTGTAGTTGATCATCACCGAACGATACCCCTCTTTGCGAATCGTGTTGAGCGCCTGCACACCACACCAGTCGAACTCTACCGAAGAACCAATGCGATACGCACCGGAACCGAGGACGACCACCGAACGCTTGTCGTTTTCATAACGCAAGTCGTGAGCCACCGCACTATAAGTGAGGTAAAGGTAGTTGGTCTGCGCAGGATATTCGGCGGCGAGCGTATCGATCTGCTTCACATAGGGCACAATGCCGGCCTGCTTGCGGCGTTCGCGCACCAACATCTGGGCGCGCTCAACTTCCATCTCGCTTTCCATACCAAGGGCGCGCGCCACTTGGAAATCTGTGAAGCCTTGTCGCTTGGCACGAGCGAGCAAGTCGTTGTCAAGCACGTTGATGTTGCCTCGCCGACTTCAGTTCTTGCTCCGTTTCATAGATATTGTAGAGTTTGCGCAAGAACCAACGGTCGATTTTCGTGAGGCGGTGCACATCTTCTACGGAGTATCCGTTCTTAAAGGCCTTCTCGATGACAAAAATGCGCTTGTCTGTGGGCGCTTTGAGAGCAGCATCGACATCATCGATGGACAATTCGTGATTTCCCACGAAGCCGTGCATGCCTTGTCCGATCATGCGGAGGCCTTTTTGGATCACTTCCTCGAAAGTGCGGCCGATCGCCATCACTTCACCCACCGATTTCATCGAACTGCCGAGTTCGCGATCCACACCGCGGAACTTACCCAAGTCCCAACGCGGGATTTTGCACACCACATAGTCGAGTGCCGGTTCGAAGAAGGCCGAAGTTGTTTTCGTCACCGAGTTTTTCAGGTCGAAAAGTCCATAGCCCAGGCCCAATTTGGCGGCCACAAAGGCCAAAGGATAGCCCGTTGCTTTCGAAGCCAGTGCAGAACTGCGGCTCAGACGCGCATTGACCTCAATCACACGGTAATCTTCGCTCTCGGGGTCGAAGGCATACTGCACATTACACTCACCCACGATGCCGACATGGCGCACAATGCGGATCGCCAATTCGCGGAGTTTGTGATATTCGCTGTTGGTCAAAGTCTGCGACGGGGCGATCACGATCGATTCGCCCGTGTGGATACCGAGCGGGTCGAAGTTTTCCATGTTGCAGACCGTGATGCAGTTGTCAAAACGGTCGCGCACCACTTCATACTCCACTTCTTTCCAGCCTTTCAAGCTCTTTTCGACCAAGACTTGCGGAGAGAACGAGAAAGCCTTCTCGGCCAGTTTGTCGAGTTCGGCTTCGTTGTCGCAAAAGCCCGAACCGAGTCCGCCAAGCGCGTAGGCCGCACGGATAATCACGGGATAGCCCAGCGTTTTTGCGGCGCGACGCGCGTCTTCCAGCGTTTCCACAGCCTCACTCTTGATCGTTTTGACGTCGATCTCGTCCAGTTTCTTGACAAACAGCTCGCGATCTTCCGTGTCCATGATGGCTTGCACGGGCGTGCCGAGCACTTGGAGGTTATACTTCTCCAATACGCCGCTGCGATAGAGTTCAACGCCGCAGTTCAACGCCGTTTGTCCACCGAACGCCAGCATAATACCTTGCGGGCGTTCTTTTTCTATCACGCGCTCGATGAAATAAGGCGTGACAGGCAGGAAATAAATACGGTCGGCCACGCCTTCCGAAGTTTGCACCGTGGCAATGTTCGGATTGATGAGCACTGTTTCGATGCCCTCCTCTTTGAGTGCTTTCAGCGCTTGGCTACCAGAATAATCGAACTCACCGGCTTCGCCGATCTTCAGAGCGCCCGAACCGAGCAACAGAACTTTCTTAATGTTAGGATCAATCATGCTTCGGATTATTTGAGGAGGTTGACGAAATCATCGAAAAGGAATTCAGTATCTACCGGACCGCTGCAGGCTTCCGGGTGGAATTGCGCAGAGAACCACGGGTTTATCTTGTGACGCACCCCTTCGTTCGAACCATCGTTCATGTTCACGAAAATAGGGTTCCCAATCTGCGCCCAACGTTTCGCTCTTCACGGCATAACCGTGGTTTTGCGAAGTGATGAAACAGCGGTTGGTGCCCACCATGCGCACAGGTTGGTTGTGCGAACGGTGACCATACTTCAATTTGTAGATCGATGCGCCTGCAGCTTTTGAGAGCAACTGGTTGCCCATGCAGATGCCCATGCAGGGACGCACCTTCGGATTGGCGAGAAAAGCGCGAATGTGTTCAACAGTCTTCACGCAGGTGTCGGGATCGCCGGGGCCGTTGGCCAAAAACAGGCCGTCGAACTCCAATTCATTGAAGTTGTAGTCCCAAGGCACGCGAATCACTTCCACACCGCGGTTGATCAGGCAGCGAATGATGTTATGCTTTCACACCACAGTCCACCAAAACCACTTTAGGAGCCGAGGCGTCGCCGTTAGTCGGCGCATAACGCACGACTTCCTTGCAACTTACTTCCGCAACGAAGTTAACACCCTCATATTGAGCGTCGGGCACGTTCTCCGTCTCGTCGTCGAAAAGGATTTTTCCCATCATCACCCCGTGTTCACGGAGCACTTTGGTGAGTTCACGCGTGTCGATGCCCGTAATGCCGGGCACTTTTTCGCGTTGCAGCCATTCAGCCAAACTTTCTTTCGCATTCCAATGCGAATAGTTCGTGCTGTAGTCGCTGACAATGATCGCCCGCGCGTGGATGCGGTCGCTTTCCATAAAAGTGGCCAGCCCGTTTTCTTCAAACGTGAAGGGTGGCACACCATAGTTGCCCACCAGCGGGTAAGTGAGCACCATAAGTTGTCCGGCATAGGAAGGATCGGTGAGGCTCTCGGGATAGCCCGTCATGGCCGTGTTGAAAACAACCTCACCGGCCACGGGAGCTTCGTAGCCGAAGCTCTCTCCGTGAAAGCGAGTACCGTCGCTGAGCAAAAGGGTGACTTTGCGCATGTCTATATTTTGGGGGTATAATAGGTTGTCGAGATGTTTGAAAGAGAACAGCGGGCGCTTTACGCCTGTTCCATGTAGCGAATGAACGCATCGTTCACACACTTGTTACCACCGGGGGTGGGGTAGCATCCACTGAAGTACCAATCGCCGGGACTTGTGGGGCAAGCCTTGTGCAAACCTTCGAGGCTGAGATACACGAGGTGGATCTCCGTCTTCACCTCCGTGGGACGCAACAGTTCGATCATCTTGGCGTTGATTTCCTCCACGCTGAACGGCTCGTAGAGTTCGCACACATAGTTGTGAATTTCTTCTTTCGGCAGATGCGCCTGCGCCTTGCAGCGGTTGTAGATGTCGCGCAGCACATGCTGCGTGCCACGTTCCTCGTGCAAGGCCACGGCCGCCTTGAAAGCAATGAACTCGTCCATGTTGGCCATGTCGATGCCGTAATAGTCGGGGTAGCGAACTTGCGGCGAACTGCTCACAATCACAATGCGCTTGGGGTGCAAACGATCGAGAATGCGAATGATGCTCTCGCGCAACGTGGTGCCGCGCACAATACTGTCATCGATCACCACCAAATTGTCCACCCCGGGGCGGATGCTACCATAAGTGATGTCGTAGACGTGTGCCGCCAAATCGTTGCGCGAATTGCCTTCCGCGATGAATGTACGCATCTTGATGTCTTTCCACGCCACTTTTTCCGCACGAATACGGCGCGACAAGATTTGTCCGATCTTGGCTTGTGTGGCGCTTTCCTCCCCGTTCGCCGATTCAGCGAGCAGCGCAGTGATCTCGCGCGTCTTCTGTTCGTTGAGATATTCCTCAAATCCCTGAATCATACCATAGTAAGCCGATTCAGCTGTATTGGGGATATAAGAGAACACCGTGTTTTCCACCTCATAATTGATGGCTTTGAGGATGTCCGGCACAAGACCGCGCCCCATCTCCTTGCGTTCCTGGTAAATATCACGATCCGATCCACGACTGAAGTACACGCGCTCGAACGAGCAGGCCGACAACGTCTTCGGCTCGAGGATTTGTTCCACACGCAACTCACCGTTTCGGCTTGTGATGAGGGCTTGCCCGGGTTGGAGCTCCACAATTTCGTCCACTTCGAGATCGAAGGTGGTTTGCAACACAGGGCGCTCGCTGGCCAAGGCAAAAACCTCGTCGTTCTTGTACCAAAATGCCGGACGGATGCCCCACGGGTCGCGCAACACGAAAGTTTCGCCGCTACCCGTGATGCCGCACACCACATAACCGCCGTCCCACACGGGGGCCGACTCGCGGAGCACGTTGGCCACGTCGATATGCTGCTCAATATAGTTCGTAATGTCGCGATCCGACAGACCCATCGCCTCAGCTGCCGCGAAGCAGCGTTCCGACTCGCGGTTCAGGCGGTGGCCCAACTGTTCGAGCAAGAGATAAGTGTCGCTCAGCATACGCGGGTGCTGCCCTTTGACGGCAATGTGGTCGAAAATCTCTTGCACATTCGTCATGTTGAAGTTCGCGCAAATGCAAAGATTTTTGGCGCGCCAGTTGTCTCTGCGCAAAAACGGGTGGACATACGAAAGGCCACGCTTGCCGGTCGTAGCATACCGGAGGTGGCCCATATAGATTTCCCCAGCAAAGGGAATATTCTTGCCGGCAAAATCAGCATCGGCAAGTTCTGACGAAGAATAATTGGCAAACTTTTCGTGCACCGCGGCAAAGATTTGTTGAATCGCGGTGTTGCCCATGGCACGCTCGCGAAACATAAATTCCTCACCGGGGTTAGCATTGAGCTTCAGCGCCGCCAAACCGGCCGCTTCTTGGCCGCGGTTGTGCTGTTTCTCCATCATGAGATAGAGTTTGTTCAGCCCGTACGCCCAGGTGCCGTAGCGTGCTTTGTAATGACTCAGCGGTTTGAGTAGTCGCACCATGGCGACTCCGCATTCGTGCTTGAGCTGTTCCATCTGTGTTGGTTGGGGGGAATGGTTTTGTGCTGCAAAGATAGTACTATTTTCGTTATCTCCGCACCTTTGCGCCACAGATTTCCCCGACAAGGAGCATTCTCACGACTTCCTCCTCTTTTTTTCGCTCTTCATCTCCCTTATCCGTGCTCACTCTCGTCGCATCTCGTCCCGCGCACCTCACCTTTCGCCCCTTTCTTCTCGCCTTCGTAAAAGAAACTGCCCACCTTCTCCGCAAAAACAAGAGAACTTTTAGGCAAAACACCCCAACTTTTGGCGAAAAGTTCCCTTGTTTTCCGAAATAGCCGCGCACATCTTCATCTGATCCAAGCGAAAAGCCTCGCTTGTCCACCATTTTCTCATCGATGGCCCTGCATTTTAGCCGCCATCCTCCCTCTGCCACACAACATCTATCCATCTATACCAACTTGTCTCCCTTCATCTGCTACCCCCTCGTCCCACACGCGCTCTTTCTCTCCGCACTCGCGTTTGTTCTCCCGCCGCCTCCTCATCGTTTTGGCCTTCTACGAAACCCCAACCGCCCTTGTCAACCTGAAAGTCCCCACGCACTCCTTGTAAAACGCTTCTCGAGAATGAAACATGCCCGAAAATTTCCACACGAAAAACTCGTTTCGGGGAGTTTTTTGGGGTAATTCCGTGTCAAAACAGGAAGCAATGACACAGTTCTACCGAATTTACACAATAAGTCGGCCAACATTCCTACTTTTTGCAAGCCAAGTTCTAACTTTGAAGCCTATAATTGGACGCACACTTCAAAAAAATGTGAAGAAAAGTATGGTTATTTGTGATAAAAGCAGTAGCTTTGCCACAAGATGACTGGAACAACAGTCGTCGCAACGTCAACAATGTGCTGTCTGCGGTACGAAATCGGCAAAATAGACTATCACCGGACCACAAGCATGACGTTTACCCTGCTTGTCTATCAAACAAGTGTGGTTAAAGCATTGCGCAGCTACAAAACTGCGCAATGCCGACCGCATCGTTCGACGACTAAGGCGTGAACTGACTTTGCTTGTTCTTCCGTGATGAGGTGTTTGCCGATACCTGTACCGGGAAGAAGAGTAATTCGGTTCGCGCCTTTCCCTTTTTCCTTAAATCTCAGCCTTCGGCATCGCGTCGATTGTTTTATTCTTCTTATACTTACTATTATGCCACGATTCATTGTCACCACTAAAATGCGTAAAAACACCAACGGCGTATTCATCGAACCCGGTATGAGCGTCGAAGTGGTCACTCAATCTCCCGCTAACCCCGTCATCACCAATGGAGGTACGCTCGTACAAGAACGCTTCCTCGCGCTCTATGGTGTAGACCTCAAACGCGCCGGTGCACTGAATATGATGTGCCTCGACGTCAAGCAGGCATAATTCAGCACTGCTCACATCATGGTTCTACAATACAACGAATTGGGTTGATAGGCGCTTCGCTTTTCAGCTTATGCTGTTGTTTATTTCACTTTGCTACATAATTCTCCCTGCATTATGCCCAAAAATCACTACGAGCCTCCCCAAAACGACTCACTCATCGACATGCTCTTGAGTTTACCGCGTCGCCTCCGCACGCTCTTTGGCCGTCCTACGGAAGAGGACAAAGCAGAAAACCTCAAAGAACACATCAAAAGGGAATTGGACAAACACATATTCAAGTAAATAGAAGGAACAAGTAATAGAACGACTGATTTATAATCACTCTTTTATCGCAACAATCATGAAAAGAATTTGGTTAAACTCTGGAATTCTTATTTTAGCCACAGCTTTTCTTTTGTCCTGCGGCAGCAACGAGGCAGAAGAAGCAGAAAAACGCACAGAAATAACGCAAATCATAGATGGTATGAGTACAAAAGATGTACTTAACCAACTCTATATATTCAGTAAAGGCGACACAGAAGCCTTGGCTCGTATATTATTGTGTACTCCTTCTAGCATTGATCGAATTCGCAAAGGAGAAACAACAGCTACACCTGAATTTTCAAAGCGCATAAAGGAAATTCTCTCCTATACTTCTATCGAAGGTGGAGATTTTGAAGACTTACGCCAAGCATTAGACAGTGAATACAGTTGGTACTATTATCTATTCCCCGATGGTACATTCTCCGAAGACAAGATGGAAGACGAATATACAACAACTATCAATCCGAATATCGAAACTATTGGTACATATGAGGAATAAAACATTCTTATTCTTGCTTGTAACAATGGGATTTCTCTGTCTAATTTCTTGCAAAAGCGAAAAAGAAAAAAGATTGAGAGCACACATTCAACAAGAAATCACGACTTCACATCGTATTAAGGCTGGCTCTAATCCGCGCACATTGGTCCTGATGTATAAGCAACAGGAGCATGCGATGAACAAACTTTGTACACAAACTAGAACAATCTGCGAACAAAGCATTTAAGAGACAATTAGATCGATTCGAAGATGAAGAACTCGGGCTATTCAAAGACTATAAGAATATGTTTGTTTACCTATTTTCCTCATCAGCAACTCTGGAACGAGAATGGAAGTTGAAGTCGGGTCATTACTTTTCTCCTTTAGAAACAAGAGCAGAGTTTCAAAAAATCTCCAACAAGTACGTTCAGGATGTAAACACATTACGTCGACAGATGTGGACAAATCTATCTCGCTACAATGGTACTGACCTTAATAATCAAAGTATCCCCGATACCCACATCAACTTGAAATCCATGACAAGCCACGCACGCAATAATATTGCTATTGAAGTGACGGAAGAAATTTTAGAAGTAACATTGATTGCTTGGCTTGTTGCTTTGCTGGTTGGTACAGTTGCTCCTGGCGTAGGCAACGCTATAGGTTTTCTTATTGGTTTAATTTTTAGTGTTGTCGCTTCTATATGGAATGACAATCATGTCATATCTAAATTGGAAGAGCAATACCAAGAACAGAAAGTATCCTACGATAAACTCTTATTGCAACTAGATCAACAAACCGATCGTACGTACGCTCCATGGACAAAATAATACAAGCTCTACTTCTAACAATTGCGGCCTCATTTCTCTTCACCTTTTCTTCCTGTAAGAAAGTTGGACGCGAAGTTCTAGAAGAAACTACGGAAGAATTTGGAGAAGAAAGCGGAGAAAAACCTCTTAAAGTACTCCCCTAAAAAAAGCAATCAGGGAACTAAGCGAAGAAGCAATAGAAAAAAAGATGCAAAAGTTGCGGTAAAAAACCCTTTGCGAATCAAGCGAGCTTTTTCAATATTCTTTGGAAGAAACAATCCGGTCAAGTACAGGAGATGGTCACCGAAGCATTGGAAAAAGCAACCTCGAATCATTAATTCATTATACGAGGATCCGTCTTTAATTGATAAATATGTATCACGCTACTCAGACGATGCACTAAAAAAGCCCTCGCTCTTTAATTATTTCATCGAATGCATTCGCCAAGCAAAGAGTAAGTTTGGTTTCTCGCAATTAGATAAAAATCGATTTTATATCCGGTGAAGAGGTAGTAAAAAAATCGTACGCAAGAAAGATAGAAAAAAATTCTTGGTTATCTCGAAGACGGCATCATGCGAATACAATTACCTGATGCCGCTGAAGATATATTCCGTCACGAACTAATAAGCGAGGCTCTCATCCCGGGAATAACATATAAAGTTCTAGCCCTCGATGGTAAACTGAAGTATGTATTACGAACGGATCAATTGGGACGTATCATTGAGATCGAAGGTAAGAATATTGGAAGAACTCAACTTTTATCCAATGTTTTACATATCACCGGCAAGAACATCGACCTACCCATATATGTAAAAATCAGGAAAACCCAAAGGGTGGGATGCAAAAAGTCAAAAATATTCTATTCTGAAAAGAAGGAAATTCCTCAAACTGCCAAAATTGAGCTAAGAAATGAAGGGAGTTTAGAAGCCGCTGAACTGGTATCAAACTCAGTAAAGCATCTGCATAGAGGAGTTTCCGACATTGTAAAAATAGCAGAAGCAAAAGGACTATCTAAAGAACAAGTAGCAAAGCTTCTGAAAGAAGTAGAGAAGAAACCAGGCTTGGCCGAACTCATTCGAGAGAATCCCGACAACATTCAACGCTGGCTGAATACAAGAAACCATGTGAACAAATCACTCGTAGCAAAAACAGAAAAAGGGAGATATGTTCCAAATGGAAAGACCTATGCGGGGGAATACCTATTACTTGAATCCCAACTTAAATGATGAACTTGCAGCCCGACTCCGAGATCCAGCTAGAGGTGGGGAGGGTTTTGTTCAACTAAAGTCTGGTAAAAAGCTCTCATACGAAGATTTGGTCGAATTTGATCGTAAATACCCGAACGGAATTCCATTTAGCAAAGAAGGTTTTCCCTGACTTTAGCAAGGTTGCCTACAAAAAAAACAGCCAACCTGTAGAGCTAGACCTGACTCATTTTGACCCCAATCTCGGAAGACAAGCAGATATCAACAAGGCAAATAAAATATTCAGAGCAAAGTATGGTCATGAGGTTCCCAAAGGATATACCTGGCATCATATCGAGAACTCCAGAAAACTTGTTCTTGTTCCCACAGATTTTTCATCAATTGGTCGATCACGCTGGAGGTATTGCTGCCAAAAAAAGAATAAGGTAGCATCATCCCAACTAAAGGAAATAGAGAAAAATGGAGGCTATAAATCTTACAAAAACCACGGATAAAATACTCAACCTCCTATTGATACCATTGGAAGTTTTATCAATTATCGAATGAGTTCCTCCCTTTTTGTAGATCACGCTCGAGCTATTGTTCTCCAGATTGTATCGCAAGACTATTCACACGTATAATACATCAAGTAGTGCATAACAAAAATCTCCCGCCACTCCAATGAGTAGCGGGAGATTTTATGCGGTGCGTACGGGACTCGAACCCGTGACCCCATGCGTGACAGGCATGTATTCTAACCAACTGAACTAACGCACCGTGTTCTTTGGCGGGATTGCGTGTGCAAAAGTACGCGTTTTTCTCAGCATTGCAAAAAAATCAAGCAAGTTTTTTTTGAAAGAAATGCGCATCTCGATACACTCCTCCAAAGAAAAACCAATCGCTCAGCAAGCCGACTTCGTCATAGGCAACCTTTCGAAACAAACGCCGTGAGGCAATGTTGTCTGCAGGCACGAAAGCATATAAGTTTTGCAATGAAAGGATTTCCCGCGCGTAGGTTTCGAGTAATTGCAAGGCCTTTTTACCATAATCCTGCCCACGATAAGCCGGTAACAACAGGATGCCGACTTCAGCCCGATGATGCTCGGGCGAAAAATCTGTCAAATCGACAAAACCGATTGCCGTCTCTTTTCCTTCATCCCTCAATTCGATGACAAAGCGCTGTTGACGCAGGGCAAAAATATCATATTGAGCCGAACGCACGATGAACTGTTTGAGCGCAGCACGCGAGAACGGCGCACGGGTGTTGGAAGTGATCCATTGTTGTGGGTCGTTTTCCAACGCAAAGAGTAAATCGAGATCCGAATATTCAGGTGCACGAAGAATCATAAGGCAGAAGTATAGACATCTCCGGAGAGAATGAGCCAATTACGGTGCGGATGAAAAATGCCCAACTGGTAACGATGCGAAGAACGCTCTACGGCTTGCAACATTTCGCTAAAACGACAAGACGCGGTGGAGAGAATGAGCGCTTCGGCGGGCGGTATCACCGAAAGATCGGAAGCGATGGTGAGTTGCAAGCCCCATGTTTCGGCCAAGGCGGAGAGTTTTGCCGCATCGGTCTCTTCTCCCACAAACACTGCCGAGAGTTCCCGGGCACGACGTCGAGGGTAGAGGAAACGCCCCAAGGATTTTGCTTGTTGACGCAGCAAGGTCATGGCCGCATGTCCGTAGATCGCGGCATAAACCGGCAGCGTGATCAGGAGGGAAGTGGCCGGAAAATGTTTTCGGAAGAAGATGAGCATGGCTTGATAGAAAACATTCACATAGCGAAAGCTGTTTTTCTGCGTGCTCTCGCCCTTATAATGAAGAATAGGCGTGGGCACATAACGATTTTGAAAGCCGGCTTTCAAAAAAACGGTAGGAGAGATCGATGTCTTCTCCGTACATAAAAATGATTCGTCGAACCCGCCGCAATGCTCAAGGGCGGTTCGACTGCAAAACATGAAAGCCCCACTGACAATATCAATCGAAGCAGATTCCTCCTCAGGTAAAAAACGCAGATAATAGCGTCCGAACAGACGGCTGTGAGGGAAAAGAGTGTTGAGGCCACTCATTTTGCAGAAAGCGACCCAAAGAGTGGGTAAACCGCGGCGACTTTCGAATGCAAAGCGCCCATCGGGATACATCATTTTGACACCGATGGCTCCATGCTGGGGACACGACTTAGCCTCGGCCAAGCAATCAACCAACGAATGCTCGCCGATTACGGTATCGGGGTTGAGAAACAGGATGTAATCTCCCGTGCACTGTCGCAAGGCTTGGTTGTTTGCGCGCCCAAATCCCGCATTGTGATGATTGGCAATGAGATGAAGACGGCAATGCCCCTCACCTTCAGCGGTGAGATAAGAAGCATATTCACGAGAGAGTAGGGCAACGCTGCCGTCCGTCGAGTGGTTGTCCACCACAAACACCTCCGTTTCGACATTGGCCACCTGCGCTGCACGCCAAACCGCGTCTAGACACTGACAAAGGTAGTGGCAAACGTTATAAGAGACAATGATGACGGAGAGTTTCATGTGCATGAAGATATGGTTGTTCGTGCAAAAATACTCAATCGAGGGCGATTTACCAAGTCCCCGGGCTTTAGATATAGGGAAGCTTTGAAAGAAATGCCCCGACAATCCGCAAGCGGTCATTCGATCTGCACCCTCTGGCTATCCTGCTTCACTGTCCGCCCCGACCCATCGTGCGAAAAGTGAAAACCACCCGCAAGAGAGATTTGCAAGGTGCGATTTTGTAGGTTGATAAATTGTGCGTATTTTTGTAGCGTGTGTGCACCGGTGACAGTCGGTGCGCCGATACGAAACAGCACCTGTCTTTGAGGTGCCTCAAAACTCCCTCATGTTGCAATCTTTCTGCCACTTTCTTTTAACTCGCGTCCTGGGTTGGACAGCAGAAGTCACCGTTCCGGCGCGCGACAAGTGCTTGATTTGCGTTGCTCCCCACACGAGTAACAAAGATTTCCTACTCGGCGAACTCTATATCCGCTCCATCGGACAGAAAGCCGGTTTCTTAATGAAAAAAGAGTGGTTCTTTTGGCCGCTCGGTTCTTTTTTTCGGAGCATCGGTGGCATCCCTGTAGAACGCTCGCGCCATACTTCGCTCACGGATCAACTCGGTGAGCTGGCTCAATCCGCAGATTATTTCAATCTTGCGGTCACACCGGAAGGAACACGCCAACGTGTGGAAACATGGAAGCGCGGTTTCTACTACATCGCGCTGAAAGCCGGAATTCCCATTCAACTTTTTGCCATCGATGCCAAACATAAACGCATCGTCTGCACCAAAGAGTTGTGGCCGTCGGGCGATGTGGAAGCCGACATGAAGATCATCATGGAATACTATCGTCCTTTTGAAGGATGCGCCTTCTATCCTGAAAAATTCGCCATCGAGAATAGCCTGTAACTCCACTCCCTTATGTTGAGCCCCCTCCCTCGTCTTTTTGGTTCGCTCGCCCTTTGCTTGGCACTCTCCACCACTGCGCGTGCGCAAGACAGCCCCGACCTTTACACCATGGGCAGTTCCACAAGCGCTCCCACCACTTGGGACGGTTTGGACTACAGCGGTATGCCGTGGGTGCGCAACGTATCGAGCCCCTATCACTTAAAATCAGGGTTGGCCGGCCGACATCTCTTCGTTTGGCCGAGCCACGGACGATATTTCGACGGCGAACGCTGGAAATGGCAGCGACCGATTCTATTTTGTACCACCGAAGATCTACTCTCTCAGAGTTTTGTGTTCCCCTACCTCATTCCGATGTTGGAAAATGCCGGAGCAGTGGTTTATACTCCACGCGAACGCGATGCACAAACAGAAGAAGCCGTCGTGGACAACGATCATCCCACCTTGGAAGGGCAATATGTGGAACGCGACGCTACAGGCAAAGCATGGCGCACGGCAGATATTCCGGGGTTCGGTTTGCCTCATCGGCATTTGACGGACAATGATCAACCATTTCGCAACGGAACCTCTCGTTGTATCGCCACTTCACGCCGAAACGAACCTCGCGCCGAAGCTTCGTGGACACCCAAATTGGCACGTCGCGGACGTTATGCCGTGTATGTGAGTTATACCACTTTACCCGATGCGATAGATGACGCCCATTACACCGTTTATCATTCGGGAGGTAAGACAGAATTTCGCGTCAACCAACGTATGGGCGGCGGAACTTGGCTCTATTTGGGAACTTTCCTCTTCGAAGCCGGCGAAAACGAACAAGCACGCGTTGTCTTAGACAATGCCAGCACGCACAAAGGGCACGTTTCTGCCGACGCCGTACGATTTGGCGGCGGAATGGGGATCGCTTCGCGCTCCATGCCCCAAATCACGATCAGCCCGGACAGCATTTTTACCTACAACTACCCGCGTACCGGACAAACCAGCGGTTTGTCGCGCCGATTAGAAGGTGCGCGCTACTACGCACAATGGGCAGGTCTGCCCGATACGCTCTACCGTCACCGAGACGAAACGAGCGACTACAACGGAGATCTGCGTGCCCGAGCACATCTGCTCAACTATTTGGGAGGGGGTAGTCCCTTTATGCCGGATACCCTTGGAGCACGTGTTCCTTTCGAACTGTCTTTCGCACTGCATACCGACGCCGGTTTCAATCGCAACGGAAGTATTTACGGCACATTGGGACTATTCACCGGAGTCAACGAACAAGGCGACAGTCTTTACCGCACCGGCACCGCAAGACGCACCTCTCTCGACTATGCACGTCGCGTAATGACGAATCTCCACAACGACGTCACACGAACTTATGGTACGGATTGGCATTTACGCGAACTTTTCGATAAGAACTATGCAGAAACGCGCATGCCGGAGGTTCCTTCGATGATTTTGGAGTTGTTGGCGCACCAAAATTTCGCAGATATGAAATTTGCGCACGACCCGAATTTCAAATTCACCGCGTCACGCGCTATCTATAAGGCCATGCTGCAATACGTTTCGGCCATGCACGGCGAACCACAACCCGCCATTCAGCCTCTGCCGGTCAACACTTTCTCGGCACGCTTGGTCAAAGGGCAAGATGCCGTACAACTTTCATGGCATTCCACCGAAGATTCGCTAGAAACCTCCGCAACCCCCACCGACTACATCGTATATACGCGCACGCCCAACACCGATTTCGACAACGGACGGCTCACCGGCGGCCGCACAGCTGTGACCCTCCCCATAGTTCCGGGTATACATTATATATTTAAGGTGGCAGCTTTGAACGCCGGCGGCAGGAGTTTCGACTCCCCGGAACTGAGCGTCTACTGCGCACGCGGCCACCGAAATTCGACAGCTCCGGAAGTATTGGTCGTAGACGCCTTCAATCGTCTCAGCGGTCCGGCAAGAATCGAGACAGCAGACAGTTTAGGCTTCGATCTCTCCGCCGATTTTGGAGTTCCCCGCGGGTATACGCTCGCACTCATCGGCAAACAGACCAATTTGACCGCCAATCGATGGGAGGAGAAGGCCTCGCAGTTAGGACACGGCGGCAGTGAATGGTTAGGACGGCGCATTGCCGGCAATAACTTTGACGGTAGCGAGACCCACACGGCAGCGATTATAGAAGCGGCTCCACAGGTGTCGGTATCTTCCACTTGTGTCGATGCATTCAATGGGTTGAGTGAGAAACAACTCTCCGCCTATCGCCTCATCGACTACGCTGCCGGTCTCGAACGCGACGCGCCCCACAATCTCCGCCTCTACAAAGCCATTCCGGTTGCCGCGCGCCGTCAACTTCAACACTTCCAATCTAACGGCGGCCACCTGCTGGTCAGTGGAAGTTTCATCGGTTCAGATCTTCGCAGCGAAGAAGAGCAGCGTTTCTTGGCACAAACCCTTCATCTCAGCTGCCCCGGCAACGTACGCAACGACAGTTTATCCGTTTTCACGGGACTCAATCTCCAACTTCCGGTATATAATACCCCGAACGCAGACCATTTTGCATGCAACATCTCGGATGTATTGGAACCCACGGAAGGTGCCTTCTCTGCTTTCGCCTATGGCAACGGCGGCTATAGTGCCGGTGTTGCACACGATGGACAGAACGGGCGCACCCTCACCCTCGGTTTCCCTTTCGAATGCATCAGCGATGCGCAAATTCGTGCACAAGCCATGAGCGCCATGCTCCAATTCCTGCTTCGTTTTCCTCCTCAATCAGCAAAATAATCACCTATGGCAACAGTAGACGATAAGAAAATTATTTTCTCCATGGTTGGTTTGACTAAATCCATTCGCCAAACCAACAAGACCATTCTCAAGAACATTTATCTCAGCTTCTTCTACGGAGCAAAAATCGGTATCATCGGTCTCAACGGTGCCGGTAAATCGACCCTCCTCAAGATCATTGCCGGTCTCGACAACGACTATCAAGGTGAAGTGGTCTTCTCTCCGGGCTATTCTGTGGGCTATCTTCCCCAAGAACCGCAACTCGATCCGGCAAAGACCGTGCGCGAAGTCGTACAAGAAGGCGTGCAGCATGTCGTAGAAGCCTTGGCCGAGTACGAAGATATCAATCAAAAGTTCGCCCTTCCCGAATATTACGAAGATGCCGACAAGATGAACGAGCTTTTCGCCCGCCAAGGTGAACTGCAAGACATCATCGACGCCACCGATGCCTGGAATCTCGACAGCCGTCTCGACCGCGCCATGGCCGCTCTCCATTGCCCGCCCGCAGATCAAACCTGTGAGTTCCTTTCCGGCGGTGAACGTCGCCGCGTCGCCTTGTGCCGTTTGCTTATTCAGAAGCCCGACGTGTTGCTCCTCGACGAGCCCACCAACCACCTCGACGCCGAATCAATCGACTGGCTCGAACAGCACTTGAAATCAATACGAAGGAACGGTTATCGCCGTGACGCACGACCGCTACTTCCTCGATGACGTAGCCGGTTGGATTCTCGAACTCGATCGCGGTGAAGGTATTCCTTGGAAGGGCAACTATTCTTCATGGCTTGAGCAAAAGACGCAGCGCATGGAGCAAGAAGAAAAAAAGTGGCTTCCAAGCGTCGCAAGACTTTACAGCGAGAACTCGAGTGGGTGCGCATGGCACCGAAGGCACGTCAGGCCAAGGGTAAAGCACGTCTAAACTCTTACGACAAACTCCTCAACGAAGACCAAAAGGAGAAGGAACAGCACCTCGAAATCTACATTCCCAACGGTCCGCGTCTCGGCAACAAGGTGATCGAAGCCCAACATGTGCAGAAAGCCTTCGGCGAAAAGGTGCTGTTCTCCGACCTCAACTTCATGCTGCCCCCGAACGGCATCATCGGTGTAATCGGTCCCCAACGGTGCCGGTAAGACCACGCTGTTCCGCCTCATTATGGGGCTCGACACACCCGACAACGGAACGTTTGAACTCGGCGAAACCGTCAAACTCAGCTACGTCGACCAGCAACACAAGGACATCGATCCCGACAAGAGCGTCTACGAAGTCGTGTCGCAAGGCAATGAACTCATGCGCATGGGCGGTCGCGACATCAATGCCCGCGCCTACCTCTCACGCTTCAACTTCTCGGGCGCAGACCAAGAAAAGAAATGCGGCGTCCTCTCCGGTGGTGAGCGCAACCGCCTGCACTTGGCCATTGCACTGAAACAAGAGGGCAACGTCCTCCTCCTCGACGAGCCGACCAACGACATCGACGTCAACACGCTCCGTGCCTTGGAAGAAGGCCTCGAAGGCTTCGCCGGTTGCGCCGTAGTGATCAGCCACGACCGCTGGTTCCTCGATCGCATCTGCACGCACATTCTGGCCTTCGAAGGCGACGGCAATGTGTTCTTCTTTGAAGGCAGCTATTCCGACTACGAAGTGCACAAAGCCAAGCGACTGGGCATTGAAGAGCCCAAGCGCATTCGCTATCGCAAGTTCGACGAATAAATTCATTTCGTCACAGATCTCTCCGGGCGCGAACGTTCGACGGCCATCCGCCCTCGTACGTTCGCGCCCTTTTCTTATACACATTCCGCAGCAACTTGAGCATTTCGATTTCAAAATGCCCAATTCCGACTCAACTTATAGATTCTATCCATGTTCCAGATCCTTGCCGACAGCGGTTCGACCAAAACCGATTGGATCCTCTTGCGCCCTCGTGCCGTCCCTCGTCGCTTCAAGAGTCGCGGACTCAACCCCAGTTTGATGAGCGGTGCGCAGATTCGTGAAGTTTTGCAAGCCGAAGTGCTTCCACAACTGCACGAATTCGCCCGCCTCTTCGACACCGGCTTCATACCCAACACCGATGAGAACGCAAGCACCGTGCTTCCGGCCTCGACCCTCCAATTCTACGGTGCCGGCTGCCGTCCTGAACAAATCGACCGCATGAGTCGTACCCTTCGTGACGTGCTTGGAGTAGAACGCGCCAACGTCGCCTCCGATCTGCTCGGTGCTGCACGCGCACTCTGCGACCGCTCCGAAGGGATAGTCTGCATTCTCGGCACAGGTTCGGGCAGTGCCCTCTACGACGGAAGCCCGCTTTGTACAATCCACCCCCAGTCTGGGGTACATCCTCGGCGACGAGGGAAGTGGTGGCTCACTCGGCAAACATCTTTTGGCCGACATGCTCAAAGGGCTCTTCCCCCTCGAACTGCGTCAACTATTTGAATCACAATATGAAGTGGACCTTCCCGAAGTGATTCAACGTGTCTATCGCGAACCCTCTCCCAATCGCTATTTGGCACAGTTCACTCACTTTTTATCATCCCACCGCGACGAACCTTCCGTGCAAGAATTGCTCGCTACTGAGTTCCGCTCCTTTTTCGCTCGCAACATCCGCGCCTACGATCGCCGCGAATTAGACATCCACTTCGTGGGGAGCATCGCTTCCGTCTTCGAAACAGAACTTCGTGCCGCCGCTGCGGCCGAAAACTTCCAAGTGGGACGCATCCTCAAGGCACCGCTCGACATGGTTACCGCCGCAGAAAGTTCGTGGGCTCGCTTCTTTGACTAAGTCCCTCGTGTTTTCGTCATTTCTCCTCTTCTATCTTTTCAAAACTCCTCTGCAATTTCCATGGAAAAGTTCGACGTACACATCCTCGGTTGCGGTAGTGCAATCCCCACCGCCAAACACTTGCCGACCTCGCAAGTCGTAGATTTGCGCGACAAGCTATTCATGATCGATTGCGCCGAAGGAGCACAGCTTCAACTGCGCCGTCAGAAGCTGAAATTCTCCCGGCTCAACCACATATTTCTCTCTCATCTTCACGGAGATCACTGCTTTGGGATTGATTGGTTTGTTCAGCACTTTCGATTTACTCGGACGCACTTCAAAACTACATGTCTACAGTCCCGGTGACGACCTCGAACGACTCATGCGCCCGTGGCTCGACTATTTTTGTCGCGGCATGAGCTACGAAGTCATCTTCCATGCCGTGAAATGGAAAGAACACCAAGTGGTTTATGAGGACCGAACTCTCACCGTCGAAACCTTGCCGCTCAAACACCGCGTTCCTTGCTGCGGCTATCTCTTTCGCGAGAAAGCCCCGCTCCCGCACATCCGGCGCGATATGATCGATTTTCTCAAAATTCCATTTCACGCCGTGCCCAACATCAAGGCCGGCGCAGATTGGACGGACGAAAACGGCAAAGTGTGGTCGAACGCTCGCCTCGTTCTCCCCGCCGAACCGGCACGTGCCTATGCCTACTGTTCAGACACCATCTATCTCCCGGAATTAGCCGAGCACTTGCGCGGAGTCGACCTCCTTTTTCACGAAGCCACCTTTGCCGACGACGCAGAAAAGCGCGCCCGCGAAACCTTTCACACCACAGCCCGTCAAGCCGCTACTTTGGCGCACGACGCAGCGGTCAAGCGGCTTGTCATCGGCCACTTCTCCGCGCGCTACGACGATGAGAATATCCTGCTCCACGAAGCACAAAGCGTATTTCCTCACACCACTTTAGCCAGAGAAGGCTTGAAATTATCACTTTGAGCCACTTTTATCCCAAGAAATTAGAAAAGCCCGGTTACAAAAATCGGGCTTTAATTATTATCTTTGCAACAAGCTTAGCGACCTCAGGCAGCAAACACAGCGCCGATGTCCGCTCTGCTTTTGCACACGTGCATTGCGCGTGCACCTTTCATTCAAGTCAATCATCAACTACGAATAGCATGAAAGATATCGACTGGGCCAATTTGCCCTTCGGCTACATGCCCACCGACTACAACGTGCGTTGCTACTATCGCAACGGCGAATGGGGCGAAATTGAAGTGTCGTCGTCCGAAACCATCAACCTGCACATGGCCGCCACCTGTTTGCACTACGGACAAGAGGCTTTTGAAGGACAAAAAGCCTTCCGTTGCCCCGATGGTAAAAATCCGCGCATTCCGACTCACCGACAATGCCGAACGCATGCAGAGCACTTGCCGCGGCATTCTGATGCCCGAACTCCCGACCGAGAAGTTTGTGGAAATGGTGCGTCACGTGGTGAAACTCAATGAGCGTTTCATCCCGCCCTACGAGAGTGGTGCAGCACTTTACATCCGTCCGCTGCTCATCGGCACCGGCGCACAAGTGGGCGTTCGCCCCGCCGACGAATATCTGTTCATCATCTTCGTCACCCCCGTAGGTCCTTACTTCAAGGGTGGATTTGCCGCAACAAACTATGTGATCACCCGCGAGTTCGACCGCGCAGCTCCTCACGGCACCGGCCGTTTCAAGGTGGGAGGCAACTATGCCGCCAGCCTGCGCGCCAACAAATGGGCACACGACAACGGCTATTCCTGCGAATTCTATCTGGACGCCAAAGAAAAGAAATACATCGACGAATGCGGTGCCGCTAATTTCTTTGGTATCAAAGACAACACCTATATCACCCCCGCGTCTTCTTCGATTCTGCCTTCGATCACCAACAAAAGTTTGCAGCAAATCGCCAAAGACTTGGGACTCAAAGTCGAAGTGCGCCCCATCCTCGAGGAGGAGCTTTCCACCTTCGAAGAAGCCGGCGCCTGCGGCACAGCAGCTGTCATCAGTCCCAATCGGCCGCATCGACGACCCCGACAACGGCACCAGCTATCAATTCTCGCAAGACGGACAGCCCGGCCCCGTATCTAAGCAACTCTACACCCGTCTGCGCAACATTCAATACGGCATCGAGCCCGATCCCCATGGTTGGGTAACGATCATCGACTGAACCGTCATACCCCGATCGTCATGAGAAAACTCTTTTTCTGTTTCTTGGCCACCGGTGCACTAAGTCTTGCCTTCTCGGCCTGCAATGGTCGCAAAGACAAAGAAGACGACAAGGACAAAGAGCTCAAAGAACTGCGACAACTGGCCGACATGGATCGTCGCGAAATGGAGAACCAGTACGAACAGTTCGCACAGCAGTACGACGAACTGAAAAAAGGGATCAAAAATGATTCTTTGCTTCGTCAACTCGGTGAAGCACAGGCACGTGCCCAATCGCTCTTGGCCGAATTGCGTCGCACCAAAGCCACCGATGCGGCAGAAATCCGCCGTTTGAAACAAGAGTTGGAAACCGTGCGCACCGTACTGCGCTCCTACATCATTCAAGTCGACTCCCTCACCCGCGAAAACGGCCGTTTGGCCAGTGAACGCGACGTGGCGCGCAGTCAACTTAGCGATGCGAATGTGCGCATCAACTCCTTAGACCAAGAACGCGCCAAACTTTCCGATAAAGTGGCCATCGCCGCTCAACTCAATGCCTCGGGCATCGTTCTTTCCGCTCAAAAAAAGAACGGTAAAGGAGCCAAGAAGAGTAAGGACATCGCTCGTTTTGTGGTCAGCTTCACCATCAACCGCAACGTAACGGCCGGCACCGGCGAACGTCGCATCTATGTTCGCCTCATGAGCCCCTCCGGCGCCGTGATTGGGGCAAGCGGCAACTTCACCTACGAGCAGAAATCACTCGAGAGTTCCGCCTCGAAAACGATAGAGTACACCGGCGAAGAACAACATGTGAGCGTGGTCGTCGCAGCCGGCAACGATTTCCTCGCGCCCGGCCGCTACAGCGTGCATCTCTTCTGCGACGGTCAAATGATCGGCTCTTCCGCTCTCAACATTGAACAATAAATTCAAATATAAACCCGTTTCCCTATGAAATTCAAGAGTCTATTGACAGCTACGTTTGCAGCTTTACTCTTTGCAAACGCATCCGCTCAATCTCTTTCCAAGTATTCTGAGCCCGGCAACTGGCATTGGAAGGAAGGAACCATCGTAACGAAAACTCCGGAGCGCGCTCCCGGTCAGCAAAACGATGCTCGGTCTCACCGTTCCCAAAATGAAAAACCGTGCGCGTGGCCTTCGTGGGTCTCGGTATGCGCGGCCCTTGGGCAGTCAACCGCTTCACACACATTCCCGGCGTACAAATCGTGGCACTCTGCGACTATGAACGCGATAGAGCCGAAGAGTGCCAGAAATATCTTCGCGAAAAGGGACTCGCACCTGCCGACATTTACGACGGCGCAGAGGGCTACAAAGCCATTTGCGCGCGTCCCGACGTAGACCTCGTCTATATTGCCACGGATTGGGACCACCATTTCCCCGTAGCCAAGTGCGCACTCGAAAACGGCAAGAACACGGCCATCGAAGTGCCCTCGGCCATGAACCTCGACCAATGCTGGCAGCTGATCGACCTCTCTGAGAAATCGCGCAAGCACTGCATGATCCTCGAAAACTGCTGCTACGACTACTACGAACTCAATGCACTGAATATGGCACAAAACGGAGTTTTTGGTGAGATTCTGCGTGCCGAAGGGGCCTACATCCACGACCTCGACAAATACTGGGGCGCATATTGGCACAATCCCAACGATCCCGACTCGAAAAAACTGGGTTGGCGCATGGCTTACAACATGAAAAATCGCGGCGACCTCTACGCTACGCACGGACTCGGCCCGGTTGCACAATGCCTGGACATTCACCGCGGCGATCGCTTCACGACTCTCACCGCAATGGACACAAAGTCTGTTCACGGTAAGGAATATGTGGAACGCGTAACGGGACAACCCTGCAAAGAATTCCGCAGCGGTGACCAAACCACCACACTGATGCGTACCTCGGAAGGCAAGGTCGTGGAAATTCAGCACAACGTGATGAATCCGCAACCCTACAACCGTCTGTTCAAACTCTCCGGCACGAAGGGATACGCCACCAAATATCCCGAAGAGCGCTTTGCCCTCAATTCTGCGCAGCTCAAAGAAAACGGAGTGGCTCCCCAAATGGACAATCTCAGCGCACACGACTTCCTTCCCGCCGCTGAAGCTAAGGCCTTGACGGAGAAATATAAAAGCCCCATCATCAAGAAGTATGGTGAACTTGGCCGCAAACTCGGTCATGGCGGTATGGACTACATGATGGATGCCCGCATGGTCTACTGCCTCCAAAATGGTCTGCCCCTCGACATGGACGTTTACGACTTGGCAGAGTGGTGTGCCCTCGCTGAGCTCAGCGCGCTCTCGCTCGACCACAACAGCGCAGCGGTGGAATTCCCCGATTTCACGCGTGGTCACTGGAACGAAGTGAAAGGCTACAAGCACGCCTACAACACCACCAACGAAAGTGCAGTAGAAGCCGCTGCCAAGGCTTCGACCGAAGCTCAAGTCGCTGCCGCCAAGAAGTTCAAGCTTTGGGATCTCTATGATGCCATTGCCAAGGCGACCGATGACGCCGCAAAAGCGAAGGCTACCAAGGCCTTCCAGGCAGCGCAAGCCAAATATCTCAAAGCCATTGCTCGCGCCATCTGATCTACAGCGCAAAAGCAGTCTGACGTTTTCGATAAGCCGAAAAGCGGGCATGTTCAAGACGCAACGCGAAATTGGACAGCTCAAGGCGAGAAAAACGCTTGATAATCCAATGATAAGCAGCCCCGAATGCATTTTCTTGATGCATTCGGGGAACTTTTTGTTGCAAACACCCACAGTTCATAAACGCAGAGAAGTTGCTTCAAAGAAAGCACACGCAGCAAGAAAATCGAAACTTCATATCAGTTTTTTTGAGAAGGGAATTACCACTTTGGCAAATCCTACCGTATCTCCCTCACCCGAAGGCACACAACGATAGGAAATTGTTCATCTCACAGTAAGTCAAAGATCATTTGCGCTGATTCACAAGGCATAAGCCCTTCGAAATGCACTATATAGACACCGCAATGCGGCTGAAGGAAAAGGAAAGTTGTGTTTTATCAAACGCAAAGGTAAATCATTCATCTCAAAAAACAGAGGTTTTCGCGAAGAAAAAGTTGCGTTTTTTCATCATCTCGAGATCTTCAGCGAAAACAAGTGGACTTTTTCACGATACTTCCCGTATTTTCTACGTTTTCTCTCTCCTTTTGAAGAGAAGGTGCCTTCTTTCTCCGCTCCCCTTAGTCAACAGTTTCTCATGCGCGCAGACAGGTGCGCCTAAACGGACACACGCCTGCGCATCGCGCACTCAACGAGTTTGTAATTCCTGCCTTCACCCTTCACCTTCACCCCTAACTGACTGATTGTTTGCATCTTTCGGGTGAACACATTCGCTGTTTTAACACTTCACGGGTGAAGGAAAAATCCGCTCAGCCTTCACCCTTAACGCATTATTCGTCAATGAATTACCTCCTTATGGTGAAGCGGTGAAGGCAAAAAACGAAAAACAGCGGACGCGCGCATACGCGCGCGCGTTGGCCCCCCATTTCAGAAGAAACAGGCAAACAAATGGGCGCCTTGTATGCTTTTCGAAAAAGAAATCCGCAATGCCTACAGATGGGCATTGCGGATCTCATAAAGAAGCGGTAGGGTGGTGGCGACTTCAAGCCTCAACAAACATTTTGCGCGACGGACAAACTTCCGCCAAACCGCAGGCATTGCATTTCGGCTTGCGTGCCAAACAGGTGTAACGCCCGTGCAACAACAACCAGTAGTGGGCGGAAGCCAACAAATCGGCGGGAATGTGGCGCGTGAGCTCCATCTCCACGCTGTAAGGTGTGGTACAGCTTTTGGGCACTAAGGCCAAACGATGAGCCACACGGAAGACGTGCGTGTCGACCGCCATGGCCGCTTTGCGAAAAGCCACCGCTTGAATGACATTGGCAGTTTTTCGACCGACTCCCGGCAAGGAAGTCAACTCTTCGAGCGTAGACGGCACCTCACCTCCGAACCTTTCGACCAACCCTTGCGCCAATCCCTGCAAATGCTTCGCCTTGTTGTTGGGATAGCTCACCGTTTTGATGTAATCGAACAAAACTTCAGGGCGAAGCCAATGCCATGGCTTCAGGAGTGGGGTAGTCGGCAAACAGGCGGGGGGTAATTTGATTGATCCGCTTGTCTGTGCATTGTGCCGAAAGCACCACAGCCACCAACAATTCGAAGTTGTTGCTGTAGTCGAGTTCCGTTTCGGTATCGCTCAACGTGCGCGATAAGTAATCGAGCACATAGTTATATCGATCTTGTTTGCGCATAGCCTACAGAAAACGCCGATCAGGCAAAATGCTGCAAGCGAGCAATGTACTTACCGATGATGTCGAAACTCGAGATTCACGCGGGTTCCAACCTCGATGTTGTGGAAATTCGTGTGCTCGTAAGTGTAAGGGATGATGCAGACCTCGAACGTGTCATCGCCGGGGTTGCAAACCGTCAGGCTTACGCCGTTGACGGTGACACTGCCCTTGTCGACGCAAAAATAGCCGCGCTGTGCCATTTCTCGATTGGCAGCATATTTGAAGGTGAAGCGGTAGCTACCGTCTTCGCTCACTTTGTTGACACAAACGGCGGTGTCATCTACGTGGCCTTGGACGATGTGCCCATCCAAACGTCCGTTCATCATCATCGATCGCTCGACGTTGACTTCGGTGCCTACGCTCCATTCTCCGAGGTTACTGCGCTCGAGCGTTTCGTTCATGGCCGTTACGACATACTCGTTGCCCGTTTGACTGACGACGGTCAGGCAAACTCCATTGTGTGCCACGCTCTGATCGATGCTCAATTCGGGTGCAAAGTCACATTCGAGTGTGAAATGCATATTTTCTTGTTCTTTTTCGATGCGCACTACGCGTGCCGTCGATTCTACAATTCCTGAAAACATAAGATAGGCTGTTGATATGTAACTACAAAGATACGAAATCTCAGCAGAACTCGGGCTCCTTCGGCGAATTAGGGGGAAGAATGCGCAGAAAAGCTGTTAATCTCGCGTCAAAAACGAGAAAAACTACTACCTTTGTTATTCCAATAGAGATGAATTCAAAGTCTTTTGCTCGCCTATCTCAGAGATTGGACTTCCTTCTCCTGCACATGAACTGTGCAAGATGGGCGACCTATCCCCAACGCTCGCCGTTATGAAACCTCGCTCCAATGCTTTGCTGTGGATGATCCACATTTTATCGTGGACCTACATCTTTCTCTCTCCTTTACTCTTCACTCCACAGAATATTCCCATCGATTGGCGCCACATTCTGTCGCGCGAATTCTTCTCCTTGGCCCTTTTATTGACCTTCTACCTCAACTATTTTCTCCTCATTCCCAAGTTTTTTCTGACCGACCACCACCGCACGTTCTACGGTTGCAACCTGCTGCTCATCATCACGCTCTCGGGGCTCTATGAATTGATGCACGAGTTCATGGTTTTCAAATTGGCAGCCCAGTCATTGGGACTTCCGCACGACACACACGATTTTCCGCCCGGTCACAAGCACTTTATCACTCGCGACTTCAAAGTCTTCTTTTTTTTCCGCAATGTCATCAACCTCACTTTCGCCCTCGGCTGTGCGCTTGCCGCACGATTGAGCGGAAGATGGTATGCTGCAGAAATGGCGCGCAGCAAAGCAGAACTCGAACGCGCGGAGGCCGAACTGCAAAGTCTCAAAAGTCAGATCAGTCCGCACTTTCTACTCAACACGCTCAACAACATCTACGCCCTGACTTCGATCGACACGGAAAAAGCCCAATCCGCCATTCTCGAACTCTCAAAAATGCTCCGCTATCAACTCTACGAAGAATTGGGATCGTGTGTGAGTGTGGAACGCGAAGTGGAGTTTCTGCAAAACTATGTTGCGCTGATGCGCCTTCGTCTGAACAAGAATGTTGAAGTGACGACAGACTTCCGCTTAACACCCCACAAGGAGATGCAGGTCGCTCCTCACATCTTCATTTCCATCGTAGAAAATGCCTTCAAGCACGGGGTGAGTATCACAGCTCCCAGCCATGTGCACCTTCGCCTCGACTGTGACGGCAAACGACTCAACTTCGACTGCCGAAACAGTTATTTCCCGCAGCGAATACACGAAAACCCGGATGGGGGCATCGGTCTTCGCCTCGTCAAAAGCCGGTTGGAACTCAGTTACCCGGGCACGCACACTTGGGAACACGGCATTGATAGCTCGCGTAAAGAGTATTACTCGCGCATCACACTGGACTTATAACAAAGTATCGGAGCGTGTCTCCGAAATCACCAACACAATAACCTATGAACTTAACTTGTGCCATCATTGACGACGAACCGCTTGCGGTGAAGTTGTTAGAAAACTACGTGCAACGCACTCCTCAAACCGAATTGGTGGCCACCTATTCCGGCGCCGTTCAAGCCGTGCCGGGATTGGAGGAGCATCCTGTCGATTTGATCTTCTGCGACATCGAAATGCCAGAGCTCAACGGCCTGCAATTCGCTAAAATGATAGCCGACACTCGCTCTCGCATCGTCTTTACCACCGCCTATGCCAACTATGCGCTCCAAGGGTGGAAGGCCGATGCACTGGACTATCTGCTCAAACCTGTCGACTACCAAGATTTTCTTGCCGCGGTGCAAAGCGCGCAAATGGTTCGCCCGCGAATTACCCCGACTGCCCGATGCTGCCGATGGCTTCTTCGTGAAGAGCGACTACAAATTGGTGCGCGTGCGCTTCTCCGACATTCTTTACGTCGAGGGGATGAAAGACTATGTAAAGATCTACGTCACCACCGATCTGCGCCCTATCATTTCGCTGATCTCGATGCGCGCAGTCGAAGCCGCTTTGCCTGCCGATCACTTCATGCGCATCCACCGTTCGTTTATTGTCAACGTGAACCACATTGGCGTTATCGAACGTGGGCAAATCGTTTTCGGCGATAAAATGATCCCCGTTTCTGACTCATACCGCGAACGCTTCATGGCCTATATTGCCGATCACACGCTACAAGCCCGTTCGGCAAGTTCCTAACCTTCAATGGGCATTGGCGCCTTGATCTAAGGCTTCGCGCCAACTTACAGAAACAACAAACCCCTCGGTGTTCCGATAACACCGAGGGGTTGTTTTATTCGTGAAGTAGGCTATGCCTTTCGCTTATTTGAGCACGCTCTTCAATTTGAGAGCGAAAGCTGTCCTTGGGATCGAGTTTCAGCAACTGATCTACATACTTCGAGCACGTTGCGTCTTCGTTCTTCTTTAAGTAGTAGAACGCGAGATAGCGCAAAGCGACTTGCTTTTGCGAAACGTAATCGCTGTTGTCGCCGATGAGTTCGAGCGCCTTCGTGTAGTATTCGCGGGGCTTCTCTTCGGGCTGGCTGCTGTCGAGAATCCAGAGTTGAGCACGATAGAAAGGACCTTGGTACTTTTCGGGCTGCGCTTCCATGTACTCTGCGAAAATCTTATCGCCGGCTTCTACAAACTTCTGACGCTCAGCGGGATCCTTCGTTTGATTTTGAGCAGCAATGTAGATATTTGCCAAACCGAAGCGCTCTGCGGCATCAGCCTTTTCACCGATCAACTCAAGATACTTCTTGTAGTAGGGGATAGCGTCTACTGCTTGCTTGTTCGAACGGAGCAAGATGGCCATGCGGCGATAACCGTCGGCCTTCGTCGAATCCTTTTCGAAAGCTTTCTTGTAGTACTCGATAGCTTGTGCGCGATCGTCGAGGCCATCGGCCGCAAAGCTGGCTGCATAGATATAGTCACGATAGAGGAACGCCGAATCGGGATATTGGCTGTCGCTCAAGTAGGCGATGCTCTCCTTGGCGTGCTCAAAATCCATCGTTTCTACCTGTGCATAGAAAAGCATACGGCGCAAGATGAGATCAGACGGAGCAAGGGGGAGGAGTTTATTGGCCATCTCCTTAATCGTCGTGAAGTCAGACTGATTCATGAGCGAGAGGAGATAGTTCTCACCTGCGTGCACATCGTCGATTGTCGGATTGGGCGTGCCGTCGAAGAACTTCTTATAGGCCGCAGCTGCGTCCTTATATTCACTGGCCGTGTAGGCGATGTCGCCAAGTTCCTTGTAAGCCGTGAGATTGTTGGGCTCGCGCTCAAGAATCTTCTCCAAAGCCTCTTTGGCCACGATGGGGTTCACATATTTGTAAACGCGTGCGCTCAAACGCAAAGCTTCGATGTTGTCGGGCTGGATATTCAAGATTTCATCGAACTTCTGTCCTGCACCGCCCCAGTCCTTTCTCAGCATGCACACCTGTGCTTGCAACATAAGACCAGGCACATATTGAGGATCTAAGGTATAGGCTTGCTTGGCACACTGATTGGCGCAAGGATAAATCTTCTTTTCCAAGAAGAAATTGCCGACAGCCACGAGTTGTTCTTTTTTTTTTTGATTTTCTTGACGAGCTTGGAGAACGTTTTGTTGGCTTCGTCGGGGTCGTTGAGCTGATTGGCCATCACCTCGTCGGCCATTGTTTGCACGTCGGCCTGCATCGCAGGAACGTCAACGCCCTTGACCGTCTGAGCCTGAGCCGAGTTGAACCCCGCGAAAGAGCAGGCTGCGGCGAACAGGAGCGAGAGAATGAGGTTTTTCTTCATTGAACTGTATGTTATAGTGGTTGTGTGTACAATTTTGCACTCTAAGCACGAAGAAAGAGTAGGCTACCTTGTGCATAGATTTGACTGCAAATATAGCCATTTCTCGCGAAAAGTATTGCAAACGCCTCAAAAAAGTGCCCAAATGCTTGTTTTACCGCTCAATCTGTGCAGAGCGTTTGTCAATGCAATCACTTGATTCTCAATTTGCAGACATTCTGCAAGAAAGTCCTTTTTCTCTTTATACATGTATATACCCGCTTATGATTACCTTTTTCGCCTTATCCTTACCCCTGTGTTCTCACATCAACAACTCACTTCTAAGGCTTCTCAAATCTTCGTGTATATTCTCACGCAAACTCCCATATATTTAAGTCGGACAAAGGCTCTCGAGCTGCAAAAAGTTCGTACCTTTGCCAAAACGACAATATTGTCGAACAGATATTTTCCTATAACCTCCCCGAAACGACTATGGCAGAATGGTTTGAATGCAAAATTAAGTACGAACGCACAATGGACAACGGTTTGGTGAAGAAAGTCAACGAACCCTATCTCGTGGATGCGTTGAACTTCACGGAAGCCGAGCGACGCATCATTAAAGAAGTCGCCCCGTTCATGAGTGGAGAATTTCAAGTGAGCGACATCAAAGCGCGCCCGCTTTGCAGAAATCTTTGAAACGAGCGATGATGCCGCCGATCGTTGGTACAAAGCCAAACTGTCGTTCATCACCCTCGATGAGAAAAGCGGAAAAGAAAAAAAGACCTCGCACAACATGCTGGTACAAGCCGGTGATCTGCGCGACGCAGTGAAGCGTTTGGACGAGGGAATGAAGGGGTCGATGATGGACTACGAAATCGCTGCCGTCTCCGAAACCTCAATTATGGACGTTTTCCACTACAAGGCAGACGACGTCCCCGAAAAGGGTGAAGAATAACCCTTTCGCTCCACAACGCCCGATCTACTCTATCAACGATCTGCTCAGCAGCACCGCTTGATTTCCTCCTCAAGTCGTGTTCCCTTCGGTTTCTTTTTCCCCCACTCCACAACTCTCGTCTTCATGTCGATCCAACACCAAATTCACGCACTACATAAAGCACTCCCGGCAGATGCGCAACTCGTCGCCGTTTCGAAGTTTCATCCCGTCGAAGCGCTGCGCGAAGCCTATGATGCAGGACAACGCATATTTGGAGAGAGCAGGGTACAAGAACTCATGGAGAAGCAACAAGTTATGCCACAAGACATAGAGTGGCACTTTCATTGGACATCTTCAGCAGAACAAGGTAAAATACATTGCTCCATTCGTTTCACTCATTCATGGCGTGGACAGCGAAAAACTACTGATCGAGATCGACAAACAAGGCCGTCGCTTCGATCGGCGCGTACCCTGTCTGTTGCAACTGCATGTGGCGCGCGAAGAAAGCAAATTCGGTTTCACACCGAACAAAGCACGCGAATATTTAACTTCCGGAGTTTGGCGCGATTTGTCCCATGTAGAATTACGCGGCATCATGTGCATGGCGAGTTTCACGGAAGAACAGCAAATCATTCGCCAAGAATTCACCATCGCGCACGAGTTTTTCAAATGGGCGAAACACGAATTCTTCGCAGACTCCCCCGACTTCAACATCTGCTCTTGGGGAATGAGCGAAGACTATCCCATCGCCCTCGAATGTGGCAGTAATATGGTACGCGTCGGCACCAAAATTTTCGGAGAACGCGAGTATTGACCCACTTGAGAATGCCCCATTTGCGAACGCCGCCTTGCAATATATTAACGTGCGCGACAAAAAAAGGCCGCTTTTGATGCCCTATATTCTCCACAAAAGTGTACTTTTGCAATATCATGAATAAGGCAAACTATATCAAACAGCTGATAGACAAACAGCAACTGGTGGAAGCCGAAGCCGCCCTCCGCGATGCCGCTCCCGAAGAACTGACCTCGGGCGATCGATATTATGTTGAAGGTTTGCTCGCAGCGAAAACGCGGCGATTGGAAAACAGCGAAAAACACCTTTCTCGAAGCACAGAAGGTCGATCCTGACAGTCCCGCCGCCGAAATGCTCAGCATGATCACGGACATATACGACTTCTATTACAAAGACAATTTAAATCCTTAAAGACACAACGATATGGCGAAAATCAGAGGCGCCGTTGTCATTGACACAGAAGCGTGCAAAGGCTGCAATCTTTGCGTAGTGGCTTGCCCCACGCAGACGCTTGCACTCAGCACCACCGCCGTCAATCACCACGGCTATGCATTCAGCCAGGACGTAAACCCCGAATCCTGCATCGGTTGTACCGCTTGCGCCACGGTTTGTCCGGATGCCTGCATCGTAGTCTACAAACTCCGAGAGCAATAAGCCATACTGCTTTGCTTTTGAAAGAGCAATAGGCTTTTCTCTTCTATCATCCCAACCTCTTTTGATTCCACACCACATGGAAAAAGAAATATATCTCATGAAGGGCAACGAAGCGCTCGCGCACGCTGCCGTTCGCTGTGGGTGCGATGCCTATTTTGGTTATCCCATCACGCCGCAAAGTGAGGTGCTTGAGACCTTCGCAGAAATCAAGCCTTGGGAAACAACCGGTATGGTTGTGCTCCAAGCCGAAAGCGAAGTGGCCAGTATCAACATGCTTTACGGTGCCGGCGGCTGCGGTAAACGCGTCATGACGTCATCGGCCAGCGTAGGTATTGCCCTCATGCAAGAAGGTATTAGTTATATGGTCGGCGCCGAAGTCCCTTCGCTCATCGTCAACGTACAACGCGGTGGACCGGGTTTGGGCACGATCCAACCTTCTCAAAGTGACTATAACCAAGCTACCCGCGGCGGTGGTAACGGTGACTACGAAACGATTGTACTTGCCCCCAACAGCGTACAAGAAATGGCCGACTTCGTCGACCTCGGTTTCGAACTGGCTTTCCGCTATCGCAATCCCGTCATCATGCTTTCCGATGGTGTCATCGGACAAATGATGGAAAAGGTAGAGCTCCGACCCCAAAAAGCGCGCCTCACCACCGAAGAAGTGGCAGAACGCTATCCTTGGGCCACGACAGGTTGCAAAGGCCGCAAGTCCAACGTCATCACCTCCGTGGAACTGCGCTCCGAAATCATGGAGCAACACAACCTCCACCTTCAAGCCAAATATCGTGAGATCGAGAAAAATGAAGTTCGCTATGAAGTGAGCGGTTCTGAAAAGCCAGTACTCGGTATTGTGGCTTTCGGTTCAGCAGCCCGCATCTCTCAGAAAGTCATCGAGTTGGCTCGCGAAGAAGGTATCGAAGTACAACTACTTCGTCCCATCACCCTTTGGCCCTTCCCGAAAGAGGCCGTTCTCGAATTGGCTTCTAAAGTCAAAGGCATTCTTACCGTCGAAATCAATGCCGGACAAATGGTCTACGACGTGCGCTACCATGTAGAAGGTCGCGTGCCGGTTGAGCATTACGGTCGCTTAGGCGGTATCGTACCCAGCCCGGGCGAGATTCTCGACAAGCTCAAAACCATGCTATGAACACACCCGGCCCAACCGAAAAAAAGACGAACTGCAAGCCATGCGCCGCGAACGTCGGAATCTCATCATACGCAATTGGCTCAACGGCCTGTTCATTGTCCTCGCGCTCATCGCCATCGTCGGTGTGCTGTATTTCCGAGCCGGTGAACGCGGATTAACCCTCAGCTATGGTATTGCGATTCTCGCCATCATCGTCAAAATGGTGGAAGCCATCTTCCGCCTCCCCGGGGTCTTCAACAAACTATAGTCATGACGAAAGAAGAAATCATTCAAAAAGGCGCCGTGGCTCTACGAACGGCCGCGTCTGCTGAATACCAATACGATGCACTACTGCCCGGGATGCTCCCACGGCGTTGTGCACAAGCTCATCGCCGAAGTCGTGGAAGAGATGGGAATGGCCGAAAAATCAGTGGGCGTCAGCCCCGTCGGTTGCGGAGTCTTTGCCTACAATTATCTCGATATCGACTTCCAAGAAGCGGCTCACGGCCGTGCCGCAGCAGTTGCTTCCGGCATTAAGCGCGTGCTGCCCGATCATTTGGTCTTCACCTACCAAGGTGATGGTGATGCCGCAGGTATCGGTACCAACGAGACACTGCACGCCCTCAATCGTGGAGAAGGCATTACCATTATCTTCATCAACAACGCGATTTACGGTATGACCGGTGGCCAAATGGCACCGACCACACTTATGGGACAGGTCACTTCCACCAGCCCCTACGGACGCGATGCCGCCTTGCACGGTTATCCCTTTGAAACTCGGAGAAATTGCGGCATTGCTCGACGGAACAGCTTTCGTCACCCGCCAAAGCGTAGAAACCATGGGCGCCATTGCCAAAGCCAAAAAAGCGATTCGCAAAGCCTTCGACATCTCCATGCAGCACAAAGGATCGTGCTTGGTCGAAATTGTTTCTACCTGCTCTTCGGGTTGGAAACTTTCTCCGGTCAACTCCAACAAGTGGATGCAAGACAACATGTTCCCTTACTATCCGAAAGGGGATATTAAAGACAACACCAAAGCCCCGAAAGCATGACACAAGAAATAATCATCTCCGGTTTCGGCGGACAAGGCGTGCTCTCGATGGGTAAAATCTTGGCCTATGCCGCACTGATGGAAGGGCGCGAAGTGAGTTGGATGCCGGCTTATGGTCCCGAACAACGAGGAGGTACGGCCAACGTCACCGTCATTGTGAGCGATAAGAGCATCTCATCGCCCATTCTCTCCAGCTACGACACCGCTATTCTCCTCAACCAACCCTCTGTCGATAAGTTCCAACCGAAAGTGAAAAACGGCGGAACCCTTATTTACGACGGATTTGGTGTGATTCAACCGCCCACGCGCGAAGACATCAATGTCTTTTGCATCCCCGCGATGATCACAGCCACCGAAATGAAGTTGGCCAAGTGCTTCAACATGTTCATTCTCGGCAGTTACCTGAAAGTACATCCCATCGTAGAAGTGGAAAGTGTGATGAAAGCCCTGCGCAAGACCCTGCCGGAACGCCATCACCACCTGCTTCCCGCCAACGAGCAGGCCATCCTCAAAGGCATGGAGCTCGTACAACGCTAAGTTCTCACCCTTCAATCTCAAAACAATGGCAAGTCGAAAACGTCTCAAAAAGAATGTGCACCAAATCTGTGGTGAAATGCTCTACGTTTGCGGACTTTCTTACGCAGAAAAAGGCAGTCTGACACCCGAAATCCAAGCCGCTGTACAAGAAGTATTTCGCTTGCAGGCAGAAATAGTCAGCCGCATCAGCCACACAGAGCAGGGGTAGTGTAAAAACGCTTCTACCGCCAACTGCGCGAAGACTTCTCCAAAGGCATCGAACAAGCTTACTCCACACTGGTGCAGGCTTAAGCCACCGCCCTCTACCAACAAGCTGTATACAAGTGCACTCCGTGTACTTGCATGCAGCTTGTTGTGTTTTTTGAGAAGCCACCCGACATAAAAAAGCAAGAACCAAAGCCAAGTATTTAACGCTAAAAGCGAGCTTCTCCCCTTTTATTTTCCCATAGAAAAGCACCTGCCACGAACAGGCTTGCAGAGTGCCGTTTCGCGCAATCTTCGCAACAAACGCCTCATCCACAAAAACAAACTTCACCCTATGCTCACCAATGATCTCCCCGAACAGCAAACGGCATCGGGGATGACCGTGCTCCCCATCCAAAGCACAGCGCACCTATCGTTGCCCTATGCCGACGATGGCGTACACGCCGGTTTTCCGGCACCGGCTCAGTCCACGATGGAATCCGCCATCGATTTGAACAAAGACCTCATTGACAACCCGGAAAGCACCTTCTACGCCCGCGTTGAGGGAGATTCGATGATCGGAGCCAACATCCACGAAGGCGACATTCTAATCATCGACCGATCGCTTACCCCCACAAACGGCGATATCGCCCTCTGCATCATCGACGGCGAATTTACCGTCAAATACCTCGAGATCAACAAAGATTTTGCCCTTCTTCGCCCGGCCAATCCCGACTATCCGGTGCTTCGTGTCGACCACAACGATGATTTTTCTGTTTGGGGCATCGTGACTTACGTCATCCACGCAGTAAAACACACGCGCCGCCGGTTCTAACAGCCCTTCTCCATGATAGGAATCGTTGACTGCAATAATTTCTTCGTTTCTTGCGAACGCGTTTTCGCTCCCAAGCTCATCGGTCGCCCCACGGTGGTTCTTTCCAGCAACGACGGATGTGTCATCGCTCGCTCCAACGAAGCCAAAGCCATGGGCATCGCCATGGGCGTCCCCTTCTTCAAGGTGAAGGGATTGGTCGAAAGCGGTCAACTGATGGCACTCTCGAGCAATTATGGCCTCTATGGCGATATGTCCCGCCGGGTGATGTCCGTGATTCGTCGCCATGTGCCCCAAATCGAACAATACAGCATCGACGAATGCTTCATCCTCCTCCCCGAATCTGAAGACTATGCCGCCTTCGGCCGTCGCCTCTCACAAATCGTTGAGCGCTGGACCGGCATCCCCGTCAGCATTGGTATTGCCCCGACCAAGACGCTGGCCAAACTTGCAAGTCGCTTTGCCAAAAAGCACAAAGGCTACCAAGGCTGTTGCCTCATCGACACACCCGAAAAACGAAAACGCGCGCTGGAGCTCACCGACCTACGCGATGTGTGGGGTATCGGGAGAAAAAGTGCGGCAAAGCTCGAGCAGATGGGCCTCCACACCGCATGGCAATTCGCCCGATCGGGACGGCAACAAATCAAGCAGCTCATGGGCGTTGCGGGTGAAGAAACTTGGCGCGAACTCAACGGCGAATCCGTACTAAATTTTGCCGTCCCAACACCGCGCAAATCGATTCAATCCACACGCTCTTTCAGCCGTCCCATCTGCACGGCACGCGAACTGCACACCGCATTGGCCGATTTCTGCGCTCAAGTGGCTGAAAAGTTGCGCAAAGAACGTTCTTCTGCACGAAGTATCGGCATTTTCTTTTCCACCGATCGCTTCAACCCCAATGTCCCGTTCATCCAGCGCACGGCCGTTCACTCGTTTGAAGTCGCAACAGCCGATCCACGTGAATTCTCAGCCGCAACGCGCCGCCTACTTTCTACGGTTTATGTCGACGGCACCCCCACCAAACGCGCCGGCGTATGGGTGGACGGCATCGAACACGCCGCCATTCAGCGCGGATTGTTTGATAGTGTCGATCGCGATCGCCAAAAGCGACTGTTGCAAGCCCTCGATTCCGTAACCCACAAGATGGGACGAGACAGCCTTCGACTGGCCTCTCAAGAACACGTAGAAAGCATAGTTTCCAGCAAATTACGATCCCCGAGTTATAGCACTAAGTTGAGTGATATCCTTCGAGTCAAATAGGTCAGTTGGGAAAGAATACGCCCTTCTTCTTTCGATACACCGGAGGCGACGAAAAAACAAAGCCTTCAAGCACCAATCGCGATACCTCCCACTGTAAAGTATCGTTTTTTTCAGCAAGCCAAAGATCATCTGCGCTAACTCATTGGAAAAAAGTTCCCCAATTCGCGCTATATAGACGCCGCCAAGCGGTGGAAAAAGGAATGTTGTGTTTTATCAAGCACAAAAGTAAGATTTTTGTTTCGAAATTCCGCGATTTTCGAAAAGAAAAAGTTGCGAAAAGAGGAAATACTATCTCATTCCACAAAAACAAGTGGACTTTTCTACGAATCTCATCTTGTTTCGTCCATTTTCTCCCTCGTTTTTTTCAGAATCGCAGCTCCTACTTCGTGATTGGTGTTTCTCACGCTCGCGTAGGTACGCCTAAACGGACACACGCCCACGCATCGCGCACTCAGCAAGTTTCCTTTTTATGCCTTCACACTTAACACTCTGATTAACAAGCTATTTACAGGTGAACCTCTCCTTCATTTTAACACTTCACGGGTGAAGATACCCACCCCGTTGCCTTCACACTTAGAATCCTATTCCTCAACCGTTTACCCACTACAGGTGAAGAGGTGAAGATAAAAATCAAAAAACGGCGGACGCGCGCGTACGCACGCACGTTGGGCACCGATGAGCGCTCCCGACCGGCACTCAGGACACAGCAACAAGGCAGGCAGTCCCGGAACAACAGTGATCCCCCTAATCGCTCATACGGTTAGGGGGATCATCATAGAAAAGCAGTGCTCTCAGTTATGCACCGCAAAGCAACTTCACACCTGGCGGTAGGCTTCCAAGTCCTCAGGCGAAAGCTCGTTCACAAAAGCCAAGTGCTTTTCCACTTCAGCTGCAGCATAACGAGCATAAACGCGTGCTGACTTACCGAAAAGTTCCGGTGCATGCGTGGCATTATAGGTGAGCAAATGCAACATCAGGGTGTCCGCTGCCATTTCAACCAAGTGACGTGCGCAGAGATCTTGATACTCTTGTACACCGGCAGCCTTCACGCGCTCAACAGCAGCCTCAAACGAGTCGGCCATTTTAGCGGCACGCGCTTGGTATTCTTTCATTTCTTCACTCACTTCTTGCTGTTCCAACTCACGCAAGTGGCTCAAATACGCCCCGTTCATGACGAAACGAATCGCGGCAACCACCTGCAGTTGCGTCGTGCCTTCGTAGATCGAAGTGATGCGAGCATCACGCGCATATCGCTGGATGGGGTAGTCCATCATAAAGCCCGATCCGCCGTGAATCTGCAACGCATCATACGTGTTTTGGTTGCAATACTCCGAATTCATGCCCTTGGCCAGCGGCGTCAGCGAATCGGCCAACTTATTGTAGGCCTTCATTTCAGCGCGCTCCTCGGCGGTGAGTTTTCGCTCACGGGAGATGTCTTCGAGCACTTTATAAACGTCTACCGCACGGGCACAATGATAGAGCAGCGCACGGCCGGCATCGAGTTTCGCTTTGATCGTGGCCAGCATGTCGTAGACCGCAGGCATTTCGATAATGGCTTTGCCAAATTGCTCACGATCGCGCGCATAAGCCAGTCCCTCGTTGTAAGCCGCTTGCGACAGACCGACAGATTGCGCGGCGATGCCCAAACGAGCACCGTTCATCAAGGCCATCACATACTTGATCAGCCCCATGCGGGTGCTGCCACAGAGTTCTGCTTTGGCATTTTTGTAGACCAATTCGCAGGTGGGACTGCCGTGAATGCCCAATTTGTTTCAATGCGTCGCACATTGACGCCTCCGTCGCGCTTGTCGTAAATGAACATCGACAATCCACGTCCGTCCGTTGTGCCTTCTTCCGAACGAGCCAGTACCAAATGAATATCGGCATCACCGTTGGTGATGAAGCGCTTCACGCCATTCAGGCGCCATGTGCCGTCTTCTTCGCAATAGGTGGCTTTCAGCATCACGCTTTGCAGATCCGAACCCGCATCGGGCTCTGTGAGGTCCATCGACATGGTCTGCCCTGCGCAAACACGGGGGATGAAACGAGCATGCTGTTCCGGCGTACCGAATTCATAGAGCGTTTCGATGCAATCTTGAAGCGACCAAATGTTGCCAAAACCGGCATCGGAAGCTGCCACCAATTCGGCACACATGGTGTAGGGCATGATCGGGAAATTCAGCCCATCGTAGCGTCGCGGCATGGTCATGCCGTTCAAGCCGGCCGCCACCATGGCGTCAAGGTTGCGCTGCGTGCCCGAGGCATAACGCACACGATCGCCTTCGTGATGTGGCCCTTCGAGATCGACTCCTTCGGCATTGTCGGCGATGATTGTGCCGGCAATGTCGCCCACGATATCGAGGGTACGATCATAATTGTCCATGGCATCTTCGAAATCTAAAGGTGCCGTATCGTAAGTGTCCTTTTCGCTAAAATCGCGTTCCTTCAATTCCACAATGCGCTTCATCAAGGGATGGCGCAATTCAAAGCGAAGTTCAGGATGATCAGTATAATGATTTGCCATTTGTCTGTCTGAATGAGAATTATTTACTGTGCGCTTTGTAGAATTTGATGAGTTTGGGCACCACCTCTTCCACCTTGCCTTCGATTACGTAGTCGGCCAATTCATTGATGGGCGCTTTCGCATCGGTGTTGATGGAAATAATGATGCCGCTTTCCTTCATACCGGCCACGTGCTGAATGGCGCCGGAGATACCACACGCAATAAACACTTTGGGGCGCACCGTCACGCCGGTTTGTCCGATCTGCAAATCGTGATCGCAGAAACCGGCATCGACCGCCGCACGACTGGCACCGACCTCGCCATGAAGTTCCTCGGCCAGTTGGCGCAGCAAGTCGAAATTCTCTTTCGATCCCACACCATAACCGCCGGCTATCACTATGGGAGCGCCTTTCAAATTATTTTTTGCCTTTTCGACGTGACGTTCAAGGACTTGAACCACATAGTCTTCGGGCTTCACAAAGGCATCAACGTCCTCATAAACCACTTGCCCTGCGTAATCTCGTCGAGCACCTCGGCCTTCATCACGCCGGAACGCACCGTGGCCATCTGTGGACGGTGATCGGGGTTGATGATCGTGGCGACGATGTTTCCACCAAAGGCGGGACGGATTTGATAGAGGAGATTTTCGTAGCTCTTCTTGTTCTTCTTGTCCTCATAATCTCCGATTTCCAAAGCGGTGCAATCGGCAGTGAGCCCGCTGGTGAGCGTGGAACTGACCCGAGGGCCGAGATCGCGGCCGATCGCAGTGGCGCCCATCAAACAGATTTGCGGCTGTTCGCGCTCAAACAATCCGACCAGAATGGCTGTATGCGGGCGCGTGGTATAGGGAGAGAGACCGGGCGCGTCGAAAACATGGAGCACATCCACTCCATAGGGAAGGATCTGCGATTCCACCTTGCCTTTCACACCATGTCCGGCAACGACGGCTTCCAACTTCACGCCCAGTTCAGAGGCTAATTTGCGTCCTTTGGTGAGGAGTTCGAAACTCACTTCCTCGATTTGCGTACCTTCCAGTTCGCAATATACAAAAACACTGTTCATGAGTTTATCCAATTGTGTGGCTATCCAGCAGTTCAACAATCAATTGTTCGACATCGGCATCACTACCCGTCAAGCGGCGACTCTCTTTGGTGGCAAACACTACATTTTGCACCGTCTTCACTTTCGTGGGCGAACCGGCCAAACCACATTGTTCGATGTCGGCATCGATGTCTGTCGCGCCCCATTGCGGAATGGTCAGATAGGCTTTGCGCGCATACTCTTCGGCATAAGGTAAATCGGCGCGTTGCTCAGCCGGAGCCAGCGCGCGCTTGTACTTCATGACCAACTTGGCATTGCGCGGTCTGCAAGGTGCCGCCGAACCGGTCACCGTCAACAAGACAGGGAGCGGCGCTTTGACGCGCTCCACACCTCCGTCGATACGGTGCATCACGGTTACGCTCGATTTGTCGAGAGCCTCAACAGCTTCCACATACGTCACTTGATCGATATCCAACTTCTGCGCCACCTGAGGGCCGACTTGCGCCGTATCTCCGTCGATGGCTTGTCGTCCACCAATCACCAAATCTACTTGCCCGATCTTCTTGATCGTCTGCGCCAGTACATAAGAGGTGGCCAATGTGTCGGCACCGGCCAGCGCACGATCGGTCACCAACACACCGCCGTCGGCACCGCGGAACAAGCCCTCGCGGATGACCTCCGCGGCCTTGGGCAATCCCATCGTCACGACTTGGATCGTGGTGCCGGGGTGCGCATCTTTAATGCGCAAAGCCAACTCGAGCGCATTCAGATCCTCCGGATTAAAAAAATCGCAGGCAGCGCTGCACGGTTCACCGTGCCCTGTGGCGTCATGGCATCCTTCCCCACGTTGCGGGTGTCGGGCACCTGTTTAGCCAAAAACTACAATGTTGAAACTCATTTTTGCGTGCTTCAATAAAACGATAATAGGTATAGAAAAACACTTCCTCGCCACAGCTCACAGAGCATGCGGCGAGGAAGTTTTAGGTTCAGAGGTCGTTGCGCTTGATCTCGCCGTTCTGCATCACAAATGTGAGTTGCTGATCGGCGTCAAACATAATGATGTCGGCATCATATCCGTCCTTTATGAAGCCCTTTCGGTCGTCGATACCCATGAACTTTGCGGGCATCTCACCGATCATGCGGCAAGCAGCTTCCATCGGGATACCGGCTTGCTGTACCGCCGTGCGCACAAGACGATCCATCGTAGAGATCGAACCGGCCAGTGCACTGCGGTCCTTGAGTTTGCACACACCGTCTTCGATGATGGTACGCGGGTCGATAATGCCGGGATCGACATCGCTGCCGGGCTCAATCGCGCTCACAGCCAACGAGTCGGTGATGAAGCACATGTGATCGATACCCTTCGCGTTGTAGATCTCACGCATCAGGACGGGGGGCACGTGAATGCCGTCGGCGATCACTTCGACATTGAAGTCTTCGAGCGCAAACACGCTTTCTACAACACCTACTTTCTTAAATTCACGATCCTTGCGCAACATGCTCATGGCATTCGTGAAGTGCGTAGCGAGACGAACGCCGGCTTTGTAAGCGCGGAGCACATCTTCCCAGTCGCCATCCGTGTGTGCAATCGAGGGAACGCAATCGTTCTTTACGCAGCATTTGAAGAACTCTTCTGCGCCGGGCAGTTCGGGAGCGGCATCCCAACGCTTAATGCAACGCGTGGAAGCAAAAATGCTCTCATATTCCTTCGGATCGGGGTTACGAATGATATCGGGCATTTGGGCACCTGCCTTTTTCAAGTTGAAATAGGGTCCTTCGAGGTGCAAACCCATGATGGGGCTGCCGGGTTCTGCCATCAGTTTCTCGCAAGTCTCGATCGCTTTGTCGATCCACTCGCGATAGCTGGAAGAGAGGGTGGGGAAGATGGCCGTTGTGCCGTGCTTCATGTGGGCGTCTACCGCCGTGCGGAAAGCTTCTTCCGTACCTTCCATGAAGTCGCGACCACCACCGCCGTGAATATGCAACTCAATACCACCGGGCACGATGTCGCAACCCTTGGCGTCGATCTGCTGCGCGCCTTCAACCGGCAGGGCATTGTTCGAAACTGCTAAAATTTTACCTCCTTCAACGATGACGCTGCCACCGTTGAGCCAGCCTTCCGACGTGAGAATACGTCCATTGGAAATCTGCTGTAACATGATTATGATTTGTGGGTATTAAACAAAAAGAATACGCTCATCACACCATTTTCGGTGGGACGAACCCACCGCCTTGATTGGAAAACTTGATTTCGGAATCAAGGTCCTTCCATATATAAAAGGAGAAATCGCGTGACTGCAAGGCAAAATTAGTACTTTCTTTCCTAAAACAACCGCGATCGTTGCACAAAATACGGATCCTGCACAATATTCCGTGCGCGTTCGCGTTATAAGGAGCGTATGAACGTTCATTTCTCCTCACTCAGCCTGCTTGGGGCAGCACTTTGGTTTTGTGCTTCCTGTGACAGCGCTGAGAAAAGTCTACATCGGGCCGAGCAAGCCCTGCGAATCGGCGAATATGCCGAAGCAGCCGACGCTTACAAAACGGCCTATCGCCTTACCCCCGCCACGAATAAAACGGAGCGGGGGCGTATTGCGTTTCTCATGGGCGAATGCTACCGCCGCTACGGTTATTCGGCGCGTGCGCTGGCTGCCTACCGCAATGCTGTGCGCTTCAAATATGCTGACAGCACCTTGTTGCGCGAGGCCGGCGCCATGATGCTCCTCAACGGCGACTACAAAAATGCCACCGCAGCATTCAAAGACTATCTGGCCGCGCACCCGGAGGATCAAATTGCACAGCGTGCCTTAGAAGGCGCTCAAAACGCATCGGCACTCCGCACCAAAGGTTCGCTTTATACCGTCAAACCGGCCACACTCTTCAACAACAATCGCTCCGACTACGCACCGGTGCTCCTCAATGAGGGAAAAGACCGTCAACTCTACTTTACGACTACCCGAACCGCTACGCAAGGCAATCAGCTTTCGGGCATAACGGGGCTGAAAAATGGAGATATCTATGTGGCCAACGTCGACGAAAAAGGAAATTGGAAACGCCCAGAAGCCATTGCCGCCGTGAATACGGCAGATGACGAAGGGGCAGTTTGCTTTTCGCCCGACGGCAAGACCATGTACCTCACCGTTTGCCCCACTCATCCACAATATCCTCGACCTGCGCGCATCTATACTTCTGCGCGCGCCGACGCTTCGTGGAGCAAGCCACAACCCTTGGAACTCCTCTCCGACACACTTTCCAACATGGCACACCCCGCCATCTCACCGGACGGTCGTTGGCTTTATTTTGTTTCCGACATGCCGGGTGGGGAAGGGGAGACCGATTTGTGGCGCGCCGAACTCAAGGAGAACAAAGCAGGACGCATCGTCGAAAACCTCGGACCGCAAATCAATACGCCGGGGCGCGAAATGTTTCCCACCTTTCGTCCGGACGGCACGCTCTATTTTTCCTCCGACGGCCGGGGAGGCATGGGCGGCTTAGACCTTTTTCGTGCCACCCAAGACACGATTTCCGGTCGATGGACGGTCGAAACCTTGCCACCGCCTATCAACTCACAGGGAAATGACTTCGGCATGACCTTCGACGGGCTCCACAATCAAGGTTATTTCGCCTCTTCGCGCAGTACCGGTGGGCGCGGTTGGGATAAAATCTACGAATTTTCTTATCCCGAAAACCTACTTACCGTCAAAGGTTGGGTGTACGAACAAGACGGCTACGAACTTCCGGCCGCCCAAGTGCAAATGATCGGCAGCGACGGCACAAATCTCAAACTCCCCGTCAAGCCCGATGGCTCCTTCGAGCAGGCTGTTTCTCCAGGAGTGGACTACGTTTTTCTCGCTTCGTGCCGCGGCTATCTCAATGCCCCCAATCGGCTACACGCCGACACCATCGACGAGGCACATCAATACGTGTTGCAATTTCCGCTCCCCTCGATGAACATTCCGGTACTCGTGCGCAATGTGTTTTATGCCTTCGACAGCGCCGAAATCACCCCGGAATCTTCGACCGCCCTCGACCGCTTGGCCAATTTGCTCAAAGAAAATCCGCACATCACCATCGAGTTGGCAGCTCACACCGACTATCGTGGTGCAGATGCCTACAACTTGCAGCTTTCGCAGCGCCGCGCCGAAAGTGTGGTGCGCTATCTCACCGCAAAAGGCATTGCCGCCGATCGTCTCTCCCCAAAAGGCTACGGAGAAGCCACTCCCAAAATTGTGAACAAGAAGTTGCTCGAAACGCATCCCTATCTCCACGAGGGCGATACGCTGTCTGAAGCCTACATTCTGCGTCTCACACCTGAACAGCAAGACGCCTGCAATGCCTTGAACCGTAGAACAGAGTTTCGCGTACTGCGCACGACATACGGCCTCTACGACAAAAAAAGCAACCCCGCCCCGACTCCGAAAACGACTCCTGCACCTCCTGCTCAAAAGCGAGATGCAGAAGATTTGGAATACGTAGACTGAACGCAGTCACACCTTATTATAAATAAGCCTTGTGCGTCCCACACCGAGTTACCCCAACTCCGCGTGGGGCGCACTCCTTATTATATTATAGCCTGCAAACCTCCACTCGACAGTCCACGTCCCAACAGGACTACAACACATGGCTCACTCACTTGACTGCTGGAACGAATAGAAAGTCCACCGATAAACAGAAAAAAAGCAGTGCATTTTTTTCGCGAAAAACAAGAGGTGTTTTTTTCAATAGTCGTGGGGTTTATATCCACCTCTTGGCAACCGAGAATCAAGGTCTGCCGGTGTTTTTACACAAACGTGTCATTTTACGGTTTGCGGCTTGCGATATTTCAAACTTGAATCGTCGCATTGTTGGGGAAGAACAAGGCATTATATACCGAGTCCACTTGCTTTTTCCAAATGCAAAATACCTAAAATTCTCCCTTCGAGAGCATTACGCCAAAAGCAGTGTCCTCTTATCGAATCAAAGCATATTTTCTTTTCAAGCCCCAACGAAAAAGATCGTCAACGAGGCTTTCCACGGCGCATATTTCACCTCCCGAACCTCAAGATGGGCATTAATAAAAGGAACTCGCAAAACAAATGAGAAGCGGGAAAGATTATTCTGTAAAAAAACACTTTGTTTATCGCTCACGAAGCCGTAACTTTGCAGTAATGAACGACCTCTCACCCTATCTTCGCAAACTGCTGCTGGAACATGATTGTGCAATCATTCCGGATTTCGGTGGTTTCGTGATGCAACGTCACCCGGCGCATCGCGCAACTGCGAACGAACAACTGCTCCCGCCGTCCAAAACGGTGGGATTCAACGCGTTGCTCCGTGCTGAAGATGGGTTGTTGGCGCACGAAGTGTGCAAGTCTCGGCGCATTCCCTATGCGCAAGCTGCAGATTTTGTGCAACAATGCGTGAGAGACATGAAACGCGATTTGATGCGCGGCATCGAAGTGGAATTCGATGGGGTAGGGACACTCAGTCCTACCACGAATGGCCATTTTGACTTCCGCCCTTCGGAACAAACCACCTTCGCACCGGAAAATTATTTCCTCACACCGCTCACACTGAGCGCACTTCCTGTGACAGTTCCCCAAAAGGCTACCGACGTCATCGCAACCTCCCCGACCGAAAGCCCTCTTCCGCCCCCGAAGTCAAAGCCGAAGTGGGCGAAGGAGTTGAGCATCCTACCACGGCGGCCGACTCTCCTTTCTTTTCGCGCAACGCCTATCGCGCCTTTGCGGCCATGTTTGTCATCGCCCTTTGTTTCTTTTGGTCCATTCCTCTAAATCGGAATAGCCATCTCCCTGATAACAAAATCAATACGGAGATGTTTGCTCAACTTCCTCAGATGAAAGTCGTAGGCGAAGTGCTTTCTTCCATTTCAGGCGAAGAAACACCGGTACCCACCACACGTCTCGGTGCAGAAGCGCTACTCGACGAACAAGAAGCCGACAGCCTCAAGAAACAGGCTCAAGCCTCTACCGCAACACCCGAGCAAACTACCGAATCAACAGCAACAACAAAGGCGAAGGCAACGGAAGAACCCGCTGAAAAGGGATTTGCCCTGGTGCTCGCCAGCCAAACCACGCGCGAAGGAGCTGATCGTTTGGTGAATCGCCTCCAAAAACAGGGCTTCAAGAGTGCTCGCTCACAAAGACACAACGGCTCCTCAAGAGTGCTCGTTGGCCACTTTTTCACCCGTCAAGCCGCGAAGGCCGCACTGACAGCCGGCCGCAATCAGAGTCTCGACTTTGACGAAGCGTGGATCACAGAAGAATAACAACCGAGCCCTGTGCAGCCTTTTGGCTTTTCGCTCGGCTTCTCTCATTGCTCATAGCCCATGAAAAAAATACGTTGTCCGAAATGCGATGAACCCATATTGTTCGACGACTCGCTGTACACTCCCGGACGCACCCTCGTGTTTGAATGCCCTTCCTGCCGCAAACAATTTAAGATCCGCGTAGGAGGAAAAGCACTCACCAGCCAACACTCTGATTCCTTCGGCACCGGTCCCGAACCGGAAGAGAAGCCGGCAGTGGGCTATCTTGTCGTTTTGGAAAACGCTTTCCACCTCCGCCAGATCGTCCCCCTCAGAGAAGGCGAAAACCGCATCGGTCGCCATGTAAAAGGCACGAAAGCCGAAGCCGCTTTCAAGACGGTCGACCCCAGTGTCGACGAAACACACTGCGCCATCAAAGTGAGTCGTACCAAAGCCGGACGCTTGCTTTTCGTCTTACGCGACGGGCCTTCGGGAACAGGTACTTTCCACATGAATGAATTGGTGGGCGTGAAAGAACGCGTCAATCTTTCAGAAGGGGCTATCGTAACGATCGGTGCAACAACGATGATTCTCCACGAAGGTACACCACCTGAAGAAGAATAATCCTCATTTATAGGCTTATGAAAAAACTCTTTTTTCTCTTCCTTCTCTCATTGACTCCCTTTGTACGGAGCCATGCGCAAGCCGTGGATATCAACGACACCACTCGCGCCACCTTTTATTGTGAAGCAGAAGGCATTCGCATTTGTCTTGACATGGGGAAAGAAAGCCTGACCGTGCCCGGTATGTCTTTCCTCGGACAAGTACATGCCTACATGAACGGAAAAATCTACGGTGTGTGGATGCTCACCAAGCGTGAGCGCAAGGGAGGAACTGCTATTCTCCGCTTTACCAACGATATAGGTTCAGATTCGCAAACCATTGAATTAAAGCCTCTTCCCGATGGCACCTATCAGTACACAGCGCTCGAGGGCAACAATGTTCGCCGCGTGAAAGGGCGTAAACTGGTCAAGGTACCCGACACAATGATAATGAAACGTTCGCGACTCTAAATGTTCGAACGTTTTCATCGTTTTATTTCCAGAATATCAGGGTATGCCGAGCGCACACCCCACATGCTTTATATCTTAGCCCATGACTAACGGCTTTTTGCGCGTGGCAGCAGCCGTACCTAAGGTACGCGTGGCCGACACGACCGCCAACACTCAAGAAATAGAGAACCTGATGGTGGCTGCAGATGGCAAGAAAATTGACATTCTGTGTTTCCCGGAACTCAGCATCACGGCCTATACGTGTCAAGACCTCTTCTCTCAACAATTGTTGCTCGAAGAGGCGGAACACGCGCTGATGAAGATACTCGAACTGAGCCGTAACTTACAAGTAACCACACTCGTTGGACTTCCTTTCTACCACCGGGGCATGCTGTTAAACTGCGCCGCGGTTGTACACAATGGGAAGTTGCACGGATTGGTGCCGAAGACTTACATTCCCAACTACAAAGAATTTTACGAACGGCGTTGGTTCACCTCTGCCACGGACTTACACGAAAACGAACTCATACGTTTTTGCGGACAATCCGTACCTTTGGGATCAAAGCAGTTGTTTAAGCATCAAGACACGACCTTCGGCATTGAGATCTGCGAAGACCTTTGGGCGCCCATCCCGCCAAGCAATCGCGCAGTGCTGGAAGGTGCTGAACTGATCTTCAACCTCAGCGCCTCCAACGAGTTGGTTGGCAAAAATGACTACGTGCGCAATCTCGTAGTGGGACAAAGTGCGCGTTGCCACTGCGCCTATATCTATGCAAGCAGTGGGTATGGCGAAAGCACGCAAGACGTAGTGTTCGGAGGCAAAGCGTTCATCGCCGAAAATGGGCACTTATTGACAGAAGCCCAACCATTTGCCACGGAAAGTCAGCTGGTCGTTACTGAAATAGACCTTGATATTCTGCGCAGTGAACGACAAACCAATACCTCCTTCGCACAATGCGCAGGCCGTTTCGCGAAGGATTCTCCTTACGATGTACGAGAATTGGAGCAAGGGCAGATAAAACGTGAGCATATCAAGCTCACTCGTCCCATTTCCGCCCTGCCTTTCGTTCCCGCCCCCCAAAATTTCGAAGTTCGTTGCCGCGAAATCCTCAGTATCCAAACATTTGGGCTGGCTCGTCGCATCGAACACACGCATTGCAACACGTTGTGATCGGAGTCAGCGGTGGTTTGGATTCTACTTTGGCACTCTTGATTTGCGCAAGTGCATTTGATCTCCTCGGCATAGAGCGTCGCGGCATAATTGGCGTAACTATGCCCGGATTCGGCACAACGGGACGCACCTACGACAATGCGATTCAACTGATGAAGGCACTTGGCATCACAATGCGCGAAGTGAATATCGGAAAGTCCGTAATGCAGCATTTTGCAGACATAGATCACGACGCAGAAGTGCGCGATGTCACTTATGAAAACGCACAAGCCAGAGAGCGCACGCAGATTTTGATGGACATTGCCAATCAAACCAACGGTTTTGTGGTGGGTACCGGTGATTTATCGGAATTGGCGCTTGGATGGGCGACTTATAATGGCGACCACATGTCGATGTATGCCGTCAACGTCTCCATTCCGAAGACACTCATCCGCCCTTTGGTACGCCACTTGGCCGAGCAAATCAAGCAACAAGACCCTGTTTGTACAGCAACGCTCCTCGATATCATCGATACGCCCATCAGCCCGGAACTCCTTCCCGCAGATGAGCAAGGCAACATCGCACAAATCACAGAAGACCTCGTAGGGACCCTACGAACTTCACGACTTCTTCCTTTATTACACGTTGCGTTTTGGTTTCCGCCCCACAAAGATTTTCCTTTTGGCCTCACAGGCTTTCGACGGACGGCAGGGCATCACTTATTCACCCGAAACCATCGCACAATGGTTGCGCACTTTCTTCCGCCGCTTCTTCACGCAACAATTCAAACGTAGCTGTCTGCCCGACGGACCGAAGGTAGGGTAGTTGTTCACTCTCGCCGCGTGGCGACTGGCGCATGCCGTCTGACGCCTGTGCCGACGAGTGGTTGCGCGAATGCGACAGCTTACTTGACAAAAACGAATGAACAATGAGCACACTCTCCACAAGATTTCGCTGGCTCTTGGCTTTATTCCTCCTCTTCGGCACATTTTCTGCCGGAGCGCAGAAAGCAAAACCACAATGCTACGCCAAAAATCGAGTTGTCTCACACTCCTAAATTTGTAGGCGACAGCTGTTTGGTCAACATTGTCCTCTATGCCAACCTTCCTTTCGTGGAGTTCAAGTCCAAAGATACAGCCAAACAGAAAAATCAAAAGGCGGCACCTTGCGACATACTGCGGATGGGGCAGTGGACCACCAACAACAAGTGAGAGACAACGGACAAACGATGTTTGCTTTCATTGCACGTCAATACGTTCTCCGCTGTGAATCAGTGGGAAAGGTAGAACTTCCTGCACAAAATTTTGAAGTCCAGTTGGGAACCTATGTGATTGAAGAAAATCCGTATGACTTTTTCTCTCCTTCCCGCCTGCGCCTTGTAGAGCGTCACCGCCTCAAAGCCAAAAGTTCCCAACAAACGCTCGAAATCGAAGAGCGTCCCAAACGCACCACGCGAGAAGTGATGCGTTCAGGCCAACAAGTGATATAAACCACTCAGAACCATAAAGAAATGATCATTGCAGTAGATTTTGACGGCACAGTCGTCGAACATAGATACCCGGCTATCGGCAAAGAACTTCCATTTGCCACCGCAACCCTTCGTCAACTCATGGAAGACGGCCATCGTCTCATTCTTTGGTCCGTGCGCGAAGGCGATCTTCTTCAAGAAGCCGTAGATTTTTGCGAACAGCGTGGCGTGACCTTCTTTGCCGTCAACAGCGACTTCGAAGAGGAAGACGGCACCGGCAAGCACTATTCGCGCAAAATTAAAGCCGATCTTTTCATCGACGACCGCAACGTCGGCGGTCTCCCCGATTGGCCGACAATCTATGCCCTCATCAAACGGAAAATGAACCTCCGCGATTTCCTCATTTCAGAAGAAATCATCGAACCTCCCGTAAAGAAAAAAGGGTGGTGGCCTTTCTAAACTTTACGTCCCACAACTTTGGCGTAAATCCCGCCGCCCACGCCACAATAGGCCGTGTATGGACGCAGGAAACCGATCCAAACACGCCAAAACAAGACAACTATCACCAAAAAAGTCGGGCAGTGCTTTGTGTACTCCCGACTTTGCTGTACTTTCGCGACCATACATTTATATATATAGCATATGTCACACCCCAAAAAAAGCATTTGGTCTAAACTTTTCGCACCGATCATTTGGATTGTCTGTGCGCCGGTGCGCTTGTGGCGTTGGTACAAATCTCTTTACCGTGGAGCGCCTTGGTGGAAGAAACTGCTTATCGGTTTCTCCTCCTTCATTTTCTTCATTATCTTCACCTGTTTTGCCATTCAGGTCAACCTCTTTTGGCTGTTCGGACGCTCTCCTTCGCTGTCCAGCATCATGCATCCGAAAAATGCTACCGCCTCTGAGATTTACAGTTCCGACCATAAACTCTTAGGTAAGTTCTTCAGCGAAAATCGCACCCCCGTTCCTTACGATTCCATTTCCCCCGCTTTCGTCCATGCCTTGATTTCGACCGAGGACGAACGCTTCTACAGCCACCACGGGGTAGACTTTGTCGGAGCAGCGGGCGCGATGAAAGACGCCCTCCGCGGTCATGCGCGAGGCGCCTCAACCATCAGCCAGCAATTGGTGAAAAACATGTTCCGCGTGCGCACAGAATACTCCACCGGCCTCTTGGGCTACATTCCCGGTGTGAAGATTCTGATCATGAAGCTCAAGGAAATGATTATTGCCACCGAGTTGGAACTGTTTTGCACGAAGGACGAGATTCTCACCATGTACGCCAACACCGTAGACTTCGGCTCTAACGCGTTTGGCATTAAGACGGCAGCGAAAACCTACTTCAATACGACTCCGGCTCAACTAAAAACAGAAGAAGCAGCCGTACTTGTAGGGTTTGCTCAAAGCCACTTCGGCCTACAACCCCAAGAGCAATCCGCGCAATGCTTTGCAACGTCGCAACGTCGTGCTGCACAATATGTACACCCACGGCAGCCTTTCGAAAGAAGCATACGACCACCTCAAAGCCAAGCCCATCGAACTCAAATTCAGTGTCGAGAGCGCTTATGACGGCAATGCCCTCTACTTCCGCCAAGCAGTGGCAGAAGAAATGAAATCGCTCACCCCCGATCTCGATCCCTACAAAGACGGCCTCAAAATCTACACCACCGTAGACAGCCGCATGCAAAAAGTATGCCGAAGAAGCCGTGCGCGAACAAATGCGCAATGTGCAGAAGAACTTCGAATCGCACTGGGGAAGCCTGGATCCTTGGGTGAATGAAAAGAATCAGCCCCTCCCGAATTTCCTACAAGAGAAACTCAAGCAAACCGATGCCTACAAAATGTTGTCGGCCCGCCATCCCGATAATCCGCAGCGCGTGCTTGAAATTCTCAATACGCCCCATCCGGTGAAACTCTTCACCTACGATGGCCCCATTGAGCGCGTCATGTCATCTGTCGACTCTCTGCGCTTCATGCTGCGCTACATGCACGCCGGATTCGTGGCCGTAGAACCGCAAAACGGCGAAGTCAAGGCCTACGTCGGCGACATTGACTTCAACACCTGGCAACACGACAACGTAAGCGCCACCCATCAACCGGGGTCCACCTTCAAATTGTTCGTTTACGCCACTGCCATCAAAATGGGTTGGCTCCCTTCCGACGCACGTCTCCAAGATTCATACATTCGCATGAATGTGACAGACGAAAACGGCAAGCCCACGGTCTGGACCCCCCACAATGCCAACGGACGCTTCTCCGGCGCCAAACTTTCCCTGCGAAGTGCATTCGCACAGAGCGTGAACACCATCGCCGTTAAGCTCGGACAAGAAGTAGGCATCAACAATGTGATCAGAACAGCGCAAGACATGGGCATCAAAACCGAGTTGCGCGAAGCCCCTTCGCTCCCGCTCGGTCCCAGTGACGTGAATCTCACCGAACTTGTCGGTGCCTATGCCAGTGTGGCCAACTGCGGTGAACACAATACCCCCTACACGATCGAAAAGATCGTAGATGCCGACGGAAAAGTGGTCTATGAGCACCACCGCGACGTGCACACCGTGCTCAATCCCACAGAAGCTTACTACGTGCAAGCCCTTTTAGCGGCAAGCGTAAGTGACGCAGGCGGTACCTCCCAAAGTTTGGTCAGCCCCTCTTACATCGGCCAATGGTATTGGAACAAGAGCATCGATGCCGGCGGCAAAACCGGTACTTCCAACTCACATGCCGACGCGTGGTTCGTGGGCGTCACCCCGAAACTCGTGGGCGGTGCATGGGTAGGTGGCGAATACCGTCAGATTCACTTCCGTTCCGGCGCGCTCGGACAAGGTTCTCGCACCGCACTGCCCATCTTCGGTCTCTTCATGCGCAAAGTTCTTTCCGATCCGTCGCTCTCACCGAAGTATTTGGCTAAATATCCGATTCCGGAAGGGGTGAATCCGGCCGACATTGCCAAGCGCGACGAACCGGTACAAAGGGCATCGGAAGAAGCCGACTCCACAGATTTTACAGATCTGGACGCGCCTTACCAAGAGTTGGAAAATCAAGCCAACCAAGCAGATCGAGGCGAGAATGCCTCCGGCGAGGCCACGCATTCACCGTCTCAACCCGCGCAACCGGCCAACAACACTCCCTCGCAACCACAACAACCGGCGAATGGAACACCGCGAAAGGAGACACAAAACAACAGTCAAACCACGTCACCTAAGCCCAAGGCCAAAGCGAACGGCAACGACGTCTTCAATTGACAGCAACGACTTTGCATACACTTTCCCCCATTTCTCGATCACGAGAAATGGGGTTTTTCTTTTCTTCTCACCGAACAACACACACAACTGCAGCAAGTTGCGCGAATAGCCGCCGGCAGGCAGATGAATAGCTTCAGGCCGCGCACCAAAAACCTCACGATTTTCTCCGAAAAGTTCCCCGTTTTTAGAAAAAAACGCGCTACTTTTTCTCGAAAGGAGAAGGAAAAAAGGCGCTCCCTGCAATTTTTCTCCTTTTACACCCCCATTTTTAGTTGAGTATGTCGCTCAAATCCACTATATTTGCAAACTAATCAACGTGCCCCAATAGGCACAAACTTCTATAGAATCCAACCATTATGTACAAGAAGATTTTTTTCTCCTCTCGGCACTGCTGCTCACCACAGTCGTAGCCTGCAAGAATAAGTCCAACAATGCAGAAGCGCAAGCAACTGCCGAGACCACAGAACAGACATCTGCCACTGCCGACGGTGAAAAACAGTGCACAAGCCGTGATCCGCCAAGTAGATCCCAACCTCAGCGGGGCGGAGGCGCTCGAAACGATCAAGAAAGAAATTACACCGGCAAAGTGGCTTTCTTCGATTTTTTTGGGGCCACTTGGTGTCCGCCCTGCCGCGCCGCGATGCGCGACGTCGATCAAATCAAACCGGAACTCCAAAAGCAAGGTGCAGTCTTCGTTTACATCACCGGAGAGACCTCGCCCGAAGACGAATGGAAGAACAGTTTGACCGATATCCACGGCGACCACTACCGCCTCACAGACAAGCAGTGGAACGAAATCAACAACAACCTGCACATGCCCGGCATTCCGGCTTACTTCCTCCTCGACCGTAAGGGCGAAATCGCTTTCGAGAATCTCACAGAAGGCGGCTATCCCGGCAATGAAGTAGTGAAAGAAGTGATCACCAAAGCGCTCAACAAGAAATAAGCCGCATGTTGCTGATCAAAATGCTCCAAACTTTTGGAGAATACCTAATGCTTATGGGGCGCGTCTTCTCGCGCCCCGAGCGTTTTCGCATGTTTTGGAAACGCTATGTGAAAGAGATGGCAGCCCTCGGCGTAGATTCGATCATCATCGTCTTGCTCATCTCCTTTTTTATCGGCGCCGTCATCTGCATCCAGATCAAACTCAACATCGAAAGCGCTTGGATGCCCAAATGGGTGAGCGGTTACGTCACGCGCGAGATCATGTTGCTGGAATTCTCCTCATCGATCATGTGTTTGATCTTAGCCGGTAAAGTAGGTTCTAACATTGCGTCTGAAATCGGTACGATGCGCGTCACACAACAGATCGATGCGCTCGAAATCATGGGCGTTAATTCCGCTTCCTACGTCATCTTGCCCAAAATTGTCGGCATGCTCACTATGATCCCCCTGCTCGTGGTGTTTTCAACCACCAGCGGTATCATCGGAGCCTACGCCACGGCTTTCATCGGGCACATTATTACGCCGGCTCACCTCACCGAAGGCATACAATACGACTTCAACCAATGGTATTTTTGGATGGGTGTCATCAAGAGTTTCTTCTTTGCCTTTGTCATTGCCACGGTTTCTGCTTTCTACGGCTATCGCGTCGAAGGCGGTTCCGTCGAAGTGGGTAAAGCCTCTACCGATGCTGTGGTAAGTTCCTCCATGCTCGTTCTCTTTTCCGACCTCTTTCTCACACAGCTGCTCTCATGATTCAACTCGTAGACCTTTGCAAATCATTCGAAGATAAAGAGGTGCTCAAACACATCGACTCTACCTTCGAAGCCGGCAAGACCAATCTCATCATTGGGCAGTCCGGTTCCGGAAAAACAGTGCTGATGAAGTGCATCGTGGGACTCTTTTCTCCCTCTTCGGGACAGATCCTTTATGATGGACGCGACTTTGTGAGCATGAAAAAGCGCGAACGCGTGATGCTCCGTCGTGAGATGGGAATGGTATTCCAATATTCTGCGCTCTTTGACAGCCTGACGGTGGAAGAAAATGTAATGTTTCCGCTCGATATGTTTTCGGACGAAAGTTACAAAGAGCGCCGACGTCGTGCTAAATACTGCCTCGACCGCGTCAATCTCTCCGAAGCCGGCAACAAATTCCCGGGTGAAATTTCGGGAGGTATGCAAAAGCGTGTGGCCATTGCTCGTGCCATCGCCTTGAAGCCCAAGTATCTCTTCTGCGACGAGCCGAACTCCGGACTAGACCCCAAGACCTCGTTGGTGATTGACGAACTCATTCACTCCATCACTCAAGAGTATGGTACGACAACCATTATCAACACCCACGACATGAACTCTGTAATGGGCATCGGCGAGCATATTCTCTACATTTATGAGGGACGCCGCGAATGGGAAGGCAGCAAAGATGAGGTGATGAATGCGGACAATGAGCGATTAAACAGCTTCATCTTCGCATCTGATCTCTTCCGTCAAATCAAAGACAATCAACCACCGGGCGAAAAGTGACAGACTTAAGGCTTGCCACCCTCGCCTCTTTTACTTTAATCTGCCAAGGCCCTGCAGGAAATTGCCCGTTTGAGACAATGTATGCTGTGATTACAGATACAGAAAAGCCCAAAACTCCCTTCTTTTCTCTCCTTATCGTCGTTCTTAGAAACGATCAAAGAGAAAAAGAAGGGAGTTTTGGGCTTTATGCTTTGATATTTCTACCGACTTCGCTTCAACTTAGTGACGCTTCACATAGCGAATGCCCTGATACAAGTGCCGGAGCATCGGAAAAAAAGTGGCAAAGCCGACGCCGCGCCGAGTTAAATGCGAAAGCAAAGCAGCGCATCCATGCCGAACTGCCGTATTTGTAATAACACAAGGCACCTTTTGATCGCTGCACCCCAGCATCGACGTAAATCATCGATCGTTTGAGCATAGTGCTGGTCTCAACGATTCGCTCGGGGAAGTATTTGATCTTCAACCCCGCTCTTAGGGCGTCTATCAACCATATTTCTTCTTCACCGCAGGTCAAAAACTTCGTCCCGAGGCCAAATCTTTCGTCAAACAAGAGTTGATTCTGCACCTTTTCACGGCGAAAGACCATTTCAATCGTAGAAACATCGTAATCGGTGGGGACTTCCTTAAATTGGCGCTCGTTTTCCGGATATTGCTTGAGCATCTTTCCGGTATAAGTACTCGCTCTGAAAAACGCAACGTCCAAGTCCGGATCTTCCGAAAAGATCTTTTCGATGATAGCCGGTGCCTCGTCACTCAAACGCGAGTCGTCATCTGCAAAAATCACAAGATCTGCCTTTGCCAACTCCAGCGCATGATTCCGATTGTTGGACAATCCCTGTCCCTTGTAAACACTAAGCACTACATCCTTCCGCTGTTTCAACACGTCCGGCACCAATTCTAAATAACGCTCGTCCGTGTACTGATAAGAAACCACATAGCGCACGCCATCTTGCTCAGGGCGCAACAGATCATCGATGCGAACAATGCCTTTGTTGAGCGAACAAATTAATATGTCTAATGTCATAGTTCTAGTTGATTGAGTGTTTGGACAACAAGTTCAGCTTCTTTTTCTCCCATAACGGGACTAATCGGCAAACTCAGTTCCTCGGCTGCCCAGGCTTCCGCTTGTTCGAAATGCAAATTGGCAGGTATCCGACCAAAGAAGCACTCTTGCCAATGCATCGGCACAGGATAATGGATCAAAGTTTCGATTCCCGCCTGTGACAAGTGGCTTTGAAGTTCCGTTCTTTGCGGACTTCTCAACGGAAATATATGAAAAACATGATCTTCTCCAATTAGTTGAGCATCAGAGTAGGGGAGTGCAAAGCAATCTTTACGAATATTTTCCGTATAGTAGCGAGCAATCACTCTGCGGCGCGCATTATCTTCATCTAGTCTCATCAATTTTCGCGACAGAAAAGCGGCCTGCAGCTCGTCTAAGCGGCTGTTCATTCCTAACCACGTGTGTTTGTATTTTTCGGGGGCTCCATAATTTCCCAAACAACGTATTCTTTCTGCCAATTCAGGACAATTCGTCGTAACTGCCCCTCCGTCTCCCAGCGCTCCAAGGTTCTTTCCGGGGATAAAAGCTGAAGGCTGCAGCATCGCCCCACGCACCTGCCTTTCGACCATCTCGCTGTGCGCCATGTGCCTGTGCTGCATCTTCCAAAACGAATAGAGCGTGCTTTTTCGCAAGAGCTGTTATTTCCTCCATCGCAGCAAGTTTACCGTATAAATGCACCGGTATCACAGCACGAGTACGAGGATTGATCGCCCCTTCTACTGCTTTCGGAGCAATGAGGCCATCTTCAAGCACATCCACGAGAACTGGTTGCAAACCCGCACGCACTACGGCCTGAGCAGTAGCGACAAAAGTATGCGCCGGTACAATAACTTCCGCCGAATCCGGCCAACCTGCAAGGTCTTTTTGGGCTAATAAAGTGAGGGTTAGCGCATCTAATCCGTTGGCAACGCCCACACAATGCTCAACACCACAATACTTAGCGAAAGATTGCTCAAATTGTGCAGTGGCCTCTCCGCGCAAATACCATCCACTCTCCATTACTTTCGCCAAATCTTCGTGGAAAACATCAGAAAAGCGTGCATTGATTTTCCTCAAGTCCAAAAAAGACACTTTATTGCTCATACGATATTCAGAATATATTCATCATAGTTCACAGTATATCCCCCGAAACGTTCTTTCTGTTCGATGAGTCCCTCATTAAGTACGTTCCCGTGAGATTCTGTTGAGATGCCGAAATCAAAATAAGCCGGGGTGTAACCGGAAATTCCCTCCTTCTGTATGACTTCTATAAGCGTTACGAATAAAAAATCAAGTGCTCGTAACGCTCTTCCACGAGGAGAGGCCGCGATATACTGTGCATGAGCCACTTGTTGAGTCAAAAAGAGTAGGGTACCGCATAACATTTCTCCTTCAATAGAAGAAACAGTCACCAAGCGAAATATTTTTGCGGAAAAGCACCACATAAACGCTCAATTTCCTCGAAATTATGCGTCGGTGTAACTCCATGTTGCTCCTTTAAAGTCGCTTCTAAAAGTGTCCAAAAGGTGCGAAGTGATCCTTCAAACTGGAGTTCGCAACCAGATCGCAGCAATTTATTTCGATTATTCCGACGAGAAGACGAGAAGTGCAAAGGCTTTTGCAAGTTCACAGCCGTTGAAGCGGAGCGAGAAGTCAACTTTGCGCCTAAACGAAAGAACCAATATAATTCTTCTTCAGAGGGAAATTCGTGGTAGATATGCGGAATCGGTCGTACTCTGAGTTTTTCGACAGCGAGTTGAGAATAATAGCTCATTATCGCCGATAGCATGTTCCCAACTTCAGCGGTATGTCCCATGTTTTCCCAAAAGTAATCCACCATAAGTCAAACCTCCGTGGCTTCTCACTTCATGTTCTGCTTCGTGCAGGCTTGCCGGGAACAAAGCACGCAGCGCATTTTTTTCGTCGAAAAGCAATAATGATGCATCTACGAAACGATCGCGATGATAGTCCATAAATGCTCGCCGGAACAAAAAAGTAGCGTTGCGAGAACTACGTACAAATTCATTCCACGTCTCACAGAATGATTCATTGTACGGACGAACGAAAATACGCATCAGACTTTATGTTTAGTAATATCCACTTCTTTGAGGAAATCATCCCATTCGCGTAGGTACCCTTCGGCTTGGTAGGGTTCCGACGCAAAGCAAAGTCCAACGAAATCAGAAGAGAAGTCATAGAGTCGACACCAAACCATCGAAGGTATTATGACTCCGGTGTTTGCTTGAGACAACTCGATGGTCGTTTCTCGGTTTCCGTCAGAAAGATCGATTTTTACCTTTCCGGCAAGTGCATAAAGCACTTCAGCACACGTTCTATGTGCGTGACCTCCACGTTCTGCAGTCGTAGGCACGTGGGTAATCCAAAAAACTCTCCTTAGTTCAAAAGGAAGGTTTGAGTTTTCGGCCACGACAAGCTCACCCCGTTCATCAACATGCGTGGGAAGCTCCAAAAATTCAACTCCTTGGGGTAAAAGATCAGCTTGCGCAACTACATGCTTAGGCATAGTCCAAAATTGTAGTAGGGGTAAATTCAGAACCTCTATTAATCATAATACCTATTCTTGATGTTTTAGACGATAGCAGAAAACAATGAAGATAAAGGCACGAGTTTGTTCCTAACAAGTCCTGATCAAGAGATTGAAGAACAGATGATTAAGCTGAAAAACAAGAGGACTTTATGAAAAAAACTTGAGAAGTTTGAGTAGAAACCTCACGACTTTTTCCAAGAACTTTCATTCTCGGATGATTAGCTGAAGGTATCCTGAACAACTCAAGAGAAGAATGGAGTTCAACCGCGCTTGCAGCGCTTTAATATTCGACATCAAAGGTTCGCTCCAACGTTACACGATATCTCAAAGCGGAGCCTTCGTACTTAGCAGATCCTTGACGACTGGGGAAATTCTCGACAAAAGATTGTCCTTTACCCACTCCAGCCACTTCGTACGAGGCAACCATAACAACATTGTATCGACCTGACTCGCTGAAAGTTATCGTATCTGTCGGCATCGGTGTGTTCTCATTATAAATGGCCGACTTTCTATAGCGCTGAACCGCCTCACCGGGACCGGTAACGGTCCATTTATAATTCACTTCATATAGATGCTGGCCAGCCTTCTTTTGACGTGCTGCGACCACAACAGCCTTCCCGACTTTCAGATTAGTGCCGGTAGTCGTCTTTACTTCTAAGGGTTCGAATTCAGGGAACTCCGCAGTGTATTTTTTTGCGTCATCTACGCAAGCCACTAACATTGGCAGGAGCAGAAAAGAGAGTATTTTCGGTTTCATACTAATCATAATGTTCTTATCGTAGAATAATTCTATTTGGATCACAGTTTACTCAACGCCTCATATAGCTGCTGTGTGGGCAAACCCACCACGTTTGAATAAGATCCGTTGATCGATTCGACAGCCGCTAGTCCAATCCATTCTTGAATGCCATAGGCACCGGCTTTGTCGAAAGGAAGAAAACGACGAATATAATATTCAATCATCTCGTCGGTGAGCGGTGCAAATCTGACTACCGTAGTCACTGCCTGGCTGACGTGGCATTCCGTGGTATTCAGGGTGAAAGCCGTTGTCACCGTGTGTTCTCGACCGGAAATCAAGCGCAACATATCCCGTGCGGCCTGCTCATCTTGGGGTTTCCCCAAGACTCCTTCCGCCGTGGAGACGATCGTGTCGGCAGTTATGATCAATCGATTGTCGCGAATGTGCTCTTTATAGGCAGCCGCTTTCTTTTCTGCGACGAAAAGAGCCACCTCTTCGCCTTTCAAATCTGAAGGATAACTTTCATCGATTCCGAAAATCACGAAAGGTGAAAAAGTTATGCCTAAATTAGTAAGCAACTCACGTCTACGAGGTGAATTACTTGCAAGAATGATTTCGTACTTCTGTAAGTTATCCAGCATTTTCGCTCTATCTCAATAATGATTTACCATCCAAAGCCTCCGCATTGTGCATCCACAAGTGTTGCGCACGCAAAACTTGTTCAACTACATCGCGAACACAGCCTGCCCCACCCTTTTCGTGGGAAACATAGCAAGAGATTTCGCGTATTTCGGGCACAGCATCCGCGGGACAACAGGGACATCCACAGTCCTTCATGACCTCATAGTCGGGAATATCATCGCCCATGTAGAGAACTTCTTCGGGCTTCAACTCGTTGGCGATCAAATAATCACGATAAACGTCTATTTTTACCGAGACGCCCATGAAAATATCGGTAATCCCCAAACCCATGTAGCGTTCTTTGATGGTTTCGTTGCGGCCTCCGGTGATAATTGCCAGTTTCAAATCCGTCTTTGCGGCATGTTGTAAGGCATAACCATCCTTGATATTGGCAGTACGAACCGGTTGTCCTCCCATAAGTAAGACATTGCTATCACTCAGCACGCCATCTACATCAAAAATTAGCGCGCGTATCTTGGTTAGATCGTAGTTTATCATTGGTGGAATTGGTGATATATGCTCTCGCTTATGATTTTATACAGCTCTTGCCACGTCGGTTGCTCATCCAGTAGACGCAAATGCGCCTCGATTACACGACGATCTCCACGCCTTGCGGGACCTGTTTGAGCATCGTGTGGAGTGAGATCTGAAACTTTGCGAGCTGTTTCGGTAATCAGTGGCAACAGCCACCGAGGGGACAGACTTTGGGCCTCCAATTGGGAAGAAGCCACCTCGTATAGGTGATTTACGAAATTACATGCGAATACAGCCGCGAGATGTAGCGTTCTTCTCCTTTCAGAGTCCAAAGGATTCACTTCATGGCTCACGCTTTTCGCCAATTCAAGCAGTGTTTGCGTCACTTCTTCATCACTCCCCTCCACGAAACATGGAATTTCGGAGAAATCAAGAGGCCGATTGGCAGAAAATGTTTGCAAGGGGTACAAAACACCGGTGCGTTCCGAAAGCGACTGGATACTATCCAACGAAACACTGCCGGAGGTGTGGAGCACCAGGGCTCGTTTGTTCGGGGGCGTCCATGTTTGCCACAAATTAGGCAAAGCATCATCAGCAATCGCGAGCACATAGATCTCAGCCTCAGGCAACTGCTTGGGATCATCCACAGCAAGGGTATCTGCACTGAGCTGTTTAGCAAACTCCTGCGCACGTTCCATGCGGCGGGAGGACACTCCCAAAATGCGATGGCCTGCCTTTTGCAAATTCTTTGCAAGGTGCGATGCTAAATTGCCGGAACCGACAAAAGCAATGTCAAACGAATGCACCATAAAACGATAGTTGATGTAGCAAATATAACACTTTCGGGGATAAAATCAAAGCGCGCAACACCAAAAAGGCATTGCACGCTTTGATATAAGGTATGGTTGCTTTTTTATCCGTAGATAATTTGGCCATTTTCGTCCTCGAACTCTTCGTGTCCTTGGCATATTGGTTCATGGCGCGCATGCTCATACCCATGCTTGAGAAACCTCCATCGTGATACAGGTTCTGCATGGTGACCTTACGGGTAAAGTCGGAGAACATCATGACAGTGTAGTCAGCACATTCTTCGGCCGATGCGTTGCCGAGGGGCGACATCTTGTCGGCGAAATCCATGAGGTGGTCCATACCCTTGACACCGTTGCCTGCCGTTGTGGGCGTGGGGCTTTGGGAAATGGTGTTGATGCGCACGTGCTTCTCGCGACCATAAATGTAACCGAAGCTACGAGCGATGCTTTCGAGCAGACTCTTGGCATCAGCCATGTCATTGTAGCCGAAGAAGGTGCGTTGTGCTGCTACATAGCTGAGGGCTACCACCGAAGCATACTCGTTAAGCGCGTCTTGCTTCTTAGCAACTTGCAACATCTTGTGGAAAGAAATCGCCGAGATGTCGAAAGTCTTGGCAAGATAGTTATAGTCCAGATCATCATAGGTGCGTTGCTTGCGCACGTTCAAGCTCATACCGATGGAATGGAGGACGAAATCGATTTTACCTCCCAAGAGACGCTGACTTTCGGCGAAAACCTTTTCGAGATCCTCAACGCTGGTGGCGTCGGCTGCGATGACAGGGGCATTGAGCTGCTGAGAAAGCGCATCGAGTTCGCCCATACGAAGTGCTACCGGCGTATTGGAAAGGGTGATTGTCGCCCCTTCTTCCACGGCTTTAACTGCAACTTTCCATGCGATGGAATGTTCATTGAGTGCGCCGAAGATGATTCCGCGCTTGCCTTTCAGAAGATTGTGAGTCATGTGTGCTATGTTGTGAGAATAGATTATACTTATGATTTTTAGTTGCGCAAAGATAGTGTAAATGTGCAATGAGAGCAATAAAACAAGGGAGCGAAACAGGAAAGCAAGGCAACAACAAGTGGTTTTGCCATCTACAAATTACATAATACAGGGATTTAGATTTTTTTCAATCCGCCCTACTCTATGCATTGCGCGCACAATAAATTGGCAGCTTGCAGCAACGAAACCAGTGGAGTCATGCGCGCGGCGTCATAAAATGCGCGGCGGCTTGCAGAACCGTTCTCACCGACATCGAACATTCCTTTGTTCCATCGTATGGCCAGCATCTCGTCGCGCGTCAAATGCAGCAGGTGGCTGACGATGATGCACGATTTTTCGCCTTGACCAAAAGGAAAACGATCAACCAATTCATAGCCTTGATAACTTTCCCACTGTCCTTTCTCATTTTTTCTGCGCTTTTCGGTTTGCCGAAAGGTGTTGCACTTACAAACATCGTGAAACAAAGCAACGACAGCAATGCTTTCTTCTGTCAATCCTTCATTTTCCGAACTCGCTCCCAGGCAAGCATAAGGTTGTAACACCGATTTGTAAATGCGCAAAGCGGTTTCTAAAACATTGATGGAGTGCTGGCACAAACCACCGGGCTCGCTGAGATGTGCATTGAGCGAAGCCGGTGCCCAAAAGAAATCAGTTTTCTGGTTTAGATAGGCCAACAGCTCCGAAACGCCCGGTCGTTTGATGTACTCATGGGCGACAGAGATGAAAAAAACTCTCTGTTCTTGTGCTGTTCGACGTCGGTCATGGTATGAAAGGTTAGATATAGGCATCCAAAAACTGCGTATGCCGTCCTTTATTTGCCCCACCGGGACGGACATGAATGTTGCTTTCCGGACAAACGTGGTAGCAGGACAAACAAAAGGTGCAATGTTCACCCCACTTGGGGCCAATCTTCGCTTGTTCGACCTTGACATTGTGCATCGGGCAAGCCTTTTCACAACGTTTGCAAGCTGTACACCGCCCATTCGTGGCAAATAAATGCGGCCCCACCCAAAAACGGTAGAAGAACCAGCGAAGGAAGCCGCTTTTCAGGCGGGCAAAAGCACCGGGTACCACATCTACCACCCCACTCTTCCGTACTTGCACAGCCTGTGCGGCTTGTACCAACTTTAGGCGCGTAGCCTCCACTTTCTGCTTCGCCAATTCCTCCGAATCCACATCAAAGAACGGCAAGGCAATATAGGTGTTTGGCATCGAAAATGACCACACTGCATCGAGGCGATAGCCTTTTCCCGCCAACAATTTAACCAAATAGAGATCGGTTCGGCCAATATCATCACCACAAGACAGCAGCGCGAAGACGTAGTAGGACTTTCCTTCCTCAGCTCGGGGCAATCGTCGAATAAAGTCCACAGCAACCGCCGGAAGCGTCCACCCATAAATCGGAAAAGCCATGCCCAAGACCTGCTTATCCCCTTGTTCCGTTGCGATAACCTCCGCTTCGCTTACACAATCGGTAATCCGCCTCACGAGGGATCCCGCAGAGTTGCCCCATTTGCTCCGCAATCCACCGCGTATTGCCGGTGCCGGAGAAATAATAAATCATGGTTCGGGTAATCTCAAGCGCATTTCTGCCACAAAACAGTCATGGAAAATTTCAGCCGCCTCGGGTTGGTGATTGCGAAAGAGACCAAACACGCTCGACCCACTGCCGGACATGGCCGCATAAGTCGCGCCCATGTCATAAAGCGTGCGCTTGATAGCAGCGATCTCGGGATAACGATGGAAGACACTGGGCTCGAAGTCGTTCTTCACCGTGTCTTTCCAGGTTTCGGGGTCGCGAGACAACGAAAGGAGAAGACTTTCTTCCGAAGGCTTGGGTTTCACCATGGCATAGGCATCGCGAGTAGACACCGTGATCTTGGGTTTTACCAAAACTAAGTTCCATCCGGCCAAATCGAAGTCCAAAGTCATGAGTTGGTCGCCGATGCCGGTCGCATAAGCCGGTTTTGCCTTGTAGAAGAAGGCACAATCCGCCCCAAGTTGCGAAAGACGATATTCGATATCTTCATCGTCCATTTGCAAATCATACTGTTCGTTGAGCAGGCGCATCATAAAAGCCGCATCACTGCTCCCCCCCGCCCAAACCGGCTCCCGAAGGTATGCGTTTGTGCAACCAAATTTCGAGCGGAGGTATCTGCTTATAGTCTTCGCGCAGCTGATTGAGCACGCGAATCACCAAATTATTATCGGGTGTTCCCTCCAATTCGAAACCGGTTTGGTGGAAGAGATAGGGCTGAGATGCATTCTTTGCCGAAAGCACCTCAAGATTGTCATGCAAAGGTATGGGATAGAACACCGTTTCGATGTTGTGATAACCATCACAACGGCGTTCCACAACATTCAATCCCAAGTTGATTTTGCAACAAGGAAATACTACCATAAGTCTGCGTATTTTCTATGAAACAAAGTTGCCGTTTAGGGGCAAAATGAAAGGAGTACCGCACTGTTGGCGGGGACTTGCACCGAGGTTTCTCCGTCGCGCGTCAAGACGATGTCGGTTTTGCGTCCGCTCATCAAATCACGCGCCGCAAACGTGCCTTCTGCCAAATGCAAATAGTCGAAGGCGTGCGCGGGAAGCTTGACTCCCACGCTAATGTCTTGATCGGAGAAGTTGGCCACAGCAAGAATAGCCTCGTCAGTGGTCTTGCGCAAAAAAGCATAGTGCCGATTGGGATCAAAACCACTGATGGATTGATGATTGACGTACATCACGTCGAAGAAAGCGCCCTCACGCAGTGCCGGAGAAGTCTCGCGCAGGCGCAAAATGGTATGATAGGCCACATATAAACGCTGTTCTTCGGCATTCAGCAACTGTGATTGTTTGACCTCCTCGAGCGATTCGGGCAAAGTCGCCAACTTGCGCAGCGTTTCGGGGTTCCAATAGTCGAAAATCGTCGTGCGGCCGTCTTTTCCTGAGAAAGCCTTCGGCATCCATACCGCGCTCCCCGAGTTCTTGCCCCGCGTAAATCATCAGCGGGTTCTTGCCGATGCAAGCAGCGACCACCAATCCCGGCAAAGCCTTGGCGGCATCTCCGCAGAAGAAATCGGAAGCGATGCGTTGTTCGTCATGGTTCTCTAAGAAATAGAGCATGTGCTCGCGAATGTCGTCCGTGGCTTGCCAAGCCTGCGTGATAGCTGAGGCCGATGCGTAACGACAAATCACGCCGCGGAGCGTATCGTAGAGCCCCACCTTATCATAGAGAAAATCGAAGCCACCATGTGCAATGTAACTGCGATATTCTTGCGGATTGTACACTTCCGCAATGAATTGCACGGCCAGGGGCTTGCTGCTTCACCTGCGCAATGGCATAATGCCAAAACTCTACGGGCACCATCTCCGCCATGTCACAACGGAAAGCATCGACTCCCTTTTTTTCCACCCAGAAGAGCAAAATGTCGGTCATCTTCTTCCACGTGTCGGGAATGGGGTCGAAATGGCGTGCACCTCCGCCGACATAATCCACACCGTAGTTGAGTTTCACGGTTTCGTACCAGTCGTTGCGGCCGGGCCACGCATTAAAGAGATCGTTCCCGGTGGCTTTAGCCGGCATTTCGAGATAAGGATAACCCGCTGCGGTCGGTGCCACAAAATTATCGGTATGCAACGGCTCGCCCCAACAATAATAGAAGTTGTTGCGGACCGCAAACGCCATTTCGCTATCATCGTCGGCGCCCAAATCGCGTTGTCCCTGCGGTGCTGCGTCTGAAGCGTACTGACGCGCCACATGGTTGGGCACAAAGTCAAGCACAAATTTCAGTCCGGCCGCATGAACTCGCTGCAACAAGGCTTCGAATTCTGCCATGCGGTCGGGAACGGACTCCGCCAAATCGGGGTCGACGTCGAAATAGTCCTTGATGGCATAGGGCGAACCGGCCTTCCCTTTGACCACCCAAGGGGTGATCGGCGGCAATGCCCTGGGCGGAATAGTCGGTTTGCGTGGCATGTTCTATCACCCCGGTGAACCACACATGCGAAAACCCGTATTTACGGATTCGATTCAAGCGTTCTGCCGTGAAATGATTGAATTTCGCACAACCATTCTCTGCATACGTGCCATCGGGTACATTGGTGTGCTTAGGATTGCCATAGAGGCGAGTGAAAATCTGATAGATGTTCATGGGACTCAACCGACGAAAAGATAAGACAAAAGGTAGGTAGCTCGCTTTCCTACTCAGCGAGACACCTACCCTTGTGTTGTTTTGGAATTACATATTGGTGCCGCTCACCGTCACCTCTGCGTTACCTTTGCAGATCTTGGAAATCATGCCTTGGAGCGCCTTGCCCGGGCCGCATTCCACGAAGGAAGTAGCACCGGCTGCCACCATGTTGTTCACTTCCTTCGTCCAACGCACGGGCGAAGTGAGTTGCGCAATCAAATTGGCCTTGATTTCTTCCGGCTCCGTGTGCGCTTGCCCATCTACATTCTGATAGACGGTGCAATTCGGACGCGAGAACTCAGTCGCTGCGATGGCTGCCTCGAGTTCTTCCTTTGCCGCTTGCATCACCGGAGAGTGGAAAGCGCCACCCACGGGGAGAACAAGTGCGCGCTTCGCACCGGCCTCTTTGAGTCGCGTGCAGGCTTCTTCCACCGCCTCACGTTCACCCGAAATCACGAGCTGTCCGGGGCAGTTGTAGTTAGCTGCCACCACCACCTTGCCGGTGGCTTCGCTCGTTTCGGCGCAAACCTTTTCGATCACATCATCTTCGAGTCCGATGATGGCTGCCATCGTTCCGGGACGGGCTTCGCAGGCAGCTTGCATGGCCATGGCACGCTTCGCCACGAGGCGCAAACCGTCTTCGAAGCGAAGACTGCCGGCCGCTGTGAGCGCCGACAATTCGCCGAGCGAGTGGCCGCCCGACCATATCGGGCTGGAAATTCTGCACCGAGGCAACGCGCGCTGATCACACTGTGCAAAAAGACGGCGGGCTGCGTCACTTTTGTCTGCTTGAGTTCCTCATCGGTACCGGCAAACATGATATCGGTGATGCGAAAACCTAAGATCTCGTTGGCTTGCTCGAAGAGTTCCTTGGCCACGGGATGATTTTCATAGAGATCCTTGCCCATTCCTACAAATTGGGCACCCTGACCGGGAAAAACGTATGCTTTCATTGAATACTGAATGATTGATTACCTTATATTAAAAGAGAAGCACGGCAACTCCTCTGCACCCAGTGGCAAAAGTTTGTCTCGCACTTCATACCGCAAATATAGCAATAATTCTGTTGAAACGGCTCTCCGCTCCATAAAAAGCAACCTCCGGAGCTGTTTTCTGTCGACAAATGGAAAAAGAATTCTTTCCGCAGAAAACCAGATTTTCGTATATACACAAAAAAAGAAGACATCTCGTTTGAGATATCTTCTTCTGTTTTTGAGAGCCTCTTGTCGGATTCGAACCAACGACCCCGAGATTACAAATCACGTGCTCTGGCCAGCTGAGCTAAAGAGGCAGGTGGGAAAGCTCTCCACATCGCGCCGCTACAACTAACTACCTTTGCTGCGATCAAGCCCTGGAGGATTCGAAAGGAGCTAGCCGTGTGGCACTTTTCCCATGTGGTGGGATGCATTCCTTTTTGGTTTGCATTGCAAAGGAACGGATTTATTTTGAATCCACCAAATTTCGATGCATTTTTTTCTCATCATTACTCATCAAAATCCCTTATTCAGGCTTCCCAAAGCCTCATTTTTTTCTGTTTTGCGCACCGATTCCACTCACCCTTTCACACAACATACAAACTTTCTTTCTGCAAGCAACATCTGTCTCCTCAAATCTACTTCCTCACCCCTCTCAATCGTTCACGCTTGTCGACTTACACTCTCCACGCAATTTGACCGCACAATCACCAACCTCAATACAATGAAAGAAAAAGAAACCCGTAAAAGAACGGGGCATAAAAAGGATCTCGCAAATTGCTTTGCGAGATCGCTTTGTGACTCCGACAGGATTCAAACCTGTAACCTTCTGATCCGTAGTCAGATGCTCTATTCAGTTGAGCTACGGAGCCATTTTTCCTCAAAAACGAGCTCATCAATTTCAGTAGAGTGACTCCGACAGGATTCAAACCTGTAACCTTCTGATCCGTAGTCAGATGCTCTATTCAGTTGAGCTACGGAGCCGAAACTCTGATATTGAGTAATTTTGATTGCGGTGCGTACGGGACTCGAACCCGTGACCCCATGCGTGACAGGCATGTATTCTAACCAACTGAACTAACGCACCGTTTGCATTTTGAGGAGTGATGTTCGTTAGAAGCATCCGTTGTTCCTCGTTTGCGATTGCAAAGGAAGCACATTTCTCTGAATTGACCAAGCCCAAGCGCGTTTTTTTTCATTTCCCCACGCATTTTTCTTCAAAGTCCCCATGTTTTCGGCGAAACGCCACTGGTTTTCGACGAAAACGGACTTGTTTTCTGAGTTAATCCCCTTGTTTTTCCACAAAGTCCAAAGAAATGAAGTATCTTTGTCGATGCATCTCCTATTATAGGGCGATGCTTACTTACTCAATAGACACAACTATTTACTTGACTCATCAATGAAAAGTCTTCGCGAACTCTTTCGCATCGGCTACGGCCCCAGCAGCTCTCACACTATGGGGCCCCGCTCTGCCGCCGAACAATATAAACTCCGTCACCCCGAAGCCGTTCGTTTTTGCGTAACGCTCTATGGCAGTCTTGCCGCTACCGGCAAGGGCCACTTAACCGACATGGCTATTAAAGAGGTGTTGGGCGAACAACGCACACATATTATATGGAAGCCCGACGTCTTCCTCCCCTTTCACCCCAATGGGATGAAGTTTGAGGTCGAACACAGCGACGGCATAGTCTCCGATCCCTGGACGGTGTACTCTGTCGGCGGTGGTGCTCTGGCCGAAGAGCACGACGAAAAGATCGCCTCGCACGAGGTCTACGAACTCGACCACTTGGGCGACATCATGGACTGGTGCGCCAAACGCGGCGTGGACTACTGGAACTACGTTGAGGCTTGCGAAGGTCCAGAAATATGGACTTATTTAGCGGAAGTATGGGAAGTGATGAAATCTGCCGTCGAACGCGGTTTGGAACACGAAGGCGTTTTGCCCGGCGAACTGCACCTGCAGCGCAAAGCCCCCCGCTATTACATCAAAGCCAAGGGCTACGGTGCCAATCTGCAATCGCGCGGCCTGGTCTTCTCCTATGCACTGGCCGTGAGTGAGGAAAATGCCGGCGGTGGTCAGATCGTGACGGCGCCCACTTGCGGATCGTGCGGTGTGGTTCCGGCTGTTCTATACCATATATATAAGAGCCGCCAAATTAGCGAGACCCGTATCCTCCATGCTTTGGCCACTGCCGGGACTCATTGGCAACATAGCCAAGACTCTTGCTTCGATCTCCGGTGCGGAAGCCGGCTGCCAAGCCGAAGTGGGTGTGGCCTGTGCCATGGCCGCCGCGGCGGCGAACTACTGCTTCGGCGGAAGTTTGGCCAGTGTAGAGTATGCTGCAGAAATGGGATTGGAACACCACCTCGGCATGACCTGCGACCCGATCTGCGGTTTGGTACAAATTCCGTGCATCGAGCGCAACGCCCATGCAGCTGCCCGCGCACTCGACGCCAATATCTATGCCACCTTTCGCCGAAGGCATTCACCACATTTCCTACGACAAGGCAGTCATCGTAATGGGTAAGACAGGGCCGCGACCTTCCTTCCCTCTATCGTGAAACTTCAGAAGGCGGATTAGCCGAAGTCTATCACAAATAATGTTTAGTACTGCACAAATTACTACGTAGGCACCGATTTATTATTATCTTTGCCGCAACGTCCTCACTTTTAGGATGACATTTTCAACGATCAACCTCAAGACCTCTAAAATACAATGGCCGGATATTTGGTAGACGACACCCGCAAAGTAACCACTCACCGACTACTTGAAATGAAGCAGCAAGGCAAGAAGATTGCCATGCTCACCTCATACGATTACACCACCGCCGGCATCGTCGATGAAGCCGGTGTCGACTGCATCCTCGTAGGCGACAGTGCATCGAACGTCATGGCGGGCAATGTGACCACCTTGCCCATTACGCTCGACCAAATGATCTATCATGCGAGTTCGGTGGTGCGCGCCGTGAAGCGCGCATTGGTGGTTTGCGACATGCCTTTCGGCACTTACCAAGTGAACCCCACCGAAGGGCGTGCGCAATGCCATTCGCATCATGCAAGAAACCGGCGCCGACGCGCTGAAACTCGAAGGCGGCATTGAAATCATCGACACCGTACGAAAGATTCTCGAAGCCGGCATCCCCGGTGATGGGGACACCTCGGACTCACGCCCTCAGAGCATCAATAAGTTTGGCACCTATGCTGTCCGCGCACGTGAAGAAGCCGAAGCCAACAAATTGATCAGCGATGCCAAAGCCCTGCAAGAAGTGGGCTGCTTCGCCTTGGTGGTCGAAAAAGTCCCCGCCAGCCTCAATGCCCGCGTTTGTAATGAGTTGGAAATCCCCGTGATTGGCATCGGTGCCGGTCCCTCCGACGGTCAAGTGCTGGTGATCGACGATATGCTGGGCAAGAACAAATCGTTCTCCCCGAAATTCTTGCGTCGCTACGCAGATTTACACACCATAATGACCGATGCCATCGGAAGATTTGTCACAGACGTAAAGAGTGCAGACTTCCCTTCCGAGCACGAACAATACTGACTTCAATTCTCTTGACAGATCAGCCTATGAAAAAGCTAAATCGGCTTTTCGGGCTAGCGATATTTTTCAGTCTACTGGCTCCGCTATGCTCTCAAGCCAAGGTGAATCCCACCTATAAACCTCGCCCGACGAATGTTGTGGCCGATGAATTGCCCACGCGCGCAGAAAATAACACGCAGAGCAGCATTCCCGGCGTACTTTTTGTGCGCCCTACCACCGGACAAATCAATGCTCGCTATCGCGAAGGTATCGATGTGAGCCGCTATCAAGGCTACATTGATTGGAATCGCGTCGGTGCAGAAGGTGGCGTCAGCTACGTCTATATCAAAGCCACGGAAGGTTCTTCGCTGGTAGACCCCTACTATGCGACCAACTTGTATGGTGCTCGCCAAGCCGGATTGAGTGTGGGTAGTTACCATTTCTACCGCCCGCAGATCGACATTTACGAGCAATTGGCCAATCTCACCACGGTGGTACAAAAGCACGAGCAAGATTTGGTGCCGCTCATCGATATTGAGACCACCGGCGGCGTTCCGCACGACAAATTTGTGGCCGACTTACAGGTTTTTGTCGAGAAAGTGACCGCTTTCTACGGCCGCCGTCCCCTACTCTACACCTACCAAAACTTCTACAACAAGCATTTGGTGGGCACTTTCTGGGGGTATCAATGGATGATCGCGAAATATCACCGCGAAGAGCCTTACCTGGACGACAACACTGATTATGTGATGTGGCAGTACTCGCAAACGGGACGCGTCCCGGGTATTCGTGTGAACGTAGACCGCAGTCGCCTCATGGGTATTCACACTTTGAGTGCATTGCGCATGTAAAAAAAGAACGGACAATTCGTGGGTTTCATCGAAAAAAGTTCTATCTTTGCAGACACAAACCCTGGGGTCGACTGGATTTGACAGCGGTTCGAGGTGATTTGTAAGCACGCAGTGCGGATGTTAGCGGGCACTCTAATCTCGGCTATCAACAATTTATCTGGCGAAAACAACTTTGCTCTCGCTGCCTAATCGAAGTACAGTAGATTGGCTTTATTCCTGCTCCAGGAGCGGGAACGAGACATCACCCAAGAGCACTTTCTCCTTTGCGTCTTGAATCGGTGGTGCAGTAATTAGGAGATAGGATTTCGAAGCCTCGTTCGTTGTCCGAAATTTTAGAGGATAAGGCGCGGTTCACGACTGCTTTCGTCTCACGCTGCGCACGAAAATCTGATAGAAAGCTAAGCGTGTAGAAAGCAAGTTGACTCTCCGTTTGGACGAGGGTTCAATCCCCTCCGGCTCCACAAGACAAGCGCCGGCATACTTTATCTCGAGTATGCCGGCGCAAACTTTTTATCACATCGCATAAAAGATGCCTCCCCTTTAACCTCATCGAGCTAAAGGGGAGGCATCATGTTGACTTTTCGAGACATCTTCTCGATACTCAATCAGAACTCTACATTGAAAGCGCAAGTTGAGTTGGCGACCGGTCAGAGTAGTTCGGGCACTCCATGGCGATTACCTTCAATATCTGTGATCCAATAATAGGAGTTGACGTTGCGAATGCCGAGGAGGTTGAAACAATCAATGCCCAACCAAGCATCGCGAACATACTTGCCCCATCCAATCACGGGACGACGGCCATTCTTTGAGTTCGGCTTTGAACAAGTGGTAGTTCAGTCCCACGTCCACTCGCTTGTAGGCCGGTGCTCGGAAAGTCTGCTCTCCACGCGAAGAATGCGGCGGACCCGAAAGGCAATCCATGCGCAAAGGCTGCACGCAAAGTGAGTGCCCATCGCGTAGAACCAGGGAAATAATCTGTGAAGTAGAGCGACACGTTATATCGCTGGTCGGTGGGACGCGGATACCACACACCTCCCATTTTCTCGCGGGTTTGCATCAAGGAGAACGTCAACCATGAATCGGTGCCGGGAACAAACTCTCCGAATAATTTGAAGTCAACTCCCGTAGCATATCCCGAAGCCAAATTGCGACCATAATACACCACGCGAACATTATCCACCGTATAAGGAATGAGATTCGATAGCCTTTTATAATAAGCCTCCGTCGTAAAACGGAATGGGCGCTTCATCAAATGGAAAAGTGTAGTCCGCTCCCACAACAAAATGCACCGATCGCTGACTGCGCACTGCTGGATTGAGTTGCACGATCACGCTACCATTCGAACGCACCGTGTCGCGCAATTCTTTATAGAAGGGCGCTTGATAATACAATCCGGTAGCCGCTCGCAACGTCCATCGATCATTCCATTCGGGAATATAGCCAACAGACAAAGCGCGGCGACACGAACGTCTCGTTGTTCCAGTCGCGGTGCGTCAATCGCACACCCGCAGTCACGTTGAACAAACCATGCGAGGCAACATGCCTCCAAGTATCCTGTAAAAAAGCCTCTGTGGTATGCGCCACCAAGCGGTTCGTCGATCGCAAAGCGTAAATCAAATGTAAAGCGTTCGGTCTGTGAGGGCAAAGAATAGCCGGTTGAATCGCGCATCTCCCACTCCACAGCTCGTTCATTGGCCGACTCTCTGCGCCAGTCCAATCCGCCGAGCAACCGATGCTCTCCGATCTTCATTCCGCCGCGTAACCGGCTTTCATCACCCGCGCCGTCAACGCGTTGCGGGCGTGCTCCATATAGGTTCCCACGCCCAATTGCTTGCGCGTCGTCACTTCATTGAGCCAATACTGCCCTTGTATATCATACGTTTCACGCTCTCGCGTGCCGAATCCCGACCATTGCAAAGCCAGGAATGCCGTGGGGGTGAAATGTCTCGTGAGGGTGGCAGCGCCGAAAAGTGTACGAAAAGCATCACGCTCTTGTCCATCGAAATAGACCTTGAACGAACGCGCATCATACATCGTACCATAACGCGTTTCGCGATCGTGGGGTACAAAATTATAGTGATTGTCTGCCACATTTCCCCAGCACATCAAGCGACCACTGCTTAGACGGTCGCCACGACATCACCAATTGATAGTCGAAAAAGTTCGGTCGATACTCACCTCCCGTGTCAAGCGTCCCCAAAAGGTAACGCGTAGTCTTATAACGAGCAGACGTCATCACCGAAAACTGCTTGTTTCCCCAACCGAGATAGACGCCTCCTCCCAGCATGGAACCGTTGACGGACGCTTCCCACTGTTCGGGACGACGATAAGTGATGTCTAACACCGACGACATTTTGTCACCATACTTCGCTTCGAAGCCGCCCGACGAAAACTTAATGCTTTCCACCATCGCACTGTTGATGACCGAAAGTCCTTCTTGCTGACCGGAGCGCACCAACTGCGGACGATAAAGTTCTATCCCGTTGAGATATACGACATTTTCGTCAAACGAACCTCCGCGCACATTATATTGTGACGAGAGTTCACTGTGGGTCGACACTCCCGCCTGCGCAATCACCAATTCTTCCACTGCGTTTCCCGTAGCTGAAGGTGCTCCTTTGGACAAAGTGGGGTTCAACTGCTGTGTGGCCGTCGTCTGTCTTCGCTGCGATTTCACAACAGCCTCGCCGAACGAGGCCGTATAGAGAGGCAAAGTCACATCCAAACGCACCGAATCACTCGGTAGCCAAAGCGTGTGTTTCCGCGTTTCATAACCTAACATCGAAAACACCATCGTCACCGAGTCATTCGAAGCACAAGTCAGTGCATATTCGCCTTTGATGTTCGCGACCGTGAGCAACGGCTTGCCGGCCACACGCACCGAGGCCAACGCGATCGGTTGTCCCTCGCTGTCACGTATCGTTCCGAACACGCGACAGGCACGCTGAGCAAAGGCAGAAGTACCCACTCCCAGCACGAGAAAAGAGAGAAGAAGTTTGCTTGTCATTTAGCGAGGAGCCGTTGCGGGAAAGAAGGTTTCGATTCCTTGTTCGCGGTGTACGAGTCGCACCTCGACACCGAACTTTTGATGCAAATGTTCGGCAAGATGTTGCGCAGAATACACACTGCGATGCTGTCCACCGGTGCAACCGAACGAAAACATCAACGCTGTAAATCCACGCTCGATGTAGCGCTCCACGTGCGTATCGGCCAGCGCATAGACATGCTCAAGAAAGGTGACAATTTCGCCATCCTCTTCCAAGAAATCAATCACCGGCTGATCCAGTCCCGTCAGTTGTTTGTAAGGTTCATAGCGTCCGGGGTTGTGAGTGCTTCGGCAGTCGAAAACATAGCCGCCGCCGTTTCCGCTTTCGTCGGCAGGAAGGCCTTTTTTGTACGAGAAACTAAAAACGCGCACCACCAGCGCCGTATCTTGAGAAGCAAGAGGTTCAATAGTAGACATGGAGATTATTATTTTTGCTGAGAAAGTTTCCGCAAGACCGCTTCAAGGGTTGGATAACCCGAAGCCGCACCTTGCGCTAACAAAGCGTGTACATTTTCAAGTGCGGGAGGAATGGATTGCAAGAAATAGGGTTTCCGCTCAAACCGGCCGCGCAAACCATAGGCACCGAGCACTTGCAACAATCGGAAACAGCACGAAACCGGCGTAAGTCACTACGAAATTGTTCGCGATCCACCGGTCGCAACGCATTCAACTCGTCCAAATATTCTTCTATCAGTCGATCTCGAAGCGCTTGTGGATAACCGGCAGAAGCCTGCCACAAGAACGAAGCGACATCATAAGGCAATGGCCCCCGTCGCCCTCCTTGAAAATCAATCATGTAAGAATCTGTAGTCACAAACCATTACATTTCTCGACTGGAAGTCACGATACAAGAAAAAACCCTCGTTATCCACACCCTCAACCAAGTCCTTTGTCAAGGCTTCGAAGTCATCTTCCAACCGCATTTCATCAAAAGGCAAATCAGCAGTTTTGAGGAAACAATACTTGAAGTAGTTCAAATCGAACATCACCGAGCGCTCGCAGAAAGTATTGGGAGAAAGTAGACGCCCGAAGTCCAAACCTTGAGCGCCCTCCACCTGGAAGTGGGGTAAGGTACGCAGCGTTCTGCGCAATAACGCATAGGCGCTCTCCGCACTATCAGCGTGCTCACTATAACCTTGTTCGCGCCAAACCGAAAGCGCCTGATGAAGTGACACATCGCCCAAGTCCGAAAGCAGATAACCATGTTCATCTGCACTGACTCCCAAGCACCTGAGGCACCGGCAGACCTTTGGAAGAAAAATGACGCGCCAGATAAAGAAAGGATCGATTCTCTTCCAAATCATTTCCAAATGCACCAATACAAGTCGTCTCATCCGCCGCCGTAAACCGCACATAAACCCGATTCGATCCGGCTCCCGGCAAAGTTTCCACCTTAGCCGGCACTGCACCGAAGATCTCCTTATACAGTGCGCTCAATGTTTCGTTCATCCCAGCGTCTTTTTCAGGTTCATCAACTGCACCGCCACCAAGGCAGCCGTTTCTGTGCGAAAACGACTTTCACCCAATGTGATGCTGCGGAAACCGGCAGCCTGTGCAGCACGCACTTCTTCGACGGAGAAATCGCCTTCCGGACCGATCAGCACCAATGTGGGACGATCCGCACGAACGACGTCAAAGAGATGAGGCTTTTTCCTCCGTTTCGCCGATGTCACTCTGCGCATAACAATGAGCAATGAATTTATCCCCATCGAACGGGAGGGTCAAAAATTGCTTCATCTTCATCATCTCTCCCATCGTGGGCAAAATCGCCTTGTGGCTTTGCTTCATCGCGCTCACCACGATACGTTCCAAACGCTCTAACTTCAAGTTTCGACGCTCAGAAAATGCACAATCTAACCACTGCACGCGGTCCAAACCGATCTCCGTCGCCTTTTCGGCCAACCATTCGATCCGATCGGCGTGCTTGGTCGGCGCCACCGCAAGACACACGTCAGTGCCCCACGGCCGATTCCACTTCCGTTCGCTGTCGATTTCCACGAAACACTCCGGCTGACGGCCGGCAACGATAGAAACAATCCGACAATCGTAGAAACTACCGCAACCGTCGGTGGCCCACAGCTCATCGCCTTCTTGCATTCGCAACACACGCACAGCGTGCGCCGCTTCGTCCGCAGGTAGACAGCCCTCCGCCTTCAATTGCGGCGCATAAAACAGGTGAGATTCTTTCATTGTGTGATATTTTACTCGGCGAAGTTACTGATTTTCGCCCAAAAAGGAATTGCCGTCGCGCACCTTCGGCATTTTTTTCCTACCTTTGCAAGCAAAATTCGCAGTTCCATGGACGTAGTTACCGTAAAAGACAAGCAATTCTCGATTTCAATCCCCGAATCGCGCCTGCGCGAACGCGTTGCCGAAGTGGCACAACAGATTAGCCGCGACCTCGAAGGGAAGAATCCTTTGTTTCTCGCCGTACTCAACGGCGCCTTCATGTTTGCCGCCGACCTCATGCGCGGCATCGACATTCCCGCAGAAATTTCGTTTGTGCGCTTTGCCAGTTACCAAGGCATGCAAAGCACCGGCCAGATCAAACAACTCATCGGCCTCACCGAGGACATTAAAGACCGCACCGTCGTGGTGATCGAAGACATCATCGACTCGGGACTGACCATGCAACAGTTGCTCGCCAACCTCAACGACCACCAACCGGCCGAGTTGCACATCGCAGCACTGCTCGTCAAGCCCGACAACCTCCAAGTCCCGCTCAAACTGGACTACACCTGCTTCGAAATCCCCAATGATTTCATCGTTGGCTACGGACTGGACTACGATGGATACGGCCGCAACCTGCCCGCCATCTATACAGTCATGAACTGAACTTCAACTTTACTCAGACATAGAACAATCTCATGAAGAATCTCGTCATCTTCGGTGCCCCCGGATCCGGTAAAGGCACACAAAGTGATATTTTGGTCGAAAAATATGGTTTCGACCACATCTCCACCGGCGACGTACTCCGCGCCGAAATCAAAGCCGACTCCGAACTGGGTCGCACGGCCAAAGGCTATATCGACAACGGTCAGCTCATCCCCGATTCGCTGATGATCGACATCCTCGCCGCCACCTACGATGCCCTCCCCAAAAAGGCCGGTGTCATCTTCGACGGCTTCCCCCGCACCATTCCCCAAGCCGAAGCGCTCAAAGAGATGCTCGCTCAAGCGTGGAACGCAAGTGCACGCCATGCTCGAACTCAACGTGCCCGACGAAATGCTCATGGAGCGTCTCATCAACCGCGGTAAAACCAGCGGTCGCGCCGACGACAACGAAGAGACCATCGGCAAGCGTCTCGCCGTCTATCACAATCAAACTTCTCCCCTCATCGAGTGGTACGAAAAAGAGAGTCTTCGCAATGCCGTTAAGGGACACGGCGCACTCGAAGAAATCAACGCGGCACTCTGCGCCGTGATCGACGCCCTCTGATCCTATTATGGAAACCAATTTCATAGACTACGTCAAAATCTACTGTCGCTCCGGTAAGGGCGGCCGCGGTTCGATGCACATGCACCGCGCCAAATACCAACCCCTCGGTGGCCCCGATGGCGGCGATGGTGGGCGTGGGGGTAATGTCTACCTCCGCGGCAACCGCAACTACTGGACCCTGCTCCACCTGCGCTATGACCGTCACGTTTTTGCCGGCAACGGCGGCAACGGCGGCAAATGCTGCAGCCACGGCAGCGACGGCGCAGATCGCTACATCGAGGTACCGCCCGGCACCGTGGCCTACGATGCCGAAACCGGCAAATATCTCTGCGATGTCGTCGAAGACGGACAAGTCGTGATGCTGCTCAAAGGCGGACGCGGCGGATTGGGTAATTTCCAGTTTCGCACCTCCACCAACCAAGCACCGCGCTACGCCCAACCCGGCGAGCCCATGCAAGAAATGATGGTGGTCTTGGAATTGAAGCTCCTCGCCGATGTCGGTCTGGTCGGCTTCCCCAATGCCGGTAAGTCGACGCTGGTCAGCGCGCTCTCCAACGCCCGCCCCAAGATTGCCAACTACCCCTTCACCACCCTCGAACCCTCGCTCGGCATCGTGCCCTACCGCGACGGACGTTCCTTCGTCATGGCCGACATTCCCGGCATCATCGAGGGCGCAGCCGAGGGACGTGGATTGGGATTGCGATTCCTCCGCCACATCGAGCGCAACTCGCTCTTGCTTTTCATGGTGCCCGGTGACACCGACAACATCAAGCGCGAATACGAGATTCTGCTCAACGAAGTGGGAAGTTTCAACGAAGGACTGCTCAACAAGCACCGCATCCTTGCCGTCACCAAGAGCGACCTCCTCGATGAAGAACTCATGGAAATGCTCCGTGAAGATCTTCCCGACGACCTCCCGTCATCTTCATCAGCGCCGTTGCAGGTCACAACATCACCGAACTCAAAGACCTGCTCTGGACAGAGCTCAACTCCGAAAGCAACAAACTCCAAAGCGTTGCCGAAGGCGGAAGTATCGTCCACCGCGACCGCGAGGTCGAATACCTCGATCGTGATTTCGCCGACTGGGCAGACGATGTCGTGGAGATCGACGACGATGACATCGAAGAACTCGAAGACTACGAAATCGAAGACGTTGACGACTAATAAAATCGTCATACCCACTTCCGATTCGCTCGTATCCCTCCCCCATTCCACCGGAAAGTCACGAGGCTTTCCGGTGTTTTTGTATCCACCGGCATGCTTCTTTTCAACACGCCCCCACAGATTCTCACACATGGAACTTCTCGACTACACACTTGCCCCCGAAGTACGCGCTTTTTTTCCACACCGCGCACCGCTTTGTCCCCGGCCATTGAAACCGATGCGCCCTATGCCGGTTTCAATCTCACCGACTATTGTGGGGATAATCCCGTCCACGTCGCGGAGTGCCGAGAAGCCCTGTGTGCTGAATTGAAAATCACCGACAGCCAACTCTTGTTACCGCATCAAACCCATACCAACCGGGTAGCCCTTGTCGACCAAGCACTGATGGAAATGGACAGTAGTGAGCGATATGCGCATTTACAAAACGTAGATGCCTTAGTCACCGCACTGCCTCGCGTATGCATCGGCATTTCCACCGCCGATTGCGTACCGGTGCTGCTCTACGATCCCCAAGCACCGTGTGATTGGTGCCGCCCACGCCGGTTGGCGCGGCATGGTGGGGCACATCCTTGCCCACACCATCGAACGTATGCGCACCTTGGGGACGAATCCGCGTGACCTCCGTGCAGTAGTCGGCCCCTGCATCGGTCCCCGATTCCTTCGAAGTGGGCGAAGAAGTGGTCGACGCTTTTTACAGGCCAAGTTTCCACCAAGCGTCGTGCGACGCGGTTTCTTCAAGCGCCCGCACATCGACCTCTGGGCAGCAGCCGTGCACGAACTTGAACTGAGCGGCGTGCCGCTTGATGCCATTCTCGTGAGTGGGATTGACACCTACGCCTGCCCGGATCGCTATTTTCTCCGCGCGCCGTTTCGGCATTCAATCCGGACGCATCTACTCCGGCATCATGCTGGTATGACCGACCACAATTCCTGCCGAGAAACAGGATCGACTCCCTTCTACAGACAGAAAAACGAAGCCCGAGACAGCACCAATTGCGTGCCATCGGAGAAAAGGAATGTATATATCGACTTGTCGTTTAGCACGACAAGAAAAGGAAAAAGGGTGTTTTTCAAAGCCACGGCTCGCTCGGTCTCCGGTGGGAGCCCCTATATGAGCCACAGCAGGCCATCAACGAAGTCTACGACTCCGTTTGCGAAGACAAAAGTACATCATTCCGAACACACTTCCTAACAAATTCGAGAATTTATTTTTTTGTCGATTCGAAAAGTTGAGGACTTTTCGAAAATCTCGGTCTACAAATTCGCCAAAGCGGACTTCTTTTCTCTTCTTCCCCTCCACTTCTCGTTTTTCTTCCCCAACCGCCTCGCACGCGTACACACATACGCCTCCGCACACGCACTCAGCAAGTTTTGCATTTTGCCTTCACCTCTTCACCTCACAATAATAACATATTAAAAATCAAAATTTTACGGTGAAGGCAATACTGCAAATCGACCTTCACCCTCCCCTTTCCTCTATTTTTGCCAGCCCTTGCTTTCCTCCATCAAAACATGGCTAAAACTTACCATTGAAAAGAACAAACTTCACCCTCAAACATACTAATTCCCAAACACTTACCATAACACAAGTGCTCAAAAGGTGAAGGAAAATGGCTTTTACCTTCACACTTAACCAACTCATATACAACCACATACCCCCATCAGGTGAAGAGGTGAAGGCAAAAATCAAAAAACACTGGACGCGCGCGCACGCGAGGGAAGTCTATATTCAATCGATTTTACCCTGACGCTAATCTGCAAAAGAAAGACGAACACTTTGAACAAATGACCTTCCCGCAAAAACGATCTTGGAAAACAGCTACACTCCGAATGTCGGATAAACCTCATAATTTACCTCCATAATTCCTTGCTAATATAGATGTATTTTATTAACTTTGCAAACAAAACAGTTCTATACTACAAAACAGTCAACCCAATAAGGTTATCTAAAGCGGAAAGTACACTCCTTCTCAAGATTAATTTTCATCATCTTAGAATCACCTTGAATTTCTTGCTCCAATAGCTGGAAACAATTAATCATAATAATATATACTACATGACTCAACCAGATCCAAATATTCGAAACCTTTAAGCTCAGCAGAATCTCAACTGCAAAAACAAATAGTATTAGCAAAGACCAAAACACAAATAATCACTTTTTCAATTTTACAAAAAAATGAGCACTGAATGCATTACACTTACCTTTACGATCATTAGCACAATCCTTGGCTTTGTATTTACAATCTTTGGCTTTAAAAAGCACAAGAGATAGCTGGTACATCCAAAGCGATTTAAACAGAAAAAACGAAATAGCCAAAGTTGCTTTAAAATATAGAATAGAGTTGCTAACAAAAACCTACAACTCTATAATTCGAATTTATACAATACTGAAAGAAAACAACGACTCTCCTAATCCACCAACAAAAGAAGAGCAGAACTATATAAAAAAATCACTTGATTCCATATCAGAAGGCATTTTCCTACTAGGGACAAAGGAAGAACAACAAATATGCAAGTCTATAATAGACGACTTTAACAACAATAAAAACATAAACTCAGAAAACCTCAAGACCCTTTTAAAGTTAACAAGAGACAACTACAGAAGAGAACTAGGCTTATAAAACAAAATATTGCTGTCCGCTAAAAGTTTTACATGACAAAAAAATAAGGCTGAAACCCTCTTGTGGGATTTCAGCCTCTTTTGTTACTTTGCTTGTGGCAAAAAAACGCTAGTAACATGAGCCAAAGTACATTTTTTAGGTTCATCCGATATTTGGAGTGATGCGGCAATCGTGCAGCACATATAACCTTAGCTGAAAATACCTTTTCATCCCTAAAACCATAGGTAACTTTCTTCATCACCTTTATCTTATTGTTGACCCCCTCTACTTTCTCGGTCGATATGGGGCTGTCGTACCACGCCAGAATACCGGTTCTATAAGCCATGATCGTTATAGAAATCATCGAAAGAGAAATTGCTTAGACCGAACTCTGGTAAAAGAATAGAGCGTTTCATAAGCGTTGCAGCATAAAGGAAAAGAATGTGCTGTGGCAAAGCCATGGATCGCCACAGCACGTTTGGAGAAAATTACTTCCAAGATTTGTATTTGAGGACATTGCCCTCACGCCAAATCTTGTGCTTGGTGCGACCAAGCAAGAAGGAGGGCTTTTTGTAGATGTCAGGATCTTCGCCTATGCCCGACCAATCATCTACAAACTCAATGGAGAACTTGGGAGCCGGCGTGTATTTGTAAGCAAACGCATAGTTGTCAAACACAACTTTTGCCTTACCGTCTGACACCACAACGATGACTAACTCGGGAGCTTCGTCTTGGTCGAATATCCAACCACCGAAGCAAAGCGCAAAACTCTTGTTGTCGAGAGGAATTTGCAAGAAGCGAGATTTATCCTTCCAAAGCGTGATATTACCGCAATTGTACAAAAGGTCTGTATAGTAAGTAAGAATGCTTCTCCCCTTATATTCTATAGAGAAACCATTGTAATTCTCACGATTAGAGCGAGAATCATCTACACTGTTCAACTTAATTGTGTAAGCTTCTCCTTGGGGATTCTTCACGGTGTAAGTGTGCAACGTATAGACTTTGTATTTGGGATCATTGAGCGAGACAGTATAGCTATACTTAATTAGGGGTAGAAAAACATCTTTTGTTGTGATTTCAGAGCCTGACTTCCACTCAAAGATGGATTGTGCGGTTTGTGCAATGCCAGTAAGTCCCACAAGAGAGAACAATACCAAAAGAATAGAGCGTATCATAAGCGTGGCAGCATAAAGGAAAGGAATATGCTGCGGCAAAGCCATGGCTCGCCACAGCACGTTTGGAGAAAATTACTTCCAAGATTTGTATTTGAGGACATTGCCCTCTCGCCAAATCTTGTGCTTGGTGCGACCAAGCAAGAAGGAGGGCTTTTTGTAGATGTCAGGATCTTCGCCTATGCCCGACCAATCGTCGACAAACTCAATGGAGAAGTTGGGAGCCGGCGTGTATTTGTAAGCAAACGCATAGTTGTCAAACACAACTTGAGCCTTACCGCCTGACACCACAACGATGACCAACTCAGGAGCTTCGTCTTGGTCGAATATCCAACCACCAAAGCAAAGTGCAAAACTCTTGTTGTCGAGAGGAATTTGCAAAAAGCGAGACTGGTTCTTCCAAAGCGTGATATTACCGCAATTGTATAATGGGTCTCCTGTATAATACGTCAAGATGTTCTTGCCATTATATAAAAATGGAGAAGCCTTCATAATCCTCACGGTCTTTTCTTGCATCATTCAAGCTATTGATTTTAACTATATAAGAATCGCCTTGAAGATTCTTTACTGTATAAGAATGGAGAATATAAAGCTTACTTCTCGAACTTCTGGGAGCTGCATAACTATCACCAGTCAATGGACGAAAAATATCCTTTGTTATGACAGAGTTTGCATCCCACTCAAAAATAGATTGTGCAGTATGTGCACTGCCGGCAAGTCCCACAAGAGAGAACAAGACCAAAAGAATAGAGCGTATCATAAGCGTTCGTTTGTGTAATAATAAATGCAGGCTTGCGATGAGGGAAAGATTTTTGCCATGTTTGAATCATGAATTGGTGATAAATAAGTTCTATGCTTTCCATCTGTGTTCATTGATGTGCTGCACATTTGCCCCAAAAGTTGCGCTTACTTTTACAGTAGTTGCTAAACCTACGTGTTGTTTTCACCGTAAAACTACCAACAAAAAACTTAACGACAAAATCTTTATCAAGGAAAAACAACATAAGAATATTGAAAAAAATGATGTTTTTACAGACTGTATCCCGAAAAAGTGGGTAATATTGTCCGATAGACCACCACCTCATATGTTTTATTCCTCATGTATTGTACATAAAATGATAATCGCCCGCTCTCATCGATGAGAACGAGCGATTATATAACCAATCTTCTGTTTCAGAATCGTTTGATGAAGCGATCGAGTTCGCGTTTGTCGTCACGATCGCGAATGCTGGCGCGCTTGTCGTATTCTTTCTTACCGCGGCAGAGGGCGATATCGAGTTTGGCACGTCCGTTGTCGTCGATGAACAACACAAGCGGAACGATGGTGTATCCGGGGGTGAGCGTATCGTTTTGCAACGAACGAATTTCTTTCTTATTGAGCAGGAGTTTACGATCCCGGCGCGTGGCGTGATTATTGTAGGTACCGCACGCGTATTCAGCGATGTACATGTTCTTCACCCAGATTTCTCCGTCGTGGATGAAACAAAAGGTATCGACCAACGAGGCTTTACCGTCACGGATGCTTTTGATCTCTGTGCCGGTCAATACGATGCCCGCCATAAACTTGTCGATCACCTCGTAGTCGAAGGTGGCGCGCTTGTTCTTGATGCGCACGCGCTGCGGTTTGTTTTTGCCGCCGTTTTTCTTAGCCATGAGTGATGTCGATAAAGTCTGTGAGATGTTCGTCTAAATAATGAGCGACGCCGTTGGTAAATTCTTCTTCTCGCTCCATAAAGGCGTCGTCGAGGTCGTCGAATTCGGGAAACTGCTCGTAGAGTGCCATAAACTCCTCGTCTGTGCAGGGCTGTGTGAGCGCTTCGGCATGCAGTTCGTAAAGTTCGCGAGCGCGATAGAGCAATTTTGAAAAATCTTTCAATCCCCAAAGGCGCATGGCTTTGGCGAAGGGATTGAGGAAGAAGAAAGGCCCATAACCGTTGTGGATGAGTTGGATGAATCCGCCATCGCAGAGTTCATCACGCAAAATGACGTAGGCCCACAAAGTGATTTGATCGGGCGACAATTGCGCGAGCGCATCGGCCGTCAGTGTTCCACCGGCTTGATGGGCGATGGCATCGACCACCGTTTGCAAGAAAGCGTCAGTACCGCTCTCGGCGGCTTGCCGCAAAGTGGCATCAGAAAGGCTTATTTTCATTGTCTCATTTCCTCTATAATGGTTTTCATTCCCTTGATTTTCTCTCCCGCGACCTGTTTGAGCAAGGCGGCCAGCGCCTTGCGCTCAACGGCCACATAGGCGGTGTGGGCAGCCAATTCGATATGACCGATTTGCGCCGAGCGAAGTCCCCCTTTCTTGCAAAGGAAACCCACGATGTCGGCTTTCGAGAGTTTGTCGCGCTTACCGCGCCCGATGTATAAGACCGCCCAAAGGGGAGCGGCGGGGCGAACCGATACATGGTTCACTTCTTCGTTGCCGGAAAGTTCAACGAAATCGGGAGTCGTTTCCTCGGGGCCTACAATCAGATAGGCCTCACCGACCGACTGCCAACGTGCGGTGCGACCGGAGCGATGCGCGAAAGTCGCTTCATCGGCCGGCAAATGATAGTGAACCACGGCACCGACTTCTGGAATGTCCAAGCCTCGTGCCGCAAGATCGGTGCTAACCAACACATTCGCAGCGCCGGATCGGAAGCGGAAAAGCGCACGTTCGCGTGCATCCTGTTCCATGCCTCCGTGATAGACCACAGCAGAGAAGCGTTCGCTGCGCAAATACTGCCCCACTCTGTCTGCACTCTCGCGATGCGCCACAAAAACAATGGTTTGCGTGGCTCCTTTCTGCGAAAGAAGGCGAGCGAGGGTCTGGAGTTTATCTTTTTCCGGCGAAGGAACAGCATAAATGCGCAAACGATCTTGCAAGGCAGTGGTTTCGTGCAGGAAATCAATGACATGATAGTCACGATTGATCAACAGTTTCGGTGCACCGTTTTCTTCCTCGTTTTCTTCGCGGAAGGGCGTCGCGGAAGCGATGACTACTTGTGGGCACACGGCGCAGGCTTTTCTGCAATGCGCGCCATTTCATCTCGGAAGCCGAACTCCCAACACTTGTCATACTCGTCGATCACCAGCAAGCGAACGCCGGAGAGTTCGAGGTTGCCTTTATCGATATGATCGAGCAAACGCCCGGGTGTGGCAATCACCACATGGGGGCGCAACTCGCGCAAGCGACGATGCTCTTCCATCGTGGGACGTCCCCCATAAAGCGCCATGGCGCGCACAACGGTAGATTGCTCACGAAGCACGCGTTCCACCTGTATGGCAAGTTCACGCCCGGGAACGACTACAACGGCTTGCAACGCGTCGATTTTCTCCTCAACACGTTCAATGAGTGGCAATAAATAGGCCAGCGTCTTACCGCTACCTGTGGGGGATAGAAGCAAGACGCTTTCACGTTGTCTGATAGCCGCGTGTGCGGCTTCTTGCATGGGGGTGAGCACCATAGCGATAGGATATAAAAAGGGCTGTGCCGGTGTTGATGATGAAACTCCGAGTAGAAAGGATTTGAGTGCTCCGCCGTCCTTTGTAATCCGACTTCCACGCTGCATTGAAAGCGCAGCATCGGCACGCCATTGGGCGGAGAGCCTTCTCGGTGATTCTGAAAATAATTGATGAGTATCCCAATCGAACCGACACAGCCTATAAGTATGATATTGGGGTGCGTATTCCGCACCGCTATCTCTCTAGCTTGCGATAGCAAAGTTAAGTGTTTCCCTGCAGACCACAAAGAGAGTGCCCAACTTTTTTGCTTTCGGTTCAGAAAGTACAGGTGATTACAAAGTTTGGTCAAGCCAACGATCGATCAACTGACGTGCAAGACTGACCGTGCCGGGAATGCGCGGAAGTGCATTGCGGCGGAACCATTGTCCTTTGCGCAATTCTGAGCGTTGCAACGATAGTTCTCCACTTTCATACTCTGCTGAGAAACCGATCATGAGCACTGAAGGATAAGGCCAGGGCTGAGATCCACAATAACGCAAGTTGCGGACACGAAGACCGGTTTCTTCCCAAATTTCTCTGAGAGCGCTTTCCTCGAGCGTTTCCCCGGTTTCGCAAAATCCTGCCACCAGTCCATAATAGTCTCCCGAAAAATTATGCGCTTGCACCAACAATATTTCATCGGCATCGCGATCTTCTCCAGGTGCGCGTCGCTCAATGAGGATAATCACAGCGGGACTCGGCGAAGGCCAATACTCTCTTTGGCATTGCGGGCACTTCTTCGAAATATCGGTATGTGGTTTGAGCGGAGTTCCACACGATCCACAATAATGCGTGCGGCTGTCCCAATAAAGTAACTCACGTGCTTTTCCTGCCATGCGATAATCCGCACGCGACAAGACCTCAAAGCTTTGGCGCAATGCCCAGCTGATGAAAACCCTGTATCTGGACTAATCGGGTGATCGATTTCCACTGCCACGCAAGCAGTACCTTCCAAACTTGGCAAAGTTTGCCGCCGATGCCATGGTTCTAACGGAAAACGGAGGAACTTCGCCAACGGGGATTTCATTTTCTGCGGTTAGAATCAGCTCTGACTGATAGAAAGATAAACCACTTATTCATAACGCGATATAGAAAGAACCAAGCAGCATCGATCCCAAAGGATACGATGCTGCCTGTGTGAGTTGGAATGAGTGGATTAAAGTCCGAGGCTCTTCTTCACCGCCTCCACTTTTTGGAGCGCTTCTGCCTGAACCGCTTTGTAGCACTTCGGGCATTCCATTTCGCCACGTACTTCAATATAGAACTTGATCTTGGGTTCCGTACCGGAAGGACGAACACTGATTTTCGTACCGTCGGCAGTGAACCATTGCAGTACGTTGCTCGTAGTGGGGAAGTCGAGATCCGTTGTGTGCCCTTCAGCATCAGTGGCTTTGAGCGTCTCGTAGTCTTTGGTGCAGACTACAGGCGAACCGGCGATTTCCTTCGGCGCATTTGTGCGGAAGTTTTCCATCATCGCCTTGATTTCATCAGCACCGCTCTTACCGGGTTTCACGACATTGATCGTGTGGTTCAGCGAGAAAGCCATATTCGAGGTAGATATCCATGAGCACATCGAAAGAGCGTCTTGCCCTGATCCTTCGCCCATGCACAGATTTCAGCGAGCAAGGGAGCAGGCAGACACGGCATCTTTGTCGCGCACAATATCTTGTCCCATGAAACCATAGCTCTCTTCACCACCGCCGATATAGGTTTCTTTGCCTTCGAGCAAACGAATGGTGCGAGCAATCCACTTGAAGCCGGTGTACACATCGTACATTTTGACCTTGTTCTTATCGGCAATTTCCTTGATAAGTTCGGTTGTTACGATGGTCTTGACGATATATTCGTCTCCCTTCATCTGGCCCGTTGCGATACGATTCTTGATGATATAGTACAAGAAGATCATGCACGTCTGGTTACCATCGATGAGCACCCATTCGCCTTCGTTGTTCTTTGCAAGCCATGCCTACGCGGTCGGCATCGGGATCCGAAGCCATCACGATATCGGCATTCCAGTTGCTTGGCCAGGTTGAGCGCGAGCGTCAGCGCTTCGCCATTTCTCAGGGATTGGGAGATACGACTGTGGGGAAAGTTGCCGTCCTTTTGACCATCTGTTCGGGCACGGTGTGCACGTTTCTCAGAATCCCCAGACGTTTGAGCGAAGAGGGAATCAATACACGACCGGCTCCGTGGAGCGGCGTGTAAACGATGCACAAAGATCTTTCTGTCGGCGAATGACTTCAGGGATCGATACTCAGTCTTCTGCACTCCATCGAGATAGAGGTCATCGACTTCCTTCACCGATCGATTGGATTAACGCAGGATTTACCCTCGAACTTTCACATCGGCCAAAGCGATCTTTGTTCACCCTCATCGATGATGCCCTTATCGTGGGGAGCCAATACTTGTGCGCCGTCATCCCAGTATGCCTTTGTAACCATTGTACTCGCGGGGGTTGTGGCTGGCGGTGATATTCACACCCGATTGGCAACCGAAGTGGCGGATAGCGAAACGAAACTTCGGGAGTGGGACGGAGGTCTTCGAAAAGATAAACCTTAATCCCGTTGGCCGAGAAGACATTGGCGACCGTTTCTGCAAACAGACGGCTGTTGTTACGGCAATCGTGGCCAACAACAACAGAGATTTCCTTGCGATCAGCAAAGTTCTTGAGCAGATAGTTAGCCAATCCCTGTGTGGCCGCACCGACGACATAGACATTCATACGATTGGTGCCGGGTCCCATGATGCCACGGAGACCACCGGTACCGAATTCCAAAGAACGGTAGAAAGCATCGATAAGCGGCGTTTTGTCTTCGGCTTCGATCATCGCTTTCACGGCCTGTTTCGTTTCGGCGTCGTAGAGCGGAGAGTCAATCCACTGCTGTGCTGTTGCAGTGCATTGCGCAATGAGTTCTTGATTTTCCATATTGCGTTATGGCAAGTGTTGTTTGTTGTTTGAGTTGCAGCAAATTTACTATTTCCATAGGAATTAGGCGAATGAAGTGCTGCATAATTCGTTAAAGGGGGGCTTGTTCTTCACAAAATCAAAGAGCAATCCCCCATTTTTCCATTTGTCGGTTCGTATTCGCTTAGAAGGGCACGATACTTCCCTCGCCCGGTGGGAAAGGACTTCCCATCCCGACATCGGGGGGGAGGGGGATATCCGCATCGGTGATCGGGCCTCCTCCAATTTGTGGAAAACCGCCGGCCGCACTTTCACCGGGAAGCGGATAAGAGGCGTTCTCATCTGCGTCCTCGAAGCGTGTGTACTTGCCTTTGAAGCGTAGCAAGACGTCGCCAACCGCACCGTTACGGTGCTTGGCAATGATGATCATCGCCATCCCGCGCAGATCATTTCCGTTTTCGTCCTTAAATATACGATAGTACTCCGGGACGGTGGATGAAAATTACCATATCGGCGTCCTGCTCGATGGCTCCGGATTCACGCAAGTCGGAAAGCTGCGGACGGTGATCTTCCGCTCCACCGGCACCGGGGCGATTTTCCACACCACGGTTCAACTGCGACAGGGCCAAAATCGGGATGTTCAACTCTTTGGCCAAACCTTTGAGTGATCGACTGATCGTCGAAACTTCTTCTTGTCGGCTACCAAAGTTCATTCCCGAGGCATTCATGAGCTGCAAATAGTCGATCATGATCAACTTCACCCCGTGTTCGCGCACCAAACGGCGCGCTTTGGTGCGCAATTCGAAAACCGAAAGCGCAGGCGTGTCATCGACAAACATCGGTTTGCCGTAGAGATCCTTGATTTTACTGTCTAATTGTGCCCATTCGTGAGGCTCGAGCTGCCCACTCTTGATTTTTTCACTTTCAATCTCGCACGTGTTCGAAATCACACGATTGACCAACTGTACGTTCGCCATTTCAAGCGAGAACACGGCAACAGGAATTCCTTGATCGACTGCGATGTTCTTTGCCATGGACAGCGCGAAAGCCGTCTTACCCATGGCAGGACGTGCGGCAAGAATCACCAAATCCGAATTCTGCCAACCCGAGGTCATCTTGTCCAAGTCGCGATAACCCTGAGGAAATACCCGACATACCATCGGAGCGTTCGGCCGCTTTGTGCAACATGTCGTAGGCATCATTGATCACCGGATCAATTTGGATATAGTCCTTCTTCATGTTCAACTGAGAGAGTTCAAAAAGCTCACCCTCAGCCTGCTGCATCAGTTCATCAATATCCTGTGTCGGATCGAAAGCCTTTCTCCTGTATGCCACTCGTGTAGCGAATCAGATCGCGTGCCGTCGCTTTCTGCGCGATGATGCGAGCATGATATTCAATATGCGCCGCCGAAACCACCCCTTGCGTCAGCTGTGCCAAGTAAACAGGGCCACCCGCTTCTTCAAAGTGATTGGTTTGCCGCAACTGCTCGCTGACGGTGAGCAAGTCGAGTGGCTTTCTGTTCAATGTTCAATCGGCGAATGGCCTCAAAAATCAGTCTGTGGCGCGGATCGTAGAAGGTTTCCGGCTTAAGAATCTCACTGACTTGAGAATAGGCGTCTTTTTCCAGCAACAAGGCGCCGAGCACCACGCGCTCGAAGTCCAATTCTTGTGGCTGCAAACGGCCAAATGTGTCTTGCGTGGGGACATCCACTTTCTTGCGCCTCGGCGCACGGGAGGAAGGTTGTGGCATAACAATAGGAAGGGTTACAGAAGTGATTAAAACACCTCATTGCCTTAACATCGTAATCATGATATACAATAACGGAGACTGATGAGGTCTCCGAGATCGCATATATAAATAAGGAGTATCAAGGCTTGATATGGCGATAGCATCCAATATCAGATTTTCCGCCTTCGGTCTGCGACTCTGCCGTTGCGATCAAACGGAAAAGTGCGCTGCGTCACTGCAAAATCTGCTGCACCGACAGCCGCTGATTTGGCGTCGAGCGTAAAGGTAAAACAACAACTTCTGCAAATCAAAACTCGGGTTTGAAATTCCCGGCTTGGCGGCGCTTTTCAGGTGAATCCTGCTCAAACAAGCAGTTACGGAAGTGTTCGTACTTGGTCGGTTTGGGCGTATTGAGCAAACAATGCGAGAAATCATAGTTGAACGCATCGTTCTTATAACGCGGAGAAGACTCGCCCACGAGATCGTCGTTGTTGTATCCGCTGATGATGCAGTTGACAAACGACGCGCGCTCGAGCGGAGCACGGCTACCCTCACCATAATTGCTGAAATGCAGCGCGACGCCGCGGTCACCTGCCAAAGCATAGAATTGTCCGATCGTACAATGCGTGAATTCCGAACGTCCTCCAATCAGGCGAACGCAATCTCCGGCCGCATTGGTGATCTGCGTGTTGCCGACAGTCAGCGCGCATTGGCGTGCATACAGCCCATGTCCACCGACATTATGAATCAAAGAATTCGACAACGTAAGTTTCTGAACGTCAATCGATGAAGAGTCGCAACGTATACCAAAAATCTCCACTGTGAATCTCACAATATTCTAAGACATTGTCGTGGCTTTTGTCTGAAAAGACGACCCCACCCCATTGTCCGGGGATGCGATCGTAGGGCTGGTTGCTGAACATGTAGCCCAAACGGTCGCCGCGCAATTCCACAGGGGTTCCATTCTTCCCTTCAGCTCGCAGTGTGCCGTGCACAATGAGTCGCGCTTCAGGATGAAAATACAAGCGCGTGCCGGCACTCAAGGTGAGCGTGCTTCCTTCGGCCACAACCAAACTGTCTAAAATGCGATAAGGTCGTCGATCGCTCCAAGTGATGTCGCTTTTCCACGCGATGAGCGCGCAGGTTGATCACACTTTGCGTCGAGGCGGTGAGCAGCACTTGTTGCTCCACCCCACTTTCCAAACGAAACACCAAACGATCTTCCAAGGCCGTGGGACTCACAGCATCCGAAGCGGGCGCATTGAGTTGCACAAACACGCGCAGACTGTCACCGCCCGCCACTTCTGTTGCTTCCCCGACTCCATTGGCCAAAAAGCTACCGTCGACGTTCACCGAAAAACGGAGATGCGGCGCCCAATGCCAAGCGCACGCCGGCAATCCGCAACGTCTTGCGATGAGGATTGAAAGACTTGAAACGTATAAGTGTTGGTCGGTTCGCCGGCCAGCACCGTATCAAGTGCCAAAGTGTCGCGCTCCAGCCGAAGTTGAGCATCAGCCGAAGAAGTGTACCCCTCCTCGCTCAAACAAGAGCAGAGGAGGGAACACAAAAGGAAGAAAAAAGGTAAGTGCTTCACCTAATTATTTGGCAGGAATATTCTTCAAAACGTCGAGCAGATGATCCCATACCATCTGTACTGTGGGGATCAACAGACGCTCGTCGGGCGAGTGCACACCGCGCAACGTGGGACCGAAAGCTCACCATGTCGAGGTTCGGATATTTTTCGCTGAAGAGACCGCACTCGAGACCGGCGTGAATGGCGCGAACGAGGGGTTCTTTGCCGAACAAACGCTTGTAGCTCTCCACGCAGACCTTCAAGATTTCGCTCTTTGGGTTCATTTTCCAACCGGGATAGCCCTCATTGGTCACACACTTCGCACCGCCCAACTCAAAGGCCGAACGAACCACAGCAGCCATGTACTCTAAATTGCTGGCCACGCTCGAGCGTTGCGAAGTGGTAGCCACAACTTGGTTGCCTTGCTTGCGCACGCTGGCCAGGTTGCTCGACGTTTCCACCAAGCCTTCAAGATCTTGGCTCATCGCAAAGATACCATTGTGCACCACGCTGAGGCTCTTCAACATGCGCACAGCCTGTTCGGGGCAAATGCAAGTAGGAGCTGCATCCACCGCTTCGAGGGCTGCCGTCAAATCGGGTTCTGTTACGGAGAATTCCTCGCGCACCTTCGCCACGAAAGGCTTCGAGTTCTGTAACGAACGTCGCAGCATAAGCCGTGGGTACGGCCACTGTCACATGTGCCTCGCGGGGAATGGCGTTGTGCAAGCCACCGGCTTGAATATCGCAGAGGCGAAGATCCGTTTTCTCGCACTGTTCGAGGAGGAAGCGCACCAACAGCTTGTTGGCATTGGCGCGATTCTTATTGATATCGTCGCCAGAGTGACCGCCGGTCAGGCCTTTCACGACAAAGTTGAACGTCGAAAAACCTTCGGGCAGTTTTTCTTCGTCCACGGTGTAGGTGGCTTCCGTGCGTACCCCACCGGCACAACTTACGAAGAGTTGACCTTCGTCCTCAGAGTCGAGGTTGATGAGATAGTCGCCCGACATAAATCCGGGTTTCATCTCGAAAGCTCCCGTCAAACCGGTTTCTTCGTCACGCGTGAACACGCATTCGATCGGGCCGTGCTCGATATCCGTGGCTTGCAGCAGTGCCATTTCCATGGCGATGCCGATACCATCGTCGGCGCCGAGCGTTGTCCCCTTTGCCTTGAGCCAATCGCCGTCCACATAGGTTTGGATCGCGTCGTTGTCGAAGTCAAATTCTACGTCCTTGTTCTTTTCGCAGACCATATCTTGGTGGCTCTGCAAAATGACCGTCTTGCGGTTTTCGTAACCGGGCGTACCGGGTTTGCGAATCAGCACATTGCCGGCTTCGTCCACCAGCGTTTCGAGGCCAAGATCCTCACCAAATTTACGGAGGAAGGCAGTTATCTTTTCCTCGCGCTTGGAAGGACGAGGAACTTTGTTGATTTGCGCGAAGCAATCGAATACGGATTGAGGTTGTAATTGTGCCATAGCTCACTACATTGAAAGTAGAACAATAAAATGTGCAAATCATTTGTCGCGGACGAGGTCTTTGCACTATATTTGCACCGCAAAAATAGAGAAAATATATGGAATCCCTTTTACTACTCACATTAATTATTGTTGGAATCTCGGTGCTCTTACTCTCCGTTGGGATTCTCATCAAAGGACGTTTCGTCAATACTCACGTGAGTGGAAACAGAGCTTTGGAGAGCTGCGGAGTGCACTGCGCCTCCACCCAAGATGCCGAACTGCGCACGGAGAATCCCCACGCGGTGAGTGAGCATTCATGTGAAACGGCTCAACATTGAACCACTTCAATTTGACATTCGAACATAACCCTATAATAACGCCTAACAACCTGAGTATGAAGACACCGTTTTCCTTCTTCTTCGTGGCAGCATTGATGATTCTGGCGAGCTTGTCGGCTTGCAAGAAAGAAAACAGCGCCACCCATTCGAGCAGCACCAAAACCCAAGCCGCAACTCCCTCCGAGCAGAAGCAGCAAGCTCCCATCGCCTACGTGGAAGTAGACTCCCTGCTCACGCAATACAAGTTCTGCACCGAAAACAAATCGGTGCTCGAAGCCAAAAGCAAGCAATACCAGTCGCAGGTAGCCGCAAAAATGGCACAAGTGCAGAAAGCCTACGCCGACTTCCAGCAGAAGATGCAAAACGGCACCTTCACCACGCGCGAACAAGCTGAAGCCGCTCAGCTCCGCATCCAAAGAATGCAGCAGGAAGGCGCCAAACTCGAAGAACAACTGCAGAAGCGCATGACAGCTGAACAAGAGAAGTTCAACAACACGCTGCGCGACAGCCTGCAATCCTTCCTCAAAGACTACAACAAAGAGATGGGCTACTCGATGATCGTCTCCAAACAAGGCGACAACGTCCTCTATGCCGATCCTTCGCTCAACCTCACGAAGGCCGTCATCGAAGGAATGAACAAACGCTACAAGAGCACCAAAGAAATAAAGCCCATTTTCGGGTACAACACCGGCGGGCAGCCGACCACAATGGTCGACTGCCCGCTTTTTCGTGCCCAAATTCTCTCCCTTTGCACCCACTGTTTTTTCATATCTCAAGCCTTATCGCCGAAGGGGGCCGACCGACCCACGAAAAGCACACCCCCTTTTGCCCAAAGGGCTCACTCTCCCCAAAAAGCGGCCTGACATTCGCCTAAAAAGTCCACAACTTTTTTTCGCTAAACAAGAGAACTTTTCGGCAAAAAGCTGAGGGGTTTTTGAAACAAACTTCGCTTGTTTCTGCTCCCTGATACCACATTTTCTCGCTTCTTCTTCCCCACCCTTTTTCCCCACTACCGGCTTGTCCCTTCGCCCGTCCTCTCACTCCCATCGCAAACGACTCACCACCAAAAACAAAATAGACGCAACAAACACAGCTAAACCCACTCAAAATGCGTATTTTTGCAGCATGGATGCAAGTAATGCGCAAATCATCTCGCGCCAATGGTTCGTCGAAAAGTGGAAAAACCGCCCTTCCGACGGACATAAAGGCACGTTCGGACATCTCCTCCTCATCGCCGGCCACGAAGGCATGATCGGTGCGGCGGTACTTGCCGCGCGCGCAGCGCTCCGCAGCGGCGTGGGCAAAGTGACCGTACACATTCCCCGCATGCGGCCGCGACATTTTGCAAATAACTGTGCCGGAAGCCGTGCTGCAAATAGACGAAGGTTCCGACCGGTGCTGGAGTTCGCTCATCGACCCGTCACCTTTCTCCGCCATTGCGGTGGGTCCCGGTTTAGGCACCGACGGTGAGACGGCCTTCGCCCTCCGTTCCCTGCTGAAACAGCTCCTCGAACTCGACACTGAGGGGAAGGCGCCGACACTGATCCTCGACGCCGATGCGCTCAACCTCCTGTCCTCCGACTATCAGTTGCTCTCGCTCCTGCCTCCCGGCAGCGTGCTCACACCGCACCTCGGCGAAATGCAGCGTTTGTGCCGCGCACTCGATCTGCCCCACGGAGATCTCGCCGCACTGCAATCATCAGCACAATCCTTGTCTGCAGCGCTTGAGCTCACCATTGCGCTCAAGAATCACATCCCCCACCTCTTTGCCGCAGATGGCAGCCTGCTCATCGCAGAAGGCGAAGGCAACAGCGCCTTGGCCAAGGCCGGCAGCGGCGATGTCCTCACCGGACTGATCGGAGGCCTCGCTGCGCAGGGCTATCCTCCGATGCAAGCCACGGCACTCGGCATCTGCCTGCATCGCGAGGCCGGAAAAATAGCCGCCGCCCGTCATTCTGCGCCGGCCACTGTGGCTTCCCATTTGGTAGAAGCCCTCGGTCAGGCCTTTCTTCACCTCCTTCCCACCTCCTGAACCATGTCTACACGCTCACTCACCCGCTTTGCACTTTCCCTCGGCTTGTTCGCCGCCACGGTTCCCTCCCTTTCGGCACAAACAGCCGTCGCGCCCTATCGTCCCGGCCTCACGGCCGAAGGCATCACCTACCATTTGCCGCTCACGGCGCTCCATCTCACGGTACACACCCGCTGTCGACACTATGTGCCGGGCGAGTACGCCGCTTACGCCCGCGCCCTGCTCGACCGCAAAGAAGTGTCGCTCAATGCCTTCGACACTTGGACACTCACCGGCGTGAAGGTCGATGCCTTTGGCACGCCCGACAGCACAGCGGCCTACACCATCCGCTTAGATCATCGCACGGCAGCCCCTTTGGTCACACTGAGTCCCAACGGTTTGCTCCTCGCCGTGAATGCCGAAGCACCGCAACCGACCGCTCTCTCCCAACCCACGATCACCCCCCTCGCCGCAGAGACGCTCAATGCCGATCGTTACAAAACGCCCGACATGCTTCGCGCCGGCAGCACGGCCCGTCGCGCAGAACTCGCGGCAGCCGAGATTTTCGACATCCGCGAAAATCGCAACCAACTCATCAAGGGACAAGCAGATTTCAACCCGAAAGACGGCGAACAACTCAAGACCATGTTGGCTCAACTCGACGAACGCGAGAAAGCCCTCACGTCCCTTTTCGTGGGCACCTATACCGAAGAAGAACGCACCTTCACTTTTGACTATGTGCCCCGCCGCACTGAGCAAGGCCGCGTGCTCTTCCGCTTCTCGAAGTACCTTGGGGTGACTGATCCCGACGATGCTGCCGGCCTGCCTGTGACCCTTACGGTAGAAGACCTCCAAAGCATCCGTCCCGCCTACGACGACGGGAAAACCGAAGAAGAAAAAAAGAACAAGAAGACCTCCGCTATCGGGTGCCGGGCGAAGCCAAAGTGCGCATAGCGCAAGGCGACAAGATACTCTACGAAGCGAACCTCCCAATGGCTCAATTCGGTAGAACAGAACACCTTGGAGGCACTCTGTTTAACAAGAAATTCAACACAAAAGTTTGGTTATCTCCGACTACGGGCAACGTAGAAAAAAATAGAACTCGACCAAACGACAAAAATAAGTAGGCGCCCCATGATCGATCCCCGCCAACTCAAAATCAAAGACTTCGACTATGCACTCCCCGACGAGCGCATTGCCAAATATCCTCTCGCCGAACGCGACCAATCTAAGTTGCTCACGCGACGCACAGACGGCACAATCGGCGAAGACCACTTCGTCAATCTACCGAATTACCTGCCGGCCGGTGCGCTGATGGTGTTCAACAACACCAAAGTCATTCAGGCTCGATTGCACTTCCACAAATCAACCGGTGCGCTGATCGAGGTGTTTTGCCTCGAACCCCACACCCCGCTCGACTATCAACAGTCGTTTGCCACCTGCGGCGCGGTGACGTGGACCTGCATGATCGGTAATTTGAAAAAATGGAAAGAAGGCGCGCTCGAACGCCCCATCACCGTCGGCGGCGTCACACTGACCTTGCGCGCCGAACGGCTCGGCATGAGTGGCACCGGACACGAAGTGCGCTTCTCTTGGGACAGCCCGAGCGTAAGTTGGGCCGAAGTGCTCGATAGCATCGGCGAATTGCCCATTCCTCCCTATTTGAATCGCGACACCGAGGCCACGGATTTGAAAACCTACCAAACGGTGTATTCAAAAATCAAGGGTTCGGTGGCAGCCCCCACAGCCGGTCTGCATTTTACGGAACAAGTGTTGCGCGCCCTTGACGAGCGTGGCATCGAACGCAACGAGCTCACACTGCACGTCGGCGCCGGCACTTTCAAACCGGTGAAAAGCGAAGAAATTGCCGGACATGAAATGCACGCCGAGTGGATTGCCGTGCCCCTGCAGTCGATCGAACGCCTCTTGACCCACGACGCAAAATGTATTGCTGTGGGAACAACGAGTGTGCGCACGCTCGAGAGTCTATATTATATAGGTGTACGCATTCGCCAATGCCGCGAGGCCGGACACGAACCGAGCGAAGAGGACTTTGCACGTGCCGCAATGGTTGCCCTACGACTACGCCCAAACTTGCGAAAATCCCCTCACGCCGAGCGAAGCCCTCGAAGCGGTGCGCGATTATCTGCTGGACAATCAACTACAGGTGCTCCACAGCGCCACACAAATCATCATTGCGCCGGGCTACGACTACAAAATCGTCAAAACCATCGTCACCAATTTCCACCAACCTCAGTCGACGTTGTTGCTGCTGGTCAGTGCTTTTGTGGGAGGCGACTGGCGCTCGATTTATGATTACGCCCTCGATCACGGATTCCGTTTCCTAAGTTACGGCGATTCGTCGGTGCTCAATTATGATGCCTTGCCGTCATAAAAGTGCACTTCTCATTTCTTTTTTTCACGAAAGTTCTCGTCAACATGCGTCAATATCCCGTTTGGCTGCTGATTCTCCTCGCTCCCACGATTTTAGTTCCCGTCGGCACGCTGATTTTCTTCTTGTTCGGCAACGTCCTCTTGTGGCCTGAGAGCGACAGCACGCTGCTCAACGTCTTGCAATACCTACTTATCCAACTTTTCTGGATCGGTCCGATCATCAGCTTCTTTGTAAGTTTGTTCTTTTGGGGTTGGGCGCGCGAACGGAGTGCCATTTACACGGCCATCGGTGGACTGCTGCTCACCGCTGCCTCTATTTGTGTGCTCGCCTTGCAATAAATTCTCATCGCCTCGACTCCATGCGACAATATCACGACCTCTTACAACGGATTCTTGACGAAGGCACGCGCAAAGATGACCGCACCGGTACCGGCACACTCTCGGTATTCGGGCATCAAATGCGTTTCGATCTCGAAGAAGGCTTTCCGCTGCTCACGACCAAGAAATTGCATCTCAAAAGTATCATCTACGAACTGCTTTGGTTCTTGCGCGGCGACACCAATGTGCGCTATCTCCAAGAACATGGCGTGCGCATTTGGAATGAGTGGGCGGACGAATCGGGAGAGCTCGGCCCCGTCTACGGACACCAATGGCGTTCGTGGCCGGACTACAACGGTGGGCACATCGATCAGATCAGTCGCGTGATGGACCAGATCAAACACCAACCGGACAGCCGCCGCATGGTGGTCAGTGCGTGGAATGTGGCGGAAGTTGAGGACATGGCACTCCCCCCTTGCCACTTGTTGTTCCAATTCTATGTGGCGGAAGGACGACTTTCGCTGCAACTTTACCAACGCAGTGCCGACACTTTTTTGGGCGTTCCCTTCAATATTGCTTCTTATGCCCTGCTCACCCTCATGATGGCGCAGGTGTGCGGATTGCGCCCCGGAGAATTTATTCATACCACCGGAGATACGCACCTTTATCTCAATCATTTAGACCAAGCACGTCTGCAGTTGAGTAGAACCCCGCACGCCCTCCCAAAAATGCATCTAAATCCAGACGTCAACGACCTATTCTCCTTTCGTTTCGAAGATTTCTCACTCGAAGACTATGCGCCCGATCCTCACATTCCGGCGACGGTTTCGGTCTAACTTCCTTCATTTATGCTCACGCTCATCTGCGCGCTCGACCGGCAACGCGCCATAGGCTTCGAAGGCCACATGCTTTTCCGATTGCGAGCCGATTTGAAACGCTTCAAAGCCCTCACTTCGGGACACACCGTGATCATGGGGCGAAAAACTTTTGACTCGTTGCCCAAAGGTGCCCTCCCCAATCGCCGCAACTTCGTGATCAGCCACTCGCTCACCGAGGCACCGGCCGGCACTTCCCTCTTTCATTCATTGGAAGACGCCCTCCAAGCCGCCGGCGATGCCGAAGAGATTTTTATCATCGGCGGTTCTTTCGTCTATGAAGCCACTTTGCCGATGGCCGACCGCCTGTGTCTGACCCACATCCACGCCACGGCTCCACAGGCTGACGTCTTTTTCCCTGAAATAGACGAAACACTGTGGAATTGTACCTTCCGCGAAGACTATCCCGCGGATGCCCAAAATGAACAACCCTTTACCTTTGCAGATTACATTCGCTTATGAATAGCCTTTTCCGCACAGCCACCTTATGCCTTGCCTCGTGGCTCTGCTCCGGTGCCATGTTGCTCGCACAAAACACAAACAAAGAGGTCAAATTCTCCATCATTGAAACCTCGGACGTGCATGGCAACTATTTTCCTTATGATTTTATCAATGACAAGCCCGGAGAAGGTAGTTTGAGTCGCATTTCCACCTACGTGAAACGCCTGCGCGCCGAACAGGGTGAGGGGCGCGTGCTGCTCGTCGACAACGGAGATATTCTGCAAGGCCAGCCGGCTGCCTACTATTATAATTACGTAGACACCACTTCCACTCACCTTTGTGCACGCATGCTCAACGAAATGGGTTATCTCTGCGGCACTTTGGGCAATCACGACATCGAAACGGGACATTCGGTCTACGATCGTTGGATGGACGATTGCGGCTTCGCCGTGTTGGGCGCTAACGTGGTGGACAAACGCAAGAACAAACTCTATCTCACAGCCTATGTGCAGAAGAGGTGGACGGCGTGCGCATCGGCGTGCTCGGCATGGTCACCCCGACCATTCCACAATGGTTGCCCGAAAACCTTTGGAAATATCTCGACTTTCGCGACTGTGTGGAAACAGCACGCCGAGTGGTGCCTATTATTCGCCGCGCTGCCAAAGCCGACATCGTAGTAGTGGTAATGCACAGTGGCGTGGGCGAACACAATGCGACCGGTCGTATGCTCGATCATGCCGCATTCCAAGTGGCTGAACAGGTGCCTGACATTGATGTGCTCTTTTGCGGACACGATCACCGCGTGGCCAATACGATTGTGACGAACAAAATCAGCGGCCGACAGACCTTGATTCTCAATCCCGGCGCCAACGCGATGAACATCGCGCAGGCAGATATTAAAGTAACGCTCGGCGCAGACGGGAAACGGAAGAAAAAAGAAATTGTGGGCAACGTGATTGACATTCGCGGAGAAGAACCGGACTCCGTGTTCCTCTCTCACTACGCCAAAGAGTTCAACGACATCCGCAAATTCACCACGCAAGTGGTCGGGCGCAACCGCAACGAACTGGATACTCGCTCGGCTTATTTCGGTTCGTCGGCTTTTGTCGATTTCATCCATCGCATTCAACTGGCTGTTTCAGGAGCCGATATCTCATTTGCCGCTCCGCTCTCATACGATGCAAAGGTTGAAGCCGGAAATATCAGCATGGCTGACCTGTTCAACCTCTATAAATATGAGAATCAGCTCTACGTCATGAAACTCTCCGGGCAGGAAATCAAGAACTATCTCGAAGAGAGTTATGGAATCTGGACTCGGCAGATGAAAGCGCCCAGCGACCACATGATGCTGCTGAACGAAAATTACGAGAAGGCCACAGAGCCATGGCAACGCCTGCAGCATTCGTCCTATAACTTCGACTCGGCTGCCGGAATCAAGTACACAGTGGATCTCCGCAAGCCCAAGGGCGAGAAAATTACCATCCTTTCTATGGCAGATGGCAAGCCCTTTGACCTACAGAAGACCTACAAAGTGGCACTCAACTCCTATCGCGCCAATGGCGGCGGCGGGCTACTGATAAAAGGAGCGGGCATTCCACAGAATCTACTGCGCTCACGCGTGATCTGGACCTCCGATCGCGAAATGCGTGAATACCTGCGCCGTGAAATTGCCCGCCATCAAGAAATCAATCCTCAGCCGCTGAATAACTGGCGCTTCATTCCGGAAGGTTGGGCGGCAGCAGCAGCCGAACGTGACTCGGAAATCATGTTCAAGTAAGCTGAGCTCTCCTTCAAATACGCTGCGCGCACCGAAGCAATCGGTGCGCGCAGCTTTTTTCCTCGTGACATCCTGCAGTTGTTCCTATCACACACCTGCATATCTTCCTTATATATAATGTATCCGCTGAGACAGAACTATCATCCCCTCTGTTTTGCCTTCAGCCAACGGCCAATCCAAACCTTGTATTCATCAGCTTACGTGAACAACTTGTACCTTTGACGAAGAACAGCACAGCAACTTACATTTTTTTCACAATTAGAAATGCTTTTCTCTGCTCTGATTTACACTTTGTCCCCTCCACCTTGTGGTGACATTTCACAGCTTCAACCCCGATATTTATGGAAGAAACGAGAACCCACACTCGCTTAGTCGGATAAGTACACAAACACGCTAAGAAGGTATTCATTTTTTCCTCTATCAACTCTATCCCCTTGACATAAACAAAACATAAACCTCGGCCAGCTGATCAGAAACAAAGTTCTTATAATCAACGGTTTGAAATAGCACACAGTAAAAAACTCATCTTAAATATACAATAGTCGATTATACCTCAGATGGTATTTCTCGTAAAGTTCTTTTTCTCTCCAACCTTCGACGTTCCCAATCGTTTCTTGGACAAACAATGAAGAACACACAGAGAAAACAGAGTTTGCACCTCAAAACGCCTCTTCATTTTATTTTTTTTTGAAGATTAGGGCGAAAAAACACGTTTTCGAGAGAGCCTACTCACAAATAAAGGAGTATCTTTGCACGGACTACCAACCAACACAGGCGGCAGTAGCTCAGTTGGTAGAGCATGGGCTTCCCAAGCCCAGGGTCGCGGGTTCGAGCCCCGTCTGCCGCTCAATATAGATTTGCTAAAACTCCTCCTATGGCAAAAATCAGATGTATCGGCGTTTTGACCTCCGGTGGCGACGCCCCCGGTATGAATGCCGCTATTCGTGCCGTGACACGAAGTGCAATCTCCAACGGTTTCAAAGTAAAAGCCATTTATCGCGGCTACGAAGGACTGATGAACGGTGAAGTTAAAACATTCACCACCGAGGACGTGTCGGGTATCATCCAAACCGGTGGTACGATTCTTCGCACTGCTCGTTCAAAGGATTTCCAAACGCCTCAGGGACGTAAGCGCGCCTATGACACGCTGCGCAAAGAAGGCATTGATGCCCTCATCGTTATTGGTGGTAATGGTTCGCTTACCGGCGCTATGCTCTTAGCAGAGGAATATGACTTCCCCTGCATTGGACTTCCGGGCACCATTGACAACGATTTGTACGGTACCGACAACACCATCGGCTACGACACGACGCTCAACACTATTATGGATTGCGTCGATAAGATCCGCGACACGGCCAACTCTCACGAACGCATCTTCTTTATTGAAGTAATGGGACGTGATGCCGGCTTCTTGGCACAAAACTCGGCCATCGCTGCCGGTGCAGAGGCAGCCATTATCCCGGAAGATTCCACCGGTTCGGATCAGCTCATTAAGTTCATGGAGCGCGGTATTCGTAAATCCAAGAAGAGCTGTATGGTAATTGTCAGCGAAAGCCCCAAATGTGGTGCACTCTATTATGCCGATCGCGTAAATAAGGAGTATCCGCAATTTGATGTTCGCGTGTCAATTCTCGGACACTTGCAACGTGGTGGTCGCCCCTCGGCTCGCGACCGCGTTTTAGCCTCTCGCGTTGGTGTAGGTGCCATCACAGCACTGGTTCAAGGGCAACGCAATGTCATGGTAGGCATTCGCAACCACGAAATCGTCTACGTCCCCTTCATTGAAGCCGTACAAAAACGCAAGGGTATGAAATCCTCAGCTTATTCAAGTTCTTAACGAACTCAGCATTTAAAACAATCTCGTTTTCAGACGACTATGAGCCAACAAATTGGTTATATTTCTCAGATCATCGGTCCTGTGGTCGATGTTCATTTCCCGCTCGACGGGCGCCCCGCCGAGGAAGTTCTCCCGCACATCCACGATGCACTGGAAGTACAACACCCCGATGGCCGCACACTCGTGATTGAAGTGCAGCAACACATTGGCGATGATGTGGTTCGCACAGTGGCCATGGACAACACGGACGGCCTTTTCGCGCGGTTTGGAAGTGAAATCGACCGGTGCCCCCATCTCCATGCCCGTGGGTAGCCAGATTAAAGGACGTATGCTCAACGTGATCGGTGAGACGATCGACGGACTTCAAACGGTATCTCGTGAAGAGAATGCCTACCCCATCCACCGCGAAGCACCTAAATTTGAAGACCTCAAGACTTCACGCGAAGTACTTTATACCGGTATCAAGGTGATCGACCTGCTCGAGCCCTATATGAAGGGTGGTAAAATTGGGCTCTTCGGTGGTGCCGGTGTGGGTAAGACAGTATTGATCATGGAATTGATCAACAATATCGCCAAAGGACACGACGGTTTCTCAGTATTTGCCGGTGTGGGTGAGCGTACCCGTGAGGGTAACGACCTGCTGCGCGAAATGATTGAATCAGGAGTGATCAAATATGGAGATGCCTTCACCGAAGCAATGGAGCGCGGCGAATGGGATCTCTCCTAAAGTTGATTATAACGAAGTGGCCAAAAGTCAGGCGACCTTGGTTTATGGTCAGATGAATGAGCCTCCCGGAGCACGTGCTTCTGTGGCACTTTCAGGACTTTCCGTCGCAGAGTCCTTCCGTGATAGTGGAGCAGAGTCAGGAAAAGCTACTGATATTCTGTTCTTTATCGACAACATTTTCCGCTTCACTCAAGCAGGTTCTGAAGTTTCGGCATTGCTCGGACGTATGCCTTCGGCTGTAGGTTATCAACCCACGCTGGCTTCTGAAATGGGTGCGATGCAGGAGCGTATTACCTCGACCAAAAACGGCTCGATCACCTCTATTCAAGCGGTTTACGTCCCTGCCGACGACTTGACCGACCCTGCTCCGGCCACAACCTTTACGCACTTGGACGCCACCACAGTGCTCTCGCGTAAGATCACAGAATTGGGTATCTACCCTGCCGTGGATCCTCTCGATTCAACTTCGCGCATTTTGGATCCGAATGTCATCGGAGAAGACCATTATAATTGTGCACAACGCGTAAAACAGATCCTCCAAATACAAGGAACTCCAAGATATCATTGCGATTCTCGGTATGGACGAACTTTCAGATGAAGACCGCCTTACCGTAAACCGCGCACGTCGCGTTCAACGCTTCTTGTCTCAACCCTTTACTGTGGCAGAGAAGTTTACCGGCGTCAAAGGTGTAATGGTTCCTATCGAAGAAGTGATTCGCGGCTTCAACATGATCATCGACGGCGAAGTGGATCATCTCCCCGAACAAGCCTTCCTCAACGTAGGTACAATCGATGATGCGATTGCCAAAGGTGAGAAATTGCTTTCTGCCGCCAACGCCTAATAACTTATGGACAAGAATAGTCTCCACGTCAAAATTGTTTCCCCTGAACGCACCTTGTTTGAGGGAGAAGTCGAAAGCATTACGATGCCAGGGTGCGCTGGGAGAGTTTGAAGTTTTGATCAACCATGCACCACTAATTTCCTCTTTGTCAAGCGGAACCGTAACGTGCTCTGGAGAAGAGACGAAACAGTTCAGCGTATCAGGTGGCTTTGTCGAAGTAAATCACAACGACGTTACGCTTTGCGTAGAGACTTCCAAATGATATGCTGAAACTCGTTCTACGACTGGCCGTTATATATTTAGTACTGGGACTTTGCCTCTTCTTTGGCATCACGCAAGGGTTTGGCATTATTCCGGTTGAGATCGCCCAAGAAGTCATTATCATTTCGGTTGCTTTCTATAGTTTTACCTTGGTGGAACTTGCTGTAACAACCCAATTGAGCCATAAAGACTCATCGTATTTCATCGGTGCGAACCTGGGGTTCTCTCTGCTGCGCCTGTTTCTCACACTGATCATCCCTATTCATTTATAAGCAACACGAAGAAATCAACTTCACAGCTGCATTTTTCGTGGTTATGCTTTACTACTTTGCCACCCTGTGTTTCTCGACTTGGCATCGCCGCAGTCTGAATCAGTCAACAGATAATAGCAATGAAAAAAATAGTCAGACTTAGTCTCTTACTCTTCACTCTCCTGCTTTTCTGCTTTTCCACGGAAGCTTACGGAGCGCATGGGGCTAAGGAGAAAGAGGAAATCAATGTTTCGGAATTTATTCTTGAACATTTGGCAGACTCTTACGAGTGGCACATTACAAACTGGAACGGGAAACCGATTAGTGTCCACCTTCCCATCATTGTCAAAGGAAAGGAAAGCGGTTGGCACGTGTTTAGCAGTGAACGACTTGAGGAAGCTGACTCATCAAGGCAAAGACTACGAAGGTTTCTTCCTCTCTCCCGAACACCACAACAAGATCTACGAACGACTTGCCGATGGAACAATAGAACGTCCGTGGGATATTTCGATTACAAAGAATGTTCTGCAGATTTGGCTGGTCGTATTTCTGCTCATAGTTACTTTCCTTTCCTGCGCTCGCTGGTATAAGAAGCATGACTCCGTAAAAGAAGAAGCCCCCAAAGGCTTTTGTCGGAGCAATGGAAATGTTGGTAATGACAATTCACGACGATGTGATTAAATCTTCGATCGGCGAAAAGCATTATCGTCCCTTATGCTCCTTACCTGCTGACGGTATTCTTCTTCATCTTCACCAACAATATCTTGGGACTTATCCCGATTTTCCCAGGGTGGCGCCAACGTAACCGGTAACATCAACATTACTTTGTTACTCGCTTTCGGCACCATGTTGGCGGTAAACCTCTTTGGTAATAAAGAATACTGGAAAGAAATCCTTTGGCCTAACGTACCACTCTGGTTGAAGATCCCTCCGGTAATGCCACTGATTGAACTCTTTGGCGTATTTACCAAGCCTTTTGCACTGATGATCCGTTTGTTTGCCAACATGATGGCGGGACACGCCATTATTTTGTCGTTCACATTTGTGATTTTCATGACTTGGCAAATCAGTACGGCTATGGGGTCTATCTTTACCGTATTCAGTGCTCTACTCATGGTCTTCCTCAATTGCCTCGAAGTACTCGTAGCGTTCCTGCAAGCCTATGTGTTTGTACTGCTCTCATCGATCTTCATTGGCTTAGCTCACCCCAAACACCACGAAGAGTAAATCTTCCCTCGCAAAATCATTAAGTATAAATCAACTCATATAATAATTACCACTATGATGTTCCCTCTTTTGGAAGCAGCCTCCACAGGCTTTGCACAACTTGGTATGGCACTCGGTGCCGGTCTTGCAACTATTGGCGCAGGTTTAGGCATCGGTAAAATCGGTAGCTCCGCCATGGAAGCTATCGCACGCCAGCCTGAAGCATCCGGTAAGATTATGACCAACATGATTGTTGTGTCTGCTCTTATCGAAGGTGTTGCCCTCTTCGCAGTTGCAGCTTGCGCCTTCCTCATCAAATAATATTGAGCTCTAAACTTATAGTATGGAGTCATTGAATTTGCCCTCCATTCTTACGCCTGATTTCGGCCTGCTTTTTTGGATGCTGGTCGCGTTCATCTTCCTATTCATCATTCTTGCTAAATTCGGTTTCCCTGTTATCACAGGAATAGTCGAACAACGCAAGGCATTTATTGATGAAAGCCTGAGCAACGCCAAAGCCGCCAATGAAAAGCTCGCCGGAATACAAGCGGAGAGTGAAAATGTGCTTCGTGAGGCTCGCGAAAAACAAGCAGAAATCCTCAGAGAAGCCACGGCAACTCGTGACGCAATGGTCAAGGAAGCCAAGACTTTGGCAGAAGCCGAAGGGCTGAAACTCCTTGACGAAGCCAAGGCTCAAATTCAAGTTGAGAAGGCGAACGCCTTGCGCGATATTCGCTCACAAGTTGCGGACCTTTCGGTTCAAGTTGCGGAGAAAATCATTCGTCAACAACTCAGCAACGATACAGAACGTACGAACTACATTAACGGACTGCTCGACGACATCGAGAAACAGTAACAGTCATTACTTAACCTCGCACAATGAACACCGGAATCGTAGCCTCTCGATATGCAAAAGCCTTACTCTACTTCGCCACGCAAAAGGGCGAAGCAGAGATGGTTTATGCAGAGATGCAACAACTTGATCGAAATTTTCGAGAACTACCGGCGCTGCGCAATATCCCCAACAACCCAGTTCTCGATAATGCGCAAAAAGCAGCCGTCATCACCGAGGCAGCTCGTCTAAACGACGATTCCGAAGTGAGCAACAGCACACAGCGCTTTATCCGACTCGTGGTAAACAAAGGACGCGCGGAGCTGATGCAGTTTATAGCCACGTCCTTTTCTAAGCGCTTATGAACACGAGCATCACATAACTCGTGCTTATCTGACAACAGCCGAAGCAGTTGCCCCGGAAATTCGAGAACGCATGCTCCGACTCGTACGAAACCGCACTGGAAACGCCGTACAACTGCATGTACAAACGGACCCGGAACTCAAAGCAGGCTTTATTCTTGGCTACGACGATTATAGAGTCGATGCCAGTTTGCAAGGACAACTCCGCCAATTAAGACGGAGGTTGAACTAAACCTCGCTTCTGAAGTTTCATCTTCCCGAAACTTCTATTCCTCTCCTTGTTCGTTCCACTCAAAGAAGACGTAACTTTCCCTGCAACGTTGCGCATGCAGCCGAGCATATTACGGATCTCACAGCAAACAAAACAGAATCTCTATGCCCAACAATATCAAGCCCGGCGAAGTTTCAGCCGTGCTCCTACAACAACTTCAGAATATCTCCACAGAAGTTCAGTTTGAGGAAGTAGGCACTGTCCTTACCGTTGGTGACGGCGTAACTCGCATCTACGGACTCAGCAAAGTGACAGAAAACGAGCTGATCGAATTCGACAACGGCGTAATGGCAGTAGCCATGAACCTCGAAGAGGACAACGTCGGTGCCGTGATTCTCGGTTCTTCCGAAGGCATTAAAGAAGGAGACAGCGTGAAACGCACCGGCCGCGTCGCCTCTATTATGGTCAATGAGAACATGCTCGGCCGTGTCATCAACCCGCTGGGAAATCCCCTCGACGGTGGTGGTGACATCGAGGGCGAAAAATATCTCATGCCCCTCGACCGTAAAGCGCCCGGGCGTAATCTACCGACAGCCCGTTACCGAATCTTTGGCCACCGGACTCAAGAGTGTCGACTCCATGATCCCCATCGGACGTGGACAACGCGAATTGATCATCGGTGACCGTCAGACCGGTAAAACCGCTATCGCGATTGATACCATCATCAATCAACGCCAAAACTTCGAAGCCGGCGATCCCGTCTATTGTATCTATGTCGCTATTGGTCAAAAGGCTTCAACCGTTGCCAATATCGTCAATATTCTCAAGGAGAAAGGTGCTTTGGACTACACCGTTGTGGTGTCCGCTACCGCTGCCGACAGCGCCGCTTTGCAATACTATGCCCCCATGGCAGGTGCCGCCATCGGTGAATTCTTCCGCGACCGAGGCAAACACGCCCTCGTAGTTTACGATGATCTCTCCAAGCAAGCAGTGGCCTATCGTGAGATCTCCCTCATTCTGCGTCGTCCCTCCGGCCGTGAAGCCTACCCAGGCGACGTCTTCTACCTCCACTCTCGTCTCCTTGAACGTGCAGCAAAGATCAATAACCAACAAGAAGTTGCTGAAAACATGAATGATCTGCCCGAATCGTTGCAAGGTTTGGTACAAGGTGGTGGTTCACTCACGGCGCTCCCTATCATCGAAACCCAAGCCGGTGACGTATCGGCCTACATTCCCACCAACGTGATCTCCATTACCGATGGACAGATCTACTTGGTGACCGACCTCTTCAACCAAGGTTTCCGTCCCGCCATCGATGTTGGTATTTCCGTGTCCCGTGTTGGTGGATCGGCTCAAATCAAATCGATGAAAAAGGTGGCCGGTACTTTGAAGATCGACCAAGCCCAATATCGCGAGCTCGAAGCTTTCGCCAAATTCTCAAGCGATATGGATGCCGTAACCGCCATGACCATCGACCGTGGCCGTAAAAACAACCAGCTGCTCATCCAGGCTCAATACAGCCCCATGCCCGTAGCTGAACAAATTGCCATCCTCTACTGCGGTACCAAAGGTCTACTGGCCGATGTTCCCCTTGAGAAAGTACGCGATTTCCAAGAGCAATTCCTCAACGTGCTCCGTGCCACTCACAACGACACCGTGCTTCGTCCCCTTGCCGAAGGTAAGATCGACGAAAGCATCGAAAACGAAATCCGTCAAGTGGCAGCAGACATCGCTGCACAATACAAATAAACTTCGCTCCTCCGAGCAAGTCGCTTTATCGTCCGGGGATTCCGACCCTGTTTGTCGGAATCCCCGTAGACAAAGCCCACAAAATCATACACAATGGCCTCACTTAAAGAAGTAAAGAACCGAATATCTTCCGTCAACAGCACTCGTAAGATTACAAGTGCCATGAAAATGGTAGCCAGTTCGAAGTTGCACCACGCACAACAGGCCATCGAACAAATGCTCCCCTACGAGCAGAAGCTCCATGGCATCATGTCGTCGTTCGTTGCTTCGCTCGAGGGCGAACTTTCCTCCCCCTATGCTGTTCGTCGCGATGTGAAGCGCGTAGCCATCATCGCTTTCTCCTCCAATTCCAGTCTTTGCGGAGGCTTCAACGTCAATGTCATCAAACAACTCAAGCGCAGCCTCGAAGACTACGCTTCGCGTGGCATAGAAGTCACCCATATCTACCCCATCGGCCGCAAAGTCACAGAAGCCGCCAAGAAATTAGGCTTCATCGCGGAGCAAGACTATTCTCATGTGCTCGATCACCCGCAATACGCACCGGTCAGCGAACTTGCTGCGCAAATTATGGAATTGTTTGCACAAGAAGCAATCGACCAAGTAGACCTTCAGTACTACCATTTCAAAGAGCGCCGGGTCGCAAATTCTCCGTTCTGAAACCTACCTTCCCATCGAATTAGGCGAACAGACAGAAGACGAAAACCGCAACCAACTACTTGGTAGAACCTTCTCCCCAAGCTCTTCTCAACGAACTCATTCCGCGTTCGCTCCATTTGAAGCTCTACTCTGCCCTCTTGGATAGTTTGGCTTCAGAACACGCCGCTCGCGTCATCGCCATGCAAGTCGCTACCGACAATGCCGATGAACTGCTCAGCCAACTCACCCTTCAATACAATAAGACGCGCCAGCAAGCCATCACAGCCGAACTCCTCGACATCGCCGGCGGCTCAATGCAATAAAATTATCTCCATTTTCCCTCAAGACGGGATGCAGTACACCACACGCCCAACGCAGATTCTCTCGTCGAGCGTCCCTTTTGTCCTGCATCCCGTCTTGTTTTTGCATCATGGATCAAGTCATCACTCTCTTTTTCAACGGAAGTTCTTCCCTTTATCTCGATAGTTTGGCGTGGAATGCCACCCAAATGTTCGTTTGGATCCCCTTTATGCTCGTCGTCGCCTATGTCGTTTTCCGCGAACACGATTTTCCGCGTATGCTCTTCCTCATTGGCGGCACCATTCTCTGCATTCTCCTCTGCGATCAAGTCGCTTCCACCATTTGCAAACCCCTTGTTGCCCGTTGGCGCCCCACATAATCCCTATCTCCAAGATGCTGTTGACATCGTGAACGGTTATCGCGGCGGGCCCTACGGTTTTTTCTCCTCTCATGCCGCCAACACCGTTGCCGTCGCAGCTTTTCTCTCCCCGATCTTCCGCCGTCGCGCCATCACTTTGAGCCTTTTCGGCTGGGCACTCCTCAATTGTTGGACACGCGTCTATCTTGGTGTGCACTATGTCGGCGACATCGTGGTCGGGCTCCTCTTTGGCTTTACAGTCGGCACCATTGCCCAACGTCTCTACTACCATTATTTTGCCAAGGCGCAACCCGCTCACCTACCATCCGCGCAATCTCAAACTCATTCCCCGCGCCTTTGCCATCACCCTTTGCCTCATTGCCATCCCCTGGAAACTCTATTTTTTTAATCCTCCCCCAATCTTGTGTGCCAAAATCCCACATTTCCCCCTCCCTGCTGCGTGCGCCCGAACAGCGACTCACGCCTACCGAACGTGAGCAACACGTCGAAGCACTGCTCTCACTCGGTACTCCGCAATACCCCAAACTGTTGATCGAGTGGATCCACTCTTCTTCAATCAAGGCCGCCGAAAACGCGGCCTATCTTTGTACCCATCTGCCCCAAAATGCCCTCACAGATTTTGCGCCTTACACCGAACAGCTGATCAAGCGCGTACAATCTTCCTCCACCCCCACACTTCGTCGTCTCCTCCTCTCCTTTTTGCTTCGGCTCATCGAGCACACTCCTCCCGTCACACTCACCGACCGCCATTTACAGCTCTACGACGAATGCTTGCTCCGCATCGCTACGCCCGACATCACCTGCATTCCGGCACTTTCCATGAAAATTGCCGCCACCCTTACCCAAGCTGCTCCGGAACTCTGTGACGAACTCACCGCCACACTCGAACTCCTCGACGACCACTCCCTCATGCCCGCACAGCGAGCTGCAAAACGCATCGTCTTGAAACGTATGCGCACAAGAAAGACGCGCAAAAGACAATAAGCACCCCACTTTTTCTCGTTATATCTTGCACGATTAAAAAGAAAATTCTATCTTTGCATCAAACATAAGGGTGAAATCTCATCACTCTCACGAACATCAACCACATAACAAGTCAACATTATGGCACTCACTCATACCGCTTTGGCTCTTTTTGCCGCCGGCACACTTGCTAATACACAACCCGTAGATGGTAAATTCGAACTCGTTAAACTCCCCTACGCCACCTCGGCTCTCGAGCCCGTCATTGGCGCGGCTACTGTGGAGTTCCACCACGGCAAGCACCTCAACACCTATGTGACGAAACCTCAACAACCTGCTCCCTGGCAGTGGCTTCGAAGGTAAAGACGCTCGAAGAAATCGTTGAACAGTCAGAAGGTGCTGTCTTCAACAACGCCGGACAGATCCTCAACCACAATCTCTACTTCACGCAGTTCGCCGCTCCACAAGAAGATCGCAAGCCCGTGGGCCAACTGGCCGAAGCCATCAATGCACAATTTGGTTCTTTCGAAGCCTTCAAGCAAGAGTTCCAACAAAAAGGCGCCGGTCTTTTTCGGTAGCGGTTGGGTATGGCTTGCCGGTGACCGCGAAGGGAAACTCGTGATTACGCAAGAACCCAATGCAGGCAACCCCGTTCGCCACGGATTGAAGCCCATTCTCGGCATCGACGTATGGGAACATGCCTACTACCTCGACTATCAAAACCGCCGTGTCGATCATCTCTCCGCAGTGTGGAGCATCATCGACTGGAATATTTTGGAAACGCGCTACGCTTCCAAATAAATTGACAAAATCAGGCGAAAGCCACCATTGATCAAAAGACTTAGCTCCTCGAAGCCCATGGCTTCGGGGAGTTTTTGTACTTTTTTTGCCAAGCCTCCACTTGCTTTGCGTCGAACGCTCTCTCTCCTCACTCAACTCCTCGCGATTCAAACAGCACATGAGAGTGATCATACATTATTGAAGCAGCAAGCCCCCCTCAACTCCCTCCGCTCCTACCCCCGAAAAGCCCAACAACAAGCACAGCGGATGGCTAATTCCCCAATCAGTTGGCCTTTCACTACAGAACACATCAACTTCTCACACAAGTAACGAACGAGAAATAATAGATCGTGTCATACAGTACTCCCCATACGGAGAAATTCCTATGCCCAATGCTATTCTCATAGAGAAATGGAGCCAGCTCTCATCATTTGAAGACAAACTCATACGAATGGAGTACCGAAACAATCCGGAAGCAGCAATTTCAAACAAGCAAGGCGGCAGCCTCATCCTCCCTACAATTAGCATCTCGTTGTACAGTTCCGTTCTTTTTATCGGACACGGGTAGTCGGCACCTAAATTCCACGCCGATTTCTCGTGACAAAACCTCAGACAAATGAATAGCCCTTCACATTACCAATATCTTGCTCTGCGTTGCAGCATCGTTATTCGGCTTTCACGAAAAATCGCACAAACAAAAATCACTGAAAAACTACAGATCTCGCCCCTGAAGAATGCGCGATATTTGGTAAAAACACAGCAGCTGTCAGCGAAAATCAGATGACGTGTTTAATCAAAACTACTATTCTGTCAAGGCTGCAAACAAACCACTTTGATGAAACAACCCACTAATTCGGCACAAAACACCACTGTTTTCGTGCAAAGTCCACAACTTTGCAGAAAAAGTCCCCTTGTTTCTACGGGATATCCTCGCGACTCTCCGGATAGCAAAGCATCACCACCCCACCTTACGGGACACCCTCGTCTTTTTTTCGACAAAACAAAAGCAGCGCTCCATGAAATTGATAAAAGCCTATTTTTTTCAAGCAACAATGAAAATAGGAAAAAAACGAGAATAGACATCAGAACAAACAGATCAAAAAAACAGATAATTATGAATAGAAATCAACACACAAGCACAGAAACAGATTGACAATACAACCCATTCAATCCAACTTACATCTTTTCGCTTCCATCTCTCAGCTACACCACCCGACTACGAAGAAATATTCCCCTCCCCCCTCTCCTCCGGCCCTCCTCTCTTTATCCTATCGTAGAATTTGTTCACGTTCAACTTTGCATTTTGTGCAGAAACAATTACTTTTGCATACAGACACACCGGTGCCATGGCAACACGTTCTCTCCACGTTCACCGGCGTGTTCACTTATCACTTCCGCATTGTCGCGGTGAAAGCAACAAATGTACAACTTATATTTCTGCACACCACGACTTTTCGGAACCCACACACGACGAACAAAAAAATTTGCACACGCAACATGTATAGAACCCACAATTGTGGCGAACTCCGCCTGAGCGAAGTTGGCCAAAGTGTCACCCTCTCCGGATGGGTGCAACGCACGCGCAAAATGGGCGGTATGACTTTTGTCGACCTCCGCGATCGTTATGGCATCACCCAGCTCGTATTCAACGAAGAAACCAATGCTGAACTTTGCGCCCAAGCCAACAAACTCGGCCGCGAATTCGTGATTCAGGTCATCGGGCACCGTGAATGAGCGCTATGCCAAGAACGACAAAGATGGACACCGGCGACGTCGAGATCATCGTCGACGAACTCACTGTGCTCAATGCCAGCGAAGTCCCCCCCTTCACCATCGAAGAAAACACCGATGGCGGCGACGATCTGCGCATGAAATACCGTTATCTCGATTTGCGTCGCGCCAATGTACGCGCCAATCTCGAGTTGCGCCACAAGTTCTGCCTTGCTGTACGCGAATACCTCGACAATCTCGACTTCCTCGAAATCGAAACGCCCATTTTGGTCGGTTCCACGCCCGAAGGCGCGCGCGACTTCATCGTGCCCTTCGCGCATGAATCCCGGCCAGTTCTACGCATTGCCCCAAAGCCCGCAAACGCTCAAGCAGTTGCTCATGGTGGCCGGTATGGATCGTTACTTCCAAATCGTCAAATGTTTCCGTGACGAAGATTTGCGTGCAGACCGCCAGCCGGAATTCACGCAGATTGACTGCGAAATGTCCTACGTCGAGCAAGACGACATCATCAACACCTTCGAGGGACTCACGAAATACCTCTTCAAGAAGGTGCGCAACTACGATTTGGGCGACGCCCCCTTCCTCCGCATGCCCTGGCACGAAGCCATGCGCCGCTTCGGTAGCGACAAACCCGACATGCGTTTCGGTATGGAGTTCGTGGAACTGATGGACGTGCTCAAAGGCACCGGCGAATTTGCCGTGTTCAACGACGCGGCCTACATCGGCGGTATCTGCGCTCCCAACTGCGCAAGCTACACACGCAAACAACTCGACGAACTCACCAACTTTGTGAAATCACAGCAAGTTGGTGCGAAAGGACTCGTCTACGCCCGTGTGGGTGAAGACGGCAGTGTGAAAAGTTCTGTCGACAAGTTCTACTCGCCTGAGGTTTTGCTGCAACTCAAAGAGGCCATGGGCGCCAATGCCGGCGATCTCATCCTTATTCTCAGCGGCGACGATGCCAACAAGACGCGCAAACAACTTTGCGAGCTCCGTTGCTCATGGGCGACCGCCTCGGTCTGCGCGACAAGAACAAGTTTGCGCTGCTTTGGGTGGTCGATTTCCCCATGTTCGAGTACAGCGAAGAGGAAGATCGCCTGATGGCCATGCACCATCCCTTCACTTCGCCCAAACCGAGCGACATCGACAAACTCGACACCGACCCGGCTTCCGTTTTGGCCGACGCCTACGACATGGTTTGCAACGGTGTGGAAGTGGGCGGTGGCTCGATTCGTATCCACGACGCGGTGCTCCAAGCCAAGATTTTCAAGGTGCTCGGCTTCACGCCCGAGAAGGCACAGGAACAATTCGGTTTCCTCATGAATGCCTTCAAATACGGTGCACCTCCCCACGGTGGCTTGGCCTATGGCCTCGACCGCTTCGTGAGCCTCTTCGCCGGCCTCGACAGCATCCGCGACTGCATCGCATTTCCCGAAGAACAATTCCGGCCGCGACGTCATGCTCGATGCGCCTTCGGCCGTCGATCCCAAACAGCTCGACGAACTTCTCCTCGATCTTCGTCTCGTTAAAGCCTAATTTGCATCAACACGCGTTTGCACCTCGGCCTCCGTCGGGGTGCAACTGCTTTATCTACACGAAAACCAATGATTCACTCGATGACCGGCTACGGAAAAGCCGACGCCGAATACAATGGAAAGAAAATCCACGTCGAAATCAAATCGCTGAACAGCAAAAACTTAGACCTCAACACGCGCATTGCCACCGCTTATCGCGAGAAAGAGATGGAACTGCGCAAACTGATTGCCGCAGAACTCCTTCGCGGAAAAGTTGATTTCACCGTTTGGTGCGAAAAAGCCACCGAAAGTGCCGGTTGCACCATCAATGCGGCCACAGTCGCCGACTATGTGCAACAAATTCAGACGGTGAGCAAACAGGTTCCGGGACTTGCCGCACCCGGTTGGCGCCGGTTTTGTGGGAAGTGTTGACACGTTTGCCCGAACTCACACAATCTGCTCCCGCAGAAGAGCTTTCAGACGAGGAATGGAACGTGGTGGAAGACGCAGTGCACCGCGCTATCAAAGCCCTACAAGACTTCCGTCTTCAAGAAGGCGAAGCGCTCACACAAAAGTTCACGCACAACATCGACCGCATCGAGGCACTCTTCCACAGCATCGAACCTTTCGAACAAAGTCGCGTGGAAAAAAATCCGCACTCGCCTCGAGGAACGTCTTGCCGAACTCACCGGTGTGGATTATGACAAGAACCGTCTCGAACAAGAACTCATCTATTATATAGAAAAGCTCGACATCAACGAAGAGAAGCAGAGACTCACCAATCACCTCCGCTATTTCCGCGAAACACTGGCCGGAGAAATCGGTCAAGGCAAAAAGTTGGGCTTCATCGCACAAGAGATGGGACGCGAAATCAACACGACCGGCTCGAAAAAGTAACCAAGCCGAAATGCAAAACATCGTCGTCAAGATGAAAGACGAGCTCGAGCAAATCAAAGAACAAGTACTCAACGTCCTCTAACCTCTCAACTGCTCCATGACCAAAGTGATTACTTTCTCCGGCCCTTCGGGATCCGGAAAAAATACGCTCATCGAATACCTCATCGCCCGAGGCCTCAACCTGCATTTTTCGGTCAGCGCAACCAGTCGTGCCCCTCGCGGCACGGAACGCGACGGAGTGGAATACTTTTTCCTCACTCCTGAAGAATTCCGCAACCGCATCGCCGCCGGAGAGTTCTTGGAATACGAAGAAGTCTACACTGATCGGTTCTACGGCACGCTGCTCGCTCCGGTAGAGCGCCAACTCGCTGCCGGACAAAACGTGATTAGCGACATCGATGTGAAAGGGGCGCTCAATTTCAAACGTCATTATGCCGATCGTTGTCTGACCGTCTTCATTCAGCCCCCTTCGATTGCGGCACTCCGTGAGCGTTTGGAAAAAAGAGGTACTGAAACGGCCGAAGCCATCCAGATGCGTTTGGATAAGGCGGAATATGAAATGAGTTTTGCTCCTCAATTTGACGCCCTCATCGTGAACGACGACTTGACAAAGGCGCAAGAGGACATTTTTCAGGCGGTCAGTAACTTCATCAAGGCCTGAAACGCTCCAAAGTAAATGCGTTCTGGCTCGGCTGTGAGTACCACGGCTTGCAAATTCACGACTCTCGGGTTTCGGCAGAAGGATTTTGAAAACTAAACGGCAATCATCGGACGAAACTGCTCGACCGCACGCCGTGGCACATTTCACTTTACAAATACAAAGCACGACGATTTCCCACTTTTTGGTGCGGAGTCGCCGTGCTTTTCGTTGTGTCGGTTCGCACACACTGCACTTACATTCCCATTCTTCCCTATTTTTTGCCCCGCTCTCGCAATGTTTCATTCGCAAGTGGAACTACTTTCCACTATTCATTCTCAACCCCGCTTAAAATCAGCGCTTAGCAGAAACTTCCTCTCCCCACGTTCCCTCAACGCTTGGAGCTACAATTCTAAATTGATGCCGGCGCACACGAAAAACTCCCCCTCTCTTTGCAGAAAGGGGGAGTTTACAAATCTAATGTCCTAAACGACGGCTCAGAAACGATAGCCGAGCGTGACTTGGAAGCTGTTTCGGGTTTGATTGATGTGCTGCCCGGTCAACATATTGACGGGTGAGAGCTTATTATCCGAATTAAAGTGATAAGCATACACATCTGCGCCCTGCGTTTGGTACTGATACGCGGCATCGGCATAGAAACTACTACCACGCACGCCCAATGCCTAAAGTAAAGCGTTGCGTCGCTCCATAGTTAATGTAGTCCGTTGCCATCGCATAACGGTAGGTGGGGCTATCCGTGAAGAGGTTGAGATAAGCGTCTTTCTTGTAGGGAGCACTCACATAGTTGTAACCGGCGCGCAAAGCGAGGTTGCGGTTCACCAAATATTCGAGACCGAGGCGCAAAGTATGCGTGTCGTTCGTGTATTTGTTGATGTCGTGCTGTAGATCCTTGTCGTGCTTTCCCGTGCTCCAGTCGTAATAACCTTCCGCCACATCCGTATTTCGCACTTGTCCCGCTGGTGTGGTCGGTAATTTCATACTCTGCTCCGACAGCAATGCGGTTGGCAATCGTGGTTCCCACGCTGAAAGTTGGCCTTCCAGGGGCTGACGATATTATAATTGTTGTTGGTCGTCAGATTGGCATTACCATAATCATCCACATCATTTCCATTGGAATCCACCAAACCATAAGGCGAACGAATCACATCCGTTGCGGTACTTTCCAGCGAATAGAACGTAGGTGTGGTGATGCTCAAGCCCAATCGCAGCGGATTGTCGATCATCGGGCGCACAATAAATCCGAATTTTGCGTCAACGCCCGTACCGACAACGTCTTCCATGACATTGAGTTGGTAGGTGCGCTGCACGTTGGGATTTCTTCTTTCCCAAAGTTTCTCGCCTCCGCTCTTGCGCGAATCTTCTTCGTACTGCATTCGCGTGTGATAGTCCACATTGTACAGCCCGAGATTCACGCCGAAATAGAATTGTTCGCTGAAGTTGAAGGCCATATTGAAGTCATAGGCCTGATTACCGCCCCATTGTATCTTTCCGTAGTTGTATGCTTCCGCATAAGCAGGGGCGTAGCCGATCAATTCTTTGGAATCGGCAGAAAACCTTTTGTCAATCAAACAAGCATCAGCCGCGCCATTGACCAACGGAATGGTATTAGCGCGATCTCTTTTGTCAGAAAGATCCAAAGGCTTATCGCCTTTGATGGTTCGTGCCAACTGCGTGAGTTGCAAAGTCTGCGACATCAGCCCGGGAACGTGGACATTGTCGAGCGTGGTCAACTCAGCATAGTTCTTGGCCTTGCGGTAGTTGAAACCAAGGCTCACGAAGCGCATACTACCACTTTGCAACGGTAAAGAGTAAACAAAGCCGGCCTGATCGATACTGGCGCGCGTTTTGTCTTGACTGAAGAAACTAAAGTCGTCGGGATTGCCTGCGCTGCGCAAAACTCCACCCGTTATCGCAAAGTCATTGCGACGATATTGAGCCGTAGAGGCGGGGTTGGTGCTCATGGCTGAGATGTTGGCGCCCAAAGCGCTCATCGCACCACCCATACCCACGTAGCGCGCATCGCCATTTAGGTCAGTTGACGTGAGTAACCCCACTTTATAAATATCTTGTGCAGAAGCACTTTGCTGCGAATAGCGCAAGTGTTGCTGCAACCATATATTTCTTTTTCATATCCTGTGTTTGATTTCGAGAGAAACTTCACTTAAAGCCATTCAATTATGGCATTTAGGCACACCGCTCACATGGAACGGGATAAAAAGAAGTCCACTCGGAGTTCAACATTGATCAACGGCGACCGCTTGAATATCCACCGCCGCCACCGCTGCCACCGGTATTCCCTCCGCCACTGTAGCCACCGCCGGAGAATCCTCCACCGGTTCGGCTACCGCCGCTGTAGAATCCACCGCTACGCGAAGGACTGGAATAACTTCCACCGCTGCGCGACGAGGATTCATAGCTACTGCGCGAAGGCGAGCTGTAGTTTCCGCTGTCGTAGCTACGAGTATTGGCCGGAGTGTAGGACGAACGACCGCTGTCTCGGCTACCGCTGCGGTATCCTTGGCTGTTGCTATACGATCCGCTGTAGCTGCTGCGCGAATCTCCACGACTGTAAGAAGGCGAGTAAGCGCTTCGTGTGCCGGAATACGTGTTTCCGGAAAAACCTCCCGTGCGAGAGCCGCCGGAATAGAAGTCTCCACGACCACCGGTGTCACTTGAACCATAAGTTCCGCTATACCACGTTCCGCGAGGACGACTATAGGTATAACGCGCCCCATAGTCATAGTAAGATGGCGAGTACCAACTGCTCCAGCCCCATCCTCCATAATAATAAGGAGAGTTCCAATAGGAATAAGCGGGCCCGTACCAGCTATTGTAGTACCAAGGCGAATACCATCCGCCTAAGCTCCAAGAAGTTCCCCACCATCCGCTATTCCATCCGAAGGAGAAATAGGGATAAGCGCCGAAACGGCCGCCCCAAGCCCAATCGTCAAACCAAGGATCGTAGAATCCCAGATCATAATAATCATAATAGTAAGGCGAAGCGAGGATGCAGCCACGCGGCGAGCGGAAACGCACGATTCGTGCCGTCGCCGTGTAATCATCTTCGTTGTAATCGCGATAAGCCTGCGTGTTCAGACTGTCGTTCTTCGAACGAGCTGTGCCACGGCGATTGTATTCATCCACACTCCGTCCACCAGCAGAGCGACCCATCCGCCCAATTACTGTGTTCAAAGGCTTTATCTGTAGGAATTGCGATTTGATCATACGAACTATGGCCGTACATCTCTTGGCGTTCGGCTTCCAGCGCCTTTTTCGTCGGCACAAAATAAACGTCGTCCTGAGCCCAAGCAGCACTCGCTGCAAGGAGAGCTATAATGGTAAGAGCTATCTGTTTCATATTGTGTCTTTTTTATGTGACTTTGCTGCGAAGATAGAGATTTATCCGATATATGGTTCAGCGCTTCCCCGAAACTTAGAGCATTTCGTTTCATTTTTAACAATACGAATGGATTGCTGCGACTTTTGTTTGCCGTATCCAACTTCTTGCCGTACATTTGCAGCCTAAACTACCTCCTTTCCCTATGTACAATCCTCGCAAGCCACAATTTACAGTCTTCAAAGTGAAACAAGCTGATGCGCTTCTTCCCTTTGTTATGCAATGTCTCGACGGCATCAGCCGCTCTAAGGCAAAAGCAATCCTTTCCGGTGGCGGCGTACGCGTCGATCACAAAAATGTGTCGCAACACGATTTCGAACTCCGCCCCGGTATGGTCGTAGAGATCTCGAAACACAAACCACGTACGCAGTTCCAAAGCAAATTTATCAAGATTGTATATGAGGATGCGCAAATCATTGTCATTGAAAAGAATATCGGTATTCTTTCCATGGCCGCCACGCAAGGACAATTCTGCGTGAAGACCATACTCGACGACTATTTCCGGAAAACTCGCCAAAAATGCACCGCACACGTGGTGCATCGTCTCGACCGCGACACCTCCGGACTTTTGGTCTACGCCAAAACCATCGAAGCCGAGCAGATTCTCGAACACAACTGGAGCCGCATCGTCACCGATCGCCGCTACGTGGCTTTAGTGTCGGGCGAAATGCGCCAAAAGGAGGGCGTAGTCGAAAGCTGGCTCAAAGACAACAAAGCCTATATCACCTATTCTTCGCCGACAGACAACGGCGGAAAGTTTGCGCGCACGCATTATCGCACATTGCGTCGCAGCCCCTATTACTCACTCGTCGAGCTGAAACTCGACACCGGCCGCAAAAATCAAATCCGCGTCCACCTTCAAGATCTCGGTTGTCCCGTTTGTGGCGACATCAAATACGGAAACGGCGACGATCCCATCGGCCGTCTGTGTCTACACGCCTTCCGCCTCGACTTCTATCACCCCATCACGCGCGAACCGCTGCACTTCGAAACGCCGGTTCCCAAGGCTTTCTCAAAAGTGTTTGCCGAAAGCAAGAAAAAGCCCGAAGCCACCGAAAAAGAGTCCTGATTTTTGACTCAAACCTTCCCCACTTATTTCTTTCAGTATCAAGATCATGCCTCACATATCTGAACGTGCGGTTCAAATGCCGCAATCTCCCATCCGTAAGCTCGCTCCGCTGGCTACAGCCGCGGAGAATCGCGGCATAAAGATTTACCATCTGAACATCGGTCAGCCAGATTTGAAGACGCCCGAGGAAGGTTTGGATATTTTGCGCCACATCGGTCGCGACATCCTTGAATATTCTCCCTCACAAGGTTTTCTTTCCTATCGTCGCAAGCTGGTTGACTACTATCATCGTTACAATATCAGCCTCACGCCCGACGATATCATCATCACAACGGGCGGTTCCGAAGCGGTGCTCTTTGCTTTCATGTCGTGCCTCAATCCCGGCGACGAAATCATCGTACCCGAGCCGGCTTACGCCAACTATATGGCCTTCGCCATCTCGGCCGGCGCGCGCATTCGCACCGTGTCTACCACCATCGAAGAAGGCTTTTCACTGCCGAAGGTCGAAAAGTTTGAAGAACTCATCAACGAACGCACTCGCGCGATCCTGATTTGTAACCCCAACAACCCCACCGGCTATCTCTATACACGTAGAGAGATGAACCAAATTCGCGACTTGGTGAAGAAACACGACCTCTATTTGTTCTCTGACGAGGTCTATCGCGAATTCATCTATACCGGTTCTCCTTATATTTCCGCTTGTCATCTCGAAGGCATTGAGGAGAATGTGATTCTCATCGACTCCGTGTCGAAACGCTACTCCGAATGCGGTATTCGCATCGGTGCTTTGATCACGAAGAACAAAGAAGTGCGCAATGCCGTCATGAAGTTTTGCCAAGCACGCCTCTCCCCTCCCCTGCTCGGTCAACTGGTTGCCGAAGCCTCCATCGACACTTCCGAAGACTATCTCCGCGAAATGTACGACGAATACGTAGAGCGTCGCAACTGCCTCATCGACGGACTCAATAAGATCCCCGGTGTCTATAGTCCTATCCCCATGGGCGCTTTCTACACCATGGCGCGCCTGCCCATTGATGACGCAGAACGCTTCTGCGCTTGGTGCTTAGAAGAATTCTCTTACGAGAACGAAACCATCATGATGGCTCCCGGCGCAGGTTTCTACACTACTCCCGGCGCAGGTCACAACGAAGTGCGCATTGCCTACGTGCTCAACAAGCACGATCTCGAGCGCGCACTCTTCATTTTGGGCCGCGCCTTAGAAGCCTATCCCGGACATATCTAAAAAGGCTCCCCGCCTCCCTCAAGGCCGTTCGCATCGGTTCGTTCACGTCTTCCCATTTCTTACGTTTTTATTCGGATGAAATTCTCCTTTTTCGTCGCTCGCCGCTTTTTCAAGAGCATGAGCAGCGACAAAAGTCGTGCTTCTCGTCTCACCGTCTCGATTGCCACTGCAGGAGTGGCGGTCGGGCTGGCCGTTATGCTCCTCACCGTGTGCATCATTCTCGGTTTTCGATCAGAAATCACCAAGAAAGTCGAAGGCTTCGGAGGGCATATTGAGATTCTCGATTTCGCCACTTTCGCCGCCCCCGATGCTCATCCCGTATCAGCCACCCCTGCGCTGCTCAGCACCTTGCGTCGCCTGCCCGATGTGAAGAGTGTGACCCCCACCGCGCAGAAAATGGGGATACTCAAGACCACCGAAGACTATCAAGCCATCACCCTCAAAGGACTGCCCAAAGATGCTGACACTTCGTTCTTCTCTTCGTCACTTGTAGAGGGGCGTTTACCGAATTTCGGTGCCGAAGATTCCAACGAACTCTTGATTTCGAGAAAACAAGCCAACGACTTGAATCTCAAGGTCGGCGATCGCGTCTTCGCCTACTTCTTTGAAGAGAGCATCCGCATGCGCCGTTTCAAAGTCTGCGGCATCTATAGTTCGAACATGGCGATTTTCGACAAAACCTATGCCATCACGCCGTTTTCTACCGTGCGCAAGCTCAATCGTTGGGAGAACGACGAAGCCTCTATCGTCGAAATTCGCCTGCGCCACTTCTCCGACACCACCGGGGTGATGCCCATCGTGCGCCACCTCTGCCAACAACAAAATCAAGTCTCGGTCGGCCAAACAACACAACGCCATCTCCATCACCGACCTCTACGCTCAAGTTTTTTCTTGGCTCAATCTGCTCGACTTCAACATGGTGGTCATTCTTATCATCATGCTTTGCATCTCCGGTTTCACCATGGTGAGCGGACTCCTCATCCTCGTACTCGAACGCACGCAAACCATCGGCCTACTCAAGGCACTCGGCGCCACCAACGGCAGCGTGCGCCGCATTTTTCTCAACTTCGCAGTCTTCATCACCCTCCGCGGTTTACTCATCGGCGACGTCCTTGCGCTCGGCATTGCCTTTGCACAACGCCAGTGGGGACTGCTTCGACTCGACCCTGCCACTTACTATTTTGAAACGGTGCCCATCCACATCAATTGGCCCATTGTGCTGCTCGTGAAATATCGGCACTTTGCTCGCCACGATCCTCGCACTCGTCGGCCCCAGCTACGTTGTTTCGCGCATTCAACCGGCCAAAGCCATAAGATTCGAATAACAATTTGGCCACCCCGATAGTTTTTTCTACCTTTGCACACGGAAAAACAATTTCCACGGGGCGTAGCGCAGTTGGTAGCGCACCTGGTTTGGGACCAGGGGGTCGCAGGTTCGAATCCTGTCGCCCCGACTTCAACTGATTGGGGGTAACAATGAGCTGCAAGCGCAGCTGCAAAAGTTCAGACTTGCCGAGTTTCTCCCCCAAGTTTCCGTTTTATAAGGCGTTCGAGTCCGCTCGAACGCCTTTTTTTGTGCATACCGGCTTTCCTTCTTCTGCACGATTGGCCATAAGCTCCCCACTGCGTTTGCAAAATCGTAGCATGACGTGCAGATTTAGGAGAGAAGCATATTATTGCTACACGCAGTTTAGGCTAATATCCACGGGGTTCACCTGCACTTGCTCTTCTTGGTAAACCGACGCTACAACAATTCGGTGCAAGTTGTCTATAAGCGGCAGAAAGTTGTCCGTTTTTCCGACAAAAGTAGAGCACTTTTTCGGCAAAAGTCCCCTACTTTTCCCCACTCCCTTCCCCTGTAAATTCCATAAGCCAAGGACTTGCCCCACTTAGTTCACTGAAGCCAAAAAAACTCCCCTCATGATTCCTTCGGATCACGAGGGGAGTTTTTAGTTTGACAGGGAGAAGATGCGGCTGTTAGTAGAGCGTGATTTTGCGACCGCCCACCACATAGACACCGGAGGGCAAACCCTCTGTATTGCCATTGCGGCCTACGAGTTTGCCGTTCAAGTCGTAGATGTCCAAAGCTGCCTTATTTGCGAGATCGGTGCGCACCGCTTTCACATCCGTCGGCGCAATCTCTCGCATTGCCGGCGAAGTGACAGACACCATTTGGTAAATGGCGGGCACTTGTTGTCCCGTCCAACGCACACGGAGTGCGGTGGCTTCGGGCATTTGTGCGGCCGCGACGCGTGTCAAGGCCGTTCCCAATTGTCCGATCGTCTGCCACGTTGCGCCATCGGCCGTCCATTCCAATTCGGGCTTTGCTTCGGCCGCCCATGTTGCGGGATTCCAATAGATTTCTATGGCCTTCAACTCGGCGAGCGTACGGATCTCGTAGCGCAACTCACCACCACCGGCCTGTGCGAGGACATTGTATCCCTTGCCGTCCGTGACTTCGGGGTGAGCTTTGCCCTTGCCGTCCGTCACACCGGGAGCGAACTGCGCCGCGCGGTGCAACACATTGACCTGCATATCGTAGAGTCGCAACCACTTATTGCCAATGGGCGAACTCACGGTCAAGCGCACTTGTTTGGCCTCGGGCACATTGCCTTCAAAATCGATATAGCGCACTTGATCGGCGTAGGGTTTGCTTTGCGATAGGCCGCCTGCACGCGCCACACTGCCGGCTACATGGAGTTGTTTCCACACTTTGCCGTCGACACTGGCCTCGACTGTACCGGCTTGCAGCTGGTCGCCGTTTTTCGTTCCGAAATAGATGCGCACATCCTTCACATCAGTGGGCTTTTTGCAAGTGCACCACATAGCGATCGTCCTTCATCTGGTTGCGCTTACCGGCAAAGAAGGTCGAAGGATCGCCGTCGATCAAGGCACGCTTGCCCAACTGGTTGTTGGTCGCTTCGCCCACTTCGTCGGTAGGCACGTCGACTGCGGTAAGCGTGGGCAACTGTGGAAGCACAAAACAGAAGTTACTGCGCGTAAGCGTGAGTGATTTAGCCTCTGTTTGGTCGTTGATCAGTACGACGTACTTCATTTTCTTACCTTCCGGCCAAGTCGTGCTGCGCATGCGGTTCCAGTGCTTGCCGTCTTCGCTCCATTGCACAGCAAATCCGCTCAAAAGAGCCGCATCGATGCGCACTTCAGCCGGTGCGAAAGGTTCTGCAAAGGAAAGGCCCACGAAATGCGCCGGCCGGCAGCGTAACTTTCGCTCCGTTGAAATAGTTTTCGCCGTTTTGCTGCACCACACGGGGCGAAACGCCCGACACGCTGCTCACCGCCTGCACCGGTTCTGCGCTTTTGCCAAAGGCCTGACGGCCAAATCCATTCTCGCGGAGGTAATTCATGAAGGGATAGAAATACTTCTGCGAAGGCTGGCTCTGACGCTGGCTCACGCTGATGCCACTGCCCAGTCCTTCGAGCGCATAGGCGGTGAAATCGGTGTTGACATCGAGATCGGCAATGCGGTCCAACTGCTTCACATATTCCTCCCAACGCGCTTCGGGCTGCGAACTTTCGGCTACTTCCACCATTTGTCCTGCCACGAGGAGCATCGTGCGCAGTTTCAACAACCACGGGGCGAGGTCGGCATAGAGCAAACGCTCATTCTCAACCGCTGAGTCCTTCAAACGCACCAAAGTTTCGGCCGCCGGCAACAAACGCTCCACGAGTTGTTTCAGTTTGTCGGTATGGCCGGCCTTGAAGCGAGCAATGGCCTGTTGCATGTCTTCGGCATCGTTCCATCGGAGGTAAGGAATGAGCGTCTTATAGGCGTACTGCTGTTCGGGCGTACTGAGAATTCGGCTGAAGCTGGCGTTCCACGACTTCATATTGTCGAAAGCGGCATTGTTCCACGCATAGTCGGCCACAGAGAAGAGCGCCGTCTTCGAGATTTCGCCCTCTTGCATGGGGTTCGACACAATGCCCAACCCATGCTCCAACTGTTTGGGCATCTTGGCATTGTTGGCCACAGCCGGCATCTCGAAGAAATTATAGTACATGTCCGACGGATAGACCTGTCCATCCGCATTGTCATTGCAAGGATAGTTCCACCACCAAGCGGCAGGACGCTGCAATTCTTTGCGCACCACGTCGAGATCGCTGCTATTGGGCACGGACCACACGCCCCAACCGGTGATATAGATCGTGATTTTGTCGGGAGTCTTGGCCAAAGCGTTGTAGAAACGCTTGCGATCGGCCTCCCCCACCCAACTGAGGGTGTACACCTGCGGCACAAAGTGCAAAGGGCGGACGCGATCTTCGGGCTTTGCCGTCTGGCCGTTCCACTTCTTGTCGATGGCGGCTTGCAGGGCGGTGAGGTGATCGGCATTGGTTTTGCAGTCGGCTTCCGACTTGGGCACACCGACATCGTCCACAAAGACGGCGAACTGGCGCACACCGAGATCGTACATGCGCGAGTACTTGTTCATGATGCGATTCACCACATTGGCATCTTCCACGAAACTATTGCCCGGGTGGATCGCCCAAATGAAATTAACTTTCGTGTCTTGCGACGTCGCTGCGATTTCGCGAATCATATTTTGCGTGAGCAAGCCGTTTTTCACCTGTTGTGCCGTCAGTGTCGCGGGATAAGCGGCTTCCCACTTCTGCGAATGGTAGACATCCGACTTGGCACCGTACATATAGTGTTCATCTTCATGCGCATCATGAAGCGCATGAGGTCTTTCTTCACGGCCACACTGTAGGGATAGCCATAATATCCCTCTACCAGGCCTCGACTCTGCTGATCTGCGTAATCATAGAGCGTCACTTCGGGAATGTTGCTTGTGCCTTTTTCGAGCATTTGCTCCAACGAGGCCAATCCGAAGAACGCGGCATCGGTGTTTTCGCCGATGATCACGACTTCCGCGCTGCCATTTCGGTCAGACAACGAAAGAATGTGGCGGTCATACTTTCCGGTCTTCGAGAGAACAGAGCGATCGAGGTTGAGGGCTGTGGCACGCAGGTCGGCTACTTCTCCACTCCCGTTCACACCGAGGTAAAGCACAGCGCCGGTTGCGGGGGCTTCGGTGGCAAACGTGCATTCAAGTTGGGCGTCCTTCAGCACTTGCTCTGCACGTCGGCGCGTGGCTGCGTCGATTGCAGCGTCGCACACGACGGTGACAGATTTGGAGAAACTCACTAATCCTTTTCCGGCAACTTGGCGTTGCGGGACAGGATAGATGTCGTAGACGGTTTGTGCGTAGGCACCTCCGGTACCGGAAAGCACAGCCGCAAAAAAAGTAAAGAGGATAAAAGTTGCTTCATGTAGATTTGAAGAATGATAGGAAGAAGGGGCTTTGTGATGAAAAAGTGTAAGCCTTTCGGCAAAGATACGAACAGAAGTGTTAATTGCGCGCGAAAACAAGGGAGTTTTTGCCACGCTATTTTACAATCTAAACAAAAAGCCGATTCTCCGGTGGGGAGAATCGGCTTAAGCGTTTGATTAGAAGCTGAAACGGGGAGAAGTTACGCTTCTTCCGGCTTCATATTGGTGTAAACGTTTTGGACGTCGTCGAAATCTTCGAGGCGTTCCACCATCTTGTCGATCGTTTCGCGCTGCTCATCCGAAACTTCTTTCAGATCATTGGGGATGTAGGTGAATTCAGCGCTGACGATTTCGAAACCATCAGCCTCGAGGTGCTTCTGAATCTCACTGAACGATTTGGGATCGCCATAAATGGTGATGCTGTTCTCTTCGTCGTCCTCGTCATACTCGTCTTCCACACCGTAATCGATGAGGTCGAGGATGAGTTCTTCCATATCGAGTCCGTCCTTCTTCTTGAAGGCGAACACGCATTTGTGGTCGAAAAGGAAAGCCAACGACCCCATCGTACCGAGGTTGCCGTTGAACTTGTTGAAGACCGAACGCACATCGCCGACGGTACGCGTGGGGTTGTCGGTGAGGGTATCGACGAATATGGCGACACCATGGGGGCCGTAGCCTTCATAGGTCATGGTCTTGTACTCGCTCTGGTCTTTACCCATCGCGTTTTTGATGGCACGCTCAATATTATCTTTGGGCATGTTCTCGCGCTTTGCCGTTGCGATGATCGCACGGAGCGTGGGATTCGTTTCGGGCTCGGGACCGCCGGCTTTAACTGCCACAGCGATTTGCTTGCCGATCTTGGTAAATGTACGGGCCATGTGACCCCACCGCTTCATTTTGGCGGCTTTGCGGTATTCAAATGCTCTTCCCATAGGAATGATTGATAGAAATGTTCTTGTATTGCGTGTACTTTCTCTTATTCCACGCGACTACGCTTATGAGGTAGGATGTAGAGTAAGAGAAGGTACACAGCGGTTTGGGCTTAACGGAGTTCTGCGCCCAATTGTTGTTGAAGTTGTTTGATAATCTTGCTCATGATGGCTTCGGTCTGCTTGTCGTTCATCGTCTTTGTTTCGTCAGACAATGTGAAAGCCACCGCATAGCTCTTCTTACCTTCGGGGAGGCGATCTCCTTCGTATACGTCGAAGAGTTCGACTTTGCGGAGCAATTTTTTCTCACAGGCACGAGCCACGCGTTCCACTTCGGCAAACGGAACAGACACATCGAGCAACAGCGCGAGGTCGCGACGAACGGCGGGGAACTTGGACAATTCGGTGTAAGAAACCTCTTTCTTGGGGAGTTTCTTCATGAGTACACTCCAATTGAAGTCGGCATAGTACACTTCTTGCTCCACATCGCAAGCGACCAGCAGGGCTTTGCTAACCAAACCCAACTCAAGGCAAACTTTTCCGTTGCGGTCTTCGATAGAAAGGCTCTTGGAGAATATGTCGTTCGTGCCTTCCTTAATCAGCAATCCACCGAGAGGAACTCCCAGGCGGGACAATACGTTCATCGCATAGCCCTTCAACTCATAAATACTGCTGTCTTCGTTGGCATGTGCCCACGAATCCATGACGCGCTTACCGGTCAACCACAGTCCGAGGTGGAGTTCTTCGCTGTAAGGGGCAAGTACTTTCTCGGCGTTGCGCTTTTCGGCATCATAGACGTAGCAATTACCAAATTCGAAGAAGCGAAGATTGCCTTCCTTGCGGTTGACGTTGTGCGCAATGCTTTCCAAGCCTCCAAACAAGAGCGTTTGTCGCATCACATTGAGGTCGCTCGAAAGCGGATTTAGGAGATGCACCAAATGCTCGGGCGCATGCGTTTTCAAAGCGCTGTAGTAGGCTTCGCGAGTAAGAGAGTTGTTGAGAATTTCGTTGAACCCTTCACCAATAAGTTGCTCACTTACAAGATTCTGCAAGCGTTGACTTACATCACAAGCGTTCTTGGTTGTAAGCGAAGACTTCAAGCTAGTCGGGATCTCAACGTTATTGTAGCCATAGATGCGCAAGATATCTTCGACAACATCACAGGGGCGCTGTACATCCACACGATAGGCGGGCACACGGAGCGTGAGTTGCGCATCATTTTCCGCAACAATCTCCATATCCAAGGCCGTCAAAATCGTACGGATCAGATCATGGGGAATTTCCTTGCCGATCAATTCATGAACATACTTGTATTCCAGCTCAACTTCGAAGTGTTTCTTGAGCTCGGGCGATTGTACATCAACAATCTCCATGGCAATTTCACCGCCGGCGAGTTCTTTTGCCAACAAAGCGGCCTGTTTCAAGGCGTAAAGTTGTCCATCGGGATCGATACCACGCTCGAAACGGAACGAAGCATCGGTGTTGAGTCCATGACGGCGTGCGCTCTTTCGTACCCAAGTCGGGTGGAAATAAGCACTTTCGAACAGGATATCGCGCGTCGTGTCGTACGTGCCGCTACCCTTTCCACCGAGAACTCCGGCGATACACATTGGCTCTTCGGCATTGCAAATGGCCAAGTCGCGCTCAAAAAGTTTGCGTTCTTCGCCATCGAGCGTGACAAAAGGCGTGCCTTCAGGAAGTGTTTTCACCACAATCTTGCCACCTTTGATCATATCTGCATCGAAGCAATGCAAGGGTTGGCCGTAGGCCATCATCACATAGTTCGTGATGTCGACAATATTATTGATGGGGCGCAAACCGATGGTGTTCAGTTTGTCTTGCAACCACTTGGGGCTCTCTTTGATTTCGCAACCTTTGAGCGTAACAGCACAATAGCGCAGGCAGGCTTCTGGGCGTTCTACTTCTACTGCAATGGGCAAATCATTATGATCTACGGCGAATTGAGCATCATCGGGACGATGCAAGGCCGTGGGTTTACCATTGCGCACAAGATAGGCATAAAGATCGCGCGCAACTCCCCAGTGTGAGCAAGCATCTGCACGGTTGGGCGTGATATCTACTTCAATCAAGAAATCACTTTCGAGACCAAAATAAGTTGCAGCGGGTGTTCCTACCGGTGTGTCAGCGGGCAAGACCATAATCCCATCGTGTCCCATGCCAACACCGATCTCATCTTCGGCACAAATCATACCGTAGCTTTCGACACCACGCAACTTCGACTTCTTAATGACGAATTCGCTATCACCATCGTAGAGTTTCGTGCCAAGTGTAGCGACAATTACTTTCTGACCGGCAGCCACATTATGGGCACCGCACACCACTTGCGTGGGTTCGTTGCCGTCGCCTAAGTCAACCGTCGTCACGTGCATGTGATCAGAGTCGGGGTGCGCTTCGCAAGTCAGCACTTCTCCGACAACGAGTCCCTTGAGGCCGCCGCGAATCGTCTGTACTTCATCGACGCTACCCACTTCGAGACCGATAGAAGTCAATGCTTCTGCCACTTCTTGGGCTGTCATGTCAAATCGACATACTCTTTCAGCCACTTGTAAGATATATTCATAGGAAATACGTTTGCTAAGATGCAAAGCAGTCCACCTTCACGTGCAAAATCCTTTGTACGATCTTAGGAATTCTACTGCTTGGCCGTTCATTATCAATAAAACGGCTATAATCCGATGCGAAATTACTCATTTATTTTTAGGGAAAAAAGATTAGCAGCGCGAAAACTCCCCCACTTTTTCAATTCCCATCTTCAATTCGTTCGATCTGAAACACTGCGACACAACAAATTAGAGAATACCATGGGATTCGTCGAGCTTTTTTGCGTAACTTCGCGGCATAAATCTCAACTCCACAATGCACCTCACCCTATGCCAGCGAAGCGCTCTGCTTTTTAGCGCGATTTTTCTCTCCACCGCTCTGCCTACTGCCGCCCAATTAGGGTCGCAGCGCGACGATTGGGCCATAGGCGCAAACACCGGGCTTAGTTTGAACCAAGTTTCCTTCAATCCCGGCGTGCGACAAACCTATTGTCCGGGAGGCGTATGGGGATTTACCGCTCGTTACACCAGCGAGCGCTACTATGGTTTGATCTGCGCCCTGCAAATTGAGGCGAATTACTGGCAAGCCGGATGGAAAGAAGACATCTATTCTTCACAAGGCGAAAAGTTGCCCGACAGTTATGCGCGCAAAATAAATTATATACAACTGCCCATCTTGGCCAACTTGGGATTAGGCAACGAATACAAGGGACTCAAAGGCTTCCTGTTGGCCGGTCCACAAATTAGCTACGCAATAGCTGATTATGAAGAGCGCTCTTCGACTTGGACCACCACAACGACCAACGGACAAGAGACACCCGATCGCTCAAACAATGTGTATGCGCAATACGGAAAAGCCCTCGATCACAAAATAGACTACGGCATCACGGCCGGCCTTGGCATAGAGTTGACCACAGGCATCGGGCATTTTATTGTGGACGCACGCTATTATTATGGTCTGTCCGATCTTTTCGGCAACGCCAAGAAGGACCCTTTCTCACGATCAGCCAATGGCGCGATCATGGCTAAGGTAACTTATCTCATCAACATTCCCAAAAGCAAAAACTAAACGCTCTTCTCGCTTAGTATGCGAACTCCCACGCTTCGTTCTTTCGCACAATGGACCGTAGGCACATGTATTGTGCTCTACACCCTGCTCGTATTCGCGCTCAACAATACGCGTGTGCAAAACGAACTGGGACACCTTGTCGAACACGAACTGCAACAAATCCTACACACCGAAGTCAAAATCGGACGTGTAGAAGTGGGCTTACTCAACAGTGTTTCCTTACATGATGTAACACTCAAGGATCAAAGCGGGAAAACACTACTCAACAGCAACTTACTCTACGCGAAGATACAAGTTCGCTCACTCCTTCGTGGGAAAATCTACCTGCGCAATATCGCATTGTTGGACACCGATGTCCATATATATAAGGCAGAGCCGGACCAACCCACCAACCTTCAATTTATTATTGACGCCTTCAGTAGTAAAGACAACACCGGCCCTCAAAATACCGACCTTCGCATTAACGCGCTCATCGTGCGACGCGGAAAACTCACCTATGACGAGTGGTACCATCCTCGTCCGCTTGCCGGTCGTTTCTCACCGCACCATCTTCGGTTGTCTGATATTGACGCCAACCTCACGCTCAAACATTTCACTCGCGACAGTCTCAACTTTCGTATTCGGCAGTTGGCTGCGCGCGAAGCCTGCGGCTGGGATCTTCGTCACCTCAGTGTGCGATTTGAAGGCAACCGCCGGCGCTGCACCTTACGTGATTTCGAACTAACCACCCCGCATTCTTCGATCAATCAAGAAGAACTGCAAGCCCACTACGATTTAGACGCTTCCGGCTCACTGCTTTCCACACTTTCAGCCCAGTGGAAAGCCCATAACTGGCGCATATCCACGACAGATTTTGCGCCCATCACACCGCGTCCCCTCACTTTTCGCGAAAACTTCCGTCTCGACGGACAAATTGCTTACACCCCACTCCGCATCAAAGCGCAAAAACTGACAATAGTCGGCAGTCAGCATCGCTTCCACTTGGGCACCGATGCAATACTGCAATTCAAAGCCGGTAAACCCGAACAGGTTACCGCACAAATCCACAAACTCAGTCTACCGCAAAGCTTCCTTCAACCCATTTTAGCCTTTGCCCTCAAAGATGTCCCCCCGATCATCGGTAAATTAGGGGATCTATCGCTCATCGGCCACGGAAGTTATCACTTCCCTGACCACAACTCCACTTTTACAGGGCAATTGCAATCTGCTCCCGGTGAATTGAAAGCTGATCTTCGTTATGCTCATAACGAACTCAGCGGAACACTTTCTTCCAACGACTTACGACCTTCCCTTTTATCCGAGCACAAATATGTGCCCGGACTCTTGCGTTTTGACGCACGTGGACAAGTTCGTTTCATCGCCGGCCGCCTTCCCGAGGGACAAGTGCTACTCGCTGTGCGCGATGCGACTATTGAAAATCACCAGTTCCGTGACATCAAGGTGGAGCTGACCCACAAGAACGGATTGGCAGACCTCAAACTCGACAGCCACAATGCCGGTGCCGATTTCACCGGACAAGTATCGAGCCGACTTACCTCTGAAGGGCGCCCCACCTCTGCCGACTTACAATTAGATGTGCGCCATTTTTCTCCCACCCTCTTTGGGTTGAACCTCAACGGACTCACCGGAACGATAGGCGCCCAACTCAAAGTTTCGCTGTCGTCACTCGACTTCAAACGTCCTCTCGGCGAAGTAGCCCTCACAAATCTCAACATCATTCCGGAACGCAACAGCGCTCCGGCCTACCACCTCGACCGCCTGCATCTGACAGCGCAAAATCATCCCAAAGGCTCGCACCTCCGGCTGCAAAGTGACTTTGCCGATGCTGCTTTTACGGGTAAAATAGATCCGGCCCTCCTTCAAAAAAGCCTCAATCAGTGGCTGCAAACAGTAGCCGCCCCCACCAATACGACAACAGCTGTCGCCTCCGCCAACACAGGTAACTCCTTTGCGCTCACACTTAAGCGCACTGACGTCCTTCGCCACTTCTTGAATCTCGACGCCCACCTCCTCCGTCCCGCAGTTGTCAACGGTTCGCTGGCCACCGACGGTTCCTTCATGCGCATTTCGGCCGACATCCCCGAACTCACCATCAATGACAACCGCTTCGAGGCACTTTCGCTCTCTGCACGCAGTGACGGCAACCACCTCTCGCTGTTGGCCAAAGCATGCAAGCCACTTCGTGATGCAGCAATCCAAATTGAACTCCATACCACCGCCGACAATGGCCAATGGAGCAACAACTTGCAGTGGGACGAACGCCGCAATCACGGTTTCTACGGCAATATTTTAACCACCGGCCAACTCCATATCCCCGCACTCGGCTCCGGTCGGCGCATAAAATTCGACTTCGACGTACAACCCACCCACTTCCATATCAATGGCAACACATGGGACATCGAGCCCGGCAACATCGTCCTCACCGATCGGGAGTTCGCCATTCGCCACGTGGCCCTGCGCCACGCCGACCAGCACCTCACCGTGCACGGCACCTATACAAGAGGCGGAGAAGGCATCGCCCTCGATCTGCAAAAGGTGGATATTGGTTCGTTACTCGCGCTTACCGGACTCGAGGTCGTTCGCTTTGCCGGTAGCGCCAGCGGACGTGCCATCGTAAAGCCCGACGAACGCAATAAACCTCGCTTGTCTGCCTTCCTCGACATTCCCGGTTTCCGCTTCAACGACACCTATCTCGGCCACGCTCGCATACGCGGTGGCTTCGAAACCGATGCCCAAACCATTCGCCTTCAAGCCAATATGACGGAAGGCACCATCGGACAGACCAACGTCACCGGCTATGTGAGTCTCGGACACAAAGATCTCGACCTCCGCGTTGAGGGAGAAAACACCCCCCTCGGCTTTCTCAATCACTACATCAGCGACATCTTCCACAACATTCGAGGTCGTGCCACCGGTTCGTGCCGTATTTTCGGTGGGTTCAAGAGTATTGATTCGAAGGCACCCAACGCGCGAGCGCATCAGCCTTATTGCCCATCAACGGCGTGACCTATCACCTCAACGATGCCGATATACAAATCACACCGGGTAGTTTCCGACTCCTCAACGCCTCACTCACCGACAGCATTCACGGCAACGGACGCGTGCAAGGGGTCCTCAATCACCGCCACCTCCGTGATATGCGCTATGACTTTGCCATGACAGGGCAAAACATCCTGCTCTACGATCGCCCACAAGAGGAAGACCTGCCCTTCTACGCCACAGCCTACGGCACCGGCGACGTCTTGCTCAAAGGTTATCCCGGCCGACTGGACGTAAACCTCAAAGTGCGCACCGAACCGGGCAGTGTGCTCACCTATGTGCTGGATCGCCCGGACAACAGCGACACCCGTCTCCTCACTTTCCGCGACGCTTCGAAAAAACAAGCCACCTCAAGCGATAGTCTGGACACAGCGCCCGAAACCGACAACACGAGTAGCACCGATATTCGCCTAAACATGCAAGTAGAGGTCGATCCCAGCGGAACACTCCGCATGATTACCGACAAAAAGAGCGGCGACCTCATCACAGTGCACGGTGCAGGCCCCATCCAAGCCACCTATTATAATAAAGGTGACTTCCAAATGTTCGGCACCTACACCGTACAGCGCGGCACCTACGATTTGAGCATACAAAACCTCATCAAAAAGACATTTACCCTCCACCAAGGCGGTACGGTGGTCTTCTCCGGCAATCCGCTCAACGCCGATGTCAACGTACTGGCCAACTATCTCGTCACTTCTGCCTCGCTGGCGGATTTGAACATCGGGGGTAATTTCAGCAACAACAGCATTCCGGTCAACTGCCTGATCAGGTTCACCGGCAAAATGAGCAACATGAATCTCGCACTCGACTTCGATTTACCCAATGTCAGCGACGATGAAAAAATGATGGTGCGCAATCTCATCGCCTCCGACGAGGAGCGCACCACCCAAGTGCTCTACTTGCTGAGTATGGGGCGTTTCTTCACCTACAATTACAATAGCACCGTTGCTGCCGCCAACCAAAGTCAGTCAGCCATGATGATGCAATCCCTACTTGCAGGCACGCTCTCCTCGCAACTCAATAGTATCATCGCCAACGCCGTGGGCAATTCCAATTGGAGCTTCGGCGCCAACGTCAGCACAGGACAACAAGGTTGGAACAACATGGAAGTCGACGGACAACTATCCGGCCGCCTGCTCGACAACCGCCTCTTGTTCAACGGCAAAGTGGGCTACCACGAACGAGAAGCCGCCACCACCAACTTTGTGGGCGACTTCGATGTGCAATATCTCCTCACCCCCGCGCGGAACCTGGAGTCTGAAAGCCTATAGCGAAACGAATACGCGCTATTTCTCCCGCACCGCACTCACCACACAGGGATTGGGCATCCAATTCAAGCACGATTTCGAATCGTTCTTCGATTTTATGCGCCGCAAGCGCAAAGCCACGCGCACGTTCGCCCCTGTTTCTAATTCGACAAAATAAGCAACACACCAATATGATGAATCCCGAAATCGAACGTCGGCGTACCTTCGCCATCATTTCGCACCCGGACGCCGGTAAAACCACCCTCACCGAGAAGCTCCTCCTCTTCGGTGGACAAATTCAGGTGGCCGGCGCCGTGAAAAACAACAAGATTAAGAAAACCGCCACCTCCGACTGGATGGAAATCGAGAAGCAGCGCGGTATCTCGGTCACCACTTCAGTCATGGAGTTCGACTACGAAGGCTACAAAGTGAACATTCTCGACACACCCGGTCACCAAGATTTCGCCGAGGACACATTCCGCACCCTTACAGCAGTAGATTCGGCCATCATCGTGGTCGACAGCGCCAAAGGTGTCGAAACGCAAACGCGCAAACTCATGGAAGTGTGCCGCATGCGCAAGACGCCCGTCATTGTCTACGTCAACAAGATGGACCGCGAAGGCCGCGATCCCTTCGATCTGCTCGACGAGTTGGAAGAAGAGCTCCAAATCAGTGTCCGTCCCCTCTCATGGCCCATCAACCAAGGCCAGCGTTTCAAAGGCGTCTACAACATCTTCGAGCAACAACTCAATCTCTTCACGGCCGACAAACAAAAAGTGACCGAAAAGATGGCCGTAGACATCCACGCAGAGGGCGAACTCGAAGCCAATGTCGGCGATAGCGATGCGGCCAAACTCCGCGAAGATCTCGAACTCGTCGACGGTGTCTACCCCGCTTTCGACATTGACACCTATCTTTCTGCCGAAGTCGCGCCCGTGTTCTTTGGTTCTGCACTCAACAACTTTGGTGTCAAAGAATTGCTCGATTGCTTCGTCAAGATTGCACCGGCTCCCCGCCCCGTCACGGCCGAAGAACGCGTGGTCGATCCCGAGGAACCCAAATTCAGCGGCTTCATTTTCAAAATCACCGCCAACATCGACCCCAACCACCGCTCGTGCATCGCCTTCTGCAAAGTGTGCTCCGGCAAGTTTGTACGCAATGCTCCTTATCTCCACGTACGCAATGGCAAAACCGTCCGTTTCTCCAGCCCCACGCAGTTCATGGCGCAGCGCAAAGAGACCATCGACGAAGCCTATCCCGGCGACATCGTAGGCTTGCCCGACAACGGGATTTTCAAAATCGGCGATACGCTCACCGAAGGCGAGCAATTACACTTCAAAGGCCTTCCTTCTTTCTCGCCCGAGATGTTCAAATACATCGAAAACGCCGATCCGATGAAGACCAAACAGCTGCAAAAGGGCATCGATCAGCTCATGGACGAAGGGGTGGCACAGCTCTTTGTCAACGAATTCAACGGACGCAAGATCATCGGTACGGTAGGCCAACTTCAATTTGAGGTCATCCAATATCGTTTGGAGAACGAGTATGGCGCCAAATGCCGTTGGGAACCGATCCATCTCTTCAAAGCCTGCTGGATCGAAAGCGACGATCCAGCCGAACTCGAGCAATTCAAAAAGAGAAAATACCAATACATGGCCAAAGACCGCGAAGGCCGCGATGTATTCTTGGCCGACTCGGGCTATGTGTTGCAGATGGCTCAACAAGACTTCAAGCACATTCGCTTCCACTTCACCAGCGAATTCTAAAACAACAGTTAGCAGCTGCGATTTACGGCCGATAACGCCCACACACCTGCCGGGTCGGTTTCCGAAAACGGAAGCCGGCCCACTTTTTTTGCGCTCAAACTTTACCGTAACTCGACATACCCGTTACTTCCCGAAGGTAAAGCCAACGAGGTCAAATAAGAAACAAAACAATCAATTATAAATCAACGAAATAAAGCCCTATCTTATAGACTAAGACTACAGATAAACCACATCAAGAAAGAGATACAACCATCTGATTATATGATAGTTATAACAAAAACAATGGAATACTCTCACAAACAACTTATTACACAACCATCTGATTTACAACAAAAAGAAGAATGTCAAGCGAAGTAATTCATAGATACTTGAATACGGCATGAACATTCCTCAATCGGCTTATTTCCCTCCTCCGACTTGCTCAAAAAGTCGTGGACTTTTTCGCAAAAGCCCACGACTTTCTGCCGAAACTCCCTCGACTTTTCAAAAACACCTTCTCCACTTTCTTCCCACCTGTGTTGACCTTGAGCCGACAGCTCCCCACATCCACCGCTCCCACGAGACAGTACGACACGAAAAAAGCCTGCGATGCCCCAATGGGCGTCGCAGGCTACAATCAACATGCAAATTTGGCGCGAAGACTTACTTCAAACGCGCCGTAATGTCTTTTTCAACCTCAGCGGTTTCAATCTTTTCTTCACGGAGCAGCCACCCCAAACCGAGGTAAAGCTCTTTGTCCGTGAGTCTTCCGCACACTTTCTTCAGCTCTTTGCCGGTCAGTGTGCCTTTTTCGTCGAGTGCATTCCAAATGCGTCCTGCAATCTCGCCGGCCTTGATAGTCAACATAAGCGTTTATCTTTTATCAGAACAAAGAATCTACCGCGAATTTGCGACGTTTTTACCGATACAACAAACACAATAGCGACAAAATGGTAGAAAAGCCCGCGTCGCTCGAGAAATTGGCAACCAAAGGAAACATTACAAAAGAAAAAAGCGTGTATTATACTCGAAAAACTCTTTATTCACCACAAAACTTCCGCAGGACTTTTCCTTTATGAGACGGAATCTCGCTCAATTCTAAGCCCATTTCGGGCAAAAAGAGAGCCTACCTGCGCACAAAATGTCGAAAGTACAGCACCGCCTTTGCCGAACGCGTGTTTTTTTCTAACTTTGCGGCAGTTTCGAAACATCTATACTTATGCGTACGACCAAACTTCTCTCGCTTTTGGCACTCGTCGTTTTCCTCGCTTGTAATATGCGGGCTTTTGCTGCCGCCCCCGACCGGAAAACCACTGCCGACGGCGTGCAAACCCTCTATATTTATGGTGTGTCGCAAAACTTGAACGATACCATTGCGTACGTCAGCGACATTACAGTCATCACCGGCTCGCATCTGCTCGAAAAAGGCTATTTTCTGCAACGCGACCAGTATGCCGACCAATTTAAGGACTACGTTCAGCAGCGTTTTGCCTCTCACATCAAACCACGGCCGTCTTCTTCGATACCCGTATCGAGGCAGCCGAGAAGCGTCGTGAGAAATTACGTAAACAACTGGCCGGTAGCAAAGCTGTGCTGGGCACCCTCACGGTAAAAGACGTGTATAAAGACCAATTTGTGTTCAAACCCATCGGTCAATAATCCCCCATTCGGCCTCACCCCATCTCGTCCTACACCCTATGAAAGCTTACTTTTGCGTAGCCGAACAGACGTTCAGCATCGAACTCGTCGGTAGCACAGCCAATGTGCTGATGATTCTCCCCAACATGGCTCCTTTTGCCTGCAACGCACCCACTCATCCGGTTCTTTTTTCGGTTGCTGTGCATCGCGGTGCCGCAGAGTCGGATCCCCATCGCTGGAGCGAAATCGGCTTGTACGAGGGGGCTGACATCGCTCACCGCGTAGAAACAGATGCTGAGGGGGGCTATCGCATCACGCTCATCGGTGAAAACGATTTGCAACTTGGCACTCTCATTAGCGATGCTCGCTTCACCGATTGTCATCTCTACTTGGATTGTCCTTCGATCCACCACACAAACAGCATCGAAAATGCACTGATGCTCGCCTTTGCCTTTGCCGGTGCGCATCAAGGAGTGCTACTGATGCACGCTTCCGTGCCGATGATTGGCAACAAGGGCTATATCTTCCAAGGCAAAAGTGGCACGGGCAAGAGTACCCATAGCCGCCTTTGGTTGTCGACCTATTGGGAGGCTCACTTGCTCAACGACGACAATCCGGCCGTTCGCTACGATGCCAAAACGAGCAAGGCCTATGTATATGGTACACCTTGGAGCGGGAAGACACCTTGCTACCGCAATCTGCGCTGTGAGGTGGGCGGTTTCCTCCGCTTGCACCAAGCCCCGCACAATCGCATTGTCCGGCAAAGTCCGGTAGCCGCCTTCGGTTCGATCATTTCGTCGTGCTCTTCGATGATTTGGGACCAACCGCTCTACACGGCCATCTGCGACACGATCAATAACATCGTGGCTTGCACACCGTCTTATGACTTAGAATGCCTGCCCAACCGCGAAGCAGCCGAATTAAGTCACGACACCATGACCGCTGCTCGCTAAGTTTGGTTATGCAACACCATATTATAGAAGTCACTAACGCGGCTTTCATCCCCCATGTGCGCAACCTCATCGAAGAGGGGCGCACCGTGCGATTTCGCGCCATGGGCTGGAGCATGCGCCCCATGATCGAACATGCACGTGACGAAGTGCTTTTGGGCGGTTATGGCGACGATACGCCCCAACGTTACGACGTTGTGCTGGCTGAAGTGGGCAAAGGACACTACGTTCTCCACCGCATCATGCAAATCGACGGTGACCATTACACCCTACAAGGGGACGGCAATGCGTGTGGCGTCGAACATTGCACACGCACTGACATCATCGCCAAAGCCATTGCCTTCTATCGCAAGGGGAAAGCCGAACCGCTCTACACCAATAGCCGCACTTGGCGCTATTACTCCCGCACTTGGGTAGCGCTTTTACCGATGCGGCGTATATTGCTCGCTCTTTATCGCCGTTGGCTCCGCCTTTTCCCGGCTTAACCCTACACCAGCACATTTCAATTCCACCCTATACAATGAGATTTAAGACTTCGTTTGACCTCCGAAACATCTGCGGCGAAACGGTACTTATCGCCACCGGTGCCGAACACGTTGATTTCGGTCACTTGATCAACCTCAATGAGACCGCGGCCGACATCTATACTCATTTCGCCGACCGCGATTTCGAGGTTTCCGACGTGATTGACTACCTGCAAGCCCACTACGAAGGTGCCACCCGCGAACAAATGGCCACAGATGTGGACAAGCTCATCGAATCATTCCGCCAAAGCGGCGTTCTTCAGTAAAACTCATTTCACCTCATGGCTGATACAAATATATCTTCGTCACCGGCGGCGTAGCCTCGTCGCTGGGCAAAGGCATTATCGCAAGTTCTATCGCGAAGTTGCTGCAAGCTCGCGGCTACAACATCACGATTCAAAAGTTTGATCCCTACATCAACATCGACCCCGGCACGCTCAATCCCTATGAGCACGGAGAATGCTACGTAACGGACGACGGTCAGGAAACCGACCTCGATCTCGGCCACTACGAACGCTTCACCGGCATCAAAACCACTCGCTATAATAACTTTACGACCGGACGCATCTACCAAAGCGTGATCGAAAAGGAACGTCGTGGCGACTATTTGGGCAAAACGATTCAGGTGATTCCGCACATCACGGATGAAATCAAGCGCGATATGCTCTATCTGGGCAAAAAGGGCGGATATGATTTTGTGATCACAGAGATTGGCGGTACAATCGGTGACATTGAAAGTCTCCCGTTCGTAGAAGCCATTCGCCAACTCAAGTGGGAACTCGGCCGCAACGCGGTTTGCATCCACTTGACCTACGTTCCCTATTTGGCTGCTGCGGGCGAATTGAAAACTAAGCCCACCCAGCACTCCGTAAAGGAACTGCAAAGCGAAGGAATCCAGCCCGACATCCTCGTTCTTCGCACCGAACACCCGCTTTCGGCCGGTCTTTGCAAGAAAGTGGCCAACTTCTGCAACGTTAGCCCCGACGCCGTGTTCCAAAGCCCCGACATGCCCTCGATTTACCAGGTACCGGTTTGCATGCAAGACCAAGGTATCGACCGCGTGATCCTCGAGAAACTGGGATTGCCCGTGGGCGAAACGCCCAGTCTCGGCCCTTGGCGTGCGTTCCTCGACCGTCGCGCCAACGCCACAGAGGAGTTGCACATCGGTCTCGTGGGAAAATACGATTTGCAAGACGCTTACAAGTCGATCATCGAGGCACTCCAACAAGCCGGTGTCTACAATGACCGAAAGTACGCTGCCATTTTATCAACGCGGAGAACATCACGCGCGAAAACGTGGGCGAAATGCTCAAAGGCATGGCCGGCTACGTGATTTGCCCCGGTTTCGGACAACGCGGTACCGAAGGCAAACTCATTGCCACTCAATATTGCCGCGAAAACGACCTGCCCACCTTCGGTATCTGCTTGGGTATGCAAATGATGGTCATCGAGTTTGCACGCAACGTCCTCGGCTATACCGATGCGAACTCCACCGAGTTGAACAGTAAGACGACACACAACGTCATCGACATCATGGAGGAGCAGAAGAACATCACCAATATGGGTGGAACCATGCGCCTGGGTGGCTACGAATGCGATGTGCGCAACGGTTCGCACACACATTCCATCTACGGCACAAGCACAATCCGCGAACGTCACCGCCATCGCTACGAATTCAACAGCGATTACATCAAAGAATACGAAAAGGCAGGTATGCAATGCGTCGGTACGAACCCTGAAAGCGGCCTGATTGAGATCGTTGAGATCCCCGAAAAGAAGTGGTTCATCGGTACGCAATTCCACCCCGAGTACTCTTCTACGGTGCTCCACCCCCATCCGCTCTTCTTGGACTTCGTGAAAACCGCAATTTCTACACAAGGCGAATAAATAGATTCATCTCCGCGTCCGCATAGTGGACGACTTTCGTCCCGCGGCGCGCATATTTCCTTCAATGAATAAGAATAATATCACAGCCATCGTGCTGATGATTTTGGTCGTCTTCGGCTTTTCTTATTGGAGTTCGCACAACAATAAGAAAAACCAACAGGCGGCGACCGAAACCACAGCACAAGCTTCGCAAACCGCGACGGTGGCGAAACAAACAGCCCTTCCGGCTGACACAAATGCACTTTTTGCAGCGGCACTTTCCGCACCGGATAGTGTAGCCTCCCCCATCGTGTTGAAAAACGATAAGCTGGAAGTGACCATCAGTCCCAAAGGTGGACAGGTAAGTCGCGTGGTCTTGAAAGATTTCAAGAGCTATGCCGACTACAAAGCCGGAAAGGATCAGGCACTTGTGCTCTACAGTTCCGATGATGCCTCGTTCAATCTCAACTTTGATACAAAGTCTGAAAGCATCTCTACGTCAGATCTTTATTTCACTCCCGAGAAAGCGTCTTCTCGCGCCGTGTCTATGGTCGTGAATGGCAAGAATGGCGAAAAAAATTGCCATCGACTATTCGCTTACCGACGACTATATGCTCAACATGAGCGTACGCACAGCAGGACTTCAGCAGCAATTCTCGCGCAACACGAAGACTTTCGGCGTAAAGTGGCAAGATAACGTACGACAGTACGAAAAAGGCTACTATTTTGAGAACATGTATTCGACGTTGACGTACAAAGACAGCGACGGCGACAGCGATCATCTCAAAGAACAGGGCGACAAGCAAGAAAAGGTGGAGCGTCCCGTTGAATGGGTGGCGTTCAAGAACCAATACTTCAGCGCTGTGCTCATCGCCAAGGAAGCTTTTACCGCAGCGGACTTCAATAGTCGCCAATTAGCGGAACATTCCGGCTACTTGAAGGGATTTTCCGCTGATTTAGAGGCACCTTTCGATCCTTCGGGCAAGACTTCAGCGCAATTCCAGTGGTATTTCGGACCGAACAACTTCCGTTTGCTCCAATCCATGGAGAAGCACGCGATGACACCCGACCACGATCTTGATTTACAAAAGCTCGTTTACCTCGGATGGCCCGTGGTGCGCTGGATCAACCGCTTCTTTACGATCTATGTGTTCGATTTCCTCACCTCACTCAACCTACCTATGTGGTTGGTGTTGGTCATCATCACACTGATTCTCCGCGCGATTGTCTATGTTCCCACGAAGAAAAGCTTCCTCAGCTCCGCAAAAACGCGTGTACTCCGCCCGAAGGTAGAAGCCATCAACGCGAAGTATCCGAACAAAGAGGACGCTTTGAAGCGCCAACAAGAGACGATGGCACTCTATTCTCAATATGGTTCCAGTCCGCTCGGCGGCTGTTTGCCCATGTTGATTCAGATGCCGATCTGGATTGCGATGTTCAATTTCGTGCCGAATGCCATTGAGTTGCGTCAACAAAGCTTCCTTTGGGCTGATGACCTCTCGGCTTACGACGATTTGATCTCGTGGGGCACCAATATCTGGGGACTGGGCAACCACCTTTCGCTCTTCTGCGTGCTCTTCTGCCTCGCCAATTTGCTGTATAGCTACATGTCTATGCGCCAACAGCGCGACTCCATGGCCGCTTCTCCCGACCAAGCAGCGAATATGAAAGTACTTCAGTACTCTATGTTCCTGATGCCCGTGATGTTCTTCTTCATGTTCAACAAATACAGCGCGGGACTCAACTTCTACTACTTCATTTCTTTATTCAGCTCCGCCGCTACGATGTGGTATCTCCGTCGTACGACCGACGATGCAAAAGCTTCTTGCCAAACTCGAGGCCTACTACGAGAAGAACAAGAACAACCCGCAAAAGAAAACATCGGGATTGGCAGCGCGACTCCAAGCACTGAATGAACAACAACAGAAGATGCTCGAGGAACAACGCCGCCGCAATGGGCAAAACTAACTGATCACTTCTCAACTCAAGTCTGTGAGACGCGCCCCACGGAGCGCGTCTCACACCTATAAATAGAGCCATACCATGTCAATCCAATCCCTTATGATCGGCACCGCACTCAGTCTTGCCACACTCACCGGGGCTGTTACTTCCGAAAGTAGCGCACAAACGTTCATCGGTCGGCAAACTCCGACCTTGAAGTCCGACCTTATGACTCCGGAAGCCCTTTGGGCCATGGGACGCATCGGCAGTGTTCAAGCCAATGCAGCCGGCACGCAAGCCGTCTATGCCGTCACTTATTATAGCGTTGCGGAGAACAAGTCGCACAGTGTGCTTTATCTCTTGGACCTCAAGACCAAACAGTCGCAACGTCTCACGACTTCCACCCACAGCGAGAGCGGTGCAGTGTGGATAAAAGTCGGTAACGAAGAGCAAATCGCCTATCTTTCGGCCGAAAGCGGCAGCAACCAACTTTGGGTCATGAAGTCCGACGGCAGTCACCGCCGCCAAATCAGCCACGAAGCCGACGATGTGCAAGATTTCCTCTTCTCGCCCGACAGCAAGCGCGTGATTCTCGTCAAAGAAGTCGCCCAGCACACCGCCATTGCCCCGAAAGAAGAAGACCTTCCCAAAGCCACCGGCATGGTCATCAACGATTTGATGTACAAGCACTGGGATCAATACGTCACTTCCGCGCCCCATCCTTTCTTGGCCGACTTCGACGGCACGAAAGTCACCGTGGACGTAGACCTTCTCGAGGGCGAACCCTTCGAATCACCCATGATGCCTTTCGGCGGCAACGAACAATTGGCGTGGAGTCCCGACAGTCGACAAATCGCCTACACCTGTCGTAAAAAAGTAGGCCGCGATTATGCCACTTCCACCGACAGTGATATTTTTCTCTACGACATCGCGTCGAAAACTACGCGCAACCTCTGCAAACCCGAAGGTTGGACAGCGCCGAGCCAGACCGATTACACCCGCAGCCTGCAGAATCAACCCGTCAACGCGAAGAACGGCCAAGATGCCAACGTCGGCTACGATCAGAATCCCTTGTTCTCGCCCGATGGCAAGTACATTGCGTGGAGTAGCATGGAGCGCGACGGCTACGAAAGCGACCGTGCACGCCTCTGCGTCTACGAATTGCGCACCGGCAAGAAGACCTACGTCACCGAAGGCTTCGACAGTGGTGTAGATGCCTTCCTTTGGTCGCCCGACAGCAAGCGTTTGTATTTTGCCGGCGTGTGGCACGGGAAAGTCAACCTCCACGTGGCCGATCTCAAAGGCAAATTGCGCCAAATCACCGACGATCCCGCCGACTACTCTCTCGTTTCACTCCTCCCCGGCGAGAAACAACTGCTCGTCAAGCGCCATTCTCTCTCCCGTCCCGATGAAATCTACACCGTCGATGTGAAAAATGGTCGCGTAGCCCAACTCACAGAGGAAAACAAGTGGTTCTACGACCACCTCGCGTGGGGCGACGTCAAAGAGCGCTGGACGAAAACCGTAGACGGCAAAGACATGCTCAGCTGGGTCATCTATCCCCCGCATTTCGATCCCGCAAAGAAGTACCCCACCCTCCTGTTCTGCGAAGGCGGTCCACAAAGTCCCGTCAGCCAATTCTGGAGCTATCGTTGGAACTTCCAAATCATGGCCGCACAAGGCTACATCATCATTGCCCCCAACCGCCGCGGTCTGCCCGGTTTCGGCAAAGAATGGCTCGAAGAGATCAGCGGTGACTACACCGGCCTCTGCATGCAGGACTATCTCTCCGCCATTGACGACATCGCTACCGAGCCTTATGTGGATCGCGAGCGCCTCGGTGCAGTCGGCGCCTCGTTCGGCGGTTTCAGTGTCTACTGGTTAGCCGGCAACCACAACAAGCGCTTCAAAGCCTTCATTGCGCACGACGGCATCTACAATACCCAGCAACAATATACCGAAACCGAAGAACTTTGGTTCGCCAACTGGGACATGGGCGCCGCTCCTTGGCACAAGAATGCCGAAGGCCAGCAACAAAAAGCCTTCCGCACTTCGCCCCACCTCTATGTCGACCGCTGGGACACGCCCATTCTCTGCATTCACGGCCAACGTGATTTCCGTATTGAGTACACCCAAGCCGAAAGTGCCTTCACCGCAGCCCGTCTGCGCGGCATTCCCGCCCAACTTCTCCTCTTCCCCGACGAGAACCACTGGGTGCTCCGTCCGCAAAACGGTATTCTCTGGCAACGCACCTTCTTCCGTTGGCTCGACAAGTACCTCAAGTAGAACATTTCCTTATTCATCAATCATTCCCCACGCTCACGACAATGAACGTAACACAACCCATCGCACAAAAGCTCAACGATTCCGCATCGGCTCGTTGGATCGCCCTCCTCATTGTGGCCTTCACCATGATGATGGGCTACTATGTCACCGATCTTCTCTCGCCGCTTGAGAGCATTCTCACCACCCCCGTCGCACAAGGCGGCCTCGGTTGGACGGCCGACGACTACGGTTTCTTCTCCGGCAGCTACGGCCTCATCAATGTATTCCTCTTGATGCTCTTCTTCGGCGGTATCATCCTCGACAAACTCGGCATCCGCTTCACCGGCGTGCTCAGCACCTCGCTGATGGTGGTCGGTGTACTCATCAAATACGTAGCCGTCTCCACCGACTTCCACGGCGCCGTCTTCAGCCTCGGCTCTTTCCACCTTCCCATGTCGGCTGCTGTCGCTTGCTTGGGCTTCGCCATCTTCGGTGTGGGCAGTGAGATCACCGGTATCACCATTTCGAAAACCATCACCAAGTGGTTCACCGGCCACGAGCTGGCTTTGGCCATGGGTGTGCAGGTAGCCCTCGCACGTTTGGGTACTGCTGCCGCATTGGGTCTGAACCTTCCTTTGGCAAAAGCCACCGACCTCGGCCTTCAGCTCCCCGTCCTCGTCGGAGCCGCCCTCCTCATCGCCGGTCTCCTCGGTTTCTTGGTCTACAACGTGATGGATCGCCGTTTGGACGCCTCGATCGCAGCCGTAGCCGGCGAGTCTGCCACGGAAGAAGCCGAAGACGAGAGCTTCAAGTTCTCCGATCTCGGAAAAATCTTCTCCAATCCCGGTTTCTGGCTCATCGCCCTCCTCTGCCTCCTCTTCTATAGTGGCGTATTCCCCTTCTTGAAGTTCGCCACCAAGTTGATGATCTCCAACTATGGCGTAGCCGAAGAGTACGCCGGCTTGATTCCCGGTCTGCTCCCCTTCGGCACGATCATCCTTACGCCCCTTTTCGGCATTGTCTATGACAAGGTGGGTAAAGGTGCCACCCTCATGCTCATCGGCTCGGTGATGCTCACCGCCGTGCACTTCACCTTCATGCTCCACGTCCTCCCCTACGGCTGGTTTGCCATCATTCTCATGCTCGTCCTCGGTGTCGCCTTCGCCCTTGTGCCCTCTGCCATGTGGCCCAGCGTGCCCAAGATCATTCCCATGAAGTTGCTCGGATCGGCCTTCGCCATCATCTTCTACATTCAGAATATCGGCCTCACCCTCGTGCCCATGTGGATCGGTAAGATGAACGGTGTCGATCCCACCTACAAGACCTCGATGACCATCTTCACCTGCTTCGGCGCAATCTCCGTTCTCCTTGCCCTTGCCCTCCTCTACATGGACAAGAAGAAAGGCTACGGTTTGCAGAAAAAGAACGCCAAATAAGCGCACTGCCCACAGCGGCAAAACGCATTCGCACAAAAGAGCCCGCAAAGCACATGGCTTTGCGGGCTCTTCTTTGTTTTGCTTGCGAAAACTCAGGTCGACGGCAAAAAGGCAGCAAGCGGGAGTAAAAATCAGCGGCAACCTTTGTCGCGGCGCACGATTTTATCGATCATCGGGCGACCGTTGCGCGTCACCATGCGGACAATCGTCTCGCCCTTCACGCCACCATCGTTATACGTCACCACGTAATCGCGTCCATTGCGAAGACGAATGTCCAATACGCCGGCGGTGTCATCGCCACCGTTGATACACGTGCGAAAGATCCAAATGCCATAGCCCGTGCCGTCATACTCCTTGGCATAAACCTTGCGCAACTCACGGAGCAGGGCGGGCGTGCAGACGCGCTCCACTTGTTTGTTGTCCGACTTACCGACTTTCAACACCACCTCGGTGTAAAACTTCCGCAAAACAGCCTCATCGGCAGCTGCCGAAGCCGACTTTTTCTCGACTACCGGGGCTTTCTCCATAGCCACGGTAGCAACACCCTTTGCACTCGCCGAACTCCCGGCAAAAGCAAGTAATGCGGCAAACAAAAAAAGCACCCGTAGAGAGGCGAAAACGAGAATTAAGAAATGAAGACTGTTTCATAAGACAATAAGAATATCATTAAGAATATCATGTTACAGCGCAAACATACGGATAAAAGAATTTTCCACAAAGCATTTCTTACAAAAAAACGCCGTACGCTCCCTTCTTTGCGCGCTCCTCAAAATATAGCTACCCACTTTTCAGGCAACCGCGTCAAAACTCAACCCCCTCCTCCGCCGAGTCGGCGAAGTTACACGCGACAACGAAAAACAGAAGAGGGTGAAACAAAAAAATGCTCCACCCTTTCGGATGAAGCATTGAAGTAATTTGAAATTTGCGGTGCGTACGGGACTCGAACCCGTGACCCCATGCGTGACAGGCATGTATTCTAACCAACTGAACTAACGCACCTTGTTTCGATTACGGGTGCAAAGGTAGGCATTCTTCCCTTATCCTCCAAATTCTCGCACAAGTTTTTTGCAAAAGTCCCCCACTTTTCAAAGAAAGTCCCCCGTTTTCGCGCGAAAACGGGGGACTTTTAGTAGTAAACGGAGCCAAAAACGCAAAACTGCTCAGCGCATCTGTGCGATACGTCACGCGTCAATAGCCGGGGTTCTGTTTTAATTGACGATTCAACTGCAACACCCGCGCCGGAATGGGAAACACCGTGGTGTGGCGGTCAGCTTCTGCGCGCAAAGCGGTGCGCAACGTATAGGAGCGGTGGAAGCGGTCGAAGCGCACGAGATCGGCGCGGCGCGTCCCCTCCCACATCAACTCCAAAAGGCGCTCTTCGAGCACGTTTTCCAGCGTGGCGGTGCGAGGCGCCATGCCAACGCGAGCGCGCACGAGGTTCAAATCTTCATCGCCCGACTCTCCTGCACGCACCTTGGCTTCAGCGCGCATGAGCAAGACATCGGCGTAACGGAAAAGCACAATATCGTTGTCGGCCAGCTGGCCGTCGCTGTAAGCAGTGAGGTCGGGCGCGTATTTGTGCATGCGCGCACCGGCCGTCTTCTCGTAGGGCGAACCGGTCAAGCTGAGTTTCACTTCACGGGCATGGTAAACGAGCGGTGTTTTGGCATCCAGCATTACCTTTGCACCGTTTTCTCGCACCGTGTCGGCATAGAAGTTCAACGCGAAGCGATGATCTTCTGCAATTGTACCATAGCCGTACGCATCGAGTGTGGACGGGGTCGCACAACTGCCGTTTTCTCCGACGCCGTGCTGCGCTCCACCGTGCACATAGTGGCGCGAACGGAAAAGATTCTTAAAGAGCGAGGGATAAAGCGTCTTATCCGTCACGATGGTGAAGATGTTCTCGCGCGACTGCTCATTGTTCACCTTGAAGTTGTCGACATAGTTGGTTTCCAACGTGTAGCCGGCCGCCGTAAGTGAGTCGCAATAGGCTACTGTGGCCTGCCATGCGTTGAGTTGTCGGCCGTTCACGTCAAACAACAGGGTGTTTCCGTCCGGTCGTCGACCGTCTGTGGCATCGTCGTCGGCATAGACTTCGGCATTGAGCGCCAAACGCGCCAACAAGAAGAATACTACCGGGCGCGTGATGCGACCATAATACGTACCGGGCACGTTACTTCTCACATTGGGCCAGGAGAGGCAAGACTTCGCGCAGTTCTTTATTGACAAAGGCGTAGACTTCCGAGCGCGCGGCTGGGACTGACCTCTTCCACTCGGGCCTCGGCTTTCGTCACTATGGGCACTCCGCCGAAGAGGTCGAGCAGCTCATAATAATAGAGCGCGCGCACAGCCCGTACCTCGGCGCGATGTTGGGCATAGTCCGCCTCGCTGAGCAACGCACGGTGCTGCTCGAGCCGATCGAGCGAACGATTGCTGAGCATCACCACCCGATAAAGGTAATTCCAGAGCGTTTGCAACTCAGGGGTCATTGGGTGTCCAGCGGTGCAAGTAGAGATTCTCCCAAAAGCCGCCGTCGTACCAGTCGCCCCCGCGAATGGGGATGACGGCTTCGTCCGTGCAGAAGGTGTTGTAATCGTACACCCCTTTGTAAGTGCCTTGCAATCCTTCGCCATCGTTGCTGCCTCCGATGTGGGCATAGAGGGTGGCCACGGTGTTGACGTAGAGATTCGCCGCATTGTCGTAAGCTTGCTGCTCATTCAGGCTGCTGCGCGGTTCGTCGTGCAGGCAAGCCGTCAAAGCGAGGAGCGGAAAGAAAAAGAGGAAGAGCGTTTTTTTCATCATGGTGGCTTTAGAACTGGAGATTTACCCCCATCGAGAAGGTACGATACACGGGATACGAACGCTTGTCGTCCAGTCCGATCGAAGCATTCACGGCGTGGCTGTTGATCATGGGCGTCAAACCCGAATAGGCGGTGAAAGTGAACGGATTGTTGACACTGCACGAGAGGCGCAAGCCACGAACGGCGCGCGAGCGCAGGGGGACGTTCCAGCCCAAGGTGATATAATCGACATTCACATAGTCGCCTTTCTCCAACCAGTAGTCGGTGATGTTTTGGTCTTTGATGTGCTGCGCAGGCGCCTCGCGCATCACGTTATAGTCGGGGAAACTCGTCATGTTCATATAGGCCAACGCGGTCGCGTTGAAGATCTTATGGCCGAAAGCCCCATTGATTTGCACCGCGAAATCGAAGTTTTTGTAGCGCAGCGCGATGTTCGAACCCAGCATCACCTTCGGTGTGGCCTGTCCGGCCACATAGCGGTCGCCGCCGTCCTCAACATTGACGCGACCATTCCCATCAAGATCGGCAATGCCATAGCGACGACTACCGTCGGCCTGCTGTTGCAAGCCGGTATTTTTGGGTAAATAAAAAACACCCAACGGCTGTCCCACAATTTGGTAGATCACATTGTTGTTTCCGCCGTGGAAACCGGCGCCGAGTCCCAAGCCTCCGAGCGGGGTGATGCGAGGAGCAGTGAGTTGCATGCCGAGATAGTCGCCACCCAACGAGCGCAAACGACTGCGCTGCACGGTGAGATTCGCATTGAGGTCGAGTTCCCAATCGCGCGTCCGCACTAACGAGGCACCGAGCCCCAATTCCCAACCATCGTTGACCAAACTTCCGTTGTTGGCCAGCAGTTTGTCGTAAACAAAGGGAGGTACGGGCACTTCGTACTCGTAAAGCATATCGCGCGTCACCGCATGATAGTATTCAGCGGTCAAAACCAAACGGTTGTCCCACAGCGCCGCTTCGGCTCCGACGTTGAACGTGCCGCGAGTTTCCCAACGCAGATCGGGATTGTAGTTGCGCGCTTCGTTCATTGTCACAACCGGCGCGCCGTTGACGGGCACCACGTTGACGGGCACCAAGCGGCGCAGCGCATTATAGGCAGATATACCGCCCAAATTGCCGGATTCACCGTAGCCGATGCGCACTTTCAAACGATTCACGGCCTCTATATGACGCATGAAGGCTTCATTCTTCACATCCCACTCTCCCGACACCGAGGGGAAGAGTCCCCAGGTGTGGTTCTCCCCGACTAATGAACTACCGTCGGCGCGTACGCTGACAGAGAGGGCATAGCGATTGAAAAGGCCGTAGCGCGCAGACAGCAATGCCGAGGCCAAGGTGGACTTCTGCTGGTCACTGCGCGTACCGCCGTAGGGACGCAACGAACCGGCGGCGAGATTGTGATAGCCGAGGCCATTGTTCGTGAAACCTTTCACAAGGGTGCCAAATTCTGTCTGTCGACTGTGTTGCCACTCCCCAAGTGCACGCGCTGTCAAGCGGTGTGCGCCCCAAAAGCGGTCGAAATCGAGCGCCAAATTGGCCAACCACTCTTTGCGATGGTGCTGATTGCGCACGGCTTGTCCCTGCGCCCAAATCCAAGTGGGATAGAATTGAAGTTCTTGATTCGTACTATTGGTGTAAGTTCCCAATGCGCTGATATTCAAATCGTCCGTCAATTTGTATTTCAACTGCACATGCGCATTGAGGTGCTGATTTTCGACGTCATTGTCGGCCTTCAGCATGGCTTGGGGGGCTGCAATTTGTGAAGCTGTGGGGTTGGTGTACCAACCTCCACCCTTTTTCTCAGACAAAGGGTAAGTGGGATTTTGTGCCGCTGCACCATAAAAAACTTTTTGTTCGTCGAAAAGTTCGGAACGCTGTTGAGCTGAAGTGAAAAGGTCCCGAAGTCAATGCGCAATTTGTCCTGAAGCGCAAAGCTGAGTCAGGTCAATTTTCGCCACAAAATTGTTGCTGCTGTTGTTTTTCACTACCATTTCGCGCTCACGGTAGGCCACCGAGGCACGATAGTTGGAGGTCGCAGTACCGCCGTTGAGGGCAATGTGATGACTGTGGAGCAAACCGGTGCGCTCGAGGTAGCGCAAATAATCCTCGTTCGCCCCTCCGTCTATGAACGGCACGTTCAGTTGCCGAGCAGTAGTCTTGTATTCCGCCGCCGAAAGCATGTTGAGTCGCTTACTCACCAACTGTAAACCGACATTGCCGTCATAGCTGATGCGAAACTGCCCGCTTTTTCCCTTTTTGGTGGTGACCACAATCACACCGGAGGCTCCCCGCGATCCGTACTGCGCGGTTTCTGCAGCGTTCTTGAGCACTTCAAATTGTTCGATGTCTCCGGGATAGACGGTGCTGAGGGTTTCCAAATCGGAAGGCACGCCGTCGATGAGTACCAACGGATCATTTCCGCCGGTAATAGAGGTGGTGCCGCGTACTCTCACCCCCGTCAAAGCGGCCATTCGGTCACCTGCGCCGGAAGTTACGCTCACACCTGGCAAACGTCCCGAGAGATTTTCCAAAGGGTTCTCCACATAACCGCGCTTTAAGCGTTCGGGATTGAAATGCAGACCGGTATCTAAACGAAGTAGCGCTTGCGCGCTGTCTTGGCGTGCCGTTTGCTTCGTTTTCTGCCCATGGGCAGCCACAGCCGCCACGAAAAGGCACAACAACACGGGGATTTTAAGTTTCTTCATCAGCGTTCGATGGGGAATAAGTGGAAGGGGGATAAAGCGGAGAAGGAGCTGTTTCGGCTCAACAGAGCTGTTCAATTCGAAAACTCCAAGCAAGCACCTCCTCAAAGGCGTCTTCGCCTACTGCAAAGAAGAGGCATTCGCAGTAAAAGGGTCTGTATCCTTTATTTGGAGCAGAGGACTTCTCAATATATATGGGAGGGGTTAGAGAATCTCTCGGGCAATCCATGCACAAGCCTCCGCGTCGGCCAACGCATGGTGGTGGTCTTCGAGGTGAAAACCGCAACGTTCTGCCACAGTGTGCAGTTGATGATTGGGCAACAGCCCTCCGAATGTGCGACGAGAGGCACGACAGGTACAAAAGAAGGGATATTCCGGATAGTCCATCTCGTAGGCTTCGAACACCGCCCGAAGACAAGATTCGTCAAATGGGACTGTTGTGCGCTACTAAAGGGAAATCTTCGGGCAAATGTGCGCTCACTTCTGCCCATACTTGGGGAAATTGACGGGCATCGCCCGTATCTTCCATGGTCAATCCATGAACCGCCGTGGTAAAACGAGTGTAGAAATTGGGAGTTGGTTGGATCAAACTGTAATACTTGTCGACGATTTCTCCGTCGCGCACCACGACAATACCGACACTGCACACACTACTGCGGTTGCCGTTGGCAGTTTCAAAAGTCGATGGCCACAAAATTTTCCATAAGGCGGTTGTTTTTGTTCCGGGATCAGAGGAGTTTTCTCGCTCACCCCACAGAGAAAAGAAAAGAGTTGTGAAGTCTATTTCCGCCGGTGACTGATTTCAAAATAAGGTAGACGAATTCAACAAAGGGCACCCTACATTTCAAATTAACACAAAGCAGATAAAACAAGAAATATCAACTTCTTATAACTCCACGTTTCAACAATTCAAAGAAACAATCCTTGGTAGCGCTGATATCGGCCATTGCATCGTGCGCTCCATCAAATTCATGGCCGAAAAGCCGCACATACAATTCTTGCAACTTCGGCCATTTGGGACCATACTTGCCGGGAATGTTGCAAAAGTCGATGGTAGCTTGCATCGTGCAGACATAAGGGCGCGCAAACATGATGCGATGATCGTAGCCCAAGCGGTAATACTCCGTACCCACGACGTGCAAATCGTAATCGATGTTGTGTCCGACCAACCAATTCGAGGCATTCAGATCAGCCCCGAAGGCCATCATCACATCGTGCAGCGGTTCTCCTTCTGCCAAGGCGCGTTCGGTCGTGATGCCGTGGACATCCGATGCCGCTGTGGGAATTTCGAAACCATCGGGGCGCACAATGCGATTGCCGCGCCCCAGTTCCTGCCCATTTGCGTCGGTAAGAATCCACCCGAGCTGCACTAATCGTGGCCAGTTGTCCGTGTCCGTGCAGGGCGCTTTGTAGTTTTGCGGAATACCGGTGGTTTCCGTATCAAAAAAGAGGTATTTTAGAGACGTTGTGGGCATGATGTGCACAGATTTAGAGAGTGGAAAAGCAAAGACTGCCGCAGACGGCAGCGAGATGAAGTTTCGTTTTCGGTCAATGGTGCGGCTTCTGACTGTAGCACAAGGCATCTCGACTGCAACAGAGAGACAACACCTTGGTATTAAAGAGGAACTACACCTTAGTTATCGTGGAGTTCTAAAATCCGCGAGCGGCTTTCTATAAAATCTTCGGCAAGTAAGCGGAAAAACCAGCGGACTCTACACCTGCAAATATCAAAAAAAAATGAGAGTTGCCCAAGAATCTTCGCGGCAAATTGCTTTTTCGGGCGGCACAAAGTCCTTTCCGCGAAGTTTTTTGTACTTTTGCAGAATAACCATTGTGTACCTTCGCATGAAGCCCCTCTTTATTGCCGGCCCTTGCGTGATCGAAAGCACTGAATTGCTCGACCGCGTGGCACAACAGTTGGTAGAAATTCGCCAACGCCTTCACATCGACATTTATTTCAAGGCCTCATTTGACAAGGCCAACCGCACTTCTCTCCGTTCCTTCCGAGGACCGGGGCTGGAACGTGGCTTGCAGCAACTTGCCGATGTGGGTGCGCGCTACAATCTGCCCTTGACTACCGATATTCACGAGAGTTATCAAGCAGCGGCAGCGGGCGAAGTGGTCGATGTGCTGCAAATTCCGGCTTTTTTGTGCCGCCAAACCGATTTATTGGTGGCCGCTTCACGCACCGGTCGCGTGGTGAATATCAAAAAGGCGCAATTCCTCTCCGGAGACGACATGCGTTTCCCCGTAGAGAAGTGTCGCGAGTCCGGCGCGAAGGCAGTTTGGCTCACAGAGCGGGGCAATAGTTTCGGATACAACAATTTAGTTGTCGATTTTCGCAACATCCCTCTCATGAAGCAGTGGGCCGACCGCGTAATCATGGACTGTACCCACTCGGTACAGCGTCCCCGGCGGCGGAAACGGCACAACTTCCGGCGATCGCGAGTTCGTTCCCGCCATGGCCATGGCCGCCAAAGCCTTCGGCGCGCAGGGTTATTTCCTCGAAACGCACCCCGATCCGGACAAAGCGTTGTCCGACGGCCCCAATATGCTGGCGCTCGACGAACTCGAAGCCCTGTTTCGCCAATTGTGCTAATTCTTCTTCCTAAAAACTCCCATGTCTATTTACACCGACACCGCCATTCAATGCCTCCGCGACGAAGCTGAGGCACTTTTGGCGTTGATTCCCACCATCGGCCACGAACTTGATGAAGCCGTCCGCCTCATTATGGCCTGCACCGGCAAAGTTATCGTGACGGGCGTGGGTAAAAGCGGACATATTGGCGCAAAAATCGCAGCCACCCTCTCCTCTACCGGGACTCCCAGCTTCTTTATCAATCCCCTCGACGCCTTTCACGGCGATCTGGGCGTGATCACCGACAACGACCTCATCTTGGCCATCTCCAACTCGGGCGAAACCGACGAACTGCTCCGCTTTTTCCCTATCTCTTGGCAAAACAAGTGCCCATTGTTGGTATGAGCGGCAATCCCACTTCGCTTTTGGCACAATATAGTACGGTGCACTTGAACATCGCCGTGAAGCACGAAGCCTGCCCCATGGGTTTGGCACCGACCTCGAGCACCACCGTCACGCTTGCGCTGGGCGATGCACTCGCCTGCGCCCTCATTGTGGCGCGCGACTTCAAGGCCGGAGATTTTGCCCGCTTTCATCCGGGCGGCGCCCTGGGACGTCGTCTGCTGACTTGCGCACGCGACGTGATGCGCACGGACAATCTGCCCACCACCTCCCCCGATACTTGTATGGGCGAGGCACTCGTGTGCATGACCACCGGACGTTTGGGACTTTGCGTAGCAGTGGAAAACGAAAACATCGTCGGTATCGTCACAGACGGCGACATTCGTCGCGCGATGGAGCGCTTCGGCGACAGTTTTTTCCGACACACCGTGCGAGAAGTGATGACTCCTCATCCCAAAACCGTGCGTTCGGAAACCAAGGTGGCAGAAATCGATCAACTCATGCAGCAATACAAAATACACTCCGTACTTGTTGTGGACGACAAGGCTCAACTACTTGGCATCGTCGATTCTTTCAGCACAATGATTTGAACACCCACCGACCAACGTCCCACTTTTTTTTGACGTTTGTCCTCCTCTTATCTCTTTTTTTCTCATGAACGAACAGCGCGACCGCACATTCTCGATATTAAAAGCCCTCGCCATCCTGCTTGTAGTGACAGCACACGCTGCCGCTCCCACCTATGTGTCCCGCTTTGCCTATATGGTGTCGGTACCGGCCTTCTTTGTTTGCGCCGGCTACTTCTTCCGCCCCGACTACCTCGAGTGCAAGAGCACCTTTGTGGTGCGGAGAGTGCGACGTCTCTACTTTCCGTTCGTGAAATGGAGCCTTCTTTTTCTCCTCCTCCACAATTTGTTGTTCCCCCTCGGCCTGCTCTCGGAAACCTATGGCAATGCCGCCGGAGGAGTGACACATCCCTATGATTGGCACACAGCCATGCAAAATCTGTGGAGCATTGTGTTCAACATGTCGGGCTACGACGTCTTCCTCGCCGGCGCTTTTTGGTTTTTCCGTGCCCTCTTGCTCGCCAGCATAGCCTTCTTGTTGCTGTTCAAAGGCGCCACGCTCGTCAAATGGTTGAAAAATCCCACCTTACAAGTGGCCGCCGTCGGCACCCTCACCCTCTTGCTCGCACTTTGGCAGTCGTTCGAAGGACTTCGCATCACCGGCGTGGCGCAAGGCGGCTACCGCGAACTGATGGGCATAACCTTCATGAGCATCGGCTGCTTGTTCCGCCACAACAACAGCGCTCCCATCGCCGCCGCTTGGAACAACCCAACCCTCGGTCTCACTTGGAGCAGCGTGGTGTTGGGACTTTTGGTCGCCTTCTTCCCGGTGTCCATGACCCCCTCCACGAACAATCCGCTCGCTGTGGCCGCATTAGCCGTAGCAGGCCCTGCCGCCTTCGTTTGGTTGTACGGTCTTTCGCACTATCTCTCCCTCATCCCGCGCGGTGTGCCCCGTTTCCTCGCCTACATTGGCGACAATAGCATCTACGTCTTCGGTTTTCATCTATTGGCCTTCAAATTAGTGAGCATGATTAAGGTACTGGCTTACGGATTGCCTTGGGAAATGGTCGGCGGCCACCCGGTTGTGACGGGAACAACGGGACGATGCTTTTTGGATCGCTTACCTTTTCGTGGGAGCCGGCCTGCCGCTCCTCATTGTTTGGGGATGGCGCCAATTTTGTGTGCGGTTCGGATTCAGATGGACGAACCCTCGCGACTGGTGGCGTCTACTTCAAACCATTGGCGTCGGCCTTTGGGATTGGATTGCAGTACACAGCGCGGCTGTCGGTGAGCGCCGGTAAGAAAAACCGCGCGCGGTATTGC